>ERZ791871.1-NODE-1-length-877901-cov-29.771442_pt1 | contig 877901 bp, 764 predicted proteins | sample MGYA00510280_ERZ791871 | MGnify/ENA primary metagenome ERZ791871 (study PRJEB30046, sample SAMN00792111) | human gut metagenome | study: EMG produced TPA metagenomics assembly of the A metagenome-wide association study of gut microbiota in type 2...
AGTATGCCGAAGAATACAGGTGCGCTTATACAACAATACAACTTTCTGTATATTCAGGTGATTTAAAAGCCTTGATTGCCGGATTGAAAATTGCCAGATCAAAAATTTCAGACGACTGTGATCAAACTGACGATTATTTTGAAAAAGATATAAATATTAGATATGGAACTAGGTTAGCCATTTTGTCACAAACAATGATGAATAATGAGAGAACTTTACTAATTATTGATAACTATAATGTTGAACCTGATTCAGATGAATACAAGAGAAATGTAGAAGTGATGAAAGACCTTAAAAAGCTGCATATTCATATCCTTTTTACGACAAGAACATTACCGAATGACGATAAAACTAAAATTGATGTAGAAGAATTTTCAAAAGAAGAGTTAAGACATATGTTCTTTGCCATAAATCTAAAAGATAAGGACAAAGAGGAACGAATTGCCCAGGTGGATGAGCTTATAGAAACAGCGTACAGACACACTTTAACAGTTGACCTTGTCGCACATCAAACAGCGAAAATTGAAGGCTATGGTAAGAAAACACTTTCCGATTACATAAAAGTTTTAAAGGAAAGCGGAATAAACAGCGGAATAAATGTTGTGGTTTATAACAATAAAGACGATAATGGAAAGAGTGACATTATTTTTGAGCATATCAGAGCATTGTTTAATCTTACTTCATTAACAGAAAAAGAAAAATATATAATGGTAAATGCTTGCCTTTTGCCATTATCAGGTATGCCGGTCGCAGAATTTGAAAGTTTTATTGATTTAGAAAATTATCCGAATTCCGAATCAAATGACGGATGGGGTGAGGACAGCACAATATCTAATCTTGTAAAGAGTGGTTGGATAAAGAGAATAAACGGTGAAGTGTCAAAAATAACTCTTCATCCGATTGTTTCGGAAGTTGCTATAAATGAACTTAAGCCGGAGATAACTGAGGATAAGTGTAAAAACTTTTGTGATTCTGTCTCTGAATTAATAGATAAGAATAATTTAAAGTCAGTTGACGCATATAAAGATATTTTTATTAGTAGTGCAGATACTATAATAAAAAATGAGGATAGAGATTCATTAGTGTATGTTGCAAAAATAGCTTCTGTTTTAGGTGAATTAGCATATTATTCCGAATCACTTTGTTATTATACGAAAGTATTAACAGTTAAAGAAAAAGTGTTGACACAAAATCATCCTGATATTGCTGAAATATATAATAATATAGGTTGTGTATATGATAAATTAGGAAATCATATACGAGCACTTGAGTACTTAAAAAAAGCATTAACAATCCGAATAAAAGTATTGCCGGAAAATCATCCTGATATTGCAACATCGTTAGATAATATTGGTGGTGTGTATGTTCAATTAGGTGAATATGAAAAAATTAAACAAGCACTTGAGTATTGCTTAAAAGCTTTAACAATTAAGAAAAAATTTTTACCTGAAAATCACCCTGATATCGCAACATTATATAATGATGTAGGCTCTGTATATTACAAATTAGGAGATCATAAACAAGCACTTGAATACTATTTAAAAGCATTAGCAGTTGCGAAAAAAGTTTTACCTGTAAATCATCCTAATATTGCAACATTATATAATAATATAGGTGGTTTATATGGTGAATTAGGAGAGCATAAAAAGGAAATTAATTATTATTTAAAAGCCTTAGTGATCCGAAAAAAAATATTACCTGAAAATCATCCGGATATTGCAACATCATATAATAATGTAGGTTATGCATATTGTAAATTAGGAGAGAATAAATCACTTAAGTATTCTTTAAAAGCGTTAGTAATCCGAGAAAAAATATTGCCGGAAAATCATCCTGATCTTTCAATGTCGTATAATAATGTAGGTTGTGCATACGGTCAATTAGGAGAGTATGAAAAATCACTAGAGTACGTATTAAAGACATTGAAAATCCAAAAAAGAGTATTACCCAAAAATCATCTTAATATTGCAAGAACATTTGATAATATAGGTTATATATATGGTAAATTAGGAAAGCATGAACAAGCACTAGAGTATGTATTAAAATCATTATCAATTCGAGAAAAAGTGTTACCTGATAATCATCTTGATATTGCAATGTCATATCATAATGTAGGTTATGTATATGGTGAATTAGGAGAACATGAACAAGCACTTGAATACTATTTAAAAGTTTTAGCAATCCAAGAAAAAATATTGTCCAAAAATCATCCTGATATTGCAACTACATATGATAATATAGGTTATGAATATGAGAGATTAGGGAATGATAAAAGATCGCCTAAATACTATTTAAAAGCATTAGCAATCAGAGAACAAATACTGCCCAAAAATCATCTTGATATTGCCAAAACATTCCATAATGTAGGTTCTGCATATAGTGTTTTAGGACATTATAAACAGGCACTTGAGTACTTTTTAAAAGCATTGACGATTTTCGAGAAAGAGTTGCCAAAAAATCATCCAAATATCATTGGATTGCTTAATGAAATTTGTCATGCATACGGTAAGCTAGGTAATCGGAAAAAACAATCCGAGTATTATTATAAGATGTTGTCAATCCAAAATGATACATTGCTATAATTTAATATAGCTCAATTTATTAAGCTGATTTGAATAGGAGACAAGTGTGAAAGAATATCAAATTAATGTAAATAACAGCAAAAATCAAATTCAAAAATTTATTGTAGAGGAATATGACAACTATGTAGTGTTGAAACAATATTTATCAAATGAAATTGATTTGGTAGAAATTCCTGCAAAAATCAATAATAAGAATGTCACTATTGTTGGAGATTGTTGTTTTTTTAACCATCCTGAAATTATAGATGTTTACTTTTCTTCTGCAATTCAATCTATCGGTAACGCTGCTTTTGCCTATTGCAAAGGAATAAGCAAGTTGGATTTGCCTGATTCAATTAAAGAAATTGGTGTATCTGCATTTAGAGATTGCACCGGTTTGAATAGAATTGTAATGCCAAAACATTTGAAAGTTTTAAGTGCAGGTTTGTTTGCTTTCTGCCACTTGAATTGTGATGCAGAAGTTGTTTTGCCACATGAACTTGAGGAAATAGATGTTCACGCTTTTTATAGCGGTGGTTCTTTTGAATTGAAAATTCCTGATACCGTCAAAAGAATTGCGGTAGGTGCATTTAATGGAGGACCAAAAGTTATTACCTCACTTCCGTATGATAAAGGTTGGTATCTTGATTGGCCTTATGGAGAAAAAATTGTTTTTTCAGATGGACAAGAAGGCATTGTTTCAAACATTACATATGTAGGCATTGATTGTACAAATTCCGAAATTTTGGAAGTTACAATCGGTAATAAGAAACAAAACATTTTTTATCCCTGTTGTGGAGAAAATGTTTATAAATTTGAAAATATTCATAGTCAACAGATGATGCAAGAGGATATTAAAAATTATCCTGAAGTAGAAGAATTATATCAAGCATGGCTTAACGGTTTGGTATGATTATTTATGCATTATGTGAAGAATTTTTTGTAAAGATAATTATTTAAAACAAGGCGTTGTCGCAGAATGTGAAATTCCGTTTCAAACGGCACAAAGGGCAGTACCGCAAGTAAAGGCGGTAAAGTAACAGTCGATAATTCACCTGCAACAGAAGAGGACGGTTATTATCAGTATCTCGGAACAACTTCACTCAAGGTTGAAAATCCGACAAGTGAGAATAACTCCGCATTCTTTACAGGCTTTGCTCATCAGTTCAAAGAAACAACTTTCAACGGCAAAGATGTAACTTTCTCCGCATATGTAAAGACAAAGAATGTAAAGCAAATTTACAGTGGCGGTTCAGTCGGAGCAATCCTCAAAGTTAAGTGCCTTGATTCATCAGGCAAGACTGTAAAAGAAATCAACAGTATCGGACTTACAGGCACACTTGATTGGCAGAGAATCAGCGTAACAGCAAATGTGCCGAGTACAACAGCGTCAATCCGTGTTTATGGATTGATAAGATATGCATCGGGTACAGCATGGTTTGACTGTATCCAGTTTGAAGAGGGTAATTGTGCCAACAACTTCAACGCTCTTCAAAACAGCGATTTCAGCTCAAATGACAACTGGCTCACAGAAGAAAACAAGAGCATTTCAGCCAACAAAGGAACTGTAACAATAGGCGGTACAGCAGGTGCATTTGATGATGGAGAAAATGCCGATTCATCAAGCGATGACTCGACAGACGAAACACAGCCGTCAACATACACCAAAACAGTTACAGAAACCGAACCTAATGACAGTATCACCACATATGATGATTACGGCAATGCAGTTAAAACCGAACAGGGATATGTTACAAGAACTGTAAAGAAAACCTATGAGGTTGAAGAAAGTGAAACAACGGAAGAAGTTACAAGTCCGAGTGATTATGATAATTCAGCCGATAATGACGATTCAGACACTTCTTCTGATGATAACTCATTAGGTAACAAGTATATCTATCAGAATATCAAAGTAGGCAGAGCAGGAGTATCGTTTAAAATTAACGGTACAGCAAAATCAAATTCAGTTCCGCTTTCAAATGAAAACAGAACTTTTGGTATTGCACTCAATATTTACTACAATAACAGCAGTACACCTGAGTTCCATTATCAGAACTTTAGTGCAAACACGGACGGTTACCAGCAGGTATCACTTTCTGTAACTCCCGAAAAAACAAACGAAATTGTAAATTATATTGCATTTGCTTTCGTTTACGGTTATAATGAGAATGAAATGACGGTTGATAATGCGGAAGTAAACATTTCACCGTTAATTCAAAGCTCCGAAGATTCTAAGAATGAAACTTCTGAAAAAGAGGCTGTTGACGAAGAAGTCTTATCTGAAAGTATTGATAAGTCAAAGCCGTATATGCAGACAAGCTCTGAATATGACAGCACAGGCAACTATGTAACTTCTGAAACAAATGAGCAGGGAAGTACAACAAAGTATGCTTATTATGCAAACGGCAACAAAACTGCTGTTACAGACGGAAACGGCAATGTAACTAATTACACCTATGATACGAACGGAAATGTATTGTCAATAAAGAACGGTACTTCCGGAAATGATTATTCCTATACAGGCTCAGGCTCTGTATCAAAAATTACTCATAACGGTTTTAGTTATTCATTTAATTATGATGTATTCTTTAACCTTGTTTCAACAAAAATAGGCAATGTTGCAATTACAAGCAATACCTATGACAGTAACGGCAATCTCGCAAAAACAACCTACGCAAACGGTGATTATTTTGAATACACTTATGATGATTACGGCAATATTTCTGTAATCACAGGCGAAACAGGCAAAATTGTCGAGATGATTTACAACAAGCAAGGTCTTGTTACAAAAGCAGTTGATTATTCAAGCGGTGAAACCTCATATTACTACTACACATTTGACGGTTCGCTTGAAAGCGAATATCGTACATCATCAGACGGCAGTCTTACTCACTACATCATTACCGATTCTAATGGCAATACGGTAGAAAAAACATCTGTAAACGGTCAGACAAAGACTATCACAACAGGCTCAGATGATGATGGAAAGTCATTTGTCAGCAATGACGGCGTAACTAACGAAACATCAACCGATGATTTCGGCAGAGTGTCAACTGTAACAACAAAACAGAACAAGAGCGATACCGTATTTACAAAGCAGTATTCTTATTATCACGGAAGTGAAAGCAATGCTACTACCAATATGGTTGGCGGAATCAGCTATAAGTTGAGTTCTGATAAGGTGCTTGGCTACAGTTATAATTACAACGATACAGGTAATGTAGAGAATGTGTATGAAAACGGTAAAAAGGTAGCCGTATATACATACGATGAACTAAATCAGCTTGTATGGTATGCAGATACCCGAACAGGTCGCTATATCAGAATAGTTTATGATAACTACGGTAACATTCAAAAAATGGAATCGTATTCACTCGGAACTAACTGGGCACCTGTAAAATTACTTGAAACAAGAACCTATTCGTATGATGATACTAACTGGAAAGATAAACTCACCGAGTTTGACGGCGACAGTATCACATATGATAAGAACGGTAACCCATTAACGTACCGTGATGATATGATTTTTGAGTGGGAAAACGGAAGAATTCTCAAGAATATAAACACTTCCGATAAAGCCATTCAGATGAGCTATGACTCAAACGGTATGAGAACACAGAAGTCTGTTGACGGAGTGAAAACTAATTATTACTACGATAGCAGTAATAACCTTTTCGCACTCACTCAGGGCAGTGATACGCTGTTCTTCTATTACGATAATTCGGGCGAAGTAATGTCTGTTTCCTGCAACGGTACTATGTATTACTATATCAAAGACCTGCAGGGTGATATTACCGAAATCGTTGACAAAGACGGCAAAGCAGTCGCAGAGTATGCCTACGATGCGTGGGGCAATATGCTCACCGAAAACAACGGCACACTCGCAGTTGGCAAACTGAACCCATTCCGCTATCGCAGTTATGTTTATGATGAAGAAACAGGCTTGTACTATCTCCAAAGCCGTTATTATGACCCACTCACAGGCAGATTTTTAAATGCGGATGTTTATTGTGACACCGAGTCAGGAACTCCGCTAAGTACAAATATGTTTGCTTATTGTGAGAATAATGCAATAAATAATGTTGATTATTCAGGAAACTCACCAAAGAGCAAGAATATAATTTCAAATAGCTATAGTGGAAGTACAAAAAATGGATTTAAAATTACAAGTAAAATAAACATAAATAAGAAAAAATATAATATTTATTCCACTTTAACTAAAAAAGGCGTGCTTAAATTTTATTTTGACAGAAATCCTAATTACTCAACATTGTTCAATATGGGTAGAACGAGAATTGTTGCGGAAGCTATATTTAAAGCAATTAAAAGTATAAATAAAAAATATAAGAAGAAATATTTAAAAGGAAGGACAATTCCAGGAATTAATTCTGAAATATCATGGCATTATAGGGCTTATAACTTGAGAATAGCTGTTAATCATGCTAATCCTGCTGACTTAGGCTCTACAGATAAGAAAAACTCTGGATATGATTCGAATGCTTGGATTTTTGAACCTAAAATTGATTGGGGTGATGAGAAAATATGATCATGAAATTAGTTAAAAAATATAAACAAGCTATCGCTACAACGATAATATTATTTTTGATTATTCTGATTTATTTACTTGTATCGATAATTTCTGAAACTTTAGATTTTCATTTATACTTTGGATGGAAAGAGGTGCGTGTCAATAGTACAATGTCATTTAAAGTACCTGATAACTGGGAACAGGGAGAGAAAAATGGCTTATTGTATTTCTGTGATAAAAGTGATAATAGAAAGATTTTTTTATTTCAAAGTAGAGTAGGTGATTGTTTTCAGATAGGCGATTCAATAAAAATTGACGATAACACGACAGAGGATAACATTTGCAGTAATAACTTTTTCAACGCTGTAAGTATTAATAGCTCTGTGAATTCATTGGGAACAATGATAGGTGAGGCATTAGTTTCTTTTGACGGAAAATCACAGGTTGAAGATTATATAGAATTTTACAATCAAGATAATGTCATCACATTGTACACTTACGGAAAAGCAGTGGATAGTAAGATTTTAGACAAGATAGCGGATTCTGCGAAGTACACTGAAAAATAAAAAAACAGGTTAATTTCTGCAAAAAGTTGTAAAACAAACTGCGTTTTAGTTGTTGATGAGGTTCTTAGAGCCTCATCAACAACTAAAGTAAGAACTTTTGTAACTATTTCCTTATGACGGAGCAGGAAACCTGCAAAATAAATATGAACAGGTTCTTGATCCGACCTACGGTTATCCGACAGGAACACAGCATGGTAATACTTACGAGTACACCGATACAAGCTGGAAGGATAAGCTGACAAAGGTTAACGGCAGTAATATTTCATACGATGCGAACGGCAACCCTCTGACATACCGTGACGGAATGAGCTTTGAATGGGAGAACGGAAGAATTCTCAAAAAGATCAACACTTCCGACAAATCCGTTCAAATGAGCTATGACTCAAACGGTATGAGAACACAGAAGTCTGTTGACGGAGTTAAGACTAACTATTACTATGACAGCAACAAAAATTTAATTGCCCTTGTAAAGGGTAATGATACTCTGCTGTTCTACTACGATTCAGACGGAAACGCAACATCATTTTCATATAACGGTACAATGTACTTTTATGTGAAGAACTTGCAGGGCGATGTAGTCAGAATAATCGACCTCGCAGGCACAGAAGTCGCAAGCTATGTTTATGACGCTTGGGGTAACATAAAAGATACCAAAGGCGAGCCGACAATTCGAGAAATAAACCCGATTCGCTACCGTGGCTATGTTTATGATACTGAAACTTCACTCTATTATCTCCAAAGTCGCTACTACGATCCATTCACAGGCAGATTTTTGAATGCGGATGAGATATCTTACATGTTTATTAATGATTCGGTGATTGGTTCCAACGCTTTTTCGTATTGTGATAATAATAGCATTAATGCAGTTGATTCTGACGGGTTTAAATCAAAGAAAAAACATTTTTGCGTATCATCTGATTTCGTGTCATGGGGAATAGATTTGATTATAACATTCGTGTGTCCGGGAGCAAGTATTGCTTACGATGCTGTAGGTTTTTCACTTAAAAGAATATTTCGCAGACTTGGAACCAAGAAATCCTTGAATTTTTTGTTAAAAAGTGCGATACCAAAATGTAAAGGAATGTTTAGTAGATTTTTTACAGTCATAAGAACGCTTATATGGCGTGCTGCTGGTATTACAATAAATTGGTTGCAGAGCAAAGCTGTTAGTAAGTTCTTTGACAAAATTACTAAATATGCTGAAAAACTTAAAAAAAATGCTGGTAAAGCTGTTATGCTTATTACTGGATTGTTTTCCTTTGGCTCATTTATAGCGACAATATTAGATATAGTTTCAGACAATAATTTGAATGGTAAGATAAGAATATGGTAAATTTAGAAGTAGTCGGAGAAAATCTTCGTTGGTATTTACATATTTATATAAATAATAAGTCGTATTGCCTTAGTAAAGATAATCCGAGCTTTAATATTGAACTGCCGCAGGGTAAGCATACAATGGTTGTAATTGGAACTAAAATGAAAGATTATAATCTTGAAAGCACTTTAAAATCAATGTCATTCAGTTTTAGACCTACATTGGTTCAAGGGTATAAAAACAGAGGCATTCTAAATCATATACTCAGTTGGAATAATAAAACAAACTTTTTTATTAAGAAAATTGAAATTGATATAAGGTCAAATAGTAAAATAAGTTTTTCTGTAGGAAATTATATCAGATACAACTTCTTTGATGCTAAAGAAGTTGTGAAAGATATTCAGATTACCAAAAATGCTCATGTGAAAAGTGTTGCGGTTGAAAGTTATGATTTTGTAAGCAGAAAACAGAAGATAAGATATTACCTTGTTCAGTTGCTTTTGTTGCTGACAAAGTATGCTATAAATATTTATTTTGCTATTTCGGAGATGTGCTTGGATGTACAGTATATAATAGATCCTGAATCTGTCAGTATTGTGTATGCAAGTCATGGTCACAAATTTAATATAATTTTCAGCAGTTTGGTGTTTGGTGCATATTTATTTAGATTTGTTTTTTACCTTGTAAAATGGATAAAATGGGTGAGAGACAATTCAGATGTATTGAAATTTTAAAAATGAAATTTACCTTTTGAATTTTGAACTCATTTAGTAAATGAATTTGTGTACTATTTATTTACTAATTGTCTTCTGCTTGCTTTTTATTATTGTAATTAATATGTATTTAATACCGATTACGAGTATGCAGACGGTAAGGCTGAAAATTCAACAACTAACCTTGTCAGCAAGTACAGTCAGTCATACGGCAGTGACAGCGTTTTGTCATACGATTATTCTTATGATGCAAACGGCAATATTACCGAGATTAAGCAAAACGGCAAACTCATAAACAAGTACACTTATGACAGTCTTAACGAGCTTAAAGAAGAATATGATTATGTAAATAAATTTTACATTAACTATTCTTATGACGGAGCAGGAAACCTGCAAAATAAATATGAACAGGTTCTTGATCCTAACTATGGTTATCCGACAGGAACACAGAACGGTAATACTTACGAGTACACCGATACAAGCTGGAAGGATAAGCTGACAAAGGTTAACGGCAGTAATATTTCATACGATGCAAACGGTAATCCGCTTACATACCGTGACGGAATGTCAATGACATGGAAAAACGGCAGACAGCTTGCAACACTCACAAATGGTGATACAAGCATAAGCTATGGCTATGACAGCGGTAGTGTTCGTACAACTAAAACCGTAAATGGTGTAAAATACACATATGCGTACCTTAACGGTCAGCTATTATATGAAACCCGTGGCGATGCAAAGTTCTATTATTCATACGATGCAAACGGAATTTTGTATAATGTCAGATATACCTTGACTGACGGTGGTACCGAGTATTCATACTACTACACACATAATTCCCGTGGTGATATTGTCGGAATTTATAACGGAGCAGGCGAACTTAAAGCACACTATGAATATGACGCTTGGGGCAATGTGATTTCTATAACCGATAACAACGGAAATGCAATCACAAACCCGAATCATGTCGGTAACTTGAATCCGTTTCGTTACAGAGGTTATTATCAGGACACAGAAACAGGTCTTTACTACCTGATGAGCCGTTACTATGACGCCGTAACCCACAGATTTATAAATGCAGACGGCTATTTTCAATCAGGCGGAAGCATTTTAGATGCTAATACTTTTGCATATTGTGCTAATAACCCGGTTCTCAATGTTGATCCATTAGGTACCTGCAAAGTTCCTAATTACACATCGGCAGGGACATATATTGGTTCTACTTGGAAAGTTGTTGAAGCAGTACCAGGAGCTCCTGGATATTGTAATAATTGCAAATCTAACGGTCCAAATTCTGGGAACAAGTATTATGTTGAATCTAACAAGTATTATGTTGAATCTTCTAAAAATAATAAAAATACAAAAGGAGATAGTAACTGGACAACAAGAAAAGACTCTAAAAAAGGGTCAGAAAACAGGCAAAAATCCGGCGATCGCGAACGTAATGTTGCTCATCCCAACGGCGAGGAACATAGTAGGGTTCCTAAAGGCAACGGAGTAAAACATTTAACTGAAACACCATTTGAAGAGCGCATGGGTAATTTTGGTATATGTTTAGCTTGTGCGGTTGCAGTTATATATTTAGTAGGTAATGATGTTACCGGTGCTGGAGTTGCGGATGATGTTGCACTTGTACCTACTATTGCATTGCTTTGGGATAGTGCCAGTAAGGCTTTTGGTTAAAATATGGAAAAGAAATTAGTTAAATTAAAAAACGGAATAACTTTTATATCACAGAAACTTGATAATGTTCATAGTGTTACTATCAGCGTTAATTTCAAAGTTGGTTCATTATATGAAGATCAAATCAATAACGGAATTACGCATCTGATTGAGCATTTGTTTTTTAGGCAATGGGATAATTTGCCTCAGAAACAATTGTATTATGAAATGCAGTGCATGGGAGCAGAAATTGCAGCAAAAACATTTCACGATTATGTTAGCTTTTCAATCACCGTAACACCCGACTCATTTATTAAAGCATTTAAACTTATCGCAAAATGCCTAAATAAATTTGACTGGACTGATGATATAGTTAAAATTGAAAAAGAAGTTGTTTACAAGCAAATTGAAAATGATTATCAAACATTTGATAATTGGATTGATAGTTACTACTTTAAAGATACCAAATACGAAAAAACTATTATGGGTACGATTGAATCTGTACAATCAATATCTTTAAAAGATATTAACTCTTGGAAAGATAAATATTTTTGCAGCAACAATTCTTGTGTAGCTATCACTGGTAATTATTCGGACGAGGATTTTTTGACAGTTCAAAATATTCTTTCCCAAATTAATTCTTCTGGAAAACTCGCCGAAACAATTATCTGTTATCCACTGCATTTTGAAAAAAGAAATATCAGTAACAGGTATTCACTAATCTCTAATGATACAGATATTAGTGATATAACAATCTTTTTTGATATTAATAAAGATTATAACTATGAAACTGTAAGACTTCTTTCAAGTATACTTGGTGAAGGTTGCGGAAGTCTGCTGTCAATGATTTTAAGAGAAAATTATAATTTTACAGATGATATCTATACTAATTTAACATGCTATTGTGGATTTCGCCGACTGTCAATTTCTTTCAGTGTAAATAATTCTGACTTTATTGAAAGTCTGCACCATTTCTTTAAATCGCTTGTAGATTTTAGAAAAGAAATTTCAACAAATGATTATTTGACATCCATCAACTTTTTTACAAAAAATCAATTATTTGATTTAGACAACTCTAACGAGCTTAATAGCAATTATGTTTTATGTGATTTTGTATTATATCCATCAGTAATATCTGAGCCAATAAAAAGAAAAGAAAAATATGAAAAGATCACGTTAAAAGATTTAAAAAAATACGCTAATGATATTTTTATTGCTAAAAATCTTTCCTTATTAATTCAAACAAATCTTGATAAAAAGCTTGTAAAAAACTCTATTGAAAAAATGATAAAAACATTATATATGACAGGCTGTTTTTAATGATGAAAATGTCCGATAGAAAACGCATAAAATAGCAATAAAATAGTTTGACTAATATATAATATTGTGTTAAAATTATGCGAAAAGGAGGGTGACAGCTCTATGGAGCAATATATGCCGATAGTGTGGATAGGCTTTGCAATATTTATGTTACTTTGCGAAGGCTTTACAACACAGCTTGTTTCAATATGGTTCGTTCTCGGCTCGGTTTGTGCCGCCATTACAACTATATTCACAAGCGACATAACAATCCAGTCGGCGGTGTTCCTTGTTGTGTCACTTGTATCGCTGATTGTGACACGACCGCTTGTAAAACGCTTTAAAAGGCGTAACAAAACAACGGGAACAAACGCAGACCGCTACATCGGTCAAGTCGGATTTATGCTCACAGATTTAACCGATATTGACAAAACAGCACAGGCAAAAGTTGGTGCGGAAACTTGGACGGTAAAGTCCGACAAAGCACCGCTTTTAAAAGGAACAAAAGTTAAGGTTCTTGCAATAGAGGGCGTAAAGCTCATAGTAGAACCCGTAACAGAATGAGAGGTAAATAATGTTAGGACTTATTATTTTAGGTATCATCCTTTTAATCCTGCTTATAGTAATCGTAAGCAATGTCAAGGTAGTACCGCAGGCACACGCATATGTAATTGAAAGACTCGGAACATATCATGTAACATGGTCAACAGGCTTGCATGTAAAAATTCCGTTCATCGACAAAATTTCAAAGAAAGTTTCACTAAAAGAGCAAGTGATTGACTTTCCTCCACAACCCGTGATCACAAGAGATAATGTCACCATGCAGATTGACACGGTTGTGTATTTTGAAATTACCGATCCAAAGCTTTATACTTACGGTGTAGAAAGACCGCTCAGCGCTATTGAAAATCTTACTGCAACAACATTGCGTAATATCATCGGTGATCTTGAGCTTGATAACACACTTACATCCCGTGATACAATCAACGGTAAAATCAGAGTGATTCTTGACGAGGCAACCGACGCATGGGGCATTAAGGTAATCCGTGTCGAGCTTAAAAACATTCTTCCGCCCCGTGAAATTCAGGATGCGATGGAAAAGCAGATGAAGGCAGAGCGTGAGCGCCGTGCAAGAATTCTTGATGCAGAGGGTGAAAAACGCAGTCAGATTCTCGTTGCAGAGGGTATGAAGGAATCTGCAATTCTTAAAGCCGACGCTGTTAAGGAGCAGAAAATCCGTGAGGCACAGGGTGAAGCTGAGGCTATTCTCACAGTTCAGAAAGCTAATGCCGACGCACTTAAAATGCTCAATGAGGCTTCTCCTACCGATAGAATTATTCAGCTTAAATCACTTGAGGCATTCGGTAAAGCCGCTGACGGCAAGGCTACAAAGATTATCATTCCTTCAGATATTCAGAGACTTGCGGGTAATGTTACCGCAATTAAAGAACTCTGGAAAGATGATGTGCCAAAGGCATAAAAAATGTGAAATTTACGGCAATTTTTCGGGCACAGAATTCTGTGTCCGATTTGTTGCATAAAATTGTGGGGGATAGGAAATGCAATTTTTACTCGACCTGTTGTGGTACTTCGTAATTTTCTCGTTTTTTGGCTGGGTGGCGAGCAGTTTTCGTTCGCTTCTTCTTGAGAAAAAATTCAGTAACAACGGTTTTCTGACATCACCGTTTTGCCCTATGTATGGATTTTCGGCGGTTATTTGTTATACGGCACTAAAACCGTTTGAAAACAGCAAGCTGATTTTATTCATCGGTTCAACTCTGATATTATCTGCACTTATGGTTGTGGTCGGTGTGCTTGTAGAAAAAACTCTCAAATTCAAGCCATGGGATTTTTCTTCCTCGAAATTCAGCATAGGCAATTATATAACTTTTCCTTATGCACTTTTTCTTGGATTGCTCGGTATGCTGCTTGTCGGATTGATAATTCCGGTGCTTCGCACAGCCGTTGAAGCAATTCCTTTCTGGGTAAGTCTTATTCTTGTTCTTTGCTTCTGCGGAATTATTGCAATTGATTACATTTTTTCAATGATAACAACAGTTCGTCTGCTCAGAAGAATTGCAAAGCTTAAAAATTCTTCCGAGCTTATGGATAAAGGCGCAACAGAGGTTGAAATTCAGGAACTTGAAGAAAACTATAACCGACTTTTTACAGAGAATATTTTAAGAAAAAGACTTGCACACGCTTATCCCGATCTCACTCATATGGCTTATGTAAAGCAAATTAATGCTAAAATTGAGGAGATTAAGCAGGATAATATGAAAGAATATACACAAACCTTTGAAAGCAAAGATGACAAGCCGTTTGCTTACGGATTCTGTTTTACGAAGCTTTTTTATCTGTTTGTGATCGGTTCTTTCATCGGCACGATTCTCGAAACAATATGGGCATTCTGCGTTGATGGACATTTTGAAATGCGTGTCGGTATGGTTTACGGTCCGTTTATTCCTGTTTACGGCGGCGGTGCGTGTTTTTTGACAGCCGCTTTGTATAAGCTTTACAAGCTTAATGATACGCTTGTTTTTGTGATAAGTGCTTTTGTCGGAGCAGGTTTTGAGTATTTCTGTTCGTGGTTGCAGGAGCGGATGTTCGGCACGGTTTCATGGGACTACAGTGACACTCCGTTTAACCTTGACGGCAGAACCAATCTTATGTATGCCCTTATCTGGGGATTCCTCGGTCTTGTCTGGGTGCGTTATCTGTATCCGTGGACAGCAAAGCTTATTGAAAAAATCCCTAAAAGAGCAGGTGCAATTATTACAACATTTCTGATTGTATTCATGGCATTCAACGGCTTTATGTCCGTAACAGCTACGGCAAGATGGACTCAGAGAACAGAGGGAGTACCTGCGTCAAACAGCTTTGAAGAATATCTCGATGAAAAATTCGATAATGAAAAGATGGAATTTCTTTTTCCGGGTATGAAAAAGGCTGCAGAGGCGGGAGTTACAACCGAGGGCGTAATTTCCAATGAAAGACCGTATCTTAATGCTACAGATCCCGATAAAGGCACAAAAATCGAACAAGGAAAAGATGTTTCCGAGATTAATTAATATCATGAAGTGGCTATGCTTTGCACAGTCACTTTTTGCTTTTTGGCGGTATTTTAAAAATAATTTCGCCTGACTATTGAATTTTAACCGATTTTTTTATATAATTAATTAGTAATGCTTTATTTATGTCGATTTAAAGCATAAATTGGCATATTTGTCCTGACTTTGTCTGCCCACGGCACGGTTTTTGCGGCAATTTATCAAGTGGGCGGAAAGGCTATGAGTAATTATGAAAAAGGTTGCAATTATTATGGGCTCCGACAGTGATTTTCCCGTAGTATCAAAGGCTGTCAGTAAACTCAAAGAATTTGGCGTAGAGTATGAGGTTCATGTAATGAGCGCACACCGTACTCCCGATGCGGCAATTAAGTTTTCGGCAGAGGCTAAAAAGAACGGTTTTGGTGTAATCATTGCTGCAGCAGGTATGGCGGCACATCTCGCAGGTGTTCTTGCGGCAAAAACAACCCTTCCTGTGATAGGAATCCCATGTAAGTCGGCTCAGCTTGACGGTATGGATGCTCTTCTTGCAACAGTTATGATGCCTACAGGAATTCCGGTTGCAACAGTAGCAGTTGACGGTGCGGCTAACGCTGCAATTCTTGCCGTTGAAATGCTCGCACTTTCCGACGATTCTCTTGCAGAGAAGCTTGAAAATATGAAAGCTGATATGGAAAAAGGCGTTGCCGAAAAAGATAGGGCAATGCAGGCTAAGGTGGCAGAGCTTTGATTAAGAACTATGTAGATATTGACACAAAACTTGACAAAGTAAATGACGAGTGCGGTGTGTTCGGTATTTACCGTAATGATGACGATATCGATGTTGTTGCCGCCGCAAATGACGCACTCTACAGCCTTCAGCACAGGGGACAACAGAGTGCAGGTATCACCGTGAATAAAGACGGTGAATTTACAACTGTCAAGGAACTCGGTATGGTGTCCGAGATTTTTACGCCCAAAGCACTTGAAAAACTTCCAAACGGTAAGATTGCAGTCGGTCATGTCCGTTATACTTCATCGGAATCACTCGACCGTGCTTCTAACCAACCGCTTGTTATGCGATATATTCAGGGTTCAATCGGTATTGCAAGCAACGGCTCAATTACAAACTTCAATGAAATAAGAAAGGAGCTTGAAACAGGCGGTGCTGTTTTTCAGTCCAATTCTAATGCTGAAATTATGGCTTATGTTATCGCAACCGAAAGATGTGTAACAGACACGCTAGAAGATGCTGTTCTTTCTTCAATGAAAAAGCTCAAGGGCGCTTACTCAACTGTAATTTGCGCACCGAGCCGTCTTATCGGCTTTCGTGATATGCACGGATTTCGTCCGCTCTGTATCGGCAAACTTAAAAACAGCTGGATTTTCACTTCAGAAAGCTGTGTTATCGACAGTCTCGGCGGTGAATTTGTCCGTGATGTTGAGCCGGGTGAAATGGTAGTAGTTGACGAAGAAGGCTTTCACAGCTACAAATTAAAGCTTTTGCCCGATAAAACATCTTTCTGCCTTTTTGAATATGTTTATATTGCAAGACCGGACAGCGTAATCAACGGTGTCTGCGTACATAATGCAAGATTCAAAGCCGGTGAACTTCTTTATGATGAGTTCCCGATTGAGGCAGATATGGTGTGCGGTGTTCCCGATTCGGGACTTATTGCCGCACAGGGTTATGCAAAGGCTTCGGGTATCCCGTTCAGCACAGGTTTTGTCAAAAATAAATATATCGGCAGAACAGTAGGTTCGGGTAAAGATAAAAAGAAAAGACTTCTCAGAACAAGACTTACTGCTTTGAAGGCTAATGTTAAAGGCAAGAGAGTTGTTATTATTGATGACTCAATCGTCAGAGGTGAAACATCAAAGCATATTGTTCGTCTTATGCGTGAGGCAGGAGCTACCGAGGTGCATATGCTCATCAGCTCACCTCCGTTTGTATGTCCGTGCTACTTTGGTGTGGACATTCACGATAAAGAAAGTCTTATTGCAAACAAGTTGACAACAAGTGAAATCTGTGAATATATCGGTGCAGACTCACTTGGTTATCTCAGTATAAACAGTCTCAGAAAAATTGCTGAGGGTGCAAATATAGAATTCTGTGACGGTTGTTTCACGGGCAGCTATGACGCTGAAATTCCGAGAACAATCTTTGTAGATAAATACGCTAAAAAAATTAACAGAAAGTGACGGAGTGATTACAATGAACAACAGCTTTTCCGAAAGCTACAAAGCGGCAGGTGTTGATGTAACAGCAGGCTATAAGTCTGTAGAGCTTATGAAAAAGCATGTGGCACGCACAAAAATTGACGGTGTTATTTCAGGCATCGGCGGTTTCGGCGGACTTTTTGCCCCTGATTTCAAAGATATGGAAGAACCTGTACTTGTCAGCGGTACTGACGGTGTAGGTACAAAAATCAAGCTTGCTTTTCTTCTTGACAAGCATGACACAATCGGTATTGACGCAGTTGCAATGTGCGTAAACGATGTAATTTGCTGTGGAGCAAAACCTCTTTTCTTCCTCGATTATATCGCAATCGGCAAAAACTATCCCGAAAAGGTAGCTGAAATTGTATCAGGCATTGCAGAAGGCTGTGTTCAGTCCGGCTGTGCTCTTATCGGCGGTGAAACTGCAGAGCATCCGGGGCTTATGCCTGTTGATGAATATGATGTTGCAGGTTTCAGCGTTGGTATTGCAGACAAGCCGAAGATGATTGACGGTTCAAAGCTTTGCGAGGGTGATGTACTTTTAGGACTCCGTTCTTCGGGTGTTCACTCAAACGGTTTTTCGCTTGTCAGAAAAATCTTTGATATCAACGAGGAAACAATCAATGCCGAGTATCCTGAGCTTGACAAAACTCTCGGTGAAACATTGCTCACTCCAACAAAAATTTATGTAAAACCTCTTCTCGCTCTTATGGAAAAGGTTGATGTAAAGGCTGTTTCACACATCACGGGCGGCGGTTTCTATGAAAACATTCCCCGTATGCTTACAGATGGTCTTTCAGCCAAAATCAAAAAGGACAATATTCCTGTTCTTCCTATTTTCAAGCTTATGCAGAGAGTAGGTAATATCCCCGAGCACGATATGTTCAACACATTCAATATGGGTGTAGGTATGATAATCGCCGTTGCCAAGGAAGATGCAGACAAGGCTCTTGAGGTTCTTGCGGCTAACGGTGAAGACGCTGTTGTACTCGGTGAAGTAATCAGCGGTAATGACGGAGTAGTGTTTGAATAATGAAAAATATCGCAGTTCTTGTGTCGGGCGGCGGCACAAATCTTCAGGCACTTATTGACGCTCAGAACAGGGGAGAGATTAAAAACGGAAAAATCTCTCTTGTTGTGTCCTCAAATCCAAACGCTTATGCACTTGAAAGAGCAAAAAACAATTCGATTGCAACTGAGGTTATCAGAAGAAAAGACTATGCCGAATTTGATGAGTATGATTCTGCTGTAACCGAGCTTTTGAAATCCAAGGATGTTGACCTTGTTGTTCTTGCGGGATTTATGACAATTCTCGGAAAGCAGTTTATTTCTGCTTTTGAAAACAGAATAATCAATATCCATCCGTCGCTTATTCCGTCATTCTGCGGCGAGGGCTATTACGGACTCAGAGTTCATGAGGAGGCTCTTAACAGAGGCGTCAAGGTAACGGGTGCTACCGCACATTTTGTAAACGAAGTGTGCGACGGCGGTCCCATTATCATTCAGAAAGCCGTTGAAATTCAGAACGGTGACACACCCGAAATTCTTCAGAAAAGAGTTATGGAACAGGCTGAATGGAAGATTCTTCCAAGGGCGGTTTCGCTTTTCTGCGAAGATAAAATTATAGTAAAAGACAATAAAACCGAAATTCTTGACTAACGGAGGAAAAATATGAAACCTGTATCACTTTACAATGACATTGCTTCAACTTCATATCCGGGCAGAGGCATTGTAATAGGCAAAAGTGCAGACGGCTCAAAGGCTGTTATTGCATACTTCATTATGGGCAGAAGCGAAAACAGCAGAAACAGAGTGTTTGCAGAAACCGAGGACGGCATCAAAACTCAGGCTTTTGATCCGTCAAAGCTTGTTGATCCGTCACTTATCATCTATTCTCCCGTAAGAGTTCTCGGCAACAAAACTATCGTTACTAACGGTGACCAGACAGATACTGTTTATGATCTTATGAATGAAGGTCAGACTTTTGAACAGTCACTCACAACAAGAGAATTTGAGCCTGACGGTCCTAACTACACTCCACGAATTTCAGGTATCGTTGAGTGCGAAAACGGCAAGATGAACTATGCAATGTCAATTCTCAAAAGTGCAGACGGCAATCCCGATTGTTGCGAAAGATACACATTTACATATGACAAGCCGATAAATGGTCTTGGCAGATTCATTCACACATATATGAGTGACGGCAATCCGCTTCCGAGCTTTGAGGGTGAACCTACACTCGTAGAAATCGGTAACGATGATATTGACACATTTGCCGAGAAAATCTGGAATTCTCTCAATGAGGATAACAAGGTTTCACTTTTTGTACGCTATATTGACATTGCTTCAAATAAGGCAGAGTCAAGAATTATCAATAAAAACAACTAATTTATTTTTCGGAAAGGATGAATCCAATGAACGAACTTGCTTTAAAATATGGCTGTAACCCGAATCAGAAGCCTTCGAGAATTTTCATGCAGGACGGCAAAGATCTTCCTGTTGAGGTTCTCAACGGCAAACCCGGTTACATCAACTTTCTTGATGCATTTAACTCATGGCAGCTCGTAAAGGAACTCAAAGCGGCAACAGGTCTTCCTGCGGCTGCATCATTCAAGCATGTAAGTCCTGCCGGTGCGGCAGTTGCAACTGAGCTTTCTGATACACTCAAGAAAATCTACTTTGTAGATGACCTTGAACTTTCTCCGATTGCAAGCGCATATGCAATGGCAAGAGGTGCAGACAGAATGTCGTCATACGGTGACTGGGTGGCTCTTTCCGATACTTGCGATGTTCAGACTGCAATCCTCCTCAAGAGAGAGGTTTCTGACGGTATTATTGCTCCTGACTATACTCCCGAGGCTCTTGAAGTCCTCAAGTCAAAAAAGAAAGGCAACTATAATGTCGTAAAAATTGACCCGAACTATGTTCCTGCTCCTATTGAGCATAAGGATGTTTTCGGCATTACATTTGAACAGGGCAGAAATGAACTCAAAATTGACGAAGAAATGCTCCTTCAGAACATTGTAACAGATAATAAGAATTTTACAGAGGAAGCTAAGCGTGACCTTCTTGTTGCTCTTATCACTCTTAAATATACTCAGTCTAATTCTGTTTGCTACGCAAAGGGCGGTCAGGCAATCGGTGTAGGCGCAGGTCAGCAGTCGAGAATTCACTGCACAAGACTTGCAGGCAATAAAGCTGATATCTGGTATCTCAGACAGCATCCGAAGGTTATGAACCTTCCGTTTGTTGACAACATCCGCCGTCCTGACAGAGATAACACTATTGATGTTTACATCTCTGATGATTATGAGGATGTGCTTGCTGACGGTATATGGCAGCAGTTCTTCAAAACTAAGCCCGAACCTCTTACAAAGGAAGAGAAAAAGGCTTGGCTTGCAACATTTGACGGTGTTTCACTCGGTTCTGACGCATTCTTCCCATTCGGTGACAACATTGAAAGAGCAAAGCGTTCAGGCGTTAAGTTTGTTGCACAACCGGGTGGTTCAATTCGTGATGATAATGTTATTGAAACCTGCAATAAGTACAATATGACAATGTCATTTACGGGTATTCGTCTTTTCCATCACTGATAGAGGTGCGGTTATGAAAATTTTAATGATTGGTTCGGGCGGCAGAGAGCACGCTTTAATTAAAAAGCTTCTTGAAAGTCCTAAATGCACAAAGCTTTATTGCGCTCCAGGCAACGGCGGTATTTCAAGAGATGCCGAGCTTGTTAATATCGGAGTTATGGATAAAGAAAATATGGTTAAGTTTGCAAAGGACAATGCAATTGACCTCGTTTTTGTAGCTCCTGATGATCCGCTTGCTGACGGTATGGTTGACGCTATGCAGGAGGCTGGAATCAGAGCATTCGGTCCTAATGCAAATGCCGCTATTATTGAGGCGTCAAAGGTTTTCTCAAAAAATCTTATGAAGAAATACGGCATACCTACTGCAAAGTATGAAGTATTCAATGACGCTCAGAAAGCAATTGACTATATAAAGAACGAAAATACTGCTCCCGTTGTTGTAAAGGCTGACGGTCTTGCACTCGGCAAGGGTGTAATTATTGCTCAATCTGTTGATGAGGCAATTGAAGCAGTCAAAGAAATTATGGAGGACAAGAAGTTTGGCGACTCAGGTAACAATATCGTTATCGAAGAGTTTCTTACAGGTCCCGAGGTTTCTGTTCTTGCATTTACAGATGGTAAGTGCGTAAAACCTATGGTCAGTTCAAAAGACCACAAGCGTGCTTTTGATAATGACGAAGGTCTTAACACAGGCGGTATGGGCACAATCAGCCCGAACCCGTATTATACAGATGAGATTGCTAAGGAATGTATGGATACAATCTTTATCCCTACAATTGAGGCGATGAATAAAGAGGGCAGACCTTTTAAGGGTTGTCTGTACTTTGGACTTATGATTACACCGAACGGTCCAAAGGTTATTGAATACAATGCCCGTTTCGGCGATCCTGAGGCTCAGGTTGTTCTTCCAAGACTTAAAACTGACCTTGTAGATATCTGTGAGGCTGTTATTGACGAAAAGCTTTCCGACCTTGACATTGAATGGGACAACGGTGCTGCGGCTTGTGTTGTTATGGCAAGCGGCGGATATCCTGTTTCATACAAAAAGGGTATAGAGATGTTCGGTCTTAATGATAACGGCGGTGTCGATGGCGCAATCGTTTATCATGCAGGCACTAAGTACGAAAACGGAAAGTTCTATACTAACGGCGGTCGAGTTCTCGGTGTTACTGCAACAGCGGATACACTTGATGAGGCACTTGAAAAGGCATATGCAGCAGTAGAAAAAATTTCCTTTGAAGGTGCTCATTACAGACACGATATCGGAAAAACTAAATAATATATTAAGAGCCACTCATTAAGAGCGGCTCTTTTTTTAGCCTGCATTTTTAATCTGCAGTCTTAATTTGTCAGAAATCATGGCAATGAATTCGCTGTTTGTGGGCTTACCTCTGTCGTTGTGAATTGTATATCCGAAATATGAGTTCAGAACATCAATGTCACCTCGATCCCATGCAACCTCAATTGCGTGTCTTATAGCTCTTTCAACCCGTGAAGAAGTTGTTTCGTACTTTTTGGCAACCGACGGATAGAGCTGTTTTGTCACGGCATTGATAATTTCAGGATGCTCAACAGACATAATGATTGAATCACGCAGATAGTGATAGCCTTTGATGTGTGCCGGAACTCCTATTTCATGGAGAATATCGGTCACTTTCATTTCAATTCCGAAAGCGTCAATAACTCTGCCTTTGCCAAAATTGTTTTTCTTGCTCAAATCCGATAAATCGCTGATAATGCTGCTTAATTCTGAAATGTTATACGGCTTCAACACAAAATACGATGCGCCTGAATTCATAATTTCACGCTCAAGAACAGTGCTGTGGAATGACGAATATACCATAAACACAGGCACTTTCGTGCTTTCTCGTGTAATACTTCTCATAACACCGATTGCATCAAGCCTTGTCATAAATGAATCCATCAGTACAACATCAGGGTTCTCTCTTTTAATTTTATCGCACAATTCTTCTCCGTCTTTTGCGCAGAAAATAACGGAAATATTCTTACTCTGTAAGATATTAAGATTTTCCTGCGTAAATTCAGAAGCGTCATCGGTTACGATTAGTTTTATTTTGTTGTTCATTGTGATTTCCCCCAGTAATTTTTGTTGTACTAATATTACCACAAAATGGTAAAGTTGGCAATACCTTCCATAAAACTTTTTTGAAAAATTGAAAAAAAGTTTTATATTTTGCGTTACTAAATCAAAAATGAACAAACGATCATATATTTAGTGTTGATTATTGTAGCGATTTGCCATATATTGTGCAAATACACCGTAACCCTCTTTTGGATTATTCAGAAAAACATGGGTAACAGCGCCAATAATTTTGCCGTTTTGAACTATCGGACTGCCGCTCATACCCTGTACAATACCGCCGCAATTTTCGAGCAATCTGCTGTCGGTTATTTTTATGACAAAATTTTCATTTGATGTCATATCACGGTTGCATATTCTTTTGATTTCAATATCATATTCCTGCGGCATATCTCCGACAGGCGTTGTTACCATAACAGCCTTTCCTGTTTTTACCTCATCGTCATTTGCAATCAGATATTTCTTGTTTCTTTTATAATTTTCACTCGTTAAATCTCCGAAAATTCCTAAAGGGGAGTTTACGCTCAAATTACCAAACTTTACATCGGTAAAATATCCGCAGAAACTGCCGGCTTTTCCGCAGACGCTTTTTTCAATTCCGCTGATTTCAGCCCGAACCGCTTCTCCTGATTTTAACGGTAACAAAGCAGCCGTGTCACAGTCGCATATTCCATGACCGAGTGCGGCAAAATAATTATGGCTGTCATCATAATAGGTCATTGTTCCGATGCCTGCACAGCTGTCACGAACCCACGCACCGAGGAGATATACTCCCACGGTATTTTTAATCGGCAAAACGGTTTTGTTTTCGGTTTTGCCGTTTCTATCAATTTCAACAGTAATTTCATCGCCGTTTGATTTTTCAATTTCAGACTTTAATTCTTCATTTGTGCTGATTTTTGTATTATTTACTTTCTTTATAATATCGTTTACTTTAAGTCCGCCGTCTTTTGCGGGGCAAACATATTTTTCACCGTCGTAGTAGCTTTCAAGCTTGATTACCATTGCGCCGTTAGCATAAAATTTAACTCCGAAAGCCTCACCGCCAATGTAAACCTCATTTTTATCATCAGCGGCATAAGGTGAAAAAGTCGAAACAGTAAATAATAATGTGAAAATCAGGGCAACTGATATAATTTCTTTAAATTTTCGCAAAAAATTCACCTTCTTTCCGTTGCCTTTATTATGATTTGCATTTATAATATAGATTAGTGCGTTGATGAAAATATTAAAAATGTTACTGGCAGAGGATTTTCTGAAAAGGCGATAAACAGCCGTGCATTGTAAATTATTTTCTGAAATTATATCATTTTCTTATTATGAGGTATATATGGAAAACACAAATTCTAACCTTGTCGGTCTTACCGATTCCGAAGTTCAAAAGCGTATAGATGAAGGAAAGGTAAATATTTCAACTAATATTAAAACCAAATCAATCAAAAGAATATTTTGTGATAACATTTTTACGCTTTTCAATCTTATAAATGTAATTTTGCTTGCGGCATTGATTTTTGTGGGTTCACACAAGAATATGCTTTTTATCGGTGTTGTTATCGCAAATATAATTATAGGTATAGTTCAGGAAATTCGTTCCAAAATAAGCGTTGATAAGCTGACTATTTTGTCTGAGAAGAAAATCAATGTTCTCAGAAACGGTAAAATTGCAGAAATAAGTAAAGATGAGATTGTTCTTGATGATATTCTTGTGCTTTCAAGAGGAAGCCAGATTCCTGCCGACTGCATTGTATGCGACGGCAACTGCAGAGTCAACGAAAGTTTGCTTACAGGCGAATCAAATCTCATTGAAAAAAATGTCGGAGATGAACTGCTCTCGGGCAGTTTTATTGCGGCAGGAAAATGCTATGCTCAGGCTGTAGAGGTCGGAGCCGATTGCTATGCTGCAAAGATAAATAACGAAGCCAAATATATTAAAAAAGTAAATTCTCAGATTATGGAGTCATTCAATTTCATTATCAAAATCTGTACATTTGTACTTTTTCCAATCGGCATTGCATTTTTTATTCGACAATTCACCCTGCCCGATGCAACATTGCAGTCTGCAGTAATCAGCACTGTTGCATCGCTTGTCGGTATGATTCCAAAGGGAATGATTCTTCTTACAAGTTCTGTTCTTGCAGTATCAATTATCAGGCTTTCATCCAAAAAGGTGCTTGTACAAGAGATGTATTGCATTGAAACACTTGCAAGAGTTGATGTGCTTTGTCTTGATAAAACGGGAACGCTTACAACAGACGAAATGACGGTAACAGGTGTTATTCCGTTTGGGGCTGATGAAAATAAAATCAAGAAAGCACTTTCTTCAATTGTAAAAGCGTCCGATGAACTGAATGCAACTTTGTATGCACTGCGTGACTATTCGGATTCCGTTTCACCGTATGAGTGCAGTAAATTCTGCGATTTTTCGTCCGAAACAAAATGGTCGGGCGGTACATTTGAAAACGGCAAGACCTACATAGTCGGTGCGACTGAATGTATTTTAAAAAGCAGGGAAAAGTATTCCGAGGTGTATTCTGAGATTGAAAAGATAAATCAAACCGTCAGAATCCTTGTTCTTGCCGAAAGCGATAGTGAACCGGACAAAGACTCATTGCCTGATGATTTAAAACCGCTTGCACTCATTCTTATCAAGGATAAACTTCGTGATAATGTAAATGAAACGGTAAAATATTTTAAGGAACAGGGTGTCACCTTAAAGGTAATTTCAGGCGACAGCGTTAAAACTGTTAAAAATATTGCACTTGACACAGGGATAGAGGGTGCAGAAAATGCAATCGATATGTCAACCGTGACAACAGATAAAGAGCTTGAAGATGCGGCAGAGCGTTGTAATGTGTTTGGCAGAGTAACTCCGGCTCAAAAGAAAAAGCTTGTGGTTGCCCTTAAAAAGCACGGACATTCGGTTGCTATGACAGGTGACGGAGTAAATGACGTTCTCGCACTCAAAGAGGCGGATTGCTCCGTAGCTATGGCGTCAGGCAGTGATGCCGCACGAAATGTGTCACAGCTCGTACTTGTCAATAATGACTTTGGCGCAATGCCAAGCGTTGTGGCAGAGGGCAGACGAACAATCAATAACCTTGAACGAAGCTCTGCACTCTATCTTGTTAAGACGATTTATTCGGTTATACTCTCAATTTTCTTCATATTCTTCCGCACAGGATATCCCTTTGAACCGATACAGCTTACGCTTGTCGGTGCATTAACGGTTGGATTGCCATCATTTGTTCTCGCACTTCAGCCGAATAAAGATATAGTAAAAGGTAATTTCACCGTAAATATAATAGCAAGATCACTCCCAACAGCTTTTTGTATTTCGGCAGATACAATATTACTCGCAATTTTAAAGTATATTACAGATATGCCACAGGTACAGTTTTCAACTCTCTGCGTATATCTTACTGCATTTTCATGTATGCTGCTTGTATTCAGATTATCAATCCCGTTCAATCCGCTCAGAGCCGTTATGGTCATCGGATGTTCCGCGGGAATAATAATCGGTTCAATCTTCTTCGGCGGATTGTTCTCACTTGCACCGCTTACATTTGAAAACATCATATTGCTTGTAATCTTTGCTGTAGGCACATTTGTTGTATTTAATATATTCTACAATATAGCACAGCACTATATAGAAAAATTCAAAAAGGAAAGTCATCTTAAACTGACTGCAAAAAGAAATGCAAATAAACAAAAACGCTGAAAAATTAATCAGACAACTGAATAATCAAGGCTATGAGGCTTTTATAGTGGGCGGTTGTGTTCGTGATTATCTTCTCGGATTGACCCCGCATGATACAGATATTTGTACAAACGCTTTGCCTGAGCAGACAAAAAAATGCTTTGAGGCTTATCGTACTTTTGATACAGGTATCAAACACGGCACAATTTCCGTTGTATGCGGCGGTGAAGTCTATGAAATCACAACCTACCGTATTGACGGTGATTATTCCGATAACCGTCATCCGGACAGCGTAAGCTTTACACGAAACATTAATGAGGATTTGCAACGCCGTGACTTTACGGTAAATGCAATGGCATATAACGCTGAATACGGTCTTGTCGATCCATACGGCGGTAAAAATGACCTTAAAGATAAAATTATCCGTTGTGTCGGAAATCCCGATACACGCTTTAATGAGGATGCTCTGCGAATCTTGCGGGCATTACGCTTTGCCTCTGTTTACGGATTTTCAATTGAAGAGAACACATCAAAGTCTATATTTAAGAATGCAGACTTGCTAAAAAACATTGCAACAGAGCGTGTGATTTCGGAATTTTTAAAGCTCATCTGCGGTAAGGATGCCGTAAAAATTCTTGACGCTTACCGAGAAACTATTGCTGTTATTATTCCTGAAATTACCGTTATGTTCAATTTTAATCAGAACAACATTCATCATTCGTATGATTTGTGGCAACATACCCTGACTGCACTCGGCACAATTGAACCGAATCCCATACTTCGTATGACAATGCTTCTGCATGATATCGGCAAGTCTTCTGTTAAAACCACCGACAACAGTGGCCAATCGCATTTTCAGGGACATCAGCTTGAAAGTAAAAAAATTGCAGACAGAATTCTGCACAGACTAAGATTACCGTCTGATTTTATTAACAAAACTCTTCTGCTTATTGAATATCATGATGTCCGTTTTAACGGCAGTAAAAAGCTTATGAAAAAGGTTATGAATGTACTCGGTACAGACCTTACAAAGCAGTTGTTAGAGGTCGAACACGCCGATATATCTGCCCAGTCTGAATATCAGCGAGAAGAAAAGCTCGGATATCTTAAAAAGGCTAAAACACATCTTAATGAAATAATCAAAGATAACGAATGTTTCAAGCTGAGTCAGCTTGATATCAACGGCAAAGATATTTTAAACCTTGGCGTAAAAGAGGGAAGAGATGTCGGAAATATTCTCGATTATCTGCTAATGCTTGTAGTAGATGCAAATGTTCCAAACAAAAAATCAATACTCATATCAAAAGCCAAAGAATATATTTACGGTAATCAAATAAATAAGTAATTAAAAAAGAGGATTTCAGCGAAAACTGAAATCCTCTGATTTTTGTTTAAAATTAAAGAACCTTTGATAAAAATTCCTTTAAACGGTCGTCCTGCGGATTATTGAAGAACTCCTGCGGGTTGTTCTTTTCTTTGATAACACCGTCGTCAATAAATACAACATCGGTTGCAACTTCCTTTGCAAAGCCGATTTCGTGAGTAACAACAACCATTGTCATACCTGCCTTGGCAAGTTCTTTCATAACATCAAGAACTTCGCCAACCATTTCGGGGTCAAGTGCAGATGTCGGCTCGTCAAAGAGGAGAACATCGGGATTCATCGCAAGCGCTCTTACAATTGCAATACGCTGTTTCTGACCGCCTGAAAGCTGATTTGGATATGCGTTTGCCTTTTCGGCAAGTCCTACACGCTCCAAAAGATCCATAGCGTCTTTTTTAGCCTCATCTTTGCTCTTGCCAAGAAGCTTGACAGGAGCCATTGTAAGGTTGTCAATAACAGTCTTGTGGGGGAAAAGGTTAAACTGCTGGAACACCATTCCCATTTTTTGACGGTGAACATTTATATTAACCTTTGGATCCGTAATATCAGTACCCTCAAAGAAAATGTGACCGCCTGTCGGTTCTTCAAGTCTGTTAAGGCAACGGAGAAAAGTTGATTTACCCGAGCCTGACGGACCGAGAACAACAACTACATCGCCTTTAAAAATGTCAATATCAATACCTTTAAGAACCTGAATATCCTTACCGAATGATTTTTCAAGTCCTCTTACGGAGATTAATGCGTTATCTTTCACTCTTTTTCAATCTCCTTTCAAATCTTCTGAGGATGTACGAAAGCACAAGTACAATTACAAGGTAAATCAATGCAACCGTAATAAGCGGGAAGAATGCCTCGTAAGTTCTTGAACGAATCATATTACCAACATATGTGATATCTGCAAGTGCAACATAACCTGCAACCGAAGTTTCTTTGAGAAGTGTAATAATTTCATTGCCGAGTGCAGGAAGAACATTTTTAATTGCCTGCGGAAGAACGACCATTGTCATTGTCTGTCTGTTGTTAAAACCGAGTGAACGGCTTGCCTCAGTCTGACCGATGTCAACAGCCATAATGCCCGAACGGACAATTTCTGCAACATAAGCGGCAGAGTTCATACCAAATGCAATGATTGCAGCAAAGATACCGTTTCTTACAGATGCAAGAATAATGTAATACATAATCATCAACTGAACTACAACAGGTGTGCCTCTGATAACAGTAATGTAGATGTTGCAAATCACATTAAAGAATTTCAGAACACAATCACCGAAGCTCCTGCATTTTCTCTTGTCAAGCTGAATATCGTGAGTAGCTCTTACAAGAGCAATGACAAAACCGATAATAACACCGATAATACCTGCAAACAATGTGATTTCAAGGGTTACAAGCAAACCGCTTAAAAGCTGCTGCCATCTGTTATCTGTGATGAATGTGTTTTTAAAGCTTTCACCGAGATTGCCGAACAAACTGCCCGATGCACTGTCGTTTACGATAATAACCTGAGTTGTGTTTGCGTATGAAGTTGAAAAGTCGATATTTTTTCTTCTTTCCGGTGTGTCGGTCATACCCGCCATACCGAAATCGTCTTTGCCGGTCTGAACAGCAGTGATAACAGAATCAAATTCCATATCATCAATAACAAGTTTTTTACCGAGCTTGTCACAGATTGCTGTAGCCATCATCGGGTCAAGACCGACAATTTTACCGCCTTCAACATATTCATACGGTGGAAAAGCAGCGTTCGTAGCCATATGAAGTTCACCGTCATACTTGATATCCTTAGGTGATTCATAGGGTACGGTATCAGTATTACCCTCTATGTAATAGCTTTTGATTTTGTCCAGAACGCCCTCGTCTTTAAGCTCTGCAAGAGCTTTGTCGATTTTTTCGGTGAGTTCATGATTTTCCTTTGAAATGCAGATTGCATACTGCTCTTCCGCAAAAGGTTCATCAAGAATTTTTAGTCCTGCATTTGCTTTTACAAATTCCTTTGCCGGTTCACTGTCAATTACAACACAGTCGATTTTATTCTGTGTAAGAGCTACGATAGCGTCGGCACCCTTGCTGTAACGCATAACCTTGGTGCCGTCAGCCTCATAGTCAGATACAAAAGTATCGCCGGTTGTACCTGTCTGAACACCTACGGACGCTCCCTTGATATCATCGGCAGTCTTAATTTCCTTAACCGATGAATCACCGCATCCGGTGAACAGAAAGACAGTGGAGAACAGCATTGAAATCAGTACCAATAAAGTAACTGTCTTTTTCATCGTTTTCCTCTTTTTCTTTCTCTTAAAATATTTATTTGCAAATCTTTATCAGATTCTTGCAACGCCTGATTCAATTGCGGCCTTCTTAACAGCCTCAGCAACAGTTTTGCCGATTCTCTTGTCAAATGCCTCGGGAAGAATATAATCTGCATTAAGCTCTTCATCGCTCACGAGTGAAGCAATTGCAAAAGATGCGGCAACTTTCATTTCTTCGTTGATATCGCTTGCACGGCAGTCGAGAGCTCCTCTGAAAATACCCGGAAAAGCAAGTACATTATTAATCTGGTTAGGAAAGTCACTTCTGCCTGTACCTACAACAGCCGCACCTGCCTTTTTAGCAATGTCAGGCATAATCTCGGGAGTAGGATTAGCCATAGCAAAAAGAATAGGATCCTTAGCCATTGACTTAACCATTTCTTCGCTTACGCAACCTGCGGCAGAAATTCCGAGGAATACATCAGCACCCTTCATTGCATCTGCAAGCGAGCCATCAAGGTGAGAAAGGTTAGTAATTTCAGCCATTTCCTGCTTAACAGCGTTAAGTCTCGGATCACCCTTGCAGATAATGCCCTTACTGTCGCAAAGTGTAATGTCCTTTACACCCATATTAAGAAGGTGCTTTGCAATTGCAATACCTGCCGCACCTGCACCGTTCATAACAACCTTGATTTCGTCAAGTTTCTTGTGAACAAGCTTGAGTGAGTTGATAAGACCTGCGGCAACAATAACAGCAGTACCGTGCTGGTCATCGTGGAAAATCGGAATATCGCACTTCTCTTTGAGCTTCTTTTCAATTTCAAAGCATCTCGGAGCGGCAATATCCTCAAGATTGATTCCGCCGAATGAACCGCTGATAAGGTAAATTGCGTTTACAATTTCGTCAACATCCTTACTTCTTACGCAAATAGGAAATGCGTCAACATCGCCGAATTCCTTAAAAAGCGCACATTTGCCCTCCATAACAGGCATACCTGCCTCAGGACCTATGTCACCAAGACCGAGAACAGCTGTACCGTCGGTTACAACGGCAACAAGGTTGTTTCTTCTTGTGAGTTCAAAAGACTTGTCATAGTCCTTCTGAATTTCAAGACACGGTTCTGCAACACCCGGAGTATAGGCAAGAGAGAGGTCTTCAGCCGAGTTAATCGGAACTCTTGAAACAACTTCAATCTTACCGTTCCACTCATAGTGTTTTTTGAGTGATTCTTTTCTGATATCCATATCGGTAACTCCTTATAATTAATTCCCTTCCATTATACCCCTAAAAAGCCGTTATATCAAGTAAAAATCACAAAATTCATTTGACTTTTGTACAAAAAAGGTATAAAATAAATGTGCGAGTGTGTTGAACAGCTGCGAGCAGCTGCCGAAAGGTACTGTGCGAGGAAAGTCCGGGCTTCACAGAGCAATAATAACGGCTAACGGCCGCCGGAGGCGACTCCAGGGATAGTGCAACAGAAAATTACCGCCATTATATGGTAAGGATGGAAAGGTGAGGTAAGAGCTCACCGGAGGGCAGGAGACTGCTCTGCCGTGTAAACCCTATTTGAAGCAACACCGTGGTAGGACATTATACGCTTGCTCGGCGTGTCCTTAGGAGGTGGCATCGAGCAGATTCGGTAACGGTCTGCCAAGATAGATGGCTGTTCACGACAAAACCCGGCTTACAGACACAGTCGCATATTAAGGCACCTTTTATGGGTGCTTTAATATTATTGTCGAATTTTAGCAATTTGTACAAATGTTATGCACATTTGCAATTAATTTAAAAATGCATTGCATTTATGCTGCTCTTTATTGTACTTTGCTTTATGCTGAAATCTATTGAAATTGATTTAATTTGATTAGTTTCAGTCGACTGATTCGACACATAGTGGAGTTTTGAAATTAATTTGAAAGGTGTGTAAAAATTTGAAAACAAAATCAAAAATACTCAGCGCAATATTGAGCGTGAGCATCCTGTCGGCAAGCCTATCTGCCTTTGTATCCGGTTCACTCGGTGTTCAGGCGGCAGAAAGCTCGCCAACCGTATCGGCTAATAAGTACAAACTCAAAGATAATATTCAGGACGGTGTAATTTTACATTGTTTTGACTGGACTTATAACGATATTAAGGCTGAATTGCCTAAAATTGCAAAAGCCGGATTTACAAGTATACAGACTTCTCCGGCACAGCCAAACGGAACAGGTACTTGGTATTGGTTATATCAGCCAATTTCATTCAGTATCGGAACAAATGGTGTCGGCACAAAGGCTGAACTTCAGTCGCTTTGTGATGAGGCAGAAAAGTACGGAATTAAGATTATTGTCGATGTTGTCGCTAACCATTTGAGAGGCGATCACAACAACATAGACAACGATTTAAAGCCATCCGAGTATTGGCATACCTTCGGCGGAGGTATTGACTGGAAAAACCGTTGGCAGGTAACACACGGCTCGATTGGTATGCCGGACATTGCAACCGAAAATCCATATGTTCAGCAAAAAGTCTGCAACTATGTTCAGGAACTCAAGTCGGTAGGTGTTGACGGACTTCGTTGGGACGCTGCAAAACACATTGGCGTTCCGAGCGAGGGCGACGATTTCTGGAAATCGGTAACACAGTACGGTCTTTATAACTACGGCGAAATTCTCGGTGGTCCCGATGACCGTTCGACAGGCAATGAAGACATTATGAAAGAGTATACCGATTATATTTCTGTCACAGACAGTAACTACGGTAAAGAACTCCGTGATTCGTTTAATTCGGGCAAAGCTCCTACTTCAAGCGGAAACTGGAGTGAAAAAGGCATTTCAAACGATAAGCTTCTTTATTGGGGTGAAAGCCATGATACATGGTCAAACAACAAAGACTGGGGCTTTTCAAATGAAATGAGTCAGAATGTTATTGACCGTGCCTATGCGGTTGCGGCAAGCCGTAATAAAGTTACTGCTCTTTATTTTTCCCGTCCTTCTTCAACCAACAAAGAAAGTATCAAAATGGGAGAAAAAGGCTCAACTCATTACACCAGCAGTGAGGTTGCCCAAATCAATAAGTTCCATAATGCAATGGACGGCAAAGCTGATTACTACACCGTGTCAGACGGTTGTTCTGTAATTACCCGTAAAGACGGCGGTGCTGTTATCGTAAAAGGCAGCGGAAGCGGCGAGGTATCGGTAGAAAACGGCGGCGGTTACGCAAAACCGGGTACATACACAGACGCTGTTTCAGGCAATACATTTACAATTACATCAAGCACCATTTCAGGTACAATAGGTTCATCAGGTATTGCAGTAGTCTATGATGCCGAACCCGAAGGACCTTCAGCGTCAGTAACTCCGGGTTCAACAAACTACAATACAGATGAGCTCACACTTACGCTCAATTGCAAGAATGCAAAAAATGCTCAGTATTCAATTGATGACGGTGCATTTGTAAACTACACAAACGGTCAGCAAATTACAATCGGTACAAACCTTGCTTACGATACTGTAACCACAGTAACAGTAAAAGCAAGCGACGGCAAGACAACATCCGATCCGGAAACATATACATACACAAAGGTAGACCCGAATGCCGTAAAGGTTGTTGCGTATGATAACTCATCAACCAAGTGGTCTAAGGTCAATGCATATTTCTGGAGTGATGATAATAAAGAAATGACATCATGGCCGGGCAAGAAAATGACCGACAAGGGTAATAATATTTTTGATATTGAAGTGCCTGACGGTGCAAAATATGTAATCTTCAACAACGGTGACAGTCAGACAGATGACCTCAGGATTGCAGACGGTAATAAAATTTACAGCAACGGTTCTTGGCAGAACTATTCGACTGTAAAACCCACTCAGCCGACAACAGCTCCTTCAACGACAGTCCGTCCTACTACAATCGCAACTCAGCCTACCACAACTCAGCCTACCACAACACAGCCTGCTACAACACAGCCTGCTTCAACACAGCCGTCTACAACTCAGCCGGTAACAGAGCCTTCAAACAGAATTCTTATCGGTGATGTTGATTTAAACGGAACAATTACAGTCTGTGATTCAACAGAGGTTCAAAGATACATTGCTTACATATCGACTTTAAGCGATGAGGCTCTCATTGCGGCAGATGTAAACAAGGATTCTGTTATTTCTGTAAAAGACGCAACTATGATTCAGGCTTATATCGTTAAGCTTATTGTTGAAGACTCATACTGCGGTACTTACACAGAAAATGTTGCACCCACCCAGCCTACAACAAATGTCACAGAGCCAACAACCGAACCGACTTCAGTTCAGACGAAGAATTATGTTTATTTCAATAATACGGAAAACTGGTCAACAGTAAATGTCTATGTATGGAGTTCAAAAGATTCGACTTATATGAGCTGGCCCGGCAAGGCTATGGAAAGTATAGGTAATAACACATACAGATTTGAACTTCCGAATGGTGCAGAATATGCTATATTCAATAACGGTTCAGCACAGACAGGTGACTTAAAAATCCCCGATGTAAATATGATTTACTCAAACGGACAGTGGAGTAAATACTCCGAGTAAAATTTAACAAGTTTATCTAAGAGCCGCCCCGCACAATCAAGCACATTTTGCTGTTTTGATTTTTACTGTCGGGGCGGTACTGTTATTTGTTTAAATCACAATACAAAATAAACCGCCTCTAAACAATGATATGCCCCCTAAAAGTCAGTTTTTGGCTCTGACCTTTAGGGGGCGTTTCACAATCCGATTGATTTCGGAGGTTTATTTATTCGATTTTTCAATGATTTTTTCGGCACATTTAATGCCGTCAACTGCGGCGGAGATAATTCCGCCTGCATAGCCTGTACCTTCACCGCACGGATACAGTCCTTCAATAAGTACACTTTCGAGTGTATCTGTTTTTCTCATTATTCTGACGGGGGAAGAGCTTCTGCTCTCAACGCCCGTCAAAACAGCGTCACCGTCATCAAATCCGTGTAACATTCTGCCCATTTTCACAATGCCCTGAGCCATTGAAGTGCTGACATATTCAGGTAAAATCTCGTTCAGATTTGAAAACTCATAATTCGGACCGATACTTGGTTTTACATCACCGAGATGTGTGGATTTTCTGTTATTAAGAAAATCGTCAACTCTTTGTATGGGTGCATTATAATTTTCACCGCCGGCAACGAATGCTTTTGATTCAAGCTTTCTCTGCAAATACATTCCGGCAAGCGGATGGTCAGATTCATAATCATCCGGGTTTATTCCTACAAGCAACGCTGAATTTGAATTTTCGGCATTTCGTGCAAATTCACTCATACCATTGGTGCAAAGTCTGTTTTCTTCGCTTGACGCATTGACAACCTTGCCTCCCGGACACATACAAAATGTATACACACCCCGTCCGTTATCAAGGTGTGTACTCAGCTTATAATTTGCCGAGCCGAGTTTTTTATTGCCCGCAAACCTGCCGTATTGTGCCTTATCAACTTTTTGACGAAGATGTTCAATTCTTGCTCCTACCGAAAAAGGCTTTGCTTCAATCGGCAACTTTAAATCATAAAGCATTTCAAAAGTATCTCTTGCACTGTGACCGATTGCAAGAATAACATTGTCTGTTTCTATAATTTCATCGCCATTTTTGGTTTCAACAGTTATAGATTTCAGCTTGTTATCACTAAAAGCCATTGAAACAAGCTTTGTTTCAAACATAACCCTTCCGCCGAGTTCAATAATCTCGTTGCGGATATTTTTTATTGTTCCTTTTAGCATATCCGTTCCGATATGCGGCTTTGCGTTATAGAGAATTTCATCAGGTGCGCCGTGGCTTACAAATTCTTCAAGCACCTTGCGTTGTCTTATATCTTTTGTACCTGAATTCAGTTTGCCGTCAGAAAATGTTCCCGCACCGCCTTCACCAAACTGAACATTTGAAGTTATGTCAAGCTGACCGCTTGTCCAGAACCTGTTCACATCGGCAGTTCGCCTGTCAACATCACGGCCTCTTTCAATAAGAATAGGATTTGCACCGCTTCTTGCCAGAATAAGTGCCGCAAACAATCCTGCCGGACCTGCTCCGACAACAACGGGGGAGGGCGCATTGCCAAATTTCATTTGATTATATTCATACTTTCTCGCAATTTGAGCTTTACCGCACTTTTTGCAGACTTTATCCTCGTTGATATTAAGTTCAGCGTCAACGGTTGTAAGAAAGTAGATATTATCCTTTTTTCTTGCGTCAACCGATCTGCGAAAAATCTTACAGCTTTTTATGGATTTTTCTTCAATCCTCAGCTGTTGGGCAACTGCCTTGCGAACCGATTTATCATCGTAGTCAAGGCTTAAATGTATATTGTTCACTCTGATCATAAATTTTCTCCTGCAATAATTCCGCCGGCAAATGCAAAATGAAGATTAAATCCTCCGCATTCACCGCAAAGGTCAATCGCCTCACCGCATATAAAAAGATTTTTCACAATTTTACTCATCATAGTGTTTTCGTCAATCTCTTTGCCTAAAACACCGCCCAAAGCACATTGTGCGTGTGAGAAATCTTCTTTTCCGCTTACTGTAAATGACATTGATTTTATTGTTTTGCAAATTCCTGATACTTCGTCCTTTGAAAGCTTGGAACAAATCTTTGACAAATCAACTCGGCTGATTTTCAGAATTGCCTGTCCGATTCTCTTCTGAAAAATCCCTGTCAAAAGCTGTTCACACGGCAAATCAGAAAACAATGATATATGTTGTCTGATTATTTTAATCAGCTCATTTTCCGAATAATCGGGCAATAAATCAAGCACTATTTTGTCGTTTTGTTTAGCAAATAATGAAAGATTGAATACGCAAATTCCCGACAACGAATTCTCGGTAAATTGAATTTCTCCTGTTTCTTCCTTAATTAATCGACCATGTTCACCGTATAACTGTGCCTTGCCCGTAACTCTCAGACCTTTTAATGTTTTCAGAACATCGCTTTTAACCTTAACAGGGCATAAAGCAGGGGAGAACGAAACAACCTTATGACCGAAATTTTTAAGATAATCAATTGCACTTGCGTTTCCGCCAAGCTTAGGTGCGGCTTTTGAACCGTTTGCAATCACAAGCTTGTTACATATGAAATCGTACTTTTTTTCGCTGTCATCAGACGAAATTTTAAAACCGTTTGAACCTTTTTTTATAAAATTGACATTCTGTTTTGTGAAAACATCTATTCCGAGTGTTTCAACCTGTAAGCGCAGAACATCCAGAACAGATGCGGCGTGTTTGCTTATCGGGTAATATCTGCCCTCGTTATCGTAAAAACTTAAAAGACCGAGGTTTTTAAAGATATTCGCCATTTCATCACCGCTGAATCTTTCAAAAATTTTTTTACTCTGCTTTTTGAAAGAACCGACATATTTATCGGGAGATATACAGTGATTTGTCAGGTTACATCTGCCGTTGCCTGTTGACATCAGCTTTTTGCCTAATCTGTCATTTTTTTCGATTATTGCAATTTTTTTGGAACGGTCATGTTTCTTTGCTGTGATTGCACACATAAGACCCGATGCACCGCCGCCGATTATAATTGCGTCATATATATTTTTCTTTTCCATTTTATAAATTCACCAAAAAATAAGGGCAGCGATGTGCTGCCCAAAATTATTTACGGAGCAAAAATAAAGTTGATTCCGTTTGCTACAAGTACCGAACCGATACCCATTATAATACCTGCGATAACAACACCGCACATAACGGCTATAACGCTTTTCTTAAATCCGAGGTCAAGAATACTTGCCGCAAGTGTTCCTGTCCATGCGCCTGTGCCGGGAAGAGGGATACCTACGAAAAGCATAAGTGCAACAAACATTCCGTTGCCTGCTTTTGCCTCAAGTTTTCTGCCGCCTTTTTCGCCTTTTTCAAGACAGAAAGAAAAGAATCTGCCGATAAACTTCTTATCAGAACCCCAAACAAGAACCTTTCTTGCAAAGAGGTAGATAATCGGAACCGGGAGCATATTGCCTAAAATGCAGATTACATATGTCCAAAAAAGATTTAAGTCATTTGCAACCGCAACAGGCACAGCACCTCTGATTTCTACTATCGGAACCATTGAAATAAAAAATACTATTAAATACCACATATTTGCTCCTTAGAAATTATATTTTGCCAATACTTGATAAGTATAACAGATTTAAAAGTTTTTTTCAATATTTGAGCAAGATAAAATCTTCCATAATAAAGCCTTAAAATTTGATTTATTTATACATTATGATAAATAATTATTCAAAAGTTGACATTGACTGAATAATCTGTAAAATATATTGTGGAGTGATTTGATGAAAACGAATTCCTGTTCAATGCGATTCAGAATAATTATGTTTGTTTTGACCGCGTCAGTGATTGCATTTGCGTTTATTCATTCTTCAATGCCGTCAGTTGAGTCGGCACAAGAGAGTGAAAGCGTCCTTGATTTTGTCACAGTAATTTTAAAATTATTCGGAATTGAGCCGAATCTTTCGGACCACATAATCAGAAAGCTTGCTCATTTTACGGAATACACCGTGCTCGGAGCATTGCTCTGTTCATGTGCCTATTCATTTGACCGAATCAAGCCGATAAAATTCATACCCTACACCGTTTCTATCGGACTGTTTACCTGTTTTGTTGATGAAACAATCCAACTTGGGGTTGAGGGAAGATCGGGACAGGTGAGCGATATGTGGATTGACTTTTTCGGTGTGTTGCTCGGTACGGCTGTAATGCTTGTTGCATTTTGGATTTACAGGAAGATACGAAAGATCAACTAACTATATGTATGCGAATGAGAAAGGAATCAGTATGGGAAATATGGAAAATTCAGTAAAGCCCCATGAAAACAAAATGGGAACTATGCCAATGACAAGGCTCATTCTGACAATGAGTCTGCCTGCAATTTTTTCAATGACAATTCAGGCAATGTATAATGTTGTTGACAGTATTTTTATCGGCAACTATGACGCAGACGGACTGACCGCAACTTCGCTTGCTTATCCTCTGCAAATGCTTTTGATTGCGTTTGCAGTCGGTACGGCAGTCGGTGTAAACTCGCTTGTTTCAAGAAAATTAGGTGAGAAAAATTTTGTTCAGGCAAACGACGGAGCAACTCACGGTCTTGTAACCTGTATTTTTAATTATGTAATATTTTTATTGCTCGGACTTTTTGCGGTTCGCCCGTTTATGGCAATGTACACGCAGAATGAGGCTATTCTAAATTACGGAATCCAGTATCTGACGGTTGTACTTTGCTTCTCGTTCTTTTCAATTGTACAGATTATGGTTGAAAAAACGCTTCAGGCAACAGGCAATATGATATTCCCGATGTTATCCCAGCTTTTCGGTGCAATTGTAAATATTATTTTTGATCCGCTCCTGATTTTCGGTATAGGAATTTTCCCCGAACTCGGTGTTCTCGGTGCGGCAATTGCTACTGTATTCGGTCAATTCTGCGGTATGGCTTTCTGCCTTTGCATTCTTTTCTTTAAGAATAACGAAGTTAAAGTTTCGTTCAAACATTTCAAATTGAACGGTTCTACATTAAAATCTATCTATGTTGTAGGCTTTCCGTCTGTAATTATGCAGTCAATCGGTTCGGTTATGATTATCGGACTCAACGCTATTCTTGCTGTTTCGGAGGCTGCCGTTACTGTTCTCGGTATATATTATAAATTACAGAGCTTTGTATTCATGCCTTGTTTCGGACTCAATCAGGGCGTAATGCCGATTATCGGTTATAACTACGGTGCAAGAAAGAAAAAGAGAATGTATTCCGCTTTAAAGCGCGGCATCATCATTGGCGTAATTATTATGGCGGTCGGCACAATTCTTATGTGGACAATCCCCGAACAGCTTATTGCTATGTTTGGCGGCACACAGGATATTATGGATATCGGTGTCCCTGCATTCAGAATCATCAGTCTTTGCTTTATTCCTGCCGCTGCCGGCATTATCTTTACAACACTTTTTCAGGCAGTCGGAAAGGGATTGCGCAGTCTTATTATGTCATTCTGTCGTCAGCTTGTACTCATTCTTCCGATTGCGTGGGTGCTTTCTATGGTGTTTGATTATACAGCCGTATGGTATGCATTCCCGATTGCGGAATTTTTCTCGTTAATGCTTGCAATTGCATTTTTTGTCAACCTTACAAAAGGCGATTTCAAAAGCCTTGACCAAAAGATTGAATGACACAGTTAAATTTGTTCACCTCATTGCATATATTGCATTGAGGTGATTTTTTTGACAGAAAATAATGATAACAGAAATACCATTACATATGACGATGACTGGAAATCTGTTTCATATTCGGAATACCCTAAGGTATCGGAGGAGCTTGATTCAGATGAGGAGGATGTGAACTCTTTATCGGCTGAAAATAGTGATGAAAAGAAAAATTCTCCGAAACAGCTTGTGATAACGATTCAACTTGTGTGTTGTATCCTTATAGCTCTTGCGGCTTTTTTGCTTAATTTATTCGGCGGTGAGGTCTATGCCGCAACACGGGAATGGTACTATTCAAACCTTGGAAAATCCGTTGTTTTTGATACGGGCGATAATAAAATAGATTTATCAAACCTGTTTACTGCAACAAGCGATGAAGTTTCGTCTGCTGAACATTGATTTTACGGTTTCGTATTCACTCGTTTGTCTTGGAGCAATATGTGTGATACTGAATATATTTTTAGGATTTCTATGTTGCATTATGGCTGTGATTATTCATGAATGCGGTCATCTTTTTGCAATGCTCATTTGCAAATCTCCGCCTGATAAAATCAAAATTTCGCTGTTTGAAATCAAGATTACCAACTCTTCAAGGCAGTTAAACACAACCCGTCAGAACATTTTTATAATTTTTTTCGGACCTTTAGTCAATTTCATTTGTTTTATTCTGTTTTATCTGTTATACTTATGTAATAGTGAATTTTTATTGCCGATTGCCATGGCGAACCTTTGTACGGGACTTTTTAATATGCTGCCGGTTATGTCGCTTGACGGCGGACAGCTTATGTATGTTATTCTGTGCAGAAAATTCTCGGAAAAATCAGCCGAAAGAATCATAAATATAATTGCTGTTATAATTCTTTTTCCGCTGACGGTACTCGGCTTTATGGTTTTGCTAAATTCAAAATATAATTTTTCGCTGTTGTTTGTGTGTGCGTATCTCATTGCGTCACTTTTATGTAAAAACAACAGGTACTACTGACGGAGGATTTCTATGGTCAGCAAAGAAGTTGAAAAATTACTTCTGAAAGTTCAAAAGCCGGGAAGATATGTCGGCGGTGAACTCAACGAAGTAATCAAGGATAAAAAGAAAGTAGATTGCAGATTTGCCTTCTGCTTTCCCGATACCTATGAAGTAGGTATGTCCCATCTCGGAATGAAAATTCTTTACAGCCTTATGAACGCTGTGCCGTACATTTGGTGCGAAAGAGTTTTTGCCCCATGGGTTGATATGGAAGAAGAGATGATAAAACACAATATTCCGCTTTATGCGCTTGAAAGCGGAGATCCCGTGTCCGATTTTGACTTTATCGGTTTCACTCTCCAGTATGAACTCAGCTTTACAAATATGCTCAATATGCTCAGGCTTTCGGGTGTGCCGATTAAAAGCTGTGACAGAAAAGAACTTAAAAACATAGTAGTTGCAGGCGGACCGTGTGCCTGCAACCCCGAGCCGATTGCAGATTTTGTCGATATTTTCTTCATCGGTGAGGGTGAAGAGGTTGACCTTGAGGTTATTGAACTTTTCAGAAAGTGCAGAGCCGAGGGTAAATCAAAACAGGAGTTTCTTGAACTCTCATCTAAAATTGAGGGTGTATATGTTCCTGCACTTTATGATGTAATATATAACGAGGACGGCACAATCAAGTCATTCACTCCAAAAGGAGATGCTCCCGCTAAAATCCACAAGCGTATTATGCTTGATATGGACAAGTCGTTCTATCCTGATAATTTTGTAGTTCCGCTCGTTGAGATAGTTCATGACAGAGCGGTTCAGGAAATTTTCCGTGGCTGTATAAGAGGCTGCCGTTTCTGTCAGGCGGGCATGATTTACCGTCCCGTCCGTGAAAAATCTCCCGAAACTATAAATAAACAATGCAGAGCATTATGTGATAACACGGGTTACGATGAAGTTTCGCTATCTTCTCTCAGTTCAAGTGACTACAGTCAGATTGTACCGTTACTTGACAAGCTGAATGAGTGGAGCAAAGACGAAAAAGTCAGCATTTCACTTCCGTCACTGCGTGTTGACGGCTTTACAGATGACATTATGAATAAGATTAAAACCGTACGCAAGAGCGGACTTACCTTTGCTCCGGAGGCAGGCAGTCAGCGTATGCGTGATGTTATCAATAAAAATGTTCGTGAAGATGAACTTTTGCAGACTTGCACAACTGCATTTGCAGGCGGCTGGACTACGGTAAAACTCTATTTTATGATTGGTCTGCCTACCGAAACAATGGACGATGTCGCCGCAATTGCCAGCCTTGGTCAGTCTGTAGTTGATGCATATTACAAATGTCCCGACAAGCCAAAGGGCAAGTCGGTGCGTGTAACCGTGTCTGCATCCTCTTTTGTACCAAAACCGTTCACACCGTTTCAATGGGAACCGCAGGATACAATCCCTGTTCTTCATGAAAAACAACAGCACATCAAGGACAGTATTACAACAAGAAAAATTCAGTTTAACTATCACGATGCCGATACAAGCTACCTTGAAGCAGTATTTGCAAGGGGTGACAGAAAACTTTGTAAGGTTATGGAGCTTGCATGTGAAAGAGGTTTTCATTTTGACGGCTGGAATGATTGTTTCAGCCTTGAAAAGTGGCTTGAACTCTTTGATGAATGCGGTGTTGATCCGTCATTTTATGCAAACAGACACAGAAGTTTTGATGAAATTCTTCCGTGGGATCATATTGACTACGGTGTAACTAAGGATTTTCTTATCAGAGAATGTAAAAAAGCGTACGCAGATACAACAACACCGCATTGCAGACTGAAATGCAACAACTGCGGTGCGGCTAAATACGGAAAGGGTGTGTGTTTTGAAAAGCGTAAGAATATGGTTTAAAAAAGATTTTGAATGTCGCTATATTTCGCACCTTGACCTCAATCGATGTATGCTTCGTGCATTGCACAAGAGCAAAATCCCTATCTGGCATACAGAAGGATTTAACCCTCATCCGTTTGCAACATTTCCGTTGCCGCTTTCGCTTGGTTTCAGAGGTGTAAACGAATGTATGGATGTCAAGCTTGAGGATGAAAGCTTTCCGTTTGAAGAAATCATCTCAAGGCTTAACGGTTGTCTGCCGAGAGGACTTCGTGTGTTTGATGTAACGGAACCCGTTATGAAAGCCGGAAAGATTGCTTTTGCATCATTTACAATCAAGATTTCCTGTGACGGTGAAAACTCCCGTACAGTATGCGAACAACTCAAAGAACTGTTGACAAGCGAAAGTATTGAAGTTGAAAAGAAATCTAAAAAAGGCATAAAAACCGTTGACATAAAACAGGGTATAAAGAGCTTTGAAGTAACCGAGAAGTTCGACTTTGCAGAACTTGATGTTGTTTTGTCGGCAGGCAGCTCCGATAATGTGAATCCGAATCTGCTTATATCGGCTTTTGAAAACCGTTTTTTGGTCTCTTGTGATATCGACATCACAAGGAATGACCTCTACAACGCAGAAATGGAATTGTTTAGATAGGTGAATATATGTTTGAATTTACAATACGAGAAAGTGATTTTTTAAACGGATTTTTGAATTTATTGAGTGACTATGTAAATAAGTCGTATAAATTTACCATGTCGTATCTAACGAGCCCTCTTTTGTCAGATGTGCGTGAGAGCGAAAGACTTGTTTTGCTTGTAGTCAACAAATCTGTTTTTCAAAATATGTACAGCTTCATCAAGCTGAATGACAGCAATATGCAGTTTGCATCATTTTCCTGTCTTGAAACAGCCGTGAACTCAATGCGACTTTACAATGTCCTTGCTACAAATCCGGATTATATGCATGAATATATTACCGGCGGAAACTTTTCGCTTGAAGTATGTGAAAATGAAATTTCAGAAAAACAAAAAGAATACAAGAAAGGTGAAGAGGAGTTCTCGCTCCGTGAATTTGCAACCGGACTTGGCAAATTCAATTCTTTTGAATTGAAAAATGCAGCTGTTGCGTCACAGCTTGTTGACGGCAATATCTTTCTCGGACTTTCCTGCGGCAATGAACTCGGAGAGGATTTGCAGGATGAAGTCAGAAAGAGTATGATTGGTGCATACCTTTCACTTTCAAAGCACAATAAAATGTTTTTTAACGGTGGTATAGACGATACTCTTGAAGAGTTTGAGGACAAGCTCTATGCAAAGTTTCTTGAATACATCAAAAAGTTCTCTTAATCTTTTTAAACTTTCACATTACTTTACACAAGCGTTCAATTTTCTGTCACATAAGACAGTTATTATATGCTTGTAAGTTAAAGATAAACAAAAAAACACTTTAACTTCACATAGATAATGCTTACAAGAACTTTTCATAGATTTCCTCTCTAATATGTCGAAAGACACAAAGGTCGGCTTTTCTGCCGACCTTTTTAATTTATCAGGTGTTTTATTATGAATTACTACTCCCTTAATAAGTATCTCAAAAATACATTCGGTGAAAAGGTGTACAAAATTTCGCTGAACGGTAATATGACCTGTCCGAATCGTGACGGAACCCTTGGAACAAGGGGCTGTATTTTTTGCAGCAGGGGAGGCTCCGGAGAATTTGCCTCCGATGCACTTCTTCCTGTTCACGGACAAATCGATCAGGCTAAACTGCGAATAAAAAAGAAATCTGACTGTAAAAAGTTTATTGCATACTTTCAGCCGTTCACAAATACCTATGCGCCTGTTGAATATCTTGAAAAAATATTTACAGATGCAATTTCAGAACCCGACATTGTTGCTCTTTCAATCGCAACCCGTCCCGATTGCCTGGGAAATAATGTGTTAGTTCTTCTTGAAAAACTGAACAAGATAAAACCTGTCTGGGTAGAACTCGGATTGCAGACAATTCATGAAAAATCGGCAGATTATATAAGAAGAATGTATCCGCTCTCCGTTTATGACTCAGCTACAGAAAATCTTCATAAAATCGGAATCAATGTAATTACACACATTATTTTGGGACTTCCGAACGAATCTAAAGAAATGATGCTTGAATCTGTAAAATATGCAGGCAGTAAAACCGACGGAATCAAACTGCAATTGTTGCATATTTTAAAAAACACAGACTTGTGTGATGACTATGAAAGCGGAAAATTTGATGTGCTTTCAATGGAAGATTATATTGATATTCTTTGCGATTGCGTTGAAGTGTTGCCTGAAAATGTTGTAATTCACCGTTTAACAGGTGACGGGGATAAAAAACTGCTCGTTGCACCCATGTGGAGTGCCGACAAAAAGCGTGTTTTAAACTCAATCAACCGTGAATTTGCAAAGCGTGATATCAAGCAGGGAAGAAAGGCAAAGTAAAAGACTCCCGAATCAATCATCGGAAGTCCTGTTTTCAAGAGTATTGTCGTTGTGATTTTTCTCTTTTTCAGCTTTCTTCTGAGCTGATTTTTTACCGATTGCATACGCAACAGCCAATATAGCCAAGCATCCCGCAGTTATGCCCATGCCGGCTAGGAAAAATTTTATTTGCTTATCTTTAATGGGATTGTAATCAATATATTCGTCATCTGAGGCATTAACAGTTGTAGGCTCGGTCGGGTGTTTACTTTTACCGCCCTTTCCTGTAGCTTGCGTGCTGTTTTTATTGCTTGACGAGGAACTTCCGCCGCTAACCGTTCCCGATGCATTTTTATATATTCTGATACACGATGCAGTGCAACTTCCAACATCCATAAAGTTCACATCGGAATCAACACATTGATTTACTGTGTAGTCAATATACGCAGTACCTTCTTTTATTGTTTTGAAATCAAGCGTTAAGACATCGCTTCCGCCCGAAATATTTTGTCCTTCAGAATTAAGAAAAACAACTTTAACCTTGCCGCTTTTCTTGTTGACCTGAATTTTTGAGCCGTTATTCACTGCTTTAACCTTTCTGAATTCGATATAATCGGCATCATATGTAAATTCAAAAGTTGCGGCAGAAAGTCGATTGCCGGAATTTGCGAAAAGTGCAACGCTGAACAGTCTGTTTGGCTTCATATCTGCATTCTGCATTTCAAAACTTACGCTTGCAGTTGCAAATGCACTTGTTAAAGATATTTGCAATAAAGCTATCAAAATTAAAATAATAGAAAATAGTTTTTTCATAGTTCGCCACATAAAATTAAAATATTTCAAAATCTCACTTGATTTTTCTGATTTCATTTGATATAATAAACAGGTCGTTTGGAGAGATGTCCGAGCTGGCCGAAGGAGCATGATTGGAAATCATGTATACGGTGAACACCGTATCAGGGGTTCGAATCCCCTTCTCTCCGCCATAAACGCTGAACTTTATTTTAGGTTCAGCGTTATTTTTTTGGACCTGTTTTTCTTAATAAAAGGTGTTGTTTTTCATATATATAATTGTATCGTATGGCAAGATTTGTTGTCAACGGATTTACAGTGAAGAGTTAGCACATACAGTGCATTTACGGTCATTTTTAATAATTTTTTAGCATTTCATATGACATAACCATTCAGCTTTCGGTTATTTATTCAAAAAACTGCCACTAAACCTTTACAAACCCTACAAGATATTGTATTATATTAGTAATTATAAATTACCATGGGGTGTTATGTATGAAACCAAAATATAAAAGAGTATTATTAAAACTTTCAGGCGAATCACTTGCAGGCGAAATGAAACACGGAATTGATTTTGAAACTGTTCTCAAAATCTGCAAGCCTATTAAAGAATGTGTTGACGCAGGCGTAGAAGTTGGCATCGTAGTAGGCGGCGGTAACTTCTGGCGTGGCAGAAGCTCAGGCGAAATGGACAGAACAAGAGCCGACCATATGGGTATGCTTGCAACAACAATCAATGCACTCGGTGTTTGTGATGCTCTCGAACAGCTTGGAGTTAATGTTCGTGTTCAGACTGCTATCGCTATGCATCAGATTGCAGAGCCGTACATCAGAAACAAAGCAGTTCTTCACCTTCAGAAGGGCAGAGTAGTAGTGTTCGGTTGCGGAACAGGCAACCCGTTCTTCAGCACAGACACAGCAGCGGCTCTTCGTGCGGCAGAAATTGAGGCTGATATCGTAATGAAAGCTACTATGGTTGACGGTGTATATGACAGCGATCCTAAGAAAAACCCAAATGCAAAGAAATACGATACAATTTCTTTCCATGATGTTCTCAACAAGGATCTCGCTGTTATGGACAGCACAGCGGCATCGCTTTGCAAGGACAATAATCTTCCGATTCTTGTATTCAGTATCGAAGATCCTGAAAATATCTACAAAGCTGTATGCGGTGAAAACATCGGTACAATCGTAACAGCTAACAATTAATTTGAATTTTTTACTGACTTTTTAACAATAATTATTACACAGGAGGCATAAATATGCAGACACAGTTAAAAAAAGCCGGCGAAAGTATGGACAGACGACTTGAGCATATGCGCACGGAATTTTCAGAAATCAGAGCAGGCAGAGCAAATCCCGCAGTTCTTGATAAGGTAAAGGTTGACTATTACGGCGCACCTACACCCGTAAATCAGCTTGCCGCAGTATCTGTTACAGAGGCAAGAACTCTTACCATTCAGCCATGGGATGCGTCTGTATTAAGACAGATTGAAAAGGCTATCCAGACTTCCGATATCGGCATCAACCCACAGAATGACGGTAAGATTATTCGTCTTATTTTCCCGCCTCTCACAGAGGATAGAAGAAAAGAAATCGTAAAAGATGTTCAGAAGATTGCTGAGGAAACAAAGATTCAGATTCGTAATGTCCGCCGTGAACTTATCGACAAGCTTAAAGCTATGAAGAAGGATGGCGAGCTTACAGAGGACGATCTCAAGCAGGGCGAAAAGAAAGCTCAGGATCTTACAGATAAGTATATCAAAGAAGTTGAGAGCGTTTCTGCAGTTAAGCAGAAAGAAATTTTGGAGATGTAATATGGCTTTTTTCTCAAAGAAAAAAGATGAGCAGATTGAGGTTACAGACCTCAATCTGCCTTCACATATCGGAATTATTATGGACGGCAACGGCCGTTGGGCAAAGAAAAGAGGACTTCCGAGAAAAGCAGGTCACCGTCAGGGTGCGAAAACTTTCAGAACAATAACAAGATACTGTTCCGATATCGGAATAAAGTACCTTACCGTATATGCTTTTTCAACCGAAAACTGGAAAAGACCGCAGGAGGAAGTTGATGCACTAATGTCGCTCTTTAAATCATATCTTAATGAAGCACTTGAAGATTTTAAGGATGACAGTATTGTGGTAAAATTCATCGGTGACAAGTCGGGCTTTAATGACGAGCTTCGTGAGCTTATGATTGAAAACGAGGAGAGTTCAAAAGACCGTGACGGTATGGTTCTCAATATAGCTATGAATTACGGCAGTCGTGACGAAATTGTCAGAGCCGTTAGAAACATTTCCGAGGATGTCAGAAACGGAAAAATTTCTTCCGATGACATAACAGAAAATCTTTTTTCAAATTATCTTTATACCGCAGGTCAGCCAGATCCCGACCTTATTATCAGACCGAGCGGTGAGTACAGAATTTCAAATTTCCTTTTGTGGCAGTCAGCCTACACGGAATTTGTTATAATGAACAAGCTTTGGCCTGATTTTCAGAAATCGGACCTTGACGAAGCGTTAAAAATATACTCCTCCAGAAACAGAAGATACGGTGGAGTCTGATGAGAGTTGATATAAAATGAAATCCCTCAAGCCACGGCTGCTGACAGCCGTAATAGGAATACCAATACTGCTGATCGTTCTGTTTATTTCGGAACTTTGGCACCCATTTGTAGGCATAGTCATAGGAGCATTCTCGGCATTTATGACAGGCGAGTATCTTCATGCAAGAAAGATGCTTTATAAATTTCACCTTTCAATACCTTGTATGCTGTTTGCTTTTCTGCTTTCGGTTTTAGTTACGACAAAGTATCTGTATGTTTTGATTTTTGCTTTTATACTGACAGTCTTTGCCGTAATGATTTTTAAACACCAAAAGACAAACTATGCCGATGTTGCATATTCAGTGTTCGGAACTTTTTTAATTTCTTTTGGAATGAGTGCCGTACCGATTGCCTGTGCATCATCTGTATCAATTACTTTCTGCTATATATGTATTTTCGCATTACCGTGGATGGCAGACGCAGGCGGCTTTTTTATCGGAGCATCGTTCGGCAAGCACAAACTTTGCCCGAAAATCAGCCCTAAAAAGACTGTCGAGGGCGCAATCGGCGGAATACTTTTCTGTGACCTCACAGCAGTAATTATAGGTCTTATATTTCATTTTTGTGTTATGCCTGATGCTAACATCAACTTTTGGGCATTGATTCTTCTCGGTGTAATTGACGCTCCTGTTTCAATTCTCGGTGATTTAAGCTTTTCACTTATCAAAAGAAATTACGGAATCAAGGACTACGGTTCAATTTTCCCCGGTCACGGCGGAATGCTTGACAGGTTTGACAGCATAATATTTACTGCCCCTGTTCTTGTGGCAATCAATCAATTCATACCTTTCATAACAGTGGGGTAAACTAAAATGGTAAATTCACTTTCAATTCTCGGATCGACGGGTTCAATCGGAACTCAGACGCTTGATGTTGCAGATAAACTTAATTTAAAAGTTTCCGCACTCACGGCGTCAACAAATATAAAGCTGCTTGAAGAACAGGTAAGAAAATATAAACCTGAACTTGCAGTAGTTTTTAACGAAGAAAAAGCCAAAGAATTCAAAAATAATATAAAAGATACAAACACCCGTGTTTTAAGCGGTATGGACGGACTTATTGAGGCGGCAACGCTTGAAAATGCCGACCTTGTTGTAAATTCGGTTGTCGGAATGGTAGGCTTAAAGCCTACACTTGCAGCGGCAAACGCTAAAAAAGATATTGCTTTTGCAAACAAGGAAACGCTTGTAACAGGCGGTAAGCTTGTATGTGATGCGGTAAAGAAGAACGGTGTAAAGCTTCTTCCCGTTGACAGTGAACATTCCGCTATCTTCCAATGTCTGCAGGGAATGCCTGAAAAGAAAATGCTTAAAAAGCTCATTCTTACAGCATCCGGCGGCCCGTTCTTTGGTAAAACAGTCGAAGACTTAAAGAATGTAACAGTTAATGAGGCTCTCAATCATCCAAATTGGAGTATGGGTGCAAAAATAACCATCGACTCTGCTACAATGATGAACAAAGGCCTTGAAATCATTGAGGCGAGATGGCTTTTTGATGTTCAGCCCGAAAACATTGATGTTGTTGTTCATCGTGAAAGTATCATACATTCTCTCATAGAATATGTAGATAATTCCGTAATTGCACAGCTTGGACTTCCCGATATGAGGATTCCGATACAGTACGCAATTACATATCCGGAAAGATTTGAGTCACCTGTCGGCGAATTAAGTCTTGCTCAGATCGGCAAAATGACTTTCTTTGAGCCTGACTATGATACTTTCAAATGTCTGAGAGCTTGTAAAAAAGCTCTTTCACTTGGAGGCGTTGCAACAGCAATTGCCAACGGTGCTAATGAGGAGGCTAACCGACTTTTCAGAGAAGGTAAAATCACTTTTCTTGAAATCGGTGACCTTGTTATGGGTGCAATTGATAACATAGACAATTTTGAGCCTTTATGCATTGATGATGTGTTAAAGGCAGATAAACTTGCAAGAGAGTATGTACTCTCTAAGCTATAATTTGCGGTAATATTTTCCACTGCTGTCTTTGCGACGGCAATGAATATTTTGGAGTTGATTTATTTTAATGCAAATTTTAACAGTTGCGGCTCTCATTGTAATAGGAATATTACTTTTTGAGCTTATAATTTTTTCTCACGAATTCGGTCATTTTATTACCGCAAAGCTTTCGGGTGTAAAGGTAAATGAATTTGCACTCGGAATGGGACCGAAAATAATCAGTTTTGTTAAAGGCGAAACAAGGTACTCGCTTCGTCTTTTTCCTATAGGCGGTTACTGTGCCATGGAAGGAGAGGATGAAGACAGTGAAGAAAAAGGTGCTTTTAATAACGCAAAAGTATGGAAGAGAATGATTATCATAATCGCAGGTGCGGTTATGAATATTCTTCTCGGTTTTGTTATGATGTTTGCCTTTACCGTTCAGGCTGACAGCTACAGTTCAACTACAATATCTCAGTTTCAACCCAATGCATTTACTGCAAACACAGGTTTACAAACAGGGGATAAAATTGTTGAAGTGAACGGTTATTCAATTTGGAATTCACGAGATTTGCAGTTTGCAATCTCAACTCTTCCATATGAAACAGTAGAAGGCAATACACTTGAGGTATACAAAGAAAGAGCAACATCTGCCGCTTGCGGTGTATATAATAAGTATGCAAAAGACGAGTCTCTTTCAAAGGATGAACTTCAAAAATACTACAATGCTCTTTCTGAGGGTTGTTCAAAAATAAATAAGGCTGCAAGCAAAGACGAGGCTAAAAAACTTCTTGATGAAACTTGCAAGTCAATTTATGCACTTGACAAATCATATGATATGTCAAAGTATAAAACGCCCGAAATAGACACAACTACATCAAGACCGAGATTCATGGGCGATGTAAAAGTTGTTCGTGACGGCAAAGAAATAACACTTGAAAATGTACAGTTTTTCACCTATTACGCTGATGAGGATGCCGAAAAGGAAAACAAACCTACTGTTGCGTTTGACTTTGCAGTTGAACCGATTGAGAAAAATGTCGGTACTGTTCTCGGTGAAACATTCACACAGACCTGTTCAATGGCAAAAACCGTGTGGACATCTCTGGTGTGGCTTGTTCAGGGCAGATTTACATTCAACGATATGTCAGGTCCTGTTGGTATTGCTACAGCTGTCACTCAGGTTGCATCAATGGGACTTCAAACAGGCTTCGGAGATGCAGTCAATAACATTCTTTTTGTAATGATACTCATTACGGTAAACCTCGGAATTGTAAATATGCTGCCGTTCCCGGCGCTTGACGGCGGAAGATTCTTATTCCTGCTGATTGAATGGATATTCAAAAAGCCAATTCCGAGAAAGGCAGAACAGATTGTGAATACAGTCGGTCTTGTTCTGTTGCTTGCATTTATGCTTATTATTTCGGTGAAAGATGTGTTCCAGCTTGTAACGGGAACATTCCCCGGAATGTAGACAAACGGAGGAAATTTTATGGGAAGTAAAATTCAGGTAACTGCCGGCAATGTAAAAATTGGCGGCGGTGCTAAAGTAAGCGTTCAGTCAATGCTCAACATTCCCTCAACCGATATTGAGGGTTCTGTAAGACAGGCAAAAGAGCTTGAAGAGGCCGGTTGCGAAATTATTCGTGCAGCTATTCCTAATAAAGATGCAGTAAAGCTTATTCCTGCCCTAAAAGAGGCTGTAAGCGTCCCGATTGTGGCCGATATCCATTTTGACTATAAGCTTGCGCTTGAGGCATGTGCGGCAGGCATCGACAAAATCCGTATCAATCCGGGTAACATCGGATCAGATGATAGGGTAAAGGCTGTGGCAGACGCTTGCCGACAGCGTGGCATTCCGATAAGAATCGGTGTTAACTCAGGTTCGCTTGAAAAGGAAATTCTTGCAAAATACGGTCATCCCACACCCGAGGCACTCTGCGACAGTGCCTTGTACCATGCATCACTTCTTGAAAAATTTGATTTCAACGATATTGTTCTTTCAATGAAAAGTTCAACCGTTTCTACTATGATTAAAGCCTATGAGCTTGCCGCAGAAAGGTGTGACTATCCGCTTCACCTCGGTGTTACAGAGGCGGGAACAGAAAGAATGGGTATTATCAAATCTTCTGCCGGAATCGGTGCCTTGCTCCTCCATGGTATCGGCGATACAATCAGAGTTTCCCTCACAGCCGATCCTGTAAAGGAAGTTTATGCCGCTCACGATATCCTCAAGGCTCTTGACATTGAGAAAGACGGAGTTCAATTTGTTTCGTGTCCGACTTGCGGAAGAACAAGGATTGATCTTGTGAAGATTGCAAACGAGGTTGAAGATAAGCTCAGAAACTGCAAAAAGAATATCAAAGTAGCGGTAATGGGTTGCGTTGTAAACGGTCCCGGAGAGGCAAGAGAAGCTGATATCGGCATCGCAGGTGGTGACGGTTGCGGTCTTGTATTCAAAAAAGGCGAAATTCTTCGCAAAGTTCCGGAAGATAAACTCGTTGACGCACTTTTGGAAGAAGTAGAAAAATTATAACTCTATCAGCAGTCAAAATACATTTGCTGTAATATGACAGAAGGACATATATGAAAACATTAGGAGAAGTCTTTGACTCCCAATTCGGCATTAAACTGCCGCAACAGATTTCACAGGGAGAACTGACACAACTTAATATTAACAAACAAGCCCGTTTGATTACTTTAGTAGTAAAATTCAACGGGCTCGTTGAGCGTAATACGCTTTTTGACACGGAAAAGCTGATTACCAAGACACTTGCGTATCATACTGTAATAAAACCGCATTTTCCGACAGAGTTGTTTTCCGCTGATTATTTTCCTCAGCTATACGCAGCCGTAAGGCGAGATATTCCGAGTATTAACGGAACTCTCAACAATGCTGAGGTTAGGTTTGAAAACAATACGCTTACGATAAATCTTCTTAATGGCGGAAAAACTCTCCTTGACAGTAAAGGCTTTGACAAAGCACTTATAAAACTCATTTCGGAAGAATTCAATCTTTACATTTCCGTTAATTATACCGGAACCTTTGAGGTTGAAGAAAACAGCGAAGAATACAAAGCCGCTATTCAGGATGCTCAGGAGAAAATCAACCGAGAAAATCTTCAGAAAGCCGCTGAATTCTATCAGGAAGAGGTTGAAACAGCGGAGAAGAGAGAAGAAAAACACGCTGAAAACACTACTGTTGAAATTGAAGTTCGTGAGGGCAAGTTTGCAACACCGCAGATTATTCAGTCCTCAATCCGTCCGTTATACGGTCGTTCAATCAGGGGAAAAATGATTCCCATTTCTTCAATCTCAGGTGATTCGGGAAGGATTGTGGTATGGGGCGATGTGTTTGATATTGAAAAGAAAGTCACTAAAAGCGGTGACAAAAATATTTTCACTATCGACATAACCGATTATACCGGTTCAACAACAGCTAAAGTATTCAATTCAATCAAGGAATCAGCCGTAATTGATAATATTAAAAAAGGCGATACAATCGTTGTTCAGGGTGATGTTGAGTATGATAAATATGCAGGCGAACTTGTTGTAAATGCCCGTTCAATCGGTACGGCTCAAAAAGTAAAAGTAGTTGATAATGCCGAGAAAAAGCGTGTTGAACTCCATATGCATACAAATATGTCGCAGATGGATGCCGTAACATCGGCAGGTGACCTTGTAAACCGTGCTTATCAGTGGGGACACAAAGCCGTTGCAATTACTGACCACGGTGTCGCACAGGCTTTTCCCGATGCAATGAAAGCCGCAGATAAAATCAACAAAGACGAAGAGAAAATTAAAATCATCTACGGTGTTGAGGCATACTTTATGGATGACCTTGTAGAGTCTGTAAAAGGTGATGCCGACACAGGTTTTGACGGCACATTCATCTGCTTTGATATAGAAACAACAGGCCTTTCAGCCGCCCGTGACAAGATTACCGAAATCGGCGCAGTCAAGGTTGAAAACGGTGTCATCACCGATACTTTTTCAACCTTTGCAAATCCCGAGATGCCGATTCCGCAGAAAATTACTCAGCTTACAGGCATTACCGATGATATGGTAAAGGATGCTCCGTCTCAGAGCGAGGCGGTTGGTGCATTTCTTGAATTTGCCGGTGACAATGTGCTTGTTGCTCACAATGCTCCCTTTGACACATCATTCATAGCAAAAGCCTGTGAAGATATGGGCAGGGAATATAACTATACTTCAATCGACACGGTTGCAATTTCAAGAGCGATTCTTACAGATATCAAGAACTGCAAGCTTGATACGGTTGCAAAATTTTTAAGGCTCGGTGACTTCAATCATCACAGAGCAACTGATGATGCCGAAATGCTTGCGAGAATTTTTATAAATCTCTGTCAGCGACTTACAGATGATTACGGTATAACAAAAACAAACGACATTAATACAAAGATAGCAGGCGGAGATTTTAAAAAGCTTCCGACCTATCATCAGATTATTCTTGTAAAGAATAAAACAGGTCTTAAAAATCTTTACAGACTTATTTCTTACAGTCATCTTAATTATTTCTATAAAAAGCCGAGAATTCCGAAAAGCGAGCTTGTGAAGTACAGAGAGGGACTCATAATTGGCTCAGCTTGTTGTGCAGGTCAGCTTTATATGGCAATTCTTGAGGGCAAGCCGTGGGGCGAACTCAAACAGATTGCGTCATTCTATGATTATCTTGAAATTCAGCCTGCAGGCAATAACAGCTTTATGATTCGTGACGGCAGATTTAATTCTGTTGACGAACTTCATGAAATTGACCGTACAATAATTAAGCTTGCAAAAGAACTCGGCAAGCCTGTATGCGCAACCTGCGATGTACACTTTATGGATCCGACAGATTCCGAATTCAGAAAAATTCTTATGGCAGGTCAGGGCTTTAAAGATGCCGAACAGCAAGCTCCGCTTTATTTCAGAACAACTGCTGAAATGCTCAAGGAATTTGAATGGCTCGGCAAGGATAAAGCCTATGAGTATGTAGTAGAAAATCCCAATAAAATCGCCGATATGTGCGAATATATCAGACCTATTCCAAAGGGTACATTCCCGCCTAACATTGAGGGCGCACAGGAACAGCTTATTGACATTACATGGAAAAGAGCAAAAGAGAAATACGGTGATCCATTGCCTGAAATCGTAAAGGCAAGACTTGACAAGGAACTTAATTCAATCACAACCTACGGATTCTCCGTGCTTTATATGACTGCGCAAAAGCTTGTTGCAGACAGTGAGGCACACGGATATCTTGTCGGTTCACGAGGATCGGTAGGTTCTTCTTTCGTAGCTACTATGTCCGGTATTTCGGAGGTTAATCCGCTTTGTCCGCACTATGTATGTCCAAACTGCAAACACAGCGAGTTTATAACAGACGGCAGTTACGGCTCAGGCTTTGATATGCCGCCAAAAAACTGTCCCGAATGCGGCACTCTTATGGATCAGGACGGTCACGAAATTCCGTTTGAAACATTTCTTGGCTTTAAGGGCGACAAAGTGCCTGATATCGACCTTAACTTCAGCGGTGAGTATCAATCAAAATCTCACCGTTACACGGAAGAACTCTTCGGTAAGAATAATGTGTTCAAAGCGGGAACAATTTCTACCGTAGCCGAAAAAACAGCACTCGGCTTCGTTAAGAAGTTTGCACAGGAGCGAGGTCTTGTAATGCACAAGGCTGAGGAAAAGCGTCTTGCAATCGGTTGTACGGGCGTTAAGAGAACCACAGGTCAGCACCCCGGCGGTATGGTTGTTGTGCCGAGAACAAACGATGTTTACGATTTCTGCCCTGTTCAGCATCCTGCAAATGATGTGAACTCAGATAACATTACAACCCACTTCGACTTCCATTCAATTCATGATACAATCACAAAACTTGATGAGCTCGGACACGATGTTCCGACAATCTATCATTATCTTGAACTTTACACAGGTATCCCCGTAATGAAAGTTTCAATGAGCGATCCCGAGGTTATGTCGCTGTTTACTTCTCCGAAAGCACTCGGAGTTACTGAGGAGGATATCGACTCAAAAACCGGTACATTCAGCCTTCCTGAATGCGGCACGGCTTTTGTAAGAGGAATGCTCATCGAGGCACAGCCAAAGACATTTACCGACCTTTTGCAGATTGCAGGTCTTTCGCACGGTACCGATGTATGGCTCGGAAACGCTCAGGAACTTATTCATAACGGAACCTGTACAATTTCGGAAGTAATCGGTACTCGTGACTCGATTATGACTTATCTTATGCACAAAGGTCTTGAACCGGGCATGGCGTTCAAAATAATGGAGATTGTCCGTAAAGGTAACGCAACAAAACTTCTTACGGAAGAACACTTCAAGGCTATGCGTGAACACAATGTTCCCGAATGGTATATTGATTCATGTATGAAAATTAAGTATATGTTCCCGAAAGCCCATGCCGCAGCTTATATGATTGCAACGCTCAGACTCGGTTGGTACAAGGTTCACAAGGCCGTTGAATATTATGCGGCATACTTTACCGTACGAAGTGAAAATCTTGACGGTGCAATTGCCATGCAGGGACATCAGGCTGTCCGTGACAAGATGAACAACATAAAACAAAAACAGAGTGTTCACGAAGCAACAGCCAAGGATGAAGCAGAGTTCCAGACCTTGCAGATTGTCAACGAAATGATGGCAAGAAAAATTGAATTTCTTCCTGTTGACATCTACAAATCCGAGGCTAAAATGTTCAAGGTAGAGGACGGAAAAATCAGACTTCCGTTTTCATCCTTACCCGGTGTAGGCGGTGCCGCCGCAGATTCACTCGCAGAAACGGGCAAGCACACAGAATATCTTTCAATTGAAGATATGCAGATAAAAACAAAGGTTACTAAGGCTGTTATTGAAACACTGAAAGATGTCGGAGTTCTCAAGGATTTGCCTGAAAGCTCACAGATGTCATTATTTTAAGGAGTTGTCTAAATGAAAAAACTGCTTTCGCTAAAAACTTTGCTGATTTGCATTTCATTTACAGTATTTCTTTTACTAGTAAAAGATAATATGGATGTTGTGTGGTCGGCAATCGGTTGGATAACAGGCATAATCACTCCGTTTGCAATCGGGTTCCTTTTTGCTTACATCCTTAACTATCCGTACAAATTTTTCTACTCCAAAGTTTTCGGCAGAATGGGGCGAAAGCGAAAATTCCTTGCTAACTTCAGAAAACCCCTTGCGCTTATTATAACCTATGCAATTGTAGTAGCAATTTTTGTTGTTATAATCTCAATTGTAGTTCCGCAGATTGCAGCCAGCCTGTTCAGTCTTATTAACAGCCTGCCGCAGTATGCAGGCGTACTTTCTGACATGACAAAAACAGTGGTGCATTGGATTAACCATACATTCAGTATGGAAATTGACGCAAGTGAAGTAATAAACAACTTCTTCAAGTATATTACAAACTTTATTTCGGCAGGCAATATCACCAGTTTTCTCGGCAACTCTACAAATGCCGTATTCAGCGCAATTATGTCTACGTGTAACGGTGTGTATAACTTCCTGCTCGGAATCGTTATTTCAGTTTACTTCCTTGCCGCAAAGGAAACACTTTGCCGTCAGATAAAAAAGCTTGCTGTCGCTTTTATTCCGATAAAGTATCTTCCTAAGATTTATGAAATTGTCGATATTACAGATACAAAATGCGGTCGTTTTCTCGTTGGCGATATCATTGATGCGGCTTTTCTCGGTGTTCTCACATTCATTACAATGTCAATTTGTCAATTACCGTACGCACCGCTTATTGCGGTTCTTATCGGTGTAACGAATATTATTCCGTTCTTTGGACCGTTCATCGGTGCAATTCCGAGTGCTTTTATCCTCTTGCTTATTGATCCTATTTACATGATTATTTTCATAATCATTATAGTTATAATTCAGCAGCTTGACGGCAATCTTTTCAAGCCGAAGATTATCGGCAGTCAGGTCGGTCTTTCAAGCTTCTGGGTACTGTTCAGCGTAATTGTCGGCGGAGGAATGTTCGGTGTGCTCGGTCTTATTCTCGGCACACCAATCTATGCCGTAATCTATGCTCTTGTCGGCAAGAGAGTTAAAAACAAAATTGACTCAAAGGGAAGAATTGCTCAGGAGGCTCTTGATTTTGAGGTGCTTAACTATACCAAAATTGCCGCAGAGCAGAAAAAACTTCGTGAAGAAAAAGAAATGCAGCATAGAGAAAAACTTATGAAATTCATCAACCGTAACAAAACAAATGATGAAGACGAATCCTCAGAAAATACAAATGAATAATCGTAAAATTTTCGTTTCATCTGAATAGTGTTGACAAATCAAGTTTAGTGTGTTAATATATTACCGTATTAACACACTAAAGCGTTGAGAGGTAATTATGAAAAAGAATTTAAAAATGACTCCCGAGGGAACAAAGGACTTTCTGTTCGCTGAATGTTCCGCTATGGATTATATCTGCACAAGCATTGAAAAGGTATTTGTCAAAGGCGGATTTAAACGGGTAATAACTCCTGCTCTTGAATTCTATGATGTGTTCTCAATTCCGTCAAGCGGAATCTCGCAGGAATCAATGTTCAAAACAACCGATAACAAAGGCAGACTCCTTGTTGCCCGTCCTGACTCCACTCTGCCGATTGCAAGAATGGTTTCTACAAGACTTAAAAACAATACACTTCCTGTTCGACTTTACTACAAGCAGGCAGTATATCGCAACAATCCGTCACTTGCAGGAAGAAGAAACGAATTTCTTCAGATGGGTGTTGAACTTCTCGGGGCAAAAGGAAAAAGAGCCGACCTTGAAATTCTCACTTCGGCAATAAAAAGCATTTCAGCCGTTGCCGATGATTTCAGAATTGAACTCGGACACGCCGAAGTATTCAATGCTCTGTCAAAAGAACTCGATATCGATAACGATTACAAAGAAAAAATCAGGGTATCAATCGAAAGTAAAAACTACTCGGCGCTTAACAATCTTCTTGACAAACTTAAGCCTTGTAAGACTGTTTCCGCAATCCGTTCGCTCCCGTCACTTTTCGGCGGTGAAGAAGTGTTTGATGAGGCATATGACATCTGCAAAGGTACAGGCGCCGAAAACGCTCTTGATTATCTCCACTCAATCTATAAAGAACTTTCCGTGCTTGAACTCGGCAACAAGCTTATCATCGACCTCGGACTTGTTCAGAGAAATGATTACTATACGGGAATCGTATTTTCAGGGTATATTAACGGAATCGGTGACGCTGTTATTTCGGGAGGAAGATATGACGATCTTCTCAGCGAATTTGACGCTCCTATGGGTGCGGCAGGCTTTGCGATTGATACAGACGCAATTACAATGAAACATCTTTCCGATGATGATGTAAATTATTCAGATAATCCCGATGTTCTCGTTTTTGCAGAAAACGGACATGAAATGAAGGCTCTAAGATATGTTGACGAGCTTAATGAAAAGGGAATAAAGGCACAGTTCAGCGTACTTGAAACTCTTGAAGAAACAGAACAGTTTGCAAAATCAAGAGGAATTGCAAAAGTTGAAAGTATATAATCAAGCTGTCGGAAAGGATTAAATATGAAACCATTAAGAATTGCTCTGACAAAGGGCAGACTTGAAAAGACCACAATTGAACTTCTTGAAAAAATCGGATATAATTGTGATGAAGTAAAAAACAAGGGAAGAAGGCTTATTCTTCCGATCGGCAACAATGATTTTGAAGTTGTGCTTGCGAAAGCCGCAGATGTAATTACATATGTTGAGCACGGTGTGTGTGACCTTGGTGTCGTTGGCAAGGATACAATTCTTGAAAACGGTTCATCTTTTTATGAACTTCTCGACTTAGGATTCGGCAAGTGCCGTTTTGCTCTTGCTACAAAAAAGGACTCCGATTTTTACGGCGGTTACAAAACAAAGACAATTGCGTCAAAGTATCCCAATGTAACCAGGGCATTTTTTGACGATAAAAATATGGATGTAAGAATCATTAAGATTGAGGGCTCGGTTGAACTTGCTCCTCTTGTAGGTCTTGCAGATGGTATTGTAGATATAGTAGAAACGGGTTCAACGCTCAAGGCTAACGGACTTGAAGTAATTGAATGGGTATGTGATATTTCAGCAAGACTTATTGCCAATACAGCAAGTCTAAAACTGCGCAAGGCTGAAATTGAAGAATTGCAAAAGAAACTGGAGGCTGTCACAAAATGATTACAACTGTTGTAGCAGACGGAAAAAACGAATATGAATTTATTGATTTGCTCAAAAAGAGAGCACAGAATTCAGATAAAAATGTAGTTCCGATTGTTTCGGAAATCATCGAAAATGTTGCAGAAAACGGTGATAAAGCCGTAAATGAATATACCGTTAAATTTGACGGAAAAGCTCCTGAAAAGGTAGAAATCACTTCCGATGAAATCGACAGCCTTATTGAAAAATGCGATAAGGATTATCTCGAAACAATCAAAAAGGCAGCCGCAAATATTGCAGACTTCCATAAAAGACAGGTTCAGCAAAGCTGGCTCACAACAAAGAATAACGGCGTAATGATGGGGCAGAGAATCAGAGGCCTTAAAAGAGTAGGTATCTATGTTCCGGGCGGCACTGCAGCATATCCCTCATCAGTTCTTATGAACGCAGTTCCCGCTAAAATTGCAGGTGTTGAGGAAATTATTATGTGTACACCTCCTCAGAAGGACGGTACACCAAATCCGAATATCATCGCCGCCGCAAAGGTAGCAGGTGTTGACAGAATTTTCCTTATGGGCGGTGCACAGGCAGTAGCCGCACTTGCATACGGTACAGAATCCGTACCAAAGGTTGATAAAATCGTAGGTCCCGGCAATATCTTTGTTGCAACAGCAAAAAAACTTCTTTACGGAACAGTTGACATTGATATGATTGCCGGTCCGAGTGAAATACTCATCATTGCCGATAAGTCTGCAAATCCAAAATTCCTTGCCGCAGACCTTATGAGTCAGGCAGAGCATGACAGGCTTGCGTCTGCAATTCTGCTTACCGACTGCGAAGAGCTTGCCAAAGAAACTGAAACAGAGCTTGAAAAGCAGATGACCGCTCTTTCAAGAAAAGATATTATCCGTTCATCGGTTGACAATTTCGGTGCAGTTATTGTATGCAGTGATATGTCACAGGCAATTGAATTTGCTAACGAGCTTGCTCCCGAACATCTTGAGGTTTGTTGTGAAAACCCAATGGAGTATGTAGGCAAGCTTGATAATGCCGGCTCTGTATTTCTCGGCAACTACAGTCCAGAACCTCTGGGCGACTATTTTGCAGGTCCTAACCATGTTCTTCCGACAAGCGGCACGGCAAGATTTTTCTCACCTCTTTCGGTAGACAGCTTTGTAAAGAAATCAAGCTTTATTTACTATACGGAAGACGCTTTGAGAAAAGATGCCGAAGATGTAGTTCGCTTTGCAGAAACAGAAGGACTTACAGCACACGCAAATTCAATTAAAGTGCGTTTTGATATGAAATAAGAATGGAAGTTATGCAATGTCTTATGAATTAAACAAAAAAATCCGTGAACTTGAACCGTATGAACCAATCAGCGGTACATATAAAATTCGACTTGATGCAAACGAATGTCCCGAAAATTATCCTGATTTCATCAAAGAAGAAATCAAAAATGCAATTGATACAATTGATTTCAACCGCTATCCCGATCCGCTTGCGGAAAAGGTTGTTACGGCTTTTGCGGATTATTACGGAATCAATCCAAAATATGTAACCGCAGGTAACGGCTCAGATGAACTTATCTTTTTGATTGAAGCCGCATTTATGGAAAAAGGGGATAGGATGCTTTGCGTTGCTCCCGATTTTTCAATGTACAAATTCTATTCATCAATCTGTGAGGTTGAATGTGACACATTTATCAAATCCGACGACCTTTCAATTGATACGGATGCACTTATTGAAAAGGTAAATCGTGAAAATATCAAACTTTTACTCTTTTCAAACCCATGCAATCCGACAGGGCAGGGTATGACCGCCGAAGATGCACGCAGGCTTGTTACAAGCGTAAATGCACTTGTAATTCTTGACGAAGCATATATGGATTTCTGGGATCAGAGTCTTATAAATGAGGTTGAAAAGTATTCAAATCTCATTATTTTCAGAACCGCATCAAAGGCAGTTGGCTCAGCGGCACTCAGACTCGGTTTTGCCGTTGCAAATGAAACAATTTCAAGAGCTGTAAAAGCGGTAAAATCTCCGTACAATGTGAACACATTTTCTCAGGTTGTCGGCAGTATAATATATAAAAATAAAGATTATCTCAAAAACAGACAAAAAACAATTGTCAGAAACAGAGAAAAGCTGTATAATGACTTATTGGAGTTGTCCGCTCTTTCCGATGATTTTAAGGTTTACAACAGTTGTGCAAACTTTGTTTTTGTTAAAACATCATTTGGCAAAGACTTGTGGAACTATCTAAAGGACAATTCAATTGTAATCCGTTTTATGGGCGATTACATCAGAATTTCCGTTGGCACAGAAGAAGAAAACGAAGAACTGATAAGTTGCATTAAAACTTATTTATCGAGGTGATTATATGCGCAGTGCATATGTTGAGCGTAAAACAAAGGAAACCGACATAAAGCTAAAACTAAATCTTGACGGCGGCGATATTAAAATTGATACAGGCATAGGCTTTTTTGACCATATGCTCAATTCGTTTGCCACTCACGGCAGATTCGGACTTGAGGTTTCGGTAAAAGGCGACCTTTATGTTGACGAACACCACACCGTTGAAGACACAGGTATAGTTCTCGGCAAAGCATTTGCAGAGGCTCTTTCAACCAAAGAGTCAATTGAAAGATTCGGCAGTTTTTATGTTCCTATGGACGAAGCGCTTGCGTTTGCATCGGTTGACATCAGCGGCAGACCTTATCTTGTATTCGACGCTGATTTTCCGCAGGAAAGATGCGGTGGCTACGACTGTTCAATGACAGTAGAATTTATGCGTGCATTTGCATTTAACGCACAAATCACACTTCACCTCAAATCTGTTTACGGTGACAACTCTCACCATATCACAGAGGCTTTGTACAAGGCTTGCGCACATGCACTCCGCCTTGCAGTAAAGCAAAATTCTTCAAATGTACTTCTTTCTACTAAAGGAGTGTTATAATGATTATTTTACCCGCTATTGACATAAAAGACGGCAATTGTGTCCGTCTTTTCAAGGGCGATTATGCAACCGTTCAGAAGGTAGCAGAGTCCCCGTATATTGCCGCTCAGGCCTTTGCTGACGCAGGTGCAGAGTGGATGCATATGGTTGACCTTGACGGTGCAAAAGACGCAAAGCTTGTTAATGCCGATCTTATTGCGGATGTTGCAAAAGCCTCGGGACTTTCTGTTGAGGTCGGCGGAGGAATCCGTGATATGAAAGCGGTTGAATATTATCTTTCAAGAGGAATAAACCGTGTTATTCTCGGTTCAGCCGCAGTTAAAAACCAACAGCTTGTTATTGATGCCGTAAAAGACTACGGTGAGAGAATTGCAGTTGGCATTGATGCAAAGGACGGCATGGTTCGTGCAGAAGGTTGGATTGACAATTCGGAAATCAACTACATTGAGCTTGCAAAGCGTATGGAAAATGTCGGAGTAAAGACTATTGTGTTCACAGACATTGATCAGGACGGTACTCTTGCAGGTCCTAACCTTAAACAGCTTAATGACCTTGCTCACGAAGTCAGCTGTAATATTATCGCAAGCGGCGGTGTTGCAGTTCTCAAAGATATCATTAATCTTGCAGAACTCGATGTCTACGGTGCAATCTGCGGCAAGGCTATCTATACAGGTTCGCTCGATTTGAAACAGGCGATTGAAGTAACAAATAAAATCTGAGGTAATTATGGATCTTGATAAATATTTTGTAAAATCCGAACTTATTCCCGCAATTATTCAGGAAAAGTCAACGGGTGAGGTACTTATGCTTGCATATATGAACCGTGAAAGTATGCAAAAAACTTTTGAAACCGGTTACACATGGTTCTGGTCAAGAAGCCGTCAGGAGCTTTGGAACAAGGGTGCAACATCAGGTCATTTACAAAAGGTAATTGATATATATGCCGACTGCGACGACGATACATTGCTCATCACAGTTGAACAGACAGGTGCGGCCTGCCACACGGGAAATCATTCCTGCTTTTTTAAAAAATTAAAATGAGGAGAATTTTAATATGAACGACAGAGAAGTTCTTGAAGCACTTTATGCTACAGTAGAAAACAGACGAGATAATCCAAAAGAGGGTTCATACACTTGCTACCTTCTTGATAAAGGAATTGATAAGATTCTTAAAAAAGTAGGCGAGGAGTGCAGTGAAACAATCATTGCGGCAAAAAATGATGATAACAGCGAAACTGTTTATGAAATTGCAGACCTTATCTATCATCTTACTGTAATGATGGTAAAGCTCGGCATTCCGCTTGAAGATGTTCTTGCCGAACTTGACAAGAGAAGCGAAAAGATAGGAAACCTTAAAAAGTTCCATGTTGTTGACAAAAATTCATAACTAAAAGCGCAAACAAAAAGGCCCTATGACTTTGGTCATAGGGCTTAACAGTATGTATATATTATTTTTATGCATTAACAAAAGCAAATTTAGAAATCGCCTGTTTGAGATTATCATCAGGTTCTGATTCAAGAAGAAGTTCAATCGGAATTTTTTCGTCAATTGCAAAAAATCCCATCAACGAATGAGCATCAACAGTATTATCGCCGTTTCTTAGCATCATTACTGTATCCGGAAAGTGAGCAAGAGTTTCAAACATATCAATCATTTCTTTTTTATCTTTAACGGAAACCGGTACAGAAAACAAGATCTCACCTCCATTGTTCATCTAGTCTATATTTTATCATTAATTCTTGTCTAAATCAACAACGAATTAATGAATTTTTGCAATTTCAACTATTTACCCAAAAAAGGATGGTTAGTGAATGAATTTTAATATAATTACACTCGGCTGCAAGGTTAATCAGTATGAATCACAGGCAATGCGTGAAGATATGCTGAAGAACGGATTTCTTCTCTCGGATGACAGGGACAGGGCAGACATAACAATCGTTAACAGCTGTACGGTAACATCCGTAAGTGACGCAAAAAACCGCAAGATTCTCAACCGTGTCCGCCGTGAAAATCCCGACGGAATTGTTATTCTCACCGGCTGTATGCCACAGGCTTTCCCCGAAGAAAGCGAGAACTTTTCAAATTGCGATATCGTACTCGGCAATGCAAAAAGAGCCGAACTCGTTCCTTCAATTTACAAGTTTCTCGAAGAAAAACAGAAATTTGTTCATATAACAGAGCATATCGGAAAAGGCGAAAAATACGAAAACCTTTCCGTATCGTCACTCGGAGAGCATACAAGAGCTTTCATTAAAATTGAGGACGGTTGCAACAGATTTTGTTCTTACTGCATTATTCCGTATGCAAGGGGCAGAGTGCGTTCAAAATCTCTTGAAGATTTAAAGGCAGAGCTTATTCAGGTTGCCGCAAACGGTTACCGTGAGGTTGTTCTTGTTGGTATTAACCTTTCCGCCTACGGACTTGACGAAGATTTTGATCTTGCTGATGCTGTAGAATGTGCTTGTTCCGTTGACGGAATCGACCGTGTAAGACTCGGGTCAATCGAACCGGAAAGAATGGATAAAGAAATGATTGCCCGTCTTGCCGCACAGCCAAAGTTCTGTCCGCAGTTTCATCTTTCACTACAAAGCGGTTGCGATAACACACTCAAAGCAATGAACCGTCACTACAATTGTTCAGAATACGCTGAAATTGTTACAAATCTCAGAAACGCTTTTGAAAACAGTTCTATGACAACCGATGTAATGGTTGGATTTGCAGGTGAAACAGAGGAAGATTTCAACGCATCTCTTAAATTTGTAAAGTCAATCGGCTTTGCAAAGGTGCATATCTTCCCGTATTCACGCCGTAAAGGCACTGTTGCCGATAAAGCACCAAATCAAATTGATCCCCAAATCAAAGAGCAGAGAGCCAAAATTATGGAGCAGGTCTGCGATGAAACCAGAAGGGAATTTCTCAAAGAGCAGGTTGGCCTTTGTGAATCTGTTCTCGTTGAAAGACTTCGCCACGGTTATCTTGAGGGTTACACAAAGAACTACACTCCTGTTCATATTAATTCCGAAGATACAAGTCTCTGCGGTAAAATTATTGATGTGAAAATTACAAAATCATTTGATGACTACTGTGATGCTGAATTAGTTTAAAGCGTTAATCAGATTATTAATCTCTTTTTTTGCAGTATCATCTTCAAGGCTATTATAGCTGTAAAGCATAAAGCCCCTGACAGATTTGTTGTTACGCAAAATATCGTATTCATCGGCAAGGATACTGTCACTTAAAAGCCATGTTTCTTCGTCATATTCGCCGTTACCTGCCTTATAACCGCCAAGACCTACATACAGTTTTACATTTTCGTCAAAATCAAGAGATGTCCAGCTGTCAAGGCAGTCTTCAAAATTAAGAGCAGGGTTTTCAAGGCTAAAGTAAATTTGCGGACAGATGTAATCTGCAAAGCCTTTACAGGTACACCACGATTTTACATCGGCATACAATCCGTCATTGTTACCTATATTTCCTTGCGGTGATATGCCGAACTCAACTGACGAATCCACACTTTTTATTGTTCTGTAAACCTTACAAATCAGCGTATTTACATTTTGCATTCGCCAATTATCAAGACTCATAGAGTTTTCTTTACCGTATTTTTCAATATAAGCCTCATACTGCTTTTTATCAAAGCTTTCATCCTCAGTAGGGTAGAAGTAGTCGTCAAACTGTATCCCGTCAACATCATAATTTTCCGCAATTTCCTTTACACCGTCACTAATCAGCTGTTGTGCAGTTTCATTTGACGGATCAAGAAAAATTCCGTTATCGGTTTTTATACCTATTTCGGAATTCTTTATGTAAGGATTGTTGTCTGAAAGTTTTTTCGGAGTTTCATTTGAACTGACTCTGTATGGATTAATCCACGCATGAATTTTCAAATTGTTTTCTTTGCATATATCACACATGATTTGCAGTGCGTCATATTGAGGATTTTCACCCTGCGTACCCGTGAGAATATGTGACCACGGAAAATAGCTTGACTTATATAATGCGTCACAAAAGGGGCGTACCTGTACAATAAGCGTGTTAAAACCGCTTTCACGGCATTTTTCTGCTATTTCGGTAAATTTATCTTCAAACGCTTTTTGTGTTTTTGAGCTTTCATTTTCCATAGAAAGCTCCATATATGATACCCACACGCCACGCATTTCTTCATCACTTTCGGGTGTGTCGGCGGTTGCCTTTGATGATAAAGCTGCAATGTTGTTGATATCATTCTGCTTTTTGGGCGGTTTTTCTCTTGTAAATGAGCTTATGCAGATAACGCTTAACATAGCTATTACAGATACAATAATCGGAACAATCTTTTTGTTTTTCAATCAAATCATCCTTTGGAGTTCTCATGGAAATTTTTATTATATACATTTGCATCATCAGCCTGATATCAATTATTGTAACAGTCTGTGACAAATACTTTGCAATTCACCGCAAATGGAGAGTAAGAGAAAGCACATTGCTGATTCTCTCCGCACTCGGAGGAAGTGTTGCAATGTACATTACAATGCAATTAATCAGACACAAAACAAGACACATTAAATTTATGCTCGGCATACCGATAATATTTATTATTCAGCTGATAATTCTGTTTTTTGTTTGGAGGATGATTTATGCCTGACAGACTGTATTTTTCCGTACCTGACGAATGTGACAATATGCTTGCTCAAAGATTTCTGCGTGACAAATGCGGTCTTTCTGCAAGAATAATAACACGACTGAAAAGAGAAAAAGACGGTATTTTGATGGACGGGAAAATTTTAAGAACAATTGACTGTGTGCAAAGCGGAAAAACCGTTTCAATTGCAATTCCCGATGAAAAATGTGAAATTGAACCGACAAAGGGTACACTTGATATAAGATATGAGGATGAACATTTTCTTGTGGTAAACAAACCGCATTCCATGCCAGTTCATCCTGTAAAGCAGCACCAAAGCGATACGCTTGCAAATATTGTTTCGTACTATTGCAGTCAAAACGGCAAGCCGTTTGTATTTCGGGCAATTAATCGACTTGACAAGGATACCTCAGGGCTTGTTCTCATTGCCAAAAACCGTTTTACAGCCAATGCCGTAAAAAATAAAACGCACAAAGTCTATTACGCTTTATGCGAGGGCGAAATAAATATTGAAGGTATAGTTGATAAGCCAATGGATTTGCGTGATGATTCCAAAATGGTGCGAATTGTCCGTGATGACGGAATGAAAGCAGTTACGCACTACAAACCGCTTGTTGCAACAAAAGATTTTACATTGCTTGAATTGTGGCTTGAAACCGGCAGAACACACCAGATTCGCTGCCATATGGCTTATTTAGGGCATCCGCTTATGGGCGATGACTTGTACGGCGGAAAGCTTGATAAAATTTCAAGGCAGGCACTTCATTGTGCAAGGCTTGAATTTTATCACCCGATAAAAAATGAATACATTACGGTTACTGCTGAGATTCCCGAAGATATGCAGTCTGTAATAAACAAGAAAGAGGATTGAACAATAAAAAGTAAACTTACAAACTTTTATTGACAATGCCCGGACAAAAAAATCTATGTGCGTTCCTCACACTTGCAATGACAGCAACAATATTTGCAGGTTGTTCCGGAAATTCCGATTCATAGGATTCAACATCGTCAGTTGCAACAAAAGACAGCACTTCGTCAGATAAAATCTTAAAGGTTGCCACTTGCTATAGTGAGAATTTTAGTTTTTTTACTGTGAGACAGATCCATAAAAAGGATCATTCTAATGAATATTTTAATTTCTTGGATGGTTTTAGAAATCATGAAATTCCATTAGGTAAAATAAAAACACCCAGATATACTGCAGGACAACAAATCCATTGTTTCAGAATTAATAAAATAACAACGGCTTTATTGATGAAACCTATAGATTTTTTCTCTTGGAATGCTTATGATTATCCAGAAGATTTGGCTTTTTATAAAAATTGCATACCGTGGTTTCGCTGTATTTCACATGAAAAAATGGTGTTAGTCAATGAGACCAATTTTAGTGCATTTAATGAGTTAAAAAAAATAGGCATAAATTTTAGATTGATTAATAATTCTAACTATATTTGAAAAAATTTAAAACGAATGTGGGTAGGTAGGCTCATTTGAGCCTACCTATTCAAGCGGTGAAACCTCATATTACTATTACACATTTGACGGTTCGCTTGAAAGTGAATATCGCACATCATCAGACGGCAGTCTTACTCATTACATTGTTACCGATTCAGACGGTAATACGGTAGAAAAGACATTTGTAAACGGTCAGACAAAGACTATTACAACAGGCACAGATAAGGGAGCAAAAAACATGAAAAAAATAATACAACCAATATCAATATTATTAATCATAACGCTGTTATCTGCGATATGTATAATACCATATGCAGCGACTATCGTTAACGGTGGTAATTACGAATTTTCAGTTATAGATGCAACCAAGGTCCAAAAGTATGTTGTAGGTATGATTGACTTAACTGATGATGAGAAATTTCTTTACGATACTAATGGTGACAATGTTTTGACCGTTATTGATGCCACTAATATTCAGAAAATTATTGTTGGATCTCAATTCGATACATCAGAACCGTCATCTTTGACAGAAACTACTTCGGTTTACGGAACTGAAGCATCCACAGAAACAACGATATCGAATTTCTCATCTGCTTGTACTGAAGTAACAACTGAATATTCTGAAACTACAGCATATACTGAAGCTACTACAGAATGTGTTGAGGAAACAACAATTGTTGATGAACCATCGACAGAATCGACTGAAACAACTACGGAAGAAGTTACTGAACCTTCAACAGAAGAGTATACTGAGCAGATTACTGAGCAGATTACTGAACAGCCTACTACAGAGCCAAAACCAACTGTTCCGCCTAAAAGTGTGAAATTCAATAAGAATACAATAACACTTGGGGTAGGGGAGTCATATACTCTTATTACTACTATTGAAAATGGAGATATTTCACAAGTAGAGTTTACTACAGATAATAGTGGGGTAATTACTGTAGACGATAAAGGCAAAATGACTGCTGTGGGCATTGGTGTCTCTACAATTACAGCAAAAACTTATAACGGACTTACAGCCAAATGTAAGGTTACTGTTAAAAAGCTTGCTAATAGCATAAAGCTTGATAAGACAAGTATTACACTTGGAGTCGGTGAACAGTATGATTTTTCAAGCTATGTGCCGAGCGGAACAGCAGCTTATTATCGTTCTTATTATTCAGATGATCCGAATATTGCTTTTGTTCAAAAAGCCGGAGGTTTGATGACCGCAAAAAAGGCAGGAACCACAACTGTGAGATGCAAAATGCCAAACGGTACACAAGCAACCTGTAATGTAACGGTCAAGCCGCTTGCAACATCTCTTAAACTTAACGCAAGTGAAATTGTACTGTACATAGGTCAGAGTTTTGACATTAACAGCAGTGTTCCAAAAGGTACAGCGGCATATTACAGACTTTATTCATCAAGCAATTCAAAAATAGCTGCTGTAACAAGAGGCGGAGGTGTCGTCAAAGGAGTAGCGACAGGAAAAGCAACTGTAACTTGCACTTTGAATAACGGAAAAAAAGCCATTTGCAATGTATACATAATGCCACAGAGCAAGAAGATTTCAAATGTTCCGTTAATCGGTCAAAGTAAGCTCCCGACAGGCTGTGAAACCTGTAGTGCAACAATGCTGTTGAATTTCTACGGATATAAAATTTCTGAAACGACATTTGCAGATAAGTATTTGGTAAAAAAACCTTTCGGTTATTCAAACGGTTCATACACAGGACCTGATCCGAATTGTGCTTTTGTCGGAACACCCTACAGCTCCAACAGCTACGGTGCATACGCTCCGATTATGGCAAAATGTATGAACAAATACCTTTCCGACAAATCATACAAGGCTGTAGAAATCAGCGGGAAAAGTCTTGAATATCTTTCGGGTAAGTATGTTGCACAAGGTCAGCCGATTATGGTGTGGGCAACAATTAATATGTCACCGTCATTTAAGACAACCACTTGGAGAGTAAACTACACCGATGAAAACGCAAAATATAAACTCGGCAGTTACTATACTTGGACTGCCGGCGAACATTGTCTGTTACTCACGGGCTATGACAAAGATTATTACTATTTCAACGACCCATGGACAAACGCTTGTACAAGATACTCAAAAAGCCTTGTAAATACAAGATATAACGAACTCGGCAAACAGGCTGTAGTTATGGTGAAGAAATAACAAGAACCTTCTCTGATGAATTTATCATTAGGGAAGGTTCTTTCTTTTATTTGTTAGTATATTCTATTAAGGCAAAAATGCCTTTAGGAGCTTAAAATAAATTAATCGCTGTGCGTTCCAGTTCTTGTCAGATACAAAATAAGTTCTTCATTACTAATTTCATAAATTAAGAGCCAGTCGGGGGTAATGTAACATTCCCTACAACCGGAATAATTTCCGATTAGTTTGTGATCTTTATATTTTGGTGGCAGTAGTTGTTATTCAGCTATCATTTCAACAATATCATCAAGCAATTGAATATTGTATCCACGCTTAATTGCCAGCTTAACATCTCTGTTGAATTTCTGTGATGGCACAATTCTTAATTTACTTATTGGTAATATCCTCTAAAAGCTCTCTAAATGAAGCATAGGTTTTTTTGTTTGGATTTTTTTTCAGTTCTTCAACTTCTTTTATTGCAGAAATTGTATCTGCATTTGGAGTTTCATAGTTAATGACATTGAGCATATAACGGATAAGGTTGCCCTTTACATTTTCACCACCTTTTACAACAATACTTTTATAAGCGTTGTAAATATCACGGCCAACGGTAAATGAACAAGTAATCTTATTGGTACTCATAATTTTATCACCTTCTAAAAAAATATGACTATTATTGTTAAATCATTCAGCCCAGTTTTCAAGTTTTAAATCTTGTACTCTCGAAAATTCTTTTGTGTTATTAGTAACCAACACATAATCTAATGATTTTGCATGTCCTGCAATCATTGTGTCAAGTGGACCGATTGGTGTACCTTGCTTTTCTAAATAGGCTCGTATTTTCCCGTTTTTCGTGATTCTAACGCAAAAGAGATTGATGTTTTCATCGAGGGAAACAATGTCATTCATCCGTTGGAAATAAAAAAGAGTGCTTCTCCTGATCGTCGTGAGGTCAAAAAGTACAGCATAATTGACAAGGCTTCTATGAACCATGGAAACGGCGGCATCATATGTATGTGTGAGGAGCCGATACCGATTGACAAGGATAATTGTTTTATTCCGAGCAATCTAATCTGAATCACTCCCATAGCAAAAGTATATTTTCGAGAAACTGAGCAGAGCCCAAAAGCTCTGCTTTTTGTTTTAGTTTGCCCGGAAAATGACAGAAAAGGAATTAACGAAATGCCTAAGAAAAACGACTTCGCCGTCTCCCAAAAAATCGTGATATACCTTTTTTTATGTTATTTAACTCTGTTTACGCTGTAAATTGTAAATCCGTTGAATTCCTTTTCATCCTTGTAAACAATGACGGAATCCTTTTTGCCGTAATATTGGTTAAGATAATTTTCTTTGATAAAAGTAATGTTCTTATCGATAACATATACATTTCTTCCGTCAACGACCGCCTCATAAATATTTGTTGAGAGGTTGCGGTTCACAAGCTGATTTGTCCGATGAAGATATCCGAAGCCGTCAACATTATGGAGAAAATCGGAAGAAAATCCCCACAATGGATGAATATAGTTATCGGTATATGAAATGTATTCTTTAGCTGTTACAGGATCAAGAACATAATAATTTTCGGGATGTCTGTCAACCTCAGTATAAAGATCACTCGGCTTTTTGTCATATGAAACAGGAGTGATATGGAAGAAATATGACACACAGCTTGCCACACTTAATATCACAAGTACAATAACCGAAATAAGAACAGTTTTTCTGCTTTTATCTGTAATATTACTGTATTCGTCTTTTCTGAGATGACCGAAATCAAACGAATACATTGTAAACGAAATAATCATCAGCAAAATTCCGTACATTGTGTATGCCGAAGAATCCATTGCATAACGAACATACATACAAGCCGCAAATCCCACCGCAAAATACAAAGCAGGGAAGAAGGCAAATCTTTTTTTCTGAACGGTAACAAAAACAACCATAACGGCAAGTATTACCGCAAAAGCAATAAGATATGAATCAAAATTTATAATATGTCCCCATACATCTGAAAACAATGCACCCGCATTATCAAAGAAATTATACGGATTTTCCCGTTTTTGGATATCCGCAACCTTTTCAAGGGCAGCAGTATTCAGTCCGTTGTTTTCATCATAATATCCGTCAACAAAAAGTTCATACTCATTTGCCGAATTTATTCCGACCGAATTAAGCTCCTCACAGTAATCGGAATAGTTTGGAAAAGCATTATCATCGGTCTTATCGGCAAGGACGCTGTATCTGTACAGCCCCGAAGTTTCTGCATTTGCATTATTGACCGAATATGAATAATATTCAAGACCGCAGCCGACAAGAACAATAAAGACAAATACAAGCACAAAAGGTCTGAAATACCAGAAGAATTTTCTGAACGGCAACTTGTACTTTCTTTTTGCAATCATATCACCGATGAAGAATGTAATAAAAAATGCAAGTCCCACAAAGAAATATTTGAAACATAAAAATGTTCCGAATATAACTTCAAGTATACCAATCCAAAACGGGAGAGAGTACCTTTTATTTCTGATTGCATTAAGTGCCATCAGGAACCCTGCCGTAAGCAGCAAAGCTGCAGTTTTACTGCTTAAAATATTTGAATAATGGTCAAATGAAAACAAAATATTCAGCACAAGAGTGAATATGAAAGCCTTGTGCTTTCCGAATTTATCGACAAAAACAAATGTAACAGAAGAAAAAGCGGCACAGGAGAGAAGAATTTGAAAAAGTACAAAACAGTTGAAATTCAAAAGAATGTACTGCAATGAACCGGTAATTGTCGCAAAAATGTAGTTAATATCATTATTGTAATAGTTATGATACTGACAGATATATAAAGAATTGTAAAAATCGTCAGCACTGTCATAGGAAAATGCAGTAACACCTATAATCAAAGCCATAATAACAATATTAATTGCCAAAGCAAAGAAGGTCTTGCTTTTTAGTGCGTTTAATATTTTATCTTTCATAATAACTCCTCTGCATTATCTTTCTTGTTTAAAAATCACTTTCTTGATCTTCTTTCGTTAATCAAAAGCTGAAGATTCTTCTGTTCGTAAGTATTAAATTTAACATTCTTCTCAAATTCTTCGGCTGTATATTTGCCCTCATACCATGACTGCGAGTTAAAGTATGCATTAAGGCTTGCGTCCTTAAAAATTCTGCCTCGTCTTGCATAAATCTCATTAATTGCAAGCTGTAAGTCGTTATCACTCAAAGCGCTTACCTGTGCGTTGCTGAGATATGAAGAATCGCTGTTAGGGAAGATAAATCCGCCGTTATTATTAGTGTTTGTATTGCTTGATGACTGTGAATTTGCATTGCCCGATGAGCTGTTCTGACTATTTGATGACTGCTGAGCCTGTGTTGCAGGAGCTTCTGTTTCTCTCTGAATCTGTCCGCTTGAGATAACAAGTTTAACAACTGTACCCGTACTTGCGCTTGTGTCACCTTCCGGAGTCTGTGAGATAATATATCCTTCCGGATAATCATAACTGTATTCATAGTCAGAAATTTCAACGGTAAATCCCGCCTGTTCAAGAAGCTTCTTACCGTAACTGTAACCGTAACCGACAACAGGAACAACATTGTTATATGAAGAAGATGTTGTAACCTGTTCCGTTGTAGCAGGAACTGTAGTAGGCATCGCCGTACTCGGCGCCTGTGTGGTTACTTCGGCAGATGTTGCAGTTTCGGCTGTAGTAGTTTTATTGTCAGCAGATGAATTTGACAAACCGTTATAAACGCAGAAACCGATAAATCCGAGTGCGGCGGCAATTACAACGGCACAAAGAATAATAACAAATTTATTCTTCTTTTTCTTTACATTTTCTTTATTATCTTCTTCATCTGTATATCCGAATTCATTGTTATCATCTTCAAAGCTGTTATCGTCAAAGTCGTTTCTTTCTTCAATTTTTTTAGTATCGTCAGCTTTATTGTCAGTACGCTTAACAGACGGCTCGTCCTCAAAGAAATCACCGTAGTCCTTGCTTGACTCATTGCTTGTAAGAACATTTTTATGGTCTGCACCGGAATAATCATCAAACACTTCAACGCTTGTAACAGGAGGAAGAACTTCCGGAGTTACTTCGCTGTTGCTTGAAACATCTTCAAATTCTTCAGCTTTTTTATCTGTAACAGTTTGTTCTTTCTTGTCATCTTCACTTGATACGGAACTGATATCTTCAAATTCAGGCTGTTTTTCTTCTGATACTTCGTCAGTTTTAACCTCGGAATTTTCAGGCTCATCAACTGCGTCTGTAACATCAACAACCTCAAATCCGCCGTTTTCATCAGCATCAGACTCACTGACTTCATCTGAATCTACAGGAGCATTACCGTCAACAGGCAAGGATTCCTCACCGGCTAAAACTTCGGCAATGCCAAGCTGTTCGCCGCCTTTAAATTCATTATCAAGAACAGCGTCCTCAACTGTCTGAACCTCATCCTTATCGTCAAAATTATCCTGTGGTTCAGTCGGCTCTGTATCCTCAAATTCATCATAATCATATTCTTCAAATACATTTTCGTCAAAATCCGTGTTTTCGGGAACAACAACATCGGGATTCGGAACAGGGGAGGATGTACCTATTTCAGTTTTGATAGATGTTAGAGCATTTTTAATGTTGCCTGCATTCTTCCAGCGGTTTGCATTATTCGGCTGACATGCAATTACAATAACACTCTTGAGTTTTTCGTCACCCTCAGACGGTGCGGTAACAGCCTTGCCCGAAAATCTTTCTTCACAGGCATTCTTTCTGTCGCATGAATCACTTTCAAACGGAATTTTACCGCCATTGCACATTGCATACATAATTATACCGACAGAATAAATGTCGGTTGTATAGTCAACATTTTCTTGCTTATAAACCTCAGGCGCAACAAATGAGGTATCCGCAATCTTGCCTTCAAAATCTGTAAATCCGCCGATTTTATACCTTCCGTCAGCGGTTACAAAAATATTCTTTGGCGAAATATTACCGTGAAAAATATTCTTTGCTTCCAAAGTTTCAAGCATTTCACTCATCTGAATACCAAAGTCAACAACTTCACTTTCGGTGAAAGTTTTGGTTTTCATAAGTTCTTCAAGACTTGTGAGTTCTTCTGTAAATATGTACAAATCACAGGTTTTTTTGTTCTGATTATCCTGAACATAAACATCCAGATAGTTTGAAATACCGTCAAGCTCCTTAACCGATTCAATAAAATCAGCCTCTTCGGTGAAATACTCGGCATGTTCATCGGTATAATTGCTTTTGCCGACAAATGCGTGTCTGAGAATCGCATTCTGAGCAGTATTTTTATCAATCTTTCTTGATACCTTGTAAACTTCACAGCCGTTGTCTTCCCCAACAAATGAAGTAACCTTCCAATCCCTTAAATCTGCCGGCAATTTAATCGTTTTTGCCATACTAACACTCCTTAAATATTTCCTTATTTTTCATATTATATCTAAATCAAGGTCATTAACCCTCACTATCTCATTCTCCGGATTATTGTACCATATTACGAGCTGTTTTACCATAGATATTTCAATTTTTTAAAAAATAATTCTAATTTGTAATTAAATCTGACATAAAAACAGCAGTCCGCCTAAACGAACTGCCGAAAACATAATTTCAGTAAAATATCTTACTTGATCTTATCTGATTTTTATTTTTTCCTTTTTGTTGACTCCGATAATTCCGCCTATTCCTCCTCCCAAAACAGATGACATCAGTTTTAGCAGGGTTAGTATCGTTATAGGCTCACCGTTAAAAATCAATGCAATAGAGGTTATGACAAGAAAAATAAAAAATCCTGTCAGCGAACCCACCGCAAGACCTGCACTTCCTGTAATTCTTGATGATATTATTCCCGACATCAGCGTTGCAACACCGACCATGCCGACCGTGCAGTAATTAAGTATATCGACAGAAATTACTCCCGATGACATCATCACGGCTGCAAGCAAACACATCAAAATTACCAGTATGAGTATTCCGCATACTGATGAAAACAAAACAGCCTTTGCAAGTAGTTTTTTATCAGACATAAAACAACCCCCGAATATATTCTGTTACAAATATATTCGGGGGAAAGAACATTCATTCAAAAAGTTATTCTTTTGTAGCTTTAGTTTCGTCAGAATCTTTCTTCTTGCCAAAACCAAAGAAGCCTTTCTTTTCAGGCTGACCTGCCTGCTGTGGCTGTTCCTTAACTGTGTCAACAGTAGAAATACACCACTTTTTAAACTTCATCTTAACTCTGTCGGAGCCTGTTTCAATGATGATAGCGTCCTCGTCGTCCTTAATGGCAACTACTCTGCCCATAATTCCGCCGATTGTTGTAATTTCATCACCGATCTCAAGAGAGTTACGAAGCTGAGCTTCTTCTTTTTTCTTCTTTGAGTTAGGTCTGATGAGGAAGAAATAGAGAGCTGCAAAAATAGCAACATAGAAGAGAATCATAAAAATCATACTTGACTGATTTCCGCCGCTTGCACTTGCTTCTGCAACTACAGGTAAAAAGTTTGTCATTTTCGTCATTCCTTTCATACAATGTACTGATTATATCAGTTTTAATCACATCTTGCAAGTATTTTTTCTGTTTTGAAAAAATATTAGATACGCACGCCTAAAATATTGCGATATTTCTCGTAAAATTCTATATATGTGCCGTTATCAAGCTGAGTTCTGATAACTTCCATAAGATTATTGTAAAAATAGAGGTTGTGCAAAACAGCAAGTCGCATTCCGAGCATCTCACCGCTCTTGAGAAGATGTCTTATGTATGCCCTTGAAAAGTTTCGGCAAACGGGGCAGTCACAATGCTCGTCAATCGGGGATTCATCTGTTTCATATTTTGCATTATTGATGTTACGCACTCCGTCCCAAGTGAAGAGCTGACCGTGTCTTGCGTTTCTGCTCGGCATAACACAGTCAAAAAGATCAACACCTCTTGCAACGCTTTCAAGAATATTCACGGGAGTTCCGACTCCCATAAGATATCTGATTTTATCTTTCGGAGCAAACGGCTCAACCTCTTCAATGATATGGTACATCGTTTCCGCAGGCTCACCCACGGCAAGACCTCCGATTGCATAGCCGTCAAGATTAAGCTCTGCAATTTCTTTCATATGATTGACGCGCAAATCGTCATAGATACCGCCCTGATTTATGCCGAACAGCATCTGGTTTTTATTTATGGTATCATCAAGACTGTTGAGCCTTTTCATCTCTGAAACGCATCTTTTAAGCCATCTTGTGGTTCTTTCAACGCTGTTTTTTGTATATTCATATGGAGAAGGGTTTTCAACGCATTCGTCAAATGCCATCGCAATTGTAGATGCAAGATTTGACTGGATTCTCATACTCTCCTCAGGTCCCATAAAAATTTTGCGGCCGTCAATGTGAGAATTGAAGTAAACGCCTTCTTCTTTAATATTTCTCAACTTTGCAAGAGAGAACACCTGAAATCCGCCGCTGTCGGTAAGGATAGGACCGTCCCACCTTGTAAATTTGTGAAGTCCGCCCATTTGCTTAACCTTTTCATCACCCGGACGAAGATGCAGATGATAGGTGTTGCAAAGCTGAACCTGACATTTTATATTCTTTAAATCAAGCGCAGAAACAGCGCCCTTGATTGCACCGCATGTTGCAACATTCATAAAGGCGGGAGTCTGAACCGTACCGTGAACCGTAACGAATTCGCCTCGTCTTGCGCTGCCTTCCTTTTTAATTACCTTAAACATAAATCCGTAAAATCCTCCTATGATATGAACATAGCGTCACCGAAAGAGAAGAATCTGTACTTTTCCTTTACAGCTTCTTTGTATGCATTCATAATAAAATCATATCCCGCAAAAGCGGATACAAGCATAATAAGTGTACTTTCGGGAAGATGAAAGTTAGTAATAAGCCCGTCAAGCACCTTAAATTCAAATCCGGGATAAATAAAAATATCCGTAAATCCCTCACAGGGCTTGATTTCTCCGTACATTGCCGCAACACTTTCAAGCGTTCTGCAGGATGTTGTGCCAACTGCAATAACCCGTCCGCCGTTTTTCTTAGTTTCATTTATGAGCTTTGCGGTTTCTTCGGGGACTTCATAATGCTCGCTGTGCATTTTATGCTTTGTAACATCGTCAACCTTAACCGGTCTGAATGTACCGAGTCCCACATGAAGTGTAACATACGCAATCTTTACACCTTTAGCCTTGATTCTGTCCATAAGCTCGGTTGTAAAGTGAAGTCCTGCCGTCGGAGCTGCCGCAGAACCGAGTTCATGGCTGTAAACCGTCTGATAGCGTTCCTTATCCTTAAGCTCGGCTGTAATATAAGGCGGAAGAGGCATCTGACCGATTTTGTCAAGAGTGGTAAAGAAATTCTCTTCGCAATCAAAATCAACTATTCTGTTGCCGTCATCCTTAACATCAACAACTGTTGCACGCAAAATTCCGTTGCCAAACGAAAATTTTGTGCCTACTTTTGCTTTTTTACCGGGTTTGCAGAGTGTTTCCCAACGGTTGTTTGCAATTTGTTTCAGAAGCAGAAATTCAACTTTTGCACCTGTTTCGTCTTTGATACCGTAAATTCTTGCAGGCAAAACTCTTGAATCGTTGGCAACAAGAAGGTCACCCTCGTTAAGATAATCAATAATGTCATAAAAATGTTTATGCTCCAGAGTTTGTTTTTCTCTGTCAAGCACAAGCAATCTTGAACTGTCCCTCGGTTCAAGCGGAGTCTGTGCGATAAGCTCTTTCGGCAAATCGTAATAAAAATCACTAGTCTTCATTTTATTTCCTTTCAAGAACTAAAATTGCTTTTTAAAAGCTGTTCTGTCAAAAATCTTTGTAAAACACAAGTATTTGTCCTGTAAAATTCTCAAAATAATTGACATTACCCTTTTAAAATGATATATTATCTTATTATGAGCAGTTTGCATAATCGACAAACAGTCGTGTTTTCAGACATCTCTTCATATAATATAATATTTGTTTGAATAAGGCAACCGCTTTTTTAAAATTTGTTTAATTCGGAGGAATTATTATGAAAAAGTATAAAGTCGGTATTATCGGCGCTACCGGTATGGTAGGTCAGCGTTTTACACTTCTTCTTGAGAATCACCCGTGGTTTGAGGTTACTGTTCTTGCCGCAAGTAAGAGAAGTGCAGGCAAAACATACGGTGAAACAGTTGAAGGCAGATGGCATATGACTGCTCCTCTTCCTGAGAAGTACAAGGATATGGTTATCGTTGACGCTGAAAATGTTGAAGAGGTTGCATCACAGGTTGATTTCTGTTTCTGCGCAGTTAATATGAAGAAGGATGAAATCCGTGATCTCGAAGACAGATATGCAAAGGCAGAGTGTCCTATCGTATCAAACAACAGTGCTCATCGTTTTACAGATGATGTTCCTATGGTTATTCCTGAAATTAACGCCGATCACATTAAGATTATTGACGCTCAGAGAAAGCGTCTCGGCACAAAAAGAGGCTTTGTTGCAGTTAAGTCCAATTGCTCACTTCAGAGCTATGTTCCTGCAATTCATCCTTTAAAGGCACTCGGCGTTGACAAGGTTCTTGCCTGCACATATCAGGCAATTTCAGGCGCAGGCAAAACATTTAAGACATGGCCTGAAATGGTAGATAATGTTATACCTTACATCGGCGGTGAGGAAGAGAAGTCAGAGCAGGAGCCGCTTAAAATCTGGGGTAAGATTGAAGGCGACAAGATTGTTAAAACCGATGATATTTCAATCACATCACAGTGCATCCGTGTTCCCGTATCAGACGGTCACACAGCAGCTGTATTTATGTCATTTAAGGACGGCGTAAAGAAACCTACTGTCGAAGAAATTATTGACATTTGGTCAAACTACAGCGGCAGAGCACAGGAGCTCAATCTTCCGAGTGCGCCAAAGCATTTTCTCCACTACTTCACAGAACCCGACCGTCCGCAGATTAAATCTGAAAGAAATCTTGAAAACGGTATGGCAGTATCGGTTGGCAGATTAAGACCTGATACTCAATATGATTACAAGTTCGTTTGTATGTCACACAACACATTAAGAGGCGCAGCAGGCGGTGCAGTTCTTCTTGCAGAGCTCCTTTGTGCTGAGGGCTACATGGACTGATTACTTACGGAGGTAAATTATGTCTAACCACATTTTTACAGGCTCAGGTGTTGCACTTATCACTCCTATGAAGTCTGACGGAAGCGTAAACTACGATGTTCTCGGCGATCTCGTAGAATTTCATGTTCAAAACGGTACCGATGCAATTATTGTATGCGGTACAACAGGTGAGGCTGCAACTCTTTCGGAAAAAGAGCATTGCGAAACAATTTCTTTCGTTGCAGAAAAGACAAACGGCAGAATTCCTGTTATTGCAGGTACAGGCAGTAACGATACCTCAACAGCCGTTATGCTCTCAAAATCTGCCGCAAGCACAGGCGTTGACGCACTTCTCTGCGTAACTCCTTACTACAATAAAACATCTCAGCAGGGTCTTGTAAGACACTTCAACGTTGTTGCAGATTCGGTTGATATTCCGATTATTCTTTACAATGTTCCTTCAAGAACCGGCTGTAACATCAAGCCAAAGACTTATCAGGAGCTTTGCAAGCATCCTAACATCGTTGCTGCAAAAGAGGCAAGCGGCGACATCTCTCAGGTTGCTCTCATCCGTTCACTTTGCGGTGACAATCTTGATATCTACTCAGGTAACGATGACCAGACTGTTCCTTTCATGTCACTCGGTGCTCTCGGTGTTATCTCTGTATTCGCAAACATCTGCCCAAAAGAAATGCATGACATCTGTCAGCTTTGTCTTGACAATGACTTTGCAGAGGCACAGAAGCTTAACTTCCACTATCTTGAGCTTATGCATATGCTCTTCAGCGATGTTAACCCGATTCCCGTAAAGACTGCCATGAACCTGTTCGGCTATGAAGCAGGCGAATGCAGACTTCCGCTCGTACCCATGAGCGTTCAGGGTTACCATGACCTCAAGGATTGCATGGAGAAGTATGACCTTTTAAGCAAGAAGGTTAAATAATCAACCTTTGATTCGTTTAAAATTCAAGAAGTTTAAAGGGGAATAAAAATGGTAAATATAGCAATAGTCGGTTGTAACGGTAAAATGGGCTGCTTTGTGGCACAGGCTGTTCAGAGCCGTGAGGATTGCAATGTTTTGTTCGGTGTTGACGCATTCGGCGAAAGTAATTATGATTTTGATGTTTTCAAGACTTTTGACGAGGCAACCGAAACACCTGATGTAATCATTGATTTTTCAAATCCTGCAGCTCTTGACGGTATGCTTTCGTATGCAGTTGATAACAAAGTACCTTGTGTTATCTGCACAACAGGCTTTTCTAAAGATCAGATTGCAAAAATCGAAGATGCGGCAAAGACAATTCCTGTTTTCTATTCAGGTAATATGTCACTCGGCATCAATCTTCTTATTGAGCTTTCAAAAGAGGCTGCAAAAATTCTCGGAAACCAGTTCGATATTGAAATCGTTGAAAAGCATCATAATCTCAAGCTTGACGCTCCGAGCGGAACAGCTCTTATGATTGCAGACGGAATTTCGGAACAGCTTGACGAAGATCCGCAGTATGTCTATGACAGACACAGCTACCGCAGAAAGCGTTCAAAGAACGAAATCGGTATTCATTCCGTAAGAGGCGGCACAATTGTAGGCGAACACGAAGTTATCTTTGCAGGTCACGATGAGGTTGTAACAATCTCTCATCAGGCTCAGTCAAAAGAAGTTTTCGCTGTCGGTGCTGTTAATGCGGCAGTATTTCTTAAAGATCAGAAAGCAGGTATGTACAACATGGGCAACCTTCTTTCTGAAAAAATGAACTGAAAAATAACACCTTTAAGCACGGCATAAAAGCCGTGCTTTCTTTTATGTCCAAACTTTGCCTACATTCATAATATGTAGTGTGATATATTGTTTTGAGATGTCACAAAGATTTAACAAAGGGTGGAAGTTATGGAAAATAATTTAATAATATTCGGCTCGGTAACTCTTGCCATGAAGAGCCGTAACCTACTTTTAAAAAACAATATTAAATCAGGGCTTGTAAGAACTCCTATACACCTCAATCGAAAATCATGCGGATACAGCCTTTATGTCCCGGGAAATTTTGAAAGGGCATTGGAAATTATCAGGAGTAACGGTATTGCTGTCAAAGGAACAGCCGCTGTTGATACCTTATGATATATTTTGACAACGGTGCAACCACCTTTCCGAAACCCTTATCCGTAAGAAAAGCGATTAATGAAGCTATGTCCGACTACGGAGCAAATCCGGGAAGAAGCGGTCACAAAATGTCGGTAAAATCATCTGAAATAATGTATTCCTGCCGAGATAATGCCGCAAAACTTTTTGGCTCGGAAAATCCCGAAAATATAATATTCACGCTTAACTGCACAACGGCTTTGAACACGGTTATTAAAGGCATATTAAAACAGGGCGACCATGCCGTAATCTCATCACTTGAGCACAATGCTGTCGTCAGACCGCTTGAAACACTCAAGAAAAATAAGATTGAATACTCTGTTGCCGAATGTGTCCCTTATGATGATGAACAAACAATCGAGAATTTCAGAAAACAATTCAAATCTAACACAAAACTTGTAATCTGTACCCATGCTTCAAATGTATTCGGCATCAAACTTCCGATAGAAAGAATAGGCGCTCTTTGCAGATTAAACGGCATCCTTTTTTGTGTAGATGCCGCGCAAAGTGCAGGAACAGCAGATATAAACCTTTCTGACAGTTGTATTGATTTTCTCTGCACCGCAGGTCACAAAGGGCTTTACGGACCGATGGGAACAGGCTTGCTTATTATAAACAGCGAAACAACTCCGGACAGTCTTATTCAGGGAGGAACGGGAAGTGATTCCGCAAACCTCAATCAGCCTGAAATTCTCCCCGATAAGTACGAAAGCGGAACGCCGAATCTTCCGGGAATAGCAGGGCTTAATGCAGGAATAAAGTTTGTCCTGAACAAAAAAACAGACAGAATATATAATTCCGAGTTAGGTCTTGCACAAATGCTATACAAAAGGCTTGAAAAAGCGGAAAATGTAATATTATACACCAAAATGCCTGAGAAAAGTCACAGCGTTCCTGTAATTTCCTTTAATATTAAAAATACCGAAAGCGAAACGGTTGCAAAAATTCTTAATGACAGCTACAACATTGCCGTAAGAGCAGGACTCCATTGTGCGCCCCTTGCACACAAAAGCTTCGGCACTCAGGATACAGGAACCGTAAGAGCTGTTGTATCGGCATTTACAACAAAAAATGATGTTGTATATTTTGCAAATGCCGTAAGTCGTATTTCTAAGAACAACAAACAGAAAAAAACAATTTAAAAAGGTTGCAATTAATAACAAAAGTATGTTAGAATAATAACAAGGAATTTAAAAATAAAGGAAGGGGAAAGCAGATTGGAAATATTTAACAGCATTCTTTCCATTATCAAGACTATACAGCTAAGAGATATTGTCGATATTCTTGCAATTGCACTGTTGATTTTCGGACTGTTCAAGCTTATTCAGGAAACAAGAGCAGTTCAGCTTCTCAAAGGTGTAATTATGCTCCTGATAGTTTATTTTCTTTCGTCTCTGTTTGGTCTTGTTATGCTTTCATCCCTGTTGCGAACATTTTTCGAGGCAGCAGTTGTTGTTATTGCTATCATCTTTCAGCCGGAAATCAGAAAGGCTCTTGAACAGATGGGACGCAACAACACCTATAAAAAATATATAAAAATATTTACTAAGCACCACAAAGGTGATGAATGGAAAAAGGCTGTAGAAAAGTCAATCGTAGATGCGGCTGACACAGCAGTTCTTTTCTCTCGTTCAAAAACAGGTGCTTTGCTTGTGTTTGAAAGGGAAACCATGCTTTCCGATATAGCCGCTACGGGCACAATTATTGATGCCGAAACATCAGTAGCTCTGTTCGGCAATATATTTTTTAACAAAGCACCATTGCATGACGGTGCAAGCATTATCCGTGACGGAAAACTTTTTGCAGCAGGATGTATTTTACCGCTCACATCAAACCGTAATGTAGATATCAATCTCGGTACACGACACAGAGCAGGACTCGGTATCAGTGAACAAAGCGACGCTGTTGTCCTTATAGTAAGTGAAGAAACAGGTGTAATTTCTCTTGCGGTAAACGGTATTTTGCTCCGTGAGTTTACAAGAGAAGAACTAATCAAAAAGCTTGAACAGTTTCTCATCTATGATCGTGGCTATGACGATGATGAACCGCCGAAAAAGTTTTTTCAGAAGAACCCGAAAAGTTCAAAAAGAGAGAAGGCTGAAAAATGAAAAAGAAAAAACTCTCTCTCAACAAACTGTTTCAGAATAACAAATTTCTGATTATACTCGCCCTTGTAATCTCAACAATAACATGGGTTTATATGAGTATGGGTACAACAAATGATACAACCGTAACAATAAGCAATATTCCCATTCAGATTGAATTGCCTGACCAGCTTGATAACAACGGGTTGCAGGTATTCCGTGACGCGGAGCAGACTGCCACGGTAACCGTAACAGGTAGCAGAGCCGTTCTCGGTTCTATCGGAACGAAGGATATTACTGTCACGGGTGCTACAAACGGAATTGACTCGGCAGGAACTTATCAGCTTTCGCTTTCAGCCGTAAAAGCCAATCCGAGTGCCAACTTTCAGATTATCTCAACCGTTACGCCTTCAAATGTCAATGTAATTGTTGATTATCAGCGTGAAACAAGTTTCCCGATTCAGGAAAATGTTGTTTACAAGGTTGCCGACGGATACTATGCGTCAACTTCTCTTGCATCAAAGAATATCACAATCTCAGGTCCTCAAACAGAGATTGCCAAAATTGCAAAGGTTTCGGCATCGGCAGAACTTGACAGTACACTAAATGCGCCGACCTCAACGACCGCAAATATTGTGCTTTATGATAAAACAGGAAATAAAATCTCCACCGAGCTTCTTACAATGGAGTTTACGGATGTTGAGGCTACAATTTCCGTTCTCCCCGAAAAGACGGTGAATGTAATTCCTGAGTTTATTAACAAACCCAAAGGTCTTGATTTAAACGATGATATGCTTACGGTTGAGCCTTCAAAGATTCTGCTTGCAGGTCCAAAAGAAGTGCTTGACAAGACTGACAGCGTAAAGCTTGAGTCAATCGATTTTGCAACACTTTCAAACAAGCGTTATGAGTATGATACGCAGGGAATAAACATCCCGAGTGACTGCAAAAATATCAGTAACTCAACCTCCGCAAAGCTTGTACTTGACCTCAGCGGTCTGTCCAAGAAAACCTTTACCGTTGATTCATTCAAAGTAAGCGGTCTTTCTTCAAAATACAAAGCCGATGTAACACAGACAAGTATGAATGTTACCGTAATCGGCAGTGAAAAGGAACTTAAAAGCCTTAAAAGCTCAGATATTGAAGGTGTAATTGACACCTCGGATCAGAGCGGAACAGTAGGCTCGGTTCAGATGCCTGTTACTTTCAAACTCAGTGGTACTGACACCTGTTGGGTAAGCGGAAGCTACAAGGCAAATATCACAATCAGCGAAAAATAACCCATATAAACCGCAGACATTTTGATGTCTGCGGTTTAGTTTATTTGTATTAAATTACATTCTGATTCGATTTGAACTGCCTCGCCTTACAAAAGCTTTGTTCATATCGTCAGTATTGTGATATCTCACACTCTGTACAAGACCAAGACTAATGAGCGTACTCAAAGCCGAAGTACCTCCCGAACTGAACAAGGGAAGGGTTATTCCGACTACGGGAAGAAATCCAAGCACCATTCCTATATTTACAATTGTTTGCGACGCTATCATTGAAAACACACCGTAGCAGATATACTTGCCTTCAAATTCACTTGAATTTTTTGCATTCAAAATCACTTTTAATATAATAAAAAACAAAATCAGCAAAAGCGCCATGCATCCGACAAATCCGAGTTCCTCTCCTGCAACGGTAAAGATAAAATCGTTTTCCTGTTCGGGGACGATTGAATGTTCAACACGCTGACCGTTAAAAAGTCCGCTTCCGAAAGCTTCGCCGCTTGCAATTGAAACCTTACCCTGATACTGTTGCCAACCGTAATTTGTAAGTGCATTCCCGTCAAGGTCAAACAAAGCAAGAACCCTGTTGCGATGTTCTTCATTCATAAACACATTCCATATAATCGGAATTGCGCACACAAGCAATCCTCCGAAAATGACAAAATATCTCAGTTGAACACCTGCCGCAAATGTCATAACCAAAAACATAAGCGCAAATATAAGAACTGTACCGTCATCACCCTGAATATGAATAATTGCCATTGGTATCATTGCATGAAGTGCAAGGAAAAGTACTCCCGAAAACTTTTCAATCATTTTCTTTTCTCTCAGCCACGACAAATGCTTTGAAAAAGTTATGATAAAACAGATTTTTATAAACTCAGACGGCTGAATTGAAAATCCGCCCGGAAGATTAATCCATGCCGTATCATCTGTTCCGCTAACCTGAACTCCGAACACAAACACAAGTCCGGCAAGAACAATTCCCACTACTGCGGCAATGTACCATTTTCGTATAAGAAATCTGTAATCGGCAATTGATATAAACACCGATGCCGCAAGACCGACAGACACAGCGATAATCTGAGTTCTTAGATAACTGTATTCGCCCGACCGTTGCATACTCGCAATCAAAAGAAAACTGTAAGCAACAGCGGTCAAGGTCAACAGCCATAACACTGCGTCACACTGTCTGAAATATTCATAAATATTTGTAATAACTTTTTTCACCCAAAACAACCTTTGAAATTAATTTTACCCTATAATTATATTAAATTACGCTCTCAATATCAAGTATAATTTCAATACAGAATAATACAAGTTTCGCATTTTGTTATAATAATAAAAACATGAATTTGATTCGGAGGTATATTATGTTATCTGATATCGAAATTGCTCAGAGTGCAGAATTAAAGCCTATTGCAGAAATTGCAAATCAGCTTGGAATTTCTGCTGATGAGCTTGAGTTTTACGGAAAGTACAAAGCAAAACTTTCTGATGAACTTGCAGACCGTGTAAAGGACAATCCTGACGGAAAGCTCATCCTCGTAACAGCAATCAACCCAACACCGGCAGGCGAGGGCAAAACCACCACTTCTGCAGGTCTTGGTCAGGCAATGGCTAAAATCGGTAAAAATGCAATCATCGCACTCCGTGAACCGTCGCTCGGTCCTGTATTCGGAATTAAAGGCGGTGCCGCAGGCGGCGGTTACGCACAGGTTCTTCCGATGGAGGACATTAACCTTCATTTCACAGGTGATATGCACGCAATTACAGCAGCCAACAACCTTTGTTGCGCAATGCTTGACAACCACATTCAGCAGGGCAACACACTCGGCATTGATCCGAGAAGAATTCTCTTCAAGCGTTGTCTTGATATGAATGACCGTGCATTAAGAAATATCACAATCGGTCTTGGCGGTAAGGTAAACGGTGTTCCGAGGGAAGATCACTTCATCATTACAGTTGCATCGGAAGTTATGGCAATTCTCTGTCTTGCAAATGATATCTCCGACCTCAAAGAAAGGCTCGGCAACATTCTTGTTGCATACACATACAGCGGTGAACCCGTTTATGCCAAAGATTTGAAAGCAGAGGGAGCAATGACTGCACTTCTCAAGGATGCAATCAAACCTAACCTTGTTCAGACGCTTGAGGGTACTCCTGCAATTATGCACGGCGGACCTTTTGCAAATATCGCTCACGGCTGTAACAGCATAAGAGCAACAAAGCTTGCATTAAAGCTTGCCGATTACTGCATTACAGAAGCTGGTTTCGGCTCGGATCTCGGTGCTGAGAAGTTTCTTGACATCAAGTGCAGATATGCCGGCATTGCTCCGTCGGCAATTGTAATCGTGGCAACATGCCGTGCATTAAAATACAACGGCGGCGTTCCAAAGTCAGAGGTTTCAAATGAAAACATTGAGGCTCTCAAAAAAGGCATTGTAAACCTCGGTGTTCACATTGACAATATGAGAAAGTACAATGTTCCCGTAGTTGTAGCAATTAATCAGTTCGGTACAGATACAGATGAAGAACTCAAATACATTGAAGAATATTGCATTTCAAAGGGTGCAGACTTTGCCCTTTCAAATGTATTCGGAAAAGGCGGAGAAGGCGGCGTAGAGCTTGCAAATAAGGTAGTAGAGGCTTGTGAAAAGCCGTCTGCATTTAAACCGCTCTATTCACTCGACCTCACACTCAAGGAAAAAGTTGAAAAGATTGCAAAGGAAATCTACGGTGCGTCAAAGGTAAACTACACAACAGCCGCAGAAAAAGCAATCAAGGAAGTTGCGGCACTCGGCGGAGACAAACTTCCAATATGTGTGGCAAAAACACAGTATTCGCTTTCAGATGATCCTACAAAGCTCGGTGCTCCAAAGGATTTTGAAATCACAGTAAGAGATGTAACAATTTCAAACGGTGCAGGTTTTGCAGTAATTTATACAGGCAATATTATGACAATGCCGGGACTCCCGAAAGTTCCTGCCGCAGAAAAAATTAATATTGATGAAAACGGCAAAATCAGCGGACTTTTCTGATATGGTTAAATTGATTTCTCACAACGCCGATGAAACTGAGCAGATCGGCGAAAAAATTGCAAAAAAGCTCCACGGCACAGAGGTAATAGCCCTTTTCGGCGGACTCGGTATGGGCAAAACCGCCTTTACAAGAGGACTGGCAAGAGCCCTCGGTGTTGATGACGGTGTGTCAAGCCCTACTTTCGCCCTTGTAAACGAATACAACGGAAAGTACAATATCTATCATTTTGATATGTACAGGGTTAATTCATGGGATGATTTGTACTCAACGGGATTTTTTGACTACATTGACAACGGCATTCTCGTAATTGAGTGGAGTGAAAATATAGAAGGCGCACTTCCCGAAAATGCAATCAGAATAACGATTGAAAAAGGGGAGAGCGATGACGAAAGAATCTTTGAAATTGAAGGTGTTGAAATTTGAAAATTCTGTCTGTTGACACATCTGCAACAGCCGCATCTGTTGCACTTTCAGAAGAGGGCAAGCTGATCGGTGAAACTTTCATAAACACAAGTCTTACCCACAGCCAGACGCTCATCCCTATGGTTGAACAGCTTTTGAACAATACAAAAACGGAAATATCAGATATTGATGCAATTGCAGTCAACGCAGGTCCGGGTTCATTCACGGGAGTAAGAATCGGCGTTGCGGCAGTAAAAGGTCTTGCTTTTGCAAATAATATACCGTGTGTTTCGGTTTCAACACTTGAGAGTATGGCTTATAATTTCCTTTCAACCGACTGTATTGTATGTGCCGTAATGGACGCACGCTGTTCACAGGTATACAATGCACTGTTTGAAATTAAAAACGGAGTTGTTACCCGACTTTGTGATGACAGAGCATTATCGCTTGATGACTTAAAAAACGAACTGCTGTCTGTTGACGGAAGAATCATCATAGCAGGTGACGGTACCGATATTACCTGTAAATACATCGGTAATGAAATTAAAAATGCAGAGTCTGCTCCCGTAAATCTTAAATATCAGAGAGCGTCTTCAACTGCACTTGTTGCATTTGAAATGATTAATAACGGACAAACCGTTTCGGCACAAGAGCTTATGCCGGTATATCTCCGCTTGCCTCAGGCACAGCGTGAGCTTAATAAAAAACTTGGAGGTAGAACAAAATGATAGCACTCGGATGCGACCACGGCGGATATAACCTTATCTGCGCAATCAAAAAATATCTGGATGAAAAAGGACTTGAATACAAAGAGTACGGCACTTTCAGCGAAGAAAGCGTTGATTATCCGGTTTATGCCTACAAGGTAGCAACCGCAATCACCTCGGGCGAATGCTCAACAGGCATTCTCTGTTGCGGTACAGGCATCGGTATATCAATTGCCGCAAACAAGGTAAAGGGAATCAGAGCCGCAGTTGTTTCAAACGAATTTTGTGCTGAAATGACTCGCAGACACAATAACGCAAATATTCTTTGTATGGGCGGCAGAGTTACAAGCGAAGAAGATGCTGTTAAATTTGCTGACATCTTCCTTAACACACCTTATGAAGGCGGCAGACACGAAAACCGTGTGTCAATGATTACAGACATTGAAAACGGTACTTTTAAAGCATAAACAAATTGAAAATAAGATTAAAACGCTCTTTTATTAAGAGCGTTTTTCTTTTTGAAACTTAGATTTCTTGTTTGTAATATTTTGTAATTGTTATTTCTGATATAGAACCATTTCATAAATATTAATTCTATTCAGGAAATTAAGGAAAATTATTCTTTCTCAGTCAGAATTATATGTTGTGCTAATTGTATAATATTATTAAGAGCATACCTATTTATAAGTGCATTATAACTACTATATTTCAATTTGTAACCAAATTTACGAAAAAAATTTCAATTTTTTAAATTTATTTACAAAAACCCCTTGTTTTTTTCCCTTTTTAGTATTATAATAACATCACAATGTTTTTAAAGAATTTTAAAAAAGAATTAAAACGATTTGGGAGAGAGTAAAAATGAGATTAAGAAAACAGGAACTTGGAGACAGAAACCTCGTAGGAAGCAGGGTTGAGGCTGTAAGAAAGCAGAAAGGTATGAAGCAAAAGGAGCTTCTTGCTCAGCTTCAGGTTAACGGCGTCGATATGAACGCATCAGGACTTTCAAAGCTTGAAGGTCAGATTCGTTTCGTAACAGATGTTGAGCTTGTTGCACTTGCCGATATTCTTGAAGTGTCTGTTGACTACCTTCTCGGAAGAGAAAACTGATTTTTTAACCGAATCTTTAAATTGCACCGTAGATTTTTTTCTGCGGTGCTTTTATTAGCAGACAAAACCGTTGATATAAAAAGAATAACCGCAACAGTAATAGGGGAGATGAATGTGATTGACCTCAACAACATTGAAAAATACAGAGAAAACAATCGAATAGAGGCCAAAAAGGCAACAGGCGGATTACCTAAAAGCTTGTGGGAAACATATTCATCCTTTGCAAATACACTAGGAGGAATTATACTTTTAGGTGTAGAAGAATACAGGGACAAATCACTTCATCCCGTAAATCTTCCCGATCCGGATGAACTTATTGAGGAATTTTGGGAGATAGCAAACGATATTCAAAAAGTAAGCACAAACATTCTTTCATATGATGATGTTTATGTGCAAAAAATTGAAGAAAAGCATATTATCGTTATTACAGTGCCAAAAGCAAAAAGATTTGACCGTCCCGTGTATCTTGACGGCAGCATTCATAATTCATACAGAAGAAACGGCGAGGGTGACTACCGTTGCACACTCGACCAAATTAACGCTATGGTGCGTGATTCCGAGATTAAAACACAGGATATGAATATCATCGAATGCATGACTGCTTCCGTATTCAATACCGATTCACTCCATAGCTACCGAATAAAAATGTCAAATGTTAAGCCAAACAATCGGCTTCAAAATTTGTCGGATAAAGATTTCTTGCAGGCAATAGGAGCAATCGGAGTAGGGGAAGACCTTTTGTTCCACCCTACAGCTGCAGGACTTCTTATGTTCGGTAGGTCAGAATTCATCAAAAAAGAATACCCGTCCTATTGTCTTGAATATAAGGAAACAACACAAGATAATAAACACACAATTATTTCATCAGATTTAAATTCTGACTGTGAAAACCTTTATGATTTCTTTATAAAGGTCTTTGAAAAAATTTCATACGATATAAAACTGACAGCAAACATAAAATCAGACATTACACCGATTACAACTGCCTTACAGGAAGCTTTTGCAAACTGCCTTATAAATGCCGACTATTATGGTTCAAACGGTGTTGTTATTATGAAAGATGATGAAAGCATTACAATATCCAATCCAGGCGGATTTAGAGTTGAACTCGACGCCGCAAGAGTGGGCGGTATATCCGACCCCAGAAACACTGCAATTATGCGTATGTTTAATTTGATAGGAATCGGCAGTAACGACGGATTCGGTATTTCTAATATTTTCTCCGTTTGGAAAAGTCACAAACTTGTTCTGCCGGTCATTGAAGAAAGTTTCAACCCCGAAAGCATCACCCTAAAGCTTTCGTTTGTTCCCGAAAGTAAATCAACTAATACTCAAATTTTACAAAATCGTCCCGATATTGAAACAGACAGGCAGGATGCCGTAATTTCATACATTACTGACAACATCACGGTAACTTCAAAAGAAATTTCCGAACTTCTCGGAATAAGTCATAAAAAATCGAAGCAACTTCTTCACCGACTTATGGCAAAGGATTTTGTTATAATCAAAAACGGAAAATACACCCTAAAAGCATAGAAGCAACTTAATCAAATTTCGGAACAGCAATCCGCATAAGCGTTGCTCATAATTGTTAGGTTGCTTATTTTTGCAAAAGAAAAACCGTCTGCTATAAAAAAATCCAAAAGATAAATTTGCCTATATCTGCCTTTCATGTGCCGCAACAGGGCTGTTCATAACTCTGCTGTTCAAAGTCTTGCTAGACTTTGAACAGGTGCAGTTGTGCTGATTTATAATTTGAGTATGGTTGTTTCAATAATCTTTTCGTACATGATTTTCAAAAAAATGTCCGCAAAATCAAGCATAAGTATTCATATAATAATCGCAGACACTTATTTATGCTTTTACGGATTAAATTTAAAATTTACAAATTTGTGTAATTTTGCTTGACAATCGCACAAAAAACAAGTACAATAAACAAGGTTAATCATCAATATTCGGAGACGTATCGAAGTGGTCATAACGGACATGACTCGAAATCATGATGCCCCCTGAGGGTCGTGGGTTCGAATCCCACCGTCTCCGCCATAAAAAAACACCGTAGTTCTGTTAGAATTACGGTGTTTTTTGCTCAATGTCAATAGTCGGGGGAAATCCGAAAAATTTGAGTATATGATATTTACAAGTGGCTAATTATTTTCACGCCCTGTATTTATTGATAAGTATAATCTAAAAATCCTGTTATGATTGCAGTCCCATTTCTTTTTGATATTCATTGCATTCTAACTTGATAATATTCTGATTTGAAATAAATCCTAAACACGGTGGAAAGTTTTCAGGAGCATTAACTGAAAACGAATGGGCAAGTTTTTATTTATCAATTATGAAATCAAATCAGAAATTATTTCGTGTAGGAGATAACGGTATATTGATTTCAGATAATACCAATCCTTTAAACTACAAACTTGTTTGCTATGAAGGGGGATAGTTCAGATCCATTAGTTACAGCTGTGTAACAACAAGTTAATTTATGCATAAAATATCATTGAATAAAATAACGGTTGGTGAAAAAAGGTGGCATTGAGTACAAGAGAATTGCTTGCAAGGCTTTTAAAATGTGAGGCAGGTGGGGAAGGTGAAAACGGAATGCGTGCCGTTGCGTCGGTAATTGTAAACCGAACCCGTGTTCCAAACGGGGAATTTGCAAGAGTCAGCAAGGGCGGAGATTTCCGTGCCATAATGGAACAACCAAATCAATTTACCTGTCTTAAAACAACTGTCGGAGGACAATATAATCCTCAGAATGTTTACAATATACGCCCTGACGAAATTCACTATAACATTGCCGATTGGGCATTGGCGGGCAATACCGATTCATCTGTCGGAAATTCAATTTTCTATTTTAATCCATTTTCAGATACCTGCCCAACATTTTTTCCGTCAAACAACGGAGTAATTTACAACAGGGTAGGGGATCATTGCTTTTATTCGCCTACCGAGGCTTATTCCAAAACATAAAGGAGCATAGCTTAATGGATAATTCTTCAAATATGACAGTTAACACAACTCCGATAACAAATCAGATTAATCCCGAACATCATTACGGACTTGACAAAAACAAAGCCTGCCTCAACAATTCATGTCCGTCAAACACAGCGGATATCGGATGTTATATTCCTGCGATTGACGAAATTATGCGACACAATCAGGGCGCACCGTCTGTTGCACACCCCAATATGACAGAAAAAGTTCAAAAATCAAATGACAATCCCTCGCTTGAACAGGCAGAAATAGCATATGAAGAGGGCGGAAGTACATCAGAAGAACAACCTGAAAATATAAATAAATACAGCGGAAGTCTTCAAAATATACCGTTCATTAAGAACTTAAAAAAAATAGATACATCTATACCTGTTTTGCCTGCAACCCCTGCTACAACGGCGAGCTCCGGAGCCACCGTTGCAACGCCGATAAGGCAGAATATCGGAATGTCGATGAGTGATTATCAATATCCGTTTCCTGTAACAGCCGAAAATCTGAGATATCACAACGGCTTTATGCGAACACAAATCGGAAGACGAATCACCGTTGATTTTCTCATGGGAGCAAACACAATTGTTCAGAAAACAGGCTATCTTTTAGGTGTTGCTCAGGATTATATCCTTATAAATGAGATTGACACCAACGACATCACAACCTGTGATTACTACAATATAAAATTTATAAGGTATTATTACTAAACCACAGCGGCAAAAGCTTTAAACATTAGTTTTTGCCGCTGTTTTATTGTCATTTTTAGTGAAATGTACATTATTTCATAATTTTAACATATAATTTTCTGTAGTATTAAAAAATTAAAAAATTGTAAGAAATATTGAATTATTGCTGTAATTTGTGATATAATAAGCGTGATGATGTTATCGCTTTACAATGCTAAAGTGATAATGTTCATTATATTATCAAACATTGGAGATGAATTTATGTTCTGTGAAAAATGCGGCAATAAGCTTAGCGAGGGAGATGCTTTTTGCGAAAAATGCGGAGCTCCTGTTCCTCAGGAAAATCCTGTTACAACAGAAGACAACGGAGTAAATCAAAACAATCAGCAGTTCACACAACCTGTAAATTTTGACAACAATGCTAATGTCACGGAAGGTGTACAGCAGGCGGCACAACCATATCAGGTTCAGAGTCAGCCAAAAGTTAAGAAGCCTTTCCCGACAAAGCTTGTTGTAATTTGCGGTGCGGCAGCAGTTGTAATTGCAGGAATAATCATTACACTTTGCACACTTATTCCATACCTTAACAGAATTAAACTTGATGATTACATAAAAGTTGAATTTGACAAAGGTTCTTTGTACAACGGTTACGCTTCTGCTGACATTTACATTGACAGTGATACTATCGAAAAAGAAAAGGTTTCTGATGATAAGAAATCAGACATTGATTACGGCAAGTATGCCGACAATATTTCAAAGGGCGACTGGGAAAGTGTGCTCAGCGATGCAGTAGATGATTATTCTGCAAGTCAGGCATCGGTTTCATCAATCCTTGATTACTGCAATGTAAAGGCATATCTCAAAGACGCTAAAACAGAATCAACAACAGAAGATTCAGATAGTTTTTACACAGTTTCATCAGCAACCATAAACAACATCAGCAAAGATGACACAATTGTTGTTGAACTCAAATGGGATGACAGTGAGCCTGCAAAGAAATATATTTCCGAGTATGAAAAAACTCTCGGAATTCAGTTTGACAAGAGTGATGTCAAGAAAGAGCTCAAAGTCAGCGACATTCTTAAAGAGAAAAAAATCTCACTCAAAGATATGGTTGAAGTGGATATAATCAAGCATATAGTTGACAACAACCTTATCAAAACTTACGGTATAAAAGACGGTGACATTTCAATCGACATCGCTAAGTTTGACTACAAAGTTGATGATTACAAACTTAAATATGAATCAGGCTCTACTATCAGTGTGTATGATAAAAACGATGATTTTGTAGATGATTTTTATCTCAGCATTGACGGTAGTCAAAACTATCTTGATGAAGGCGATGAAGTAACATTCAAAACCGAAAAAGAAATTATTCCAAACACCTCACTTATTATTAAGGACTCGTCAACAACAGTTACTGCTAAGGCTAACAATGTTATGACTTCCGATGAAGCAAAAGCAAATGTTGACAAAATAAATTCCGCTGTAAACGATTACATTGATGAATACTATTCATATCTCACATCTTATTCTCCGGTTGAAATGTATTATGTTCAGCCAAAGAAAGCATCTGATGATGAGCGAGCATTTATCCTTGTAGTTGAAAAAGGAAAATATGACGGTTGGTTTAACAGTTACGATACTTACTATTGCGGCATATACATCAAGAACCCTTATCTGCTTGATGACGAAGTTTATTCCTCAAGTATTGACAGCAGTAGCGGTGATCAGAAACTTGCTGACTACAAGAAGTATGAGAGTTTCCTTGATTCAAAAAATTATACCGCAACAAAAATTTCTTAACCCAAACAATCGGTTTTCAACAAACAACAGGTAGCTATAAGACCTGTTACATATTATTTTATCTTGGAGGAATCACCATGAAATTCTGTAAATATTGCGGAGCACAGCTTGAAGACAATGCTGTTTGCAACTGCGAAAAATCAAGAGCTGCTCAAGCACAGGCTCAGCAGGCAAATGCACAGGCTCAGCCTCAGTATCAGCAGCCTGTTCAACCACAACAGCCACAGTATCAGAACCCTGTTCAGCAACAGTATGTACAGCCGCAAAACCCTCAGACACAGCAGTCGCCTTATGCCGTAAATAACACTGCACCCATTGGGGAAAATGCTTTTGTTAAGGCTTTAAAGAACATTCCTGTTGTGTTCACTTCATTCTTTAAGGATTCCAAAACTGTTATCAAAACAGCAAAGGCTGAAAAAGACATCATTCTCGGCGCTCTTTTCTCGGCAATTTTCTTTATTGCACTCATTCTTGGCAATATGTTTCTTATGCTTTCTATGAGCGCACTTGATTTTCCGAAAACACTTCTTGTAAGTCTTGTTACTACTGTCCTTATCGGCGGCTTCTATTCTGTTATTCTCTTTGCATATGTAAAAAAATACAAAACCGAAGAAAACACAGCCAAAGCATTTATTGATTCATTCATCACATTTTCAATTGAATCTATTCCGGCATCAATCGGTTGGATTTTGGCAGGTCTTTGCGCATTCATCAGCGTATATATGTTCCTGTTCTTCTTCGTAATTGTTATGCTTTACCTTGTTATTTCACTTGTAAATCAGGTAAAAGCTAATGTTCCCGAAGCAAAGAACTCTGCATTATTCACTTTAATTCTCACGCTCATCGTTGCCGTTGCATTTATGATTGTATTCTTCATCGGCGCAGAACTTACTATGTGGTCATTTAACACAAGTACATTTGCAACAAGTGTTCTTACATCGCTTATCGGCGGCGGTTCATACTCTTCATTGTATTAATCTGACATACAAATTCATAACATAAAATTAACGCTCCGAATTTATTCTCGGAGCGTTTTTTATATCAGTTCACTGATTATTGAATTTGAAACAAGAAAGCCTTTCGGTGTAAAGCTGATTGACTTGTCCGTAACATTTGTATAGCCGTATTTTTCATACTCTTTAGCTTTTTTGATAATGTAAGAGGGGAGGGTGTATCCGAATTTTTCCTCAAATTCAGAATAATTAAGACCGCTTTTCAGCCTGAGCGAGAGCATAATAAATTCCTCCTCATCTCCGCCCGTACCTTCAAAAGACAGCTTATTGTTATTAAAATCGTCCATGCTTCTCGAATAAAAAAACCTTTTGCCCTCAAAAAATGAGTGTGCAGACGGACCTATGCCGATATATTCACCGCATCTCCAGTAATTGGTATTATGTCGGCTTTCATAACCCTGTTTTGCAAAATTAGAAATTTCATATTGCTTGTATCCGAGAGAATCAAGCATTTCAACAGCTTTCAGATACATTTCAGCCTGCATATCATCATCGGCAAGCTTAAGTTTATTTTGCACCTTATAAAACGGAGTATTCTCCTCAATTTTCAAAATGTATGATGAAATATGAGTAACTTTGCAATCGGCACAGAAACTGATTGATTTTTCAAGGCTTTCAATTGTCTGATTAGGAATTCCCAACATCAAATCAAGTGAAATATTATTAAATCCCGCACTTTTAGCCCTTTCAACAGAAGTCTTTGCATCATCAATGCTGTGAATTCTCCCAAGCAGCCTTAATTCATCTTCAACAGCAGTCTGCATACCCATTGAAATGCGATTAAATCCGCAGGCATACATTTTTTTAAAATCAATAGTTTTGGCGGAGTCGGGATTGACTTCAACTGTAATCTCGGCATTATTTTGAATATTAAAATTAAACTTGATAAAATCAAGAATATCACAAAGTCTGTCTGCACCCAAAACACTCGGCGTACCGCCGCCGAAATATACGGTTGCAACATCTCTTTTGGCTTTTTCAGACCAGTATTTTATTTTATCTTTTAATTCAATCACATAATTATCGAAAGCGTTTTCGTCTGCATTCCCGCTGAAAAAATCGCAATACGGACATTTGTGCTTACAAAACGGTATGTGAATGTAAAGACCGATAGAATTACTCATAAAAAACCTCATAAATGATTTTGAGGCAGAAACATAAGTTTCTGCCTCGATTTGGAAGGTATATGAAAAAATAGGAAAAATCACATTAAGTCCTTCTGTACCAATATATTACAATATATTTACAAATTTGTCAAGTTTTTGTAGCAATTATTTTTCTCACATTTTCTTCATTCTTTATTGACATATACCATCCAAAAATAGTAAAATATAGAATTGTGGATATACTTAACCTCCGAAGGGAAGAAAGATATGAGTTCATTTAAAGAAGAAATCAGCAAGCGCAGAACCTTTGCGATTATTTCGCATCCTGATGCGGGTAAAACAACACTTACGGAAAAGCTCTTGCTCTACGGCGGAGCAATTAACCTTGCAGGTTCGGTAAAAGGCAAAAGAACCGCAAAGCATGCTGTGTCCGACTGGATGGAAATTGAAAAACAGCGTGGTATTTCTGTTACATCATCGGTTTTGCAGTTTAAATATAACGGTTATTGCATAAATATTCTTGATACACCGGGACATGAGGATTTCTCGGAAGATACCTACCGTACACTTATGGCGGCAGACTCTGCCGTAATGGTAATTGACGGTTCAAAGGGTGTTGAGAAACAGACTATCAAACTTTTTAAGGTCTGTGTAATGCGTAATATTCCTATCATTACATTCATCAACAAGATGGACAGAGATGCAAAAAATTCTTTTGACCTTCTTGAAGACATTGAAAATGTTCTCGGAATTCACACCTATCCCGTAAACTGGCCAATCGGTTCAGGTAAGGAATTCAAGGGTGTGTATGACAGAAATTCTAAGAAAATCCTTGCTTTCACCGCTAATAACGGTCAGAAAGAAGTTGAAAAGAAAGAACTTACGCTTGACGATCCTGCCCTTGAAGATACAATAGGCTACTATCATAAGCAGGATTTGTTTGATGAAATAGAACTTCTTGACGGTGCAGGCGATGAATTTGACCTTGAAGCAGTCCGCAACGGTCAGCTTACTCCTGTATTCTTCGGTTCGGCTCTTACAAACTTTGGTGTTGAACCATTCCTTGAACAGTTCTTACAGCTCACAACTCCACCTCTGCCAAGAGAAACAGTTAATGAAAAGGTTGAGCCTATGTCAGACTTTTTCTCTGCATTTGTTTTCAAAATTCAGGCAAACATGAATAAGGCTCACCGTGACAGAGTTGCATTTATGCGCATCTGCAGCGGCAAGTTTGAAAAGAATATGGAAGTGTTCCATGTTCAGGGAAACAAAAAAATGCGTCTTTCACAGCCACAGCAGATTATGGCTCAGGAAAGAGAAATTGTTGACGAGGCATATGCGGGCGACATCATCGGTGTGTTTGATCCGGGCATTTTCTCAATCGGTGACACAATCTGTTCACCGGGACACAAGGTACAGTTCAGGGGAATTCCTACATTTGCTCCCGAACACTTTGCACTTGTCCGTCAGAAAGACACAATGAAGCGCAAACAGTTCATCAAGGGTACAAGTCAGATTGCACAGGAAGGTGCAATTCAGATTTTCCAGGAGCTTGACGCAGGTATGGAGGAAGTTATCGTTGGTGTTGTAGGCGTACTTCAGTTTGATGTTCTTAAATACAGACTTCAAAACGAGTACAACTGTGATATCATTATGGAAACACTCCCATATGAATTTATCCGTTGGATTGTAAACGATGACCTTGATCCGAAAACTCTCGACCTTGCGTCCGATACTAAGAAAATTCAGGATCTTAAAGGCAATCATCTTTTGCTCTTTACAAGCTACTGGAGCATAAACTGGGCGCTTGAACACAACAAGGGACTTGAACTCACTGAGTTCGGTACAAACTAAATATTTAAAATATCGGAGAATATATGCTGTACGACAAGCTTAAAAATTATTCAAAAAGCGGCATATATCCTTTTCATATGCCCGGACACAAAAGAACGGACATTACAGAAGAGGGTATAATACCGTATAATATCGACATAACCGAAATTAATGGTTTTGACAATCTCCATTCACCAAACGGAGTTATTGATGAAATTCAGAAAAAGGTTGCAAAGCTTTACAATGCAAAAAATGCTTTCATTCTGATTAACGGTTCAACAGGCGGAATACTTTCTGCAATCCGATCAATGACAAATCAAGGCGACAAGATCTTAATGGCTCGTAACTGCCACAAATCTGTATATAATTCAGCAGAACTGTTTAATCTCAATGTCGATTACATTTTTCCCGATACAGACAGCAGATACAATATTCTTACATCGGCTTCACCTTGCGATATAGAAGATAAACTTACAAAACACAATGATGAAATCAGACTTGTAATAATAACTTCGCCTACATATGAAGGAGTTGTTTCGGATATAAAGTCAATCTCCGAAATCTGTCACAAACACGGAGCAAAATTACTTGTTGACGAAGCTCACGGAGCGCATTTTCAGTTTTCGGACAATTTCCCCGATGAAGCACTTAACTGCGGTGCAGACGCCGCAGTATTGAGTCTGCACAAAACTTTGCCGTCATTAACTCAAACTGCATTGCTCATAACAAATGACAGCGAGCTTTCTGAAATTCTTGCCGAAAATTTGGCTGTATTTGAAACAAGCAGTCCGTCATATATTTTAATGAGTTCAATCGAAAAATGTCTTGATTTCTGCGAAAACAGTAAAGATAAATTCAATGAATATTGTTGCAATCTTAAAACGGTCAGAGAAAAACTTAAAAATCTAAAATATCTGAAAATTTATGATAAAAGCGATACTGATTTTGATTATGATATTGGCAAAATAGTAATTTCAACAGCGAACGCAAATATTTCTGGAACAAAGCTTGCCGAAATACTGCGAAATAATTATCAGATTGAAACCGAAATGGCATATTCAGACTATGTAATTGCCATGACATCTGTTTGTGACACTGAAAAAGCTTTTGATATGCTTTCAGACGCTCTGATTTCAATTGACAGCGAACTTTCAAAAGGAGCCGACACCGAGCGTGTTCCGTTAAAAAATCTCTACACAGGCAAAAATTTCAACGCCTGCGAGTTGTACAAATTCAACAAAGAAACTATTCCGTTTCAAAATTCGGAGTTCAGAACTTCTGCCGAGTATATCTGGGCATATCCACCCGGAATTCCCCTCATCGTACCCGGTGAAATTATAAGCAAGGAACTTATAAATTACATTGAATATCTTTCAGCCTGCAAGGTTGAGATTATGTCAACAAAAGGCGGTATGACGGATAACATAAGCGTAGTTAAAAAAGATTGACAAATCAATGGCTGTGTGATAATATTAAACTAACAAAATCTAACAAGGAGTTTGATTTATTATGAAGAGAATTAAAACTATCGAAACTCGTGACCTCAAGAAGAGCGTTAAGACAGGCGGTTGCGGCGAGTGCCAGACTTCATGTCAGTCAGCGTGTAAGACATCTTGCGGCGTTGCTAACCAGCAGTGCGAAAAGTGCATGAGCGAGAAATAATTCTATTTTAATTTGATTATTAAGGATTATCGCCGTTTTCCCAAAGGGTTAACGGCTTTCCTTTTGTCTAACGGAGATATTATGATTCATCAGTATAAACTTAACGGATACAACATAGTTCTTGATGTTTACAGCGGCAGTGTACACGCAGTCGATGACCTTGCTTATGATGTTATTGCAATGTACAAAAACGCAACAAAAGAACAGATAATCGACGAAATGCTTTCAAAATATGCAGACAATCCTGAGATTACAAAAGAAGAAATCTCCGACTGCATTGATGATGTAAAAGATCTTGAGGAGCAGGGAAAGCTCTTTACAGACGACAAGTACGAAAACCTTGCATTTGACTTTAAAAAGAGAAACACAGTAATCAAAGCACTTTGTCTGCACATTGCTCACACCTGTAACCTTAACTGCGAATACTGCTTTGCAAGCCAGGGCAAATACCACGGCGAGAGAGCGCTGATGAGCTTTGAAGTGGGCAAGAGAGCAATTGACTTTCTCATTGAAAATTCAGGCAGCAGAGTAAACCTTGAGGTTGACTTCTTCGGCGGAGAACCTCTTATGAACTTTGACATTGTAAAGCAGATTGTTGCCTATGCAAGAAGCATTGAAAAGGAACACAACAAAAACTTCCGTTTTACACTTACAACAAACGGTATGCTTGTTGATGACGATGTAATTGAATTTGCAAACAAAGAATGTCATAATGTAGTTCTCAGCCTTGACGGCAGAAAAGAAGTGCATGACCATCTTCGCAAAACTGTAAACGGCAAGGGCAGTTATGACATTATCGTTCCGAAATTTCAGGAATTTGTCAAAAAAAGAGGCAACAAGGGTTACTATGTAAGAGGCACTTATACACATAATAACACGGACTTCACAAACGATATTTTCCATATGGCGGATTTGGGATTTACAGAGCTTTCAATGGAGCCGGTTGTATGTGCTCCCGATGACCCATATGCACTTACATATGACGATTTGCCTATCCTTTTTGAACAGTACGAAATTCTTGCAAAGGAAATGCTCAAGCGTGAAAAAGAGGGCAGACCGCTCACCTTCTATCACTACATGATTGACCTTACAGGCGGCCCGTGCATTTATAAGAGAATCTCGGGTTGCGGTTCGGGTACAGAATATATGGCTGTAACACCTTGGGGTGACCTTTATCCCTGTCATCAGTTTGTAGGCGATGAAAAGTACAAGCTCGGCGATATCTTTAACGGTGTTTCAAACACGAAAATTCAGGACGAATTTAAACTTTGTAACGCATACGCCCGTCCCGACTGCAAAGACTGCTGGGCAAGACTTTATTGCAGCGGCGGTTGTGCCGCAAACGCTTATCATGCAACAGGCTCAATCACAGGTATTTACGAATACGGCTGTGAGCTTTTCAGAAAAAGAATGGAATGTGCCATTATGATGAAGGTTGCAGAAGCGGAAGAATAAAATTACAATAAAATTTTCAGGCAGATACATTTTTCTTGTATCTGCCTGTATTTTCGAGGTGCTGTATGAACGAAAAAATTATTATGCTCGGCACAGGAAGTGCGATGGTTACCGACTGTTATAATACCTGTTTTCTTCTGAAATCCGAAAACGACTGTCTTCTTGTTGACGCAGGCGGCGGAAACGGAATTTTATCCGCAATTAAGAAATCCGGAGTAGCTTGGAACAGCATAAATACAATGTTTATTACTCATTCTCACACCGACCATATTTTAGGTGCCGTGTGGGTAATAAGGCAAATAAGCGCTCTTATGAATTCAGGCAAATATGACGGTAATTTTAATATTTACTGCCACGATGAATGTGTTGATTCAATCACGGCAATTTGCAACCACACACTTGCACCGAAATTTCTCAAAAATATCAATACAAAAATTTTCATCAATGAAGTAAAAGACGGTGAAAAGCAAAATGCCGGCAGTATCCGACTCACTTTCTTTGATATATTTTCAGACAAAACAAAGCAATTCGGATTCAAGGCTGTTTTTCCGTCAGGAAAAGTTCTCGCCTGTCTCGGTGATGAACCGTTCAATGAAAAATGCAGAAATTTTGTTCAAAACTGCGATTATCTTATGTGTGAAGCTTTTTGTCTTTACAGTCAAAAAGATATTTTTAAGCCTTACGAAAAATTCCACAGCACAGCACTTGATGCCGGCAAACTTGCAGAGAGTCTTTTTGCAAAAAATCTTATCCTGTATCACACCGAGGACGAAACACTTCAAACACGCAAAAGAACATATACTTCAGAGGCAAGAACAGTTTTTAACGGAAATATATTTGTTCCCGATGATTTTGAAGTTATTGACTTAAAATAATCTCATAACACCTGCTGTAATCATACAAAGCACAATTCCCATTGCAGTAGGCAATGCCATAGAAACAAGCGTCCATTTAAGGCTGCCTGTTTCTTTTTTTATTGTCAGACAGGTTGTTGAACACGGATAATGAAGAATGCAAAGAATAATCGTACATACAGCCGTTGTAATCGTCCAGCCGTTCATACTGAGAAGTTGAAACAGCTGATCGTAGCTTGAATAATCAACAAGAGTACCGCTTGCCATATATGACATAATTATAATCGGAATAACGGTTTCATTAGCAGGAAATCCAAGTATAAATGCCATTATTATAACGCCGTCAACCCCGATAAATCTGCCGAACGGATCTAAAAAATCAGTACAATATTTTAAAAGTGAAACATCGCTTATATGCACATTTGCAAGAATCCAGATTATCGCACCTGCCGGAGCGGCAACCGCAACAGCCCTTCCTAAAACAAATAAAGTTCTGTCCAACAGCGAACGGACAATAGTTTTTAAAATCTGCGGCTTTCTGTACGGCGGAAGCTCAAGCACAAATCCGGACTGTTCGCCTTTCAATACTGTGACTGAAAGTACCTTAGATATAACAAGTGTTATAAAAACACAGAAAACTATTATTCCAATCAACAATGCCGCTACCTCAAGCGAACTGCTCAGCGTAAATGCCGTACCTGCAAAGAACATGAGCAGTAATGCAATTATTGTGGGAAACCGTCCGTTACACGGCATAAAATTATTTGTAAGAATTGCAATCAGTCGCTCCTTTGGCGACTCAATGATTCTGCAACCCGTAACTCCGCAGGCATTACAGCCAAGCCCCATTGCCATAGCAAGACTTTGCTTTCCGTGTGCACCGCACTTTGAAAAATACCTATCAAGATTAAATGCAATTCTCGGCAGATATCCCGAATCCTCAACAAGTGAAAATAACGGAAAGAATATAGCCATAGGCGGCAGCATTACAGATACCACCCATGACAGAGTTGTATAAACTCCGTCAATCAAAAGTCCCGTTACAACATCGGGAGCGTGTAAAAAATCAAAAAGAATATACAGTTTCTCTTTTATAAAACCAAACAAATTGCTTAACCATTCGCTCGGATAATTTGCACCGACAACTGTTATCCAGAACAATATACCAAGCATTGCAAGCATAATCGGTATTCCCGTGGTTTTGCTTGTAAGTATTTTATCAAGCTTTCTTGTACAAGCATTTAACTCTGATTTTTCATATTTTACGCAGTCACTTGAAATTTTGTTACCAATTTGCGAAAGCTTTTCAATATTCTGTTTGTAGTTTTTTTCGGATAGTATATCAACGCCTTCAAAATTTCTTTCTACCCTAAAACATTTTGTCTTTCCGCTGCATACATTATAGATCGCTTTTTTTAACTCCTCCAAACCTTTTTTGTCTGTTGCACAGGTTTTCACAACAGGTATTCCAAGATTTAGCGATAACTCGTCGCAGTCGATTTTTATACCGTTTTTTTCAGCCTCATCACAAAGATTAAGACAAAGAACAGCATTCTTTGTGACAGATAACACCTGCAATGCAAATGAAAGATTTCTTTCAATAACTCCGCAGTCAACAACTATTACAACGCAGTCATTTTGATTTTGTATAAGACACTCCCTTGTTACCGCCTCTTCGCCCGAAAATGAAAGCAGGGAATAGCATCCCGGTAAGTCCGTAATACAAAATCTTGCGTCTTTGATTTTGCAACAACCTCTGGCAAACTCAACTGTTTTACCCGTCCAGTTTCCCGTGTGCTGTCTTAATCCCGTCAGTTCGTTAAAAATTGTACTCTTGCCTACATTAGGATTACCGGCAAGTGAAATTTTGTAATCGCAATCCGAGACATCCTTTTTATTAAAAGATGATTTATCCGTAGAAAACAATAAAAAAGCCTCCTTTTATTCAGGAGTAACAATGATATCTTTGCAATCGTTATTTCTCAGTGCCACAACGGCATTTTTAACAAGATACGCAGACGGATCACCGAACGGACTTGTAAACAAGGGGATAACAGAACTGTTCTCCATAATACCAAAATCAAATATTCTGTTTTTGATATTTTCATTACAGTTCACACGATAGACAATCCCCGTAACTCCAAGCGGTAACTTGTCAAGCGAACATTTTTCTTTCATCTGATTCACCGATTTCAACTTTTTATTAACAGCATATTCAATTTATACAAGTAAGTTACACAAAAAGCCGGCCATAAACTAAACTTATATCGTACCCGAATAAACTCTGATATCAGAAAAATTTTAAGGAATTGACACGACTATAAACAGGTGTTATAATTAAATGCAGATTTCAAATGTATATAACTTAATATGGGTTTACGGTTCAAAATGCATCTTGCAGAGTAGATAACAGAGAATTCGGTGAGAATCCGAAGCAACAGTCATTACTGTATTTGGCATTGCCATAAGTCAGGTCGCTGTCCGTATGCCTCGGATTTTGCAAATCTTGGACAGGGAAGAGGTGCAACCGACCATATCTGTACAGACTTTTGGTCTGTATGGTTTTGTTTGTTGTGCCTTCCAAAAACGGAAGGCTTTTTATTTTGCCTTTCGATATACACAATACAATATGGAGGAAAACACTATGAACAAATCTTTTAAAAAAATCCTCTCAATTGTACTTTCTGTAATGATGATTTCGTCACTTATGACGGTTTCACTTTCAGTAAGCGCAGTTGAAGACGGAAAAGTAAGAGTAATTGTCAGAAATGATACATACTCAGTAGAAAACGGCGCTCCGTGGGACGGCGTTCTCGTTGATGAGTGGGTAAGCATTAATAATGACACTACTATGATGTCAGCCGTTGTTGATGCACTCAACAATCACGGCTACACACAGGAAGGTGCTGAGAACAATTACATCTCGTCAATTAACGGTCTTGCTGCATTTGACGGCGGTACAATGAGCGGTTGGATGGGAACTCTCAATGACTGGTTCACAAATTCAGGTTATGCATCCTATACAGTAGCAGACGGCACACTTGAGAGTGGTGACGAAATCGCCATTATGTATACTTCAAACGGTTACGGCGAGGATATCGGCGGTACATGGGCAAATAACGATACAACTGTTAAATCGGTTGAAATTACAGGTGCCGAGCTTTCAGGCGAATTTGATCCGTCAGTTACAGACTACACACTCACAATCGATACACCGTCAGCTGATGTAAATGTAGTTCCTACTGCAACTAACAAAAACTTCCAGACAAGAAAATATAAGAATGAATATCTTCCTTCTGACGACAGTGCGTTTTACAAGAGAAGTCAGGCTGTTAATGTTTCTGACGGTGACAAAATTATCATAGGTTGCGGTGATACTGCATGGCCGTCAATGAACACAAGTGAAGGCGGTACTGTATATACATTCACAGTTAAATATGCTCCTTCCGCAGCTGACACAGTTTCAAACAAGATTGACGAGGTTGCAAAATATCTCGCATCACAGGATGCCCCCACAGTTTCTTCAGTAGGCGGCGAGTGGACAGTCCTCGGTCTTGCAAGAGCAGGTAAAATCACAGACGAAATTGCAGACAGTTACTATCAGAATGCAGTTAAGTATGTTGAAGAAAAGGGTTCTGCAAAACTTCACAATACTAAATCAACAGACAATTCAAGAGTAATTCTTGCCCTTACTGCAATCGGTAAGGATGTTACGGATGTTGCATCATATAACCTTCTTGAACCGCTTGCAGATATGGATTATGTTAAGAAGCAGGGTATCAACGGTCCTGTCTTTGCACTCATTGCACTTGATACGGGCGATTATGAAATTCCGCAGACAGACGCCGCAAATCCCACAACAAGAGAAAAACTCGTACAGACAATTCTTGATGCACAGGTAGCAAACGGTGGCTGGACATTTTTCGGCTCAACTGCAGATCCTGATATGACAGGTATGGCAATTCAGGCACTTGCTCCTTACTACTCAACAAACAGCGATGTTAAAGAGGCAATTGATAAAGCACTCACAGCAATGTCAAACGCACAGAATGAAAACGGCGGATTTGCATCATGGGGTTCTGTAAACAGCGAAAGCTGTGCACAGGTACTCGTTGCACTTACAAGCCTTGGAATTGATCCTACAAATGATGAAAGATTCATCAAAAACGGCAACACACTCATCGATGCTATGATGAGTTTCTCCGCTGAAAACGGATTCGGTCATACAGATACAACATACAATCAGATGGCAACCGAACAGGGTTTCTATGCTTTTGTTTCATTTGATCGTCTTGTAAACGGCAAAACTTCACTCTACAATATGACTGACCGACTTGCAGAAAATTATGCCGTAGGTGATGTTAATCTTGACAACACAGTTTCTGTAATTGACGCAACACTTGTTCAGAAGCAGATTGTAAACCTTGAACAGCTTTCAAAGGTTTCACTTATCAAAGCTGATGTAAATCACGACGGTGTTATTGATGTTGTTGATGCAACAGAAATTCAGAAAATCATCGTTAAGCTCGTTTGATTAAAGTTCACAAGTAAAAATTGGTTATGGAAAAGATAAAAAAGTTTGTTAAAAAAAATCAAATACTTTTAATTGCGGTGTGTGTTTGTATTGCCGCACTTACAGTAGCATTTTTTGCATGCGGCAACCAATCGGAAAATAAAGTTCAAACTGCATCAACTGCCTCCTCGCTATCGACAACAAATGCAGACACAGAAACAACTTCTGTGTCTGCAACAGAGAAAACCACTCAAAATCCTACCGATTCCGCTAAATCAAACAAAGATAAAAAGGACAAAAAAAATTCCGAAGATAAAAAGAACAGTAAGGATAATTCGCAGAACAGTAACAGTTCAGCTGTTGAAAAAAGTGAGAAATCCGAGCAGAGTTCAAGCAACAGTTCTTCGGATAAGAAAAAACCGTTTTCTTCATCAAACAGTTCTTCAAAGCCGAACAAAAAGAATGATGTTCAACCGACAACGCAGGACAAGTACAAAACCGATCCCGTACCGTCGGGAAAGCCAAAGCCGGTTGAACCGGAAGAACAGGAAACAAAAGATACAAATCTTTATTGTACCTTTACAATCACCTGTTCAACAATTCTTGACAATATAGATGACCTTGATCCCGAAAAAATTGAACTCGTTCCAAAGGACGGTATAATCCTCAAAAAACAGAAAGTTCAATTCAAAGAGGGCGAATCTGTATATGATGTCCTTGTAAAAGTTTGTAAGGACAACAATATTCATATGGAATCGAGCTGGACTCCTATGTATAATTCCGCTTATATTGAAGGAATTAACAACCTCTACGAATTTGACTGCGGTTCTCTTTCGGGCTGGATGTACAAAGTCAATGAATGGTTTCCAAACTACGGCTGTTCACGATATGTACTCAAGAACGGCGACGATGTGGTCTGGTGCTACACTTGTAACTTAGGCTATGATGTCGGCGGAGGATACGCAACAGGAGAATAATGATGAAGGATACTTTTTCAAATATGCACCCCTTTATCAATTTTATATTTTTTGCACTTACAATAGGGTTCACGATGTTTATCATGAACCCTGTTTGTCTTGCTGTAAGTTTTTTATGTGCGCTTGTAACCGCTTTATACCTTAACGGCAAAAAAGCTGTGAGATTGTCACTTGTTTTTCTTTTGCCTATGATACTCTTGATAGTTCTCGTAAATCCTGTTTTTAATCATGAAGGAATGACTATACTCACATATTTTCCGTGGGATAACCCACTAACCCTCGAATCAATCGTTTACGGTATTGCAAGTGCATTTTTGCTTTCGTCAACAGTTTTATGGTTTTCTTCATTCAATGCAGTAATCACTTCCGACAAGGTAGTTTTCCTGTTTGGCAGAATAATGCCGTCATTGAGTCTGGTGATTTCAATGGCATTGCGTTTTGTTCCAAGGTTTTCGGCACAAATGAAGCTTGTGCGTAATGCACAACACACAATCGGGAGAGATATAAACGAGGGAACATTGTTTCAAAGAATAAGAAACGCAGTAAAAATTCTTTCGATTATGATAACATGGTCGCTTGAAAATGCAATTGAAACAGCCGATTCAATGAAAAGCAGAGGTCACGGTCTTAAGGGCAGAACATCCTATTCACTTTATAAATTTGACAAAAGAGACGCATTTATGCTTTGCACAATCCTTTTTACCGGATTGGTACTTATGATTTTGCTTTTTACAAACGCAATAAAATTCAGATACTATCCGTCAATCAAGGGCGATTTGTTTACGGTGCAAAGTGTTATTTTTTATATGTTCTACACATTTTTAATGTTGATTCCGCTATCGGTAAATATAGGAGAGGGGATAAAATGGAAACATATGCAATCAAGAATCTGAGTTTTCGATACCCCGAAACCGGTATTGATGTACTTAAAGATATTACTTTCAGCGTAAATGAGGGCGAGTTTATCACAGTCTGCGGTCCGTCAGGCTGCGGAAAAAGCACACTTCTCAGACATCTGAAACCCGATCTTTCACCGCACGGTGTTCTTTCGGGAGAAATATTATTTGAAGAAAAACCTATATCAGACCTTTCTCACAGGGAGCAAAGCAGTAAAATCGGCTTTGTTATGCAATCACCTGAAAATCAGATTGTTACCGATAAGGTATGGCACGAACTTGCTTTCGGACTTGAAAGTCTTGGTTACGACAACAATACAATCCGAAAAAGAGTTGCCGAAACAGCTTCATTTTTCGGAATCCAAAATTATTTTGAAAAAAGTGTTCTCGAACTTTCGGGCGGACAAAAGCAAATTTTAAACCTTGCTTCAATTATGGCAATGCAACCGTCCGTTCTCATTTTGGATGAACCGACAAGCCAACTCGATCCGATTGCGGCAAGCGAATTTTTGCACTGCGTTTCGCGCATAAATCACGAACTGGGGACAACGGTAATAATAACGGAACACAGACTTGATGAAGTGCTTCCGCTTTCAGACAGGGTGCTTGTCATCGAAAACAACGGAATTTCAGCTTTTGACTCTCCTCAAAAGGTCGGGAAAATTCTTAAAGAAAAAAACAGTAAAACATTTCTTTCTATGCCTGCTCCGATGCAGATATGGCAGGCTGTTACAGAAAATGACAATACCGACTGTCCCGTAACTGTTCCAAGCGGCAAAAAGTGGCTTTCGGAATATGCCAAAAGTCATAAAATGTATGAGCTCAAACCCGAAAGCATTCAGAAACATTCTGATAAAGAAGCAGTAAGTCTTAATGATATTTGGTTCAGGTACGAAAAGTCGGGTGCAGATGTACTAAAAGGTCTTTCACTAAAAATATATCAGGGGGAATTTGCGGCTATACTCGGCGGTAACGGAATGGGAAAATCAACCGCTTTGTCAATTATCTGTTCACTTAACAAGCCATACAGAGGCAAAGTTGAAATCTCTCCGCTTAACAAAAATTCTTTTGACACGCTCGTAGCAGTATTACCCCAAAATCCGCAGACACTGTTTTTGAAAAAAACTGTACTTGAGGATTTATACGAAGTATTTGACGGCAGAAAAATCAGCAAGGAGGAAAAAGAAAGACGGGTTACCGCAGCGGTAAAGCTGTGCAGACTTGAAAGTCTCTGCAATCGCCATCCTTATGATTTATCCGGCGGTGAACAGCAGAGAGCGGCTCTTGCAAAAATTCTTCTCATAAGGCCTCAAATTCTTCTGCTCGATGAACCTACAAAAGGACTTGATGCCGAATTCAAGATTGAGTTTGCTCAGATTATATACGACCTCAATAAAGCCGGCATAACCGTTCTCATGGTAAGTCACGATGTAGAGTTCTGCGCTGTATATCCAAGCCGCTGTCTGATGTTTTTTAACGGTGAAGTTGTGTCGGAAGGTACACCGAGAACTTTCTTTTCGTCAAACAGCTTTTATTCCACCTCTGCAAGCCGAATGTCAAAAGGCATAATAGATAACGCAGTATCATCAAATGATGTCATATATGCCTGCACAGGTCAAAACAGAGATGTTCAAATTAACAGAAACACACCTGATATTGACCTTTTTAAAAACGACACCGAAAATATTCCCCTCCAAAAAAACAAAGCTGAAAACAAAAAGCTTTCTGTTTTTAAAAAAATCTTCGGATTTTTTGGCGCAGTACTGTTCATACTCGGTCTGATTATAAACCTGGAATATATTCCGAATTTTTCAGCCAAAACTTTGCCTACCTGGTTCAACTGGGGAATTATCGGAGTATCTGTTGCGTTGCTTATGATTGCTTTCGGAACAAAATCAAAACGACCGATTGACCTGCCGAGAAAAAGTTCAAAACTGAGTAAAAGAACCGTCAGTATGGCAATTATGGTTTTGCTTGCAATTCCAGTTACAATTTTTGTTGGAATGACATATCTTCAGGATCAGAAATATCTTTTTATTTCACTACTTGTTATGATTGAGTGTATGATTCCGTTTTTTCTTGTTTTTGAAGGCAGGCACCCAAAAGCGAGAGAGCTTGTCATAATTTCCGTTCTATGTGCAATAGCAGTTGCAGGACGACTTGCATTTACAATGTTGCCTCAGTTCAAGCCCGTTGTGGCAATTGTGATAATTTCGGGAGTAGCATTCGGCGGTGAATCGGGATTTCTTGTCGGTGCTGTAAGTATGCTTGTTTCAAATCTTATGTTCGGTCAAGGACCTTGGACGCCGTGGCAAATGTTTGCGGCAGGAATAATAGGCTTCATTGGCGGTATTCTCTTTAAGAAAGGTCTTTTGGGCAGAACAAGGACTTCGCTCTGTATATACGGTTTCATTGCCACAATGGTCATTTACGGCGGACTTATGAACCTTTATTCGGCACTCACATCACATTCCGCATTTAATCTAAATATGCTCATAACTTTTTATGTTCAGGGCTTTCCGATGGATATTGTTCACGCAGTTTCGACTGTTATATTTCTGTTTTTCGGAGCAGAACCTATGCTTGAAAAGCTTGACAGAATTAAAGTTAAGTACGGACTTATCGAATAAACCTAAACAGCAGATAAAATTTCTGCTGTTTTTTTGTGCTGTAATTCAAAAATTTTCGACAAAAGTATAGACATAATCCGAAAATAATATTATAATTTTAGTGTGTCTGATTTTAATCAAACAGTATTTACAATCTAAAACGGCAAACTGTAAATACTTTTAATTCAGAATTAAAAAGGTTAAAGGAGAAAAAACATGGGCGGATTTATGGGTGTTGCAGCAAAACAGGACTGCGTATTCGACTTATACTTTGGAATTGACTATCATTCACACCTTGGTACAAGAAGAGGCGGTATGGTTGTTTATGACAAAGAAAAAGGATTTGACAGATCAATCCACAATATTGAAAATGCACCTTTCAGAACTAAATTTGATAAAGATATGCAGAGTATGAAAGGCAAATTCGGTATCGGCTGTATTTCCGACTACGAACCGCAGCCTCTTATAGTTCGTTCACATCACGGTACATATGCAATTACTACCGTAAGCAAAATCAATAATACAGATGAACTTGTTGAAGAAATCTTTGAAAAAGGCGGTTCACATTTTCTTGAAATGAGCGGTGGTGAAATCAACGCAACCGAGCTTATTGCAACTCTCATCAATCAAAAAGAAAACCTTGTTGACGGCATAAGCTATGCTCTTGAAAAAGTTGACGGCTCTGTTTCGCTCCTGTTGATGAATAAAAACGGCATCTATTGCGCAAGAGATAAGTACGGCAGAACTCCTGTTGTTATCGGCAAAAAAGAGGACGCATTTTGTGTGGCGTTTGAATGTTTCTCATACAAAAACCTCGGCTACAATGATTATAAAGAACTCGGACCGGGTGAGATTACGGTAATTACAGACCAAAACTGCATTACACTCAAAAAGCCCGGTGATAAAATGAAAATCTGTACTTTTCTGTGGGTTTACTATGGCTATCCTGCAAGCTCATATGAGGGTACAAGTGTTGAGCAAATGCGTTACAACTGCGGTGCAAAAATGGCTGAAAGAGATTCCGTAAAGCCAGATATCGTTGCAGGTGTACCCGATTCAGGCATTGCCCACGCAGTAGGCTATGCAAATGCATCGGGAATTCCGTTCTCAAGACCGTTTATTAAATATACACCTACTTGGCCGAGATCATTTATGCCGACAATACAGAGTCAGCGTAATCTTATTGCAAAAATGAAGCTTCTCGCAGTTGAGGATTTAATCAGAGGAAAGAGCCTTCTTCTTATTGATGACTCAATTGTAAGAGGCACACAGCTTCGTGAAACAACGGAGTATCTTTTTGAAAGCGGTGCAAAAGAGGTTCATATCAGACCTGCGTGTCCTCCGCTTGTATACGGCTGTAAGTATCTTAACTTCTCAAGATCATCTTCTGAAATGGATCTCATCACAAGACGAGTTATTGAAAGACTTGAGAACGGCAATGTTACAGACGAAATTCTTCAGGAATACACAAATCCCGATTCTGAAAAATACGAGCAGATGGTTGATGAAATCTGTAAAGAACTCAAGTTCACATCCTTGCGTTTTAACAGGCTTGACGATATGCTTGATTCCTGCGGAATTGACAAATGCAAACTCTGTACTTATTGTTGGGACGGTAAGGAATAATTAAATTTTATTTATAAAAATAAGGCATTTGCAATGAGAAATCTCAAAGCAAATGCCTTTTGTTTTTACTTAGTATGCAATAATTTCGTAGCCGTCCTCAGTTACAAGAACCTGAATTTCCCACTGAGCAGACATTGAGTTATCTTCTGTATAGATAGTCCAACCGTTATCCTCATCAACGAAAATATCAGGTTTTCCTGCGTTCACCATAGGTTCAATGGTAAAAATCATACCGGGTACCATAAGCATTTCCGTGCCTTTTTTAGAAATGTAACTTACCCATGGATCTTCGTGGAATTCAAGACCGATTCCATGACCTCCTACTTCACGAACAACAGAGTAACCTTTACTCTTTACATAATCATTGACAGCCTGACCCATATCTCCGAGAAAGCCCCAAGGCTTAACCTGTTTGAGTCCTTCATAAACTGCATTTTTTGTTTCTTCAACAAGCTTTCTGTTTTCTTCGCTTACATTACCGATACAAAACATTCTTGAAGAATCGGAGAAATATCCGTTCAAATTAGTTGAAACATCTACATTGATTATATCGCCGTCTTTGATTATTACATCTTCCGACGGAATACCGTGACAAACTTCGTTGTTTATTGAAGTACATACGCTCTTGGGAAATCCCTCAAAATTAAGGGGAGCCGGAACACCGCCCATTTTGGTTGTGATATCATACACCCACTTATCAATTTCAGCCGTGCTGATACCAGCCTTAATATGCTCTGCAACATAATCAAGAACTGCAATATTAATCTTTGCACTCTCCTTGATTTTTTCAATCTGCTCAGCATTTTTCAAGATTTCATGGGAGGGAACAATGTGACCCGCACCCTCAAATTCCTCAATTTTTTCATCAAAATCTATATGACATTTTTTATACTTTTTTCCGCTGCCACACCAGCAAGGATCATTTCTGCCAGGTTTTTCCATTTTACTAACTTCCTTTCATTTTTCCAATTCATAATCCTTGATAATTATACCACCAAACAAATTTTATTACAACATCTTTGTCGTATGCAAAAATCCAAAAGAAAAATCTTGTCAGAAAAAGTTTTGTAGTATATACTGAATAAGTAATATATAATCTCACACTCGGCATATTTTTATGCAGAGGTGTTTGTATGAATAAAAAAATCCCGACATTTTATGCTCTCTGCTTTATACTGTTTGCAATATTCTGCATTATTATGGTATCTGTTTTTTTCAGACTTAATCCGACAAAATCTGTTATAACCGAAAACAAAACAGAGCCGATAATTGTAATTGACGCAGGTCACGGCGGCGAAGACGGGGGTGCAGTAAGCGAAAGCGGTGTGCTTGAAAAGGACATCAATCTTTCTATAGCAAATAATTCAGCTGATTTATTAAAAATTTTCGGATATAAGGTTGTTCAAACAAGAACAGATGATGTATCTCTTGATAACGGAGAAGATTCGGTTCATTCAAGGAAAGTTGCCGATTTAAAAAAACGGCTCGAAATTTTCAATTCAGACAAAAACAATATTGTAATCAGTATTCACCAAAACAAATTTTCTCAAAGCAAATATTACGGAACTCAAATTTTTTATTCCCCGAATAACAGTCAAAGTCAAAATCTTGCGGAATGCATTAGAAATTCCGTAAAAAAATGCTTACAGCCTAATAACGAACGACAATGCAAAAAGGCAGACGGCTCAATCTATCTTTTAAAAAAGGCTGAAAACCCGTCTGTTATTGTGGAATGCGGATTTATTTCAAATCCGGATGAACTTGCTAAGCTGCAAAGTGACGAATATCAAAAAGAAATGGCAACTGCAATCATAACAGGATTTTTAGATTATACTCATCAATAAATACAGGAAGTGAAATAAATGTCTTCAAAAATCAAAAGTGTTTACATATGTTCGGAATGTGGATACGAATCGCCCAAATGGTACGGAAAATGCCCGTCATGCGGCGAATGGAACACAATGAACGAAGAAATTAAAGATACATCAAAACAGTCAGCAACTGCAAAAACACGCCCTTTTGCAACCTACTCTAAACCATACGCCATATCGGATATTTCAACAGAGGATGAGCACAGATATGACACAGGCTGCGGAGAACTCAACCGTGTACTCGGCGGAGGAATTGTAAAGGGCAGTCTTATACTTCTGGGCGGTGATCCGGGCATAGGCAAATCGACCGTTCTTATGCAGATTTGTCAGTACCTCGGTGATACTCTGAAAATTCTCTACATATCGGGAGAGGAGTCAAAAAGACAGCTCAAGCTCCGAGCAATAAGGCTGGGTGTAACTTCGCCGAATCTGTATGTAATGACTGAAACCGATGTTGAGGTTATTTGTGAACAGATAAAAAATCTCAAGCCCGACCTTGTTATGATTGACTCAATTCAGACGATGAATCTTTCAGAATTAAACTCGTCCCCCGGCAGCATTACACAGGTACGAGAATCTGCCAATATGCTGATGAGAACTGCAAAAGGACTTGATATTCCTATGTTTATCGTAGGTCATGTCAATAAAGAGGGTTCAATTGCAGGTCCAAAGGTACTTGAACATATTGTTGACACCGTACTGCATTTTGAAGGTGATAAACAGATGAGTTGCCGTATTCTTCGTGCCGTAAAAAACAGGTACGGCTCAACAAATGAAATCGGCGTTTTTGAAATGACTGATAAAGGGCTTAACGAAGTTGCAAATCCGTCTGTTATGTTGCTTTCAGGGCGTCCAAAAAATGTTTCGGGAACTTGCGTCACCTGTACAATTGAAGGATCAAGACCAATTCTTGCCGAAACACAGGGACTTGCCACACAAAGTGGATACGGCAACGCTCGCAGAATGGTTACAGGATATGATTATAACAGACTGTCAATGGTACTTGCCGTTCTTGAAAAAAGAGCAGGATACTATTTTTCAAACTGCGACACCTACATAAATATCGTAGGCGGATTGCGAGTTGACGAACCTGCAATTGACCTTTCAATTGCCATGGCTCTTATAAGCAGTCTGAAAGATACTCCGATTGACGAAAACGCAGTTGTATTCGGTGAAATTGGTCTTGCAGGCGAAATTCGTGCTGTATCAAACGCTCAGATGAGAATTAACGAGGCAGTAAGACTCGGCTTTACAAAAATCATTCTGCCGTATCATAATCTAAAAGGTGTTTCATGTGATGATGCTGAATTGATTGGAGTAAAAAACATTCGTCAGGCATTTGAAGCGGTAGGTCAATGAGCAGTTTTGTAATATCAAACAAATACCCATGTTTTGCCGATGAGCTTTCAAAAATGGGGCATAATGTTATATTTTCGGACACTGTAAAAGCATTTCCGCAACCTGAACAAGCTCATGCCGATATGCAGATTTTGACGATAAATAATACTGTTTTTGTACTTCAAGAGTGCGAAAAGCTAAAAACTTTACCATATAAAGAAAATTTGATTATATGTAAAAATAAAGCAGGGAAGAAGTATCCCGAAAATATATTGCTGAATTTTCTTTTCTTTAACGATAAGCTTTACGGTAAAGTATCTGCAATAGATCCGACTCTTTACAAATATTGTGTAAAAAATGATATTGAAATCGTAAACATAAACCAAGGATACGCAAGATGCTCAACTCTAATACTCAATAATCGCACTGCCGTAACAGCTGATATTTCCATAAAAAATGCCCTTGAAAAAGATGGGGCAGAGGTGTTATTAATATCCTCAGGTGATATAAAACTTGAAGGATATGATTATGGGTTTATAGGCGGTGCAAGCGGAAAAATCTCTGATAATACCGTAGTGTTTTTCGGAAATGCTGAAATGCATCCCTGCTATTCTTCCATAAGAGAATTATGTTTAAAAAATAAAATTGAAATTAAAATATTATGCAAAAATATGCCACTCACAGATGTGGGCGGCATAGTAAAAATTCTTTAAACTTTTTTCTTAGGTTTTATTTTTGCAAGCGGATTTGAGTCAGCGGCATTTTTCATTTGTTCGGAACTCAGGTGTGTATAAATCTCAGTCGTACCGAGGTTTTCGTGTCCGAGAACCTCTTTAAGCACTCTGACATCAACTCCGCCTTGCTGATACATAAGCGTAGCGGCTGTATGCCTAAGCTTATGACAGGAATATCCTTGAGAATCAAGTCCGATTTTCTCAAGATATTTATATACCATAGCCTGAATCGTTTTCACAGACATTCTGCGGTGATTACGGCTAATAAACAAAGCTTTTTTATCCTTAACTTCATCAATCGGACGCACCTTCATATACTCATTATAAGCGTCAATGCAAGCAGAGTTTAGATAAACAATGCGTTCTTTATTGCCTTTACCGACAACACGCATTGTACCGTCACTATGAATATCATTATAGTTAAGACCTGCCATTTCAGACACACGCAGTCCGCAATTGAGGAAGAGAGTCAATATACAATAATCACGCTGTTTGTTATTTCCGTCAACAGCATTAAGAAGCTCAATGCTTTGTTCAAGAGTAAGATACTTTGGCAAAGCTTTTTTATTTTTTGGTGATTCAAGCTGTTCTACCGGATTTGTATCAAGCAAATGTTTATTATTTGTTATGTACTTAAAAAAGCCTTTCAGACTGGAACATTTTCTTGCACGGGACGCACTCTTATTGTTGCGGTCACGATAAAGAAAATTCATATAATCATATGCAAGTTCAAGATTAACGGTTTTAATTAAATCAAGGTCAACATCGTCAATTTTAATTTCATCAAACTCAGTACCGTCAGGCACAAGACCACGCATTACTTTTAAAAATCTAAAAAAAGTTCTGAGATCAATAAAATATTCGTCAACGGTTTTCTTCGACATATTTTTGATTGTCTGCTTATAAATTAAATAGTCCTTCAAAATTGCAGGAGCTTCATCACGAAAATCAACTGCCATAAACACACCACCGTAAATTTATTTCTTATAATGGATAACTCAGAAAAGTTGAACTAAAATCTGTATTAAAAGAATTATAAAGCTATTATAACACAAAAAAGGGCGGTGTATATTCCAATTACGAAAATTATACAAAATGAATATTTTGTATAATTCAGGGAACAGGTAAAACAAGATAAATCCGAAACATATTGCTACTGCTAATTTACAGCATTTAAATTACAACAGCCGTACAGACTCGTTTGAGTCTGTACGGCTGTAAATTTTAAAGGAATTTAACTTTTAAATTAGCAAACGCCCTGCTGAATCATTGAATCAGCAACCTTCTCAAAGCCTGCAATGTTAGCGCCTACTACATAGTCACCTTCATGACCATACTTCTTAGCTGCAGCAGAAATGTTCTTATAGATGTTAACCATAATGTTCTTGAGCTTAGCGTCAACTTCTTCAAATGTCCATGAAAGACGCTGTGAGTTCTGGCTCATCTCAAGAGCTGATGTAGCAACACCGCCTGCATTAGCAGCCTTACCCGGTGCAAAGAGAATGCCGGATTTCTGGAGAAGCTTTGTAGCCTCAAGAGTTGTAGGCATGTTAGCGCCTTCGGCAACAGCATAGCAACCGTTAGCGATAAGTCTTTTAGCATCTTCTTCGTTAAGCTCATTCTGTGTAGCACATGGAAGTGCAACATCACACTTAACTGACCAATCGAATTTGCCTTCGTGATACTCTGAGTTAGGACGATAGTTCTTATACTCTGTAAGACGCTGTCTTTTAACTTCCTTGATTTCCTTAATAGCATCAAGGTCGATGCCTTCAGCATCATAAATCCAACCTGTTGAATCAGCCATTGTAACTACCTTAGCACCAAGCTCTGTAGCCTTTTCTGTTGCGTAGATAGCAACATTACCTGCACCTGATACGCAAACAGTAGCACCCTTGATGTCCTTGCCGTTATCCTTAAGCATAGCCTCTGTAAGATAAAGAAGGCCATAACCTGTAGCCTCTGTTCTTGCGAGTGAACCGCCCCAGTTGAGGCCCTTACCTGTAAGAACGCCTTCATATACATTTCTGATTCTCTTATACTGACCGAACATATAACCGATCTCACGAGCACCTGTACCGATATCACCGGCAGGAACATCTGTGTCAGCACCGATGTGCTTACAAAGCTCTGTCATAAAGCTCTGGCAGAATGCCATAACTTCTCTGTCGCTCTTGCCCTTAGGATCAAAGTCAGAGCCACCCTTACCGCCGCCGATAGGAAGACCTGTAAGTGAGTTCTTGAAAATCTGCTCGAAACCGAGAAACTTAATAACGCCGAGGTTTACTGACGGATGAAGTCTTAAACCACCCTTGTAAGGTCCGATAGCACTGTTGAACTGAACACGGAAGCCACGGTTAACCTGAACCTTGCCGTTGTCATCAACCCAAGGTACTCTAAACATAATAACTCTTTCAGGCTCTGTAATTCTTTCGAGAATACCATTCTCTTCATACTTTGGATTCTGCTCGAAAACGGGCTCAAGTGAAGTAAGAACTTCAGTAGCAGCCTGAATAAACTCAGGCTCATTTGCGTTTTTTGCTTTCAGCTTTTCAAGCTGTTCACTTACATATGACATAAGTAAGTCCTCCTTAATAAAATTCGCATAAATTATACGGAAAAAATTCCGATTATGCTGTAGCACAGTAAAGCACTACAATCAACATATTAATAATACTATACTTTCAACGATTTTGCAATATCTTTTGTGAGTTTCTTGCAAATTTTTTTAAAATTATTGAAAAAACAGACGATTTTATTCCTTTTCTGCAATTAATTTTACAAATCTCCCAAGTTTAGTTGCATTTTCGTACATTTTACGAGCTGAATTTTATGAAAATGTATTTATGAATCCAAGAATTTCATTTGCATTACAATATTTTGTATAATTCATATTTGATTTACCAATTAAATTTTAGTTGCAAACAGACATATTTTATGATAAAATTCAATCAGTAATACTATTTGTAATATTTTTGAAGGTGATTTATATGGACTACTGCAAAAGATTAAAAGAATTAAGAGTCAAAAACGGATACACACAAGGGCAAATTGCATTTATACTTCACACAAGACAGGAACAATACAGCAAATACGAAAACGGAAAACGAGAACTGCCTATCAGACATCTGATAACACTTTGTTGTCTTTATAAAACTTCAAGTGATTATATTCTCGGAATAGAAAAATTTGTAAAATAAAGCCGTCGTCAATACCAAATCCGAGTATTGACGACGGCTTTATTGTTATATAAAATTGCCGGATTATTGAATTTTTTCTTTAAACATCATCAGAAAACTTACAAGGAGCAATCCGCATGAAACCCATATTATATGCGTTCCAAACGATAACGAAAGATTTCCTCCCAGACCTGCTCCGACTGCAAAGAAAAATATAACACCAAAATAATACATTGCCTGTCTGAGCTGTTCGGGCTTTCTTTCGTGAATAAAACCTGACAGAGCAGCCGTACCGCTTCTCAAATTACCTATGCACATTGTACTGGCATAGGAATATCCTCTGACTTTTCTGAAAGTCTGAACCTGCATTGCACAGGAAAACGATACAATTACCGCCGCAACGGTATCCATACTCTTCGGCATGAATCCAACCGCAAATAATATGATAATTTCAAACAAGAGTATTCCCTGTCTCCAGTGTATCTTTTTGAAATACTTGAATTTTTTCTGTATCAAATCAGCTACAAGGACACCTAACGCAAATGCAAGAATAGGAAAAAGATATTTAAGCCCCTCTCCCCACTTTCCTGTCATAAAATTTGTACTCATAAGCACAACGTTACCCGTCTGGGCATTTGCAAATACTCCGTCACGGGTAAAATATGTATATGCATCCTGAAATCCGCCTGATAACGCAAGAAATATACAATTTCTAAATGCCTCAGACATCTGTCGTGTCGGCTCAAGTTCCTTAAAAAAACTTCTTATCCTAAACACAATACTCAACTCCGAATCTATGCGCTAATCTACACAACACAACACCGAACACAATTAAACGGCTCGGTGTTGCACAATAATTAAAATTCGATTATCAGATATCGTTCTTTACTATATCCTCGTAGCTTTCACGCTTAACAACAACTCTCGCCTTGCCGTCTTTAACCATTACGATTGCAGGACGAGGGATTCTGTTGTAATTTGATGCCATAGAATAGTTATAAGCTCCTGTTGAAAGAACAGCAAGTGTATCGCCTACTTCAACCTTAGCAACCTTTGTATGCTCCTGAACGAGGTCGCCGCTCTCGCAACACTTACCTGCTACCGTTACGATTTCATCAGGCTCTTTGTCAGCCTTACCTGCATTTACTACGGTATAAGCAGACTGATAAAGTGCATATCTGATATTATCCGTCATACCACCGTCAACGGATACATATGTTCTTACATTAGGAATTTCCTTTTTGCCACCAACTTTGTAAAGTGTAATACCTGCTTCGCCGACAATTGAACGACCCGGCTCAATAAAGATATACGGAACAGGAAGTCCGTGTTCTTTAGCCTTTGCCTTAACAGCCTCAGAAACCTTTTCCATATAGTTTTCGTAAGGAACAGGTTCATCATCCTTAGTGTACATAATACCAAAGCCGCCGCCGAGGTTAAGCTCTGAAATAACGATTCCAAGCTCATCGTGAATCTTGCCCATAAAGTCAAGCATAATTTCAGCTGCAGTGACAAACGGATCAATATCAAAAATCTGTGAACCGATGTGACAATGAAGTTCCGTAAGATCTACATTATCATACATCTGTGCCTTTTTAACTGCCTCAAAAGCTTCGCCTGTTTCAAGAGCAAAACCAAATTTTGAATCAATCTGACCTGTTCTGATGAAGTTATGAGTATGAGCATCTACACCGGGCTTAATTCTAAAAGAAATATTAGCCTTCTTACCCATTTCACCGCAAATTTCATTGAGAAGTTCAAGTTCGTAAAGATTATCAACAACGAACTTTCCTACATTAGATTCAAGTGCAAATCTGATTTCATCAGCAGTTTTATTGTTTCCGTGAAAGTGAACTTTTTCCATCGGAAAGCCTGCCTGTACGGCTGTATAAATCTCACCGCCTGATACTACATCAAGACCAAGTCCCTCTTCCTTTGCAATTCTGCAAAGCTCCTTACAGGAAAGAGCCTTACTCGCATACAACGGCATACCGTTACCGTGGTAATACTTTTCAAAGGACTTCACATAAGCCTTGCACACATTTCTGATTGTTGTTTCGTCAAGAACATATAAGGGTGTACCAAATTCTTTGGCAAGTTCGAGTGTATCGCAACCGCCGATTGTGAGATGTCCCTTATTGTTCACATTAAGACATTCGCTAACGAACATTTTACTCATACCTCCGTATTTTTAAAATTTGCTATTGAAGTTTCAATAAGTTTCCTTATTTCATCATTTCCGAAGCCTGTTTGTGCAGAAAACGGTATCAGCGGAACATGTTCAATTGTACTGAAAATGTCCTTATAATACTCAATCTGCTTTTCAAATGCAGTCTTTTTGAGTTTATCACTCTTTGTAAGAACTGCGGCAAAGTTAAATCCGCCTCTGTAAAGGAAATCTATCATATGCAAGTCATCATCAGTCGGAGGATGACGCAAGTCAAGAATCTGAATAACGAGCGGACGCTGTCTGTCCTGTGCAAAATAGCCTTCCACAAGCTTTGCCCATCTGTCTTTTTCTGCTTTTGAAACCTTTGCATAACCGTAGCCCGGCAAATCAACCATACGAAACTCTTTGAGCTTATAAAAATTAATGGTAGCCGTTTTGCCCGGCTGAGCGCTTACTCTTGCAAGGGCTTTTCTCTGAACAAGTTTATTGATAAGAGAGGATTTTCCTACATTTGAATGACCTGAAAATACAATTTCAGGCATATCCGATTCCGGCAACTGATCAACACGACCTGCCGCAAATTCAAAAGCGACTTCATTAAAGTTCATAAAATTCCTCCCTTTCACTGTTTTACTGCGTTTACAGTTTTCGTTGCAGAACGAACTGCTGTCATATCAATTCCGTTCCATTGGTTATCGGTAATTCTCACGGTATTATTCACCGCAAGTGCAACTACCTCCGAAAAATTTCTAACAGGAATAAACTTAACCTTTTCAAGAACCGCCTTATCTACATCTTCAAGATCAGGTTCGTTATCCTTTGGAATGATTACTGTTGTAATTCCGTTTTTAAAAGCAGCCATGCTTTTCTCTTTAAGACCGCCTATAGGAAGAACATTTCCTCTGAGGGTAATTTCACCTGTCATGGCTATATCGTGTCTTGCAGGCTTTAAAGTCAGCGCTGAGTAAATTGCGGTTGCCATTGTAATACCTGCAGACGGTCCGTCCTTTGGAACAGCACCCTCGGGAGCATGAATATGAATATCCTTGTTTTTGTAAAAATCGGAATCAATTCCAAGAACCGCCGCATGACTTCTAATACAGGTGATTGCTGTTTTAGCAGACTCCTGCATAACATCACCGAGAGAACCTGTAAGTTCAATCTTTCCTGTACCCTCCATAACGGCTACTTCAATAGGTAAGATTTCTCCGCCTACAGATGTCCATGCAAGTCCGTTTACTATTCCGATTTCATCCATTTTGGCAAGTGAATCAGGAATAAACTTTTTATGGCCTAAAAATCTTTCTATCTCTTTTTCGTCAATCTTGAATACTTCTGTACCCTCTGTAAGCTTTTCAACGGCACATTTTCTCATCACTGATGCAATAAGCCTTTCAAGAGTTCTTACGCCGGCTTCCCTCGTATAGAAGTCTATGAGAGCATATATGGCTTTCTGAGTGAATTTGAGTTCCTTTGAAGTAAAACCGCACTCATCAAGCTGTTTAGGAATGAGGTGCTTCTTTGCAATATGGAATTTCTCTTCTCTTGTATAACTGCTGATTTCTATAATTTCCATTCTGTCACGGAGCGGTGCCGGAATAGCTGAAATGTCATTTGCAGTTGTAATAAACATCACATTTGACAAATCAAACGGAAGTTCAATGTAGTGATCAACAAACTTATTATTCTGTTCGATATCAAGAACCTCAAGCAATGCCGATGTTGGATCGCCCTTATAATCAGCGGCAAGCTTGTCTATTTCGTCAAGAATAAGTACAGGATTATTAGTGCCGGCATGTTGCAATGCATTAATAATTCTGCCCGGCATCGAACCGATATAAGTCTTTCTGTGGCCTCTGATTTCAGCCTCGTCACGAACGCCGCCAAGAGCGATTCTTTCACTTTTTCTGCCTATTGCCTTTGCAATCGACTGAGCAATTGATGTTTTACCGACACCCGGAGGTCCTGCAAGACAGATGATCTGTCCCTTTTGCTTTTCACTTAACACACGAACGGCAAGCTGTTCAATGATTCTCTTTTTAACTTTGTCAAGTCCATAGTGAGTCTTATCAAGAGCCTTCTGAACTTTAGATATAACGATTTTATCTTTAGATGACTTATTCCACGGCAAATCAAGAACCGTATCAAGATATGTACGAATCACAGCCGCTTCCTGACTGCCATAAGGCATTTTACTGAGTTTCTTACATTCTTTATAAAGAATGTCGGCAGACTTTTCGTCAAGATTGAGCTTTTCAATTTTATCGACATAGTTTTCAGCATCGTCAATCGGTGAATCATCTTCACCGAGCTCTTCCTCGATTGCTCTTTTCTGTTCACGAAGAAAATAATCACGCTGATTTTCATCAATTCTCATTTTAGCTTTTTGAGATATTTCGTCCTCAAGTTTAAGAACAAAATTTTCATTTACAAGTACATCAAGAACAGATTCAAGTCTTTCGGATTCTGGGAAAGTTTCAAGAATCGACTGTTTAACTCTGTAGTCAAGAATGAGATTAGCTGTGATAAAGTCGGCAAGTTCACCAGGTCTTTTGCAAAGGGCAACCTTAAAAATAATATCAGACGGCATCTTCGGAGAAATCTCAAGATACTTGTCAAATTCATTTTTTACGGTTCGCATAAGAGCGGAATCTCTTGCTGTAAGATACTCGCTTTCTTCCTCATACGGTTTAACTTCTGCAACAAGACACTTTTCGTCAAAAACAGGATTTATAATTGTAGCCCTGCATTGACCTTCAATTACAATTCGTGTAGTATTTTCAGGCTGTTTCAAAACCTGAACAACCTTGGCAATTACGCCCGTGTCATAAACATCAAATATATCCGGTTCGTTTATTGCGGCATCCTTCTGAGAAGTAAGAAAAACAAGTTGATCGGCTTTCATAGCTTTATTAATAGCCGTAATACTCTTTTTTCGTCCAACATCAAAATGAATAAGTGATTTTGGAAAAACCACCAACCCTCGCAACGGAAGAACAGGGAGAGTCAGATTTTTTTGCATATCAAAATCCATTTGAATTCCTTTCATAAAAGCAAAAAGCTGTATTGTAATTGCAATACAGCTTTAATTCACAATATCAAGACGCTGTGCTGCGCTTCTGACGCTTCTTTGCATCTTTTTGAGTCAATTTTACGGAATTTGTCTGTAACAATTCCTTTTTGCGAGTAATTTGCGGAGCAGCACCGTTTTTGATAACGCCCTCTGTAATAATAATCTTATCAATAGTAGGATCAGACGGAGCCTCAAACATAAGGTCTGTAAGAATATCTTCCATAATTCCTCGAAGTCCTCTTGCACCTGTATGCTGATCCTGTGCCTGTTGTGCAATAGCTCTGAGTGCCTCTTCTTCAAAAAGAAGTTCAACACCGTCAAGTTCAAAAAGTTTCTTATACTGCTGAACAATAGAATTTTTCGGAACAGTAAGAATCTTGACAAGTGCATCCGTGTCAAGACCGCTCAAAGCAGTAATAACAGGCAGACGACCGATGAGTTCAGGAATAATTCCGTACTTTACAAGATCATGTGCTGTGACCTCTTTCATCCAATCGGTTGAATCAAGCTCCTGCTTTGACTGAACAAGTGACTCAAAACCGATAACAGAAGAGCCCTTGCGCTTTTCAACTATCTTTTCAAGACCGTCAAATGCACCGCCGCAGATAAAAAGAATATTCTTAGTATCAATCTGTAAATATTCCTGTTGCGGATGTTTTCTGCCACCCTGTGGCGGAACATTGGATACAGTTCCCTCAACAATTTTAAGCAAAGCCTGCTGAACTCCCTCACCGCTTACATCTCGTGTAATAGAGGGGTTTTCGGATTTTCTCGCAATTTTATCAATTTCATCAATGTAAATTATGCCGTGCTCTGCCTTTTCAATATCAAAATCGGCTGCCTGAATGAGTTTTAAGAGAATGTTCTCTACATCCTCGCCGACATAACCTGCTTCGGTCAGCGTAGTTGCATCGGCAATTGCAAAAGGAACATCAAGAGCCTTTGCAAGCGTCTGAGCAAGTAATGTCTTACCGACACCTGTCGGGCCGAGAAGCAGCACATTACTCTTAGCAAAATCTACGCTCTCATCATTTGAAAAAGCACGCTTATAGTGATTGTAAACAGCAACGCTCAGGGTAACTTTTGCATGATCTTGTCCGATAACATATTCATCAAGAATTGTCTTGATTTCCTTTGGTTTTAAAAGTTCATCAACGGACAGTTCGGGGGTCTGAGGTTCTCCCGATTTTGAAAGTTTATTTTCATTTTCACGTTCAAGCTCGCCTGATTCGCGAAGAATATTCATACAGAGCTCAACACACCGGTCACAAATATAGACACCGTTGCCGGCAATAAGTCTGCCTGCCATCTCCTGAGGTTTTCCGCAGAAAGAGCAATAAATATCTTCGTTATTTTTGTTAGCCATCAGTTTACCTCACCTTTATCTTTTTTCGATAACCTTATCAATCAAACCATACTCAAGTGCCTGCTGTGCAGTCATGAAGTTATCACGATTGGTATCCTTTGCAATAACATCAATCGGCTGACCTGTGTTGTCAGCAAGAATCTGATTGAGTCGTTTTTTCATATCAAGAATGTGTCTTGTGTGAATTTCCATGTCAGTAGCCTGACCCTGAGCACCGCCTGAAGGCTGGTGAATCATAATGTCACTGTTAGGAAGTGCAAGACGCTTACCCTTAGCGCCTGCGGCAAGAAGGAATGCACCCATACTTGCAGCCATACCCATACAGATTGTGGAAACATCACACTTGATGTAATTCATTGTATCAAAAATAGCAAAGCCGTCTGTTACGCTGCCGCCGGGGCTGTTGATGTAAAGACTGATATCCTTTGTCGGATCTTTACTTTCAAGGTAAAGCAACTGAGCAACTACAACGCTTGCACTTGCACTGTTTACCTCTTCGTTAAGCATAACAATTCTGTCTTCAAGAAGACGGGAATAGATATCAAAAGAGCGTTCGCCCCTGCTTGACTGTTCGATAACATATGGTACTAATGCCATTTAATCATAACCTTTCTTAAATAGTGATTAACAGATATAAGAAAAATATTCAAATTACTTAATAACAGCTTTGTCCTTTACGAGATTAAGAGCCTTTTCAACCTTAACATCTTCTGTGAGTGATTCAGCAGGAACAGCCTCCTTAACCTTATCAACATCCATCTTGTAAGCCTCTGCCATCTTGCCGTATTCAGCGTCAAGGTCAGCCTCTGTAACTTCAATATTTTCTTTTCTTGCAACTGCTTCAAGAGCAAGTCTTAACTTAACTCTCTTTTCAGCCTCTTCTTTATACATACCCTTGAGTGCGTTTGCATCCATACCCATGTACTGCATATATGTCTTCATATCAAGACCCTGTGAACGGAGACGCATATCAAATTCTCTTACCATCTCGTTAGCCTGATTATCATACATTGCCTCAGGAATTTCACCCTCAAGGAGTTCCATAAGCTTTTCGGAAATCTGATTGTCAATATCCTTGTCAGCCTCATCCTGAAGGCGTTTAGCAACAGTTTCTTTAAGCTCAGCCTTGTACTCATCAAGTGTTTCCTTATCGGAAACATCCTTTACAAACTCATCATCAACTTCCGGAAGTTCCTTAGCCTTAATTTCGTGAAGGTTGATCTTGAATTCAGCTTCCTTACCTTTAAGCTCTTCAGCCTGATAATCATCCGGGAACTTAACTGTGATTGTAAACTCTTCACCTGTCTTGTGACCTACAATCTGCTCCTCAAAGCCGGGGATGAAGTTGCCTGATCCAAGCTTAAGATTGTAGTTTTCAGCCTTACCACCTTCAAACGCTTCACCGTCAACAAAACCCTCAAAGTCAATAACAGCTACATCATCATTCTGAGCAGCTCTGTCATCAACAGTTACCATTCTTGAGTTGCGGTCACGAACCTTCTCAATTTCTTCGTCAACGAGTTCGTCTGTAACTTCTGTTGACTTCTTTGTAACTTCAATGCCGAGGTAGTTATTAATTTCCATTTCAGGCTCAACAACAACATTAGCCTTGAATGAGAAACCTTCTTTGCTTGCCTCAATAGCCTCAAGAGTTTCAACCGAAACTATCTTGATACCTGCTTCTTTAGCGGCCTCATAAAGAGCGTCCGGATAACAATCCTGCATAGCATCTTCATAAAATACTTCCGAACCGTACATTTTCTCAATTACATGACGGGGAGCTTTGCCCTTTCTGAAACCGGGGATATTGATGCTTTTAACCTGCTTTTTATAAACTCTGTTAACAGCGTTACCAAAAGTTTCACCGTCAACATTAACCTCTAATTCATATGAATTAGCCTGTTCTTTTTTTGTACATTCCTTTAATGCCATTTTAATATTCCTCCAAAGTTTAAATTCAAAATCAAGAAATCATCTTATTATATCACAACAAAATAATTTTGCCAATAGAAAATACAGAATTTATCTGACTAAAATTGGCATGAATGACAACCTGTCACAAGAAATCAGCTTAAAATCAATACCTTCGTATTCACCTTCAATTGCAAACCTCATATTCTTTTTTCCGTGAAGGTGTCCGTAATAACATTTTTTGATGTCATATTTCAAAAGAACATTAAATATTTCGTCACATTTTGTTGTTCCGTAAACAGGGGGATAGTGTAAAAACACTATTGGTTCCTTTCCTGTTTTTATAGCTGATTGTATTGACATTTCAAGTCTGCCGACTTCCCTGTTCAGGACTTTTATATCATTTTGAGATTCATTCTCAAGAAACCATCCTCTTGTACCGCAAATTGCGTAATCGTCAACAACATATGAATTATTGAAAAGGATAGATATCGAATCAAGTGAATTATTTTTCAGAAACACATCCATTTTTGTCTTGGTGCTCCACCAATAATCGTGATTGCCTTTATTGAAAATTTTCTTACCGGGAAGATTTTCTATGAAAGTAAAATCCGTAAGAGTTTCTTCAAGTTTCATTGCCCAGGAAATATCGCCCGACACAACAACCGTGTCATTATCGGTAACAAGCTTTCTCCAATTATTTTCAAGTCTTGAAGTATAATCGTTCCAGCCTGCGAAAACATCCATAGGCTTATCTTCACCAAGTGAAAGATGTAAATCCGCTATAGCAAATAATGCCATTAATCTATACCGAGTGCTCCGAGAACATAATTCTCCATATCATTAACTTCTGTAACATCAGAGAATCGAGCAGTTTTATTTTTAAGATTTGCAAGAGGTGCAGGTACTTCGGCACCGGAAACCTTATGAAGTTCATCAACCATATCAAATTCTGTTTCAGGAAGTGTTGCGTTTGGCTCAACAGCCTCAAGAACAGCCTTAGAGAATTTATACGGACTTGCAGTTGACGCAATTACAGACGGTGTCTTGTCGCCTGTTTCCTCAACATACTGCTTGTACACATTGATTGCAACAGCTGTGTGAGTATCACAAAGGTACTTATCCTGCTCAAACATCTCGTGAATTGTAGCCTCTGTATTCTTATCATCACAGAATCCGCCGTAGAACTTTTCGTTGATAACAGCCTTTACATCATCACTTACTTCATACTTGCCTTCTGATTTAAGTGCATTCATCCAGCCTCTTGTAACTTCGTCATTGTCACCTGAAAGCTTGTAGAGAAGTCTTTCAAGGTTACTTGAAACGAGGATATCCATTGAAGGTGAAATTGTTGTATAGAAGTTTCTGTTCTTATCATAAACACCTGTTTTGATAAAATCTGTAAGAACATTATTAGAGTTTGACGCACAAATGAACTTGTTGATTGGAAGTCCCATGAGACTTGCATAGTATGATGCAAGGATGTTACCAAAGTTACCTGTCGGAACAACAACATTAATCTTGTCGCCAAGCTCGATTTTACCGTCATTTACAAGATCGCAGTAAGCCGAAATATAGTAAACAATCTGCGGAAGAAGTCTGCCCCAGTTGATTGAGTTTGCTGATGAGAAAAGCATATTATTCTCAGCGAGCTTTTCTGCAACTGAAGGTGTAGTGAATATCTTCTTAACACCAGTCTGAGCGTCATCAAAGTTACCCTTGATTGCACAAACACGAACATTTTCACCTTCCTGAGTATTCATCTGATGTTTCTGCATCGGACTTACACCGTCAACAGGATAGAAAACAACAATCTTTGTGTGTTCAACATCTTTAAAGCCTTCAAGAGCAGCCTTGCCTGTATCGCCTGATGTAGCAACGAGAATAACAGCTGTCTTGCCGTCATATTTCTTCTTGAGGGACTTTGTGAGAAGATGTGGGAGAATCTGGAGTGCCATATCCTTAAACGCACATGTAGGACCATGCCAGAGTTCAAGAATATTCAGGGTTGTTCCGTCAAGATTACAGTATGAAATAGGAGCAGGATTTTCACCGCCGAATTTCTGAGCTGTATAAGCCTTTTCTACGCAATCGCTGATTTCCTCTTCTGTGAAATCAGAAAGAAAATCAGAAAATACTTTCTTTGCTCTTCCTTTGTAATCTGTTTTCAAAAGTGCCTTGAAGGTATTTTCATCATACTTAGGAAATTCCTGCGGTACAAAAAGACCGCCGTCCTTTGAAATACCCTGTGCAATGGCCTGTGCCGCAGAAACTACTTCTTTGGCATTTTGTGTGCTGTTGTATAACATTGAAATCTTCCTTTCAAATTGCTTTAAACATCAAGTATTTTACTACATTATTCGCTGATTGTCAAAGTTTTCAAAGAAATTATACGCATTTTCGTAAAAAATCTTTTTCAAAACGCTTTCGTTGTAGTTATTTCTAAGAAAAAGTTCATAAATTTCGCCGATTGAATTGCTTCCGACAATATCCCTCGGCAAATCGCAACCGTCAAAATCCGTACCGAAGCAAAGAGAATTTTCACATCCGAGTGACAGCATATATTCGCAATGCTTTAAAATATCATTTATACACGCTTTATCCGGATTATTATTAAGAAAAGCATTGTGCAAATTTAGACCTATAAGTCCGCCTCTCTGTATTATAATTTTAATCTGCTCATCTGTAAGATTTCTCGGATTTTGAGTAATTGTCCGTGAATCTGAATGAGTTGCGATAAACGGCTTATTCGTCTGATTGACAACATCATAAAACAGTTCATCGCTTGAATGGGATATATCAATTACAATACCGTACTTTTCCATTTCGGCTACTGCAAGTTTTCCGAAGTCCGTTAAGCCGCATTTATCTTCCGATAAAACACCTGAACCAATCTCGTTCATCTTATTCCATGTGAGAGTCATTATTCTGACGCCGAGTTCTGCAAATCGCTTTACATTCTCAATTTTGCCGTTCAATGCTTTTCCGTTTTCTACTGTAAAAAACGCTGAGTTTCTATACTTTGAAAAAGCATTATCTGTGAATTCACCGATACCTAACAATTCAATTCCAAGTCGGTTACATTCGGATTTCAGGTAATCAGCAGATTCAAAGAACAATTTTTCCGCCTCATTACTGTCAAGCGTGTCGGGTAACCATATAGCATAGCACTGTAACTTGCGGGATTTGGAATTGTTGTTTAATTTCACTTCATATGAGGGATTATCCAGTTCGGACTTTTCGGTTACTGCCTTATAGAGCGTGTCACAATGCAAGTCAAAAAAATTCATGGCAACCTCCCGTCAGAATGCATCTTCAATATAATTAATGCCGACAAGCTTAAGATTATCACTGTTGACAAAAACTTCGCATACATCAAATCGACATTCTTTATCTATATTGTTTTCATACATATACATATCGGCAGTTTTTAAAATTTTCATCTGCTTTTTACGGTTAACCGCATCAACGGGTTGTGTAAGAGAATTCTCTTTTCTTGTTTTAACCTCAACAAAGGCAATTACTTCCTTATTCTCGGCTATGATATCTATTTCGCCGTAAGGCTTTTTATAATTTCTGGCAATAATTTTATACTTATGCTTTTTCAGATATTTTGCGGCATAAGCCTCTCCCTTATCACCTGTTTGTTTAGTAGTAAAAATCATTTCTTATTATATATTTTCTTCAAGAAGCTCGGTCTGTGATACTTACACGGTCCGTATTTAAGAATCGCCTCAATATGAGCCTTTGTGCCGTAACCCTTATGCTTTGCAAATAGGTACTGAGGAAATTCTTTGTCGTATTCATAAAGAAGTCTATCCCTTGATACCTTGGCAAGAATTGACGCACAGGCAATTGACATTGACTTTGCATCGCCTTTTACAATACATTCGCCTTCAATTGACAACGGAGGCATTCTGTTGCCGTCAATCATAGCATAATCAGCCCTTGGTTCAAGTCCTTCAACTGCCCGTTTCATTGCAAGCATAGCAGCATTAAGAATGTTCATTTCCTCAATTTCTTCAACGCTTGCAAATGCAATGCTGTATGCCAAGGCCTGTTCCTTTATTACATCGAACAAAGCCTCCCTCTTTTTTTCAGAAAGCTTTTTTGAATCATTGACTCCTTCAATAACGGTATTTTCGGGAAGTATAACTGCGGCGGCACACACAGGTCCTGCAAGCGGTCCTCTGCCGGCTTCATCAACACCGCAGATATTCAGAAAACCTCTTGCAATATTTTTATTTTCATATTCAAGCCAATCCATTGTTATCTCCCCTGCGGCATTTCAACTGTAATTCTGCCAAGCTTTGCACTTCTGAATTCATCAAGCAACATAATTGCGGCTCTCTCGGTATCTATCTCACCGCCTGAAACAAGCATACCTCTCTTTTTACCAATCATTTTCAAAAGCTCGTATGAATCAATATTTTCAATATCTTCGTTTTCTAATTTAAATCTTGTTATAAAATCAGCAGGCTTGAGTTCCTTGATAAAATCAAGAAGTCTCACCGCCAAAAGTTCGATATCAAGAATTTGGTCTTTAACCGCACCCGTGAACGCAAGGTGCTCTCCGACTGTCTTATCGTCAAACTTTGGCCAAAGCACACCCGGAGTGTCAAGCATTTCAAGGTTCTTTGCAATTGTATACCATTGATTACCTCTTGTAACGCCCGGTCTGTCCTCAACCTTTGCACGGTTCTTCTTTACCATTTTATTGATAAAAGAAGATTTGCCTACATTCGGAATACCGACAATCATAATTCTGATTGTGGGATTTACCATTCCTTTTTCTTTTAATCTTGCAATCTTATGGCTCATAACCGTATTTACGGCAGGTGCAAATTTGTCAAGACCTCTGCCGCTTTTACAGTCAACCGGGATAGCAACAAGATTCTGCTTTTTAAAATAGTCAATCCACATTTTCGTAGCAGTTTGATTAGCCATATCGCATTTATTGAGAAGAATAACTCTCGGCTTGTTCTGAACAAGTTTTGCAAGGTCGGGGTTACGACTGCTGACAGGAATTCTTGCATCAATAATTTCTGCAACAGCATCAACAAGTTTAAGACTTGACTGAATCTGTCTTTTTGTTTTGGTCATATGACCGGGGAACCATTGAATAGTCTGCATTTCGCTCATATATGTACATCCTTTAAAAATTTTCTGTTAATATAAATACTTGAATCTGTCAAGCGGGAAAAATATAAATTGTGCTTTTCCGATTACATCATCGACAGACACAAGGCCTATACTCTTATCACGGCTGTCAAGAGAAATAATTCTGTTATCACCCATTACAAAGATATAACCTTCAGGGATAACATACGGAATTTGCAATGGATTTGACGGCTCTCGTGTTAAAGAAGAAACATACGGTTCATCAATTTTTATACCGTCAACATAAACTGCATTTTTACTGTAATCCACGACAAGCGTCTGTCCTTCAACGGCTATAACCCGTTTTATAATTCTCTTTTCAATCTGATTTTCAGCGTTGATAGCTACAATATCACCGCATTTTGGCTCATACATAAAATTTGTAATGAAAATTTTATCATCGCTGTGGAGCGTGTCAAGCATCGAATTTCCCACAACATTGGCATCTCTGATGATAAAAGTAAACGCTACGGATATAATTGCAAACACAAAAATTATTGTCCGTGTAAAATCAAACATATAATTCGTGATTTTTTTATCGTTAATTTTAATTCTGATTTTATTCTTTTTAGGTTTTTGAGGCATATAACCCTCCGTAAAAAATAAAGCTTATTTCTATTATAAAACAGAAATAAGCTTTTCACAATATCAAAATTTAAATTAACATTAAATTTTTACAATCTTTAGCATCAGTACAGATAGCCGAAGTGGTCAAACGGATAAACTACAAACTGTGCCTTACCGATTACATCATCAACATCTATAAGACCGATTTTTGTACTGCGGCTGTCCATTGAATCCTTTCTGTTATCACCCATAACAAAAATTTTGCCCTCAGGAATAACTTCCGGAATTTCATTGTCGCCTATATTGTTGCCGTAGGTTGAACCCTCTATGTACGGTTCATCAAGAACAACACCGTCAACTATGATTTGGTCGTTGTCATAATCGACCTTAACAGTCTGTCCCGCAACAGCGATAACACGCTTAATAATCGGACTGTTATACTCTGCACCGTGAGAAATAACAACGATATCGTTATTTTTGGGAGTGTAGAATAGATTTGTTACGATAACCTTGTCGTTAGTGGCAAGTGTGTTATTCATTGATCTGCCTTCAACATCAACAAGGCGGAACAAAAAGATAAGGCAAACTACAACAACCGAAATTGCAAACAGGATACATCTTACCCAGTCATAAAAACCGGACATTGCGCCTTCCTCTTTTGCAACAAGAAATTGTTTTTCGGAAATTGACGGTTTCTTATCCACATACATTTCAGGATTGATATCTGAAGAATCGTTCACACCCTCAGGCTGAAGCACAGCCATATTAGCCTCATTGACATTATTTTTGCTTTTCTTCAACTTTGTCACCTGCTATAAAGAAAAATAGTAAAAAAAGGGACTTTTAAAAGTCCCTTTTGATTTCGTGAATTACTTACGAATCTGCTCTTTAACCTTAGCAGCCTTACCAACTCTGTCACGGAGATAGTAGAGCTTGCTTCTGCGAACCTTACCGTAACGAACAACCTGTACATCTTTAACATTGGGTGAATGGAGAGGGAATACTCTTTCAACACCAACGCCGTAAGCTACTCTTCTTACAGTAAATGTTTCAGCTACGCCACTGCCTCTTTTAGCAATAACAGTACCCTCAAACATCTGGATCCTTTCTCTTTCGCCTTCACGAATGTTTACTGATACCTTTACAGTATCACCTACGCTGAACTCAGGTGTTGTTTCCTTCACGCTTGCTGCAGCAATAGTCTTTAATGCGTCCATTTTTTATCCTCCTTATTTTTCCGACATTCTTACTCAAACGAGCAGCGGACTGTCACATCAAAATGACGGTTAAACCGTTATTTGAACCTCGTCGAGAGTTACGACGGTTTCAAATGCTTTAATATAATACCACATACGGAATAATAATGCAAGTGTTTTTTCAATTTAGTTTAAAAAATCGGAATATATCCCGTCAAGCTCCGATTAATGTGATGATATATTCTCAAGCTTTTTAAGATATTTTTTGAAATAATCAGGCAATTCGGAAGTGAATTCAATATATTCATTGGTTTTTGGATGAATAAAACCGATTTTTCTTGCATGAAGGCATTGTCCTTCAAAATCAACTTTTTCATTCTTTACGCCATACACCTTATCACCCGACACAGGATGACCTATATAAGCCATATGCACCCTGATTTGATGAGTACGACCTGTTTCAAGCTTGCATTTTATATGTGTGTAACCTTTATACCTTGTTATTACCGAATAATGAGTAACCGCATTTTTGCTGTTCTTTTCGATAACACACATTTTCTTTCTGTCTTTAGGATTTCTTCCGATTGGAGCGTCAACTGTTCCCTCATCATTTTTCAGATTACCAAATACAATTGACTCATACTCCCTTGTAAAAGAATGCTCCTTAATTTGTTCTGCAAGAGAACGGTGAGCAAAATCATTTTTTGCAACAATCAAAAGACCGCTTGTATCCTTGTCGATGCGGTGAACAATGCCGGGACGAAGTACGCCGTTAATTCCCGAAAGGCTGTCACCGCAATGATAAAGCAAAGCATTTACAAGAGTACCGTCATAATTTCCTGCGGCAGGATGCACCACCATTCCCTTTGGCTTATTCACAACAAGCAAGCATTCATCTTCATAAACTATATCAAGAGGAATATTTTCCGCTTTAGCCTCATAAGGCGTCGGATTGGGAACATTTACAACAACAATATCACCTTGCGAAAGCTTGTACTTTTTTGAAACAACAGAGTTGTTTACAAGCACAGCTCCGTTCTCAATAAGATTAACAGCGGCAGAGCGTGATAAATCAATATTTGCATCCGAAATAAATTTATCAAGTCTTACACCGCTTGTTTCACAATTAAGTTTAAATTCATTCATTGCTTTTGTTGACCTTTTTTTCGGATTTCATAACATTAGAGAAAAACAGAACATAAACGATAAGAAGTATTGTTCCGACTGTAATGCAGTAGTCGGCAAAGTTACAAACAGGGGGAAAGAATGAAACGCTGATGTAATCGACTACAAAACCGTAAAAAATCCTGTCAATCAAATTACCTATTCCGCCGCCGATTATAAGTGCCGCAGAAATATAGAACATCTTTCCCGACGGTTTCTTCTTGAACATAATATATATTATTATTGCAATAAGAACAGCAGTAACCGCTACGAAAAACCAACGCATATCCGAAAACATTCCGAAAGCAACGCCTCTATTCTCAACATAAGTAAAATCAAGTAATCCGTCAATGGCAGTTACCGAACCGACAGGCTGAAGATAGGTAAGCACAAAATATTTTATTATCTGATCAGTGGCAGCTAAAAGCACACCGATTATAAGAGCAATAACAGGCATTTTATCCTCCATAAACATAAATCGGTGTGTTTTATCACACCGATTTATTGTAATAGCAGTTATTATTTAAGATTCTGAACACAGCGGAAACAGATTGTAGGATGCTCTGCACACTGACCCACCGTCTTGCTGATAGCCCAGCAACGCTCGCACTTTTCACCCTCAGCTTTTTCAGGTTTGATTTCAAGCTCACCGCCGTTATCAACAATTTCAACTTCGGAAACTATGAATGCTGCACAAAGCTCAGGCTCAGCCTTTTTAAGAAATTCAAGTGTTTCGCCGCCTGCACAAAGTGTTACCTTTGCTTCAAGCGAACCCTTAATTGTCTTATCCTTTATAAGGGATTCGAGTGACTTTTTAACATTATCACGAAGTTCGTGGATTCTGTCCCAGAAAGCCATAAATTTATCGTCAACATCAATAGCGATGTTTTCGGGAATCTCATTAAAGATAACATGTTCTGCATTCTCATTTGAGGAATGAGGCATGTATTTCCAAATTTCATCTGATGTATACGCAAGGAGCGGAGCAATCATTCTTGTCATTGCGTCAAGGATAACATAGATTACGGTCTGAGCGGCTCTTCTTGAGAGGCTGTCAGCCTTTTCTGTATAAAGTCTGTCCTTGAGAACATCAAGATAGAAGTTAGACATATCAACAACACAGAAGTTGTGAATGCTGTGATATACAATATGAAACTCATAATTATCGTATGAAGTTCTAACCTTTGTGATAAGGTCATTAAGCTTTGCAAGCGCCCATTTATCAATCGGCAACACCTTGTCAAAGTCAACCATATCTGTATCGGGATTAAAGTCAGAAATGTTACCGAGAATGTATCTTGCGGTATTTCTGATTTTTCTGTATGACTCGGAAATCTGCTTGAGGATATCCTTGGAAATATGAACATCAGTCTGATAGTCAGTTGATGCAACCCAAAGTCTGAGTACATCAGCACCGTACTGCTTAATAACATCCTGTGGGCTGATGCCGTTACCAAGTGACTTACTCATCTTTCTTGATTCATCGTCAAGAATCATACCGTGAGTAAGAACAGCCTTGTAAGGTGCTCTGCCTCTTGTAGCAACGGATGTAAGGAGTGATGACTGGAACCAACCTCTGTACTGGTCGTTACCCTCAAGGTAAAGGTCAGCAGGTGATTCAAGGTTATCACGCTGTTCAAGAACAGCGGCATGCGATGAACCGCTATCGAACCAAACATCCATAATATCTTTTTCTTTATCAAATTCAGTACAACCGCACTTCTTACACTTTGTACCGGCAGGAAGAATCTCTGCGGCTGTGTGATTGTACCAAGCGTTTGAGCCTTCTTTACCGAATAAGTCAGCAACAGCAAGCATAGCATCCTTATCAATAAGAGCCTCTCCGCAATCCTTACAGAAGAAAATCGGAATCGGAACACCCCATTTTCTCTGACGGGAAATACACCAATCTTTTCTTTCTCTTACCATTGATGTAATTCTGTCCTTGCCCCATGCAGGAATCCACTTAACCGTATTGATAGCGTCAACAGCCTCATCCTTGAAATCGTCAACCGAACAGAACCACTGGTCTGTTGCTCTGAAAAGGATAGGAGTTTTACATCTCCAACAATGCGGATACTGATGGACAATTTTCTTTAATGCAAAAAGTGAGCCGTTTTCTTCAAGATAGGCGGCAATCTTCTTATTAGCCTCATCAGTTGTAAGACCTGCAAACTGACCTGCTTCTTCTGTAAGAACACCGTTAGAATCAACAGGACAGATAATCGGAATCTCAGGGTAATTCTGACATACATTGTAGTCGTCAACACCGTGTCCGGGAGCTGTGTGTACACAACCTGTACCGCTTTCGAGAGTTACATGCTCACCAACGATAACAAGGGACTCTCTGTCAAGGAACGGATGTGCTGTTTTTATATACTCAAGCTCACTGCCCTTTACCGTTGCTACAACTTCAAAGTCTGTTATACCTGCCTCATCAAGAGCAGACTTATAAAGCTCTGACGCCATAACAAGGTATTCATCACCTGTTTTGATTACAGAATACTCAAATCTCGGACCTACGCAAATTGCGACATTTGCAGGGAGTGTCCAAGTTGTAGTTGTCCAAATTACAAACTTAACCTTTGAAGGATCGATTCCCATATTTGAGAAAACGCCCTTATCGTCGGTTACATTAAACTTTACATAGATTGAATGGCAAGGATCTTCAGCATACTCAATCTCAGCCTCTGCAAGAGCAGTCTTACACTCCGGACACCAATAAACAGGCTTTAAACCCTTGTAGATATAGCCCTTTGTAGCCATTTCTGCAAACACTCTGATCTGTTCAGCCTCAAACTCATGGTTAAGAGTGATGTACGGCTTATCCCATTCACCGATTACGCCAAGTCTTTTAAACTGCGTGCGCTGATCGTTAATGTAGCCTTTTACGAACTCTTCGCACATTTTACGAAGTTCAACAACAGAAATTTCAGCAGAATTACCGATACCGGCTTTCTTTCTTGCTTTAAGTTCCGTAGGAAGTCCGTGTGTATCCCAACCCGGAACATACGGAGCTTTAAAGCCTGCCATATTCTTATATCTTACGATAAAATCCTTAAGAATCTTATTAAGTGCATGGCCAAGGTGAATGTCACCGTTAGCATAAGGAGGGCCGTCATGAAGAATGAACAGAGGCTTTCCCTCATTTACTTTCATAAGATTTTCGTAAACCTTTTCATCTTCCCAATTTTGAAGTGTAACAGGCTCGCTTTTCGGTAGACCTGCTCTCATAGGGAAGTCTGTCTTTGGAAGATTAAGTGTTGAATTATAATCCTGGGACATTTTATATTCTCTCCAATATCTAAAATCTAAATAAAAATCAGTCGGCAGTTACATCATAGTTATCACCGAACTTGAGATGACTGAACTTGCTCTGTCTTTTAGGATGAGCAGATACTTCTTCAGTTTCAGCAATCGGCTCAGCTTTCATTTCCGAAGGTACTGCAATCTTAACATCATCTTCAACCTGAGGCTGTGCAGGAGCTGTCACTTCCTCTGTAGGATACTTTTCGTCAAGTTCAGCTTTTGAAGCCTCAACATCGGAGGTTGAAGGAAGATCATCAATTGACTTAATATGCTTACTGTAAAGTGAAATAAGTTCATTTCTGAGATTAGCCGCATCTGACTGAAGCTGTAAATAATGCTCTTTCTCGGCAGCAGTCATATTGTTTGCGTCAACAAGGAGAGTCTGAGCCTTTGTTTCAGCATCACGAACAATCTTTGCAGCCTTTTCCTTTGCTTCTCTTATGCAGGCATCAGCAACCTTCTGCGAAGCAAGCAAAGCGTTTCTTACTGTTTCTTCATCTGCTCTGTACTGTTCAACTCTTGTTGCAAGAACATCAATCTTATGAACAAGGTTAGTTTTTTCTTTCTTCAATTGTTCAAAAGAAACAATGACTTCATCAATAAATGAGTCAACATCTTCAGCTCTGTAACCACCGTTAAGAGTGGCTTTTCTGAAGCTTATATTTTTAATTTCATCAATTGTAAGCATTTATCTGCACTCCTTATTTATAATGTATAACCGAAATTCTCATTCGACCTTTTCCTGTAGTTCCAAGTATACCTTTTAAAACAAATTTGCCTTTTCCGCGAATTGTAAAAACATCATTTTCCTTTAGGTTAAAACTGACATTTTTAGTTTCTTCAAAATTAACACATACGCTGTCAGACATAATGACAGTTTTTGTTTTTTCTCGTGACAGTTTACATACAGCGGCAACAATATTATCAAGCCGTAAAGAAGAAACTATAAATGTTTTTTCTTCTACTCCTCTTCCCTGCGGAAGCTTTGACAAATCAGCATCATCAACCTTAACACCGACTCTGCCGACTTTTGAAATCTGCGACTTGACATAATCGGACAATTCTGCTTTCACAAATACAACAGCCCGTCCGTCCTCAACAAGAATATCCCCGACAGTTTCACGCTCTATTCCGAGCGACATCAAAGAACCGAGAAAATCACGATGAGTGAGTCGGGCACATTTTCTGAATGAAAATTCAATGCCGCATATCGGGAACATACTCGTACTCGGTTCGTCAAAAAACAAGCCAAGCATTTTTCTCTCGGAATCATCATACCCGCCAAAGAAAAGGTAGTTGTCGAAATATGCTTTTTTAAGTTTGGAAACAAGAAGAGCTTGTTTCCTTTCACTCATAAAAGGCATAAAATACGGTTTCTGTCTTGTCAGACAAAGGTCAATACCGTTATTAAGCCGAGCAATCAGCTGTTTGTCATCATCCGAAATAAACACCGTTGTTCTCAAGCTCATCAAGTAAATCGTCGCCTGTCAGGTCAACATTGCTCGGAATAATGATATATGTATTTGTAGCGACACGCTTGATTTTACCACGGTTTGCATACGCAACACCGCTGAGGAAATCAAGGATTCTTCTTGCCATATCTTTATTTGTATCTTCAAGATTAAGAACTACTGTGTGAGCCTTCATAAGCTCATCGGCAATTGTGCGGGTTTCTTCGCCGAAACGCTCAGGCTTGAATAAACCAACCTGAAGATTGGTGGTAGCATTAATGTTTACAACCTTGTTTCCGCCGCCGAGATCTCTTTCTTTTTTAGTGTTTCTTACAGGTTCTTCTTTATAGTCTTCTTCTGCACCTTCGTCAGCATAACCATATTCATCGTACTCATACTCATCATCGGGGGCGTCCCACATGCGTTTAAACTTATCTACAAAACCAGCCATTATATAATCCTCCTAAAATTATGTATAATTCCTTGCACCGAATAATGCCGAACCAACTCTGACCATATTTGCACCTGCAAGTACAGCTTCGTAATAATCGGCAGACATACCCATTGAAAGAATATTCATATCTATATTATCTAATTTTTTTTGCGAGATGTCAATAAATATATTATGCATTTTATTGAAAAATTCAGAAATTTTCTGTGAAGATTCACAAATCGGAGGTATTGCCATAAGACCTTTAACTGAAATACCGTCCAATTCGGCAATCTGACAAAGTAATTCTTCAAGCTGTTCGGGCATAACGCCTGACTTGTTTTCTTCTCTGCCGATATTTACCTCAACAAGAACATCACAGTTTTTATTGATTTTTAAAGCCTGTTTAGAAATTTCCGATGCAAGCTTTATTGAATCGACAGACTGGATAAGATCAACCTTATCGATAATCTGTCTTACCTTGTTTGTCTGCAAGTGACCGATAAACTGAAGAGAACAGTTGTCAAGGTTATACTTATCATACTTTGACAAAAGCTCCTGAACCTTGTTTTCGCCTATGTGGTCAAGTCCAAGTGAAATTGCGTGGTTAATAACCTCAGGTTCAACCATTTTTGTTGCGGCAAGAAATGTAATATCCTCACGCTTTCTTCCGGACTTTTCGGCAGCCTCTGCTATTCGCTCATCAATAAATTTGTAATTGTATTCAACGTCAGTTAACAACTTTTCCGTCATACAAATCATCTCCTTCAAGAATTACCTGATCATATAACTCAACTGTTGTGCCGTCAACAAGATCTTTGCTGTCCGGCTCCGGATCGCAAATAACATAATCATCGTCGGCATACAGAATAGATATCTGTTTGAATCTCACTTCACTTCCGTGAAGCACATATACACCCTGAACCTTAACCTGTTCGGTATGTTTATTGTCATTGTCATCATAGGTTGTCTTTGTTACATAGTCATCATGAATAGCCTTTTTGCTGATTCTCAAGCCAGTGTATGAACCAAGACCTATTTCAATCGGTTCCTGTCTTGCCTGAGCAAGGTCGGAATTCATATAGTCACACTCAAGAATAAGAAGGGCGTCGCTGTCTTTTGATTCCTGATAAATCCTCTTGATAGTGGCGGGAATGCTTTCAGACGATGCGTCAGAGAACAGCACCGTAGCGGAACCGTCCCACAAAGAAAGTCTTGTTGCCTCATCAGCCGTAACCTTACAGGCAACATACCATTTCAATCCCGTTACAACCTTGCCTGCAATATTGCCGGACACTTTTGTCTGCTTTACATTATCAAGGTCAGAAAGAGTCAGACGATCAAGATTATTGTAATCAAGCGCATTTTCATATCCGTCACAATGTGAGAGAAAACAACCTGATTTTTCAGTAGTAATATTACCTGTTGATTTTCCTGTTTTGCCTTCAAGAGTGGCTATTTCAGCCTGGAGTTCTGAAATTCTGTCATTAAAGTTAGTTGCTTTGCCTGTGTAAATCTGTCTTTGGTTTATTGAATAAAGCAGATTATTTGTGACATTATCAATATTTACCAAATCACCGTCATTGATACTGCGAATTTGCGAAATAATATTATTATTTATATTGTTGTTGATAGTATCAATACCTATGTTACCGGCCGTGCTTGTTTTTTGAAGTGTCTGCAAATCGGAAAGCTGTTCCTGTAATGCGCTGATTTTTGACTGTGAAGCAGCGTCATCATCATTTGCATATGATTTTGCAATTTCACCGCCGGCTTTTACCTCATCACCGTCATGCACTGTATATGAAAGCACACCCGAAGTATTATTCTGAATCATATTTTCATCGCGGATAATAAATCCGTTTGAATAAATTTTATCCGTGACTGTTGTTTGAACAGCATTTTCAGTCGGATACATTTTAAAATTTGTACTTATCAGAAGATAGGCGGCATAAACAACTGCAAGAACTGATAACGCAATCATCAAAATTCGTCTGAAAAGCAATTTATCCATAAAGTAAGCCTCTTTCGATTACAGCCTTTGCATAACTGTATATTTCTTCAAATGAATTATATTCATCAATATAAATCCAACTAATCTCCGAATCTCGCTTAAACCAAGTAATTTGTCTTTTTGCATATCTGCGGGTTTCCATTTTCAATTTTTCAACACAATCATTCAGGTTTTTATTTTCTTTAAAATAAGGAATCAATTCCTTGTATCCTATCGCCTTTATTGATGTATAGCTCAGGTCGGAATTAATAACCCGTTCAGTCTCCTCAAGCAAACCTTCTTCAAGCATAATATCTACACGCTTGTTTATTCTGTCATAAAGCACCTGTCTGTCACGGCAATTAAGACCGATTTTTACAGTTATATACGGAGACGGAATTTTATGTGATTCTTCAATTTGTTGTGTGATAGTTTTTCCTGTTGTTTTGTAAAATTCAATGGCACGGATTATTCTTTTAAGATTTCTGCTTTCACAAAGTCTGTCTGCCGATTTCGGATCGAATTTTGCAAGCATTTCAAGCAACCTGTCTGTTCCATGTTCTTCGGCAATCTTGCGAAGTTCTAAACAATATTCTTCATCCCGTTTATCATCACTGAAAGAAACATTGTTCAGAAGTGAATCAACATAAAGACCTGTTCCGCCGACAATAAACGGTAATTTGCCTCTTGAATGAATATCTGCTATACATTTTGAAGCATCAGTTACATAAGACGCAACCGAATAGGTTTTATCAGGCGGAAGAAAGTCCATCATATGATGAGGAATTCCGTCCATCTCTTCTTTGGTAGGTTTGGCTGTTGCAATCTGCATTCCCCTGTATATCTGCATGGAATCGGCAGATACGATTTCACCGTTAAAATGCTTTGCAAGTTCAACCGAAAGTTTTGTTTTGCCTGATGCGGTAGGACCGACAATTGAAACCGTATTAATAGATTTTTCCAAAAAATCACACCCTGCCAAACTGTTTTTCAATTTCACCCTTTGTAAGAACAATGCAAATCGGTCTGCCGTGAGGACAATACTTGATTTCAGGATGTTCTTCAAGGTGTTTTACAATTCCTATAAGCTCCTCAGGAGTACTTTTATTGCCTGCCTTTATAGCTGAACGGCAAGCAACATTGCTGTAAAACCAATCCATTTTTTCGGTAAAGATATCGGTTTTACCCTGAGAAATGTAGCCCGACATCTCGGTAATGCAATCTTCAATTTCAACAGCCGGAATATACTGCGGAGAACTTCTTACAATAACCGTACTGTTACCGAAATCTTCAACTTCAAAGCCGCAATCGGAAAACATATCAAGATTATTAATTGCCGCATCATACTCGGTTTTTCCGAGAGGGACTGTAACAGGTGCAAGTAAAATCTGCCTGTAGTCAGCAGCCTTTTCGGCTTTAAGTTTTTCATAAATAATTCTCTCATGAGCGGCATGTTTGTCTATCAAAAGAATATCTTTATTGTTTTTTTCTGCAATGATATATGTATCGAAAGCCTCTCCGATATATTTGATGCTCGTCTGATTATCGTTTACAAGAACAGGTTCTTTTGATTTCTCAATAGATTCTTCCGAAACAATTACATTAACCTCTTTAGGGCTTACAATCGGATTTTTATCGGTAATACCTTCTGTATCAGTTTTTTCATCTTCAACAAACGAAGTTGGCTGAAGAATTTCAGGCTTGAAAGTTGATTTTAACTTTTCTTCCTCTTTTGCCTTATTTATCGCCTGTTTGCTGAAAATATCAAACGGATTGGATATATCCGCAACTTTTATATCATCAATGGACTTTGTAACAGAACGAATAGCTGCCTCATCATTTTCCTTATTACCATCAAATGCGACATCCGAAAACGGATTAAAATCATCGGATTTTCCGGATGTAACAACAGGTTTTGTAACCTCTGGTTTGGGATTGTCAGGTATCGGTTTAGCACACTGTTTTTGTACAAAATCATTTTTAGAACTTTGCACAACAGGCTTGTTCAGAATGGCAGGTGCATTGTTAAACGGATTAAACTTATTTTGCACCTCATTAAAAGCCGTTTCCTTTTTAAATGATGCTTTTTTACGGCTGTCATACTTCATAAGTGAAGATTTTACCGCATGATAAATCGCATCAAAAACAGGTCTTTCATTTATAAATCTGACCTCAAGCTTTGAAGGATGAACATTTACATCAATAATTTCACACGGCAATTCGATATTAAGAACACACGACGGAAATTTTCCGACCATAATTGAGCCCTTAAATGCCTCCTCAAGTGCAACCATAGCCGTTCTGGTTTTGATGTACCTTCCGTTGATAAAAAAATTCTGCATATTACGATTTGGTCTTGAGTGTTCGGGCTTTGAAATATAGCCGTAAACCTTTATTGCATCAAGCTGATAATCAACCGGAATAAGTCCTTTCGCAAAATCTTTTCCAAAAACCGAATATATTGCAGAAATAAGTTTTCCGTCGCCGAATGTACGAAGAACCTGCTTTCCGTCTTTAATGTATGTAAATGCAATTTCGGGATGTGACAAAGCAGTTTTGTCGATTATATTTGAAACTGCGTTACCCTCTGAAACATCCTTTTTCAAAAATTTTGCACGGGCAGGAATGTTGTAGAACAAATCTCTGATAACAAATGTTGTGCCGACAGGACAACCTGCATCATCAAAGCTCTGTTCTTCACCGCCGTCAATTTCATATGAAGTTCCGATTTCCTCATTTACATTCCTCGTAATAAGTTGAAGTCGTGACACTGCACAAATTGACGCAAGAGCCTCTCCTCTGAATCCGAGTGTAGAAATACTGTCAAGGTCAGATTCAACCTTAACTTTACTGGTTGCGTGTCTTAAAAACGCAACTTTGATATCGTCACGGTAAATACCGCAACCGTCATCGGCAACACGCATGAATGTTGTACCGCCGTTTTTTATCTCAACGGTAATATTTTTTGCACCTGCGTCAATTGAATTTTCTACAAGCTCCTTTATAACCGACGCCGGTCTTTCAACAACCTCGCCGGCGGCGATAAGTTCTGCAACATGCTTATCAAGTACATTGATTACACCCATTTGTGTCACCTCCTAATATTAAATCATACCTTTAAGTTCATAAAGCAAGTTCATTGCTTCAATCGGAGTAAGAGTATTTATATCTGTATCTTTCAGCTTTTCAATCACGGGACTTTCAGCCGAACCGATAAGTGAAAGCTGCATATCATCTGAATTATCCTGCTTTTGAATATTGGCATTCTCGTTTTTATATTTGCCGTGTTCAAGGTCTTTTAAAATTTCCTTTGCTCTTGAAATTACAGACTGCGGAATGCCTGCAAGCTTTGCAACCTCAATACCGTAGCTGTCATCTGCTCCGCCGGGAACAATTCTCCGCAGAAAAGTAATGTCATCGCCACGCTTTTTAACTGCTATGTTATAGTTTTTTACACCGTCAAGGAGTTGTTCCATAACCGTGAGTTCGTGATAATGAGTTGCAAAAAGTGTTTTTGCACCGAGTTTTTTTCTGTCGGCACAAAATTCAAGCACAGCCCTTGCGATGCTCATGCCGTCAAAGGTCGAAGTACCTCTGCCGATTTCGTCAAGAATAAGTAAGCTTTTTGAAGTTGCATTTTTAATAATATTGGCAACCTCGCTCATCTCAACCATAAAGGTTGACTGTCCAGATGCAAGATCATCAGAAGCACCTACACGAGTAAAGATGCTGTCTACAATTCCGATTTCGGCAGAAGACGCCGGAACAAAACTGCCTACCTGCGCCATAAGAACAATAATGGCAATCTGTCGCATATAGGTTGACTTACCCGCCATATTGGGACCTGTAATAATTGCTACTCTGTCATTGGCAGAATCAAGGCTGACATCATTCGGAACAAACGGTGCATCCTTTAATAGAGTCTCAACAACAGGATGTCTCGAATCTTTAATTCTTATAGCAGTTGAAAGGTTTACATCAGGTCTTATGTATCTGTTGTCAGCCGCAACATTTGCAAGTGATGTAATAACATCAAGATTAGCAATGGCTTTTGCGGTTTTCTGAATTCTTTCAAGATTATCCGAAACCGTCTTTCTGACATCATCAAAAAGGTTGTATTCAAGTGCAACCGATCTGTCTTTTGCACCGAGGATTCTGCCCTCTACATCTTTCAAATCCTGAGTAATATATCTTTCACAATTGGTGAGTGTCTGCTTTCTTATGTATGTTTCGGGTACCATGGATTTATACGAATTTGATACTTCAATATAATATCCGAATACCCTGTTATAACCGACTTTAAGCTTAGGAATTCCCGTTATATCACGCTGTTCAGCCTCAATACGGGCAAGAATTCCCTTTGAGTCATTCATATCGCCTGTAACGGAATCCAGCTCTTCGTTATAACCTCTCTTAATCATACCGCCCTCACGGACTGTAAACGGGGGTTCTTCAACGATTGCAGAATCAATAAGAGAATGAATGTCCTCAAGCTTATCAATACTTTTATAAATATATTTAAGATAAACCGATTTACAATCAACGAGCAAATCCGAAATCTGCGGAAGATTCTGAATTGCTCCGCAGAGTGAACGCAAATCTCTTGCATTTGCAGAACCGTAAACGATTCTTGTCATAAGTCTTTCAATGTCAAATATACCCGAGAGTGTGTCTGTAACATCCATACGGAGCATATTATCGTTTACAAGCTCTTCAATTGCACTCTGACGGTTGTTAATTGAAGTTATATTAAGCAAAGGATGTTCAAGCCATGAACGCATAAGGCGTTTGCCCATTGCGGTTTTTGTCTTGTCAAGCACCCACAAAAGTGAACCCTTTTTATCCTTTGTCAGCATTGTTTGTGTGAGCTCAAGATTACGCTGTGTGTTGTAATCAAGGCTCATATATTGATTTTCTTTGTAGAACTCAATGTGATTTATTCTTTCAAGTCCCGTTTTCTGAGTATCACGAAGATATGAAAGCAATGCACCGAGAACGCATACAACAACAGATTTGTCAGATACGGTACTGTATTCATCCGCAAACTGTGATTTTACAACATCAGTACATACCGACTCGTCAAATTTTTCATCTTCGAGCATTTCAACTCCTGCCGAAAGTTTCGCTTTAATGAACTTAGGCAATTCTTTCAGCTTTACAATGTCACCGCCAATGAGAATTTCACGGGGATTATAGCTTGTAAGCTGATTGGTAAGGACATTATAGCTGTCATTACCCCTAATTTCCGTAGCGTATAATTCTCCTGTGGAAATATCGCAAAAACAAAGTCCTATAGATTTATTTTTAGAATACATACAGCAAATGTAGTTGTTTTTGCTCTCATCAAGCATACTCGATTCCATTACGGTACCGGGAGTAATTACTCGAATAATATCACGCTTTACAAGACCTTTTGCCTTTGCGGGATCTTCGGTTTGTTCACAAATTGCAACCTTATAACCCTTTGCAACAAGTCTTGCAATGTAACCCTCACAGCTGTGAAACGGAACTCCGCACATGGGAGCACGCTCGGCCTGTCCGCAATCCCTTCCTGTAAGAGTAAGTTCAAGCTCCTTTGATGCAAGCTTTGCATCATCGTAAAACATTTCGTAGAAATCTCCAAGTCGGAAGAACAAAATGCTGTCTTTGTTTTCTTCTTTAATTTTGAAATACTGCTGCATCATTGGAGATAACTCCGCCATTTGTTTCACTTCCTTAACAAAATTTAGAACCGTTTATCAGCCGCAACCGCCGCATGTAGCACAACTGCCTGAGCATGATGACTGGCTGTAATCAGCAGTCTCGGGATCTGCGCCCTCAGCAGACTGCTGAACAATTGCGAGAACTCTGTTTGCAACAACATCAAAAGCAGCCTTTGCATCATTGTAGGCAATCATATTCTCGTTTGACATAATCTGAGAATATGCCTCTCTCATCTCGGTATTAAGCTTAGAAAGCTTTTCCTGATCTCTCTCTTTTTTTGATGCTTCATTGTTTATTGACATTCTTTTAAGATTGAATTCACCGATAAGACGCTGAAGCTCCATATCAGCATCTGCATTCTTCTGAGCGTCCTGCAATTTTTTATATGATTCTTCTTCCTGAATGAGTTTTCCAAGTTCCCTTGCCTTCTCAATGATATCCATAGTTTTAACCTCCGATTATTTTACAAGCTCACCCTTTAATATCCAGTTGCGAGCCTTTGTTATTTTTACATTTCTGAATGTTCCGATACAGTCCTTTGAGCCTTCAAGCTCAACTATTATGTTACCGCTTGTACGACCGCACAATTCACCGTTCTTATCGTTTTCACCTTCAATAAGTACCTTTTCGGTTTTGCCAACCATTGAAGAACAACGCTTTGCCGCAATTTCTTCCTGAACATCAAGAAGTTCACGGAACCATTTTGATTTTTCTTCAGCGGAAATCGGATCGTCCATTTTAGCCGCAGGAGTACCTACTCTCGGTGAGAAAATGAAGGTAAAGAGCGATGTAAACTCAACCTCACGGATGAGCGATAAAGTTTCTTTGAAATCTTCATATGTTTCACCCGGAAAACCTACAATGATATCACTTGTAAGTGAAAGACCGTCAATTTTCTCTTTAGCATAATTGATTATTTCAAGATACTTTCTGCGATCATAGTGACGGTTCATTGCCTTAAGCACTCTGTCCGAACCGCATTGGAACGGAAGATGAAGATGCTTGCTTATATGGGTACCCGATGCAATTGTGTCAATAAGTTCCTTTGAACAATCCTTCGGGTGAGATGTCATAAAGCGAAGCCAATAATCTCCGTCAATTGAATCAGCCTCACGCAAAAGCTGTGAAAAGTTTACTTTCTCGGAAAGACCTTTTCCGTAGGAATTTACATTCTGACCGAGAAGGGTAATGTCTTTATAACCCGACTCAATCATATTTTTAGCCTCAGAAACAATAATATTCTTTTCACGACTGCGTTCTCTGCCTCTTACATAAGGCACAACGCAATATGTACAGAAGTTGTTGCAGCCGTACATAATCGGTAACCAACCCTTAAAAGTGCCGTCACGCTTAACAGGAAATCCCTCATAAAGTTGATTATCGTCATTACCTCTTTCAAACACTCTTTTGCCATCAAGAAGAGCGTTATACATAAGCTCAGGAAAATGGTGCAATGAATGAGTACCAAACACAAGTCCTACAAAAGGAAAGCTCTTGTAAATTTTATTGGCAACATGCTCCTGCTCCATCATACAACCGCACAAAGCAATAAGAATCTGCGGATGCTTACGCTTTAGATTTTTCAATGCACCTACATTGCCGAACACTCTGTCCTCAGCATGTTCTCTTACGGCACAGGTATTGAAAAGTATGAAATCCGCATTGTCCGGTTCATCTGCAAACTCAAATCCCGACTGTTCAAGCATACCCTTAATTTTTTCACTATCAGCCACATTCTGCTGGCAGCCGTATGTTCTGATATACGCAACAGGCTTCTCTCCTCTTTTGCGGATATCCATAATTTCAGCTATTAATTTCATATACTCCGATTGTTTTTCGGAAATTTTCTGACTGTCAGGCAAAGAAATGCCTCCTAACCCATTGTATTAACTGTTAGATTATAACACAAGATATACGGTTTTTCAATATTTTTCACAGGTTTTTCAAAATTTACTTCTTATAAGTCTGAAACAGAGAACCGTATCCGGACGGTATATTACCGACTATTACGGATTGTGCAATTTCAAAATCGGTAGTAAATGTTATTTTGCCTGAATAATCAAGCGAGGTAGTCATTATTTTTGAGGTGAGCAAAAGCTTTATATGGTGGATTGTCTGATTTATTCCCGCTTGTTCAAATGTACTTATAACTTCCGAGGAAAAGCTTCCTGTGAGATTGAAATTTACGGGAATGCAAGGTCCGACATTTGAGAGTATTGAAATATTCGTAAATGAACCGAGAGGTATTTCAATTTCATTGTCATATACCTTAGCTATTTCCTTTTGTACGGCTTTCGTGATGTCGGCTTTAATTCTGTTGATTTTGAATGAATCCGTTTCAATTGACTGCACATTTCCGTTTTTATCACAATTAATCTTTGCAATATCACTGTAAGAATAATTAAGCTTGTCAAGTGTGTTATTCACTGCATCACAGACAGAATTTACAGACAATATTTCAGCCTGAATTCTTATGTACTCCGGTCTGAAATCTGACAAATGCACCTCGCAGAAAACAGTAACACCGATAATCAGTAAAACCACAGAAAGAAGTATTTTCTTTAAAAGAACAAATTTTCTTTTACACCTTTTTCTGCACAACATAAAAACACCCCTCGTATATACTATACGAAGGGTGTTTGTTTTGTTAATTATTCTTCTGTGTCCGAACAACCGTCGCATGATGCACAATCGGCATCACACTCGTCATCTTCCTCATTGCTGAAAAGCTCTGAAAAATCAAACTCAAGGTTCTCACCGCAGTTAGGACACTCGATTTCGCCTTCAAGAAGGACATCTTCGGAAACATTGAGCTTCTGACCGCATGAATCACAAGTTACCTCATAAAAAGGATTCTCTTCATCATCAAAATCGTAATCGTCATCTTCATCGTCATAATCTTCAATGTCATAGTCCTCGTCATCGTAAACATCAGACTCAACATCAGCAAGATCCTGATCAATTTCGTCAACCTGAGCGCTTAACTCATCGTAAAGTTCTTCCATGTCAGATACTTCAAAAGCCATATCATCAAGAAGATCAACGATTGCATTAAGAACCTTTATTTCAGGTTTTGACTCATCAAGCTCCAAACCGTCGCAAAGACCGCGAATGTAAGAAATTTTTTCAGTAAGATTCATAACTGATTCTCCCGCAGAAATTATGCTCTGCCCATATATTCGCCTGTTCTTGTGTCGATCTGAATAACTTCGCCCTCATCAATAAAGAGAGGAACTTTTATTTCAGCACCTGTTTCAAGAGTTGCAGGCTTTGTAGCGTTGGTTGCTGTGTCACCCTTAAAGCCGGGATCTGTCTTTGTAACCTTAAGTTCAACAAAGTTCGGAGGCTCAATGCCGAATACATTGCCCTTGTAAGAAAGAACCTTGCACACCATATTTTCCTTAACAAACTTAAAGTTGTCGCCGAGAACGCTCTTGTTAATCGGAATCTGCTCCCATGTTTCTGTATCCATGAAGTAGTAAAGATCGCCGTCTGAATAGCTGTATTCCATATCCTTTCTGTCAATGAAAGCTGTGGGATACTTATCGTTCGGGTTGAAAGTTTTTTCAACTACTGCGCCTGTAATAACATTTCTGATTTTAGTTCTTACAAATGCAGCACCCTTACCGGGCTTTACATGCTGGAATTCAATGATTGATACAACCTGACCGTCCATTTCAAATGTAACGCCGTTTCTGAAATCACCTGCTGATATCATTAGTAATACCTCCTAATTATCTTTCATACGGAAATACGGTAATGTATGCCGTAATATAACAATTTACATTATACATAACAATGACAAAAAATGCAAGACTTTTATTACACAATAATGAGTTCTTTGGGGAGTGAAACAAAGTTTTTGTACCCTGTATCAGTCACGCAAAGCATATCTTCAATGCGAATACCGAATTTACCCGGCAGATATATTCCCGGTTCATCGGTTATTATCATACCTTTTTTCAGCATTGTTTCACTTCTCGGAGATACAACGGGAGATTCGTGGATATCAAGTCCTACACCGTGACCGGTTGCATGACCGAAATATTTTCCGTAACCGTTTTCCGAGATTATATCTCTTGCAATTTTATCGACATCAGAACATTTTGCTCCGGGTTTTACGCTGTCGAGTACAGCAAGCTGAGCTTTTAATACGATGTCATAAACCTTTTTCATTTCTTCATCAGCCGACTTGATTGCTACCGTACGCGTAGTATCGCTGTGATAGCCGTCAAAAATTGAGCCGATATCAAAAGTAAAGAAATCTCCCTCACTGACAATATCATCTGACGGAACTCCGTGAGGCAATGAAGTCTTTTTGCCTGTAATCGTAATGAGATCAAATGAAACACCTTCACCGCCGTTAAGCTTTATGAGATATTCAAGCTCAAGTGCAACCCTGCGTTCGCTGACACCGGGTTTTAGGTAATTCAACACTTCGAGATATGACTTTTCGGTTATCTCCTGTGCTTTAGCTATTTTTTTAATTTCTGATTTATCCTTGATACATCTGATTTCTTCGATCTTATGATCAAGACTGCCGTCACAAACGCACTCAATATTATTTTCCGAAAAAGCCTTTTTAAAACGATTATATTTTTCAACCGTAACATCGGATGCCTCAAAAAATACATTCACAACAGAATTGTTCTTTAATTCGCTTATAAGGTCTTTAAACAACTTAGTAAAGCAGACGACCCTGCATCCGCTTGATTTTTTTAAAGCAGCCTCATAATATCTGAAATCAACAAAAAGGACAGTTTCATTTTCAGTCACAAGTAAATAGCCTTCGCTGTGAAAGAATCCGCAAAAATATCCGATATTCTTCTCATTAGTCAACAAAACAGCCTGACTGTTACTGTCAATAACCGTCTTTAAATTTTCAAGTCTTTGCTCAAATAAAGAGTTTTGCATTACATCAAGTCCTTTAATGCATTGATTGCGAGAAAGTAACTGTTTTTGCCAAAACCTGCAATCTGACCGACACAAACAGGTGCGATTACAGATGTATGTCTGAACTCTTCTCTTGCGTGAATATTAGACATATGAACCTCTACAAAAGGAATCTTTACACAAGCAATGGCATCTCTTAAAGCATAGCTGTAATGTGTGAGAGCGCCTGCGTTAATTACAACACCGTCAAAGTTACCCTTTGCCGAATGAATTTTATCGATAAGATCTCCCTCGTGATTTGACTGAAAAACTTCGGCAGAAAATCCGTTGCTTTCTGCATATGAAATAATCTGCTTTTCAATATCGGAGGCAGTTTCTTCTCCGTATATTCCCTTTTCACGGACGCCTACCATATTGAGGTTTGGTCCGAGTATAACAAGAATCTTTTTCATAGTGTCACCTTTTTTCAAAGAAATATGAAGATAAAACAAAAAGCGGACAGAATGCTCTGTCCGCCTGTTTGATTACCTGTATTTGCGTTTGCGAGCTGCTTCGGATTTTTTCTTACGCTTTACAGAGGGCTTTTCATAAGCTTCTCTTTTGCGAACCTCAGCAATAACGCCAGCTCTGGCACACTGCTTTTTGAATCTTCTTAAAGCACTTTCAAGGGATTCATTCTCTTTAAGTCTAATCTCTGCCATCTATCTTCCCTCCCATCTGCCACCGGGCATGGGTAATTTGCATATAATTGCAAATGTTATTATACATTATAACTCGAATAATGTCAATAGCATTGTAGAAATTTAGGTCAAATTAATTTTAAAAGTTGAATTATGGCTTAACAACAAGGTTTACAAGTTTCTTCGGAACAACAATTTCTTTAATAATTTTCATTCCGTCAATAGCCTTTTTGACATTTTCATCATTCTTTGCAAGATCAAGAACAGCATCCTTGTCTGCATCAACAGGAATGTTAAGCTTAGCTTTAATTTTGCCGTTTACCTGAACAACAATTTCTACACTTTCGTCAACGCATTTTGACTCGTCATATTCAGGCCACTCGGCTTCGGCAAGAATACCGTTGCCAAGCTTACAAGCCTCGTAAACTTCTTCCGTAACATGAGGAGCAAACGGATTAAGAAGAATTGAGAAAATTCTGAGTTCTTCCTTATTAATTGACTTTACATTTGAAATATCGTTGATTAAAGCCATAAGAGTTGCGATAGCAGTATTGAACTTTATATTTTCAATATCCTCGCCCACCTTTTTAATTGCCTTGTTAAATGCACCTTCAAGCTCAGGTCGGATTTTATCACCGTCAATGAGAGCACTCTGAAGATTCCAGTAACGCTCAACGAATCTGCGACAGCCTCTGATACTTGCCTTACTCCACGGAGCAGCCTTTTCAAAGTCACCAATGAACATTTCATATAAACGCATTGTATCTGCACCGTATTCGTCAACGATTTCATCGGGATTTACGACATTGCCTCTTGATTTACTCATCTTCTCGCCGTTTTCACCGAGAATCATACCGTGTGAAGTACGCTTAGCGTATGGTTCCGGAGTAGGAACAACACCGATATCATAGAGGAACTTATGCCAGAAACGGCTGTAAAGAAGGTGGAGAGTTGTATGCTCCATACCGCCGTTGTACCAATCAACAGGTGACCAGTAGTTAAGAGCCTCTTTTGATGCAATGGCATTTTTATTGTGCGGATCCATATATCTGAGATAGTACCATGATGAACCTGCCCACTGAGGCATTGTATCGGTTTCTCTCTTAGCCTTACCGCCGCAGCAAGGACAGGTTGTGTTAATCCAGTCTGTCATCTTGGCAAGCGGTGATTCTCCGTTATCAGTCGGTTCATATGACTCAACCATAGGCAGTCTGAGCGGAAGGTCTTTTTCATCAATCGGAACATAGCCGCACTTCTCACAATATACCATCGGAATAGGCTCGCCCCAATAACGCTGACGGGAGAATACCCAGTCACGGAGTTTGTAGTTAACCTTTGAATGACCCTTGCCCTCACTTGTGAGCCAGTCAATAATTTTCTTCTTTGCTTCATCAACAGTAAGGCCGTCAAGCATGCCCGAGTTAACCATAATACCCTTGGCACAATCTGTGTAAGCCTCTTCCTGAACATTGCCGCCTTTAACAACTTCAATAATAGGAAGGTCGAATTTTTTTGCAAATTCCCAGTCACGGGTATCGTGAGCAGGAACAGCCATAATAGCACCTGTACCGTATGATACAAGAACATAGTCAGAAATAAAGATTGGGATTTCCTTATTGTTTACAGGGTTTATAGCATTAACACCGTCAATTCTGACGCCTGTCTTTTCTTTAGCTACCTCTGTTCTTTCAAAGTCAGACTTACGAGCGGCAGCCTCCTGATACTTCTTGATTTCGTCCATATTAGAAATCTTGTCAGCCCACTTTTCAATCATTGGGTGTTCAGGAGAAATTACCATGTATGTAGCACCGTAAAGTGTATCGGCACGAGTTGTATAAATTGTAAGTGTGTCGCCTGTTGTAGTTGTAAAATCAACCTCCGCACCCTTACTTCTGCCAATCCAGTTCTTCTGCTGTGCTTTTACTCTGTCAGGATAATTTACAAGGTCAAGGTCATTGATAAGTCTGTCTGCATATTCTGTAATTTTAAGCATCCACTGTGACTTAACCTTGTGAACTACTTCACTTCCGCAACGCTCGCAAACGCCGTTTACAACTTCTTCGTTTGCAAGAACGCATTTGCACGAAGTACACCAGTTTACATTCATCTCTTTTTTATAAGCAAGACCGTGCTTATAGAGCTGAATGAAAATCCACTGAGTCCACTTGTAGTATTCGGGATCTGTTGTATTGATTTCTCTGCTCCAGTCAAAAGAAATACCTAGTGACTGAATCTGCTTTTTAAAACGGGCAATATTCTTCTTTGTTACAATTTCAGGGTGAATGTGATTCTTAATCGCATAGTTTTCGGTAGGAAGGCCAAAAGCGTCCCAACCGATAGGATAAAGAACATTGTAACCCTCAAGTCTGCGTTTTCTTGCAACTGTATCAAGTGCTGTGTACGGACGGGGATGACCTACATGAAGGCCCTGTCCCGACGGATACGGAAACTCGATAAGAGCATAGAATTTTTCTTTTTCTGTGTCCTCACTTGCGTGGAACACACCCTTATCTTCCCAGATTTTTTGCCATTTCTCTTCTACGGCTTTATGATTGTATTTCAAAGTAACCCCTCCTGCAATTAATCAACGATACCTGTCAGGTCAACGCTTTCGCCGTCCTGCCAAAGTCTTTCAAGGTCATAAAAATCACGGGCCTCATCATCAAACACATTGACAATAACATCAATGTAGTCAAGAAGAATCCATGAATTTGATCTGTAACCTTCTATATGACTTACCGAAATTCCTGCCTGATCAAGCTTGTATTCAACCTCATCGGCAAGCGCCTTGACATGGGTTGAGCTTGTACCTGTTGCAATTACCATATAGTCGGCAAGAACAGAAACATCGGCAATTTTTATAATCTGAATATCAAGTCCCTTTTTTGAACTCAGGGCTTTTGCTGCAAGTATTGCTTCATCGTAAGAACTCATTTGTTTTTTCCTTTCGTTTGGGATATTTGCAGAACAATTTCATTATAGCAGGCAACTTCATCGGGATGAATCGCAAGCTGTCTTTTAGAAAGATCCTTGAATGTAAACTGATAGCCGTAAAGCATAGCCTCCTCAAGGCTCTTTTTAGATTTCTTTCTCATTGTTGCCACACCGCTGTATGTACGCTCCTCGGAAGTAAAATCAGCGGTAAAAATAACTTTTTCCAAAAGACTCATTCCCGCTCGTCCTGTTGTGTGATACCTTATTGCGTTGAGTATATCTTCATCGTCAATGCCAAGCTCATCACGGACAACAATGCTTCCGCTCATTCCGTGCCAAAGCTTTGGTGCATGAAGTTGAACATTGTCTAAAATTATACCACTGTCGATAATAATTTGCAACTGCTGTTCCTTTGGCATTTCTTTGGTTATATCATGCAAAATACCGGCAATCTCAGCCTTATTTTCATCAGCACCATAATGTTTTGCGAGCTTTTTAGCCTCTTTCGCAACATTTACACTGTGACTAAATCTGTAATCGCCCATTCTTTCACGGATTATTTTTTTGTAATCAGAGATATTCAAAGCACTCACTTCCGATATAAATTATTTTTTATAATATAATCGTAAACACTTTTATCAAGCATACCGCTTATCAAATCAAATTCATCAAGGTTATCCCTTATGAATGTTGACGATACACTTATTACGGGATTTGGCAGAATAACCGCATCTGCTCCCATAGGTTTCAGAACATTCTTGTAGAATTTTTCAAGTTCAGACTTATTTTCATCATCACGGGGAATTGTTATTATTGACGATTTTTCAAATATAATTTTGGGATTTTTCCACCTATCCAGAGTCAGAAACATATCCGCACCCATTATTGTATATAAGTGATCATCAGGATAAATTTCTTTTAGCTGTGTAACAGTTTCGTAGGTGTAGCTTTTTCCCTGTCTTTTAATTTCGATATCGGACACAGAAAAGTTTTTCTTTCCCTTGCACGCAAGTTCACACATATTAAGGCGATCGTTTTCGCTTGCAAGGTTCTTGCTTATTTTGTGCGGCGGAACAGCCGTAGGTATCATAATAATACGATCAAGTCCAACGCTGTCCATACAATACTCAGCAAGCATTATGTGTCCTTTGTGAACCGGATTAAAGGTTCCACCGAAAACACCTGTTTTCATAATTACTTTTTTGCCTTTGGAAGCTCGATAACAGGCTCGTCATCGTTTCTTCTGTAAAGTACAAATTTTGAACCGATTACCTGAACAACATCCGCAGAACATTTTTCTGCGATAGCTTCGGCAGCTTCTCTTGATGAATATGCACTGTTTTCAAGAACCTTACCTTTTATAATTTCTCTTGCCGTAAGAGCATCGTCTGCCTGTTTGATGATATTATCCGTAATTTCACCCTTACCAACAATAAGAATTGTATCAATACGATTTGCAAGTCCTCTGAGAAATGCTCTCTGTTTGCTGTTCAACATATATTAATTCCTTTCAAATCAGTTGTTTTTGAAATAGTTTTCAAGTTTAGCTTTAAGTTCTGTCAAAGCCTTTCCTCGATGACTTACGGCATCCTTTTCTTCGGCTGAAAGCTCTGCAAAACTCTTGTCGCCAAACATAAAAATCGGATCATAGCCAAATCCGTCTTTGCCGATTGGCTCATAACCAATTTTACCTTTGCAAATACCCTCGGCTGTTATCTTTGAACCGTCGGGAAGAATGCAACAGATTGAAGAAGTGAAGTGAGCAGAACGCTTGTCATCATCGACATTTTTCATCTCATCAAGAAGTTTAATGTATCTTTCTTCATCTGTCAAGCCTTCACCGCCATAGCGAGCCGTGTAAACGCCGGGTCTGCCGTCAAGAGCGTCAACACACAAACCCGAATCATCGGCAACAGCCGGAAGTCCCGTTTTTAAATAAGCCGCATTAGCTTTGAGAAAAGCATTTTCGGCAAAAGTAGTTCCGTTCTCCTCTACATCATCAAGAGTTATTCCCTCTTCTTTCGGAGTAACCGCATTGATTCCGAGCGGATTAAGTATTCTTTCAAGCTCGACAAGTTTCTTTTTATTATTGCTCGCAATTATAAACTTCATATTCATCATTCCTTAATGCTGAAAAGTGCGTCTGCAAAAGCATCGGGATTAAACGGCTGTAAATCGTCAATTTGCTCGCCTACACCGATATATTTAACAGGGATGCCAAGACCGTCCTTAATTGCAAGAACTACACCGCCTTTTGCAGTGCCGTCAAGCTTTGTAAGAACAATGCCCGTAATTCCGGTTGCCTGTCTGAACTGCTCAGCCTGATTAACCGCATTCTGACCTGTTGTCGCATCAAGAACAAGAAGTTTTTCTTTTGACGCATCCGGAAGCTCACGGTCAATTACACGGTTGATTTTTGCAAGCTCATCCATAAGGTGCTTTTTGTTATGAAGTCTGCCCGCAGTATCACAGATTATTACATCTGCATGTCTTGCCTTTGCGGCTGAAATTGCATCATAAATTACAGCAGCAGGATCACTGCCTTCTTTCTGCTTAATAATTTCGCACTTGCTTCTGTCTGCCCAGATTTCAAGCTGTTCAATTGCGGCAGCTCTGAATGTATCGGCTGCGGCAAGAATAACTTTTTTGCTCTCTTTTGAAAGTGCATTTGCAAGCTTACCGATTGTAGTTGTCTTTCCTACACCGTTTACTCCGATTACAAGAATAATTGACGGAGATGTTGCAAGATCAAGTTCTTCACCGCCTCTGAGCATATCGGCAATAATTTCTTTGAGAAGCGAAGTAATTTCAGACGGATCTTTTATACCTTCCTTTTTTACTCTTTCTCTGAGTTCTTTACAAATCTTTTCGGCTGTCGGAACACCTACATCGCCCATAACGAGCAATTCTTCAAGTTCTTCAAAAAGCTCATCGTCAATTTTTGTAAAAGATTTGAGCATTGAGTCAATCTGACCTACAACCGCATCACGAGTTTTTTTCAGTCCCTCTTTAATCTTTTTGAAAAATCCCATATTATCACTGTCCTTATAATTACTTTGAATCTATACCAAGTTTTTCCGCAACTTCGGTTGAACGAAGTTCGAGTAATTTTGAAATGCCCTCATCCTGCATTGTAACACCGTAAAGCACATCGGCTTCTTCCATTGTACCACGGCGATGCGTTATGAGAATAAACTGTGTATTATCTGTCATTCTGCGAAGATATGCGGCAAAACGATAAACATTTACATCATCAAGAGCAGCCTCAATCTCATCCATTACGCAGAACGGAGCAGGTCTTACTTTCATTATAGCAAAATAGAGTGCAATTGCAACAAGCGCTTTTTCGCCGCCTGACAACGCCTCAAGATTTATAACAATCTTACCGGGCGGATGAACAAGAATATCAATTCCGCTTGTCAGAATATTTTCCGGATCCGCAAGCGAAAGTGACGCTGTACCGCCGCCGAAAAGTTCTTTGAAGGTGTAGGTAAAGTTCTTGTTAATCTGATCAAAGCTCTCCACAAACACTTCCTTCATCTGCTTTGTGAGGTCAGTAATAAGCTTTTCAATCTCTTTCTTTGACTTTTCAACATCATTTACCTGTGCGCTCATAAATTCATATCTTTCGGAAACTTCTTTGTACTCCTCAATAGCGGATACATTTACATTTCCCAAAGACCTGATTTTTTGTTTAAGCTCGTTAAGTCGCCTCTGCGCCTGTTTTGAGTCATCAATTTCAACAGCACAATCTTCTGCCTCTCGTCTTGTCAGTTCATATTCTTCCCAAAGCTTTGAGATAATATCATCATACTGCTTCTGAATGTTGATTTTTCTCTCTTCAAGTCTGGCAAGCTCTCTGCCCGAGGTTTCACGCTCTGATGTTTTATCACGCTCAATCGTTCTGATTTCGGCACTGCGTTTTTCAAGCTGTTCTCTGTCAGCATTGATTTTTTCAATAGCTTTTGAGCGTTCGTTCTGATCGGCAATCAACTCTTCAATTTCTGCATTTGTACAATTTATAAACTCTGTCTTTTCAAGAATAACACTTTTGATTCTTTCAATCTCTTGATTTAATTCTGCTTTTCTTTCAAGGTTTTCATTGCCTGTTGATTTTGCAAAAACAATATCCGAATTAAGAGCGTCGATATCCTTTTGCGAAGAAACAATTTCCAGTCGCAGATTCTGTAACTGCAAAGAAATTTCTTCACGCTTTTTTGTAAGCTCTGCTCTGCTGCCCGTAAGTTCATTTACCTTTTCTTCGGCAGCAAGGATTTTCTTATTGAGTTCAACAAGGAGCTGCTTTGCGGAATTTTTATCTTTTTCAAGTGTTTCAATTCTCCGACGACAATTTGTAATTTCATTCATTGAATTTTCAACAGAAGCACCTGCATTGGCAAGTTCATTGTCACAAGCTCTCTTTTCAGCCTCAAGTCTTACAAGGTCTTGTCGAAGATTTGAAAGATCTGCTCTTGAACCGAGAAGCTGAGCCTCAAGCGCCGAATATTCACGAGAAATTTCAATACTTCTGTTTTCTGCATCCTTTGATTTCTGTTCAAGGACTGCAGTCTGCTTTTTAAGTGTTTCAATCTCATTTGCTCTGCTGAGAAGCCCTGTGTTTCTGTTAAGTGAACCGCCTGTGAGTGAACCGCCGGCATTAACAACCTGACCGTCAAGAGTTACAATTTTAAATCTGTAATAATATTTCTTAGCAATTGTTGTTGCACAGTTCAAATCCTCTGCAATCACAATTTTGCCGAGTAAGGAATAGAGAATTCCGTTGTATTTATTATCGCATGAACAAAGATTTGCGGCAACCCCTACAAATCCGTAGCAATCTTCAAGACCGTTTTCACGGAGTTCTCTCGGCTTGATTGTGTTAAGCGGAAGAAATGTTGCACGACCGCCGTCAACGGATTTAAGATATCTAATTGCCCGCTTTGCATCCTCATCGGTTTCGGTTACGATGTTCTGCATAGCCGAACCGAGAGCCGTTTCAATTGCAACTCCGTATTCTTTCGGAACTGAAATTACTCGTGAAACAGGGCCGCATATTCCGTGAACCTTACCGTGACTTTGAGCATTGACAACTGTTTTTACGCTCTTTGAAAAGCCCTCAAGATTACGCTCAAGATTTTCAAGAAACGAAATTTTTCTCATATGCTCCTTGACATCAAGCATAAGTTTGTTGCTTTCTTCACGGAGTTCGTCTTTTTTCTTTTCTTTTGAAGACAGTTTAAGCTGTAAACCGTCTATTGTATTTTTCAGCGATTCAATTTTTTCTTTTGCAACACCGATTTTATTATCATAATCTTTTGAAATATCGGCAAGTTCTTCAGACTGCGTTTTCTTTTCGTCATTAGATGAAATTAAAGATTCTATTCTTGAATTAAGTTCCGAAACCGTGCTTTCGGCAGTCATCTCGGTAACTCTTGCATCAGCCGACTTTGAAGTAAGAACAGAAAGTTCGGCAGTAATTTCCTGCAAAACATCACTGCTTTTACCCGAAGTCGTATTAATTTCGTTAAGCTGTTCCGAAAGCTCACTGTACTTTTTCTTTTTAGCGATTATATCAGCATCAAGTTCCGAAATTTCTTTTTCCTTATCGGCAATTCTTTTTACAAGTTCATCCGCATTGACATCAAACTGTGCAATATCATTTTTTATTCTGTCAATATTCTCATTGTTATGCAGAATATCATTCTCTGCAACAGACACAAGAGAACGCTTCTCTGAAATCTGCGATTCAATATCCGTGATTTCGGTTCTGATATTTTCTATTTTAGAAGAATACTCACCGTTTCTTATGTAAATTTCTTCACTTTCGGTCTGAATTTGTTCAAGTGCGGTTTCTGCGTCATCATATTGAGATTTTGCAATTGAAATTTTCTCATCCTGAACCTTTAATTCATTTTGTGAACGGTCAAGAGTTAAAAGCCAGAGTGCAATTTCAAGACCTCTTTTTTCTCCGGAATATTCAAGAAATTTTTGAGCTTTTTCAGACTGCTTTTCAAGAGGACCGACTCTTTCTTCAAGTTCGGTTACAATATCACGAAGTCTTAAAAGGTTGTCCTCCGTACTTTTCAGCTTTCTCTCAGCGTCAATTTTTCTGTATCTGTAGCGAGAAATACCCGCAGCTTCTTCAAAAATCTCTCGTCTGTCCTCACCTTTTGATGAAACAATGCTGTCAATCTTACCCTGACCGATCATTGAATAACCGTCACGACCGAGGCCTGTGTCCATAAAGAGTTCGTTGATGTCTTTAAGACGAACAGCCGCTTTATTGATAAGATATTCGCTTTCGCCGCTTCTGTAGTATCTTCTTGTAACGGCTATGTCATCACCGTTAAAATCAAGAGCACGGTCTTTGTTGTCAATATTCAGAGTAACTTCGGCATAGCCCTGTCTTTTACGCTTATCTGTTCCGTTAAAGACAACATCTTCCATTTTGGCACAACGAAGGCTCTTCGGTGACTGTTCACCGAGAACCCAGCGGATAGCATCACTGATGTTACTTTTGCCTGAACCGTTAGGACCGACAACCGAGGTGATTCCCTGTTCAAAAGATAATTTAGTTTTATCGGGAAAGGTCTTGAAACCTTGAATTTCCAAAGACTTTAATCGCATCAGCAAGCTCCTATTTTAAATATAATTCATATTTCTGCAAAGTATCGTCAAAACAAACCGAAAAATTATATCCGAGTTCATTCAATTTTTTGACATTACTTCTCTTTTGTCCGAGAAATTTCGACAGAGATTTAGAATTGATAACAACCGTTTTAATTTCATTCAAATCGGGAAAATCTTTTGCTTTTTCGATAAACTTATCGTAAAAAAGCTTATTTTCGCACAATTCCTTAAATGCCGGGTGATAGTTGTCACCGTAGCTGTTATTTACAAGGCTGTCGGAGTAATGAAGTCCGAGCCTGATAATTTTTATATTGTTCTTTTCAAAAAGCTCAATCAGCTTTGAACAAAGGTTGACGGACTTTTCAAGACTATACGGTGTGTATTCTCCGTTAAGGTAAAGTTCGGCAAGCTTTGTATCTTTCATAATGACCGTAGGATAAATCCTTACGGTATCGGGATTTATTTTCACAAATGTTTCGGCTGTGTATAAATCCTTTTGAATATCTGATTTATACAGTCCCGTCATCATCTGCAAGCCAAGTGAAAAGCCGTAACTTTTAATAAGCTCTGAGGATTTGAAAACACTTTCAGCGTTATGTCCTCTGTCATTTGCAAGCAGTATATCGTCTGACATAGATTGCGCACCAAGTTCAATTGATGTCGCACCATAGATTTTCAAAATATCAAGAATTTCTTTATCAATATAGTCGGGACGGGTAGAAATTCTTATTCCGCAAAATTTATCTCTGAACTTTTTAGTTGCATCAAGGAGAGATAACATATAGGTTCTGTCAATAGCTGTAAAACTTCCGCCGAAAAATGCAATCTCTGCATTTTTGGTGCGTTCGCCCAAATCAGAAGCCGCTTTATCAAGTGTCTGTTCAACATCAAAGGGAGTCGGCTGATATGCCTGACCTGTTATCTTATTTTGATTGCAAAAACTGCACATATGCGGACAACCGTTGTGAGGAATAAAAATTGATACATTACTGTGTTTAATAACCCATCAGCTCCAAAGCTTCTCTGGCGGCCTGTTGTTCCGCTTCTTTCTTACTTCTTCCGCCGCCTTTGCCGATTACATTACTGTTGAGATGAACTTCAACAACAAAGTGTTTGTTGTGGTCAGGACCGCTTTCACCCACGAGAACATATTCAAGCTGTTCACCGGGATTCTTCTGGATAATCTCCTGCAAGGCGGTTTTATAATCGTTAAGCTTCTTCTTCTTTGAGTTCTTGATTGCAGGAATTACAAAATTAAGAATATGTTTAGACGCAGGATCAATACCACCGTCAATATAAATTGCTGCAATCAAAGCCTCAAAGGCATCCGAAAGAATTGACGGGCGTTCTGCACCGCCGTTGTTTCTTTCGCCTTTACTTAAAACAAGGTACTTTCCGAGTTCAATCTGCTTTGCAAATTCAAAAAGAGTTTTCTCGCAGACAAGTGACGCTCTGAGCTTTGTCAATTCGCCTTCGGGAAGTTCGGGACAATGCTTGAAAATATAATCGGAAACAACAATTGAAAGTACCGCATCGCCGAGAAATTCAAGTCTTTCATTATATTTTATGTGTTTAGCCTTATGTTCATTTGCATAAGAAGAATGAGTAAGTGCCTCTGTAAGCAAATCTGTATTTTTGAATGTATAGCCGATTCTCTTTTGTAAATCTTCCATTATAAAACTCCTAAAGCAACATTATTTGCAAAAATTAAAGTGATGAAGAGATCGCTTCAATAGCATTTGCTTTTACATATTCAACAGAAAGTCTGATAGCATTCTTAACTGTAACAGCCTTGGCACTTCCGTGTGCTTTGAACACCGGCTTTGATGCACCGAGAATAGGCGCACCGCCGTATCTGTTGTAATCAAAATGCGTTTTCATATTTTTAAGGTCCTTCATAACAAGACCTGCTGCAAGTTTACCCTTGACACTGCCCATAAACATATTTTTAATCTGATTCATCATTACAAGAGCAACGCCCTCATATGTTTTGAGAATCAAATTACCTGTAAAACCGTCACAAACTACGACATCACATACTCCGTTCGGAATATCCCTGCCTTCTACATTTCCGATGAAATTCAAGTTGCTGTTTTGAAGAAGCTCATGCGTATTTCTGTAAAGTTCTGTTCCCTTGTGTTCTTCTGCACCGACATTGGCAAGTCCGACACGGGGGTTTTTGATACCCATAACCTTTTCCATATATATTGAACTCATAACAGCAAACTGATACAGCATTTCAGGACGGCACTCAACATTTGCACCGCCGTCCATAAGCATAAAGAATCCGCTTTCAGACGGCATAACAGGAGCAAATGCGGGGCGCTTAATCCCCTTAATTCTTTTTATTGCAAGAGTTGCGCCGACACACAACGCACCGCTGTTTCCTGCACTGACAAATGCATCGCCCTTGCCCTCGTTAAGCAAGCGAAGACCTACAGCCATAGAACTGTCCTTTTTTTCTTTAAGAACAGACTCAGCAGAATCTTCCATTGTGATTTTCTGTGTACAATGACAAATATCAATATTATTCATTGAAAGTGAATTTTCCGAAAATACATTTTTAATTTTGGTTTCATCACCGGTCAAAGTTACATTTATGTTATATTCGGCAACTGCCTCAACACAGCCTTTGATAATTTCCAATGGAGCGTTATCACCGCCGAATGCGTCAACAATTATGTTCATTCCATTCACCTTAAATATCCTTTAAATAATTATCCAAACTTTTTAATGCTCTTGCAGAATAAGCTGCACCACGCTCTTTTTTATCCCTCGGTCGGTTTTCAAGCTCCGGCAAAACTCCAAAGTTTGCACCCATTGGCTGAAACTTTTTAACCGACGAATCAGAGATGTATGCCGAAAGTGCGCCAATCATTGTATCATTTGGTAATGTAATTGTGCTTTTCCCCTCAGCAACTCGACAAGCATTTATTCCTGCCATAATTCCCGAAGCTGCGGATTCCATGTATCCTTCAACACCTGTAATCTGACCGGCAAAAAAAAGACTATGATTGTCCTTAACAGAAAAATCGCTGTTAAGTATTCTCGGCGAATCAAGAAAAGTATTTCTGTGCATAACACCATAACGAACAAAGTCTGCATTATGAAGTGCAGGAATAAGCGAAAACACTCTCTTTTGTTCGGGAAATTTAAGATTAGTCTGAAATCCTACAAGATTGTACATATTGCCGGCTTTGTTTTCTTTTCTGAGCTGAAGAACCGCCCAAGGTCTGTGACCTGTTTTTGGATTTACAAGACCGACAGGTTTCATAGGTCCAAAGCGAAGTGTTCCCTCGCCTCTTTGTGCCATTATCTCAACAGGCATACAGCCCTCATAAACTTTCGGATTGCTGACATCGCAATCATGCAAAGGAGCTCTTTCTGCCGATATGAGTGCATTGTAGAAGGTTTCATATTCCTCCTTATTCATCGGACAGTTGATATAATCGTCACCGTCGCCCTTATCGTATCTTGATGCACAAAAAGCGTACTCCATGTCAATACTTTCAGCGGTAACAATAGGAGCGGCGGCATCAAAAAACGAAAGTGAGGAACCGAACATTCCCCTTATATATTCGGCAAGCGGTTCAGAAGTAAGCGGTCCGCTTGCCACAACCGTGATTTCATCTTTCGGAATTTCACAAACTTCTTCTTCGTAAACCTCAATAAGCTCACAGCTCTTTATACCTTCCGTTGCAAGAGAAGAAAAAATATCTCTGTCAACGGCAAGCGCTCCGCCTGCAGGAACTTTGCAGGCATCTGCACACTTCATAAGGAAAGAATCGAGTCTGCGCATTTCTTCTTTCAAAAGCCCTGCGGCGCTTTCAACACGCATGGCTTTAAGAGAATTTGAACAAACAAGTTCAGCGTATTTCTCAGTATGATGAGCAGGCGTTTTTTTATTCGGTTTCATTTCATAAAGATGCACTTTTATTCCGTGAGAGGCAATCTGCATTGCCGCCTCACAACCTGCAAGTCCTGCACCGATTACATTAATATGCATTTATTTATCATCCGTATCTGCTGTTTTAGTATAACCGCATCCCTCTGTTGCACAGAACAATGTCGGCTTTTTGCCTTTTTTCTTGAAGAGAATTCCTCCGCACTGCGGACACTTCTCGTTTGTTGGCTCATTCCAACTTACAAAATCACACTTGGGATAGTTGGAGCAGCCGTAAAAAATTCTTTTTGTCTTGGTACGCTTGATAATGACATCGCCGCCGCACTTCGGACACTTAACACCCGTTTTTTCTACATACTTAATGATGTTTTTACATTCAGGGTATCCGGGGCAGGCAATAAATTTACCGTATCTGCCGACTTTAACAACCATCTTACGACCGCACTTGTCACAGATAATATCAGTTTCGTCTTCTTTTAAGTGAAGCTTTACGCCTTCCATATCTGCTTTTGCTTTTTTGAGAGTTTTATCAAAATCTCCGTAGAAATTGTCAAGCAAAGCATGCCACTCTTCTGTTCCTTTTTCAACCTTATCAAGGTCTTCCTCCATCTGATTTGTAAACTTTACATTTACGATCTTTGGAAAACGCTCTTTCATAAGATTGGTTGTAACCTCACCGAGTTCCGTAGGAACAAGGCTTTTGCCCTCACGCTTAACATATTCATGACTTGTAATTGTTGTAATTGTTGCGGCATAAGTTGACGGTCTGCCAATGCCGTATTCTTCAAGTGCTTTGATGAGTGACGCCTCCGTATATCTTGCAGGCGGCTGTGTAAAGTGCTGATTTTTCTTTAACTCTTTACATCTCACAATCATATCTTTTTCAAGAGGTGGGAGCTGTGTAGTCTTTTCTTCTTCAACATCCTTGCTTTCCACATAAAGTGTTGTAAAGCCTTCAAAATCAACTCTGTATCCTGACGCCTTAAATGTATAACCGTTGGCAACAATATCAGCCTGTGTTGTTTTCTGGATACAATCAGCCATTTGTGATGCAGTAAATCTGTTCCAAATGAGCTTATATAGCTTATACTGATCCGATGTAAGGCTTGCCTTTACGCTGTCGGGAGTAAGAGATGGCATTGACGGTCTTATAGCTTCATGACCGTCCTGTGCATTACTTCTCGATTTAAAAAATCTTGGCTTTGGCGGAAGAAACTTTTCACCGTAAGAATTTTTTATGTATTCGGTTACCTCTTCAATTGCAACATTTGAAATTCTGAGTGAGTCTGTTCTCATATAAGTGATAAGACCGGTTGCACCCATACCTTCGATATCAACGCCTTCGTAGAGTTCCTGAGCAACCTTCATTGTTCTTCTCGATTGGAAACCGAGTTTTCTCGATGCTTCCTGCTGAAGAGTTGATGTTATAAACGGAGGTGCAGGAGATTTCTTTCTAGTACCGTTCTTAACCTTTGTAATTACATACTCGGCATTTTGAAGATCAGCCTCAATTTTATCAGCCTGTTCACCGTTTGTGATTTTTATTTTTCCGTTTTCATCGGAATATAAAGATGCAGAAAAAGATTTTCTGCTGCCCTTTGGGATGAACTTTGCATCAATCGACCAGTATTCCTCAGGCTTAAATTTTCTGATTTCCTCTTCCCTGTCAACAATAATCCTTACAGCAACAGACTGAACTCGTCCTGCAGAAAGACCTCTTCTGATTTTCTGAGAAATAAACGGACTGAGTTTATAACCGACAAGTCTGTCAAGAATTCTTCTTGCCTGCTGAGCATTTACAAGGTCAATATTAATTGATCTCGGATTGCTCATACCGTTTGTAACACCGGATTTTGTAATTTCATTGAATTCCACACGGTTAGTTTCATCTGTGGGTAAACCGAGAATATAGGCAAGATGCCAAGAAATTGCCTCTCCCTCACGGTCAGGGTCGGTTGCTAAATAAATATGCTCGCTTTTTTCAGCGGCTGATTTTAAATCATCAACAAGTTTTTCTTTTCCTTTTATAATTTCATACTTTGGAGCAAAGTTCTTTTTTATATCAACACTTAATCTTGATTTAGGCAAATCACGGACATGACCCATTGAGGCAACAACCTCGTAACCGCTACCAAGGTATTTTTTAATTGTTTTTGCCTTAGCAGGTGACTCAACAATTACTAAATCTGACATATGTTTTCACTGCCTTTCTGCCCTGTTATGTGTAAAAGGGCAACGGAATATCGGATAACGAATAATAATATTCGGTAAATATCATTTTAAAATATAATTTCTTCCCTGTAATGCCGAAACAAGATCTTTCATTTCAAGCATCGTAAGTGCGGTAAGCACCTTAAACACAGGGATTTTCAAATCAGCTGAAATTTTATCTATATGAACAGGCTCATTACCGATGTATTCATATACATCCTGAGCTGTTTTTGGCAAATTTAAGTTTTCTTTATGAACAGGTTTTGGCACAACCGTTTCTGATTTTTCTGATACATACGGCACTGCGGTTTTAGCCGGGTGTTGATCATTTTGTTTATTAACATAAATTCTTGCAGGAGCTCGTTTTCTTATACCTTTAACAGGAAAATTGCCCGTATCAGCAAGAGAAATATTGTCAATATCAAATTCATCATCAGTGGTTGCATACAGGCTGTCAAACTCGCAGAGTATGTCCATAAAATCGGTAACGGGTATTGCAAGACCTTCTTTAATGAGAGCGTTTGAACCTTCATTCTGAGGGCTGTTATTTCCGAGCAGAGCAAAAATTGTTTTGCCTTGTTCTGCGGCAAGATTTGCGGTAATAAGCGAACCGCTCTTCTTTCCCGCTTCCATAACAAGCAATCCGTCCGATAAAGCGGCTATAATCCTGTTTCGGGCAGGGAAATAGTAATTTCTCGGTGTTTCATCAGGCGGATACTCTGTAATGACAGCACCTCTTTTTGGAATTGTACTTCTAATATCTGAATTTTCCCTGAGATATGAACAATTAAGTCCGCAACCTCTGACACAAATTGTAATTCCGTCAGTAGCAAGTGCACCTCTGTGTGACGCACCATCAACACCTAATGCACCTCCGCTGACTATAATTGTTCCGTATTTTGAAAGTGCATATGCAAAACGGTAGGAATTTTCTATTCCATACTTAGTTGCTCTGCGAGTACCGACAATACCGATTGAAAAAGTATTGTCAATATCAGGCATAACACCGTTTATATATATGAGAGCAGGAGGACATTCAATATTGTAAAGACATTTCGGAAACAATTCATCGTCAATGCATAATATCGAATAATTGCATTCAATACATCTGTCTACGATTTTCTTAGCGTCATCAAGAGCGGTTGAAGAAAATCGTTCAAGGTCTTTTTGTGAAAAAATTCCGCAAAGACGCCACTCCGAAATACCGCCGTAATAAAAGGCAGACACATCGGAATACATTTCGGATATTCTCTTTACCTTTGGATTATTATAGCCTATCGAAAGTGTAATCCAAATCCAGTAACAGGCATTACGCGAAATCATTTCATCATTTCCCACATTATTATTGACGCCGCAACGGCGGCATTAAGCGACTCGGCTCTTCCCTCCATAGGAATAGTAATTTTATGTTTACAGGCACTTATTGTTTCTTCTTTAAGACCGTTTCCTTCATTACCTACTGCAACAATGCAAGGCGAAACAAAGGGAGTCGTTGTAATCTTATCAGCCGACGCCGATACGACCGCCGCATAAGATTCAAGTTCACTGTGTGCATTCAGATAACCTGAAATTGTATCCGACACAACAAACGGAAGTCTGAACACTGCCCCCATACTGCCTCTTACAACTTTAGGACTGTAAATATCGCAACAATCGGCAGAAAGAACGATACCGGTAACATTCAGAGCCTCAGCCGTTCTAAGAATTGTACCTAAATTGCCGGGATCCTGCAGATTATCGAGTGCCAAAAATTTGTCACCAGTCTTTATTTTATCAAAACAAGCAGTTTTGTCAAGTGCTTTTATTACACACAGAAATCCTTGAGGCGACTCTGTATCACACATCTGATTAAATATCTTATCAGATACAATGAATGTTTTGTCGGAATATTTTTGCAGATTTGAAAAGTCATCCGCATATTTCTCACTGGCCTTTTCACTTGCGAAAAAGGTGTCAATATGTGCTTTACTGAGCATTGCGTCCATACAAATGCGAACACCTTCTGCAATGAAAAGTCCTGATTCACGCCTATATTTTGCACTTTTTCTGAGCTTTACGGCATTTTTTATATTAGAATTATCTTTGCTTGAAAGTATAGTCATAAAACCATCCAATTTTCTGTAAAAAACAATTGCGTTTGGGATAACCCAAACGCAATTACAAAGTAAGTTAAATTAAGCGTTCTTAGCCTGTTCAACAAGTGAAGTAAAAGCAGCAGGGTCTGAAATTGCAATTTCAGAGAGCATCTTACGGTTAAGAGCAATGCCAGCCTTCTTCAAGCCGTTCATGAAAGTTGAATAATTTGTGCCGTTAGCCTTGCAGGCAGCAGAAATACGAGTAATCCAAAGACGACGGAAATCTCTCTTTCTCTGCTTACGACCGATATATGCATAATTGCCGGACTTCATAACAGCCTGTTTAGCCATTTTAAAGTGTCTTGATTTTGCACCCCAGTAACCCTTAGCAAGCTTTAATGTCTTTTTTCTTCTTTTGCGAGTCATCATCGCACCTTTTACTCGTGCCATTATATATTACCTCCGTTTATGTTAGTTAGTAGTCCTCAATGATTATTTGTAAGGAATAAGACGCTTGATCTGAGCTGTGTTTGTCTTATCTGCAGCAACAGTCTGACGAAGACCTCTTTTACGCTTTGTTGTCTTCTTGTTCAAGATGTGACTTTTGTTAGCGTGAGCACGGATAACCTTACCGTTCTTAGAAAGTTTGAATCTCTTTTTGGCACCGCTGTGAGTTTTAATTTTAGGCATATTAGTATCCTCCTTAGCTTTAATTACTTATTAGTCTTTGGTGCAAGAAACATAAGCATATTTCTGCCTTCAAGCTTTGCAGGCTTTTCGACAACAGCTGTTTCACTGCAAGCATCAGCAAATCGTTTCATTGTTTCAAGACCGATCTCAGGGTGTCCCATTTCACGACCTCTGAAACGAATTGAAACCTTAACCTTATCGCCGTGTTTGATAAACTTCAGAGTATTATTAAGCTTTGTATTAAAATCGTGTGTATCGATATTAAGAGAAAGCCTTACTTCCTTGATATCAACAACTCTCTGATTTTTTCTTGCTTCCTTTTCCCTTTTAGCCTGTTCAAAACGGTATTTTCCGTAATCCATAATTTTGCATACAGGAGGATTGCTCTGCGGAGCAATTTTAACCAAGTCAAGGTTCTTCTGTTCTGCCAAATCAAGTGCTTCTTTAGCTGACATAATGCCAAGCTGCTGACCATCAGAGCCGATAATTCTCAACTCTTTGTCACGGATTTCTTCGTTAATCTGAATTTCTTTCTTGCTGATGGGTAAACACCTCCAAAGTCTCATAAAAACAATAAATGCGGACAGAAACACTCCGTCCGCATAACAATACTAAAAAACTTTGGTATTGACCCGTGCAGACGGCACCCCACAGGTGAAAGCATCTCTGCTTTGCTTTATTTTACCTGACTATTATATTACATATACATTTATTTGTCAAGCGTTAATTTCGATAAAATAAAATTTATTTTTTCAACTTGCTATTGCAATTTGCGATATTTAAAATTTCTTAAAAATTAAAACTCGAAATTCGGTCAAACTGAATTTCGAGTTTTCTGCAAACCGAGAGCAGAGAAGTCATTCTCTGCTCCGATTATTATGCTTTGTACGCCAAAATAATTATTTAACCATGCTTGCAACTTCTGCGGCAAAGTCATCCTGACGCTTTTCAATGCCCTCGCCCTTTTCAAAGCGAACGAATTTCTTGATTTCGATAGAACCGCCAAGCTCCTTAGCAGTATTCTGTGTGTACTGCTTGATGTTGATCTTATTGTCCTTAACGAACTCCTGGTCAAGAAGGCAGTTCTCCTTGTAGAACTTACCAATCTTACCCATAACAATCTTGTCAGCAATCTGCTCCGGCTTACCTTCGTTGATTACCTGCTGACGCATAACTTCTTTCTCATGCTCGATGATTTCTGCAGGAACTTCACTCTCATTGAGATAAGGGGTGTTAAGAGCTGCAATCTGCATTGCAACATCCTTGCCGTATGCAACAAACTCCGGCTTTGCAGCGAGGTCTGTATCAAAGTTAACGAGAACGCCAATCTTACCGCCTGCGTGTACATAAGCAACACAAGCACCTTCCATACGCTCAAAACGACGAATCTGGATATTCTCGCCAATTGTGAGAACCTTTTCCTGAAGCATTTCAGCGATTGTCTGCTCTGAACCTGTTGCCTTGAGTGTGAGGAGAGCCTCAACATCAGCAGGGTTCTGCTCGATAATTGTGTTAGCACAAGCCTTAACAAAATCCATAAATGAATCGTTCTTAGCAACAAAGTCTGTTTCAGCGTTAACTTCTACAACAACACCTACTGAGAGGTCATCGTTTGTGCAAGCGTATGCAACGCCTTCTGCTGCTATTCTGCCTGCCTTCTTAGCCTGCTTAGCAAGTCCCTGTTCTCTTAAAAAGTCAACTGCTTTATCCATATCACCGTCGGCATTTGTGAGTGCCTTTTTGCAATCCATCATGCCGCAGCCTGTTTTTTCTCTTAATGCTTTTACATCCTGAGCTGTAAATGCTGCCATTTTGAAAACATCCTTTCAAATAAATTTATATAAAACGGGGTTATAATCACAAATGATTATTCAGCTGTCTCTTCCTCAACAGCTGCAGCGCCCATGCGGCCCTCTCTGCCTTCGATAACAGCGTTAGCCATTGCACCTGCAATAAGCTTTACTGCACGAATAGCGTCATCGTTACCCGGGATTACATAGTCAATCTCATCAGGATCGCAGTTTGTATCTACGATAGCAACGATCGGGATATTGAGCTTCTTTGCCTCTGAAACGGCAATTCTTTCTTTTCTTGGATCAACAATGAAAAGTGCGCCGGGCATCTCTGTCATATCCTTGATACCGCCCATGAACTTCTCAAGCTTCTCAATTTCGAGGTTGAGCTTAATAACTTCCTTCTTAGGAAGAAGATCAAATGTGCCGTCTTCCTGCATAGCACGGAGCTGCTTTAAACGAGCAATTCTTCTTCTGATTGTTGCAAAGTTTGTGAGCATACCGCCGAGCCATCTTGCGTTTACATAGTAAGCGCCTGCACGCTCTGCCTCTTCCTTAACAGAATCCTGAGCCTGCTTCTTTGTACCTACAAAGAGAACGCTCTTGCCTTCTGCTGAAAGCTCACGAACAAAGTTGTAAGCTTCTTCAAGCTTCTTTACACTCTTCTGAAGGTCGATAATGTAGATACCGTTACGCTCAGTAAAAATGTACTCAGCCATCTTAGGGTTCCATCTTCTTGTCTGGTGACCAAAGTGAACACCTGCTTCAAGAAGCTGTTTCATTGAAACTACTGCCATAATAAAAATCCTCCTTAGGTTAAAACCTCCGCTGTGCCTTTGTTTTTATCAACGCAATAAGCAAATTCTATGAATCTGCCACCCTGTTGACAAGCATCAGCGTGCGAATTGCCTGTATATTATACCATAAAAGTAAAAAAAATCAAGTGTTTTCGAAAAAGTTTTTTCAAAAACACCTGATATTTTCTTAAATATTAAATTGTTTTCGGAAACTCCGATCAATACCACAAATCAAAGAATCTTACATTACCGATGCTTGTGATGTAATTCTGTGATTCATGCCAGCTGCTTGAACCGACATAGAAACAAAGAACTCTGTGCTGAACCGCCGAGCCGTTCTGATCAAAGATAAAGGAAACAGCATTTTTTACATCCTGATTCGGCGCATAAGCAGTCGAACCGTAATACTGATATTCCGAAATAATTCTGTCAATTGATGTTGTGTTTGAACGGTTCATTGCGTCACGGATTGACTGTGCGATAAGGGCACAGCCTGTGTAACCCATTGAACCACCTTCGCCCATTACAAGTCTTTCGAGTTTCTCTCTGTCATAGCTTGAAAGAGAAACAGGAGAAGGATTGTAGGACGGATCCGGATTGGCGATACTTACAAGGTAGCCACTCTGAGAGTTTGACGAGCTTGATGTACTGTCTGTATAGCCGTAATCCGATGAATTAGATGCGGAACTGCTGTTGTCCGATGAACTGTCAACATAGCTTGTATAGCTCTGTGGAGTTCGGCTTGAAGTTTCTGACTCCGAAGGCTCTGAGTTTAAACTTTCAGCCTTTTTGGAAGCCTGTGAACTTTCGGCTTTCTTCTTCGCAGTTTTTGCAGATTTAGTTTCCTTTTCAGTTGTTTTCTGTGTAGTCGCTGCGGATGTTGTAATCTCTTGGGTTACGGGGGCAGTAGTTTCTTCAACGCAGTTATCTGTAATAACGAGTGAAAAATCATTGATGTTACCGACTGCAAGCGAAGCAGCACGGCTGTCTTCAAAAGCATCTACATCCGGCGCAAGAGTTGTTGTCGGAACAACAAGAGCAGCTGCCGCCAGAGATACCGCAATAGCATAGGACAATGCCTTAAAGCCTTTGCGCTTTGACTTCTTTTCGGGTTTGCGAGTTCTCTTTGAACTCTCCGAATTGTTGTCACATCCGTAGTGTTTATAGTTTGTCGCTCTCAAAAATTTATCCTCCCTGTGATTTTTGCACATTAAGGTAACTACTATAACTGCCGTCAAAAGCAAGCGTATATACAAGATGTAGTTATCTGTTTAAAAATGTGCCAAGTCCTTTAGTCGTAAAATTTTATCAAACACACAATTGCAATTGTATTAAAGCACAAACTTTTGAAAATTGCAAGTTTGACAGAGGAAGATAAATTGTAACAATTGTAATCAAAATGTTACTTATGTGGTTTTAATTTCTTAAAAAAATAATGATTTGTGCATTATGCATAATTTAGCGAATATTTCTTAGGTTATTTTGCCTTAATGCGAAAATTTGAAAAAATTCAAAATTTAGCCCCAAAACGGGGTTTTTTCGGCTTTTTTACTGGCTTTGGAGTCTGGCAACTGATGATTACCGTATCCTCTCCTATGAGGTCAATTTTCTCCCACGGAATTATGTAGTCCTGACATTTTCCCACCAGACTAAAAAATCCGGGTCTGCCGAAAATAACAATTGACACAACAGTTGCGCATTGGGTATCCACAATAACATCGTCGATAAATCCTATTCTTGTTCCGTCACAGGCGCTTATGACTTCCTTATGTCTTAAATCGGTAAATCTGCAATTCATATAACCACTCCGAAATCTGTTTTTGATATACATATATATGAAAAGGAACGGTCATTATATTCATTGACATTTATATCATAATTTGTTAAAATTGAATCACAATATTTTCGCAGAAAAGGAGCGATAATTATGAATTATGTATTTATGACAGATGCCTCCTGCGACCTTACACAGGAACTTGTTAACGAAATCGGCGTTGAAGTTCTTCCGATGGAATTTCATATGGAGGACAAGTCGTATCTTCATTATCCGGATTGCAGAATGATGAGCCTCTCGGAATTCTACAGTAAGCTTAAAGAGGGTATTGATTCAAAGACAACACAGATTAACTATGACAGCTTTTACAAGAGCTTTGAAAACTATCTTAAAGCCGGCAAAGATATCATTTACACAGGCATTTCAACAGGTTTGAGCGGAACATACAACACCTGTATGATGGCTGTTAAGGATTTAAAGGAAGTTTATCCGGACAGAAAGATTATTGCAATTGATTCTCTTTGCGATTCTGCAGGACTCGGACTTCTCATCTACCTTGCAGGCAAAAAATACAGCGAAGGCGCTACAATTGACGAACTAAAAGAATACATTGAAGACACCCGTATAAAAGTATGTCATTGGTTTGTTGTTGAAGACCTTGATCAACTCAAGAGAGGCGGTAGAATTTCCGCTGTTTCCGCAACATTCGGCAAAGCTTTGCAAATTAAACCGCTCCTCAGTGTTGACGATGAAGGTCATCTTATCAATGTTGCAAAAATCAGAGGTAAGAGCAATGTTGTTCCGGCTCTTGTAAAACACCTTGAAAGAGACGCCGAAAATCTCAAAGACAGCGTTGTTATGGTTGCCCATGCGGATAATCCGGAAGGCGCCGAAGAACTTAAAAAGGCAATCAAGGGTAAGTGCAAGGAAGTTGTCATGACGGATATCGGTCCTGTAATCGGTACTCATGTAGGTTCGGGAATGCTGGCAGTCCTTTTCCTCGGCACAAGAAACCTTAAATCATAATCAAAATACAGCAAAATACGTAATAAGCGTGCAGTCTGAATTAAACTGCACGCTTTTCTTTTGTCAGTCCCTTGTGTAATATAAAAGGCACATTACACTTACGCCGACAAATCCGCCTATAAACAATCCGATAATTAATCCTGCAATCAATAATTTACCTCCTGACCATATTTTGACAATTATTATTTTCCGCTTGTGAGATAATAAGCAAAGGTAATAAATTTAATGGAAATGTTATTAGAACAGCATTCCGCAGGGGGAATAAAATGAAATCTGTTTACATAGATGTACTGATTACCGTAAATGTTTTCATTGACTTTATACTTATTTTATGCACCAAAAAGGCGCTTTGCATCAACACCTCGTTTAAAAAAATGTTGCTTGCGTCGCTTCTGGGGGGAGTGCAAAGTCTTATTGCACTTTTCCCTCCCCTGCCTTTCTTTTTGAATATACCTATCGATGTTTTATGTGCCGCCGGAATTGTGTTATGTGCATTCGGCAAGTGTCCGTTTAAGTGTTTTATCAAACGAATATCCGTGTTTCTTTCTCTCTCATTTTCATTCTGCGGAATTATGATGTTTCTGTACAACGCTTTCAAACCGAAAGGTATGGAAGTATACAACGACACAGTGTATTTTAACATTTCGCCCGTCCTCCTGATTATTTTAACTCTTGTCTGTTATTATATTCTCAAATTGACGAAAATATTGACGAAGGGGGGCAACGGTTCGGGAGTTTGCAAAGTTGAAATCAAGGTTAACGAACAAAGCTATTTTTTCCCTGCAAAGATTGATACGGGTTGCAACCTTGTTGAACCGTTTTCGGGAAATTATGTCATTATTGCTGAACAAAATATTTTTGATGATTATGTTCCCGATGAAACCAAAACAAGGATTATTCCGTTTGAAAGCCTTGGCGGAAACGGAATTGTAAAAGGATTTCCTCCCGATAAGGTTAAAATTGACGGCAAGGAAATCTACAAAAGCATTTATATAGGCATATGTAACGATGTATTGAAAGGAGATGTTAAGGCAATCATACCGTACGAACTTGTAAAAATATCAGAATAGGAGCAATGTTATGTTTTTAATGAAGGTTATTCAGAAAATCCGATTTGCACTCGTTATTGAAAATGAAATATTCTACATTAACGGCAGTGAAACTCTCCCCCCACCGCTTACACGAGAAGAAGAACAGCATATTATGGAGAATATTGCAAAAGGAGACAGTAAGGCAAGAGAACCGCTTATTGTCCACAATTTAAGACTTGTGGTATATATTGCAAAAAAGTTTGAAACTCCGAATGCAAGTGCGGAGGATTTGATTTCAATAGGCACAATCGGGCTTATCAAGGCGGTGAACACCTTTTCTCCCGAAAAGAATATTAAGCTTGCAACCTACGCATCAAGATGTATTGAAAACGAAATTCTGATGTTTTTACGAAAATCATCACAACTGAAAAACGAGGTATCGATTGACGAACCGCTGAACACGGACTGGGACGGCAATGAACTGCTCTTATGCGATGTTCTCGGAAGCGATCCTGACACGGTAAACAGAAATATTGAATGCGAGCTTGAAAAAAGTCTTGTTTTGCAGGCAGTTTCAAAGCTTCGTGACCGAGAATGTCTTATTATGGAGTTAAGATTCGGACTTAACGGACGAAAGGAACACACGCAAAAGCAGGTTGCCGACAAGCTTGGAATTTCGCAGTCATACATATCAAGGCTTGAAAAGAAAATTATTCGCCAATTAAAAATTGACCTTGACAAAGCAGTATGATTTTTGTCTGAACTCGAACCAATAACATATTTCATATTAAAAACGAGAGCAACAGGCAATTTTGTCCTGATGCTCTCGTTTTTTATAAAACAGTATCTGAGGGATTGGTGACAGTATCAGAATCATTATTATCTCCGTCACCCATAATATCGTCAATTCCGTCTTCAATATCATCCATCATATCCGAACCCGAATTTCCTGTTTCATTTTCTTCGTTACCGATGAAACCGTCCGAATCTGAAACTTCTCCGTTTTCAGTCATACTTTTTGAAGTTTCCTGCGTATTTGATGTTTGTGAAGTCTGACTTGTTGTGTCAGTCATACTGTCGTTTTTATCATTGCCGCAACCAGTGATAAAACATACTGAAATTAAAGCTACGGCAAACAGACCTAAAAATTTTTTCAAACTAATCAATCCTTATAAAAATAAAATGGTACTGAATCAACAGCACCATTATTATTTACGGAATTTTTCGTAATATTTAATTTGGAATTTAATAATTTTAATCTTTGGCAATAACAAGATGAGGGTACGGAATTGTGATACCGTTTTTATCAAACTCTTTCTTGACATTTTCTTGCAGGAAGAAATAAACCTCGTAGTAATCATCAGGAGTTGCCCATGCAAAAACTTTAATCTGCACTCCGCTGTCAAGATGTTCACCGACTCTTACAGTAGGTTCGGGATCTTTTAAAATCATCTCATTTGTTGCCATAAGGTTGAGAATAATCTCACGCACCTTGTCGATATCATCATCATAGCTTACCGAGAAAATACAGTCAACCCTTCTCTGCTCAACCATTGTGCAGTTTACAACATTGTTTGATGTGAGTCTTGAATTAGGAATTGTCACAAGCTTATTATCAAGTGTATGCACGGTTGTTGAGAAAATATTGATTTCCTCAACCGTTCCTTTTACTCCCTCAAAATCAAGAATATTACCCGACACAAACGGTTTGTTTATCAAAATTACAAGTCCGCTGACAACATTTTTCAGCAAATCCTGTAATGCAAGACCTGCTGTAAGGGCTGCCGCACCGAGTGCCGTAATAAGCGACGCAACATTCACACCGATTGTCCCGAGTGCAGTTACTGCAACAATGAAATAGAAAATCACCTTGAGAACGGACAATACAAAGCCTTCGGCTGTACCGTCCATTCGTGATTTATTAAGGATTTTTCGGAGAATCCCTATAATCAACCTGGTAATTATATATCCGATAACAATTACAGCTACACACACAAGAGCCTTTGAAAGATATTCAAGCAACTTTTCTTCAGTGATATTCATATCTACACCTCTGCATCAACAAGAAATTCGGAAATCTTCTCTCCGTTCTCATAAACAGAAACCACTATATTGCCGTTTTCATCAAAAGAAACGCTCTTACCTGTGCGAACACCGTTTTCATAATTGCTCACATCAATAAGATTTCCGTTTCTGTCAAATCTTGCACCATAGCCGTCAGGAGTATTATTATCCCACTTACCCGCATGCATTGTACCGTCACTCAGCCTGTAACCGACACCGCCGCCGTTGCGTGAATTATCGGTCCAGTTTCCAACATAATTTATACTGCCGTTGTTATAATAGCAAACACCGAATCCGTTGCGCCTGTCATCAAGGTATTCACCGTCATATGAGGTCATACCGTCAGGAGAAACCGTTCTGCCTCTGCCTGTTCTGCAATTATTTTCATCAAGATTACCGAAGTAGGTATACCTTCCCGATTTAGTAAGAATCACCACATCACAATGGGATTCTTCTTCGTTTACAATTTCAGGATTTTCTTCATCGGATTCTTCTGTCGGCACATCATCTATTTGGCAATGTGTGCCGATATTTGCTTCAACATTTTCAAAATCAGTTTCTTCATCTTCGGAAGCTTCACCGGAGCTGTCAACAGTTACAACATTTTCGGAATCTTCTGTCTGTTCATCTGATGTTTCTGCGACAGCGTCTGTATCATCTGCAATTTCATGTTCTGAAATTTGAGAATTTTCTTCAACCTCATCATCCGAAAGCTGTTCGTCTTTCTCGCCTGTTACAATTTTAACTTCCGCTGGTTCAAAATCTTCTTCGGCAGTATGATTTATAATTTCACCGAACAAATCCTTATTTGTCTTGTGAGCCTCAACAAGAATTTTTTCGATAATATCGTATGCCGAATAATCTTTCTTACTCACGGGTTCAGCCGTGTCGGAAACATTTGGAATATCTTCATCCGTAAGATAAGCGCAATCTTCGAGATTATAAGCATTTTCGGGAACAAAATCATTTTTGAACAAATCACCGTTAAACACAAATCCGCTGTTGCCGTAGGATTTTTTCTCCGTAAACGGCATATCTGACGGTAAAAAACTTGCATCATACCAGAGCATACCCACATTTGAATATATCAAAACCCTTGAATTTTCGTTTGACTGCTTATCAGATGGGAAAAGAGTTTTTACGGAAACAATCCCGTTATCGTCAATATCTTCGGTGACAAGAGTTATAATTCCGCTGACTTTGCGTGGATATATTCTCGTGATAAGCTTATCGGCAATGCTTCTGTTAAAATATTCCGTGCGTAACCATGTATGATTACGGTCAAAAAATTGTCTTTTGAATACAATTCCCCTGTCATTGTAAGTTATAACAGAATAAACTCCGCCTGTTGCCCTTTTTACAGACTGATAAGGAAGATTATCCCTTGTTACCTTCCACGAAAGCGGTTCATCCTTCGTCAGCAGACAAGACATCTTGTAATCCATACCGTGAAGTTCGATTTCGGTAATTTCTTTTTGCTCTTTGCAGCCTGAATTAAAATAGTTTGCACGGACACCCGCAAGTGCATCATTCTTAAAATCAAGTTTTTCATAGTCTGAAACAAGAACGGAATATATAATTAAGCCGTCAGTCAGCTTTTGAGATTGTTCAAGCATTATGAATTATTCCTTTCAAGAAAATTCTGTGTAGCGTAACCCTAAAAGAAAATAAAGGGCGAACAATGTCCGCCCTGAAATAATCGAGTTATATTTAAATCAGATAGAAATTGTCATAGCAATCTTGTAAAGCTCTTCATCAAACACACGAGGCATATCAAGTGCTTCGTTGATATCAAGATCAACAATCTTGCCGCCCTGCATTGCAACAACTCTGTTACCGATATTCTGTTCAAGAAGTTCAACAGCCTTAAAGCCCATCTGGCTTGCAACAACTCTGTCACGAAGTGTCGGAGAACCGCCACGCTGTACATGACCGAGGACTGTAGCTCTTGCCTCGATACCAAGACGCTGTTCTACATACTTTGCAAGATCTCTTACACCGCCGACACCCTCGGCAACAACAACGATAAAGTGTTTTTTGCCTGTTTTCTGAGTGTTGATGATTCTTGCGATTACATCTCTTTCGATATTGTACTGAACCTCAGGAACGAGGATAGCTGTAGCACCTGTTGCGATACCTGTCTGGAGAGCAATATCACCGCAGCGTCTGCCCATAACCTCAACTACAGAACAACGGTCGTGTGACTGTGCTGTATCACGGATACGGTCAACCATCTGAATAGCTGTGTTCATAGCTGTATCAAAACCAACCGTGTATTCGGAGCAGGCAATATCGTTATCAATTGTGCCGGGAACACCGATACAGTTAATACCTGCGTTTGTAAGGCAACGAGCACCTCTGAATGAACCGTCACCGCCGATTACAACAACACCGCTTACACCGATGCTTCTGCAAAAATCGGCAGCTCTCTGAATACCGGCAGGAGTAGCGTACTCTTCGCTTCTTGCTGTGTAAAGCATTGTACCGCCGTTACCGATGATATCAGATACACTTCTGAGGTTCATTTCCTCAACATCACCGTTGAGCAAACCATTATATCCACGGTAAACACCGTAAACCTTCATTCCTTTATTTATACCGGCACGAACTACAGCTCTGACAGCCGCATTCATACCGGGAGCATCGCCGCCGCTTGTTAATACTGCAATTGATTTCTGTGTCTGTGACATTATAATCTACCTCCATAGGTTATTAACTTCTACCATTATAATACAATTGTTTTTTGTTTACAAGTGGATTTTCGCAATTTTAAAAAAATAAAAGATTTTATTACAAAAGCATTTAATCCTTCTTACCGTTTTGTTACAAAAATATGTGAATTTGTTCATAAATACACTGTTTTCACCTCTCTGTTTCGATAAAATAACAATATTTTGTAACAAAGGCTGTAAGTTTGTTGACTTTTATATAATATTGTTTTATAATTACCCTTGGATAAGAGACAGATTTTGTGCCTGTCTTGCGACAAGTCACCTGAGTGACAATTTTTCGGGAGGATAATTTATATGACTAAGTTATATCTGGCTATTCCCTGTTATAACGAAGAAGAAGTTCTGAGGGATTCGGCGGAAAAACTGCTAAACAAATACAGCACGATGATGGCAGAGGGCAAAATTTCTGCCGACAGCCGTATTGTGTTTATTGATGACGGCTCAAAGGACAGAACATGGGAGATTATTTCAGAACTCCATACAGAAAATCCTATTTTCCAGGGCATCAAGCTTTCAAGAAACAGAGGTCACCAGAATGCACTTCTCTGCGGTCTTATGACTCTCAAAGATAAGGCTGACGCTGTGATTTCAATTGACGCAGACCTTCAGGACGATATCAACACCTTTGATGAAATGGTGGCAAAGTACGAGGACGGTTGCGATGTTGTATACGGTGTTCGTTCTAAAAGAGAAACAGACACATTCTTCAAGAGATTTACAGCAGAAGGATTCTACAAAATTCTTAATCATATGGGCGCTAAGGTTATTTTTAACCACGCTGATTTCAGACTTATGAGCAAAAGAGCGCTCAACGCTTTTTCATTATATAAGGAAACAAACATATTCCTGCGTGGTATGGTTCCGATGATCGGCTTTAAGTCTGATATTGTTACATATGAGCGTTCCGAAAGACTTGCAGGTGAAAGTAAATATCCGTTAAAGAAAATGCTTGCACTTGCGTGGGAGGGTATTACATCTCTCAGCATTCAGCCAATCAGAATGATTACATGGCTCGGTGCAATCGTGTTCGGCATCAGCCTTATTATGATTATCTACTCACTCATCAGCTTTTTCTGCGGTTGGACTGTAAGCGGTTGGTCAAGCCTTTTATGTTCAATTTGGGCAATCGGAGGACTTCAGCTCCTTGCAATCGGTGTTATAGGCGAATACATCGGAAAGATTTATATGGAAACAAAGCGCAGACCAAGATTTATTGTTGACAAAGTTCTTGATGACGATGAACAGTAATAGAATCACCAAAGTCCTGACCGGAATTTTCGGCGGAGTATTTACGGTTTGTTTTGTTTTTCTGTTTGTAAATATTATCATAATCGGCTTTGACGGAAATGTTGACAGAAGATTCGATTCATTTTCAAAGATGTTCATTCTTTTGATTTTTGCCGTTTTGACCGTCGGAATATGTGCATTGTATTTTCATTACACCTCCGATAAAAGCTGTAAGAAGATTAAAGCGAAGTCGAGATTTGAATTTAATGATAAAAATACCAAAAAGGTTATTTTTATCGGATGCGGTATTCTTCTGATTGTTGAAATTATTTTTGCGTTGCTTACCGATTTTGAACCTGTTGCCGATTTGCATAACATCAAAAGATATGCAATGTATTTTTCAACCCACGGCAATTTCAACCTCATTGAACAGGATTACGCAAACGATTATCAGTATCTTGTAAGATATCCGAATAATATGGCATTGCTTTTGATTGTGTCGCTTGTCGGAAGATTAAATTACCTTATATTCGGCCATTATGTTGATTTTGCACCTGTTGTTGTAAACATTTTTGCGATTAATATTTCAATAATGCTGACGGCATTTACAGCAAAAAGACTTTTCGGCAACAAAAAGGCTCTTTTTGTACTTGCTTTTTGTGCATTGTTTTTGCCTTATCTCACCTATCTGCCATACTATTACAGTGATTCAATGTCGATGCCGTTTCTTATCGGAGCTGTTTATCTCATTGTTTCCGCATTACAAGTTGACAACAGAAAGAGTATGTACGCAAAGCTTTGTGCTGCAGGTGCATTGATTTTCCTCGGATATAAGGTTAAGGGCAGTCTTATCATACTGTTCGCAGTCGGACTTTTATTGTTGTTCTTGAAATTCAGATTAAAAAAAGCAATCTGCCTTATTCTGGTGTTTACGGCAGGGTTTGGTGTGATTGGATTCGCATACAATACAGCCGTTGACGCTGTCAATCCGATCACGAAACAGCAGTATGAAAAATATGAATATCCTGTTACTCACTGGCTTATGATGGGGCTTAAAGGTCTTGGAAAATACGATGAGCATGATGACTATTACACTCGTTCATTTCCCTCGAAAAAAGAAAAACAGGATGCTAACATTAAGGTTATTAAAGAAAGAATAAAAGATTACAAATTTAGCGGTTTGTATAAACATATGATTGAAAAAGCTGTTTGGACATGGCAGGACGGTACATATTACATTTCGTACCATAACAGAAAGCCAAAGAATGATAATATTCTTATGGATTTTCTGCATATTGACGGAAAGTACAACAAGGCTTTCCAAAATTACAGTTCGGCTTTACAACTGTTCATTTTATTGATGATTTGTATTTCGGCAGTAAAAACTCTTATCAAACCTAAAGTTGATGAGATGCTGTTAATCAAAGGAGTTGTGTTTGCGGCATTCCTTTTCTTCCTGTTATGGGAAACAAGGTCAAGATACCTGTTTGATATGACGCCTCTGTTTATTCTGCTTACGGTTGACGGTATGGATACCGCAAGAGCTTTTCTTGATTCATTCAGAAAGCCTAAACAACAAACAGAAAAACAGGCATAATTTAATAATGTTTTCAAGTGACAGCCGAATCTGTCACTTGTTTTTTGTCATAAAATCAATGTTACAACATTACAAAATTTTTCATTAAAAATCAATATTTTCGTTTGCAATTTATTGTAATGATGCCTAAATTATGCTATTATTACTATATGTGCAATGATTTGCAAATTTCAAGCTTGAAAGGTAAAAATTATGGATTATGAAAAGCTGAAAAAGAGGGATACCTCGCTGGACATTTTGCGAATAATCGCAGTCTTTACCGTTTTATCGGTTCATTTTTTCCTACACAACGGATTTTACAGCCAGACAATCGAAGGGACACCGATGTATGTTGCTGTTGTAATGAGAACCCTGTTTTCCGTTTGCGTTCCCTTGTTCATGTTGCTGACAGGTTATTTGATGAGTAAAAAAGAACTGAGTAAAAAGTACTATTCGGGAATTACGAAAACACTTGTTGTTTTTGTAATCTCAACACTTGCGTGTATGATTTACAAAAACATTGCACAAGGTGATGTTTTTGACCTGAAATCTTTCATACTCGGAACGCTTGATTTTACCGGTTCCAACTACTCCTGGTACATTGAAATGTACATAGGGTTGTTTCTGCTTACACCGTTCCTTAATCTTGCTTACGGAAAACTTAAAAACAAAAAGCAAAAGCAAGTACTCCTTGTAACAGCTGTTTTTCTGACAATCATTCCCTCGTTATTTAATATTTTCAATTTTGGTTCACTTGATTGGTGGACTAATCCGACTTCATCTGATGAGTTTCAGAAACTTGTCCCAAGCTGGTGGCAGGGATTCTACCCCGTTGCATACTACTTTGTGGGTTGTTACATAAGAGAATACGGATTGAAAATGAAAACAAGAACAATGCTTGTACTCTTTGTTTTTTCACTTTTCGTATTCAGCACATTCAATTATTTCAGAAGCTACGGCACAACATTCAAATCGGGTACATACATTTATTGGTACGGATTTGAACCGTTTGTTTTATCTGTACTGCTTTTTCTCTTGATTAAGAGAATCAAAACCGATAACTTCCCGAAAGCCGCTAAAATTGCACTTTGGAAAGTTTCTGACCTTGCACTTGGAATTTATCTTATTTCCTTTATTTTTGACAGCATTGTTTACCCCGTACTCTGCGAAAAAGTAATATTAATGCCTGACAGACTTCCGTATTACTTTGTTACGGTTCCGATAGTTTTTGTGCTTTCCGCCGCCGCATCATTTATTATGAATCTTGTTGCAAAACTGCTTATTGACGGTTTTAAATCGCTTGCGAACATAATAAAGGATTTGCGTTCAAAGCCTGATAAAGGAAAGTGGCAGCACATAATTTTTGCTGTGCTTATGGCTTTTGCTATTGGATTTTCACTTTGGAAATGCTATTACGGTTTTGGCGGTAACGACGAATCGTTTTATCTTACAATTCCGCACCGATTAACTCTCGGTGATTCGTTACTCGGTGACGAATGGCACCTCACACAACTTTCAGGATTTTTACTTTTGCCGTTCGTATGGCTCTACACAATGATTACGCAGTCTACTGTCGGAATAATCTTTGCGGCAAGAGTTTTCTATGTAATCTGTCACGCTGTTATTGTGTGCGTTATCTATTCAAGACTTAAAAAGTACGGATATTTCTCAGTATTCGGTTGTGTGCTTTATTTCCTCTTTACACCGTTTGACATTATGGCATTGAGTTATAACACAATGGGACTTGACCTAATTGCGCTCACGGGTGTTTTAATGACAACAGCCGATTATTCAAAAAAATTACCGCTCATAATCAGCGGACTTGCATTTGCAGGCGCAGTTCTCTGCTGTCCGTACCTTGCGGCAGTTTATGTAATGTATATTATTGCAGTAGGAGTTCACTATGTAATTAAGAAAACTGCCCTTAATAAAAATGTGTTCAATTCTGAACTTTTCTCGATTAAGACTTTTCTGTGGTTTACCTTGGGAGCAGGAATACTTGCGGCTATTTTCCTTGTATTTGTACTTTCAAGAGTAAGTATTAATGAGATTTTCTCAAATCTCCCCTATCTTCTTGCCGATCCCGACCATCCGCAAATGGGCTTTATGGCAAAGATGAATTACTACTTTAAAACAATCGTAGAATGTCACACTCATTTTAAATATGTACTTATGGCATACGGTGCTACCGCAATTGTTATGTTGCTTGACAGAAAGAGAAAACAACACCGTTCGATTTATCTCATTCTTACAAGTGCAATCGTTATTTTGTCGCTTGTAATGTTTATGCCGACAATGACAAGCGTTTACTACAATGCGATTATGTTCCCGATGATTTTCATGGGCATCACAGCGTATGTTCTTTCTGAAAATAAGCAAAGAGAACTGTTTGCTTCACTCTTTGTTCTCGGAATTTTTTATTCTGTTGCATTGTGTTTCTCCTCAAATCAGTATTTTTATGTAACTGCAATGGCTTGCACCGCATCAAATATTGCAAGCTTTGTATTCATCGGCAATCTGATTAAGGAAATGAAAGCAAATCCCGATAATCTTGACTACGCTGTTCCGTGTAAATATTTTGCATTCGTGATGACTGCGTTTCTGATTATTCTGCAGGCTTGTTTTCAGATTACCGTCAAGGCAGAACATTGCTTCTGGGACAGTGAACCGAAACAGCTGACACAGACAATTCAGAACGGCCCTGCAAAGGGTATAAAAACAACACCGAATAACGCACAAACCTATGAGCAGATTTATGCCGATATCAGTCAGTATCAGAATCTTGAAAAAGGAAACATACTGTTCCTTACGCAAAAAACATGGACTTATCTTGCGGCGGAGGATTTTCCTTACGGAACGCTTTCGGCATATGTTACGGGTGAAAATCAGAACAGTCTTGCAAGACTTCGCTCATATTATTCGGTAAACAGCAAAAAAATTCCGAAATATATCTACATTCCGAAGGACTCAGAGTGGGATAATCTTCAGCAGATTCTTCTTGAGGCACAGCAGAACGGTTACTCTTTGAGCGAAAACGAAGTTTCGTATAAACTTGTAAAATAAATAATATTTTACAGATTTCAGACATAAATATCACGCAGGGATAAAAATTATGATTTCTGCGTGATATTTTTTTGTTTTTCAGCACATATTCTTGAAAATGTACAAATAAAAAACTTGTTTTTTTTTGTGAATTATGGTATAGTGAATTATGATAGGCAAGAAGGGCTTGCCACAGAATTTGGTCGCATTTTTGTGAAAATTTTAAGTTGGGGGCATAATCATGGATATTAAGCAGACTTATAACGAATGGCTTGAAAACGCAGTTGAGGACAGAGACCTTACGGCAGAGCTTGAAAGTATAAAAAACAACGAAGATGAAATTTATGATCGTTTCTACACAGCTTTAAAATTCGGTACCGCAGGCCTCAGAGGCATTATCGGTGCAGGTACTAACAGAATGAATATTTATGTTGTTCGTCAGGCTACACAGGGACTTGCTAACTATGTGCTTAAAAAGTACGGCAATGGTTCTGTTGCAATCTCTCACGACAGCAGAATTAAAGCAGATTTATTTATGAATGAGGCGGCAAGAGTTCTTGCGGCAAACGGCATTAAGGTTTACATCACATCAGAACTTCAGCCTACTCCCGTTCTCTCTTACCTCGTTCGTTACTTTAAATGTCAGGCAGGTATTATGGTTACAGCCAGCCACAACCCTGCAGCTTACAACGGCTATAAGGCATACGGTGAGGACGGTTGCCAGATGACTGATGTTGCCGCAAACACTGTATATGACGAGATTTCAAAGCTTGATATGTTCAAGGATGTTAAAATTGCCGATTTTGACGAGGCAGTTAAGAGCGGTATGATTGAATATGTTGACGAGAGCGTTTATGACACATATCTTGAAAAAGTTATGGAACAGCAGGTTAACCCCGGCATTTGCAATGGTGCAGACCTTAAAGTTGTTTATACACCGCTTAACGGTACAGGTAATAAGCTTGTAAGAAAGGTTCTCGGCAAGATTGGTGTTAATGATGTAGTTGTTGTCCCCGAGCAGGAACTTCCTGATGGCAACTTTACAACATGTCCTTATCCGAATCCTGAGATCAAAGAGGCACTTGCAAAAGGTCTTGAGCTTTGTGAAAAAGAACAGCCTGACCTTCTCCTTGCAACCGATCCTGACGCTGACCGTGTAGGTATTGCCGTTAAGGATTATGACGGCAGTTACAGACTCATTTCAGGTAACGAGGACGGTGTAATGCTCACCAATTACATTCTCTCTTGTAAAAAGGCAAGCGGTAAGCTTCCTGAAAAGCCTGTTGTAGTAAAAACTATAGTTACTACAAAACTCATCAACAAGCTTTGCGAAAAATATGGCTGCGAACTCAAGAATGTTCTTACAGGCTTTAAGTATATCGGTGAAGTTATTCTTAACCTCGAGAAAAAGCATGAAGAAAACAGATATCTCTTTGGTTTTGAGGAAAGCTACGGCTATCTTTCAGGCACATATGTAAGAGATAAGGATGCTGTTGTTGCATCAATGCTCGTTTGTGAAATGGCAGCTTACTATAAGAAACAGGGCAAGTCACTTGCTGAGGTTATAGACGGTCTTTACGAAGAATTTGGTTACTACCTCAATCAGACATACTCATTCGAGTTTGACGGTGCCGCCGGTATGCAAAAGATGTCTGATATTATGACAGCTGTAAGAGATAACACACCAAAGAGCATTGCAGGCTACGATGTTGTTAAGGTTTCCGACTATTTTCTCAGGAAAGAAACAGATGTTGCAACAGGCAGCGTTACCGACATTGACCTTCCTAAGTCAAATGTTATTGCTCTTCACCTTGCGGATGACAACGCTGTTATTATCCGTCCAAGCGGAACTGAGCCAAAGATTAAGCTCTATATTACTTCAGTCGGTAAGGATAAAGATAATGCTGCAGAAATCTGTGAAAAGCTTGTTGTTGCAAGCAAAGAGATTCTCGGCGTTGAGTAATTGGAATCGACATATAATAGTTGCACCTAAAGTTAAGGGGACAGATTTTTCTGTCCCCTGTTTTTATGTGTATTTTATCAAAAATGCAACTCCCCTATTTCTCGTGATAATACATTGTATAACGCAAAGCAGAGGTGACTGCTGTTGCAGTCACCTCCGTAATCGGTTGATTTATAAATAGCAATTTTTAAAGGGGTATGTTGTTATTTTAAATTAAATAATATGCCCTTTGGACTCATCTCCAATATCGGATATTATGCCCTCAACAATAATAACTTTGTATTACATTGGACTTATCTCCGTTCTTAAATTTGAATATAAAAGTCTTTTGACCGTTAAAATTCATAATATCAATCAGTACAAAGATTGCTTAAAAGCTTATCAACTTTTCCTCTGAATCAATTGTACCCGTCCTTAAACTAAGTCTTTGGAATTTTGGACTGTCAGCCTATATAGTCATCGGAATTAACTCCTTTTACTTTAGCTTCGACTAACTGTGTTTATACATCTGAGTATGTATACTACAATCAAACTATAAGACCTAAATTCTCATTGGAATAATCTCCTGTTGTTTGCAGATTTCTATGTCATCCCGACATTTTCTTTACTGCTAATCAATGCTTTATTTACGACTTATATTAACTTTTTGTCAAATCAATATCAGTAACCGTATACCGTCAATTCCCGTTAATGGATTTTATTTTTGACCTTGTATCGGTTTAAAATCTCAAGCATACATCGGAATATCTCCAATCTTGTCGCGTAAGCGAGATTTAATTTAAGTTCTTATCTCATCGGAATTAACTCCTTTTACTTTAGCTTCGACTAACTGTGTTTATACATCTGAGTATGTATACTACAATCAAACTATAAGACCTAAATTCTCATTGGAATAATCTCCTGTTGTTTGCAGATTTCTATGTCATCCCGACATTTTCTTTACTGCTAATCAATGCTTTATTTACGACTTATATTAACTTTTTGTCAAATCAATATCAGTAACCGTATACCGTCAATTCCAGTTAATGGATTTTATTTTTGACTTTGTATCGGTTTAAAATCTCAAGCATACATCGGAATATCTCCAATCTTGTCGCATAAGCGAGATTTAATTTAAGTTCTTATCTCATCGGAATTATCTCCTGACACTTTAGTTTACCTTGAATTTTAGGAATCAGATTGAAATTTACGGTTTCACTCTGTATTATAAGTTTCCAAATTTACATTCCTTTTGAACTGCTTATTAAATTCAGCCTCTTACATTCTTTAAATTCAGACTACTCTGTGTGCCGTTGTATAAGCTGTTCATCCATTGGTTTTAGTATTAATTTCCATTGGACTTATCTCCGTTTCGGACTTATTTTGCTTAAATAACGATTAAGCTTCCATTGGACTAACCACCAATTTTTAGATTTCAATATATATTAAGTTATAATTAAAATTCCGTTCTCCCGAGTATTAAATTCGATAACCTTTAATGCTTAATTGGACGAATTTCAATCATAAGATGTAGATTGCTAAAGACGAATTCGGAATGCTCTTGCGATTAAAAATTAATAAATATGTTTTTATAACATCAAAATAATCAGCTGTTCCGACAAAACAAGTAAGAATTAGAAGATCATCTCTTAGAATACACGGGCCGTAGAGTTAGGTGGTAAGCTCCGCATATAATCTCTGATTTGTTTGAAGTAAGGTTTTCTTGCTTTCATTTTTAAAACCTCCTTAAGTTCTTTTCTTTGTCTATATTATACAGTTAGTTGTCCACATTGTCAACACTTTTATTAAAAATATTTATAATTTTATTTTTAGAAAATCTATTGAAGTAAAATTTACATTGTGTTATAATAAAAATGTTGGGGTGTTTATCAGTCGGCAACTTTTTTGAGTGCCGACTTTTTTCTTTTTTATATACTCCAAAATGCCTAAAATATTGATTATAACTAAACTTTAGTGTATTATTATGATGTCATAAAGTATTAAAGAGGTCATAATTGTGAACGATAAATTGCATATCAGAACGGCACAAATAAGCGACGCCGAAGAATTGCTCGCCATATACAAACCATATATTGAAAACACGGCAATCACATTTGAATACGATGTTCCAAGCATTGAAGAATTTGCAAATCGCATAAAAACTACGCTCAAAAGGTACCCTTATATTGTAGCCGAACTCAACGGAAAAATTGTCGGCTATGCGTATGCCGGAATTTTCAAAGGCAGAAAAGCGTATGATTGGTCAGTTGAAACAAGTATTTATATCCGCCTTGATAATCACGGAAACGGAATCGGCAGAAAACTCTACGAAAAGCTCGAAGAAATTCTAGCAAAGCAGGGTGTGACAAATGTAAATGCTTGTATTGCGTACACTGAACATGAGGATAAACATCTGCATAACGACAGTGTTTGCTTTCACAAAAGACTCGGTTATAAAACTGTCGGTATTTTTCATAAATGTGCATACAAATTTGATAAGTGGTACGATATGATATGGATGGAAAAATTTATTGCCGAACACAATGCTAATCCAAATGATATTATCCCCTACCCTATGCTGAATTGTTAACAGAACCATAAGATATAAGTATCCCCGAAAAGTTCGATAAAAACTTTTCGGGGATTGAATTTGTAAATAAAAATGGATACTGTCATAATATTGCTTACAATTGCTATAAACTGAAATTTTTAATAATATCCCACTTAATAATGCAATTTAGAATTATTTTTCAGGCTTTGCAAAACTGTCTTTGCAGACATATCCTGCATATTCTCCGAGATCAATTTGCTTGATATCGTGACTTACATGTCTTTCGCTTACAGGAATCATTTCCATATAGTCCCCGTAAAGATACTTCAGGTACTTATCATATTCTTTAGGAATAGGCAGTTTTGCATTTTCAAAATCAACCCATATTGCCTCATCAAGCCATTCGGCAGGAAAAGCTCCTCTTGAAACATTTCTTCCCATACTGTCAAACAGATATTTCGGATTTTTCATATTCTTATGAAGTGAAATAAGTTTGTTTTGAACCTTTTGCAAAAATCCAAGCGGAAAAATCTTTCTCAGAATATTCGCACACAAAGAAGAAAATCTGCTGTTTGCATTCACCGAAGTGCCTCTCCACTTATCAAGCACCAGCCATCTTGAGCTTGCAGTTGCTTTCATATGAATTTTTCGTAAAAAAGCATTATTTGAAGTATAATCCTGTGCAAGCACATCAAGAAAAATTCCGTTATGAATATTGGGGAATCTTGATGTAAACTCAGTAGAAAGCAGAGTATCGTTTATTCGCAGTTTTGTAAAAGGAAAATGGCTGTCTTTTTCATTTTTTTGAGTCTGTGCAAAAAGATAACTCGGGAGTTCACTCGGCAATACCGAAAGAAACCTGTCGTAATCTTTTCTAAGCATCATAACATCTGCATCATCGTCCCACGGAATAAAGCCTTTATGTCTTACTGCACCCAAAAGACTTCCTCCGCCCAAGAAATACTTAATGTTATGCTTTTTGCAAATTCTGTCAACCTCAAGCAAAAAGCCCAGAAGTATCTGTTGAATATCATTAAGCTTGCCGTCATATGAATCGGAAAACATAAATATACTGTCATCATCCATTACCTCGTGTCCCGAAATAAGGAGTGCGTCCTTGTAGTTGACCATTGATAACCAACCAAGCTTTTTCAGTCTTGTGCAGTCAATGGCACAGCCGTCCGTAGAATCACCTACAGAAGTTATGTTAACCTCGCACTCATCAAAAGCATCCGAAAGCGTAAGTGAAAATTCCGCCGAATTTACGGTTGAACTATCTGAGCAAGCGTTATACACCTGATTGTTCTCCCCGTTACAAAGAACAAACAGAACAGCAGAAATCAAGTCATTAATACTTATATAAGACACTTTGGGTGATTTGTTCTTAACATTCAAAGATTTTCCGTGAACAGCCGATTCCAGCATATTCCTTACAAAATCGGAACTTGAATTTGCAGATATAATCTTGCCGCTTCTTACTGCTTTGATTGAAAAATCATACATATGAGATGCAGAAAAATAAAGATTCTCAACAGACTGAATCAGCATTGCTTTTAATGAATCCGAATTAAAAGTGGAATGTGTTTTTTCTTTTTCGGAAATAACAAAATCTTTTCCGAGTGTTCCGTAAATTGAGGCGTCTGACACAAGAACAGTTTCTTTTATCTTTAACGCATTGACAGCCGAGATAATATTATTTGCCCTGTTGATATGATTTTTAAATACATCAACACCTTCAACTCTATCAGAAAGCAAAAATCCCGTTTCAATAAGTATATCTCCGCATTTATTAACCGAATGAAGTGAAGAATACTTTACGATGGAAAAATCTGATGAATCGATATAATCGAATCTCCTGTCATAGCTTTCGTTATCCTCTACAAGCAAAAATACAGCTATGTCTGCTTGTTTTTTTAAGTTAACCATGCGAAGCGATGATACAAGAGAAAAGGCGAGTTCTCCGCCTCCTGCTATAAAAACAGATTTTCCGAATAATTTACGGATGTTCAAATTTTTATAACGCAAAGCTACAAGTGCTCTGTCCTGTTCAAATTGGTTAAGTAACAACTCAGACATAACTGTATTCCTAATTTCTGTTATTAATTTTCTTCAAGAATTCCGACTGCTCTTCTTATTCCTTCTTTAAGGTCAACAAGAGGCTTCCATCCAAGACTGCAAAGTCTTGAACTGTCAAGAATTTCGGGAGTTTTTGCAAGAGCGGAAGTATCAACCTCAGGCTCCTTTTCATCTTCGGGATTAGCAAAAGCCAAAGTCATATTTCTCTCAGGGAAAACCTCACAAGCTGTCTTTGCAAAATTTCTTATTGTTGTATCTGATTTTTCATAAGAAATGTTATACGGTGTAACATTTTCACCGTTAAGCATAATGTATATGAGAGCAGAAACCGTGTCTGTAACATAACAGAATGAACGGTTAGCCGCACCGTTGCTTTTGAGAAGAATATTTTCGTGACGAACAACATTTGCAATAAACTGCGCCCAGACACGATCATCCGTAAGACTGCTGGCACCGTAAATATAGCTCGGTCTTGCAATCTTTACATTGAGTCCAAACTGTTTGCAATAGCTTGCGGCAAGAGTTTCAGACGCTCTCTTTCCTACTGCATAACAATTTTTATAGGAAGTAAAATCAATATAACCGATATCATCTTCGGAAATACAGTTTTTACCATTGTGCAAAGCACCGTAAACTTTAAGGCTTGAAACAACAAGTACAGACTCACTTTTGCTTTCAAGAGCAAAATCAAGAATGTTTGATGTACCGCTGAGATTTGCATTAATAGTGCCTACAGGATCGGTTTCAAATTGAATGTTACTTGCCTGACTTGCGGCATGAATAATAAAATCCGCTCTCTCACATTCAATCTTATTTGTAACATCGGCAACAACAAGCTCAATGTCATCTCTTTCAAGAAGAACACCAAACTTTTTCTCGGCTCTCTCTCTGTTTCTTACGAACGCAAGGAGCTTGATGTTATTGTTATAAAAGTCATTTCTTGCGAGAAATGTGAGAACAAGATAATAACCGATAAATCCTCCTGCACCGGTTATAAGAACAGTTTTACCGTTAAATCTGTTCCAATCAACATTTGTATTTGTAATTTCTTTAATATCGGAAAAAACCGTCTTTTTTATATTACTTTGAACATTATAATCCATATTTAAGTTCTTCCTTTGCAAACTGCTTGTAGTTTTCATAATAGAACTGTGATCGCAATGTTGTGAGATCCTCAGGTGTTGTTACCTTAATGTTGAATCTCTCGCCAAGGAAAAGATGAACCTTTTCGCCGAGCTCAATAAAAAGTTCACTTGAGGAAACAGGGTTTGTAATACCTCTCTTATAAGCTTCTTCGTGAGCCCAAAGAATTCTTTCCATTGTATATCCCTGCGGAGCCTGTGTAATGTACATTGTACTTCTCTGGTAACTCTTGCCGCAGGTTTCTCCGTCCTCACTGTAAAGAAGTGAATCAATACTCGGAGTAACAGGAACGGCTGTTTTGTACTTTTTTGTATCCTTAATACAGTTAGTGATGAGTTCTTCGCTGAGCATAGGACGAACACCGTCACAGATAAGGATGATATCCTCAGGATCTTTTGAAAATTCAGCAGTAGCCATTACGCCGTTGTGAATAGAATCAAAACCGTTAGCACCGCCCGGAACAACAGCCTTTACCTTTGGAACATTGAATGCCTCAATAAGCTCATTAAGGTAGCCGATCCAGTCAGCCTTACAGGCAACAACAATCGCATCAACCTTAGGATGACGGGCAAAATGCTCCATTGTGTGAATAATAATCGGCTTTCCGCCAACCTCAAGAAACTGTTTAGGCATATCGGAATATTTCATTCTTGCACCGATACCGCCTGCAAATAACATAGCTGTAACCATAGTAAGACAATCCTTTCAAAACACAAATCAGACTTCACTTTACAAAATGCAGTCAAATTTATTTTTTTAACAGCAGAATTACGCAGTAAAAAACGCGTCTGCACTTTGATATAACTATTAATATGATACCACATTAATGCAATTTTTGTCAACAAAAATACTTTGTACGAATGTTTTAATCGACTTTGCCGGTTTACGGTGAATTTCTTATACCGTATTTTCAAAGTACTTTTTATTTAGGCACATCATTTTGACGCACAATTTAATATTTTTCATACCTTATAAAATTAATGCGGGAATGAGTAAAATTCTTTTATTCTTTATTCCCATTTTTCTTTTAAGTATTTATAAATACAGAAAATTTTGATAAAATAGAAAAAATTGCAGAAAGCTGTGTTATTTATGTTTGACAAAAATTTGATTGATTTATCGGTTATGTCTACCGAACAGATTGACAAAATTATCAGAAAAGCTAAAAAGATTATGCAGAGTCCCGCCGACTATCGACACGCCTGTGACGGCAAAATTCTTGCTACATTATTTTATGAACCGAGTACAAGAACACAGATGTCATTCCAGACGGCTATGCTTAAACTCGGCGGAAGAACAATCGGTTTTGACAATCCGATGAATTCATCCGTTTCAAAGGGCGAAAGCCTTAAAGATACAATTACAATTGTCGGCGAATACGCCGATATTATCGCAATACGTCATCCTGTTGAGGGTACTGCCGCTGCGGCATCTCTCTATGCAGGTGTTCCCGTTATCAACTGCGGTGACGGCGGTCACCTTCATCCAACTCAGACGCTTGCCGACATTATCACTCTCAGCTGTGAAAAAGGCAGACTTGATAACCTCAGAGTAGGTGTATGTGGTGACCTTCTCAACGGCAGAACAGTTCATTCGCTTATCAAGACACTTGCAAAATATCCGAACAATAGCTTTGTACTTATCTCAACAAAGGAACTCAGCGTTCCGCTTTATGTTATTGACATTCTTGAAAAGAACGGCTGTAAGTATGAAATTTCTCATAGTCTTGCAGATGCAATCACAGACCTTGATGTTCTGTATATGACAAGAATTCAGCGTGAGAGATTTGCAAGCGAAGAAGATTATCAGGCACAGAAAAATGTTTTTGTTCTCGACAAAGAAAAACTTGACAAGGCAAAAGAAGATATGATAATTCTTCACCCATTGCCGAGAGTAAACGAAATTACAGTTGATATTGATGATGACCCGAGAGCGTTGTATTTCAAACAGGCTCAGTACGGTATGTACGGCAGAATGGCACTTATTCTTCTGCTTTTGCAGGATGATGAGTTCTTTGTTGAAAACAGACCGTTTGTTGTATCGAATCATCACTGCAACAATCCGAAATGTATCACACAGCAGGAGCCATATCTTCCGAACCTCAGCTACGAAAAGCTTGGTATGGTAATGTGCGGTTACTGCGACAAGAGAATAGACTGAGGTGTATTAAATGAGTGAACATAAGAAAAAGAAAAATCCGGCGGCTACTATGATGATGACCTCTCTCGCCTATATCGTACTCGGCATTGTGACGGTTGTCTTTCCGCAAAAGGTGCTTGATGTTTTGTGCTATGCACTCGGCGGTGCAATGACTGTTTACGGACTGTTCAACATAATTTCTTTCTTTGTTGACAGAGAAGGCGGAATGTACTTTGAACTTGTAATAGGCGTTATTTCAACCGGATTCGGTATATTTGCTTTGTTTTCACCCACTTCAATTGCGGCAATAATCAATATTCCGATTGGCATTATCATTATTGTTGACAGCATTATGGATATGAAACACTCGCTCACGCTGAGATCGCTCGGTATGAGAAAATGGTGGATTCCGTTTATTATAGCAATTGTAATGATTATGTTCAGTCTTACAACAATTTTCTTTACAAACATTTTTGGTGCATTGCTTATGATTGCACTCGGAATTGCACTTATTTATGAAGGTGTTTCGGGATTTTCACTTATTATTCTGCTCAGCCGTTATCACAAAGAATACGACCGCAATCAAAGAATGATTGATGCAGAAGCAACCGATATAAACTGAATATGATTAAACCGTCCGCAGAATTTACGGACGGTTTTCTTTTTTATACGGTAATGTATGCGCCGAGGTGGATACTGCAAAGAATACATTCTTTGACGGTAAGTTCTTCAGACTGCTCCATTGCCGATTTGTACAAATCAAGTTGTTTCTTGTAAAGTCCTGCAAGTTTTGTTATATCTTTTACCCTGTCGGTTTTGTAATCGACAATAACAAGCTTTCCGTCTTCAACAAACGCAAGATCAACCGCACCCTGAATTATTACTGTTGCATCGGTTTTTACATCTTTATATTCATCGAATACTTCCGACGGTTTAAGCCTTGCGGTAAATCGTTTTTCACGCATTACAAGCTGTGACTCAATTATACGGTCAATTAGTTCGGTTGACAGAAATTCATTAAGTGTTTTTCTGTCAATCATATCAGCCTGTTCCTGTGTAAGTTTTCCGTCATTTAAAAGACGGTCAATTTCAGTATCAAGACTTGCTCTTGCCTGTTCAAAATTGCAGTATTGCAAAAACTTGTGGTGAGCAGTACCTCTTGCAACAGGAGCGGAATTTTGTTCAGCTATGAATAACGGCTTTGAAAGAATCTTTTCAAAATAATCACCGTTCTGACTGTGTGCAATATCGGATGCACTGACCTTTTGCGGGAGTGAAAGAATATCCCTGTTTCTGTATTTGAAATCAAGATTCTTTTTCAAAAGTTTTGCATAATCAAAAGTATCATCGGATACATCGGCAACCTGTAACAGATTTGTTGAAGTGATATCGTCCTCAAAGACATTATCCTTATCAATCATTTTTTCATCAACGATAATCTGCAATTTCCAATCTGATTCTCCGTTGTGCGGAATTACCTTTGAACCCGGCATAATATCGTTACGCAGATTATTGAGTGACGGGTGAACTAATGCACAAAGACAGAGCCAGTCGCAATAGCTTTGACAGCTTGTGACAGTATAGGGTTCAATTACACTTTCGGACACAAGCTTTGAATACAGCCTTTCAAGATAATCACTGCACTTCTTTACTGCACCGACACAGATAAGCTTTTCCTTTGCTCTTGTGAGTGCAACATAAAGCACACGCATTTCCTCGGCAATAAGGTTTTCTTCAATTTTAAGCCCTGTTGCAAGGCGTGGGAATGTGTTATAAACAACACCATTGCTCTGGGTCTTGATGCCGAGTCCTGCCTTGCTGTCGAGAAGAATATCGTTTCTAAGGTCGGTTTTATTGAATTGGTGGGTTATGTCGGCAATAAAGCAAACCGGAAATTCAAGTCCCTTTGACGCATGGATACTGAGAACTCTCACGGCATTTGCAGAGTCGCCCTCATTTTGTGATGATGCGTCAAGGTTTGTCTTATTGGCAATAAGCTTGTCGGTATATGAAATAAAATCAGAAAGGGTTTTATAGCCGTTGCTCTCAAAACTTCTTGCATATTCACGCAACAGTTCCAGGTTTTTAAGTGACGAGTCATTACCGCTGACTGCAAGCGAAATAGACATAAATCCTGTCATTTCACACGCTTTTGAAATGAGAGCGTCAACGGAATTTGTACAGGCACAATCACGCAGAATTTTAAGTTCATCAACAAATTTTCTTGCCTTATCGTTTGTTTTCGCATATTCGCAGACAGAAGAGTAAAGCGAAGATTTTCTGCTTTCACAACGCATTTCGGCAAGCTCATCGGGAGTGAACGCATACATAGGACTGCACAAAACCGACAAAAGCGGAATATCAATCCCGGGGTTGTCAATTACACGCAGAAGGTTGAGCATAATTTTGATTTCAACTGCATCAAAAAAACTTGACTTATTCTCGCTGTAGGCAGGAATACCGCTGTTGTTCAGAGTGTTGACATAAGTTGCGGCCTTTCCGCTTGGACTGCGAAGAATTATTGCAAAGTCGCCGTAACGGGCTTCACGCATTATATCTCCGTCCTTAACTCTAAAGCCCGAATTAATCATATCGTGAATTTTATCCGCTATGTACTTTGCCTCAATTTCTTCTTTTTCAAGGTCTGAGTTTTCGGATTCAATCAATGAAATTTCAAAATTGCAATCATCAGACTTTGGAAACTCAGCACCGTTTACCAGCCTTTCATCGGAATTATATTCCATTTTTGCGGATTCCTTGGTCATTATTCTTTCAAAAATAAAATTGACCGCATCACACACCTCAAAACGACTGCGGAAATTTCTGTCAAGAATTATAGTTGCAGGATATTCGGGATTTCCTTCATTGAATCGTTTATATTCATTTTTGCGTTCAATAAAAATTTCGGGCTTTGCCTGACGAAATCCGTAGATACTCTGCTTTACATCGCCAACCACAAAAAGATTGCTTTCATCATTGCTTACCGACTTGAAGATAAGGTCTTGAACATCATTTACATCTTGAAATTCGTCAACCATAACAGCATCAAATCTGTTTGAAATCTCCTGAGCCTGAACAGTTTTGGTATAGCCGTTATCATCATCAGGCTTTGCAAGAAGTTTTACAGTAAGCGATTCAATATCGGCAAACGATAGAATATTTTTCTTCGCTTTGAGTTCGGAAAGCTTTTTGTCATATGCACGAACAAGTGTAAACAAGGTAGATATGAACCTATGAAGCTGCGACAATTCAAGCCTTGCATCTTCCTCACTCCAAAAAAACAATGATTGGAGTTTCTTCACCGTTTCTTTGACCTCATCTCTGTTGGATGAAACAGAAATTTTAATCGGATTATCCTTGTATCCTTTCGGACTTTTCATTCTTCCTGTTTCAAAAGAAAATATTGCCTGTCTGATTTCATCCCATGATGAAGAAACAAATTTTAATTGAACAAGGGTAAAATATGCCAAATCACCGACAAGCAGGGGTTCGACTGCATCCTGAAGTTTTTCGTCATCTTTTAATCGAAGAATAGAATTTTCAGTCAGATTTATTCCGTGAAACACGGCACTCAGAGCATAGTCGATTATAATTTTGCCCCACACAGTTTTTTCAATATCGGTTTCAGAATAGTTTTCGAGCATATCATCAAGCCATTTATCGGGGAACGGCTGAGTTGTAAGAAACTCGGATATTTTAAGGACTGTTTCACGCAGTTTTTGGTCGCCTTGTTTCCCTTTAAAAATATCAAGCAAAGAATAAAAGCAGTCATCTTCGCTGTCATAAAAGCTTTCAAATGTATTGTCGAGTGCCTCTTGTCTGAGAATTTCAAGCTCACCCTCATCGGCAATACGAAAATCTCTTGCAACATCGAGCGTATGAAAATATTCACGGACAATATCTCCGCAAAAGCTGTCTATTGTAGAGATATTTGCACTGTACAAAAGCTGTCGCTGTGCAAGCAAATGAGCGTTATACGGATCATCTTCAAGAAGTTTGTTGACTGCCGCCTGTATTCTTTCACGCATTTCGGCAGCCGCCGCCCTTGTGAATGTTACGATAAGAAGGCGGTCAACATCAAGGGGATTTTTCTCCCGTGTAATAAGCTTTATTACACGCTCTACAAGCACGGCAGTTTTGCCCGAACCGGCGGCAGCCGATACAAGTACAGAACCGTCTGTTGCATAGATTGCATTCTTCTGTTGCGGAGTCCAATTTCTTGACATTACTCTTCCTCCTTTCCGTTAATTTCGTTTGTAATTTCTTCGATAACGGTCTTGTTATCGACAGAAAAACAAGTTATCGGGTTACTCTGTCTGTAGGCACATACGCTGTCGTAAGGGCAGTATTCGCATGAATCGTGACCGCCTTTGAGCGGTTTCGCCTCAATGTTGCCGTTATAGATATTTTTGCCCATTTCAGCGATGAGCATATCAACCTTTTTAAAGATTTTACCGAATTCTGCAAGTGTTGCAAGGCTTGTTGAAGAAACAGGTTCGCCCGCTTTAATTTTTACAGGAATGTATGTTGCTGCGTCTGTCTTATCCATTCCGTGAATTATTTCTGTATCTTTGAGCAAAAGTCCGTTCATCTTGAGCTTTTTATTAAGTTCATCGGGCAGCTTGTCAATTGATTTCAGACTGTCTGACGAAATATACGGAACGGTTGCAGGCATATACAAAATCCCGGCAGGTACAATTTCTCCGTATTTGTCGCCGCCCGAAGCCTCGATTGAATGGAGATACAAAAGCATCTGAAGATTGATTCCGTAGAGAATATCGGAAAGCTTAAACTGTTTTGTGCCTGTTTTATAATCAATAATACGCAAATATGTTATATCGGCTCTCTGCATAATATCTACTCTGTCAACACTTCCGCAGACTGCAATTTTGTGACCATCGGGCAGTACGATTGTATATGACGGAATATCCTCGCCAATTTTAAGTTCACAATCGGCAACAAAAAATTCACTCTGGGAAAGCTCCTCCATAATATGTTTCATCAGATACATCACATTATCTAGAATTGTCTTTAGGCGGTATGTGAATGAATTTGACTCAAGCTGTTCTTCACCGAAATATTTAACTGCATATTCCGCAAGATATGCACAGACAATTTTTTGAAATTTATCTTCTTCAAGCGATAAATACTCTTCCTTAGTATATTCGCCGAAAAAGCGTTCAAGTATATAATGAACAATCGTTCCGTACTGCATGGGATTGATTTCTGCTCTTTGTCTTTCCCGAACATTCAAGCCGTAATTACAAAAATAGGAAAATCTGCAGAGATTGAATTTTTCAAGCTGTGAAGCTGAAATATTGAGATTTTTACCAAAAAGCTTTTCGGCATTTTTCTTGTCAAATATCTTAAATGGAACTTTATCCTTTGCATTTATGAGCGAATCAAGCTTTGCAGAATATTCGGGATTTTGTGCAAAAATTTCAAGCAATGATTCGGGCACTTTTTTGCCTTTTCCAATCATATCGGCAACTGTATCAAAAGCAGGGCGGAGTGCGTACATACTTTCTTTTTTACCGTCAAAATCAAATTTGTCATATGCAATGATATTTTTAAATACCTTTTTACATTGCAAAACAATTTCGGACGGCTGATAGGTTGTTCCCGTTATGTCCGATGAATAAAATGATACGGAAAGAAACTCACTTGCAGAGGTCATACAGGAATATGCCATAAAGGTTTCAAGATTATTAAGTGCCGCAAAATCATCGCCGAGTTCAATTTCGTTCATAGCAAGCATCTTTAACTCAAACGGTGAGAATATGCCTGATGTATGCGGTATTGCAGGGAAAATTCCGTCAACACAGCCAATGAGAAATGACGCTTTCTGCTTAGAAATTCGTACCCTTTGAGCGGTTGTTATCGTTACGCAATCTATTGTTCTCGGAATATCGGACAATTGCATTGCGTTAATCTGTAAGCTCAAAAGCTCGTAATAACGCTTTACAGTCATTGTTTTTGTACCGATTACAGCGGCGGTTTTGTCAAGAACAGCCATAAACATATTCCAAACTCTTATCTGCTCCGCACCCACCGATTTATCGTACGAGCGTTCAAATTCCGCATACATTCTGCGTAACGCATCGGGAACTTTAAGTTCTTCAAGAAGAGCATAGAACAGCTTTGAAATTTCAAGTCCGTTTTTATCCTTTGCATTTTCTTTGAAAAGAAGTAATGGTTCAATAACTGATTCACGCAGATTTTCAACCTTTGCAAGAATATCTCTGTCATAATCCGAAAACCTGTCAGAATAGCCTTTTGGATTCTGAACAAATTTATTTTTAAAAGCAGAGCCTGAAACATTCCATACAAAGAGGTAGTTTTCAAAAAGGCTTATTTCTTCAACAGAAAATTCAGTTAAACCCGATTTCAAAAGTGCAAGCACATCTTCTCTGTCAAAATCGTAAATAAGGCATCTGAAAATTGAGTTTACAAGCCTTATTACGGGTTTTACATCAATATCTGCGTGTTCATCGCTGAAATACGGGATTTCGTATTTTTCAAGAATTTCGGACAAAACACCTCTGTACGGTTCTGTATCGTGACAAATTACGGAAATGTCGGAGTAGAGATAACCTTTTTCTATAACAAGGTGCTTGATTTTACCGGCAACATATTCGCACTCGTCATACATATCAACGGCATTATAAACACAGATATTTTTGGGAACAATTTCAAGTTGTTCAATGTGCGGTCTGAAAATATTCTGTTCAAGCAAAGCAAGGTTATCATTTTTAAAGCGGTGCAAATCGGTAAGCTTTATCGGAGCTTTAATATCAACTCCGTCACGCTTTGCATATTCCTTGAGAATTTTATATGTCTGTTGTGAGGTTGCGAAAACTTCCTCAGAACCGTCTGTAAGGGGATCAAAAGTAAGGGTAAAATATGTAGCGGTACAGTCACGAATAAGGCTTCGTACCACCTTGAGCTGTTGCATTGTAAAGCCTGAAAATCCGTCAAAGATTATCGTATAATCCCTGAGAACATTATTCTTTAAAAGAATATCATTAAGCCTTGTCAAATCATCCATAGGATCAATATAGCTTTGGCTGACAAGAGCGTCGAATGTATCGCTTATGAGGGCGGTTTCGTTGAGTTTTGTCTTTAAGGTTTCATCGTCAACAAGCATTGATGCACTTCTGAGTTCATCGCTTGTAACCGAACTTTTCTTTAAATCGGAAACAGTCTGCAGCATAACATCAACAAGGCTTTTGTTGCCCTTTGATGAAAGCAGTCGGAGTTTTTCGGTAAGTTCTTCAAGCGCAAGGCTCATTACAACGGCTCTTGTACCCTCGTCAATAACATTATCGGCTGAGTTTCCCGTCAACTCAAAAACATATTTGCAAAGTCTTGAAAAACCGAATACAAGAACTTTCTCGGCTTTTTTTGCGCCGAACACATCGAGCAGAGTCTTTTCACATTCAAAGGTGCTCTGGTCAGGCACAATCAGCATTACGGGAAGATTGCTGTCGGCAAGTTCGCCTGCAATCTTCAAAGTCTCGGTACTTTTTCCGCTGCCGCTTTTTCCGAGAATAAATCTCAACATTTCATCACTTCCATAAATTTAATTTACAACAAAGTAATTTTATTTTAAATATCTGTACAAATAATAACATATTCTGTGGGTTATTTAAAGAACTTTGCAGTTGTTAAACAAAAATTTTCTGAAAAAGTTCTACTATGAAAAATTTATATTCCACCTTATCATCAGTTACTACGCTGTATTCGTCATCCGAAAGAACATCTTTTGCCCTGTCTTTTCCCTCGTCTGCCGTTGAAATGCAGATTGACGGGTACATTACGCACCACCAATTATGACCTTTTGCATTGCCGATTGTTATGCGAAGTGCGTCGTACATTCCGGCAGGCAGAGTGTAGCTTTCGTAATGGCGGGTATCAAAGTGCATATTGACAATTTCAGCTTTTACAGGATAGTTATAGCCGTTTTTGTACACCTCATTTTGTGCAATTTCTTCTATAGTTTCAAGGTTTGCTTTTACAAATTCTTCTGCATCCGACTTTGAATTTGCCGTATCAAAAAGAATTTTTGTCCTTTCAAGAACCTTGTCACGCACCTTGAGCTTCAGAGTCTGATCTTCTTCCGTGTCTGAATTTGCAAGTATGTGAAAACGAAAAACATTGTTAGGGATTTCAGCACACACCGCCTGAAACGGAATTACCGAATAGAGTGTTGTAAGTACGAATGCAATTATTGCTGATTTGATTAAAAGTATTGATTTATTTGTTTTCATAAAAATAACCTGTCCTCTCTTGAAATAAGTATGGACAGGTTATTGTAATTTTAATCAGAATTATTAAATTTTATCAAAGCACCTTGCAACCGTCTGAAACGGGCTTGCAGAGAAAAACTTCTTTGTAGCTTTCACAAAGCTTGTCATAGCACTTCTTGGCTCTGCGTGATGAAGTGAACACACCGAACACGGCTGAACCCGAACCGCTCATACCTGCTCCCCTTGCCTTTGATTTGAGCATAATACCCTTGATTTCATTAACTTCCGGAATTTGCAGAGCAAGTTCAAAGTCATTGAAGATTGTTGTTGAAATCATAAACATATCTCTGCTGAACAGTGCCTTTACCATTTCATCGGTATAGCAGGCGTGAGGATTGAGTGCGTCAACCTTTTTGTATGCATCGGCAGTAGACACGCTGACTGAGTCGGGTTTGCAGATTACAATGCTGTCACAACGAAAAGAGGCAACTTTTTTGATTGCAGTGCCTATTCCCGTGCAAAGCTTTGTTCCGCCCTCAAGGCAGAAAGGCACATCCGCACCTACTTTTTCACCGATTACTCTCATCTCTGCCGGCTTGAGCATTGTTCCGAACATATTGTTCAAGCCTAAAATAACAGCCGCACCGTCACTGCTTCCGCCGGCAAGACCTGCCTGTGTGGGAATTTTCTTGTCAATGTCGATATGAATGCCCTTAACATCCGTTTTGCAATAATCAAAGAACTTGTAAGCCGCCTTTGCACAAATGTTTGAATCGTCGCACGGCACGCCCTCACAGTTACATGAAATGGTCACCGTGCCGCTTCCATTGTCTGTGATTGTGATTGTATCATACAAATCAACGGCTTGCATAACAGTTGAAATATTGTGATAGCCGTCTGCTCTCTTTGAAAGAACATCGAGAGAAAGATTTATTTTTGCAGGAGCAAGAACTTTTACTTCCATATTTTAACCCTTTTTCAGTTCATCAAGAAACTCTTTGATTCTTTCAAGCGCAATTTTAAGATGCTTGATAGAATATGAATATGACACACGGACAAAGCCTTCGCCCGATTCACCGAACGCAGTACCCGGAACAACGGCAACATGCTTGTCCACAATAAGTCTTGTACAGAATTCCTCACTTGTAAGACCTGTGCTTTTGATACACGGGAACACATAGAATGCACCCAAAGGTTCAAAGCAGGTGAGTCCCATTGCGTTAAAGCTGTCCACAACAAGCCTTCTCCTCATATCATACTCGCCACGCATCATCTCTACATCCCTGTCACCGTTGCGCAAAGCCTCAATAGCGGCATACTGTGCGGTTGTAGGAGCAGACATAATTCCGTACTGGTGGAGCTTTGTCATCTGAGCAATAACAGGAACAGGACCGAGTGCATAACCAAGCCTCCAGCCTGTCATGGCATATGATTTTGAAAAGCCGTTTACAACAATGGTACGCTCATACATACCGTCGATTTCAGCAATTGAAACATGGTTCTTATTGCCGTATGTAAGCTCACAATAAATTTCGTCGGAAAGTACAAACAGATTGTGTTCCCTGATAACCTCTGCAATTTCTTCAAGGTCTTTTCTCTCCATAATTGCACCCGTCGGATTGTTCGGGAACGGAAGTACAAGAAGTTTTGTCTTTGGAGTAATTGCGGCACGAAGGTCTGACGCTTTAAGTCTGAAATTATCTTCGTTTTTTGTGTTGATAATAACAGGCACGCCGTCTGCCATCACAGTAAGCGGTTCGTAACAAACAAATGACGGTTCGGGAATAATAACCTCATCACCAGGATCAAGCAATGTCCTGAAAACAAGGTCAATTGCTTCGCTGCCACCGACAGTTACAAGCGTTTGCTTTTTGGCATCATACTCAATACCGAATCTTCTTTTGTAGTAAGCTGCAATTTCTTCACGAAGTTCGGCAAAGCCTCTGTTCGGAGAATACCATGTCTTACCTTTTTTCAGACTGTTAATGCCCTCTTCACGGATGTGCCACGGCGTCTGGAAATCGGGTTCGCCGATACTCAGAGAAATGACATCGTCCATTTCGTTAGCTATATCAAAAAACTTACGGATACCCGAAGGTTTTACCGTTGAAATCTTTTTATTAATAAAATTATTGTAATCTATCACAGAATTAAATGCCTCCCGTCACGCTTCTCTTCATCGCTGAAAAGGCACGCTCCTCTGTCTTTGTAGCGACGCATAATAAAGTGTGTACCCGTTGAAAGCACACCGTCAATTGTAGAAAGCTTTTTGGCAACAAACATTGCGATATCCTGCATTGACTCACCTCTTACAATGAGAGCAAAGTCGTATGTACCTGCCATAAGATAGAGAGATTCAACCTCTTCAAAGCCCATGCAGAGTTCTGCCATTTCGTCAAAGCCTGTTTCCTTTTTAGGAGTTACCTGAAGTTCGATTAAAGCCTCAACATAGCTGTCGTCAACCATATCCCAGTTTACGACTGCCTGATAGCCCTTGATTACTCCCGAATTTTCGTATTCCTTAATCTGCGCCTTAATGTAATCCTCAGGCTCGCCGAGCATTGCCGCTATTTCCGCTGTTGTAAAACCGGAATTTTCACTTAAAAGCTTTAATAATTTGTCCATATTTATTCCTCCCTGAGAATATATTAAACGCAAAATTTTGCGTTGCAGGCTGAATTTGCAAAAAGCGACATCAAAGGATGTCGCTTTGACAATTTCAATTTTTAATATTTATCTGCGCTGTTTGCACTGTTATTTGCTTGCTCTGTGGCAGTTCACATGGCTTTAGCGGTGGAACTGTCTGCACATAGATTATACAACCTGTACCTCTCGCTTGTCAACTGTATTTATCATATTGACGCATAAGGCGGTCATCAAACATATCAATTCATTTTGCGCATCGGCAATTTCAAGTTCGCATCCTAAAGGGTGCTTGATGTGGTTGCATATCTGTGCGTTGTCAACATCAACAATGCTGAAATTTTTTGAAATTACATCACCGAGAATTCTCCAATTATTGCCGTAGAATCTGCATTGAACCATATTGTTGGTCATAAGCACCACGAGGGTTGCTGCTGTTTTGTCTGTTTTTAGAGTAAATGAATTTACTCCTGCAACGGGCAACTGTCGAAGTCTTGCAACAAGGTTTTTATTCTCATCAAGAATATTAAGTCTTACAATGTTGTTGACAACACCACGCATACTTCTCTTTCTGCGTTTCGTAACAGCAGTATATTTATCCCTGCCCAATTCATCACGAATCAGAAAACAAACATCGGACGGAGATACATCTCGTGTAATAAACAATTTCATAAAATCACCGTCAAAATTTTATTTCTTAATCTTCTTCAAGATTTTCAAGCCAAAGATTTACACACGCATCACTCGGCATTCTCCAGTCTGAACGAGGCGAAAGTGTTACAGAACCAACCTTCGGTCCGTCAGGCAGACATGAACGCTTGAACTGCTGAGTAAAGAATCTTCTGACAAAGGTTGTGAGCCACTTTTTGATTGTGGCATTATCGTATTTTCCTGCAAATGATTTCTTTGCAAGGTAGTATATTTTATTCGGCTCAAAGCCAAATCTTACCAAATAATATAAGAAAAAGTCGTGGAGTTCATAAGGGCCAACCACATCTTCGGTTTTCTGTGCAATTTCGCCGTTTTTATCTGGCGGAAGAAGCTCGGGACTTACAGGTGTGTCGAGAACATCAAGAAGAACAGTTTTGAGAACTCCTTCGCTGTGCTGTGCCTCATAGGCAGTGAGATAGCGAACAAGGGTTTTCGGAATTGACACATTTACGGCATACATACTCATATGGTCACCGTTGTAGGTTGCCCAACCGAGAGCAAGCTCAGAAAGGTCGCCTGTGCCGATAACAAGACCGTTATATTTGTTTGAAAGATCCATGAGAATCTGTGTTCTTTCTCTCGCCTGTGAGTTTTCGTAGGTTATATTTGTAACGCTTTCATCGTGGTTGATATCTGCAAAATGCTGACGAACAGCTTTTGTAATGTTAATATCTTCAAAAGACACTCCGTAAGCCTCAGCCAGAAGCTGAGCATTTGATTTTGTACGCTTTGTCGTGCCGAAACACGGCATTGTTACAGTATGAATATTCTTTCTTTCAATACCGAGCATATCAAAAGCATGAACGCAGACGATGAGAGCAAGCGTACTGTCAAGACCTCCTGAAAGTCCTAAAACCGCATTTTGAATTCCCGTGTGAGCAAGTCTTGTTGCAAGACCTGTTGCCTGCATTGTTATAATCTCCTCACAACGGGCATCAAGGTCTGACTTGTTTGACGGAATGAACGGAGTCTGAGAGAACTCTCTTGTAAGTTCGGTATGTTTTAACGGCATATCAAAATATACCGAGGTAAAATTATTATCATCACTTTTTGTGAAAGTATTTGTCTTTCTGCGTTCTGCCGAAAGTTTTTGAACATCAATATCGGCATAGATAATGCCTGTTGTAAAGCGCTTGCTTTCTGCAAGCAGAGATGCGTTTTCGGAGATTATGTTCTGTCCCGAAAATACCATATCCGTTGTGCTTTCGCCAAAGCCCGAATCGCTGTAAATATATGCACAACAAAGCTTACCACTCTGCATTTTTACAAGGTCACGGCGATACTGTGCCTTGCCTATTACATCATCCGATGTTGACGGGTTGCAGATTATAGTTGCGCCGTGTTTTGCGTGTTCAACAGACGGAGATGCGGCAACCCACAAATCCTCGCAAACTTCAACACCGAAGCTGAAATCACGCATTTTGTCACAACAGAACACAAGATTGTCTGAAATTATGGTTTTGACGCCTGCATATGAAATTTCATCATAGAGGTTCTTACCGCTTGTGTAGTGACGAACCTCGTAAAATTCGCTATAGTTAGGGATGTTGACCTTCGGAACAATGCCGAGGATATCGCCCTTATAAATTACTGCGGCACAATTATAGAGTGCCGATTCAATTGCTACGGGAACTCCTGCAATTGAGATTATGTCAAGGTCTGCTGTTTCTTTAAGAATTTTCTCAACTGATTTTTCAGCCGCATTAAGCAAAACACGCTGATAAAACAAATCGGAACAGGTGTAGCCCGTTACGCAAAGCTCGGGAAACACAACCAGTGACGCACCGTTTTTGTGTGCCTCTTTAATCTGTTCAATAATATTTATTGTGTTGGTCTTACAGTCTGCAACTCTGATTTTCGGTGTTGCGGATGCAACCTTGATGAAACCGTATTTCATAAAATTATACCTCACAAAATAATAACCGCAGAAACAAAACGCTCCTACGGTTATTATACATCAAATTTTCCGATTATACAAGCATCAGAGCATTGTTCTTGTTACCCGTCTGAGTCTTTTTCCGTGAAAAAGATACTGACTTTCAAGCGTCGGTTCAAACTTTGTGATGTAGCAACTCATATATCCCATAATCAGCCAGAACCACACCACCATAAACGATATGTCATAAAGCAATGCCTTTTCAAAGCAGGCAAAAATCAAATATGCGAAAAGAAAAGCAAACAGACAGGGATAAACATCGTCACGATATGTTTTTTTCTGCAAAAACAGGTGCTGTGCGGAGTGTTTTGCAAATCGAAAACCGAAAATTCCGAAAAGAACAAAACCGATTATACCCGTTGAAACAAGAATTGTAAGAAAACCGTTATGCAAATCACTTTTGTGATACGAATATTCCAAAGCACCGTTTGAATATTCGGCGCTGTAGAGAACAATATTTCCGTTGGAAATTCCGATAATCGGCGACAGTTTGAAAAGATTGATTGATTCAAGCCAAAGCTTCTTTCTTCCGCTGTCAATGTTTTTGTTTTCGTGTGAAAAGGTGATTTTGTCCTTTTCAAGCTGTTCTCTCTGTTCGGGAGTCAGTTCTTCCTGCACAAGCTCGCTTTCGGTTTTGCCTAAAAGCAAATCAACAACAGAGGTTGTCTTTGATACCACAACGGAAAAGCCTTCCTGACAAATCGTTCTGAACATCAAGGCAGAGCCTGTAAGGAAAACTCCCACAAGAAACAGCGCTGTAATTTTCAAAATAATTTTTGAAGGTGAAAGTCCCGCCTTGTCGGCAAAGAACATATAAACTATATAAACAATTGCATATCCGAGAGCAAGCACAAGTGAGGCGTTTGAATCGCACAGAATGAGCGAAAACGCATTTGTGGCAAGACAGGCTACAATCCATATCTTACTGATGCCGGGTTCAGGAATTTTTTCGGCAATTCTGCGCATAAAATGCCCTTTTGAAAGTATATGGCAACAGAAAATCGACACCACAGATATGAAGCCGAGGAGATTCGGGTTGACATAACAACCGGTGAACCTGTTTTCGTAAACGGTAAATTTAATCCAGTACCATTCAAATTTAAAGCCGAACATAAGGCAGGTTATGCCGATTATGTTCATTACCGTGGTTGCGTACATTATGAATTTTGCAATGTGATAAAGCTCTATTCTGTAATCAAATTCAGGCTCTGTGTGCATTCCGTAAAAAAGAAAAAAACACATTACAACGTGCAGAAGCATAAGAAGGCTGTAAAGAAATGTCTGTGAAAAATTGATGAGCATCGAAAATACTGTTACGGCAAGAAATGCTCCAATCCATATTCCGAAGCGCAGTTTAAAAAAAGTATTATTATGTCTTTGATTATATACCGAAAGGCATACACCCCATATAAAGAGAAAAACAAGAAGTACATACGCAGGAATCTGGAGAAACGCAATGTTTGTAAAAAACAAATCTATAATGTAGATTCTTCTGAAAAGCGATGAATCGGAAAAAAATCCTCTGAGCTTTTGTTTAAAATCGGTCATCTGAATACTCCAATCAAAACGAAATCAGCTGAAAACTTCTTTTACGGTTTTGAACATCAGCTTTATATCGGAACCAAAGCTGAAATTTTTGACATATGAAAGATTGAACTTCATTTTTTCGGGAAGAATTTTTTCAACATAAACCCTGTCAACATCTATCTCGCCTTTCAACAGCTTTTCTTCATCCTTATACATAATTGAAGCCAATGAGGTTATTCCGGCAGGCATAAGGAGTGTTGCAAGATATTCGGGTTCGTACATATCTACATAATGCTGAACCTCCGGACGGGTTCCGACTATTGACATACTGCCTGAAAGAACATTGAAAATCTGCGGCAGCTCATCAAGACGATATTTTCGCAAAATTCTTCCTGTTTTTGTAACTCGGGAGTCGCTGTCGGTTGTGACAAGTGTTCCGAGCCTGTCAGCTCCCGTTACCATTGTACGGAATTTAAGAATTCTGAACTTCTTTCCGTAGGTTGTAACCCTTTCCTGTCTGTAAAACACAGGACCTTTTGAGTCGGTTTTAACTAAAATCGCAATAATTGCAATCGGAATGATGAGAAACACAAGAAGAATAACAGAAGCAAAAATATCAAGAATTCGCTTTAAAACAAAACTTCCCTGTTTTTTGCAGAGAATGTCATAGTATTCTTTTACTTCGGCACACTGAAACTGCGGCGGAAGCTTTTGAAATGATTTCATTAAATAAAAAACTCCATTCTGTGTGTATATTGAACATACGGCGGAACGGATTTATGCGATAAAAGTTGATTTTTCCTTATTTTCCCACACTAATCCATTATCAAAAGCATTATATATCTTTTAAAATCATTTTTCAAGGCTATTTGTCTTACAAAAAGTTTACAATAAAAGAAAATTTAACACAACGTAAAAACCGACGGTATGCAGCCGTCGGTTTTTAGGTAATTTTATGGAGTAATCAAGCACATAGAAAGGAAGTTGTTAGTTAATTAATATCGATATATGATTTATCGTGTTTATACTATACCATACCTTTTAGTCATTGTCAACACTTTTTTATCACTTTTTCAATTTTTTTAATACTTTTTAATTATTTCAATCAAAAGTGTTAAACATCTTGACTAAACGCTCAAAAAATTGTAAAATAATTACGGTGAAAAAAGCAAACCCAAATTTCTTAAAAACCGGAGGTTCTGGAATGGCTAACGAATATACACCCGACCTCATTACCCTTATCGGTGATGACGGTAAAGAAATAGAATTTGAAATTCTTGATATCATTGAAAACGATGAGGGTAAATTTTATGTACTCTACCCGTTCTTTGAAAATCCCGAGGATGCTGTAAATGATTCGGGAGAATATTATATTTTTGAAGTTACCGAAATTGGCGGCGAAGAAGAGCTTGCCGAAATTGAGGATGATGACAAGCTCGACAGAATTGCCGCTGTTTTTGAAGAGCGTTACAATGAAGAATTTTATGATGAAGATGACTAACAGTTCATTTTTCTGCATATAAATAGTATTGCAGGACTAAAGATTAATAGGTTTGAATTCCTGCCCGATACGCGAATGATTTTAAAATAACCCTACAACATTTAAATCGGGAGCTTAGCTCCATTGAACGGTGTGCAGACCTCCCGTTTTCTCGGAAGAAGGGAGCCTGAAGTTCAAGGGCGGGCACCCACCTGTCACTCAAGTAGGCAGGTTATTGCAAAAATCATACGGTCGGGCGGGTTTTTTATTGTTATTAAAGCTATAAAAAATATAAATAATATATAAACAGGAGTAGTAATAATATGAATATTTCCGTTTTAGGTTGCGGACGCTGGGGCAGCTGCATTGCCTGGTATCTCGACAAAATCGGTCACAATGTTTTAAGCTGCGGACTTGCCGACGCACCCGAATTTATACAGCTTAAAGAAACACACAAAAACGACTATCTCACCTTTCCAAAGTCAATTGAGGTTTCTTCGAATCTTGAATATGCTATTGAAAGAGCCGAGGTTATTATAATTTCGATTTCATCGCAGTATCTTCGTTCGTATTTTGCAGATATTTCAAAGTACAATCTTGACGGCAAGACAATTGTCCTCTGCATGAAGGGTGTTGAGGCAACTACAGGCAAAAGGCTCAGTGAGGTTGTCGGTGAATTTGTTGACGAAAGCAAGACACCTGTTGCAGTTTGGGTAGGTCCTGGACATCCCCAGGATTATGTAAGAGGTATTCCGAACTGTATGGTTATTGACAGCAATAATCACGATATTAAGGAAAAGCTTGTAAATGAATTCACAAGCGACCTTATCAGATTTTACCTTGGAACGGATCTTATCGGCAGTGAAATCGGTGCTGCCGCAAAAAATGTTATCGGCATCGCCGCAGGTATGCTAGACGGACTTAACTACACCTCGCTAAAAGGTGCGTTAATGGCAAGAGGCACACGAGAGATTGCAAGACTCATTAAGGCACTCGGAGGCAATGAGATGAGCGCTTACGGTCTTTGTCATCTCGGCGACTATGAGGCTACCTTGTTTTCAAAATGGAGTCACAACAGAATGTACGGTGAAAGCTTTGCAAAGGGAGACAGATTTACAAAGCTTGCCGAGGGTGTTATGACATCAAAAGCGTTATACAAGCTCGGTCAGGAATATGGTGTTGACCTTCCGATTGTTGAGTCTGTATACAAGGTTTTATTCGACGGAACAGATATCAAAGAGGCACTCGGAACTCTGTTTATGCGTTCTGTCAAGAAAGAATTTTAATCGGGCAGGTACATAATATGGGTAATACTAAAGCTAAGAACAATTCAAATAAACCTAAACAGACTGCAAAAACGGTTACTTCAGTTAAAAAGCAGAATACAGTCGAGTATGTTATTGTAAACATTCTTTGTCTGTTTGTATTCATAGCATTTGCATATATAGCAATTATGAGCTTTGTGCAGACAAGCGTGTTTGATTCGGCAAATTACGGCAGTGAAATAATTTTGTATCAGACGGATAACATTGCGCTGAACATCCTGTTCACTTCCCTGTTTACCGTTTTTATATTCAAAATGAAAAAGCATTGTGACTTTTTTGCAAAGGTCAATCTGAAATATATGTATATAGGTCTTGCGGCATTCGTTATGATTGTGGGACTTGTCTGGATATTCTCGGTAACCTCTGTTCCTGCGGCTGACAGCTACAACATCTATGAAACAGCGTCGCAGGCGGCTAAGGGAAACTATTCGTCATTCAACAATAACAGCGGTTTTTACAACAGCGATTTTTACAGCGGATATTCTTACTATAACTTCTATCCGTTCCAGCTCGGCTTTGTTTTCATCAGCGAAATTTTTTACAGAATTTTCGGTACGGACAGTACAATGCCGATTCAGGTATTCAATGTAATGTGTACAGCCGCCGCTTATATAGGTATTGTAAATATCACAAGACTTCTTTTCAAAAAGCGTTCGGTTGAATTTATTACAATTCTTCTGCTTGCCGGCTGTTTTCAGCCCGTACTCTTCTGCACATTCGTTTACGGCAACATCATCGGAATGTGCTTTGCAATCTGGGCATCATACTTCCTCATCAAGTATTTTCAGACAAACAAGTACCTGCTCCTCATTCCGTGTGCCGTACTTCTTGTTATTTCAACACTTGCAAAATACAACAACCTGATTTATCTTGTTGCGTTTGTTATTATGCTGATTATTCACACAATTAAGGCTAAGAAGTGGCAGAGCATTGCGTTTGCACTTGCAATTTGCATTGCTGTTGTCGGAACAAGCAACCTTGTTATCATGAGTTATGAGAACCGTTCGGGAGTGAAGCTTTCAAGCGGTGTTTCACAGGCTATGTACCTTGATATGGGCATTAACGATTCATATATGGCTCCCGGTTGGTACAACGGAATTGCCCTCAACGATTATAAAAACGCAGGTCTTGACGCAAAAGCCGCAAATGCACAGGCTTGGACCAATATAAAATCAAGAATGAATTACTTTGGTAAAAACACAAACTATATGATTGACTTCTTCTCGAAGAAAATTATCAGCCAATGGAATGAGCCGACATACGAAAGCATATGGGTTAGCAAGGTCAAGTCTCATACAAACGAGCTTAATTGGATCGGCAACGGAATGTATGACGGCAGTATCGGACAGTTCTTTGAACTGTACTTCAACTTCTATATGCAGATTCTTTTCATTGCGTTTGCGGCAGGAATTTACTTCTTGTTCATTAACAGAAAGACAAATATTGAAACCGTACTTCTCCCTCTTGTTATTCTGGGAGCGTTCGGATATCACCTCTTATTTGAAGGCAAGTCGCAGTATGTGCTGACTTACATAATTCTTATGATTCCTACTGCGTCTTTTGCATTTGAGTGTATTCTTAACGGCAAATATACAAAAATCAAAGAATTTATCGGAAAACTGAAAGAAATTCCCGACAGTAAAGAAAGCGAAAAAGCCTAATAAAATGATTGAAGCGGACAGTTAATCATGTCCGCTTTTTCTTTGTTCTTTTTTGACAAATGCAATACCCGTACTGCCCTCTCCTATATGACTGCCGACAACAGAACCTACGCTGACAATACTGCCCTCAACAAAAGGAATTCCTTTTGATATTATGAGCTTTGATAAATACAATGCCTGATTTTTTGCGTTTGTGTGCATTATATACAGCGGATAATTTTGGTCTATGCCAAGCTTTTTCAGCGACATCAGCATATGATTCATACCGTGGCGCATTCCGATTGTTTTCGCCTCAAAGGCTACACTGCCCGAACCCGTAATGCTGATTACGGGTTTTATTCTTCCTGTTGAGCCGAGTAATGCGGCGGCATTTGTATGTCTGCCACCCCCATAGAGGTACTTCATATCGTCAATACAGGCATATACCATAATTCTGCTTCTGAACCTCAGAAGATGTTCGGCAATTTCTTTTGCTGTAAACCCGTTGTCGCGCAGGCGAAGTGCCTCGTTTACAAGAAGCTTCTGACCTGCCGAAGCAGATTTGCTGTCTATCACATAACACCCCTCATATTCGAGCAAATCTCTTGCAAGAACAGCACTCTGATATGAACCGCTCAGTGCCGAAGAAACAGTTATCACCACAACCGATTCGCCGTTATCTCTCGCCTTTTTCAAAGCACATTCGTAGACATACGGCGAGGGTTGAGATGTTTTCGGCAAAGTCTTCGACAACTTTGCAAGCCTGTAAAAGCGTTCCTTTGAATGTAAAAAATCATCCTTATATTCTTTTCCGTCAATATATACAGCTAACGGAACTGTAGAAATTCCGAATTTTTCACTTTCTGAATGTTCAAAATCGGCGGCTGAATCGGTAATAATTCTGACCATTTAGGTATCACCTCAAAAATAATATCTTGAAATATTATTTTCAAATTTACCTTTATTATGCAAAAAAACCGACAGCAAAAACTGTCGGGAGGTTGATTTGCATATTCAATTTCCGAAATTATTTATTCCAATACCGTCAAAACCCATTTCATCCAAAAGGGACTTGTACAAATTTACATCTTCATCCGTGTATGACATACGGTTTTTGATACCCGATTTAAAATTGATATTTCTGTCTACAAAAAGCCTTTTTCCCCACATATGACACCATGAAATCGGTAAAAGGAACGGTGTTTTTTTTACATATGGATACTTATACTGCATTTCGGATTTTGGTGGAAATATTGAGGACACAAGATATGAGAATTTAGATTTGTTATTCTCGGTAATTGTCTTGTGAGAATTTATCATCGTGCCGACATCTACCCTGCCGAGTGTACCGCTGAGCAGAATATATTCTTCGATATCATCAAATTTAAGTTCAGCCTGTGGCTTTGCAAACCAGTTGAACGCAATCTCACGAACACGCTTTTCATACTTTGCAATACCGATTTTTTCAAGCATCACATTAAGATAGTCATAATCAAGCTCAGATTGATGATTTTTCAAGAAAACATAGCTGTCAAGCACCATTCTTGCCCCCATTCCGCCGATTCTGAAATGATTCGAGTTATGAACAAGCATATAGATATAAAAGTCCTCATGGCTCATTTCATATGAATAGCTGTAGCCGTCACGCTTTGTTGAACGGTCAAGCTGATTAACAAGCAACGGATAGGATTCCTCATTTTCGTGGACAAGAGTTGCATGCATTTCAATGTTCATCATCGGCTTCTTTTCAAAATGATACTGGTTGTCATCTTCATTCAGAAAAGTGTATCCGAGTTCGGAAAAAACTTTTTTGACCGAATCAGCCTGTTTTCTGTCAAAAAGGATATCTACATCGGACACGGAACGAAAGTCGGGACGAGGATATTCCTTTTTCATAAAATAGCCCTTTAAAGGAATATTCTTGATTTTGTTTTCATCAAAAGCCCTGAGAATTTTCTCGGTTTCATACGAGAGATTTCCGTCAATCAGCACTTCAATCGACAAATTCTGTTTGAATTTTTCATATACCTCGGGCGAAACATACTTTTTGTCGAGCGACAAAACCGCATTGGCAACAAGCGATTCAACACTGCAATAGTTTGCAAGCATTTTTATCGACTGCCATTTTATCCCCTCATAAGGAATCGGAGGTGCTGTTCCGTTTACAGACGATGAAACAAGCTCAAGCAGATACTTAAATTCAATTTTTTCGTTATCGTTAAGATGTTTCCTCATTTTTCCCCTTTTTTCGTTTTAAGCTTTGAAAATGCATTTTTACTTCTTGACACAGTTGATGCAATAACCTTTCTTAACGGTTTTGAATAAAACATAACTTCAAGGTATGCTCTGTACTTCATTGAGTCAACCGTGTAGGGCTTGCCCTTTCTGTAAAAAGCTGTTACCACTCCGATTACATCATCATCGGTAATACCTTTTTCAACGGCAAACTGATTGTCACCGCACATAGTATAACTGCCGTCACTTCCGAAATTGACGACACGGTGCAATACATACGAGCCGTCTTTTCGTCTGTATAAAGGCAAGTCAAAAAGATGAAGTCTGCCCTTCGGTTTTGATAAAACAACCGTATCGTCACCGTCTCGGAGCATTGGGAGCATACTTGTTCCCTTCGGATTGAAAGTAACCGATCCTCCGGCCTCAAGCTTTTCGGCTATAATCTGCATAACATCATCAAGACCTACTTCTTTATTCAAGGACATCAGCCTCTCTTAGCTTTTGAATAAATGTATCAATATCGGCACTCGCCTTTTCTTCGCTCACTTCATACTCATCAAGCATTGCTTTGAGCAAATCAGCCTTTTCGCAATCGTTTTGGAGCTTTTCAAAAAGGAATGCACCCGTTTCATTGAGGTTGATAATTCCGTTAAAATCAAGCGTCAGCTTGTTTACGGGAACTACAACATATGAATCTGCAACCTTTCGCAGAACAAAATCTTCTTTTATCCTCATAAAATCACCTGTTTTCCGTGTGAATTTTTCATCCATATTCAAATTATAATATACCTTTCGACAAAAAGCAAGAAAAAGGATTTGAGCATAAAATTACCGCAGACCTTTTGAGTCTGCGGTAAAAATTATCTATAATATTACAAGCTTACGGGATTAGTACATTCCGCCCATATCAGGTGCTGCGGGAGCTGCCGGAGCTGCAGGCTCTTTGATGTCTGTAACAAGTGATTCTGTTGTAAGAACCATTGCTGCAACAGAGCTTGCGTTCTGGAGAGCTGAACGAGTAACCTTTGTTGGGTCAACGATACCTGCCGAAACCATATCTGTGTATTCCTCTGTAAGAGCGTTGAAGCCATAGCCAACCTTGTTAGCCTTCTTAACATTATCGCAGATTACGCTGCCCTCAAGACCTGCGTTAGCAACAATCTGACGGAGCGGTTCTTCAAGTGCTTTAAGAACAATCTTAGCACCTGTCTTAGCGTCACCCTCGAGAGTGTCAACATAAGCAGCAACAGCCGGAATAGCGTTCATGCAAGCGATACCGCCGCCTGCTACGATACCCTCTTCAACAGCAGCCTTTGTAGCGGCAAGAGCATCCTCAATACGGAGCTTCTTTTCTTTCATTTCAACTTCTGTTGCAGCACCAACCTTGATAACTGCTACGCCGCCTGCGAGCTTTGCAAGACGCTCCTGAAGTTTTTCACGATCAAAGTCAGATGTTGTTGTTTCAATCTGCTGTCTGATCTGAGCAACTCTGCCCTTGATAGCTTCCTTGTCACCTGAGCCGTCAACGATGATTGTGTTTTCCTTTTCAATCTTAACCTGACGGGCAGTACCGAGCTGATCAACTGTTGTATCCTTGAGTTCAAGACCGAGGTCGGATGTGATAACCGTACCGCCTGTGAGTGTTGCGATATCCTGAAGCATTTCTTTTCTTCTGTCGCCAAAGCCCGGAGCCTTTACGGCAACACAAGTGAATGTACCTCTGAGTTTGTTAAGTACGAGAGTTGTAAGAGCCTCGCCCTCAACATCTTCAGCGATAATAAGGAGCTTCTTACCCATCTGAACAATCTGCTCAAGAAGCGGGAGAATTTCCTGTGTAGTAGAAATCTTCTTATCTGTGATAAGAATAAGCGGATTGTCAAGCTCTGCAACCATCTTATCTGTATCTGTTACCATATAAGGAGCGATGTAACCTCTGTCGAACATCATACCTTCAACAACCTCGCTGTATGTTTCGGCTGTCTTTGACTCCTCAACTGTGATAACACCGTCTGTTGTAACCTTTTCCATAGCCTCGGCAATAAGCTTGCCGATGAATTCATCCTGTGATGAAACTGTTGCAACTCTTGCGATATCATCTGTACCGGATACCTGCTTGCTGTTCTTCTTTACAGCCTCAACTGCAACATTTACAGCGTCTGCAATACCCTTTTTAAGTACCATTGGGTTAGCGCCTGCAGTTACATTCTTCATACCCTCTCTGATGAGAGCCTGAGCAAGAAGTGTGGCAGTTGTTGTACCGTCGCCTGCGATATCGTTAGTCTTGATAGAAACTTCCTTTACAAGCTGAGCGCCCATATTTTCAAAAGGATCTTCAAGTTCAATTTCCTTAGCGATTGTTACACCGTCATTTGTGATGAGCGGAGCACCGAACTTCTTATCAAGAACAACATTTCTGCCCTTAGGTCCGAGTGTGATTTTAACGGTATCAGCGAGCTGGTCGATACCTTTCATTAAAGCTTTTCTTGCATCTTCGCCGTATGCGATTTGTTTAGCCATTGTAAATTACCTCCGTATATTTAGTTAATTATTCAAGAGTTGCGAGTATATCCGACTGGTTTACAATTGTGTATTCTTCGCCGTCAATCTTTACCTGTGTGCCTGCATATTTACTTGCGATAACCTTATCGCCTACGCTGACATACATCTTTACTTCCTTGCCGTCAACAACACCGCCGGGGCCAACAGCAACAACTGATGCGAACTGTGGCTTTTCCTGAGCAGCAGATGAAAGAATGATACCGCTCTTTGTTTTCTCTTCAGCCTCTTCAACTTTTAAAACGACTCTGTCGAGTAATGGTTTGATTGTCATAAATACAGCCTCCTGTAAAAATTTTAAATTGCTTTTAATCAATTAGCACTCTTGTTCCATGAGTGCTAATTATATTTTATACCATTTTCAAGAAAAGTCAAGAGAAATTTGACTATTTTTGACCTTTATTTTGTGACAGTTTTCTGAAATTTTTTCCAATCTCGATTTTATCGAGTATTTTAAGATAATCAGTAACTATAACTGTTTTATATCAATAAAAAAGACGGACTGCAAAAAGTCCGTCTTAAACATTGTTATTAATTTTATCAGTTTGATGATTGAGAACTTGTCTGTTTCTTGCCCTTGCTGACAATAAGAACTACCGTTGAACCGTATTCGAGAGTATCCCCCTCAACATGTTCTTTGTAGCGGATTACCCTTCCCTCAGCAACCTTGTCACTGTACTCATATTCTGCTGTTGCAAGAAGTCCCTGAGCGGCAATGTCGGATGCAACGGTATCAAGTTTTTCACCCTCAACCTTCGGCAGAGTCCTCATCTGTGATCCCTTGCTTACGCAAACACTCACTACTACGGAATCTTCCTGAGTAATTTTTGAACCTGCGGCAGGAGTCTGTGACATAATCTTACCTTCTGCATAATCATCGCTGTACTCATCGTTAAAAGTTCTGTAGATTGTGATACTGCTGTTGCTGTCAACACTCTTAACAGCCTCTTCATATGTCATTCCGACATAGTTAGGAACAGTAGCACCTGTCCACTCTGTGCTTTGAGTTGAGCTTACACTCGCATCAGTATTATTTGAGAACATTCCGGCAAGCGGATTCTGCATAAGCCAGAACACACCGGCAATACCGAGAACAAGAACCGTGACAGCAGCCGCAATAATAATAATTGAAGCGTGTGACATACCGTTTGAAGTCTTGCGTGTACGCTCTGACTTTGTGAGGTTCATGCTTGCTGTTCTTGAAATTTCGTCCTGAATTGCCTTTGCTGTATGAGCAACGGAAAGCTGTGAACGAAGCTCGTCAAAATCCGTAATACGGTTTTCACGCTCAACCTGCAAACCGTTAGCAAGAGCCGAAACAACATGCGGAGGAAGTCTCTTTACTGTTGTTGTACTCATAAGAAGTCGGCTGTCCTTACGGCGTTCTACCGCACTCTTTGGCATATGACCTGTGAGGGCATAGAAAAGGGTTGCACAAAATCCGTAGATATCCGTAATATCGTCAAGAGGAAAATTGTCGTCATACTGTTCGGGAGCCGCAGAGCCTGAAAAAAGCTGAGATTTGAGAGGCGTGCCTCTTTTACGCTCATTTTCCGACGCAAAGCCTGAAATTTTAATTTTACCCGATGCTGTGATATACATATTCTTAGGTGCGATAGCATAGTGACCGACACCTCTCTTGTGAAGAGCCTCAAGCGCAGAAATTACAGGCATAAAAAGCGGACGGGCAATATCCCATTCAAGATGACCGTTACTGCGTTCAACATACTCCTCAAAAGGAATAAGATCCTCGTTTTCCTCAACAACATAAACTGTGTTATTTTCTTCAAAAATGTTGTGAACATTCATAAGAGCGGAAAGCTCACGGAGTTCTGAAAGAATCCTGTAATAGTTAAGAAAATCGTCCTTGAGTTTATTATATACAAGGCGGTTTTCATAATTTATTCTGACCTCGGTAGTTCCTTCTTCACGAGAAAAAAGTCCGATAGGAAGAAATTCGCAGATGATTACAATGTCACCTGTCTGCTTGTCGTGGCTTATATAGCGTGTGCTTTCGCCGTTGGTATCAATTCCCGCACCTACGATATAGCGGTTCTGAAGAATTGTTCCGTACGGTAAAAAAGGAGCTTGCTGTTTTTCAGTTGTATCAAATCCGCAGGACGGACAAATCTTGTTGTCACCTATTTCCTGCATGCATCCCATACACAATGACATATTATTACTCAACTCCAAATAAGTATCAATTTCAAATTTTGTCTGAAAAGAATTATACCATAAAAACATATTTCTTTTCAAGACTTAAAGGTGTTAATATAGTTACAATTTTGTTATTGCAAAGCCTTACAAAGCAAATTCTTTGCAAATATTGTTGTATAAAAATGTGGTGGAGATAACGGGGCTCGAACCCGTGACCTTCTGACTGCCAGTCAGACACTCTCCCAGCTGAGCTATACCCCCATATAATGTTGACATTGCTTTTGACATATACAAGATACATTTGCAAACAATGTCAAGCTGTAATTTTAACAGTCTATCAAATTAATTATAAGTATTGCATTTCCGTCATATATGTCAATTGTTGTCATATCGGAAGTGAATACATTTGAAACACCCAGAGTAACGCTGCTCGAAACACAGTATTTTTCAAGAGGATACTTTGTTCCCGAATAGCTTACGCAGACACTCGGACATCCGAAAGGGAAAAGCGAAAATGTTTTGCCTTTAAAGTTTTTATATTCATAATGACCTACGGGAAGAAATTCTATTTTCTCTTTTTCAGAAAGGAGAACGCCCTTACTTCCGTGTTCGTGAATATAAGAGAGAACCGCCACATTTGCAAAGCTGTGATCAAAGCGACCGCCCAATGCACCGAGAATTGCTATTTCGTCAAACCTTTTTTCAAGTGCAAGGTCAACAGAGTGCATTGTGTCGGTATCATCCTTTTCGGGAATAAGTCGGACCGTTTCGCAGTTTGGAAACAGTACATCAGGCTCGGAATCAAAATCTCCTACAACAAGGTTCGGAGTAATGCCTGCCTGTTTTGCAAAATTGCAGCCTCTGTCGGCACATATCACATAGTCATCAGGTTTTATAACCTCGGACAAAAAATCCGAATTTGTGTCAGGCGAGCCTGCAATAATCACACAACGCATAATTACTCCTTTATCTGCCATGATTTAATGTCCTTGACCTCGTTATACATCTGAACATAACTGCGATGACGGGTTTCTTCAATTTCACCGTCAGAGAGCGCCTCAAGAATCCTGCACCCTTTTTCACAGGTATGCGAACATGAAGTAAACATACACTCCCCTAAATATTTTTCAAATTCAGGAAAGCAATATTGCAACCGGCTTTTGTCAATCATTTCGTAACGATGAAGATCAACGGTTGAAAATCCGGGTGTGTCTGCCACAAAACAACCGTCAAGTTCAAACAGTTCAACAACTCTTGTTGTATGTCTTCCTCTGCCGAGTTTTTTACTTGTCTGCCCTGTTTCAAGAGAAAGCGATGGAAAAAGCTTGTTGAGCAATGTGGACTTGCCGACGCCGCTGTTACCGATAAAGGCTGAAACCTTGCCGGACAGATAGCTTTTGAGTTCTTCGGTTTGTGAAGAATCGTCTTCCGAACAGAGAAAAACCTCAAAACCTGCGTGTCTGTAGATATCGGCAATCTTATCTCCGTTTTCCAGATCATTTTTTGTAACGACAATTACGGGTTCCATATTATTGTTTACCGCCGCCGCAGTCATTTTGTCAATAATCGTAAAATTAGGCAAAGGTTCAACAGTTGAACACACAAGAAGAAGAATATCAAGATTTGCAAGAGCAGGTCTGCGGAGCTTGTTTTTGCGTGGAAGAATTTCTTCTATCGCACAAAAACCGTCATTCGGAACAGATATATTTACCCTGTCCCCCGCTACGGGAGAGTTTCCGCTTTTGCGAAAGCTCCCCCTTGCCTTACATTCGTAATCCTCGCCATCGGCACGGACATAGTAAAATCCGCCGATTGATTTCATTAAAATTCCGCTTTTAGTATCCATACTTCACCGATTAAAGTTCTGGATCATCCGTAACCGGCTGAACGGTCGTGTCAGGCGCTACATACGGATCTGTGTAATACTGCGTCGGCGGTTCGGTTTCGGGAGGAGCGGTTGTCGCACGGACATAATCATATGACGCCGTAGTGGTTACCGCTGCCGATGCAAAGTCAACCGAATACTCTCTGTAAGCCTGACCGTCAAGCTGAATTACTACAGTTGAAGTGCCTGAGCCCTTGAGCTCAAGAGTATAGGTCTTGTTATATTTCGGAACAAGCGTCTTTGAATTACGGGAATCAACCGCACCGTCAACAATTACAGTCATATCGACTGAATCTTCAACATCCGAAGGAAGGTCAACGAAGATATTAACCGTGTTTTCGTCACCGAGTCCCGAGCTTACAGTCAGGGTTACAACAGAGCCTGCGTCAACCTTGCCGTACTGGAGAGGTGACATACCGAGGACTGTATCCTTTGGTTCTTTGCTTTCATCATCCTGAACTGTTTCAACGGTAAGTCCGAGATCAACAAGAGACTGCTTTGCTTCGGAAAGCGTAAGTCCGTCAACCGACGGGAGTGTAACCTGTTTGGATCTCTCACCGCTTGCAATATATACATATACCGTTGAACCGATTGTAGTTTTTACACCTGCTTTTGGGAAGCACTCAATTGTGTAGCCCTTTGGTGTTTTAGTGTTTTCTACATAGACAATTTCAGGAATAAGATTCTTTTCCTTGAGAGCCTGAGAAGCCTCTTTTTCGCTGTAATTGGTTACATAAGGAACAGAAACCTCTGTGTCCGTTCCGTTTACGGTTACTGTGATTGTTGAGCCTGACTTAACCTTCATTGAACCGCCCTTAGGCTCTTGATCAAGAATTACGCCCATTTCCTTTGACTCATCATATTCACTCTTAACCTCAAACTTGAAATCATTCGGGTTATTTTCCTTTATTGAAACAAAGGATTTGCCGACATAATCGGGAACTTCAACATCCTTAGCCTGTGAGGTTGAGCAGCCTCTGAACATTGCAAGTGCAAAGAAAATTGCACACACTGCAACAGCCGCAATTACAATACCCTTGACTGCATAGTAGGAAGGCTTATGTTCCTTTACAAAATCCTCATCGGCAAACTGTTCTTCTTTAACAACAACATCGTCCTGCGGCATATCAACTACTTTGGTTGCCTCGTTGTCAATTTTATTTCTTACCCCGCTGTCACGCAGAGAGTGAACAAACTTTGTGGGCTGATTATCAACAAAAGACTTGTTGCCGTAATCAAAAACGATTGACGGATTAAGTCTGAATCTTTCGATATCAGAAAGCATTTCTGCGGCAGAAGTGTATCTGTCGGACGGAAGCTTTTCCATTGCCTTCATAGTAATCTGCTCAAGACCTATCGGGATTCCCGGATTGATTTCACGGGGATGCTTCGGTGTTGACTGCAACTGCATAAGCGCAATTGTAACGGCACTGTCACCGTCAAACGGAAGCTTTCCCGTAAGCATTTCATAGAGCATTACACCGACAGAATAAATGTCCGTTTTTCCGTCAGTTGCGTCACCTCTTGCCTGTTCAGGGGCAATGTAGTGAACAGAGCCGATCGCCTGTTCCGTCATTGTGCGTGTTGATTTATCGGAAAATCTTGCAATACCGAAATCGGTAACTTTGATTGTACCGTCCTGCAACAGCATAATATTTTGCGGCTTTATATCACGGTGTACAATTCCGCACTCGTGAGCGTGCTGTAAAGCCTTTAGAATCTGTGCGGTCAGGTGGATTGCGTCTTTCCACTCAATAATGCCCTGCTGATCAATATATTCTTTGAGGGTAATGCCGTCAATATATTCCATTACGATATACTGAATCATATCGCCAAAGCTTACATCATACACCTTTACAATATTCGGATGTGAAAGCATTGCGATGGCTTTTGATTCATTTTTGAAACGGCGGATAAACTCCTCATTGTTGAGATACTCGTCTTTAAGAATTTTTACGGCAACTTCACGGTCATCGACTGTGTCGGTACAACGGTAAACATTTGCCATACCGCCGACACCGATAAGCTCGTGGATTTCATATCTTCCGTCAAGTCTTTTGCCCAAATATTTATCCAAAACGGTCAACTCCTATCCTTAGTAAATTACGGTAGCTGTGATATTATCAGAACCTCCGCCGTCTTTCGCCTTGTCAACAAGCTTTGTGATAAGACCTTCGCCACGGTTTTCATGGCAGATCTTGACCATATCTCCTGTTGTGACACAATTTGAAAGTCCGTCGGTACAGATGAGAAGAACATCACCGTAAATAAAGTTGGCTTCAATATAGTCAAGGCGAACGGACGGTTTTATGCCGAGCGCCCTTGTTATAAAGTTCTTGTTCGGATGATTTTGCGCCTGCTCATATGTAAGCTCGCCTCTTCTAACCATTTCCTGAACAACGGAATGATCCTCTGTAAGCTGCTTGATTTTACCGCCTCTGATAGCGTATGTGCGACTGTCACCGACATGAACAACATGAACGGTTGTATCTTTTACAAAGACAAATTCACATGTAGTTCCCATACCCGTGAGCTCGGGATCTTTCATGGACATTTCAAAGACTTTCATATTGGCATTGACAACAATTTCTGCCATAAGCTCGCCAATCTGCTCCTTGGTCATATCATCTTTGTACAAATCGGTAATTTTGGTGCTGATATAATCAACTGCCGTTGCGCTGGCAATATTACCGCCGTTTGCACCGCCCATTCCGTCACACACAACTGCCCAGACACAGCTGGGAGAAATAACTCCGAAGCGACAGTCATCCTGATTCTGATTACGAACAAGTCCGATATCACTTTTGCTGAATACTTCCAAGTTATTTACCTCCTTTTTCAATATGCTTTCTTTTGAGCTGACCGCACGATGCGTTTATGTCACTTCCGAGTGTTCTGCGCACGGTTGCTCCGATATTTTTAGCAGCAAGAATATTTATGAATGCCTGCTGTCTTTTAATATTGCTTTTTAAGTAGCCTGTTCCCTCAACAGTATTGACGGGGATCAGATTAACATGGCTTTGTGTACCCTCAAGTCGTTTTGCAAGCTCTCTTGCGTTTTCATCGCTGTCATTAACTCCGCTTATCATAGAGTATTCAAATGTAACTCTGCGACCTGTTGTTTTGAAATAATCTGAACAAGCCTTTAATAATTCTTCAATAGAATATTTTCTTGCAATGGGCATTGTTCGCTGTCTTATCTCATCGTTCGGTGCGTGTAATGAAACGGAAAGCGTTATTCCGAGATGAAGTTTTGCAAGCTCATAAATTTTCGGAACTATACCGCAGGTTGAGAGCGTAATATGTCGCATTCCAATGTTAAGACCGTTGTCGGACGAAACAAGTCGGAGAAATTTTACAACATTATCAAAATTATCAAGCGGTTCACCCATCCCCATAAGAACAACATTAGAAATTCTTATGTTAAGGTCACGCTGTGCAGCATCAATCTGCCCGAGCATTTCCGACGGTTCAAGACTCCGTGAAAAACCGCTTTTGCCTGTTGCACAAAATGTACAACCCATTTTACAGCCAACCTGTGTTGAGATACAGATTGAATATCCGTGCTTGTAACTCATTACAACAGACTCTACACATTCGCCGTCATTAAACGAAAAAAGGTACTTGACTGTTTTATCATACCTTGAAACAAGTTTTTTTTCAATATTTGCAACAGAAATGTAACTACTTGATTTCAAAAAAGCCTTTAAATCGGCAGGAATGTTACGCATATTGTCAAAATCGGTCACATTTTTGTACAACCAATCATAAATCTGCTTTGCTCTGAACTTTGGAAAACCGTTTTCTGTGACAAATTCAGTCAGCTCATCAAGCGTCATTGACTTGATATCTGTTAAATTATTCAATTTGACGCCTTCTTTCCGAATAAGCTGATGTAAAATCCGTCTGTTCCGCAGGTGTGCGGCATAAGTGTTATTTCGTATGGTTCTTCATCAAATGCACGGGTAATTCCGTTTGAAAGTTTTAACGGTATTCCGTAAAAATCGGGATGTTCCTTAAGAAAACGCTTTGTGTTTTTATTGTTTTCATCAGGATTCAATGTACAGGTAGAATAGACAAGTTTACCGCCTACTGCCAGATTATCCGCACTTGCACAGAGAATCCTGTACTGCAAATCCGGCAAATCGTTGGAAATAAGGTCGTCCTTGTATCTGATCTCGGGCTTTCTTGACATGATTCCAAGACCGCTGCACGGAACATCACAGAGGATTCTGTCCGCCACAGGAAGTGCCGTGTCATTGGTTGACGCATCACGCAGAAGCGTTGAAATACAAGTGATGCCAAGCCTTTTAGCACCTGCCGAAATCAGTTTCAGCTTATGGTCGAACATATCACAGGAAAAAATTCTGCCACGGTTGTTCATATACTGAGCCGCCGAAAACGACTTTCCGCCCGGTGCGGAACATACATCAAGCATAATATTTCGAGGCTTTGCGTCAAGAAAATTCACACAAAGCTGGCTTGACGCATCCTGAATATGAAAAAGTCCGGACTTGTACGCTCTGAGTCTTTCAACCGAGCCTGTATTTTCAAGATAGAGTGCGTTGTCGATAAACGGGATTTTTTCCGCAACAACGCCCTCATCGGATAATTTCTTAATTAATGTGTCTGCATCTGTTCTGAGGGTATTAACACGACAACAGATTTTGGCTCTGCCGTTAAGAGATGACAAAAGCTGTTCGGTATTATTTTCTCCGTAAGAATTAACCCACAATTTCACAATATTTTCGGGAACAGAATATTTTACCGAAAGATATCGAGCCCTGTCCTTTTCATCGGGTAATGTATATTTAACCTCTGCCCTTGTGATATTGCGAAGAATTCCGTTTATGAAACCCGATGATTTCTGAAGTTTGTGCTTTTTGGCAAGATTAACGCTTTCGTTGACTGCCGCACTGTCGGGAACTTTGTCCATAAACAAAAGCTGGAGTATTCCAAGGCGAAGAATATTTTTTGTTTTTGTTTCAATTTTCCTTAACGGAATTTTAGAATAAGACCTGATAATATAATCAAGGGTGATTCTTCTTTCCAGAACGCCGTAAACGAGTGCTGACACAAAAGAGCTGTCAACACCCGAAAGACGGTTTTCCTTTATGGCATTATTCAAAGCAATATTTGAATATGCTCCCTCATTTTCAATTTTAAGCAGCACATTCAGTGCAATATTGCGTGTGTTTGCCATTTTAATCTCCAAAATAAATTATCTTCTGCGATTGTTCGCAATTATAATTAATCTTAAAAGCTGCATAATTGCAGTAAGAGCCGCTGCAACATATGTCATTGCGGCTGCCTGAAGCACTCTCTTTGCTCCTGTGTATTCTTCACCGTAAAGAAGATCGCCGTTTCTGATTGTTTCAAGCGCTCTTTTTGATGCATTAAACTCTACGGGAAGTGTTGCGATTGTAAAGAGTACGGAAAGCGCAAACAGGATTATACCTATATAAAGAAATACAAAACCTACTCTTTGTGTAAAGCAAAAACCGACTATAATAAAAATCCAACTGAGGCTTGAACCGAGTCTTGCAACAGGAAGAATAAACGAACGGATTCTATTAGGCAGATAATTTTCTGCGTGCTGAACTGCATGACCTGCCTCATGACAGGCAACGCCTACAGCCGCAACGGAGGTGCTGTTAAAAACCGTGTCGGAAAGTCTGATTACATTTGTTCTCGGGTCAAAATGGTCTGTCATACTGCCTGCAACATGTTCAATTCTGACGCCTGTTACACCGTGCTGACGAAGAACATATTCAGCCGCCTGAGCGCCTGTCATATTTCTTGAATTTCTTATCTGTGAATATTTTGAAAAAGTCGTTTTAACTTTGACCTGACAAATCAATGTTATTATGATACAAGGAACAATAAACACAAGATAGGTCATATCAAATCCGTAAAAGAAGCCCATAAATCAAACACCTTTCTGTCTGCATATTGCAGACGGGAATTTTTAACCGATTACATCGCCGACAGAAAGCCTGTGGCCGGCAAGGAATGCCTCGGCGGTCATTTTCTTTTTGCCCTCAGGCTGAATTTCACAAAGCTCAACCGACTTTTCACCGCAGGCAACAATCAGCGGTTTTGTGCTGATTACAGTTCCCGCTTTTCCGCTCTTTTCACAGAGCAAAGAAGAATGAACCTTTATCTTTTTACCGTTAATTTCGGTTGTGGCAATCGGCCACGGATTAAGTCCTCTGATTTTATTATGCACCTCAAAGGCCGATTTTGTAAAATCAATCGGACAAAGTGATTTGTCAATTTTTGAAGTGTGAGTTGCAAGGCTTTCGTCCTGCTTAATCGGAGTGATTTCGCCCTTTTCAAGAGCAGAAAGTGTGTCAAGAATAAGCTCTCCGCCCATAAGAGAAAGACGGTCAAAAAGCTCTCCCGAGGTTTCATTCACACCGATTTCCGTTTTGACAACTTTCAGAATGTCACCTGTGTCAAGTCCGACATCCATTTGCATAGCCGTTACACCGGTTTCCCTGTCACCGTTTAATACGCTCTGCTGAATAGGAGATGCGCCTCTGTATTTAGGCAAAAGCGAGCCGTGAAGATTGATGCAGCCGTACTTTGCAGAGTCAAGAACCGACTTGGGAAGAATTTTTCCGTAAGCCGCAACAACAATGACATCGGGATTATATTTATTGATAATTTCAAGAGGTTTGCCGTCCTTAAAGGTTTCGGGCTGATACACGGGAATGTTCAGCTTTTCTGCGCACACCTTGACATCGGGAGGAGTCATTATCATCTTTCTTCCCCTCGGCTTGTCGGGTTGTGTAAACACGGCACAAACCTCATGTTCCGAATTTGCAAGAGCCTTGAGTGCAGGTACGGCAAAATCCGGAGTACCCATATAAATTATTTTCATATCTTCACCTGTTTATCAGCTATTCATTTCTTCAATTTCGGCAGGAGTCAACATTCTTGTTGCAACCTGAGTAAAGAGAATTCCCTCAAGATGGTCGAGTTCGTGACAAAAAGCCTTTGCAAGCAAATCCTTGCCGTCAATAACAAATTCGTCACCGTGTCTGTCCTGAGCCTTAACCTTTACATAATCAGGTCTTACTGTGTAACCCCACTTGCCGGGAATTGAAAGACAACCCTCAAGAGTTTCCTGCTTGCCGCTGTAAGCGATGATTTTCGGGTTTACAAGCTCAATCGGACCTTCGCCGACATCAATAACCACAACTCTTCTTAAAATTCCGACCTGAGGAGCGGCAAGTCCCACTCCCTCAGCCTTGTGCAAAGTTTCAATCATATCGTCAATAAGATCTGCAAGGCGGTCATCAAACTTTACGACAGGTCTGCATTTTTTTGTGAGAACGCTGTCGCCCTCTTTTACAATTCGTCTTAAAGCCATAAATTATATCCTTTCGCTAACAGGTCAGAGCGTTCATATCCGCATATGCACTGACCTTTCCAAATTCCTTATTCTTTCCGAATTCTATCATAACCGCTGAGAGCAATGCTCTGAAATCACGGTTATTTTTACATTTTATTATAAGTTTATATCTGAATTTATTGCTCACTTTCACAACATTTGCAGGTGACGGACCGAGTATTCTCAAAGGCATGGCAGGGTATTCGCTTCTTGCGTGACTGACAAAGCACTGCAAAAAGCTGTTAGCTGCTTTCATTGTAAGCTGCTGTTTTTCACCCGAAAAGCCGATAAGACAGATATCCGCAAAAGGCGGATAAAGCATTGCTTTTCTGACCTGAATTTCGGTGCTGTAAAAGGCAAGATAATCCTGCCTTGCCGCCATAGAGATTATGAGGTTGTCGGGAGTGTAGGACTGAATAACAGCCATACCCTTTGACGCACCTCTGCCGCTTCTGCCGACTACCTGAGTTAAAAGAGAAAATGTTCTTTCGTAGCTTCTGTAATCATCGGCATACAGCATATAGTCAGTGTTGAGAACTCCCACAAGCGTCACATTGGGAAAATTGAGTCCCTTTGCAACCATTTGTGTTCCCACAAGAATATCGTACTTACCGTCTGCAAATGCCGTTATCATCTTTTCATAGGATGATTTTGAAGATGTTGCGTCGGTATCCATACGCAATATTCTTGCATTGGGAAAAAGCTCTGAAATTTCACTTTCAGCCTTTTGAGTGCCTGTTCCGCCAAATCTTAAAGATTTGCTGTGACAAGACGGACATTCTTCCGTGTAAGGCACGGAATATCCGCAGTAGTGACACATCATTCTGCGGTTGGCGCTGTGATATGTGAGCGATATTGAACAGTTGGGACACACAACAGGTTCACCGCACATTCGGCAGGTTACAAAGGTGTTGTATCCCCGTCTGTTTAAAAGCAGAATTGACTGCTTGTTATTTTCAAGATTATAGCGCAGATTTTCAAGCAGGGTTTCGGAAAATCCCGTTACATTGCCGTTTTGCTGTTCAACATTCATGTCTGCGACAACAACCTTCGGCAAAACCGCATCGCCGTATCTCTCGGTGAGCGTGTTAAGCGAATATCTTCCGCTTTTTGCGTAGTAATATGATTCAACCGACGGAGTTGCCGAACTTAAAACAAGCAAGGCATTATCGTAGCTGCATCTGAATTTTGCGATTTCTCTTGCATGATATCTGGGGGAGCTTTCAGACTTATAGCTGTACTCCTGTTCCTCGTCCATTATGATAAGACCGACTTTTTCAAACGGAGCAAACACGGCACTTCGTGTTCCTATAACGATTTTTGCAAGACCTTTTTTTACACGCTTGTATTCATCAAGCCTTTCACCGAGTGAAAGTGCGCTGTGAAATACGGCAATCTGCTCGCCGAAACGCTTTGAAAAGGTTGAAACAAACTGCGGTGTAAGCGAAATTTCAGGCACCATAACGATGATTCCCTTGTTATCATTTATTACACGCTCAATCAGTTTCATAAAAACGCTTGTTTTTCCCGAACCTGTAACACCGAACAAAAGGCTTGTATGCGGTTTTGAATCGGCATATTCGGCATAGAGGTTATCGCAGGCTGTCTGCTGTTGTTCTGACAACGCAACAGGGGCAAGACTTTCGTCCTTCGTCCTGTCCTCAATACGGAACACTTCTTCGTCATAGTAGTAGATAAGACCTTTTTTGTAAAGTGCGTCCGTAACGCCTGTTGTGACACCCGTGAAGTAACAAACCTCTTTAACGGAAGTTCCGCCTGTCATTTTGATAAGGTCGAGAACGGCTTTCTGCTTTTCGGTAAGCTTGATATTGTCGCTGTCGGCAAGTTCGGTCGGAGCAGCCATTTTCATAACCGCATCCGAAACCTTTCTGAAAGCCTCATCTGATTTGTAAAGATAGCCCGACTTTACCATATCTTCAAGAATAACCGTGTTATCTAATCCGAAATCGTCAAGAATTTTATCGGACTTTACGGCTTTTCTTTTTGAATGAAGGTAAGCAAAAATTCTTTGCTGTTCCTTGGAAAGCTCTTCTTCATCTACACCCTCACGAACACCGTAAAGCGTTGTGATTTTGTAATTTATACCCGCAGGGAGCATTGTTTTTACCGCATCATAATAGGTGCAGAAATAATGCTCTTTCATAAACTCGGCAAGCTTCAAAAGTTCTTTTGACAGGACAGGTTCGTCATCAAGAACGGAACAAATGCTTTTGAGCTTTTCAACCGGAATGTCATCACTCACGGGAGAAAGCTCAAAAATTATTCCCTGTTTCTTTTTGTTGCCTCTGCCGAACGGAATGAGAACCCTTTTGCCAACCTGAACCAAATCGGTAAAGGCAGACGGTACAAGGTAGTCAAATAATTTGTCGAAAACATATGTTGTGTTTTCAACGGCAACTTTGACTGTTAAATCAGAGTTCATCTTCGTCAGGCTCAAGAATGTTGATTTCATGACCTTCGATTTCCTTGATTGCGATAAGAACAGGCTTATCCTCTGTTACAATCTGTTCCTCTTCAAAAGTCTGAGTAATTTCTCTCGCTCTTTTTGCAACGCCTACAACAAGTGCGTACTTACTCTGCTTACCCTGTAATAATGAATCCACATCAACTTTATGCATAATAATTCTCCTCTTAAAATATTTTATGTTAATTTTCTTTGTATATTATTTAATGAGGTTTTCATCCTCTTTATGAAGAATATCGAGAACCTCATTTATTGCTGTTTCAAGGTCGCCGTTTACCACATTGTACTTATATCTGTCCTTGTAGCTGATTTCCTCGGCAGCCTGTGCAAGCCTTTTCCGAATAGTGTCTTCATCCTCTGTGCCTCTTCTGCGAAGCCGTCTTTCAAGCGACTCCATTGAAGGCGGAAGAATGAATATACTGAGAATGTCGGGATATTTGTCAAGAATCTGAAGCCCGCCCTTGACCTCAATCTCAAGCAGAACATCATAACCCTGATTGAGCATATCTTCAACCTGCTTTTTAGGTGTGCCGTAGAGATTACCGCAAAACTCTGCGTGTTCAAGATAGCCGTCTTTTTTCAGAACATCGTTGAACTGTTCTCTTGTCAAAAAGTTATAATGAACCCCGTCAATCTCTCCCTCTCTCGGTTCTCTTGTTGTGTTTGAAACCGAAAGACGGATATTTTTGTCACGGTCAAGAAGTTCCTTGATTATTGTACCCTTGCCTACACCCGATGAACCGGTAAACAAAATAAGATTTCCTTTTCTGTTAATGCTCATCCTTGTTTTCCTCACTTTCGTCCGTTCTGTTCTGAATTGCCTCACATGAAATTGCCGAGAGAATAACATGATTATTCTCGGCAACAATCACCGATTTGCATTTTCGTCCGCAGGTTGCATCAATAAGCAGATTGTTCTGTTTTGCATCCTGAACAATTCGCTTTACGGGAGCAGAGTCCGGAGCAACTACTGCAACAATCTTGTCGGAGCTGACAAGATTACCAAAACCGATATTAATAAGCTTCATCTGTTCACCTTATTCGATATTCTGAACCTGTTCACGGATTTTTTCAATCTCACTCTTGATGTCAACAACCTTATGTGCAAGAATTGCATCCTGAACCTTTGAACCGATTGTATTTGACTCACGGTTCATTTCCTGAATGATAAAGTCAATTTTTCTGCCGACAGGCTCGTCATATTCAAGGAACTTTGAAAGCTGATCAAAGTGACTGCGAAGTCTTACGGTTTCCTCCGCAACGGCTACCTTATCCGCAAACACGGCAACCTCTGTGAGAACCCTCTGCTCGTCAACCTTGACATCATTTTCAGCAAGAGTCTGCTTGATGCGTTCCATAAGTCTTTGTTCATACTCGGCAACAGTCTGCGGAGAACGCTCCTCAATTTCACCTACAACAGAAAGAATTGTGTTGGCTCTTGAAAGAATGTCCTCTTTCATCTTCTCACCCTCAGTTTCACGCATTGCAACAAAAGCGTCAACAGCAATCTTTGCGGCTGAAAGAACATCGGCAGTAATTTGATCCTCGTCCTCAGGCGCTTTGTGAACCGTGAAAACATCGGGAAAGCGTGAAAGTGAAACTGTTGAAACATCATTCGGGATATCGTACTTTTCGCTGATTTCCTTAAAAGCGTTGATATATCCCGAAACAAGCTGATGATTAACAGTTACATCACAGGGTTCTTCATCGGACGCACCGATTGATACGAACATATCAATCTTGCCTCGTGAAACCCTTGAATTTACATAGTTTTTAAGTTTGTCGTCAAGAAATCCGTAACTTCTTGGGGTTCTGCAGGAAAATTCAAAATAGCGGTGATTCACGCTTTTGATTTCAACGGTAATCTCCCGACCGTTGATAACGGTTTCACATCTTCCGAAACCCGTCATAGATCTGATCATTTCAAAAACTCCCTTCGTAAAATTATATTTTCGGCATTTAAGCTTTATTTTTTATATTTACATCAAATTTATCGGCATTTGTTTTCTACAACATAGATTATAGCACCACAGGCGATATTTGACAATGGAGTTATTACAAAACTGTAATAACTTTTTTTATTTACATCACAAAGGTGTGTGTGATATACTTAATAAGATAATTATACTTTATTGACAAAGGAATGATATTAATGTCAGGACATAACAAATGGAGTACAATCAAGCAGAAAAAAGGTAAGAACGATGCCGCAAGAGCTAAAGTATTTACAAAAATCGGCAGAGAACTTATTGTTGCAATCAAGGAAGGCGGAAGTGCCGATCCTTCCGTTAACTCAAAACTCAAGGATTGTATTGCAAAAGCAAAGGCTGCAAATGTACCTAACGACAACATTGAAAGAATCATCAAGAAAGCGTCAAGCGATGCAGATTCAACAAACTACGAGGCTGTTACATATGAGGGCTACGGTCCAAACGGCGTTGCCGTAATTGTTGAGGCACTTACAGACAACAGAAACAGAACAGCAGGCGAAGTAAGACATTACTTTGATAAATTCGGCGGCAATATGGGTACACAGGGCTGTGTAAGCTTTATGTTCTCAAAGAAGGGCGTTCTCGTTATTGAGCGTGAGGATCTTGAAAAGGATGAGGATACCGTAATGAGCGATGCTCTTGAGTGCGGTGCATCAGACTTTGAGGCTGACGATGATGTATTTACAATTTACACAGAAACAGATGATTTCGGCGCTGTAAGAGATGAGCTTGAAAAGCTCGGCTACACATTCGTTTCTGCTGAAATTGAAATGGTTCCAAGCACATATACAAAGCTTGAGGACGAAGAAACTGCAACAAAGATGCAGAAGATGCTTGATATGTTCGAGGATAACGATGATATCCAGAATGTATGGCACAACTGGGAAATGGACTGATAAAGTTTATTTCTGACAAAAAAAAATCAAACCGCTCCGATTGGGGCGGTTTTTGTTTTGTCAATTTTTTTGTCTTGAAATTAAGACAAGGTCACGGTTATCTGCTTCGCCGTCAAGGTTAAAATCGGCGGCTTTGAGATATGCACCGTCTAATTCTGCATTATCACAGAGGTATTTTTGCAAAAGCGTGACATCCTTTGAATTTACATTGCCCTCGCCCGTCACATCTCCGCAAACTGCAATGACATAAGTCTTTGAATCTATAACGGCAGTAAAGCCTGTTTTCAGCTTTCCGCTCTTTGCAATCGTACCATCCGCCTTATATACATTTTCGGCAGAAGTTTTGTTTTTGAAATCGGCAACGGTTTCTCCGCTGTAAATCCCGTAAACTATCCCGTCAGAAAACAGGTATTCGGAATTATTCGGTTGAATATCTGATTTAGAAGAATTGTGATTGTCATTACTGCCGTCATTGCCACTTGTTTTCTTTTCTTCAAAATCACCCGAGCCAAATACCTGAACCGTTCCGTTATCAAGCAAAACAGCACATTGATTTTTGTAAGATACAACAGCAGTTGCTCTGTCGGGAATTGACACGCTTTTTGTTTTTTCGGATGTTTTCAGATTAAGTCGATAATTCACGGCAGAATATATTTTTCCGTCAGATACCGAAACATTCTCGGCTGTGGCATTTGAAACATAATCCCTTGAATTATCTGGCAGCGAAACAATAAACCCGTCTTCGTTTATAACTCTGTTTATTCCTGCGTTATAAATATTTTTAAGTTCACCTGTATCGGCAACATAGGTTGATGACGATTGCGAGAGCTTGTAAATTGAACCGTCACAAAGTCTTGCGTATGACTTTCCGTTATTATTAAAAACCTCGTTTACATTGTCTGAAAAAGTTATTTTCGATTTTTTATCAGATGAAAAATCCCTACACGCAACATAAGATTTCAGGCTGTCGGTCTTGATATAGTAAATACGATTATCGGTTACCGAAAAGGAATTTGTCATAAAATTTTCGTCAACAAAAGTGTTCTGTGAAACATTTCCGTTATCAAGATTAAGAGAATACACTGAATATTTGTTAGTGAAAGCATCGTCAAAAACAAGTGCATTAGTGTAGTTTCCGCTCTGTGACACACTTCTTATCCGACCGCCGACAGAAAAATTGTATGCAGAAAAATCGGGCACAAGCCTTGCTGAAAACACTGTATTTCCCAAAAATGCGCACACAAATCCGCCCTTGCCGTTGCTGTCACTTTTTACAGACGAACAAGCGGCAAGGTCAGTCAGATTGTATTCATCATACGCACGGCTTCTGCACACACCGAGAAGTGTAATAAGCATAACAGCCACAGTAAGGGAAATCAGTCGTTTCATAGCCTGTACCCGATTAAATTAATTTAAAACAAAAGGGCATCCTTTCGGATGCCCACAAAAGTTCTGATTATTCAGCAGCTTCTTCAGACTTAGCAGGTGCCTGCTCGTCTTCAGGAAGAAGTGCACGCATTGAAAGGCTTACACGCTTCTTGTCGAAGTCGATTGCAGTAATCTTAGCTTCAACAACATCGCCAACCTTGAGTACATCAGCGGGCTTTTCAATTCTCTTGTTTGCAATCTGAGAAATATGGATAAGACCGTCAATGCCGGGGATGATGTTTGCGAATGCACCGAATGTTGTAAGACCAACGATTGTAGCCTTAACAACTGTTCCCTCGGGATAGTTGTTCTTGAGGATTTCCCACGGATTGTCTTCAGCATTCTTGAAGCCGAGAGAAATCTTCTTTGTTTCCTCATTGATATCCTTTATGTAAACATCAACTGTATCGCCTACATTAACAACCTCGCTCGGATGCTTAATGTGTGTCCATGAAAGCTCTGAAATGTGAATCATGCCGAACACGCCACCGAGGTCAACAAATGCGCCGTAGCTTGTAAGTGACTTAACAACGCCCTTGTAACGCTTGCCAACTTCGCAGGTTTTCCAGAATTCTTCACGCTGAGCAGCTCTCTGCTCCTTGAGTACGCTGCGGATTGAACCGATAGCTCTTCTGCGTCTGCCGTTCTGTGAAACTTCGATAAGTCTGAAATCAACATCCTGACCTACGAGGTCTTCAAGGCTCTCTTCACGAGTTGCTGTTGCCTGTGATGCAGGGATAAAGATTCTTGAGCCGTTGTAAAGAACGATTACGCCGCCCTTAACTGCCTCAGTAACCTTGCCGGAGAGAACCTCCTGTGACTCTGCCTTTTCTTTGAGCTCTTCCCAACCCTTCTGTGCATCTACTCTGCGCTTTGAAAGCATGATAGTGCCTTCCTGATCATTGGTCTTCATAATAAGAAGCTCAATAACATCGCCTACTTTAACTACATCTTCGGGTCTTGCGTTAGGATCGTTTGAAAGCTCTGAAGCAGGAATAAAGCCTGTCTGCTTTCTGCCGACATCTACCTGAACTTCGTTGGGAGCTATGCTCAGAACTGTGCCCATTACCCTCTCGTTTGTATTAAAGTTTTTGAGGGACTCCTCAAGCATCTCCTCAAAAGATGGTTCCAAATTTGTTTCACCGGATTTTACTTCACTCATTGTATCCAGTACCTCCTTTATTATCCTTGCAGGCGTTGAAGCACCCGCAGTTACGCCGATTGATTCGGCAACCGAAACCTTGTTTAAATCAAGCTCGGCAGCGGTTTCAATGAGAACCGTGTTCTCACACTGTCTTTTGCATATATCAAAAAGCTTTCCCGTATTGGAGCTGTGCCTGTCGCCGATTACAACCATAAAGTCGGATTCGGCGGCAATCTGAGAAGCTTCGGTTTGCCTAACTTGCGTAGCATTACATATTGTATCAAATATTTTTGCATTTGTACATAGCTTTTTTATCTTTTTTACACATTTTTTCCATTCTTGTGTGTCAAATGTTGTCTGTGCGACAATTTGCACCTGTTTATTATTCTCTTTTAGAATATTCGGCAATAAATCATCAAGCTCTGCCTCGTTATTAAATGTGTAACAATCACTTGCACAATGACCTATTATACCGCAAACCTCGGGATGATTTTTATTTCCTGCAATCAAAACAACATCATTTTCAGGGTTTGTGTTTGATACAATCTTGTGAATTTTTTTAACAAAAGGACACGTTGCGTCCTCAAAGTTAATTCCTCTTTTTACAAGAGAATCAATAACGCTTTTTTCAACTCCGTGTGAACGGATTACAAGCGTTGTATCGTCAGTAAGCTCGTCAACTGCTTTAACGGGAGTGCATCCTCTTTCTTCAAGCTCGTGAACCATTTCCATATTGTGGATAATAGGTCCGAGGGTTGCAACCTTTATTCCTTTTTCAAGCAGTCCATTTACGATATTGATTGCACGGTTGACGCCAAAGCAGAATCCTGCCGAATCAGCCTTTTTTATACTCAATTAAATCCTGCTCCCTCATTTTTTTGATTTCATCCATAATCATGGTTGTTGCACCTTTAAGTTCCCGTCTTCCGCTGTCCGGAGTAAGTCCGAGCTTTTCGGGTGTGAGAGGTTTGCCGAAGTGGATAACTCTCTTTGCAAATATATGCTTTTTGTTGCCTACAATTGTGATGCAGGCAGGCACAACAGGCACCTGCATCTGCTGTGCAACAAGAGCGCATCCGCTACGGGGACGCATAAGTTCGCCTGTTTTGGAACGACCGCCCTCAATAAAGATTGTCATAATCTCGCCGTCACGGATAAGGTCTTCGCCTGTCTTGATAGCCTTGCCGTCACCTGCACCCCTTTCAACGGGGAATGCACCGAGCGCACGGATTAACGCACCGAAGAATTTATTTTTAAAAAGTTCAATTTTTGCCATAAAGAACAGTCTGCGCTTTTTCTGCGACAAACCGAGAAGAACCGGATCTGAATTTGATATATGGTTACTTGCAATAATCATGCCTCCAACAAGCGGAAGCGGCTCTTCAATTATAGTTTTATATCTGTACAAAAGTTTGAAAACAGGCTTGCAGACAGCTTTGCCGACTGCATAAAGTACCTTTGACTGACCCATCAGATATTCTCCTTTATAACGGAAATTATTTTTTCAACCGACTGCTCAAAATCAAGCTCTGTTGTGTCAACGGTAACGCAACCCTCGGCAGGCTTGAGCGGAGCTGTTTTACGGTGAGTATCGTTGTAGTCACGAGTTATTACATCGTTTAAAATGTCGTCGTATTTTACATCCATACCCTTTTCAACAAGCTCCTTATATCTTCTTTCGGCTCTTGCCTCAGGGGACGCTGTAAGAAAAATTTTAACCTGTGCATCGGGCAGAACAACAGTGCCGATATCCCTGCCGTCCATAATTACATCATGCGTCTTTGCCATATTTCTCTGCAAATCAAGAAGATAAGCTCTTACAATCGGTACGGCAGAAATTTTTGACGCCATCATTGATGCCTCCGGAGTTCTGATGAGTCCGGACACATCTTCGTTGTCAAGCAGAACAATCTGCTCGCCCTTTTCATTGAATGTTAGGTCAACTGTGATTTTTGAAAGCAAATTCTTTACCGCATTTTCATCTTCGGGAGCTACGGAGTTTCTTGTTGCCGACAGACCGATTGTGCGATAAAGCGCTCCTGTATCAACATAAATACAGTCAAGTGCCTTTGCAACTCTTTTTGCAATTGAGGATTTGCCTGCTCCTGCAGGACCGTCCAAAGCGATTGCTATTGACATAAATTACATCCTTTCAATCAAATATATTATGTATAATTAAATCAGATATATGCACTGTTTTCTCCGGCAAGCCGTCCTGTACTCCATGCAATCTGGAGATTAAAACCGCCTGTGTAGGCGTCGCAGTCGATTACTTCACCTGCAAAATACAGGCCGCTTACAAGCTTGCTTTCCATGGTTTTCGGGTTGATTTCGGAAGTTTTTACACCGCCTGAGGTTATGATTGCCTCCTCAATCGGTCTGAACCCGCTGATTTCAACCGTAAAGCATTTGAGAATTTCACAAAGAGCGTGTCGCTCCTCTTTTGTAATTGAATTACACTTTTTGTCAAAGGGAACTCCCCAGCGTTTGAGAACGGGAACTATGATTTTTCTCGGCAAAAGCTTTGAAAATGCGTTTGAAACATCACGGTTTGAATTTTCTTTGAAATCGTTCTGAATACGCCTGTCGAGGTGTTCAAAATCAAGTGCCGGCTTGAGGTCAATTTCCGCAATATACCGGTCGGTCTGAATATCACGGATGTGCGAGCTTGCCGATAAAATCATCGGGCCGCTCATTCCGAAATGTGTAAAAAGCATTTCGCCGAAGTCGCTGTAAACAGTCTTTTTACTGTTCTTATCAACTATTCTGAGCGCAACATTTTTGAGGGCAAGTCCCTGCATATCCTTGCATTGTTTATCACCGGAAGTAAACGGCACGAGCGACGGTTTGAGCGGAATGATTGTGTGTCCTGCCTGTTTTGCAAGTGTATAGCCGTCACCTGTTGAACCCGTAAGCGGATAGCTTTTACCGCCGCAACAGATAATTACGCTGTCGGCATAGTAGGTATTTTCTTCACACTTAACACCTATAACGGCACCGTCCTCAAGAATAAGAGCGTTTGCCGTATCACACACGATTTTGCAACCCGATTCAACGGCATAATCATGCATTGTATCAACAACATCTACCGATTTGTCGGATGCAGGGAACACACGATTTCCCCTTTCGGTCTTTGTTTTAAGTCCTTTGGATTCAAAAAATTCGATTGTATCCTCGGGAGTAAATGCATTAATTGCAGAATAGAGAAATCTTCCGTTCACGGGAACATTATTGATAAAAGTCTGCACATCGCAGTTATTGGCAAGGTTACACCTTCCTTTGCCCGTTATCATAATTTTCCTGCCGACACGCTTGTTCTTTTCGATTATCGTAACTGATGCACCATAGAGCGCCGCAGTTGCACCCGCCATAAGTCCTGCCGCACCTGCTCCGATTACCACAACTTTTTTACTTATCATCATCTTCTATATTACCCATTATTTCTCTGTCACGGTTGGTGTAAACTCCGTCACGGTTCCACACAAGCTCAAGTCTGCGGAATGTGTCGGAAACCTCATCTTTCTTTTTAAGCACGGTTGCAACAATAAGAGCATTGATAAGACTTAACGGTGCAACAAGTGAGTCTACAATTGACGCCATATCGCTTCTTGCAATAAGCACGGAATCGGCACTCTGAACAAGAGGAGAAACCATACTGTCCGTGATTGCAATTGCGTGAGCGCCTCTTGAACGGGCAAAGTCCATTGCCTCAACCGACATTGAACTATAACGGGGAAATGAAATACCGATCATAACATCTTTGTCGGTGATTCTGAAAATCTGTTCAAAGGTTTCGGTTTGACTGCCGCTTGTGATAACACGCACATTGTCAAAAATCATTTCAAAATAGTACGCAAGGAAGTTTGCGATTGCGGCTGTTGAACGCACACCGAATATGTAAATACGCTCTGCCTTGCAAATTTCATCAACTGCACGGGCAAAATCCTCATGAGATGTTTCTTCAATTGTTCTGCGGATTTTATCGATATCCTGATTAAGAACACTGTCAAGCACATTGTCATTGCCGATACGGTTTGAGGTAACTTCAATTCGCTGAACAGATGTGAGCTTGTTGCGAATCATCTCCTGCATTGCTTTTTGAAGCTTAGGGTAGCCGTCATAGCCGAGCTCGGTTGCAAAACGAACAACCGTACTCTCGCTGACTCCGACAGTTTCACCAAGCTTTGATGCGGTCATAAATGCCGCCTTATCGTAATGCTCTTCAATAAAAAGAGCAATTCTTTTTTGTCCCTTTGAGAGGGAATTCATCATTAAATCTATTCTTGTGAGCAAATGAGTAATCATTTTTTTAATATCTCCCATTACAAATAGTAAAAACAGACACACTGTCTTAACCAATTCATTTTAACACAAGAACTTGCAATTTACAATAAGATATAAATTAAATTATTGTAAATTTTACGAAATTATGAAATATGCGTCGGTTTATGTTGCAATAATAAATGTTGTATGGTAAAATTGTTTAACAGAAAGCAAATGACGGAGTTGATAAAAATGATAGCAGTTATTGATTACGGCGCAGGCAATATCCGCAGTGTTTACAAAGCGTTAAAGCATATCGACTGTGAATGTGTGATTACAAGAGATAAAGACGAAATTATGAATGCAGACGGTGCTGTTTTGCCGGGTGTCGGTTCGTTTGGCGATACAATGAACACAATGAATTCATACGGCATTAAAGACACGGTTATTGAGTACATAAACAGTGAAAAACCGTTTTTAGGCATTTGTCTTGGACTTCAGCTCCTCTTTCCCGAAAGTGAAGAAAGTCCGAATGTAAAAGGTCTTTCGGTTTTTGACGGTACAATCACAAAGATTCCGTCAGGCGAAGGCTTAAAGATTCCGCACATCGGTTGGAACAGCCTTAAAATCAATGAAAAGAGCAGACTTTTCAAAGGCATAGAACAGAATGCATACGTTTATTTTGTTCACTCATATTTTTTGAACGCAAGCGACAGGAGCATTGTTTCGGCTCAGACGGAATACGGTGTTACGATTGACGCCGCTGTTGAAAAAGGCAATGTTTTTGCAACTCAGTTTCACCCCGAAAAAAGCGGCAAAACGGGACTTAAAATTCTCAGAAATTTTGCTGACATTGTAAAAGGCAGGGAGGAATAAATATGTACGCAAAAAGAATAATTCCATGTCTTGATGTAAAAAACGGCAGAGTTGTAAAAGGTATGAGTTTTATAAATCTTGTTGACGCAGGCGATCCCGTTGAATCTGCAATGCAGTATGACAAACAGGGTGCTGACGAGCTTGTATTTCTCGACATTACCGCATCAAGCGATTCAAGAAACATCACCATTGACATGGTTGAAAAGGTTGCAAATTCAATTTTCATTCCGTTCACGGTCGGCGGCGGTATCAGAAGCGTTGAAGATTTCAATGTTCTGCTCAGAGCCGGTGCAGACAAGGTGTCCGTAAATTCAGCCGCTGTTCATCGTCCCGAACTCATCAGCGAGGCGGCATATAAATTCGGCAGTCAGTGCGTTGTCGCCGCTATAGATGCCAAAAGAAACGGCGACAGCTGGGAGGTTTATGTGAACGGCGGAAGAACTCCTGTCGGTATGGATGCAATTGAATGGGCTGTAAAATGCGAAAAACTCGGTGCGGGAGAAATTCTCCTTACAAGCATGGACGAGGACGGTCAGAAAAAAGGCTATGACATTGCGCTTACAAGGGCAGTTTCCGAAAAGGTGAACATTCCCGTAATTGCAAGCGGCGGTGCGGGCGCACTTGAGCATTTTTATGATGCTTTTACAGAAGGCAAGGCTGACGCAGTTCTTGCGGCATCACTTTTTCACTTTGGTGAAATTCCGATTCCCGAGCTTAAAAAATATCTCAACGAAAAAGGAATTCCCGTAAGGCTTTAATTTACATACAAGGTTTATACAAAAGGCGGTTATGCAGAATATGCACAACCGCCTTAAAAGTTTTTAAGATTAAATTTTATCGTTTAAGCAAGGTTAGCTATGATTTTCTGAATCAATGTTGCATCTGTAATCTCAATAATGCCGTTACCGTTTACATCGGCAATCTTCATTGTTTCTGCATCAAAATCTTCAAGCTTTACGATGTATTTCTGAACAAGTGTTGCATCAACAACAGTTACACTGCCGTCACGGTTAACATCGCCTTTGAGAGTTTCATCCGATGAAGAAGAACCTACAACGAATGTCTTTGTTGACTCTGCCTTGTTGCCGTTTGCATCAACTGCAACCACACCGATTGAATATGTGCCGTCAGCCGACGGAGTCCATACACATGAATCTGTGTTTGAGTTCTGAACTGTTTCACCGTTAACTGTGAATGAATAAGTTACATCACCTGTAGCGTGATAGCTTTCTGCCAAAAGGGTGACAGGTGTGCCTGCATTCTGTCCCGAATTAAGGTTTGCACCGAAGTTAACCTCAAACGGAGCTTCGTTTACTTCTGTGTCGGGAAGAAGCGCACCGATTCTTGCAAGCGGAACTGTGATATTGTCAATATCTTCTTTCTCGTGTGAGGTTGAAGGATCGTAGCTGTACTCAAGATTTGCCTGATCAAGCATTGAGGGATCATGCGGAAGTGTATCCATACCCGATGTGCCGTATGTGAGAATCTGCATTGCACCGATACCCTGTGTTTCAATGTAGCTGCGGTCAATACCTAAAGTATTGAGCGGAACTGCAATTTCGTAAACATAGCCGTATGAGTTCTTGTAACCTTCATCGAAGAAGTCAACCCAGTTTGAGTTCATATCGAGGTTATCTCCTAATACTCTTGAACCCTTTGGAGCGTTGATACCGAAGAGTGATGTACTCTTTGTTCCGTTAGCGTATTTGATTTTAAATCCGTTTTTATTGTCCTGAGCCTGAAAGCTTGTTACACCGATCGGAATTCTTGTGTCATAGTTAAACATATATGTTCCGTCTGTGTCCTGAGTATCTGCCTTAAAGATTGAAGCACCGCCGTTTGAGTTGTTGGAGTCAAAGGCAACAAGTGTGTCTATATGAGTTGTAAAGCCTGTGCCTCCGTCTTTTGCAGTGCCGTTTGTGCAACCCCATACGAACGGATTGGTATACACAGAACCGTCCTTGTTTGTACCTACTGCTTTGCCTGTTGCCTGCTTTGCAGGGTCAATTGACAGAGCAAGATACATAGGAATACTGTTTCTCCAAGGACGAGCCTCATTTGATGCGGCAAAGTTGTCCTCGGGAGAAGTTATGTATGTTGTGTTAGCCAGTTCAAGCAGGAAATAAAGATTATCGTCGTCCCATGCACTGTAGAGAGCATAAGCATCCCACGGCTGTTCATGCATTGAAGAAGGCATATAAACTCGGGGATCATCGTTTGCAACACCCTGAGCAATAATCATTGAGCTGTCCCAGTCGCTTAAATCACCGTCAACAGAGATTGTCTTATGCTTGCCGAGCTGCATTTCAGGGTTTGTGCCGTAATAGCCGCCCTCAGGGGCTGTTGTGTGGCCGTCTGATTTAGCGGAGAAAGTTGTCTTTGATGCTGTAAAAGTCTTTTTGAAGGTATATGTTTGCTCCGTTTCAACCCCGTCTGCACCTGTTGCATAAAGTGTAAGCGTAACTTTTGAATTGCCGATTTTGCCCTCGCCGACTTTTACCGAATCACCGTTTGCAAACTCTTTCTTAGTTGAACCGTCAACTGAGTAATAGCCCTTGTCGGCATTCTTTAACGCAAGCTTTACATCAAGTGATTCTGTTGAAAAAGACGTATTGTTTGCTGTAAGTGTGTAACCGTAAGCGTGATCATCAGGCTTGCCGTAATCAATCCACTGCTTTTCGGCTGTGAGCATTTTACATTCGCCGGCTTTAAGTGAAAGACCTGCTGCCTCAGGATACTGCTCCTTGCCATTGCCTTTTTCAAGACCGTTGTTGAAGATGATTTTTTCTGATTTAAAAGAAGACGCAAAGCTTGCCTTATAAAGACCGCTGTCCTCTTTTGTCATAAGCTCTCCCGGCCATTCGGCATTTTCCTTTGTGCCGTATGCGTAAACATAAACATCCTTCCATCCGTACTTTGAGTTGTCAAAGTACACCTCTGAACCTGACGATGTTGCTGCCGAAACACCACCTGCCGACACGACAAGTGCTGAAAGCACCATAAGTGCGGCAAGAATAATGCTCGTGATTTTTCTTGTTCTTTTCATTTTGATTCCTCCATTTCATAATTATGGGCAATGTGATTGTTTTTATTATAGCATTTTGCACTTGTTTTTTCAATTCATTATCACATTTTTGTTTCTTTGTACAAGTTATTGTGCAGGGTTTTGTAGACTTAATTAAATAAAGCTTATTTTTGACTATATCGCAACATATTTTGACTATAAAAAATCCGCTGACAGTTTATGCCAGCGGATTTAATGTTTTTCAAAAACAATATTTGAATAATCAGTTTTCTTTTCTGTAGAAAGGTTCAACACCCTTTACTGCATTTTTTGCAAAATCCATTGAATACGGCATCATTGAAAGCTGGATTTCATCGTCAAGGAACGGATTTGCAACCTTGCTGATTGCATCGAATGTGCTTTCCATATCACCGAAGAAATCAACCACGATGAAGTAGCTCTTTTGACCGTTCTGCTCAATCAAGCGAAGATATGCGGCATTTACTGTCGGCTCTGTGCTGAAATGATTAATAAGAGCAGCCATAAGATCAATCGGGTATTCTTTAGGCTCACCGAGACTGATTGGTGAACCCGGTTCGATTGTCTGATTTTTGAGTTTCATATAGTCCTTCTGCTGTTTGAAAGAATGAACCATCTGTTTCGGGAATGTTACGCTCTTTCCGAAAGGATTGATTACAAAGCCCTTTACATCAGCCTGAGGATCCATTACCATCTGGGCAATACTGTCAAAGTCTGTAACAACCTTCTGTGCATTTTGAGTGTCTTTCCACTTGAAAAGTTCGTCTGTGTCCGTAAACACACCGAAAAACTTTTCTTTGTTGCCATTTTCAAGAAGTCTGAACTGAACCTGGGTTGACTGCTGCATAACAGTCTGACCGTTGGTTGTCTTAGCCTCTGTCTTTGGTGTTACCTTTGCAGGGAGAATGAATTTCGCCTTCATAACCTCATCAATCATCTTGTTGATGTTTTCGGTTGTGTTGTCATCCTGCATCTTTTCAATAGCGGCTACGAGGTTTGGATTCTTGATTTCCTCTGCCGGCACTTTGCTTCCTTCCATTTTTGCGCCTTTAAGTTCGCTCATGCTTTGTTACCTCCGTTATTCTGCTGTATGATTTTTGTCGGGAAATACTGCAAATCGTCGGATACTTCACCGTCAAAGAAAATAATATTCGGTGAATTTAAATCTCTTTTGATTATGCAGTCGTAAGTTCCGTCTTTTTCTTTTTGTTTCTGCACCGATGTGTGGTTTTGCATTACAGACATCGGTGCAAGCATAGCATAAAATTCATCTTTTACATATAAGTGAATTCAAGTCTTTCGTAAGTTTTGACGCCTTCGGCATTTTCCGCACGAAGCTCAAGCTTTGAAACATCGCTGTCACCGTGCTTGATTGTTACTTTGTCACCGTCTTTGTACGAAACAGCCTTTCCGCCGTCAAGGGAATATGTGGCATTATCTGTGTTTGCACAGGTGAGAGTTACCTCGTATGTATCATCGCTGTATGTAAACTCTGTTTTTGAGTCAACGCCCACGCTTGCAGGTCTTGCATATTCAGTGTATCCCTCATTATAAAGAACTACAACTGAATTTTCAGGGATATCCGTATCACAGGTAATCTTACCGTTTTTAACAGTATATTCGGTTTTGCGGTCAACACGGTCAACATATGTTCCGTCAGCAAGATTTGTTTCAAAATCAACCTTGAGAGCATCATTTGTATTGACAATTACAGCTCCCTTTGTGCCTCTTTCAATCATAAGAGCAGTTGAGTCAAGGTTAGGATTAACGAGATTTTCGTCTTCACCTTTCATTGCTGTTCTAAAGAAATTCACTGCGGAAACACGGTTGTCCTTGTACATATCGTCACCCTGTGTGCCGATTCGGTTCATGCCCCATGAATTGTCGATTGAACTGTTATACGGACGGTCAAAGAAGAGCGGTGTTCCGTCTTTTCTTGCCGTGATTATTGCCCAGCCGAGGACAACCTGTTCGCTGTCGATATTGTTGTATGTGCAGTCATTGATGTAGTTATCGTGGGATTCAACCCATGTTACGATATTCGGGTCAGCATTGCCAATCCAATAATCAGACACAACCGCCGTGTCGATATTGCCGCTTGCAATTCCCGAACGAATTTTACTGCCGTAGGTGCTTGATGTGGTTCTGCCGATTTCTTTTATATAGTCGGCAAGCCTGTCATTGTCGCCCTGAAGCACTTCGCCGTAGATAAAAAGATTTTCTGCGTTATCAACTTCTTTTGTTGCTTTTTCCCAGAAGTTATTTTTAAAGCCGTCATCTTCTTTTGGATCATCGGAAAGTCCGATATGCTTTGCCGTGTCATATCTGAAACCGTCGGCACCGCAGGCAATACAATCGTTAATGTAATTAAAGAAATACTTTTGAAACGAAGGTCTTTCCGTGTTGATGTCGGGAAGCCCTCCCATCTCATGCGTGGTGCAGGCAAGTCTGTCGCCGAAATCATTAAGGGGCGTTCTGCCCTCCTTGTGATAAAGGGTTTCAAGACTTCCGCCGCCGGCCTCAATAAGATCTTCGCTTACCTCATCGGTTGCGGGAGTAGTGTGGTTTGCAATTACATCGACAATAACCTTTATACCATACTTATGGGCCTCATCGCACATTGCCTTAAATTCATCACGAGTACCGAGCTGATAATTACCGATTTTGAAATCAGTCGGCTGATAGTGATAGTACCACTTTCCGTTGCCGTAAAGATCCATACCACCGTCTTCGCCCTCAAGACACTCGTTAATCGGAGATGTCTGCACAGCCGAAAAACCTGCTGCGGCAATATCCCCCATTGACTCCTTTATTGTGTTGAAATCCCAACAAAATGCTTGAAGAATCGCACCATCAGCCACCTTGTCGGCTGCTTTGTAGTCAATTGACGCCGGCTGAGTTTGTGAGCAGCCCGTACCCGATACTGCAACGGCAGTAATCATAAGAGCCGAAAGAATTCCTGCTGATATTTTTTTAAACATATTTCACCGTCTTTCTGTTTTTAACTTACTTGAGATACAGTATAACATAAATGATATGATTTTTAAATAGTTTTTGGCATTTTTGCCATATTTTTTTATTAAAACGCCAATAATGACACAAACTATGTTTTTGAGCAAAAAATCGTTACGATGTTTACAATAGAAAAAAATTGAATATTGTCACAAAAGAAAAATTGTTGTATACTAAAAATATTAAAATGAAAGGAACAGCTGCATGAGTCACGCGATAATTATTCCTATTTATTGTGAAAACAGAAATACAATCAACCTCTGCAATGAATTACAGAATTTTGGAGCTGAGCATATTGTTGTTGTCAATGACGGTCTTAATCCCGAATCGGAATATTTTAACGAATTGACAAGTATTGGCTGTCATCTTGTTCACCTGAAAAATAACAACGGCAAAGGTGCAAGCCTTAAAGCAGGCATCAAATACGCTCACGATAACCTTTATAATATCACGGGCTACATTACCTGTGACGCTGACGGACAACATACTGCAAATGATGTTATGAAAATCAGCCGTATGCTTGACCTTAGAAACGGCAGTCTGATTCTTGGCAAAAGAGATTACAAAAAGTCTAAAATGCCGATTAATATACGAATCGGAAACAGACTGTCCTCGGCATATTTCAAGGTTATTACGGGCAAAAGCTGCAAGGACACTCAAACAGGACTGCGAGGTATTCCTGCATTTCTGTATGACACGGTGATGAAAACAAAGGGCAGTCGTTTTGATTTTGAAATGAATTTTCTCACAAAATGTGCCGACATGAGAGTCCCGTTTTACTTTGTGAACATTATAGCCGATTGCTCAAACTGCAGCAGTAATTTTCGTCTTATTAAGGACACCTACCTTATCTACAGAACTCCGTTGAGATTTGCGACGGCATCAATCGGCTGTACGATAATCGACCTTGTTTTATTCACGATTTTTGCGTATATTCTGCCGTCACATATGTTCTTTAACATTATGCTGGCAACGCTTATGGCACGAGTTGTTTCTGGCGGAATTAATTTTCTCATCAACAGAAAAGTCATCTTCGGCAATACGGATAACGGAGCAAAACAGGCACTCAGATTTTTCATTCTGTTTTTCTGCATAATGTGTGCAAGCTCACTTATTGTATCGGCACTTTGGTTCTTACCGATTCCCGTTACACTCACAAAGGCGATTGTCGATCTTTTGTTGTGGACGGTCAATTACAAAATGCAGAGAATATGGGTTTTCAAGGACAGCAACAGAATTAAAAGAACTCCCAAAAGTAAAAGAAAATAAAACAAATGAAAACGGTGACACGAAAATGCCACCGTTATTTTTGTATAATTTTCAGTTGCTGTCAATATTTACAAAACCTCTGCCCTTTATTGCGCCTGCCGTTGTTACGATAATAAAGGCATTGGGATCAACATTTTTGATTCCCGATGTAATTTTGTAAACCTCTTGAGGACGGACTGCGCACATAATAACTTTCTTATCATTACCGCTGTATGCACCCTCGCCGTTGAGGTATGTTACACCTCTCTTTAGGTTTTTCATAATATTGGCACTCACTTCTTCATAATTGTCCGAAATTACAAACATAAGCTTGCCGTTACCTCTTGAAGTACCGTAGCTTACAGCATCAATTACCTTTATGCTGATAAAAATTACAAGCAAAGCATAGAGTACATTTTCAATGCTGTGATAAACAAAGAATACCATTAAAAGCACAAGAATATCGGACACAAGAATTATCGTACCCGTTGAAATAAACGGAAAATGCTTGTGAAGATTCAGTGCGATGATGTCTGTACCGCCTGTTGAACCGCCTCGGTAAAAGATAAGACCGAGTCCGAGACCGTTAAGCACTCCGCCGAATCCTGCGGCAAGAATTGTATCACCCGTGTATGCAGGCAAAATCGGTGTAAGAACATCAATCATAACCGAAACAAGTGCCGTTGCAACAAGGGTTCTTGTAAGAAAACCCTTTCCGTTCTCGATAAATCCCCAGATGAAAAGCGGAATGTTCATCACAAAAATCATAATACCTATCGGCAACGAGAACATATAGTTTAGCATTGTGGCAACACCCGTAAGTCCGCCCGGGGCAACATTGTTAGGTGATGTAAACATTGCTACCGATATGCCGTAAAGAACTGCTCCGGCGAAAATTACAAGATAATCAAAAAATAGTGTTCCTGCCTTTGCAAGACAGGAATTCGGTTTTAAATTCGTTTGCATAAAATCACTCCCCGAAACGAGTATGTATAATTATTTCAAAAAGCTGATTTATTCTGTCAAATTCTTTATTAATCTGCAAGTATCCGAAAAGTGCTTCAAGTCCCGTTGCACTGTGATAATCGGCAACAGAACCGTTTTTTGGAGTACATTTCGGTGCGGCATTTCTGCCTCGCTTATAAACGGCAAGCTCCTTTTCGGTTAGAGTCGGCATAAGAATTTTTGCAAATTCAGCCTGACTTTTACAGTTTACAAGCGAAACCTTTATTTTATTGAGTTCTCCGACACTGCGGTTAGCCTTGCGAACAAGGTATTCACGCACAAGCAGGTCATAGACGCCGTCACCCACAAAGGCAAGTGTAAGCGGAGAAATTTCATCGGCTAATGAATGAACAGATGTATTTTCCATATTAACTCCGTATCACGCAATATTAATCCATAAAGTCAAATTCAAGCTCATAAATTGAAACCGTGTCACCGTCCGAACAGCCTTTTTTTCGGAGTGCGTCAATTACACCGCCGTTTATGAGAACTTTCTGGAAATAGTTAAGGCTTTCGTAATCGTCAAAATTGATACCCTTCATAACCTGCAACAGCCAGTCAGCCTCAACGGTATAGATTCCATTCACATTCTTAATTGTGACAGAATGGTCATCAAAATCATCAACGGTCACAATCGGAGCAGGCTCAGCCTCATAGTGAGTGATTGGAGGAAGCTTTGAAAGCATTTCCTGAATCTTTTTGAGGAGCGGGTCAACATCATAGCGGATTGCCGCCATAATCGGGAAGAAATCATAGCCTTGATCTTCGACAAACTTCTTGAAGTCAGCAATTTGCTCATCGGTTGCCATATCACACTTGTTGCCTGCAACAACCATCGGACGCTCTGCAAGCTCGGGATTGAACTTTGCAAGCTCATTGTTGATTGTTATGAAATCCTCTTTCGGATCTCTGCCCTCACTGCCCGAAACATCGACAATGTGAACGAGCATACGGCAACGCTCAACATGGCGGAGGAACTGATGTCCAAGACCTGTACCCTGCCATGCACCCTCGATAAGACCGGGGATATCAGCCATAACAAATGATGAGCCCTCGCCCATTGACACAACTCCGAGAACGGGAGTGATTGTTGTGAAGTGGTAGTTCGCAATCTCAGGCTTTGCCTGTGAAACTACGGAAACAAGGGTACTTTTTCCGACATTCGGGAAACCTACAAGACCTACATCGGCAAGAAGCTTGAGTTCAAGAACAACATCAAACTCTTCACCCGGAAGTCCCGGTTTTGCAAAACGGGGAACCTGACGGACAGGAGTTGCAAAATGTGGATTACCCCAACCGCCTTTACCGCCTTTTGCAACAATATAAGGTTCATCACCCGAAACATCGGCAAGGATTCTTCCGCTGTTCTCCTCTTTTACAACAGTTCCGACAGGAACACGGATAACAAGGTCTTCGGCATTTTTACCACGGCATCTGCCGCCTCTGCCGTTTTCGCCTTTTTTTGCGGCATATTTTCTTTTATAACGGAAATCGGCAAGTGTTGAAAGGTTGGAATCGGCAACAAAAACAATGTTGCCGCCTCTGCCGCCGTCACCGCCGTCGGGACCGCCTGCCGCTACATATTTTTCACGGTGAAACGAAACGGCACCGTCACCGCCGTCTCCTGCTTTTATTTTAATTTTCGCTGTATCTACAAACATATTTTTCTCCGTAACAGTTTTGCTGTTTAATTATCAGTACAAATGTAAAGAATCTCAGACCTGTTTGTTATTAGTATAAACAGAAATGTAAAAAATAAGGGTGGATATAAAATCCACCCTCATAAATTTTGAGATTACTGCTCAACAGGATAAACGCTTGCACGCTTTCTGTCTTTGCCGACACGCTCAAATCTTACAACACCGTCAATCTTTGCGAACAGTGTATCGTCAGAGCCTTTGCCTACATTTTCACCTGGGTGAATATGTGTGCCTCTCTGCTTTACAAGGATGTTGCCTGCGAGAACCTTCTGACCGTCTGCACGCTTAACGCCAAGACGCTTTGATTCACTGTCACGACCGTTCTTTGTAGAACCCATACCTTTTTTATGAGCGAATAACTGGATGTTTATTTTAAGCATTACCTTACACCTCCGAAAATTTAACTTTAATAAAATTTTTGTATTGCTCCGAAAGAGCAGTTAAGTGAAGCTTTAAGCCTGAGAGTATATCACAAGCCTTTAAAGCGTCATTCGGTGACATTCTTACTTTCATAAGACCGTCATCCTCGGTAACCTGTGCATTAATATGCAAAATCTCGGTGACAGTGTTTGCAGTCATATATGCGGCAGAACTGATTGCCGCACATACAATATCGCTGCCCTCTTCGGCAAAGTCGGAGTGCCCCGATATTTCAAAACCGCAAATTATATCATCTGATTTAAAAAATGTTACCGTAGTCATTTTTAGGCTTCGATTGAAGTAATCTTAACCTGTGTGTAAGGCTGTCTGTGACCTTTTGCTCTCTTTTCGCCCTTCTTAGGCTTGTAAGTGCAAACTCTGATTTTTTTGCCTTTACCGTTCTTTACAACTTCACCTGTAACCTTAGCACCCTCAACGAGCGGTGTGCCAACCTTGATGCCGTCGTCTGTGCCGACTGCCACAACATCAAATGTTACTGTGTCGTTTGCTTCTGCGTCAAGCTTCTCGATGAAGATAACCTCATCGTTAGTTACCTTGTACTGCTTGCCGCCTGTCTGAATAACTGCGTACATTTTAGTACCATCCTTTACATTGGGCTCGCTATGTGCAGGTGGAACGAATCACTTAAAACCCACAATATGCGGCTTATATACTATACCACAAAGAAAGCTTTCTGTCAACAATTTTCCCGATATTTTTTGAGTATATCAAATATTATTCTGTATTCTGCAAGCCTTGAGAGTATTTTTCATAAGAGTTGAAATTGTCATAGGACCTACACCGCCCGGCACGGGTGTGATAAACGAGCATTTATCCTTGACATTTTCAAAATCAACATCACCGCAGAGCTTGCCGTTTTCATCCCTGTCCATACCGACATCAATCACAACCGCACCCTCTTTTACCATATCGGCAGTAACAAACTTCGGTCTGCCGACTGCGGCTACGAGTATATCTGCCTGTGAACAGATTTCAGCAAGATTCTTTGTTCTGCTGTGACAGATTGTTACCGTGCCGTTTTCGTGGAGCAAAAGCATTGCCATTGGCTTGCCTACGATATTACTTCTGCCGATTACAACGCAGTTTTTACCGCTTACTTCAATGTTGTAGGAATGGAGCATCTCCATTACGCCTGCAGGCGTGCATGGAAGAAAATCATACTCGCCGAGCATAATTTTGCCGACATTTACGGCATGGAATGCGTCAACATCTTTAAGCGGGCTGATTGCCTCAATAACAGCCTTATCATCAAGGTGTTTCGGCAACGGAAGCTGAACAAGAATACCGTTGATATCCTTCTTATTGTTGAGAGTTTCAACAAGGTTTAAAAGTTCTTCCTGTGTTGTTTCTGCCGGAAGTGCATACTCCTCAGACTTAATGCCTACAAATTCACAAGCCTTTTTCTTGTTGTTTACATATACTCTTGATGCCGGATCGTCACCTACGATTACTACCGCAAGACCGGGGGTTATTTTGTGAGTTTCCTTTAACTCAAGCGTCTGCCTCTTTACCTCTTCCTTTACCTGTGCCGATACCTTTTTTCCGTCGATAATCTGCATAGAAAGAATCCTCCTTTTTTCTGTTTATAATTAAGAATACAATACCTGTTATAAAAATTACTGCCGAAAGAACCTGTGACACCCTTATATCTGCGCCGAAAATTTGGAACGGAAGATAAAGGCTGTCTGTTCTCAGTCCTTCAACAACTGTTCTTTCAAATCCGTACCACACAAGGTACATAAAGAAAATCTGTCCCGAATATTTCTGCTTATATTTTCCGTAGAAATGGAGAAGTACAAATCCGAGCAGACACCACATTGATTCATAGAAGAAACACGGGTGAACTCCTATGTTGTCTGTTCCCTCGCTCATCATTCTCCAGGGCAAATCCGTAGGAGAGCCGTATGCCTCCTGATTCATAAAATTGCCCCATCTGCCTATTCCCTGTCCGATAAGGAAACCGACCATTGCGATGTCAAGAACAGGCATAATTTCCATTTTCTGTATTTTGGCAACAGTCAGACCGCCGAGCAACGCACCGATTATTCCGCCGTAAATAGCAAGTCCGCCGTTATTGATATAGAGAATTTCAATCGGGTTCTGTCCGTAATAATCCCATTTGAAGAAACAGAAGTACAGTCTTGCACCGATAATTCCCGTTATCATTCCTGCAAAAACACAGTTGACAAGCTTTGAACCGTCAACCTTGTAACGGGGAGCACTTTTCCACGCATAAAGTACGGCAAGCAAAAGTCCGCAGGCGATGATTATTCCGTACCAATAGACCTTGTAATCACCGATTGAAAATGCAATCGGGTTAATATCAAATTCCCAGCCAAATCCGGGAAACTGCACATGATACGGCATAATTACACCTCATCAGGCTGTTTTACAACAGACAAAGTACAGTTGTCAACATCGAGCATCTCGGCAAGCCTTGCGTTGATATCCTCAAGCTTTGCATTTGCAACCGCATCAATGTAGGCAAAAATTTCGTTACCCTGCATTGCGTAGTCGATGATTGAATTTGAGATTGCACTTACTGAGTTGAGCGATGAAACCGAATCGCCGTAAACAGACTTTCTTGCAATTTCAAAGTCCTCTTTATCAATACCGTTTTTCTTAATATCCGAGATATACTGTTTTATCATCTCAGCCGCCTGTTTCGGCGCTCTTGATTCACCGCCGAAGATTACCGAGCAATAACCCGGACCTTCAAAGAGTTCATAAGAAAAGCTTGAATTGATGAGGTTTGAATCCATAAGATTTCTGTAGAGCATGCTCGTGTTTGATGCAAGTGCCGAAAGAAGAATATCTGTGAATGCAAGCTGCTTTTCGTTAAGAGGCTTGTCTGCTTTCTCTTTGAAGCCGAGATTGAACAAAGGCATTGAAACAGGGAAAGTCTGCTCAACATAAGGTTCTTTGATTTCATAAGGCTCTGTTTCAAAATAGTTTTTGATTTCCTTTTTCTCACAAGGCTTGAGCATTTTGTCGGCAACTTTAAGCACACCGTCAACCGTTACATTACCCGCAACGCAGAGAATCATATTATTGAGGTTGTAGAACACATTATAAACTTCATAAAGCTTTTCGGCTGTAATTTCCGCAATTGTTTCAACCGTACCTGCAATATCAATTTTTACAGGGTGATTGTGGTACATACCCTCAAGCATATTGAACATTACTCGCCAATCGGGAGAGTCATCGTACATTTTGATTTCCTGACCGATAATGCCCTGTTCCTTTGCAACTGTCTGAGCCGTAAAGTAGGGATCCTGAACAAAATCAAGAAGAATTTCAAGGCTTTCGTCAAACTTGTCCGTACATGAGAAAAGATAGCAGGTTTTTTCAAAGCTTGTATATGCGTTTGCATTTGCACCTGTTTTTGCGTATCTTACAAACGCATCGCCTTCTTCACTTTCAAAAAGCTTGTGTTCAAGGTAATGGGCGATACCGTCGGGAACTGTAATTATATCGCCGCCGTTAACGGAAAACTTTGTGTTGATACTGCCGTAGCGTGTGCCGAAAATTGCATATGAAGAAGTGTAACCCTCTTTTGGATAAACAAAAATTGTAAGTCCCGATGGATGTTCAACTTTATAATAGCTGTCGCCTGCAATTTCCGATTTAATTTCTGTAATATTCATTCTGTCCGCCTCCCTTACTTATTTTTGAGAACATAAACCGTATCGAGCAAGAGCTTGTTTGCGGCATTTACAATCTGCTCTTTTGTAACGGCATTAACCTCAGCGGAAACTTCTTCAACAGTTTCAAGGTCACCGTTAAAGATTCTTCCTGTGTACCAGTTTTCAATACCGCTTACGCTGTCGCTGCTTGACTTGAATGAATTAACAACAGCAAGCTTTGTTGCCTCAATTTCAAAATCTGTAATTTCGCCGTTCTTCATGTCCTCAATTTCTTTGAGAATAGCTTTTTCGGCTTTTTCAAGATTTTCGCCCTCAACACCGCTGTTGATATACATTATACCCTTGATTGAATCATAGGAGGACGAGCAGTAATAGCAAAGGCTCTGCTTTTCACGAACATTGTTGAAGAGTTTTGAGCTTGCAGTACCGCCGAGAACAGCACACATAAGTCTTTCGGCAACCGCCTCTTCATCACCTGCGGAAATCTGTGTTCTGAATCCCATGACAAGCTTTGACTGTGAGAGCTCCATTTCCTCTGTAATATGTTTTTCTTTTGAAACATTCTTAACAACATCAGTAGATGAAGTCACAACATTTCTTTCGATATTTGCAAAGGCTTTCGCAAAAACCTCCTTCGCCTTATCGGCAGGGCTGTCGCCTATATAGAGAATCTCAAATTTTGCGGTTTTGAGAAGATTCTGCCATGCCTTGCAGAGTGATTCGGCAGTTGCGGCCTTGATTTTTTCGGCTGTGCCGTAACGCTTGATTCCAAAAACCTCATCCTTGCACATATGCTTTATAAGCTGTCCCATTGCATAGATTCGCTTTTCGTTGAATTCCGAATCAATCACATCAAGAAGTTGTCTGCGTTCCTGTTCAAGTTCACTTTCAATAAAAGCGTTGTTCTTGACATTAGGCTCAAAAATTACGCTGCACAAAAGCTCCGAAAGTTCTTTGGCAATGCTGACATCATCAAGAGAATATCTGTCATCAAGACCTGATACGGAAATTTTAATTACCTGGCTTTCACCGTGTTTTGAAAGCGAAGAAGTGAGGTCTGCACCGTAAAGTGAACTGAGTTTTTTGCTGAGAACAGTAAAATCGGGATATTTTTTGCATGAACGAACAAGCAATCCGCCCACAAGCGCATTCTCCGACGCTGTTTCGACAGAAAGCGGAACAACAATATTCACGCTGATTTTCATAGTTTTAAAACGGCTGTCCTTAATGTTTGTAAAGTAAACACCGTTTGCAATTTCATTTCTGTTGATGAAATTCATTTAATCAACTCCGTTTTCAGATTATCAGTCATATTGTATCACATTTTGATTTATTATAAAAGAGATATAAGAAAAAATCACAAAAGTGCAATAGCAATTGAAACAATTTTACTTTTTCGTGCAAGGCTATCGGCATATTTTCCGAATTATACAGTAATTTTATCTGCATAAGAATCTGTTAAGTTTGTTGCTTTTAATTGTATCATAAATAAAAACAAATGCAACTATACGAAATTATTGATAAACTTGTGTGCCGATTTTCGGAAGTATTGACATTAAATTCCGGATTTTGCATTTATTCTTTGTCTTTGCTTATCGGACTATGACCGAGAAAGTGCCTGTTTTTCAAAAGCAGTCATTCTGAAAGAAATACGGCACAGCGGTTTCTATACCTACTGTGCCGTATTCACTATATTTCCATGACAGAGCGTAAAATATTACTTATCTTTAATTTTGGCAGAATGTTTTTTACTCTTACCGAATGCCGCTACTCCTTTCATAACGCCGCCGCTGATAATCAGCAATGCAATCCACAAAATAAGGTTGCTGTTATCGCCTGTCTGAGGAGATTTTGAATCATCAGGTTTAGCTGTTACGGTGTCGGGCTTTTTGATTTCTTCAGGTGTCGCATCTTCATGAGCAGAGATTGTCTTTTCGCAGTAGTCGCAGATATGGTTTTTATCCTTATCTACATGCTCAGAGATTGTCTTTTTGCAATAATCGCAGATATGGTCTTTATCTGCGTCATTATGCAGACATACATATCCGCATTCTCGGCACACACCGTCTTTCCACTCATGTGCTTCACTTGCCACAATCACAGCACCACAGCAGTTCCATTTTTGTTCATGATTAAAAGCGGTTCTTGTCGTCCACTCCTGTACACCGCCCTCGTGGTTTGTTCCGTCAAATTCTCCGTAGGCTTTACCGCAGACATCACATACCGCCTTTTCGGTACAGGTGGCATTGCCGCCTGAGCAATTTTCGGTTTCAAACGCATCGCATCCGTCCACGGTACATTTTCGGGTATGCTTACCGTCATTGTCAGATACCCATTCACCAAAGGTATGACCGTTGTTGACTGTTACGGTCATCTCTGCATTATTGCCCGATTTGTCGATGACAACTATCTTCTGCTCACCGTTTGTCGGTGGGAGAACAAAACCTCCGTCTGCATCAAGTGTAACCGCCGTGCCGTTTACAGTAACGGTATCAATATACTTCTCATCAACAGTAACGGTTTGTGCCTCACAATAGGTCTTGCCGTTCTCAATACCGCTGATTACAGGCTGAATATTATCAAGCGTTATACGGTCGGAGCGAAGGTATGTTATGTTAATATTTTCATCAACAAGCATTACATAAATAATATATTCTCCGTTGGGGTCTATGCAAAACGGTTCTTCATATGCACGGAATACAAGAGAGTTCAGTTCAGCCTCGGAAAGCTCCTTATCTGTTACCAAATAGGATACAAACACAACTCCGCTGTTATCTACGGCATTTATAGTTACCTCCTGTGTATCCTTAAAGAATATGCCAAAGGTAAGCTCGTTTAAGAATTCATTCCATTTATTTGTGCCTATGATAATTTCGCCCGTCGGCTTTTCGGTATCTTTCCACCGTGCCGTGATTGTAATGTTTTCGGCAGGCATGGTTTCGGGGATTTCCTTATCCCATCCCTTAAAGGTATAACCTTTTCTTGTCGGGTTGTCAGGGGCGGTAATTTCCGTACCGTAATCCTGTGTAATTGGTGCAATCTCACTTCCGCCGTTGGTATCAAAGGTTATTGTGTACTGATTGATTTCCCATTGTGCTTTAACCGTCATATTCTCCGCCGGCATGGTTTCGGGGATTTCCTTATCCCATCCCTTAAAGGTATAACCTTTTCTTGTCGGGTTGTCAGGGGCGGTAATTTCCGTACCGTAATCCTGTGTAATTGGTGCAATCTCACTTCCGCCGTTGGTATCAAAGGCTATTGTATACTGATTGATTTCCCATTGTGCTTTAACCGTTATATTTTCCGCCGGCATGGTTTCGGGGATTTCCTTATCCCAGCCCTTAAAGGTATAACCTTTTCTTGTCGGGTCGGCAGGGGCGGTAATTTCTGTACCGTAATCCTGAGTAATGGGTGCAATCTCACTTCCGCCGTTGGTATCAAAGGTTATTGTGTACTGATTGATTTCCCATTGTGCTTTAACCGTCATATTCTCCGCCGGCATGGTTTCGGGGATTTCCTTATCCCATCCCTTAAAGGTATAACCTTTTCTTGTCGGATTATCAGGGGCGGTAATTTCCGTACCGTAATCCTGTGTGATTGGTGCAATCTCACTTCCGCCGTTGGTATCAAAGGTTATCGTGTACTGATTGATTTCCCACTTCGCCCAATATTCCTTATTGCCCATTTCTGCACCGCCGATTGCCGTAACAGGAGAGCCAGTCAGATTTTCGTTGTCATACCAGCCCTTGAAGGTGTACCCGGTGCGCGTCACATCTGTCGGGAGTGTTGCGCCCACGCCATAGGTGTATCCGGTGACATTGCCGCTGTTGATCGTGCCGCCGTTCGTATTCAAGGTTACGGCATAGGTCGGGGCTGTCCACTGCACCGTCAGTTCCGTCACATCAGCAGGAACACTGGCACCGGGTTCGTAGGAATTGCCATTGCCGTCAAGCCACATAAAATAATTATCGGTATCTCCGTCCGGGCGGGTCATGCCGTCGGACGCAGGCGCGGTAAAGTCGCTGCCGTTTTTCACGATGATTTGAATAGCATCGGAGCTGCCGCCGAGCGTTCCGCCGCCAAGGTCAAGGGTAACGACCTTCAGTCCGTCAGAACCCAGTGTGTCAGGGTTCAGGATTTCAAGCACGGGGCGGAAACTGACGAGCGGGAGGAAGTCCGTAGCATCGTCGTCGTTCCAGCGTCGGCCCGAATCGTACCCGCGAATCGCACGGAGCGACGAGTTGTATCTTGTTGTGTCCTGCCCCCACGAAAATATGCCATTCCAGTTTTTGATGTAGCCGCTGTCCTTGTCCAGTATCCTGTCCCATTCGTTGCTTTGGGGCGTACCGCGTTCTGAATCACCCGAGCCTCTGTTATCACTTCCCACGGACGGCGCACGCAGGGTATAGTCCACGCCGCCGCTGGCATAATTTTTGCCGAAAATCAGATCTGCGGTATTCAGGTCATCCCAGCTTACCGTATGCGTTACGGCATAGTCCGCAATGAATAGGCTGTGGGGATATTTATTCTTCTGAGCATACTCCTCGGTGGTTGCCATTTCCGATGTGAGCTTATAAGCGTTGACCGTGCCCACATAGGTAAAAGGCACATAATGCAGGGTGCTGTCCGGCAGATTGCTGTTTACCGTTCCGGGGATGTTCATCGCCGAAAGGTCAAAATAGTATCTGCCGCCGGGGGCGAGGGTAAACTGCTCGTCAGGCTGACTTTCCACCGTCAGCGTGACATCCGCAAAAGCACTTGCAAGGTCGGTCTTGCAGTCACCGTTATACTGCTCGCTGAATACCTTCATGGTATAGTCGCCCGGTGCAATGTCAGACGGGATTTTGATTTCAACCGTTCCGCTTTTGGCAGTAGGTTGTGCTACTCTGCCGTAATACTGTGCGCCGTTGTTATCCGCCAGGATGACAGAGATATATTCATTTTTCCCTGTGGTCGCCCCTTTGTAATTCAGCGTAACGGTATCGTCGGGGGCGGCGCTGACAGTTTTTTCCGTTACAGCAAAATTGCGTCTACTATCTAAAAGCGTCAATTTCCACTCGTTTCCGCTGTATTTGGAAACTTCTGCCAATCCTCCGTCAGGCTTTCCGCCCACGGCGGCAGATGCAAAAAGGACAGAGTTCAGATTTAAGTTAAAAGCGGGACGAACAGTCCGATGATTATTGAAAATGAGGACAGAGAACCCAGAGTATTGGACAGAACCCTCACTACGCACGACGGCGAGACGATATTTATCGGAGCCGGGGGAGCGCAGCCACCAACCGCTATCCACCCAATTCGGATGTGCAGGATTCAAGGCACGCAGATCGTTGTTTACAGCAATAGCCTCTTTTGCGGAAAGTGGCCAGAATACAGCGTTATCCACCTGCCCTCCCGCTACACAGTCGGTATTCTCTCCGTCGTAACTTCCGCTTGTCAGCGTCCGTTTCTTTACGGCAGCATTTTCTTCTGTCGTCAGCTTTTCCGCAAGCGCATCTATTGTGGCTTTCAAATTACTCGGTGCGTATTCGTTGTTTAATATGGTATCGACAAATGGTATAACCCCCATAGCGCCTGCCGCAAGCAGGGTAATATCCCCCTTTGAGCTTGTAACACCGCTTCCGTCATAGCCGATAACTCGCCATGCAGCGGGATTATTTTCATGGTTTTGCCCGAAATACACAGTCGGTGCGGTCGCTGTGTTTACATTTTTACTTAACACACTTAGTGGATCTGCACCAAGCTGTATCGCAGCAGAGCCCTCTGTCCCAACCTCCTCGGCAAATACGCTTATCGGCGTAAGGCAGAGCGTCATGCATAAAGTCAGCAGGATACTAAGTATTCGTTTTTTCATTTTTCGCCACCTCCGTTATATGAATTTAATCAAGAGCGGTTATTGTAATAGTGCCTCTGAAGCCACCGAGATAAGTATTGTATGCCGAATTTTCAAACCACAACTGCAATGTAATGTCTTTATTTGACGCATCATACATTCTGTTGAAATTAAAGGAATGTTGATCATTGGTATACGGTATTTTTGCCCCGTCTCTTTTTATTCGTGTAAGCTCCCTGCACAGATCGTCATCATAACCGTCTGTCATCTGAATAGAGTAATTGCCGCTGTTGTTAAATTCGTTTGAACCAACTTCGAGAGAACCGCTTAAGCAGACATTGTAAATATGTCCTTTTTTGAGGGTAATATTATTTCTGTAGGATGAAATCAAGCCGCCCTTGTTTATTTTTTCGTAGACAGAAATATTGACACGACTGTTATTCAGTACTGTCCTTGGAGCGTTTGCCTCTCCGTAAAAATATCCCGAACAGCTGCCGTTCTGACCTGCATCACCTTTGTCGCCTTTATCTCCCTTGTCACCCTTTTCGCCTTTTTCACCGGTGTCTCCTTTGTCTCCTTTTTCACCGTCAACTCCTGTGGCTTTTACTCCCGTATCGGTCGTTCCAATCCACCAGTTGCCGTTTTCACCGATGAACGGGGTGTTGCCGTCTTTGCCGTCAGAGCCGTTTTGTCCGTTTGTTCCGTCCTTACCGTCAACACCGTCTTTACCGTTTATACCATCCTTACCGTCTGCGCCGTCAAGCCCTTTCAAAATTGAAAGATCGTAAAGGTTAAGCCATGTTTCATCGCCGACATAACGCCACTGTAAGTTATTTTCATTCACACGGAACTCAGGTGTTTTTCCGTTTGTTCCGTCCTTACCGTTCTCTCCGGCATCTCCTTTATCTCCCTTGTCGCCTTTTTCACCGTCAACGCCTGCGGCTTTTACACCAATGTCGGTCACTCCGAGCCACCAGTTGCCGTTTTCACCGATGAACGGCGTATCACCGTTTTTGCCGTCAATACCATCGACACCGTTCTTTCCGTCGATTCCGTCTTTTCCGTCAAGACCTTTCAAATTTGAAAGATCGTAAAGGTTTAACCATATTTCATCGTTGACATAACGCCATTGAAGATTGTTTTCATTTACACGAAACTCAGGTGTTTTTCCGTTTGCTCCGTCCTTACCGTTCTGCCCTGTAGGTCCCTTTATATCGGAAATGGCAACAAGGTTTTGCCAGTCTTCTCCCTCATAGCGCCACTGTATATATTCTGTTGTTCTTTGTACCTCTATGTTTTTGCCGTCAAGACCGTTTTTTCCGTCAGTACCGTCTTTGCCGTCAGTGCCGTTTTTACCGTCAATACCGTCTTTTCCGTCAGTACCGTTTTTACCGTCAATACCGTCTTTTCCGTCAGTACCGTTTTTACCGTCAGTACCGTCTATTCCGTCAGTACCGTCTTTACCGTCAGCACCATCTTTTCCGTTAGTACCGTCTTTGCCGTTAAGACCGTTTTTGCCGTCAATGCCGTTTTTGCCGTCAAGACCGTTCTTTCCGTCAGTACCATCTTTGCCGTCAAGACCGTTCTTTCCATTAGTACCGTTTTTACCGTCAGTACCGTCTTTGCCGTCAAGACCGTCTTTTCCGTCAGTACCGTTTTTACCGTCAAGACCGTTTTTGCCGTCAAGACCGTTTTTGCCGTCAAGACCGTTCTTTCCGTCAGTACCGTCTTTACCGTCAGCACCGTCTTTGCCGTCAGTGCCGTTTATTCCGTCCTTGCCGTTTTTTCCGTCAGTACCTCTGAGCGTGTTAAGAGCTACAAGATCGTGCCATTCCTCTTCGGTGGCATCTCTCCATTGGATTGCTGTGCCGTTGTTTCGCACCTCCGGCAACACGGCTTTGCTATTTTCCGCCTTGCTGCATACGGCAGCAAATGCAATGCAAAGTACGATGCAAAGCACAAGACAGAGTGCGGTGGTAATACAGTATATTCGTTTTTTCATTTATCATTGCCTCCTCTCAAATATTGTGAACGGTATTTATCAGCAAACAGGGCAACACCCTGTTTTAAGACCTCCATTTGGGTTTTTAAATAATATTCATCTTCAAACATAGCATAGTGTACACAGGCACGGACAAATATAAAAATGAGCGGTGTAATCACCGTGTACGGAATGCCGATTTTCGGCTCAAGCCGCTTTGCATACTCGGTATAGCGCTCATTTACCCCCTCAAAGAATTTCTTGCCGTGCTCAATATATTTCGGATGGGTATAGACCTGATACATCAGCCGATATTTCTTGCCGTGCTTCTTTGCGGTCCAATACGGAACCTCTTTCACAAATCGAACAACATCCTTCGGGTCGGTGGGAGCTTTTTCCATAAAATCATCCTCGACCTTTTCCATACAGTATGCAGTTGATTCAATAATCAGATCATCAACACTGTTGAAATAGGAATACAGATTTCCCGTTGTACAGCCACACGCTGCCGCCAAAGCCTTGATGCCCGTACCGGTCAATCCGTTTTCAGCATAGCATTCAAAGCATTTTTCCATTATTTCCCTCTTACGCTCGTTGTGCTGTTCCTCTGTTGTTCTCATAATATTCGCTTCCTTTTGATAACTAATCGATTAATTAATTATAGTATAGCACAGAGCTACGGCAATTTCAACAATTAATTAAGAAAAAATCGCAAAATATTAAATTTTTATCACATCTGTCGGAAACTTTACTACTATAGCAGTACCCTTTTCCGAACTCTCTTCCACACGAACCTTACCATTGTGCAGTGCAACGATTTCCCACACCAAAGAAAGTCCCAATCCAACTCCGCCGTATTCTCTGCTTCGGGATTTATCCACACGAAAGAAGGGCTGAAAAATACTTTCTCTGCATTGTTCGGGGATGCCGTAGCCGGTATCCGCAACCGTAATAACAAGCTGATTGTCTTTGTGCGTTACGGTAATATTCACTGTACCGTCAAAACGGTTGTAGCGTATAGCGTTTTCGGTCAGATTATATAACAAACGGTAAATCAGCGTGTCACTGCCTGTCATAACAGCATCGCCCGTGCTTTCAAGTGTAACATTGTTCTTCTCTGCAAGGGGCGCAAGGTCAGTGAAAATCTCTTCTACCATAGGTCCTATCTCTATGCGGTCGGCACACGATACTGTGCGAAGCTCACTCATTTCCAACAGGGTTTTTGTCATTTGCGTCATTCGTTCGGTCTGCTCACGCAACAACCGGAGGAACTCCGCCGTTTCAGGCGATACCTCGGAATGCTCTGCCGAAAAAAGTTCAAGCTGTGCCTGCATAAGCGAAAGCGGCGTACGCAACTCGTGTGCGGCGTTTCCTGTGAACTGTCGTTGAGCGGTAAATCCCTCATCAAGACGGTCAAGCATCCGATTGAACGACTTGACAAACTGTCTCAGTTCAGGCGGAACTTCTTCGGTTATCTTCATATCCGTCAAATTGTTAGGTTGAACCTTTTCAACCCGAGCGGTAAAAGTACGCAGAGGCTTCAGTGCACGCCCGCTTAAAAAATACGCAAGCACACCGCCTAACAATGTTGCCGCCGCCGTAATATACCAATTGGTAGCGATAAAGGATTCCTGTGCTCCGTTAATTACGATAGTCAATTCACGATCAAGCTTTTCGTGTTCGGGATCGAAAAAGTCAGGTTCTCCTTTGTCCGTATCACCGTAACCTGTAACATAAGAGCCTATGGAATCCATGTAATGACTGCCGGAATAGCCGATAAGAACATTCATAAAAATGCAGGTGGCTCCGATAAGAAGTGCAGTCATCAGAGTTATGCGCCATTGCAAGGATAGCTTTTTCATACTTTTTCTTCCTCCATAACATATCCTTCACCAATGCGATTGCGAATCGGGTCATAGCCGAGTGCCGCACGCAGTTTCTTTCGTAATGCAGATATATGTACTCTTATTGAATTGCTGAAATTGTCAACACTGTTATCCCAAACATGGTCGAGCAGTTCTTCCTGACTGACGGGGCGACCTTGATTAAGAAGCAAATATTCAAGTATTCCGATTTCTTTTCGGGTAAGTGACAGCTCCTGACCGTCAGCAACGGCAACACGGGCTTTGGTGTCAAAAGCAACCTTTCCACAGTTCAAAACAACATTGTTTTGTGTAAACCGCCGGCGAGTCAGACTGCGTATTCTTGCCTCAAGCTCCTCCAAATGAAAAGGCTTTGTCAGATAATCGTTTGCTCCGGCATCCAGTCCCTCCACCTTGTCGGCAACCTCACAGCGTGCCGAAAGAATTAACACTCCGGTATCTCTGTCGGTTTGTCGCAGAGTTCGCAGTACCGTCATCCCGTCTGCACCGGGTAAATTCAGATCAAGTAAAACAAGATCGTACTTTTCTATTCCGAGCAACTCATTTGCTTTGTTTCCGTCATAGCAAAAATCAACGCTGTATGCCAATCTTTTAAGGCTGCGAACAATTGTCTCGCACAGCGCACGCTCATCTTCAATTACTAAAATACGCATAGAAACTCTCCTTGTTGTGTTTTCATATTTCTTTGATAATTTAATTATATCATTATATCGCTCATACATAAAGTTTTTGTTAAGTTTTCGTTCTTAACAGGGATTTTACATCCTCTGTGCTACAATGAGAGCACAAAAGAAAGGAGTGACCGAATTGACTCGAAAGAAAAAAGCCGTATTTCAGATCGTACTGATTATCTGCGGAATTATGATGCTGTGTTACGGAGCTCTGCGCGGAGAGGCAGAAACCGTGTTAAGCAAGGCAATCCGGCTGTGTTTGGAGTGTGTGGGAATTGGATAACAAAGAACCGAAGAAAAAAAGAGGCGGTGTATCACAGTTCCTCTCACGCTTTCGATGGCTTATTCAAGCAGGAGCAACTTTGCTGAGTAATATTCATCTGCCGAATTTATTGAAGGGCAGAATTTATCAAGGCAACGGAAAGGCTGTTTGCGTTCCGGGACTGAATTGCTATTCCTGCCCGGCGGCATCGGGCGCCTGCCCAATCGGCTCGTTTCAGGCTGTGGTGGGTTCGTCAAAATTCAGTTTTTCATATTATATCACAGGATTCCTCATATTGATAGGAGTTCTGCTCGGGCGTTTTATCTGCGGTTTTTTGTGTCCGTTCGGATGGCTTCAGGAACTGTTACATAAGATACCGACAAAAAAGCTTTCCACTAAAAAGCTGAAGCCGCTGACATACATAAAATATGCAGTTTTGCTTTTTGCTGTAGGTTTGCTGCCAATGCTCATTACAAACGATGTGGGTATGGGAGATCCTTTTTTCTGTAAGTATCTTTGTCCTCAAGGGGTACTTGAGGGGGCAATCCCTCTTTCCGCCGTCGAGTCGGGAATCCGTGCCGCACTGGGTACGCTCTTTTCGTGGAAGCTGGGCATATTGATTGCGGTAATCGTACTGAGTGTACTTTTCTACAGACCGTTCTGCAAGTGGCTGTGTCCTCTCGGTGCATTTTACGCATTGCTTAACAAGGTGTCGCTTTTCGGAATGAAAGTAGACAAACACAAATGCATTTCCTGCGGAAAGTGTGCCAAAGTATGCAAGATGGATGTAGATGTAACCAAAACTCCCAACCATACCGAATGCATACGCTGCGGTAAGTGTATCCGTGCCTGTCCTGTCGAGGCGGTCAGCTTTTGCTACGGCTTTGGCAAAGGAAAAGAAAATGATTGTCCCGCTAAAAAAGCGGAAACAGCAAAACAAAAAATTGAAACAGAAATTAAAACAGAAATTAAAACAGGAATTGAAACAGAAAAGGAGTAAACACTATGAAAACGACTAAAATTTTAAGCTTACTGACTGCCTTGGTGATGTTGTTAAGCTTTGCCGCCTGTGGCACAGCCAAAGGCAATACGACGAATACTACCGCAAATAAGAAAAGCGAAACGGCTATGCTGACAGCTGTGAATCCGAAAACAAAAGACGAGGCTGCCGACCTGCATCAAAAACTGATGGCACAGGAAAATGCTATTCTTTCCGAAAACAGCGAACTTTGGGAAAAGGTATTTATTTCAGCCGATAAAGGTATGGCGATGAATGAGGACGGCAAAAACTACGGTGATTTTCTTCTGAAAACGATTGACGGTATCAAGGATCAGTTCAGTGCAGATGAGTTGAAGCTGCTTAATGAAGGCGCCGAAGAGATTAAGGAAATTGAAGGAAAACTGACGATTTTGGAACAAAAATTTCCCGGATGCGGAGAAAAACCGTCCGATGGAGATATGAGCGTTCCGGCGGAAAACGGTAAGCCCATCGAAAAGGATGATCTGAAGAAATTCCCGACATTTGACGGCAAGGATCTTGACGGAAACGAAGTTAAGAGCAGTACGCTTTTTGCAAAAAATACCGTTACCGTAGTAAACTTCTGGTTTACCACCTGCAATCCCTGCGTGGAAGAACTTGCCGACCTGGAAGCTCTGAATAAACAGCTTGCAAAAAAAGGCGGAGCAGTAGTCGGAATCAATTCATTTACACTTGACGGTGACAAAACGGCTATCTCTGACGCAAAGAATATTCTGGCAAAAAAGGGTGTGACCTACAAAAACATTTGGTTTGATTCAAAAAGTAAAGCCGGAGAATTCACATCCGGATTGTACTCCTACCCCACAACTTATGTTGTCGATAAAAACGGTAATATTGTGGGAGAGCCGATTGTCGGTGCAATAACCTCCGAAAAGCAGTCTGAAAAGCTGCAAAAGTTGATTGATCAGGCAATTGCAAACAGCAAGAACTGATGTGTGCCCTGTCACGACAAAGTATCAATAATGCATATTTTCAGGTTCTGTAAATTTTACATATAGATTCCAACAAATATGCCAATAATTAAACCCATATAATTTTTCGTACAACAAAACCTCCTGCAACGGATTTTACTCTGTGCAGGAGGTTTATTCTTATTCTGATATTTTTTATTTCATCATTATATCTCTATAAAATTTTTTACATAGCTGTAAAGCTGTTTATCATCACAATAAATTTGTATTCTGTTCAAGCATTAAAAAAGAGGCTCTTTCGAGCCTCCTTTCAGCAGTTGTTCTACCCTATTTTTATTGTAGAGTTTGTTACTGTCAAAATGCAAATATCAAAACTGCCGATGCGAGAAAAAGCGCAAAAGTAATCGGTTGAATTTTTATGTATTTCTCCACTTTTTTAATTCGCTCATCAGAAAATTGATTTGAGTTTGCAATATTTTTGTAATCACGATATGAAAATGCGAATATAAAAATAGACACTATAACGAACACAATATAAAACAAAAACAAATAATTCTCCAGCAACGAACCGTAGTACTTTGTTATCAAAGAAAATGAAAAGCAAGCTGTCTGGAAAATCGGAGCTAAAATACTTCCTTGAATTATTCCGTCGCATTTATCCTCCGGTCTGTCATCCTCTTCATTGGGTAAAAAATAATCATCTGCAAGGCTTGAATTAATATGAACCCTCTTACGATATAGTTTAATTAAAGCCGCAATGAACAGCAAGAAAAACATTGCCACATTGCTATATCCATAGATTAAATATGCACCGCCCTTTAACACATATATTAAATCTCCGTTACTATATAGAGTCAAGGCGTACATATATGCATTAACTATAACTACCCAAGCATATATTCTTTTAACCTTTTTTAAAAGAATATATATTGTTGCAAAGTGCATTGCAAACAGCAAAAGCAACAAAGATATAAACACAATCAAATCATACGGATTATGTGTTTTAAAAAAATTCATAAAAGGATAATAATTCAAATACAACGCAGTTGTAGGAAACATTGTTAAATCCGAAGTAATTATGCAATAACCAATGTTCACAAACAGCAATAATATAAATAAGCTTTGTAATCCTACGACAATTGAATAATAAATTTTCTTTGCTTTCATTTAAAACATCCTATCTGTTATTTTACTTTTCATATTTGACTATATCAAAAAGAATTCAAACGAAATCAATAATGTGTATGGTGATATCATGGCTGATGAGATTAATACACAAAGAAATTTTTTGGTCAATTCGGTTTTTACGAATACTATTGACGAAAAAATCACAATGTCGGCAACAAAAGGCTTTGCTGTAATAACTGCTCATATTAAATTCTTATTGAATGTATTAGATTGATTTTTAGTGATTAAGTGTGTATAATGTATATTGGGAGGTATCTATGGGAAAACAAAATTATTTTTTCAGCGGAATTACGGACATACTGATTCTTGCCATTTTGTGTGAGCATGACAGTTATGTGTATGAAATTGTAAAATTCATAAAAGAAAAATCAAACGGATGCCTGTCCATATCTCAGAACACCGTTTACGCAGTCACCTACAAGCTTGTTAACGAAGGAAAAATCAGCGAATATTCAAAGCTTGTCGGCAAAAAGCGCACACGAATTTATTATCATATTGAGGACGAAGGTCGGGCATATTATGAAAACCTTTTGGAGAGCTTTCATAATGCTTACAGCGGTGTAGAGAGTATTTTAAATATTTTAAAAGAGGACAAGGGCAATGAACAATAACGGGGATTCCCTATGTTGTCAAAAAAATAAGGGCAGGCAAATACATCAAAAGACTTATTGCGGTTGTACTTATTCTTGCACTCATATCAACTGTTACATACTGTATTGTTTTGCATGAAGACCATCAGATTACAAAAAGACAGGAAGCTGTTATAGCCGAAGATGTAATCGAATAGTACAAATTCCGTTCGGATATTTTTAAAATTTACAGACCGATTTCAAATTTGATTTTGAAATCGGTCTTTTTTGTATATACGCTTCTTACGCAATGAAAATACATATTCTGATTGTATTGTATCAATAGACATTGTAAAAAGCAATACTTATCAATATTTTCTTTATCTAAAAGTCATATATTCATATCTGCCAATGCTTGAATAACCATACGCAAACATAGCAAACAATATAAATACTGACCAAAATTTCAAAAATTTTATAGCCGTATCATATTTCGATGTTGTGTACATTTTGTTTAAGTCATCTAAATAAGCAACTATATTATTAATTAGAATAGATACAAGATCAAGGTCGCTAAACGAATCGGCTACGGTTACCGTGATGATGACTTCTTTTTTACCTTGATTTGCTATCTTTCTATTCCTTCTGTCCGTTCACCATCCCACAAAAAATCGTGATGAACCAAAAAGCGACAGGTAAAAACCTGTCGTTTTTTCTGGCTCCCCCAACTGGGCTCGAACCAGTGACATCATGATTAACAGTCATGCGCTCTGGCGAGTGTAGAAAAATAGTATATAACATATTATTATTTTTTATATTTTTTTCAACTTGTTTGCGAATCACCTCTTGACTAGTAGATAAGAATTGAGTTTTCTTTCCAATATAAAAAACAATACCAACCAATAAATCAAAAATGAAACCTACAACTGTCGTTACATTAGAATTATTATTAATCCAATTAATAAAATCATTACTATTATCACTATTAAATATACTCTTAATTATTAGCGAAATCAAAATATACAAAATCACAATTCCAAATATTATTGCAGATATAACACTGATAGCATTATTTCTCTTTACAATCTCAGCAACTCTTTTTTCTATAAATTTATTTTTAGCATCTTCAGCACCCTTATCTATACCAATATGGTAACCTTCGTCCCTGCCTTGAATAAATATGCTGTCTTTTTGGTTTTCAAACTTACTGTTTAGTTCGTTAATTTGTTTTTCTGTATCAGATTTCACCTTATTCACAGCTTGATCAATATGCTTCTGAACTATTGATTCTATAGAAGCATTTGCAAATTCAAGTGGATTATCATCTTTGCTAAAATCGCTTAATTTACTATTAATGTCATATATAATTTCTTCTTTAATATCTTTAGACTCTGAGATTTCTAAAACCTTAGCAAGCATTACCGTTTTATCAGTATAAAGCTCATCTTTTTCTGGTGCAATTCTTATATTTAAAAATTTACAAAATGCTTCAAAGTCATTTTCTGTTCTTCCTTTATATTTTAACAAAATAGAATACCAAACACTTGGTAACACAAAGGTTGGAATTGACCCTGGTCTTATATTTTGAGTCCATTCAACTAAACAATGGTCAGCCGTTATAAAATAATAATTCAATTCAGTAAAATTATTTGCTTGTCCATTACTATTTTTGCTTAAAATATAATAGTAATTATTTATATCTGTTTTAATTGCTGACGAATTTGTTTTTCTATAGTTTTCTTCTTTCATTTTCGAAAACGCTACACAACGCTTTCGAAATTCAATTTGGTTGTTTACAACATCAAAATCTTCAAATACATCCATCTTAAATTTTTGACAGCATTTTTCGACTTCTTTATGTAAATATTGTTCAAACGACTTGTAATCACCTGCTTCATTACAAGGATCTTTGGTCCATTCATAATATTTTTCATAAAAATCAAAACTGCTGTATCTAGAGTCCAATAAACTAAAGGCCTCAGTAGAAATAGGGTTTTGTGCTGCAAATGTTTTAGATAAGCATCTTACTTGAGATTCTATTGTAGACTTAATTTCTGCTTTTGTAAAATTAGTATATCTTATCTCTATACCAGCATCCATACATTTATTTATAAACGCCTGCATTACATTCTGTCTTTCTTTTTTGTTAAAGCCAGCTAATCTAAATATAACATTCGAATCTAAATAAAATATTTTATTATTAAATACATTTGAATATGATCTATCATCTTTTTTTATTGTCAACATACAATAATCATAACATGATGTAACCATATTTAAAATAAATTCATTTTTATCCTTATTATCCCAATTCAAGAAATTATTTATTATTAATTCTTCATCACTGTTAAATTCTTCTATTTCAATTGTATTATCTTCTATATCAGAATTTTTATCCAACAATTTTAAAAGCGTTTGAACATCATTATTAAAAGTATTGTAAAAAAATTTCAAAATAATATCTTCCAATTTATCAATATCCATACCAATATCATTTTCTGATATGTATCTATCTAAAATTGATATCAAATTATTGTTGTTATTCTTAGCTATTAATTTTTGATATATCTCTGGAACCAATGAATAATAATTAAGCTCATTCTTTTTTTGAACAATAAAACTTTTATCTTTTCCTATCGTATTATCAATTTCCTTATATACAAAATCCAAGGAATATGCGTCTTTTATATATCTCGATATTTCGTAAGAATTTAAAGATTTAGGGTAATGATCCATCAATATTATCTTTACTATCTTTTTTAAGTTAGTCTTGAATTTTGAAGCCTGACTATTACTAAGAACAAACGCAAGTCTTATAGTATTTTGAATATTCAAACAATCACCTCAGGTTATATCTCATACCATTTACTACCGCTATTCATTATAATACAAAATTCTTCAAATAGCAATGGAGTATTATCAATTGCGTAATCAATATCCCCATGTATAAATCTTAGTAGGTATGCCTTGTAAAGTATATATATATCTTTATCCATGAAATCACCTCTGCTGATATTATTGAAAATAAGAGAAAATATTATTCAAAACATCTCTCCATATATATGAATTAAACAGCATAAAATTGCATAAATATATGCAATTTAGGAAATAAGGCTCTATAATAAATGTCTGCGCAACAAATAGAGCCTACAAAATAAAGATATATATTTATTAAAAAAATGTTTAAAATTCAAGTGACTAAACAACTATTTTGGGAGAATTTCAAATATGCTCTTATACAATCAAATTGAAAACTCAATCAGTTTGCAAGATATTCAAATAAAAACTAACGAAATTTCATCGCTGTCATCACTTCATCTGTTGATGTGAAATTCTGACTTCTTACAAATTCTCTCATCATTTCTGCCGGTGCTTTTGCCATTAAAAAAACTTCCTTTCAAGCTTTAATTTTTCTATTTCCATTATTGCTTGAAAGGAAGCTTATTATTCACTTTTACACAAACTTTTCGGCGGTCTCAATATCTACTTCAATGAACATGATATTCTAAAATAATGTTTCAACTTGCTATTGCAATTTGCGAAATTATTCTTTTACAATGTTTTCAAATGTGTGCCAACCGAGAACTGCACATTTTACACGGGCAGGCATATGAGAAATGTCAGACAATGCTCCACCCTCCTCAAGCTCTTCAATTTCTTCGTCAGTTGCTTTGCCTTGAATCATTTTAAGGAAAATATCTTTCAGATGTTCGGCTTCATCAACTGTTTTGCCGATGATCAAATCAAGCATAATATCGGCTGACGCCTGGGAAATTGCACAGCCGTCACCTGTAAACGAACCATCTGTAATCACACCGTCTTTGATATTAAGATTAAGCACAATGTCATCACCGCAGCTTGGATTCACACCCTCAAGGCTTGCCGTTGCCGTATCAAGCGGATGTTTGTGCATTGGATGAAGATTGTGATCGGTCAGGATTTCATTGTAAAAGCTTCTGTTATTTTCCATATCCCATTCTCCTTCTGACAGATGACACGCTGTTCAAAAACGCATCAATGTCATCTTTCGTATTATAGAAATAAATGCTTGCCCTTGTTGTTGACGGAATGCCTAAAAATTCCATCAAAGGCTGTGCGCAATGGTGTCCTGCACGGACTGCAATACCGTCAGCGTCGAGAATACTGCTGACATCATGCGGATGAACTCCGTCAATTGTAAAGCTGATAATTCCGCAATGCTCTTTCGGATTGTTGCTTCCCTGAATATTGATGTGAGGAATTTTCATAAGTCCGTCAAAGGCTCTTTTGGTAAGCTCTTCTTCAATACCGCCGATTGTATCAAAACCAATATTTTGAATATATTCAATTGCGGTTTTCAGCCCCCATGCTCCAGCCGCATTTACCGTTCCTGCCTCGAATTTATGCGGTAAATCGGAATAGATAACCTTGTCCCTTGTAACGGAATCAATCATCTCACCGCCCGTTAAAAACGGCGGCATTTTTTCAAGAAGGCTTTCTCTGCCGTACAATACACCGATTCCGAAGGGTGCCATAAGTTTGTGACCGGAAAATGCAAGAAAATCTACATCAAGCGACTGAACATCAACGGGAATGTGCGGAACGCTCTGTGATGCGTCAAGCACAACAACTGCACCGCATTCCTTTGCAAGCTCTGTGATACGCTTTATGGGAGTTTTGCAACCGAGTACATTTGATATGTGAGTTACTGCCACAAGCCTTGTACGCTCCGAAAAAGCCTGTTTCAGCTGTTCTTCGGTAATTGTGCCGTCAGGGTTGCATTCAATGTACTTTACCGCTGCGCCTGTTTTTTCTGCAACTGCTCTCCATGGCAACTGGTTGCTGTGGTGTTCCATTACAGTGACAAGAATTTCGTCACCTTTTTTAAGAAAATTCATTCCGTAGCTGTAGGCAACAAGATTGAGGCTTTCGGTTGCATTGCGTGTAAATATTATTTCACGCTCCGACCTTGCATTAATGAACTTTCTGACTGTTTCACGGGATTGCTCATAACACTCGGTTGCTTTGAAACCCAAATCATAAAGTCCACGCAGAGGATTTGCATTGCATTTTTTGTAGAACTCCATTTCCGAATTTATAACCGATTCAGGTCTTTGAGCAGTTGCGGCACTGTCGAGATAGACTACAGGATTTTCTCGCAAAAGCGGAAAATCTTCCTTAAAGTTTTTCATTTGCATAGCCTGTAACCTCCTCCAGACAGGATTTTGCAAGCGTTTCAAGCTCCTCATCACCGATTTTCGAGCATAAAGCGTCAAGTTTTGCACGAGCCATAAGGTTACAAGCCTCTTCTTCGTCAAGGCCTCTGCTTGCAAGATAGAAAAGCACATCATCGGACGGTCTGCCGATTGACGCACCGTGGTTACCCTCAACATCCTCTTCCGCACAAAGAATGAGCGGTACGGTCTGATTGATTACATCTTCACCTAAAATGAGAACATCTTCGTTCTCGTCACCCTTAGCACCTGATGAGCCGAGCGGGAAATCAATTGTACCACGGAATAATTTATGTGCTTTATCTCTCAAGACACCTCCGGCATTCATTGAGCTGACGGTCTTTTTGCCGATATGCTCGGCAACATAGTTCATATCAAGCAACTGCTCGTCCTTGCAATAGTAGCCGACATTGAGGTCAAGATTGCTCTGCCTGCCCAAAAGCGTTGTCTTTGTGCCTGTATAGGTTTCATTTCCGCCGATGAAAAGCTGTAATATCTCTGCGGTTGCATTATCTTCACATTCTGCACCGACATCGTTTATAAAGCGGAAATTTTGCGAAAGAAGATTAAGCTGTACGAGTCTGATTTTTGCGCCTTTTTCAGCTTTAAATTTCGTTCTTACGGCACAAATACCGTTTGCATTCCACGCTGACTGCATTGCCATAAACACGGTAAGTTCTGTGTTTTCGGGAGCGTAAAGTTCTACATCTGCAAAAGCGTTTTCACCGTTTTTGCAATTAAAAAACAGCTTTTCGCTTTTTGTTTTATCAGCCGATATTCTGATTTTTTCAGGCTGTGATATTTTTGAGATTTCGTCAATCTCCTCGCCCATACCTGTCTGAATATTTGCAAATGAATCCCAAATTTCCGAATCGGAATTGTTTATATATTTTTCGATTATTTCTTTTTGAACAGGAATACTGTTCCAACCGTCAACGGGAATATTTCGGATTTTTGCCCGATTCACTCCCAATCGGTTCCAAGTGGGTGACGGAAGAAAGTTCACTGTTAAGTCTTTATTATCAACCATAATGTCCTCCTTATCCGATACTGCCCTTCATCTCAAGCTGAATAAGATTGTTCATTTCAACTGCATATTCAAGCGGAAGTTCCTTTGACACATTGTCTGCAAAACCGCTGACTATCATCGCCCTTGCATCCTCTTCACTAAGACCTCTTGACATAAGGTAGAATACAGCCTCATCGCTGATTCTGCCTATTTTGGCCTCGTGACCGATATCTGCGTGCGGAGTTCTGATATCCATTACAGGAATAGTATCTGAGCGTGACTTTGAATCAAGCATAAGCGACTGACATGAAACGGCAGATTTTGCATTTTCGGCAGATTTGTTTACAACAACGGAGCTTCTGAATGTGCTGATACCGCCGTCTTTTGAAATTGACCTTGTGTTCATAAACGAAGATGTTTCTTTGCCGATATGAACTACTTTTGCGCCTGTATCAAGGTTCTGTCCCTTGCCTGCAAATGTAATGCCCGTAAACTCCATTCTTGAACGGTCGCCTTTTAAAATTGTCATCGGATAAAGATATGACACATGAGAACCGAATGAACCCGATACCCATTCCATAGTACCGCCATCTTCAACAAGTGCTCTTTTGGTGTTAAGGTTGTACATATTTTTTGACCAGTTCTCAATTGTTGAATATCTGAGTCTTGCATTTTTCTTTACAAAAAGCTCAACGCATCCTGCGTGAAGATTCGCTATGTTATATTTCGGAGCAGAACAACCCTCTATAAAATGCAGGTCTGCACCCTCGTCAACGATAATGAGCGTGTGTTCAAACTGACCTGCACCGGGTGCATTAAGTCTGAAATATGACTGCAACGGAATTTCTACAGATACTCCCGGCGGAACATACACAAACGAACCTCCTGACCATACTGCACCGTGAAGTGCGGCAAATTTGTGGTCATTCGGACGGACAAGTTTCATAAAATATTTTTTCACCATGTCGGCATATTCGCCCTTTAACGCACTCTCCATATCGGTATATACTACGCCCTGTGCGGCAACCTCTTCACGAACATTGTGGTACACAAGCTCGGAATCATACTGCGCTCCGACACCTGCAAGGGACTTTCTCTCTGCCTGAGGAATACCGAGTCTTTCAAATGTATTCTTGATATCTTCGGGGACTTCCGACCATTTTGCGGTCATCCTTGTGTTCGGACGGACATAGGTTGCAATATTGTCCATATTAAGTCCGTCAATGGGCGGTCCCCAGTTAGGAACTTTAAGTTCATTATAAATTTGAAGTGACTGCAAACGGAAATTCTGCATCCACACGGGATCGTTCTTTTCCTTTGAAATTTTTTCTACAATTGAGGCATCAAGACCTGATTTGATACGGTAGGCATCATTTTCTTTGTCTTTGATATCGTAGACACTTCTGTCAACATCATCGACATATGTTCTTTCTTTCATCTTAATACCTCCGTCAGAACTTTTCTGCATAAAGTTCAAGATACTTCTCAAAACCGTGTTCATTGATTTCATCAATCAACGATGCGTCGCCTGTTTTAACTATATGGCCGTTTACCATAATATGGGTATAATCAACTTTGAGAGATTCGAGAATACCTGTGCTGTGTGTGATGATGAGCAATGCACCGTCACGGTTTTTCTGATAATGTTCAACGCCCTTTGAAACTGTGCGAACCGCATCAACATCAAGACCCGAGTCTGTTTCGTCAAGAATTGCAAGCTTTGGATTGAGTAAAAGCATCTGCAAAATTTCTGCTTTTTTCTTTTCACCGCCCGAAAAACCTACATTTAGATCACGCTCGGAATATGACGGATCCATCTGCAAAAGCTCCATTGCCTGTCTGAGCTCTTTTTTAAAGTCCCAAAGGCGGATTCTTTTGCCACGGTTCTTTTCAAGAGCGTTACGAATAAATGATGAAAGTGAAAGCCCCGGAACCTCAAGAGGACTTTGGAATGAAAGAAAAATTCCGTCCTTTGACCTTTTATCGGGTGTTTCATCGTTAATGTTTTTTCCGTTAAAAAGTATTTCGCCAGAATTAAGCGTATATTTAGGACTGCCCATAAGTGCAAATCCTAGCGTTGACTTGCCTGCACCGTTAGGACCCATAAGCACATGCGTTTCACCTTTGTTTATACTAAGATTTATATCGTGCAGAATTTCCTTTTCCTCTACACTTACAGTCAAACCGTTTACATCAAGTAATTTGTCTGCCATTTCATAATCCCACCTTGTTATATTATCAACCCACCAAAGGAGTGGATAATTAAAATATAACCTTTTCAACCCATTTTGTCAATGGGTTGGTATTGCATTTTTATCGTTTTTTGTATATAATCAAGGTATATAAGCAAAACAGGTTTACAAAATATGCAAGCCTTGCCAAAAGGGGATAATTTTATGCTGATTTCAAGTAAAGGTCGTTACACGCTGTATGTGCTTGTCGATCTGGCAAAAAACGGGCAGAACAGATATATTCCGCTCAAAGAAATTGCAGAAAGACAGAATATTTCCAAAAAATATATGGAAGGCATACTCAAAACCCTTGTTGACCGCAATCTGCTTGAGGGCGTAAAAGGAAAGGGCGGCGGCTATAAGCTGACCAAAGAACCAAAAGATTATTCACTCGGTGAAATTCTCAGGCTTACGGAAGGCGACCTTGCGTCTGTCCCATGCACTTCAAAAACTCACGAACATTGCAATCATATGGAATCGTGTCCCTCACATCCTATCTGGCAACAGCTTGACAATTTAATCAACAATTACCTTGACAGTGTAACTCTTGCAAATTTACTTAATAATGAATAAAATAAATACGCACAACATCTTTGCTTTTGTGAAGATAATGTGCTATAATAACAATAGACAGATATAATTTAAGTTATTTTTGCACAAATTAAGCTGTCACTACGAATCTATCAGCAAAAGCAGGTGATTTTATGGCTTTCGATACATTTGACGAGGGTATTAATCCCGGTGGAATGAGAAGCAAAAACGAAATTAAAACCTTGATATGTTATTTGTATAATTCCGTAAAAGAAAATATAGACAAAGGAATTGTCATACAGGCAATTCTAAAGCAGGGACTTGCCAATTATTTTGAAACAAGTTCCGCCTTTGACGACCTTGTTACAAACGGTAACCTTGTGCCTGCCGATGATGAACACAAAACATATGCGCTCACGGAAAACGGTGTTGAAATTGCAAAACAGCTTGACAGCATTCTTGCGTACTCTATCAAAGAAAAAGCATACGCTTGTGCGGTTAAGCTCCTTGCCGTAAAGAAAAATGAGATTGAAAACAAGGTTGATATTGTAAAAAGTTCAAACGGATTTACTGTTAAATGTTCTGTATCCGGCGGTGATATGGATTTGATGAAGCTTGATGTTTATGCTCCCGAAATGGAACAGGCTCTTATTCTCAAAAAAAATTTTCTTGACAATCCGAAAAAAGCGTACAAAATTATGCTTGCACTCCTGACCAAAGACAAAGAAACCGTTGGTGAGGCTCTTGAGGAACTTTACGGCATTGTATAAAATTTCATACAAACAATTAAGGGGCTGTCGATGTGACCGCCCCTTCTGTGATTATTCAGAAAAAAAGATTAAGACCGAGCATAAGCGTTACTCCGGGTATTCCTCCTATTATTGATACCAAAAGTGATAAAAGGCTTATGGGCAAAGTTACGCCCGTAAAAGCGCCCGTCAGATTGACCGCAAACAATGTTGCCGCTCCCAAAGTCATTGAAAGCAGAGAGCGTTTGAAGGGGTGCTTGTTTTTGCCGAGAAAGTGCAAGATTGCGAAAGTTATAAATGTTACAAAAATAATCAGACATATTCCCCACCAAGGCATTTTTAACAACTCCATATAAAAAGTAAAACCGCCAGAGGATTGCCCTGACGGTTAATTTTATGCTGATTATTAAGTTAATATGCTTACAGTATACCGAACTTTGAAAGCACATTAAGTGCAATTACAAAAATTACGAATATTGCAGCAAAAACTTTTGTCCAGCGTGAGAGGAACGCATCAATCGAACGAGCCTTATTCTTTGAGAAATAAGAATCGGCAACACCTGTTACAGCACCGATACCCTGCTGATTACCCTCCTGAAGGATAATTACAACGATAATGGCAACAGATACGATTGCGAGCAATACGCCTAAAACAATGCCCCAAATGCTCATTTTTATCTTCCTTTCATTTAATAAATACGAATAAAACAAATTCTGCTTTAATAACTGTTTTATAATACCACATAAACACAGCTTTTTCAAGAGATATTACAAGATTTTTATTAATTTTTTCAAAATCAAATCAGCGAAAGCTGCTCGTCTTTTGAATCATCGTTCACTGGCAACGCACCTCTTGCAGGAAGTGAACCTGTTCTGTAACGCTTTGGATTTGTAAAAGTACCGTCTTTATAGCGTTCTATGCTGAAAAGTCTGTGACCTTTTTTTGGCTTGAGAACGGCAACACCCTGTGTTGAACGGGTTGTTTTGAGAGCGAGTGCGCCCGTGTGAACAAGGAGCATATTTCCCGATGACGCCTTGAAGAGAACCTCTTCGTCCTCAGGCATATAGAGAAGTCCGACAAGCGGAGATTTGTCGGAATATGCGCCCGTGAGCTTTTTACGGTTAGTCTTTGTTGCGTAGGATTCAAGCGGAACTTTTGCAGCCTTGCCGTTTTCAAAAGCAAAGAGCAGCATACCCTTGTAATCTTTTGTAACAACCATTTTCACAGCATTTTCGCCTTCATCAAAGCCAAGCTTTGCGGCAACATAATCACCGAGGACGCTTGCCTTTGTCTGTGCAAAATCATCAGCCTTTGCCTTATACACCTGACACTTGTCTGTAAAGAACAAAAGGTCGCAGTTGTTTGTGAACTCAAGCTCCTGAATAATTTCGTCACCGTCTTTGAGCTTTTGTTCACCGCTCATTCTGAGCGACTGCGGAGTAATCTTCTTGAAATATCCCTCTTTTGTAAAGAAAAGATTAACAGGATAATCTGGAATCTCGACTGTCTCTTCCTCATACCTTGCAACATCGTCATAAATTATGATACTCTTTCTCGGCTGACCGTATTTCTCGGCAATTGATTTAAGTTCTTTGACAATGATTGTCTTGATTCTTGCCTTGCTTTTTAAAATTTCGTCAAGCTCGGCAATCTCTTTTTCAAGGTCTTCAAGGTCTTTTGTACGCTTTAAAATGTATTCACGGTTAAGATGACGAAGTTTTATTTCGGCAACATATTCAGCCTGTATTTCGTCAATTCCGAATCCTATCATAAGGTTTGGCACAACCTCGGATTCTTCATCGGTTTCACGGACAATCTTTACCGCCTTGTCAATATCGAGAAGAATTTTTTCAAGACCTCTTAAAAGATGAAGCTTGTCAGCTTTTTTGTTGCGGTCAAAATATGTTCTTCTTCTGACGCACTCAATTCTGAAAGCAATCCATTCTTCAAGCAATGCCTTTACACCGAGAACTCTCGGAACACCTGCAATAAGCACATTGAAGTTGCAGGCATAGGAATCTTCGAGTGTTGTAAAGCGGTAAAGCTTTGTCATAAGCTTATCGGCATCAATGCCACGCTTGAGGTCAATTGTAATTTTAAGTCCGTCAATACCTGTTTCGTCACGAATATCGGAAATTTCCTTGACTTTACCCTGCTTTACAAGGTCGATTACCTTTTCAATGATAACCTCACAAGTTGTTGTGGCAGGAATTGAAAGTATATCTATACAGTTTGCAGACTTGTCATAGACATACTTTGCACGGAGCTTGATGCTTCCTCTGCCGGTTTCATAGACTTGATTGATGACATTTTCATCATAGATAATCTGACAACCGCCTGTAAAATCAGGAGCCGGCAGAGTTGACTTTATATCATGGTCGGGATCACGAATAAGTGCCGCTGTTGTTTCGCAGATTTCACGCAAATTGAATGAACAGATATTTGACGCCATACCAACGGCAATACCTGTGTTTGCGTTTACAAGTACAGACGGAAATGCAACCGGCAAAAGTGACGGTTCTTTCATTGTATTATCGTAGTTATCTACAAAATCTACGGTATCTTTGTCTATATCACGAAACAGCTCGTTGCAGATTGCGTCAAGCTTTGCCTCAGTATAACGAGAAGCCGCCCACGCCATGTCACGGCTGTAGAATTTACCAAAGTTACCCTTTGAATCTACATACGGATGCAAAAGTGCCTCATAGCCCCTTGAAAGACGAACCATTGTGTCATAAATTGCAGAGTCGCCGTGAGGATTGAGCTTCATTGTTGCACCGACAATGTTTGCCGATTTTGTTCTTCCGCCGTTCAGAAGTCCCATTTTGTACATCATATACAGGAGCTTTCTGTGCGACGGCTTGAATCCGTCGATTTCGGGAATTGCACGGGAGAGAATTACGCTCATTGCATACGGCATATAGTTCTCTCTGATAGTGGAAACGATTGGCTGTTCCACTACTTCACCTGCACCGTTGATTACACCGTGAGTTTTTGACGGTGAAGTTCTGCGGGGAGTCTTTGAAGATTTTTTCGCCATTTATTTCCACCTCCAATCAGCTTACATCAAGCTGGTCAATATATTCGTTGCCGTGTTCTACTATATAATCTTTTCTTCCCTGAAGATTGTCACCGAGAAGAACATCAAAAATTTCCGCTGTCTGTTCTGCATCGGCAGGAAGAACCTTGATAAGTCTGCGTGACTCGGGGTTCATTGTGGTAAGATTCATCATATCGGGTTCGTTCTCACCAAGACCTTTTGAACGCTGAATTGTGAATTTCTCCTTGCCGAGCTGTTCAATGAACTTATCCTTTTCAACTTCATCGTATGCAAAATAAACATCGTTTTTGGATGTAATTTCATAAAGAGGCGATTCGGCAATAAACACCTTGCCTTCTTCAATGAGTGTAGGTGTAAGTCTGTAAAGCATGGTAAGCAAAAGTGTTCTGATCTGGAAGCCGTCAACATCGGCATCGGTGCAGAGAATAATTTTGCTCCAGCGAAGTGCGTTCATATCAAAGCTTGAAAGATTCTTGTTTGCTTTTGACTTAACCTCAACACCGCAACCGAGAACCTTGAGCAAATCGGTAATGATTTCGCTCTTAAAAATCTTATCGTAGTCGGCTTTAAGGCAGTTAAGTATTTTACCTCTGATTGGCATAATCGCCTGAAAATCGGGGTTTCTTGCCTGTTTACAGGCACCGAGAGCAGAGTCACCCTCTACTATGAACAGTTCACGCTGTTCCGTGTCTTTACTTCTGCAATCGACAAATTTTGCAACACGGTTTGTTATGTCGAGATTGCCCGAAAGCTTTTTCTTTATGTTAAGTCGTGTTTTCTCAGCATTTTCACGGCTGCGCTTATTGATAAGCACCTGTTCGCAGATTTTTTCTGCCTCAAGCGGATTTTCAATAAAATAGACTTCAAGACTTTGACGGAGAAATGCAGTCATAGCGTCCTGAATACCCTTGTTTGTAACCGCCTTTTTGGTCTGGTTTTCATATGATGAAACACTTGAAAAAGACGAAATAACGCACACAAGGCTGTCCTCAACATCGTCATACTTGATTTTGCTTTCGGTTTTGTTATATTTATTATTTTGTTTTAAGTAGCTGTCAATCTGGTAAACAAAGGCATTCCGCACCGCCTTATCAGGAGCGCCGCCGTGTTCAAGCCAGCTTGAGTTGTGGTAGTATTCGGTGAGATGCACTTTATTTGAAAATGCAACCGAGATATCCATTTTGCACTTATATTCGGGCTTATCGTCACGGTCACGGGTTTTAACCTCGGTTTCCCAATGCTGAATTGAGCTGAGTCCGTTTTCACCAACTACCTCGGCAACATGATCAACAATACCGTTTACATAGTTATAGCTTGTTGTATCAAAGCTTTTGCCGTTTTGATTGCGGAAAACAAATTCAATTCCTGCGTTGACAATAGCCTGTCTTTTCATTATGTCAAGAAAATATTCGGGCTGAATGTCGATATCCGTAAAGACTTCGAGGTCGGGTTTCCAATGAATTTTTGTACCCGTATCCTTTTTGCTGTACGGCTCTTTTTTGAGCTTGCCGACAATCTCGCCTTTTTCAAAACGGAGAGTGTATCGGTAGCCGTCACGGCGGATATCAACATCCATATACTCGGAGCTGTACTGGGTTGAACAAAGACCGAGGCCGTTCATACCAAGGGAAAATTCGTAGCTTTCACCCTCGCTGTTATTATACTTGCCGCCGGCATAGAGTTCGCAGAAAACCAGTTCCCAGTTGTAGCGCTTTTCGTTTTCGTTGTAGTCAACGGGAATTCCTCTGCCGTGATCTTCAACCTCAATTGAGCCGTCGGAATAGCGTGTAACTGTGATTTTTTTACCGTAACCCTCTCTCGCCTCATCTATTGAGTTCGAAAGAATCTCAAACACGGAGTGCTGACAGCCGTCAATACCGTCCGAGCCGAAAATTACGGCAGGACGCTTACGGACACGGTCGGCACCCTTTAGCGTTGTGATACTGGTATTATCATAATCGGTGGTTTTCTTTCTTGGCATTTTACTCTTCCTTTATCATTTTTCACCACGCAGTTTTTTGATTTTGTCACGCAGATATGCGGCGTGTTCAAATTCAAGCAACTTTGCGGCAGCTTTCATTTCCTTTGTCAGTTTTTCTATCAACTGTTGTTTTTGTGCCCTTGAAAGCTTTTTTGTATTTTTAAATTCACTGTCATCGTGAGTAGAAATTTCAAGTATATCGCTGACCTTTTTGACAATAGTCTTTGGAACGATGCCGTGCTCAACATTATATTTATTCTGAATTTCACGGCGGCGCTGTGTTTCGGTTATTGCAACCTTCATTGACGGTGTTACGCTGTCGGCATACATAATAACCGTACCCTCGCTGTTTCGTGCGGCTCTGCCGGCAATCTGAATAAGCGAACGGGTTGAACGGAGAAATCCCTCTTTGTCGGCATCAAGTACGGCAACAAGAGAAACCTCGGGAATATCAAGTCCTTCACGCAGAAGGTTGATTCCGACAAGAACATCAAATTCTCCGAGTCTTAAATCACGGACAATCTCCATTCTTTCAACGGTGTCAATGTCATGGTGCATATAACGAACCCTGATACCCAGCTTTTCAAGATATGCGGTAAGGTCTTCCGCCATTTTCTTGGTAAGGGTTGTGACAAGTGTTCTTTGATTTTTGGCTGTACGGATATTGATTTCTGACACAAGGTCGTCAAGCTGACCTTCGGTAGGTCTTACCGAAATTTCAGGATCAAGAAGTCCTGTAGGTCTGATAATCTGCTCTGCAACAACAGCCGATTTTTCAAGCTCAAAATCGCCCGGCGTTGCGCTTACATAAACAGCCTGATTTATTTTTGAATAGAATTCGTCAAAGTTGAGCGGACGGTTATCAAGTGCAGACGGAAGTCTGAAACCGTAGTCAATAAGACTCTTTTTTCTTGCATAGTCACCCGCAAACATTCCCCGTACCTGTGGAAGCGTTACATGGGACTCATCAACAAAGAGCAGAAAATCATCGGGGAAATAGCTTAAAAGCGTGTACGGCGATGAGCCTGGTGCTCTGCCCGACATTATTCTTGAATAGTTCTCGATACCCGTACAAAATCCGATTTCCTGCAACATTTCCATATCGTACCTTGTACGCTGTTCAAGTCGTTGTGCCTCAAGGAGTTTTCCGTTTTCACGAAAATATGCAAGTCTTTCCTCAAGCTCCCTGTCAATTTCCGCAAGAGCCTTTTTCATCTTATCTCCAGACACAATGTAGTGTGACGCAGGATAGATTGCGGCATGTTTCAGAATCGCTTTGAGTTCGCCCGTAAGCGGATTGATTTCGGAAATTCTGTCAATTTCATCTCCGAAAAATTCGACACGGATTATAGAATCGTTTGATGCGGCAGGGAAAATTTCAACCACATCACCACGAACCCTGAATTTATTACGGGTAAAGCTTACATCATTGCGTTCATACTGCAGTTCAACAAGCTTTTTTACAAGCTCATCACGGGACTTTTCCATCCCCGGACGAAGTGAGATTACCATATTTCGGTAGTCAATAGGATCGCCCAGGCTGTATATGCAAGAAACCGAGGCAACAATAATTACATCTCGTCTTTCGGAAAGTGCAAGCGTTGCGCTGTGGCGGAGTTTATCAATCTCGTCATTGATTGAACTGTCTTTTTCAATATAAGTATCCGTCTGTGCAACATATGCCTCAGGCTGATAGTAATCGTAGTATGACACAAAATATTCAACCGCATTTTCCGGAAAGAACTCTTTGAACTCACTGCAAAGCTGAGCCGCAAGAGTTTTATTGTGTGCAAGCACAAGTGTCGGTCTTTGAACCTTCTGAATAACATTTGCCATTGTAAAAGTTTTACCCGAACCCGTTACACCGAGAAGAGTCTGTTCACGGTTGCCTGCATTTATACTGTTTACAAGCTTTTCAATTGTCTGCGGCTGGTCGCCTGTCGGCTGATATTTTGAATGAAGTTTAAATTCCATAATACACATCACATTCCAAATACGGATTTTTTTATTATGTTTCCTGTTACAAGGCTCTTTATTACAAAAGTCCTGTAACAGAAAACATATCCGAACAAAATTTCGATTTTAATTATAGAACAGATGTTTTAAATTGTCAAATGTTTCTTTTAAAGAACATTATTACTTTTCATAATAGAAGATGTTCCCCGCAAGCCTGCTTTCACGGAGAGAAACATAATCATCATCGGTTATTATGAAATGGTCGATAAGTTCAACTCCGACAGTTGCAAGCGTACTCTTCAAAACTATTGTTGTGTCAAGGTCGCTTCCCGAAGGCAGAGCCGTTCCGCTGGGATGATTATGTGCTATGAACGCAGTTTTGGCATTGTGACGAAGTGACAAATCAACAATTTTTCTGACGGGCATATCGGATGAATTGAGCGAACCTTTTGAAATTATATCAAAATAAATCATCTTGCCCTTTGCATCACCGAGCATGAGAGCGACACATTCGTTTGTTCGACCGATAAATTTTGCTTTAAATATTTTACCGAGATTTTCATAGTCGATGATATTATCATGTGACATCTTTGATTCGGTATAAAGCCTTGCCATTTCGGGCAACATTTTGAGCAATGCGGCGGCATTTTCAGACAGACCGAATTCCTTCATAAGCTCGTCAATCGGAGCGTCACACACTCCGCCGACAGTGATATAACGGTCAAGCAGACGATGTGCAAGAGGATTTGTGTCCTTTCTCGGAATAGCATAGTAAAGGAACATTTCAAGAGCCTCATGTGTTTCAAACACATCAAAGCCGTTTTCTATGAACTTTTTACGCATTCTTTCACGATGACCGCTGTGTTCGTTATCGGTTGTCCGTGCCATATTATCCCCACCGCAAAATAAGTTTTTTCAAACTTTGGGGGCGGATAAAACCGCCCCGACTGATTAATATTAATAATTAAAAGCTGTTATTCCTTCACGCCGTACTGCTCATAGTAAGCGTCAATAGCGGCTTTGAGCTTGTCGTCAATAATAACCTTGCCCTTGTATTCCTTGTTGTAAAGGTGTTCAACAACCTCTGCCATTGTTACGATTGCAGTTGTTTTAAGGCCATACTTTTCTTCGATCTCGGAAAGTGCGCTCTTTGTACCCTTGCCACGCTCCATACGGTCAACGGAAACAACAAGACCGATTGGGTTTACATCGCCCTGAGCCTTGATAATCGGGAGAGTTTCCTCAATTGAAGTGCCTGCTGTTGTAACATCTTCGATGATAACAACCCTGTCACCGTCATTGATAGGACTGCCGAGAAGAATACCCTTGTCGCCGTGATCCTTAACTTCTTTTCTGTTTGAGCAATAACGGATATCCTGACCGTATTTTTCGCTGATTGCGATAGTTGCGGCAACAGAAAGCGGAATGCCCTTGTATGCAGGTCCGAAAAGAACATCAAAATCAAGACCGAACTTGCTGTTGACAGCCTCTGCATAATACTGACCGAGACGGCGGAGCTGAGCGCCTGTTCTGTAGAAACCTGTGTTTACGAAGAAAGGAGTTTTTCTTCCGCTCTTTGTAACAAAATCGCCAAATTTGAGAACCTGACAATCAACCATAAATTCAATGAATTCCTTTTTGTAAGCTTCCATCAATAAAACCTCCGATACAAAATAGCTTTCGGACAAACATCTGTAATATCCGACACTTTTACATAATTTAACATTGTAAATTCTACCACAATATCTCGTTTTTGTAAATGACAGTTACACAGCTGTAATCAATCGTAATGTTATGTTAAAACAGAAAAAGACTTCGCAACAGAGTACGAAGTCTTTTTGTATATAACTTTAATTACCACTGAGAACAAATCTCCCAGTTATCCAAAGATGTTGCAAAATCGCTTTCATTTTCAACGATTCCACCGGTATAGAAATATACATCTGTACAACCGACAATATATTTCTGTATGGTAGTGCTCTCTTTGACAGTTATGGGAAAGGCATTCCAATTCACTCTTGCTCTCAACTTCTGTGCACAGTTAAAATCAACCTCACCTACTATATATTTTTGAACAAGCGTAGCATCTACTACACTAACAACTCCGTCACCGTTAACATCACCGAGAACAATATTCTGACAGGTCATTGTATTAAAAACTTCCAATAATTCATAGAAACATTCACTTATGTATTTCTGTTGTTTAATAGTATAATCTTTATCTAAAATTCCCTCGCCATACTCTTTAAGTTCAAAATTCGGATTGTTAACACTAAGGGCATTAAAAAGCTTTTCTCTTTTTTCAACAAATGTATTCCAAATTTCGTCAGAGTACCAGTTATTATCGTTTTTCTCATTAACAGCATAATAACAAGTATAGCCGGCACCACTTGGTCTTATCCACGGATTCTCATAAAAATCCTTTAATTCATCATATTTATTTTGTAATTCTATACTCTCCGTTTCTTCCGATAAAGATAAAATTTCTTCCGCCAACTTATAACTATGGTCATAATAGTAATATGCATACGGCTTTTTTTCACCGGTAGATGAAATATCCATCTTTACTTTTAACGCATAATTATAAATATACGAATAACTTTGTGACACCGCTGAAACAGAAAAAACGGCGGTGCTTGCAATTAATAATACAGCAAGTAATAAAGCACTTATTTTTTTAATACTCATAACAATTCTCCTTTTAAAAAAGCAAAAAGTAAACTCACGACCATACAATAAATTCGTTGTAAATTTATTGCATTATTTAAGACAGCTATATCTTATTTGATTCTAATAATATCACTTTCAACAATATTTGTCAATAATTACAAGAATAAATTTTTGAACATTAAAAATTTTATTTAGTCAAACAAAATTATACACCGATTCTTTTGCCACAAGCGACAAAATTACACTTGACTTTATAGAACACTTGTTCTATAATTAAATAAAAACAAATGTTCGAGGTGATGCGTTGTGAATATTAATTGTGCTGTTGACAAAAACAAATATAAAAAGGACAGGGTTATTCTTCACAGCGACTGCAACGGATTTTATGCGAGCGTTGAGTGTTTGCATCATCCCGAAATCAGAAACAAACCTGTTGCCGTGAGCGGTGATGCGGAAAATCGGCACGGAATTATTCTTGCTAAAAATGAAATTGCGAAGAAGTATAATATAAAAACAGGCGAGGCAATCTGGCAGGCAAAGCAGAAATGTCCCGACCTCATAACCGTTCCTCCCCATTTTGATTTGTACAAGCGATTTTCAAAAATGGCGAGGAGAATTTACAGCGAATACACCGACAAAATCGAGCCGTTCGGACTTGACGAGGCATGGCTTGATGTTACCGACAATAAGAATATGAACGGCAAAGAGATTGCACTCGAAATTAATCGCCGTATAAAGCAGGAACTCGGAATAACCGTAAGCATCGGAGTCAGCTTTAATAAAATTTTTGCCAAATTCGGAAGTGACTATAAAAAGCCTGACGCTATAACGGAAATCACACGGGAAAATTACAGAGATATTGTGTGGAACTGTCCTGCAAAAGACCTTTTGTATGTTGGCAGAGCAACGGGCAGAAAGCTTGAATCTATCGGCATTTATACGATTGGAGATATTGCAACCGCAGATGTTACGCTGTTGCGGTCATATCTCGGAAAATGGGGCGACCTGATTTACGGCTTTGCAAACGGATATGATTCTTCCCCTGTTGCCCATATGAACGAAAACAGCGAGGTAAAGTCAATCGGTAACTCAACCACAACTCCGAAAGATATGGTAACCTTTAACGATGTAAAACAGGTTATATTCGTTTTGTGTGACAGCGTTTGCAGAAGAATGCGTGAACAGGGATTTATGGCAAAAACGGTTTGCATTACGATTCGTGACAACGAGCTGATGTCATTTAACCGACAGCACACAACGGAAATCCACACAAATCTTACAAAGGATATAACAAATACGGCTATTGAGCTTTTCAAAAAAAGCTATAAAATGGAAAAGCCGCTGAGAAGTATCGGGGTAAGCGTTACGGATTTTATTCACGATGATCAGCCGCACCAAATGAGCCTTTTGCGTGATGAAAAGCGACTTATTCAGAACGAACAGCTTGACAAAACACTTGACAGATTAAAAAAGCGATTCGGTAATTATGCTGTTCGCCCTGCCGTTTTGCTTGATGACAAGGAGCTTTCGGATTTTAACCCAAAGGAGGATCATACAATTCATCCTGTCGGATATTTATGATAACGATGCATCTTAGGCGAAAAATTAAAGATGTTTCTCTGATTTTAAGGGAGGTAACAAGCTATGAAAAAGTATGTTAAAGTTACTGCCACATTTGATTGTGACGGAGATCTTATCCCCGAATATATTGTGTGGGATGACGGAAGGAGATACCGCATTGACAAAATTTCCGATGTGCGGTATGCGGTATCTCTCAAAGCAGGCGGTGCGGGAATACGCTACACCTGCCATATCCTCGGCAAAGAACGATATCTGTTTTTGGAGGAAAACAGGTGGTTTGTCGATGCCAAACAATAAGCGGAGGACTATATGCATAAGGTCAAAGCAAAAGGAATTTTATCTGCCGCAAACGGCATGAACATTTACAGAGGATGTCAACACGGATGCATTTATTGTGACGCACGCAGTAAATGCTATCAGATGAATCACCGATTTGAAGATATTGAGGTGAAAGAAAATGCCCCGGAATTGCTTGAAAACGCTTTAAAAAGGAAACGCAGAAAATGTATGATTGGTACGGGTGCGATGAGCGATCCGTACATTCCCCTTGAAGAAGAACTTAAACTGACACGAAGATGTCTTGAAATAATCAACCGCTACGGATTCGGTGTAACTGTACAGACAAAGTCGGCATCTGTTATGAGAGATATTGACCTGTTTACGAAAATAAACGATAAAAGCAAGGCTGTGTTACAGATGACGCTTACAACGGCAGACGAAAGCCTTTGCAGAATAATTGAACCGAATGTTTCCGTTACTAAAGAAAGATTTGAAACACTCAAGGCATTTCATGAAAACGGTATTCCGAGTGTTGTGTGGCTTTCTCCGTTTTTACCGTTTATAAATGATACAAAAGAAAATATCGACGGACTTTTAAAGTATTGCATTGACGCAAAGGTTCGTGGAATAATATGCTTTGGCATAGGTCTTACTCTGCGTGACGGTGACAGAGAATATTTTTACAGCCGGCTTGACAAACACTTTCCGAATATGAAAGAACGATACATTTATACATACGGAAATTCATATCAGCTTACGAGCAGTAACAATAATGTTCTGATGAACAGGATTTCAGAAGTTTGCAGAAATCACGGAATTATGTTCGGAGTTGAAAATGTGTTTTCGTATTTGCATAAGTTTGAAAGCAAAACCAAACAGCTAAGTCTGTTTGACGGAATATAGAAAAATAAAAAAGATATACGGCAGAAAATTTTACCGTATATCTTTTGTTTTTTAAGTATTCACTGTTTTACAAATGTGATTTCATAGTCGTTATATTTAAGCACAACAGCCGAAACTTTACCGTTCTTTTGTGTGAGTGCGGCGGAAGTATTTGTTCCGTCATCAAATGACAAATTGACTTTGTCCGAAGCTGACACGGTATATTTTCCGCTGTGAGTTCCGTCATCCGGACTTCCCGGCGAAAGCCATAAAGTAAAAGTGCCGTCATCGGAAAATGACATAGAACCCTGATAAGCGCTGTAATTTGTGTTGTAAACCTCACTCATTTCAACCTCATCACCACTCGCATTCTTTGCACCTTCGGGAACCCATGCAGACGAGGTAAGCTCGGCGGTTACTGACGGTGAAAGCACATTAACGGCAACGATTGCCGCAATGATAAATATGCAGGCGGCAATAACCGATGAAACGATTGCTGTTGTTTTCTTTTTCTTATTCTTCTTTTTTACAGCCCTGTTAGCCTCAAATTTTGCATAGTCAGGCTTTTTAACAGATTTTTTACTCATTTAATCACCGATATTTTACTTAAAGGATACAATAATTCCGCCGTAGTTTACGGTAATTTCAGCAGGAACATCACCGTTCCATTTGGTTACGGCAGCAATAACATTTTTATCGTTGGAATATGTTATTACAACGGAGTCGCCCTCAACGATGTACGCACCCGAATTTGCCGAGGCACTTGTGATTCCGTCAATGAATGTTCCGTCCTCGTTAAAAGTAAATCCGCCGCCTGAATAAGCAGAGCCGAAAAGATCTCTTAAAGAATATTCTTCAGAAGAATTTTCATCTTTTGCATAGTACGGAATAAGAGTTGCACTGAATTTTGGCTTTTGCTTCTCTCCGCTGATTGTCGGAACAACAATTTCACTGTCATTTGCAGATGTTTCGGCTGTGTATCCCTGTTCTGTCGGCTCTTGTGAAGCTTCACCCGATTTGGTTGCAGGCTGTGTGGTTTCGGATACAGAGTCGGAAACATTCTGTGTTGAGTTTGTATTATCGATGGTCGTTGAAGCAGCCACAGTCGGTACTGTTGTTGCCGAATTATTATTTTTACCCGAAAGATTCATAAACAGGATAACCGCACCTGCAATTACTGCAACAAGTACAACAACACAAATAATTATTATCAATGATTTTTTTGAACTTTTAACTGCGTGTTTACCGCTCATTTTGCGTTCTTCCTTTCTTCAGCCTCTTTTTTAAGCTTTAAAAGATAACTTCTTTTCATCATTTTTCCGTTATAGAAAATAAATTCATCACCGTCAGCCGATTCATCAATTTCAAGATCCGAATAATCTTCTGCAACAGGCTCTTCATCATCACGGAACTGACCTTTGCGTCTGTTCTCCATTTTCTTATCAATTGTCTTGCTCTTTGAATCCCTGTCAACAATCATTGAATACATATTTTTATAAACTGCAGAATTGATTATAAAAGATAAAATTGACGGAACAATGAACAATGCAAGAACAATTGTGAAAATGATGAGCAGTACCGGAGTAAAGCTGCACATAAGCACCGTTGCGCAAATGAGGAATAAAATAAGAATTCCGAAAACTGCAAACAGATTGTGTTTAAGCTCACCGAATGTCATAAGTGCGCTGTTTTTGTAAATATCCTTCATCTTGATATCAAAAGTAACCGTCATAGGCGGAACATAGAAGAACATAAACAGAAAGAAAATTGCAATTAAAATACAAATAACAAGCGGAACATAAAACATTCCGTTCTTTGAACCGAGTCCGAGATAAAGGACAATTGAGTAGTAGCTGATAAAAACAGCGGCATACATCACAACGCCGTGTATGAGAAATTTAAGCAGATTTTCCTTTATTCCGCCGATGAAATTTGAGAAAACATCAACATTTTCCTCTCCCCTTACCATATGGGAAGTAACCTGAGTTACGCCGGCATAAAACGGAAAAAGCGGAATTATCGTAAGAAAATATATAAACATTGAATTAAGACCCGTAAGGGTATTAATCAAAAAGAAAATTCCGAATATTACGGCAAACGGCAATGCAAAAAGCACATTCGTTAGCAAAAGTCGTGGTAAATTGTGAAACAATGACGAGAAAAATCCTGTCAATGCTACAGCGTTCTTTTCCGATGCCATAGCGCCCTCCAAAATTAAAAATTGAACGCTCCCGAAAACAAGCACCACAAAGCCGTGTCCAGCAAGGTTGAACAAAAGGTCATTATGAGTGCTGAAACAGATCGGGAACAAAAATCAATCACCTCATTTTTCAAAGAATTTGTTTGATGAGAATGACCGATTAAGCTGAAAAACATCTGTTTTGAAATTTCAAAAGCATATGCCGACAGCTTTACAAGTGCCAGACAGAACAAAAATGTTCCAGGCAACACAACAAGCAGATAAAAACCTGCTCCTTTAAGTGAATATGTAATAATAAGATATGCCGCAGTAAGTCCTGTTCCAAAGCCTTTAAATGCTGAAACAAACGGCAAAAACGGTATTCCCCACGGTGCAAGTCCCAAGAGAAATACAACTGTGAGAAATATAAAATCAGATGCAAAGCAGGCACAAAATGTGCTGACGGCATTCTGACCGAGCCTTGCATCAAGATTTGTAGTAAACAGAAAATCAAGGGAATCAAGCATTTGCTTATCGGCTTTTGATGCATAAATTGAACCGAAAACAAGTCCGGTAAGAAAAGCCGAAACAAAGATAAGCACCACGGAATATCTCCTTATAAAAAATCTGACATCAGACGGTGAAATTCCCTTTGATCTGCGAAAAAGATAACGCTTTTTAAAAGAAAATACAATGCTTTTCATAAAATACATTCCTCTCATTGGTTGTCCGTTAAAATATATGAGGAATGTATTCATTTTATGTTAAGGCAAAATTATTTGCCAAGCTCCTCTGCCCTCTTTGTACAAGCGTCCATGCCGTCAAGAACAGCCTCATAGAAGCCGTGTTCTTTAAGCTTATCCATAGCGGCAATTGTTGTGCCTCCCTTTGAGCAAACCCTGTCTATGAGTGTTTCAACAGGCTCACCGCTGTCACGGAGCATTGCTGCCGAACCCTCAAGAGTTGCACAGACAAGGTTCATGGCCTTGTCATAGTCTATTCCGCAATTCTTTGCGTAATCAGCCATAGCCTTTGCAAAAAGATAAATATAAGCAGGGCTGCTGCCGTTTACCGCAATTATTTCATTCATATGGCTTTCGTCAATATATTCGCAAACACCGCTGCCTGCAAACATATTGTAAACGATTGTTTTGTCATCATCGCTGATATTCTCAGACGGACAAAGGGCTGTTGCACCCTTTTTGAGCAAGAGAGGCGTATTAGGCATAACCCTTACAACAGGGCAGTCACACTCAAGACCTTTTCTTACATATGCAATAGATATGCCTGCGGCAATTGATACTACGGTTTTGGCTGTTGTAATGCTGTTTTTGAGGGACTCAAGAACTTCGGGATAATTCTGCGGCTTGACTGCAAGAACAACAATTGAGCTGTTCTTTGCAATTTCATCGGCAGATGTCATTACATTTGCACCCATATTTTTCATAGCGGCACACTTTTCTTCGCTTACATCAAAAACATTGATAAAATCAGCCTTGCCGTCGTTTTGTGCCATAAGACCTTTTATAATGGCTGTTGCCATATTGCCTGCACCTATGAAACCTATTTTTTTCATTTTAAGACCTTCTTTGCAAAAATTAATATCAGATACCGAAACTCGGGTTTGAGTAACATGAGAAATGGAAGTTGTGATAATTGTGCTGACCGTCACGGTCATAATCGCCGTAGAGGAAGGTTTCCGCCTCGTCAACTCGTCTGTACAAAAGTCCCCAATAGCAAGAACCTGCCGCATGGTGATACTGCAAAAGTGCATCAATAAGGTTCTGCTTATTGACATTATTCAAATCTCTTGAACCGCCCGAAGCAGAAACATAGTCCTTGTGGATATATCCTGTTGTGCCGTTCGAAAGCTTAACTTTATACCAGTTTGTGTTATAACGCTTGCCGTCAACAAATTTAAGTTTTGTTCCGTAGTTCATACGGGTAACAACGGAGTAGTTAGTTCCTGCACCTCTTCTGAGGTTTACATCTGAACCTGTAACCGTACCCGAAGCGCCTGCTTTGATAGTACCGCTTGAACCTGTGTTCAAGAGAACAGACTGAAGTTCGGAATCATTGTAGAACACACCGCTGCCTACATTGTATGCAAAGCACACAAGTGCGTCAAACTGTTGCTGATTGAACTTTATACCGTTATTTACAAGGTAGGAATTTGTTGTGGTGGTATATCCGCCCTTGTTCACGGTCTGGCAAAGATAAGCATATGCCTGATTTGAAGTTATGTTGTTGTAGAACTGTTCGCCTGAAATTACAACCTTGCCGTAACCGAGTGTAGGATCGGTTGTAATGCTGTCTGCTGTGACTTTTGAGAGAAATCCCTCATAGTTTGCAATAAGCTTGATTACCTCGTCACTCGCTCTGCGCTCGGCACAAGCTGTGGTGGTTTTATTGGTTGTTGAGGTTACAAACACCTCGCCCTCACCGCCGCCTGCCGTGGTGTAATACTTTGATTCGGTTTTAAATTTAGAATATGCCTTAACAGACCATTTGCCTGATTTTGAAAGCTTTTGTGTACCTGTCCAGATATAGGAGTTACCGTCTTTAACCTTATTTTTTGCGGTGACCTTATAAGAGGTTGAACCGTTTGTAACTACAAAATACACGCCTACCCTGTCTGTGTCGGTAATAGCCTTAAAGCTTACATTTGAATTAAGCGGAGCGGAGTTTGGTGACGCATAGCAGAAACGCACGCTTTCCCTCGGCATAACATGGATAAGACAGGTTGCCGCACCGTATGATGTTGAGGCAGTGATTGTTACATAACCCTTGCCTACCGTGTCAACAACACCGTTCTTAACTGTTGCGATTTTCGTATTTGAACTTGACCATGTGACACCGCTTGTTCTTGATTTCAAAAGCATTGACTTCTGCCACGGAAGATTTACATTGCTGTTGGATATATTTACCGATGAGCCGGATTTTACGGTAATTTTGCAGGTTGCAGAATGCGAACCGCTTTTCGCAGTAATTGTTGCAGAGCCTGCTTTCTTGGCTGTTACAATACCACGAGAGTCAACGGTTGCAACGCCTGTATTTGAGCTTGACCATGAAACACTTCCCGACGCTGTTGCTGTGATTGCAAATCTATTGCCTGTGAAAATTGATTTGCTTGATACGGAAAGCTTAACAGATGAACCTGTTGACGGTTTTGCGGTTGTAGGCCGAGTCGTCGTAGGCTGTGTCTGACCGTTCATCTTAACATAGTCTTTCTTTACATAGCCTGTTTTTGAATTTGATGTAAGCTTAATATTATACCAATCATTGTTATAAAGCTTTGTGCTTACAAAAGTAACCTTTGTATTCAATCGCATACACTCAACGACAGAATATCTTGTACCGGCACCGCTTCTGAGATTTACATAATCGTCTGTTATATAACCGCTTACGGTTGACGCTGACGCAGTCGGCTGAGTTACAGGTTTGGTTGCCTTTGTTGCGGGTTGTGTTGCCTTCGTTGTAGGTTGGGTTGAACTGTTAATTTTTACATAGTCTTTTTTTATGTAACCTGTTTTAGCAGTTGAAGTAACCTTAACCTTATACCAGGCGGAGTTGTAGAGTGAAGTGCTTACAAAAGTAAGCTTAGTGTTCTTTCTCAGGCAACCAACAACAGAATAATTTGTGCCTGCTCCGCTTCTGAGATTTACATAATCATCAGAAACATAACCTGTTACGCTTGATGCCGTTGCCGAAGAACTTACGGCAACATATTCCTTTGTAACATAGCCTGTCTTTGAATTTGATTTAAGCTTGATTTTGTACCACTTTGAGTTATAGAGCTTTCCGTTAACAAAAGTAAATTTTGTGTTCTTTGCCATACAGGTTATAACCGAATAATTCGTGCCTGCTCCGCTTCTCAGATTTACATACGACGCATTTATATAGCCTGATGCGCCTGCTGATACGCTTGCGGAAACCTCCTCGGTTGATTGAGCCGCATTAGCCGAAAATGCAGTTATTGCAACAACACCTACCGATACTGCCATAAGAACCACAAGGACTATGCAGACTATGCGGACAAACAATTTTTGCTTTTTCATTTAGGTCCACCTTCTCGAAACTTCTTTGAATTATAATTACTTGTGAAAATTACCGAATATTTTACCTCTTAATCTGCGAACATACTGCATAACAAATACGGTAATTGCATAATCATAGAGCAAAAAGAAAATATTTCCGGCAATCAAAAATGCCCACGGAACATAAAAACCGAAAACGGTAAATTCATCTGTCGGAATTGACAACAGCCATGTTGCGACAAAGAACGAACCGATGGCGGCAACATTAAACACCGCAAACTTGAGTATGTATTGAACTGCCCTGTTTTTGATTTTAAATTCAAAAGCGCCCTTTAAAATCGGATAATAGCCGAAAAGTGCAATGAAATATATAACAGCCTCTTTATCGCCGGCAAGGAGCGTTGAAAGCACGGCAGTTACACAAAACACACCGATTGCCCATCCATAGCCGTATTCAACAACTATGCAGGAAATGAGAATTCCTGCAAGACAGGGCAAAGCGTATGTTCCGATTGGAACGAGAGATGTCATCATCATAAAAACGAGTGAGAGTGCCGCAATAATTCCGCAAACCGCAATACGCATTGTCCCCTTTTTGATACCGTTTTTCTTCATATTAACATCCCATTCTGCAACAATCACACAAGCAGTTTGCACACATCATTCCTGCACAAACATCACAGAAGGATGAGCCTGTTGCGTTAGGATTTGTTTGAGTATAACCGCCGTAGTTGTATGCTCTCTGGCTCTGCATATTGTTAAGAGCGGCTCGGTATTCCGTGTTGTTAGGGTCCATATTGCACGCAGTTGTGAAATATGAAAAAGCCTGTTCAGACCAACCTCTGCGGTATGCAATCATGCCCTTGAGATAATGCCATTCGGCGGTTCTCATCGACTGTGCTGTGTTTTCAAGAATCTGATCGGCCTGATCAAGAAGTCCTCTCTGAATGTAAATTCTTACATTGTAGAACTGTGAGCTTGAAGAATTTGCGTTATATGACGAACTGCCTGTTGAGCCTGTACCCTTACCCTTCTGACGCATCTGATTAATCATATCGTATGCCTCATTAATCTCCTTCATTTTCTGCTCCGCAACATCCGCAAGAGGGCTGTCGGTGTAGTTATCGGGATGATATTTTTTAGCAAGGTTTCTGTACGCTGCTTTTACTTCTTCATCGGTAGCTGTTTCAGACACACCGAGAACCTCATATGGATTATTCATTATTGACCTCCGTATCAAGTTTGCTTGTTACTCTGTTTTGTGATGCAGGAAATCCCAAAAGCATCATATTATCTAAAATTCCCTTAAAGTCGGTAAAGTTCAAAAGATTGTAGGCATCATATGCCCTTGCAAGTGACTGATTCAGCACCGCTTTTATAAAATCCGATGATTTTACCTCACCTGTTTTCTTGTTTACAAACGGATTAAATCCGTTTGATTTGATATCTTTTTCTATATCATCTGCGGCATCGACAAGATAAATCCACCTGCCGATATGATAGCCGAATTCATAGAGAACTCTTTTTTGAATTTCATCATGAGCCTCAGCCGACAATACAGCAGCGAGCATTAATGCCGTTGGATGAGCCGACATATCTACAGACGGCTTTTCCGAATGTTCTGCATCATACTGCATTTTCATCATATCAGAAACCGCTTTGTCCATATCGGGATACTTATCTGCCGCCTTTTTCCTCTGATGAGAAAAGAAAGGCTTTATGATTCTGCACAACAGCTTTTTAAAAAATCCGCTGTCCTGAATATCATCAATGATTTTATAATAAACCGATATCATTGAAAATGCGGCAGCCTTTCTGTATGCGTCACCCGAATCTGTTGCAAACTTGCATTTTTTAAGAGGATTACAGGTACATCTGCCGTCTTTAAAGCCTTTGCATGAACGGTTAAGCGACATTAAAAGCATTGCATAAAATGTGCAGTCATAGCTTAGCGTAAATCTTGTAAACACGGAGTAATCCTTACCCATTTGCCTGCAAAGACCGCAATACACAGCCTTATAAGCCTCGGATTCACGAACAAGCAGTTCGCTCTTTTGAATCTGCAAATAACCAAACACGGATTTTCTCCTTTATACAATAATACATAGTATATTGTACAACAAAACAGAGTTAAAAGCAACAGAATAACGGTATATTCTTTGGATAATCAGCCAAAATGAGCTTATTAACGGGAAATGTTGCAAAAATTTTCTTCTCATATTATAATCATAGTGCAGATGTTCTCTTCTGTTAAGAATTGAATGTCAAAAATTATTTGCAAAACTAAAAAGGAATTTGCATATTATGAATGTTTACGATTTTGACAAAACGATTTACTACGGGGACTCAACAGCCGACTTCTATTTATTCTGCCTTAAAAGACATAAAAAAATACTCACTCTTGCCCCATCGCTTTTGGGAGCATTTTTAAAATTCTATGTATTCAAAAAAGGTACAAAAACTGATTTTAAAGAAAAAATGTACAGATTTCTTACCTATTGCGATACTGAAAAGGATGTAAATGATTTCTGGAAGGAATACATAGGAAATATAAAACCGTTTTACCTTGAGCAAAAGAAAGATGATGATGTAATTATTTCGGCGTCACCCGAATTTTTGCTGAAACCCGTTTGCAAAAGGCTCAAAATAAAAAACCTTATGGCGTCAAAGGTAGATATGCACAGCGGAAAATATTCGGGTGTAAACTGTCACGGCAAGGAAAAGGTAAAACGATTTTATGAGGCTTTTCCTGACGGAAAAATTGACAATTTTTATTCGGACAGTTACAGTGATTCGCCGCTTGCGGAGATTGCAGAAAAAGCTTTTATGGTTGACGGCGACAAGGTTGAAGGTTGGATATTCTTTAAATAATTTTTACGGAGCAGAAATCTGTTCCGTATTTTTATTTTTTCGGGTTGCCAAAACATTGAGCCGTGTTTGTGTCGGGCAAGTGTTTCAGCGGTTTTACCCGTTTAAATAGAAAAATTGCTATATGTCATACTTCCGTCCTCGCCAATACGGCTTGTTCATCGTCATACTTTCATCAACGCACTCCCTAAAAACAGTTGTTTTCTTCTATCCACTTTTGTTTTTACGGTTACTCTCTCCCCCGTCATATTCACTAATACAAATTGATATAACGGTAACTTGCGAGTGACGGTGATTGCTATATGTCAAACTTCCGTCCTCGCCAATGCGGCTTGTTCATCGTCATACTTTCATCAACGCTCTCCCTAAAAACAGTCCACCGGACTGTTTTCTTAACGGTCGCCTTCAAGTCCCGTCATCGCCTGCTTGCAAAATAGAAAAGACTTGATACACAAGGTATCAAGTCTTTTCTATGGTGCGAGTGACGGGACTTGAACCCGTACGTCGTGAAACACACGCCCCTCAAACGTGCCTGTCTGCCTATTCCAGCACACTCGCATTTATTAGATTTTTGTCGGTTTCTCAACTCAACAATCAAGATTATATCATAAGGCATTCAACTTGTCAACACATATTTGAAAGTTTTTTCAATTTTCTTACATAATTTTTTCTCTATCTGCAAAAAACGCATAAAAACTGAAACTTTATGCTTTTACAAAAATGACATCGGGATAGGCTGTATCCCGACATCATCCTATTTTTTGGCAATCAGCCGAGAATTTTTTCTGCAACTTTTGGCAATTCATTGAACGAACTGATTGTATATTCGGGATTTTCCGTTGTGCCGAATCCGTATGATGCAAACACGAACGGTATTTCTGCATCTTTTGCGGCAATTTGATCACCGATTGTATCGCCGAGATACACAGCCTTATCAATCCCGTTACGCTCCATAACAAGCTTTATATTCTCCCCCTTTGTCTGATTGGTTCTGCCTGACATTTCAAAATCGGAGAAATATTTTTCAAGCTTATGAGCAAACAGGAACGCCTCTATATATCCGCATTGACAATTGCTGATTATGCCGAGAAAATAATTCTTTGAAAGAATTTTCAGTGTACTTTCAAGATTATCATACAAATGACCGCCCGTTTTGCGAAGTGACGGAATCTGTTCAGCACAACACTCCTTTACAATTGCGACCGAATTTTCAAGCGTAAGTTCGGGCAACATTATTGACGCAATCTGTTCAACCGTTTTTCCCATATAGCTGTTCATTTCTTCAAGTGTAATTTGCTTTGTTGTTTCTTTATGTTTTTTAAGTATATCGTTCCACACAGGCAAAATCACATCACAAGTGTGCCACAATGTGCCGTCAAGGTCAAATAAAACTGCTTTTTTCATAAATTCATATCTCCAAATTAAATATGTTTAATAGACTCCCGTTGCCAAAACGATATTATCACAATGGATTTTGCTTGTCAAGGTATGGTGCTGTAGATATGTTGCTTTACCTGTGGGCGTTCGATAAATGCCCTACTGACTACAAAAAAATTATGTGGTAAAAAACAAGTCCCGTCACACCGCTTGACGGTAAAATAAAAAGCAGTCAACACAAATGTGTCAACTGCTTTTTATGGTGCGAGTGACGGGACTTGAACCCGTACGTCGTGAAACACACGCCCCTCAAACGTGCCTGTCTGCCTATTCCAGCACACTCGCATTTATCTCTCACTTTTTTCGTGAGCAGTATTGATTATACGGTAAAACTGAATTTTTGTCAATACTTTTTTAAAAGTTTTTTAATATTTCTTTTCCCTTTCCCCTGCATCGGATTGCAACACAGGGGAAAGATTTTAGATTCTAAATAAATCAGTTTTCCGAACTTGTACCCTTTTTGACCTGCTTTTCAAACTTATCAAGACAGGTATTCCAGTTATCGTATGACGGATCGTTACGCTTATCTTTGAAGAGCTTTGTATCGTCAAGATACTTTCCGATATAATTTGTCAGCTTCACAGCACCTTTGTAGTTAAGGTGATCGCCTTTATCCTTTGAATCCTTTTTCCAATCAATCGGGATATCGTCACGGAGCAAATTGGTGTCGATATAATCAACACCGAGATCCTTTGAAACCGCTTCCATAGCATTATGTCGCTGATAGTTCCAGTTCTTTGTGCTTGGGGTACTTATCAGCACAAGTTTTGTACCGTGCTTTTTACAGAATTTCGCAATTTCTTTGAGATACTTTTTGTTGGTAGAAAGTATCGGTGCAGAAACATCGGAATACTTCATATATTTCTTGATAGCCTTATCTGTCGCAGGCTTAGACTTTTTAGTAAAGTAATAACCTTTGTTTTCCTCGTTCGCAGTATATTCAACTGTAGCCGAAAAATCCTTGAGCTGAAGATTCTTCCAACGGTCATGATATCTGAACACAGGGAAAATCTGCTCTGCCTTATATGTGATTTCATCCTCAAAATAAGAATTTCTGAAAATCGCATTGGTTTCAAGGAACACAATCTTCGGACTTTGTTTTTCAAAAGTTTTTTTCAAAAATTCCATTGAGTACACAAGCTTTTGAGACGGAGAAGAAACATCATACGAGGTAATTCCGTAATCCCTCCAGATATTGAGCGGAATGAACGAATGATACACCTCACTGTCACCGATAAATACAGTGTCAATACTGTCTTTAGGTTCACTGAAAATACCGTTTGCTCTCGGATAATGAATGCCCGATGCCTTGTCATTTGACTTTGGCTGAAATACGAGTGAGGACACCTGAAGTAATCCGAGAAGTATTGCAACAAACAGGACACAGCTGACAATTCTCTTAATTATTTTCTTCATAATCAGACCTCCTTAGAAGTTCGCATAAATCGGATCAACGGCAACATAACCCTTGCCGTAAGCACCGAAGATTATGATGAACATAATAAGAGCGTAAACAGCCACCCATCTTATAACAACATTTCTCTTTGCAATTGCGCCACGCACACATATTCCCTTTTCATTGAGAACGCTGATTACAAAAATAAAAGCAAGCGCAATAAGCACAATCATAACATCATGCATATCAATTTTAAGCTTTTTCATAAGCTCATAGTTAAGGCTTGAAAAGCTGAAATCGGTCACCATTTTTCCGAACATTGAAAGACCTGTTGTAAGTCTTTCTGCTCTGAAAAACATTTCGCCGATAACAACAAGTATGCCTGTACGAACTATCTGAAACACTTTGTACGCAAAGCATTCGGAATTGATGTGAAGCTTTTTATTGAATGCGGTAACCGCAGGGGCAATGATGTTGCCCGACAGAATAAGCACAAAGTGGTACATACCGAAGAATATGTAACCCCACGCAGAACCGTGCCACAGTCCATTGCAGAACCATACACAGAACAACGCTATGCTTCCCGCAAGCAACGGACCAAAGTGGTTGCCGAGCTTTTTGCGTGCGGAAGATGTAAGATTTTTCATCGGCTTTGACATGGTGACGGGATAGAAGATATAATCCTTGAACCATGTGCCGAGTGTAATATGCCACCTTTTCCAAAATTCTGAAATTGATTTTGAAAAGAAAGGTCTTTGAAAGTTTTCGGGCATTGTAACGCCGAAAATCTGAGCAACACCCATTACGGCATCCATTGTGCCGGAGAAATCGCAATAGAGCTGAATTGTATAGGCAATTGCTCCGAGAGCGATTATTCCGCCCTGATAGTCGTCGTAATGGCTGAAAATCTGCTTAATCATAGGATTAAGTCTGTCAGCGATTACGAGTTTTTTCATAAGACCGAAAAGAATACGGACTGCACCGAGTTTTAAGTTTTCAAACTCAATTTGCTTTACATTCCACAGCTGATTGGCTGTCTGACCGTAACGACAGATAGGACCTTCTACAATCTGCGGAAAGAAAGACATAAACAACGCAAGTCTTAATATGTTGTCATCGGCTTTAATAAGTCCTCTGTAAACATCAAAGAGGTACGATACAGCCTGCAAAGTAAAGAATGAAATACCAATCGGCATTATATAACTCGGAATATCAAACTGAATCGGAATATTCAAAAGCAATAACAGCGAATTTACATTTGTTGTAAAAAACGGTGAGTATTTGATTACAAGCAGACCGCCTATCATAAGTACGGCGGCAAACAACAAAACTCTGCGACTGCGGTGGAGATATACCTTTTTAAGAGCCTTTTTCTCCTCCTTAGGCACAGCCTTTAGCGCCGCACTTTTTTGCGTTTGAATACGGTCAAGCCACAAGCCGAAATAATGGACACCCATTATTATCAGGCATAAATAGGCAATCAACTGACCGCTTATCAGCCAAAAGAAAGCAAAACTTGCAATAAGCAGAAAATACTTTCTTGCTCTTTGCGGAATGACAGCATACACAACAACTGAAACAGGCAGAAACAAGACAAGAAACGCTACCGAAAAATATGAGGTCAGCGTGTCAAGACTGCCCGCCATCAGTAATGATGGAAGATCCATCTTATTCCTCCTCTTGGAGTCTTTCAATCATACTCCACATTGCCTTTACTGAATTAAAGTTTGCAGGAACAACTTCCACTGCAGGAACTGTCACATCAAAAGCATCCTCAATCTCAGCAATAAGAGAAATGATTGAAAGAGAGTCAAGATAGTGACCGTCAATAAGGTTTTCGCAGCCTTCGTAATCTACATCCGGTTTAATGTCCTCTAAAATCTCAATAAGTTCATCCATTTTAATTCGTTTCCTTTCTGTAATTGGGTTTGTTTAAATTAAATGTTTCAAAGGAATCACGGACGCAAAGATATGTTCCGTCCTCCTTTTTTATGTAAACCGAGGGAATATCACGACTTAAAAACAAAGAAATTCCCTCTGTCATACAATAAGCGCCTGTGTTTTCAAAACAAATTACATCACCGATTTCAATATCAGGCAAAGAAATCTGTTTTGCGATTATATCATTCATTGAACAAAGTGAACCGCAGATATTCCATGATTCGGTACACGGCTCGGTTTCTTTTCCGCAAACCGAAAGGTACGGCTGTTTCATTGCCATATGCTGACCGTAGTACACAATATGGTTCATTCCGCCGTCAACAAGAAGGTAGTTCTCCCCTTTGTTGCACTTTTTATCAACGATATGCGTGTAGTATTTACCGCAGATTGCGGCAATGCTTCGTCCGAGTTCAAGCGTGATTTTCGGCTTTGAAGTCATCTCATTCAAAAGCTGTGCAAATCCGCCGATAAGCTCGTCCTCATTTATGGTATCTTCCTTGAAATAGGCTGCAGGGAATCCTGTGCCGTATTCAAGCTCTTCTGCGGTATAATCATATTTCTCTTTGAGAAGAATAAGAAGATTGTCAAGTTTGTCAATTTCTCTCTTGAGTTTTTTGAGAGAGGTTTTCTGTGTTCCTGAAAAGAACTGAATACCGAGTATGTCGAGATATTCAAATTCGTTTCTTTTTGAAATAATTTCTTCGATTTCATCGGAATTAATTCCGAACTGACTTCCGTTTGTAAGTCTTAAAAGCAAAGAAATTTTCTTTCTATATTTTTCGGACAATTCTTTGAAAAGATTAAACTGTGTAAGTGACTCTACGGTGAATATTCTGTCGCATTTTCCGTTTGCAACCATATTTTCCATAACTTCGGGAGTTTTGTACACACCCGAAATCACCATCATTTTATCGGGAATATCAAGTAAATCGCAGATTTCAGCCTCACCCGGTGAGCAGATTTCAAAGCGGTCAACATCATTTTCAAGTTCTGCCGTAATAAATGTGTTTGCCTTGATTGCATAGCAGATTGCAACATCTTCGGGAAGCATTTTTCTGAGATATGCTACTCTGTCTTTGAGAGTTTTTACATCAAAAACATAGAATGCAGTTTTGTTCTGCTTTAATATTTCGTTCATTTTCTTCTGCCCCCTGCAATTTCAGCAAGCTTTTTACGGTCAATTTTGCCGTTCTTTGTTAGCGGCATTTCATCAACCTTGCGGATAACGCCCGGAATCATAAACGCAGGCAAATCCCTTGACATTGATGCGGCAAGCTCGTCCTTTTCAATTGAGCCTACGAAAAAGCCCTTGAGCCTTGATTTTTTCTCATCAAAAATACAACAGCATTGCTCAACACCGTCAACGGCTGACATCTCACGCTCGATTTCCTCAAGCTCTATGCGATGTCCCATATATTTAATCTGAAAATCCTTTCTTCCGCTGAAAACAAGTTCACCGTTTTCGTTGTATCTTGCTAGGTCGCCTGTCCTGTAAATTAATTCAGGATAGTACGGATTAAGCGGATTCTGAACAAAAGCCTTTGCATTCTGTTCGGGATTTGAGTAGTAACCGAGTGCAAGAGCAGTACCTCTCACGCAGATTTCACCGACTTTGCCAACCTCTGAAATTCTGCTATTATTCTCATCAAGAAGAATAACATCTTCATTGGGGAACGGTTTGCCTATCGGAATACCGTCTGCATAGTCGCAGTCGTTGTCGAGAATATGGTATGTGCAGTTACAGGTGATTTCCGTCGGTCCGTAAAGATTGACATACTTCGCATTTGGAAGATGTGAACGGAAATTTTTAAGCGCCTTGAGCGGCATAACCTCACCGCTGAAAAGAATCTTATTAACGGTTTCGGGAGTTCTGTAGTCAAGCGCATGGAATGTGCTGATAAGGCAGAGAGCCGAAACAGCCCATATCATAACAGTAATCCTGCGGTCACATATGAAGTCAATGAGTTCGGCAGGAGCGGAGAACATTCTTCTCGGCACAACAACAAGAGTTGCGCCTGTTTTAACAGCCGAATAGATATCCTTGACGGACACATCAAAATCAAACGGTGCTTGATTTGCTATTACATCGTTATTATCAATGCCGAATATTTCGGTAAAATGGTCAATAAAGTCAATTACACTTCTGTGACACACAACAATTCCCTTTGGAGTGCCTGTTGAACCCGAAGTGAAGTTGATATAGAGCGGATCTGTATCAATTTTATGACTGCGGATTTCGCCAAGCTTTGCATAATCAGGCTCCGATTTTGCCAAATCTTCAAAGGTCACAATTTTTCTTTCAGAGAAATATTCTTTCGCTGTTTCAAGCAAGCTTTCAGAAGTTACAATCACCTTTGGATTGAGTACGGAAACTGTAGTCTGAAGTCTGTTCTGCGGAAGCTCCGTGTTGAGAACGGAATAAAATCCGCCTGCGTACACGGTTGCAAAAAATGCCGCTACCGCATCGGCGCATTTTTCCATATATATGCCTACTGCATCTCCCAATGTGATAAGTTCAGAAAGGGCGGTTCCGACAGATGAGCTGAGTTTTACAAGCTCGGAATATGAATAGGAAACCTTTTCGTCAGTTACCGCACATTTTTCGGGAAAGTATTCGGCTGAGTTTTCAAGATAAGCCAGCACACTGCTGTTCATAGCTGCACCTCATTATATATCCGTATATTAATTGTCAAATTATAAATTCGTTAACCAAATATTATATATTGCAAACGCATTACTATGATACCACAAAATTCGTCAAAAAGCATCACAAAAATGTCACAAGTAAGCGATTATTTGTATTTTCAGCAATTTGCACAAATAATCAGTCAACAATCGGCAGTTTCACTTCAAATACGGCGCCGTCAAGGTAGTTATACGCTGTTACGCTGCCCTTGTGAAGATGTATAATCTCATTTGCAAGCGACAGACCGATGCCCGTTCCGCCGTCACTGCCTTTGTAGAATCTGTCGAAGATATGTTCAATATCATCACGGTTTATACCGTTACCGTCATCCTTGAATCGGATATAAACATATTTCTGATTGGTTTCGCAGGCAACAGTAATTTTCTTTTTTGAATATTTCAGACCGTTTATTATGATATTTCGGAATGCCCTTGCCATTTGATCTTCATCACATTTTACATAGATTTCTTCATCGGGAAATTCAGGCACAATGCTTATGCCGTTCATCTGCTGAACAGCATCAAGTGACCGAAAACAATCGTAAAGAACCTCTTTTATGTCAAGCTTTACAAGGTCAAGCTTAAAATGTCGTGAATCAATTTTTGAAATTGAAAGAATTTCCTCAACAAGACCTGTCATTCTCTCGGTTTCCTGCATAATTATGCCTGCGGCATTTTGCGGATCTACAACATCCATTTCAATGCCCTCGGCATAGCCTTGAATTGCCATAAGAGGGGTTTTGAGTTCATGAGAAGAATTCTGAAAGAATCTGCGCTGAGTTTTCTGTGATTCCTCAATTTTAACACCGAGTCTGTAACCGATTATGCTCATCACAACAATTGCGCAAAGAAAAATTGCTGAAATAAGCCAGTTGAGCGAACGGGTATATTTTACGATATGGTCGATATTTATGTACATTAAATACACAGGCGAATCGTTTTCATCGGATTCTGCATCGTCCCAATAATCATAATTCTGCGGTTCTTCATAAACGGTAAATACATAATAGCCGTTATCTGTTTGAAGTGTATATATTTGTTCTTCGGATATATTGTGATTCTTAACCCATTCGGTGAGTTCGTATGTACTTTTTAATGAAGTTGAATTTGAGCCGACAAGGCTGTTGCCCTCGGAGGTGTTTTTGTCATTAAGAGCGTCTGTTACATCAATATAGTAAATATCCGAGGTGAAATACGAATCCTGATAACCGCTTTCAAACTTTTTTTGAAGAGTTGATTCTTCATTGGAATCTTCTTCATAATAATCCGAAGAATCATCTTCACTCTCATCGTTGCTGTTAGAAATATAATGCTGATAATCAATTTCGTATTCAAGAGCGTCTTCTGCCTCACTTACGAAGTGGGACGGCAAAACTATATTTAAAATTCCTGCAAATGCGAAAAAAAGTAAAATCATTGACGACCATACAATAATCAAAATATGGAATTTTATGTGTTTCACTTTTTATCCTCCGCAATGCTTATTCTGTAGCCAAAGCCCCATATCGTGCCTATGCTGACATTACTGCCTGCAAGGCTTAACTTTCTGCGTATTCTTCGCAAGGTTTCATCTGTTACACGGGTTTCAACTTCGGTATCGAATCCCCACACACCTTCAAGAATTTCTTCTCTCGAAAAAGCCTTTTTCGGTTCTTTTAACATATATGTAAGCATTTTAAGTTCTGTTTTGCTCAAAGAAACAGGCTTGCCTTTGCAATAAAGGCAGTTTTCCTGTGCCGAAAATCTAAGATTTCCGATTTTAATATCCGAAAGCTCCTGACCTGTCACCTTTTTGGTGTTCATATCCATTCTTCTTAAAAGGGATTTTACTCTCATTAAAAGGGTTGTAAGTCTGAACGGCTTTGTCAGGTAATCATCGCCCCCGAGGGTTATTCCCCTTACATAGTCATATTCGGAATCTTTTGCGGTCAGCATAATTATAGGAACATCAGTTATCGTTCTGAGCTGACGGCATATTGTCAAGCCGTCTGTTCCGGGCATCATTATATCAAGAATTACAAGTTCACACGGTTTTTTAAGGAATTCCTCCATAAGCTCGTCACCGGTTTCAAATGCGGTAACGCTGTAGCCGTCACTCTCAAGAAACTTTGTAATAAGGTCACGAATGTTCTTTTCATCATCCGCAATATAAATTGATGCACCCATAGTAAAAATGCCCTTTCTGAACAGAACCGCAAGTTTTAAGTATAATTTTCATCACAATCATATGTATTATACCAAATTTCAAAGTAAAAATCCACCGAGAAATGAATCTGAATTGTAATAAAAGTGTCACAAAATGTATTAAACAGAGTAATTGCAATGAAAAATTTTTTGAAGTTGACAAAATAAAAAAATTATAGTATAATTTCCGAAATATATAATGGTTTAATTGGAAACGCACATTTCTCCTTAAGGAAATGATAACGAACAACACTTATATGTTTACTAAGTTATCATTTTTATAAAGGAGATTTTTTATGCCAAAAACTAAATTTCAGGAAGTTATTTTTACGATTATCATGGTGTTCTTTATGGTTTATGCCATGATTTGCTACAACACAGCTCTTAATATCGGCGAAATGAAAAACGAAGTTTTTCTTTCCGCCTTCAAAGAACTTTCTTTTATGGGGCCGATTGCATTTATTCTTGACTTTTTCATTATCGGTCACATTGCCAAAAAGCTTGCTTTTAAAATTGTAAATCCTGCAAAGGATAATCCTTTCTTCCTTGTACTCGCAATTTCTGCAATTTCGGTTATCTTTATGTGTCCTCTTATGAGCCTTGCTGCTACTCTTATTTTCAAAAATGCGGGTGTTGAGGTTATTTCGGTATGGCTTGAAACTACCGCACTCAACTTCCCTATGGCACTTTGCTGGCAGTTGTTTTTTGCAGGCCCGATTGTCAGATTCATTTTCAGACATATTTTCAGAAGGTCACTTACAGCAGACAACACACATTGATTACACAATTACAAATAAAAATGCTCTGTACCGTTTGATTCGGTACAGAGCATTTTTGTTTTTGCATGATTTTTAATCTTCAAAAAGCGAATTCATCAGATTTTTAATTTTTTCTTTTCTGGCTTTTGTTTCATCGCTGTTCAGAAAACAGCTGTTTTCCTGAAAGTTGATTACATCGCCTTCTTTGATATTTTTCGGCAGGGCTTTAAGTTCAAGATTCACCATATCACCGTTTTCACACTCAAGAACAGCCTTGTCGCCTTCTATTCTGTCAACAATAAATTTTTTCAAGCTTATTCATCCCTTTTCATTGAAGTTTGTCCCGTTTTGATTGTCACACCTGAACCCTCGGTTGAAATGACAACTGTTCCGTTTTCATCGGTTCTGTATGTTTCAACTCCGAATTCATCAAGCAACTTTAATGTGCTTTTGTGCGGATGTCCGTAGCTGTTATCCTTGCCGAGTGAAATAACCGCATATTTTGGATTTACCTTTTCAAGCAACGCTTTTGTTGTTGATGTTCTGCTTCCGTGATGACCTACTTTCAGAACTTCTGCACTCATATCTGCCGTAACGGTTTCAAGCTCTTTCTTTTCGGCATCTCCGAGGAACAGAAAGCTGTCATTTTTATAAGTTATTTTTAGAATTACAGAGCAATTGTTCAGATTATCCTCGTCAATCGTTACGGGAGCAAGAATATTTATGCTGAAATCGTTGTCATCAATAATATTCATACCTGCTTTGGCTGACTTGACTTTAAGTCCCTTGTCTGCAATTGCCGTGAGCAGATTCTCATAGGTCTTGGTTGTGGTTGTAACCTTAGGCATATAGATTTCACCGATATCGTTATACTTTACAACATAAGCCATTGAACCGATATGGTCTGCGTGAGGGTGAGTTGCAACGAGATAATCAATATTTGTGTATCCGAGATTATTGATATATTCGGTAATACTTTTGCCGTACATATTTTCGCCTGCATCAATCAGCATACACTTTTGATTCGGCAGTTCAATAAATATGCTGTCACCCTGTCCGACATCAAGGTAATGAACCGATAATGTTCCGATTTCTGAAACAGTTGTTTTGCTTTCCGAATCGGAACCGTTCACATTGATATTGATTGAACACGAACAAAGTGCAAAACAGATTACCGCAAACAATGCAGTAAGCTTTAAAATCAATTTTGAATTAATTTTAATTTTTAACACCTCACAATTCCGAATATTATTGTACAATAAACAAAGCCATATTTCAAGAACAGAAAAAGGAGAGCCTTTGCGACTCTCCCCTTTCGATTATTATTATGCGGTTTTGCCTGTATAAAGCTGATAGTATCTGCCCTTTTGTTCAAGAAGCCGTTCGTGTGAACCACGCTCGATGATTCTGCCCTTTTCAAGAACCATAATACAGTCTGAATTCTTGATTGTTGAAAGTCTGTGGGCAATAACAAAAGTTGTTCTGCCGTGCATAAGCTTATCCATGCTGTCCTGAACCATCTTTTCGGTACGGGTATCAATTGAACTTGTAGCCTCATCAAGGATAAGTGCGGGCGGATCTGCAACAGCGGCTCTTGCAATCGCAAGCATCTGGCGCTGTCCCTGACTGAGATTGCCACCGTCACCTTTGAGCAGGGTGTTGTAGCCGTCAGGAAGTTTTCTGATAAAGCTGTCTGCATTGGCAAGCTTTGCCGCTGCGATAACCTCTTCGTCTGTTGCGTCAAGTCTGCCGTAACGGATATTTTCCATTACGGTATCCGTGAACAGGTGTGTATCCTGTAAAACTATACCAAGTGAACGGCGAAGGTCGCCTTTTTTAATTTTGTTGATATTGATTCCGTCATAACGGATTTTACCGTCCTGAATATCATAGAATCGGTTAATAAGGTTTGTGATTGTTGTTTTGCCTGCACCTGTTGAACCGACAAACGCAATCTTCTGACCGGGTTCTGCGTACAAATCAATATTGTGAAGAACGATTTTATCATCCGTGTAGCCAAAGTCAACATCGTCCATAACAAGCGCGCCCTTGAGTTCACGGTACTCTGTTTTGCCTGTTTCACTGTGGGTATGCTTCCAAGCCCACATACCTGTTTTTTCCTCAGTTTCAACAAGCCTGTCGCCCTCTTTGCGTACATTAACAAGTGTTACATATCCGTCATCAACCTCAGGCTCTTCGTCAAGAAGTTTAAAGATACGGTCTGCACCTGCAAGCGCCATAACAATTGAGTTAAACTGCTGGCTGACCTGATTGATAGGCTGGGTAAAGCTCTTGTTAAATGTGAGGAAGCTTACGAGTTTACCGATTGTAAATCCGAGGAAGTTGTTGAGAGCAAAGATACAACCTACGATTGCACAAAGCACATAGCTGATGTTACCAATCTGTGCGTTAATCGGCATAAGGATATTTGCAAACTTGTTTGCGTTGTATGAACTGTTGAAAAGCCTGTCATTAAGCTCATTGAATTCTTCAATGCTCTTTTTCTCATGGTTAAATACTTTTACAACCTTCTGACCGTTCATCATTTCCTCAATGTAACCGTTAGTCGCACCGAGGTCTGCCTGCTGTTTTGCAAAAAACCTTCCGCTTCGTGACGCAAGCTGTTTTGTTACAAAAAGCATTACACCAACCATTACAAGTGTAAGAATTGTAAGAGGAATACTGAGTGTAAACATACTGACAAGAACGGCAATGATTGTAATTCCGCTGTTGAAAAGCTGAGGAATACTCTGGCTGATCATCTGACGGAGGGTGTCAATATCGTTTGTGTAAACACTCATGATATCGCCGTGAGGGTGTGTGTCAAAGTATTTTATCGGAAGGCTTTCCATATGTTCAAATATCTGACAACGCAAATCACGCATTGTACCCTGTGTTACATAAACCATAATTTTGGCGTAGATAAACGCCGACGCCGCACCGATTGCATAGAAGATTGCAACTCTTAAAATTGCTCCGAGCATCGGTCCGAAGTCACGGCTACCGCTCTGAATCATCGGAGTGATGTAATCGTCAATAAGATTCTGAATAAACAATGAACCCTGAACATTTGCAAGTACGCTGATGAGGATGCAGACGAAAACAATAATCATCTGAAATTTATATTTTTTGAAGATAATACCGAATAGTCTTTTAAGAACCTGACCTGAATTTTCAACCTTTTGTGCAGGTCCTCGGTTTCTTCTTCCCATTGGTCCCGGCATAATTACAGCTCTCCTTTCGCATCAAAATCACCGTTGCCGCTTGTCTGAGCAACATAAATTTCATTGTAAATCGGACTGTTTTTGATAAGTTCTTCGTGAGTACCCACTGCGCTTATCTCACCGTCATCCATTACAATAATCTTGTCTGCGTGTGAAACGCTTGATACACGCTGTGAAATAATCAGCTTTGTAGTATCGGGGATATTCTCGCTGAATGCCTTGCGGATACTTGCGTCTGTTGCGGTATCAACTGCACTTGTCGAATCATCAAGGATAAGGATTTTCGGATTTTTCAGCAAAGCTCTTGCAATGCAAAGACGCTGTTTTTGACCGCCCGAAACATTAGTACCGCCCTGTTCGATTTTTGTGTTGTACTTATCGGGGAAGCTTTCGATAAACGAATCTGCACAGGCAAGCTTGCAGGCATTGACACATTCTTCCTCTGTAGCATTTTCGTTGCCCCATCTGAGGTTGTCAAGGATTGTACCGCTGAAAAGAACATTCGACTGGAGTACAACCGAAACCTTGTCACGCAGAGTTTCGATATCATAGTCACGAACATCTTTTCCGCCGACCTTAACAGAACCTTCGGTTACATCATAAAGTCTTGCAATAAGGTTTACAAGGCTTGTTTTTGAAGAACCCGTACCGCCGATAATACCGATTGTTTCGCCTGATTTGATTTTTAGGTTGATATCGTTGAGAATCGGTTTTTCGGCTTTTGTGCTGTATGAGAAAGAAACATTGTCAAACTCAATGCTTCCGTCCTTAACCTCGTAAACAGGGTTTTCGGGATTTGCAAGCGTTGATTTTTCATTAAGCACACCTGCAACACGCTTGCCGCTTGCAAGGCTCATTGTGAGCATTACAAACACCATTGCCACCATAAGGAGATTCATAAGAATGTTCATACAATATGTGAGCATACTTGTAAGTTCACCTGTTGTAAGCTCACTGCTTACGATCATATTTGCGCCAAACCAGCTTACAAGAATGATTGATGCGTATGAAGTAACCATCATAATCGGTGATACTTTTACCATTGCATTTTCAGCCTTAACAAAGAGTCTGTAAACATTGTCGGCTGCCTTGCGGAACTTGCCGACCTCATGTTTTTCACGGACAAAAGCCTTTACAACTCTGATTGAAGTTACATTTTCCTGAACGCTTGCGTTGAGTTCATCGTACTTTTCAAAAACCTGACTGAAATACTTGTATGTTGCCTTCATAATAAAGACAAGAACAATTGAAAGCAAAATTGTTGCAATGAGATAAATGCAGGCAAGCCTTGCATTGATGATGAATGTCATTGCCATTGCACAGATGAGCGATACAGGCGCTCTGAAACACATTCTTAAAAGCATCTGATATGCATTTTGAAGGTTTGTTACATCCGTTGTCATACGGGTAACAAGTCCTGCGGTTGAGTAACGGTCAATGTTAGCAAACGAGAATGACTGGATATTTGCAAACATTGAGCGTCTGAGATTTCTTGCAAAGCCTGCCGAAGCTTTTGCACCGTAGATACCGCCCATCATACCCGCAAACAAGCCCGTGAGTGCAAGTGCGCCCATATAACCGCCCGTTATGAGTATGTGCTGCATATCGCCCTTGTTAATACCGTCGTCAATCATTGATGACATAAGAAACGGAATAATTGTTTCAACAATTACTTCGAGTATCATAAAGAACGGAGTCAGAACTGACTCTTTGACGAAACCTTTGATATTTTTTGCCAAAGTTTTTATCATACTTATCTCCTTCCGTTTTAATTTGCATTTTCAAGTCCGCTGAGAATTTTATTTATAAGAAAAAGAAATTGTTTCTTTTCTTCTTTTGTCAGCAGACTGTCAAGCAAAGTTTCGTTTTTGGTTATCATATTTTCGATTTTGTAATGAAGTTCAATACCTGTTTCGGTCAAGACAAGTTTTTTGAGCCTTGCGTCACTTTCAACGCTCTCCCTCGTTATGTAATTTTTCTTTTCCATAAGCTTAAGAATACTTGTAACGGTTGAACGAGCAATTGAAAATGCGTTTTCAATATCTTTTTGATAAACCTCTTCATCACGATGATCATAGAGATATGCAATAATCCAGCCGTGCATAAGAGTCAGCTTATCCACGCCCTTATCCTTGGCGGAATAGATTAACTTTCTCTGCAAAACCTGATTAAGCACCTTGATTTCGTGACCGATTGAATCATTAAAGCGTTTGCCGCATTTACAGCTTTTTACGCTTTTGTCATCACACATTATTTCACCTCCGAAATCACACTTATGAGATATTGTTCTATATAGAATAGTTCGATACAAAACAATTTGTATCAGTAATTATAGCACCTTCATTTTGAATGTCAAGAGAAATTACAAATAATTATTCAAAGTTTCACATTGCTGTCACAAATCAAAAGCGACAGCTAAAATTACAGCTGTCGCAGTTAAAATCATATTCACTTTGCACAAATTATGACAATTGTCACTTTTTTAGAATTTCTGTCGCATCACGGATATCGGGGGTTTTATCACCGTTGATATCGCAAACAAAAAGAGCATACTGATTTTCGTCATAATCGTCAAATGTCAGGTCTTTGATAAGATACTTTTGAATAAGCTCAGCATCCTTTTCATCTGTTTTTCCGTCAATGTTGAGGTCTTTCATATTTTTGGGAACGCAACCGCCGTCAAGCACAAAATCAATACCGCTGTCGTTCATGAGTTCATCGGCTCTGTTTTTGTCAACATCAACAATGTAAAGTCCCAATGTGTCAAAGCATTGATAAACATACTTTGCATCCTTTAAAATCTCGGCTTTCTTTTCTTTTGCCCTGTCATTTGTTATGCCTGCACCTTGAAGGTGTGAATCAAGCTTTGCAATCATCTCCATTGCGTAATCGTTATCCGTCATTGCACGGTCAAGATCAACACCGTTTGTCATATAGAACCAACCGAGCGAACCCATAACATATAGATTATTCACATCAAGTCCGCAGTAAACGGCAATTTTCCCGTCCTTGTACTGACCTTTTTTCATCGACATTTTTGAATAGCCATTAATTATACTGTAACCGAGTTTCATTCCGTCCTCGCTGATATAGTCAAGGTCAAACGCCGCTGCACTTGTGCATGAAAAGCACGCTCCGCCGATGAGCATTGCAAATACGAGCAATATTGAAATCACCTTTTTAGAAAATTTTCTTTTCACAAAAAACACCTCCATTGGTAGTATCACCGAACGGAAGTGTTTTTATTTTGATTTTTTACTTTTATTTGACTTATTATTTTTTCTTTCTTTTCTTATCTGATTAAGCTCTGAACCTTTGGTTTTTACCTTTCTTTTAAATTTTGCAACGGTAAACGCTTTTATCCTGTCATGATAGACATAATTGATTTCCGCACAAGCCATAAGACAAACCATAAGAAAGTAAAACCAGATCATAATAACAGCAATTCTTGTAAGACCTCCGTACACGGAAAATCCGTTGAAATCCGACACATAAACCGAAATACCGAACGAAAGCACATACCACGAAACCGTGCAGAGAAACGCACCGGGCAACTGTGACTTAAAGCCGTATTCCTTATGCTCGCTGCGTGAGATGTTCGGAAAGTTCCTGTAAATCAGCGCAAACAATGCCGTGAGAAACATAAAGATAAGTATATATCTGAGATGATAGATTATTCCGATTATGTCCGGCAATGATTTTAGATGTGGTGAAAGAAAATCGTTAATTGTTGAACCGAGGACAATAAGTACAAGTGACGCAAGCACAATTACAAACAATGCAATTGTGTAGAACATCGCCCTTATTCTTAAAAAGAACCAGTTTCTGTTTTCGTAAGCATCATAAATTCTGTTAAGACCGTTTGTGATTGCATGGATTCCCTGTGCCGCCGACCACAGAGTGACTACAAGCGTTACAAGAGAAATTCCTACAGCACTTTCATAGGCAGAGGTCAGAAAGTATGTTAAGTCATCGGCAATTTTTGACGAAAACACACTACTGAGTCCGTGATAAACAAAATCAATCGGAATGTGCAGGTTTTGCAAAAGTGACACAAAGAACATTGAGAGCGGCACAGCCGATAATATGATGAAGAACGCCGACTGTCCGGCAATTGCAAAAATATTATCGTGAACGCATTTGCTTGTTATCGGTTCAAATCTGCCTGTTATTCTTTTGTAAAGTTTTATCGCCTTGTCAACGAATTTTATCCTCAATGTGTCACCTCCCCTATTTCTATATGATAATTATTTTATACCGTTTTTCTTCATCTGCACATTATAAGAAATTCTTGTGAGAAGTTTTTCGGGCGCAAAATGTCTGAAAAACGACACCGCTTTCATTTCAAAGCCGGGTGTGATAATCATTTTGCCCTTCATGGTCATGTCAACGGCATACCTTGCAACAAACTTCGGGTCAAGTCCTCTTATGCAGAATTTAACATCCGCAACATTATTGAAGTTGGTTTTTACGGGACCCGGGCAAAGTACCGAAACCTTGACATTTTTATTATCCCTACGCATTTCCTCATGAATTGCCTGAGTAAGACGGACAACATAATTCTTTGACGCATAGTAGCTTGCAAATGTCGGTCCTGCAAGAAATCCTGCGGCAGAACCTACATTGAGAATATATCCGCTGTTTCTCTCCGCCATATCTTTAAGAAAAAGCTTTGTGAGAATGTGAACCGTTGAAACATTTGTGTGAATGAGTTCAAGCTCTCTTTCAAGCGGAACATCCAAAAATTTTCCGTATGCACCGAATCCGGCATTGTTGACAAGAAAATCAATCTGTTCATTTTCATTCTTAATATGCTCATACAAATCCATGCTGTCACTTTCTCGTGAAAAATCAAGCGTAATTACCCGGACATTCACATTTGAAAGTTCCTCTTTCAGCTTGTTAAGCTTATCGGTTGAGCGTGATACAAGAATAAGGTCATAACCGAGTTCTGCAAGATATCGAGCGATTTCTTTTCCTATGCCCGAACTTGCACCTGTAATCAAAGCCTTCATTAGTTTTCATCATCCTTCGGTTTTTGTGCTGTGGCACAAAGCCATGTTGTACCTTCCTTAGTGTATGTGTTTATGTTTTCAAAGCCTGCCGATTCAAGTACGGCTCTGATTTCCTGCGGAGTTACCGACTTGATATTCAGCATATTTTCAACCTTTTCCCACTTGAACGGATCATCGTCTGTTCTGAGCATTTCAAAAAGCAGCATAACCGTTCCGCCCTGTTTGAGAACACGGAAAACTTCTTTTACATCATTTTCCTTATCAGGCCAGAAGTAGTAAGTTTCAACTGCCGTGATATTGTCGAATGTATTGTCATCAAAAGGCATATCGGATACGGATGCCTGAAGAATTTTCGCTTTGTTGCAGAGTATATTTTTTGAATTGAGTTTTTCGGAGGATTTTACCGAGAGTTCGGAATAGTCGATTCCGTAAACCTTGCCGTTGGCAACAATTGAGCAAAGTCGGTCAACGGTTTTTCCGCCGCCGCAGCCTATGTCAAGTACAGTTGCGGTGCGTTCGATATTCATATGTTCAAGTCCCCATGAGGTAAGGCTTGAATGTCCTTTATTCATAGCCTTAATCATCATTTTGCCCCAAAAGCCGTTTGGCTTTTTAGCATTCTCCACCAACTTGTGGTATTTCATAAAAATCACTCCAATCTGAAATTTTCATCTGTTTACTGTCTTATTATCTATTATTTTCTTTTCTTCCTGTTGAATTGAGTTTTTGAAGTAAGAGTGCAAGGAAAAACGCACCGCCTACTATAACGATGAACCAAACAAATGACATATACAACGGTTGATTCATCACACGCAAAAACGGGTATGGACCGTCAACTACACCGACTATATTAAGTATAATAAGCAGAATCGCATATATTAATGTAGGGATTGTAGCCGTGAAAGCTGATTTTGTGTTAAGGTGAGGTTCTTTTTCAAAAAGCACAAACGATAAAATTGTAAGAATCGGACACAAAGTATGTAAAAAGGTGAAGTCTTTGTTAAAAAGCATATAGAGCCAACCGTTTATGCCCTCTCCACGCATCGGGGAAAGTACAGCAAGAACTACGATAAATGTTACCGAAAGCACAGCCGCCGCCATATATTTGAACATTTGAACCGAGTGCGGAATTTCTTTTCCGCTTTTGAGATATCGCACCTGAAAGCCTGCCATAACCGCACAGGCAACAAGTGCAAACAGGTTGCTGTCCTCAGTGTAATATACAAGCGGATAGCAGCCTATTTTGAAAAACACGATAATTATTGCGGCAATCTCACAAGCGATAATCGCAAGATTAAATGCCAAAGCTGTTTTTGTTCGTTTAATTTTAAGAATATTTTGCATTTTTAATCCTTTTCTATTGTTAGTTTCTTTCAATCAATGCCACGCTTTCCACATGGCTCATCTGAATACGATGAATTTCTTGGCTGATTTTGGGTTCAAGGGAATACATCCATAGCCTTTTTCGTGGTTCTGCCGTTTGTGGGGATATGTCCGTGAAACTGAAGTTTTCGCATTATCTATTTCAATGTAAATAATGCTTTTTCATAATCCTTAACATAATACTTGATATTAGTTTTTCCTTTTTGCACTACAGTATGTCCCTCAGTTTCAAGCATTTTCTTTTGTGCCTCAATTCCTCCGGGATACTTTGCATTTAATTCTCCATTTGCTTTTAATGTTCTCCAATAAGGGGTTTTATCCTCTGTGCGCTGATAACTCGCCCATGCAACTATTGAAACAAAAATTCCGGCTGTGATAGGCTCTGTAAAATCGGCACTGCTTAACTCTGCAAAGTATTCTCGTATTTTTCCGACAGTAATCACTTTACCATACGGAATTTTTTTCATTACTTTGTCATAGTCGATTGGCGGTGCAAAATACATTTTATCTCCACCATATTTTTTAATACTCTTTTCATCTGTGATTATTTGAAATTTAGGCATATCCTTGCTATCCATAAGCATAGCATTAAAATCCTTTTTATCTTCATTTGCCATAATGCATCACCTCCAAGCCAATCATATCTCAATAAACAGACTCATGTAATGAGACGCTTTTATAATTTCTCGCAAAACATTAAAATTTTCATTTACTCTTCTTTCATCTTTTCTTCCAGTTCAAGTAAATATCTGTCATAGTCAGACATAAACAATCTGTCCTGAATGATGCGATATTTCTCAAATTCCGTTTCTGCGTGAAGTTTTGCCTGCTCTGCACTTATCTTTCCTGCTCCTGTGAGAATTTCAGTACCGTTAAATTCGAGGAAACCGTCAAGTCTTTTCGCCCAATCCTCCATGCTCATAGGAATATGACGTTCGGCCTGCAACTCTGCATAATCGAGATACAGCGATACAATACGTTCCAAAAAAGACAATTCTTTTTCAGTAAGATAGTTTTTTGCTACAGATACATCGCTTTTCACTATTTTACCATCAGGAGCATTCTCCCAAGAGGTTAGCCCCATATGTTCCTTTTCCGCATCCGCTCGTTCAAAAATCAGTTCCGCAGCAGTATGTCTGTGCGTAGCATAGTGCATTTTGTTCTGCACAGTTTTGAAAAAGAGTCTTGTGGTTTTTGCATCTTTATCATAGTCGAAAGCTGTTGCATAAAGGTCTGTAACCTTTTGGTAGAATTTTCGCTCAGACAGGCGAATTTCACGAATGTATTCTAACTGACGGTCAAAATATTCATCTGTGAACATCGTGCCCTTCTTCAGACGTTCTACATCCATTGTCCAACCCTGAATGGTATAATCTTTTACAATCTGACCTGCCCATTTACGGAATCGAACTGCTCGTTCATTATTAACTTTAAATCCAACTGCAATAATTGCCTGAAGATTATAATGTTTTGTTTGATAATTCTTCCCGTCGTCGGCAGTTGTTAAGTATTTCTTAATAACTGAATCCTCGACTAATTCGCCGTCTTCAAAGATTTTTTTCAGATGTTGATTGATCGCAGGCACAGAAACATCATACAGCGTTGCCATCATTTTCTGTGTGAGCCATATATTTTCGTCCTCATAACGCATTTCAAAACTATCTGCCTGATTTCCCACAGAAGCAACATATGTGAGATATTCCGCAGCACTTGAGCGAATACTTATTTCATTTTTCTTCTTTGCCATTTTGGGCACCTCCATCAAAAAGCGTCACCATCGGTGTCACTTTTTCTTTTTAAATAAGTCAATTCAATATCGTACCCCAAACATATTTCATTTTATTTGTTGCACTACTCAATAATCATAATAAATATGTTACTTTTGACTTTCATTAATTACAGAACCTTCATCATATACCTTGGTTCATATTCTATATATCCGTGTTTCGGATAAAAAACATAAGATTCAAACCACTGCTCTTTTGGTGTCCCCAAATGTACTTTTGAAACAGCAATACCGTTTTCACGCATCCATAACTCTGCCGTATTAAGTAACTTTGAGCCGATTCCCTTTCGTTTTAATGACGGTTTTATATAAAGCCTATGCAAAAATGCCTGATCTGTATCAGTAATTCTTGAACATCCAATACATCCGACTACCCTGTTATTTTCATCTATTGCAAGCCAAAACATATCATTGCAATCAAGATAGTTTGCCTTAATATCAAGAAGGTCAGGATTTATAGTAGGTTTTCTACCCAAAGCATCTTTTGCCTGTAAAACCGTAAAAATCATATCATCACGATAGATTTCTTCAAATTTAATAATTTTCACACTTTTACTCCTGTACTTTAGTCAACAGAGCCACGCTCTCCACATGGGAGGTTCCGGAGAACATATCGCAGGGGGTGATTTCTTTGGGGGTGTAGCCGTTTTCTGTGAAGAATTTTAAATCTCTTGCGAGGGTTGCGGGGTCACAGGATACATAGACTACACGGCTCGGCGACATTCTTGAAATTGTCTTTACAAGCTCTTCGCCACAACCTTTTCTCGGTGGGTCAAGAATTACGCAGTCGGGTTTTAAACCCTCTTTTTCAAGCTGAAATGCGGCATCTGAGGCATCTCCGCAGATGAATCGTGCATTTTCAATGCTGTTTGCTTTTGCATTTTCATTTGCATCTTTCACGGCATCTTCAACAATCTCCGCACCGATAAGCTGTTTACAGGAATCCGCCATTGTAAGACCTATTGTACCCGTTCCGCAGTATAAATCAAGCAGAATTTCGTCAGATTTAAGATTTGCATATTCTTTGGCTTTGCCGTAAAGCTTTTCAGCCTGTTTTCTGTTGATCTGCCAGAACGAAAACGGTGAAATCTTAAACTGCAATCCGCAAAGTGTGTCGGTAATATGGTCACTTCCGTAGATTGTTCTGTTTTTTCTGCCGAGAACAACATTGGTTTTTTCTCTGTTAGAATTAATAATCACACTTTTTAACTGCGGAAGTTCGGATTTGAGCATTTTCACGAGTAAATCTTCCTGTTTAAGACCGTTTGCGTTGACAACATAGCATACCATAAGCTCGCCCGAAACCTCGCCGATTCTGATATAAATGTGGCGAAGTCTGCCCTTGCCTGTTGTTTCATCATAAATTTCCGTGTTAGTTTTTGCGATAAAATCTTTTGTGATTTCAATTACCCTTGCAAAAATTTCGGGCTGTAAAATACAGTCGGTGCAATTGATTATGCGGTGGCTGTGAAATGAATAAAAGCCCGTCACAACATTTCCGTCACGGTCAAGACCGACAGGATACTGCGCCTTGTTGCGGTATCTTGTGATATTATCCGACGAAATAATCGGCTTGAAAACAACATTATCAAGACCGCCGATGCGTGTTACGGCATCCTCAACTCTCTGCTGTTTTATTTTGCATTCTTCTTCATAAGAAATATGTCGCCATGTGCAACCGCCGCACTTCATAAAGTTTTCGCAGTCGGGAGTAATTCTCGCCTTGGACGGAACGAGAATTTCTTCGATTTTGCCGAAAGCGTAGGTTTTCTTAACCTTTAATATACGCACCTTGAGTTCGTCACCGATTGCAGAACCCTGTACAAAAACGGCAATGCCGTCATCTGTTCTTCCGACTCCGCTTCCCTCGGCAGTTGCCGAAGTTATTGTAAGGTTTACAATATCGTTCTTTTTTAAAGTCATTTTATCACTCTGCCATTTTATGTGTATTTTTATTTATAATTCTATTCCTCTTTATTTTAGCATTTACTCTACAATTTGGCAACAATTAAAACACAGTATCCGTACAATACACAAAAATTGCACAAATATCAAATTAGGTATTTATTTTTTTGTCCATTCGTCTTATAATATGAGTATTGCAGTTCTGTCACGGCATTGCTCTTTGAATGCAAATCGACTTGTGTTCCGACTTAAATACAGGCAAAGCGGAATGATTTTTCCGACAGACAAATATACTTATCAGGAATGGAGTGGACTATTGTGAATTACGACAGTCTTATGGATAACATAAAAAGAATACATTTTATCGGTATAGGCGGCAGCGGAATGTGCCCGCTGGCTGAGATTCTTCACCACGAGGGCTATGAGCTTTCGGGTTCGGATATGAACGAGGGTGAAACTCTTGACAGAATTAAGGGTTACGGCATTCCCGTATTTATGGGACACGCCGCAGAAAATATTAAGGGCGCAGAGCTTGTTGTTTACTCAGCGGCTATTAAGGAAACTAACCCCGAAAGACAGGCAGCAAAGGAACTCGGTATTCCGTGCATTGAAAGAAGCGTAATGCTCGGTATTGTTACAAGAAGATACAGAAGAAGTATTGCGGTTTCGGGTACACACGGCAAAACAACCACAACAGCTATGCTTTCACAGGTGCTTATCGGCAGCGGTTTTGATCCGTCAGCTATTATCGGAGGAAAACTTCCGTTCATCGGCGGTAACAGCTATGTCGGTCACAGCGATATAATCGTTTGTGAGGCTTGTGAGTATGTTGACACATTCTTACAGCTCAATCCGTTTATTTCGATTATTCTTAATATTGACGCAGATCATCTTGACTACTTCAAGAATCTTGACAACATTAAGAAGTCATTCAACAAATTTGCTCATCAGACAACAGGCTTGCTTGTTATCAACGGTGACGACGAAAACACTCTTGATGCCGTAAAGGATGTTGAGATTGAGAAAATCACCTACGGTTTTGGCGAAAACTGCGATTACAGAGCTGAAAACATCAGCGCAGACAAGGGTGTTCACGAGCAGTTTGACCTCTACTATAAGGGTGAGAAGCTCACACAGATTAAGCTTATCGTTCCCGGAAAGCACAACATTTATAATGCACTTGCCGCTGCGGCTACTGCACATTATCTTGGCGCTACTCCGAAGGAAATTTCCGAGAATCTTCACAAGTTCGGCGGTGTTCACAGAAGATTTGAAATTCTCGGCACACCTGACGGAATTACCGTTGCCGATGACTTTGCTCATCATCCCACAGAACTTACCGCAACACTCAATGCCGCAATGAAAATGGGCTTTAACAAGGTTTGGGCAATATTCCAGCCACATACATTTTCAAGAACAGCCATGCTCCTTGACGATTTTGCGGAGGCTCTTAAAATTCCGGATCAGGCAATTATTTCGGCTATTCTACCTGTTCGTGAAACAAACACCTATAACATCTATTCTACTGACCTCGGTGCAAAGGTTCCGGGTTCTGTATGTCTTGACACATTTGAAGAAATTACCGACTATGTTTGCAAGAATGCAAAAGAGGGCGACCTCATTCTCACAATGGGCGGCGGTAATGTGTATATGTGTGCCAATATGATTTACAAACAGCTTAAATATATGGAAGAAAATAAATAAGATTTTTAAACAAACAGAAGAACCGTGCCATAAAAGCACGGTTCTTTTTTCTTTTATTGAATATTAAGCAAAAAATGAACAAAGCTCCGTGCGGTTACGGAGCTTTGTTCGTTAAGAGAGAGTTTTTTGTCTACAGCTTTGGCTGTATGAATATTTATATAAAAAGCTAAAAAGCTTGTTGGCTGTTATTGACCGAACATATAGTTCCAGATTGAGTCGCTGTCACTATTATCGGAACTTTTGCCCTGTGATTGTGACGACTTATTCTGTGTTTTTGAATTGCCTGTTGAAGAACTGCCACTCGGTGAATATTCTGCAAGAGTGAGCTTGAGATTTGCGGTCTTACCGCTTCTTGTAACGGTAAAAGTCACTGTGTCTCCTACCTTTGAATCCTTGAGGGCTGTTTCAATGTCTGATTTTGAAGAAACACTTGTACCGTTTACTGCGGTAATCATATCGCCTCTCATAAATCCTGCTTTTTCTGCATTAGAACCGCTTGTTACGGAAAGAACATAACAGCCTGTGTTGCTGAGTCCGTAGTAGAATGCGGAATCATCGGATGTGATATCTGTAAGCTCCATACCGAGGTCAACCTTGCCCTTTACATAACCGTATGTTTTGAGATCGTCAATTATATCAAGAACATTGTTAATCGGAATAGCAAATGCAATACCTTCAACCTCTGTTGCACTGTCCTTTGCGTTTACAATACCGATAAGCTCACCGTTTGAGTTAAAGAGTCCGCCGCCTGAGTTACCGGGGCTGATCTGAGCGTTGTGCTGGAGAAGCGTCATACTCTTACCCTCAACCGTCACCTGACGGGCAAGTGCGCTGATAATACCGTCTGTTACTGTACCGCCGAGCTGTCCGAGCGGATTACCGATTGCAACAACATAGTCGCCTACTGCAAGATCTGAGCTGTTGCCCATTGTTGCGGCTGAAAGACCTGTTGCATCTATTTTAAGAAGTGCGATATCGTTGTCCTCATCACTGCCGATTAACTTAGCCTTGTATGAAGTTGCACCGTCACGGAGTGTTACCGTGATATTCTCCGCACCTTCGATTACATGGTAGTTTGTGATGATGTAACCGTCCTCGGAAATGATAACGCCTGAACCTGCACCCTGCTGAACATACTGCTGAGCAAATCCGCCTGTTACAACGCTTTCGGTAGCAATTTCAACTACGCTGTCGGCTGTTTTCTTAACAATTTCGGAAGTTGTTCCGCTGAGAGCGGCATTGCTTGTGGTTGATGTGCTGTTTGCGGATGCCTGTTTGATGTTTACACTCGAAGATGAGTTGTTGTTAAGTGATGATGCAAGCATACTGCCGCCGAATCCTGCACCGCCACCAAGAATGATTGCAGCTACAAGCATTGCGGCTACAAAACCCTTTGATGCGGGTTTCTTCGGCTTTTTAGGCTTTTTAACTTTTACTTTCTTAGCCTTTGGTGCGGAATACTGTTGATTTGCATACGGTGAACCCGACTGTGAGGCATATGGATTCTGTGACGGATTGCCATATGAATAGTTGTTAGTCTGCTGTGAAGAATATGGGTTTGAAGAATACTGCGAACCGTATGAATCCGATGAGTAGTTCTGTGAAGATGTACCCGATGCTGCGTTTGAAGAATAAGCACTTTCATAACGGTTAGGGTTGTGTGACGCATTCTCGTTGTTACCGTTTATATACGAATGGCGGTACTCACCCGAATTTACACTTGATGTTGAATTTGTGTTCCATTCATAAGAGCTTTCTGTGTTTTCTGCAGTTGATGCGGACTGTGAATCTGATGATGAATGAATATCATGATAGCTGTTGTCAGCAGTATTATTATCTGACGAATAACCGTCATAACCGTTTTTATTGTTTTCAAAGTTATCGTTCATAACTGTGCCTCCGATTAAAAGTTATATTTTCAAAAGACTTCATCGAATGTCGGTGTTGTTTTTTGATGTTGTAGATATAATAAAGCCCCAAAGTGAAAAGTATATGAAATACGGCTGAATTAATGTTGAAAGCAAGAAAATAGTATGTGAAAATTCGGTGTGCGTTGTGAGGAGTACGACACAATCATCTGTATTCACGAAAAAAGGGCAGAACAAAACGCTCTGCCCTATATAATGTTTAAGATAATAACAATTTTAAATCTTAGTTATCCTTAATCTGATATTTACTAAATAATCCGTCAACAATACTCTTCATATTATTGAAGAACATATTAGTAAGTTGTATGAACACACAAAAGAATATAATCACAAAGCCTACACCTTTAAAACGAGGATTAAGCGTTCCTGTCGAAATAAGATTACAACCGATAAAGAAGAGAAACGAAAAGATTATGAAAGCAACAACAATCATCGGACTTGGAAACATTCTGATTGTTAAATCAGAATATCCACAATCTTCCTCTATCTTACCTGAAAAAATCGGACTCAGGCTAAAAATTCCACCGTAATTTTTAGCTGGTACAAATTTCATTTTAAAGCCCTTATCCGTAAATTTTACATCATAGGAGTAATCCTCTCTCTTAATGTCAGCACCATACTTAGAATTACTTTTAATTATATCATTTATGTGTTCTTCGGATAAAGAAAGTTTATAATGAAGTTTATCAAAGAATTTTATAATCATAGAAATAACTCCATATACAAAAGGCACTCAGTTTGCCGAAACGGTGTTGACCTGTTCTTTCGTTTCGGGCTTCTTTTCAACCTTTTCGTTAAGCTTTTTCTTTACCGAAACTTCGTCAAACTTCTTTTTGAAGGATACTCTGCCGTTGAACTTCTTTCTGCAATATTTGCATGAAAATTCGGCGGTAAAGCTTTTGTTGTGAAGTCGCCACTTTGAAAGCTGAACAAGCGGTTTTCCGCAATCTTCACAATCGAAAAACATAACGCTTTTGTCAACATCGGGACTGTTGATATCTGTAACAAAATGATTTTTGAACAGCAGTCTGTCATAGAATTCGTCACAAACAGCATCCTTAATGTACGGCTTTAACGGATACTTACCGTAAAAAGCCTTCATACATTCCAATGTTAGGTACACATCGGCAAGAGCCCTGTGCTGATCATCTTCCGAAAAATCAACACCTGCCATTTCGGCACAGGCACCGAGTCCCAGCTGACAGGATGAATCATGCAAATCAAGACAATCTTCACAATAGCTTTGCAGATTGCAATAGCGTGAGAGAAACGGAAGTCTGGTTCTGCCCGTGTAGTAGCTGTAGTTTTCGATAAGAGCATGAAGGTCGGAGTCGCTCCATGTCATAAGCACACCGTCACCCAGAAAATCCGAGAACAGGCTGATTGCTTTGATAAAGCTGACGCCCTCGTCCTTCAACTCTTCATTTGTTATTTTAGTAAGCTGTTTCACCTTACTGCATAGCTTTTTGCCGATTTTCGGAGCAACAAGCATTGTAAAGGTGTCGCATACATTCAGTTCATCATCAAGCTTAACCGCACCGATTTCAATTATTTCATTGACAAATTTGTGCAGAACCTTGCTGTATGAACCGTTCCATTCAAGGTCAAGAATTACATAACTCATTATTTTAATTATTTCTTACGGAATGCCTGTTTCATACGCTGTTCTTTTGAAAGAATACGCTTACGCATACGGATATTTTCGGGAGTAACCTCAACAAGCTCATCATCAGCAATGAATTCAAGGCACTGTTCAAGCGACATAATTGTCGGAGGTGTAAGCTTGAGGGCATCATCAGAACCCGATGCACGGGTGTTTGTGATGTGCTTTTTCTTGCAGACATTAACTGTGATATCCTCAGACTTAGGACTTGCGCCTACAATCATACCCTCATAAACAGGAACACCCGGTCCGATAAAGAGTCTGCCTCTTTCCTGAGCGGCATAAAGACCGTAGGTTACAGTTTCGCCTGTTTCAAAAGCGATGAGTGAACCCTGATGGCGGGTTACGATTTCACCCTTGTATGGCTCATAACCGTCAAATACATGGTTCATAATACCGTTACCGTTTGTATCTGTAAGAAATTCGGGGCGATAACCCATAAGACCTCTTGACGGGATTCTGAATTCAATGTGAGTAACACCGCCTTCACGAGTACCCATATTGATAAGCTCACCTTTTCTTGAACCGAGCTTTTCCATTACAGGACCGACATATGTGTCGGGGACTTCAATGATAAGAAACTCCATAGGCTCATGAAGCTTGCCGTCAATCATCTTTGTAATAACCTGCGGACGGGAAACCTGAAATTCATAATTCTGACGGCGCATTGTTTCGATAAGGATTGAAAGGTGGAGTTCACCTCTGCCCGATACCTTGAATGTATCGGCGCTGTCTGTTTCTTCAACACGGAGTGCAACATTTGTTTCAATTTCCTTGAAAAGTCTGTCACGGAGGTTACGGGAGGTTACATACTTACCCTCTCTGCCTGCAAACGGTGAGTTGTTTACGATAAAGTTCATTGAAACCGTAGGCTCGTCAATCTTTACGAACGGGAGCGGCTCAACGCAATCGTTTGAACAGATTGTTTCACCGATGTTGATATCCTGAACACCGCTTACGCAAACGATGTCGCCGACTGTTGCAGTGTCACATTCAACTCTTTTAAGTCCTTCAAACTGATACAGCTTTGCAATTCTTACATTCTGAGTTGTACCGTCTGTGTGACAGAGAACGGCAGCCTCTCCGTTCTTTGCAGTACCTCTTTCAACACGGCCTACACCGATTCTGCCGACAAACTTATCGGAGTCAATGTTTGAAATAAGGAGCTGGAGTCCTCCGTTCATATCACCCTGAGGAGCAGGGATTTCTTTTACAATTGCGTCAAAGAGAGGTTTCATATCCGTACCGGGTTCATGATAATCCTCTGATGCATAGCCGTCACGGGCAGACGCATAAATTACAGGGAATTCAAGCTGATCTTCGTCGGCACCGAGTTCGATAAAGAGGTCGAGAACCTCGTCAACAACTTCCTCGGGTCTTGCACCGGGGCGGTCGATTTTGTTAAGAACAACAAGCGGCTTTTTGCCGAGGCCGAGTGCCTTTTTAAGAACAAATCTTGTCTGCGGCATACAACCCTCAAATGCGTCAACAAGCAATACAACACCGTCAACCATCTGGAGAATACGCTCAACCTCACCGCCGAAATCGGCATGACCGGGGGTGTCAACAATGTTAATTTTGATGCCGTTGTACATTACGGCTGTCGGCTTTGAAAGGATTGTGATACCTCTTTCACGCTCAAGATCGTTTGAGTCCATTACTCTTTCTTCTACATTTTCATTTGCTCTGAAAACACCGCTCTGCTTCAAAAGCTGGTCAACCAGAGTAGTTTTGCCGTGGTCAACATGGGCGATAATTGCAATATTTCTTAAATTCTCTCTTACATCCATAAAAATACCTCGTTTTGCTAAAATCACTTAAATCTTATTGCATACATCAAGCATTATAACACTATAAAAGCTAAAATTCAATTTATATTTTTCATCACCTTTTATGCTAATATCCGACACTTTTTGAACATTTTTCCGATAGAAAACCGCAAAAAATATTTTTTAGTGAAAAAATAACGATTTTTGCTCATTTCGTGTGATTTTTTCTTTACAATATCTCAAGATTGTTATATAATTAACATAGTGTTTTGCATTTTTTTGCAGGACTGAATTATGATAGGCATTAATTTTTAGGAGGTAATATTATGGGCTACACGATTGCGCAGAAAATCATCAAGAATCATCTTGTCTGCGGAGAAATGACCGTTGGCAGTGATATCGGTCTTAAAATCGACCAGACTCTTACTCAGGATGCAACAGGCACTATGGCTTATATCGAATATGAGGCTATGGGCATTCCGAGAGTAAAAACAGAAAAAAGCGTTGCTTACATTGACCACAACACACTTCAGACAGGTTTTGAGAACGCCGATGACCACAGATTCATTCAGTCTGTTTGTAAAAAACACGGTATCTATTTTTCAAGACCGGGCAACGGCATTTGTCACCAGGTTCACCTTGAAAGATTCGGTAAACCGGGAAAGACTTTAATCGGTTCTGACAGCCACACTCCGACGGGTGGCGGTATCGGTATGCTCGCAATCGGTGCAGGCGGTCTTGATGTTGCTGTTGCCATGGGCGGCGGCGCATACTATATTACTATGCCGAAAATGGTAAGAGTTAATCTTACGGGCAAACTCAGTCCGTGGGTTTCTGCAAAAGATATTATTCTCGCAGTTCTTCGTGTTATGAGCGTTAAGGGCGGCGTTGGCAAGATTGTTGAGTACGGCGGAGAAGGTGTTGCAACACTTACGGTTCCCGAAAGAGCAACAATCACAAATATGGGTGCAGAGCTTGGTGCTACAACCTCTGTATTCCCGTCTGATGAAACAACAAGAAAGTTCCTCAAGGCTCAGGGCCGTGAGGAAGACTATACAGAGCTTAAGGCTGATGACGATGCTGTTTATGACGAAGTTATCGAAATCAACCTTTCAGAGCTTGAGCCTCTTGCTGCTTGTCCTCACTCACCTGACAATGTTAAGCCAATCAAAGAGCTTGAGGGCAAAAAGATTGATCAGGTTTGTATCGGTTCATGTACAAACTCAAGCTACCTTGACCTTATGAGAGTTGCTCACATTCTCAAGGGCAAAAAGGTTGCAGACAATGTATCTCTCGCAATTGCTCCGGGTTCAAAGCAGGTATTTAATATGCTCGCTCTCAACGGCGCACTCGGCGACATGATTGCGGCAGGTGCAAGAATCCTTGAAAGTGCCTGCGGTCCGTGTATCGGTATGGGACAGTCACCTAACAGCGGCGGTATCTCACTCAGAACATTCAACCGTAACTTTGAAGGCAGAAGCGGAACGGCAGACGGTCAGATTTATCTTGTATCTCCCGAAACTGCAGCAGTTTCTGCAATCAACGGCGTATTTACAGACCCGAGATGTCTTGGTGCGGCTGCTGAGATTGAAATGCCCGAAAAATTCCTCATCAATGACAATATGGTTATTGATCCCGCTCCTATTGAAGAAATGGACAGCGTAGAAATTCTCCGTGGTCCTAACATCAAGAGCTATCCCGAAACTCATCCGCTCACAGATTCTATCGAGGCGTCATGTTCACTCAAGGTCGGCGACAACATTACAACCGACCATATTATGCCTGCAGGCGCAAAGATTCTTCCGCTCCGTTCAAATATTCCGAAAATTTCAGAGCATTGCTTTACAGTATGCGACAAGGAATTCCCAACCCGTGCAAAGACACTCGGCAAGAGCATTATTGTCGGCGGTGAAAACTACGGTCAGGGTTCATCCCGTGAGCATGCGGCTCTCGCTCCCCTTTTCCTCGGTGTTAAGGCTGTACTCGTAAAGAGCTTTGCAAGAATTCACAAGAGTAACCTTATCAATGCAGGAATTCTTCCGCTTACATTTGTAAACGCAGAAGATTATGATAAAATCAAGCTTGGCGATATGCTTGAACTCCCGAATGTTAAGGACGAAATTGCAAACGGCAAGCAGGTTACTGTTGTAAACAAGACAACAGGCGACACAATTGTTGCTGACTGTGAGCTTTCAGACAGAACAAGAAACATTATCATTGCAGGCGGTCTGCTTGACTACACAAAGGAGAACAGCTGATATGGAAAAAATTAAAATGGTCACTCCTCTCGTAGAGATGGACGGCGACGAGATGACAAGAGTCATCTGGAAACAGATTAAAGATATTCTTATCACACCTTATGTTGACCTCAAAACAGAATATTATGACCTCGGTCTTGAGCACAGAAACGAGACAGACGATCAGGTTACAGTTGACAGCGCCAACGCAACAAAGAAATACGGTGTTGCCGTTAAGTGTGCCACAATCACACCTAATGCCGCAAGAATGACAGAGTACAACCTCAAGAGTATGTGGAAATCACCTAACGGTACGATTCGTGCTATCCTTGACGGTACGGTATTCAGAAGCCCGATTCTTGTTAAGGGCATTGTTCCCTACATTCCTACATGGAAAAAACCAATCTGCATTGCCCGTCACGCATACGGTGATGTTTATAAGAACACAGAGATGAAGGTTGAGGCAGGAAGCAAGGCAGAGCTTTGCGTTACAAAGCCTGACGGCACTGAGGAAAGAAGCACAATCTTTGACTTCAAGACTGACGGTATTATTCAGGGTATGCACAACATTGACAAGAGTATCTCATCATTTGCCCGTTCATGCTTTAACTATGCACTTGATCAGAAGCTTGATGTTTGGTTTGCTACAAAGGATACAATCAGCAAGATTTATGACCACAGATTCAAGGACATCTTCAACGAAATCTTTGAGAATGAGTACAAAGAGAAGTTTGAGAACGCAGGTATTACATATTTCTACACACTTATTGATGACGCTGTTGCAAGAGTTATCAGAAGTGAAGGCGGCTATATGTGGGCTTGTAAGAACTATGACGGTGATGTTATGAGTGATATGATTGCAACTGCATTCGGTTCGCTCGCAATGATGACAAGTGTGCTTGTTTCTCCCGACGGCATCTATGAATACGAGGCTGCTCACGGCACAGTTCAGCGCCACTACTACAAGTATCTCAAGGGCGAAGAAACTTCCACAAACTCTGTTGCAACATTGTTTGCATGGACAGGCGCTCTCCGCAAAAGAGGCGAGCTTGACGGTCTTGATGATCTTATGAAGTTTGCAGACAAGCTTGAGGCCGCAACAATCAAGACAATTGAGGACGGCGTTATGACAGGCGATCTCTACGCTATCTCGACACTTGAGAACAAAAAGAAAGTAAACACAGAAGAATTTCTCAAGGCTATTGACAAGCGCCTTGTAGCATCTCTCTGATTTTAAAGTTAAAGGAGCATAGTGAGTAATGTCTAAGAATGACAGTATTTCAATGTCGGTTATCAGGCGTTTGCCAAGATATTACCGCTTTTTATCAGAACTGAATGACCAGAACATTGACAAAATTTCTTCAACTAAGCTTGCACAAATTATGAATGTGACCGCCTCACAGGTAAGACAGGATCTTAACTGCTTCGGCGGATTCGGTCAGCAGGGTTACGGTTACAGCGTAAGTCAGCTGAAAGAGGAAATCAAGAACATTCTGGGACTTAACAACGATTACAAGGCCATTCTTATCGGTGCGGGTAATCTTGGTAAGGCCGTTGCAATGCATATGAATTTTGAAAAACTCGGTTTTGAGCTTATCGCTTGTTTTGACAGCAACGAACAAAAAGTCGGTTCAAAGCTCAACGGAATTACAGTTAAAAACGAAAGTGAACTCGACGATTTTTGTAATAAAAATCATATTGACACAGCGTTTTTGTGCATTCCCCGTGTTTGTGTTGAAAATGTTCTCGATAAGCTTTATTCACACGGAATCAAGAATTACTGGAATTTCAGCCACTATGATATAAATGCTCGTTATAATGATACTATGGTAGAGAATGTTCATCTCAGTGACAGCCTTATGACTCTCTGCTACAGAATGAACAACAACTGATAAACCAATGACTCCCCGACAGTTTTATAAGCTGTCGGGGAGTTTTCCGTTACAGAGCAATAATAAACTTTTTTAGCGATTAAAAGGGCTGACCGTTTAAGGTCAGCCCTCTTTTGCAATTTGTGTTTGTGATTTCAGATTAACCGAGTGTAACCTGCTCAGCGATTGGAGCGTTGGGATTAGTGTCAGGGTTATCTGTGTAGAATGTAAGGTATGTACTGCCCATAACAGCAGAGTCATCAATTACAATCCACATTTCGTTATCTACAAAGCCCTTGTAGTCAATTGTTTGGTTAGTAGCGTTATCGGATACAATTACATTGTATGTACCTGCTCCCTTATATGTGAAGCCGTAATCAAACCAACCGTTTTCACCTTTAGTCATAGGATCACCCGGCCACTCTGACATAAAGTTGCCTGAGTCTTTGCCCTTGAGGTCTGAACCCCATATCCAGAGATATGGCGTCCATGTAAGTGAACCGTTGTGCTTTACGTGAAGTGTGATGTCAAGGCTTGAAGCGATGTAGTAGTAGTTTACCTCAGCCTCACCGTAAGGAATTAAGCCAGACTGATTTTCCGGCATTCTGTCCGGATCAACAGCGTAGCCAACAACCTTGAATGCAGTTGACTTATATGTGCTGCCTGCTCTGCCTGCAAATACGATTGAATCAGTGAGCTTCTGCTGTTTTCCGTCAGCGTCTGTGTAGTAGTAGTTTACTGTTACTTTACCGGAAGATACAGGAATTCCAGCAACATACTTCATTATCATTGTTGAATCTTCAATGTTGAAAGTACCGTCATAGTTTAGGTCAAGAACTGATTCATCAACTGTAGGAGTTTCAAGCTTTGCAATATACTTTTGAAGAAGTGTAGCGTCAATTACATTAATTTCACCGTCACCGTTGAAGTCAGCGTTCTTGAGTGATTCAGGAATGTAGTCTGTGTAGTAGTATGTAACCTCCTGCATATCGGAAGTATATTTGCCTTCTGCATTTCCGCCAATACGACTTACGATGTATGTATCGGGAATAACTGCACTCGGAACTGTTACATAACCTGAGCCTACAGGACCCTGAAGGATTACAGAATCTTCAAGCTTTTCGCCTGTTGCTTCGTAAACATAGTTAACCTTAACCTTACCGTTTGAAGATTTGATGCCTGCCGACTCATAGCCTGCCTTGTCAACAGCTACGATAGCCGAACGAGCAGGAACTGTGAATGTTGAGCCTGTCACCTCGCCGAGTGAGTCAAGACCTGCTGTTTCACCGTTAGCGATAACAACCCAATCTGTTACGGATGTATCCGAAAGGGTTACATCTGCAGCTGTGGTTGCATTGTTATAAATAACAGCCATCTTGTTCCATTCACCCTCAACATCGTTCTGAATTGTGAATGAAATCTGATTTGTTGAAGCAGAAACCTTTTTTGTGAATGTGTATTTGTCAGCATATGAATTATCCATAGCTGTGAGAGGCGAGAATGCTGACTTAATCTGCATCATACCCTTGTAGTAAGAAACTACATCGGCATAGTCAACAACATTCTGCCATTTAATCATATTAAGGTCGGCTGCCGACTTGTAGCTGTTTGTGTCACCGTCTTTTGAACGAGCCATTTCTTCACCGGCAAGTGTGAATGAAATACCCTGTGATGTGTAGATAATTGCACTTGCAAGCCTGTTCATCTTAACAGCCTCGGAATTTCTCTCTCCGTAGTCTGCCAGACCTGTTGACGCAATAATCTGATCGTAAAGTGTTGCGTTATCGTGACACGCATCATAGGTTACGCACTGTGAAGGAGCCTGAGCCTTCCACTTGTATGTACCTGAGCTGTTGGCACGAACACCGTAGCTTACACCCTTTGCGGATGACTTTGAGCCCTGTATAAAACCAACATCGCTGATTTCCATTGCACTGCCCTTTATACCGTCACGGATGCCGTCATTGAAAATAGCTATTCTGTCGCTGAGTCTTGACGCATTAGCCTGTGTTGCAGGATAGAATTTTGTGCCTGAGCAAGTGTTAGTCGGGTGGTAGGAGTCACCGCCTGCCCAGCCTTCACCCCACATTGTGATTCGTGGGTCAATTTGGTCAAGCGCTTCTCTTGCCATATTCATTGTTTCAACATCCATAAGACCCATAAGGTCAAAACGGAAGCCGTCAACATGGTATTCGTTTACCCAATACTTGAGTGAATCAATAACATACTGTCTGTACATTGCACGCTCTGTTGCACCTTCGTTGCCGCAACCCGAACCGTTTGAGAATGCGCCTGTTGTTTTCATTCTGTAGTAGTAGTTAGGAACTGTGTACTGGAAGCATGAATCAGTTGAATAAGTATGGTTGTAAACAACATCCATTACAACAGAAATGCCGGCGTCATGGAGAGCCTTGATCATTTCCTTGCACTCTTTGATTCTTACTTTACCGTCATACGGATTTGAAGAATACGAGCCCTCCGGAACATTGTAGTTTACCGGATCATAACCCCAGTTAAACTGAGAATCATCGCCTGCCTCATTTACTGACTGGAAGTCATAGAACGGGTTAAGCTGTACTGTTGTTACACCGAGTTCCTTGAGGTAATCAATACAGGTTGAAACCTTGCCCTCGCCGTTAAGAGTTGTGCCTGATTCTGTGAAAGCAAGGTACTTACCTCTGTTAGCATCGCTTACGCCCGAAGCCTTGTCATAAGAAAAGTCTTTGATATGGAGTTCCCATACTGATGACTTTGTTGATTTGTCAAGAAGAACATGGTTATCGTTTGACCAGCCCTCAGGATCTGTCTCGTCAAGATCAACAATCATTGAGCGCTTGCCGTTTACGCCTGTTGCCGTTGAGTATACATCCTGTGTTTCATAAGTCTTTGTTGCATCTGAACCGATGTGTGTTGTGTCTGTTGTTGTGACTGAGTATGTGTAATAATAATCCTTCCATTCGCCGACGAGTGTAATCGTCCAAACACCGTTCCACTCACCGTCAACGAGCATTTTTTCAAGTGTGTAGCTGGCAACTTTAGATGCACCCTGCTCGTCATCCGAACCTTTTGTAAAGATATTGAGCTTAACACCGGTTGCTGTCGGTGACCAAACCTTGAATGTTGTAGCATCTTTTGTGTAAGTAACACCAAGATCATTGCCGGAGTAAGCATACTGAGCGTCAATATCTTCAGCAGCCTTTGTGTAAGAATTGTCTCTTGCGTAGTCGCTTGAAACTGCCGAACTGTCATCGGCTGTTGCGGCAAAGCTTGATACAACCGCTGTTGAGGCAAGCATGCACGCTGCAAGAACTGCAGAAACAATTTTCTTCGTAGTTCTCATAGATAATATTCCTCCTTATTAATTCTTATAATCTATTCCGTTAGCATACGGAAATAACTACCTTTAATTAATCTTCTTCAATGTCAAGCTCTGCCATAATGCGTTTTTTACGCTTGTTTGAAGAATAAACAACCGATGCCGCACATAGAGCAATTATAAGACCGGTGCCGACATACACAAACGGAAGCATCTGCTTGAGCGGATCGGGGTTTGACGAGTAGCTGAACACTACATTGATTTCGCCCGATTTAAATGTTCCGTTTGCCTTTTCGGGAACGCTTACAAGATCTTTTTCCTCATATGTATTTTGAGAAAGTGAATAAGCCTGTCCTTCAACACCTGTGATTGTCTTTGTATCAAGAATTTTACCTGAATCGTCCATATAAATGGCATTGACTCTGCAAACAGTCTTATCCTCATCATCAGTTACACGGGTATATTTGTATGTAACGGTCTTGCTTGCGGAATCAAGCTTGCCTGCACCGTTTGTCGGGAGGTCGTCAAGAACAAGCTTGTAATTTTTAATTGACGGAAGGTCGGGAGTATAATACTGCTCGCCCTTTCTGTTTTTCACGAGAAAAGAATCTTCAATTTCCGTATTATTTGTTTCGTCAACAAACTTTACGGTAACTGTTGATATCTCACCGTCATATTCTTCAACATAAACCTTTGCATGACCTACCTGATCCGTGAACACACCTTTGATTTCACCGTCGGTTTTCTTAACATCATAATTAAGAGTTGACGCAAGATTTGTCACATCATAGCTTGTGCCGAGTTCGCCTGTGAGCGTCTGTGACTTGATGAGTTTTTCGGTTTTGTTGTCATAATAATCAATGACAACAGCGCCCTCATCATCCATAATTCCCGCAGAATCATAGCTCTTTGTGTCAACCATAATAACGGCTGAATGAGCCTCAACCTTTACGCTGTTTGTAACATTCTTTATGTTGCGAAGTCCTGCTGTCTTGTTATCTGCAAGAACAACCCAGTCGCCTTTTGCGGTAACATTCTGTGCAGAATCGGAGCCGTTGAAGATTACGCACATCTGACTCCATTTTCCGCTCTCGGTGTTATTTATTGTGTAGCCCATAACACCCTTTGGAACATCGGAAAGATATGTAAGGCTGTTGGCTGTTGCAGCAGTAGAATCCGAGAATGCCGCAAAAGCGTCACGGATTTTATAAAGACCTCTGTAATATTCAATTACATCTGAATAGAGATCGACATTTTCCCAGTCAAGCATATTTTCTTTTCTGCTTGACGCATAGCTGTTTTCATCACCGTCTTTACTGCGACAAAACTCCTCACCGCCGAGTGAGAACGGAATACCCTGTGAAGTAATAACAATTGCCGCAGAAAGCTTGTTCATTGCAACAAGATCTTCATATCTTTTGCGATATTTACCGTCGGCACCGTAAACCGAGCCGACAAGCTTATCGTAAAGACAAAGGTTATCGTGACATGACGCATATGTTACACATTGTGACGGAACATTTGCCCAGCCTGTTGTTGTGTCACTCTGACCTGCTATGCCCGTTTTCAGGTTGGCTCTGCGTGAACCTTCCTGAACAAAAGCACCGTCCGTACCGCCTGTACTGCCCTTGATTGCATCACGGATTGTATCATCAAACGCACCGATGCGGTCGCTCAACTGCTTGAGATTTTTCTGACTTGCCAATACTGTGCCTTCGTCACAATTGGTTGCCATATCCCACGCCTCACCGTACATAAGAATCTGACTGCCGCTGCCGTCTGCATAAAGATTGTCAAGTGCGGTACGAATTGAATTCATAGTTGTTACATCATGAAGTCCCATAAGGTCAAAGCGAAAACCGTCAATGTGATATTCGCTTGCCCAATATGTAACGGAATCAATCATATACTTTCTGAACATAAGATGTTCGCTTGCTGTATCGTTTGAACAGCCCGAACCGTTTGAGAAAGTTCCGTCATTGTTCATTCTGTAGTAATAATTCGGAACTGTTCTCTGAAGCCAAGAATCAGAGGTGTAGGTGTGGTTATAGACAACATCCATAATTACACCGATTCCGGCATTATGAAGTGCCTGAATCATCTGCTTGCATTCCTTGATTCTCACTTCACCCTTTTTAGGATTTGATGAATAAGAACCCTCGGGGCAGTTGTAGTTGACGGGATCATAGCCCCAGTTGTACTGGTCCATAATGTTCTTGCTCTCGTCAACAGAACCGAAATCATAGAACGGCATAATCTGCACATACTTAACGCCGAGCTTTTTCAGATAGTCAACGCAGGTTGAAGATGCACCCTGAACACCGTTGACTGTTGTACCTTCTTCGGTAAAAGCAAGGTACTTGCCACGGTTAGCCTCACTGACACCGCTTGATTCGGATGATGAAAAGTCTGCTACAGAAATTTCCCAGACCGACGCATCAGTCTGATTCTGTACAAGCACATGCTTATCATTTTCCCAACCATCGGGATTGGTTGTGCTTAAATCGACAACCATTGAGCGTCGACCGTTCACACCGCACGCCTTTGCATAGACATCGGCTGTTTCCTTGGTAGTTTTTCCGTGTGTTACAGAGTAGGTATAATATTTGTTAAGCAGGTCACCGTTAATTGTAACGGACCACACGCCCGTTGTTTTGTCAAGCGACATGGCTCTTGACATTATAGAACCTGCATCTCCCTCATTATCACTGCCGTGTTCAAAAATATTCACACGAACAGACGCCGCATTAGGCGACCATACCTTGAAGGTAGTTGCCTTTTTTGAGTAAGAAGCCCCCAAATCATTACCTGAATATGCCGACTTATCCAGATTTGCAGCATACGCCTGATAATCTGTTACAGTTTTCTTTTCCGCTGCCGAAACATCAGCCGCACACATTCCTGTAATCATCATAGCTGTCATTACTCCTGCCAATAATCTTTTTAGAAACAATCAAAAATGCCTCCTGACTTATTCGGATATGAGCAAAACAAAGGTTACAATCAGCACTGTTTTACAATAGTCCATACGAATTCCAATGTTAGCATTTCATTAACTCATTTTATCATATAAGGCAATATATTTTAATTCCGATTAAGAATATAGCAATTGATAAAGGCTTTATTGTTGTAGAATTTTCTTTGACAAATATGTGTAATATGCTGAATTTCTAAAAGTTTATTTTTAAATTTATATTAAGCAAAGAAAAATCTGTCAAAAAAATACAATTTGGCAATTAAATTTACATAATAATAAAATTTTGTTCTTAAAAGACAAACACCCCAACCTCGGTCGGGGTGAAATCTGTTATATTCCGTAGGTTGAAGTGTTGACAATTGCGCTCTCAATCCGAAGAAGTCTGTTATATTTTGCAACTCTGTCGGTTCTGCACGGAGCACCTGTTTTTATCTGTCCCGAATTAACCGCAACGGCAATATCCGCAATGGTTGTGTCCTCCGTTTCACCGCTTCTGTGTGAAATAATCGTGCGATAACCCGCCTTGTGAGCCGTGTCAATTGCATCAAGCGTTTCCGTCAGCGTTCCTATCTGATTAATTTTAATCAAAATTGCGTTGCCTGCTCCGAGCTCTATGCCTTTTTTAAGTCTTTTTGTGTTTGTAACAAACAAATCATCGCCGACAAGCTGAACTTTGTTGCCGATTTTTGAAGTAATATTCTGCCAACCGTCCCAGTCGTGTTCGGAAAGCGGATCTTCAAGCGAGATAATCGGATAATCAGAACAGAGCTTGTCAAAATAATTAATAAGTTCGTCGCTTGAAAGCGAATCGCCTCTCTTTGGAAGAATATATTTTCCGTCGGAATACCATTCGGAAGATGCGGCATCGAGCGCAATTTTAATTTCATCGGTAGTATAACCTGTTTTTTCAATTGCCTTAATTATATACTCAATTGCATCCTCATCACTTTTCAGACTCGGTGCATAACCGCCCTCATCGCCTACACCTGTTGACATATTATTCTCTTTTAGAATTTTGCCGAGTGTATGGTAGATTTCACAGCACTGCATCATTCCCTCGGAAAAACACCTTGCGCCGACAGGCATAATCATAAATTCCTGAATGTCGATATTGTTTGACGCATGAGCGCCGCCGTTGAGAATATTCATCATTGGAACAGGCATTCTGACCGCATATGTTCCGCCTATATAACGGAATAACGGCAGTCTGAGATTCTTTGCCGCCGCCTTTGCACAGGCAAGCGATACGGCAAGAATAGCATTTGCACCGAGCAATTCCTTATTTTCCGTGCCGTCAAGTTCAATCATTTTGCTGTCGATTGCACACTGGTCAAAAGGTGAGTCGCAACAAAGATTAGGCGAAATTATGCTGTTGATATTTTCAACGGCTCTCTGCACACCTTTGCCGAGATAGCGTTTTTCACCGTCACGAAGTTCAACCGCCTCAAATTCTCCCGTTGACGCACCCGAAGGGACAGACGCTTTTGCAAAGGTTCCGTCGGAAAGTCCGACCTCCGCCTCAACCGTAGGATTTCCTCTTGAATCAATTATTTCTCTGCCGATTATCGTATCTATTTTTATTTCCATTTATATGCCCTCTCGTATTGAAATTTTATAACATAAACCGTTTTCAGATATTTTAAATCTGAGCAACGCTGTGTTTTGTCTGCATTGTTATTTTTCCGTACACGGTTTATTTTATGCAGGAGTAACGCATTTTTGTCACAGGCATATATTGTTACTATGAAAAGCAAGGAGGACAGATATGGAAATGGTTCAGTACACCGTTCGTCCCGGCAATACGCTTTTTGGCATTGCGCAGTTCTTTCAGACAACGGTGAATGACATATTAAAATACAACAACATTCAAACTCCTGACGCTATTTTTGTAGGTCAGGTTCTTACGGTTCCCGCCGGTAGTGCGGAAACGCAGTATCATGTTGCCCGTCCGGGCGATTCGCTGTGGATAATTGCACAAATGCACGGAACAACCGTTGAGAATCTCTCACGGCTTAACGGACTTTCAAATCCGAATGTAATTTATCCGGGGCAGATTATAAAGGTAAGATAACAAAGGAGGACAGCTTTCTGTTTGAAAAAGCTGTCCTCTTAAAATTTCATTTGATTATTTCCTGTGTTTTCTAAGATAATCGTCAATCTGATTTCTGTCAAAAATTCCGAGATCATCGCAACCTGCAAGATACTCGTTATGATGGCGAACCTCGTGATGAAGTATTTCAACGAGCTTTTTTCGGTATTCCTCATTATCAAGTGAGCCGTAAACCCTGTTGATTGAACCGTAGTAAAACACAATTGCATTGCCGAGAGAATTGCGTATGTACTCACCCAAAATGAACAAATCATTGTTAAGTGCTTTTGGATGAACCTTCAACTGCGGAAGAAGTGAAATCCCACCGTTTAAATCTCTGTATAATTCATAAGGCATGGAATCTGCAATTTCATCAAGCATTGCGCCGCATTCATCAAAAGTAATCATAAAGTCTGATTAATAGTCAAGATAGTCCTTGAGCTTTCTGCTTCTTGAGGGATGACGGAGCTTACGGAGAGCCTTTGCCTCAATCTGACGGATACGCTCACGGGTTACATTAAACTCCTTGCCGACTTCTTCAAGGGTTCTGCTTCTGCCGTCCTCAAGACCAAAACGGAGTTTGAGAACCTTGGCTTCACGGGGAGTGAGGGTTGAAAGAACATCCGAAAGCTGTTCACGGAGCATTGTGTGTGATGCGGCATCGGCAGGTGCGGGAGCATCGTTATCGGGGATAAAGTCACCGAGATGGCTGTCTTCCTCCTCGCCTATAGGAGTTTCAAGTGAAACAGGCTCCTGAGCAACACGCATAATTTCACGAACCTTATCAACAGGCATATCAATTTCTGCGGCAATTTCATCGGCAGACGGCTCATGACCGTTCTGGTGAAGGAGCTGACTCTGAACCTTTTTTACCTTATTGATAGTTTCAACCATATGAACAGGAATACGGATTGTACGAGCCTGATCGGCAATTGCACGGGTAATGGCCTGTCTGATCCACCATGTTGCATATGTTGAAAATTTAAAGCCCTTTGTATAGTCAAACTTTTCTACAGCCTTGATAAGGCCGAGATTGCCTTCCTGAATAAGGTCAAGAAACTGCATTCCTCTGCCGAGATAACGCTTTGCAATTGAAACAACAAGACGAAGGTTTGCCTCGGAAAGACGCTGTTTTGCAGCAACATCACCGTCAGCGATTCTGATTGCGAGGTTGATTTCTTCATCGGAAGAAAGTAGCGGAACCCGTCCGATTTCTTTAAGATATACCTTTACAGGATCGTCAACCGAAACGCTGCCTGTTTCTGCAATCTGAGCGTGTGAGTCGCCGTCTTTGCCTTCATCAAAGCCAAGGTCGATATCGTCAATTTTAATATCGCCCGAATCCTCTACGATTTCAATGCCAAGCTGTGCAAGTGAATCATAAAGCTTTTCAAGCTGTTCGGGATCAAAGTCAATTTCACCGATTGCATCAAGAATGTCTTGGTTTGTAAGCTGACCTTTCTGCTTACCGAGTTCCATAAGTTCTCTTACGACTGTTTTCTTATCGGGTGTAGCTGCCATACTCATTTTCCTTTCCTGCGTTTACTGCTTCTTTTTCCTTATTTTATCAAGATATGCCATAAGCTCCTCATTTGAAACATCGGCTAAATCGCCGGAATTGAGCTTTGAGCTTTCCTCGTTGATAACATTTATGTATTCATTCATTGCCTCAGCGGTTGACGCCCCCGGGATTGCCTGTGACATCAGCTGATAAAGCTTTGAATTTTCATCCTGTGTAAAATCTGCCGCCGTATTCGTAAGAGGATCTTCTCCCCTCTCAATGCGAGCGCTGAAATATTCAAAAAACCTCCGCATCAGAGTATTCTGAAATTGTTCGGGCTTTACCCTTGCAGAAATCTCCTCATATGCATCGGGATTGTTTAAAAGATAAACCAAAAGAGCTTCTTCGGCACTTGAACTGCGTGGCTTTTGGAAATGCTCAGGATTGATTTTGTCATTTCTTCGGCTGAGTTCAAGCTGAATTTGACGAGCCTGTTTCTTTTCTTCAGCCCTTTCACCTCTGCGTGACACCCTTGACACCTGCTGTTTGAATGCATTTTTGTCAACTCCGAGTTCGGATGCAACCTTTGAAGAATAGACATCCCGTTCAATCGGACTGCTGATTGTTGCAATCAGCTTTGCCGCCTCCTCAAGAAAAGCGACCTTGCCCTCCGTCAGCTGAATATTGTGTGCATTTTTTAGCTTTTGCAGTCGGTATTCAACATCGTTACCGCATTTGTCAAGCAACGCTTTGAATGCGGCAGAACCGTCATTACCCTTTGATTTGATAAATTCATCGGGATCCTTACCGCTTGGAATTGTAAGAACCTTAACATTAAGTCCCGAATTTCTGAGTATAGGAATTGCCCTTGCGGTAGCCTTTTGACCTGCCTCATCGGCATCGTAACAGATAATCACCTCATCGGCATACCGTTTCATCAAAACAGCCTGTTCACCTGTAAGAGCCGTTCCCAGGGTTGCAACGGCATTTGTAAAACCTGCCTGATTCACAGCGATGACATCCATATAGCCCTCGCAAAGAATCAGAGTTCTCTTGCCCGAATTTTTTGCGTTGTTGAGTGAAAACAGGTTTGCACTCTTTTTAAATACGGGAGTATCGGAGGTGTTGAGATATTTAGGCTTTGCATCGGACATAATTCTTCCGCCGAATGCAATAACATTTCCTCTCAAATCAATAATCGGAAACATAACACGGTCTGTGAATCTGTCATAGATTCCGTTGCCGTTTCTGTGCCGAACCGCAAGATTTGCGGCAACAAGTTCGCTGTCATTAAAGCCTTTTGATTTGAGATGATTGCATAGTGACGACCAGTTATCATCGGCATAACCGAGTCCGAAATGACGGATTGTTCTGTCGGATAAGGCTCTTGAATGAAAATAATCAAGACCTTTTCTGCCTTGCGGAGAACACAAAGCGGCATAATAAAACCTTGCCGCCTCACGGTTAGCTTCAAACACTCTGTTTCTAAGACGGCTCATGCTGTCATCATAGCTGTTTTCGGGCATTTCAAGTCCTGCCCGCTGTGCAAGATACTTCACGGCATCGACATAGTCAAGATTTTCAATTTTCATAATAAAAGAGATGACATCTCCGCCTACTCCGCAGCCAAAACAATAGAACGAACCGTTTTCGGTATATACATTAAAAGAGGGAGTTTTTTCGCCGTGGAACGGACAAAGACCGACCATATTTCTTCCCCGTCTTTTGAGATTGACATAACCCGAAACAACATCCGTGATATCGTTTCGCATTTTTAAATCCTGCAAGAAACTTTCAGGGAAAGCCATAAAACTCCTCCTCTCGCTTACCTATTAGCTTTTTACGAAATTTTTTTGAATATTCCTTTAAATATTTGAAATTATTTTGAAAAGTATTTCATTTTTTAGCTTTTGAGGTCGAAAACATAAAAAGTTTTGTCATAAAGAAAATTTTATAACTCAACGGCATAATATTTTTCCTCATCAAAAACCGCCTGAACCTCACCCGCAGTTGCATCTGCAAGCTTTTTGTTAAGCTGTGGCAGTAAATCGGGTTTAATATGGAATTTAATCAGCACATCGCCTTCATAGACAGTATCGTCAACAGCACCGCCGTTATCAGTTACAAGTGCCGAAACCTTGCCGTACCGGTTGTATGTACAACGAGCAGAACAGACAAGACAGTTCTGCATCATAACGATTTTTGCGGCGTCAAGAGCAATTTTTGCACCGTGAGAATATGCTCTCACAAGTCCGCCAGTGCCAAGCAAAACACCGCCGAAGTAGCGGGTAACGACAACACATACATCATAAATTTCATTTTTTACAATTACATCAAGGCAAGGCATACCGGCTGTACCCGAGGGTTCGCCGTCATCGCTGTAACGCTTTATGTTGCCCTCACGCAGAGAATAGGCATAGACATTGTGAGTTGCGTTCCAATGTTCACTGCGTTTTTCGTTGATAAAATCAACAGCCTCCTGCTCACAGGTTACAGGCTTGCAATAGCCGATAAAGCGTGAACGCTTTTCAACAAATTCGTCTTTTGCGTTACTTAAAACGGTTTTGTAATCCTTTGCCATAATAATACCTCAATTATACAGACACTCTGCACACGGTTATGCAAAGTTTCCGTAAAATAAACAAGGCGGCACAATGTGCCGCCTAAACAATTACATAATAAATTATTTATCCATACCGAAACGCTTCTTGAATCTGTCAACGCGTCCGCCGGTATCAACTAATTTCTGCTTTCCTGTAAAGAATGGGTGGCATTTTGAACAAATTTCAACACGGATGTCCTTCTTTGTTGAACCTGTTTCAATAACATTACCGCAAGCACAAGTAATTGTTGTTTTCTCATACTTAGGATGGATATTCTCTTTCATTGTTTTCACCTACCTGACATTACACAATTAACGGATTAATTATACAACATAATATTGCAAAATGCAAGCATTTTTAAAAAATATTTATTTTATTTTGGGATTGCCTGTTTTTGAAGGTAGCTTTTGTACTCTTCAAGGCACATTCCGTAGGAACGCATACGCTTTGCGTTTTCTATCCCCACATATCTGTACAGCGAGTCTGACGAATTCATTCGTGTTACTGAGGTTTTGCTTTCGGTATATCTCTGAACAAATCCGTATTCAACGCAGTTTCGCTCAAGAAATGCCTTTGACCCCGAATTTGAAAAATCAAATTCAACAAGCAATCCCGTCTGTGACTCCGACTGTCCTCCGTGAGGCGTGGTTTTTAAGACCTCCGCCTCTGCTCTGACAGTTGTATATTTTGATGATTGCAACATCTTTTGAAGTTCGGACTGAAACCTTTCTTCCTGTTCATCATAACTCACATATGCAGTTTTGATTTTAAGCTCGGTGCCGTTTTCTTTTGACGCTTTCAAAAGATTCTCAAGCGGTTTCAGTGCGTCCCTGTTCACTCTGAATCCGTTCACGGTTTCAAGATCGGGCACATAATCCTTATCAAGCGGATTTGCGCTGTCAACAACCGTCAGCAGCATTTCGCTTTCTGCCTGAATCTGTTCGGGAGTTTCGGGATTACTTTTCTGATTACTTTTAAGTATTGAAAAAATTCCGAACGCAATAGCTGCGACAAGAATCACACCGACACAAGCTAACGCAATGTACCTTCGGCGAGGATTTGATACGGGAAGAATTCTTCCCGTTCTCTCCTCAATAAGCGCCTGTTTTCGTCTGCGTTTTGATTCTCTGTAGCTGTTTTTATCAAACGGAGTGAATCCTCCGGACATCAGCATCCCTCCGAAAAAATTTCAGAATTATTTTTCTTTTGTATCTACTTCGTTCTTAACAAGAGCAACAAATTCGTCAACAGGCATATTCGGGATTTCTCCTCTTTTTCTTGAACGAACCGTAACTGTTGATGAATTCATCTCGTTGTCGCCGATTACAAGAATATACGGAATTCTTTCAAGTCTTGCAGCCTTAATCTTTGGACCGATATTTTCATCTCTGCTGTCAACAGTAACTCTCATGCCGAGTGAAGTAAGTCTGTCTGCAATACCCTGTGCATACTCAACATTACCCTCTTTTATCGGAAGAAGTCTGATCTGCTCGGGAGCAAGCCAAAGCGGCATTACACCGGCAAATCTCTCAATCATATATGCAAGAGTTCTTTCAAAGCAACCGAGTGAAGTTCTGTGAATAATATACGGAAGCTTCTTCTGACCGTCCTTGTCGATGTAGTACATACCGAATCTTTCGGCAAGGAGCATATCAATCTGGATTGTAACAATTGTGTCTTCCTTACCGAATACATTCTTGTACTGAATATCAAGCTTCGGACCGTAGAATGCGGCCTCGTCAATACCAATCTCATAGTCAACATCAAGGTCATCGAGAATAGTTTTCATAACAGCCTGTGACTCTTCCCACTGTTCCTTTGTACCCTCATACTTATTATTCTTGTTTTCGGGATCCCACTGTGAGAATCTGAAAGTACAGTTTTCAAGAAGTCCTACCGTGTCAAGGAAATATTTAGCAAGCTCAAGACAACCCTTGAATTCCTGTTCAAGCTGATCGGGACGGAGAATGTAGTGTCCTTCTGAAATTGTGAACTGACGAACACGGATAAGACCGTGCATCTCACCGCTTGCCTCGTTACGGAAAAGTGTTGATGTTTCCGTAAGACGCATCGGAAGGTCACGATATGAACGCTGTTTGTTAAGATAAACCTGATACTGGAACGGGCAAGTCATAGGACGAAGTGCGAAGCATTCCTTTTCTTCATCATGCGGATCGCCGAGTACAAACATACCGTCAAGATAATGATCCCAGTGACCTGAAATCTTATAAAGATCTCTCTTTGCAAGAAGAGGAGTTTTTGTAAGAAGACAGCCCTTTGACTGCTCAACATCTTCAACCCATCTCTGTAAAAGCTGAACAACTCTTGCACCCTTTGGAAGAAGAATAGGAAGTCCCTGACCGACATAGTCAACAGTTGTAAAGTATTCAAGTTCACGACCGAGCTTGTTGTGGTCACGAAGCTTTGCTTCTTCAAGCTTTTTGAGGTGTTCTTCAAGCATTGACGCCTTTGGGAAAGCTACACCGTAAACACGGCAAAGCTGTGCGTTGTTTGCGTCGCCTCTCCAGTAAGCGCCTGTGCAGGCAGTGAGTTCAATAGCCTTGATCGGTGCAACACTCATGAGGTGAGGACCTGCGCAGAGGTCGATAAACTCACCCTGTTTGTAGAATGTGATATGCTCGCCCTTGTCGGAATGTTCCTTAACAAGTTCAACCTTGTAAGGCTCGTTCATCTCTTCAAGTTTCTTTTCAGCCTCCTCCGGAGAAAGCTCAACTCTTTCAAGCTCAAGACCTGATTTTACGATTTTCTTCATCTCAGCCTTGATTTTTTCAAGGTCTTCGGGTGAGAAAGGCTTTTCAACATCAAAATCATAGTAAAAACCGTTGTCAACGGCAGGACCGATTGCACACTTTGCATTCGGATAAAGTCTTTTTACTGCCTGAGCAAGAACATGAGAGGCTGTGTGCCAGAAAGTTTTCTGACCGTCAACATTATCAAATGTGAGAAGTTCAACCTTACAATCTTTTTCAAGCGGTGTTCTGAGGTCACAAAGGTCGCCGTCAACCTTTGCACAGCAAACAGACTTGTACAAGCCTGCACCGATTGATTTTGCAATTTCGGCGGGAGTTGTACCGTTTTCAAATTCCTTGACTGCTCCGCCTTTTAATTCAACATTAATCATAACCATTCTCCTTTTTAATATGTGATGAAAACAAAAAATCCCAATATTCCAAAAACGGAATATTGGGACGAATAAATCGTGGTTCCACCCAAGTTCGGCTTAAAGCCCTCTTGACGGTTTTAACGCAACCAAACGCCGTGCCATTTCCTGCACAGTCTTAAAGGTGGTAACTTGCAATGCTTTTTGCGAAATATCACAGCAAATAATTTCGCTCTCTGGAAAAAGCAGGACTGCAAATCATGTCCTCATCAAAAATCAATTTTCTTTTCATCTGTATGGTACCACTTTAAAACCTGAATGTCAACACCTAATTCGATGTTCTTAATTATTTTTTATCTTCAAGTTCCTTGAGAAGTCTGTCGATTTCGCTCATTCTGTCGTCTGAAACCTCTGCGTCTTCAACAGGGGCTTTAACAGGAGCTTCTGTCTTTATGGGTTCCGGCTTTTTCTCGGGAGTATTGATACGCCTTGCATTCTTAAATTCCTCGTGAATTTCAGGCTCTGCAGGAGCTTCTGCAACAGGCTTTGCAGTTTCCTCTTTTAAAGGCTCTGTGGCAATTTTTTCTGCAGGCTGAGTCTGATTTTCATTGTCGTAGCCGAGAACAAGACCGTCATTTATATTTTCGTTTTTGATTGTTGCATCGTCATATTTTTCCTCATCGTAGCCCATCACAAAATCGGAAAGTCCCTGTGCAACTGCCTCGTAGCTGTCATCGCTTGCAGGAACATCATCTTCTTTTCTATCGGAAGCAACAAGCTCATCGTAACCGCCTGAGCTGATATAGCTGTTTTCGTATGTATCATCATCTTCGGGAAGGCTTTCGATAATCTCAACCTCCGCCTTTGTAAGGCAGCCTGCGAACATTTCAACAGAAAACGAAACAATATAAATGCCGAGAACAATAAACATAACTCCGTTCACAAGAGCACTGATGCCTGTGTTTTCAACGGATGATGTCAAAACAGCACCGACACCGTATGAAAGTGAAACAGCGGCAGCGGGCATACCGTAAATAAAGCAGGCCTTAACTGGGTTTCTGCCCTTTACCCTTGAAACAACCATTGAACTTGAGAAAAGGTAAAGTGTGATGAAAATGTAGCAGAAGAGCGGTGTCATATCGCTTGCTGAGATTGAAACCTTTGTTGCGGCGAGAAATTCCGTAACGAGTTCACTGCATCCCCAGAGTGCCGGGAAAACAAAAAACATCGACACATTTGATACGATTGATTTGCCTGAAAAATGCACCTTGCCGATCATAATCATAGCAATAGCCGCAGGAATTGAGAACAGAGCCGCAATGATGCTCAAAAGATAATTATCCGTGTTACCCGGAGTTGCGTTAATCAAAGCCAAAAATGACGAACCGACAATCGCAATACCCGAAATTACTGCAAACACACCCGAAACAAAATTCTTTTTAACGGGATATACAGGAGCCGTCTTTCTGTCAAAAAGGTTAATTAAAACACAAACCGCAAAAAGCCCGAGTATGATTTCAATTATGAAATAGTTAATGCCCGACTTGTTCATGCCGAACAACAATCCGTTGCCGTCAACTGCGAACATACTCATAATTTTAAGACCTATAGCAGCTATTACAGCCGGAATAAATGGTATAACTGAATATTTGGTTTTCATAAAAATCTCCGTTTCTGTACCGTAACAAGACAATTTTAAAAAACGACTTTGTTACACGATTATTGATATGCCGCCGAAAAATCAAACAGCAAAAACAAATACAAAATGAATTGTAAGTAATTATTATTTCGAATCAATCATATATTATTTTAAGCCAACATAACCGTTATGTCAAGAAAAAATAAGTCACAAAATACAATAGTATTATTTATTTTTTTGTGTGAAATAAAGGAGCATGGTAATGAAGGAAAAATTAATTGCAGTTGTCCTTCTGTTGATTCTCACGGCAATCCTCCCAATTGCAGTTTCAAAATGTTCTGAACGGTCTTTTGCAAAACCGACAGTTTCAACATCCGATACCACCGAAAAGCCAAAAGATTCGGGTGAAATTCTCTGTGCATTGACGGCAGGATTGTATAAGGACAGCTACTCTGCCGAAACACTAAAGGCGATTGCAATTCTTATGAACACAAATTACAAAGCTAATCCCGATTCTTTCAAGGCAAACGATTTTCTGTATGAAGAAAACACATCGGGAAGTATAAAGGATGTTTACGGTGAAATAAAAAAAGCCGCTGAGAGTGCAAAAAACAAAACGCTCCGCAAAAACAGCGAAGCGTTGTTTGTTCCCTATTCCGAAACTTCAAACGGTACTACATACAAAAACGAAAATTACAAGTATATTCACAGCGTTGCATCTCCGTGGGATTGTTACCAAACCGATTTTGACGCAAATGCCGAATGTGTCGGAGTGAGTCTTTCGGGAATTGATTACCTTTGCAAAAACGGCTACAGTGCCGAAGAAGCATTGCTGTGGTATCTTCCCGATTTTGAAATTGCTGACGATTAATTTACATAATAAGACGCAATATGTCTGAGTTTATCCCTTGCCTTCATAATGTGACGAGAAACCGTTGACGAGTTGACTCCCAGCTCTTTTGCAATCTCCTTTTCCTTTTTGCCGTTGAGATAGTAATCTACAATACAGATTCTCTGTCTTTCGGTAAGCTCGTTCAGAACAGCCATTGAAAGAATTTTCTTCATCTTATCACGGGAATTTTCATTTGTACTGCCGTGCCAAAATCCCGAATCCGACATTAATCTGTGTTTATTGTTGTCTGTAATATGTATAAATTCTCTTTTCATTTTATCATGCTCCGTAATATCTATCCATAAGATGATTTGAAATGTGAATGCATTCATTATAATAAATCTTGTATTTTGCAATTTTCAAATCAAGTTCTTTTTTGTTGATTTCCGATTTGCCTCTTTTTTCTGCTTTGAGTCTGTCGATAACATCCTGAATGCTGTCGGCAGTATTTTTATATTCCATTGACCATTCAAAATAATTAACCATACCGATATCCTTTCCTTGATTTTATTCATTTAGAAGGTCGGCGGGGCTTTTAACCTTCTAATTCCATTATACAGAACATATCGAACAAATTCAAGAACATTTGTTCGATATTATAAGTGACATACAATCACTGTCCCTTTGTATGGACTATGCTCTGTTTTTCAAAATTTCTTTGTTTATGACATATAATTCGGATAATCAACAAAAAGATTTTGTGTTTTTACCAAAATTTTGGTGTGTAAATCAATTACAAAAGCATAATAAAAAGTGTATAATAAGAGTAATCGTGCAGCATTGAATGGCATAAGTCCGGATTTTCAATGCTGCACATTTTTTGTGTCAAAAACATCGGAGGTTATATAATGGAAAAAACGCAAAAAATGAATAAAATGGGAACTGAAAAAATAAGCAGGCTTTTGCTTACTATGGGTGTTCCGATGATAATTTCAATGGTTGTACAGGCTGTGTACAATATCGTTGACAGCTACTTTGTAAGCTGTATGAAAGATCCGAATATACCCGCACTCGGTGATTATGCGGTAAATGCACTCACGCTGGCATTTCCTGTTCAGATGCTTATGGTTGCGGTCGGAGTCGGTACGGGAGTCGGCATCAACTTGATTTTGTCAAGAAGTCTTGGTGAGGGCAATAAAGAAAAGTGCAGTAAAATTTCGGGCAACTCAATTTTTCTTGCACTTTGCACCTGTGTTGTATTTGTGCTTTTCGGAATTTTCGGAGTTGACGCATACATAGCCTCACAAACAAGCAATCCGATTATCACATCAATGGCTGTTTCATATCTGAAAATCTGCACCTACAGTTCACTGGGCGTTAGTATGTACATGATTTTTGAAAAGCTGTTACAGGCAACGGGATATACAATGCAGACAACAGTTGCACAGATTGTCGGTGCGGTTGTGAACATGATACTTGATCCGATTATGATTTTCGGTTGGTGCGGTTGCCCGAAGCTTGGTATTGACGGTGCTGCTATTGCAACGGTTATAGGTCAGTTCATTTCATTCTTTATTGACGCATATTTCTATTTCAGATGCAATTCAAAGCATTTCAACACATCATTAAAGTATATGAAACCCGAAGGCAGGATTATCAGGCAGATTTATCAGGTTGGTATCCCCGCAATTATTATGCAGGCGCTTATGTCGATTTTGACATACAGCATTAATGTTATTTTTGTAAGAGTTTCAACGGATGCGGTTACGGCTTACGGTATTTACTACAAAATTCAGCAGTTTGTATTTTTTGCCGCATTCGGCATGAACAATGCGATGATTCCGATTATAGCGTTCAACTACGGCAAACAGGATAAAAAGCGAATAAACGACAGCATTAAATACGGACTTATTTACACGGTATCAATTCTTTGTGCAGGAATTATAATTCTTCAAATTTTTGCAAAACAGATACTCGGAATATTCTCGCTTACAGAATCAACAACCAAACTTGCAATGCTTGCAATTAGAATTATCACACCCGGATTTATATTTGTCGGTGCTAACATTGCGTATCAGGGAATTTTTCAGGCACTCGGCAACGGTGTGCATTCGCTGATACTTTCGCTTGTACGACTTATTGTTGTTCCTCTGCCCCTTGCATACATCTTTTCATGCTTTGATTTTGCATCTTCAATAATCTGGATTGCATTCCCTATCGGCGAAGCTGTAGCCTTTATCGTTGCACTTATTTTTATGGCAAATATCCGCAGGAAAAAGATTAATCCAATTAAAAATGGTGTTTAACAGTAAAAACAATATTTCTTATTGATTTACTTTTTGTTTATTTTGTATAGAGCCAATTATTAAAATCATCGTTTTTGTCGGGTAATTTAAGATTCTAAAAAAATACTGCACAAACATCTTCTTGATTTTTTGTACAGTTTGTCTTTTCGACTGTATGAATATTAGAATTGCACCCTCTCACCTTGAATTTACCACTAAAAATCGGTATAATATAAGACAATGGACAGAGATAAAGTTCAAAACTTTAATCTTACCTGTTCATTACATATTCGGCAAAAATGTTTGCTTCTTTATTGAAACATTCATTTTCATAAAACACACAATCGCGAAAAGGATCGTCATTTGACGGTCTTTTTTGCGTTTGAAAAAAATTCATAATTACATAATTTCTGCATAAAAATCGGAGCCGTGAAAAATCACGACTCCTTTTTTGCTTTATCTTATTTTTTCAGTATAATCAAGTGCTATCCAGCCGGCACCGCTTTTGAGTTTGCCCCACTTGGCTGCACCTGCACCCGACTTTTCATCGACTATCGTGTACGCTCCACCCTTTGGAACAGCGCCGTTCACATCGTAATTTGTACCAGGACCTTTACGGATATTCACGCCGTTTGACGAGGTTATTCTCACGATATAACGCCTGAAAGCTTTATCCGAACCCGCTTTTGAACTGTCTGAGCCTGCAGAGTCAGTTTTGTATTTCACATCAAAATAATTGCACATACCCTTACAGATTGCCTCTCCGATTGCAACTGTATTCTTGCGTATCCAATCCGAGCCTGTCACAGTGTCGTGAAATTCACACTCAACATACACGGTTAATGCCTTCGGCACATTGATTTCGTAGAGATCGGTTTTGTAGCTGACCGAATCGTCCTTACCCGGTGAGATTGCTCCGAGGGCAGACTTCACAGCCTCGGCGGCCTTTCTGCCGTTTGAGTTCAGGCAAAACACTCTTGTACCGCCCGTATATTTGCCGTTAAACGCATTAGTGTGGATCGGCATATGAATGTCTGCTCCAAACTTATCTGATTCGGGACAGCGTGTCTGCATAAGCGTTCCCGACTTTGCGACCATAACATTGAACCCGCAACGCTTGAGCGCTTTGGCTGCTGCGGCGGCAATTTTGTCGCACTGAGCCATTTCATTCGTACCGCCCGTTGCATAGGTGTTGCCGTTTTGGTTTGACGGACTAAGATATATTTTTTTACTCATTGTCTTTATCTTCTCCCTCTTTTAAATTCATTACTGCCGATGCACCTGCCGCAACAGCCGCAACAGCAAGACCGATGAGAGCGTTCTTTACAACATCACCGTCGTTAAAATCAAGGCCGCCCAAAGCGAGCGTTACATTGGTGATAACATAACCGAGAGCAGTCTGAATAAATGTTCTGAACGCTCTTTTTAAACACGGTTTTTTTAAGCATATTTTTATTTTACTCATTATATTATATTTTCCTTTCCTTGTTTTGTTCGTTTTCCAAATCCGCTATTCTGTGTTCCGCTGTTTTGATTTTGTTGTCATTAACTGCCTCGTGCTGCTCAATAAGATATACACGCTCAACAAGATTATTATGCTTGTCAACCTTTTTTTCGAGCTGTTCAATGCGATAATTTGATAATCTTGACGCTGTAAAAATGCCTGCAAGTGAGCCGGCAAGAGTTCCTGCAAATGAAATCAACGCTATAAGAATTTGGTCTGTCAAAAAAATCACCTCCCACTTACAGGCTCAAAAAAAGGAGAAATTGCACTAAGCAATGCAATTTCTCCGAAATTTCTTTATATTTATTTTTTAAAACGATTATTTTTTCTTTATAAGAATTATAACAACGGTTTAAGATACTGTCCCGTAAATGATTTTTCAACCTTTGCAACCTGTTCGGGAGTGCCTTTGGCAACGATTGTACCGCCGCCGTCACCGCCCTCGGGACCGAGGTCGATAAGATAATCGGCTGTCTTGATAAGGTCAAGGTTGTGTTCAATTACAACAACCGTGTTTCCGCCGTCAACAAGAAGCTGAAGAACATCAACAAGTCTGTGTACATCGGCAATGTGCAAGCCCGTTGTCGGCTCGTCAAGAATATAAATTGTCTTGCCCGTACTGCGTTTTGAAAGCTCTGTTGCAAGCTTTACACGCTGAGCCTCACCGCCCGAAAGCGTTGTTGCAGGCTGACCGAGCTTTATATAACCAAGACCTACTTCATACAGGGTTTTCAGCTTTCTGTAAATCTTCGGGATATTTGAGAAGAACTCCATTCCCTCCTCAACGGACATTTCAAGAACATCATTGATTGACTTGCCCTTGTACTTTACTTCGAGGGTTTCACGGTTATATCTCTTGCCCTTGCAGACCTCACACGGAACATAGACATCTGACAAAAAGTGCATTTCAATCTTGATAATACCGTCACCCTGACAAGCCTCACATCTGCCGCCCTTTACATTGAATGAAAATCTGCTTGGTGTAAAACCACGCATTTTCGCATCTGTTGTAGCGGCATAAAGCATTCTGATATCCGTAAACACACCTGTGTATGTTGCAGGATTTGAACGGGGAGTTCTGCCGATAGGACTTTGGTCAATGGCAATTACCTTGTCAAGATTTTCCATACCCTTGATTTCCTTGTGCTTACCGGGAATTGTCTTTGCTCGATTAAGGTCACGGGCAAGGGCTTTGTAAAGAATTTCGTTTACAAGTGAGCTTTTGCCCGAACCCGAAACACCTGTTACGCAGACAAATTCACCGAGCGGAATTTTAACATTGATATTTTTAAGGTTATTTTCAGCCGCTCCTCTGACTTCAAGGAAAAGTCCGTTGCCTTTTCTGCGCTTTTCGGGAACGGGAACTTTGCGTTCGCCCGAAAGATACTTGCCTGTGATTGAATTCGGACATTGCTTAATCTTTTCAACATCACCGACACAGACAATTTCACCGCCGTAAATACCTGCCCCGGGGCCTACATCCACAATGCAATCTGCGGCATACATAGTGTCCTCATCGTGTTCAACAACGATAACAGTATTTCCGAGGTCACGAAGTCGCTTTAAGGTTGCAAGAAGTTTTTCATTGTCACGCTGATGAAGTCCGATACTCGGCTCGTCAAGAATATACAGCACACCCATAAGCGAACTGCCGATTTGCGTTGCAAGGCGGATTCGCTGACTTTCACCGCCGCTGAGTGTTCCCGAGCTTCTTGAAAGAGTAAGGTAGCCGAGTCCTACGCTCTTGAGGAAGTTAAGTCTTTCGTTAATTTCTTTTATAATTTCAGCACCGATAATCTGCTCTTTTTCTGTAAGCTTGAGCTGACCTACAAAGTCGAGTGCGTCAATAACCGACATTTTGCAGAAATCGGCAATGTTAAGTCCGCCGACTGTTACTGCAAGGCTTTCGGCTGAAAGTCTGTCGCCGTGACAGAGATCGCACGGAATTTCTGCCATATACGAACGGATTTCATCCTTAATCCAGTTACTGCTTGTGTCATGATAACGGCGTTCAAGGTTGTTGATTATACCCTCAAATTTATGCTGATAAGTACCTCCGCCGTAAACCGATTTTTTATTGATTGTCAGCTCATCATCACCTGTGCCGTAGAGGATTTTGTCGATAGTTTCCTTCGGGAGATTTTCAAGCGGTTCATCAAGCGAAAAATTGTACTTTTTCGCTAAAGCCTCCATATACATTGCGGCAATTGTACTGCCTTCCATTGCCCAACCGCTGCCCTTGATACCGCCGTCACGGATACTTTTTGACATATCGGGAATAATTTTGTTCTCATCAATTTTGAGGAACACGCCGAGTCCCGTACACTTTGGGCACGCACCGAACGGATTGTTGAATGAAAACATTCTCGGTGAAAGCTCGTCAATGCTCACACCGTGTTCGGGACAGGCATATTTTTGTGAAAAAGTCACATCCTCATCGCCGTTGAAGTTCACCGTAACAAGACCGCCGCCAAGCTTTGACGCTGTTTCGATGCTGTCTGAAAGTCTTGACGCTATTTCAGGCTTGATTACAAGACGGTCAACAATGATTTCTATATTATGCTTTTTATTTTTCTCAATCGGAATATTTTCCGACAAATCATAGATGATCCCGTCAACTCTTGCACGGACATAACCCGATTTTCCGGCACTGTCAAGAACCTTTGCGTGTTCGCCCTTTCTGCCCCTTACAACAGGAGCCATAACCTGAATTTTCGTACCCGTTTCATAGGTCATAATCTTGTCGACAATCTGGTCAACTGTCTGCTGACGGATTTCCCTTCCGCAAACCGTACAATGCGGAACACCTATTCTTGCGTACAAAAGGCGGAGATAATCGTAAATTTCCGTAACCGTACCGACCGTTGAACGGGGATTCTTTGAGGTAGTTTTCTGATCGATTGATATTGCAGGCGAAAGTCCCTCTATGCTTTCAACATTAGGCTTGTCCATCTGACCGAGAAACATTCTTGCATAGGAAGAAAGGCTTTCAACATATCTTCTCTGTCCCTCGGCATAGATGGTGTCAAATGCAAGCGAGCTTTTGCCCGAACCCGAAAGTCCTGTAATTACGACAAGTTTGTTACGGGGAATTTCAACATTTACATTTTTGAGGTTATGCTCTTTTGCACCTCTCACAATAATTTTATCCTGTGCCATTTCATCTACCCTTTACTGTGTCAAACACCTGACACAACTTCATACATTCGTTTAAATTTTGATTCATATACACGCATAGCCTCTCATTGCGAGAGGCTATGTTTATTTGATATTAACCTTCTGTGGACTCGTCAACCTTTGTTTCGGCTGAGGGTTCTTTGTCGGCAGTTTCCTGCTCAACTTCTTCGGGTTCTTTATATGTGCCGTTCATTACGGCAGTAAAGTCCTCGCTGCCCATCTTCTCATGCTTGATAAGATATTTTGCAATATCGTGGAGCTTATCCATATTATCGCTGAGAATCTTAGTAGCGTCGCCATATGCCTTGTTGACCATATCAAGAACAAGCTGATCAATTTTAGCGGCGGTAGCCTCGGAATAATCCTGAGTTCTGCTGCCCATATCTCTGCCGAGGAATACGGAATTGTTGTCTGTGCCGTAGCATACACAACCGAGTTCCTTAGTCATACCGTACTTTGTAACCATTGCACGGGCTGTTTTTGTAGCCTTTTCAATATCGTTTGACGCACCTGTTGAGATGTCATCCATAATAAGTTCTTCGGCAACTCGACCGCCAAGACTTACAACGATATCCTCATACATACCTCTGCGTGAGTTGTATGACTTGTCCTCACTCGGGAGCGGCATTGTGTAACCGCCTGCCATACCTGTCGGAATAATTGAAATCTCGTGAACAGGATCCTGAGTTTCGAGCTTATCAAAGAGAATTGCGTGACCAGCCTCATGATAGGCTGTGAGCTTTTTCTCTTTCTCACTCATTACTTTGCTCTTTTTCTCTGCACCGACAACAACCTTGACTGTTGCCTCCTTGATTTCGTCCATAGTAATGGCTTTTTTATCTTTTCTTGCGGCAAGAAGTGCGGCCTCATTAAGAAGATTTTCAAGGTCTGCACCTGTAAATCCGGCTGTTGTTTTAGCAATAGTCTTGAGATTTACATCGGGCGCAAGCGGTTTCTTCCTTGCATGAACCCTGAGGATAGCCTCACGGCCGTTTACATCGGGATAGCTTACAACAACCTGACGGTCAAATCTGCCCGGACGCATAAGAGCCGGATCGAGAACATCGGGTCTGTTAGTTGCGGCAATAAGGATTACACCTTCATTTGCACCGAAACCGTCCATTTCAACAAGCAACTGGTTAAGAGTCTGCTCACGCTCATCGTTGCCACCGCCAAGACCTGCGCCTCTCTGGCGACCTACGGCGTCAATCTCATCAATAAAGATGATACAAGGTGAGTTTTTCTTTGCCTGATCAAAGAGGTCACGAACACGGGACGCACCGACACCGACAAACATCTCAACAAAGTCTGAACCTGAAATTGAGAAGAACGGCACACCTGCCTCACCTGCAACAGCTCTTGCAAGCAATGTTTTACCTGTACCGGGAGGGCCTACAAGGAGAACGCCCTTTGGTATTCTTGCGCCGAGTTTGTTATACTTTTCAGGAGCCTTGAGGAACTCAACAACCTCTGCAAGCTCTTCCTTTTCTTCGTCGGCACCTGCAACATCATCAAATGTTGTCTTGCGCTTTTCATCGTTTGTATTCTTAATCTTGGCTTTGCCAAAGCTCATTTCCTTGCCGCCAAGACCACCGCCGCCCATTTTCTTCATAATGAGCACCCAGGCAACGATGAGAATAATCATAATGATTAGTGTCGGAATCATTTCCATAAGTATGGAATTATCCGTTGCACGGGTAAGGTTATGCGGAATTTCATCAGTTGACGCCGGATTGTAGTACGGCTTGATGTCATCAAGGAAACGCTGAATATCGGCAAGCTGTCCTTTTACAACAATCTTTGATTTTTTGCTGTTTGACTGGGTTTTCTGCTGTTCGGTTGCGGGCTGAGTAGCAGTTGTTGCAGATTGAGAGTCGGAATCGGTTGATTTGATAGGACTCATACCCTCTTTAAGGGTAATTTCAATCTGACCTGAACCGTAGTCAATGTTAAAGCTGTCAACCATATCCTGAACAAAATACTGCTCAAGCTCCGAGGTTTTCGGTGAAGTTGACTTATTTGTGCTCAGCACAGCCGCTGTTATAATGATTATCAGAATGGGAATTCCGAGATAAAGCAGCAGATTGCGCACTTTCTTTTTATTGTCCAATGCTGTCACTCCTCTGTATAGTATTATTTTTCCGAGGTGGAAATATGTAATGCCACGAAAATTTGCGGCTTATTTTCGCATTAAAATCACGAATAAACTGACGGCTTTAATACGCCTACATAAGGAAGATTTCTGTACTTTTCGTCATAGTCAAGACCGTAGCCGACGATAAATTCATCCGGAATTACCGCACCTGCGTAGTCAATATGGATATCGGCAACCCGTCTGTCCGGCTTGTTAAAAAGTGTACAGAGCTTTACTGATTTTGCCTTCTTGGCTTTGAGATATTTTGTGATAAAGTCAAGAGTATTGCCTGAGTCGATAATATCCTCAACAATGAGAATATCCTTGCCCTCAACAGACTGGGAAATATCCTTCTGAATATTAACTCTGCCTGAGCTTACAGTACCACTGCCGTAGCTTGAAGCAACGATAAAGTCGATTGAAAAATCAAGATTAACCTTTCTCATAAGGTCAACCATAAAGGCAACGCTGCCCTTGAGCAGACCGACCATTATAAAATCTTTGTCATTATAATCTTTTTCAATCTGTTTTGCAATAGTGTTCACAATATTTTCAATATCTTTTTCCGAATACAGAATTTTTTCAATATCCTTATGCATAATTAACCCTCTTTGTCTATATTTATGAGTAATTTTTCGGTTTTTTCGGTGTCATCTGCCTTTCCCTGCAATGAAACACCAAGCTTTTCACACCACAAAACGGTGTCGGATACCGCAAGCAATAACAGCCTGTCCCTCATTTCGGACGGGATTTTCTGTTCGTTAAAAACCTTGCGGAGCGGTTTTGTGACCATGCGGTCCGGATATGTAAAACTGTCGCCTGCTCTGCGTGTGCGAAAAACAGGATTTTCGCCAAGTCGCTTTTTGGAAACGAGGTTATTTTGATTTGTTACTTTTTCGGTAATTTCATTTACCGTGTATATTTTTCCGTCATAAGAAAATGTCATATCATTCTTTAACGGAATTTCATTAAAATCGGGGATGTTTTTAGAACATACAAAGCGGAATATTCCCTGTTTTGAAACGGCTGTACATTGTTTTGACAGTTCAACGCTTCCTCCGTTTCTGATTATTTCACACAATAGTAGAATTGTTTTTCTTTCGGGAGAAATGTTGCAATTATTCTTTAACAGAATAAACAACATTTCCTTCAGAACGGCAGAATCAAGGCTCAACAGCTTTTTGCAGTCGTAGCCAAAATCACTTTTGCAGTCATGCACGGCTTTTTCGGCACATTTCTTAATGAAAGCAGCCGACTCTCCGGCATTTTCACTCAAGCCTAAAGCCGTCCGTTCAAAAGAAGGATTCAGCTTTTTAAGACACGGAATAATGTTATGCCTAATGTAATTTCGTGTGTAATCATCGGCAAGATTCGTACTGTCGGTAACATATTCAAGGTTGTTTTCCTCGCAATAGCTTTCAATGTCACCTCTCGAAAGTTCAATCAGCGGTCTGATTATGTTCCCCCGTTTTGGAGGAATTGCCGACAAGCCTGTCAAAGACGCACCCCTTGCAATGTTGAATATCAGCGTTTCGGCATTGTCGGATGCCGTGTGAGCGGTTGCAATCTTTGCACAAAGTTTTTGTGAAAGCTCTTCAAAGAAAGCGTAGCGGACATTTCTTCCGCAAAGCTCTTCGCTGATTTTCTGCTGTTTGGCAAGTGTGGGAACATCAACGCTTTTTATGAAAAGTTCCGTGTTAAATTTCTTACAAAGAATTTTGCAGAAATTTTCATCACGCTTTGCCTCATCACCACGGATATTGTGGTTGATATGAGCGGCATAAATCGAAAGATTGTATTTTTCTTTCAGAGAAACAAAAGCACTTAACAAAGCCGTGGAATCAGCTCCGCCCGAAAGTGCAACGATTACGCTGTCACCTTTTTCAAGCAAGCCGTATTTTTCAATGGTTGCTATAACACGGTTAAGCATCTCGGTTGTCCGTTCCCGTAAAGCGCATAAACTCGCCCTGCCAATGCAGTTTTACAATATTAGTTTCACCGTGACGGTTCTTTGCTACGATACACTCGCCCGAATTCATATCGGCTGTCGGTGCGGCAGAATCCTCTCCGCCCTCTTTGTCATAGTAGCCCTCACGATAAAGGAACAGTACGATATCGGCATCCTGCTCGATAGAACCCGAATCTCTCAGGTCGGCAATCTGCGGTCTGTGGTCATCACGCTTTTCTGCGGCACGGGAAAGCTGTGACAGGGTGATTACGGGAACATTCATTTCCTTTGCAAGAATTTTCAGATTTCGTGTGATTTCCGAAATTTCATTTACACGGCTGTCAATCTTTCTGCCGCTCGACATAAGCTGAAGATAGTCGATTACAACGAGGTCAAGGTTGTGAAGTCGGCGAAGTCTTGACTTCATCTCAGGAATTGTAATACCCGGAGTATCGTCAAGATAGAGGTCGGTTTTGCTGAGAATATCGCTTGCGGGGATAAGTCTTGACCACTCCTCCTCGGTAAGCTGACCTGTTCTCAATTTTGTACCGCCGATAAGCGCCTCACTTGAAAGCAGACGGCTTGCAAGCTGTTCCTTTGACATTTCAAGAGAGAAAAACGCAACGGTCTTTTTTGACTTGCACGCAACATTTCGTGCAATATTGAGTGCGAAACTCGTTTTACCCATACCCGGTCGGGCGGCAAGAATGATGAGGTCGGAACGGTTAAGTCCCGTAATCATTCGGTCAAGGTCGCCTATGCCCGTTGGGATAGGTTTCATACTGTTGTCGGTTTCGCTGTTGAGTGCGTCAAGTCGGTCAAAAGTCTGTAAAATTACCGAGTTGATACGCTCAAGACCGTGCTTTTCATTGCCCTGTCTGATGTCAAAAATCTTCTGTTCTGCCGAATCAATCAGAACCGAAGGATCCTCGTTGCCTGCAGTTGCGTCATCAATAATTTCACGGGACGCCGTAATAAGTCTGCGAACATTGTACTTTTCCGCAATAATCTTCGCATACTCCTCGGCATTTGAAATTGACGGACAATTGTTGACAAGATCCATAAGATAGGTTTTTCCCGTTGTCTCGTCAAAAGCCTTATTCTGTTTTAATTTTTCAAGCAGAGTGACAAAGTCGATGCTAAGGCCGAGTCCGATCATCTCCTGCATCTGTGCAAAAATCAGCTTGTGCAAAGAAACATAGAAATAATCGGGGCTTTTCAGGGTATCAACAACCTTGTCAAAGGTGTCGCTTTCAAGAATGATTGCACCTAAAACCGCTTGTTCCGCTTCGGGGCTGTACGGCAGATGAAGTCCGTCATAACTGCCCGCAAAATTTAAATCAGCCATTTCTACTCCTGTTTATTATGCCTCGGATACCTGAACATCAATCTTTGCAGAAACGCCTGTAAAGAGCTTTACCTCTGCGTGATATGTACCGAATTCCTTAATGTCGCAGTCAAGAACAACCTTGCGCTTGTCAACATCAATGTTGTACTGCTTTTTGATTTCTTCGGCAACCTGCTTTGAAGTTACGCTGCCGAAAAGTCTGCCGCCCTGTCCTGCTTTTGCAGTCATCTTGAAGGTTTTGCCCTCAAGAGTCTTTTTGTCATGTTCTGCCTGAGCCTTTTGGGTTGCAATTTTATAATTTTTGGAATTCTCGGCATTCTTATATTCATTCATAGCCTGAGCGTTTGCCTCTTTTGCAAGCTTTCTCGGAAGGAGAAAGTTTCTTGCATAGCCGTCAGATGCTTCAACAAGCTCGCCTTTTTTGCCGAGTGATTTTACATCCTGCATTAAAATTACTTTCATAACCAATCAACCTTTCTTACGAGTTTTCCTCATCATCAAGTGTGTTGTCAATTTCAGACAGCAACTGTTGATAAGCAAGCTCTTTTGTAGTGTTTTTAAGCTGTGTCGCCGCCATGGTCTGATGACCGCCGCCGCCAAGCTTTTCCATTATAATCTGAACATTAACATTACCGTAGCTTCTTGCTGAAATGTTAATTTGACTGTTGTCTTCAAAAAGAACGAAGGATGCGTCAACACCTTTGAGGTTGAGCATTTCATCAGCCGCCTGAGCCGACGCAAGCCTTATATCGCCGTCACCGCTCGGCGCAATCGAAATCGCACAGCCACGGTAAACATGAGCCTTGCACACAATGTCAACCTTTTCACGGTAGGTTTCGATATTATCGGAAAACATACCCTTTACGGTGAGCGTGTTTGCACCCCTTTTTCTCAGATAAGCCGCCGCCTCAAATGTGCGCACGCCTGTTTTAACGGCAAAATTCTTTGTGTCAAGTGTAATGCCTGCAAGCATTGCGTCTGCCTGAACATATGTGAGCGGAGAATCATCAAGACAGCTGATTATTTCACTGCACATTTCACAGGTTGAAGACGCCGAGGGTTCGTGGCAGAACACAAGAGCGTTGTTTATGTAATCAACCGCCTTTCTGTGGTGGTCGATAATGATAACCTTTTTACATTTTTCGTAGAGCTCCGTACTTTCAAGAGAACGCTTTAGGTGCGTATCAACTATGATAAGAAGCGACTTCTGGGTAAGTCCCGAAAGAGCGGCTTCCGGAGAAATGAATATATCAGTGTCGAGTTTTTCATCAGTATATTCAATGAGCTGTTTTGCCATTGAGGTTTCTCGGTTAATGACAACCTTTGAATAACGCTTGAAAGTTTTCTCCATTATGCATTGAAGTCCGATTGCCGCACCTACACAGTCAAGGTCGGAAAACTTGTGTCCCATAATAAAGATCTTGTCGCAGTCGGCAACAACACGGCTGATTGCGTTTGCAATAACTCTCATACGCACCTTGCTTGCTTTTTCCGCTGCGGCAACCTTTCCGCCGAAGAACTCGTATGTATTGTCTTTTTTAATGACAGCAACCTGATCGCCGCCTCTGCCCAGTGCCATTTCAAGGGCTTTTCTTGCGTTGAGCTCGCTCTCTTTGATGTTATTATAACCTCGGCAAAGACCTACCGAGATTGACGCACTGTGGTTGTTTATCGTAATTCCTCGGATAGTTTTAAGAATCGGAAACTTATCGGCTGCCATTTTTTCAACATCGGCATCTCTGAAAATTATCATATAACGGTTGTTGCCGATTTTTTTGTAAAGAGCCGAATACTGCTCAGCCCACTTTTGCAGGCAAACTTCAATATCGAGCATTGCCTCGGAAAACGACTCGTCCGAGTTATCGGAAAAGTCCTCTGCATTATCAAAAACGGCAATCGCAACGCACGGCTTGGAAGCAAGATATTCCCTTGTAATCTGCTTGTAATAGGTGTTTTCGATAAATTCACAGACAGCGCCCTCGCCTGTAGAACGGCAATAAACCGTGTATTCTCTGCCGTCAATGGCAACATCACAGCCCTCACCCTTTTTCAGACAGTCAATTTCTTTTCCCGAAAGGTAGGCTTTGATATTATCGCCCTCTGCGCCCTTTCCGCCGCACATAGCCTTGCGGAATCGTGAATTGCACCATACAATGTCACCCTGTCTGCCTATAACGGCAACAGGGCAACTGAATTTTTCAAGGTACTCTTCGTTAATACCCTTTATACTTCCGACTATATTTTTTACCGTACTTTTTACATAGCTTGTAAATCGCAATGAAGTTATAAGCACAACGGTTAAGGAAAGAACAGACACACCGAGTTCGATATAGAACACAACAGGCGAATAGTCATAGCTGACAACAGCCATGGCAAACATTATCACCGAAAAAATTATGAACCACGGTGTAAGCGTCCAATTTCTTTTTCTCATGTCAAACCTCTGTTAATAACAAAATAGCAAAAAATAAATCAGCGAATAATACTTAAACCTCCTGAAGAATAGGAAGAATCATCGGAGCTCTCCGTGTACGCTGACCGATAAGCTTTGAAACATCATCCTTGATTCTGTTCTTAATAATGCCCCATTCGTGAACATTATTTTCTGCACAATCCTCAAGAATTGCAAGAGCGGTCTGCTTGACCTCTTCAAGAAGTCTTTCGCTCTCACGAACATATACAAATCCTCTTGAAACAATATCGGGACCGCTGATAACATGACCGTCATAAACATCAAGAGAAGCAACAATAATGATAAGTCCGTCCTGTCCGAGGTGCTTTCTGTCACGAAGAACGATACTTCCGACATCACCAACACCAAGACCGTCAACGAACACCTTGCCTGCCTGAACGGGCGGAAGCTCTTTCATATAATCCTCGTTGATTTCAAGAACGCTTCCGACATCACCGATATAAATGTTCTTGCGTTCCATACCGAGAAACATTGCAAGGTCGGCATGTTTTCTGAGGTGTTTCTGTTCGCCGTGAACAGGGATAAAATACTTTGGCTTTACAAGCTTCTGCATGATTTTGAGTTCCTCCTGACAGGCATGACCTGAAACATGAACTTCATACATTGACTCATAAATTACCTTACAACCCTTTTTAAGAAGTTCGTCAACAACATTGCCGACTGTTTTCTCATTACCGGGAATCGGATTGGCAGAAATTATGATAAAATCACCCTCACCGACCATTACCTTGCGGTGGTCTGAATATGCCATTCTTGAAAGTGCGCTCATCGGCTCGCCCTGACTGCCTGTTGTAACAAGAACAACCTGCTGCGGCATATATTTGTCGAGCATATCAAGGTCAATAAGAATATTTTCGGGAAGATGCAGATAGCCGAGTTTTTGGGCAACATCCATATAGTTGACCATACTTCTGCCCGAAAAAGCAACCTTTCTTCCGTACTTTTCTGCACAGTCAATAATCTGCTGAACACGGTTTACATTTGATGCAAAAGTTGCAATTATAATTCTGTAATTTTCCGCACTCTTGAAAAGATTGTCAAGGCTGTCGGATACAGTTCTTTCCGTAGGGGTGTATCCGGGTCTTTCGGCATTTGTACTTTCCGAAAGAAGTGCAAGAACACCTTCGTCACCCACTCTTGCAAAGCTTGAAAGGTCAATCATATCACCCGTGATAGGTGTGCAGTCAATCTTGAAGTCGCCCGTGTGAACAATAGTACCGCCCGGAGTGTGAATTGCAAAAGCAACAGCATCGGGAATCGAATGGTTTACATGAATGAAGTCAATCTTCATACAACCGAGCTTTATTGACTGACCTGCATTTATTACATTAAGCTGAGATTGATTGTAAAGACTATGCTCCTTGAGCTTGTTGCCTACAAGACCGAGCGTAAGCGGTGTACCGTAAATCGGAACATTCACCTTTGAAAGAAGAAAAGGCAAACCGCCGATGTGATCCTCGTGACCGTGTGTAAGGATAATACCCTTAACTCTGTCAGCATTCTGTTCAATATATGTGAAATCCGGAATTACAAGGTCAACGCCGAGCATATCCCCGTCAGGAAATGCCATGCCGCAGTCGATAATAATTATATCGTTTTCACATTCAACAAGGGTGATGTTCTTACCTATTTCGTTAAGACCGCCGAGAAATGCAATCTTAATTGACGGCTTCTGAGCATTCTTTTTGGGATAACCCTTTGACTTTGACGGATATTTCTTTTTGCCGTAATTTGACTTTCCGTTCGATTTCGGCTGAAATCCGTCATCATTTTTCTTATAGTAAGCGTTGTAGGAGTTTTTACCCGAACCGCTCTTTTTTGAAGCATTGTTTTTAGAGTATTGCTTCACATTCTTTTTGCCTTTTGAGTACCTTGACTGTTTAAGCATAAAGTTTTCGTTCCTCTTTTCTGTACTCACAAATCTACCTCCGTTTTCTGAAATATGTACTGAATAAAAGAAAAATAAATATATCAAAGACCTCTGAGCGCCCGTGAGGTCTTAATTTATTTATAAAATAAATTCTCCGTTCTGATAACGGTGAACATCTGTATTTATAATAATATCCGCAAAACATACGAATTTTATTCCCGTAATTATGGCAACACATAGCTACCCTATCATAGTTTTTTATTTTATTTTACCGCATATCCTACCGCAATGTCAAGAAATTTTCATAACAAACACAAAATCCAAGGCTTGCAATCCGCATAACAAAGGCAATTTTATGCATAAAAATTTGAAATTTCCGTAAAATAAAACCCGTAAGCGATTTTTTTAATTGCAATATTATGTATAAATTTCAAAATTTGCTCAAACACCTACCAAAGTTATCAGAATTATATCAAATAATGGGTTGCAATTGTCGTTTCAGCGTATTATAATCTATAGTGCGGATTTTAATATTTTGAATAATTAGTACACTCTGAATTAAAGGAGAATTATTTTTGAAACAAGTTGAAATTTTTACAGACGGTGCTTGCAGCGGAAATCCCGGACCCGGCGGTTGGGGTGCTGTTTTAAGATATAACGGTCACGAAAAGGAAATTTCAGGCGGTGAGGCAAACACAACCAACAACCGCATGGAGCTTTCGGCTGTTATCAACGCACTTGCTTTGCTCAAAGAACCGTGCAAGGTAACGCTTTACAGCGACTCGCAGTATGTTTGCAACGCACTAAAACTCGGTTGGGCTAAAAAGTGGAAAGCAAACAATTGGATGCGTAATAAAAAAGAAAAGGCTTTGAATCCCGAACTTTGGGACAGGCTTCTTACCCTGTATGATACTCACGAGGTTGAAATTGTGTGGGTAAAAGGACACGCGGGTCATCCCGAAAACGAGCGTTGCGACCGACTTGCCGTTGCAGCCGCAAAACAATTTGCATAACAATAAACTTATATAAAGGTGGATATAAAATGAGATATGTTTATGCCGACAACTCGGCTACTACAGCACTTTCGCCGAAGGTGCTTGAAAAAATGATGCCATACCTCACCGAGGTTTACGGAAACCCGTCAAGCATTTATACAATCGGTGCAAAGGCAAAGGCTGCCGTAGAAACTGCAAGAGAAAACATTGCAAAGAATCTCGGTGCGGCTAACCCGAATGAAATTTACTTCACCTCAGGCGGAAGTGAATCCGACAACTGGGCACTCAAGGGTGTTTGTCACGCTCTCAAGGCAAAGGGCAAAAAGCACATCATTACTTCAAAGTTTGAGCATCACGCTATTCTTCACACATGTGAGGCTCTTGAAAAGGAAGGTTTTGAGGTTACTTATCTTGATGTTTACGAAAACGGTATCGTTCATCCCGAGGATGTTGAAAATGCAATTCGTGAGGATACGGCTATAGTTTCGATTATGTATGCAAACAACGAAATCGGTACAATTCAGCCGATTTCCGAAATCGGTGCAATTTGCAGAAAGCACGGCGTTCTTTTCCATACAGACGCAGTTCAGGCGGCAGGTTATGTGAAGATTGATGTTCAGAAAGAAAACATTGACCTTCTTTCAATGACAGCACACAAGCTCCACGGACCGAAAGGCTGCGGTCTTCTCTACATCAGAAAAGGCGTAAGAATTGAAAATCTCATATGCGGCGGTGCTCAGGAGAGGAACAAGCGTGCCGGTACCGAAAATGTTGCAGGTATTGTCGGTCTTGATGCCGCACTTCAGCTTGCAGTTGACGGTATGGACGAAAGAAACGCAAAGCTTGAAAAGATGCGTGACAGACTTATCGACGGTCTTTTAAAGATTGAGCGTTCAAGAATTAACGGTGACAGAGTTCACAGACTCCCCGGCAATGTCAATATGTGCTTTGAGGGCATTGAGGGTGAAAGCCTTCTTTTAAGACTTGACCTCAAGGGCGTTTCGGCATCATCGGGTTCTGCTTGTACATCGGGCAGTCTTGATCCGAGTCATGTACTTCTTGCAATCGGTCTTCCCCACGAAATTGCTCACGGCAGTATGCGTCTTTCATTCTCTGACGACAATACAGAGGAAGATATTGATTATATTCTTGAAATCGTTCCCGAAATTGTTTCGTACCTCAGAAGTATGTCACCTCTTTGGGAAAAGATTAAAAAGCAGGAAGCTCAGGGTTGATTGACAACCCGTTAAAATTCGTATAGAATTGAATAGATATTCGGCAACAATATATTCAGGAGGATTAAAATGGCTTATTCGGAAAAAGTAATGGATCATTTCGCTAATCCGAGAAATGTAGGCGAAATTGAAAACGCAGACGGCATCGGCGAGGTCGGTAACTCAAAATGCGGCGATATTATGAAAATGTACATTAAGGTTGATAACGATATCATCACTGATGTAAAATTTAAAACATTCGGCTGCGGTGCGGCTATTGCAACAAGCAGTATGGCAACAGAGCTTATCAAGGGCAAGTCAATTAATGACGCTCTCAAGCTCACAAACAAGGCGGTTATGGAAGCTCTTGACGGACTTCCGCCTGTCAAGGTTCACTGCTCTGTTCTTGCAGAACAGGCAATCAAGGCAGCTGTTTCGGACTACTACAAAAGAAGAGGCGTTGATCCCGAGCCAATCGTGGGCAATGTTCCCGAATGTGACAGCTGTGGCTGTGAAGGCTGATTAACTTAAAATCATACATCTGCCCGACTCCGTAAAAGTCGGGCATTTTTGTGCCGCTCCCGATTATACCGTGGGATTAGTTGAACAAAAAAACGATTGAAATCCGAAAGGAAATCAATCGTTTTTTATTTGTGTGATTATTATTTTTGCAATATATCAGCCGATTGCGGCATTAAAGATTTTTTCGCTGTTGTTCATCAATCTGTCAACCGCCTGCCGACCGCATTTTTTGGCAATACATTCGATTGCATCGGAATAAAGCTCAGGTGTATTATGATTGAATGAATGTGCGTCCGTACCGATAATGTCGATAAGTCCTGCACTTACAAGCTTTAACATCCTGCGGCGTTTCATCATCGGAGCTTTCTTTGTGTAATTTGAAATATTTGTTTGAATGACAACACCGAGCCGTTTTAAATCTTCAATCACATCAGGATTGTCAACAAGAAAGCTGTAACGCTCAACATGAGGAATCACGGGAATAAGTCCCTGTTCGCTCATAAGCCTGTCGAGCATTTCATACGAATTGTCCGAAAATGTTGCATTATACGGAAACTCAGTGAGAATATAGTTTGAATTTCCGTAATTTATACCTTTGATATTTTCATTGTTGAAAAGATACTTTGTAACATAAACCTCTGTTCCGAGAACGATATTCATACCGTTCGGAATGTGCGGCTTGAATTTTTCAAACTTTTCCGCCCTCTCGGCAATAAAATCTTCAAGGCTGATTTCATTTGTATAAAAATGAGGTGTAAGACAAACATTCGTTACTCCCTGATTTTTAAGACAGGAGAGCAACTCCAGACTGTCCTCAATCGTTTTTGCACCGTCATCTATACCCGGAAGAATATGAGAGTGCATATCGAAAAGCTGCATACCGTTCACCAATTAAAGTGCCTCACAAACACGGTCGCCCATTTCGTCACAGCCAACCTTTGTGAAACCCTCTTCATAGATATCGGGCGTACGGTAGGTTTCAAGAACCTTTGCAACAGCTGCCTCAATTGCGTCTGCCGCCTCGCTCTGATCAAGTGAATAACGGAGCATCATTGCAACAGAAAGGATTGTAGCAAGCGGATTTGCGATATTCTGACCCGCAATGTCAGGAGCAGAACCGTGGATAGGCTCATAAAGACCGAGCTTGCTGCCCGAAAGGCTTGCAGATGCGAGCATACCGATTGAGCCGGCAATCATTGATGCCTCGTCAGAAAGAATATCACCGAAGATATTTGATGTGAGAATAACATCAAACTGACGGGGATTTCTTACAAGCTGCATAGCGCAGTTGTCAACATACATATGGTTAAGCTCAACCTCGGGATAATCCTCGGCAACTCTCTTAACTGTTTCTCTCCAAAGTCTTGAAGACTCAAGAACATTTGCCTTATCAACGCTTGTGAGCTTTTTATTTCTCTTCATAGCAAGGTCAAAAGCAACTCTTGCAATTCTCTCAACCTCACCGACTGTGTACATTTCCGTATCCCAAGCCGCAGGCTGACCGTTAACTTCTTTTCTGCCTCTTTCGCCAAAGTAGATACCGCCTGTAAGCTCACGAACAATCATAACATCGAGGTTGCCGCCGATGATTTCATCCTTGATAGGTGATGCACTCTTGAGCGGTCCGAAAATAACCGACGGACGAAGATTTGCGAAAAGTCCGAGTGCGCCTCTGATACCGAGAAGTCCTGCCTCGGGACGGTTGTTACCCGGCTGTGAATCCCACTTAGGACCGCCTACCGCACCGAGAAGCACGCTGTCAGACGCCTTACACTTTGCAACTGTTTCATCGGGGAGCGGAACACCTGTTGCGTCAATAGCACAACCGCCGAGAAGTGCCTCGTCATATGTAACGCCAAAACCGAATTTTTCAGCGGCACAATCAAGAACCTTTACAGCCTGATTTACGATTTCAGGACCGATACCGTCGCCCTTTAAAAGAGTAATTTTATAATCTGCCATTTTTATATCTCCTTAATCAATTGTTTATCAATGGATATTATCCCACAATATACGGCAAAAGATTGTAAACTGTGCTACAATTCTGCCAAAGTTTCAAAAAATCAGTCATTCTCCGACGGAAGCGGAATCGTCTGAAAAACTTCGCAGACTTTATCCCTCTGCCAAAGTACGGGAGTAACTCTGAGTGAATAGCCGAAACCGTTGTCCATTGTCCATTCAAACGGTTTTGCCTGCGGAAGTCCGTAGACTGCAAGCAAGGTCATAATAACACCGCCGTGAGTGACAATTACGCTTTCGGTAGTACCTGTTTTCATAAGTCCCTCAACAATGCTTTCAAACATTTTGCATACTCTGCGTGTAAAATCGGCATTGCTCTCCCCCCTCGGAGGTTTTACGGAAGAATCGCCTGCAAGCCACTTTTTAAAATCGGGATCGTTTTTCAGCTCATCGGCAGTTTTGCCCTCCCATTCACCGAAATTACATTCGGAAAGGTTGTCGATAACAAGCGGATTTTGTTCGGGATAAAGAATTTTTGCGGTTTCGGTACAACGCTTTAACGGACTTGTGAACACAACCTGCGTACCCGGATATTTATACTCATAATCGAGTTTTCTCAAATCCATTCTGCCCCTGTCGGAAAGCGGAGCGTCTGTTGTTCCGATATATTTCCCCGCAAGTGTATCATCAATCGAACCGTGTCTTATAAAATGAATTATGTATGATTTCATAACTTCTCCCATAAACCGACTTTCAGCAAATCGGCACTTGATTATTTACAAAAAGTAAATTTTGTATTATACTGTCTGTATAGAAAGTATATTGCTGTAAATGCTTTCAATGCACTAACTATGGACTATATATTATCAGAGCAAATTCTGCTTTGCTTTTTCTGACAATCAAGTTAATTATACTATCTTTAAAAATGAGGTGTCAAGTCTTGAACAAAGATTTTCCGAGAATTATAACATTTCTTCGTAAAGAAAGAGGGTTGAGTCAAAAACAGGTTGCAGGCGATATGGGAATTTCGCAGGCACTTTTGTCACATTATGAAAAGGGAATCCGTGAATGCGGTCTTGATTTTCTTGTAAAAACAGCCGAATACTACGGTGTTTCAACCGATTATCTTCTCGGCAGAACAGTACAGAGAAATTTCACAGCCGATCCTTTTGAGGCTGCCGAAAAAGAGGTTGTCATCAATACCGAAAAAGGCAGTATGATCAATAAAATAAACCGCAGTCTTTTGATGAACACCACCTCGGTAATCTACGATTTGCTTGCAAAAATCGGCAGCAAGCACCTTACAAACGCAGTCAGCAACTACCTTATGAGCGCCGAATATGTAATTTTCCGCACAATTTATAATTCCGAAAAAAATAACTCGCAAACTATGTTTTCACTTGATAAGAACCGCTACAGAAATCTCACGGACGCATCAATGATTCTTGACCTTGAACTCATCAACGAACTTATTGAAAACGATAAGCTTACCCTCACCCTCTCTCCCGATGTCATTTCGGTATGTTTTGAAAAAGATGCCCCGTCACTATTCAACCTAATTCAATATTCCGAAAGAAACATAAAAAATGTCTATGCAGGAAAAAGATGATTTTTAACTGCTTTTCAGAATAATAAGTTTACTTTCGTGCTACATATACGCTTATAATGTAGCATAGAAGTAAAGTAACACAACAAACAACGGTCGGTTGGCTTGGAGTTTTTCTCAAGCTGAACCGACCGTTTTGTTGTCTGTTTATTTTCTTTTATAGCATTTTCCGTATGTAATGCGGAATTATGCGTTAAGACCGAACGAGATTGATATTGCGTTATTTATTTCGTTCATAGAATTTTCATCAACAGTACCCATTTTTTCTTTGAGCCGTTTTTTGTCGATTGTTCGTACCTGTTCAAGCAAAACAACGCTGTCTTTGGCGAGTCCTGAGCTGTCGGCGTGCAATGGAATGTGGGTAGGCAAATTCGCCTTTGACTGCTGACTTGTAATTGCGGCGGCGATTACAGTCGGACTGAATCGGTTTCCGACATTATTCTGAACAATAAGCACAGGTCTGATTCCGCCCTGCTCAGAACCTACAACGGGACTCAGGTCGGCATAATAGATATCTCCTCTTCGTATATTCAAGGCTTTCACGCTCCAAATAATTGTTTACTTGTATTTTTGCCTTTCCAAAAGCTTTTATACAGCTATTACATAATATTTTTGAGCGTAAAATTTGTGAATCGGTTCAGCCGTTTGCATCTTTCACATCAGAAAGCACCATTTCGTAATCTTCGCCGTCAACGCTGATTTTGCTTATACAGCCCTTTGAATTTGTGCTGACAACGGCTTTGCCGAACGCTGAATCAAGTCTGTATGTACACACATCTTCGCACTTCCCCTCAAAAACCGCCCTTCCGTCTGCAATTCCGTATAAAATTTCTTTTGTAATATTCGGGAAACTGCTTTCGGGAATGTACGCTTCATCAGCGGAGCAAATCATATTCTCCCTTGAAATTTCAAGATCAGAACCCTTATATGTAACCGACAAACCGCTGACCGTGTTCGGAGAATCAAGCGAAATGTTGATGAGCTTTTTGCCGCTTGCCGACAGCTTTCCCGTGATGTTCATTTTTCTGTATTCACAGCTGAAATCGGCAATAAACGAGGATTTCAGAGAAAGATTTTCCTGCGGTTCATCACACCCCGTAATGACAAAAACAGGCATAACAAAAAGGACACATAATGTAATCAAGATTTTCCGTGCCATAAGACACCTCCCGATACATTATATGTCCCGTGAATTTTTTAATACATTGTACAAATAAGTGATTAATGCATTTTATCTCAATATCCGTGGTCAATATGCTGCCATTTTCCGCCTTTTGTTCTGACTAAAATCCAGTTCCAGTTATTATATGTGGAATTCGGATTTAATGATCCGTCGCCGCCTGATGAATCAACATCAAATGAAGATAACAGCACAATAACTTCATCTGCATTGTTCCTGTCGGCAAATTCCTGAAAATCGGTGCAGTAATCATCTCCTGCATAATAAATTTCCGTGAGGGTACAGCCGTTCCAATTGGCGTCGAACTCTTTTTCAATAGTATCAACAGCAGAGTTAATATCATCTGCGGAATAGATTTCAGAATCCACATCGTGAGTCTTTACTTTGCTTATATCTCCTCCGCAGGCACTCAAACCGATAACAAGAAATACACACATAACTAAACATAAAATTTTCTTCATCATTACTCCTTTCAAAATCGTCATCATTTTGGCAACTTTTTTTCGCAAAAAGATTCCCGTTTCTTACTTGTATTTTAAATCAAAATCCGCAACGCTTATATGCAAGGGGAATACAATTTATCAGGTCTGTAGGGAGCATTGAGATTTTGCCGTATTTTTCGGCGGCAATGTCGCCTGCAAGACCGTGGAGATATACTGCCGCTGCGGCTGATGAAAACGCACTTGCGCCCTGAGCAAGAATTGATGCGGTCATTCCTGCAAGCACATCACCGCTGCCGCCTGTTGCCATTCCCGAATTGCCTGTCGGGTTCACAAGCACCTTGCCGTTTGGCGAGGCAATTACCGTGCCCGCTCCTTTGAGAACGGTTACAACACCGTACTTCTGTGCAAAATCGAGGGCAACTCTCTCCCTTTCCGCATTTACAAGCGGAGTTGCAAGACCTGTAAGTCTTGACATTTCGCCCGGGTGAGGAGTAATTATAATCGGTGCTTTTTTCCTTAAAAGAATTTCAGGCTGTTTTGCAACACAATTGAGTGCGTCTGCGTCAAGCACAAGCGGTGTTGTGGAATTTTCTATTAAAGAAAATACAATTTTTAATGTATCGTCGCACACACCGAGTCCGCAACCGACAAGAGTTGCAGAGGATTTGCACGATTCGCTGACTAAAAACGGAACATTTACCTTTGAGATTCTGCCGTCTGCATTTTCGCTGAGCGGATAATAAACGCTCTCAAGAATCGTTTGGGCAACAATCGGGTAAATACTTCTCGGCAAGGCACATTTTGCAAGACCTATGCCCGTTCTTAACGCACCCTTTGCCGACATAACCGCCGCCCCTGCCATTCCGTAGCTGCCGCAAACGCAGAGCAATGAACCCAGAGTTCCCTTGTTTGCATCATCGGGGCGTTCAAAAATTGCACTTTTTACAACATTTACATCTGTTACTGTCATACAATCAACTCATTTTTCTTTTATAGAATAACTGAACCACAATATTCTTGTTGAGGTGCGGTTTCATACCGTTGAGAATATCCTCGTTCGGAGTAAAAACGAGAAGGCATCTGCCATATGCAGGACTGTTGAAAACGGCAAAATAGTTTTCGTCCTTGGAGTCAATATCTCTTGCGGCGATGAAAGTTTTGAGAAACCTCATCTTCTTGATTTCGGTATCGTCTTTTTCAAGTCTTTCAATCTCGTTAATCTGAACCTTGCACATGGTCTTTCTTTTGCGCAATGCAACAACCTTTGCAATTTCAAGCTCATTGCCCGAAACCGAATATTCAAAATCGACCTTCTGAATACTGAACACATACCAAACAACATAAATTCCGCCTACAAACACGAAAAAAGCCACATAGATAAGATATGCAATTGTTGCAAAAGCAAGTAAAAACAATGTTGTCGGTACTAAAATAAGCAAAAGCACCGAAACAATTTTTATAATCAGATTTTTAGGTTTGTTAACCCGTCTTACAACCTGTTCGTTAAAATTATTCAATGTATTTTCTCCTTTATGATTGATATTTCATATGATATCACAGGCTGTTGTATTTTTCAACAAAAGATACAAAAACTCTTGCAAAAAAAATGTTTTGGTGTTATCATAGAAAAAGATAACATGATGACGAAGAAAGTAGCGTTTGCGTTATACCGTCAAAGAGAATGTGTGCCGAGGCTGAAAGCATACAACGGTGTTGCAGGTGTGAAGTTCCCTTCCGAGTGGTGAGGTTGAAATTTTCAGTAGATCTCAACGGCTGACTCCGTTACAGGTTGTGAAAGTGTCTGCTTTCGGGAGTGTTTGCTTTGATGCAAAAATCAGGGTGGTACCACGGATTATTTCGTCCCTGCGTAATTGATTTTACGCAGGGCTTTATTGTTTTTACGGAGGTAATTTATGAACGAGAAATTATTAAGTTTAAAAGACGAAATCAAGTCAAGACTCGGCGAAACACAAGATTTGACCGACCTTGATAAAATCAGAGTTTCTTATCTTGGCAAAAAGGGCAGCATCACGGCTCTTTTAAAGGGTATGAAAGACCTTCCAAACGAGGAAAGAAAAACTTTCGGTGCTGAGGTAAACAAGCTTAAAGCACAGGCCGCACAGCTTATTGAAGAAAGACTTGCGGAACTTAAAGAAAAGGAAATTCAGCGTGAAATCACCTTGATGCCGCAGTTTGACATTACATCGCCTGTTGCGCTTGCAAGGGGTTCTTATCACCCAATCACCCTTGTTCAGAGAGAATGCGAAAAGATTTTCTCATCAATGGGATTTAACATTGAGGACTACTCCGAAATCGTAACCGACTACGAATGCTTTGAGGCTCTTAACATTCCGAAACACCACCCCGCAAGAGATATGCAGGACACTTACTACCTTGACAACGGTCAGCTTTTAAAGTCACACACATCAGCCGCACAGAACGCAATTCTTAAAAAGTACGGCAAGGGACTTATTGAAAACGGCACACCTATAAAAGCCATCTTCCCCGGCAGATGCTTCAGAAACGAGGCTACTGACGCTTGTCACGAAAACACATTTTTCCAGATGGAAGGCGTTATGGTTGACAAGGACATTTCAATTTCAAACCTTATCTACTTTATGAAAACAATGCTTTCCGAGGTATTCAAAAAGGATATCAAGGTTAGACTTCGCCCCGGCTTTTTCCCGTTCGTTGAACCTGGTTTTGAACTCGACATCAGCTGTCTTATCTGCGGCGGCGAGGGTTGTCCGTCATGTAAGCACAGCGGTTGGCTTGAGCTATGCCCCTGCGGTATGATTCATCCCAATGTTCTGCGTGAGGGCGGAATTGATCCCGAAAAATACACAGGCTTTGCGTTTGGTCTCGGTCTTACAAGACTTGCAATGATGAAGTACGGAATCAAGGATATCCGTGACCTTAACAGCGGCAGTCTTAAAGCACTTTCACAGTTTACTGATGACGAATAAGAGAGGAGATACAAAATGTTTTTATCTATGAACTGGATTCAGGACTTTGTTGATTTGAGCGGTCTTGATAAAATTGAACTTATCCGCAAATTTTCTCTTTCCACAGCCGAAGTTGAAAACGATATTCTCCGCAAGGGCAGTGAAATCAGCGGCATTGTTGTAGGTGAAATTAAGTCGGTTGAAAATCATCCCGATTCAAAGAAACTTCATCTCCTCAAAATTGATGCAGGCGAAGATGAACTTATTGATGTTGTCTGCGGTGCTCCGAATGTAAGAGTCGGTCTTAAAACCGCTTTTGCAAAGGTTGGCGCTAAAATCGGCGAAATCACGATTACACCAAGACCTCTTGCCGGCTTTACATCAAACGGTATGTGCTGCAGTGAGGCTGAAATCGGTATCAGTGATGACAACTCCGGCATCATGGAAATTACAGATGATGTTAAAAACGGCACAGACCTTAAAGACATTTATGAAATTGACGATATCGTTTTTGAGGTTGATAACAAGTCGCTTACAAACCGTCCCGACCTTTGGGGACACTACGGAATCGCAAGAGAATTTGCCGCACTTGCAGGCAGAGAGCTTAAACCTTTTGACCTTGACGATTTAAAGGCATATGACGGTCTTAAAAAGATTGATATGAAGATTGAGGACACTCTCTGTCAGAGATACAGCTGCTTACAGATTGAGAACATCAACCGCAATGTAAGCCCCGTAAATATGAGAATCCGTCTTTTCTACTGCGGTATGAGAGCAATAAACTATCTTGCCGACCTTACAAACTACCTTATGCTTGAAATGGGACAGCCGATGCACGCTTTCGATTCAAGAAAGGTTGAAAAAATCAGAATCAAGCGTTTTGACAAGCCCTTCACTTTCAAAACACTTGACGGTGTTGAAAGAAACATTGACGAAAACACACTTATGATTTGCAACGGCAACACTCCTGTAGCAATTGCTGGTATCATGGGCGGTCTTGATTCGGAAATTGTTGACGATACAACTACTCTCACACTTGAATCTGCAACATTTAACGCAGTTTCCGTAAGAAAGTCAACAGTAAGACTTGCTCACAGAACAGATGCATCAATGAGATATGAAAAATGTCTTGATCCTGAAATGACGGTTACTGCAATTGCAAGATTTGTATATCTTCTCAAAAAGTATGACAGCGACATCAAGGTTGTTTCTTCGCTCACAGACGAGTACGCATTCAGGTATGACACAGTTGTTCTTGACTTTGACAAAAACTTTGTTGACCGCTACACAGGCATTGAAATCAGCAACGACAGAATTGTTGCAACACTCGAAAGCCTCGGCTTTAAGGTTGAGCTCAACAACGATAACTTCAGCGTAACGGTTCCAAGCTGGAGAGCAACAAAGGATGTTACAATCAAGGCTGACATCATTGAAGAAATCACCCGTATTTACGGCTATGACAACTTTGAAATTCACACAACACGCTCTCCCCTCTACCCCGTAAGAGCAAGCGTTGTTAAAACTACGGAAAACAAAATCAAGGATATGCTCGTTAAGAGATACAATCTCCACGAACTTCACTCATATGTATGGGCATACAACGATGAACTCAAGGCAATTGACATTCCTGTTGAGGATAATGTTAAGCTTGCAAACGCAACTAACCCGAATATTGAAACATTAAGAAATTCAATTGTTCCCACACAGCTTTGTCAGATTAAATCAAACCTTTCATTCTCAAACGATTTCGGTATTTTTGAAATCGGCAGAGTTGTAAACGGTCTTGATGAAAACGGTCTTTGCATTGAGAACAAAAAGCTTGCAATCACACTTTACAGCAAGACAAGAAATGTTAAGGATATCTATTTTGAACTCCGTGACATTCTCGCAGTTGTAACAGATGAAATCAAGCACAAGGCTCTCACATTTGAAAAGGCTGAACCGACTCATAGCTACGAACACCCCGTAAACCTCTATTCGGTATGCCTTGACGGCAGAAATATCGGGACAATCGGCATAGTTCACCCGACAGTAAGCAAGAAGATTGACAAAAAAGCCGCAATCGTATTTGCAGAAATTGATGTGAACGCTTATGCAAACACAGAGGCCGCTCCGATTGTTTATGACGAACCGTCAAAGTTCCCGCCGATGGACTACGACATCAGCGTTGAAGTTCCTCAGGGAATGTTCTTCTCACACCTTGCAGAGTGTTGGAAAAACGAAGGCGGAGAGATTCTCAAAAGCACAAAGATTGTTGACACATATGACACAGATACAGTTCACAGCGTAACAATCCGCTTTGAGTTCTCATCAAATGAAAGAACACTTTCATCAGCCGAGGTTCAGAAGATTATGGACAAGATAATTTCAAATCTTTCTGAAAACGGAGTAAAACTCAGAGGCTAAAAATTATGGGGGCGGTTTTTCCGTCCCCTTTTTGTGACATAATCTGACAAGCATAAGATAAAATTAAAAAATATTACTGCTGTTTTATCACACAAAGCAATGTTTTTGACATTGAAATAACATAAATTAGGCATATTTATTAAAAAGTGCTTGAAATTTACTTTGAAATATGGTATAGTAGCAGAATAGGAGGTGTTTCAGTATGTTGGATAAAACAATGATTTTTTCTCTTGGTGAGGAAAAAGATGACCAGATAAAAGCAGGGCTTACAATCGTTTATGATGCCCTCCGCCAAAAAGGATATAACCCTATTAATCAGATTGTGGGATATATTTTAAGCGAGGATCCGACCTATATTACGACATATAATAACGCTCGCAACATCATCAGCAAGATCGACCGTGACGACCTACTTGAAGCACTGGTAAAATCGTATCTTAATGTTTAAGAAAGGATGATGCCTTGTGGCAGATACCAAAAAGACCGAAAAGAAATTTTCGACTTACAAGGGCAGACCGCTCGTTCGTTGCAATGACGAGATTTACTACGGCAGTATGGAAGAACCGTATGTTATAAGAATGCAAATCAAAAGCAAAAAGGATGTCAACGGAACTGAGATTGCCGATAAGGTAACAGTTCAGCTAATGGCTACAGACCCTTATCTTTCACCGAGAAAACAGCTTATTAAGTCAAGCGAGAAAAAGGGATTGTTCCTTGCTATGGATATTGCAGACATCTGGCTTGAAAGAGCCCTTGCAAACAAAATGTAATTTAACATTGAATTTACGGAGTAATCAGTTTTGGTTACTCCGTTTTTTCTTATGTAGAACAACATCTTTGTTGCATTTATAAAACCAGTCTTATCACAAACTTTTTACCGTTACATGAAAAGTGTATAGTGGATGTTCCCATACAAATGATTACAAAACTTTGAAATTTTATTATACAGAAAAAGCACTCTGCATTTCTGCAAAGTGCCTTAATTTAAAATATTAAGTTCAGAATAAATCGCCACGCTTTTTATTCTTTTAAAATCCTTTTTAAACAGGGTATGATACTTAATCGTCAGCATTCAAGTCCTCTATAAGCTCGCTTAAAGAATTAAAAGGACCGTGAAGATTTTTGCCCTCTCTGACATCCTGCATAGCCTGCAAGGTTTCTGCATTTGGCTTATCAAGTTTGATTTCAAACGGTATGCCGTTCTCCCTGACAATCTTTTTGAGATAGATATTGATTGCTGTTGACATATTCAAACCGAGTTCGTTAAGCAATGTGTCAGCTGTTTTTTTAAGATTTTCATCAACTCTGACATTCAGATTTGTTGTTGCCATAAAATCAACTCCTTTATATCTGTATATGTATAATACCACATACAAGTTACAATATCAAGCAATTGTAATTACGCTGTCATTATTTTGCACAATTTTACATACAATAAAACAAAGGTCGGGAAACAGAGCATTTCATTTTACACACTCTCTTCCCGACCTTAATTTTCAATTTTACATTTTAAATTTTCAATTTACTGTGTAGCCTGCGTCCTCTACTGCTCTTTTAAGAACGGAATCTTCAACATTTTTTGACATTGTAAGAACGGCTGAGCCTTTCTCATGGCTTACTTCTGCCGATTCAACACCGTCAATTGCCTCAAGAGTTTTCTTTACTGTTGCCTCGCAATGCGGACACATCATACCTTCGATTTTCATTGTTTTTTCCATAGTTTTATTCTCCTTTTTATTTTTATGTTTTATTTTTCTGTCATACTTTGAGCTGTGAACCTTAACAAAATTAAGTCTTAATGCATTTGTTACAACACAAAAGCTTGAAAGGCTCATTGCCGCCGCACCGAACATCGGATTTAACTGCCAGCCGAAAAGATTGATAAATGCACCCATGGCAAGCGGAATACCGATTACATTGTAAATAAATGCCCAGAAAAGGTTTTCGTGAATGTTACGGAGTGTTGCTCTGCCGAGTCTGATTGTTGCAGGAACATCTGCAAGGCGGCTCTTTACGAGTACAACATCTGCCGCATCAATTGCAACATCCGTTCCCGCTCCGATTGCAATACCCAAGTCAGCGCTTGTGAGGGCAGGCGCATCGTTAATGCCGTCACCAACCATTGCAACCTTGCCGTATTTTTTCAGCTCTTTTACATTCTTTTCCTTACCGTCAGGAAGAACTCCTGCAACAACTTCATCAATGTCTGCATTTTTTGCAACGGCTTTTGCGGTTTTTTCGTTATCGCCCGTAAGCATTACAACACGCACACCCATATTTTTGAGTTCCTTAACAGCCTGTTTTCCGTCCTCTTTTATTATGTCTGCAACAGCAATAATACCGAGAAGTTTATTTCCTTTACTGAAATACAGCGGAGTTTTGCCTTCTTCCGCAAGCTGTTCAGCCTTTGCTTTTTCGTCTGATGAAATTTCAGCAAACTGTGAAATATATCTGTAATTGCCGCCGTAAACGCTTTCAGAGCCGATTTTTGCGGTAAGTCCGTTACCCGTTACGGCATTGAACTCAGTCACTGCATCGCCGATAATATGCCTGTCATTTGCATAAACTACAATTGCCTTTGCAAGCGGATGTTCGCTTGATTTTTCAAGAGCAACGGCTGTTTTCAAAAGCTCGGTTTCCGAGATATTTTCGACTGTAACGATATCGGTAACGGCGGGTTCACCCTTAGTAACCGTGCCTGTTTTGTCAAGAACAACCGTGTCAATTCTGCCTGCCGTTTCAAGCGAAACTGCGGTTTTAAAGAGGATTCCGTTCTTTGCACCGACACCGTTGCCGACCATAATCGCAACAGGGGTTGCAAGTCCCAATGCACACGGACAACTGATTACAAGAACGGAAATGGCTCTTGCAAGCGAAAATCCTACACTTTGACCGAGCAACAGCCACACGATTGCAGTAATCACGGCAATTGTGATAACTGCAGGAACAAACACACCCGATACCCTGTCGGCAATTTTTGCGATAGGCGCTTTGGTGGCAGACGCATCACTGACCATTTTAATAATCTGCGACAGCGTTGTGTTCTCACCGATTCTCGTAGCCTCACAGCGGATATATCCCGACTGATTGATTGTTGCGGCTGAAACCATATCGCCGACAAGCTTGTCAACAGGAACGCTTTCACCCGTCAGAGCGGATTCATTGACGGCACTTTCTCCGTCAATAACAACTCCGTCAACAGGAATACTCTCACCCGGACGAACTGCGAATATATCGCCTTTTTTCACCTGCTCTATCGGAACAGTTTTTTCGGTATCGTCAACTACAATCGTAGCAGTCTTTGGTGCAAGTTTCATCAAACCTTTAAGAGCGTCGGTAGTTTTGCCCTTTGAGTGAGCCTCAAGCATTTTACCGACTGTGATGAGTGCCAAAATCATTGCGGCCGATTCAAAATAGAACTCGTGCATATACGACATAACCGCCGCCGAGTCACCTCTCACCTGTGCATCGGTCATCATAAACAACGCAATTGTGCTGTAAACAAAGGCTGTGCCCGAACCAAGTGCAACAAGCGTGTCCATATTGGGAGCAAAGCGGATAATCCCCTTGAAGCCGCTGACAAAAAATTTCTGATTAATCACCATCACTATGCCTGACAAAATCAGCTGAACAAGTCCCATTGCAATATGGTTGTTGTCAAAAAATGACGGCAAAGGCCATCCCCACATCATATGTCCCATTGAAAAATACATCAATACTGCAAGGACAATGAGCGATGCGATAAGTCTTTTTCTGATTTTGGGTGTTTCGGTATCTTTGAGAGAATCCTCTGCATCGGGCGATTTTTTCTCTTTGCCTTTCAAAGACGCACCATAGCCGGCATTCTGCACGGCTTTTATAATTGCAGACGAATCGGCTGAACCGTCAACATTCATTGAATTTGTAAGCAGACTGACGGAACAGGAATTTACTCCGTCAATCTTTGATACCGCCTTTTCAACACGGGCAACACAGGCGGCACAGCTCATACCCGTTACATTGTATTGAGTCATAGTTTCTCCTACTTCATAAGCTTTTGCAAAACACCGACAAGCTCGTCAATTGTTTCATCGTTACCTGCCCTTATGTCATCTGCAACACAGGTGCGGATATGATTAGCAAGCAACTCCTTGTTAAAAGCGTTGAGTGCCGCATTGGCGGCGGCAACCTGTACCAGAATATCGGGACAGTAGGCATCTTTTTCAAGCATACCCTTTATCCCCCGTATCTGACCTTCAATACGATTAAGTCGGTTTACAAGCGACTTGTATTCTTTTTCGGTGCGGTGCTTGTGTTTTGCACAATGTTCACACTTATTATTCTCCATAATATCAACCTCATAATTTCAAAATGGGATATATTATTCTAAGCCCTTGTAAGATACCCCCTATAGGTATCTTACAGTTATGATTGTATACCCCATAAGGGTATTTGTCAATAGGTTAATTACAGAAAAAACTAACAAAAAAATATGCGCAAGATAATGTTGACATTGTTATTACATTGTGATAACATAATAATAAGGAGATGATTTTATGGCTATGACAAATATAAACATCAGAATTGATGCTGATAAAAAATTAAAAGCACAGGAACTGTTTTCATCTTTAGGACTTGATATGACTACCGCCATCAATCTTTTCATTCAGCAGTCGCTTGAATTTAACGGTATTCCGTTTACTATTCGCAAATATAATGCAGAAACCGAAGCCGCTTTTGCCGAAGTTGAAGAGATGAAAAAACATCCCGAACTTTATAAGAGCTATAGCAGTGCCGATGAATTATTTGAGGATTTGGATAAATGAAATATATAATCAAACCCACAAATCAATTCAAAAAAGATTTCAAAAAAATTAAAAAGCAAAACAAAGATTTGAACATTCTGAAGAAAGTAATTGATATGCTCGCAAATGACGAAATTCTTCCGGACAAATATCGTGACCATTTGCTGATAGGAAACTACAAAGGCAAACATGAATGTCACTTAGAGCCTGACTGGCTGTTAATTTATGAGTATTTAGAAGATGAACTGATATTATTTCTTACAAGAACAGGTTCACACAGCGATTTATTTTAACAAAAAAGCAGGGTACTAAAAATACCCTGCTTTTATTGCATAAAAAAACACCGTACAAAATGTACGGTGTTAAAAGCTGTTATTAAATTAGTCAGCTGTGTAAGGAAGCAAAGCAAGGTGACGAGCACGCTTGATAGCAACTGTAAGCTCACGCTGATGTCTTGCGCAAGTACCTGTTACACGGCGAGGAAGAATCTTTCCTCTTTCTGACATATAACGACGAAGACGAGCAATATCTTTGTAATCGATATTCTCAACCTTGTCAACACAGAAGCCGCAAACCTTCTTGCGAGCTTTTCTGCCACGGTTCATTGGTCTGTCTGCCATGATGAAGTTCTCCTTTCAATGAGAATTATTTAAATTAAGTTGAAGTTAAAATGGTAAATCATCGTCCAACGGCATATCCTGAAAATCAGAGTTTGAACCGCTCTGATAAGACGCAGGTGCCTGCGGAGCAGGTTCCTGATGATAAGCCTGGTTTCCGCCGTAAGACGGAGCACCGTATGACTGATTGCCGCCATAGGACTGATTGTAGCCGCCTGCATTGTTGTCACGGCGTTCGCCTGTGAACGAAACATTGTCTGCTACAACCTCAACAACGTAACGGTTTGAACCGTCCTTAGCCTGGAACTGACGGCTCTGGAGCTGTCCTTCAACAGCAATGAGAGAACCCTTTCCAAAGTAACGGCATACAAATTCCGCTGTACTTCTCCAACATACAATGTTAAAGAAGTCGGCTTTACGCTCCTCGCCCTGCTTTACATAGTTGCGATCAACTGCAATGCTGAAGCTTGTAACGCTTACGCCTGTGTTTGTTGTTTTTAATTCAGGGTCAGCTGTAATTCTGCCCATTAAGATTACTCTGTTTAACATACTTTTCCTTTCGTGTTCGGGTTAACCCCTACAAATTGATTATTCGACTTCCTTCTTGATTATCATTGAACGCATTACGCCTTCTGTGATCTTGTAGATACGGTCGAGCTCTGCAGGGAACTCAGCTTCACTTTCAAAATCGAAAAGAACATAATAGCCTTCGCTCTCTTTGTTGATAAGGTAAGCAAGCTTTCTCTTGCCCCATTCGTCAACATTCTTCAAAGTGGCATGCTTCTCAATGAGAGCCTTGAACTTTTCAACGATGGCCTGGATACCTTCTTCGCCCTTCTTCATTGAAATGATCATTACTGTTTCGTAATTAGCTGTTACTGCCATTAATATTGCACCTCCTTCTGGACATTATGGCGGTTTTCACCGCAAGGATTGTTATGTACACAACATAACAGATTTATTATAACATAAAATCACGGTTTGTCAACATTTTTTTACTGTTTTATTAATTTTCACTTCGAGCAGATATAATAAATTTCTTCACTTTTTCAAAATCTTTACCGTTGCCGTTTGAATTTTCAACACCCGAACTTACATCAACTCCGTCAGGCTTAACGGCTTTTACGGCTTTTGCAACGGTTTCGGGATTCAGACCGCCTGCAAGCATAAACAATTTATCATCACGAGGCAGATTTTCAAGCATTGTCCAGTCAAAGGTTTTTCCGCTGCCGGGTTCGTGTGCGTCAAAAACATAGCCTACAATGTTCTGATTCATTCTGTATTCGTCAAACTTTTCAAGGTCGCTCACATTAAAAGCACGAATCACCTTGAGATATGGATTTGAAAGCACATCTTCTCCAACCTCACCGTGAATCTGAATGTAATCAAAACCGCAGTCATATGCAGTTTTCACCTGTTCAAGAGTCGGAGAAACAGTTACCGCAACCGACAAAACATTTTTATCAAGCGTTTCAATCAGGCTCTTGGCGGTTTTGGGAGAAATATTCCGCTTACTCTTTGGAAAGAACATTACAAATCCCGCAAAATCGGGTTTGCAGGCATTTACTATCTTAATGTCTTCGGCGGATGTAATTCCGCAAATTTTAACTTTCATAAACTCACCTACAAAATAATTGTACCATATCGAATTAACGGTTGCAATAAAAAAAGACAAAGGACAGTCTGCGTGGCTGTCCTTTGTCAATATCGGGAAGTAATCCAATTACTTATTAGCTGTTAAATACGCCTGTTGAAAGGTAACGCTCACCTGTGTCGGGGAACAATGCAACGATTGTCTTACCTGCGTTTTCTTCACGCTTGGCAAGCTCAATTGCGGCTGCAAGAGCGGCGCCTGATGAGATACCTACGAGGATACCTTCTGTCTTTGCAATATCATTTGCATTTGAGAAAGCGGCTTCGTTAGCAATCGGAAGAATTTCGTCATATACCTTTGTATCGAGAGTATCGGGAACAAAGCCAGCACCGATACCCTGAATCTTATGAGGACCGCCGTGGCCCTCCGAAAGTACGGGAGAAGTCTGCGGCTCAACTGCAACAACCTTTACATCAGCCTTCTTTGACTTGAGAAAGTTACCCACACCGCTGAGTGTACCGCCTGTGCCGACACCTGCAATGAAGAAATCAACATTGCCGTCCGTATCCTCCCAGATTTCCGGACCCGTTGTATCAAAATGAGCCTTAGGGTTAGCAGGATTCTCAAACTGACCGAGGATAATGCCACCGTCAATTTCCTTTTCAAGCTCTTTAGCCTTTGCAATTGCACCACTCATACCCTTTGTACCGTCAGTAAGAACGATTTCAGCACCGTATGCCTTGAGGAGGTTTCTTCTCTCAACGCTCATTGTTTCGGGCATTGTAAGGATTGTCTTGTAGCCCTTTGCAGTAGCTACAGATGCAAGACCGATGCCTGTGTTACCTGATGTCGGTTCAATGATTGTTGAACCCTTTTTGAGTTTACCGCTCTTTTCAGCGTCCTCAACCATAGCTCTTGCCACTCTGTCCTTAACACTGCCGGCAGGGTTAAAGAGTTCAAGCTTTGCAACAACCTTTGCCTTGAGGTCATATTTCTTTTCTATATTAACGAGTTCGATAAGCGGTGTTCTGCCGATAAGTTCTGTTACACTTGTATATACTTTGCTCACAAAAATCAAGTCCTTTCAAAATTCAACAAATTAAAATCAGTCATCAAGTGAATCAAATGCTTCCTGAAGGTCATAGATAATATCGTCGATATTCTCTGTGCCGATTGAAAGTCTGATAGTGTTTGGCTTAATGCCCTGTTCTGCAAGCTCTGCCTCGCTGAGCTGTGAATGAGTTGTTGATGCAGGGTGAATTGCAAGAGATTTAACATCTGCAACATTTGCAAGAAGTGAGAATACTTCGAGGTGGTCGATGAATTTCTTTGCAGTTTCAGCGTCACCCTTGATTTCAAATGTGAAGATTGAGCCTGCGCCCTTCGGGAAGTATTTCTTGTAAAGTGCGTTGTACTTGCTGTCAGGAAGTGAAGGATGATTAACATTTTCTACCTTCGGGTTCTTAGAGAGGAAGTCAACAACCTTAAGTGCATTTTCAACATGGCGTTCAACACGAAGTGAAAGTGTTTCAAGGCCCTGGAGGAACATAAATGCGTGGAACGGTGAAAGTGTAGCGCCTGTATCTCTGAGGAGAATGGCACGAACATAAGTTACAAGAGCAGCGCCCGGAGCAGCCTCTGTAAATACTGCACCGTGATATGATGCGTTAGGCTCTGAGAACTGTGGGAACTTGCCTGATGCAGCCCAGTCAAACTTACCGCTTTCAACGATTACACCGCCGAGAGCCGTACCGTGACCGCCGATAAACTTTGTTGCCGAATGAACAACGATATCTGCGCCGTACTCAAACGGTCTGAGAAGATAAGGTGTAGCGAATGTGCTGTCGATTACAAGCGGAATCTTGTGTGAATGAGCAATGTTTGCCACTTCTTCAATATCAATAATATTTGAATTGGGGTTACCGAGTGATTCAATGAAAACAGCCTTTGTGTTTTCGTCAATTGCATTTTCAAATGCGTTTTCTTCGTCAGGATCAACGAACTTTGTTGTTACACCGTACTCTGAGAATGTATGCTCAAGCCAGTTGTATGTGCCGCCGTAGATTGTCTTTGCGGCTACGATGTTGTCGCCTGCTTTTGCAAGAGCCTGGAGTGCATATGAAACTGCCGCTGCACCTGATGCAACTGCAAGAGCTGCTGTGCCGCCCTCAAGAGCTGCGATTCTCTTTTCAAAAACATCCTCTGTCGGGTTTGTAAGTCTGCCGTAGATGTTACCTGCATCTTTGAGTGCAAAGCGGTCTGCGGCGTGCTGACTGTTGTGGAATACATAAGAAGTAGTTGCGTAAATCGGAACTGCTCTTGCGTCTGTTACAGGGTCTGCTGTTTCCTGACCGATGTGAAGCTGTTTTGTTTCAAATTTAAGATTTCTTTCGCTTAATTTACTCATTTTAATGTCCTCATTTCATTTTAATTTTAATTTCAGAAGTTATGTTGCGGATTTGATGTGTCCCGTATCACATTCGTGCATTACTGCAACATCGTTTGAATCTGAGATTTTTCATTTGGATCACCTTTCCCATATTTCCTATTTGATTGGTGGGTTTTAATTGGATTGTCTATATCATACCACAGATTTTTTATTTGTCAATAGGTTTTTTGAAATTTTTTCTTATCTTTCCTATTGGTTTAGTAGGTTTGCTGGGCTTTGATTATTGAAAAGGTCGAAAAAGCCGATATTCAAGCCGTTTTTCAAATCCCGACCGTTAAGCAGTCAATTTGAAATTTTTTCTGATTTTTTAAAACTAATATTCAAAAGCATCATTTGCAAACGGCAAAACACCATATTACCTACTAAATTGCTATGTAAACAACAAAAGCACCCGTAAAGGATGCTTTTGGATTATATTAAATTACATAGTTATCTGCCGAATTTGCAATAATGTCGGCAAGAGTAATGTTGTCAACAACATCGTCAATAGCCTTCTGGAGTTTCTCCCACACAAAAAGCGTTGAACATTGTTCACGACGATCACAGGTATTTTCATTACCCTCAAGGCAAGCCACGGGTGCAAGACTGCCCTCGGTGAGTCTTAAAATCATACCGACAGTATAATATTCGGGTTCATGAGCAAGACGATATCCTCCGTTTGAACCTCTTGCGCTGAGCACATAACCTGCCTTTGTAAGTACGGTAATAATCTGTTCAAGGTATTTAAGCGATATTCCCTGACGGGCGGCAACCTCCTTTAGGGCTACATTTTCCCCTTGTTTACACTGAGCAAGGTCAACCATAAGTCGGAGCGCATACCTGCCCTTTGTTGAAATTTTCAAATTAACCACCCTATTCATATATTAATAATATGATTAAAGCATATCATAAACGGCTGTATATGTCAATGAGCCTGTTGCACAACAATAACCTATTTAACTTGTAAGAAAACACAAAAAGCGGGAGCGAAAAACGCCCCCGCAGAGTTTATATATGAAGTTACGACGATACACCGCAAATCATTGTTACAATTCTTACTGCAAACAAAGCAAACGCAACCCACATAATCGGATGAATTTCTTTGATTTTGCCTGTAACAATCTTGAGAATAACCCAAGTAAGGATACCGAACATGATACCTGTTGCTATTGAATATGCAAACGGCATAAAGATGATTGCTACGAAACCGCCGACTGTATCGGCAATGTCTGAGTCAAAATCCATCTTTGTAACATTCTTAATCATAAGAAGACCTACAAATACGAGTGCAGGAGCTGTTGCAAATGAAGGAATAGCAAGGAAAATCGGATAAAGCGGAATAGCAAGGATAAAGAGAATTGCAGAAGTAAGAGCTGTAAGACCTGTTCTACCACCCTCTGCAACACCTGTTGTTGACTCAACATAAGATGTTACTGTTGATGTACCGAGGCAAGCACCAAGACATGTACCGAGTGCATCAGACATAAGAGCACGACCTACACGGGGAAGTTCGCCCTTTTCATTGAGGAGATTACCCTCCTGAGCAACACCGATAAGTGTACCTACTGTATCGAAGAGGTCAACAAAGAGGAATGCAAATACGATAACGGCAAAGTTAAGCGCATGCTGTGCCACATAACCGAAATCAAACTTGAAGAAAGTTTCTGTTGCCATATTCTGGATAGGTCCAAATACAGAGTAGTTTGCAAAATCAGGAATGAGCGATGCACCCTGATACCAACCGCAAAGCTGAGCAATGATGCCGAGAACCCATGTTGCAAGGATACCGATAAGGATTGAGCCTTTAACTCTGTAGTGCCAGAGTGTAGCAACAATGAGGATACCGACAAGTGCAAGAACCACCGGAGCAGAACCAACATCACCGAGCTTAACGAGAGTTGATGACTGAACAGCCTTGCCGTCATAGTAAGCGTCTGTTGTGATAACGCCTGCGCCCTTAAGACCTACAATCGTGATAAAAAGACCGATACCTGCCGAAATACCGTACTTGAGGTTCTGAGGAACCTTGTTTACAAGTGTTTCACGGAATTTGAAGATTGAGAGGATAATAAAAATAATACCCTCAACAAGGATAGCTGTCAAAGCTACCTGCCATGGATTTGTGATACCCTGCTCTGCAAGCTGCGGAACAACTGTGTATGCAAAGTATGCATTCAGTCCCATACCGGAAGCAAGAACTACAGGATAGTTGGCATAAAATGCCATGATGAGTGTTGCGAAAGCAGCCGATACAGCTGTTGCTGCAAAGATTGCATTCGGATCCATTCCTGCGGCAGAAAGAATACTCGGGTTTACAGCGAGTATGTAAGCCATTGCAAGGAATGTTGTAATGCCGGCAATAATCTCGGTTTTGACATTAGTGCCGTTTTCTTTCAGTTTGAAAATCTTTTCCAAAAGAAAGCCCCCCTAAAATATTTTGTCGAAACACGACATAGTTAAATTGTAGTTTATTCTTGCCAAAATTTCAAGTGGTATATTATACAAATTCATTGCAAAAATCAAGTTTTTGAATGTTTTGTGAAGCTTTTTGAGAAAAATCAGGTACAGGCAATTATTGAACATTTCACGAATAAAATTATATAACGATAAACTTTAGTTTAAGGGGTGCTGTTATGATTGAGTTACTCGGATTTTTAGGACAATATATATGTTTTTTCATTCTTCATGTTTGCGGAGGCGGCTCGTTTCCGAAACCTTTAACAGAAAAGCAAGAGCGTGAATGTCTTGAAAAAAGTGCAAACGGCGATATTGCAGCAAGAAATATGCTTGTTGAACACAATCTGAGGCTTGTCGCACACATAATAAAGAAATATTACGGAACACAAAGCGAACAGGATGACCTTGTATCAATCGGCACAATCGGTCTGATAAAGGCAATCAACACATTTGACATGAACAAAAACATAAAATTAAGTTCTTATGCAAGCAGATGCATTGAAAACGAAATTCTTATGCATTTCAGAAATGCAAAGAAAAGTGCACAGGATATTTCTTTAAACGAAACAATTGATACCGACAAAGACGGCAACCCTCTCACCCTTCTTGATATTATGTCGGTTGACGATAACATAATTGACAATCTTGATTTGAAGCTTAATTCAAAAAAGCTCGGTCAGTTCATAAGAGAGGAACTTAACGAGCGTGAGCAGAAGATTATTGTACTGAGATACGGTCTTGACGGCAAGGAAGCCATGACTCAAAAAAGTGTTGCCAAAATGTTAGGCATATCCCGTTCCTATGTCAGCCGCATCGAAACCAAAGCGTTAAAACAATTGCGAAAACGATTTGAAACAAGTTCTAATTTGTGAGATAATATGTTATTTAAATTCATCAGGGGTGTTCATCGAATGCCCCTGTATATTTCACAACAAAAAAATTCTTGACATATACCAAACTGCGTGATATAATAACGATGTTGCGGATAAGCGGATGTAGTTTAGTGGTAGAACTTCAGCCTTCCAAGCTGATCGTGTGGGTTCGATTCCCATCATCCGCTCCAAAAGAAAAGGTACTCAAAACTGAGTACCTTTTCTTTTTGCAAAAATTAAAAAATAAAACAATCAGATGGGAATCGAAAGCCCGTTTAGAAAACAGTTCAGTGAACTGTTTTTAGGGCGTAGCGTTGATCCAAGTTAAGCCTAAACGCTTTAGACAAAGACGAGATTGGCAACTTCCGTACCACAAAGTAATCATCCGCTCCATTAAAAGGTACTCAAAACTGAGTACCTTTTCTTTTTTGCACATTTTACTGCGTTCAAATTTCAACACAACATCAATCAAATCAGAACATTTTTATAAAGCTTACAATTTAATTGCAACGGGAGAACACGGTTCTCCCCTGCAAAATGACAACTACTTTGCTTAATTTATATATTATTTGACTAAATTAAAATCTTACCAATCAAAACTTTTTCTTCAATTTGGCAAGCTTTTTTTCGGCATCTTTATATCCGCCTTTGACGGCTTTTTCGTAGGCTTTTACGGCTTCTTCCCTATTGCCTGTTTTTGCATAATATTCACCCAATGCGAATGATGCTGACGCTATGCCGTTATCGGCGGCAATTTTATAGTACTCCATTGCAAGTTTCGGATTGCGGGTAACACCTCTGCCGTCCATAAGAATATCTGCAATTTTGGACGCTCCATTCGCACTGCCAAGATCTGCGGCTTTTTTGTACCACATAGCCGCCTGTTCGGGATTTTTGACACCGTTCACGGAAAATTCAGCCATCCACAATACGGCAGGAAGATAATCGAAATCGGTTGCAAGGGTATTCATTATATTTTTAGCACGGGCAACGGTTTCAACGGTCGGATTTTTCAAAAGCCGTCTTGCCTTCATGTATTCAAGCTCGCACATTTCTTTTCTGTTCTGAACGCTTGTACCGTGCAGAATCGTGTTTACATCGCTTTTAAATTCGCCGTCATTCGGTTTTTCAGGGGGCTGATGTTTTTTCATTTTATCAAACAAGCTCATAACTCTCCTCCTTACCGTTTTCTGCTTACCATATATTTCACTTCAATATTACGAATACACAATTTTTATCATATCAAAACATTCAGAAAAAACATATGATAGCATCAAGGCTGGCGGATGATATCCGCCCCTACAAGTTTGTCATTCTACATTAAGATTATAAATGAAAACTGCGAATTTATAAATCTGTTTGGGCATTATATTCAAAAAGCATATTGATTTTATCCTTAAATTCGATTATAATTTACTTGTAAACATAAAAACCACTTGTTTTTTAAGGAGATAACGATGAATATATTTGACAACATTGCCGCTAATCTTTCATTAAAGTATGAAAATTCGGAATTTTATAAAAACAAACTCATCAAACGATACAAGCCACTCATCACACCTGGTGTAAAGTCACAGGACGAGCTTATCATTTCTCTTGAAAAGCACTTTGACCTTGAACTGACCGACAAGGCTGTTATGAGCAAGACTTTTCTTGAACTCTGCGTTATGGGCAACATTGATTGTGATGAGCCTGATATGATTGATTTTGAGATTTACAGAGTTGTGAGGAATTCAAAGAGCGAGGCGCTTTATGCCTGTGAAAAGTATGACCTTGACGATGACGATATTTTTATAATTTTTGAGGAGCATAACAACTTCTTTATCAGTAACTCGCAGATTGTCGAGATGCTGCTTATCATCAAAGAGGGTGTTTCTGCCGAGGACTATGAGAATGAAACTCCCGAATTTCTCAACTACATCCGTGTCTGCCGTTACTTCTGCCAGACAAACTTTTTTAAGCTCAACAAGGCTGTTACATATGACGAGTTCGATATGATTGACATTCCCGAAGATGAAAGCGATTCTGACGATGCCGAATATTTTGACGAGTCTGATGATGAAGCTGACAATTTCACAGATGCAATTGAGTTTTAATTTTTGAGTTTTCACTTTTTAACTCTAACAAAATAGCAAAAAATTACGAGGAAGGTTTTATGCCTTCCTCGTTTTTGTTTACTGCAAATCACTTTCTGAAAGATGAATTCTATCAAAAGTAGCGTCTTTAAAATCGTCTGAAAATGCATTTATTACCAAGGTATGTAAGTTGTAGTAGTACTGAATACCATTTTCATTAAATACATATGTTGTTTCGTTGCTGTTCTTACATTTTCCAACCAACCTGTTAAAAACAACAGGATTTGCGTCAATCAATGGTGCAATCAAAACAGCCGCCAAAACACATAATATCACTACAGGTATCACTATTTTTATTGGAGCAGGTTTCTTTTTCGGATTAACCTGAACAAAATTCTGAGAATATTCAACATTTGTACTACTATCTGAATTAGCAGAATTATTTACAGTGACATTTTGAACATTACTGTCTGTTGTGTTTGTCACAGGTTCAGTAGAACTATTAACACTGCCACTTGGCTCTGCCGCAGAAACAAATTATTCAAGAAACGAGCTTATCAATGTAATTCTCAGTCACGGCGTTGAAAACATCATAATAGAATAATCTAACTGTTTGGGAAGGAGAAATCCTTCCCTTTTTTCATACTACGGACTGAACCGCAACAACTTTAAAGCAATGTTCCTCATTGTCTGCATAAATCTGCGCCGAGAAGAACTCGTCCATATTGCAGAAAAGTCCATACGATTCAATTCCTACATCTTCATCACTGTCAAGGCGAGCAAGCACTTCGTTGATTTCATCGGTAAATGCAACGATTTCTCCCACATTTTCGGGAATCCACTGCACACCGTCAATTCCGATTATCATTTCCTCATCCCACTTTTTGCGGCACTTTTTAAATGCTTTTTCATCATCAACATAAATATATCTTTCGATTATATTCTTGATTTCCTCAGCTTCATCGTGATACTTTTCAAAATCAAATGCGATAACAAGAAACATTTCACTATTCCACAAATTTGAAATTGCGAAGTCCTTTTTCTCAACAATGTCGCCAAAATCAAAAACATTGTCCATACAGGTTTTATCGTCAATGTACTGGGATAACCACAAATCAATGCCGTCAAAATAAGCTATTTTTCCGTACTTGAAGTCCTTTTCGCCAGAATTTTCAAGGCAATCAAAAATGCTTGGAACTCTATCAGGAAAACACGCCACCGTGATAAATTCCTCATCGGAACAGTTGCCGATATTCACAAATTTTCCGCTGCAGGTGATGTCAATTGTGAATCCGCCGTGATTACCGAGCTTCTGGATTATCTCGCCCGCACTTTCGTCTTCGGTTTCAAAAAGCGTTTCATCGCCCTCAATATCAATATGCAAATCAAAGTCAGCATTTTCACATCTCTTCGACATCGTTGCATAGGAAAGCAGCGCCAAAAGGTATGCACGGATACCCTTGATTGCTTCGGAATTTTGCGGTGCGTTTTCAAACACAAGCTTTTCGTGGATCTTTCTTTTACAATTCATTAACATAATAATTTCCGCCTTTCATTAACTTAGTAACAATTATTGTTATTGCCCTTTTAATTAGGTTTTTCCTTTCCTTTTCTTTAATAATATTATACCATAAACCACTGTCCCATTATCTACCCTCTGCTCTAAAAAACGGCTTATTTATGCGGTTTTTTTGCGAAAATTCTTCATTTATTAAAAACAGAGCATCTTGACAAATGTGTGAATTTTTTTTATAATTAAAGAGTTTGTTTTTATAGGAGAGAATTCGTTTATGGAAAGAGAAAATTTTAAATCCCGACTTGGGTTTATCCTTGTAAGTGCGGGTTGCGCTATCGGAATCGGCAATGTGTGGCGATTTCCGTATGTTGCAGGACAGAACGGCGGCGGACTATTTGTACTTTTGTACCTAATCTTCCTCGTGCTTATGGGTGTTCCTGTTTTGACAATGGAACTTGCAGTCGGAAGAGCCAGCAGAAAAAGTGCTGTTCTCGCCTACAAAAAACTTGAAAAGCCAAAGAGCAAGTGGCACATTCACGGCTGGTTCTGTATGCTCGGATGCTACCTTTTGATGATGTACTACACTACGGTTTCGGGTTGGATGACGAGCTACTTCTACAAATTTGCGACGGGTTCATTTGAAAGCGGAATGACCTCGGAGCAAGTTGGCGGAGTATTCAACGAATTGCAGTCAAATCCGCTTGAAATGGTAATTTGGATGGCGATTATCACCGTCCTCGGATTCCTTGTTTGCAGCAGAGGTATTCAAAAGGGCATTGAAAAAGTCAGCAAAGTTATGATGATTGCGTTGCTCATACTCATTCTTGTACTCGCAGGCAACAGCTTATTCCTTTCGGGTACAGGCGAGGGACTCAGCTTCTACCTTATTCCCGATTTGGACAAGGTGAATGAAATCGGACTTGGCAATGTTATTTCATCCGCTATGAATCAGGCATTCTTCACACTCAGCCTTGGCATTGCGGCTATGGAAATTTTCGGCAGTTATATGTCAAAAGACCACACTCTGCCGAGTGAGTCAATCAAAATTTGCGCACTTGACACATTTGTTGCGATTATGGCAGGTCTTATCATCTTCCCCGCTTGTTTTTCATACGGTGTTCAGCCCGACCAAGGCCCTGCTCTGATTTTCGTAACACTTCCGAATGTGTTCGTAAATATGGCAGGCGGAAGAATTTGGGGTACTCTGTTCTTCCTGTTTATGACTTTTGCGTGCTTCTCAACAATCATTGCCGTGTTTGAAAACATCATTTCGTTCTGGATTGATATGTTCGGCATCAGCAGAAAGAAGTCTGTTCTTATCAACACAATCATCATTCTTATCGCAAGTTTGCCGTGTGTGTTCGGTTTCAATATTTGGAGCGGTTTCCAAATTTTCGGTCAGAATGTTCTCGGTATGGAAGATTTTCTCGTAAGCAATATCCTTCTTCCTGTAGGTTCGCTTGTGTATCTCCTCTTCTGCGTTACAAAATTCGGTTGGGGATTTGACAACTACCTTGATGAGTGTAACACCGGTAAAGGCATTAAATTTTCAAAGGCTTTAAAGCCGTATTTCAAGTATGTACTCCCTGTTCTTGTACTGATTTTGATTGTTCAGGGATTCATAAAATAAGTTAATATATTTCTTTAAAAGCAAAATCCCGACAGTATGTTTTTGATACTGTCGGGATTTTTTATGTCCGCATTTATTAAATTTACTTTTTACGATTGAACTTTTTTACCTTTTCGGAAAGCTCGACAAGCTCTTCTTTTGAAAGTTCGGGAAGGCGCTCAAGATCATCAAGAAACTTTGCACTGCTTTCATCAGCACGAAGTTTTGTACTTTCCACATAGTAGCTTGTGATTACACCGGGGACTACCGCAATGATGAGAATTGAACATACGGAAAGAAAGATTGAAAGCACTCTGCCGACAAGCGTTGTTGCAAGCACATCTCCGAGACCTATTGTTGTGGCAACGCTGAAACAGTACCATATGCTGTCAAACAGCCGTGTTATGTTCGGTTCAAAAATCCATATTGCAACACTCACCGCAAAAAATACGATAACATAACTGCACAAAAGCTTGATTGCACCCGTCCGCTTGAGAACAATTTTCAACAGCCTTGTCTTTTTCAAAACACCACCCCATTTGTATAAATTATAGCAATTAAAATTACCTCCGTCAAGGCGGTGGATATACAGCTTTAAGAATAGAATCAATTGAAAATGAAATTATCCTATAGGACAGTTGAGGATGACATACCGAATAAAAATAAAACCGACCTGTCATAACAACAAGTCGGCTTTACTTCTGAAATATAAAATGAAATGAAAAATTAAAATTAACGATTAATCGGAATATTTTCTGATTTTGAGATAAATTCCCCTGTCATCGGCAATTTTCTGACAAGCCTTGATGTCCTCCTCGGGGATTGTATCTACGATTGAAAACTGCGTATGTTCAAAATATTTCTTTGCATCCTCTGCAAATTTGAGCATTGACTCATACGCATGGTCAAAAACAGGACGGCAAACTTCGTCATACTTTTCCGATGAACAGGTATTGAGGCTGATTGAAACAGAATCAATATACTTTGAAATCAACTCAGCTGTGGGCTTGTTGTTGATTCTGTCAGAAAGACCGTTTGTGTTGAGTCTGAGTTTGATGTCGGGGTGCTTTTCCCTTACATATTTTGCGGTTTCAAGCATATTATCAAGAGCTGAAGTCGGTTCGCCGTAGCCACAGAATACAAGCTCCTTGTAGCCTGTGAAATCAAAATCATCAACAGCCTTTTTAATATCCTCCATACTCGGATCATGCTTGTGCCAGAGTGTATCTGCACTGCCGACCGAATCGGTATTGTTGCGGATACAGAATGTGCATCTGCAAGGGCATTTGTTCGTCAGATTAGCATAGATAGATGTTTTGTACACATAAAGAATATCTGCCATTATGTTTTCTTCTCCTTATTGAAACTCACATTAAAGCGAGAGTTTTTTCTTGAAATTTATTTTATCAAGACCGATGCCTACAACAATGTAGATTAATGCTCCTACACCGGGCTGCAACCAGCAAGTGGGAAGTTCCGCAATTGCGGCACCAAAGTCATACATAAGACCGTTTGCAATAAAGTAACCGCCGATTGTAACGATTGTTGTTGGAATGAGCATAAGAAGTGATGACGGACTGATGATTTTTTCATCTTTGCCACGCTTCTTCATCGCCATTCTGCAAAGCACAAACGGAACTGCGTTGACAGCCTTGATAATAGCTGTTGGGATTGCCCAATGCGGATAACCCGAAATAAGGTCGGCAAGAGCGCCGCCGATTGATGATGCGATAATTCCGAAAGGTCCGGGAAGAATACTTGCGGCAAGATAAATCATAGAGTCGCCTGCATGAGAGTATCCAAGCGGTGACGGAATCTTGATAAAAGCAGTTGTAACGGTAACAAGAGCCGCACACATTGCCGTAATTGCAATCAGTTTTACATTAAATTTTGAATCGGTTTTTGAAACAGTTTTAGCAGTCATAGTAATTTCCTCACAAAAGCATTTTTAAATGTTTTTCAAATTCAATACCCTCGTTGCGGTGAATCCCGAGTTTAACGGTTTCACAAAGAGAGGTCTGTATGAATTTTACCGCCAGATTTACGGTATCTTTCAGGCTGTCACCACGGAGCAGTCCCGAAAAGACAACCGAGGCAAACAAGTCGCCTGTACCCGAATAACTTCCGCCCGTCTTTTCACAGCTTACACAAAACACCTCATCATCGGCTGCAATAAGATTGTTAATCTTTGTAACCTCATCGGAAATTTTATGCTCAATGCCTGTAACAATCACGGTTTTCACCTTGTAGAGTTTCAAAAGCTTTTTGGCAAGCTCTGCAACCGTATCGAGAAAATCGGGAGAATCGGCATTTTTAATCAGTTCTGAATAGTCGGTATCGCACAGAATACAACATTCGGTAAGGTTCGGGGTGATTACATCGGCAACAGAAACGAGTTTTTTCATCTTTTTGCCGAGAGTTTCGGTATAAAGACTGTAGGTTCTTCCGCCGTCACCGAGAACCGGATCCACAAGTACAAGCGTGTCGTCGGTTTCAAAGCTGTCTATAAATGATAGAATTTTGTCCACCTGCTTTTCGCTTGAGAGGAAACCCGTATAGATTCCGTCAGGCTGAAAGCCGAGTTTTTTCCATTCACTTGTGTAATAATCAAGCTTATCAGTGCAATCGTTGCAGTAAAAGCTTTCAAATCCCGTCTGACTTGTCAAAACGGCTGTCGGCATAGGACACGCCTGAATGCCCATTACGGACAAAACAGAGATTGCCGCCGTCAGCGAACACTTTCCAAGCCCTGAGAGATCATTGATTAATACAGCTTTTTTTGTCATCATACCACGCCTTAAAATTTCTGAACAGTTCAACATTTATCTTGTGATGTTGTCATTATACAACACCACTGTCATTATTTGTATGTACAATTTTCAGAATTTTTATAGGTACAGTTTGCAAGATAAAAAAAAGGCACCTCACATTGAAGGTGCCTTTTCATATTTATAAACTGATTTTCTGTTAAAACTCATAATGTGACCACATAGAGATTATTTTTACGATTTTTTCTTCCTCATAAACCATATAGACAAGTCTGTGCTGAGAATTTATTCTGCGTAAATAGCATTGTTTCAAATTTCCGATAAGCCGTTCATAAGGCGGTGGATTTTGAAAAGGATTTTCGCTGATAAGTTCAAACAAATTCTGCACATTACGCTTTAATGCAGGATACTGCTTGATTCTCTCCTTATCCTTTTGAGCTGATTTTGTAATCATCAGCTTATAATTACCACTCAAATTCTTCACACTCCTCAAGCGGAGTTTCAATTCCGTCCTTTAATTTTTCACTCATACCGGGAATTGAATTAAGATACATTGTTTCAACAAGATTATTATAATCTTCTTCACTTATAAGCACAGCATTTCCGCTTTTGGCGCTGATGTTTATAGGTTCATTATACTTTACAGTCTGATCAATCAATTCAAAAATTTGTTTTCTGAAATTAGTTTTGGTTTGTCGGGGGGGCATTTTTGGCTTTATCAACAAAGCAGACATAAAATGATTGTACAGTTTACCAATATAATTAAAGGTCGGAATATTGTATAATTATTTACATATTCTATTTATTGTGGGGTTGATATGTATGTGGAAAGAACTTCGTACACAGCATGAAATTGACAATTTCATGAAAGAAATTATCGGATTTCACGACAGTTGCATAAAAGAAATAAAATATTCAAGCGGTGCTTATGTCGAAAAGAATCTGTCAATGTCGCCGGTAAACACAAAGCGTACATTAACAGTTCTTATTCAGCGACAATTTGAGGATATTTCCGCACTTGAACTTGAGTTTTCGGAACTTGAGTATATAAGAATGTACCCTGTAAATCCGGACTACACCTGTGAAATATTGGACACATCATTTTTCATAAAAGACGGTCTTATTTATTGGTGCGACAACGGTGATGTAAAGGAAGATGACATACACAATTATAAAGGCACGGTCATCTGCTCAAAGAAAGTTCGTTGGAGAAATGCAAGCGAGCTTATCGGTAAAAGAGATTTTTATAAAAGTGCAAACGAATAACAGACAGCAATTTAAAAGCAACGAAGTTTTTGCTCCGTTGCTTTTTTGTTAGCCTATAAAATCATTAAAAGATTTTTGCGCTATATCCGATACTATTCTCTGCATTTCAGAACGGGAATTTGCGTTTCTCGCCCTGTCAATGCAGCTTTCACGGTACTTTTTCGGCATACTTGAAAAGACAAACATTGCGTCGGGATTTTCGCCGAGTGCCATTGTAAAGCCAAGCGGCAAATCCCATTTTTCTCCGAGTATTTCTGCAGTTCTGTTCACCGTAATCACCCCTGTTTTAGTTTTTGCCTAGGGATTTAAGATACAACAGAGAATAATCGGAAAATATAAGCCGAAAATAAAATTACTTCTGCTCTGCAACAACAGCAAAGAATACAAGGTCGGAGTCGCTGTCATTAATAAGGCTGTGTGTATGACCTTTCGGGCAATAGTGGCACACGCCCGCCTCAACCCTTTCATACTCTCCGTCCATAAGCACCTTGCCTGTTCCCTCAATGATGTAGAACATTTCGCAGTTGCCCTCGTGAGTGTGAAGTCCGATTGACGCACCGCTTTCAAGGCGACCATGCATAATCATATTTCTGTCATCCGTGAATTTCTTTACGGCATATGCCTTTTCTCCGCCTTTAAAATTCGGCAAAATCTGTTCTTCCATATTCTTGAAATCAATAATCATATCTCTTGTCCTCCTGTTTTGATCAAATTAAAAATTTTAAAGTTCTTTATAATAAGGACAGATGTCCTCATAGTTACCGTCTTTCATCAAAAAGCCTTTTGGAATAACTCCGAGTTTTACAAAGCCAAGGCTTTCATAAAGTTTTCTTGCAGGTTTGTTGGTTCTCACAACAGCATTGAACTGCAAAATTTTGAAGCCGTATTTTTTAGCACGCTCAAGGCAATCCGACACAAGCTTTCTGCCGACACCTTTTCCCCTTGACGATGAGTAAACCGCATAGCTTGCATTACAAATATGACCGCATCTGCCGACATTATTTGGATGAAGAATATACATTCCGAGAATCTCGCCGTTTTCATCGGTTGCAACGGGACAACAAGTTTGCTCTGCAAAAAACTTTTTTCCGCTTTCAAAATCAAGTTCTTCAGTCTGCGGAAAGGCAACTCCGTCCCTTACAACTTCATTCCATACGGAAATCATACCATTAATATCATTTTCCCCGTATTCTCTCACGGTAATACTCATTTTCAGTCACCTCGGGTTAATTTTAGCACTATAAGTTAAAATTTTCAATCCAAACAGCTGAAATATTTACTATTTTTACCTTTTTAAAATTGCAAATTAATCTTGAAATTTGTCGAAAGATACTGTATAATCTATTTATAGAATTGAATAAGAATGATCTTATCAAGAGTGACTGAGGGGACAGGCCCTGTGAAGTCCGGCAACCTGCGTATGCAAGGTGCCAAATCCTGCGGTATTTACCGAAAGATGAGTAAACACAGCACCTTTCGGATGAACGGTGCTTATTTTTTTGGAAGGAGTTTTCTAAATGGCTAAACATTTATTTACATCCGAGTCTGTAACGGAAGGTCATCCCGACAAAGTGTGTGACCAGATTTCCGACGCAGTTCTTGACGAAATCCTCTCTCAGGATAAAAACGCCCATGTTGCCTGTGAGGTTACAGCTACAACAGGCATGATTCATGTTATGGGTGAAATTTCAACCGATTGCTATGTTGACATTGCAGATGTTGCAAGAAAGGTTGTAAACAACATTGGCTACAACGATCCGAAGTGCGGTTTTGACGGCAACACCTGTGCGGTTCTCACATCAATTGACGCACAGTCACCCGACATTGCAATGGGCGTAAACGAAAGCCTTGAGCTTAAAGACGGCGAAAGCGATACCGACAATCAGATTGGTGCAGGTGATCAGGGCATGATGTTCGGTTATGCGTGTGATGAAACACCCGAACTTATGCCGATGCCAATCTCTCTTGCCCACAAGCTTGCAAAACAGCTTACAAAGGTAAGAAAAGACGGCACTCTTTCATATCTCCGTCCCGACGGCAAGACTCAGGTTACTGTTGAATATGACGATGACAAGATTGTCGGCATTGACACGGTTGTAATTTCAACACAGCATGATGAAGATGTTACACTTGAGCAGATTAGAAAAGACCTCATCGAGTATGTTATCAAACCGATTATCCCTGCTGAGCTTATGAACGAGAACACAAAGATTTTCGTAAACCCGACAGGCAGATTTGTAATCGGCGGTCCGGTCGGCGACTCAGGTCTTACAGGCAGAAAGATTATTGTTGATACCTACGGCGGATTTTCTCGTCACGGCGGCGGTGCATTCAGCGGTAAAGATCCGACAAAGGTTGACCGCAGTGCCGCTTACTACTCAAGATATATTGCAAAGAACATTGTTGCCGCTAAGCTTGCTAAGAAGTGCGAAATTCAGCTTGCATATGCAATCGGTGTTGCAAAGCCTGTTTCAATAATGGTTGACACATTCGGCACATCAAAATATTCAAACGAAGAACTGGCAAACGCTGTTGAAAAGGTATTTGACTGCCGTCCGCAGTCTATCATCAGACAGCTCAAGCTCACGGAAACAAAGTATCTCCCACTTGCCGCTTACGGTCATATGGGCAGAGAAGAACTCGGTGTTGAATGGGAAAAGACAAATAAGGTTGACGAGCTTTTAAAGGCTGTCGGCTAATAGAATTAAATTGTTCGATAATTTCGGGAGTAAGGTTTGTGCACAAACGCAAATTCTTGTTCCCGATTTTTTATTTTAAAAAATATTGTTGATAAATTGTACAAACAATTACAATGCTACGCTCGGGCTTGATATGCTTTGTGGGCATTACAAACTATCTGCACAAATTGGGTACGGCGGCTCGCCGTGCGGGCGTCCGATGAACGCCCCTACCGGATTGTGGTATTCATAATTAACACAAAAATCCCGATTAACCGTAAAAAGTTAATCGGGATTGTGATTTTTTATGTAGATGTTGTTTTAATTCTTAATCGGAATTAAACTTCTGCAATAACCTCAACTTCAACAAGGACATCCTTTGGAAGCTGTTTTACTGCAACACAGCTTCTTGCCGGCTTTGATGTGAAATACTTGCCGTAAACCTCATTGAAAGCACCGAAATCTTCCATATTTTTTAAGAAACAAACTGTCTTAACAGCTTTTTCAAGTGAACTGCCTGATGCCTCAAGAACATTTTTAAGGTTTGTGCAAACCTGTTCTGTCTGAGCCTCAATTGTTGCAGCCTCAACATTGCCTGTTGCAGGGTTAATTGCAATCTGACCGGATGTAAAAACAAGACCGTTTACCTTTACAGCCTGTGAATACGGACCGATAGCATCGGGAGCATTTTTAGTATAAACCTTTTCCATTATAATGACCTCCTGTCAATATATTAAAAATTACTGATTAAACAAGCTTAAAGCCTGCGTCAACAAGTGCGTCGTGAATTTCTTTAATCTGAGCAAAATCTCTTGTTTCAAGAACAACACGGAGGTAACAACCGTTTACATCCGTACCCTCTCCGCCTCTTTCGTGGTGGATAGAAATTACATTTGCACCCTTTTGTGCAATAATATTTGAAACGGCAACAAGCTGACCGGGCTTATCCTGAAGTTCAACGCAAACAGTCTGCTGTCTGCCGGTCATAAGAAGTCCACGCTTGATAACTCTTGAAAGGATTGTAACATCAATGTTACCGCCTGATACAACGCAAACAACCTTCTTGCCCTTAACAGGGAGCTTGTTGAACATTACAGCAGCCAAAGGAGCTGCGCCTGCGCCCTCGGCAATCATCTTCTGTGACTCAATAAGCTTGAGAATTGCAGATGAAATTTCGTCATCGCTTACCGTTACGATATCGTCAACATACTTCTTAACATATTCAAATGTATGCTCACCCGGTTCTTTAACCTGAATACCGTCGGCAATTGTAGAAACGCTGTCAAGATGAACAGGCTCGCCGTTCTTGATTGACTCAACCATTGAAGGAGCACCCTCTGCCTGAACACCGTAAACTTTAATGTTAGGATTAAGGCTCTTGATTGCACAGGCAACACCCGAAATAAGTCCGCCGCCGCCGATTGCACATACAACAGCGTCAACATCGGGCATTTCGTTCATAATTTCGATACCGATTGTACCCTGACCTGCAATTACATTTTCATCGTCAAACGGGTGGATAAATGTATAGTTCTTTTCATCACGAAGTCTTAAAGCCTCGTTATAAGCATCATCATAAACACCCGGAACCATACAAACCTCGGCTCCGTAGTTCTTAGTAGCCTCAACCTTTGAAATAGGTGCGCCGTCAGGCAGACAGATAAGCGACTTGATACCGTACTTTGTAGCGGCAAGTGCAACACCCTGAGCGTGGTTGCCTGCAGAACAGGCAATAACACCTCTTGCCTTTTCTTCTTCGGTAAGCTGAGAAATCTTGTAACCTGAACCTCTTACCTTGAATGAACCTGTAATCTGAAGATTTTCGGGTTTGAGATAAACATCACAATCATCACAAATACCCCTTGCCTGAACAATATTAGTCTGTCTGATAACATCCTTCAAAACATATGATGCGTGATAGATTTTGTCTAATGTAAGCATACCAATTACTTCCTTTTCTATATGTATCCACTGCTTATTTTAATACAACAAGGCTTTAAAATCAAGTTTTTTTAGAATAAACAAGGGGAATTTTTACAGGATTTTTTTAAGTCTTATTCATAATTCGCAAACAGAATATAAAATATTAATGATGAACAAATAAAAACACCTGCTTACAAGCGTAAACAGGCGTTTCTATGAAATTATGAAATTGGTATTAACTAATTGAATACTTACAGCCTAAGTTAAGCGAGTGATGCGCCAAGCTTTTTGCAAGCCTCAAGTGCGTCGTCATCGGGAGCATCGTTACAGATAACACTTTCGCAAACAAGGTTTGCACCGTCACCCTTACAGGTGTCTTCCCAGTTTCTCATCCATTCTCCGTCACCCCAGCCGTATGAACCGAAGAGGGCAATGCTTTTGCCGTTTAATGCACCTTCACATTCATTGAAAACAGGCTCAAACTCGCTGTCCTCAAGAACCTCCGCACCCATTGCTGGACAACCGAATGCAATGCCGTCAAAATCGGCAACCGATGAAGAATCAAAATCGTTTACATTTGCAAGAGTAACTTCTGCGCCTGCGGACTTTGCACCCTCGGCAACGGCTTCCGCCATCTGCTCTGTGTTACCTGTACCGCTCCAGAATACTACTGCTACTTTACTCATATTATATACTCACCTTTCAGTTTTTGTACTTGATTACACTTTAAGTCAGTTACACGCAACCGTCAGTTTCTGAATAGGTGTGCCCTGTAACCACTTAGAGTAATAGATGTCAGAACATTTTTTGAATTTGGCGAACTCTTTGGCTGCTTTTTCTTCATTACCGTAAACCTTCCAGCAACCTGAATATTTACAGCAATTTCCTTTATGAAGAATAAAGCCACGGACATCTTCGGGAGGATAACCGAGGAACAGTCCGATTTCGTGCGGGAACTCGGTTGAGTCTTTAAGTCGGTGGCGAAGCTCCCTTATACAGCGTGCGGCATCGTGTGAATGATACCCCTGCGACTCAAGCAGCTTGCACGCATATTCATCGGACAAATCAACAGCAAGCTTGGACGGGCGAAAAATATAGATTAAAGCCTTTCCGTTGCTGAACTTCAGTGGCAGAACTTTTATTCCCTTTTTGCAGAACATTTTATTCAGCTTTCTCACATCACATTCGCACTCAAGCCGTGATGAGTACGGACAATTAAAAAGGTTAGCCGTTTTTATTCCTGCAAGCGTTGGGGAACAATGCTTGATAATTAAATCTTCTGACATCTTTTCCTCTAAATAATTGAATGAATGATTTGAATAGAATTGAATAAATACACCACAGTGATTATCCGATAATTGTTTTATGGTTAGCTTTTGCTAACTTAATTCCATAAGCAAGACTTGTTTGTTGTCTTTATCTTACAGTTAATAATATACCATCGGTCAATATTATTATCGGCTCTCAAAGGGTTTTCTATGCTCCAAACGGACAGGTAATTTTTGCAAAATTTTAGGGACAGCAAACGCTGTCCCTGAAAGGAGAAGAGATATTATGAATAATTACCCGGCAAAGTAATCATCAAATATTCTGCGGATATTTCCGCAGTCCGTCGAAAATAATAATAGGCGTATCTTTTCGACAATGTTATTATAGCACTTTACAAAGTCTTTTTACTGCTCTTTACGGACATATAAGGCTCTGTTCAGACGAGCGATTTTCTGTACTCATTCGGCGACTTATTCATCACCCTTCTGAAAGCACCCGCAAACTTACTGCCGTTGTTGTAGCCGACAATTCCTGCAATTTCAAGAACACTTTTGTCGGTGTTTTTCAAAAGCGAAGCGGCCTTTTGCATTTTACAGTTCGTTATGTAGCCGTTAATCGTGTCGCCGTAGACACCCTTAAAGCAAATTTTAAGAGAAGTTGAAGAGATGCCGAGCATATCGGCAAGCTCTGTAATTGTTATATGCTCGTCAAGGTGAGCAAGCAGATATTTTTTTGCCTCTTTTGCGGCGGTAACCTGTGAGCGTGAAAAATATCGTCTTTCCTCACTCTCACCCTTGTATTCAAGACCGCTCAAAAACAAAAGAAGTTCAAGCACCTTAACCTTGTGATAGCCCTTTCGGATATTTTCGGGAACGGAATAAAGTTCCGAAAAAATATGCTCAATGCTGATATTTTCACGCATAATTGCGTACGGCTTTTCGGAACAAAATTTCATTTCAAGCTCTTCGGGGCTGACAAAAACATCGTCAAGAATACACGAAAAGCATCTCGGAACACGGTTCATATCAATTGCAACCGACACACCGTGGTAGTGGCTCAGCGGACAATATCTGTGTCGGATGTTCTCCGTATTCTTCTGTATCGACAAATCACCCGACGCAAGGTAAAGATATTCGCCGTTTTTGTATTCAAACTCAATTCTGCCCTCCTGACAATGCGTAATGATGAGCATTTCTCTTCCCTTTGCAAGATCAATGTCACAACTTTGCATATGAACATCGTAATACACAAGCTCAATGCCTGAAAATACAGGGTACACAGTGACCTCGCAATCGCCCGTGCTGTCCTGTGAACGGTATATGCTGAACGATTCGCAGTGTTCAACAGTCTGTATCATACCGTATGGATTGTCAATTTTCTGCAATACTGCCATAAGGTTGCCTCTCTTCTCCTAAAAGACCTTATTCCGCCTTCATAACGGTGTATGCGCCTATATCGTTAACTGTCTTTTTGAGGACTTTATCCTCAATTTCTCTTTTCATTCTGACCGTAACTCTGCCGGAAGAAACATCGGCTTCCGCCCACACACCGTCAATTGAATTGAGTGCGTTTTCTACTCTTGCGAAACAGTTTTTACAGACCATTCCGTCAACAACAAGAGTTTTTTCATAGGGATAATGTGACTTATCCTTATCGGCAACCTTGTTTTTCTTAACGCTTTCGTCACTTGCACCGCAGCATCCGCTTGCAAGCTTTTTCTTGTAACTTCTGATTACGAGAACCACAAACACAATGAATACCACGGCAAGCAATCCGTAAAAAACATACTCCATATTTATCTCTCCTTTTATTTTTTACGATTCAGAATCGTACTGAATACACATTACTCATATAATTTCTTCAACACCAAATTCATAATTTCAATAACAAACAAGAAGGGGTACAGCTTTTTAGCTGTACCCCCTACAAAACATTTACTTATGATTATGGCAGTCACCGTGACACGCACAGTGCGCACAGTTTGCACCGCAGGAGGATTTGCCCTCTTTTTTGTCTTTTACCATACGGGCAACCACAAAAGCAATCACGGCAATAACAATTAATGCAACAATGATTGTGCCGATATTAGCTGCTAACCATTCCAACATATTTATTCCTCCCATTTGTTAATCAATAAATTTATTACTTCTTAGCCGGCTTAACTTTAAGAGTTGTAGCCTCTTTATAAGGTCTTACGAGCATATAAATCATAAATGCAAATACTGCAACGGCAAAAATAAGACCGATTACATTAAGACCGCCTGCAAAGATTGAACCGAACTGGAATACCATAAATGCAATTACATAAGCAAATACACACTGATAACCGATTGCGAACCAGAACCACTTGATGTTGTTCATCTCTCTCTTGATAGCACCCATAGCGGCAAAGCAGGGAGCACAGAGAAGGTTGAAGAGAAGGAACGAGAAACCGCTGAGTCCTGTGAATGCGGCACCGATTTCTGTCCATCCGCCCGGATAAAGGATACCCATTGTACCAACGATGTTTTCCTTAGCAACAAGACCTGTGATAGATGCAACGGTTGCCTGCCAGTTGCCCCAGCCGAGCGGTGCAAAAATCCATGCAAGACCGTTACCGATTGCGGCAAGAATTGAGTTTCCGATTTCGTCCTCACCGAGCATACGGAATGTACCGTCAACAAATCCGAAGTATGTTGTGAACCAAACAAAGATTGTAGAAAGGAGAATGATTGTGCCGGCTTTCTTGATGAATGACCAGCCACGCTCCCACATTGAACGGAGAAGGTTGGATACTGTCGGAAGATGATAAGCAGGAAGTTCCATTACGAACGGAGCGGGATCGCCTGAGAACATCTTTGTCTTTTTAAGCATAATACCTGAAACTACGATTGCAGCCATACCGATGAAGTAAGCCGATGTTGCAATCCACGGTGAACCACCGAAGATAGCGCCTGCAATCATAGCGATAAACGGCTGTTTAGCACCGCAGGGAATGAATGTTGTTGTCATAATAGTCATACGGCGGTCACGCTCATTCTCGATTGTACGGGACGCCATGATGCCCGGAACACCGCAGCCTGTGCCTACAAGCATTGGGATAAACGACTTACCCGAAAGACCGAACTTACGGAAGATACGGTCAAGTACGAATGCGATACGAGCCATATAACCGCAGCTTTCGAGGAAAGCAAGGAGAATGAAGAGTACAAGCATCTGCGGAACAAAGCCGAGAACCGCACCTACGCCGGCTACGATACCTTCAAGGATAAGACCCTGAAGCCAGTCTGCACAATTGATTTGGTTAAGACCGTTCTCAATAAGTTTTGGAATACCGGGAACCCAGATTCCGTATGTTGCGGCATCAGGAGCGCCGTAACCCTCTTTATAATCTGTGTTGAGGTAGTTTGAAACAGCCTTTTCAAGAGCAGATTTCTTAGTATCGGGAGTTTCTGTAATTTTAAGAGTTTCTTCATCCTGAACAGAATATGTAACGCTTGCGTCTGAAGGTGTGAGATTTACGAGTTCTGCAAGAGCGGCCTTAGCGGCATCTTCGGAATAATTTTTAGATTCAAGGTCAATCGCTTCTGCAATGTCGTCATTACCGTACTGAGCATTGAACGCCTCGATAATTGCATCTGAATCGCCGTAGGTTTCTTCAGCCTCAGCAGCCTGTGATGAACCGATACCGAAAAGGTGCCAGCCGTCACCGAAAAGACCGTCATTTGCCCAGTCAGTTGCCATTGAACCTACTGTCTGCATCGAGATATAGTAAACAAGGAACATGATAACCGCAAAAATCGGAAGACCGAGCCAACGGTTGGTTACAACCTTATCAATCTTGTCTGATGTTGTAAGCTTACCCTTGTTTTTCTTCTTATAACAGCTCTTGATGATCGAGGCAATGTAGATGTATCTCTCATTGGTGATGATACTCTCTGCGTCATCATCAAGCTCTTTTTCAGCCGCCTGAATATCTTTTTCAATGTGGTCAATAACATTCTGCGGAATGTCAAGCTTTGCAAGAACCTTGTCGTCACGCTCAAAAATCTTGATAGCGTACCAACGCTGCTGTTCCTCTGGCATATTGTGAACAGCCGCCTCTTCAATGTGAGCGATTGCGTGTTCAACAACACCGTTAAAGCTGTGCATGGGGATTGTCTTTGTTGAGCCTGCGGCTTTGATTGCGGCCTCGGCAGCTTCCATAATGCCTGTGCCTTTAAGAGCCGAAATTTCAACAACCTTACAACCAAGCTGCCTTGAAAGCTCATCAATGTTGATTGAATCGCCGTTCTTCTTAACGAGGTCAATCATATTGATTGCCACAACAACAGGGATACCGAGTTCTGTAAGCTGTGTTGTGAGGTAAAGGTTTCTTTCAAGGTTAGTACCGTCAATGATGTTGAGAATCGCATCGGGGCGTTCACCTACAAGATAGTTACGGGCAACAACCTCTTCAAGAGTATAAGGTGAAAGTGAATAGATACCGGGCAAGTCCATGATTGTAACATCCTTGTGCTTTTTGAGCTTACCCTCTTTTTTCTCAACAGTTACGCCGGGCCAGTTACCGACAAACTGATTGGAACCCGTGAGTGCGTTAAACAAAGTTGTCTTACCGCAGTTAGGGTTACCTGCAAGAGCAATTTTAATTTCCATATATCAGTTATCCTCTCTTAGATTAGCAAAAGCTAACCGTAATGTTATAAAAATACGGGATTTCTCCCGTAGGATTTATAAGTATAAATTACTCAACTTCAATCATTTCAGCATCGGCTTTTCTGAGTGAAAGTTCATAATTTCTTACAGTAATTTCAACCGGATCTCCGAGCGGAGCAACTTTTCTGATGTAAATTTCAACACCCTTTGTGATGCCCATATCCATAATTCTGCGTTTGACAGCGCCCTCACCGTGAAGCTTAACAACCTTTACGGTTTCACCTACTTTTGCCTGTTTTAAAGTTTTCATAACAGTTTCCTCCGTCTTAATTTCAGCATAAAGCCGTATAAAAACACCTCTCGGAACAACTCCGCCGTGTGTTTGTTACATAGAATCAAATCATAATTTTACGAGCCATTTCTTCGCTGATTGCAACTCGTGTTTCCTTTACGTTAACGATAACATTTCCGCCGAGTGACGAAATAACGGTAACCTCTCCGCCGGCAACAAAACCGAGATTTTCAAGGTGCTTTTTAACCTCGGGAGAACCTCCGACTTTCTTTATAATATTGGTTTCACCTGTGTTAGCAAACATCAAAGGCATCATAAAATCAATCTCCTTTAAGTTAGCAGATACTAACAATATTTGTTAATCAAAGGTTAGCTCTCGCTAACCGATTATATGGTACTATAAAACTCGAAATATGTCAATAGGCTTGCGAAAAAATTTTATTTTATTTTGAATTTTAGCAAATTGAATATTTCACGCCTGTAATTCGGATATTATTTTTGTTGATTTCGGTAAATCGTTTTTTCATAATTATTGAAAGCACAATTAATTTTATTGATTTTTTGTTCATATCATGATATGATTAGACAATGTAAAGGAGTGCAGACTATGCAATTAAAAGAATCAGGTGAAATGTACCTTGAAACAATATATGTTCTTTCAAAAAAGAGCAATTATATAAGATCAATTGATGTATGTGAAGAAATGGGATATTCAAAGCCGAGCGTCAGCCGTGCCGTTGGTCTTCTCAAAGAGGGCGGTTATCTTAAAGTCGGCGATGACGGCTCGCTTATTCTCACCGACCTCGGCAGGGAAATTGCAGAAAAAACATATGAAAGACACACCGTTCTTTCAAAGCTCTTTGTTATGCTCGGAGTTAATCCCGAAACTGCCGCCGCAGATGCCTGCAAAATGGAACACATTATCAGCGACGAAACCTTTGCCGCATTGAAAAATCACCTTGAAAATCATATGCAGTAAAAGGCTGAATAATTACCGAATATTACACACAAAAGGCTGACGATTTCTCGTCAGCCTTTTTACTCAACTGCTTTCAATAAGGCGATACACTTTTTCCGACCAATCCCATACCTCGGTAAATTCAAAATCACCGATTTTTATAAGCATATTCTCCCAACCTTTTTGAACGCTGAAATTATGTGTCTAACTCATAGTAATAAAGCGTGTTTGTGTCGGTGTCATAAACTCCCAATACAAAATTAAGCGACGCTCTTTCAAGCATATTCGTAAGGCTTTTATCTTGTTTGTCAATCAACATTGAATAGCCGTTCTTTATTTCGGGTATGAGCGAATTGCCGTTTTCATCACACACAAATCCGCTGTAATCGCCATATAACAAAGACTGTACTGTTTCATCGGACGGCAACGGCGTCCATACATTATTATTTTCAATTTGCGTTAAAGCGCTGTCATCTGAAAATTTAATTTTGGCAAAGGTTGCTCCGTCACCGTTAAATCCACCGTGTGTGTCAAACGATTCTGCAACTTCACCGCTTGAAACATTGAGTTTCAGATTATAGGCGACCGTATCTTTATCACCGCACCCAATCAACGAAAACGCAAAAATAATAATAGCACAAATTATTGCAACTGCTTTTTTATAAGAACATCTCCTTAATTACTTTTAAGCATTTTTAAATAGGTATCCAATCTTTCGTTGACATAACCTGCAAAAAGCTTTTCCATTGCAGACAGATTATGCTTTACATAATATTCGTCAAAAGCATTATAATAGGCAATTCTGTCGGCAAACTTAATATCAATCGGCGGATAACCGGCTTTTTGCTTTATTCGCATTAAAATTTCATTGTGAGAGAAATTCTGTTCTTTTCGGGATCAACTGAAAGAACCTTTACATTTACAACATCACCGACTTTGAGAACTTCGCTCGGGTGCTTGATGTACTTATCACAAATCTGCGAAATGTGAACGAGTCCGTCCTGATGAACGCCGATATCGACAAATGCGCCGAAGTCAATTACATTTCTGACCGTGCCTTTAAGCTCCATTCCCTCTTTCAAATCCTTGATGTCGAGAATATCACTTCTGAGCATTGGTGCTGGCAGTTCGTCACGGGGATCTCTGCCCGGTTTTGAGAGTTCCTTTACAATATCATCAAGAGTCGGAAGTCCGATTCCGAGAACATCGGCAAGTGACTTTGTTCCCTTTGCCTTTACTCTATGCTGAATATCGGAGAAGTTGCCTGATTTTATTTCTTTGTCAGAATATTCAAGAAGTCCTAAAAGTTCTTTTGCGCTCTTGTAGCTTTCGGGGTGAACGCCTGTGTTATCAAGCGGATTTCTGCTTTCGGGAACACGCAAAAATCCTGCACACTGCTCAAACGCTTTAGGTCCGAGTTTCGGAACTTTCTTGAGTTCTGCTCTTGATGAGAACGCACCGTTTTCTTCACGGTAAGCAACAATATTCTTGCACACGGTTGCGTTAAGTCCCGACACTCTCGACAAAAGTGCAGGCGATGCCGTATTAAGGTCTGCACCAACCGAGTTTACGCAGTCCTCTACAACACCGTCAAGTGTTTCACCGAGTTTTTTCTGCGGCATATCGTGCTGATACTGACCGACACCGATTGCCTTAGGCTCAATCTTAACAAGCTCTGCAAGTGGATCCTGAAGTCGTCTTGCAATTGACACGGCACTTCTGAGTGTGAGGTCAAGGTCGGGAAGTTCTGTTGCGGCAAGCTTTGATGCCGAATAAACCGACGCACCTGCCTCGCTGACTACCATATAATAAACGGGGTGGTCAGCCTCTTTGATTGTTTCGGCTGTGAACATCTCGGTTTCTTTGCTTGCAGTACCGTTGCCGATTGAAATAATATCAACATGATGCTTTTTGATGAGGCGGAGCAAGGTCTGCTTTGACTCCTGAATTTTTTTGTCTGAATGTGTAGGATAAATTACGGTTGTATCAAGCACCTTGCCTGTGCTGTCAACAACGGCAGTCTTACAGCCTGTGCGATATCCCGGATCAAGTGCAAGCACGGTTTTGCCCTTTACAGGTGGCTGCATAAGCAGCTGCTTGAGGTTTACGGCAAAAACCTTCATAGCATTTTCGGAGGCGGTATCTGTAAGGTCATTTCTGACCTCACGCTCAATTGAGGGATAAATAAGTCGCTGATAAGCATCTGTGCAAGCCTCACGGATAATGTCTGAACAAAGCTGATTTTTGTCTGTAATCATTGCTCTGAAAATTGAATTAAGCGGTTTTTCGCTGTCGGTTTCAACGCTGACTTTGAGAAATCCCTCTTTTTCGCCACGATTCACGGCAAGTACTCTGTGACCTGCAATCTTTTTAACAGGCTCTTTGTAGTCATAATAATTTTTGTAAACGCTGTCCTTTTCTTCATCTGTTGCAACAGACACAAGCACACCGTTTGCATTTGTAAGATTTCTTATTCTCTTACGGATTTCCGCATTATCCGACACAAGTTCTGCAATGATATCCATTGCACCCTGAATTGCATCTTCAACGGAGGTAACTCCCTTTTCTTCGTCAATATAATCAACTGCCGACTTTGACGGATCAAAACCTTTTTCCTGCTTTAAAATATCGTTAGCAAGCGGTTCAAGTCCCTTTTCCTTTGCAATTGACGCCCTTGTCTTTCTCTTTGGACGGTACGGGCGGTAAATATCTTCAAGTTCGCTTAGCGTGGCAGCCTTGTCAAGTGCAAGGTTGATTTCATCGGTAAGCTTTTCCTGTGCGTCAATGAGCGAACGAATTTCATCTCTGCGCTTGTCAAGTCCTCTTAAATATTCAAGCTTTTCGGCAAATTCACGAATCAACTGGTCATCCATTGAACCGTGCATTTCCTTTCTGTATCGTGCAATAAAAGGAATAGTGTTGCCGTCATCAAGCAATGTGATGATGTTTTTGGCATACTCCTCTTTAATATTAAACTGCTGTGAAAGAATCTGTGAATAATCCATTATATCCTCCGTTTTTGTTTTGTAAGGCTTATTATAACATACTTTTAAATAATTTGCACTAAAAAGAAAACGAGCAGTCAAAACGACTGCTCTCATGAATTATTTATGTTTATGCATTTTAAGCACTTTTCTTTTTGCGAATATAGGCAAAATAGAGCGGAAGTCCTACAAAGACCATACCGCCGATTATGTTGCCGATTGTAACGAACAGCAGAGATTCACAGCCCGAAAGATTTGCAAGATTCTGACATTGCTGTGCCGTAATACCGTAAAGCTCCTGAGCTTTTGCAACATATTCGGGATTCATTGCCGCCATAACACCTGTCGGAATATAGAACATATTTGCAACGCAGTGTTCAAATCCGCAGACTACAAATGCACAAATCGGGAAAAATACACCGAAAATCTTACCTATTGCATCTGTTGCGCCTGTTGCCATAACGATTGCAAGGCACACGAGAATGTTGCAAAGTATGCCGCTGATAATTGCCGTTGCAGGATTGATTGTTGTTTTGGCAAGTGCAACCTTGATTGTAAAAGCACCAAGTCCGCCGTTTGAATAATTGAGCTGACCCGAGAAAAATATCAGTAAATCAATAATCATTGCACCGACAAAATTTGAAATATAAACCGTAACAAGATTCTTTATCATTGAAACAGGCTTGATTTTCTTTTCAAGTGTCGGAATAATCATAAGGCAGTTACCTGTAAAGAGTTCACTTCCCGTAAACACAACAAGCATAAGTCCCACGGGGAAGATTACGCCTGCAACCACTCTTGCAAGCCCCACATCGGCAACTCCGTGCATTGCAACATCGCTTGCCGCACCGCCGAATGCGATAAATGCGCCTGCCATAAGTCCGAGCAAAATCATTTTCGGCAGAGAAAGCATTGATTTTGTTACACCTGATTTTGACACCAGCGACGCAATTTCAGCCGGTGAATTAAATCTGCTGTCCATTAAAAAACCTTCTTCAATTAGTTTATCAATTGTTGCAAAATTTACTGTCATTCGGCAATAAACCGCAAAATCACAGGATACATATTATCACAAAAGCAAAGTGTTTGTCAATTAATATGCGATTATCTGTAACATTGCACACAAAAGACTTTACAAATTGTCAAATACAGTTTATAATCATAGTGTAAATATTACACAACCTAAAGATGTGTAATATTCGTAGTCAGAGTGAGAATAATCACATACAAAACGGGAGCTGTTACCGGCTGAGAGGAAATTCGATTTCGACCGTAAACCTGATTTGGATAATGCCAACGAAGGGACATATCAAGCTTGAAGTGTACGCACTTGGAGTATGTCTTTTTGGCATACTCCTTTTTTGTTGTGTTTTTTCTCCGAAAGAATTTTATTTAAGGAGTAGTTTTAATGAAAACGAACAATAAGAAAAATGCACTTGTTATGTGCGAATGTGCAATTATGATTGCACTTGCGGCAGTTTTAAGCTTTGTAAAAATCCTTGAACTTCCCTACGGCGGCAGTGTTACCGCATTCAGCATTGTTCCGATTGTAATTATCTCATATCGTCACGGTGTAAAATGGGGATTGCTTTCGGGATTTGTATTCAGCATTATTCAGCTTATTCAAACTGCGTCAACTCTTTCATACGCAACATCATTTTTGGCAGCTGTAACAATCATTTTCTTGGACTATATATTCGCATTCACGGTTATCGGCCTTGCAGGCTTTCTCAGAAACAAGGTCAGCAATCCGTCTGCCGCTGCCGTAACAGGCACGGTAGGAGTTTGTGCTTTGAGATATATCTGTCATGTAATTTCAGGCTGTACCGTATGGGCAGGTGTTTCAATCCCCTCAACCGACGGACTTCTCTATTCACTCAGCTACAACGCTACATATATGATTCCCGAAACAATAATCAATGCGGCGGCTGTATTCTGGCTTTTCGGCTGTCTTAACTTCAGAAGTGAAAAAATCAGCGTTGCAAAGAAAATTGAAAAAAACCTTACGGAAACAGTTTCGGCATCAATTTCAATTCTTTCACTTATGGTTGCCGTAATTATTGACGCTGTTGCAGTTTTTGCATCACTTCAGAATCCCGACAGCGGTGTGCTTGATTTTTCACTCATTTCAAACACAAACTTTACTCTTGTAGGCATCGTTTCGGCAATCGGAATTGTGCTTTGCGTAGTTTTTGCAATCATTGCAAAGGTTACTTCAAATTCTGCCAAAAAGGTTAATTAACATTTAATCGGATATTCACGGTAAAACCTCTGTATCAGGGCTGACGGCATTGCTGTCGGCTCTGTTTTTTTATTATGTAAACACAAGTATGAAACGGGCATATTATGAGAATGAACAGCAATGTTCATAAGTTTGAACAAAAAGGAGAATTAAATTGGATATTAAAGAAATTATTTCTCAGCAGTACGGAATACCGTGTCTGCCAAAGAGAACGAGCGAGGCTATGGCATATGTTCCCTTTCAGCAGTTCGACTCCCCAACCTACAGCCCGTTGCAGGGACTTGAGTCGGGTACAATGTTCCCCGTTCTCAACAAACCATTCTACGGAAAGAAATGCGGTGAGGGACTTGACTGAAAGAGAAATTCTTTTAAAGAAAATTTCAACCTACGAATTTGCCGCACTTGACCTTCAGATTTATCTTGACACTCATCCGCACGATACGGCAATGATACAAAAAATGAACGGTTTCAAAGAAAAATTGAAACCGCTTGTTGAAGAATATGAAGAAAAATTCGGTCCTTTGAAAAAGAGTATGACAAGCACCAATATGTGGAGCTGGATAAAGGGACCGTGGCCGTGGGAAAACGAGGAGGATTGCTGATGTTTGTCTATGAAAAAAAGTTACAGTACCCTGTCAATATCAAAAAGCCGAACGCAAAGCTTGCCAAGATTATCATAACGCAATACGGCGGTGCGTAAGGCAAAATGTGATACTTTTTATTTTCGTATAACATCCCGATAAAAATCAATAAACGCATTAAGCGCAGGAGATTTCCACTTGTTTTTGTGGATAAGCAACTGCGTCCACACCGAAACATCACAATCGTTGACGGGAAGATGTTTTATCTCTCCCGAATTGTAGTAATCCTCCGTGATAAAATCAGGCAAGAACGAGATCATTTTGCTGTTTTTGATTATAGAACAAATTTGTAGAGGGTTTCCTATTTCCAAAACAGGGTGAATTTCAAGCGATTGTGTGGCAAGTTCATTGTTTAGCAATTTTCTGTAGCTCATATTACTTTCGGTCAGTACAAAATCCTCGGTGCATAATTCTTTTAACGAAATATTTTCTTTATTCAAAAGTGGATTGTCAACTGATGCAAAGAAGTGAACCTTTTCCTCATGCTCTGCACAAATTATAAATTCCGAATCATAAATGTGGCTGTCAAGCGTAAAAATCAAATCAACCTCATTTTTGCGTAACATATCAAACATCTGCTCTGTACCGCTTTCGACAACGACAAGGTGAATATTAGGAAAATGCTTTCTGAACTCAAGAAAATCATCTTTAAAAAATCGGTTGCAGACAGAACTTGACATTGCAAGGCGAATGTTGCCCTCAATTGTTTCGGGGGTACGCAAATCTTCAAGCATCTTTTCGTGAGATTCAAGAATTTCTCTTGCGTGTTGCAGAACCGTTATGCCGTCGGAAGTCAGGCTGATTCTGTGGTAAAAGCGGTCAAAAAGCACCGTGTTAAGCTCGCTTTCCAACTGTTTTATCTGTGATGAAACGGTTGACTGGGTATAGCCGAGCTTTTCCGCTGCAGCAGAAAATCCCGAATATTCGCACACAGCTACAAAGGTTATAAGCACATTGGTATCCATAACTAAATCCTCTTTTATACGAACGATATCTTCGTTATTATAGCACAGTTTTATCAATTTTACAAATGGTATTTTATTTGCTATACTACTCTTTGTATTGCAAAATAAACAAAGGAGCAGTATTTATGACGAAAAAATATTGTGTAGATAAAATAAATTCGGCAGGAGGACTTGTGTTGTGAATCGTGAAAAATTAGGAAGCCGACTCGGCTTTATAATGCTTTCGGCAGGCTGTGCAATCGGTTGCGGAAATGTGTGGAAGTTTCCGTGGATGTGCGGACAATACGGTGGCGGAAGTTTTATGCTTGTGTACATCATCTGTCTTATTGTTTTGGGAATTCCGTGTTTGATAATGGAATTTTCGGTGGGCAGAGCGGCACAGACAAGTCCGATTAAAATGTACCGCAAACTTGAAAAGCCAAAGCAAAAATGGGGCGGTTTCGGTTGGGCATGCCTTGTAGGCAACCTTGCAATTATGGCTTTTTACACAGTTGTTTGCGGTTGGATAATTTACTACTTCATAAATTTTCTGACGGGTAACAACCGTGACCTCGGATTTACCACAATGATTGCAAATCCGTCAGTCAATGTTATTTTTATGATGATAACGGTTGTTATCGCCTTTGTTATACTCTCGTTCAACATTCAGGGCGGACTTGAGAGGATAACAAAATATATGATGATTGCTTTGCTTGCACTTATGATTGTGCTTGCAATCCACAGTCTGTTTTTGAGCGGTTCGGGTGAGGGTATGACATTTTACCTCAAACCCGACTTTTCAAAAATCAACGGTGATGTTGTTGTGGGTGCGATGAATCAGGCATTTTTCTCGCTGTCAACAGGTATGGGCGGTATGGCTATTTTCGGAAGTTATATCGGCAAAGACCATTCACTTATGGGCGAGGCAATCAATGTTATCTCTCTTGACACACTCGTAGCTCTGCTTGCAGGCATAATCATCTTCCCTGCCTGCTTTACTTACAACCTTGAAGTTAATTCAGGTCCGAACCTTTTGTTTGACACAATGGCAACCGTGTTCAACAATATGCCCGGCGGAAGAATATGGGGTTCGCTCTTCTTCCTGTTTATGGTGTTTGCGGCAATGTCAACCGTTTTGGGTGTTTGCGAAAATATTCTTGCAATGATTCGTGATTTGACAGGCTGGTCAAGAATAAAAGGCAGTCTTATTTGCGGAATTGTAGTGTTTGTGCTTGCACTCACAACGGCTCTCGGATTCAGCGTTCTTCATTTTCAGCCGTTTGCAGAGGGTACAACATGGCTTGATTTTTGGGACTTTATTGTTTCCACAAATGTTCTTCCTCTCGGTTCTCTTGTGCTTGCTCTGTTCTGTTGCAACAAGTTCGGCTGGGGTTGGGATAACTTCATTAAAGAAGCCAACATGGGCATCGGTATGAAAGTGCGTTCGTGGATGAAACCGATTTTCAAATATGTAGTTCCTACAGCTATCGCATTTATCTATGTTTACGGACTCGTCACCTTTAAATGGCAATAAATAAAATTTGATACACAAAATAAAATCCGTATGGAGCAATCTTCATACGGATTTTTTCAGTTTAAAAAGTTCGATTATTAAAAAAATCATACGGTAATTTCAATTAAGTTTCCTTCAATACCGACAATACAGCTTTCATAATAGCCGTCACCCGTAACTCTCGGTCCGCTCAACACCTCATAACCGTCAGACTTCATTTTTTCAGTGAGTTCATCAACAGCAGTTCTGCTTCCTACGCTAAAAGCAATATGTACATATCCTGTACCTGACAATTTGTCTGTGGTATCATTTAGGCTTGTCTTGTTCATAATTTCAAGCCTTGTATTATCTTCAAAACTTAAAAAATACGAACGGAAACCTGTTTTTTTATTATGATATTTTTCGCTTGGTACTGCATTAAAATATTTAATAAAAAAGTTTTTTGCATTTTCAAGATTTTCCACATACATTGCAATATGTTCAATACGCATTTACTTATTTCTCCTGTTCGTATAATCTGTTTGCTGTTACAAAGTTATTGCGATACACAATTTTAATCAAATCAAAAAATATGTGTTTAAACAAAAATATTCATCAAGGCGGGCGTCCAATGAACGCCCCTACGAGATTGTTCTTTTATAGAATTTTGTCTGCAAATCAATATGAATACGGTCGGGAATGTGGAGTTTGTTCTACGCAAAACTTTCTTCCCGACCAAAATTTTCAATTTTCAATTAAAAATTTCTAATTTTTCTGACATTGCGGTTCATCATATGTCTGCCGAGATTTTTATACAAAAAAGCCTTCAGTGGTGACATTTGCTGATGATGTTCTTTGAGCAAATCGTCGGGAGAATCATAAGCACCGAAATCTTGATTAATACCCTCGCTTTGAATATAGGTGTTATTTCGGTCAAAATCTATGACAGGATTTTTGAAATCTTTAACGGCAACACCGTAACCGCAAAATGCACCTGAGCAACTGCTGTTAATTTTCTGCAAATTGTTTAGATACTTTTTGTCGAGAATAAACGCTTCGAGTTCGTACCATTTATCTTCAAAATACACTTCAACCCAACTGTGAAACACATTTTGCGGAGCATTTTTATAGACAATTCCCGTCATTGCACCCTTTTGAAGTTTTTTGTCAATCGTAAATCCGTGTACCCGACAAGGAATGTTGCAGGCTCTGAGCAAAGCCATAAGCAAAGTACCCTTTGTGTTGCATTGCCCAAAACCGTCTTTCAAAACTTTTGAGGCAGGAATGTTATCGTCAATGTTGTAGCCGAACAGTATTTCATCTCGCACAAAATTATAAATTGATTTCAGCCTGTCAAATTCCTGCAGTTCAAGCCATTTTCTGTTTTCAATTAACTGCTGTATGTTAGGATTTGAATAATCCAACATTTTCGTTTTTTTAAGATATTTGTTCATAATTAGTTTAAAGTAAGGTTATGTTTTTCTGTTAAAGTATCTTTTAAAAGTTCGGTTATTTTGAAACTATGTATATTTATTCGCATCGTGTTTACACACGATACGATTGACGAACACGGTTCGTCGCTACATTTGGATACACAATTTTAATCACATCAAAAAATATGTGATTAAACAAAAACATTCATCAATGCGGGCGTCCAATGAACGCTCCTACTGACAATACACAATTTTTTCTACATCAAAACATTTTTGATAAACATAAGGTTTCATCAAACTGGCGGATGATATCCGCCCCTACGAAATTGTTCTTTTATAGAATTTTGTTCATATAAATGATTTGCAAGGTAAATCAATATGAATACGGTCGGGAATGTGAAGTTTGTTCTACGCAAAACTTTCTTCCCGACCAAAATTTTCAATTTTCCATTTTCAATTTTCCATTAAAGCGTAAGCTTAAATCATCCAATACCAATACTTGTCCTGATTGTTTTCCGAAAGGTCGGGGCTGAACTGGAGTTCGGGGTTTTTGATGCTTACTTTCATACCCTCAGTAATTGAGTTCACGATAAAGGCGTTACCGCCGATTGTTGCACCCTTGCCGATTACGGTTTCACCGCCGAGGATAGTTGTACCCGAATAGATTGTAACATTATCACGGATAGTAGGATGTCTTTTAACACCTTTAAGCTGCTGACCCTTTCTTGTTGACAACGCACCGAGGGTTACACCCTGATAGATTTTTACATTCTCGCCTATCTCGGTAGTTTCACCGATTACAATGCCTGTGCCGTGGTCGATGAAGAAATACTTGCCGATTGTCGCACCCGGGTGAATATCAATTCCCGTAAGTCCGTGTGCGTACTCCGAAAGCACTCTCGGAATCATCGGGATTTTAAGCTTCCACAATTCATGTGCCACTCTGTAAACCGTGATTGCAAAAAATCCTGGGTAGCAGAGAATGATTTCATCCGTACTGTATGCGGCAGGATCGCCGTTAAAGGCCGCAACAACATCTGTTGCAAGGTAATCACGGATTGACGGAATCTTTGAAAGAAACTCATAAACCAGCTTTTCTGACTTTTCCATAATCTCGTCATATGAAAGGTCGTTGCACTTTTCGCAACCCTTTAAAGCCTTTGCAATCTGCTTTTTAAGGTTATACTGAATAAATTCTATTCTGTCGCCTACAATATAGCCGATGTATTCTTCTCTTACTCTGTTCTTGTCAAAGTAGCCCGGAAACAACAGCTTGCGGATTTCTTCAAGCACCTGAATAAGCACAGATTTGTTGATAATGTTATCCTCCGAAAGTCTGCAAGTTTGTTCATGCTTTGAATAGCTTTCGAGAATTTCATTGACTGTTTTATTTATATTATCATTCATATGAATACTCCTTTTTCAAAATCCTGTTTAATTCACTTACGGGAAGTCCGACAACATTAAAATAGTCGCCGTCAATCTTCTTTACAAGCAGAGAACCTTTGCCCTGTATTCCGTATGCACCTGCCTTGTCAAAAGGCTCGCCCGTTGCAATGTACTCCTCTATTTCCAAATCGGAAAGTTCAAAAAATTCAACAAGCGTTACATTGGAAAATGATTTTGCAACACCGTTTTTGACGGTACAACAACCCGTGATAACCTTGTGCTGTCTGCCCGAAAGCAGTTTTAACATATTCTCGGCATCTTCCCTGTTCTTAGGTTTGCCGAGCATTTTGCCGTCAACAAAAACTCCCGTGTCACAACCGATTACAATGTCATTTTCATAACCGTTTTTTGAAATATGCAATGCCTTTTTGACGGCAAGATATTCGGGACGCTTTTCAAGCGGAACATTGTTCTCAACCGTTTCGGCAATGTCTGCGGGAACAATTTTAAAATCGGTTGTTATAAAACTTAAAAGCTCTTTTCTTCGTGGTGAAGCAGATGCAAGTACAATCATAATCTATCTCCGTAAAATTACTTTTGACTATTGTAACATAAAACCGAAATAAATAAAAGGTGATTATACAAAAAACACAAAATGTACAGCAATAATCAGCTATTCGGATTGACCGCACTCCGTACTTTGTATTGACAATAATTTTGCAAAGTGTTATATTTAAGGACGGCGGTAATCCGCATTAATAAGCACAATTCAACGAAAGGAAATGAAATATATGGCTAACATTAAGCTTCCTGTTCCCGTAACGCTTCTTACAGGTTATCTCGGTGCAGGCAAAACTACTCTTATCAACCATGTCCTCGGCAATCAGGAGGGCTACAAGTGTGCCGTTATCGTAAACGATATCGGTGAAGTAAATATTGACGCAGAGCTTATTCAAAAGGCAGGCGTTGTTACTCAGAAAGATACAAACCTTGTTCCGCTTACAAACGGCTGTATTTGCTGTACTTTGAGCGTTGACCTTATCAACCAGATTACAGACCTTGTAAAGTCAGGCAAGTTTGATTACATTCTCATTGAGGCGAGCGGTATTTGCGAACCACTTCCGATTGCACAGTCAATCTCAGTTCTTGAGGGCGATAAGGAAAACAATATTCCCGAGCTTGTCCGTCTTGACAACATTGTTACAGTTGTTGACGCACTCCGTATGGCAACGGAATTCGGCTGCGGTGATGATCTTCTCAAGGAAGATGTTGACGAAGAGGATGTTGAAAGCCTTCTTATCCAGCAGATTGAGTTCTGTTCAACAATCATCCTCAACAAGGTTGACAAGGTAACAGAGGAACAGCTCAAGAGAGTTAAGGCTATGATTAAGACGCTTCAGCCAAAGGCACGAATTATTGAATCACAGTTCGGCAAGGTTGAAGTTAAGGATATTCTCGATACAAAGTGCTTTAATTTTGAAGAAACAGCCGCATCCGCAGGTTGGGCTCAGATTTATGATAAGGATGAAGATGACGAGGATACAGACCGTCACGGTCATCATCACCACCATCACCACCACGATGAAGACCATGACGAACACGAGCATCACGATCATGACCATGATGAGGACGGCCTTGACCACTCTCATTGCGACCACGAACACGGCCATTGCTGTCACCACGACCACGATCATGAGGACGGCGAAGAAGAATACGGCATCGGTTCATTTGTTTACCACCGCATTCGTCCTTTCAATCAGGACAAGCTCCAGCAGTTTGTTGAGAACTGGCCAAAGAGTGTAGTCCGTGCAAAGGGTGTTCTCTGGTTTGATGACAAGAGAGAAGATGTTTATGTATTCGAGCAGGCAGGCGTTCAGATTACTGCTACGGAACAGGGCAAGTGGCTTGCCGCATTTCCAAAGAAACAGCAGAAGCTCTATCTTGCAGAGTATCCCGATATGGCTGAAAAGTGGGACGAAAAATACGGCGACAGAGAAATCAAGCTTGTATTCATCGGTCAGCATATGGACAGGCACGCAATTGTTGATGCACTTGACGAGTGTCTTTCAGACTGATAAAATCTTATAAAAATTGAGGGCAACGGAATTCCGCTGCCCTTGTTTTTTTGGTTGGATATACAAAAACGGCAGTCCGATTTGGACTGCCGAAATTTTTGCACCGTTAAGTTTTATTACTTTGATGATTCTGAAGCAGAAGATTCGGGCTTGAAATTAGCGTCAAATGTGAAAACGAGCTTTGTGCCGTCTTTTTCCATTGTAATAACACCGTCTTTGAGTGTGTATGGAATGCTCTCGCTCCCTGCTGTAAAGTTCTTGTCATCGTATGTGAGTTCCTGCTCCTGACCGGCTGCAGAAAGCTTAGCCTTGCCGTCTTCTTTAAGAAGAATGTAGCCTTTGTCCATACCGACAGCGGCAAGAGTACTGCTGTCAAAGCTCATACCGCTTGCTTCTGCACTTGTAAGCTTGTAATAGCCGAGTGTTGAATTACCGCAAGCTGTAAGTGAAAGCACCATAAGAAGTGCCATAACAGCCGCAACGCTGATTGTGAAAATTCTTTTCATTTGTTTTTCCTCCGTTTTCCCTATCGGGATTTCTCATTTTTTCAGGCTTTGTGCCTTTGTCAGTAAATGACACGATTATTATAGCACAATGGCATAAACTTTTCAAGGTTATTTGTAAAAATATGTAAAAAAGCACCCTTTCGAGTGCTTTCATCACCTAATATTCAGTTATCAGTTGAACCTTGACAAAAATGCCTGGGTTCTTGGATTTTGCGGATTGTTGATTACCTGTTCGGGAGTGCCTTCTTCGGCGATTACACCGTCAGCCATAAAAATGATCTTGTCGGCAACATCTCTTGCAAACTCAATCTCGTGAGTTACAACAATCATTGTGCTGTCGGAGGTTTTAAGACTGCGGATAACATTAAGCACCTCACCCGTGAGTTCGGGATCAAGTGCGGAGGTAGGCTCGTCAAAGCAGAGCACATCGGGATTGAGTGCAAGCGCTCTTGCAATTGCAACACGCTGTTGCTGACCGCCGCTGAGGTTACAGGGATATGACTCGCTCTTTTCGGAAAGGCCTACCATTTCAAGCAAAGACTTTGCATTGCTCTTGATAATTTCAAGAGCCTCTTTATAGCTTTTTGCGCCCATATATTCGCCTGTCTGCTTTATCTGCTCTTTTGCGGCAAGCTTTGGAGCAAGCATAATATTCTCGATAACCGTATATTGCGGAAACAGGTTAAATGACTGGAACACAAGTCCGAAATGAAGTCGTCTTTTTCTGATTTCGCTGTCGCTCTTTGCAGAGCTGTCATTGCTGTCAAAAAGCACCTTGTCATTAACGGAAATCTTGCCGTTGCCCGGAGTTTCAAGAAAATTAAGACATCTTAACAGCGTAGTCTTGCCCGAACCAGATGAGCCGATAATCGCAAGCACCTCGCCCTTTTTAAGAGAAAAGCTGATATCTTTCAAAACCTCTGTTTTGCCGTAGCTTTTACGGATGTTTTCAACATTTAACAAAGACATAACCTTTCCCCCTTAACCCTTGTAGTAATCAAGCTTTTTCTCGATAAATGAGAAAAGCAAGGTAAGGATTCCGCAGAATGCGAGGAAGAATACTGCCGAATAGAAAAGCGGCCAGATGAGTCCCTGCATTGAGAAGTCCTTTGCTCTCATAAGAATTTCCGGAATTGCTATAACGCTTGAAAGCGAGGTATCCTTTACAAGAGTAATAATTTCGTTGCCCATGGGTGCAGTAATTTTCTTTATAACCTGCAAAAGCACAACCTTAAAGAAAATCTGACCCTTTGTCATGCCGAGCACCTGACCTGCCTCGTACTGACCCTTTGGAACAGACTCGATACCGCCACGGAAGATTTCAGAAAAATATGCGGCATAATTGATTATAAATGCGATAAGTGCGGCATTCATTCGTGCAAATGTCACACTGCCGTTTGACACAAGCGGCGGAACATAGAACACTACGAAAAGCTGGAGCATCAGCGGAGTACCTCTGATTATCCACACAAATGTTTTTGTCAGCCATTTTAACGGCTTGAATTTTGACATTGAACCCATTGAGATAATAAGTCCGAGCGGAATTGCCGCAAGCAGGGTTACAATGAAAATTATACAGTTTTCGCCGAATCCCTCAAGCAACTGACCGCTTACATTAAAAAATTGATCCATTTTATATACCACTCTATCCAAGTATTTTCAGTTTTGAATATATCAAAAGGCTTACAAATTTGAACCTGTAAATTTATAATCAATAAAAAGCACAACGGGCGAACATAGTCCGCCCTGTATGTACAAGCTTATTTTAATTAAATTATTTCTTTTTTACAAGAAGAAGATCCTGAAGGCTGTACTTCTCTGCAATCTTATCAAGTGTGCCGTCATCGGCAACTGCCTGAATAGCATCGTTAAGCTTTTTGAGTGTTTCGGGGCTGTCCTTACGAAGTGCAATACCGTACTGCTCAGGTGAAAAGTCCTTGCCGTCAACAACCTTGAGGTCAGCGTAGTCAGAACCGCTCTTGAGTGTACCGATTGACATTACATAGTCGATAACCGCAACATCTGCTGTGCCTGACTTAACCTCGAGAAGAGCCTTAGCCTGTGCGTCAACTGAAACATACTTTGCACTTGAGAAGAACTCGTCTGTCTGAGCAACAGTTTCACCTGCTGACTTCTTCTCTGCAACTACTGTCTTATCCTTGAGGTCATCTGCTGACTTGATTTTGTCCGCAACATCAGATTTTGCAACCATAACCTGCTTGTTTTCCATATAAGGAGTTGAAATATCCATTGTTGTCTTTCTGTCGTCATCAATTGTAAGGCCGTTCCAGATGCAGTCGATTGTCTTTGAGTTAAGCTCAACCTCTTTTGAATCCCAGTCAATTTTCTGGAACTTTGGAGTAACGCCCATTTTCTCGCAAACTGCCTCTGCAAACTCAGTTTCAAAACCTGTAAGCTTGCCGTCTGCATCAAGGTAGTTCATCGGCTCAAAATATGTAACACCGATAACAAGCTCTCCCTTGTTTGAGATATAATCCCAGTCCGTTGCAGAAGAACCGCAACCTACAAAAATTGACGCTGACATTGCACCTGCAAGAAGTACAGAAAGTAACTTTTTCTTTTTCATAATTATTCCTCCGTAATCTGATATACTCTCTACCTATGTTCTGCAAATCACCTTGCAAAACAATCTCTGTATATTATACATTAGCGCGTTAGCAAAGTAAAGTGTTTTCGAGAAATTTGCCGAAGAATTTTCTTCCAATCGCAGGCATATTATTGCATAAAAGAATTATTCTTTAAAGAGGTGATTAATTTGTCGGGAAATTACAATAAAAATCACTTTGCGGCGGCATACATAAGGGTGTCAACCGAAAATCAAACTGAGCTTTCACCGTCAAGTCAGCTGAAAATCATCAGAAAATTTGCAGATGAAAAAGGCTATCTGATTGATGAGGATTTCATTTTTCGTGACAACGGAATTTCGGGAAGATATGCCGACAAGCGGCCTGAATTTAACCGAATGATAAGCCTTGCAAAGCAAAAGCCTCCCCTGTTTTCAGCCGTACTTGTCTGGAAATTTTCACGATTCGCCCGCAATCAGGAGGAAAGCATTTTCTATAAATCGCTATTGAGAAAAAACGGTATTGAAGTCATCAGCGTGTCCGAACCCGTTGATGACGGTCCCTTCGGAAAGCTGATTGAACGCATTATCGAATGGTCGGACGAATACTATTCGATTCGGCTTTCGGGTGAGGTAAGGCGAGGAATGACCGAAAAAGCCGAGCGTGGCGGCATCGTCAGCATTGCACCCTTTGGCTATAAAGTGACAGACGGAAGGCTTGTGGTTGACGCCGAAAAAGCCCGAATTGTCAGTAAAATTTTTGCCGATTTTTTGAATAATAAAGATATAAATATGATTTGTGATAACTTAAATTCGTCAGAAATCAAAACCGCCAAGGGCAACCTCTGGGATTGCCGTGCCGTTGAATACATTTTGCAAAATCCCGTTTATATCGGCAAAATCAGGTGGAATCCAATCTGCAAAACAGGCAGAGATTTCTATAACGATAACCTGATAATTTCAGACGGCATTCACGAACCGATTGTTGATGAAGTAATTTTTGAGCAGGCAAAGCAAATATTATTCTTGCAAAGAATAATAGGCAAAGAACATTCTCATAAACAAACCGAAATTAGACATCTTATTCAAAATCTTGTCAAGTGTTCAAACTGTAATTCAACCCTCGTTACGATTAAAAATAATTTTCTCCAATGCTCCGCCTACATTCACGGCTACTGCCATTCATCGCACAGCGTAAGAATTGAAAAGATAGAAAAAGTTGTAATTAAAGCAATCAATATTCTTATAAAGAACAATTTAATTCATGATGCTTTCTCGATTAAAGAAATTTATCCCTTAAAAACGCAAAACGACTTACTATCCATAATTACAAAAAGAATAATATTTGACCGCAAAGCCTCTCACCTCAACATATTTCTCAATCAAAATAAGTAACATTCTGCCATACGGCGGTCCGGACGGTGAGTTGGGTGCGTCATTGCGATATCTGAGTCAACGATTTGCAATGCCCTTGCCAGAACTCAAGGGCACTCTCACCGACATAGGCACAGAAGAACTTAATCATCTTGAAATGATCGGTGCAATAGTATATCAGCTGACGAAAGACCTCACCGAGGATGAAATCAAGGAACAGGGATTCGGTGACTATTTTGTTGACCACACAACCGGAATTTTCCCACAGGCGGCAGCAGGTTTTCCCTATACAGCTGCATCAATGCAGGTTAAAGGCGATCCGATAACCGACCTGCACGAAAGTATGGCGGCTGAGCAAAAAGCCCGAACAACCTACGATAACATCCTCAGATTCTGCGATGACTACGATGTAAAAGATCCGATTCGCTTTCTGCGTGCCCGTGAGGTTGTCCACTACCAACGCTTCGGCGAAAATCTCCGCCTCTTAACCGATAAACTCAACGAAAAGAACTTCTACGCCTTCAACCCCTCATTCGATAAAAAATGCTTTAAAAATGAATTGAAAAAGAAGAAAAAGTAAAAAATATGCACAAGTCCAAGTATTTATGGGCTTGTGCATTTCAATAAGCTTACGAATTCAACCATTTTACAAAATCAAAATCATTATCTGCGGCATTTTTACCGGTCCATGAATTTTTGTCTAATAAATAAACTTGCATTTCTCCCTTTTTATATTTAGATATACTCACCCATTGTAAAACCGACCTTATATTTTTTCATTTTGGTCATACTTTTCTGACAATTCTTTTTTGTATTCGCTGTAATCCTTATGCAAATCAAAAATAATATTTCCTAATTCATCGGTATGTCCACCTCTTTTATTCTCAGGAGGTGGCGTCATATAATCGCCATACACATTTTTTAAATACAAATCATAATCATCAAATGTATTAAAATATTCATCTTCAAATTTTATCTTTGTGAATTTTTCAAGAATTTTTTTTGGCTGTATTACCGAAACCTCCATTGAATACCATACAGCAGCCCATTGATTATATTTCATCGGATCGAGCATAATTCTATGTTCGTTGATTTTACAAATCATTCTTCTTATACACCTTGGAATGGCATAAATTAACTTGAGTTTATAATTCATCGGTTCATTAAGAGCTTTGGCATAGACATCATGAAGTAACAATCTGTTCAAACTCAAAGCCTTTTTTTGTTTTAATTTCTTTTTTGGAGCATCACTTACTCCCACTGCCGGAAAAATATCCATACACATGCCATAATGAATATCAAATTTGTAAGCCTTAACAGGCATAGATGTAGTTCCGTTTGCTCTTATCTGAGTCCACATTTCAGAATAATTCTTATCTGTTTTGTAGTTTTGGACAAAATACTTTTCGCCCAACTCACGCTGTGCTATTTTCAAAAACTTTTTATAATCCGAAAGTGGCATATATATATCAATATCGTCATCCCACGGAATGAATCCACCGTGTCTTACAGCTCCAAGCAAAGTACCTGATGAAAGTATGTATGTAATATTATTGTCATCACATACTTTTACTACATTTTTTAACATCTGCAATTCAAATAACTGTATTTCTCTTAGTGTAGGCATTGCAGTCAATTCCTCCAAGAATAAATTAAACAAATTTTTCTCTTACAGCTTTTAATTTATCAACAAAAAAAGTCAACAATGTATATTTTTCAGAAAATTCTCTTATTTTTTTAAGCTGTTGTTTCCAACTGTATTTTTTATCTCTAACAAGGAAATAGATATAATTATCTTTTAAATTTTTAACAGCTTTATTATATTCAAGTTCAGCATCCGAATTGTATTTTACAGCTAAATCGTAAATCATTTTTAAACTTTTGATTCCATCTTCAGCATTACCTCTTGCAAAATCTGACATAAGCGTATTTTCTGATAATTTTGTATAATGATACAGATGCGCAGAAAAAGCATAAACAAACTCTGTATCAGATTTTTCAAAATATTCTACTGAAAATCTTAAGTCCTCACCCATCGACAAATTCTCGTCAAACCGGACATTGAACTTTTCAATAATCTGCATATCAAACAGTTTATTCCACAATGCGGTAAGGTAAAGCTCTGCATTAAGCTTAAAGGCGTCGCCCAGACTTACCTTTTCTTCTCCGCCGCTCCAAGAATATTTAACAGGTTTGCAATGATTAACCTCATCGTGATATATAAATCCACAAATTGGCACTGTATTATACTTTTTAAAATTATTCAACAATTGTTCAAGGTAATCGGGTTCAACATAGTCATCACTGTCTACAAAACAAATGTAATCTCCCTTTGCTTTTTCAATCCCATTATTTCGTGTTGCAGAAACGCCTACATTATAAGGATTATCTATAGCAATTACATTAGAATATTCTGACTCATACTGTTTACATATACTGCTGCTATTGTCTTTTGAACAATCGTTTACCAGAATTATTTCCGTATTTTTTAAAGTTTGTCCAATGAGAGAATCCACGCATTTTTTCAGCGTTTTCTCAGCATTATAAACTGCTACAACTATACTTATTTTATCCATGATCACTCAAACGCTTTCCTGATTGCTTTGATTAGAATTCCGTCTTTGTAATAACGCCTGCCCTGTATTATATCCGGCAGATACTCACAATTCTCGTATTGAGAAAAATAAACCGAGTCTTCACATTCATACACTTTGTTATTTACAAAGAGAATCTTCGGATATTTAATTTTTTTGAAATTTTCGAAGTCCTCTTTTGAGAACCCATTCTGTTCAACCATAATTACAAATATTTTTTTGGGATTAACCCTTTTCTTTCTATCTTCCCATTTTTGTAAAGCATCTTCACACGAATCATAGTGCATAAAAAATATCTTTATGTCATCAAGTGTTCCAATCGGATACTTCTCACCCATTTCAACTACAGGTGTAAAAGATAAATAATAATCAAGATTATTTACAAATTTAATAAAATCGCTTGCTGTAAAAAAGAGATTTACCGTAGGGGTTAAGAATTTGCAATTCATATCATGATAAAAAGTTCCGCCGATACAATTCATAGATATAAGCGAAATATCAGACAAGTACACTTTGCCCTGCACCTTTTTAATCATAACTTTATTTCTGATTATATTGTAATATTCGGATAATTTCATAGCTAACTCAATCAAATAAAAGACAGTTTTTAGTATCTATAGGTGGTTCATAATTTTTTTGTCTGCTAAATCTATTAAATATTTTAGTGATTACACTAGGTCGTTTATATGGATATTTAAAAAACAAACCCTTTAATTTATCATCATCTGTACCTAACTTTGACTTATACAAAAGCAGTGAATCGGACAATTTATTGTAATATGTCTTTCGAAGTTTCGGAAATCTACTACTTACATATTCATATCTCTCAACAAAACAATCTATTCGATCGTAAATCAATCTATTTTTCGCATTATTATTCATAACGCTTGATTTTCTCATTCTGTAAAAATAAAAGGGCTCTGTAGTATTTACAATCCTTTTTGCATTACATACAAGCTTATATGTAAAAAACTCATCATCAATTTTTCTGCCTACTGGAAATCTGACACCACCAAGCAAGGATGTTTTAAAAATTTTCGTTGCAAAAATAGCAAACTTCCAATCAGATAAAAAGTGTTGCAAATATTTTTGCCGGGTTAACACTGTGCACGATTTTTTGAGAGTGGAATACTGCCTCATGATAATTTTATTTACATACACCTGCTTAAATAAACATTGCACAATATCAGAATTATATTGTTTCATCAAAGAAACCATTTTTTCGTACATCGACAAATCTATATAATCATCACTGTCAATTATTGAAAAGTATTCACCTTCAATCAATTCAAGACCTGTGTTTTTAGCGGCACCTGCACCCTGATTCTCTTGATGAACAACTGTAATACGACTGTCTTTCTTTGCGAATTCATCACAAATTTTGCCCGAATTGTCAGTTGAGCCGTCATCTACAAGAATAATCTGTAAGTTCTTGTAGGTTTGATTTACAATTGAATCAAGACATTCTCTGATATATTTTTCAACATTATATACCGGTATAATTACCGAAATAAGCGGTTTTTCTTTCATTACAATTCACTCTCATTAACATAGATATTTACCAACAAGCGGAACCTTTTTCATAATATAAACTATAATTGCTGCGAAAATAAATGTAATCAACGAAACAATCAGTATTGAAACGGATTTAGCACAAAATGAAAGTGAAACTCCCATATTGTGTAACACTTTTAAAATCAGCACATGGATTAAATATATTCCGTATGTAAGCCCCGACAATGAAGTGATTACTCTTTTGAATTTGTTACTGAATTTATGCTTTGAAACAACATCTGTAAAAAATAGGAATACACCCATACTCATAAATAAAATATTAGGGTTTGAATACCCCAGAACACCGATTTTGAATCCAAACAATGGATTCAAAAGACACAAAACAATGACTGAATAAACAAAGCCTACTACAGACAATGAATAGATACACTTTTTGATTTTTGCAGAAATATCGCGTGAAAAAAGGTAATACCCCATTACAAAATAAAACATATAACCTGCAAAAAAATACAATTCCATATACTTGTTTATGTATGCCACATATCCCGGGAACATCGGTATAGAAAGGCTAGAAACAAACGGAACTATTGAGAAAAATATGAACATCATCAAAATCCAGTACCTGAGTTTTTTCTCATCAAGCGTATTTATAAGATGCTTGATAATCGGCAATGTCATATAAATCCCTATTGTAACGAGAATATACCATGTATGTAATTCCCCTGACAGGCAGTAGCTCGCAAAATACTTGAATTTTTCAATAAAAGAATCGCCTGCATCATAGAAAGAGTTGTATAATGCATAAATGCATGACCAAAACGCATAAGACACTGCAAGTCTGAAAATATGCTTAACATATAGCTTTTTTTATTGGAATATCCTTGTTTTTATCAAGAAACATCACACCGCTTACCATTAGGAAACATGGAACTGTCCATCTTGCTACAATAGAATACAACGAGGAAAATGAACTATCTATACTAAACGCACCGTTGGTTGGGTTGTCATCGCAAATACCTATATGGATAACGATTACACAAAAGCATACAAGTACACGCATAAGATCATAATGAATCAATCTGTTTGAAGTTGTTATGTTTTTGCTGTTACCCATATCATACACCTTTCTTATTTTTCATTAACTTTGAAATAACTTTTCTGAACGGTGAAGTAAATAAATTTTTCTCATATTGATTCATGCTCAAAAAGTACACCGAAATGCAGTATACCACAGCAACTGCAATAACTTCACTCAAAAAAATATACCAATTATACGACTTTACAAATATATTAAATATCACACCCAATGAAAAGGGAATCAGTACACCGGGCAACATTTTCAAAATGTTTTTCCAGAAAACAAGTACATTAACACCAACTTTATTCTGATAATAAATATTCATAAACACAACCTGTCCCAAGACCATAGAAAGAAATGTTGCAGCAGCTGCTGCAATTCCTCCAAGTCCCGGATCGAAACATGGCTGAGAAAAATATATTGCTGCAGGAATTGTCAATCCGGCATTGAGCAAGCTAATTAAGAAATACACTATTGATCTTGCTTTATGAAGATTCTTTGCCTTTTGAATTTCGAGACCAATATTTTGCATAAGGGGAACATAAGGAGCAAGCATCAACAATAACGCAATCCAAAACGCATATTCATAATTTTCTCCTGCCCACAATGCAATGAACTGTTGTCCAAGGGTAGAAAAACCAACAATTATCAGTGTTAGAATAAGAAACTGAACTCTGCCAACCTTAATAAAAAGCTGATTAAGTTCATAATCAGGAGATACATTGTTAACTTTGGCATTTGCAACTATTTTGTTAATTGAAGGAGCAAAAACACTCGAAATGTATGTGCTGCTGCTGTAAAGATATGTACTCAAGTTAGCACCTACGGTATAGATTGCAACCGCAACTGTGCCTGAAGTGATGCCCAACACTAATCTGTCTGTATTATTAGTTATCAAATCTGTTATTTGGTTTAACATCAGAAAACTTGAAAAAATAAATATTGACTTGAATACACTCAGTTTGAGGTGTCTGAAAGAAAATCTCATTTCAAGCTTCTTATATGCATAAATCAAGTAAGCCAGATATGTGAGCAACGCAATTACAAGTCCTATAACTGAAATTGAAACAGCTTTTGGAATAAAAGAAATAACAATCAGGTTCATTATGGGGTTAAGAATGGTAGTTATGAGAGCTATTATTCGTAAGAATAGATATTTTTCATATGATTGAATAAACATCATAACCGGTATGAACAGAAAAGTGAATACCGTGTTAATTATTGTAAGCAGCATTATCCACTTGATCTGAACTAATTCATATGCGGTAAGGCTCTTATCATAAATTGAATCTGAAAAGAACAATAAAGCAGCACCAACAATAACTACAAGCAACGAAAATAACGAAAACAACAATATAAATGTTCCGTTCAGTCTTTTCTCGCCTTCTTTATCGCCCGTTGCTCTGTACCCCATAACAAATTTCATATATGCACCGGTTACACCGAATGACAATAACGAAAGACATGAAGTAAGTGAATTTGCAGTACCAAAAAGTCCATACTCACTTTGCCCGAGAATTCTGAGCATTATTGGGGTATAGAGTATTCCTACCAATGTAGATAATCCTAGCTGGATATAAGATAACATTACCCCAGCTTTTCTTTGATTTAATGCCATAACTTTATCTTTTCCCTTAAAATGTAATAAACCTTTTCTTTGAAGTTAAGTTTTTTATAATAATCTTTTTCATCAATTTTATGAATTAAATCAATAAAATCTGTTTTACCGAATTTTTTATAAAAAACATCACTGTATTTCCCTTTGGCAACAGGAGTTACTAAGCACGGATTCTCCTTAATAATTTGTTCTAAAGGTGTGTCCATAGAAAATAACTTATCACTGATTTTTTCAAAAAAACTTTGCCCTTTGGAGGAGTTCAATAGCACTACCGAAACACCATTGTCATCAGAAACATTATAATACTTGTCAAATCCCCAATAATCACCCAATGAAATATCTGAAACACGGGGCATTTTCTTAAAATTGCACTCATAGCAACAAGGCCTTAAATATAGATTATGTTTTAAATAACCAATCATATACTCATCAAGCCATCGTTCTTTTCGATAAAATGATCCATCTTCAAGAGAAATCTTAGTTGTTGAACTATTCCATCCTAAATCTTTATTTCTAAACTGAACTTCTGTAATTTTTGATTTGGTATGTCTTTCAACTGATTTAAGATAGTCTATATATACTTTTTGACTAATTACTCCTCTACAAACCAAATCAATTGTCAAAAGTTTCTCATAATCTTTTAGTAAAAATTTTTTTAAACCGGCAACCTGACATGGTGTACCTACAAACATAACATAATTATCTTCATAAAGTAACTTTTTTATTTTAACAAATAAATCAGACAACTCACTTTGTGCATATTTGGTTTGTCTGAGTTTATTTATATCTTTTTTATCAGAAATTATCGTGTGCTGAATTCTAAAATTTTCAACAAACTCAGCTGCCACTATATAACCGCCATTTGAAATAAATTTTTCAGCTATTGCTGAAAAGACTCCACCTGATGTACTCTTTACTCTTATATCATTATCCAAATTCCATGCAGCTTTAACAATCGGTTCAGCATAGCTATTATCTGTACACACCGTGTTTATTTCAGGGCATACTTTCTCACAAAGGTTACAATTAACACATTTGTCAACATTAACAGTCGGATACTTAAAACCCGAAAAGTCTTCTTTCAAAGTTATTGCTTTTTTAGGACAGATGCTATAACAAGCGCCACATCCGGTACAATTAGCTTTGTCGTTAATTGAAATCATCGTGTTTATCCTTTCAAAATAAATATTCCCTCAAATATAAAATACAATAAAAGGTTATTTTAAATTTCTAAGTTCACCGACTGCAATGCCTGCCTTTTTCTTGTATTTAGGAATTATATCGTTCAAAGTATTTTTTATTTGGCTTTCATTATCAAAAATGTATTTAAAAGCATCTGTAAGCTCAGAATCATTTTTCATATTCTGGACAGAAACAACATAGTTTTCGCATGTACCGAATAAATCTGTTGCAATACCTCTTGACTTGATTGAATAACCTACTACAAGAGTCGGAACACAAGTTGAATACGCCGCAATAGTTGCGTGTGTTCTTGCACCTACGAAAAACCTACATCTGCTGATAAAGCCTTTTAATTCTTCACAATTGTGATCTTCAAGCAAAATCACTCTGTTTGTATCTTTAAATTTCTGATACAAAGAATTAAGAGGTTTTCTATCGTTATTGTACTCCCACACAACATGGGGAATCAAACAGATACTCATATCGGTTTCGGACAAAATGTACTCAATCAACTTTACATAGTTGTTAAATGCAATACTGTCACCGTTCTCGTAATCGTTAATCAGCGGACTGACATTGATACCAACAGTATTTTCTTCAACAAATCCTTTTGGAAGCGGAAGTTCTTTTTTATTAAGCAAAAATGCGGGATCTGCAACCTGAACAGCGGAAATGCCGTAATTCTTCAGCACCTCATAAGAAAGCGATTCTCTAACGGTGATTAAGTCAAAACCTTTCAAATCTTCAACAACTTCGGGAGTCATAAATTTATCTTCAATTGAACAACCCCAGAACACATTCTTTCTGCAATACTGTCTTATCTCTTTGTCAAGCCCAACTCCCTGTTTAGCAGACCACGGATAGCAATAATTGTCACCGCCTATTGAAATTGCGACAGAATCCTTGAAAAGCTTTTTTATAAACAATTTATGTAAAGCATCGCTTTTTTTTAAGATTTTAAATTTAAAATATGACCACAAAAATGAAAGACTTTTCTTGTTCACCTCATCAGTTGCAACGATTTCGTCAACAACCCTTGAAACACCATACTTGTAATCCTCTGACACATTTTGCGACCAAAGAATTACGTCTGAACCGGTTGCATCTTTTGCAATTTTAGTTGTAGTCCTGACAAGTGCCTCACATCCGTGATTTCCACTTCCGCCATGCATATACAATACTGTTTTCATAAAAACCTCATTAAAATCCAATTTTAAAAACTGATTTTATCTTACAGCAAAGACAAAAATTAAACTTTGCAAGCATAAAATATTTTTTAGAACTGTCTTTTATTGTATTTATTTCATCAAAAGACAAATTACAATTCTTTTTATACTTTTTTATTATGCTGATAGCCTTTTTCTTATCTGCTCCTGACATAAATTTCAACACAGACTGATAAGCAAACATACATGAACCATACAAATCAATCTTTGCTTGCGTACTGAGGTCGGGAAAATTGTTCTCAATATATTTTTGCCGGTTAGCCTTGCCTTCAAGTGCATCTAATCTGCGAATATTATAGCCAACACCCATAATGCTACTGCTTCTCTGAAAATAATAATACATAGTTTTATTGAGCCTTGCAACCTTGTTTGCTCTGCCAAATACCCGATAAGTCCAGAATTCATCCTCATTCAGCTTACCGACAGCATACGGAATATCTTTGACAAGTTTTGTTTTGTAAAGCTTGTTCCAGACATGCTGATGAAACGGATTTTCCGCAATCAACGCAGACATTGCGTCCTGAGTATCGTATGTTTTTACCGATAAATCATCGCTAAATTCATCAAAACGGTTATCCTCATAGAATTTTACAACACTGCACTCAGCAATATCGCTGTTTTCTTTGTTCATAACATCCAACAGACATTCAAAAAAGTCATCAGACACATAGTCATCGCTGTCAATAAAGCTGATATACTCGCCTGTTGCAACAGCCATTCCTGCATTTCTGGCATCGGAAAGTCCACCGTTTTTTTTATGAACAACCTTAATTCGGCTGTCTTTTTCGGCATAATCATCACACATCTGAGGACAACGGTCAGGTGAACCGTCATCAACAAGGATTATTTCAAGATTTTTATATATCTGATTTACAATGCTGTCAACACATCTTGCAAGGTATTTTTCAACATTATAAATCGGAACTATTACACTTATCAGCGGGTTCATAATAAACTTCACCTATTCATACAATTTTTTCTGAAAATGCTTTGAATAAAATCTATACATTGGATCAAATAAAAAAGGCAAATAAGTAATTACATTTCCAAGAAATCTTGTTTTCTTGCTCAAAAGAGAGATTTTATTCTTCTTATTGACAATAATATGCCTAACTGTCTTCTTTTCATTAAAAAAGTTTTTTCTTATATCTTTATCAGCACACGCAATAGTTGAATAAACATTTATACATGTGCTCAAATAAGCAGCTTCACCTTTTTCTTTTAAGTTAACATTAATGCTGTCAAGAATTATTTTTTTTACTTTTATTGGATCAAATATTAAATTTTTATTCAACTTTTGTCTTGATGCGGAAGTCATACGAACAATATAGTGATACGGGCAAAAATCTTCAAAAACCGATTTTTTGGATTTTAAAAATAAATAATAATTCCACAATAAATCCTCATTGATTTTTATATTCAAGTCTACTTTATCAAAAAAGTCGCTAAAAAGCGAAGATTTATAAAGTTTATTACATAGCCCTGGCTCTACTATTGAACCGTCAAGTAAATCTTTTACACCCGTGTCTTTATCCTGTATTCTAATTTTATCGGTATTATGAAAATAATTTATTCTACCGTCAGAAAAGACCATCTGATAACCGCAATGTGATATGTCAGCATTATATTTTTGGGCATTATCAAACAATCTCTCATACATATCAGGTTCTATCACATCATCACCGTCAGTAAAACCTATCCAATCGCCCTTAGCCGCCAAAACACCTTTCATTCTCGCAACCGACACACCGCTGTTTTTGATATGTAAAATCTTGATTACATCTCTATACAAATCGGCATAATCATCAATAATTTTAGCAGATAAATCAGTTGAACCGTCATCAACTATAAGCCACACGAAATCCTTGCATTTTTGGGAACACAAAGATTTATATGTACGACCTATTGTATGCGCCCTATTATAAGCAGGTGTAAATACTGTTAAAGTCTGCATAACTATTATTCCTCAACCGAATTTAAATAAAATTCTTCAAGTTTTACAACATTCTTTTTAACATCAAAACCTGATTTTTTTATATCATCAATCGTGTTTTTTCTAATCACACTTTGTTTTTCTAAGACAACATTCGCCCACTCATCAATCGGCAAGTTTAAATCTAACAACTCAGCAAGGTCTGTAACTCTGCATTCAGACGGAACACTGTCAGAAATGATACACGGCAATCCTGCAGCCTGCGCTTCTATTATTGAAAGTGGCAATCCTTCATACAAAGACGGAAACGAAAAGACATCCATTGCCTGTAGTATTCTATTCACATCTCCCCTGTTTCCTAAAAAAACACGGAATCCGATAAACCAAGATCATCAACTTTTTCTCTTATATTACTCTGTCCGTTACCTGTTCCTACAAGAAGCAGTTTGGAATTTCTGTTTTTATCATGTACACTCTTAAAAACATCAATCAAAAACGGATGATTCTTTTGCGGATTAAACCTTCCGACATGTCCGATTACAAAATCAGATTTACTGATTTTCAGTTCGTCACGCACTTGATTTCTTATTTGACAGTCATACCGATATTTTTCAGCGTCAATTGCATTATTTAAGACAGTATATGCATTTCCGCCAAACATCCAATCTCCTGCCTCTTTACCGCAAGAAAAAAGATGCGTAGCGTACTTAGCAATTAAATGTTTTGAAAGAAGCTTAATCGGATACTTTAAATTTTTGTCTTGGCTTTTATTATGCGAATGTGCAATTCTCACCTTAACGCCATGTTTTTGTGCAATTTTCAAAGGATATGCACTCATACAATCCAAATGTGAATGCACAATATCGTACTCATGATTATCAAAGAAGTCATCAAGCGCATTAAAATAAGCCTTAGAAAAGAGATTCAGCATAGGCATATGATAAATATGTCCGCCTAAAGATAATATCTCATCATCATAATCAGCCTTTTCCTGACGATGTACAAGAAAATCAAATTGAATTTTAGTACGGTCTATGTTTCTATAATAATTCATAATCATAGTTTCAAGACCGCCACGCCCCATGTATGTTACAATATGTAATATTCTTAACATAAAATTCAATTACCCTTCATTTTATAGAATTAAAGTTTTAAAGCCTTTATTGTATCGTTTACAACGATTTTTTTATCAAATTCGTCCACCATTTTTTGTCGGGCGTATTTACCCATAACTTCTCGTTTTGAAATATCTGTTTCAAGAAAAGCTTTCATTTTTTCATAAAGGCTGTCAATGCTTTTAGGTTCACAAAGCCAGCCTGTATATTCATTTTCCACTGACTCTCTGCAGCCCGGAATATCGGTGGTAATGACAGGTCTGCCTGTTGCCGAAGCTTCGAGATTTACATTACTCATACCCTCGTGATAGCTCGGCATTACAACACAATCGGCGGTCGCATAGTAAGGTCTTGGTTCTTCCTGAAATCCGTGGAATTTTACAACGCCCTTACTTTCAAGTAACTCAACTCTTTCCTTATATTCATCTTCAAAAAAGCCTACAAGGTCAAGTACAAATTTATAGCCGTCATCGTGAAGCTTCTCAGCCGCAGAAAACAATTCATCCATGCCCTTTTCCTTCATGATTCTGCCAAGATACAAAAAATGCGGCGGATCACTTTTTGGGTAAGGCTTGTACTCATAAATTTCAAGATTGATTCCTGCGCCGTTCAAAATAGTTTCTTTGTCAACAGAAATAATCTTTCTGTCAACAAATTCATCTGCATTAACCTGATTTTCAAAAAATACCGTTTTTACCTTTTTAAAGGCTGTTTTATAAAGAACTGTCGCAAACTGAGCAAGTCCGGGCTTTTGAAATGCCGTTCCTAATCCCTGAACATTCGCATAAAACGGAATATTTAACTTTTCACACATCAATCCACCGTAAACATTTGGTTTGATAGAGTATATAATTACCAAATCAGGGTTTTCTTCCTGTAATATTTTTTTATAAAATTTCATAAGTGAAAAATCGTGAATCGGATTAACCCCTCTGCGCTCCATCTTAGTTTCAATACAACGCAATCCCATATTGATGAAATCCTCATGATGTCCTACAAAAGGCATACTAAGAACAACATCATAATTTTTCATAAGTTCTTCAATCAATTCTTTTCTGAAACGATACAGCATATAAGAGTGATTAGTAAGAATCATAACTTTTTTACGATTATTCTTCATCTGCAATTGCTCCTGTTCCGCCCTCAACTACACCATCATGCTTAAACACACTTACAACTGTCATAAAAAGACATTTTACATCAAAGACAAAACTGACATTATCACAATAAATCTTATCCATCTGAACTTTTTCAGGGATAGGAAGCTCATCTCTGCCGTTAATCTGCGCCCAACCCGTCAAGCCGGGTTTTAAATTATTTATGCCATACTCATCTCTTTCAGAAATCAAATCATCCTGATTCCAAAGTGCAGGTCTTGGACCGATAACCGACATATCGCCCTTAAAAATATTAAAAATTTGAGGCAATTCGTCAAGACTTGTCTTTCTTAAAAACGCACCCACCTTAGTTATATACTGTTCAGGATTTTTAAGAAGATGTGTAGGACAATCCTTGGGAGTATCAATTCTCATTGTGCGGAATTTCAGAATATTGAAATATTTTTTGTTTTTTCCTATTCTTTTCTGTCTAAAAAAACAGGACCTTCGCTCGTGCATTTTATTATGGCACATATCGGAAGGTAAAGTACTGACAGACACACTATCGCTGCAAGTGAACAGATAATATCAAGCATTCTTTTCACAATTCTGTTATAAAACGACATTTTTCTGTCTTTCATATTTAATACTCCTCAACCCAAAACCAACTTACGCAATACATCTATAGAATTATGCCACAGAAAGCATCAATAAGCAATAAAAGAGGAGAATATGGAAAAAACAATTGAAAAAAAGTGCTTTTAACAAAGTATAGAAATAATTACGCAAGATTTTGCCATAGATGTAATTTATTTTCACTAAAGTGATAATCAAATATAGTCTATTTTGGTTATTTTACGCAAAATTTGTCATAAAATATAATAAAACACCGCAAAGCAGAGCAAGAAATCTATGGCTTATTTTAGGTGAAAAGGCACTATATAATCCGCTGTATTCACTGCACAGCGATCCTCTGCACGGCAACCTGAAAGCTTACATATACACAGTGCTAAACCACCCAGCAACTGTCTTTCAAGAGACAATTATCAGGCAAGTATCTGAAATTGTTCACAGACTTGTTGAAATGTGGGATTAATTATGATAAACTGACAATATAAGTCAGAGTACGATATAATTGAGGTAGACACATGAAAATTTTAGAATGCACACTTTCAAAGGAAACACAAGACCTTTTATACAGATATTTTGCGGCTGCGGCAAATCTTTACGGAGTTATCGAAATCGGCAAACTTCTTAAAATTTACAACAGCCAGAACGAGCCTGTGAGCGAGGAAGATTTTCTGTCATTTGTTGAAAATATGAATTTTAAAGGAAAGTATTTTTGTGTGTTTAATCAGGACGATATTTACGATGACGGCTCAGAAACCCCTGCTCTTGAACAGGAAATTCTTGCAGAATATCTTTACTTTTTTGAATTTGATGACGATAGTCTTGATAAATACGAAATGCTGAAATATCGTCAAATCGGAAAGAAATTTTGCGTACTTGACAAAGAGCAATTTCTCAGATATGAAGATGACTGTTATTTTAAAAAGACTCCCGATTTTCTTGAAATGCGTTCGTTTTTAAGAAATGAAACAGGACTTTCAAAAGAGGACGCAGACGATTATGCGAACGATATTATGATTTGTTTTGCAACTCAACCCGACAATTCCGAAGAATCTGTATACGAAGTAATCATGGGAAGCGGTATCTACAACCGTGATGATATCGCATTCAGCCACCGAAAGCTTGAATATTTGTGCCAAAAAGTCATGTACACAAGTGCCAGACTCCATGTTCTGCTGGGACACACTCCCGAAGAAATTTTCGGTTAACAGGTAAAATTGCATATTATAGCGACAATTCAAAATCATTTTGATGGGAACATATAGATGAATAGTGAAAATACAACAACACACAAAATAGCATACTCAAATATAGATATTGCAAAATTTATAGCGGCATATTAAGGCAAATCGGGAGGAATTTTAATATGATAAAAATAATGTTTGTATGCCATGGGATGACTCACGAACGCTTTACAAACCGCAATATTCCTTTGTAAATCTCGGCAAATCACGGTCAGTTGAAAAGTACAAGACTACCAAAAGACTACTTTTCAACAGTTTTAAAATCAGCTTTTATGCCTTATCGTTAATAGGGTTAGTACAGACATTATTGTTTCAGAGTTATCGTTAAAAGGGTTGTAACAGAAAGCAATTCCCTATACCTATATATAACAGCAGTTTTTGCTGGGTGTGATTTGCTTTGAATGAGTCTTATCTGAGTAAGTAAATATCATTTCTACACCGCAGTTCATAAGCTTAAATAATGCAGACTACTAAAAGACTACTTCTCCCCTATTCTAAATTTTAAAAACATAAAACATCACTTATTTGATAGTTAATATATTTCTTATCATCCTGTACAATTTACAGGGTGTTTTTTATACATAAAAAGCAGTAACATTTTTTAATGAGATTGAATTCACCGAACAAATGGTTTATACTTAAATTATGTGATACAGTTTCTCTTGAAGAGTTAAAACAGATTGCTGATGTGATTGAAGTTACATTTTAGCAGTCAATCATTCTACCTAATGGTGAGCAGATAAAAACGAGTAATAAACAGGAGGTAATTACCATGGACTTATTATTAAACGACATTCTTCATTTGTCACAAGAAGAGATTAACAATAGTAAAATAGAATTTAATATGCAAGCCGGAAGAGGAGGACAACCATTTCTTGATAGATGGTTAAAACATTCTGAAGAAGATAAAACAAACGGTACTTGCAAGAACTGTTCATATTGGGGTTGGTATGGAAAGCAGAGAAACTTTTATCCTGGACAATAGGTTTTTAGTTTCGCAAAAATGCCGGAAGATGAATGGTTGCTTATTTCGGCTGCACAAATAATAAATACTCCATCCGATGATTGGGCTGATGTTCAAGTGCTTGATAGATTTGTTCCATTATTCGGAAGGCTCATCATCAAATGCAAGAAAGGTAATACCTTCTCAAGATATGTATTTAATTTGAGCAAATATCTTGATCAAGCAATTGTTTGAGAGGTTCTTCCATGTGTTTATAGTGGTGAAAAGTTTGAAGGATATGACCGTGTGCATCTGCCATATCATAGATTATCTGACATTTTCAATGGTCGGATTCTCCCAACTTATTATGAAGCCTTAAAAAAGATAACAGGAGTTTATTGTTTAACTGATACTCACACAGGAAAGTTATATATTGGTTCTGCAACAGGCGAAGAAGGAGTTGCCCAAAGATGGGGTAATTATCTAGATTCCAAGCATGGCGGAAATAAAAAACTTATCGCACTCTATGAACAGAATGGAGCAGAGTATTTTGAGAAGTATTTTACATATACATTGTTAGAATATTTTGGTTTGTCATATGACCCTGTGAAAATTATTGAAAGAGAGCAATATTGGAAACATTGCTTTGATACGATTAAGAATGGTTATAATGACAACTGATAAAAATGTTTTGAGATATTGCCCTGTTTGATGAATGGAGTAACTCAACACTTGTATCGGTTCGACATACCCATTTTAAGGCGAAAATAGGTGTTCCACTATTCTCTTGTACATTGGGTACGAAATGCGTTACTCGTTGGAGAATCGAGCCACATCGAGACTGTAGTCTTGATGTCAAGGGTGGATAAATAAGGTACAAAAAGCCTTGAAATAAGGACTTCTAGATATTTTTTGAACGGAAAAGGAATACTTGAAAATCTTACAAAGTCCGATGAACTCTAGGCTTATGCCAAGGTCGAGTAGACAGGAATGTTTAGTATAGGTTGAGTAGATAGAATGGTTGAAAAAGAAATCTTTGGCTGTATTCATCTTATATTGCTAATATTGCAAAATAAGATACCGATGAAACTTACTGTAAATATAGAAATAGTATTCTAGCAATAAAAGAAGTCGAAACAACGATACTCCAATAATTATCTAAATAAAGATAGAAAAATAATGTAGAAATATATAATTTCTTGATGTAGTATATAATAAAAATAGTATTTAAAACAAGGTGATACTTTTGCTCTCAAATAATAACGATTTATTACGACGCCATATTTCAACCCATTCTGAACATTCAGCTGAAGATCGTGCAGCAGTTTCAACTTTAGAAACATTTCTGACCTCAGGTGGAAAAATTAATACTAACTTTTCTTGTGATGATAAATGGCCAAATCATGATGGTACATTTGAGTTTGTCTCAAACCCTGAAATATCTAGATGTCCAGAACAAAATTTTATAGTTCAGATAAAGGGAACGCATAATTATAGAGAAACTGATGGAATAATTTCATATAGCTTAAAAAGCTTGGCATTTCCGGCTTTTATAGCCAGTGAAGTAACTGCAGATCCAGGAATTTTATTTATTGTTCTTAACCCAGACGTTAGAAGCGAGAAACGTGTTTTCTGGAAATATCTTTCACCCAGTTTTATCAAATCAATAAACTTTGAGAAGAATAGTACTACAATTAACCTAAGTTCTGAAGATGAGATAAAAGATACAGATGAAAGCGTTAATATGTTCTGCAATAAGCTCCAACGAATTATTGATTTTCATCTATTCCTAAGCAAATTAAATAAGGATAATCTTAGAAAGGATGATGCTATAAAAATCGTTAAAACCAGATGTGAGGATATATCGCTAGAAATTGATAGAATTAATAATGACAATAAATCTCGTGACAATGTATCAAGAAGAATTGTGAATGGACTATATGATTTGTGTTATGCTGTTTTAGTTTTAAATGCAATAAATCTAGGATATACAGATGTCAATGAAAGATTAGCATGGGAGTTGTCTCAATTTAATATTGAAACTAAATATTTAAGCAACTTTTTGAAGGGTCTTAAATATATCGGATCAAGAATTCCGGAAGAAGGTCAAGCTGAAAGATTAATGCTGAAATATTATAACTATCTTTGGGAGATTAGAAGGTTCTTGAAAAATAATTTTAAAATTTCTGTATTAGGAAATCTGGAAGCATTCCCTTTGCATACTGATACTCTCGATACAGAGTATTATGAAATGGTTGCTTCAAGTATTGCTGCAACTGATTTATCACCAAATGAACTTAGAACCTCTCGATATTATATTCAAAAAAAGACTCCCTTCTTTGTTAATGGGGAAAGATACTTTGAAGTTACGTTGCAATTAGCTGGGTTATATGCAACTAAATTTAATCGGATAACTGTATATACCAAGAAAAACATATCAACCAATTACTCAATACAAATTGCATATGCTAATGCTGAAATCAATCTTTGGAGTGTAAAAAGTAAAATCAAAGTAGTAACGAATTGGAAAGTATCTATTGACCCTTCGTGTTTAAATAAGCTAGGTAAAATTTTGAACATAAACATGAAATTAAGCAAGAATTATGGTGAGTATAGCTCATTGATGGATTTTCTCACTCGGACAGGTATGAACCTATTTGATTTAATTAATCTGCAGGGAGATAGCTTTCAAAACGCTTTGTATCAAATATATGGTGAGACAAACACGAAGATTTTTAAGGATGTATTTATAAAACTTAGAAGAGATTATTCTTCATCTTCACACAAAAAAGGAAAGCACACAGTACGATACATATTACTAAACCTACGGGAAGAGATATTAGAATCAGTACTACCAAATGCATTTGATAAAAGATGTCTTACTGACGATCTTTATATTACGAGCAGATGCTATCCATTTGAGAAAAACCCTTTTATTTCAAATCTGGCTGGAAGAAAAACAAGCAAAAGCAGTATAAATGACATACTTGAAATAACAAATGATTCTGCTAAATTTGATACTGTACAACCTTACTTAACAATTGAAAGATTGATACGTGAAACTGGAGAACTGTATTTTGATATCGATTCAGTAGCAAGCCTAGAGGAGATAAAAAAATACAATGATAGTCTTGATAGTTGGGAGTGCAATAATGGCTTTTTAATCAATGAAGAAAACGGTTTTTTATCCATTGACTCCTACGAAAGCACAACTCTTTTAATACTTGAAAAATTATTGAAACTTTCAAAAACGACTAACAAAGGACAAAAGGAATCCAACTTACGATATCTTAGTCAATGTAATATAAATTTTGAAGATCCGTTAAAAAAGGTTGCGTTGCAAAAGTTGTTTGTAAATTCTCAAGTAATGCTTATTTACGGAGCAGCTGGTACGGGAAAGACTACGTTGATTAACCATATTTCAAATATGATGAATCAGTCAAAGAAACTATTTCTTACGAAAACGTATACTGCTTTACAAAATTTAAAAAGACTTATAGATAATCCAGGTCTTGACTCTGATTTTGTTAGTATTGATAGCTTTACAAAGACAATTACACTTACTGATTATGACATAGTTTTTGTTGACGAATGCAGCACTATAGACAATAGAACCATGAAGAGGTTACTCGAAAAAATTGATGAGAGTACGCAGCTTATTTTAGCAGGGGATATTTATCAAATTGAGTCTATTGATTTCGGTAACTGGTTTTATTATGCCCAGGATATTATTAAAACGGATTACGCCAATGTTGAACTTTTAAACACTTGGAGAACAGACAAAAAAGAGTTAAAGAGTTTATGGGATGAAGTTAGGTGTATTGAACCTATTATTACGGAAAAGCTAGCAATAGATGGTCCTTTTTCTTCTAAAATAGGGGAAGAAATATTTATACCTCAAGATGAAGATGAGATTGTACTGTGCCTAAACTATGATGGTAAATTTGGCTTAAACAATATGAACCTTTATTTTCAAAATGCAAATACTAAAAGCGATGTATACACATGGACTGAATGGACATTCAAAGTCGGAGATCCTGTGATTTTTCTCGATACCAAGCGCTCATCATTATTGTACAACAATTTAAAAGGAAAAATAGTAGATATCTCAAAAAACGATTCAGCAATATCGTTTACGCTTGATATTGACACTATTCTAACTGAGCGACAATGCAGAAATGAAAGTTTTGAATTTGTTGACATAACAGATTTTGGAACAAGGATACGTTTAGAAGTAATTGCAAATAATGATGAAACGGCAACAGACGAAGAACGAATAAAAACAATTATTCCGTTTCAAATTGCATATGCTATTTCCATTCATAAGGCACAAGGTTTAGAGTATAAATCTGTAAAGATAATTATTCCCCCTTATAACGCAGAAAAAATATCGCATTCTATTTTTTACACTGCTATAACCCGTGCAAAAGAAAAACTCAAGATATACTGGAGTGCTGAAACAATGAAAAGCGTTGTCGAAAGTTTTTCAAAAGAAAAAGTTGGACAGCACACGCTTGAATTAATAGAGAAAAAGTTGGAATAATATATAGTTTAATCAAATACACAAGTTTGAATAGATAACATGTTTATAAAATACCCAAGTTTAAGAAGTTTTAGCCTTTTCAGACTTGTTCGGTTCTAGCCTAACTATTACATCTCGATACGATAGCTTTATGTACAAAAGTACAAAAATAAAAAATAATTTGAAATAAGCACATCCGAGGGTTTGGACAGTGATTTGAAAGCTGCCTGACTCTCGGTATTTTTTACTTTACTGAAACTTGTCAAAATAGAAAATATGGGATTGAGTCGATAAGTGTGAAAATTAATAGAATAAAATATACTATTAAAAGTCAGAGAAAATTTAAATATTGGGTTTCGTGTATCTTGAAAAAACAATGCCTTTATGGTATGATAGAAAAAAATCTAGAGGTGAGCGTTATGCATGGTGGATATAGAAATGGAGTTGGAAGAAAATCTGTTAATAATATAAGAAAACCCATCACAATTTATTTAGATGATAATGAGAAGGAAATGATAGAGAATTCACAATTACCGTCCAGTAAAAACTTTTCTCAAAAATGTAGAGAACTAATATATATTGGGTTGGAACAACTTGCAAAGGAGCTTAAACAGAATACAAATGAAGTAAGATATATCGACTTGTTCTGTGGACTAGGAGGTATTCGATTAGGTTTTGAGCAGGCATTGAGAGAAACGGGACTTATTGGCAAATGTGTATTTTCTAGTGATATCAAGCCAGCTGCTTTAAAAGCATATAAAAATTATTTTGGTGAAGACGCAAGATGTGATATTACAAAAGTTCGAATTTCAAATATTCCGAACTTCGAATTTTTATTAGCTGGTTTTCCTTGTCAAGCATTTTCACAGGCTGGATTAGGGATGGGTTTTCAGGATACAAGGGGAACTTTGTTCTTTGATGTAGCAAAAATATTGATGGAAAAAAAACCGCTTGGATTTGTTTTAGAGAATGTTGAAGGGCTAGTAAATCATGATAAAGGCAGAACTTTCAAAGTGATTGTCAACACGCTGATTGAATTAGGCTACAGTGTTGAGACAAAAGTACTAAACGGTAAAGACTTTGGTCTTGCACAGTCGAGAAACAGAATCTATTTTATAGGGTATAGAGGTAGAAAGGTAAATAATCTTGAAAATTTTACTGTCTCACATAGCGTTCTTAAAGATATTATAGATTATAGTATCCCAGCTAAACATACATTTTTTACAGAAAAACTATTAGAGCATTATAAAGTTGAAGAATTATATGGTAAGTCAATCAAAGATAAGCGTGGTGGTGATAATAATATTCACAGCTGGGATATAGGATTAAAGGGCGAAATTTCAGATGATCAACGAGAACTGTTAGAGTTATTATTACGACAGAGGCGAAATAAAAAGTGGGCAGATATAATAGGAATAAAGTGGATGGATGGAATGCCGTTAACTGAAAGTATGATCAGTACTTTTTATCCCCATGAAAACCTACATGAATTGCTGACCGATTTAGTAGATAAAGGATATTTAGCCTATGAATATCCTAAACAGCTAGTAGGTAACCGAAGAATACCAGATGAAACGCTGGAGAGGGGTTATAATATTGTCACAGGCAAATTATCTTTCGAATATTCAAAAATACTTTCTCCAAATGATGTGACCCCTACACTTGTGGCTACTGATATACAAAAATTGGCAGTACCAGTACAAGATGGGCTTCGAACACTTTCTATAAATGAAGGACTTAAGCTTTTTGGTTATCCAGAAGATTATAATTTAGAGTTTTTAAAAGAAGCAGAGGCTTTTGATTTGTTAGGCAATACAGTATGTGTGCCTGTAATAAAAGCAGTTTCTGAAAAATTATTAGATACCTATTTGGAAGACAAATAAAGAATATGGCAGTTGCTAATTTTTTAAGCAACTACCATATTTTTTAATATTGTGAAACTTTTTGATACCATTCTTCCGGACTAAAGGTTAATACTGGATTAGGAAACATTTCGAATGTTTCTTTCACTGCCAGTATAAATTCCTGCTTGTTTTGAAAACACTTATCTGGTTTCTTATAGAAATTAAATGGACGCATTGCATACGGATTTCCACGTTTTACCTGGAGCCCAACTGGATATTTTGTTGTAGAAGATGTTATTTCCCATATGTGTTTCAAAAATACCTTTTGGACAGTAAACCCTTGAGAAAAACCATCGTCTTCGGGTTTATAACCTAAAATAAAATATTGTGCGTTTAGTTTTCCTGGTGATGAATATGTTGTTTCCAGAAAACTCTGAAAATTTGCTAGGTCAAAAGCGGGAGAATTATTTATATTCCAAGCTTTGACTTCTACAGCATATTCTACTCCGTTGAATTTTGCCATGAAATCTGGAAATACCTGTGTTCCACTCCCAGGTTGAATATCCACACCAATAAATTGAAACCAGTTCGGCAACCACTCTTGCAAACAATTACCTATAACATCATTGCCAGAATATACGTGATTTCTATTGGCAAAAGTAATGGTAATTGTACCATGTTGACCTTCAAGTTTTTCTTTAGAAAGTTCATACAAGTCGTTTAATGTATTGATTTTCATTTCTATACCTCCTATGATTAATTACTTGAGTTATTCGTATCTCTTACGGTTTCAAATAAATCTTCAACTTTACAATCTAATGCATCTGCTATCTTCATTAGAATATCAAGTCGAACAGGTTCATTTTTACCGAGTTTTGCGACGGAGTTAGCACTGATTTCTGCTTTCTCACGAAGGTCAGCTTTCTTCATATTCTTATCAATCATTAATTTCCAAAGTTTGTTATATTGAATTCTCATGTGTCGAGTCCTTTCTGCCCCATTGTTTTCCGAATAAAGCTTCTCCTTCAGCATCAATTTTAAGTACCTTATATTTCTGCAATAATTCATTGGTTTCTTTGCCGTAATTTTCTTCATGGTCAAAGGAAATAAAAATCTGCTTATCTTTTTCTTCAGAATATAGTTGCAATAATCTGCAAATGTTTCTATCAGAAATATATGGAAATAGCAGAGAATCGTGAGCGATTGCCGGCAGGTTTGTGAGCTTTAAAATGCTTAGGTCGTAAAACAGCATACCTTTATAGTTTGTTCCGGTTCCAGTGTTTCTTGGAGTTTCAAAGGTATAACTGTCTGCTTCATTGATTCTAATAACAGGAAAGTTGTCAATACCTTCCGAAACAAAATCACTTATTTCTGTCAGCTTTTCTTGGATTTGTACTTCTAATTCATGCAAGATGATTTTCATATGTTCTTTCAATCGTTTGTTTGCCAGCTTTTTTTCATTCTGCAGTCTATTCCTGGTGATGAATGCATCATTTTCATCTTCAAGTTTATGAATTCTGCGATCAAGCTGTGTATAGGCATCCAAAAATTCATGACTAAATGCCATAGATGGCTTAATTTCTTCAATCTGCCTTTGCAAACTTTCAACAACCTCTTCTAAAGGCTTAATTGCCTGCTCTGCATCTTTTTTGGCTTCTAATAATTCTTCCTCAAGAATCGCCTGTATTTTATTATGAAATCTTTCAATATCCATAAGTTTTCTAAAGTTTGCTTCTGGAAAGAAATCAGAAAGACTTTTCAGGTCAGCTTCAGTAGGATATACACCTTGACTAATATTTAAATTGATGAGGTGCAAATCACTTTTCTTTTGTTGCAATTTAACACGAGCATCTCTTAACTGCAATTTCAAGTAATTAGATTCATTTGCTTTTTCTATATCGTTAGAGGTAATGCCGCTATTGTTGGTTGCTTCAAGTTGTTCTTTTTCATGTTTGAGTGAGGATATCATAGAGAGATTTTCCTCATATTTTTTTGTGCCATCAACTGCGGACGGTATAAATTCATATTTTCTAGCTTCTCTAAATGCAGTTATACGTTTGTCGACATCACTGATTTGTTCCTCGAATGCTTTTATTTCTGAGTATCGATCAAATAGTGTTACCAGAATTTTAATAGCATCTTTTTTTGACTCAGTACCACCACGTGTTTGAAGAGGGTGCAACTCACTATAGTTGTTTTTTCCGTATATGCGAAAAAATCTACTAAGTGTGTTTCTAAACTGCATTCCTTCATAATCCATATGATATTGGTGTTCTAACCATTTAATATAATCCCCTTTCGTTTGTGTAGTGATAATATTGCCATTGGCATCAACGATGCCAATGTTTGCAGAAGAATTCGTAGATCTAGCAAAGTGGTGGTCTTTGCCATTAAAGTTAAAAGTAAAATATATAGTATGGTTACCAAGTTCCTTTACTGCATCACTTTTAGAATAGGTATCTCCACCAAATACGAAATCAATAATCAATAGAGAAGTTGATTTTCCGATGGATGTAGTGCCAACTTTACTTCCTAATATTACATTTAGACCATTGTGGAAGATAATCTTGCCACTTGGTCTTGTTTTTGTTTTTAAGAGTTCACAGTATATCTCCTTTAGCATTTATAGATTCTCCCTTCCTGATCAATCTCAATTTTATAAAGTGCGTATAGGCAATCCAGCACATCCATAAATTCCATAGGACTACTAATAGCATTCCGCATATTTAGATATAACTCCTTTGGTGTTTGTGGTCTATCAAGGCTTTCCAGAAATGAAGGTATTTTAGAAAGGACACTTTGATTGTATGAAAATAATTTATTTGGTAATATCATGAAACACCTCACACGATTGTACAAAATACGAAACTACGATATAGCAAAAACGAATATCCTGCTTTGTTATTCTTCGGATTCGTTCTGACAGTTCATAAAATATTTGTTCCGGTGACAGCTTTTTAGCTGCTAATTGCTTATAGGACTCTTTCATTTGAGCACGAATAAGGTCATCACTATAAACATTTTTTATGGATAGATTTCGCATTGTATTTTTTATGTACTGGTAATATCGAGTAACATTATTTTTGATATCATTCACAAGGAAATAACTTGTATTCTCATCAATTTTTCTCGACACAGAAACAGGATCATATGTTAATTTCTTCAATTCAGATGGCTTAGCATTTGAAAGATTTTCTATAACAAGGTCTATACCTTTGTTGATTTCAATATCATCTAAAGTTTGTCTGCTACTCCTTGCATCGGCTTGGAGTTTTTTTATTGCTTTTAAATTCTTTTCATCTGCATTTGTGTGTGAAAGGGTATATTTTTGGAAACATTCATGGCATACGGCAATCAAATTGTCATATGTTAAGCCTTTTGACTCATCAATAAGGATGATTTCATAGTCAGCAACACTCTGATTGTGAATTCCGAGTGTTTGTAAGTGTTTACCGCACAAGGACATGGAACAAGTATATTTACAGTCATCAACGAGACCAGAACCGAAATTGCCCTTTGCCTTATCGGAGTAATGTTGTGCCTGTCTGATTTTTCTATCGTTTTCCAATTCGGGGTTGACAATGTATTCCAAGGATTTGTGAAACAAATCAAACAGCACATCTGCAACATTTAAGACGTCTAGATTGTCATTATAAAAGGGTCGGATGTCATTTACTAAGCCTTCAAGAACAACATCATTTCTATCAGGATCGTTAATAGACTCAACGAAGTTATCTTTGTTAAGTCTTCCCAGCATTGATTTCGCAAGTTTCTTAGTTAAGCCTCTATTATAAAATTTTCGTAAGGACTCATCTTTGTACCTTTGTTCTGAAGATGGGTCTTTTTTTGTATACCAATCTTTTTCTGGGATGTCACACAGCATCTGAATAATATTCCTTGTAAAGGATGGTACATCTGCATCTTTCATCAAGTGAGGATGGATTGAATGCATAAGTTCTGTAAATAACATCGTTTTGTCCCCTTTTTTGTCCTGCTTGTCCTACACCGTCCTAAACTGTCCAATTTTGAATGAGACCATTTTGTATAGTAGTAGTAGGTTCTTAAAGCCAATGCGAAGATCCATATGTATATTATATCAGAACTTTGTACTTTTTACAAATAAAATTGACAAACACCAACTTTTTTAATCAAAAAAATATGTAAATTGGCTTTAAACCAACAGAATACTCAATTTGTGAGGAGGTGATTGGCAATGGCTAAAAACTCAAAGCAGACATCAAGTGCAGTTGCTTCAAAGGCAAGCAAAATCCTCAAAGACGGTCGTTACGGTAAGACTGCAAAATCTGTTGCAGGCAGTGCATTATCGCAGACGAAACCTGGCAGAAAGTAATTTTACCAAATGATAGGCAGAAAAAATCCGAATAATCTATCTGCCTATCTTCCCTTTGTGAGAGAACACAAAAATTAATATCACAAGGCCTGATTAGCTATAAGGGCGTTGGGATACAGATATCGGCACTAGCCACAGGACAACCTGTGGTTGGGTGCGATAGAAGTACCCATGTTTCCTTCTGCTCTTTTTCAGGCGATATGGGTCGGTACTTCTAAAGCACCGGCCTTATTTTTATCCCTTTGCCCTTCCGCTAAGAGTCAGGCGGAAAGGACAAAAGAATGAAGTTAAAGATTCGTTATGAAAACAAGTATCAAATCTTAGAGGTAAACAGTGAAGAGATGTGGGTCAGCCTTTCTTTAGAGGGTGACGAAAATCTTACACAGGAAGAAAAAGAAGCGATGATACAGGAAGCTTTTGAAGAACAGTTTAATAGGCCAGAGTACAACAGCTGGCACAAGTTCAATCGACACCGTGGTAACTTGAAAAGACAGTTCAGAAAAGATGACGAGGAGCCTGATGAGAGTGATGGTATTGATACTGTTGCTGATAATTCGCAGGAAGAAGAACGCAACGGTCAATATGAATACGAGGCATTGTGTCAGCAAATCCGTGAGATGCTAAAACCTGAGTATGCCGATGTAATCATCGCAGTTTGTCTTGATGATATGACACCTGAGGAATATGCACAAAGAAACGGATTGAAAAGGGGTACGGTATACAAGCGTTTGCAGAGAGCCAAGAAAAAACTTCAGGAAATTTTCTAAAGTTGTCCAATCTGACCCTCTCCCAAGGCTATGAGGTAGAGGGTCAACCTCAATAAAATGCAGGAGGTAATTCTAATGAGTGAATTACAGATTTTTAAGAATGCGGAATTTGGCTCTGTCCGTACATTGACAATAAATGATGAGCCATATTTTTTTGGTAAGGATGTAGCTGAAATCCTCGGTTACACAAATCCAAGCAAGGCATTAGCTGACCATGTGGACGAAGATGACAAACTCAATAACGAATCGTTATCGAGTTTAGGACAGCGTGGTGGCTGGATTATTAATGAATCAGGTCTTTACAGCCTTATCCTTTCAAGCAAACTTCCAAATGCCAAAAAGTTCAAGCGTTGGGTTACAAGTGAAGTTCTACCTGCTATCCGTAGGCACGGCATCTATGCAATAGATGAGGTTCTGAACAATCCCGATATGCTGATTGCAGCACTTACTGAATTAAAGGCTGAGCGAGAGAAAACAAAATTGTTAACGGAAACTGTGGCTGTTCAGAAACAGCAGATTTCTGAAATGAAACCAAAAGCATCATACTATGATGTTGTTCTTAACTGTAAAGACCTTGTTGCGATTTCGGTAATTGCGAAGGACTACGGTTGGAGTGCAAACCGAATGAATCAATACCTTCATAAAAAAGGTGTGCAGTACAAGCAGGGCAATAAGATATGGCTTTTGTATCAGAAATACTCAGAGTTAGGTTACACAAGCACTAAAACGAACAGCTATTCCGGTAGTGACGGAACAGTTCATACAAAACCGCATACCTATTGGACGCAAAAAGGTAGATTGTTTATATATGAGCTTTTGAAGTCTGACGGTATTCTTCCAAATATTGAAAGAGAGAAAAAATATGTCGATTGATAAATACAACGCAGAAGGTTACTTCGACCCGGTTACATATGAGGCCTTGACAAAAATTGAAAAGGAAGAGCGAGCGGCACGAAAAGCCGCCGCCTTCCGACCTATGGTTTATATCTGCAGTCCTTATTCCGGTGATATAGAAAGAAATACAGCTAATGCCAGAATGTATTCAAGATTTGCTGTTGCAAAGAACACTATACCCTTTGCCCCACACCTTCTTCTTCCTCAATACTTATCAGAACAGCACGAAAGAGGTCTTGCAATGTTTATGAATAAAGTATTTCTCGGAAAATGTGCTGAACTGTGGGTGTTTGGTTATTGCATTACCGAAGGTATGGCAGAAGAAATTGCACTGGCAGAAAAAATGAAAAAGAAAATCAGATATTTCACTGAAGATTTGAGGGAGATAACAGAATGATTAAACTAACTATTTATACGGCAGACTGTACTCACAGTCTGTCTAATTGCATTTATCCTAATAAACATATTATCACAGATGAAACATCTATGAAAGAGGCAATGAAATATGACCATGTCACGGCAGAATATAAGGATAACTATCGCAGTAATTCCAATTTTATCAGTGCTGATAATGTTCCTCTCGATTGTGACAATGACCACAGTGATAATCTTGATGATTGGATTACACCTTTTGAAGTTGCTATGGCTTTCCCTGATGTTGCTTTTGTTGCTGTTTACAGTAAAAGTCATATGAAAGTAAAAGACGGCAGGTCTGCTCGTCCAAGATTTCATGTGTACTTTTCTATACCTAAAATGACAGACTCTAGAGAATACACGCTCCTTAAGAAAAGGATAGTTTCTTCTTTTCCCTACTTTGATAGTAACGCACTGGACAGTGCAAGACTGCTCTTTGGTGTGGCAGAACCACAGGTAGAATTCTATGGCGGCAGCAATAACATCGTAGATTATCTTGATGATAAGGATTTCGAGAGTTGGGATAATCAGCAGAGTGAAATTCCGCAGGGTAAAAGGAACAGCACAATGTCACATTATGCGGGAAGAATCATCAAACGCTACGGTGATACCGACGAGGCTTATAAGTTGTATTTACAGAAAGCAGAAAAATGCAATCCTCCTCTTGCTGATGAAGAACTGAAAATTATATGGAACAGTGCTTTAAAGTTCGGTGAAAAGGTTTCCTCACAGGCAGGATATATTCCGCCCGAACAGTACAATGCAAACTTAAAACTGAAACCGGAAGATTACTCGGATGTAGGACAGGCAGTTGTGCTTGCAAGAGAATACAATGAAAGTTTAAGGTATTCACCATCAACGGGTTACCTTGTTTACAACGGCAGTTTTTGGGAAGAATCTGACCCGTTGTCACAGGCTGTGGCACAGGAGCTTACCACAAGACAACTTGCCGAGGCGGAAACAGAGATAAATAAAAGGCTCAAAGAAATGGAGCAAAACGGTGCTTTTGAAATTCTTGCACAGATGGGTGCTAAAAAAGCAGTATCTGCTTTCAACAAATTGCAGGCACACTCCTATGAAATGTATGAGGATGCATTAATTTACAAGAAATATGCAATTAAACGCAGAGATTCAAAGTACATTTCTTCTGCACTCAAGGAAGTCAGACCTATGGTGTGTATTACGCAGGACCTTTTGGATAAGAACGAATTTTTGCTCAACACACCAAGCGGTACATATGACCTTCGCAAAGGGACAGACGAAATACAGGAGCACAATAACTTTGACTATATTACAAAGCAAACAGCAGTCAATGCCGATAAGGTGGGTACTGATTTATGGGAGAATGCACTCGATACCTTCTTCTGCAATGACAATGACCTTATTGAGTATGTGCAGAGAATAGTAGGCCTTTCAGCTATCGGCAAGGTATATGTTGAGGCTCTGATTATTGCCTACGGAGAAGGTCGAAATGGAAAATCTACATTTTGGAATGTAGTATCCCGTGTGCTTGGTACTTACAGCGGTAATATTTCTGCCGATGTACTGACGGTTGGGTGTAAAAGGAATGTGAAACCCGAGCTTGCCGAGGCAAAAGGAAAAAGACTGCTTATTGCAGCGGAATTAGAAGAAGGTATGCGACTTAATACCTCAAATGTAAAGCAGCTTTGCTCTACTGATGAAATATATGCTGAAAAGAAATACAAAGCACCATTTTCATATATTCCGAGCCACACACTCGTGCTTTACACAAACCACCTGCCAAAGGTCGGTGCTATTGATAAAGGTACATGGCGAAGACTGATTGTAATTCCCTTTGAGGCGAAAATTGAAGGCAGTAACGATGTGAAAAATTTTGCTGACTATCTATTTGAGAACGCAGGCAGTGCTGTTTTATCCTGGATTATTGAGGGTGCAAAAAAAGTCATTGAGGAGAACTACCATATCGAACCGCCACAGAAAGTAAAGGATGCAATTCGCAAGTACAAGGAAAACAATGACTGGATGTCGCATTTTCTTTCGGAGTGTTGTGAGGTTGATGAAAACTATACGGCCAAATCCGGTGAAGTGTATAACGCATATCGTTCCTATTGCACACAGGTGGGTGACTTTATTCGCAGTACGGCTGATTTTTACACTGCCTTGGAAAGCAGCGGTTTCGACCATAAAAAGACAAGGGATTGTAACCTTATTATCGGTTTGAGATTAAAGTCAGAATTCCTTGAATAAAAGCGTTTTTCTTTTAATGTGGAAGTCTATGGATGTCTTTTCTATAACTTCTCTTAAAGAGATAAAATAAATGTATATATAAAATTACGGAAATACACTCCATAGACCTCCACATATCACATTTGATGGAGGTTGCACGATTGAAAGAAAAGATAACAGAAGAAAAATTGGTAATAGCAGTAAAGCAAATGGGCGGCATCTGTCCTAAATTTGTATCTCCCGGCTTTGACGGAATGCCGGACAGGCTTGTGCTGTTGCCTTTCGGGAAAATTGCCTTTGTTGAAGTAAAAGCACCGAACAAAAAACCTCGCCCTTTGCAAAAGGCAAGGCATAGATTACTTAAAAAACTCGGTTTCAAGGTGTATGTGCTTGATGATGCAGAACAGATTGGAGGGATAATTGATGAAATACGAACCGCATAGCTATCAGAAATATGCTATTGAATATTTGAAGTCACACCCTGTTTCAGCTTTGTTTTTGGATTGCGGTTTAGGAAAAACTTCAATCACGCTGTCTGCAGTAAACGAGCTGTTGTTTGACAGTTTCGAAGTGCGTAAGGTACTTGTTATAGCACCTGTACGTGTTGCAAAATTTTCATGGCCTGACGAGATAAAGAAATGGGATCACCTTTCAGAACTGAGATACTCATTAGCTGTTGGTACAGAGGAACAACGAATTGCGGCGCTTAATGCAGATGCAGACATCTACATAATCAACCGAGAAAATATTCAATGGCTTGTTGAGAAAAGCGGCATTTCCTTTAACTTTGATATGCTTGTAATAGACGAGCTTTCATCATTCAAAAATCATCAGACAAAACGCTTTAAAGCACTGATGAAGGTAAGACCAAAGGTGAAACGCATAGTCGGCTTAACAGGCACTCCGTCATCAAACGGACTTATGGATTTATTTGCAGAATTTAAAATTCTTGATATGGGAGAGCGACTTGGGAGATTTATCGGACAGTACAGAAATAAGTATTTCAAACCAGACAAGATGAACGGACAGGTTATTTATTCATACAAGCCTTTACCGTATGCAGAACAAGCCATATATGAAAAAATCTCCAACATTACAGTTTCAATGAAAGCCAATGAATATCTGAAAATGCCGGAGCTTGTAGTCAGTAATTATGAGGTTGAGTTACTGGACAAAGAGAAAAAGCACTATGACGAAATGAAGAAAAATTTAGTCCTTGAAATTGCAGAGGGAGAAATCACTGCATCAAATGCCGCATCACTTTCAAATAAGCTATGCCAGATGTCAAACGGTGCTATTTACGATGATAAGCAGAACATCATTGAAATTCACAGTCGAAAGCTTGACGCACTTGAGGACATTATCGAAAGTATGAACGGAAAACCTCTTTTAGTGGAATATTGGTACAAACACGATTTTGAGCGAATTGCAGAACGGCTTAAAAGTCTGCATATTCCGTTTTCAAAACTTGATACAGATACAAGTATCAGCAAATGGAATAAAGGCGAAATCCCGGTAGCACTTATACACCCTGCAAGTGCAGGTCACGGACTTAATCTTCAAAGCGGAGGTTCAATACTTGTGTGGTTCAGCTTAACCTGGAGTCTTGAACTGTATCAGCAGACAAATGCAAGGCTGTACCGTCAAGGTCAGAAAAACACCGTTGTAATTCAGCACATAATCGCAAAAGGCACTATTGATGAGCAGATTTTGAAAGCACTTCAGCGAAAGGATAAAACACAGTCGGATTTGATAGATGCCGTTAAGGCAGATTTGGGAGGTTTTCTAAAATGACGGCAAAGGAATATTTAAGTCAGGCATATCACCTTGACAAGAGAATAGACTCAAAGATTGAACAGTTGAAAGCACTCAATCTTCTTGCAACAAAATGCACATCTACATTATCGGATATGCCGAAAAGTCAAAGCATCAGTAACTCCCGTTTAGAGGATACTGTTGTAAAGATTGTTGATTTGCAGGAAGAAATCAACAGGGACATAGACAGACTTGTGGATTTAAAGCGTGATATTGTGAGGACAATAAAAATGGTTAAAAAGCCTGAATATCAGATACTTCTTGAACTGCGATATTTATGCTTTAAAACCTGGGAGGAAATTGCGGTTAAGATGAATTGCAGTATTGACAATGTGTTTAAGATGAGGAATAAAGCCTTAAAAATTTTTGAAATTCCTGAAAGTTGACAGTAAATTCCATAGAACTACAGTATGAACATCTGCTATAATATAAACAGTGAAATAGACTTTGAAAGCCTTGTGGAGAAATCCGCAGGGCTTTTCTTATGCCAAAAAGGAGGTGTGACACTTGCCCAAAAAACCGAAAAGGCCTTGTGCTTTCCCGGGATGTCCCAACCTTACTGACAAACAATATTGTGAACGGCACGAGAAAGAACAGAACAGACGCTACAACAAATATGAACGCAGAGCTGATGTAAACATCAGGTACGGCAGAGCATGGCGAAAGGTTCGTGAGCGTTATGTTTCAGCTCACCCGTTGTGTGAGAGGTGCCTTGAGGAAGATAGAATCACTCCTGTTGATGAAGTGCATCATATTATTCCTGTTTCTCAAGGCGGAACGAATGAGGAAAGCAATCTGATGTCACTTTGTAAAAGCTGTCACAATAAAATTCACCTTGAAATCGGTGACAGACAAATAAGACGGTGACCGGTAGGGGGTAAAAATCTCTACAGCCTTCATCTCGGACAACGGCCCGGGGTGTCACACACGAAAAAAGCGAAATCAAACGGGGTATTACCCTACGGAGGTGATTGTATGGCGAAAGACGGCACAGCAAGAGGCGGTGCGAGAGCCGGGAGCGGCAGAAAATCCAAGGCTTTGAAAGAAAAACTTGATAGCGGAAATCCCGGTGGCAGAAAGCTGACAGTAATGGAACTGCCTGCTGAGTCGGATTTAAGCGGTGAGGATATGCCCGAGCCTAAAAGCTATATGCTGGACAGACAGAAAAACGGCGGTGACCTTGATGCAGAAGATGTGTTCAGAGAAACCTGGCTGTGGCTTAAGGAGCGTGGCTGTGAAAACCTGGTAAGTACTCAACTTGTGCGAAATTATGCCATGAGCGTTTCAAGATGGATTCAGTGCGAACACGCTATCTCGGAATACGGCTTTCTTGCAAAGCACCCTACAACAGGTCAGGCAATAGCAAGTCCGTATGTCAGTATGAGTCAGAACTATATGAAACAGGTAAACAATCTGTGGTATCAGATTTTTCAGATAGTAAAGGAAAACTGCTCGGCAGATTTTTCGGGTGCAACACCGCAGGACGATGTTATGGAGAGATTATTACGCTCTCGGAGAGGAAACTGATATGAATTTCAGATTAAACAGATTTATGAAAAAGCTTAAAAACAGCAGACCAAATCTTACAAAGCAACAGTACCGCACAATCAAAGGTCAGGCTCTGTCGGGAGATATTGACGGTGCAGAGAAAGGTCTGAACTCACTTTTGAGGAGGTGTGTATATGAACACAACAACAGAAATGCAGCTTGTTCCCGTTGAAAAGCTGATACCATATATCAACAATGCACGAACACATAGCGAGGAGCAAATAAAGAAACTGCGCTCATCACTGCGTGAGTTCGGCTTTATCAATCCTGTAATCATCGACAGAGATTTCAATGTCATAGCCGGACACGGAAGAATTTTAGCTGCAAAGGCTGAAAACATTTCAGAAGTTCCTTGTGTGTTTGTAGATTATCTCTCCCCTGCTCAAAAGAAAGCCTATATACTGGCAGACAACCGTATGGCTATGGACGCCGGCTGGGACGAAGAACTCCTGAGAGTTGAAATTGAGTCCTTACAGGGTGCTGATTTTGATATCGGTCTTACGGGATTTGATGAAACAGAAATCGCAGAGCTTTTTGCCGATGATAACGATGATGTAAAAGATGATGATTTTGATGTGGATGGTGAACTAGAAAAACCGCCTGTAACAAAAAGCGGTGACCTGTGGCTGCTCGGCAATCACAGACTTATCTGCGGTGACAGTACAAAGGAAGAAACCTACACTCGCCTTATGGACGGTAAGAAAGCAAACCTTGTTGTTACTGACCCACCGTACAATGTCAACTACGAGGGCAGTGCAGGAAAAATCAAGAATGATAACCTTGAAAACGATAAGTTCTATCAGTTCTTGCTTGATGCCTTTCAGAATACTGAAAAAGCTATGGCAGATGATGCGAGCATCTATGTTTTCCACGCAGATACAGAAGGACTAAATTTCAGAAAAGCATTTTCAGACGCAGGCTTTTATCTTTCCGGAACTTGTATCTGGAAAAAGCAAAGCCTTGTACTTGGCAGAAGTCCGTATCAGTGGCAGCACGAGCCTGTTCTGTTCGGTTGGAAGAAGAACGGCAAACACAAGTGGTACTCCGACAGAAAGCAGACCACAATATGGGAGTTTGACAAACCGAAGAAAAACGGCGACCACCCCACAATGAAGCCTGTTCCGCTGATTGCATATCCGATTAAAAATTCAAGTACGACAAACTGCATCGTACTTGATCCCTTCGGCGGCAGCGGAAGTACACTTATAGCCTGTGAGCAGACAAATAGAATCTGCTACACATCAGAGCTTGATGAAAAATACTGCGATGTAATCGTGAAAAGATATATTGAACAGGTTGGCACAACGGAGAATGTGTATGTAATGCGTGACGGTCAAAAAATCAAGTTTGATGATTTGGAGGTTAATGCTGATGAACAGTAAGGCATTAACCCTTGGCAGTCTGTTTGACGGTTCAGGAGGGTTTCCGTTAGGAGGACTTCTTTCCGGTATTACACCTGTGTGGGCATCGGAAATAGAGCCGTTCCCAATTCGTGTGACAACGAAAAGACTGCCGCAGATGAAACACTACGGTGATGTATCAAAATTAAACGGAACAGAACTTCCACCTATTGATATTATCACATTCGGAAGTCCTTGCCAGGATATGAGCGTTGCAGGGAAAAGAGCCGGTCTGTCGGGAGCAAGAAGTAACCTCTTTTATGAGGCGGTAAGAATTGTAAAGGAAATGAGGTGTGAAACGAATGGCGAATATCCAAGATTTGTGGTGTGGGAAAATGTCCCAGGAGCATTCTCGTCAAACAAGGGCGAAGACTTCAAGGCAGTCCTCGAAGAAATCTGTAAAATCAAAGACGATACATTATCTGTATCTCAACCTGAAAGCGGAAAGTGGACAAACGCAGGAGAAATCGTGGGAGATGCGTTCTCCGTTGCGTGGCGAGTGTTTGACGCTCAATATTGGGGAGTCCCCCAACGAAGAAAACGCATCTACCTTGTCGCAGATTTTGCAGGAGAATGTGCCGGAGAAATACTATTTGAGCAAAAAAGCCTGTCAGGGGATTCTCCGCAGAGCATCGGCACGAGGAAAACAACTACCACCGATGTTAAAGATTGCATTGGAGCAACAGGCTTTGACGGATACAATGGTCAGCTGACAGGAGATGTATCCTCGACAATCGGTGTGAACTGCGGAATGTCCACAGGCAGAAACGGTATAGTTCTCAACGACCAGGGCGGCAACAGAATGGATATTACCGAAGATGTGACCTGCACACTCCGTGCCGAGGCACACCACTCACCTTGTGTGTTGGAGTCGGCAGGCTTTTGCACGGAACATTCTGCAAAGAGCCGCGGCATAGGTTATGAGGAAGAAACCTCACCTACGATTCGTGCCGGTACAGTTCCGGCAGCTGTGATGTTTGAAAACCACAGTCAGGATACAAGATACACAGGACCCGTTGAGAAAGCTCCCACAGTTCTTTCAACCTACGGCACTGGTGGGAACAATCAGCCGTTTGTAATTGAAACACCAAAGACACTTAAAATCAGAAGTGGCTGTGACGGTGGCGGAAAGGGTGCTTTAGTTCAGGACAATAAGTCTGCTACTCTGTCCTGCAACAATGACCAGACGGTATTTGTACCGCAAGCCTACGGCATCTGCTCAAAGGACAGCAATTCAATGAAGTCAGATAATCCGAACAGTGGTTTTTACAAGGCGGAAACTTCACGAACACTTGATTTAAACGGAGGAAATCCCTCTTGTAATCAAGGCGGTATTGCTGTTGTTTGTGTAGATCAGGGTGGTGGAAAATCATCTTGTAGCATTACAGAAAACTACTCACCAACACTCACTTGCACACACGGAGGAGAACCTGCAGTCTGTTTACAAGGTTCAATGATTGGAAGAAAAGATGAGAACGGTCCACAGGGTGACGGTATAAACGAAGATGTCAGCTTTACCCTTAATGCAACGGACAAACATGCGGTTGCCTATGGGATTGACCGTTCAGCTTTTAATCAAGGGCAAAACGCAAAGTACGGCTTTGCCGTTGAAACGGAAAAACAGCCGACAATGGTTGCAAAAGGCCCGGGTGCTGTTGCTGCTCCTACATACAGTTCGAGCAAAGCGTCTTTCTTTACGAAAGTTCAAGAAGAAAAAGCAAATACACTGGTTGCTACCGATTACAAAGACCCACCTATCGTAAATGATAATTCAAGCTACGGCTTTTATCCGCAGATGAAAGCGGAATGTATTACCTTTACAAAAGAAAAAAGCGGATGCATTGTAAACGGAACAAATCCGGGATTTCAGAACGGAGTCCTTGAATCAAGCTATATCGTGAGAAGATTAACACCAACGGAATGCGCCAGACTGCAAGGCTTTCCCGATTGGTGGTGCAGTAACCTGGAAACGGAAAACCCCACAGATGAAGAACTTGATTTTTGGAGAGATGTTTTCAGAACCTATACCGAGATTAACGGCACAAAAGTTAAATCTGACAAACAGATAATCAAGTGGCTGAAAAATCCTCATTCTGATTCAGCCGAGTACAAAATGTGGGGCAACGGAGTGGCACTCCCTTGCGTTTGTTTTGTACTTTCAAGGATTGCAAGCCTTAACAAAACTATATCTACGGATTGATAACATAATCGTCAGTACCTTCAATATATTTTTCATAGTCAATACGGATAGCTGTGTTACCGCCGTAGTGATAGCACATTCTGCCTGCCCAACCGAGGAAACATATCGTTTCGTCAGAATTAAGTGCCATAATATCATCTGCATATCGTTCTATGGGTTTCACCTTATCTCCGAAGGTAATGCCCTCACGCTCGGCATCGCTCATAAAGCGAGCTTCGATAGCTTTGTTTTTCAGAAAGATATACACCTTCTTTTCCGGATTGATGAGTTGTCTGATTGTACGCATAAAAAATACGCTCCTTTCATTAGTTTCCTAAAAAAGAGCGTAAAAAACAATCCCATCGTTCCGACAGGATTGCAAAAATCTTTATAACCCTATCGGTCAAGCTTTAGCACCTTACCTTTTGGCAGGTTGCTGTGCGGTCAACGAGCTTGTCTCTCACGCACTCTTTATAGGCTATTTTTAAATTAACACAACAATACAGAATTGTCAAGCAAAAATTAGTCCTTATCCACTTCAATCTCGCCGTGATTTTCCTCAAAGGCTTTTACCCTCTGCTTAATATACTGCTCAATCTCACGGTTTGCTGAACGGCCTTCGTAGTCTGCAATATATCTGAACTTTTGAAAAAGCGTTCGGTTTACTCTGAGTGTGTATCTTAAAATGTTATCGTCCATAATCAAATCTCCTCGATGTTATTATGACATCATTTTAACGCAATTATTGCACCATAACGAAAATGGTGGTATTATGATGTCATAGTGGTGTCATATTTTTAAAAGGAGATTGAAATTTATGAAGGTAGCAGTAGTAGGTTCAAGAAATCTAACAATCAACAATCTGGGTGACTATCTGCCCAAAGATACAACGGAAATAGTCAGCGGCGGTGCAAGAGGAATTGACAGGTGTGCAAGAATGTATGCGAAAACTCATAACATCAGGCTGACGGAATTTTTTCCCGAATATGAACGATATGGACGGTCAGCACCTTTAAAGAGAAATTTGGAAATAATCAGATATGCCGATATAGTTCTCGCCTTTTGGGACGGTAAATCCCACGGAACACGATTTGTAATTGAAAACTGCAAAAAGGAGAATGTTCCCATTAAGGTATTTACTACTGTTTAATACTCACACTTAAAACCGCTGGATTTTCGGCGGTTTGTTTATTTGGCAGAATTTCAAAATTACACTTGCAATTACAGCTGTTCTGAGTGATATATGTTACTGATAAAATTCAGGAGGTCACTAAGATGAATTTTCCAAACAAAGAGATTGTTGAAAAAGTACGGGCAGAATACCCCATCGGAACAAGAGTTGAGCTTTTAAAAATGAACGATGTTCAGGCACCGCCCGTTGGTACGAAAGGAACTGTAAGAGGTGTTGACGATACAGCAAGTCTGCTCGTTGATTGGGATAACGGCTGTGGTCTGAATGTAATACATTGTGAGGACATTGTAATCAAAATATAGAAATATACAGCATAGATATACACAATATATTGTATTAAAGATTGTGTATATTACTTTTTAAAATTGCTTGATATATCCTCAAAAAAGAGCGAATATGTGTGTACCGAAGGGAAATACACACAATTACGGAGGATAAAAATGAACGCAAAGACATTAAGACAAATCGAGGAAATGAAAAAGCAGACAATCGGTGTTGAGGTTGAGATGAACAACATCACAAGGAACAAAGCCGCAAAAATCGCAGCCGAGTTCTTCGGCACAGGCAGATTTGAAAACACAGCCGACAGAAACGGCTACTGCACTTGGTCAGCATATGACGAGCAAGGCAGAGAGTGGAAATTCCAAAAAGATGTCAGCATTGCAGGAATTGACAGTGAGAAATGCGAAATGGTCACACCAATTTTAAACTATTCAGACATTGAAACCTTGCAGGAGCTTGTAAGGATATTAAGAAAAGCGGGTGCAAAGAGCGACTCAACAAGAGGTTGCGGAGTACACATTCACATCGGTGCAAAAGGCCACACGGCAAAGACACTCAGAAACCTTGCAAACATTATGGCAAGCCACGAACAGCTTTTGATTGACGCCTTAAACCTTGACGAGGTGAGAATAAGAAGATACTGCAAAACGGTAGATCCACGCTTTTTGGAACAGGTCAACAGAACTAAGCCTGAAACGATGTCACAACTTGCCGATGTATGGTACAAGAGCCACGATGAAAACTACGGCAGCAATCACCACTACAACGACAGCCGATACCATATGCTAAACCTACACGCAACCTTTACAAAGGGAACGGTTGAGTTCAGACTTTTCCAATTTGACAAGCCCGCAAACGGCAAGCAGAACGGACTTCACGCCGGACAGCTTAAAAGCTACATTCAGCTTTGCTTGGCACTCAGCCAAATGGCAAAGGAAGTTAAATCGGCAAGTGCAAAGCCTCAGCAGACAGAAAATCCAAAATACGCAATGAGGACTTGGCTTTTGCGACTCGGCTTTATCGGTGACGAGTTCAAGACAGCAAGAGATGTGTTCACAAGCAGACTTTCGGGAGACACGGCTTTTAGGAACGGCAGAGTTGCTTGAAGGAATTAGGTTAAATGCCCCACTGACCGCTTTGGCGGTCTTAAGGTGGTAGAAGAACATATCTTCGGAAAGGATTGATTTTATGAAAAGGTTATACATAGCCTACGGAAGTAACCTGAATGTAAGGCAGATGAAAACGAGATGTCCGAATGCGAAAATTCTAGGTACAGCAAAGCTGAAAGGCTGGGAGTTGCTTTTCAAAGGTAGTAAGTCAGGTTCGTACCTCACGATTGAGGAAAAGGAAAACGGCATTGTGCCTGTGGTAATCTGGGAGGTAAGCGAATCCGATGAAAAAGCACTCGACCGTTATGAAGGCTATCCGACCTTCTACTACAAGAAGGACATCAAGGTGCAATACAAGGACATCAGAACAGGCAATCGCAGAACGGTTACCGTCTTCGCCTACATTATGCACGAGGAAAGGCAAATCGGTGTACCAAGCCTTTTCTACCTCAACACCTGCCTTGAAGGTTACAATACCTTTTACTTTGACAAGCAAATACTACTTAATGCCTATCACAAGTCAAAGGAGCTGTACGAAAATGACCGATAACCTTGTTCAGTTACGCACCTGTCCCCGTTGTGGCGGTGTTTATTCCGGACACGGTGCAGTTTCAAGGGCAGACAATTTAACCGTTATCTGTCCCGACTGTGGCACACGAGAGGCCCTCGAAAGCATTGGTGTTGATGAGAAAGAGCAGGAGAAAATTCTTGATACTATTCATAATTCCGTAATGTAAATTATTAAAAATTTTTTTGCTATCAATTGATTTTTAACAATGAATTTGATAGGATAAGTTGTGTAAGGATAAAAGTCGAATTTCTTTTGATACAGGGTATGGAGTATGACAAGAAGAATTTTGATAATAAAATCTTTAGATTTATTTATACTGAAGCCATGAAAGGCACTGTTATTTCGTTATCCTATAAGGGTGAGAAAACGGACTTATGAAATAAGATTTACTGGATTTTTTATAAGGTGAAATTTAATCTCTAATTATAAAGTACTAAATAACTAGAAAGCAAATGATTCAAGCATAATAACGGGGTGATGATATGATTCGAGCTGACCGAAACGCGGAGATAAATGAGATACTACGAAATGAGTATTATAGTTTTACTGTTCCGTTTCTTACGGAATGGTCTGCTGCGTTTGATAAAGAAGTCCCTCCTTCCAGAATAAATGAGTTCGGTATAATCGACGAAAAACGCTACGATACTGACAAAGGAGTCCTCTTTGTTGGCAAAGAAACAAATAATTGGGATAATGAGGACTATGAAAAAGGGATACTTTTTCGTGGTTGGATGGAGGGCATTACTCAGCATGGACTTGCCGGTGGAGATCATATCAGCCAGCATCCGAATATGTGGTACAACATAGGCAGATGGGCAACACTGATTTGTGGTCCATCCACTTCTATTGATGAGATAGCTGATATGAAGGCTTCTGCTATTTCTGCTATTGGTATGATAGCATTTACAAACATAAACAAAGTTCGTGGGAAAAAAAGCAGCAGAAACGAATACCATCAACTTGCAAAGTCCCGTATTGCAGGAGAACTGCTGCAACGAGAAGTTGAAATAATAAAGCCTCAACTGATTGTCTGCTGCGGTACATATAACACAGTTGTTAAGTCACTCCATGATTACGAGGGGCAGATCATTAAAATGCCCCATCCGGGAGCAAGAAAGAAAAAAACCAAGATGCTGTATGAATTGCTAAGGCAGATAACACCCAAAAAGGAGGACTACTGTAATGATTGAGAGTTTCCCTTACATATACAAAGGAAAGTCAAAAGATGCAATTAAACAATTTATAAAATCTGAAACTGGAATAGAAATATCAAATCTGCTAAATAAATATATTGCTAACCCCACTTTAGTTCATACAGCTAATAAGCAAACCTTATTGCTATTGGCAGAAGAATTCGAACCGATATATCAAAAATACATAGGAATATTAGATGGTCCTAATGAGATTGGAGAGATTAAAATATTTGGATTTTTTCTAAAATCTCGAATTGAAAGAATACCCGAACTACAACAATATCTTATGTAAGGATTATAAAGTGCACTTTATTAGCTTGCCAATATAGGCAGGCTATTTTTATGCCATTCGGAGGTGAAATTTTGAGAAAACTTAAGAATTATAAGCCTACAAAATTCAAAGCGAAAGGTAGCTATTACGATAAAGAATACGCCGACTTCGCTGTTGCTTTTATTGAAAGCCTATGTCACACCAAAGGTACATGGGCCGGCAAGAAATTTGAGCTTATCGACTGGCAGGAGCAGATTATTCGTGACCTTTTCGGCATTTTAAAGCCTAACGGATATAGGCAGTTCAACACTGCATATATTGAGATTCCGAAAAAGAACGGCAAGTCTGAATTAGCTGCGGCTGTTGCACTTCTGCTCACCTGCGGTGACGGTGAACAGCGAGCCGAGGTTTACGGTGCGGCTGCTGACAGACAACAGGCGTCAATCGTTTTTGATGTTGCCGCCGATATGGTGCGAATGTGTCCGGCTCTGAACAAAAGAGTAAAGATACTTGCATCACAGAAAAGGCTGATTTATGAACCTACAAACAGCTTTTATCAGGTGCTATCCGCCGAGGCATACAGCAAGCACGGCTTTAATGTTCACGGTGTTGTGTTTGATGAGCTGCACAGTCAGCCGAACAGAAAACTCTATGATGTCCTTACAAAGGGTAGCGGTGATGCACGAATGCAGCCGCTCTTTTTTCTGATCACAACAGCCGGCACAGATACACATTCAATCTGCTATGAGGTTCATCAAAAGGCACAGGATATTATTGACGGGCGAAAAATCGACCCTACATTCTATCCTGTCATTTTCGGTGCTGATGATACCGAGGACTGGACAAGTCCGAAGGTCTGGAAAAAGTGCAATCCCTCCCTCGGTGAAACTATCGGCATTGACAAAGTTAAAACTGCCTGTGAAAGTGCAAAGCAGAATCCGGGCGAAGAAAATTCATTCCGACAGTTAAGACTTAATCAGTGGGTAAAGCAGGCAGTCAGATGGATGCCGATGGACAAATGGGATAAGTGCGCCTTTGCTGTAAACGAAGAACAGCTTGAAGGCAGAGTTTGTTACGGTGGACTTGACCTTTCAAGCACAACGGATATTACGGCATTTGTACTCGTGTTCCCACCGCTTGATGAAGAAGATAAGTACATCATACTGCCATACTTCTGGATACCGGAGGACACACTTGACCTGCGTGTAAAGCGTGACCATGTTCCGTATGATGTTTGGGAACGACAGGGATACTTGCAGACCACAGAGGGAAATGTCGTTCATTACGGCTACATTGAAAAGTTTATTGAACAACTCGGTAAAAAATTCAATATTCGGGAAATCGCATTTGACCGTTGGGGTGCTGTTCAGATGGTGCAGAACCTTGAGAGTATGGGATTTACCGTTGTTCCCTTCGGACAAGGCTTTAAGGATATGTCACCACCCACAAAGGAACTTATGAAACTAACCCTTGAGCAGAAAATTGCACACGGTGGACACCCTGTCTTGCGTTGGAATATGGATAATATTTTCATTCGCACAGACCCTGCCGGAAACATCAAGGCAGATAAAGAAAAATCCACAGAGAAAATTGACGGTGCAGTAGCCACGATTATGGCACTGGACAGAGCAATTCGCTGTGGAAATGATACCTCGGAGTCGGTATACGATTCACGAGGGATTTTGTTTATATAAAGGACAGTGATATATATGGGTATATTTTCAGGGCTTTTTCACTCAAGAGATAAGCCTAAAAACAGAACAGCAGGCAGTGCCTACACATTCTACACAGGCAGAACAACAGCCGGAAAAGCTGTGACACAGCGTTCTGCTATGCAAATGACAGCGGTGTATTCCTGTGTGCGTATTCTGTCGGAGGCGATTGCCAGTCTGCCCTTACACCTTTACAGATACACAGAATGCGGCGGCAAGGAAAAAGCTACGGACAGTCCTCTGTACTTTTTGCTCCACGATGAGCCGAACCTGGAAATGACATCATTTGTTTTTAGAGAAACTCTGATGACTCATCTGCTTTTGTGGGGTAATGCTTATGCACAAATCATAAGAAACGGCAAGGGTGAAGTAACAGCCTTGTACCCTCTTATGCCGGACAGAATGACAGTTGACAGAGATGAAAACGGCAGACTGTATTATGAGTACATGGTAAGCACAGACGATGCGCCAATCAACAAAAAGTCAACCGTAAGACTGCTCCCCTTTGATGTTCTGCATATTCCCGGACTTGGCTTTGACGGGCTTGTTGGTTACTCACCTATCGCTATGGCAAAGAACTCAATCGGTATGGCTATTGCCTGCGAGGAATACGGTGCAAAGTTCTTTGCAAACGGTGCCGCACCAAGCGGTGTGCTTGAACACCCCGGCACAATAAAAGACCCGTCAAGGGTAAGAGAAAGCTGGACTCAGACCTTTGGCGGCAGTTCAAACGCACACAAGGTTGCAGTGCTTGAAGAGGGAATGAAATATACACCTATTTCAATCTCACCAGAGCAGGCACAATTCCTTGAAACAAGAAAATTTCAGATAGATGAAATAGCTCGAATTTTCCGAGTACCGCCACATATGGTCGGTGATTTGGAAAAGTCGAGCTTTTCTAATATTGAGCAACAGTCACTTGAATTTGTGAAATACACACTTGACCCTTGGGTGTCAAGATGGGAGCAAAATTTGGTGCGTTCCCTTCTGACAACCGATGAAAAGAAAAAGTATTTTATCAAATTCAATGTTGACGGACTGCTCCGAGGTGACTATCAAAGCCGAATGAACGGATATGCAACAGCAAGGCAGAACGGCTGGATGTCGGCAAACGATATCAGAGAGCTTGAAAACCTTGACCGCATATCATCAGAAGAAGGCGGAGATTTGTACCTCATAAACGGTAATATGCTGCCGCTCAAAAATGCAGGTGCATTTGCCAACACAGACGAAACGAAGGAGGAAGAAAATGAAGAAGTTCTGGAAGTGGAAGAATCAGACGGAGAACAATCCGACCGAGAGAGTTCTGACTCTCAACGGCACAATCACCGAGGAAAGCTGGTTTGACGATGATGTCACTCCACAGCTTTTCAAAGACGAGTTGAACAGTGGAACAGGAAACATCACTGTATGGATAAACTCTCCCGGTGGTGACTGCGTTGCCGCCGCACAGATTTACAATATGCTGATGGACTACAAGGGTAATGTCACAGTCAAGATTGACGGTATTGCAGCATCTGCAGCATCAATAATTGCAATGGCAGGAAACACAGTGCTGATGTCACCTGTTTCAACAATGATGATACACAATCCTGCAACCGTTGCTATGGGTGACCACAACGAAATGCAGAAAGCTATTGAAATGCTTAACGAAGTCAAGGAAAGTATCATAAATGCGTATGAAATCAAGACCGGATTAAGCAGAGCAAAGCTGTCGCACTTAATGGACTTTGAAACCTGGATGAACGCAAACAAGGCCGTTGAACTCGGCTTTGCAGACGGTATTATCGCAAGAGAAAATCCTAATACAGAGCCTGATGAAGATGAAGAGGACGAAGATGAAAAGGAGAAAAAGAAATCTCCGTGTGATTCAGTCCTGTTTTCAAGAAAGGCTGTAAATACGGCACTGATAAACAAAATTGAAAAGCATTACTCAAATGACAAAGGCACTCCTGTTTCTGACATAAGGGAGCGCCTTAATTTTATCAAAAAATTTATTTAGGAGGTCACAGATATGACTATTAAGGAATTAATTGAAAAAAGAGCAAAGGTGTGGGAAACTGCAAAAAGCTTTGTTGATACCCACGAGGATAAAAATGGTCTGCTTTCTGCAGAGGACACTGCAACCTACAACAAGATGGAAAAGGAAATTGAGGATTTAACTGCGGCTATTGACCGTCAGCAGAGAGCCGCACAGCGTGAGGCTGAACTGAACAAACCGATTAATTCTCCCCTTACAAACAGACCGTACAAGGGTGAGCAGTCGGAGAAAAAGAGCGGAAGAGCAACTGACGAGTACAAAAATGCGATGCTTTCTGCTATGCGTTCCAACTTCAGAAATATAAGTAATGTTCTGCAGGAAGGTGTTGACTCCGATGGCGGTTACCTTGTTCCCGAGGAGTATGACAGCAAACTGATTGATGTGCTTGAAGAGGAGAACATTATGCGTTCTCTCGCAACCACAATCACAACAAGCGGTCAGCACAAGATTAATATTGCCGCCACAAAGCCTGCGGCTGCGTGGATTGAAGAGGGCGGCGCACTCAGCTTTGGTGATGCAACCTTTGACCAGATTTATCTTGATGCATACAAGCTCCATGTTGCAATCAAGGTGACAGAGGAACTTCTCTACGACAACGCATTCAACCTTGAAAACTACATTATTACACAGTTTGGCAAGGCTCTGGGAAATGCCGAGGAGGACGCTTTCCTAAACGGTGACGGCAAAGGCAAGCCTATCGGTATTTTTGACGCTAAAGGCGGTGGTAATGTTATAGGCACACTGACAGCTGCCGTCAAATCAGATGATATGCTTGACCTTGTGTACGGCTTAAAGCGCCCGTACAGAAAAAGTTCCTCTTTCATTATGAACGACTCAACCCTTGCACTGCTTAGAAAGCTGAAGGATAACAACGGAGCATATATCTGGCAGCCGTCATACAAAGAGGGCGAGCCTGACAGAGTGCTTGGATATGCAGTTAACACTTCTTCGTATGCTCCCACAAATGCTATTGCATTCGGTGATTACAGCTACTATAACATTGGTGACAGAGGAAGTCGTTCCTTTGCAGAACTGCGTGAGCTTTTTGCAGGCAATGGTATGGTAGGCTTTGTTGCAAAAGAGCGTGTTGACGGCAAGCTGATTCTGCCGGAGGCAGTGCAGATTCTCAAGCTTAAGGAAACCACAAGTGCCGGCTGATAGGAGTGCTTTAAATGACTGATGAGCTTTTACAAAAGGTAAAACAGAACCTGATTCTTGAACACAACGAAGATGATGAACTTCTGAAAATGTACATAACTGCCGCAGTATCCTATGCCGAAAGCTATCAACACATTGATGAGGGTTACTACTCCACACACGCAATGCCTGCAACTACCGAGCAGGCAGTTATTATGCTTGCGAGCCATTTCTACGAAAGCAGAGATGGCTCAACGGGCGGATTCTTTGCTGACAGCACAAACGCATCGGCTCAGGTGTGGAACACGGTCAATTTACTTTTAAGGCTTGACAGAAACTGGAAGGTGTAGCTATGAGTTTTGGAAACATGAACACACCTGTTGAAATTATGAAAAAGGTGATTGAAACCGATGATGAGGGGTTTAAGAATGAAAGACTGAAAACAGTAGCAAGCGTGAGAGCATATCGTGAGGGCAGACACGGCAGTGAACGGTGGGCGAATATGGCGACATTTTCCGTTGCGACTGACTTGTTTCGCCTAAGGTGTATTCCGCATATTGAAGTTACCGCAGATATGCTTATTCTTTGTGACGGGAAAAGGTTCGAAATCACCTCTGTTGAGAATGTAAAAGGCAGAGGAATGTATCTTGAAATTCTTGCAAAGGAGGTTGAAGCAAGTGGCTAGATGCACAATGAAAATGTCGGAGGAGTTTTTACTCAAAATTTCAAGACTTGGGAACAAAACCGATGAAGTGTGTGAAAGGGTACTCAATGCCGGTGCTGAGGTTGTTCTTAAAAAGGTGAAAACAAATCTCAGAAATGTCATCAGCAAGGACACAAAAACGCAGTCACGCTCAACGGGTGAGCTTGAACACTCGCTCGGCGTGTCCCCTGTTTTATCAGACAAGAACGGCAATATGAATATCAAGATAGGCTTTTCAGAGCCGAGAACAAATGGTGAAAGCAATGCAAAAATTGCGAGTGTAATTGAATACGGCAAAAGCGGTCAGCCACCAAAACCGTTTATGAAGCCTGCAAAATCAGCGTCACGCAAGGAGTGTATGACGGTTATGATTAACACGCTTGATGAGGAGGTAAAGAGCATATGAGTTTGCTTGCTGAAATCAAGAGCATTGCAGAAGGTTTAAATATCAGAGTTGAAACAGGTGCTTTTTCAGACAAAGCACCTGACGAATACATTGTTCTCACACCGCTTTCGGACGGCTTTGATATGCACTGCGACAATATGCCGACCTTTGACAGACAGGAAGTGAGAATTTCTATATTTTCAAAGGGTAATTATTCTGCACTTAAATACAAGCTTGTGACCGCTCTTTTTCAAAGTGATATTTCAATAACCGACAGGCTGTATATCGGTTACGAGAGCGACACGGGCTATCATCACTATGCTATTGACGCATTAAAAACTTATGAACTGGAGGAGATAGATTATGGCAACAATCGGACTTGATAAGCTGTATTACGCAAAAATCACGGAGGACTCTGACGGAAACGAAACCTATGACACACCTATTCCGCTTGCAAAGGCGATGAGTGCGGAACTTTCGGTAGAGCTTGCCGAGGCAACACTTTATGCCGATGACGGTGCATCTGAGGTTGTAAAGGAATTTCAGAGCGGTACGCTCACACTCGGTATTGACAACATCGGAACAGCCGTTGCAGAGGATTTGACCGGTGCGACAATCGACAAAAACAAGGTGTTGGTTTCCGCATCTGAGGACGGAGCACCGCCCGTTGCAATCGGTTTTCGTGCAAAGAAAGCGAACGGCAAGTATCGTTACTTTTGGCTTTACAGAGTGAAGTTTGGCATTCCTGCAACTAATCTTACCACAAAGGGCGAAAGCATCGAGTTTTCCACTCCGTCGATTGAGGGTACGGTTATCCGCAGAAACAAGGCTGACAAGCTCGGCAAGCACCCGTGGAAGGCTGAAATTTCAGAGGACGATACAGGTGTTGCAATCGACACAATCAGCGGTTGGTACACTCAAGTGTATGAGCCGACCTATGCTGAATAAATACGGAGGTGCGTTATGACTGACAGAGGAAGTATTATTAAAATTGGTGAAAACGATTATGAGCTTATTCTCACAACAAGGGCAACAAAGGAAATTGCCAAAAGATACGGCGGACTTGAAAACCTCGGTGACAGGCTTATGAAAAGTGAAAATTTTGAAATGGCACTTGATGAAATCATCTGGCTTATCACACTGCTTGCAAACCAGAGCGTTATGATTTACAATCTGAAAAATCCGAACAGCAAAAAGCTTTTGCTTTGTGAGGACGAGGTTGAGCTTTTAACCTCACCGTTTGACCTTGCAGAATACAAGAATGCAATTATGGACTCAATGAACAAAGGTACAAAAAGGAATATTGAAAGTGCGTCTGACTCAAAAAACACGAAAGTCGGGTAACGGACGATGAGCTGTTCACCCGACTTCTTTATTACGGACTTGCACATTTGAACCTTTCGCAAGATGAGGTGTGGCTGATGCCGTTCGGACTTTTGCTCGACCTGTGGGAATGTCATAGACAATACAACGGCATTGCAAAGCCAAAACGAGTTGCTTGCATTGATGATGTTATTCCTTATGGGGTTTGAATATATTTCCATTGATTCTTAATAATCAATATGGTATGATTCAATTATAACAAATATGCTTAAATTTTGGCAGTTGATTTGTTGTAATATACTTGAAAGGTAGATGATAAAGTGACAAGAGAAAATCAAATTAAATCATTAATTGAATGTTACGAAAAAGAGTATAAGGAATTTATGGGAATTGAAAAATTTCCTGAATACGAGTTAGAGTTGTATAAAGAACAAATTGGTAAAGTATGTAGCTATGGATTCGGAACTTTAGCTGAAGCTAAATATAATCCAAAAACCGATAAACATTTATTACGCATTTGTATAAGTTATGAGATAAATAAGTATGTTATATTTCATGAGTTCACCCATATTTTAGATGCAGAAATGTATGCAAAAAAAGATTCAAACAAATATCTTTATGTTACTGGATATACAGAATATCACGCTTCACAGGTGGAATTGATGGCTTTATTAGGGGTAAAAAAAGTCTTTCCAAATGAATTTACTTTTTCAATCAATTCTGTCATTGATGTATATCCCAATGCTTGCACTATAAAAAATTATTTATTATCCAAGCATCAGTTTGTTGTGGATATGATGAGTAGGATGGATTATTCAGCAAATATTGAAATACTAAAACCAACAATAAGCTTACTATACAATTATTTTGGATTGCGTTCAATCTGTAAAATGTATGCGAAAGATTATGAAGAATGCGTAGATAATACTGCTATTATCAAAATACTTTCCTTACAATTATTCTCGGAACTAAATATATTTATGAACGGACAATTCGATGAGAAAAAAATTGAACTGAGTTTTGTTCCTTATTCAAATGTAATATTCTCATTAGTGGAAAAGTACAATCTTTCGTAACAATTAATTGAGTAAACAAATAACAACATCATCAAGGGGAGTAACCACACGGTTGCTCCTCTTTCATATATGCACATATAACACTACGAGCCGAAAGGCTCTTTTTTTATGTCTTGAGGAGGTGAGAATATGGCGGACAGTTTTGGACTTAAGCTTGGCATTGAGGGCGAAAAGGAATTTAAAAAGTCGCTTGCCGAAATCAATCAGAGCTTTAAGGTGCTTGGCTCTGAGATGAAGCTTGTGTCCTCGCAGTTTGATAAGAATGACAATTCCGTTCAGGCTTTGTCTGCAAGAAATACGGTTCTTAACAAGGAGATTGATGCACAAAAGCAGAAGATTGAAACCTTGCGACAGGCACTTGCAAATGCATCAGAGTCATTTGGTGAAACTGACAGGAGAACACAAAGCTGGCAAATTCAGCTTAACAATGCCGAGGCATCACTCAACAGTATGGAGCGTGAACTGAACAGTAATAATTCTGCACTTGAACAGGCAAAGACGGATATTGAGGGGACAGAAAAATCTCTTGAAAAGGTTGACGGTCGGCTTGATGATACTGCCGAAAGTGCCGATGATATGGGCGATGAAATCAAGGACGCAGGCGACAAGGCGGATAAGTCAAAGGAGAGGTTTTCAAAGCTTGGTTCGATACTCAAGGGTGTGGGCATTGCGATGGGTGCGGTTGTTACTGCGGCTGCCGCAACTGCCGTTAAGCTCGGCAAGGAGGTAGTTAATGCCTATGCCGACTATGAACAGCTTGTCGGCGGTGTTGATACGCTTTTCAAGGGTTCATCACAGAAGCTGCAAAGCTACGCATCTAATGTCTATAAAACGGCAGGCCTTTCTGCAAATGACTATATGGAAACTGTTACAGGCTTTTCCGCAAGCCTTATTCAGTCGCTTGGCGGTGATACGGACAAGTCGGTAAAGTATGCCGATATGGCAATCACGGATATGGCGGATAACGCAAACAAGATGGGTACAGATATGTCACTCATTCAGAATGCGTATCAGGGCTTTGCCAAGCAAAACTACACCATGCTCGATAACCTTAAACTTGGCTACGGCGGTACTAAAGAGGAAATGCAAAGACTTCTCTCTGACGCAGAAAAAATATCTGGCGTGAAATATGATATTTCGTCATATGCCAATGTGGTCGATGCAATCCATGTTATGCAGGAGAGTATGGATATTGCCGGCACTACCGCAAAGGAGGTGGAGGGTACAATTTCGGGTTCGGTTAATGCGTTGAAATCCTCGGTTACTAACCTTGTGGTAGGATTTGGTGACGCAAATGCTGACCTCGGTGTGTTGTGTGAAAATGTTGTAACAGCATTTCAGACCGTGCTTGAGAATATCTCGCCTATTGTGAAAAATCTCATCTCAGCCTTGCCGACAGTCATTACCACACTGCTTGAATCGGCAGGTGAAATGCTTCCCACTGTTCTGGAAACTCTTGCAGAATTGTTTGCACAGGTGCTTGAGGGATTGCTTCAGCTTTTGCCACAGCTGATTCCCGTTGCGGTATCGGCTTTATTAACAATTACGAATGCAATTGTTGAAAATCTGCCCTTGCTGATTGAGTCGGCAACCTTACTCGTAGCAACTCTCGTACAGGGCCTTGCAGATGCACTGCCTACACTAATTCCTACTACGGTCAATGCGGTTATGACGATTGTACAGGGACTTCTGGACAGCTTGCCGTCAATTCTTGACGCAGGACTTGAACTTGTGTCAGCACTTGCACAGGGTATTCTTGATGCACTTCCCGACCTCATATCTAAACTGCCTCAGATTATTATGGGCATAGTTACATTTCTTTTAAATTCAATACCGCAAATCATACAGACAGGCATTAAGCTGCTGACCTCTCTTGTTAGTGCCTTACCCGATATTATCACAGCAATAGTTAAGGCTATTCCGCAGATTATCAACGGGATTATAAATGCGGTAATAAATTCAATTCCGCAGATTATTCAGGCAGGCATTGACTTGCTCATTTCACTTGTCAAGGCTCTGCCCACCATTATAGTCACAATCGTGAATGCAATACCCGACATCATTTCAGGCATTGTTAATGCTCTTATTGACAATATTCCGGCAATAATTCAGGCGGGTATTGATTTGTTGATTTCGCTTGTTAAGAATCTGCCGACTATCATTAAGGGAATTGTAAAGGCAGTACCTAAGATTATTGAAGGCATTGTAAAGGCCTTTGGTTCACTTATGTACAAGATTGTTGAAATTGGCGGTAACATTGTAAAAGGCTTGTGGGACGGTATCTGCGGTCTTGCATCGTGGCTCTGGGATTCAGTCAGCGGTTGGATTTCGGGTATCTGGGACGGCATCTGCGACTTTTTTGGCATTCACTCACCGTCAAAGGAAATGGCATGGGTTGGAGAAATGCTCGTCAAGGGCCTTGCCGGCTCTATTGACAAGAACGGTGATATGGCTGTTCGTGCCGCCGAGGGTATGAGCAGTGATGTTTCAAGTGTTATGAACTCACTTGCTGATGATATGAAAACTGCCTTGCCGACTGATTTCAGCATTGACGGAAATGTTAAAGGATTGGTTGATAATTCAAATTCTGTTGCTTTCGGCAAGAGCGGTCTTTCGCTTGTGCTGAATATTGCAAATTTTAACAACTACTCAAATGACGATATTTCTCAGCTTACAAACGAGATTATGGAAACTGCAGGTCAGTTTGCCAAAAGGAAAGGAATGGTATTTGCGTGAACTATTTTGAATACAACGGCATGAGGTCATCTGATATGGGGCTTCATATACAGAGAAAGAATGTGTACTCCTCGCCAAAGTATGACTCTTCCTTTGTATCAATCCCCGGTCGCAACGGTGACCTGATTGTACCGAATCGCAGATATGAAAACACACAGGTGAGCTATTCTGTATATCTGTCTGCAAAGAACAGTCAACAGCTTGCTGACAGCATTACAAAAATCAAGGCTTGGCTGTATGCACAGCCCGACAGGTATCACATACTAAAGGACAGCTACGATAAAAGATTTTTCAGATATGCTCTTTTTAACTCATCGCTTGATATTGAAGATGAGCTCAACAAAATCGGTGTGTTTACCGTAAGCTTTAACTGCAAGCCATTTAGATATGACATTGACGGTGAGTTACCGCACAGCATTGATGTGGTGCTGAATTTTCCGTATATGATTTTTTGCAGAATGGACGGTTCAAAGCCGGAAAACGACTGGAGCAACCGTTGGAATCAGACGGCAGACCTTGTTGTGCCGAGTGGAAAGAATATGTTTGTACTGAATACAAATTCGTGGACAGACGGCTACTGGGACTACTATTCAGATGCTGACAAGAGCAGAATATATCTTAAGGTGAACGAAAACTGGAAGAAGGAGAATGCAAGGTTTGCCCTCTACACATTTCTCGGTGACGAAACCGCATGGTATTCTCTCGAGAAGGTCAGCGAGGATATTTACAGAGTGACCTTGCCGTCAAAGGGTGAAACCGTACTTGTGAATCCGTACAGCTTTGAGAGCAGACCACTTATTCATCTTAACGGCAACGGTACGGGTACGCTTACCATTGATAACGAAAACGGCAGACACGAATGGACATTCAGCAATATTGACGAGTTCATTGAGATTGACAGCGAAAAAATGTGCTTTTACAAGGACAACACGCTGAAAAATGATACGGTTACAGGCACGGGTTTTCCTTTGCTTGTAAGGGGTGAAAACAGGTTTATTCTCGGCGGTGGCATAACAGACGGTTCAGTATTTCCAAGGTGGTGTTCGTTATGATGCCGATTTTATACAGAGCAGATGAAACCGAGTTTGACACCTACGGAATCGGTATGCTGTCGGACTGCACCTTTTGCGAAGTTACAGAGGAGCGAAACGGTGCGTTTGAATGTGTGATGAAATATCCTCTGCACGGTGCATTGTTTGATGAGATTAAAAACGACAGGGTTATACTCGTTAAGCCGAATGACACATCAAGGTCACAGCCGTTTCGTATATACAGAATTACAACACCGATGAACGGCATCATCACAGTGTATGCACAGCATATGTCATATGATTTGTCGGGCATTGGTGTGCTATGCTTTGAGAGCAAATCGGTTTCGCCACAGCTTGCACTTGAAAGAATTTTTGCGAATACTTCATCAAAGCACGGCTTTAAATGCAGGACAGACCTTTCAGCACCGAGGGCATTTTCAGTCAGTAAACCTATGAGTATCAGAGCCTGTCTTGGCGGTACGGAGGGTTCTGTACTTGATGTATGGGGCGGTGAGTATGAATGGGATATGTTCGATGTCATTCTTCACTCAAAGCGTGGTAAGGATAACGGTGTGGTAATTGAATACGGTAAGAACCTCACCTCACTTGAGCAGGACAATGATTTTTCATCGGTATATACACACCTTTTGCCCTATGCCGTAATTAAAAACGGAGATACCGAAAGTGTGGTTACTCTGTCGGAAATCACAATTCCTATTGTGGAAACATATGCAAGGGAGAAAACACTCATCAAGGATTTTTCGTCCTTCTTTAAGGACGGAGAAACCGTTACCGAGGACACACTTCGAGCAAAGGCGAAGTCATACATCAAACAGAATCCGTTCGGTGACGAAACTCCCACGGTGAAGGTGTCGTTTGAACCGCTATGGCAACAGCCCGAATATTCGCAGTTTCTCGAAAAGGTGAACCTCTGCGACACAGTGATCGTCAGACACCCAGATATGAATATTGAGGTAAAGACGAAGGTTATTGAAACCGTATATGACGCACTGGCCGAGAAATATTCATCAATCACACTCGGAACGGCAAAATCAAACTTTGTGAATACGGTTGCAGAAATCAAAAGTACAACCGATGAAATCAAAAAGGAAACCGACAGCTTTCCGTTACTTATGAATACTGCTATTAAAAATGCCACTTCGCTGATTTCAGGTCAGCAAGGTGGCTTTGTTGTTATGCACACGGATTCTGTTACAGGCAAGCCGTATGAACTTTTGATTCTTGACAACGAAAATCTGTACGATGCAAGGAATGTGTGGCGGTGGAATGTCAGTGGCTTAGGTTTTTCAAAGAGTGGATACAACGGCCCGTATGAAACTGCGATTACGGCTGACGGAAAAATCGTGGCTGACTTTATCACAAGCGGAACGCTTATGGCAAATATCATCAAGGCGGGAGTAATCAGTTCGGCTGATAATTCTTCATGGTGGGATTTGGAAAGCGGAGAGGTACACCTAAGTGCATATACAAAAACAGAGGATACCGACAAACTCAGCGACAGTATTGCTGAAATTACAGAAAGGACATCAACACTTGAACAGACCGCAGAGGACATTTCATTTAAAATCAATGAGCAGTCCACTGGCGGAAAGAACTATCTTCTTAATTCATCGGCTCTCAACGGACTTTCGGATGATTGGGAGTATTCGGGATTGGTCACTGTACTTTCCGATACAGATGTAATCAGTCATACCTCTTCGGGTTCTGCTTTTGTACTCGGTGCGGAAAGCACCTTGTCGCAAAGTGTGTATAACTCGGTTGCCGACAGATCCTTTGTGCTGTCACTCAGAGCAAAGAAAAGCTATTCACAGCTTAGTGCATATATGTATGTTCAGTACAACGGAGTTAAAAGAGAATATCTTTTTAATACAAAGGAGAGCTTTGATTGGACAGATTTTTCCGTTGTACTCCCCGATGTTTCGGACGGTGAAATCACGGTATTCATTTACAGCCGTGACACCTCTCTTACGGTAAGTGACCTTATGCTTACTGACGGAAGTATTATCCAACACTGGTCGCCTGCACCGAACGAGATATACACAAACGAGGTAAAGATTGACCGCAAAGGCATTGAGGTTTCAAACAGCAAGTCCTCGCAGAAAACAGTAATTACAAACACTGAATTTTCCGGCTACTACAACGGTGAAAAGATATTCACCCTAAACAAGGACGAAACTCAGACGAAGAAAACCACAGTTGACGGTGAGCTTACAATCGGCAGAACAAAGCTGATTCCGATGTCAAACAGTTCACCGGGACTCAACATTGTAATTCTTGATTAGGAGGCAATATGGCAAAGACAACGGTTGTCAATAGAATTGACACGATTTACATAGATACGGAAAATCCGACCGTATCAGTGAACACAACGGTAAATGACGCAGGTCTTAAACACAGCATTACGATTACCATACGAGGTATTCCGATAACTGGCATATCGGGACTTGCGTGGAACAAGGGGACGGCAAACAGGATTATTCCCATTCCTACGGACAGCAGAACGGGTATTCTCAAGGCAATGTATGAGGACAAAAGCATTACGGCAAAGCTAACGGTCACCACATACAAGGGTTCAACCTATGTAGGCATTTCTGAAAGGAATTGTCAGATTACCACCACATCGCACAGCTCAAGGCCTGTAATTAACGGATTTATCTATCTTGACACCAATTTAAAGACCACTGCCGTTACGGGCAACTCAAAGCTGTTTATTCAGAACTATTCAAATCTCAAGGTTACTCCGCTTACGGCAAAACCGAGAAATGAATCGAAGATTACAGGCTACACGGTAAGCTGTAACGGTGTGAGCAAATCAAGTACAACTGCAAAGGAATTGAATCTTGGTACAATCACCAAAAGCGGTGATGTGGTGGTTATGGTCACGGTCACGGACTCAAGAGGTTACACAACGAGCATTAAAAAGACGATTACAGTTATTCCGTACAGCAGTCCGAATCTCAGTAAGATTACACTAAGACGAACAAATGAGATTGAGTCGGAAATTCAGCTTATTTTCAACGGCTCATACTCACCAATTACAATTGACGGGGTAAATCACAATCAGCTTTTATCCTTTCGCTACCAATACAAGAGGACAAGTGATGCAAACTACGGAAATTTTGTTGACATTTTAAGCAACCTTAAAATGAACGACACAAGCTATTCGTACTCAAATCTTCAGCTTATGAATCTTGATGTGAATATGTCATATGACTTTCATATTGAAATCCGTGATACTATGGAAAAGTCGGTTATTACAGACCTGTACTATTTAATTCCGCAGGGCACTCCGCTTGTTGCATTACGCAAGCAGAAGGTAGACATTAACAATCCAAACCCACAATCCGCACTTGATGTGACGGGTGAAATACATATGAACGGCTTTCCTGTTATGGGCATTATACAGACCTCTGTTGAGGACGATGTCAGCCTTAACAGTCTTACAACGCAGGGTATTTATTTCAGACGAAGAGTACCGCAGGAGAATATGAACTATCCGGCACTTGTATTCGGTATGCTTGAAGTATTTTCTTGCAGTACAAATCTTGTGACACAGAGATATACGGCAAGGGACACTCCGTTTGATGTATATATCCGTTCAAAGGTGAATTCAAGCTGGAGCAAGTGGGTTAAAAAATAGACACAGGAGGTATTTATGAAACAGATTTGGAACAGCATTCAGACTGCATTCATCGCACTTGGAGGAACACTCGGATGGTTTCTCGGAGGTGCAGACGGCTTTCTGTATGCACTCATTGCATTTGTAGTTATCGACTACATTACAGGAATGATGTGTGCCGTTGCCGACAAAAAGCTTTCGAGCAAGGTCGGTTTCAAGGGCATTTGCAGAAAGGTGATTATCTTTCTGCTTGTGGGAGTGGCGAATCTCCTTGATGTGTACATTATCGGCACGGGCAGTGTGCTGAGAACGGCAGTGATTTTCTTCTATCTCTCAAATGAGGGCTTGTCACTGCTTGAAAACGGAGCGCATCTGGGACTTCCCATTCCCGAAAAGATTAAAAATGTGCTTGCACAATTACACCACAGAAGTGAAAAGGAGGACGACTGAATGTCATACACAAACAGCAAATTAGTTAGCTACACAAAAATCTCACCAAACAAAAACATCAATCGCAATCACAAGATTGATACAATTTCAATCCACTGCGTAGTCGGACAGTGCTCTGTTGAAACACTCGGCTCAATTTTTGCATCTGCAAGCAAAGAGGCAAGCTCAAACTACGGTATCGGTTATGACGGCAGAATTGGAATGTATGTTGAGGAAAAGGATCGTAGCTGGTGCACCTCATCTGCGTCAAATGACAACAGGGCGATTACCATTGAGGTTGCGTCAGATACCTACCACCCATACAGAGTAAATGATGCTGCGTACAAGTCTTTGATTAAACTGCTTGTTGACATCTGCAAGAGAAACGGCATCAAAAGGCTTGTGTGGTCAACAAACAAGTCAGAGAGAATGAATCACCTTAACGGCTGCAATATGACGGTTCACAGGGATTATGCGAACAAGTCCTGCCCCGGTGATTATCTCTACAATCTTCACGGACAGATTGCAAAGGAGGTGAACGCTCAGCTTGGCTTAGGCAGTTCAAAACCTGCGACTTCAAAGAAAACTCTCTATCGTGTACGCAAAAGTTGGAAGGACGCAAAGTCGCAAAAGGGTGCTTTCTATGACCTTTCAAATGCCAAGAAATGTGCCGACAAAAACAGCGGTTACTCTGTTTTTAATGAAAGCGGAAAAGTTGTGTACACACTAAAGTCATCGGGCAAAAAGTCAGTTGATGCCATTGCAAGAGAAGTAATTCAGGGCAAATGGGGCAACGGTGCCGACCGCAAAAACCGCCTCACCAAAGCCGGCTATGACTACAACGCCATTCAGAAAAGAGTAAACGAGATTTTATCTTAACAGACAATAGAACAGTATTCTAACAAAGCCAAATCCCCATCGAGGAAGTTTTATTCCTTGATGGGGATTTTTTGCTTACGAATAAATAATAAAAATAAAAATTTTTCAAAAAGCGTCCTTTTAAGCACTCTCCCGTGGCTAACAGACAGAGGGCAACAATGCTCTCGGAAACGGAGGTACAATATATGAAACACAATCTTCAAATCAGTGTTTCGGACAAACCACAAAGAAACAGTATGGTATCCTGCAAAAACATCACCTTGCGAGAACGATTTTTGCGAATGCTGTTCGGCAGAAAACAGAAAATCACAATCCTTGTTCCAAGTGATTCTATTGAGGAACTCGCCATTACCAAGGTTAAAAAAGGAGGCAGTTATGAACAAAATAACAGCATTACTTGATGCGATTACCGAGGTAATCAAAAACATTGGCACACTTACAGAAAGTCTGCAGACTGTTTCAAATCTCTTGAATGAGATAAAGATTACTGAAATTTCGAAGAAGTCAACCGTACATACTTCTGAAAGTACAGGAAATTCAAAGGTGTATTCACTTGAAGATGTAAGGGGTGTTCTTGCTAAAAAAAGTCAAAGCGGACTCACTTCTGAGGTTAGAGAAATCATTGTAAAGTATGGTGGAAACAAACTGTCAGAAATTGACCCCTGTCATTACGAAGAAATCATCAAAGATGCGGAGGCACTTAAGAATGAGTAATCACGCTTTCCTCTCCCCTTCAAGTTCTCACAGATGGCTCAATTGTACACCAAGTGCCGTGCTTGAATCAAAGTTTGAGAACAAATCAACCAAAGCATCTGAAGAAGGCACAGTCGCCCATGCGTGGTGTGAGCATAAACTGAAAAACATATTATGCAGAAAAAGTGACGAGCCTGTCTCCCCTTACACAAACGATGAAATGCAGGAATACACCGACTTATATGTTGATTTTGTACTTGAACAATTCAATCTTGCAAAACAGAAATGTAAAGATCCTTTGATTCTTATTGAACAAAAGGTTGATTTTTCAGAATATGTACCAAATGGTTTTGGAACAGCCGACTGCATTATTGTTTCTGAAAGCAAAATACATATCATTGATTTCAAATATGGAATGGGAGTATTGGTTGATGCCTTTGATAACCCGCAGATGAAATGTTATGCTCTCGGTGCTTTAAAAATCTTTGACCGCCTATATGACATTAAAGATGTGTCAATGTCAATTTTTCAGCCACGCAGAGATAATGTCAGCACTTGGACTGTTTCTGCTGATGAGCTCAAAGGCTGGGCAGAAAATGTACTAAAGCCAAAAGCAGAATTAGCTGTTAAAGGTGAAGGTGATTACTGTGTCGGTGATTGGTGTACATTCTGCAAAGCATCAGTAAGATGCAGAGCAAGAGCCGAAAACAATCTGAAACTTGCACAGGAAGAATTCAGACTTCCCCCACTTCTTACTGATTCTGAAATTGAAAAGATTTTATCTGTTATCCCCAATCTCACGAAGTGGGCAAATGAAATAATGGCATATGCTACCGAATCAGCTGTCAATCACGGCAAGCATTGGAACGGTTTTAAAATTGTTGAAGGACGGTCTGTACGAAAGTATAAAGATGAAACCGCAGTGGCTAAAGCATTGGAAGATGCCGGCTACAAAGACATTTATCGCAAGAGTCTTATCACACTTACAGAAATGCAAAAGCTTTTAGGTAAGCAAAATTTCAACGAGATACTTGGAAATCTCATCATTAAACCAAAAGGCAAGCCTGCTCTTGTTCCCGAAACGGACAAAAGAGATGCTATGACAATCACAGATGTTAAAAACGAATTTAAAACGGAGGACTAATTATTATGGCTAATTCAAACAAAACAAAAGTTATCACAGGCAAAAACACAAGACTTTCATATTTTCACGGTTGGGAACCTGTTTCAATCAACGGCAGTCCTGAAAGATACAGCGTATCCGTACTTATTCCAAAAGATGATACTGAAACCGTTAATGCGATTAACAACGCTGTAAATACTGCAATTGAAGAAGGTATCGGTAAATTTGGTGGTAAAAAGCCAAACAAAGCATCACTTAAACTTCCTCTTCGTGACGGTGATACCGAGCGTAATGATGAGGCTTATGCAGGTCACTGGTTTATCAATGCAAACAGCAGAACCGCTCCACAGATTGTTGATAAGGCTGTAAAACCTATTCTTGACAGAGATGAGGTGTACAGCGGTTGTTATGCAAGAGTGTCTCTGAATTTTTACGCATTCAATTCAAATGGCAACAAAGGTATTGCCTGTGGTCTTGGCAACATTCAGAAAATAAAGGACGGCGAACCGCTTGGTGGCAGAAGTTCGGCTGCTGATGATTTCAGAACAGAAACAGATGATGATTTCTTATCCTAACATAATATGAGGTAAACGATATGAACGAATTTTATGAACTTGCAAAATTGTTTGATGTAGTTGTTATCTTCTGTTTCTTCTTAGGAATAGGTATGTACGGCATCATAAGCACCGTAACGGATTTAATTTTCCTTATTCACAAGACTTTTAGAAAGCACAGAATAGCGAGAAGGGCTAAGAAAAACAACTTAGATAATTAACAATTTTGGACGGTGGAGAGATACTCTCTGCCGTCCGTTTTTTATATATAAGGAAGTGAAAACATGAAATCAATCAGTATTGACATAGAAACATATTCAAGTGCTAATCTTCAGAAATCCGGTGTTTACCGTTATGCGGAAAGTGATGATTTTGAAATTCTGCTGTTTGGCTATTCTGTTGACGGCAGTGATGTCAAAGTCATTGACTTGTGTATGGGAGAAAAGATACCCGAGGATATTCTTGATGCACTGACCGATACTTCGGTTATCAAATGGGCATTCAACGCACAATTTGAGAGGGTATGCTTATCAAGGTATCTTAAAGATTTAGGTATAGATTTTGACGGCAAATATCTTAACCCGTCATCTTGGCATTGTACTCTTGTCTGGTCGGCAACACTTGGTCTTCCCCTTTCTCTTGAGGGTGTGGGTGCTGTATTAGGCCTTGAAAATCAAAAGCTGTCAGAGGGTAAAAATCTCATACGATATTTTTGTATTCCCTGTTCCCCTACAAAAATCAATAATGGCAGAACAAGAAATATGCCATATCACAATATAGAAAAGTGGAATAATTTCAAAGCATACAATATTCGTGATGTTGAAACTGAGATGAGTATTCAAAAGAAATTATCAAGATTTCCTGTAAGTGATTCAATATGGAACGAATACCACCTTGACCAAAATATAAATGACCGTGGCATTGGTGTAGATATGTTTTTAGTTGAAAACGCAATAGTTATTGATGAAATGGTTAAAAAGTCGCTTGTCAATGATATACAATCCCTTACCAATCTTGATAATCCAAATTCCGTTCAGCAAATGAAAAACTGGCTCTCCGAAAGCGGATTTGAAACCGAAAGTCTTAACAAAACATCAGTTTCAGAAATGCTGAAAACTGCACCGTATCATGTACACAAAGTGTTATCCCTCAGACAGCAACTAACAAAAAGCAGTGTTAAGAAATACACAGCAATGAAAAATGCCGTTTGTAAAGACAGCCGTGCAAGGGGAATGTTTCAGTTTTACGGTGCAAACAGAACAGGTCGATTTTCAGGCAGACTTGTGCAATTACAGAATTTACCGCAAAACCATATGAGTGATTTGGCAGATGCACGAAGTCTTGTAAAATGCGGAAATTATGATGCACTCAGTATTCTTTATGATGATATTCCGGACACACTTTCACAACTTATCCGCACCGCTTTTATTCCACAGCACAGTTGCAAATTCATAGTAGCCGATTTTTCTGCTATTGAGGCAAGGGTTCTTGCGTGGCTTGCAGGTGAGAAATGGAGAAACAAAGTTTTTAGTGAGGGCAAAGATATTTATTGCAGTAGTGCATCACAGATGTTTGGTGTTCCTGTTGAAAAGCATGGAATAAACGGGCATCTGCGACAAAAAGGCAAAATCGCCGAGCTTGCACTCGGATACGGCGGTTCTGTCGGGGCATTGAAAGCTATGGGTGCTATTCAGATGGGACTTTCAGAGGATGAACTTCAACCTCTAGTGTGTGCGTGGAGAAACTCTAATCCGTCAATTACTAAACTCTGGTGGGACATTGATAAATGTGTTAAAGAAACTGTTACCAAAAGGATACCGACTGAAACCAACGGCATATCTTTTACCTACGAAAGCGGATTTCTGTTCATCACTCTCCCCTCCGGCAGAAGACTTGCATATGTTAAGCCGAGAATCGGAATAAATAAATTTGGCGGTGAATCAGTTACCTATGAGGGCATTGGCAGTACGAAGAAATGGGAACGGCTTGAAAGCTACGGCCCTAAGTTCTGTGAAAATATCATTCAAGCCATTGCAAGAGATATATTATTATACGCAATGCAAACACTAAAAAATTACCGCATAATCGCTCATGTTCATGACGAGGTTATTATTGAATGCCAAAAAGATGTTTCCGTAAACACTATCTGCGAACAAATGAGCAGAACTCCGCCTTGGGCAAAAGGTCTTTTACTCCGTGCGGACGGTTATGAATGTCAATTTTATATGAAAGATTAAAAAGCGTCCTTTTTCACCTTCTGCTATGGCTATATGGTAGGAGGTGCTTTTTATGACAGACAATGAGAAAAAGCAAATTGAAAGCTACCGAAAGAACGGTTACGGATACAAACAGATTTCAAATCTCACAAACCTATCCGTTAATACAATAAAATCATACTGTAAAAGGAACAAACTGATGAGTGCCGATTTGCAAAGCAATGATAACCACACTCTTTGTTGTGAACAATGTGGAAAACCGGTTGAGCAAAACGAGCACCGCAAACGCAAGAGATTTTGTTCAGACGCTTGCAGAAACAAGTGGTGGAACAATCATCTTGATTTAGTCAAAAGGAAAGCCATTTATGAGCTGACTTGTCATTATTGCAGAAAAACTTTTACAGTTTACGGCAATGCAAAAAGAAAATTTTGCAATCATAGTTGTTATGTCAAATACAGATACGGAGGAAAACAAAATGGATAAGCCTACATACGCAGAGCGTTACACCCTAACTGTCAAAGAAGCGGGATTATATTTTAACATTGGCATTAAAAAAATGAGAAAACTTGCCAAGGATAATCTCGGAATTTTTTCAGTTTTGAGCGGTAATCGCTATTTGATTATACGAACAAAATTTGAGGAATATCTGTGCAATAATTCTACGATATAGTTTCCTTTTATCTGCTGAAAGTAGTTGCTATTCTGAGAGTTTTACGGCAATATATGAGTACCAAACGAGGAGGTAAAAAATATGAATAAACCATCACTGCATGACAAAGATTTTTTGACGGTAATTGAAACAGCCGAATTATTTGGACTCAGCAGAAGAAAAATGTTCCGTCTTACAAGCCAAAGCGGTCTTCCCTTTATGGCTAAATACGGAACACGAAAGTTAATCATCAAAGATGAATTTATAAAATATCTTAATAACTCAGGAATGAAGGGAAAACTCAAAAATGGCGAGCCGAGGACAAAGACGAGATTCAAAGCATAGACTTTTGCACAACGGAGAATCAATAAGAGCAAACGGAAAATATCAATTCAAGTATTTAGTTGACGGCAAGCCAAAATTTGTATACAGCTGGCGACTTGTTCCGACAGATCCACAACCAATAGGCAAACAGCCTTGCCTGTCACTAAGAGAATTAGAAAAGTTGGTCGGTAAAGACGTTGACTCAAGACTTGACATAACCGGCAGAAATATCACCGTCAACGAGTTAATCTCCCGTTATCTCAAAACAAGGACAGGTGTAAGACACAACACACTTTCAAATTACAACTTTGTGCAAAACATTATGAGCAAAGAGGAATTTGGCAGTCGCAAAATCGGTGAAATCAAAACTTCCGATGCAAAGCTGTTTCTCATTAAATTACAGGAAGACGGAAGAGGCTCGAGTACAATAAAAACAGTGCGAGGTGTTTTAAGACCGGCATTTCAAATGGCAGTTGATGATGATATTCTAATGAAGAACCCTTTCGGTTTCCAATTACTCGGCATTATCATAAACACTGAACACACCCGACAGGCTCTGACAAAAGAGCAAATGAACAAGTTTTTGAAATTTGTTCGTTACGATAATGTTTACTACAAATACTATGATGTCTTCTACATTCTCTTTCACACTGGTTTGAGAATTTCAGAATTTTGTGGGTTGACGATAAATGACCTTGATATGAACAACAGAATCATCAATATTGACCACCAGTTGCAGAGAACCTCAAAAATGGAGTATGTGATTGAATCAACAAAAACAAATGCCGGCACAAGAAAACTACCTATGACGGAAGATGTTTATCAGGCCTTCAAAAGAATACTTGAAAACAGACCCACAAATCTTCCTGAAATTATGGTTGCAGGACATTGCGGTTTTCTGTTCAGAGATTCGAAAGGAATGCCAGAAGTAGCAATGCACTGGGAGCATAGGTTTAATCACTCGGTCAAGAGATACAATGATATTTTCAGAGAGCAACTGCCTAATATCACCCCTCACATTTGCAGACATACCTATTGTTCAAATATGGCAAAGGCAAGAATGAATCCGAAAACATTGCAATACCTTATGGGACATTCCGATATAGGTGTCACGATGAACACCTATACCCATCTTGGTTTGGATGATGCCAAGGATGAAATGATAAGGCTCGAAGAACTGGAACAAGCAAGAAAAGAAGTTGAGAAAACATTAGGCACAAAACCGATACAACAAAATATGTTTAAGACGGTGTAAAAAACAACACTCTCATCATTGAACAAGTCCAGTAAAAACGAGCAATAAAAACCTCCTATGGTATGATAAAAATGACCATAGGAGGTTTTTTATGCCTTGAAGATACAGACACATATAAAAGAGTATTTAGCGTTATCACAAAAAGCAGAGAAGGTCACTGCAGAGTTACAGTTTCACAGTGGCCAAGAGTTCGCAATATGTATCTCATGAATACCATTTGCTAACTAAGTCATGCGACATTACGCTGTCAATGTCAAGGCGTGGTAATCCATATGACAATGCTCCTATGGAAAGATATTTCAATGCATTGAAAAATGATCTTATTTACCAGCATTATTATCATACAGAAGTTGAACTCTACGCAGCCATCGAAGAATTTGCGTATGTACAATATAATCATGTACGTCCGCATTCTTATAATAATTACAAAACGCCTTATGAGGCACGCTATGGGGTTGCATAAACCCTGTGGCAGAAATTAGGTCGTAGTGTTACAAAAAACTTGACCACAAGAGACCGCCGAAAAGTTTGTGTAAAAGTGAATAATAGACTTCCTTTCAAGCAATAATGGAAATAGAAAAAGTTAAAGCTTGAAAGAAAGTTTTTTAATGGAAAAAGCACCGGCAGAAATGATGAGAGAATTTGTAAGAAGCCAAAATTTCACATCAACAGATGAAGTGATGACAGCGATGAAAGATATGTTCAAGGACATTCTTCAGGAGATTATGGAATGTGAGCTTGCAGATGAGCTTGGCTACGAGAAAAGCGAAAGAGTGTCGAATGATGAATGTAGCAATAAGTCGAAAAATTACAGAAACGGCTACTCAAAAAAGACGGTCAAAACGCAGCTCGGTGAGCTTGATATTAAGGTTCCGAGGGACAGAAACGGCGAATACGAGCCAAAAATAATCAGCAAATACAACCGTAATGCAGACGGTATGGAAGAGAAAATTCTCTCACTTTATGCCTGCGGAATGAGCCAGCGTGATATTTCCGAACAAATCAAAAATCTGTATGATGTAGAAATCTCTCCCGAGTTTGTCAGCAAAATCAGCGAGAAGATTATGCCCGATGTGACTGCATGGCAAAATCGACCTCTTGAAGCTGTATATCCGTTTGTGTTTATGGATGCAATTCATTACAAGGTCAAGGAAAATCATCAGTATATCACGAAGGCTGCATATGTAGTTCTGGGCATCAATCTTGACGGTCAGAAAGATATTCTCGGCATATGGATTGGCGAAAATGAGAGCAGTAAATTTTGGCTAAATGTGTTGAACGAACTCAAAACCCGTGGAATTAAAGATGTATTTCTGTTCTGCGTGGACGGCCTGACAGGTTTCAGACAGGCTATTGAAGCGGCTTTTCCAAATGCACAAATCCAGCGTTGCATCATTCATCAAATACGCTCAAGCACAAGGTTTGTCAGATACAAACATATCAAGGAGCTGATGGCTAACTTGAAGAAAGTATATCAAGCAATCAGCGAGGAAGAAGCTATGAACAACCTGATTTTGTTCAAGGACAAGTGGGGCAAAACTTATCCTTCCTGTGTGAAAAGTTGGGAAGAAAATTGGGATATTCTATCCACATTCTTCGCATATCCGCCCGAGGTTCGGAAGATAATATATACAACGAATATTATCGAAGGTTTGAACCGTCAGTTCAGGCAGATTACGAAGAACAAGCCGTCATTTACGAATGATGACAGCCTGCGCAAAATGTTGTATTTAGCGTCGCAAAAGATTGTCGAACGCTGGACACAAAGATGTCGAAACTGGGATATTGTTTTAAGCCAGTTATCGATAATATTTGAGGACAGAATACCGGCTTGATTTGCCCCCGAGAATAGAATTTCCTGTACGCAAAATGTTATTCACGCAAGGCGTGCATAACATTCCGCAGACAGGAAAGAAAAGTTGACACGGGGCAAATCAGAAAGCCTGATTACACCGCAATCCGCTGTTTTATTATTGCTTGAAGGATTATTATTTACACAGAATTTTATGGGGTGCCATTTCAAAACCGCTTCCGCAACCGCATTCTACATATGTTCTCACTCAAATCAGTAAAAGACAATACAAAACAAGCGGCAGTTTAAACAACTACCACTTGTCAATTTCAATTATTCTGTTTTAATGCTACCCCAACTATTGACATAGAGCCTCAAAAACATCTGTTCGATAGCAACATGATGGTAACATTAACTTTATTCAACTGTCAAGTGATTAAATCAAATACATCAAATCGCATAAAATATTTAGAACACTTGTAAAAAATTAATTTTAATATAGTACAACATGTTTTTTCACTTAGCTTCTGGCTCATATACATCATATGTAATTAAGGAAATAATATCTTGTAACATTTTTTCCTTTTCATATATATGATTGTCACAATAATCATCATAATATAGAGTTCTATCTTTAGTAGGACCATAAAACACCTCTATACGATTATCATTTTGCTCCAAATTGCTTAACTTGATAGTGTAATCATGTTCAGATATTTCAACCCACTCACCCGAAATATACTCGTAGTATGTGTATATATTATCAGAGTCACTTCGATTATCTGGTGAATATGTAGTTTTGTTTAATAAAGGCTTGATTGTTATCTGTGTTCCATCGAAAACAAGTTCAAACTTAATACTTTTATAATGATATTCGTCAATTTTTGCGAATTTCTCTCCTATGACTACATACTCCCCTCTTTCTTTATCAAAATAAGCCGTATAATTGTTATCATAACCATCCTCATCATCCAATTCGTTTACCACTGTTGCTTTCACTAATCGCCCATTCTCAAGATAATATGCATTAGCATGAAAATAAAAATCATCTGGATAAAGATTATCAGTAACAATAAACTCTAATTGTCCATCAAAGTTCAAATCTGCAAACTCTACAAAATAAATATCTTTCTCAGATTCAAACTCTCCTGTCCAAATTTCTTCGTCTTCAACTACAGCAGTTATCATCTCCTCACTTTGAAAAAGTGTAGGAGAAAAAAAACCATTTTTCACATATTTTGTCATCTCTTTTGTAGGTTCTTCTATTTGAATTTGAGTTTCAGCATTATCAGCTATATTTGAATAATCAATCTCATTTTTATCATCTTGACTTGAACAACCACACATAAAAGCGAAGCACAAAATTACAGACAAAATCAAACATAAGTATTTTTTTATTTGCATATCTTTACCTCCTTATGCACCATAACCAACTAAACTTTCCGCTTCACGATTAAAATAATATCTAATCACATAAGTAAAACCTTCATCAGTTTGTTTCAACATATAAACACCATCACCACAAACATTAAGGAATCTGTAACCCTTGTAGTACGCATTAAATGGTACTGCACTACTATCATTATCATTAACTTGATAGAAATAAACTGTGTCCCAGCCAGAATAATATAAAGCATAATTGTCAAATTTCAGAACACTATAAATACTTTCATCAGACATTCTAAAAGAGCCTGAATCTCTAGCCTTATATTTTATGCAGTTTTTTTCCTTCGTACTTAAATTCATCCTATAATTAGTATATCCCGCACCACCTATATAATAATATAGATAATTTTCATCTACATACTGAATAGCAACTACATCGGCATTTTCTTTTAATTTTAAAACATTTTCAACTGATCCATCCAAAAGATTATATTTAAAAACTTCACAATCAACTTTTGTATGATACTCCTTATCACTACCTAGTTCAGAATTATATTGGTTTGTATAATAAAACAAACTATCTCCACTAATAAAAAAATTCATTATCTCTTTGCTTGTAACTTGCTTGACATTTCCATTTGCCATATCATAACAATAGAGTTCCGAATCACCCATTGCGGCATCCAAATCACGATAATAAATTGAGGTTCCATACATTTCAAGTTGATAAGCGCCTTCAGATATATACTCTTTTTCGCCTGTATTTAAATCATAAGAATACAAATTATGAGATTTACCTACTACATATCCCGTAAAATCATCTGGATAATCGGTATAATACAATTTATTGTTATAAACACCTATCGGCTTACCACACTCTATAAATGATGTAATTTTACGATTTGATAAAGTTCTTAAATCATAACAATATAAATCATACTGTTTCCACTTTGCATCTTGTCCATATTCTTCACAATATGCAGATTTTTCTTTATTATACACCGAATAATAGACAACCTCACCATTAGAAGCTATATTAGTGGCAGTACATTCGTGAAGGCACTCACCTTCTGCTGTACCTCCATTTTTCCATAGTCCAAAATCATCAACATAATATACTATATTATCAATTTCAACCAAATAATTATCATGCTTGAAATTGGTATTACTTAAACTTGCACTTGTATTATACATAGGCAGGCTACATAAATACTTAACTTCATTTTTATCAACAGAGAATAAGAGTCTGTCTGATTGGTAAGTGCCGTCTTTAGTTTTTGAAACAATAATATAATTACCCTGTTCTATTTTTGTTTCAAATTCGCCAAACTCATCTGTTTCAAGTTCTTTGTAAAGTGTTTCATCAACATCGTTTTTATAAATGGTAACTATACATCCCTTTTTGTTATATTCAAACTTACCATCTTCATATATAGTAGTAAGTCCCATTAAATAGGTGTTATCATTGTCTGTTGTCTCATTAATTTGCTCTTTAACGGTATGATTTTTAGCTCTATCAACAGCATTTTTGGTATCGACTATACACTTAAACATTTTAGTATTGCTGTCACTATCATAAGCGACTTGATAATTTTCTTCCTCTATAGGTTGAGTAGCCGATGACAGCAGTAGATATTTTATTTTGTCTGCCTCTATATTAGGATTTATCCCCAACATTAGTGATATCGTACCGGAAACAATCGGAGCTGCATATGAAGTTCCATAACCCGGATTATCGCTAGTTAATTCTCTTAACCTATCTCCAGGAGCATATATATCAACTCGGCTTCCAGATACAGAATAATACGAACGCTGTCTTAATCTATTTGAGCTTCCAACAATTATGATTCTATTCATTACTTTATTATCTGTAATAGCTCCTAATATATCGTATTTCGCATCAAATAGGTCTTCATCAATTTTGGTATATCTTGTAATATCTCCATCTTTTTCTTTATCGTACATTTTTACACCATAAGGATGTTCTTTTGAAGGGTCGCACCTAATCCACTCATATCCATTTTGATTACCAGCTGATTTCACCACAACAAACTCGCTACCAGCATCTATATACTTTCTGTAAAATGCTCCCATTCCATCTGAACACTCTTTTAATGTAGCATAAGCAGTAGTGTCTCCACTTTGAGCTCCAACTAGCATTTCATTGTTACCTGCACTCATATTGATAATTTTTGTTCCTTGGGCTAACATTTTAGCATTCCAGTATTTTTCCTCCATTAATGAACTTGGATGAAATCCATGCACTGAACCCCGATATGCATAGGCATAAAATTCAACATTATTTGCAACACCATCAATACCATACTCATTATCCTTTTTTGCTGCTAAAAAACCTGCAACATTTGTTCCATGTGCACCCATATCCGCTTCATCTTCTTGATTATACCAGACATTATTCTCATTAAAAGCATACTCCAGATCAGGATTATCTGTATCAAACAGCGTATCAAAAATACCCACTCGCACTTTTTCATAACTGTTATCATCAGCTTCCAATTCAGTGATCCTTATTTCGTCACGCCACCAGTTGCCATCCTTATCTTCTTTTTCAAATTCTGATACAGGTGATTTATCACTATCATTTTCATAAAAAACTCTATGCAGTGTAACCTCACAATCCTCTAACGAACCTTGTAATATCTCCTGAGTTTCGAAAAGAGTCGGATAATCCATGTCAGCAAACTCAATTTGATAATCATTGGTAAACTCAATACAACCGACAATTTTGCCACCGTATTCTGCTACAATATTTTCTATATCACTATAGGTGTATGCATCATTTGCTGTAATTAATAACTCTGATTCTACAAAAAGTTTCCCATCCTTAAAAATAACATTTTCATAATCGATAGGTTTCATTTCTATCTTTGAATTTGCTACTGATGCAGGCGTTACAGTACTATTACTTTTACCACAAGACACACAGCAAGTTATTATTATTGTTAAAACAAGAACTACAGCAACAACAATTAGTATGAGTTTCTTTCTTCCGTTTTTGTTAGTTTTAGAATCTCCTGATTTATCACACTTGGAACACAATCCAGTATTCTTATCAAGTTCTCGTCCACATTTTCCGCAATACTTCATTTTAGTTAACCTCCCTTTAATACACATACACTACTTTTCCATTTATATAATCGACCAAATTCGCTGTCTTACCATCCATAGACACTACCATATACGCATCTAGCGAATAATGCATCTTACCATTCCCATCATCAATTTTATTTTCACATTTTAACAAATAAAAACTTTTTTCGCCCAATTCAACTGTTTCAATATAAGTTATTCGATGATTGCCTCCCGATTTGTTATTGGCAATTTTTGTAGCTTCTTCACTAGAAATCTTTTCAATTTTTTGGTATATCTTTAGACTCATTATATATTTTATACGTGTTAAAATTCCAATCAACCACATAACCATCGACAATCCACATTTGCTTTGTAATATCAAAATCAAAATCGTCATGTTTTTTATTTAATATTTTGTTTGATGAATTATCGTACAATCCGACATTATACATAAAGTAAATATCATTGGGCTTAGACAAGTCTTTTATTACAAAATAATTTTTGAATTTATATCTACCAGCTTCACCTTTGGATGTTTTAATTTCACCTGTTTTAAGATTTATTCTGTATAAATCAAACATCGTTTCATTATCAGATGAATCTGTATTAAAGAACAATGCGAATTCTCCACTATTATCAACAATCTGCAAATCATATTTTTTTGCGTCAAACGGTTTTGATGTTTCAATGTTGCCATTTGAAGTAATTGTAGAGATATACCTACTACCATTAGTAGAATAACTAAAGCAAACTTTATCATCAATAGTATCACATATATATCCATCGTTAGCACTTATTAATTCATTGTATTTATCGTTATTGATGTCATATGAACAAAGGGAATGGTTAACCGTTACAAAAATTGTATCTCCCATACAGAAAGCATTTTGTTTCCAATATGCCGGCATTTCACCAGTCCATTCTCCTGCAATCTTTTTGGTAGCACCTGTATTCAAATCATATTTCATTAGTGAATACAGATAATCTGAACTACCTTTCATAGTTACATCAAGATAATAGATACAATCATTTTGGTAAGTGATTAAATCTGCCTGCCCGTTTGAAGTAAAAATATAATCACTTTTACTGCCACTCGTTGTAGCTTTATATACCTTTTTGGGTGTAAATCTATTATCAGAATTACACTCTGAATTATCAACGCCTTCTACATAATACACTGTTTCTCCATCGGACAAAAGGCTTGATACATTTCCAGAATAAGCAATTTTCTTTTCTTTTGAATTAATGCTTTCTTTGTAATAAATCGCATTGCTTTTGGCACAAATCAGTTTATTATTCATATAAATCAAGGATTTTCCAGCTTGAAAATTCGGATTGTGATTATTTGAATCATTGTAATCTGCTAAACGATAGTTATTTGCACTTTCTCCTCCGAATATTATAGGTTCAGCTCCTAATCCATTATACTTTGAATCGTTATTTCCATATTTTTGTTTTGCCGCATTTAGTGCTTCACTAAGTGTATAGTAGTTTCCTGTAGATTCATTAACTTGAGTCAAATAATATGTAGTGGTATACTCCATCAAATCACCATATAAACATAAGATGGTTTTTGAATTAGCGATTACAGCAGCGGCTCCTTTTTTTAAAAAAGTATTAGCCAATGTTTCATCCATCCCACTCTCACAAGGTCCAAGATAAATAAACGAATTATCTAAATTATTACAATACTTTTCAACATATTTATACGAAAACAATTCGCTATTTCCACATTTAACAATTCTATCCTGACAACAATCCAAAAAATATGATATATCCCAGTTAAAAGCATCCCAATTAAAATCTGCTCCCGTATAGATTAATGAATGCAGTTTTTCTCCTCCATACGTTCCGTGTCCCTGCCACAGTATTATTTTATTTTTGTCAAAGTCTTTAACATTTGATAAACTCACCTGATCATCATATAATATATTACCCATTGAATAGTTATTAAAACTACCATAAACTTCTTTGGCGGCTGCATTAATCAGTTCAGACTCTGCATTAATACCTTTTGGTAAATCAATATATTTGTACGTGAAGTTTTTTACATCTTCATAGTAGGGTTGATATGCATCCACAGTCATATTTGTATCATTGCCAATGCTGTAAGTACCTTTTAGTTGAGGTGAGTATGCTATTGTTAATCCATTAGAAAGCTTAATTATAACGCTACTTTCTGTTTTCTCATAGAATAAAGCCTTACCTGACTGTACAAGTTCTTTTGCATAACTTTCAACTTCATCTAATACTTTTTGAATATTATTGACTTCAACATAACCATCAACCAAATAATTTGATTCGATGCTATCAATTTTATCCTGATAACTAACTATTTCATTTTTGGTATCATTGTCCGGTTTGTCAAAAAAATGTATTTTGATTTTTTCACTTTTAAACTCTTTTGATTTAGCGCAGAACTCAATTTCATTTTTATTATTTTCTTTTATAGTAATAGTAACAGAGTATATACCATCATTTGCCTTTGCATCGCCATTTAGACCATCATCATTCATATCTGCTATTTTTTCGTCAGAGAATACTGATACTTCACTCAAATCATGTTCAGTTCTTGCGAAAAAAGTTATTGAGCATTCTTCACCTTTAATCATATATTCCTCATCAGAATAAAACGATTTTATTCCAGAATAATTCATATTAATGAAATTAAAAATCATAAATCCCGAAAAAATCAAAATGATAGGTATTAAAACAAAGCATATAAGTGCAATAATCTTCTTATTTGTTTTTTTGTTCTGTTTGCAACCACAATAACCACAGTGCTTATTATTGCCTATTTCCTGATTACATCTAATACAACGCATAAAAACCTCACTAAAAAAACAACTTATACAACTTGAAACACATTATAAACGTCTCTTTTGTCAGCAAATGACTTCAAAATATTGTTTTTAATATGGACTACAATCAAGAAACACTTTTCCGATAGTTAATCCCATTTTAATACAAATTGACAATTGATAATTGCGTATTCCTCTTGGAACAGTACAAATATTGCTGTATGCAGTTCCTTCGTCAAACCTTGCAACGACTTGAAATGTATGCTCGCCTTCATCTAATCCGTGTATAGAAATATGTCCGTTTTCAATTAGATTATTTCTTAGTAAATTCCCATCAACTATCATATAAAATGGAGCTGTACACGCAAGGAATCTTTTTTCTCTTATTATTCGAATCTGTCTCATTAGTTTCCTCCGTTTTTTCTGTTGTTCGTTTTATCTATGGTTTTTTAATAGTCTTATATCAATAGTCCCCATACTTAATCATTAAACACATCAAATAGGTTTTCGATTAGGTATCGTCAGATATATTTCCTTCTTCAATGATGATTTCAGAGAAAATCACCCCTAAATGAATACTTCTAAAACGGATAATCCCGATCAAGATAAGAAAATCGGCGATTCCACTGCCTTAAAGCTTGTGCTTTCAGATTTCTACCATACACATCCCGACTTGAAGTTTTCAACATTCTTAGGCGACGCCGTCTGCAATTCCTATGAAAACGACTCCATGCTGAATACGGCTTTCATCTTGAAAGAATTCATCAATCATTTATGTTACCAAACCAATAAATATTAAACTTCCTCTAAATACATATCGTCCTTTGCAATTAGACGAATTTTCCTATATATACGATATCTGCAATCATTGTTTCCTAATCTAAGAGTATATGCATAACTCGTATGTCTGCCATCAAGCATATCTGCGTAAACGCTTATATTGTGCTGGTTAGAATCAATGTTAAAAACCTCTGTTTCTCCATTTTCAACTTTTCCTATAGCCTTTCCGTCGATGCACACGTAGAACGGTACTCCTGCACCATTCATTTTCTTTTCTCGCGTTACGGTTAATCTTCTCATAACATTTTATCCTTTCAATTTATTCTTTCTGCTTTGTGTTTATAAGCGATTAGTTAAATGACGCCCATTTATCTGGGGGATAGCGAAAGATTCCTTTTCCGTCATATCCTCCTTCACCCAGATAACGGAAGACACCTTTGTCATCATATCCGTCTTCGCTGTTGCCTCTGAAATATCCTTTGATATCAAAGTATCCCACTTTTATTCACCTTCGTTCTGCTAAATTAGAGATTAACCCCTTATCGGTAATTATATCTAATTAACTGTTAAAGGTTCCCTAAACTCTTTTTTACCAAATTAAATGCCTTTTCAAACCAAGTAGAAAAATCATCAGGAGATTGCTCTATCCATTTTTCTATTTCATCTATTGTCAGCCACTTAATTTCTGAAACTTCTGAGGGATTGGTATTTATTTCATTAAAAGCTGAGTCAACAACATAAATAAATACATAATCTAATTCATGTTCGGAAAGTTCATCGTATTTTGAAGAATAAATGAAAGAACCTGCAAAGAAAAGCGTCTTATCCAAATAAACAGGTGAATCTGAGCTTTTACAGGATATATCTTTATTTATGTACAAAGACAGATTTAACTCATCACATACAGCTCGTTGTAATGATTCAAACCAAGTTTCCGATTTATAAGGGTGAGAACAACAAGAATTACTCCACTTCCCGCCAGAGTGATACTTTTCTTTACTCCTTTTTTGGAGTAAAAACATCTTTTTATCTGCGCAATAAATAAACAAAGAAAACGCTCTGTGCAATAGTCCCTTTCTATGTGTATCAATTTTTTCCGCCGTGCCAATTTCCACATCATGCTCATCAACTAGGATCAACGATTTTTTCATGTTTCTATTCCACCTTAGTACGCCCCAGAGAGCAGTTTAATAGTTGTGTTTGCTACAAAACCTACACATCTCAATCAGCACGGAAATGTTTTGATAAGAAGTAAGGTTGAAAACCCTCTAATCCGTCGAACTGACCTAAAGAGAGACCAATGCCCCACATTCCCAAGCGGTGTTTTTCAAACATTTCATTAACACTCTCCCTTATGGAAGTGTCTTGCAAGACATCAAGGAGCCACGCTCGAAGCGAACTACTGTCCTCGTTCCCATTCGAACGAAAGTACAGCTTGTACCGTAGATGTCCGTCACGTCCACAGTCGATACCTATTATCCTGAAGGAAAATGCCCAATTTTCAAGTAGCTCGGCTGTCTGAAGGAGTTTCTCCTTCAGTTCATCAGATACCCTGTGTACCTTTGCGATTCTCAAAATAATGTTTTGCTTATCTTGTGTAGTAAGGATTTTCTCTGGATCAATCCTTATGTAAGCCTTCACAGCAGCGAGGTTGCCTTGGTCAAGGAGAACGCCAAACATCCATGTAGGGTTGTAAGGCGGAAGCTCTTGAAATACACATTCCTCCATCATCTGAGTTGCGGAAACAAGGGGAGCTACATTGAAATCATCAACAAAAGCGAAGATTTCTTGTGGAGAAACATATTCGCTGTCTTTTCTGTCAAAAAAATTGAAAGAGACACTTATGCCCTGCCCTGACTCACGGAGAGATATGTCATACAACGTGAATCTTTCCGAATCAAGGGAAGAAATGGAATGCGTACTGAGTGCAACGGACAATGCTTCGAGTTGTTCGTCATCTATAGCTACTTTTCCGTCTGATGAAGATTGTCCCATATAGGGAGGATAGACGTACAGCTTCTTCGTAATACCTGAGGTATCAATGCTGTACGCATAAAACTCAGGTACAAATGTAAAATTACTACCGGATCCATGTTCACTCATAGGATTCCCCCCTCAAAATTTCAATATCTTGCATATGCAATTCCAACAAACCTTCTTACATAGGGAATAACTCCTATGATCATACTTCCAACTGCTGTATCAGAGCGATATTGTTTAGCAACCTGTACTCATTCTCTGGCTTCAGGTAGAGCATCCCAGCTAAGTACTGTCGATACCTGAAATTCGCATTGACAAGGAACTGTACCTTTAACATTCTGCAGTAGGAGTCGTCTTTTGAATAAATACTCCCCGTCGTGCTAAAGTTGATTCCATAGCAATTAGGGCAGATACTTGCAACTATACACTGCCTACACTTCTCGTCGAACTCATCTAGACTGATTTTGTCAACAAACTCTATGTCCAACGCCTTCTTGGCGATTTCAGGACCAGCTGAGATTGGGGCAAATGTATGACAGGGGTAGCAAGTTCCGTCTATTTCATACGCAGCCAACTCAACGCCCGCACTACAAAACCTCGTAGCGTAGCTTCTAGTACCTGGATAAATTGTATCAATGGGCATGTTGAGAATATCTGAGGGATGCACATCAGGGTTTTCCAAATAGAAATCAGCCAACTTCATAAGTTCGCTTGAGAAAACAGCAACATTTGCATCATCTGACCAATCGATACCGAAAGCTAAGTTGGCACCAATAGATGTGAATCCAAGCTTGTGTAGGTGAATTATGCCCTCAGAAAGATGAGGAAGCGTTTCTGTAGACACGGTCATCTTTATGTCAGTACCCATCGCAGCGAAGAAGGCGAAGTCAATCGAATCATAAGAATTCGAGCGATTTGCATTGTGCATCTCTGGAGTACCGTCGGCACTTAGACCTAGGCGAATATTATTGCTACGCTCTTTGAGCCATTTCTGAATCTCTCCGTGCACCAACACACCGTTCGTTGTGAATTGGACGATCCATCGCTTATCCCACTTGCGATTATTCAAAAAATCGTACAGTTCTTTGACCATCTCGAATTCTAAGAAGGGCTCACCGCCAAAAAACTCGAACTCCCTATCGAGCCCATCATGTTCAAGCATTTCCTTCTCTATAATTTCTTTAGCCATTTCTTTGCTCATTTTCTCAGCATTCTTATGGTGCTCATAGCAGTAAGAACAACTCAAGTTACAAGAATGTGTCAGGATGATGAGGACTGTTTTTGCCCTGTGCTGTTTAGGTTTTGTTTTAATATTGCTATCCATATACATGCCTTTCTTTATCTTGATATTTAAAAATTTCTTTTTATTATATAAAAAAGGCACTTCATCGGTAAGTCCAGCCGGTGAAGTGCCTTGACGGCGAGAACGAGGAATTGCTTTATGCAATAACGATGCGTTCTCTAAAAGTGACAATTGACCTCTTACCAGCTAGTACATCCTTCACATCCCTTGCAACTGCAACTCAAAGCCGCATCAGCCTTGGCACCTTCGTATGCAAGCGTAGGAACCATAGGGTTCGCAGTAGTGAGTGATTTGAGTTTCGAAGCAATTCTCTCGAGGTCGACAGCTTTCAGCTTCAGGGACTCAGCGAGTTTTTTGCTGTTCATAATGTAACCTCCCTTCGTAATTTATTTGCATTATTCTAAACTCCACAGGTTAACTATGGAATAACGCAACATTCAAAGTATATCTCGTGCTCAAAAGTGAAAAATCAGTTTAAGAATAAGATATATTAAGTAGAATACACCTATAACATAGTCAACAACTAACTAAGTAATATCTTTACAATCATATTGACAGGTGCTTTAGTATCAAGTCAGGGTGAACGTTCCGTAAGAACCTTAAATTCTGAATAAATAGCCCATGCTGAATATATAATAACTATTATTGGTACTAAGATATTATCCATATCTCATCTTTCTTCCAAAGCACAAGATTTTATTGTCCTATTTTCCTGAAGTCATCCTTGCGAATTTTCGCAGAGTAATCTACTCAAAGAAGGTCGAATGAAGAATATAGATGTATTCAGTAACCAGCATGATATGTGACTGCAAATTTGACGGCGAATTAAACAGCAAATTTCACCTTTGACATATTGTTGTGCTTCATCTACATTGTTATATGGACATATCTGTCAAGAGTTATTTTTACGCTTGAACGAACGAGAATCACACTTAACGATTTTATCTCAAAATCTCTTTCTACACATCTTGTCGCAAAGGCGTGTCTTAAACAATGGAAGTTTTCTTTTTCAATTTGAGATTTAATTAGATTTTAGAAATGTACTTAAAATTATTGTTTATCTACTTTCGTGTTGAATTCGCTTTGAGTATTGAATTGCTAATTTTACATATTTTTGATAATTTCTATTATTTCCTCCTTAGAATATGTTTTATTGGATACCTTTATTGATTTAGATTTATCAAAGATGGAGTCAATTTTATTGTTGTATTCAGCTTTTGTTACTTTATCACCATTTATGTAATAGATAAAATCATAAGTTGAGTTATCATCTAAAACTTCTTGAGACTTTCCATCTATTTTTAATTCTAAGTTTTTACCATTAAAACTGAATACCTTGTCAAAGTATGTGCCTTGTCGACCTCCTGTATTAAGTAATAATCCCTCTTTCTCAATGTAAGAAGTACCATAATTACCTAAAGCGGTTTCTTCTTGAACCGAACCATCGTTAATCCAACATAATATATCTCCAGCCATAGTATATTTACCAGTCAAACAAAGTTCCGGAATATCATCATTATTAAGATATATCAGACTGTAATCATATGCACTATTTGTTTTGTTGATGTAATCAATATATAATTGTTTCCAATCAACATTTGTTTCCATAACAATAGGATCTTTTAAAACTGTCATTACATCTTTCGAGATCTTAACAGTAGTAGTGGCAGTTTTATAACCATCTTTATTAAATCTTAACTCATAGCTACCACTCTGCAATTCCATAGTAAAATTGCCGTTATCATCAGTATATGTATTGCCGACATATTCAAGATCTGCTTCTTCTTTCAAATATGCGTCAACGCGTACCTTTGAGAGTGGAGTGTTATTTGATGAAATAATATTTGCTGAAATACTACCTTTTTTAGGTGTTAATTCTATGGTATCTAATTCAGTATAATTGCTAAGCACAACAGTAGTGTTGTAATATCCATTGCACGAAAAAACAAATTCATATTGTGTATCTGAAACAGGAATATTAAAACTAAATTTTCCCATTTCATCAGTTGTACAACTTACACCAATTTTATCACATGATATTTTTACACCAGATACTGGTAGTTTAGTATTAGAATCAATAACTTGTCCTTTTATTTGTTCTAATGTTATTAGCTTAAATGAAGTGTTATTTCCATTCAAAACTATCTCAGCAGGTGTTATAATATCATTGATATTATATAATCCTAAATAATACCAAGCTTGTTCAAAAATTCCCAGATTGTTTACCTGTTCTGTAGTAAGATACGGATCAAAATTTCCATGTTTCTCTTTTGCTTTGCTTACAGCATCTTCAATAGTCTTACCTTTAGATAGCTGTTCAAATATAGTGGCTACCATTTTAGGTTGGTATTTTGTCGTAACGCAGTTTTTATAGCTTATAATTGCTTCGGCACCTTTATCCTCTAAAATTTTTCTGATACCAACATTATCATCACCGCTATAACAAGTACCTAAATAAATTAAACAATTGTCAAAATCATTACTACCATAATATGTGTTGAAAAATTTTTCTGTAATAGCATAATGTTCTCCACATGGAATAATATTTACAAATAAATCATCACTATTTCGGTATTTTTCATTTTTTTCGGATGTTACTTTTTCTGGAAGACCAATTACATAACCATATCTATCGCCATATTTGTTTCCCTCAAAATTACCGCCGTGTCCATTAAGTATTATTATTCCATATTTCGATAGATTTTTCATAGTATCAAAAGTAACCTGTTGATCATCTAAATTTTCTGAAAAAACATAATTTTTATTAGTTTTAGCAATAGTGTTAGCGGCATTATCAAATTCTGGTGAACCTAATTCATTGGTGAAAGGTTCCAATGTTACAATTTTAGATTTGTATGTGTTATTGTTATTGCCAACAGCACTGTTATTTATTGACCGCATAGACATTACTTTACTATCATTATCTACAATTAAGTCGTTAAACGTAATTCCTGCAGTTAAACCATTATCAAAATTTACCATAATATTGAATCCGGTGAAACAATAATCCAAAACATCAGAACGTTTATCTAAGTATGATGTAACCTCTCTGTAACATTGCTGTATTTCTAATATTGCTTTTTCTTCGTCAGATTTGTGTATAGCATAATTCATCTTGATATTATCTATATCTTTATTAAATTTATCTATAAATAATAAATCTTCGTCTGTAGCACGTTTGTAAAATTGCAAAGATTCTGTATTGCTTTTTTGATTATTTATAACTACATAATAACCTGCCCATTTTCTTTCATTAGAAAACATTGAAAATGTTGCAGAATAAATTTTATCATTTGGTGTAACATCACCATTTTCGCCATTATCATTTAATTCACCAATGAATTTTTCTTCTACAAATAATTTGATTTTATCATCTTTTGATATATCATTATTTGAAAGATCAATAAAAAATGTTACATTTGTGCGTTCGCCTACATTGCAGGTAGATGGTTCACAACGTAAGTATCCAAAATCTATATTTGGGGAAGCATGACTATTTTTGTACTTCACATTTGCAGATATTTCATATTCCCTGCCTTCAACCGTAATTGTCTTAGAAACTTCAAACGACATCTGCTGTATTATTTCCTGTGCTTTAGTATTTGTAATACTTACAAAAGCAACTGAACTTACAGAGATACAAATACAAAGAACAAGAGATAAATATTTTACAGCTTTATTTCTGAATTTGAAAGCTAAAACAGCAACAGCCAAGCTAATCAAACAAATTAAACCTATGAGAATATAATTAGTATTATTGCCTGTTTTAATTGAAGAGTTGTCAGAGCCGTTTGTGTTGTTGGAATCAGAAGCATTTGAAACAGCTGAATTAACCTTTGTAGTTGTAGCCTGTACACTTTCGGTTTGTACAGTTGTTGTATTCTCTGTTGATAACGGCTTTGTTTCAGTTGGTTGTTCTGTGCTTGGATTTGTTGTTTCTATCGGAACTACAATTACAGAACTTTCTTTTACAACTGTCAATGTAAGTTCCAGACTTTCGCCGGAAGCTAATGACACAGTATTTATACTGGTATTATCTCCTCTTTTCAGCATTAAGCCATCCGGAATAATTGCTTCCAAAGATACATTTTCAACAGCAAAATCATTGGTATTGGTAACTTTAAATGTTAGGTCAATATCTTCGTTTGATTGATAGCTGTCCTTTTTTGCTGTGATAGAAGCAACTAAGCCATCTTGCGAATTATGTGTTTCCTCTACCGCACCAACAGATATGCAAAAGCTAAATAGTAACATTGCAATAACTGAAAAGGCTGTAAAACTTTTTAATAATCTTCTCATTTAATCTCCCCCAAAATGACATAGTATGCAAAAGGCTTGCATATTTAATAAAATAATTATACAATACTACCAATTGTTTCGCTATCCCAAAAAGTTACATAAACTCGCCTATTTTTTACATAATTCTGCAAAAGCAAATAAAATCTTTCGTTTTTATACAAATTATGATATACTGATTGCATAAGTTTTAAGTGAAATTTTCACAATATGGGTTAATGAGAGGGAATTAAATATGAACATATTGGTTTGTGACGATGATTTAATTATCAGTAAAAGCATTGCGGAATACATAAGGAAGAAATTCAGCCACAAAGTATTTGTTTCTGAAAATAAGCACACCACACTTGACATTATAAATTCAGAAAATATTGATTTGTTGATTATTGACATTGTTCTAAAAGATGACAACGGAATTTTTCTTGCGGAAGATATTCAAAAAATCCAGCCAAATATAAAAACTATTTTCATAACCGGCTACGGCAATGTTTATTATGAAAATATTTACGAGCATATTACTCCACAGGGATTTCTTGAAAAACCGATTCAGTACAACATTCTGAACTTTTTCATTAAACAGGCTGAAAATGAATATAAGAAAAAGGCGGCAAAGCTTAAAATTTCTTATGACTTCAAAGAATATCTTATTACTGTTGACGATATTCTGTACATACAGAGTTCTAAAAGAGTTTGTGAAATTATCACCAATGACAAAACCTATCGTTGCTACAAAAAACTTTCTGATTTTCTAAAGGAGTTGCCCGAATATTTCGTAAGATGCCACCAGAGCTATATTGTAAATACCAAATACATTGCCTCTTATCAATCAGGGCAATTTACTTTGACAAACGGAGCTATTATTCCGATAAGCGATTCTTATGCTAAAGATGCAAAAAATTTATATCTTATGAATTTCGGAGGATAAACAATGTTACTTGCTTTTGCTACTATATTAGACTTAATTACAACTGCTACTTTTATTCAGTATCCACTGCAACTGCTTACTTTAAAAAAGGATAAACCTATTTATAAAATTATAATTGGAATGTTCTTTGTTTTTACCATGGTTATTTCTTTTCTATCCAGAATAAACGAGGAATTTAACGCTAATCCATTTAAACCTATTATCTTATTCGGAGTGATTGCCATAACATTTTTCACTTGTTTCAGCGATAAAATCTCTCAGAAAACAATAGCCTATGTTCTGTTCCTTGCTTCAATGTGTATAACAGAACTTTCGGTTATGGCGTTATTTACTTTTATGGGATTTTCATTGCGTGACGATAAAGTTGCAAATGTACTCAGCAATGTTGTAGCTATTCTTGTTCTTTGGATTTTACTTTTAATATGCAAAAAAATTTTTGATAAAAATCTTAAGCACAAAAATTATTCATCAAGAATGTGGCAATTTGATATTATCATTATTTCACAGCTTATGTGCAGTTCGGCAATCGCCATTTCCGTATATAACAATAACAACTTTGAACTGACAAGTGCAAATATTATACTTTGGATTTTTGTCATTGCAACAATCATATGTATGGTTATATGTGACATCGCACTTTACAAAGTTTTGCTTGTAAATTCTGAAAATCACGATTTAAAAGAGGCACTCGAACTTTCTAATTTAAAGAACGAACTAGAACTTGAATACTACAACAAAATGAAAGTAAGTATTGCCGAAACAAGAAAAATGAATCACGATATCAGTAATATGATTACAGTTGTAAAAGCTATGGTTAATGATAACAATGATAATAATAGTGAACGAGCAAACGCAATTATCCAAGATTTGACCGAAACTCTTGAGAACAACAAAATCAGAAAATTCTGTGATAATGAATTAGTTAATATTATTATGATTAACAAATATGACACCATACAAGCAAATCATATTGAGTTTTCAAGTAACTTGAATATTCCAAATAACATCAATGTTAAAAACACAGATCTCTGTAGATTGTTTACCAACATAATTGATAACGCAATAGAGTCTTGTGTTAGCTCTAACGATAAAAGCAAAGTATTTATTATTCTTTCATCGCAAATTAAAGATAATAACTTTGTAGTAAAATGCATCAATTACTGCGACCATAATATTACCGATAACATTGATAATTTACAATCCACAAAGCCAAATCATAAAGGACTTGGTATTGAAATCCTAAAAAATATTACAGAATCATATTCAGGCGATTTCACAGTAAGTTGTGAAGATAATACTTTCACAACAATTGCATTGCTAAAAATCTGATTATTAAAAATGCACTCAAATCATTACGATATGAGTGCTGTTTTGTTGTGACTAAATAGATTTTATGCTATAATAAAATCATCTTTTAACCCCAATAACGATAGCTTAAATTGGTAAATTATAATTCTCTCATTGAGTTATAACAAGTAAAAATCCATTTTGCACCCCCTTGCTTAAAAGCTATCGTTATACAGTTGATTTTGAAAGTAGTCTGCACCCCCTTAGCTGACTACTGTTTGACTACTTTTGGAAAATTCAATATGCCGTATTTTGCCTTGATTTGCGTATTTTGAGGAAGCTTTAAAAATGATACTCATTCCTGTTATACTCAAATTACCCTTGCAAATCACGGCATATTACGGCAAATCAGGAGGAATTTTATTATGATAAAGATAATGTTTGTGTGCCATGGAAATATTTGTCGGTCGCCTATGGCGGAGTTTATATTTAGGGACATGGTTAAGAAGGACGAGATTGCTGACAGGTTTGTGATTAAATCATCTGCTACGAGTACGGAGGAGATATGGAACGGGATTGGGAATCCTGTTTATCCGCCGGCTAAGCGTGAGCTTGCAAAACACGGAATCGGTTGTGACGGCAAGAGGGCTGTTCAGCTCAAAAAATCCGACTATGACAAGTACGATTATTTCATCTGCATGGACTCTAATAATACCAGAAACACTATGCGAATTTTCGGCGATGACAAAGACGGAAAGGTTTGCAAGATGATGAGCTTTGCAGGTATGAATCGTGATGTATCGGATCCGTGGTACAGCGGTGATTTTGAGCAGGCATACAACGATATTTACAGCGGATGCAAAGGCCTTTTTGAAAAATTCAAAGGCAAAGCTTAATTCTGTTGTTAATATGCACAAAGATTTTTGATCGTATATGTGCAAAATCTAAAACACATTTAATTGACATAATAAATAAACGATGTTAAAATTGTGACAGGTTGTCATATGACTGCCTGTCACATTTATTTTGGAGGATTTTTTTATGATAAAAAACACCTTTTATAATCTTCCCGAAGAAAAGCGTCAGAGAATCACGGACGCAATATTCAATGAATTTGCCGGTTCGTCGGGAGAGAGAGTCAGCATAAACAATATTATAAAGAACGCAAACATTTCGAGAGGCAGTTTTTATCAGTACTTTGACGATAAGGTTGACCTTGTGGAGGTTATGACACGCTCATTTATCAACTTTTCGCTTGAAAAAGCTACAGAGGTTATCTCTCGCACTCACGGCGACATATTTGTAACTTATGATTTGCTTTTTGAAATTCTATGCGAATGTTCAAAGGATGCAAAACAAAGTATCATTATGAAGAATCTCATCAAAAATATAAAGGCAAATGACAGCCTTGTTTCGGAATATTTTATCAACCGTTTCAAGGGCGTTGCAGAGCTTGTCAGCGTTACAAACAATTTTGACAGAAGTAACCTTAAATATACTTCAGATGAAGATGTGAAGTGTCTTTCACAGATTCTCACTCAGGTGCTTAAGAATGCCGTGTTCAATGTTTTTGTAATAGGAAAACCTTTTGACGAGGTTCACAGGGAGTATCACAGAAAACTTGAAATTATCAAAACAGGTGCAATTGCAGATTAAGTTTAATATTCATGCAACCGGTTGCGGCCGATTTCAACAGAAAATGTAAACCTAAGTTGGTAGAAATTGCATTTGATATGAAATATACTCATAGATAAAAAGCACAAACAAAGGAGTAATCAATGTTATCTAAAATCAGCGTAAAAAAACCGATGACGGTATTGGTTGCGGTTGTACTTGTTCTGGTTCTCGGTATAGTGTCATTTTTCAAGATGACGCCCGACCTTTTACCGAATATGGACTTTCCCTATGCCGTTATCATGACCACCTACGCAGGTCAGACGCCCGAGGCGGTTGAAACAACGGTTTCAAAGCCTCTTGAACAGTCGATGTCGGCAATTGACGGTGTTAAGGAAATCACCTCTACCTCATCAGACAACTATTCACTTTTGATGATTGAATTTGAGGACGGCACAAATATGGACAGCGCAACTGTTGATATGCGTTCAAGCCTTGACACAATCAAGGGCAATTGGCCTGACGGAGTCGGAACACCGTACCTCATCAAAATCAATCCGAACATCCTCCCCGTTGCAATGACGGCGGTTGACTTTGAAGGCAAGTCGCAAACAGAGCTTTCGGATTATGTCACAAACGAACTTTTGAATGAACTTGAAGGCATTGACGGTGTTGCCTCTGTTTCTGACAAGGGCATTGTTACGGAACAGGAAAATGTCGTACTTTCACAGGATAAGCTTGACAAGCTTAATAAGAAGATTTCTGCTGCACTCAATAATCAATTTGGTGATGCGGAGGACAAAATTGCCAAAGCTAAAAAGGAATTGCGGGATAATATCGGCAAAGCCAGGGACGGTCAGGGTACTGTTTCATCTTCAATTGAGCAAATCAACTCACAGCAGGAGGCTGTTTCAAAACAGCTTGCCGATGCACAGAACAAGGCTGAAAGCGGTAAAACACAGCTTTTGTCGGCAAAGATGCAGTTGCTTGACCGAAAGGCAAGCCTCACTTCAACAAAGACTTTGCTCGAAACCGCTTATCAGGGTTTGCTTGAACTGAAAACTACCTATGATGAGCTGACTTCCGAGCAGTCACAGCTTACGCAAAAGCTTGAACAGCTTTCAAAATTCAACGAACAGTATCAGGAAATTGTTCGGAAAATGAATGATGCACTGCCCGACAGCGAGGAATACAAGGCACTTCAACAGCAGATTGACGAGCTTAACAAGGTGCTTGAGCCTTACGGAATCAAAGCTCCCGATATCGCAAAAACAATGCAGACAGTTCAGAATTCCATTAACAAAAGTGCAGAGGCAATTCAAAATGTTGAAATTTCACTTAAAAAGCTCGGAACTTCGGGAGATGCAATCAATTCTGCATTAAGTGAAATGTCGGAGAAAATCTCACAAATCAACTCGGGTATTGCACAGCTTGATAACGCAATTTCGGGACTTGACGATAAATCGGTTTCGGTTGATTCCGCTCTTGCCCTCATTTCACAACAACAGTCAAGTGCGGACTTCAAAATGTCATCTGCTATGTCAACTCTCACATCAAAGCAGAGTGAACTCAACAGCGCACTTACACAGCTTTCAAGTGCAGAAAAACAGATTAAAACATCCGAAAAAGAACTTGCAGATAAAAAGAAAGAGGCAAAAAGCAAGGCTGATGTGAGCAACACGGTCACACTTGATACCATTTCTTCAATTCTAACGGCACAAAACTTTTCAATGCCGGCAGGCTATGTTACCGATGACGATAACAATAAATTTATGGTTCGTGTCGGCGACAAGGTGAATAATGAAAAAGAGATGAAGTCGCTTGTGCTTTTTGACACAGGAATTGACGGAATAGGAGTTATTCATCTTGAAGATGTTGCAGATGTTTTTGTTGCCGATAATTCCGACGAAACCTTTGCAAGAATCAACGGCAACCCCGGTATTGTATTGAGCTTTTCAAAGTCAAGCAACACAGCATCTTCTACCGTTTGCGAAAACATTAACGCAAAGCTTGATTTGCTTTCAAAAGAGGTTGACGGACTTCACTTTACAAACCTTTACAATGAAGGTGACTACATTAACCTTGTAATCAACAGCGTTTTGCAGAACCTCCTTATGGGTGCGGTTCTCGCAATTATTATCCTTTTCCTCTTTCTCAGAGATATCAAGCCGACACTCATTGTTGCCTGCTCAATTCCGATAAGCGTTGTGTTTGCAATTGTGCTCATGTATTTCAGCGGTGTAACACTCAATATGATTTCGCTGTCAGGACTTGCGATAGGAGTCGGTATGCTTGTTGACAACTCGGTTGTTGTTATCGAAAATATCTACCGACTCAGAAGTATGGGCGTTTCGCCGATTAAGGCGGCACTTAACGGTGCAAGACAGGTTGCCGGCGCAATTACGGCGTCAACTCTCACCACAGTATGCGTGTTCCTGCCGATTGTATTTGTTGAAGGCATCACCCGTCAGCTGTTTGTTGACCTTGCACTCACGGTTACATATTCACTTCTTGCAAGCCTTATTGTTGCGCTGACGCTTGTTCCCGCCATGGGACAGAGAATACTCCGCAAGATGAAACCTAATTCCGCTCCGAAGGACGGAAAAATCAAGAAGGCATATGAACGCTCACTTCGTTTCGTATTAAAGCACAAAGTTCCTGCAATTCTCGTTGCAGTTGCACTTCTCTTTACAAGTGCAGGTCTTTGTCTGATGAGAGGTTTCAGCTTTATGCCCGATATGAGCAGTACACAGATTCAGGTATCATTGAAGCTTGACGATAACGCAACCTTTGAAGAAACAGTTAAAGAGGGCAAAAAGCTCAACGATTTGCTTTCAAAATATGACCAGTTTGAAACCGTAGGCGTTATGGCGGGCAACTCGTCAAGCCTTATGGGACTTACAGGCGGTTCATCGTCAAATGATGCCGGCTCACTTATGGCATATGCCGTTCTCAAGGATGATTTTACAAAACAGAGCGGTGAGATTTCAAAGAAGATTGAAAAGGATCTTGAAAGTCTTGACGGTGAGGCTGCCGTAAGCGGCGGCACTTCAAGTTCAATGTCAAGCCTTATGGGTGACGGTTCCGTTCAGATTACGCTCTACGGTGACGACCTTGACACACTCAAAAGCACTGCCGAGGATATCGGCAAGACACTTGAAAAGGTTAAAGGCGTTTCATCGGTTGACAACGGCATCGGTGCTGTTTCTCCCGAAATCAAGGTTACTGTTGACAAGTCAAAAGCCGCTGAAAAGGGACTTACCGTTGCACAGGTTTATCAGCAGGTTGCCGATGCAATTTCAACAGAAAAAACCGCTGCCACTCTTACGAATGATGACGGCAATGATATGAATGTTGTGGTTGTAAAGGACGACAGCGAAACCGTTACTCCGAAAAATCTCCGTGACATTGACATTACCTACAAGGATTCAAGCGGTAACGAAAAGACCGTTAAACTCTCCTCTGTTTCAGATATTTCAAAGTCGGAAACTATGGATAAAATCAGCCGTGAAAATCAAAAGCGTTATCTTAAAATCAGCGCCGAAGTCAAGGACGGCTACACGCTTACATCTGTTTCAAACAATGTAAAATCCGCAATGAACGATTACAAGCTCCCGAAAAGCTGTTCAATCGACTATGCAGGTACAGACAAAATGACAATGGAGGCAGTTTCACAGCTTATGCTTATGCTTCTGCTCGGCATTATTCTCATCTACCTCATTATGGTTGCACAGTTCCAGAGCCTTAAATCACCGTTCATTATTATGTTTACAATTCCGCTTGCATTCACGGGCGGCTTCCTTGCACTTTTAATCACAGGATTTGACATCAGCGTTGTATCGCTTGTCGGTTTTGTAATGCTCTGCGGTATCATTGTAAACAACGGTATCGTTCTTGTTGACTACATCAACAAACTTCGTATTGACGGCAAAGAAAGAATTGAGTCAATTGTTGAGGCAGGCAAAACCCGTATGCGTCCTATCCTCATAACGGCACTCACAACCGTTCTCGGTCTTGTTGTTATGGCTCTCGGCATAGGCACAGGTGCAGAAATGATGCAGCCTATCGCAATTGTCTGCATCGGAGGTTTGCTCTACGCAACATTTATGACGCTCTATATTGTCCCCGTTATTTACGATTTGTTCAATAAAAAAGAACTCAAAAAAGTAAGTGACGAAGACCTTGAATTTATTGACGAATAAATCATATTAATAAAATACACCTCCGACTTTACCAAACAGTTTAGTCGGGGGTGTTGTTTTTTGAATATCAGGTCAGTCCTTTATAATATCGGCGCATTGACCGTTTGTAAGACGAATTAAATCCTCAGGCTTCAGGTCAATTTGATATCCGATTTTTCCTGCACTGACAATGATTTTCGGAATTGACTCTGCTGTAATGTGGAAGGTTGTCTTGAACTGCTTTTTCATTCCGAGAGGTGAACAGCCTCCACGCACATAACCCGTGACCTTTGTAATGTCCTTTACGGGAATCATTTCAACCGACTTTTCACCTACGCTCTTGGCACATTTTTTAAGGTCAAGCTCATGGTCAACAGGAACTACGAAAACATAATAATCTCTGCCCATGCCCTTTGTTACAAGAGTTTTGAAAACATAATCGGGATTTTGATTCATAAGCGTTGCAACCGTTACTCCGTCAACGGCATCCTTGCCGTGGGGATATTCGTGGTGAGTATATTCAACCTTTTCTTTGTCTAAAATTCTCATTACATTTGTCTTGATTTCTTTCATAAATACACAATCCTCCATGCATATTGCCATCTTGTTATTACCCTCACATAATACAACTTTTCGCATCGGATTTCAACCTTGATTTATTTGCAATTTTATTAAAATAATGTTAGAATAAATTTAGAAGTTATTCGAGGTGGAAGATTTCGTCCCCGTCCACACGCCGATGGCTTGACAAAGGGAAACCTTGAGAGATGCAGGAGAGTGGGACGCCTGCCGAATAACCGTAGCTTTGAAAGCCGCTCCGAATTTTTTCGGGACGGCTTTCTTCTGTTTTACAGACTAAAATATCGCTGTTTTGTCCACAGCACGCAAGATAATAAGCAAGTCAGTAAGCAAGATAGTAAGTAAGATAATAAGCAAGTTATTGATAAATTCAATTGAATTTGGTATAATTAAAAACAGAATAAGTGCAAGGAATGGTTAATATGTCAGACTACACACCGCCGTTTTCAATATCAAATAAAATGCTCGGATTTGTATCATCAATTTCTGAGAAGATAGGTAAAATCAGCAATTATAATGATTTTGAATCAAAACCTCAGTTAAGAAAAAACAATAGAATCAAGTCCATCTATTCTTCGCTTGCCATTGAGGCTAACTCGCTTTCAATTTCAGAAGTGCGTGATGTAATCAACGGTCACATTGTTTTAGGTCCGCAAAGAGAAATTCAAGAAGTAAAAAACGCATACGATGCCTATGACAACCTTAACAATATAAATCCTTATTCTGTAACAGAGCTAAAAAAATACCATGGCATAATGACATATGCTCTTGTCAATGAATCGGGAAAATTCAGAAACGGTGAAGAAGGTGTGTTTGACGGCGACAAATGCATTTTTATGGCTCCGCCTGCAAATTTAGTGCCGTCATTGACAGATGATTTGTTTAAATGGATGAACAGTGAAAAAAATAATGTTCACCCACTGATTTTGTCATCTGTTTTTCATTATGAATTTGTTTTTATTCATCCGTTTTCTGACGGAAACGGTCGCATGGCAAGGCTTTGGCAAACTGCAATTTTGACAAAATGGAAACCCATTTTTCAATACATTCCTATTGAAAGTCAAATTCAAAAATATCAGGACAGATATTACAAGTCAATTTCAAAATGCCATGTTGAGGGTAACTCAAATATTTTCATAGAATTTATGCTTGAAATGATTGACGAAATTCTTACCGAAATTATTTCACAAACCAAATCCGATATTCGGCAGATGAATGATTATGTAAAAAAGTTGCTTGATGTTATGGAATTTGATATCCCCTATAATACTGCGGAACTTTTAGATAAGCTGAATTTAAAATCAAGGGAAACTTTCAGAAAAAATTATCTTAATCCTGCACTCGAAATGAATCTGATTCAGATGACTATTCCCGATAAACCGACAAGCCGCAATCAGCGGTATATAAAAAATAATTTTTAAAACTTTTAAACACCGTATTATGCGGTGTTTTTTCTTTTATCGCAAATTAATGCTGTAAAACCACTCACAAATGCGGTCGCATGGAAGAAAATAATAAAAAACTGGGCAAACTTTAATGTATGTTGATTGCTTTTTTAAAATAAATGTGCTACAATCTAGGAATAGAATAAACAAAATAGTGTATTCTTCAAAAATATTTTTATGCAATTTTTTAGTAAAGGAGGATAACAATGGCAAAAGATATGCTGGATGCCATTTACAATGCCGAAGAGGATTGCAGACAGCGTGAGGCAAATGCACGAGCAGAATCAGCAGAAAGGGTTGAACAGACAAAGGCAGATGCCAAACAGGTTGTGCTTTCGGCAAAGGAAAAGGCACAGAAGGATGCCGATATGCTTTTTGAAAAGACTGCGAAAGAGGGCAAAAAAGAGCTTGAGAACGCCTCTGAAAAGGCAAATCTTGAGTGCGACATTCTCTCTCGGACTGCAGACAAAAACCGCAAGCGTGTTATTGACGGGGCTATACAAAGGCTCTCTCTTTAAAACGGTTGCAATGAAAGAAGCGTGGTGATAGAAATTGGCAAAACTTAAAATGAAGTCGGTTCGGATTATTGCCCTAAGACAGGACAGAAAGCGACTTCTTGAACATTTGCAGGATTCGGGTTTGGTTCAGATTGAAAAGACCGAAACCTGCAGAAAAGGTTTCGGCAAGATTGATATGACCTCACAAATTCAGATTTTCGAGCGGAATGTTATTCTCAGTGAAAACGCTCTGAAAATTCTCGACAGCAACTCTCCCGAAAAGAAAAGTATGCTTTCCGCATTTTGCGGACGGCGGGAGATTGATCCCGATGAAATCGGAGTTATCGCATCAAATGCAGGCGAAGTTATTGATGTGTGCAACAGAATTTGTGAGCTTAACAAACAGATTGCCGATAATGCGGCGGAACGGATTCGCATAAAAACCGCTCTTGCACAGCTTGAACCGTGGAAGAATCTTGACATTCCGCTTAATGCAAAGGACACAAAAACAACGGCTGTTTTCATAGGCTCAATTCAAAAGGAGTACAACGAGGTATCGCTTTCAAAGGCACTTGCCGAGGCTTCTCCGAAGCTTGAATTTGATTTTGAAATTCAATTTGCAAACGAGGTGCTTACCTGTATTGTACTTTTTGCACCGATTGCCCAAAAGGAGCTTGCAGAAAATGCTCTGCGTGATATCGGTTTTGCAAAACCTGTTACGAACTCAAGCCTTACCCCTTTGGCGGAATCAAAAAAGCTTGTTGAAAGAAGTCACAAGCTTGAAGACGACACGGAAAATGCAAAAAAGGAAATCATTTCCTTTGCAGACAGACGAAAAGATATTAAAGATACACAGGATTATTTCAGAATCAGAGCCGATAAATACAGCGTAATCGGTGAACTTCAGCATTCACGGAATGTTTTTGTTATTTCGGGTTACATTCCCGAGGAGGACTGTGAAAAGCTTGAAAGGCTTTGTGAACGAGTTTCTGTATGCTATGTTGAATTCGGCGATGTTGACGAGGAAAAAGCTCCTGTAAAGCTAAAGAACAGTCGCTTTGCAGCACCGGCAGAGAGCATTGTAAATATGTACTCTCCCCCGTCGCATGGCGATATTGATCCAACGCCGTTGCTTGCATTCTTCTTCTACTTCTTCTTCGGAATGATGTTCTCGGACGCAGGCTACGGACTGTTAATGGTAATAGGAACAGGACTTGCAATAAAGCTGTTCAAGCCTGACAAGGAAATGCGAAACACCTTGAAGCTGTTCCAGTACTGCGGTGTTTCAACATTTTTCTGGGGACTTGTTTTTGCAAGCTTCTTCGGAGATGCCCCCGCAACCCTTTACAACTACTTTACGGGTGCAGACATTACGATGAAACAAATCTTCCCGTGGCCGACAATTGACCCGCAAAAGGACGCACTTATGCTGATGATTATTTCAATAGCATTCGGTCTTGTACACATTCTTGTCGGTATGGGCTGCAAATTCTATGTTTGCCTCAGGCAGAAGGATTACGGCGGAGCGTTCTTTGACACGGGACTTTGGATGCTTATGCTTATCGGATTTGCCGTTTTGGCGGCAGGTATGGCATTCGGTCAGACGCTCGTCTATGTCGGAGCAGGCATTGCGATTTTCTGCGCAATCGGTCTTGTTCTCACACAGGGCAGAAACAAAAAGGGATTCGGCAAAGTCATCGGCGGACTTGCCTCTCTCTATGACATCACAGGTTACATCAGTGACCTTCTGAGCTACTCAAGACTTCTTGCTCTCGGTCTTACAACGGGAGTTATGGCTCAGGTGTTCAATATGCTTTCGACCATGTTCGGAAAGAGCTGGTTTGGAATTATCTTACTCATTATCGTGTTCATCATCGGACACGCAATCAACATCGGACTCAACGCACTCGGTTCATATGTTCACACAATGCGACTTCAGTATGTTGAAATGTTCGGAAAATTCTATGAGGGCGGCGGCAAACAGTTTAAGCCGTTCAAGCTCAACAGTAAATATATTAAAATTCAGGAGGACAAATCAAAATGAATGGAATATTTTTCGCACTTTTAGGCGCATCAATAGCAACAGCACTTGCAGGCGTAGGTTCTGCTCGAGGTGTAGGCTCTGCCGCACAGGCAGCTATGGGAGTTCTTTCCGAGGACTCATCAAAATTCGGTAAAATGCTCGTTCTCACACTTCTCCCGGGTACTCAGGGACTTTACGGATTTATCGTAGGCTTCCTTATACTCGTAAGCGGCGGCGTTCTCGGCGGCACAGCTCCGACAATCGGACAGGGACTTGCATACTTTGCAGCATCGCTTGCTATCGGTATCGGCGGTATGATTTCAGGTTTTGCACAGGGCAAGGCAGCCGTTTCGGGTATTGCACTCAGCGCAAAGGACGATTCAAACTTCTCAAAGGCAATGGTTTCCGTAACTCTCGTTGAGATTTACGCTCTCCTTTCATTCATCGTTTCACTTCTCGTTGTTATCACAGTTCCAAACCTTAACATCTGATAACCGACTAACGAAAATTACGAAAGAAAGGTGGAATCACTTTGAGCAGCGGTGATAAAATTTTAAATCGCATAAGTCTTGACTGTGACGAGAGAATCAGCCAAATAGGTGCTGAAACCGATGAAAAATGCGCACAGATTATGGCACAGGCAAAGCTTGATGCCGACAAGATTTCTGCCGAAATTGCCGACAGGGCACAGTCAAAGGTCAAGCAGATGCAGGCGGCTTCAAAGAGCCGTTGTGACCTTGAAACACGCAACGCTTTCCTAAAGAGAAGGCGTGAGGAAATTGACAAGACATACAGTGAAATTCTTAATAAAATGAAAAATCTTCCTGATGAAGATTACTTTGAACTGATTTACACATTTGCAAAAAAGTTAAGCGGGATGAGCGGTGTTGTGCTTTTGAATGAAAAGGATATGAACCGACTTCCGAAGGATTTTCTTGCAAGGCTTGAAAAATGCGGTGTAAAAGCAGAACTTTCAAAAACGCCGTGTGACATTGAAAGCGGATTTATTCTTAAATGCGGTGACATTGAAGAAAACATGGACTTCTCGGCAATATTGTCCGAAAAGCGTGACGCTATCGAGGATTTTATAAATCAGGAACTTTTTAAGGCATAGGGAGGAATATGATGGCATTATCTTATGAATTTTCCATCGGCTCCGTCCGTGCTAAAGAAAAAAATCTGTTTACAAACAGCGACATTGAGCATATGCTCGGTTGTGAAAATGTGCACGAGCTTTGCAGATACCTCTCGGACAAGGGCTACGGCGAGGGCGATGACATTGAAGAGATTTTGAAATCACACAGCGAAAATGTGTGGGAATATCTCAAAAGAACCGCACCCGATTTTGCAATATTCACACCGTTCTTCTATCTTAACGACCTTCACAACCTTAAAGCTGTTTTAAAGGGAACGCTTTCAAACAGACCGTATTCACAGCTTTTGGTAAAGCCGTGTACTTTCTCTGAAGAAACGCTTAAACAGGCGGTTGAGAACAGAAAGTTTTCACTTTTGGGCGAAGAACTTTCCGCACCTTGTGACAAGGCATATGAAATTCTTGCACACACAGGTGATGCAAGACTCAGCGATGCGGTTCTTGACAGAGCTTTTATGGAGCTTGTTCTGAAAACATCCGAAAAATCCGACAGCGAATTTATGTCCGAATATTTTAAAGCTACAGTATTTTATAATAATGTAAAGACAGCCATAAGAGGTGCAAAAGCCGATTGCGACAGGGATTTTCTTGAAATTGCAATCTGTGATGTGCAGGACTTCCCCCGTTCAAGGGTTATTGAGGCAAGCGTAAAGGGACTTGAACCAACGCTTGATGTGCTGTCAAAAATCTCGGCATACGGCTGTAACAAGGCTGTTGAAGAGTACAAGGCTTCTCCGTCGGCATTTGAAAAATTTGTTGACAACAGGCTTATGAGCCTTGCAAAAGAAAAATGCAAAAGAAGCGGTGACGGTGCAGACCCGATTACAGGCTATCTGATTGCAAGTGAAACAGAGAAAAAAGTTATTCACATTATTGCAAGCGGAATCCGCACCAAGACAAATTATGAAACCGTAAAAGAAAGGTTGCGTGAAGTTTATGGCTAAAAATATTGCCGTTATCGGCGACAGCGAAAGCATAAAGGGCTTTGCGGCAATCGGCATGGACATTTATCCGTGTGATGACAACGAAAACGCACCGCATCTTTTCAGAAAGATTGCTGACGGTGACAACTATGCGGTAATTTTTATTACCGAGGAAATGTTCGGACTTGTTGAAAAAGAGCGAAAAAGATATGAAGAAAGGCTCATTCCTGCCGTTATTCCTATCCCCGGTGTAAAAGGCAATACGGGAATCGGCATAAAAAGGCTGTCGTCATTCGTTGAAAAGGCAGTCGGTTCGGACATTATCTTCAATGATTGAGGTGTAAGAATTTGAAATCTGGAATTATAACTAAGGTAGCAGGCCCTCTGGTAATTGCCGAGGGTATGCGTGATGCCGATATGTTCGATGTTGTTCGTGTAAGCAGTCAGCGACTTATCGGTGAAATAATTGAGATGCACGGTGACAGGGCATCAATTCAGGTATATGAAGAAACTTCGGGACTCGGACCCGGTGAGATTGTTGAATCCACAGGTGCTCCGCTTTCCGTTGAACTCGGTCCGGGACTTATCGGTTCAATTTATGACGGTATTCAGCGACCGCTTAACGAGATTATGAAGGTTGCCGGTACAAACCTCAAAAGAGGCGTTGATGTTCCGTCACTTGATCACAAAAAGAAGTGGCACTTTACTCCCCTTGTTAAAAAGGGTGACACAGTTGCGGCAGGCGACACACTCGGTACTGTTCAGGAAACACACGCTGTTCTTCACAGGATTCTTGTTCCGAACAAAACAGGCGGTGTAGTTGAGAGCATCAGCGAGGGCGATTTTACAATTGACGAAACAGTTGCCGTTCTCAAAACAGACAAGGGCAATGTTGAGATTAATATGTGTACAAAATGGCCTGTTCGTGTTGGCAGACCGTACAAAAGAAAGCTCTCCCCCGACATTCTTCTTACCACAGGTCAAAGACCTATCGACACACTCTTTCCGCTTGCAAAGGGCGGTGTAGCCGCAGTTCCGGGACCGTTCGGTTCGGGCAAAACTGTTGTTCAGCATCAGCTTGCAAAGTGGGCGGCTGCCGATATTATCGTATATATCGGTTGCGGTGAGCGTGGCAACGAGATGACCGATGTTCTTAACGAGTTCCCCGAACTTAAAGATCCACGCACAGGCAATTCTCTTATGGAGAGAACCGTGCTTATTGCAAACACATCCGATATGCCTGTTGCCGCCCGTGAGGCATCTATCTACACAGGCATTACTATTGCCGAGTATTTCCGTGATATGGGTTACACGGTTGCACTTATGGCTGACTCAACATCCCGCTGGGCAGAGGCTCTCCGTGAAATGTCCGGCCGTCTTGAAGAAATGCCGGGTGAAGAGGGTTATCCCGCATACCTCGGCAGCCGACTTGCACAGTTCTATGAAAGAGCAGGCCGTGTTATCGTAAACGGCAGTGAGGACACGGAAGGTGCACTCTCGGTTATCGGTGCTGTATCACCTCCGGGCGGTGATATTTCAGAGCCTGTATCACAGGCAACACTCAGAATCGTTAAGGTGTTCTGGGGACTTGACGCAAACCTTGCTTACAAACGACACTTTCCTGCAATTAACTGGCTTACAAGTTATTCGCTTTATACAGACCGACTTGCAGATTGGTTCTCAAAGAATGCCGCTCCCGACTTTATGGAGCTTCGTGGCAAACTTATGACATTATTACAGGAAGAAAGCGAGCTTCAGGAAATCGTAAACCTTGTCGGTATGGACGCACTTTCCGCACCCGACAGACTTAAGCTTGAAACCTCCCGTTCAATCCGTGAGGATTATCTGCACCAAAACGCATTTGACCCGACAGACACATACACATCTCTCGGCAAACAGGTGCTTATGATGCGTGCAATTCTTGCTTACTATGACAAAGCAAAAGAGGCTCTTGCAAACGGTGCAGACATTGAAATGCTTGTCAACCTTCCTGTTCGTGAACGCATAGGAAGATATAAATATGTACCCGAGGATAAGGTTCGGGACGAGTTCGAGTCAATCAAGGCTCTGCTTGATTCGGAAATTAAGGATGTACTTGAAAGGAGTGAGGACTGATGCCAAAGGAATACCGCACAATACGAGAGGTTGCAGGTCCTCTTATGATGGTTAGTGATGTTGAGGGCGTAACATATGACGAACTCGGCGAAATTGAACTTCCGAACGGTGAAACACGCCGTTGCAAGGTTCTTGAGGTTGACGGCTCAAACGCACTTGTTCAGCTTTTTGAATCAGCCGCAGGCATTAACCTTGCAAATTCAAAGGTAAGATTTTTAGGTCGTTCAATGGAACTTCCCGTATCTCCCGATATGCTTTCACGAGTATTTGACGGTCTTGGAAATCCGATTGACGGCGGTCCTGCTCTTATTCCCGAAAAAAGACTTGACATCAACGGAACACCTATGAACCCTGCCGCAAGAAACTATCCGCAGGAATTTATTCAGACAGGTATTTCAGCAATTGACGGACTTAACACACTTGTTAGAGGGCAGAAGCTGCCTATCTTCTCGGCATCTGGTCTGCCCCATGCCCAGCTTGCCGCTCAGATTGCAAGACAGGCGGCTGTAAGAGGCAAGGACGAGCAGTTTGCCGTTGTATTTGCCGCAATGGGTATTACATTTGAAGAATCCGACTACTTTGTTCAGTCGTTTAAAGAAACAGGCGCTATTGACAGAACCGTAATGTTTGTAAACCTTGCAAACGATCCTGCCATTGAGCGTATTGCAACTCCTAAAATGGCACTCACGGCGGCTGAATATCTTGCATTTGACAGAGGAATGCACGTTCTCGTTATTATGACCGACATCACAAACTATGCCGATGCACTCCGTGAGGTTTCTGCCGCAAGAAAAGAAGTTCCGGGCAGACGAGGCTATCCGGGTTATATGTACACAGATCTTGCAACATTGTATGAAAGAGCCGGCAGACTTAAAGGCAAAGAGGGTTCAATCACTCTTATTCCGATTCTTACAATGCCCGAAGATGACAAGACTCACCCTATTCCTGACCTTACAGGCTACATTACAGAAGGTCAGATTATCCTATCCCGTGAGCTTTACAGAAAGGGAATTACTCCGCCGATTGATGTTCTTCCGTCACTTTCAAGACTTAAAGACAAGGGTATCGGTCCCGACAGAACCCGTAAAGACCACGCCGCAACCATGAACCAGCTTTTTGCCGCTTATGCAAGAGGTAAAGACGCAAGAGAACTTATGATAATTCTCGGTGAGGCGGCTCTTACCGATATGGATAAAAAGTACGCTGAATTTGCCGAGGCATTTGAGCGTGAGTATGTTTCACAGGGTTATGACGCAAACCGTTCAATTGAAGAAACGCTTGACATCGGCTGGAAGCTTTTGCATATTCTTCCCAGAAGTGAACTTAAACGAATTAAGGACGATATGCTTGACGAGTTTTACGGTAAAGAATAATCGCATTGAAGGTGTTTGCTAATGGCAGTTATGAATGTTAATCCCACCCGTATGCAGTTGACAAAGCTGAGAAAACAGCTTGCAACAGCTACCCGTGGTCATAAAATGTTAAAAGACAAGCGTGACGAACTGATGCGCCGATTTCTTGACCTTGTAAGAGAAAACAAGGAGCTTCGTGAGAAGATTGAAAGAGAGCTTGCAGAGTGCAACAACCACTTTGTGAACGCAAGTGCGGTTATGTCAAAAGAGGCTCTGGACGCCTCATTGATGTCACCGAAGCAGAGAATTGACCTTGAGCTTTCTTCAAAAAATGTTATGAGCGTTGATATTCCGCAGTTTTCATCAAGCACACGAACAAGCAACGAGGGCGATATTTTCCCCTACGGCTTTGCGTTTACTTCATTTGAACTTGATGATGCGGTTATGTCGTTCAACGAGCTTTTGCCCGACCTGATAAGGCTTGCTGAAATTGAAAAAAGCTGTGAGCTTATGTCGGCAGAAATTGAAAAGACACGCCGCCGTGTTAATTCGCTTGAGCATGTTATGATTCCGAGATATCAGGAAACAATCAAGTATATCTCGATGAAACTTGAAGAAAATGACCGCAGCAGTCGTACAAGGCTGATGAAGGTTAAGGATATGCTTCTTGACAAAGCACATCATTATTCGGAACACTATAATTAACTACACAATAATCAAAGGGGCTGTTTTTTCACAGCCCCTTGTTTATCAAAAAAATTCTGTAAAATAAAAAATCAGTACATCAACTGTACTGATTTAATGGAGCGGATGACGGGGCTCGAACCCGCTACCTCCACCTTGGCAAGGTGGCGCTCTACCAGATGAGCTACATCCGCATATAATGGTGGGAACAACAGGGCTCGAACCTGTGACCCTCTGCTTGTAAGGCAGATGCTCTCCCAGCTGAGCTATGCTCCCACATTTTTATAATCGGAAAGCACTCCCGTTAAGAAGTGCTTTCCGTTTTGGAGGCGACACCCGGATTTGAACCGGGGCGTCAGAGTTTTGCAGACTCGTGCCTTACCACTTGGCTATGTCGCCGAATACTGAGCAATGTCACTCAACAGGCATTATTCTATCATAATAAAATTCATTTGTCAATACTGAATTTGCATTTTAACAACAAAATTTAACGGAAAATTTCTACACTGATATTTTATGCATTAAACAGAAAAATGACACCTCTGTTTTTGATTCCTCATAAAGCCCCGAACCCTCAAAGATACAATACTCTGAAGGTTCGGGATTTTGGGGTTATCATACTTTTCTTAAAAAGAGAAGAAAACAAGATAAGTATCTTACACGCTCGGCTTTTCAAATGCCGAAAGAATAAGCTTTACACCGTAGATTAACAAAAGGACACCAATCATAAATCCGATTGTCTGTGCGGCAAATATAAGGTGGAAAAATCCGTAGATACCGCCGATTATGACGAGTATTCCGCAGAAAAGCGGAATAAGCCATGCACCTGAGGAAGATGCCTTTTTGACCTTGAGTGACATTGCAACGGACGAGATACCGTCCACTACAAGCCAGCCTGAGAAAATGCAGAGAATGATAACATCAAACATAAGTCTTATGCCCGGCATAAACATAGCAAGAATTGAAATTACTGCCGCTGCAATGCCGACAACAAGTCCGAGCGTACCCATTATCGCTTCACTCTGTTCAGCCTTTGCCTTTTTGCGTTTTGCAAAGTAGTCAATCACGGAGCATATTCCCCACACTCCGAGGAGGATTGTCACTATCCAACCGGTATTAAGGAAGGTAAGTCCCGGATAGAACATACAATAAATTGCGCCTATTATCGACAATATGCCGAAAATACAATTAAATACTTTCATAGTCACCTCATACTTTAATTAGGGTTCAATAATATTGAAATACAGCGGGAATTCGGCAACGCTTGATGTAAGGGTTTTGATGATGTCACTGTTGCCCTCAACCTTTTCAATGCCGGCGTCCATAAGTTTCTGATTGTTCTGTGCAATGCCGAGAATACCTGCGCTCTTGGTTTTGATTGTTGCGTCAGCCTTATCGCTCCACTTTTCCTGTGAATAGATAAGCACACCGTGATTTATGCAAAGAAGATATTTTGCGTTCTTGTCTGTTACCTCAAGATTGATTACAAGGTTCTGATCTTCAAGCTTCTTTTCGTCAAGACAGATTCCGAGATAATCCAACATTGTTTCGGTACTCATACCGAGAGCTGTTGCACCCGAACCTTCGGAATTCGGATAATTTTTTGTACCGTTACGAAGCTCATAAGCACCTGTAAGATAAGCGTTTCTCCATGCACCGCTTTCAGCCTGATAGCCGAGCTGTTCGAGTGCGTCTGCGCAAAGATAGCGGGCGTCTTTATTTTCGGGATCTGCATATACAAGTGTGTTTGTAATCTGTGCAACCCACTGATACTCTCCCTTGTCAAAGTCTTTTTTAGCCATTTCAAGAACCTTGTCTGTATCGCCGAGATACTCAACAAGCTTCTTTGAATATTCAGTCGGTTCAAGCTCATCAAGATGAATGGGGTTTTCGTCATACCAACCCATATACTTCTGATAAACCGCCTTTACATTATGCTTGAGAGTTCCGTAATACTGGCGTGTGTACCAAACCTTGTTGAGTCCATCGGGAAGCTCAATCATATTTGCAATTTCGGTTGATGTATAGCCCTGATTTATGTACATAAGCGTCTGTGAGAATATGTACTTATAGACAGAGGCTGTGTTTGCCATGTAGTCATTGATTACATCGTTGCCCCAATGAGGCCAGTTGTGAGCCTGGAAAACTACTTCGGCCTTGTCACCGAAAAGCTCCTTTGCCTCCATAATATACTGCGCCCACGCATTGCCGTCACGAACCTCTGCGCCTCTGAGTGTGTAGAGGTTGTGCATTGTGCCGGAACAGTTTTCAGCCATCCACAAAGCCTTGTATTTTGGAAGGTAGGTGTTCATCTCGGCAGGCGATTCTGTGTCGGGAGTAAGCTGGAACACCATTTCAACACCGTCAACCTTGATGGTTTCGGTAGCTTTCTTTACCTCATAAGACGGTGAAATGTATGTTGTTGTGCCGTTTGAAGGGGTAAGACCGATACCTACCGACAAGCTGCCCTTACCGCCCTTATCAAGCAATGATCCGTACTGAAAGTTGGTTCTGCGTTTCATTGCGTTTCCTGCAAAAACATTTTCTTCCATAACAGCCTTTTCGTAGCCTTCGGGAACGATAATGAGCGTTTTGCCGGACTTAATCTGCTCGTCAAGCGGAAGTGATGAATCGGCAACATCCTTTTCGTCAATAAGTCCGCCGATACCGCCGTAGTGGTCAATGTGGGCGTGGCTTACAACAACAGCGGCAATATGCGCCTTGCCGAACTTTGATTCAAGCAGTTCAAGCGCCGCCTTTGCGGTTTCGGAGCTTGTTGTACAGTCAAAAACAATCCAGCCGTTGTCGCTCTTTACAAAGGTTACATTGGCAACATCATAGCCTCTGACCTGATAAACACCGTCAACAACTTCAAAAAGTCCATAAAGCGAGTTAAGCTCCGTGTTTCTCCAAAGGCTTGGGTTTGCACTGTCGGGAGTTGACGAGTTTCTGATAAAATCATATGCCGACTGACTCCATGCAACAGTTCCGTTCTCGGTTTTGATTTCGAGTTTGTCGGGTGCTGTTATAAAGCCCTTTTTAGCAAATTCCTTTTCCTGTTCATCGGAAAAGTCAAGGGTCTTATACACCTGTGCGTTTTCGTCAGCCGTATATTTTGACGCATCCTTTACATCGCTGTTGAATTTTGCGGATGTACTGCTGTCGCTCTGCTGACATCCGCAAAGTGCAGACGAGGCAATCAATGTTGCCGCCAAAGCAAGGCAAAGCCCCGTTTTCTTTTTGTTAATCATAGAATATTTCCTCCGTGTTTTTATCTGTCCATGATTTTTTGGTTTAAGCTGAATTATAATAAATAATTGTCATTTAGTCCATACATTTGGCACAAAGTGAAAATTTTTGTCACGAAATGCAAATTAAAGTCACTATTTGCGATATTATGTGATACAATAAGAGTGATAATTATGCAGGAGGTACGGTATGAGGATTGCAATAGTTGATGATTGCGAAAATGAGCGGAATGAACTTTGCAAAAGACTTTCTCAAAGCTCATTTTCAAGGTCATATGATATTGAAATTTGCGGATACGGTAACGGAACTGATTTTCTGAATGAGGCAATGCAAAACAGATTTGACCTTGTTTTTATGGATATATATATGGAAAAGGAAAACGGAATTGATGCGGCACAAAAGCTGAGGAAGTTTGACAAAGATTGTCTGCTTGTTTTCACAACCACATCAACCGACCACGCACTTGAAGGTTTTAGGGTTCGGGCATTGCACTATCTTGTGAAGCCGTACAGCGATGAAGAGCTTGATATGTTGCTCGATGAGATTTCGCAGAAAATTACCGTTGAAGAAAAATACATTGAAATACCCTCTGCAAGTGACTCGTTGCGTATAAAGCTTTGCGACATTTTGTATGCCGAGCATTTTAAGCACTGCATACATATTCATTGTACGGACAAATCCGAAAAGTCTGTGCGCAGTACATTTGCCGAATTTGTAAGGCTGTTTGATGATGGGGATAATTTCTTTGTGTGCAACCGAGGAATCATAGTAAATCTTGAACACATCAGGGATATGAACGGCAATGAATTTGTTCTTGACAACGGTGAAAAAATCTCCATAAGTCGAAGTCTTGTAAAAAGTGCAAAAAGCACCTTTGGCGAATATATTTTCGGCAGGAGGGATTTGCATTGACAAATGTTTTCTGTCCGATGATTGAACTCGGTGCAATCATTCCCGGTGTTGTACTTGCATATCTTCCGATAAAAAAACATCTCAAACTATCAAAGCTCAGGCTGTTTCCTGTGATGATTTTATCACTTGCGTGCCTTTGCACATTTTGCGGTTTTGTTTGTTACAGATACAATCTGAAATCGTTTGTGCTTGCAATACCGATAGTGCTTGCCCTTTCGGCAGCATACTGTTGTTCACTCAAAACATCCGTGTGGAAATCAGCGAGTGTGTTACTTGCGGTATGCGGAGTGTTTGCCTGCATTGCGAGCATTACACGGGCGGTTGATTCGATAACATTTCCGCAGAACACAACGCCGTGGTTTGAAATTAAATCGGCTGTGCTATTCAATATTCTATGCTGGATATTTGTAATTATTGCATGGTACCCTGCAACACACGGTGTGAGTGAACTGCTCGATGACGAAAACATTGCCCAGACATGGTATATATTCTGGATTTTACCGATAATATTCATCTTGCTCAACTTTTTTATAATCCCATGGAATCCTAACATTCTCCATACAGGAAGGATTATGCAGGGCTACATTGTTATCAGCGTATCACTTCTTGTGCTGTTGCTCATTTTCTACGCTTTGCTGTATTTTATTGCAAAAAGTCTGAACCGCAACAACAAACTTGCTCAGAAAAATCAATTTTTGAATATGCAGAGAGCACAGTATGACGCATTAAAAGGTGCTATAGAAGAAACCCGTCAGGCACGGCATGATATGCGACATCACTTTGCCGTACTTAATGCTCTTGCCGAGCAAAAGAACTGGGAAGAACTTGAAAAATACCTTTCGTCAGCATCGCAGAATATTCCCGACACAGAGCTTGTACTCTGTAAAAACCACGCTGTTAATGCGATTATCGGACATTATTATTCAAAATACAAGAGCAATGGTATTCCGTTTAAACTAAAAATTGACATCCCCGAAAAGTTGACAGTTTCGGAATCCGATATCTGTCTTGTAATCGCAAATTTGCTTGAAAATGCATTTGAGGCGAGCATGAAGCTTGACAGAGATAAACGGCTGATTAAAATGTATGCCCATCCGCATTCCGAAACGATATTGCTTATTTCCGTAGAGAATGCTTTCAACGGAGAGATTACCGAAAAGGACGGTTTTTTCGGTTCGTCAAAGCGAAACGGTAACGGTATCGGTACACAGTCGGTACGCAGAATTGCCGAAAAAGACGGCGGTTATTGCAGATTTTCTCACGAAAACGGAATTTTTACGGCGGATGTTATGCTGCACGGCAAAAACTGAATCGGACATTATAAAAGGGAAGAAACTTTTTTCGGTTTCTTCCCTGTTTTTTTATTCCGTAATTTTATTTTCTTTTAGCGAATATTTTGTCACCGTGTTCCAATCTCGGCGGATTGAAATATCAGCGGTAAGGTTTGTGTTGTCATAAACAATCGACCATTGAGTATTGCTTGTTATATCATTCGGATTCGGTGCTTGTGATGCCGAAACAAGAGCCTCCCATGCTGTTTCTTTTGTGTAACTATTATTCTTTTCAAGAACATTAATTATCTTATCATACCGCTCTCTGCCATGACCGTAAACACCGTTTTTCTGATAAGGCTTTACAAAATTTTTGTACATCACAAAAAAGTTTGTAACGGCAGGCGATTTTGTAATAACAAGCTTTCGTTCATCGCTGTTGCAATCGTACTCAATAACACGACCGTCACCGTTTGAATCGGTAACATAAAAGTGATAATCTCTTCCGCTTGAGGCGAACATATCGTATTTTTCAAAAAGTGTAACCGCCTCTTCGGTTGACGCAGCTCTGTCAAGTATAAGACGGATTGCAAGCGTTGTGGCAATAACAGGCTTTCCGCTTTTCTGACGGACGGGCTTGCTGTCAAGTGTGAGAACTGCGATTGACACGCCCTTTTCATTAATTCCGTCAAGGCTGATAAACGGTGAAAGTAAGGTTGCAAGCCTTGTTTCATCACTCAACTCGGGGTTGTTTGCACCTACATTATCAAGTGCCGCAAACGCAACCGAACTGTAGCCGTCCTTTGGCGAACAATACACAAGCATTGACGAGGTGTCGTTCTTAAAATCATAGTTTCGCCCCATCATTACGCTGTCTGGATTTTTCATTGTAAAGGCACTGCACCCGAAATTCGGCATTTTAAGATTGACGGGATAATCGGGCAGAACCTCCTGCACAATTGCACCGAGAGCCGACTCATCATCAAAAATTCCTCTGTCAATGATTTTATCAATGCTGTAATCGTAGTATATATCCATTTTATAAAGGTTAAAATCGCTGTAATCGGTCAGCTTTTTAACAGAATCAAGCGTATGCTTTCTTGCGTCAATCATAATGTATTCTCCTTAAAACGGGGTGTTTTCAACGCAATAATAGCATAATATTTTTATTTTTTCAACAATTTTGAGTCAATTCGCAATAATTTTTTCATAAGAAAAATCGGAAAGACAGAATTTTTGATTTCTGTCCTTCCGATCGGTATTTTACATATTGAATTTTAAATTATTTGAGAAGATTGTTGTCTGTAAAATAATCGATTCTCATAGAATGACGGACATCCTCTAGTGTTTTTGCGGCAGTTTCCTTTGCAACCTTACTGCCCTCTTTGAGAATATCGAGAACATCGGGAAGATGATTTTCCCATTCTTTTCTGCGTTCACGAATAGGACGAAGCTCCTCCTGCATAACATTGTTAAGGAATTTCTTAACCTTGACATCACCGAGTCCGCCACGCTGATAATGAGCCTTGAGTTCGTCAAGACAGCTGTAATCATTCCAAAATTCCGCAAAATACTCGTCACGGCAGAATGCGTCAAGGTAGATAAACACGGGGTTGCCCTCAACCTTGCCGGGATCCTCAACACGAAGATGATTCGGGTCGGTAAACATTGACATAACCTTTTTCTTGATATCCTCGGGTTCTTCTGCAAGATAAATGCAGTTGCCGAGGGATTTGCTCATCTTTGCCTTGCCGTCAATACCGGGCAGTCGCAGACAAGCCTTGTTGCTCGGAAGAATAATCTGCGGTTCCGTAAGAGTTTCGCCGTAAACGGAATTGAACTTGTGAACAATCTCTTTGCATTGTTCAAGCATCGGAAGCTGATCCTCGCCGACAGGAACGGCAGTTGCACGGAATGCCGTGATATCAGCCGCCTGACTGATTGGATAACAGAAAAATCCCACAGGAATGCTTGCCTCAAAATTACGCATCTGAATTTCTGCCTTAACGGTGGGGTTGCGCTGAACACGGGACACGGTTACGAGGTTCATATAATAGAAAGTAAGCTCTGTAAGCTCGGGAATCATTGACTGAACAAAAATCGTTGACTTGTTCGGATCTATTCCGCAGGCAAGGTAGTCAAGCGCAACCTGCAAAATATTCTGTCTTACCTTTTCGGGATGCTCGGCATTGTCGGTAAGAGCCTGAGCGTCTGCAATCATAATGTATATATCATCATATTCGCCCGAATTCTGGAGCTTTACTCTCTCCTTGAGCGAACCTACATAGTGACCGACATGAAGTCTGCCCGTAGGACGGTCACCTGTTAAAATTACTTTTTTCATAGGTTTCTCCTTTGTTTACCTTGATTCAAAGGCAAAATTCTTTTCTATGATTATATCACCATAAACAACAGCCGTCAACATTTGTAAAAAAGGTAAATGGGAAAATATTCCATAATAATTCCCATATATTTTATGCCACAAAATTCGACAGAATGTTGCATAAGACACACGCAAAATTCATTTGACCGTTGAAATTTTTTAAAATAAAAATATAATATTTTAAAAAAACGAGGGTAAAGAGTATGGAGTACAATTATCATAAAAATGCAGGACAGCTTGCATTCATAAAATTTGTAAAAGGTCTTGTGCATCTTCTTATTCGCCCGAAGGTTGAATGGAAGGACAAGAGCCTTAAAAAGAGCCTCAAGGGCAAGCCTGTTGTGTTTGTATGCAACCACACTCACCACTTTGACGGAGTTGTGATAAGCTCTGTACTCAGCAGATACAAGCCGTATATGCTTGTTAAAAAAAGCTGGTACGACAAAAGCGGAACAGGCTCGTTTATCCGAATTTGCCGCAGTATTCCCGTTGACTTTGACACCATGGACACAAACTGGTATGCGCAAAGTGAGGGTGCGGTTGAAAACGGATATTCAATGCTTATCTTCCCCGAGGGCGGAATTGCAAGAGAGGGCAAAATGCTCCCGTTCAAGCCCGGTGCGGCATTGCTTGCGGCAAAAAAAGGACTTGACATAATCCCGATTGCATCTTTGGGTGAGTATAAAATTCTTTTTGGAAAGAGGCAGAAAATTTTAATCGGCAATCCGATAAAATCCGAATGTCCCGAAAATGTTCGCTGCTCAAAATATGCAAAAGAAATAAGTGCCGAAGCCGAAAAGCAGGTCAAAAAGCTTTATCTTGAGCTTGAAGAAAAATACGGCAAAGGCAAGGTTTATTACAAAGAAGATTTTTCTTCGGAAAATTTATAATAAAATCAAAAAAATCAAAATTTTAAGTGAGGTAATTAAAATGAACAATGCTATTGCAGATCAGATTAAGGAAATGCTCGTAGAAAACCTTAGAATTCCCGAAAACATTCTTACATACGATTCAGAACTTTTCGGTGACGAAATCGGTCTTGACTCAATCGACTCAATCGAAATCGTTGCAGGCATCGACACACTTTTCGGTATTGATATGACAGGTGCAGACCGTGAGCACTTCCAATCAATCAGAGCACTTACAGAATATGTAGAAAGCAAGCAGGGTTAATATGGCTGACAAAAAGAGATGTGTTGTCACAGGACTCGGACTTATCTGCGGCGTCGGTGACAATGTAAAGGATTGCTGGGATGCCGTAACACTCGGTCACTCCGGCATTGATGAGGTTAAGTCGGTTGACACCTCAAACTGTTATGCACACAAGGGTGCAGAGGTTGACAAGGCATCGTCAGAGCTTTCTCCCGAAAACTATGACCGTTCTTCCCTTCTCTGTATTCATGCCGCAAACGAGGCTTTTGAAGATGCAAACATTGACGCATCCGAAAAGAACATCGGTGTTATTCTTGGCAGTTGTGTAGGCGGTGCGGCAAGCATTGACAAATATTACACAGACGAAATCAAGGGTGACGGCGGCAAAAAAGAAGATATTTTCAAAATGGGTGCTTCGGCAATTGCCAACAATGTTTCCGCTCATTTCGGACTTGAGGGCATTACCGCAAACATCGTCAACGCTTGTGCGGCAGGCACAATGAGCATCGGCTACGCCTGTGACCTTATCCGTGAGGGCAAGGGCGATGTGTTCATCGCAGGCGGTTCGGACAGCTTTTCTTCACTTGCATTCAGCGGTTTCCACGCTCTCCATGCGCTTGACAAAAACGCCTGTTCCCCGTTCAATCACAGCACAGGTATCACGCTCGGCGAGGGTTCGGGTATTCTTGTAATCGAAAGCTACGAACACGCTGTTGAACGAGGCGCAAAGATTTACTGTGAAATTCTCGGTTCGGGTGTAAGCAGTGACGCTTACCACATTACCGCTCCCCGTCCCGACGGTGAAGGTCAGATGAGTGCAATCAGAAGAGCTGTTGAAAGCTCTGCTCTCAGTTTTGACGATATCGACTACATAAACGCACACGGAACGGGTACTGCCAAAAATGACGAGGCTGAATTTCTTTCACTTCACACACTTTTTGACGGCAACAACCACCTTTCTGTCAGCTCAACAAAATCTATGACAGGTCATTGCCTCGGTGCGGCAGGTTCAATTGAGGCTGTATTTTCCGTAAAAGCAATAAAAGAAAACCTCGTTCCGCCTACAATCGGCTACTCCGATGAAGATTTGAAGGTGCTTTCCGAAAAGGCGGGCAACATTGACTTTATTCCGAACAAGAGCCACACAAAAGATGTTCACTATGCAATGTCAAACTCATTTGCATTCGGCGGCAACAACGCAAGCATCATTTTCTCGGACAACGAGCATGATATTCCCGACAACAGTAAAAATGAAAAAATTTACATTACGGGCATTTCAAAGCTTACAGGCACAAAGACTGACGAACACAGCCTTAACTGCAATCTTACCTCCGAGGATTATGACAAACACGGAATAAAGGTTGCATTTTACAGAAAGCTTGACCGTTTCAGCCAGCTCCAGCTTTTGAGCGGTATGGACGCACTTGCAGACGCTGACATTAAAATTGACAAGGACAACGAATATAAAACAGGTATTGTAATCGGCACGGCTGACGGCCCTATGACCGAAATTGTTGATTTCCAGAAAAAGGCAATCACAAGAGGTACCGAAAAGGGCAGTGCTTTTTCATTCCCGAATACGGTTTACAATGCCGCAGGCGGTTATCTGAGCATTTTCTCAGGCATCAAGGGCTACAACGCAACTGTTGCAAACGGCAATCAGGCAGGACTGCAGAGTATTTGCTATGCCGCTGATATTCTTGCAGACGGCAACGAAAGCGTTATGCTTGCCGCAGGTACCGATGAAAATACAAAGACAAACCTTGAACTCTATACAAAGGCCGAATTGCTTGAAAAACCGCTCGGTGAGGGCTCTGTAACTCTCGTTCTTGAAACAGAAGAAAGTGCAAACGGCAGAAATGCACGCAAGTATGCAGAAATTAAGGGTTATGCACAGGCTCACCGCCCTGTATCTTATGACAACTCAGAGGTTGACAGCAAGGCTGTTGTTGAGGTTATCGAAAAGGCTTGTGTGAATGCCGGCATTGAGGCAGACAATATCGACTTTGTATGCTGTGACGACAGGAAGATTATCAAGACGCTTATGCCATGCTATGATGTATCGCAGGAAATCGGCAATGCAAGAGCCGCAGCAAGCGCAATGACAGCGGCATATGCGGCTGAGCTTCTTTCTGACAACGAGAAAAATTACGAATACGGACTTGCTCTTTCAATGGGTGCGGGAGGAACATACTCTGCCGTAATCCTGAAGAAAGCGTAAAAATCGGAGGTAAATATGAGCAAAACCGCTCTTGTAACAGGTTCATCAAGGGGCATTGGCAAGGCTTGCGCTTTAAAGCTTGCAGAGCTTGGATATGACATTGCCGTGAACTGCAATTCAAATTTAGAAATGGCTCAAAAGGCTGTTGACGAAATTACATCACTCGGCAGAAAAGCCGTTGCCTACAAGGCGAACACGGCAAATATTGACGAAGTAAAGGATATGTTCCGCAGTATTCAGCAGGACTTCGGCGGAATTGATGTGCTGGTCAACAACGCAGGTGTGGTTGACGACGCTTACCTTTTGATGATTAAAGACGAGTCGCTTGAAAGAAGTCTTGACATTAATATCAAAGGATATTTCAATTGTGCAAGACAGGCATCGCTTAAAATGCTCCGCAAAAAGAGCGGAATCATCATCAACATTTCTTCCGTAAGCTCTGTTCTTGCAGTTGAAGGTCAGTCGGTTTACAGTGCAACAAAGGGTGCGGTAAACGCTATGACACACACGCTTGCAAAGGAACTTGCAAAGTACGGAATCAGAGTAAACGCAGTTGCACCGGGTTTTATCGAAACCGAAATGATGAACGGCATTCCCAAAGAATTGCAGAAAAAGTATCTTGAGGCTATTCCCGAAAAGAGATTCGGCACAGTTCAGGATGTCGCAAATGTCGTCGGACAGCTTTGCAGTGACGATTTTTCATATATGACAGGTCAGGTGCTTGTGCTTGACGGAGGACTCAGCTTATGATGAATCTGCTTGAAATCAATCAAAGAATAAAACAAAGACCACCCTTTCAGATGATTGAGAGGGTGACCGAGCTTGAACCGAATGTTTCGGCAACAGGTATAAAAAATGTGTCGGTGAACGAGCCGTATTTTGCAGGCCATTTTCCCGACACACCGATTATGCCGGGAGTATTGCTCATTGAATCTGCGGCACAGCTTTGCAGTCTTGTATTTGCTCCCGAAAGCGTTGAGGAGGACAAGCTGTATGTTCTTCTAAAAGTCAAGGATTTCAAAATGCTCCGCCCCGTTATTCCGGGTGATACGCTTATTATCAGCGTAAATGTTACAATGTCAACAAAGTCGGCATTTGAATTTGCGTGTGTCATCAAGGTTGACGGTGAAGTGAGGGCAAAGGGAAATCTTTTGTTTACCACAATGGATAAAGATGCGGTTTACAAGCCGTCACAGGAGTGATTATGAAGGTTCTCGTATTAAACGGTAGTCCAAAGGGCGAAAAAAGCAATACTCTCAACATTACAAAAGCATTTCTTGACGGCTTTTCAGCCGATACGGAAGTTGAATATATCACGGTTAAAAAGGAAACAATCAAGCCGTGTATGGGTTGCTTTTCGTGTTGGAGCAGAACACCCGGCAAATGTGTTATAAAGGACGATATGCAGAAAATCTACGAAAAGATTAATTCTGCCGATATTATCATTGAGAGCTTTCCGCTCTACTTTTTCGGTATGCCGTCACAGATGAAAGCATTAACCGACAGATGTCTGCCGTATATGCTCCCCTATTCGGGAAATGTTGCCGAGGACAAAGAAGCCTCTTTCCATGAACTGCGTGATGAAGCAATGCACGAAAAGAGGCTTTTGGTTATTACGACTTGCGGCTATGTGAGTACCGAACCGATGTATCCCGCACTTATAAAACAGCTTGATTTGATTTGCGGTAACGGCAATTACACGATGATAAAATGCCCCGAGGGCGAGCTTTTTATTGCAGAAAAAGCTGAAAGGCAGAGAAAGGCATATCTTGATTCAATCACGGAGGCAGGCAGGGAATTCTGCGAAAACCGCTGCCTTTGCGACGAAACAATGAAAAAAATTTCAAAGCCTATTCTCTCCCCAAAAGGATTCGAGGCAATTACTAAGGCTCATTGGAAAATGAGTTAATCAGCTTTTCGGGCGAACATATTCGGACAATGCTCCGAGAACGAACTCGTTGACAGCGTCTGCAAGCTTTTCGGAGCTTTCTGCACAGCCGTCATTGAACCAACGGACATAAACCGAGATGAATCCCGAAACGACAAACTCAACAAGGTATTTGAGTTTAGTTTCATTTTTAAAATTAAGCACAGGTCTTATTGAAACCTCGATAAATCTTTTCAAAAGCTCAACAGAGCGTCCCGAGCCGAACACCTCGGGAGAATTTTTCAGAATTTTATTAATCTGTTCTTTATTTTCAACAATGGAAAGACCGATAAAATTCAGCTGATTCACAAGGTTGTTGCCGTCACGGTCGGATTTTTTCGCATGGCTGATAACATCGTTGATTATATCGTAATTGATATCATCGACAACATCCTGAACCGTGTGATAATGGCGGTAAAAGGTTTTGCGGTTAATCATCGCCTTTTCTGCAAGCTCAGTCACCGTGATTTTGGAAACATTTTTTTCGGCAAGCAAATCAATCAGCGAATTTTTTATATTGGTTCTTGTTTTTACAATGCGAAGGTCAGTAACATTAGCGTCCATACTATCACCCCATAAAACAGTTTGATTATAGCACCAAAATTTTTTTGAGTCAACGGAGGTCCTTATGACAGGTCTGATAATTGAAGGCGGAGCAAGGCGAGGAATTTTTACCGCCGGTATAACCGACTGTCTGCTTGAAAACAAAATACACTTTGACTATGTTGCAGGCGTTTCGGCGGGAGCTGAGGTCGCCCTTGATTTTACCGCAAAACAGGAAGGTCGTTCCCGCAAGGTTATTATGCCCCACAGAACAGGCGATTTTTCGGTTCTCGGTTTTCTTTCAATGGATCTTGACAATATGATTTACAGATTTCCTTATCAGGACTATCCGTTCGATTTTGATACATTTTTTGCGTCAGATACAAACTGCGAATTTGTGGCAACCGACTGCGTAACAGGCAAGGCGAAATATTTTTCCGAGAACAAAAGCGAACAGCGATTGCTTGACTCCGTAAGAGCGTCCTGCACAGTTCCTATTCTCTATCAGATAAGCGAATTTGAGGGTGGAAAGTATGTTGACGGCAGTATTGCCGACGCTGTTCCCTTTGACCGTGCGTTTGAACAGGGCTGTTCCCGTGTGCTTGTGCTTTTGACAAAGCCCGAAAATGAGCCTTGCACGGACTATCGCAAGTTTGAATTTTTAATTAACAAAAAATACAAGGACTATCCGAACCTCATTAACGCTCTTATGACGAGATTTGACCGCTATAATGAGCAATGCAAAAGAATGAAACAGCTTGAGGAGGACGGCATACTTATGGTACTCCGCCCGTCACACAAGTATGTAAAATCATTTGAGATGAACACGGATGTGCTTGACGAGGCGTATAACGCCGGCAAGAATCTTGCAAAAGAAAAACTTGCCGAAATTGAAGATTTCCTCAATGTTCTCGAAAAGAAATAACACGACAATAAGTTTTCTAATATATTATCTTCCCGAAAGTCAAGGTACAGTTTTGTGCCTTGACTTTTTATTTTAAAAACAATTCAATTGACATCCAAATCATTATGCAGTATGATTGTATTGACAGATAAACTTGGCTTTAGGTCAAGACCTTTTAGAATGTTTTGGAGTGATTTTATGTACACAATCGGTCAGGTATCTCAGATGTGCGGTATTCCTGTTTCAACCCTGCGTTACTACGACAAAGAGGGACTTTTTCCGCATATGGAGAGGGTGTCGGGTATCCGCAGATTTTCCGACAGAGAGCTTGAAACACTCCGCATAATTGACTGCCTCAAAAAATCGGGACTTGAAATCAGGGAAATAAGAAAATTTATGCAATGGTGCGCCGAGGGCAGTTCGTCCTATCCGCAAAGGCGAGAACTTTTTGAAAATCAGAAAAAAACCGTAGAAAAGGAAATTGAGCGTCTTCAAAAGACGCTTGATATGCTCCGCTTTAAGTGCTGGTACTACGATACTGCCATTGCTGACGGCAACGAGGACAGAATCAACGAAATGCTCCCGAACAATCTTCCCGATGATATTCAAAAGCTGTATGACCATGCCCACAGCGATGACGAAGATTAATTTTGATAATTTGTAAATTCACAGAATTCCGCTCTCCAAACGGAGGGCGTTTTATTTTGTGCTATTTTATTTTGTTCCGAAATATTTTATGTAGCTTTCAATGTTGCAGTTGATTTCTTCAAAAATTTTCTGCACCCCGTCGACTCTTAAATTCTCATGATAAACCTTTGCTCTGCCCTCTCTGTCAATTTCAATCAGCAAAACATTCTCACCGTCAACCTCAGCATAAACATTGCACGATAACTCCGGATATTTCACCTAACCACCTCGGTAATTTATATGTAGACAAGAGGTTGTCTGTTGCAAAACATTGAACAGAAAAAATTTTTATGATAAAATTTCAATATACTGTAACAAAACAGCAATTTGCGGATTTAATATACGGGAGGTGACAAAGTGCCATTTGAAGAATTTTACAGACAAAACTTTAAAACAGTTTACGGATTTCTGATTAATCTCTGTAAAAACAGCGACCTTGCAGAGGAATTGACTGCCGAAACTTTTCTTAAAGCATTTGAACATTATAAAAGCTACAACAAAAAGTACAAGCCCTCAACATGGCTTTGTGCCATTGCCAAAAACGAATATTTAAAATACCTGCGTAAGCAAAAGAAAATTGATGGTTTTGACAATGCAGAAATTGCCGACATCAGCAATTTAGAAGAAAAGCTTTCGGATAAAGACACGGCATTGCGAATACATAAATATCTGCATATTCTTGATGAACCGTATCGTGAGGTCTTTATTTTAAAAGTTTTTGCAGAACTGTCATATAAGGAAATTGCCGAAATTTTCTGCAAAAAAGAAACATGGGTACGAGTCACCTATTACCGTGCAAAAGTCAGATTATTGGAAAGGCTTGGTGATGATAATGAATAAAAACTGCAACATAGTGCGTGATTTAATTCCTTTGTATTCCGATAATACCGCAAGTGATGAAAGCAGGAAATTTATTGAGGAGCATTGCCGTACTTGCGATGAATGCAATCATATTTTATCACTTTCAAAAACCGAAATTGACAAAACGGCACACCTTGACGATGAAATTAACAGCGTATGGAAAAGTATTGAAAAGCAGAATAAAAAGAAAAGAATAATTAAAGTTGCAATTGCGGCTATTTTGGTTGCTGTTCTTATCCCCTTAATTATTATCGGAGCAAATTATATGTACGGTGCTGACAACACAGATACAGCGGAAAGCCCATATTTCAGCGATGAAATGCTAAATGAATTTGACAAGGGATATTCACAATCGGACCAAAAACAGCTTGAACCGCTTTTGAATGATATAAAAAATGTTATTGATTTCAACGGTGAATATGAAACCACCAAAGGAAAATTCGGAGAACTTGCGTATTATTCATATGACCGTGTTGAGGGCGATTACACAGTCAAAGCTAAGGTTGAATTGAACTCCGCAAAGCTTTACACAGACACTGGATATATGTGGATTGAATACACAAAGGATTTATACACAGAGGACGGAACTTTTTGGATGACAACCGAACCCGTAAAATCACGAATTACCGTAATCAATAAAGACGGTGAATGGACAGCGGTCAATATTCAGTCGGAACAGTAAGGCTTGTTTTAAATACACCGATGTGTTATACTCGGGTTAGAAACTGAAAGAGGCAGAGTTATGGTAAGAGAAATTGTACATGATCCTATGTTTTTACAGAGAAAGTCGGAGGACGCAACACAGGCAGATTTGCAGACGGCACAGGATTTGCTTGACACACTCAGGGCAAATTTTGACCGTTGTGTGGGCATGGCGGCTAACATGATAGGCGTTGCAAAGAGGATAATCGCAATTAATGACAACGGAAAATATCTTGTTATGTTCAATCCCGAAATCATTAGCAAATTCGGTGAATTTGAAACCGAGGAAGGCTGTCTTTCGCTTGACGGCGAACGCAAAACAGTTCGTTACAAAACGATAAAAGTAAAATATTTCAACGAAAATTTCAAGCAGATAAAACGCAGTTTTTCAGACTTTACCGCACAGATTATTCAACATGAAATTGACCATTGCAACGGGATTCTGATTTAAAGTTAATACAAATCCTTCTCTCCCCGACAGTCACACGGTACAATGTGTGGCTGTCGGGTTTTATTTTGCACATTTATTTTGCACAAAAGTTTTACTGCAATTTATTCATTACAACTAATTTTACCGTCAATCTGAACTTTTTTGGGATTATTGTTTTGTAAAAATCTCACGAAATTGCATGGCAGATTATTTTGCAATTGTACTTTGAATTACATTGTGCTATAATATTAATACAATAGAAACACAGAAAAATTGTAATTAATCAAAAGGCGGTAAGATTATGAAAAACAATAAAACTCTCAAATACACAGGAATTATACAAGGTGTACTCATTGCAACTCTGTTACTGCTTGCCATTTGGATTCAAGTGACATTTTTGTATAACTACTATTGTGAAGATTCTTCTTTTTGGGCAATCCACGGCGACTACCCGGTTCTATTCATTTTCAACACTCTTTTTACAACCTTTGCATCTTTCTCAAGCTTGTTAGAAAATTATGTTTTATATGTTATTTTTGAAATCATGGATATTGCATCGTTGGTATTGCCCGTATATCTCGTTTACAAATCCATACGCAGTAAAAGCACGATGGCAAACGGATTGATTATTATATCATCGGCTGTTACTTTTATGATTATGGTTGCTTACGGAGTTTATACCCTTCTTGACATAATTCGCGGTGCTGAAACATTCAATATTTACAGCATAATTTTCATCTTCATAATGTTGATAAAAGTTACTCTGTGCATTATTTCACCGCTCAGAATAAGGGCAATTAACAACGCAGACGAATAGTATTACATATAAACAAGACAGTTTACGGCTGTCTTGTTTTGTTATTTATTAAAATTCCTTCATTGTATAACCCTTTCCCTACAAAATCTACAGGGACAGTTGCTGTGAACATTGACATATATTGCTGATTTAATATTCCAAATTTAATATTGCTAATTTGGAATTATAATGGTATAATTCGTGTAGATGTTGCGGAGGTGTTGTCGTGAAAAAATTTGTATCGTTTTTGCTTGCTCTTATGATGATTTTCTGGAGCAGTACCCTTGCTTTTGCAACTGACAAAACAGACACACAAGACAACTCCACCTCCGATGAATCGGACGGCGGTTCAATGCCTACGGATTTTGCGATAATTCTTCTGCTTATCGCCGGCGGTACGGCAGTCGCAAGCTTTAAACGCCACAGAAATGACCGTGACGATTACGATGAACCCGATGATGACACGGAAGAAGAAATTTGATTTTACATTATTAAAAACAACAAAGCCGACAGAATACAATCGCTGTATCTGTCGGCTTGATTTATTTTTAATTAAATTATTGAACCTCAAGAAGTTTTTTATTTACTCTGTTTGTAACATCAAGATAATATGCAAGGTCAGCCGATGAAAGATAGATCTTGAATTTTACTACAATTATGATCAATTTTACATTATATATTCTCAAAATACAAATTTTAAACTTTTCAATCTATTTTTCATTTCATCAATTATTATTTTTTCCTCGTGATGAGTAGCTGAAAATGTAACAGAGAATCTTAAATAATGTCCACAATCATCCCAAGGAACAACTGAAATGTTTGCATTTAATAAAATATATCTTGCAACCTCTAATGCAGTATTGAATTTAACTCCTTCTTCTGTTCCAGTTGGAATTTTCACATAAGAATAGAAAGTACCTTTTGGCTCTACACAATTAAATCCAACTTCATTGAGTGCTTCAATTAGCATTTTAAATCTTCTTGAATATTTATTAACTGTATTTTCTGTAATCCATCTATTATTAAGAGCAAAAGCACCTGCTTTCTGTATCGCGCGAAATTGACCCGAATCTGTATTATCTTTGACTACACCATATGCAGAAACAATTTTTTCATTTCCGACTAAAAAACCTAATCTCCATCCAGTCATATTAAAAGCTTTTGATAAAGAATGAATCTCTACACCTACATCTATAGCTCCATCAACCGATAAGAAACTTAGAGGTTTAACATCATTATATGTAAGCGCTGCATATGCCGCATCATGAATTACAATAATGTTATTCTTTTGGGCAAATTTTACGACATTTTCAAAGAATTCTTTTGTTGCCACTTGTCCTGTTGGATTATTAGGATAATTAATATATAATAATTTCGTTTTTTCTAAAACTTCCCTCGGGATTTCCGAAAAATCCGGATAAAAATTATTTTCCTCCTTAAGAGGCAAATCATAAATCTTCCCACCCAAATATTTTGCATGAGTTGCCAGGACGGGGTATCCAGGAATAGTATTTAGCACATAATCTCCAGGATTAATAAAACAAGAAGGAAGCATTGCAAGAATTGGTTTACTACCAATACCGTGAATTACATTATTAATTGTCAAGTTTGATATACCAAAAACTTCCTCCATATATTTTATTGCTGCATTTTGAAATTCAGGAATTCCATTATCAGAATAGAATCTATTTTCGGGTTTGCCTGCTTCAATAGATAACATATCAACAACTTTATCATCAGCGGCCCAATCAGGTTCACCCACTCCCATATCAATTAATTTAAAATTATTTGAATGCTTTTTCTCAGCTTCTTGCTTCCATTTCTTTATTAAAGCGAATTTATAAACTTCATTATTTATTCCAAATTCTTTTCCACCAATTCTTTGAGCAAATAAATTCTGTATTTCCACTTTAGTCACTCCTTTTATTTACTAACATATCATATATCAATTATTTAGTCAACATAAAATTTATGAACCAGCACTTTCATAAGACCTAATGCCTCTGTTCAACACAATCACTCCAACAACCATCATCACAATTGCGATTAACACCGTCATACCAATGTTAAACAGTGGGTTTTCGCCCGAAAGGATATAATACGCAGGATAAAAAGCCGTAAACGCGAACGGAATAATGTAAGTAATTATGTTTCTTACAATATTGTTGTAAATGGTAATGGGGTATTTTGCGAAGGCCTAATAAATATTTTTATCCAAAACGATTAGAATATTAAGATAAAATCGTTGTTAGTTCATTTCGTGTTTACACACGAAATGATTGGCGAACACGGTTCGCCTCTACAGTATGACAATTACTTTGCGACATTTATAAAATTACATCTAAATGTTATATACCATTACTTGCGGGCGTCCAATGAACGCCCCTACAGGCTATCCATAAACTAATTCATATTATTGTTTAATTCGTTTGAAGAATTTATTATTTCTCTGATTTCATTTTCGGCTTGTCTGACTTCTTCTAAAAATGCTCTTGATGAAACACGCAACGCACCGTTGCCCAGAATTATCATCTGTTCGAGTGCGTCGGATGTTACAACACGCACCTTGTTGGTTTTGGCAAGCTTGTGAGAGGTTTTCTCAATAAACATATCGGCGGTTTCTGCCTCTTTGGTATATACAATGCTGATATTATTCACGGTTTCAACCTCTCTGTGTTCGCCCTTTACCTTGTACGCATCAAACACGAGAATAAGGTTGCACTTACTGTAGCCTTGATAGTTGCAGAGAATGTTTATCAGAGCGTGCCTTGCACCGTCAAGACTTCTTTCGGAAAGCTCTTTGAGGTGTTCCCACGCAAAAATAACATTGTAGCCGTCAACAAGCAGATACTCCGTGCCGTCATACACGGGGGATTTTTTATACTTTTCAGCCGCCTTGTCAATTGACGAAACCGCCTTGACATGACGCTTTTCGGGAGCGTGTTTTCTGCGTGTCACAGGACCGTAGGTCTGTTCAAAAATCTGCATAAGCTCCTTGTCGAGAGCAAAAATATCGTCCTGAGTTTTGCACTTTGCAAAAGCGTTTTCGCTGTTTGTGCCGATTTCATCGTCTTTCGGAGCATCGAGAACACTCGGCAGATGCATATGCTCGCCGACCTCATTCCACGGCACATTGTAGCCTGCTCCGTGAGAACAGAACACAGAACCGCACGGATTGTCAACATCGGCATCACAATCGTAGCCGATTTGTGCAATAACTTCATCACTGTTGTGACACGGCTCATAGTCTTTAAGACTGCACGAAAGTCTGCCTCTGCCGTGAGTGTACTGCATAACTTCTTTTGTGTAGTTGCCCATTTCGGACACGGGTGCAGTACCTGTGAGAACGGAATTTTCTCCCTTGGCTTCCGGAGAATTGAAAGTACCGCTCATCCGCTGAATATCTGACATTGCCCGTCCCACATTTTCGTTAGGCACTTCAAGCGTAAAATCATAAACAGGCTCAAGCAGAATGCTCTTTGCACAACGCAGTCCCTGTCTTACGGCACGGTAGGTTGCCTGTCTGAAATCTCCTCCCTCGGTATGCTTTGCGTGAGCTTTTCCCGAAACAAGCGTGATTTCAATATCTGTAATCGGCGAGCCTGTCAGCACACCGAGATGTGTTTTTTCGCAGAGGTGAGTAAGAATCAGCCTTTGCCAGTTGCGGTCGAGCAAGTCCTCTTTGCAACGGGAATTTATTGTAATTCCGCTGCCATGCTTTGCAGGTTTCAAAAGGAGGTGAACCTCTGCATAGTGTCTTAACGGCTCAAAATGTCCGACACCCTCAACCGTGTTTTCGATTGTTTCTTTATAGATTATACTGCCTGTACTGAACGATACATTCATGCCGAAACGCTCTTTTATTATGCACCTCAGCACCTCAAGCTGAATTTCACCCATAAGTCGGATGTGGATTTCACCGAGTCTGCTGTTCCACACAACATTTAGCTGAGGATCTTCGTTTTCAAGCGTTTTCAGCTTTGTGAGAGCCGTGTGGGCGTCTGTCCCGTCCTCTAATTCAACCTTGTAAGTAAGGACAGGTTCGAGTACGGGAACTCCGGAATTTTTCTCAACACCCAAGCCGTCACCCGATGAAGTGAATGTTATTCCCGTTACCGCACAAACGGTTCCTGCAACAGCCTCCTCAACGGCTGTGAATTTCTCACCCGAATAAATTCTTATTCTGTTTACCTTTTCGGCATTGGTATTTTTTTCGCTTTGGAGAATTTCACGCACTTTAAGACTTCCGCCCGTAATTTTCATAAATGTAAGGCGGTTGCCCTGATTGTCCTCTGCAATTTTATAGACCTTTGCACCGAACTCAGCACCGTAAGAGGGCATAACCGTGTATTCGTCAAGCAGATTCAAAAATGCCTTTACACCGTCAAGTTTGAGTGCCGAACCGAACATACACGGAAAGATTTTGCGTTCCTTAATCGCACCTGTTATGTCGGTTTTTTCAACGGAATCTGTTTCATAATATTTTTCAAGAATTTTTTCATCACATACGGCAACACTTTCACGAAAGCCGTCGGAGTTCGGATAGGTGAAATCAACGCAGTTTTCATCAAGCCCTGTACGCAGCTGTGCCATAACGGAAAGCTTGTCCGCACCGTCAAGATCCATTTTGTTGACGAAGATAAAACACGGCACATTGTACTTTTTGAGCAGTTTCCAAAGTGTGCAGGTGTGACTCTGAACGCCGTCAGTTCCGCTGATTACAAGAATTGCATAGTCAAGCACCTGAAGTGTACGCTCTGCTTCTGCCGAAAAATCAACATGACCGGGTGTGTCAAGCAGAGTAAATTCCGTGTTGTTGTACTTCATAACCGCCTGTTTTGAAAAAATTGTAATTCCACGGTCACGCTCAAGCGAAAAAGTGTCGAGAAACGAATCCCTGTGGTCAACCCGACCAAGCTTTGTTATGTTGCCCGAGGAGTACATCAGAGCCTCTGAAAGCGTAGTCTTTCCCGAATCGACATGAGCCAGAATACCGACTGCAATTTTTTTCATCTTATCACCATACCCGAAAATTTATATATTTCTTTTAGAGAATTGTTTCCATACCGATTTTTTGAACCTTAAAACCGACACGCTCGTAAAATTTCATTGCACCGTCATTGCCTGCCCACACATTTAGCGTAACATTATAACAACCGCTTTTTCGGGCAAAATCAATAACATGGTTATACAGCTTTGTGCCGATATGCATCCCTCTTGTATCCTCGTCAACACACAAATCATCAATATACAGGGTTTTTATATTTGTGACCGACTTGCTTTCAAGATCCTGCTTGAAAATACAAAAAGCATATCCTTTTACTTTTCCGTTATGTTCTGCAACAAAAATCGGCTTTTGCTCATCAACAATTATTCGCTCAAGCTCCTCGTCTGTGTATTTCTTCTCACCGACTGTAAAAAGGTCGGGGCGGATATCGCTGTGAATCTTGTGAACCTCAAAAAGGAGCTTGTCAAGCTGCGGTATGTCTTTAAATTTTGCCCGTCTTATTGTTACTTCACACATAATTTCATCTTCCAATCATATAAAAAATACCTTGTGCAATTTCGTTTTGCCGAAACCTTCAACATTTATTTTACCACATTAAAAAATTAATGTAAACAAAGCAAAAAGGCTTGCGACCAAAATTGACCGCAAACCTTTTCGGGAGTAAATATGAACGAAAGTAATTATCAGTTTTATGTTGTTATATAAGATTATTGTAAAGCTCTTAAATTTATTCAACACTTGCAGAATAAATTTATTTGTCTTATTATACACCTATATATCTAAAATTTCAAGAACCATTTTAACATTTCTATGTCTTTTGCTGTCATTTGCATTAAAAACTTGTACTTTGCAAAAAGAATGGTATAATATAATCAGAATAAAATTTACATAACCAAGGAGTTGACATATATGTATGAAGAAATTTATGCTCAGGCAAAACAGGCTTGTAATGAGCTTTGCGATGTTGCCAAGCTTAAAGAGGGCAGTATTGTTGTAATCGGCTGTTCTTCAAGCGAGGTTGCAGGCGGAACTATCGGACACAATTCAAGTCTTGAAACCGCTCAGGCTGTTTTCAAGGGTATATACGAAGTGCTTTGCGAAAGAAAAATTTACCTTGCCGCACAATGCTGTGAACACCTCAATCGTGCAATCATCGTTGAGCGAGAGGCTGTTCCGAACGCTGAAATCGTGAATGTTGTTCCACAGCCAAAGGCAGGCGGTTCTTTTGCCACAACAGCATACAAAACATTCAAAGATCCCGTTGCACTTGAAGAAATCAAGGCTGACGCAGGTCTTGACATCGGCGGAACACTTATCGGTATGCACCTTAAAAGAGTTGCCGTACCCGTAAGACTCGGCATTGACCATATCGGACAGGCAATTCTGCTTGCCGCAAGAACCCGTCCTAAATTCATCGGCGGTTGCCGTGCCGTTTATGACGACAGCTTTTAATTTTATTACAATTGACGGGTGGCAGTTTTCGGACTGTCGCCTGTTTTTTATTACTGCTTATTAAAATTTCAACATATTACCTTGTTTTCCGCAAATTTGCGACATACAATATCAAAGAAAAGTTTGCATTTTTCACTAACTGTGGTATAATCTAATGAGATAATTTTTTTCTGGAGGTACTATGAGCGGTATAATTGTTTCTGTTATTGTCCCCTTTCTTGAGAGCAATAACAAATTAATAGATACTCTGTCATCAATATCCGAGCAAAAGAATATTCATCAAGAGAACATTGAAGTGCTTATTGTTGACGCAACAGACAAAACTTCAAGCAAAATTGCAAGCGGCAGTATGTCAATGTGCAAGGTGATTTATGCAAAGTCGGTTAAAAGCTTTGCCGATGCCTGCAACCTTGCTGCGTCAAAAGCAACAGGCAAATATATCACGGTGTGCAATTGCGGCGACACTTTCAGCTATAACTATTTTGAAAGCTGCATTAAGGTGTTTAACAAAAAGGAAAAAATTCCTTTTGTTGCCGGTCACAGATTTTGCGTAAACCCTGTTTTCAGAGAGAAAAAGGAATTTAGACTTAACAAAGGGCAGCTTGAATCAAGCGTTGTCAACCTTTTTGATAATCCCAACCTCATCAATCTTGAGCTTACGGGTACTTTTTACAGAACTGAAATTTTCAAATCATACAAAATGAACAACAAGCTCAAGTACGAAAGCGCAGACGATTTTGCACTCAGAATTCAGCTTGATTATCCGGAGTATGTATATCTTGATGAGATTGAATTTGACTACTTTATGCCTGTAAGCGATGACTTTATGTACTATGTTCCCACAAACTACAAGGACTGGTACACAGATTCGCTTAACAACTTCTTAAAGCCTCTCATCAATGACAGCAAGGACAGGGACGGAAATATTCCGCTGTTTATTCAGTTCTATATTGTTTTCAATATTACAACAAAGTTCCTTGCAAATATGAACAACCGCAACAAGCGTAATATGAACGATGAAGAGCTTGCGGTTTTCTTTGAAACAGCAAGAGAATGTTTTAAGTTTGCAAATGACGGTTTTGTTCTTAACAAAGACAAATATGTTTCTCTCGGCTACAGCGAGGAAGCCGCCGAGATGTTCTATATGATAAAGCACAATTGTGTTTTCAAGGATATGCCTTTTGAATATTCCGAGGGCAAAAAAGAGGTTTATCTCAACTGCAACAATGTCTATATTTCTAAGCTTACAGACCAGAGAGTCGGTATGCATGTTATGGACTACCGTGACGGCAAGCTTGTTATTGACGGCTCGTTCAGACAGGTTTTTGACCTTGAAGATTTTGAGCTTTATGTTCAGTTTGGCGACAAAAGACAGGTTCTTACAAACACAGACCGTTATTCTCTGACAAAATATTTCGGCATCAGTGCGTACAAGAAATTCACCTTCCACCTTGAGCTTGAGCTTGATCCCGAAAAGCCTCAGCAGACGGTTGCATTCTTTGCAAGATACAAGGATTCAATTATTCCGCTCAAGCTTTCATTCCTGCACCATTGGTCTAAGTTTACAATCAAGCCAAAGAACTCCTACTGGAGATTCAACAAGTATGTTGCCTATATTGACAACTCAAGCACAATTGTAATCTGCCACGCATCTGCTATGGATACATTCAAGAGAGAACTCAAGTTTCTCCCATATGTTTTCATGGAGAGTAAACGCAGCTTCATTACAAGAATTCAGTATTGGCTTACAAGACCTTTCTTCAAGAACAAGAAAATCTGGCTCATGTACGATAAGCTGTACAAGGGCGGTGACAGCTGTGAATATCTTTACAGATATTGTGCAGACAAAAAGGACGGCATTTCAAGATACTATATCATTGACAAAAACACTTCCGATTACAAGCGACTAAAGGCTGACGGACTCAAGCCTGTCAAGAACCGTTCATTCAAGCACAAAATGCTGTTTCTCAATACCGATATTGCGCTCATTACAAACTCAAATGTATTTCCGTTCAACGGCTACAGTATGGATCGTTCAAGATTCATCAGAGGTTTGTGCAACTTCCCTTCAATGTGCTTACAGCACGGACTTTCGGTTCAGAAATGTGCAATGGCTCAGCAGAGAATTGTTGACAACACACAGATGTACTTCCTTGCGTCAAAGTATGAGTACAAAAACCTGAGCAACCATGTTTACAACTATCAGGATTTTGACATTCTCAAGATGACAGGCATCGGCAGATATGACGGACTTATCAATAACGATAAAAAGCAGATTCTGCTTTCACCCACCTGGCGTATGTACAATGCAATGCCTGTTACAACAAGCGAGGGTGAACAGAGAGCTTACAATCCCGAATTCAAGCACACAACCTATTATAAAATCTACAATGACCTTATCAATAATAAAAAGTTGATTGATACGGCAAAGCGTACAGGCTACAAGATTAAGTATGTTCTTCATCCGATTTTAAGCTCACAGGTTAACGACTTTATCCCCGATCCGTATGTTGAGGTTGTTTCATCGGTTGGCGATTTCAACTACGAAACAGCTTTTCAGGAGTCAAGCCTTATGGTAACTGACTATTCGGGCGTTCAGTTTGACTTTGCTTATATGAAAAAACCGCTTGTATATTTCCATCCGTCACAGCTTCCTGCACACTATGATGACGGCGGATTCTTCTATGATACAATGGGATTCGGAGAAATTTGTACCGAAAGCGACCAGCTTGTTGACCTGCTCTGCGAGTATATGGAAAACGGCTGTAAAATGAAGCCAAAGTATGTTGAAAGAGTTGAAGATTTCTATCAGTTTGACGATCACAACAACTGTGAAAGAATTTACAACGAAATCATCAAGTATCAGCAACAGGTTAACAAAGACAAATTAAAATAATATTTAAGCGGTCAGTTTTTTGCTGACCGTTTTTGTTTTGCCAATACTTCTCAAGCTCAATATACTTTTATTGCTTTTTGTACATATGTACAAATTTTGTATATATTGTTTAAAAATTACTTGTTTTTCTCTTGAAATACTACACCGCATAAATTGTTATAACAGGCAAATTATGGTATAATTGGTACTTGTAGCAATGTTGCAAATTTTACGAAAATTGTTAAGAAAACGAAGTTCCTGTCAGAAATTGACAGACACAAATCCCCTACTTTTTGGGATTTCCGTTTACGGAGGATTTAAAAATGAGCAAAACCAAACGACAGTCCGGTATTGAGTTACTGCGAATTATTGCAATGATACAGATAATTTTTTTGCATGCGTATCAGTACGGATTACTTCATGACGCATCAAAGGCCGCAGGCGATATTGACGGTATATTGGTGACATTTGTATGGTCATTATGCAGAACCCCTGTTGATGTGTTTATTATGATAAGTGGCTACTTCATGATAACCTCGCAGTTTGATATAAAAAAGACCATACGGCGTGGCGGAAAAATCTACGGTGCAATGATTTTTTACTCGATTATACTTTCGATAATTTTCTTCATAAGCGATCCGTCGCTCATAAATATAAATTCAGTTATAAAGGCGTTCACTCCGCTAATGTCACGAACTTGGTATTTTCTGAGCAATTATTTGATTATTCTTCTGCTCAGCCCATTTCTCAACAAAATGCTTGCGTCACTTTCTAAAAAACATTACCTCTACTTTATGGGAATTGTTTTTGTGGCAGTAAGTCTATGGTCAACGCTTGCGGAAATTCACGGAATAAACAATGTGATCAGCGTCAACAAAATACTTGATCCTTATATGGGCAAGAGTCTTGGCGGATTCCTTTTGATGTACATAATCGGCGGTTATCTGAGGTTGTTTGTAAAGCAGAAACCGCTTGAGGAAAGAAAACCGAATTTCCGCTATCTCGGCATTTTCGTCGGCCTTTGCGTATTAGATTTTGTATTGGCATCTGTTTTTCCACAGTACAAGCCGGCATTCGGTATGTTCAACAACCCGATTGTCCTCGCCGAATCGGCGATGTTGGTTCTCTTTTTCAGAGATTTCAATTTCAGCTCAAAATTTGTCAATACAGTAGCCGGCACAACGCTCGGTATATATGCAATCCACGAAAATCCGTATGTTCGTGATTGTCTGTGGCATGTTGCAAACTTCAGCAATAAGCACCTCTATGACACCCTGATTTATATTCCGATTGTAATTATAACAGTCCTCCTCATATTCGCAGGCTGTTGCGTAATTGAGCTTTTAAGACTTAAACTCTTCGAATTTGTCGGCAATAAAATAAGCGCCCGCAAATCTGTAACATCCGGCAACCGCTGTACAAAATAATATATCTTATAAAAAACAACACCGACAGATAAAGCTAAAAGCTAACCTGTCGGTGTTTTTATTATTCAAAATATTTACCGCTGCCCTTCATTTCTGTTTTGATGAAGTGCGACATAATTTTGCCGAGATATTTTTTCATCATTTTGTTATAGCTTTCTGGATTGACTTCACCGCCGTATGCCATAACATCAAATGTTATTTTCGCCTCAACAATCTTTGCATTCAGCCTTAAAAATCCGCAACGCTGATAGAATTTATAACGGCTCATTCGCTGTTTTTGATTGGGAGCATTTTCTTCTTCAAGCTGTTCAATTGCAAGAAAAATTTTTTTGCCCTTATACAAATTTTTAAATTCATCAAGCACGGCAACTCCGATTCCGTGTCCCCTCTCCTTTTCGGAAATTGCATAGTAGTACACATATACAACTTCGCCGTCCGTGATTGCATAGATAAGTCCAATCCACTTTTCTTCATCATAAATTGCGTAGAAATCCGCACCGTCATTCTTTGATTTTTTCATCAAAAGCCAAAACGGTACTCTCTCAACGGCTGGAAATGCGGAAAAGTATAATTCTTTTACAGATTTATAATCACAAATTTGTTTTGTAACTTTTTTAAAGCAAATCATAAAAATCCCTTTCGTTACTATAATCACAGGGAGTATTGTACCACATAAAGGATTAATTTGCCACAACAGTTTTCGTCTTTGAAAGTTTTCTTATTTTAACATAATAAACCGCTACCATAAGGAGCATACTTCCTGTCCATGCGGCAGGACCGGCAACACAGATTGATGCGTAACCTATTACAGAACTGAAAATGACGGGCGTCATAATTCGCATAACAACTTCGATAAGCGAACCAATCATAGGCACAATGCCGTTTTTAAGTCCCTGAATTGTTCCACGGTATATAAACAGCATTGCAAGCGACCACTCAAACGGGCAGTTCCAGAAGATAAACTGAACGGAATAATCAATAGTCTGCTGTGAGCTTCCGCTTGTGAAGATTCCTGTTATCGGCTGAGCAAAAATCATTGAAACCGCACCTATTACAATTGAATATGCAATGCAAATTAACAGGCAGAAATTGACGCCTTTTTTGATTCTGTCATATCTTCCTGCACCCTCGTTCTGACCTGCAAATGTTGCGATAACCGTACTCATTGAGTTCATCGGATTCTGGATGAGGAGCTGAACACGGTTGCCGATTGTGTAGGCGGCAACGGCATATGAACCGAACTGATTTACGAAATACTGCAAAACCATCATTCCGATTGAAATTACTGAGTTTTGAAGTCCCATCGGGAAACCGACTTTTAGCTCGTCCCGTACAGTTGAAGTCAAATTTTTAAAGCTGTTTCTGTTCGGCAAGAGCATTTTCACCTTGAAAAAAATGTACACGCAACAGAGAACTGCCGACACAAGCTGAGAGATTACCGTTGCAATTGCCGCACCCGAAACATCCCACCTGAACACTATGATAAATAACAGGTCAAGTCCCACATTCATTACGGATGAAAAGAGCAACAGATAAAGCGGAGTTTTGCTGTCACCAACCGAACGCAGAAGTGATGCCGTAAGGTTGTAGAGCATTGTTGCGGGGATTCCGAGGTAAATTATTGTAAGATATCTGCTTGCGTACTCGAATGTATCCGAGGTTGTTCCGAGCATTGTAAGCAGCGGATTAACAAGAAGTACAAACGAAACAGTAAGCACAACAGCCGACACAACGCCAATTATTATGTGGGCGGCAACGCTCTTTTTCACCCGTTCCATATCGTTTGCACCGAAATGCTGTGAAGTGATTACCGAACAGCCGGCGGAAAGTCCTATGAAAAATCCGAGTGCAAAAAAGTTGAGCGAACTCGTTGATCCGACAGCCGCAAGCTTGATTTCACCGAGAGTCTGACCGACAATCAGCGTATCGACAACATTGTAAAGCTCCTGCAAAAGGTTGCCGATTATTACGGGAATTGCAAAAAATAAAATCTGACTTGAAATTTTTCCCTGAGTCAGATTTCTAACAGATTTTGAACCATTCATAACATTCACACTTCTTATCAAAAATTATTATGTTTTTAATATCTTTTTCGTTTAAGTATAAGTCCATATCAACGCTATGCTTTGCCTGACGATGCGGCATTTCTGCAATCTGTGCAAAGGAGCGATAGCTCCTCGGGATTTCAGTCTAATAACTGAAATCCTAAGAAGTACCGCACTGCCAAGCGGTGCGGTACTTCTGCACTTGATTATAGCACAGCGATTTGTGAATGTAAATGTATAGGAATGACGAAATAAAGACGCTTTTGTTTTGAAAAAACTTTACACAATGCACAGTATTGATTTTGTCCTATTTTATTACAGCATAATTTTATAACCAAATAATAAGTATTTCACATTATCCGATTATTATTGACTGTTTTAAGAATACAACCGTTTTGATGAAAATTTGCAAATTGTCAATATTTTGTTATTCTAAGGTTTCAGCAAAAACAAAACAGAGCCGTAAAAACGACTCTGCCTTGTAACATTAGAGAAAATATTTATGAAAACAAACTGTCTTATTAATCAATCTTTTTTAACATTGAAAGCGTCCATACCGGGATAAACTGCGCTGTCACCGAGGAGTTCTTCAATTCTGAGAAGCTGATTGTACTTCGCAACACGCTCTGAACGGCTCGGAGCACCTGTCTTAATCTGGCAAGTGTTAAGAGCAACTGCGAGGTCGGCAATTGTTGTATCTGCCGTTTCACCGCTACGATGTGAAGAAATTGCTGTGTAACCGGCTTTGTGAGCCATTTTGATAGCCTCAAGAGTTTCCGAAACCGAACCAATCTGGTTAAGCTTGATAAGAATTGAGTTACCGCAGCCAAGCTTGATACCCTTTGCAAGTCTTTCTGTGTTTGTAACAAAGAGGTCATCGCCGACAAGCTGAACCTTGTCACCGAGTTCCTTTGTAAGCTGCTGCCAGCCTTCCCAGTCCTCCTCGTCAAGAGCGTCTTCGATTGAGATAATTGGGTACTTTTCAACAAGATTTTTCCAATGCTCAATAAGTTCTGCCGATGTGAACTTTGTGCCGGCCTTCGGAAGAACATATTCGCCCTTCTTCTCGCCCTTCCATTCCGATGATGCGGCGTCCATAGCGATCATAAAGTCCTTGCCCGGCTCATAGCCGGCATTCTTAACAGCCTCAAGAATATACTGAATAGCCTCCTCATCACTTGCAAGGTTCGGAGCAAAACCGCCTTCGTCACCTACTGATGTTGCAAGTCCCTTTGATTTGAGGAGGGAAGCAAGTGCGTGAAAAACTTCTGCACACCAGCGCAGACATTCCTTGAATGATGGTGCGCCTACAGGCATAATCATAAATTCCTGAACATCAACTGTGTTTGCGGCATGAGCACCGCCGTTGAGGATGTTCATCATAGGAACAGGGAGTCTGTTGCCCGAGATACCGCCGAGGAATCTGTAAAGCGGAATATCGAGTGCTGTTGCGGCTGCTCTTGCTGTTGCAATTGAAACGGCAAGAATTGCGTTAGCGCCAAGCTTTGACTTGTCCTTTGTGCCGTCAGCCTCAATCATAGCCTTGTCAACTGCATAAATGTCTGACGCATCCATACCTGCAACTGTATCATTAATTACTGTGTTAATATTTTCAACTGCTTTTGAAACACCCTTGCCGAGATATCTTGACTTGTCGCCGTCACGGAGTTCAAGTGCCTCAAATTCGCCTGTTGACGCACCGCTTGGGGCAGTACCCCTTGCAACAGTACCGTCAACGAGTGTTACCTCTGCCTCAACTGTCGGATTGCCACGGGAGTCAAGAATTTCTCTGCCGACTACTTTTTCAATTTCTAAATAAGTCATTATAATTCTCCTAACTTTTTTCTTGCAGACAACCCTCTCGGGAGGTAAGCACATCCTCCCGAGTAAAGGCTTTCGGTACCCGCAAGGGAAGTCCACATGATTTATTCAAAAGAGTTAGCCTCTGCTAACTGAGTATTATTATATACCACTCAACAAAGAAAATCAAGAGAAATTTTTATTTTTTTCTGCAATATTCGTCAGAGATATTTTAAAGCTATTTAAAAATATTTTTAAATAGTTCTTGACTTTTCGGTAAATCAGGCTATAATAAAGCTACAAGCTATTTAAAATATTTTTTAAATAGATGTAATAGCACTTTGTGAGGAGGTATCTGCTTGTCACTGAACGGTACACTTAAAGCACTTTCAGATCCGATAAGAAGAAATATTCTGACAATGCTAAAAGGCAAGAAAATGATTGCAGGCGACATTGCCGAAGAACTTGGAATTTCACCTGCATCGCTTTCATATCACCTCAATCTGTTGAAGAAAAACGACCTGGTGATTGAATCAAAAGAAAAAAATTATGTTTATTATGAGCTTAACACAACCCTGTTTGACGAACTCATAATGTGGCTTAAACAATTTTAGGAGTTGATTTTATGAAAAAGCTGAATAAAATTATGCTTGCACTTTCCATATTGCCCACTTTGCTTACTTCCGTATTTTTATTCTTTATGAATGACACCGTTCCCATGCACTACAACGCAAGCGGTGCTGTTGACCGTTACGGTTCAAAATACGAAAACTTCATTCTCCCTGCAATCATTCTGTTTATGTACGCATTTTACATGGTGTATACCAAGATATATACTAAATACAGCACAAACAGCGTTGAAAAGATAAATAACAATGTAAAAATCACTGCGATACTTGTGACATCAATCATTGCAGCTTTCAATATTTTTCAATTGATGTTTCTCATTCTGGCAATATTAAAGCCCGACAGCACAACTTTTACAGATAATGTGCCGTTCATTATAAATACGGTTATGGGTTTAATGTTGATTATTGCAGGCAACTTTCTTCCGAAAACAAAACGAAATTCGTTTATCGGAGTAAAAACATCATGGACTCAAAGCAGTGACTTGGCGTGGTATGAATCAAACCGAGCCGGCGGAATTGCCTTTGTAGTTACCGGAGTTTTGACAATCATTGAAAGCTCATTCATAAAGGGAATCACTTCAACAATTATTATGGTTGCAATTCTTCTGATAAGCATTGCCGTTGCCTACATCTATGCATATGTAAAAGTGAAAAAATCCGCTTAATCAAGCACAAAACCGCTGTCGGGATTAAACCTGACAGCGGTTGTTTTTTGAAATATTTACTTATAAATATTCACTAAAATTACTGCTCTGCTTTTTCGGGGAGCGACAAAGCTTTGCCTTTATCATTTTTCTTTGTGAGCGGAGTCATACTCTTTGCACAAATCATCATAGTTGACGCATTATGCAAAAATGCCGAAACCGACGGCTGAATAACGCCCATAAAGCCTGAAAGCAAAAGTGCCGAATTGAAAGCAATTATGAAACGATAGTTTTTGTTGATTCGTTTCATAAGGTCTTTGCTCAACTTGCGAACACGCACAAGCGCACGCAAATCAGAACCTTTTATGGTAATATCCGCAGTTTCACGGGCAATGTCGGACGCATCGTTCATTGCAACCGAAACATTTGCGGCGGCAAGTGCCGGAGTATCGTTGATACCGTCACCGACCATAATTACCTTCTGACCGTTCTGCTTCATTTCTTCAACATATCTGTGCTTGTCCTCGGGGAGAACCTGACACTTATAGTCGGTAATTCCGAGCATTGCTGCAGTCGCCTTTGCGGCTCTGTAGCTGTCGCCCGTGAGCATAACAACATTCTTTATGCCCTGTTTTTTGAGCATATCAATTGCCTGTTTTGCTTCTTTTCGAGGCGGATCGCTGATGCACAATGCACCCGCAAGTTCACCGCCGATAGCAAGGTAAAGCACGGAACATGAGCCGGACTTTTCGTCAATAATATTCTGCTGTTCCTTTGTAACGGTAACATTTTCGTCCTCAACAACAAAATGCTTACTGCCGATTATTGCACGATGACCGTGAAGTGTTGTTGCAATACCGTGGGCAACAACATACTCAACCTCGGTATGCTCCTCGGAGTGAGAAATTCCTCGTTTTTCAGCACCGATTACAACGGCATTTGCTACGCTGTGCGGAAAATGCTCCTCAAGACAGGCTGAGATTCTGAGAACCTCGTCCTCGGTATAATCGCCGAATGCAACAACCTTTTCAAGAACAGGCTCTGCGTTTGTGAGAGTACCTGTCTTATCAAACACGATTGTGTCAGCGTTTGCAAAAGCCTCAAGATACTTTCCGCCCTTGATTGTAATATCGTTGTCAGCCGCCTCTTTGACAGCCGAAATTACTGCAATCGGGGTTGACAGCTTGATTGCACAGGAGTAGTCAACCATAAGAAGTGAAACTGCCCTTGTGATGTTTTTTGTGAAAATAAGAGTTGCGAAAAATCCGATAAAGCTGAACGGCACAATTCTGTCGGCAAGAGCTTCGGCACGGCTCTGAACACCTGCCTTGAGTTCCTCGGAATTGCCGATAAGCTCAATAATCTTGCTGATTTTAGTATTTGACGCAAGCTGACGGACTGTTACAACAATACTGCCCTCTTCGATTACCGTACCTGCATAAACGGAAATTCCCTCACGCTTTAATACAGGCAACGGCTCGCCTGTCATTGACGACTCGTTTACGGTTGCCTCACCGTCTGCAACAACACCGTCAACAGGAATAACCTTGCCTGTCTGAACACGGATTTTGTCATCAACACGGAGATCCTCAATCGGAATGAGAACATCGCCGTCATCGGTAACAAGCCATACCCTGTCGGTCTTGATTGCAAGGCTGTCTGTGAGAACCGCCTTTGTCCTTGCGTGAGTATATTCTTCAAGCAAGCCCGATATTCTGAGCATAAACATAACCGTTGCGGCTGTTTTGAACTTGCGTTGACACAAGCATGCCACAACAGATGCACCGTCAAGCACATCTACGGTAAGTTTACCGTTCCAAAGAGTTTTGAGGGCCTTTTTAATATATTTTGCACTTCTGTAAAGAGTGATTGCCGTTCTTATCGGAGCAGGAAGAAACATCTTTGAAAGATAGTGCTTTGCAACAAGAGTGAAAAGATTGTCATGAAAATCGCTGTCAATCTTCTGAATTCCAAATTCTGCACTCGGTTCATTCTTTTTAAGAGCTTTTACATTAATTGCTCTTACAAGGTCGATAATTTTACTTCTGCTGCCCTTTGTGTAATTGACAAGAATACCGCCGTTTGCAGAACTTACCTGTGCCGAATTCACATAAGGAGATGCGGTCACAAGATTATAGATTGCCCCCTCATACTCCTTATCAAATGCATATGCGCCGCAGCGAAAACGAATTCTCTGCGGCTTGTCATAGACAATTTTAAAATTCATTATTCTGTCACTTCTTCAGCGGCAGCATCTTCGTGAATACCTGCCTCTGTTTTAGCATCATAGCAGATATCCGAAGCTTCATCCTTCATATTCTGGAAAGCTGCCTTTGCATCTTTCTGAAGCTTCATACCCTTTGCAAGACCTGTAACTGCAAGACTGCGGGTTTTATCTGCTTTAAGTATCTTTTTGCCTACGATTACTGCTGCTGCGCCTGCAACTGCACACCATAATTTTTCATTCTTGAATACTTTCAACATATAAAGTCCTCCTTTAACGCTCATATGCACAAATGTACATATATTTAAGTTGTTTTACACAACAACTTTACCATTAATTATATAATATATGACAAATTTGTCAAGAATTTGCAGAGTGAAATTTTTCCGATTTTATAAAAAAATTTATCCGAGAGCAACATCAAGAACCATCATCAGCGTAAATCCTATTGCAACACCGATTGTTCCGATGTTGGAATGTTTGCCGTTTTGTGATTCCGGAATAAGCTCTTCGGTTACAACATATATCATTGCTCCTGCGGCAAATGAGAGAAGATACGGCAACAACGGGACTGCTATTCCTGCAAAAATCACCGTAAGTACAGCACCGATAGGCTCTACAACTCCCGACATAATCCCGAGAAAGCATGACTTTTTGCGTGACGCTCCGCCTGCATGGAGCGGAAGTGAAATTATCGCCCCCTCGGGAAAATTCTGTATTGCAATACCTACCGCAAGAGCCAATGCGCCTGCAACGGTTATTCCCGTATTATCGGAAATTGCTCCGACAAATGTTACACCTACCGCCATTCCCTCCGGGATATTGTGCAAGGTAACGGCAAGAACGAGCATAGTGTTCTTTGAAAGGCTTGAATGAACGCCCTCGGGATTGTCGCTGTCAAGGTGCATATGCGGTATAACGCTGTCGAGCAAAAGCAAAAATCCAATTCCGAGCAAAAATCCGACTGTCGCTGGAATCCACGCAACTATGTTCTGACTTTCTGCCATTTCAATCGACGGAATCAACAACGACCATATTGATGCCGCAATCATTACTCCCGATGCAAATCCGAGCAGAAATTTTTGCAGCTTTTGATTGAGCTCACCTTTTGAAAAAAGTACAACGGCTGAGCCGAGCGATGTTCCGAGAAACGGTATTAAAATTATAATCAGTCCGTTTAAAAGCATATTGACCTCCTTGTAGTTAGTCTTTGCTAACTACATTGTAGCACAACAAATTTTAAAATACAATAGCGGAACAGAAAATCTCTGCTCCGCTGCATAATATGATATGTTAATCTGTAATAATTTTTATTGAACTGCCCGACTTTGTGCCGACAACTTCGATTTTGTTGCCTATGCTGTTTTTCAGCTCGCTTATGTGGGAAATGATACCCACAAGGCGGTTGCCGTTGCCTGTAAGGTCATTCAGCGTTTCAATTGCAGATGCAAGGCTGTCGTTGTCAAGTGAACCGAATCCCTCGTCAATAAAGATTGAATCAAGTCTGATTCCGCCGTTTCTCTGCTGAATAATGTCGGAAAGTCCGAGTGCAAGCGCAAGTGACGCCTGAAAAGATTCTCCGCCCGAAAGAGATGAAATATCCCTTTCCTTGTTGTTAAAATTATCACGAACGCTGATTTCAAGTCCTGCGCTGATTCGCTTGTCACGGCTTTCGCCACGGACAATTTCATAGCGACCGCCAGTCATTTTTGAAAAACGCAGATTAGCATAGTACAAAACCTGTTCAAAATACGAACCCATAATGTAGCGTTCAAAGGTGATTTTGCTGTTATCGGAAACAATTTCACCGTTGGCGGTTTTCTTGAGATTTTCGTAAACATCTGCTATTCTGAGCTTTTCCTCAAAGTCATTTTTAAGCTTTTCAACGCTGTTGTAAATGTTTTGATTATTGTGCAGACTTCTGTCGCCTGCGGTATAAAGATTGTCCCATTTTTCCTTTTCAGAAGTATAGCTATCAATCAGTTCATTGATTTTAAGGACATCTTCCCTTTGCTTTCCTTCAACTGATTTTTCACAGGCTTCAACCGTTGCCCGAGATTTTTTCAGAGAATCGGTAAAGGTTTCTGCCTCTCGTTTTAATTCTTTTATGGAATCTTCGGTCAACAAATTAAAATCGGGACATTCCAAGATATTATTCTCTGAAAGAACAATATCAAGCTCAGATTTTTTGTTTTCAAGTTCAGATTCAAAACTTTTCAGCTGTTTTGCAGTTTCGTTTTCAACAGAAACCTTGCTGTCAAAATCTGACTTTGCCTTTGAAAGCTCGCTTTGCGCAAGGTCGATTTCAGACTTAATCTGCTCTGCCTTGTCGGCACAAGCCTTTGCCACATTCAAAAGTTCTTCAACCGATGAGTATTTTATCTCCGCTTTAAGGCTCTCGGTTTCTTCTTTTGCAGAATTATATTTACTTTTTGCGTCAGCATTTTTGCGGATTAATTCTGTATGAACAAGGTCAAGCTTTTTAAGCTTTTCATCAAGCCTTGAGATTTCAACCTTGCAGACCTCATGCTGTTCAATGACTTTTTGAAGGTCAGAAGCTTCGTTTTCAAGGGCTTTTAATTGCTTCTTTTGTTCCGACAAAAGCTGTGAAATCATTTCGGCTGAAAGTGTTTCGACATCAACCTCAAGTGCATTCGCAAATTCCGTAACATTTGTTTTGGCGGATTCTGATTCCGTTTCAAGCCTTGTGACCTCATTTGACTTTTTATGAACGGCGCTTTCAGCAACTTCACACCTTCCCTTCAAAGCATCGAGCGTATCCTTGTCTGGGGCATTTTCGCTGTGTTTTGCCGGATTCGGATGATGCAATGAACCGCAGACGGGACACGGTTTTTCATCTTCGAGTGTGTCGGCAAGCACACCTGCCATATTCATTATGTAGATATTGTGCTGTTCGTTGTACTCGTTGTTGAGTGCCGTTGCCGACTTTGCAAGGTCGGCACATTCTGCTTTTGCATTAGTCAACCTTGCATTGATTTTTTCGAGATTTTGATATTCCGCAGAAAGCCTTTCAGCCTTGCCTGATTTATCCTTCAAGGCGGTTATTTTGCTCTTGGCGTCAAAGATTTTCTGCTCTGTGTCGCTGTTTTCTGAGATAAATTTTTCCGCTTTTGTCTTTAGATTTTCCGTATCCGAATAAGATTTTCTGTTGTCTGAAATTTCCTTTTCGGAATTTTGCAAAACTGATTCATATACATTCAAATTTGCCGTAAGATTAAAATATTTTCTGTAAGTATCTTCCTTTGCACGGAGTTTTCCCGATTCCTCGTTTAGCGTTGCGATTTTGCCCTCAAGCGACTTTTTCTCGGCAAAAACATTCTGTTTTAATTTCAAATTTTTTTCGGCGGATTTTCTGTTTATTTCCGCATTTTTACAGTTTTTGAGTGCCGAATCATATCTTTTCCGTGACTCGGCAAAGCTGTCATATTTTGGCTTTACGGAGTGCAGTATTTTTTCGTCATTCTCAGCTTTTTTGAGCATTTCATCGTAATGCGGTTTGCTCTGCAAAAGCTGTTCAAGGCGGAGCTTTTCGGTATCAAGATTATCGAATTTATTATTAATTTCAACTGCAAGAGCCTTTTTCTTTTCTTCCTCAAGAATTGTCTTTTCAAGCTCTTTTCGCTTTTTTTCAATTTCTGCATTGTCCTTTTTCTGCATCTCGGAAAGTACCGATAGGTGCAAAAGAAATTGCTCAATATCAATTACCGTAAGGTCTGTTCTGTCGGTATAGAGGTTGATTTTTTCGCTGATTTCGGCAAAGCTGTCATCATCGGGAATTTCAACGGCAACGGTTTTTGACTTGATAAGTTCGCAGACTTTTTTCTTTTCTTCAAGCTTTTCGGCTGACTCTGTTTTCAGCCTGTCCTGAAATTCTTTGTAGATGTCCGTGTGAAAAATTTTGCGAAAAATCTCGCTTCGCTTTTCACTTCCCGACTCAATGAACTTTTTGAATTCGCCCTGTGCAAGCATTGCAATCTGGCGGTACTCATCACATTTCAAGCCGATAATTTCGCTGATTTTATTATTGACCTCGCCCGTTTTTGTGAGCGGAGTTGTAATGTCATCACCCGTAAGTTCTGCTGACGCACCCTCAATTTTACTGCCTGTTCCACGCTTTTTTGCGACCTCATTCGAGGTGGTTCTGATGATGTGGTACTTCTTTCCCCTGTGTTCAAAGTCAAGCTCAACATAGGTGCGTGTGAGCGGTTTTGCAAAGTTACTGCGGAGCATTTCGCCGTTTCGTGAAGAACCGCTTGTTTCACCGAAAAGTGCAAAGCAGATTGCATCGAAAATTGTTGTCTTTCCTGCGCCCGTTGTGCCTGTTATGAGGAAAAGCCCTTTGCCGTCAAATGCCGAAAAATCGACCGTTTCAACATCGGCATACGGACCGAAAGCGCTCATTTTCAGTTTAATCGGTTTCATCGTTTACACCTCCGATTTCTTTGAAAATTCTCTCAATAATTTTTACGGATTCGGGTTCAATCTCTTTTCCGTTCTGCATTTTATAGAAATCCGAAAATAGTTCAATATTGCTCTTGCCCTCTGTTTTACCGTACATTTCGGGAGTCATTTCAATGCTCTTTTTTCTGTTGACATATTCAAGTCCCATAATGTTGGGATAGATATTTTCAAGCGTTGAAAATGCATTGGTAACGGGATTTTCGTCCGTAAGCTCGGCAAAAACATAGTCATCGGTTTTATCGTCATATGTGTTGGATATCGGATTTTCTGCGAGTTCACGCAGAGTTCCTTTTATGATTCTCATATCATGCAACGGCTGTACGGGAATTTCTTCAAGATTTAAATTTCCGTTTGAAAGCTCACCGAAAATCACACATTTTTTGTTGCTACATTCAGTTTTTGAATATTTTATCGGCGAACCGCAATAGGCAATATTTTTGTTTTTGCCCATAATCTGCTTGCCGTGAATATGACCGAGTGCAACATAATCGAACGGTTCAAAAACATACGGCTCAACATTATCAAGCGTACCGAGGCTTGACTCTGACCCCGAGGTTTCACTGCCCGTTACAAACTGGTGAGCAATCAAAATATTGGTTTCATCGGCATTGATATCGGAATGTTCAAACACAACCCTGACAGCAGTTGTATAGTCTGTAATTTTAGCCGATTCTTCGGGATATACCTTACGCACAAATGACGGACGGATAAACGGCAACGAGAAAATATTAACCTTTTCTCCATCACATTCAACAGTATTTTTTCTTGCAACACCTTCAAACACACCGTCGGTAAAAATTCCGTTGAGTTCAATCAGCTTGTTGAAATAACCGATTCTTTCGGGCGAATCGTGATTGCCGCTGATTACAAAGGTTTTCAACCCTGTTTTGCCGTGAAACCCTGCAATTTCAGTCATAAAGCGGTCGAACAGTTCGACCGCCTCGGCAGACGGCAAAGACTTGTCATAAATATCTCCTGCAATCAGCAAAGCGTCGGGATTTTTTTCTTTGATAATCTCAATAATCCGCTCAAGCATATAGCGTTGATCATCAAGCATTCTGTAGCCGTTCACATATTTTCCAATATGCAAATCCGAAATATGCAAAAACTTCATTTTAAAAATCCTTTCAGTTAATCAAAACTTTCCAAACTAATTAAACAACAGGCTATGCGTCAAAAATGTCACACAAAAAATTCGAGGATGAACACAACCGCACAACATACGCATGAAACCTTGAAAAGACCTGCGTTGAACCATGCCGCTACAAGTCCTGCCGCAAAGGCTGCTATGCCTGCAATCGGACTGTGAGTTGCGTTGATTATTGCCGGAAATGTCATTACCGAAAGCGTTACATACGGCACATAGTAGAGAAACGAACGCACAAATATGTTTGTAAACTGCTTTTTAACAAGTGTAAGCGGAAGAACACGGATTGCGAATGTTACAGCCGCCATAATGAGTATGTATATATAGGGATTATGCGACATTTTCGTTCTCCTCCTCTTCTTTGACAGGGAACAGCAATGCCGCCGCTGCCGAAATTACGATTGTAAGAATAATCGTGCGTGTACCCTCGTCAATCTGATTTATGACGGGAATATATGCAAATGCAAAACTTGCCGCAAAGCTGACAAGTACAATTCCGAGAAGTGTTTTGTTCTTTCTTGACGGCGGAACGATGATTGCAAGGAACATTCCGAAAAGTGCAACGCTTAGTGCGCTGACAATACGAAGAGGCAACAGATTGCCTGCAATTGTGCCGAGCATACTGCCGAATGCCCAACACGGGCAACCTATGAGAATTGCACCGTAGGTATAGAAAGGATTCAGCTTACCCGACCGTGAAATTGAAATTCCGAAAAATTCGTCTGTAACAAAAAATCCCAGCAACAGCCTGTGGATAATCGAGGTATTCTTTGAAATACGCTGACTTAACGCACAGCTCATAAGAAGATATCTTGCGTTGGCAACAAGGGTTGCAAGCGCAATTACAAAATATGACGAATCAGCCGCAATTACGGTAAAGCCCGAATATTCGCCTGCCGATGCGTTGCACAAAAGGCTTGCAAGAAAGCTTTGAAACGCATTAAGTCCCGCAGCTTTTGCGGCAATGCCGAGTGAAAACGAAACGGCAAGGTAGCCGAGGCCAATCGGAATACCGTCACGCATTCCCTCAAGAATAACCTTTCGGTTAGATTTTATTAAATTTTTCCCACCCATTTTTAACTCCATACTTTAAATTCATTTTTTACAAAATATTGCAGATATATTTTGCAAGCGTACCCTTTATTATAATATTTAACTCGGCAAAAGTAAATAATATATTACACAAATTTACAACCGCTTTTCAAAAAGGTAAAGTGCAACAAAACTTACCTCTTTTCTTTGTGAGTAATGCCAAATTTAGAAACTAATTTTAGGCTATTATTGATTTTGGCTTTTTCAGGTTTTATAATATTGATAACAAAAATATCGGAGTAAAAAATGAGAAACATAAACAGGCACAAATCATCTGACAAACAAAGCATAATGACAAAGAGCAGTTTTGCTCTTACCATTCTGTTGATTGTGGGAATTACAGTCACGGTCGGCACAATGGTACTTACTGTGTTTTTTAATCTTAGCTTGCCGATTAAAATTGCCGTGTCTGCCATACTCATTCCCGACAGTATTATTTCGATGATTTTTACAATTTCAACAGCGGTAAAAGAACGCAAAAGTACGGGCGATTTTTACTTTGGCAGTCGACTTGAAATATTAGGCTTTTGCCTTGTTATGATTGCGTGGTCTGTAATCATTTTCTTGATTTGAGGTTTATTATGTTTAAAATTAATGAAACACCCGAGTGTATCAAAATGATTAAAGAACGCAGAAACAAAGAGCTTAAATTAAACGAGTTTATGTTAAGCGAGAAAAATAGATTTGCAGAAAAAGTGGATTATTATACGCCCTTGTTAAAAAATCTGCGTGACCTTGCCGTAAAATCTGCCGTCAGAAAAGAATATTCAAACAACGAAAACGGAATATACAGAGGATACTATTGTCCAAGTCCTGTTGACGATTTGATTATAGGCGGTTGCAGACGAGGCAAACTTCTGAAACGAATCACAAAACGCACAAATCCTGACAAGGAATATCTTTTTGACAGTGATAACAGACTTGTTGCGGTTAATTCGTTGTTAGATTGGAAAGCCGTTAGAACAGAAGTACTTATTTACGAAGATAACCTCGTCACAGGAATTGATATAGATAACTATGATAATTCCATTATCGAATTATCAGAATGTATTTATGATTCAGATAACAAAATAAAATCATTCCTGACTGCGTCGGTTTCAAGTAATAAGGCAACAAGAACAAAAATAGATGAAATTGAACTTGAAAAATACAGCTATGATGAATCAGGTCTTAACGAAGCCGAAATTATAAGTTACTATGAATCTGACAAAGTAATTGAAAACATAATTAAAAAGTCGTTTGAAAACAATCTGACACTTGAAGCAAAGTTAGGCTTGCCTGATTGTGATACAAGCTACGAGCATTATATTTTCCACCACGATAATGACGGATTTATTGACAGGTATAAACTAATAAATCCTTGCGGTAATGAAGAATACAAAGCATTAAGAAAAGTAAAAATTTAAACTTGTTGACATATGCTCAAAATAACCATACACCGTGCAAAACAAAAATCAGTTTTGCACGGTGTTGTTTTTTCAAAAAATGCGGTGCAAACGCAATTAATTAAAATATTTTCACAATTTAGCAATATTTTTTTAAATTCTATAGATTTCTTCTTCAAAATGTTGTATAATTTTTGTGATTAAGTACCTGTATAAAACTGTACATTATGTTGAAACAGGTGTTTTGAAAGTGAGTGAGAATTATGCCAATCGTTTGCGTTGATGCCGTTAAGGAAAATCTGCCGAATGTTATAGAATTTGTGACAAAAATGCTTGGTGAAAATGCAGACGGTAAGCTTGTTTTTGAGCTTGAACTGATTTGCGAGGAAGTGTTTGTAAACATCTGCAACTATGCTTACGATCAAAATATCGGCAAGGCTGAAATTGAAGTTAGCAAACTTTCAGACTGCATTGTTGTAAAATTCATTGACAGCGGAAAAAAATTTAATCCGCTTGAAATTGCAGAGCCGAACATTCACGCTCCGCTTGAGGAACGAAGCATCGGCGGTCTGGGAATTTTCATGACAAAGAAACTTTCCGACGCTCTTTCCTATGAAAGATCTAACGGCAAAAACATTTTTACAATTACAAAGAATTTCTAATTTAAAGAATCAATTATTCATCACTCAAAATTCAAAACCGAATAATACAATGTTTCCAAAATCAGGTTATAATAATCCGATTGTCAGTATTTTGTCACGGTATTGACACTATAATGGAAATGTTGAACGATTGAAATTAAGAATAAAATTTATTGGAGGAACTAACTATGGAAATCAATAAGGCAATCAGCAATCAGAATGTTATTATCACACTCAAGGGCCGTCTTGACACAATGACAGCACCGCAGCTTGATGACGAGGCAAAGAGCATCGATTTTGACGAGGTTGAAACCGTAACTCTCAACCTTAAAGACCTTGAGTACATTTCAAGCTCGGGACTGAGGGTTATTCTTGCACTTTATAAAAACCTAAAAAGCAAGGGCGGAAATCTTAAAATTGTCAATGTAAGCAACACAATTATGGAGTTGTTCTCAATGACAGGGATGGCTGACTACCTTGACATTGAGCAGGGATAAGGAGTTAAAATGAGCAGTACCGTACTTGGCAGAAATGCCGTTACCGTCAACAAAAAATACACGGAATATTTTCTTCCTACAGTTTTGACGGCTATGGCAACAAACATTGCGATGATTGTGGACTCAATTATTGCAGGCAATCTTCTGGGGCAAAACTCACTTGCGGCAATCAACCTTATGTCCCCTATTTCGCAGTTATATTTTTCGATTACTATTCTTTTCGGACTCGGTGCGTCCTCGATAATTTCATTTGCAAAGGGCAGGCGTGACGAAAAGCAGGCTAACCGTGTTTTCACTTCAACATTTATCGTACTTATCGCACTCAGCGTAATTTTTATTGCAATTCAGCTGCCGCTTGCCGACTCGATAAGCTCGTTGCTTACAAAGGACGCAGAGCTTAAATCTCTGTTGTATCAATACTATGTTCCGTTCATAATCGGCACACCGATTTACCTTTTGCTCATGTGTTCAATCCACTTTGTAAGAGCAGACGCAAGACCTGCGTTTGCATCAAACATTGTAATTGTGGCAAATGCCGTAAATCTCGGACTTGACTTCCTGTTTATGGGTGCTTTCAAAATGGGCATTGCAGGCTCATCAATTGCGACCGTAACAGGCTATGCGGTAGGGTTTGTGATGATGTCAACACACTTCATCATGAAGAAAAGCACATTGCACTTTGACTTTTCAATTCTCAGAAATCCCGTTCAGTTCTTTAAGTTTCTCGGAAAAATGGTTACAATCGGACTTTCGGGAGCATTAGGTACAATGCTGATAACAGTTAAAATGCTGTTTTTAAACACAATTATTCAGAGCATAGGCGGAAGTGCGGGTATGGTTTCATATTCGGTATGCTCATCAAGCCAAATTTTTATGTCAATGTTCATCACGGGTGCAAGTCAGACAATGATTCCGATTATCGGAGTTTGTCTTGGTGAAAAGGACTATGACGGTGTGCGCTATGCATTCCGCAGAGCCGCAAGGGTGCTTGCTGTTTCAAGCGTTGTAATTATGCTTTTCATCTGTATTGATCCTGAACCGATAATTAAATTTTTCGGAATTACTTCACCCACAGACATTGCAAACACAGTTCCGGCAATGAGAATCAACGCATTGTCATTCCCCGGACTTTCATTCTCGTTTTTGTTGCTTTACTACTATATGGCAACGCAGAAAAGAGCTATTTCTACTGCAATTTCAATCATCAACGGAATCGTCATACTCATTCCATCAGCTTTAATTCTCGGCAAATTTTTCGGCATCATGGGCGTATGGTATTCACTCGTGGTTGCACAGGTGGGAACACTTGTAGTTGTGTATTTTATTGACCTTGCCGAAAAGAGAAAATCGGGCGGAAAGTATAAAAACTTTTACCTTCTTGAAGAAACCGAGGACAACGAGCTTCTTGCCCTTTCGTTCAAAGGAACAAAAGAAAATGCCGCAGGCGTTTCGCTCTACCTCTCCTCTTTCCTTTCAAAAAACGGAATTGAAGAAAGCCGTGCAAACAGGATTGCAGTTGCCGTTGAAGAAATGGCGGCAAACTGCGCTGAAAGAATGGAAGGCAAAAAGAAGTTTGCAGACATCGACATCAGAATTTTTGCCGATAAAAAAGAAACCATTATTTCTGTTCGTGACAACGGTGACGAATTTGATCCGCTCAATGACGACAAGGAATTTGAGATGAGTCCTCTCACAGTTGTGAAGGCGATTTCGGATAAGGTTGAATATTCAAGGGCGCTTGGTTTCAACCGCACAATAATTAAACTTTAACAAACGGAGTTGAATATTATGAGTAATTTAATCAACTTGCTTGATACATACAAAGGTGAAAAGCGAGAGCTTTATCCGCTTACACCGAGCCAGATGGGTGTTTATCTCTCATGTATGCAAAATCCAAGAGGCACAATGTACAACATTCCCTGCACCTATGTTTTTGACAAGGGCAGTCTTGATACCGACAGACTGATAAATGCCGTAAGAAAAGCTGTTGACAATCACCCTGTTATGAAAATTTTCATTGACAATTCAACGGGAAGTCCGATGATGAAACTTCGTGACAGCGTTGATTTTGACATTCCTGTTGTACAGGTTGATAACCTTGAACAGGCAGGCAAAGATTTTGTTAAGCCGTTTGACCTTGAAAAAGACATTCTGTTCAGATTTGCGGTTTTTGAATGCGGTGACAAATCTATGTTTGCAATGGACTTTCACCATATAATCTCTGACGGCACATCTGTTTCGGTTATCTGCAATGACATTGCACTTGCATATGACGGAAAAGAGCTTGAACCCGAAAAGTTTTCTCAGCTTGATCTTTCTGTTTTTGAGGAAAAGCTTGAAGAAACCGAAGAATATCAAAAATCAAAGAACTACTATGACAGCATTTTTTCGGCTGTTGAGTCAAAGTCGGAAATAACGGAAGATTTTGCAGAGAATTCAGAGGTTGAGGATAAACCGAACGGTTTCTTTGAATTATCCACGAACGGCAAATTCTCCGTTGAGGAAGTTCGCAATTTTGCCTTAGCAAACCAAATTACACCGTACACTGTTTTCATCGGTGCATATGAATACGCAGTTGCAAAGTTTACGAATCAGAGTGAAACAACGGTTTGCACAGTTACCCACGGAAGATTTGACAAACAGCTTAAAAACACAGTCGGCATGATGGTTCGCACACTTCCGATTCATGCAAACATTGATGAAGAAGATACAGTTTCGGACTACCTCAAAAAAATACGCAGGAGCATAAAGGAAACAGTTGCAAACGATTGGTTTCCGTTTATGAAACTTGCGTCTGACTATGACCTCTCTGCCGACATTATGCTTGCCTATCAGGCTGACATATTCAACACATTTAAAATAGGCGGTCAGGCTCTAAAATTAAAACTTGTTCCGTTAAAAAGTGCCATTTCAAAATTGAATGTTATGGTGTTTGAATCAGAAACAGATTTTGAATTGCGTTTTGAATACAGAAACGATTTATTCAAAGAGGAAACTATTCGTTCGTTTGCCGACAGCTTTTTAAAGATTGTTGAGCAGTTTCTTAAAAAATCCAAGCTCTGCGAAGTTGAGCTTGTAAACGAAAATCAGCTTGCAGAGCTTGATAACTTCAACAAAACGGAATTTCCGTTTGACGACAGCAAAACCGTTGTTGATTTGTTTGAGGAGCAATGCAAAAAAACTCCCGACAAAACAGCGGTTGTATATAAAGAAAAGAAGTTCACCTACGCTGAAATTGATGAGATTACAAACCGAATTGCAGGTTATGTTCACTCAAAGGGTATCGGTAAAGAAGAGGTTGTTTCAATTCTGATTCCGAGATGCGAATATATGCCGATTGCGTCAATCGGTGTGCTGAAATCGGGTGCGGCATATCAACCGCTTGATCCGTCATATCCGCCCGAAAGACTTCAGTTTATGATTAAGGACGCAAACGCAAAGCTTCTTATTGCGGACGAAAATCTGCTTGAGCTTTTGCCCGATTACAGCGGTGATATTCTTCTTACAAAGGATATTCCGAATCTTCCGAAATCAGACGCAGTTTTTGCAAAACCCTCACCCGATGATTTGTTTATACTTATCTATACATCGGGTTCAACAGGCACTCCAAAGGGTGCTATGCTTGAACACAAAAATGTTCGGTCATTCTGCGATTTTCATATCAGGAACTCTGACATTGACGAACACAGCGTTGTTTCGGCATATGCAAGCTACGGTTTTGACGCCTGCCTCAGTGAAATGTATCCTGCGCTTATCGGCGGTGCCGAGCTTCACATTATTGAGGAGGACATCAGACTTGACCTTGTAAGGCTGAACAGATATTTTGAAGATAACGGAATCACCCACGCATTTATGACAACACAGGTTGCAAGACAGTTTGCAACCGAAATTGACAACCACTCGCTCAAATATCTTCTTACGGGCGGTGAACGGCTTGTTCCCCTTGAACCGCCAAAGAATTTTGAACTCATAAACGGTTACGGTCCGACAGAATGTACGGTTTACATCACAACACAGCCCGTTGACAAGCTCTACCACAGAATTCCTGTCGGCAAGGCTCTTGACAATATCAAGCTTTATGTAACAGACAAATACGGCAGACGGCTTCCGACAGGGGCTTTGGGGGAGCTATGCGCATCAGGTCAGCAGGTTTCAAGAGGTTATCTTAACCGTCCCGAACAGACTGCAAAAGCATACGAAAAGAACCCGTATTGCAATGAAAACGGTTACGAAAGGCTTTATCACACAGGCGACATTGTTCGCCTTACAGATGAGGGCAAGGTTGATTTTATCGGACGAAATGACGGTCAGGTTAAAATCAGAGGATTCCGCATTGAGCTTTCCGAGGTTGACAAGATTATCCGCAAATATGACGGCATTACAAACACAGCTGTAATCGCAAGAAAGCTTGATGGCGGCGGACAATGCATTAACGCATACATTGTTGCCGACAGAAAAATTGACATTCAAAAGCTCAACGAATTTATTCTTGAACACAAGCCGCCGTATATGGTACCCGCCGCTACGATGCAGATTGACAAAATTCCGCTCAATGTAAACGGCAAGGTTGACAAGCGCAAGCTTCCAGAAATCAAGGCAGAATCTTCAAAAAAGAAAAATTCCGCTCCGAGGGAACTAACATTCCTTGAAAAGAAAATTTCCGCAATTATCGAAAAGATTATCGGACACAGCGATTTTGATATTTCCGAAAATCTCATCAACGCAGGTATGACCTCGCTTTCGGTTATCAAGCTTGCAGTTGAACTCAACAAGGCATTCGGCTTTGAGGCACAGGTTAAAAAGATGATGAAGGGCTGTTCGGTTCTTTCGATTGAGGACGAACTCCAGGAGTTTATGTTCAGCGGTACGACAAATCCGCAAACTGTCAAAAAAGAAGAAAAGAAAGAACATAAGGCTCTCTATCCCCTTTCAAAAACTCAGCTCGGCGTGTATATTGACTGTATGAAAAATCCGTACAGCACACTTTACAATATTCCGTCAATTCTCACATTTTCAAAATCAGTCGATGCACAAAAGCTTGCCGACTGCGTTGTAAAGGTAATCAAGGCTCACCCATATATTATGACTCACCTTTCACTTGAAAACGATGATATTGAGCAGGCATATGTTGACTCTGCAAAACCGAATGTTCCCGTTGAAAAGCTTACGGAAGAACAGCTTGAAAACTACAAAAAGGATTTTGTAAAACCGCACAATCTTATGAAAGCACCGCTGTTCAGAATCTCGGTTGCAGAAACCGAAAAGGCGGTATATCTGCTTTCGGATTTCCACCACCTTATTTTTGACGGTGCGTCCGTTGCACTTTTCTTTGAACAGCTTAAAACGCTGTACGAGGGAGGTAATATTGAGCCTGAAAGCTACACCTACTTTGATTATGCAGAGAATGAAATTAAGGCTGAAAACAGCGATGAATTTAAAAATGCCGAAAAATTCTTCGACAATATGATGAAAAATTTTGACTCTGCAAGCGAAATCACGGCTGACCTCAGAGGTCACGCGGAGGACGGTGCTCTTGCATCTCAGGCAGTCCCCGTTGATATGGCAAGGGTTGAAAACTTCTGTTCACAGCACGGAATCACTCCAGCCCACCTTTTCCTTGCCGGCACATTCTACGCTGTTTCAAGATTTGTGAACAGCAGAAATGTTTACATCAGCACAATCAGCAACGGCAGAAGCGATATGCGGCTTACAAACTGCTTTGGTATGTTTGTAAAAACTCTTGCACTCGGCATTGAGATTGAGGACATCACCTCACTTGAATTTGTTGAAAAAAGCAAAGCTGTTTTCACGGATTCAATTGAAAACGAAATTTATCCCTATGCACAGCTTTGTGCAAAATACGGCTATGCGCCGAACATTATGTACGAATATCAGCTTGGTGTTGTTGATAACCTTGAAATTGACGGCAAAGCTGTTGTCCGTGATTACCTTGAAATGAATACTGCAAAGTTCAAAACAGCCGTTCACATTGAGGATTACAAGGGCAAGCCGAGCGTTGTGGTTCAGTACAATGACGCACTTTACAGCGGTGAACTTATGAGAACGCTTGCAAAATCCGTTCTCTGCGCTGTTGAACATATTATAGAAAATCCAAACGGCAAAATCAGAAAGGTTTCACTACTTGACAATGCCGCAATTGCACAGCTTGAAAGCTTTAAGTCAACCGAAATTGCTCCCGTTAAGACAAAGCTTCTTCACAAAATGTTTGAAGAACAGGCTGCAAAAACTCCCGACAGAATTGCACTTTCGGCTTGTGACGGCAAACTGACCTACAAAGAGCTTGACCGTCTTGCAAATATCACGGCAAACTCACTCATTGAAAAAGGTCTTGAAAAGGGCGGAAAGGTTCTTATTCTGCTCAAAAGAACCTCAAAATTCTTCATATCACTTTTCGGCATTCTCAAGGCAGGCGGTGCGTTTATTCCGTCATGTCCCGACTATCCGAAAGAGCGAATCGACAGTATTATTGAGGACAGCGACGCAGACTTTGTAATTACGGACGGCGAACTGCTCAATAAATATGACCGCACAGTTGATGTTTCAAAACTTCTTTCGGGCAATAATGAAGAAAATCCGAATGTTGATGTACAGCCTGACGACCTTGCGTACCTCATCTACACCTCAGGTTCAACAGGCAAGCCAAAGGGCGTTATGCTCCGCCACATCGGCATTGCAAACTACCTTGCATACAGCGACTCAAACATTCAGGTTAAAGAGGTTGTTGACAACTGTCACGCATACGGCTCTGTAACTACAATCAGCTTTGATATGTCGCTAAAGGAAACCATGCTGTCGCTCTGCAACGGTCTTACACTCGTTTTTGCAAGTAATGAACAGACGGTAAATCCGATTTCACTTGCAGAATTCTTTAAAGAAAACAATGTTGATGCGTTCAACTCTACACCGTCAAGACTTTTGCAATATATGGAGCTTGACGAATTTGCGGAAGCAATGGCAAACTGCAAGGTTATTCTCTCGGGCGGTGAAAAATATCCCGACAAGCTATTAAGGGTACTGCGTGAAAAGACGAACGCAACAATAATCAACACCTACGGTCCGACTGAAATCACGGTTTCTTCAAACGCAAAAAATCTTACGAATGCAGACGAAATTTCAATCGGCAGGCCGTTACGCAACTACACGGAATATATCGTTGACTCAGACAACAATCTCCTTCCAATCGGAGTTGTGGGTGAGCTTCTCATTCAGGGATGCGGTGTGGCACTCGGCTATAACAAGCTTCCCGAACAGACTGCAAAGGCATTCATCGAATTTAACGGTGAACGCACCTACCGTTCTGGTGACTACGCAAAATGGACAACGGACGGCGATGTTATTATTCTCGGCAGAACAGACAATCAGGTTAAGCTGAGAGGATTAAGAATTGAACTCGGTGAAATTGAAAAGTGTCTGACCGCAATTGACGGAATCAAGAGCGGAATTGCTCTCATCAGAAAGGTCGGCAAGGCTGACGCAATCTGCGTTTACTATACAGCCGACAGACAGATTGAGCCAAATGAAATTAAGTCTGAGCTTGCAAAATCTCTCACGGATTATATGGTTCCGAGCGCATATGTTCAGCTTGACAAAATGCCTCTCACACCAAACGGCAAGGTCAACACAAAAGTTCTTCCCGAACCTAAGAGCAACAAATACGAAAGCGGTCGGTTGCCGAAGAATGAACTTGAAAAAACATTCTGCAACATCTTTGCAGAAATTCTTGAACTTGACAATGTTTTTGCAGACGATAACTTCTTTGACCTCGGCGGAACATCGCTTACAGCAACAAGAATTGTAATCTCCGCATCAAAGAAAAACATTGAGGTTGCATACAGCGACATTTTTGCAAATCCTACTCCGCAGACTCTTGCAAAATTTGTGAGCAAGGATGATTCAGCTGAAGACGACCTTGAAAATCTTTCGGACTACGATTATACAAATATCAATAAAGTTCTTGAAAAGAATAATATTGACACATTCAAAAACGGTGAGCTTCAAAAACTCGGCAATGTTCTTTTGACAGGCTCTGCCGGCTTCCTCGGAGTACACATTCTCTACGAACTTCTTCACAAGTATAACGGCAAGGTTTACTGCATGATTCGTGACAAGAACAATAATCCTGCCGAAAACAGAATGAACTCAATCTACTATTACTACTTTGAAGAAAGTCTGAAAGAAAGATATCCCGACAGAGTTACCGTTATCAACGGTGATGTTACAAACCGTGAATCATTCGATAAATTTATTGACAAGGACATTAACACGGTCATCAACTGTGCCGCAAATGTTAAGCACTTTTCAAAAGGTACAGACATTGAAGATGTAAACCTTTACGGTACTCTCAATGTGCTTGACTTCTGCAAAAAGGCTAACGCAAGGCTTGTTCATGTGTCAACAATGAGCGTAGGCGGTATGTTTGTGGGCGAACAAGGTTCTGTTGACAAGCTCAAAGAAAATCAACTTTACTTTGGTCAGCATGAGGGTTCAAAGTACACCCTCTCAAAGTTCCTTGCGGAAAGGGCGATTCTTGAAGAGGTTTCAAAGGGCTTTAACGCAAAGATTATGCGTGTAGGCACACTTGCCGCAAGAAACAGCGACGGTGAATATCAGATTAATTTCACCACCAACACATTTATGGGCAGACTCAAATCTACGCTTCTTATCGGCAAATATCCGTATGAGGCAATGGAAATGCCGTTTGAGCTTTCTCCGATTGATTTTGTGGCAAAGGCAATTCTTCTGCTTGCACAGGCTCCGAAGGATTGCACCGTGTTCCACCCGTTCAACAACCATACTCTCATTATGGGCGACCTCTACACCGAGATGAACAAAATCGGACTTCACTCGGAAGGTGCAGAGTATGAGGAATATATGATTGCACTTGACAGAGCAGAGCAGGATCCCGAAAAAGCAAAGATTCTTTCAAGTATGATTGCATATCAGAACATGGCTCACGGTCAAAAGACATTTACAGTCAGCAAGAGCAACACATACACAATGCAGGTTCTTTACAGAATGGGATTTGTGTGGCCCGTTACCTCACTTGACTATATGAAACGATTCATCAACGCATTAAGAGGTCTTGGCTTCTTCGATTAATAATACAACATCAAGTCATAATAAAAGGCAAAACAGCGGACATTCCGAATTAATGGACTGTCCGCTGTTTTTATATTCTATAATAACGGCAAGCATAAAAAGCACCGCCCCTGCTCTGCAAAAAACAGGACAAGGACGGTAAAGTTAAATGCTTGTCAAATTATGCACTTACTGTAAAATTAATAAACAAGATTTCAATAATAATCTCTGTCTACATTTTAAATATTCAAAGTCGAAAATAAATATACCTTGGAGTAAAAGAGCGGTTTTTGGGAGTGAAAGGAACACTGCATACAATATTCTGAAAATAATATAATAAATTTCAGCAACGGCAATGCCATATATTGACAATAAGGTGCAAAAATATTATAATTTATTATATAACAGGAGCAAAAGTGCGGTTTTCGGGAGTGAAATTACTTTGCAAATAAAAAGCAATCAAACGATTGCCTTTTATTTTTCAGGCATCAGAGCCAACCGAAGATCCATCTGAAGATAGTATCAAACACTTTTTGCTCCCCCCTTATTCTGTTGTTAAATTCACAATAACAGATAAAAAGAGCAAAATAAATACAGTTTGGAGCAAGATATTCTGTTTTGGGAGTAAGAGGGTGAAGATGTGTTTGCGGCTTTATGTGATGATGATAAACACATAACCGAAGAGGTTAAAAAACTGCTTTTAGAATATGCAAAGGAAAATCGTATAATTATTGATATTGATGAATTTGAAAGCGGTGAAAAGCTTTTGAATTCCGAGAATAATTACGATATAATCGTGCTTGATTTTCAGCTTGGCAGTACGGACGGACTGACTGTTGCAAAGGAGCTCAGAAAACGCAATGTGCTTTCCTGCATAATTTTTCTGACATCTTATCCCCACTTTATGATTGATGCATTTGAAGTGACCACATTCAGATTTCTTTTGAAACCGATTGACAAATCAAAATTTTTCAAGGCAATTGACGATTATGTAAAAATTGTAGATGCAAATTATCCGATAACTCTTATTCAAAATAAAGAATTGAAAAAAATAAATTCGAATGAAATCTGCTTTATTGAGGCTGACGGAAAGTATTCAAATATTCATTTGTCCGATAAGATTATGCACTGCTCAAAAACACTTTCAGGGGTTACAAGGCTGTTGCCTGCATACTGTTTTGTAAGAACTCATCGTTCTTATGTGGTAAATCTTCACTATGTAAAATCGTATTCCTCCGACACGGTATATTTGAGCAACGGAGAGGCGGCTTATCTCAGTAAAAATTATCAAAAATCCTTTCGGACATCATATATGAATTTTCTTGAAAAAAATTATGTGAGGTTATAATTTATGCTATTTTACAGCTATGCGGAGTTTGTAATAGGGCTTGTGGCAATTTTCTATTTTACTTCAAAAATATTTTCCATTACCAAGTACAAACTGTATTTTGCCCTGTCATTGATTTTTATAATTTCAACGGCATCGTTTGCCTGCTTTATAAAAAGCGACCAACGGTATGTAATTCTGCCGGTTTTGCATTTTGTTGCATTGACATTTCTTCCGATTTCACTTGGATACAATAAAAAAATGATGTTGCTGTTCTCTTCGCTCTTCTTTTCGGGATTAACATTTTTTATATCCGAAATCTATCAATTGTTGTGTTCAATCTATTCAACCGAATTTGCGAGCAGCACCAGTGTGTTTTTTAATCTGATTTCAAATCTTATTGTTTTGGGAATATTCGTACTGCTGTCAAGTCCGCTGAAAATCAAGACCAAGCTTGTGGTTGAGTCAATTACCAAACCGACAATAATTATGATATTGATTTTCCTTTATCTCGGCGGAAGTTTGGCGACCTTCGGGGCATATTACATAATTCCGTCATCGGATTACAGAACAGCTGCACTTAAAATTTTGACAATGATTGTGTCGATTGTATTCTCGTTTTCAATACCTATTCTTTTGTACAATCAGATTAAAAAGAGCCAATATATGCACGAAAACGATATCTACGAAAGACAGCTTAACGCACAGATTAATTATTACAAGAGCATTACGACTTCGGGATATGAGCTGAGAAAAATCAGACATGATTATAACGATCTTTCTATCGGATTAAAATCGCTTATCAACAGTCGGAAATATGATGAGATTCTTCCTCTCCTGCAAAAATATGACAGCGAAATTATAAGCTCATTTCAGATTTTGTACAACACGGGCAATGACCTTACTGATGCGATTTTAAGCGATAAGCAGAAAAATGCAGATGAAAATATTAAAATCACATTTGAGGGTTCGCTTGCAAATGTGCCTGCCGACAACCTTGAAATCTGCGTTTTGTTTAACAATATGATTGACATTGCGTTTGAAAATGTAAAGGAATTTTGCGGAAACGGAAAACAAATTATCGCCTTAAAAGCAGAAACAAGGGCTGGATTTCTCTTTTGCTGCATAAGCTTTCCGATTGAAAATGAAATAAAAAAGGCACAGAACAATGTTCTGTACCACAGCTTTGCGTATAAAACTTTGAAAAATCTTGCCGAAAAAAACGGCGGTAAAATTGAAACAAGCCTGTCGGATGACAGACTTGCAATAACCACTGGTTGGGTAATTAACAGTATCGGTTAATTCTTTTTAGGAATAAATATTTTGGACATATCAGTCTTTTCAAGTTTGAGGAGGCTGATTTTTTTATCTATGCCGCCTGCGTAACCCGTAAGATTTCCGTTTGTTCCCACAACACGGTGACACGGCACAATTATCGAAACGGGGTTGTGTCCCACAGCACCGCCGACTGCCTGTGCAGACATTCTCGAAATGCCACGCTGTTTTGCCATAATTTTTGCGATTTCGCCGTAGGTCATAACAGAACCGTAGGGAATTGTCAAAAGAATATCCCATACCGCCTTACGAAATTTTGAGCCGTCAAGCGAAAGTTTGGGCGTAAAATCGGGTTCGTTGCCCGAAAAATATATGTCAAGCCACTTTTTTGTCTGTTCAAAAACAGGCAGGGTTTTATCCTCAGTTTCACCTTTTACGGTTGACGCAAAGTACTTTTGTCCATCAAACCACAAACCGCAAAGGCTCTCACCGTCAGATGCCATAGTTATATTGCCAATCGGAGAATTGTAATAACCGTTAAAAAACATAATCTCACCCCGCCTAATTGTACCGTTAAAAGCAGTTTTTGGCAAGAAAAAATCGACACGAAAATCGTGCCGACTTTGGTTACAGATTCATTTCTGAAAGTTCTTTTGCGGTTGCATCAACAAGTTTTTCACACTTTTTTGTGTTTTCGCTGATCATTCCGCCAACGCTGAAAAGCCCGCCTGTGATTGAATCCAATGCCGCATTTTTGGCTACATTGTCCATACCCGCCTGAGTGGACTTTTGAATTGAGAATTTCTGCGTTTCCTTGCCGAAGCCGCTCTTCATAATCCACACCTGATTCTGACTGTCGAGAGCGGGAAATGTTATTACGGTAGCCATTCCATGCTTTGTAAGTGACGGAGTTCCTGCCGTAAACTCTTTGTCTTTGATTGCATCAAAAAAGCTCTCAATCGTATAAGAATTTTGTGTCTTAATGTTTTTGGTTTTAATTCCGAATGCCATAGTAACTTCCTTTCAGATTAGTTAGCACCCCAGACATTTCCGTTTTTGTCCGTGAATTTGCCTGTAAGAACCATAATAAAGTCAACAAGCCAACCGATTCCGAATACACCGCAGGTCAAAAGCCAGATGACACCTGTTCCGATTTTGCCTGTCATAAATCGGTGAACACCGAGTTCACCGAGAAAAAATGTGATTAGTACCGCCGCTGTTTTGCTCATTTGTAAGCACTCCTTTAAATTTATTTGTTGAGTACACTATACAGAATAAAAATTATAAATGCAACAATTTGGCAGTAAGGTCAGTTTTTCGGCAAGAAAGTCATAAAATCACAAAGGACATTGCCAAATGACAATGCCCTCTGCGAATGAGTTAAAATGAATAAACCTGTTATCTGTTTTGAATTGCAATTTTTCTGTAGGTATCGAACTTAACCCACTTTGCAAAGAAATCCGCATCGTTGATGCTTTTAAGATTTGAATACTCGGAAAGAAACTGCTGAATTTTTTCGTTGTTGTCGGCAAGAACCTCGAAGCCTCTGCCGTTTACAACAGGAACACCGCCGTAGCTGTACTCCGATGTCGGAACGATATCGGTAATCTTGCGGTCACGAACCTTTACGGCAACGCTGTCACGAAGAACTATAATATCAAAGCTGTCGGGATACTTATAGCTTTCGCCCTCAACAGGGATTGTGTCACCCTTTGTATAGGTTTCCTTAACAGGCTGATATTTGAGAACATTAAGGCTTGAAGTGTCGTAGAAAAACTCTTCAAAGATATCACCTCTTCCCTCAAGTGAGCCGAGTACGAATGATGCCTTTTTTGCATCATCGGCTTTTTCTTCAACCGAATCAACAACACCGCAGGCTGATGTCATATTTGACACACGGTCAATCAAAATAAGCTCGCCGAGTGTTTTATGCTTTGAGAAAAGGTCAACCGCAATCGGCTCTGCAAGCAGAATTGTGCAGACTGCGATTCCGTTCTTTGTGAGTGAATCGGCAGGAATATGCTCGCCTGTGTTCACATCAACAGCGTACTTGATTTCGGAAACGATACCCGAAATAGTCTTTGTGCCGAGCTTTACAAGATAATCCTTGCCGGCTGTAAGCTGTTCGTCATCCATCCAGAGAATTGACGCTGTAAGCTCCTGATAGGACGCAAGATTTGTGTCCTTTGTTATTACACAGCCACGGGATACATCAACTTCCTTGTCAAGTGTGATTGTAACGGGTTGTCCCTTGAAAGCGGTTTTAACATCCTTATCTGTCATAAGGATCTGCTTTACATGAGCCTTTTCATTGCTCGGAAGTGTTACGATTTCATCGCCTACGCTGATACTGCCCGACTCAATCTGTCCCTGAAAGCCTCTGAATGTGTGGTCGGGACGGCAAACTCGCTGAACAGGAAGATAGAATCCTTCTTCCTCCTCCGAGGAATCAACATCAACAGTTTCGAGATACTGAAGGAGCGGAACACCGTTGTACCACGGAATGTTTTCGGACTTTACGGTAACATTGTCGCCCTCTGTTGCGGAAAGCGGAATGATGTAGATATCGTCAAGTAAAAGCTCGTTTTTTAGTTCTTCAATCTGCTTTACGATTTCGTCAAAGCGTGACTTGCTGTACTTTACCAAATCCATCTTATTAACGGCAAAGACAAAATGTCTTATACCCATAAGCTTACAGATTCTTGCGTGCCGTCTTGTCTGAACAAGAACACCCTGTGATGCGTCAATGAGGATAACTGCGAGGTCTGCAAAAGATGCGCCTACAGCCATGTTTCTTGTATATTCCTCGTGACCGGGTGTGTCGGCAACGATAAAACTGCGGTTGTCGGTTGTGAAGTAGCGATAAGCAACATCAATTGTGATGCCCTGCTCACGCTCAGCCATAAGACCGTCAAGCAAAAGCGAATAGTCAATGTCACCGCTGCGACTGCCGACCTTACTGTCAAGCTCAAGAGCCTTTTCCTGATCGGCATAAATAAGCTTTGCGTCATAAAGTATGTGACCTATGAGTGTTGATTTACCGTCATCAACACTGCCGCAGGTAATAAATTTAAGTAAACCTTTCATCAGAAGTAACCCTCCCTTTTTCTGCGTTCCATACTGCCCTGTGCCTCGTTGTCAATTACTCTGGAGGTACGCTCCGAAGAAACGGAGCTGAGGGTTTCGTCAATAATTTCATCAAGAGTTGTTGCAGTTGACTCTATGCCGCCTGTAAGAGGATAACAGCCGAGTGTTCTGAAACGAACCGATTTCAATTTGGGTACTTCGCCCTCTTTGAGCGGAAAACGATCGTCATCAACCATAATAATGTTGCCGTCACGGTAAACAACAGGTCTTTTTGCCGCAAAGTAAAGCGGAACGATGTCAATTTTTTCCCTTTGAATGTACTGCCATATGTCCTTTTCTGTCCAGTTGGAAATCGGGAACACACGAATGCTTTCGCCCTTATTGATTTTTGTGTTGTAAAGCTTCCACATCTCGGGGCGCTGGTTTTTAGGATCCCATGCCTGTGCTTTATTTCTGAAAGAGAAAATTCTTTCCTTAGCTCTTGACTTTTCCTCATCTCGTCTGCCGCCGCCGAATGCCGCAGTAAAGCCGTATTTGTTGAGAGCCTGTTTGAGAGCCTGTGTTTTCATAATATCTGTGTAAGCTGCACCGTGATCAAACGGGTTGATGCCTTTTTTAACACCTTCTTCATTGGTGTAAACGAGCATTTCAATTCCGAGCTTTTTTGCTGTGTCATCACGGAATTTTATCATATCCTTGAACTTCCATGTTGTGTCAATGTGGAGGAACGGGAACGGCGGTTTTTCGGGATAAAACGCCTTCATTGCAAGGTGGAGCATAACCGAGCTGTCCTTGCCTATTGAGTAGAGCATAACAGGATTTTCGCACTCTGCCGCAACTTCTCTGATTATGTATATAGCTTCTGCTTCAAGCTCATCTAAATGTGAAAGCTGACTCATACCTTATCTCCTTTTCACGGAAATACTTACAAAGTGTTTCCTTAGTATTTGTTTGATTCTTTTTGATTTATATCAATCTTAATGACCTCGCCATGCGGTTTTTCAATTAACCACGAGAGGATATCTCCGTTCTTTTCGGTGTGAACCTTACTGCCCATACCGCCAATATCAGAACCGAGGAAAAAGCTGATTGCATATGCGGGACATTCTTTTATGCAGGAGGTGCAGCCCCAGCAATCCTTGGGATATTTGATGTACGCTTTGCCGTTTTCGTCGGTCTTGATAAGACTTCCGGGGCAGACATTGCGACACTTTTTGCAGCCTATGCACTTGGACTTGTCAATTACTATGCTCATACTTTTCACCTCCCGTTACAAGGTCACGAATAATAATTTTTATCTCGCCGTTTTCGAGACGGGAATTAACATACTTGTTAAAGTTCCTGTCGTCCTTTTCGGGATAGTCAAGGTTTTCGGCAAAGCTGTGCCAGCGTGTTTCCTTTCTCGCTCTGAGGTGAGCAATTACGCTTTTGCAGACCGTAAGCCTTTCTTTAAGCTCGCAGATATACATAAGCTCCTGAAAATCTTCTGCATAGAGGTCATCTGTGAGCGTTTCAAGCTGTCTGATTTTGCAGTCGGCAATGTCAAGCTGTTTTTCGTTGAAACGGTAGTTTGTTTTTATACCGCCTGCGTAGCTGTCCATAACCGTCTGCATTGCCTCTTCAAGCTGTTCCGTGGTGTAGAGTGAATGGCGGTCTGTGAGATATTTCTCGGTTTCCCTGAGGTGATAATTTGTATCTTCATCGCTGATTTTCCAAAAGCTTTCTTTGCTGTCAATATACTTAACTGCCGAAAGTCCTGCAATTTCACCCTCTGCAAGAGCGCCCGTAACATACTTCTGCGGACAACCGCCTGCAACATCACCACCTGCAAAAAGTCCTTCAATTGTGGTTGCACGGTCTGTGTCAACCCAGTAACCGCTTGCCGTGTGACCGCCTACGATATACGGCTCTGTTCCCTCAATTTCAACATTCTGTCGTGAAGGATTTCTTCCGCTTTCAATCCACTTAATTGTCTGCGAAGGTGCCATATTGAGATAGGCTTTTAAAAGTGATTCGTCCTGCTCGGCTGTGATTCCCTCTGTTCTGAGGTAGCAAGGACCTCTGCCCTCCTGATTTTCATTTACCGTACCGTAAACTCTTTCGGAAGTTGTAAGTCCGTACTTTGTTTCATAAACCTCGCCGAGTGAATTAATCTGCTTTGCACCTACACCCTGTGCAAGTGTTCCCGTGGGAGCGATTGTGTCCTTGCATCTGAGTGCGATAAAACGCATTTCAAAGGTTGTCATCTCTGCACCGGCTCTGATTCCCATTGCGTAGCCTGCACCTGTGTTAAAGGGCGGATACCACATCTTGTGACGGGAAAATCCGGGGTTGTTCGGCTTGTAAAGTCCTGCCGCACCGCCTGTGGCAATTATGACAGCCTTTGCTTCGATTGTGTAGAAAATTCCGCTTTCAATGCCGAATCCGAATGCACCGTTGATTTTGTTGTCCTTTACCGAGTAATCAAAAATATTGACACGGTTGAGAACCGCTACATTCTTTGCCTTTTCGACTGCGTCCGCAAGAATCGGCTTTATGTTTTCACCGTTGATTTTAAGGTTTCGGTTGCCTCGTGTAACATACTTTCCGTTCTCGTCCTTTAAAATAACAAGTCCGAGTTTTTCAAGCCTGTCGGTTACTTCGTTGAGCTTTTCGGACATGGTAAGGAGCAAATCCTCTCTGACAATCCCGTCAGCGTCCTTTTTAGCGTAGTCAACATAGTCCTGCGGTTTTCTGCCCTCAACAATGTATGCGTTAAGAGCGTTTACACCTGCGGCAAGACAACCGCTTCTTTTGATGTGTGCTTTTTCACAGATAAGAACCTTTTTGTCCGAATTTTCGGAAATGGTCAGAGCCGCATAACAGCCTGCCGTTCCGCCGCCTATAATGAGGACATCGGTGCTTATTTTTTCTGTTTTCATAGGATTTCACTCCCTTGCCGTTATTGTTTTTCGTCAAGATATTTTTCTGCCGAAATCACACAGTTTGCACCGTCCGAAACGGCTGTAACGACCTGACGAAGTGCTTTTGTTCTGATGTCACCGCCTGCAAAAATACCGTCTGCAAAGGTTTTTCCGCTTTCATCGGCAATAATGTAACCGTCCTTGTCGGTTTTGACAAGATTTGCAAGAGGTTTTGTATCGGGAACACTTCCGACTGCAACGAAAACACCGTTGCAATCAAGCTGTTTTTCTTCTCCGTTTTGTAAAAGTGTGACCGAAGTCACCTTTGTATCTCCGTTAATTTCAGATACCGTTGCATTTGTAAGAGCTTCAATATTTTCCGTGGCAAACACCCTGTTCTGCAAGGCTCTGCCTGCTCTGAAGGAATCCCTTCTGTGAACGAGATAAACCTTTTTGCAGAATCTTGAAAGCAGAAGTGCGTCACCCAAAGCAGTGTCACCGCCGCCTGTTACCAAGGTAATTTTATCCTTATAGAAAGCCGCATCACACACCGCACAATAAGAAACTCCGTTACCCGAAAATTCCTTTTCGCCTTTTATACCAAGCTTTCTGCGCTGTGTTCCTGCCGCATAGATTACGGTTTTTGTTTCAAGACTTTCACCGCCGTCAATGTTTACGGAGAAGTTACCGTTAACTCTTTCAACCTCGGTAACCTCTCCCTCAACAAATTCAGCACCGAGTTTTTCGGCGTGAGTTCTGAACTTTTCTCCGAGGTCAAAGCCTGTTTCACCGTAAAGTCCGGGATAATTATCTACTCTCTCGCTCTCAGCAATCTGTCCCGTACCCATAAATTCTTTTTCAACCACAACCGCTTTAAGGTTTTCACGCTGTGCATAAATTGCGGCTGAAAGTCCTGCGGGACCGCTGCCGATAATCACGATGTCGTACATAATCTCCCTCCTTTACTCTATAACAAGTTCTTCCTTTTCTGCTGTATCTCCCGTAATTTTGAATGAATTGAGAACGGGGTTTTCTCTGTCCATAAGCGAAAGAATCATATAGCTTGCCTTGCTGTCAAAGGCAAGTCTTTTGTCCTCTTCAGACGGTCTTGACGGCGATTCGGGATGTGAATGCCAGTTGCCGAGAGGAACAAATCCGTTCTTTCTCATATCTTTGATTGCCTCAAGCTGTTCCTTTGGATCAAGCGAAAAATGTTCGTTTGAGTGGTCGATATTTGTAAGGAGATAAACCCTTTTAATCTCCTTGTCACCGCCCTCAACCGTTCCTGCAATAAGACCGCAAGCTTCATCGGGAAGCTCCTTTACAGCGTGAGCAAGTATTTTTTCAAAGTCGCTTTTTGTAAGTTTTATCATAAATGAACACCGTCACATTCTGCCTGTTCGTAGTCGATAAGCTCTGTGATTGTCGGATTGTCACCGCAGACTGCACAATTGTGTGTGTCACTCGGAAGTTTTACCTTGCGAAATTCCATTTTGAGTGCGTCATATGTAAGGAGATAGCCCGTGAGCAACTCGCCCTGACCGATGATGTACTTGATTGCTTCCATTGCCTGTAGGCTGCCGATTACACCACCCATTGCACCGATAACACCTGCCTGCTTACAGGTTGGAACTGCGTCCTTTGGCGGAGGGTTCTTGAATACACAACGGTAACAAGGACCTTCACCCGGCACATAGGTCATAAGTTGACCTTTAAATCTGATGATTCCGGCGTGTGAGAAAGGCTTTTTAGCCATTACACAGGCATCGTTGATAAGGAACTTTGCCGGAAAGTTATCAGTACCGTCAATGATGAAGTCATACTCCTTTACAAGGTCAAGAATGTTTTCGCTTGTAACAAATGTGTGATATGTCTTTACGGTAACATCGGGGTTGATAGCCTCCATTGTTTCCTTTGCCGACTCAACCTTAGGCTTGCCGATATCCTGTGTTGAGTGGATAATCTGTCTTTGAAGATTTGAGAGGTCAACCTCGTCTGCATCTGCAATTCCTATTGTTCCTACACCTGCGGCGGCAAGATACATTGCGGCAGGAGCGCCGAGTCCGCCTGCACCGATAATGAGAACCTTTGCGTTAAGGAGCTTTTTCTGTCCCTTTGCGCCGACCTCTTTAAGAATAATGTGTCTTGAATATCTTTCAAGCTGTTCGTTTGAAAATGCCATTACTGACCGCCTCCCATAAAGTAAAGGAACTCTACAACATCGCCGTCCTTTAAGGTTGTTTCTTCAAATGTACCGCTCTTAACAAATTCGTCATTGATTGTAACGGTTACATACTCGGGTGTTTCAACATTCTCGTCAATAATGAGCTGTGCTACCGTAAGATTGTCTGCAACTTCCTTTTTGTTTCCTGCAACTGTGATTGTCATAACGATTACTCCTTAATAAGTTTTTCTGTCACTTCGATTATTTCTGATTTTTTGACCGCACCTCTGAGTCTTTCTTTCTCTTCACCGTTTTTGAAAAAAACGAGTGTGGGGGCAGCCTGTACTTCATATTCCGATGCAAGCTCGGAATCAAAATTAACATTTATCTTTGCAATTTTCAGCTTGCCCTCATACTCTTTTTCAAGCTCAAAGAGTACGGGTGAAAGTCTTTTGCAAGGGATACAGCTGTCGGAATAAAAATCCGCAAGCACGAGTGTATCGGCTGAAAGAACTTCGCTCTGAAAATTGTCTTTGCTTACTCTCTGCGGCATTTAATCACCAACCTTTTCAACAATCAGGTCATATGTGCCGTCCTCGTTGTCGATGAGCTTGAGAATTTTGTGTCCCTCTTCCTTGATACTTCTCGGAACATTCTGAACAGGCTCGCCGTCATTCATTTTGATTGAAAGAATCTGACCTTCGTCAAGTTCTTCAAGGGCAACCTTTGCCTTTACAAAAGTTGTCGGGCATACCACATCGGTAATATCTACTGTATCGTCAATTACAAAATCAGTCATTGTAAACCTCCAAAATTCTCTGTTCAAATTTTTCTCTGCCTACTCTGTCGATTGTAAACTTAAAGCGTTCGCTCGGCTTTGCGTTTTCTGCAAAGAAGTTAAGAGCGGCATCACAGATTTCCATAAGTTTTTCTTTATTTTCGATAAACGGAATAATTGTTTCGCCCTTGTTGATTGAGTTGCCGAAAAGTCCGCCGAATGAAACAATGTAGCCGTGAATTGTGTCCCACGCATCTGTCGGGCAAGCCTTGAAGCATCTGCCGCAGTAGTTACACTTTGAATTGTCAACGGAAATTTTTCCGTCCTCAAGAGTGATTGCACCCTGACGGCAGGCCTTTACGCAGACTCCGCAGCCGATACAAGCGTCCTCTTTCCATGAAACCTTGATTCCGCCCTTGATACCGACATCGTTTTCCTCAGCTTTAAGGCAGTTGTTCTGACAGCCTGTTATACCGAACTTGAACTTGTGCGGAAGTTCCTTTGCAAAATATCTGTCATCAAGCTCCTTTGCAAGAGCGTATGTATCAATACAACCGCTTGGACAGATTGCCTCACCCTGACAGGCTGTAATTGTTCTTACTCTCGGACCGCAAACACCCGGCTCAACATCGCCCTCGGCAAGTGCGTCCTTAACTGCCTCAACATCATCAAGCTTTACAAAAGGAATTTCAACACTTTGTCTTGATGTGAGGTGAACATAACCGTCACCGTAGTTTTCCGAAACCTCGGCAATTTTCGCAAGCTGTTTAGCTGTGAGGTTGCCGCCTACAACTCTGAGCCTGAGCGAAAAATTATTTTTCTGTTTTTGACGCATAAAGCCGCCCTTTTTAAGCGTAGCATAATCAACTGCCATTTCTCTTACTCCTCCGATTCATTCACATTTATACTGTCTACAGCCTGTTTGAAGTCAGACTTTAAATCCTCAATATCCTCAATGCCGACGCTGATTCTTATTGTGTCATCAAACACGCCTGCGTTTCTTTTTTGTTCTTCTGTTCCGTGAGCGTAAATTGTGCTTGACGGATGAATTACAAGTGTTCTTGTGTCGCCTATGTTTGTTGCATTTGTTGCATACTTCAAATTGTTGATAAGCTTAAACGCTCTTTCTTTACTTCCTGCCCTGATTGTGAGGATTGCACCGCCTTTTCCCTTCAACAGCTTTTGACAAAGACTGTAATATGGAGAAGCTTCAAGAGCGGGATAGTTGACTTCGATTCCGTTTTGTGTTTCAAAGAACTTTGCAAGCTCAAGAGCGTTGTAACAAAGACGCTCCATACGAAGTCCGAGTGTTTCAAGTCCGATAGAGTTCATAAAAGCATTAAACGGTGCAAGGCAACAGCCTATGTTTCGCCAGATACCGTTTCTCAGCTTTGCAACATATGCAAGCCGACCGAATTTTTTGTACTCTGCAAGACCTTTGTATCTTTCCGTATTCCATTCAAAATTGCCGCTGTCAACGATTATTCCGCTGATTGAATTTCCGCCGCCGTTAATGTACTTTGACGAGGAATGAACTACGATGTCCGCACCGTGTTCAAACGGCTGAACAAGATACGGAGTTGCCGTTGTGCTGTCGATAATGAGCGGAACACCGTGTGAATGAACAAGCTCTGATACAGCGTCAAGATCGGCAATTTCAAGTCCGGGATTGCCGATAAGCTCGGCAAAGACTGCTTTTGTTTTTTCGTTTATGAGCGGTTCAATCTCCTCGGCTGTCACCTTGTTGACATATCGTGTAACAATTCCGAAAGGCTCAAGATCTCCAAACAAATCAATTGTTCCTCCGAAAAGTCCTGAACTTGCTATTACCTCGTCACCTGATTCAAGAATGTTCAGGAGTGCCATCGTAACGGCTGCCATACCTGACGAACACGCAACCGCACCGACACCGTTTTCAATGGAAGCAATTCTGTTCTCAAAAGATGTTACCGTGGGATTGCCTATTCGAGAGTAGGCGTAGCCGGGAGCTCTGTTGTTGAACACCTTTTCAAGCTGTTCGGCAGAGCTGTGCGAAAATGCACTGACCTGATAAATGGGAGTTAAGGTTGAGCCAAAAACCTTTTCACCGTTAAAACCCTTGTGAAGTAATGCGGTGTTAAACTCCATAATATCACCAACCCCTTAATTTCATACAACCAACCCTTTTGTGTAAGACCGTCGTAGGAATTTGTCTGACGGCTTCGATTGATATAGGTAGATTATACTCCATTAATCATAGTATTTCAATAGGTTTAATAAGATTTTACCTCTTGCACAATTTTTCTTTAAAATTTGCCGTAATTCCATTATTTCCTATAATGCATATTTGTTTAGTAGGTATTGATTTTTAAATTAAAAACTGTTACCATTATTATATACTCTTTCAGCAAACAAAACGCACGGAAAGGAGATGCTAAAATTGAAGATTTCAACAAAGGTGGAATTCGGAATCATCGCTGTTATTGACATTGCGTCACACTCACTAAACGGCAATGCGGTAACAACTCCCGAAATTGCCAAACGGCAAAATATATCTAAAAAGTATCTTGAACAGATTCTCTCGTCACTCAGCTCGGCAGGACTTGTGCGAGGTCAAAAGGGTTCAAACGGCGGTTATGTTATTGCAAAAAACCTTAAAGAGATTACATTCAAGGATATCATAAACGCACTTGACGCAAATGTTCTGAGCAATGTTTATTTTAACACTCGGGGCGATGATGATGTTATGATAAGACTTATCGACAACAGTCTTTGGTCGAAGATGTCGTCATATCTTCAGGAATATGCCGAAAGCATTACACTTGCACAGCTTTGCGATGAGTATATCAAAAACAATGAAATTGAACACAACATTCCGATGTACTACATCTGATAGATTACAAACAAAAAGCCACCGATTTTTATGTCGGTGGTTTTTCTTGTTTTTATAGGATTTTATTTAAAGCTTTCAATAACCTGACAGGTTTTTTCAATGTCATCTTCCGTGTGCGCAAATGAAACAAACATCGCCTCAAACTGTGACGGTGCGGCATAGATTCCGTTTTCAAGCAGATGATTGTAATACTCGGCATATCTCTTTGTATCGGCTGTGGTTGCCGTGTCATAGTCAACAACCTTTTTGTCGGTAAAAAACGCCGTTATAATCGAACCCACACGGTTCACATTAAGTCCTGCGTTCTTCATTGCATTTTCAATCTTTGCCGATTTGCGTTCAAGCTCGGGATATATCGAATCTTTATTTTTTTCAAGAATTTTAAGCGTTGCAATGCCTGCACTTACCGCTACCGGATTTCCCGAAAGTGTGCCTGCCTGATAAACAGAACCGAGAGGAGCAACACACTCCATAATCTCTTTTCGACCTCCGTAAACCGCAAGCGGCATTCCGCCGCCGACAATTTTTCCGAGGGTTGTAAGGTCGGGTTTTACTCCATAAAGCTTTTGAGCGCCGCCGAGTGAAAGTCTGAAGCCTGTGATTACTTCATCGAAAATAAGAAGTGAGCCGTGCTTTTCAGTGATTTCACGCAAGAATTTTAAAAATCCTTTTTTGGGCGGAACAACACCCATATTTGCGGCACAAGGCTCAACGATTACACAGGCAATTTCATCACCGCAGTTATCAAAAAGCTGTTGTACGGATTCTTCATCATTATACTTTGCAAGGAGAGTTGTGTCTGTGTAGCCTTTCGGCACACCTGCGCTGTTCGGAATTGAGTTTGTCAGAAGTCCCGAACCGCCCTTTACAAGCAAGCCGTCGGAATGGCCGTGGTAACAGCCCTCAAATTTTACGATTTTATCCCTTTTTGTAAAGCCTCTTGCGGCACGGATTGCACTCATAACCGCCTCTGTGCCTGAATTTACAAGTCGGAGCATTTCAATTGACGGCATATTTTTGCGGATAAGCTCGGCAAGTTCAATTTCTCCGCTGTGGCACGCACCGAATGTAAGTCCGTTCTGACAGGCAGAAGTCACGGCCTTGATAACATCGGGCTGTTTGTGACCGAGGATATTCGGTCCCCAGGAGCAGATATAGTCGATAAACTCGTTTCCGTCAACATCATAAATTTTTGAACCCTCTGCACGGTCGATAAAAAGCGGAGTTCTTCCGACCGAACGACACGCACGGACAGGACTGTTCACACCGCCGGGCATAAAGTCAAGCGCCTGTGCGTATAGCTTTTCGCTTTGAGTTGTATTCATAAAAGCACTTCCCTATTTGTAAAATTCGTCAATCCATTTTGCAACATCAAGTGCGTGGTATGTGATTATGATATCCGCACCTGCCCTCTTGATTGCAATCATATTTTCGCACACAATTTTCTTTTCGTCAATCCAGCCTTTTTCGGCAGCCGCCTTGACCATTGCATATTCACCGCTTACATTATAGGCAACAAGCGGAAGGTCAAAGCGTTCGCTTGCGGCTTTTACGATATCGAGATATGCAAGTGCAGGCTTGACCATAACCATATCCGCACCCTCGTCAATATCATCTGCAATTTCACGCAGAGCCTCTTTGCCGTTTGCGTAATCCATCTGATAGCTTTTTCTGTCGCCAAATTCGGGGGCAGATTCTGCGGCGTCACGGAACGGTGAATAGTAGCCTGAGGCAAATTTTGCACTGTATGACATAATCGGAGTGTTGATAAGTCCGTTTTCGTCAAGTGCGTTTCTGATTGCAGACACTCTGCCGTCCATCATATCCGAAGGAGCGATGATATCCGCACCTGCTTTTGCAAGGCTGACAGCCATTTTAGAGAGTAGCGGAAGTGTTTCGTCATTGAGAATTTCGTGACCGCAAACAACACCGCAATGACCGTGACTTGTGTATTCACAAAGACAGACATCGGCAATAATAAGGAGTGACGGATAATTTTTCTTTATGTATCTGATTGCGTTCTGAGTTACACCGTTATCGTCATAGGCTGATGTTGCAAGCTCGTCTTTATGCTTTGGAATTCCGAAAATAAGAAGTCCTGCAATGCCGCTGTTTTCAATTTCTTTAAGAATCTCGTCTGCTCTGTCAAGCGAATATTGGTAGACATTCGGCATTGAATCAACAGGCTTTTTAATATTTTCACCCTCTGCAATGAAAATCGGGTAAATCAAATCGCCCTTGTCAATTCTTGTTTCACGAACAAGACTGCGAATCTGTTCGCCTGCTCTTAATCTTCTGAATCTTCTCATATATTTATCCTTCTTTCAAAGTTACTTCCTTGATTATAGTTTTCAAAATTCCGTCTGTGTCCTTCGTTTTTGCAATCTTGAACGAATTTACGCCGTGACTTTCAAGTGCCTCGGCGGTAATTTCACCTATGCAGACAACGGAAGTTCTGTCGGAAATAATTGCTCCGCCGTCAAAAAATGTGTTCACACCCGACGCACTCGCAAAAGTAATAAAATCGGTATCAACAACGGAATTATCCTGTTTTTTCTCAAGCTGAATGTCATAGGTTTTGACATCGTCAAAATCAATGTTGTTATCAGCCAAAATCCGAGTGAGTTCGGGCGAACCGTTTTCGGCACGCAGAATCAATACTTTTTCGCCGCTTTTCACCGTTTTTGCAAGCAAAATTCCAAGTTCACGGGTTGTGTAGACATTCGGAATACAGTCGGCAAAAATTCCGTACTTTTCAAGTACAGCCGCTGTTCCCGAACCAATCACCGCAAACTTAATATTTGCAAAACTGCGGATATCCTTTTTCAGCTTACGCAGTCGGCTCATAAAAATTTCTGCACCGTTCATACTTGTAAGCACCACATAATCGTAGCCGTCAATGCCGTTTATTGCATTGTCAAAAACTTCGTTGTCATGATATTCAATCACCTTTAAAAGATCGTGCCTTTTGACCTCTGCACCCGAAAGCGTAAGCATTTTGCCAAGCTTGTCGGAAAGCTTTCTCGTACCCGTAACGGTAACCGAAACATTTTTCAAAGGTCTTGTAATTGTGGGAGCAAAGTCAAATTTTGCGGTTTCACCAACCACTATAACGGCAGGCGGAACAACCTCTGCTGATTTAACATTTTCGCAGATTGTCGAGAGAGTTCCCCTCACGGTCTGATTTTTTGCACAAGCACCGTTTGACACAACTGCAACGGGAGTATCCTCCGATTTACCGTTACGAATAAGATTTTCCACAATGTCGGGGAGGTTTCTCAAGCCCATAAGAAAGACAAGCGTTCCGTCGGTTTCGGCACATTTCTTTATATTTTCGGGCAGGGTGTCCTGTGCCGTATGTCCCGTGATTATATGAACACTTCGGCTCAGATTTCTGTGTGTAACAGGGATTCCCGCAAGTTCGGGAACGGCAATCGAGGAAGAAATTCCGGGTACAATATCAAACGGAATATCGGCACTTTTGAGGGCTTCAATCTCCTCTCCGCCTCTGCCGAACACGAACAGATCGCCGCCTTTAAGACGGACAACCGTTTTGCCCTCTCTCGCCTTTTCAACAAGGATTTCGTTAATATTTTCCTGTTTTTCGCTGTGTCTGCCCGAACGCTTTCCAACGCAGATTTTTTCAGCCGTTTCGGGTGCAAAACCGAGCAATGACACATCTATAAGGCTGTCGTAAACAAGCACATCGCAATGTCTGATATACTCCGCACCACGCATTGTTATCAGGTCAAAATCGCCGCATCCCGCACCGACAATATACACTCTTCCGTTACTCAATTTCGCTCACCAGCCTTTTTGCAAGTTTGATTCTGTTTGAAATTTCATCTGTTCCGCTGACTGTTTTTTTACAGTCGGCAGACAGAGAAAGCGTTATCCTGTCGTTTTCAACCTTTGAAATTGCACCGACGGGAGTTGAACAATCGGCATTGAGGCTGTGCAGAACCTGTCTTTCGGTTTCAAACGAAAGCATTGTATTTTTGTCGCTGATTTCAGCGAGCATTTTGGAAACCTCGCTGTTTTTTCTGCTTTCAATCGCAACTATTCCCTGACACGGTGCAGGGAGAAATTCATCGGCATCAAACGGAGTTACCGTGTAATCCTCACCGTTGCAAAGGTCAAGTCTTTCAAGTCCTGCCTTTGCAAGCACAAGTGCATCGTACTCACCGTTCAACAGCTTTTTAAGACGGGTGTCAACATTGCCCCTTATATCCTTGAATTTTGCATTAGGATAGATTTTCTCCGCAAAAAGCTTTCGCCTTAAACTGCCTGTTCCGATGACAAAGCCGTCCTTTGTTTCAAAATTGTTGCGTGTAACAAAAACATCGCCATAGCTGCCCCTTGGCAACACGGCGGAAATTTCAAGTCCGTCTGCAATTTTTGTCGGCAAGTCCTTTGCACTGTGAACGGCAACATCTGTTTCTCCGCTCAAAAGTGACATTTCAAGCTCCTTGATGAACACACCTTTTCCACCTAAAGTTGCAAGCGGTTTGTCAAGGGTTTTGTCGCCTGTTGTCGAAATGTAAACCGTTTCAATTTTAACATTCGGAAAACGGTTTTTCAGCGTTTTTATTAACATTTCGGTTTGTGCAAGGGCAAGCCTGCTTTTTCGTGTTCCGATTTTTATCGTCATTGTTCGTATTCCTCAATCAAATTTTCAACAGTTTTTTCATCGGGTTCAAGTCCCGAAAGGCAAAGCGAAAGAAGCTGTTCAAAAATCTTCCTTCTGTCATCTTCCCTATCAACCTTCTCCTTAATTATCGGGCGATATTTCCACAAAACCTCGGTTGTGTTTTCGTTCATACTTTCAAGGATTCCCACAAAAAGCTCTTTAAGATATTTTGCGTAAATCGGACTTTTGCCCGATGTTGTAATTCCCGCCGTTATGCCGTTTTTGCTTGCAATTGCAGAAAAAATAAATCCGCATTTTTCCTTATCGTCAACTGTGTTGACAAGAATATTTTTCTCGTTGCAAAGCTGAAAAATTCTGCCGTTGAGCGTTTCATCATCGGTTGCGCTGATAACGCAAAACGCACCGTCAAGGTCGCTGTCACAAAATCTGCGGTCAATGATTTTCACATTCAAAGCCTTGATTTCATCGCAGATTTTCGGGGCAACAACGGTTATGTCCGGCGAGAGCGGCGTCAGCTTTTCAATCTTTCTGAGTGCAACCGTACCGCCGCCGACTACGAGTATTTTTTTGTTTTCAATGTCAATATAAAACGGGAAATATGCCATTAGTTATTCTCTCCGCACTTTCTGTAGATTTCAAGAATTCTTTCAAATTCTTCTGCCGAAACATCGGACTTCAGCTTATAAATGAATTTTTCCGAAAAATCTGACGGCATTGCGTTTTTCACAGACTGCATACACGGCAAAAATTCGTGAAAGGCAAGGTCTTTTTTGAGAACTTCAATTTCCTCAAAAATTATTTCTTTTGCACTTTCAACGCTGTCGAGTTTGAGAGCATTGTTCTCGTTTGCAAGCTGTTTTATGCAGTCAATGTTAATCAGCCTTACACCGCTTATTTTGGGGACATTTTCGTCAATGTCGGGCGGTACGGCAAGGTCAATAAACAGCCTTGATTTTTCGGTTTTTATATTGTTTTTTAAATCATAATATGTAACCGTGTAATGCGGTCCGCTTGTGGCACTGATTACGCAGTCTGCAAAATCAAACGCTTTGTATCTTTCGTCATAATCAATCACATTCGCACCCGTATTTTCAAAAACAGTTTCTGCTTTATGTTTTCGTGAAGTCACGGTAACGCTTATACCTTTGTGCGACAAGAGATTTTTCACAACGGTTGAGCCGACCTTGCCTGTTGCACCGATTACAAGGACATTCAGCTCACCGTCTTTGAATTTTGCCGCCTCGTTTGACGCAAGAGTTGCAACGGAAACCGATGTTTTTGAAATGGCGGTTTCGGTCTTGATTTTTTTTGCACAGGCAACAGCCGCCTGAACGCACATATTAAGCTCATATGCAACCGTGCCGTTATCCTTTGCAAAGGCATAGGCTCGCTTTAGCTGACCAAGTATTTCATCTTCACCGATAACCATTGATTCAATTCCGCCTGCCACCCTGAAAAGATGGAGCAAAGCCCTGTCACCGTAGAAAAGACAGATGTACTTTTTTAGTTCGTCAAAATCAATTCCCGAAAAATCCGAAAGAACGGTTTCAACCGTTTTCACAGATGATTCGTCACCGCAAAAATAAACCTCGGTTCTGTTGCAGGTGCAGAGAATCAAACACTCGCTGATATTTTCAGAATAATAAAGTTCGTCAAGAAATGTCTTTTTTTGCTCATCGGGAAAGGCAAGCTTCTTTCTCACAACCACATTTGAAGTTTTGTGACTTACGCTCAGGCAGTACATAAAAATTTCGCTCCGTTACAAATAAAATCCGACAGTAAAATACACTTTTAAAGTTATTTTATTACTGCCGACAGCTATTGTCAATTAAAGTTAGTCAGTTATTTTACCACTAAACCTATCTGTTTGGTATGTTTTGATTATACTACATTCAACATTCTATGTCAATAAATTTCGGGTTTTGCTTGACAAAAACAGTGATTACAATATAAACTATACAAAGATATCTCCCGTCAGCAAACAGCGGGAGTTTTATTCCGATGTAAATACTTATTGTACCGATAGGAATACTAAACGATTTGAATATGTATTAAGGAGCGTTTTTATGCTTAATCAGTTTTCAAGAACACAGCTTTTGATTGGCAAAGAAGCTATGGACAGGCTTTCAAAAACAAGAGTTGCAATTTTCGGAATCGGCGGTGTAGGCGGATACACGGCGGAGGCTCTTGCAAGGAGCGGAGTCGGCGAGCTTGACCTTATTGACGATGACAAGGTGTGCCTTACAAACATCAATCGCCAGATTTTTGCAACAAGAAAAACAGTGGGCAAATACAAGGTTGATGTTGCAGAGGAAAGGCTCAAGGACATCAATCCCGACATAATCATCAACAAGCATCAGACCTTCTACACTCCCGAAACCTCGGAAAAATTCGACTTTTCAAAATACGACTATGTAGTTGACGCAATTGACACGGTAACAGGCAAAATTGAGCTTGTTATGCAAGCCGACAAAGCCAAGACGCCTATCATCTGTTCAATGGGAGCCGGTAACAAGCTTGATCCTACAGCGTTTGAGGTTGCCGACATTTACAAAACCTCGGTCTGTCCTCTTGCAAGGGTTATGAGACACGAACTCAAAAAGAGAGGTATCAAAAAGCTGAAGGTTGTTTATTCAAAGGAAAAGCCTATCACACCCATTGACGATATGGCAATAAGCTGTAAAACAAATTGCATATGCCCTCCCGGGACTGAAAGAAAATGCACCCAACGCAGACAGGTTCCCGGCAGTACCGCATTTGTTCCGTCGGTTTCAGGTCTTATCATAGCCGGCGAAGTTATCAAGGATTTGATTAAGTAAACTAATATAGTTGTCTTTTCATTTTAATTTGCTATTGTTAAAAATTGCAATTTATAGTATAATTATCCTAATAACTATTTAGAGGTTGCAAAATGAACAGATATATAATTATTGCAGGAGTTAACGGAACAGGAAAATCAAGTTTGCGTGGTGTTCTTGAAGGACAGGAAGTTTTGCTTGGTCATATAATTGATGCTGATGCTATTGCAAAAATGAACAATTACGATAACATAAAGGCGGGTAAAAAAGCAGTTGAAGAAATAAAATACTGCCTTGATAACAATATTTCTTTCACACAGGAAACCACTCTTTCAGGACACAGAACCGAGAAAACAATTCAGCAGGCACGAAAACAGGGCTACTATGTTATTATGTACTATGTAGGTCTTAACTCAAAAGAAGAAAGTCTTGCAAGAATTGAAAACAGGGTACGGAAGGGCGGTCATGATATTCCGAAAAATGATGTGTGCAGAAGATTTGATAACCGCTTCGATTCTTTAAAAAGAATTGTTCCGCTGTGTGATGAAGTAATTTTTTATGATAATGAAAACGGATTTATTAAAGTTGCCGAAATAAAAAACAACAAATTCAATTATTCAAACGGTTACAGACCTAAATGGATTACAGAATTTGAAAATAAACTGAAATTAGACTAAGAAAATGCAAAGCACCGAGAGAAATTACCCTCGGTGCTTTGCTTGTTTTTATAGGATTTTTTACAGTTGATATCGTGATTAAACAGATTAGATGATAACCGATTCTTCCTGAAGTGATTTGTTACGGAGAATCTGAACCTCATCGCCTTTGGTAATGAAAAGCCGATAAAGAAATACATTGACCTTTTCTCCGACGGTAATCGGAGTTTCGTCAAGTCCTCTGTACGCATAAACCATGCCTCCGTCACATTTTACGGCAATTTCGATATTGTCGCCTCTGAATGAAGTCTTTATAACCTCACCGACGGATACAGACGCTTTTTGTGCGGTTGTTTCGCTGAGCTTTGTCACCTTTACAAATTCGGGACGGATAACTGCACGGTCAACATTATCGACAACATCAAAGGTCTTGAACTTTGTATAATCGTCAAGCGTAGTAGTCTGACCGAAAAATGATGCGGAAAATGCGGTTTCGGGATGCTGATAAATGTCAATCGGCGAGCCTATCTGCTCAATTCTGCCCTTGTTTGTAATTATAATTTCATCGGCAACCTCAATAGCCTCGCTCTGATCGTGGGTTACAAATATACTTGTAACGCCGAGCCTTTCAATCATATCTTTAAGCCATGAGCGAAGCTCCTGCCTAACCTTTGCGTCAATTGCGGCAAAGGGTTCATCAAGAAGAAGAAGATTCGGGTTTGGCGCAAGCGCTCTTGCAAAGGCAACACGCTGTTTTTGACCGCCCGAAAGCTGGCTTGGATAACGCTTTTCAAGTCCTTCAAGACCGATAAGCTTTACAAGCTCGTTTACTCTTTCCTTGATAAATTTCTTGCTCTTTTTCTGAATTTTCAGACCGAAAGCAATGTTATCAAAAACTGTCATATATCTGAAAAGAGCGTAGTTTTGGAACACAAAGCCTATGCCTCTTTTGCTTGCGGGAATATCGTTGACAACCTTTCCGTCAATTACAATTTCGCCGCTGTCGGGATTTTCAAGTCCTGCAATCATACGAAGAATTGTTGTTTTGCCGCTGCCCGAAGGACCGAGAAGTCCGATAAGCTTACCCTTTTCAATACCAAAGTTTACATTGTCGGATGCCTTGTAGTCACCGAAAGTTTTATTTATATTTTTAAGCTCAACATACATTACGCATCCTTCTTTCCTTTGTATTCAACCACACTTCTGATAATCAAAATTGCAATCGCCATAAGCACAAGTATTGATGAAACCGCAAATGCGGGAACATACTTGAACTCGTTGAACAAAATTTCAACATGGAGAGGAAGTGTGTTTGTTTTTCCTCTTAAATGTCCCGAAATTACCGAAACTGCACCAAATTCACCCATTGCTCTTGCGGCACAGAGTACAACTCCGTAAAGGAATGCCCATTTTATGTGCGGAAATGTTATTTTTCTGAAAATTGTTGTGCCTTTTGCACCCATAAGTGCGGCGGCTTCTTCCTCATCCGTACCCTCGGATTCAAGTACGGGAATAAGCTCCCTTGAGATGAACGGGAATGTTACAAACACGGTTGCAAGGATAATTCCCGGAACGGCAAAGATAACCTTGATTCCAAGTTCGCTTAAAAGCGGATATATCGGGCTTTGTCTGCCGAATGTGAGTACAAATATAAGACCTGCGATTATGGGCGAAACCGTTACGGGGAGGTCAATGAGTGTTGTAAGAAGTTTTTTGCCCTTGAATCTGAACTTTGTAATTGACCAGGCGGCAAAAATTCCGAATACCGTATTGAACAGTACCGCAAACACGGTTGCCTCAACAGTAAGCACAATTGCTTTTACCGTGTAATCATCGCTGACAGCCTGCCAGAACACCTCTGCACCGCTTTTGAAAGCCTCGCAGATTACCGTAACAAGAGGAAGAACGAGCATTACGAATACAAATAAAAGTGCAATGCCTATGAGTATGTACTTTACAACCTTTGAACGCTTTGTTTCTTCGTACATTTTATCTTCCTCCTTTCAGAATTTTTGCATTTCTGTGCTGAACCATATTTACAAGGAACAGAATCAAAAACGATGCGGCAAGCATAACAAGTGCGATTGCCGTTGCACTTTTGTAGTCATATTCCTGTAGCTCCGACATAATGATAAGCGGAGTGATTTCTGTTTCAAACGGCTTGTTGCCTGCAATGAAAACAACCGAACCGTACTCACCAAGACATCTTCCGAATGCAAGGCCAAAGCCTGTGAGAACCGAGGGAAGAATTTCGGGAAGAATAATTTTTCTGAAAATTCTGAATCTGCCTGCCCCCATAACTCCTGCCGCCTCTTCATAAACAGGATCAAGCTTTTCAAGAACAGGCTGAACTGCTCTTGTTACAAAAGGTATTCCCACAAATACAAGGGCAACCGTAATACCAACTCTTGTGTAGGCAATGCTTATGCCGAACTTTGCAAAAAATCCACCGATAAGACCTGTGTCGGCAGTCAGAGAAGTAAGTGCAATGCCCGCAACCGCTGTCGGAAGTGCAAACGGAAGTTCAATCATACCGTCAAGTATTCTTTTGCCCGGGAATTTGTAACGAACAAGCACCCACGCAAGAATTACACCCATAACGGCATTGATGAGAGATGCAATAAATGCGGTTATAAAACTAACCTTATAGCTTGCAAGTACTCTTTCACGGGTGATTGCCTCCCAAAATTCAGAGGGGCTCATCTGTGCCGTATAAATAACGAGAGCGGCAAGAGGAATCAGCACAACAAGGCTTAATAATGTAATTGTTACACCCAAAGAAAGACCGAATCCCGGAATTACTCTTTTTGCTTTTTTTGACTTTTTTGCCTGAACCATCATCACACCTGTTTCCCCTGTAAAATATCATCCGACATCAGACAGAATTGCCTATAAACTGCCTGATGTCATTTTTTAATCGGTTTTATTTTTTCTCATAAATCTTATCGAAGATACCGCCGTCTGCAAAGTGCTTTTTCTGAGCCTCGTCCCAACCGCCGAAATCGTTGATTGTTACAAGATTAATGTTGAGGTCGAACACATCGGAGTATTCCTTCAAAATTTCCTTATTATAAGGGCGGTAATAGTTATCGCCTGCAATACGCTGAGCCTCATCGCTGTAAAGATAACTTAAATACTCTGTTGCAACCTTTCGAGTGCCTCTTTGGTCAACCACTTCATCAACAACAGCAACAGACGGCTGTGCAAGAATGCTGACGCTCGGAGTTACGATTTCGTACTCATCGGGATTGTCCTTGATTGAAAGATACGCCTCATTCTCCCAAGCAAGAAGAACATCGCCCTGTCCGTTTTCTACAAATGAAGTTGTAGCACCTCTTGCGCCTGAGTCAAGCACAAGCACATTTTGATAAAGCTTTTTAATGAAATCTTCGATTTTTGCCTCATCACCGTTATATTTCTTGTCTGCATATGCCCAAGCGGCAAGGTAGTTCCATCTTGCACCGCCCGAAGTTTTCGGGTTTGGAGTGATAACGCCCACACCGTCTTTTGCAACATCGTCCCAATCCTTGATATTTTTCGGATTACCTTTGCGAACAAGGAATACAATTGTTGAAGTGTATGGTGAAGAGTCATTGTCAAACTCATTTACCCAACCGTCCTCAATCAGACCTGCGTCACGAATTGCGTTTACATCGTATTCAAGTGCGAGTGTTACAACATCCGCCTCAAGACCGTTTGCAACCTCAAGAGCCTGTTTGCCCGAACCGCCGTGTGACTGGGTAACTTCAACATCCTGTCCTGTTTCTTCTTTCCAATGCTTTGCAAAGATTTTGTTATATGATTCATAAAGCTCTCGTGTAGGGTCATACGAAACATTTGTTAATGTTACTTTTGAATCGTTTGTTGTATCTTTTTTTCCGCATCCTGTAAAGGCAACCGCTGATGCACCCAATACTGAAACTGCCAATACTGCCGATAATACTTTTGTTCTTAAATTTTTCATTTTGATTACCTCACTTTAAATTAATTTGATTTTAGATTCTGACAGGCAATTACATACAACAGTACGGCTTGCCTCCAAATGAGGTACACATTCGTATTTTCTTCAGATTGTAAATGTTTTTCATAAGCGTCACCTTTTGGATTTTTGAGGTTATTTTGTTTAACCTACAATTCCTATCAATTTACTATGCGTTTCTTTGAAAACTATTTTATACTGTACAGAGTGAAAAGTCAAGGTAAAATTTTCACACATTTAACACTTTAGCAAATTGCAACAATACACAAGCAATATTTTTTGCAAAAATAGTAATAAAATCGAAAAAACAGGCATAAAATAACGGATAGGTATTTTCAAATGAAATATGCCTATCCTAAAAAAGAAATATTTTTTTGCGTAAATCTATTGACAAATCTATATAAAAAAGGTATAGTAGTATTAAATCAATAATGATTATTGTTTTATTCAAAAATTAAATACACAAAGGCGTATTGTGTATTTTTAAATTTCAAAAAAATTAATTTAACGGAGGAAATATTATGGCTAAAACAACAAAATATTCGGGAACACAGACAGAAAAGAACCTTGAGGCTGCTTTTGCAGGCGAATCGCAGGCTCGTAACAAATACACATATTTTGCATCTGTTGCCAAAAAGCAGGGCTTTGAGCAGATTGCAGACCTTTTCTTAAAAACGGCAGACAACGAGAAAGAACACGCAAAAATGTGGTTCAAGGAGCTTAACGGAATCGGCAACACAGCAGAAAATCTTCTTGCCGCAGCCGAGGGCGAAAACTATGAGTGGACAGATATGTACGAAGATTTCGCTAAAACTGCCGAGGAAGAAGGCTTTACAGAGCTTGCACACAAGTTCCGCCTTGTTGCCGCAATTGAAAAGCACCACGAAGAAAGATACCGTGCATTACTCCGCAATGTTGAAACTGCAGAAGTTTTCAAAAGGAGCGAAATCAAGGTTTGGGAATGCCGTAACTGCGGTCACATTGTTGTAGGCAAAGAAGCTCCCGAGGTTTGCCCCGTCTGCAACCACCCACAGAGCTATTTTGAAATCCACGCAGAAAACTACTAATTCTGATTTAATCAAATATATAAAGGAAACTCCACCGCATTTCACGGTGGAGTTTTGTGTTTAGTATCAAATTAAATTCAAAAAACTTACTCTTCTTCGGGATATTTCATGCCCCAGCTTTTGCGGATGTCGGTCATGATTTTCATAACATCCTTTGTGTAGTCAAGGTGCATAAGAGCCGTGTCGCCCTCTATCGCCTTTTCCATATCTTCAACCTCATAAAGCAAAGCGTCCTTTGTCTGACCTGCCGAGATTGTTTCACAATGACCGTCAGCCGTGTATGTAATCTTTGCCTCCATGCCTCTGGGATATTCAAAGATTTCAACATAACCCTTGTCAAACGAGATTGTGCCACGCTTTGGCTGTTTTGCGTGAAGCGAAAGAATGACAGTTGCCATTTCCTCCTCTTTATTCTTTAAAAGAATACTCGCCTGTTCATCAACGCCTGTTTCGGCATATTTAACCTGCGACAACACATCGTTTGGGCATGAGCTCATAAACATACGAACAAACGAAAGCGCATACACACCGATGTCAAGCATTGCACCGCCTGCAAGATTGCGGTTGAAAAATCGGTTGTTCATATTGTACTCTTTGTAACTGCCGAAATTCATCTGAATAAGCCTAAGCTCGACAAGGTCACCTGAATTTACCTTTTCAAGAAGTGCCTTGTAAATCGGCATATGGAAAATTGTCATTGCCTCTGCAAGCACAACATGGTTTTTCTCTGCAAGAGAGATTGCCTCGTCAAGTTCATCTGAATTAAGCGTTATCGACTTTTCGCACAAAACATGCTTTCCAGCCGCAAGAGCCTTGCGAAGATATTTTATATGCGTGTTGTGCGGTGTGGAAATGTAAATTATGTCAACATTTTCGTCTTTAAACAACTCGTCAATATCGTTGTAAACCTTTTCAATGCCGTACTTTTCGGCAAACGCAACCGCCTTTTCATGGGTACGGTTTGCAACAGAATAAAGTTTCTGTCCTCTGCTTTTGAGTGCGGCTGCAAGCTCATTTGCGATAACTCCGCAACCGAGGGTTGCCCAGTTGTAGTTTTTCATAAAAACACCTCCGTATATTTTTCGAGAAAAGTTTAACACACGGAAATGCGGCTGTCAACGGTTTTAGATGGCTTTTCTCGTATCTGCTCCGTACTTTTTCATAATCTTGCGAAGTTCGTTATTTTCGCTTTTTGAAAGACTAAAATACATAAATCCGTGCTTAACAATTTCATCACCGTCACACGCAGGCATATATGTATTACAGCCTATTCTTATTGATGCATTTTCGGAAAAACCACAAGACGGTGAATCAAAATCTGCGGATTTGCCCTCAAACATTTTCTTCACGGTTTCGGCATCTTCGGCAGACATCTTAGCGTCAACCTTGTCGCAGTACTCAACATCAAAATACACGGTAGGCTCACACGCATAGAAACTGATTTTCGGCACGGCAAATACTGCGGCGGCAACGCATAAAACAACTGCAACCACAATTACAGCAATCTTTTTCTTCATAACATTCACTCCTTTTCGCTTATCCCTTTAAAAATATATTATATTAAGCTTGTATCATTATAATTTAATCGGCATATACAACAATTTTAAAATCATTTATTTGTAGGTTAAAAAATTTTTCGTCAATACTTACAAGAGAGCAATTTTACTTTTGTTGAAGAGGCACAAATTGCATACAAATTCAAAGCCTTGCTTATTGAGAAAAATCGGTCTGAAAATATGCAGAAAAGCAGTTTTTACCATATTATAAAGGCATAAAAAGAAGAATTTTGACGAGGTAGTTATTGTAACTAAAATTGTGAGCAAAGTAAACTTTATGTTTATAAGGTATTTTGCTTGTTTATTTCAGGCAACAGGATTACAATAATTGTGGAAAATGGAAAAGAATGGTATTGTTTACAAAGATTATGTGATTGAAGAGGTTAGAAATTAATGAAGAAAGTCAAAAAAATGCCCTCACTTGCGTTTGCAAGTCTGTTTAAAAGAAACAAAGGTCAGAATACTGTAAAAGAAAAGCGACGGCGCTCACACCAGATAAATATGCTGGAAGGTCCGCTCGTAAAAAAAATTCTTCTTTTCACACTTCCGCTTGCAGGATCCAGTATTCTTCAACAGCTTTTCAACTCAACCGATGTTGCGGTGGTCGGCAGATTTTCAAGCAGTCAGGCACTTGCCGCAGTCGGAAGCAACGCTCCGCTCATCAATATGCTTGTGCTGTTATTCACGGGACTTTCGGTCGGCGCAAATGTTTTGATTGCACGATATATCGGTCAAAATGACCGTAAAAAGGTTTCGGAAGCTGTTCACACGGTAATAACACTTTCACTTATATGCGGATTTCTTCTTCTGATACTCGGTCAGGTTATTGCAGCACCGCTGTTAAGGCTGATGAACACACCGGATGATGTAATTGACCTTGCGGCAACATACCTGAGAATTTACTTTATGGGCATGCCGTTTGTAATGCTCTACAACTTTGGTTCGGCAATTTTGAGAAGTGTCGGCGACACAAGCCGTCCGCTCTACTGTCTTGTAATTTCAGGTATTGTAAATGTTCTTTTGAACCTCTTCTTTGTAATCGTCTGCGATATGAGCGTTGCAGGAGTCGGCATTGCAACAGTAATTGCCGACGGCATAAGCGCCGGACTTGTTATGATGTTCCTCATCAGGAACGAAGACGAGTCAATCAGAGTCAATCCAAAAAAACTTTCATTCAAGAAAGAACATCTCATTATGATTTTGAAAATCGGTGCTCCTGCAGGTATTCAGGGTATGGTTTTCTCAATTTCAAATGTATTCATTCAGACAGCCATAAACGGCTTCGGTTCACAGGCGGTCGCAGGCTCATCGGCTGAACTCAACTTTGAGTACATTACATTCTATATAGTAAGTGCGTTCAGCCAGGCAGCCGTTACATTCACAAGTCAGAACTACGGCGCACTTCAGTTTGACAGATGCAAAAAGGTGTTTAGGCTTTGTATGCTTTTCAGCTGTATTTTCACAGGCTGTGTGAGCGTTATATTCATGCTCGGAAGCGGATTTTTCATCACCTTCTTCACAACCGACCCCACCGTTATCAAGTACGCAATCATCAGAATGGCGATTGTTATGCTCCTTGAGCTTATGACAGGTTCATACGAAATCAGCGGCGGTGCGCTCAGAGGAATCGGACATTCACTCCTCCCTGCAATCCTCACAATCTTCGGTTCTGTTGTATTCAGAATCATCTGGCTCTTCACGGTATTCAAGGCATACCACACCTATGATATGCTCCTTATGGTTTACCCCGTTTCATGGCTTATCACAGGCACATCCGTTTTGATTGCCTACTTCATCATCAGAAAAAGAGAATTCAAAAAGGTAAGCGCCGCTTTTGAAATTTAAAATCAAATAGGTTTTTATGGCTGACATCGGCATTGGTGTCAGCTGTTTTTGTTTAGAAGAGGCTCTAAAATTAAAAAAATAATAAAAAGCAATTATTTCGTACTTTTTGTGCGGAATAATTGTTTTTTTGCTGTGTTTTATGTTATAATCCAATTATAAACACACGGAGGTGCGACAATGACTAAACGGACTGTTGCCAACAATTTTTTATACTACATTTTTTGCGGATTCAGCGGTGCGGTTACTTCGCTGATAGTATGGCTGTTTCTAAAACTTATGGGTTTGGGAATCGGTCTTGTGTGGGATACAATTCCGTCAAATTTTGATTTCAAATTTTATCCGATTATCGTCTGTACGGCTGGCGGAATTATTCTCGGAATATGGCAAAAGCTGACAAATGCCGTTCCCGACGAACTTGACGAGGTTATGAAAAAGGTAAAAAAAGATAAATTTTACCCGTACAACAAGGTGCTTTTGCTCTGCATTTCGGCACTTTTGCCCCTTGTTTTCGGCGGAAGTCTTGGCCCCGAGGCAGGCTTGACAGGCGTTATCGTGGGACTTTGCTACTGGGCAGGAAGTCATATGGAAGACGCTAAAAGTAAAATTCCCGAACTAATGCAAATCGGCATAAGCGCAACCCTGAGTGCGGTATTCTACGCACCGCTTTTCGGTCTTGCATCGGTCAATGAAGAAAGGCTTGACAGTGAAGAAAAGCCTACCGATATCCGTTCAACAAAGCTTATTTCAAACATCATTGCCGTACTTTTTGCGGCGGGAACTCTGTTTTTGCTTAACTCGATTTTCGGCGGAAGTATGGGACTTCCACGACTCGGGGGTTATAACATTACAAATTTTGAGCGTTTGTGGGGAATTCCTCTCGCACTTTTGGGTGCTGTATGCGGTTTTCTGTTTATCATATCTTCAAAGATTTTCGGAAAATTTTTCGCACTCATTCAAGGCAAACTCGGCATTATTATCAGCACAACTCTCGGCGGAATTATCCTCGGTGTTATGGGTACATACCTCCCCCTCACAATGTTTTCGGGCGAAGAAAGCATTACCGTTGTCAAGGAAAGCTTTGCCGAATTTGCACCGTGGATTCTCATTATCAGCGGTGTGCTGAAACTTATTCTCACAAACATCTGCATAAAGTCGGGTTGGAAAGGCGGTCACTTCTTCCCCGTCATCTTCTGCGGAGTGAGCATCGGCTACGGTGTTGCAATGCTCGGCGGACTTGACACGGCATTTTGTGCGGCAGTCATAACGGCAGGACTTCTCGGTGTCACAATGAAAAAACCGCTTGCCGTAACAATGCTTCTTTTGCTCTGCTTTGACGCAAGAGTTATTCCGTGGATTTTGCTCGCCGCATTCCTCGGAAGCATTATTCCGACTAAAATTTTCGGCAGTAATAAAAAGAAAGCTAAGTAAGTATATAAAAAACTGCTTTGCGAACCACCGTTTCCTTTGGAACGCATTGAAGAAATGACCGCTCTTATGGGTGGCGACGGTTCAATTAAATAAAACCAAAAAATCCGTGTTGTAACCATGCAACACGGATTTTTATATAAAGAACAACCTCCCCGTAAGCTGAAATGCTTTGCAAGAAAGTTGCATTATTCTTATATGGAATTTTATTTTACTTGCGGATAATTATTGCTTTGCCGTTGCAATGAATCTTTCCGTTTGAAACCGTAACTGTTTCACCGCTGATTTCGTTTTTATAGTCGCCGTCGGGAAGGTCAACTTTTACATCAGCCGACTTTGATTTAAGGCTGAAAATGCCGACTTTTTTGCTCCTGTTGTTGTCACGCTCAAGAATTGCAATATCGTTTTCATCGTCTGCATCAGCCTTGAAATAATCGTCATCATCAAGAACGGTTTTCTTGATTGTATCGAGCTTTGCAAGAAGTTTGCTTAAATCAATGCCTGTGTTGCGTGGGAAAACATCCTTGTCAAAAAGGCTTGGAGTTTCGTCACAACCGAACTCCTGACCGGCATAGATGAGGGTTGAACCCTTCAAGAAATACAGAAAAGCGGTGTAATTTTCAAGGTCGCTCCTGTTCTTTACATAATGGCAGATTCGGGGCTGATCATGATTTTCAAGGCAACGCATTTTATCGTAATTCTGTGGATAAATTGCCTCCTGATAATTGAACATATCCATATAATTTGAAAGTGTGGTTTCGCCCTTCAAATATTTGTCGAAAACCTCACGGATATCGTAGTCATATTCCATATCAAAAGCGTCAAAAAGCTCATAGTCGCTTGCGGTATAAATTCCGCTCTTGCGAGAGAACACATTGAAAGAGCTGTGGACGCTTTCGGCAAGCCAAATGCAGTCGGGATTTACCTTTGCAACAGCCTCTCTCGCCTGTTTCCAAAATTCAACAGGAACGAACGATGCAACATCACAACGGAAGCCGTCAACAATCTTCGCCCACATAACAAGTGAATCAATCTGATACTGCCATAATTCTTTGTTAGAATAGTCAAGATCGATTATGTCGCTCCAATCACCAACTTTGTTGCCAAAATTGCCGTCAGGCTTTCTGTAGAAAAACTCGGGATGTTCAACCGAAAGATTTGAATCGGGCGAAGTGTGATTATAGACAACATCAATGATGCACTTCATGCCCTTTGCGTGAATTTTTTCAACAAGGCTCTTGAAATCGTCCATTGTGCCGTATTCGGGATTTGTTGTGCGATAGTCCTTGTTTGCATAAGGACAGCCGAGAGAGCCTTTTTTATTCTTGACGCCAATCGGATGAATCGGCATAAACCAAATGATGTCAGTGCCGAGTGACTTTATTCTGTCAAGATCCTCTGCAACGGCATTAAATGTGCCGTCATTTGTGTGGTTGCGGACATAAACCGAATAAATAACCTTGTTTCTCAAGCTGATTTCAGTATTTTTTGCCATTTAAAACATCTCCTTATGTATTTTTCCACGGTCTGTTTTTACCGTTCCAACCTCGTTCTGCCCAGTAATTTTTATCGGCTTCATTCCAGCCGCTTTTCTGAATCATTCTCATAATAAAGAAAAAGCCTTTTGTTTTTAAACCTGCCTTAACTTTGCCGTTATTTTTCTTTACCTTATTGGCAATTGAGGTAGTCTTTTTGTCAATTTTCTTTTTGAGTTCATCGGTGACGCCTGAATAATTTGTTGCACGAACATTGACACCGTAACGATAAGTTTTTGGAACGCCCCAAAAGAACATACTGTCGGCGATATCCTTGTTGGCAGATTTTGTACCCGAACCTGCGGCTGTCGAAATTACAACCGCCTGCTTTGTGAACATTTTCTGTTCGGGACGGTGAACCATCCAACGATAACCGTAATGATCAAGAAATGCTTTCATTGAGCCTGTGCAATGATAAACATACACGGGCGTTGTGAAGATGAGTACATCAGCCTCGTCCATAGCCTCGGTAATCTTTTTCAGTCGCTCATAATGCGGACAAAGTGTTTCGGATTTTAGAAAACACTGCGTACAACCTACGCAAAAATCGCCGAAATCTCTCGGAAGAAAAAACTCCGTAACCTCGCCGCCTAATTTATCGGCAACCTGCTTGCCAATATGATAGGTTGAGCCTTTATGGTTCTGACCGTTTATTACTGCAATTTTCATTTTATGTCACCAAATTCATCAATTTCAAGTCAATTTTAGCACAACAAAGCAATATTGTCCATATGATTTTTATGCCTTTTAAGTGCTTTTTAATGCGGATTTTTTATTAAAAAAACAGCTCCCCGAAAACGGAGAGCTGTGATAAGTACAAATAGATTTGTCAAACGAATCAGAAGTCGATTTCTGTATCGTAGTAGCAAGCCTTGAGAAGTTTTTCCATTTCTTCCTGATTTGGCTGGCGTGGGTTAGAACCTGTGCAAGCATCGGCAATTGCGTTCTTGGCAACTTCGGGGAGCTTTTCGAGGAATTCTTTTTCGTCGATAATGCTCTCGTCAGCCTTAACGCCGCCCGGACCGTAGTTCTTAATGCCCTGCGGAATGTTGAGCTGATCGTTCATTGAACGGAGTTCAGCGATGAGTGCGTCAACAAGTTCTTCTGTTGTTTCGCCCTTGAGGTTGATGAACTTAGCAATCTTAGCATAACGCTCAGCTGCAACAGGATCCTTTGAGTTATACTTGATAACCTTAGGAAGATACATAGCGTTTGCACAGCCGTGAATAATGTGACCACCTGTGAAAGCCGCACCTGTCTTGTGAGCCATTGAGTGAACGATACCGAGCAGAGCATTTGAGAATGCCATACCTGCAAGGCACTGCGCATCATGCATTTTATCACGGCAAGCCATGTCGCCCTCATAAGACTTCTTAAGGTTGTCGTGAATCATCTCAATTGCATGGAGTGCAAGCGGATCTGTGTACTCACAGTTGAGAGTTGAAACATAAGCTTCAATTGCGTGAGTCATAGCGTCCATACCTGTGTGAGCAGTAAGTTTAGCCGGCATTGTTTCGGCAAGTGCAGGATCAACGATAGCAACATCAGGTGTGATATTAAAGTCAGCAAGCGGATATTTGATACCCTTTGCATAGTCTGTGATAACTGAGAAAGCCGTAACTTCTGTTGCAGTACCCGATGTTGACGGGATAGCGCAGAATTTAGCCTTTGTACGAAGTGTCGGGAAACTGAACGGAGTGATGATTTCCTCAAAGGTTGTGTTGGGATACTCATAGAACACCCACATAGCCTTTGCTGCATCAATCGGAGAACCGCCGCCCATTGCAACAATCCAGTCGGGTTCAAATTCACGCATAACAGCGGCACCCTTCATAACTGTTTCAACAGATGGGTCAGGCTCTACGCCCTCGATAAGCTTAACCTCCATACCTGCTTCTTTAAGATAGTCAACAGCCTTGTCAAGAAAACCGAAACGCTTCATTGAACCGCCGCCGACAACTACAACAGCCTTTTTGCCGGATAAATTTTTAAGACTTGAGAGAGCATCCTCACCATGATAGAGATCTCTCGGTAAAGTAAATCTGTACATTTTAATTACCTCCTGAAAGGATATTTTGTCAACTTCTCCTTGACTACCGTAATTATAACACCGAAGATTTATAAAGTAAATACCTTTTTTTAAAATAATGTGTGTTTATTTTGTGAAAATTTCACTATAGTTCTTTATTGGAATTTATATTGAGAAATATGCTCAGTTACAGCCCGTAAATGTTGTCATCTCCCTTGGCATATTTCTTAACAGCCTCCATAAAAAGCTTTGCAGCAGGATTTGAAATATTCTTTTCCCATGCCATAACATAGGCTATGCTTGTGTCCGCATCATCAATAAGGTATGAATCGGTGTATTCGTCAGAAGTATATGCAGCGACCGAGGTTGGTATGACAGACACGCCGATTCCCGATGACGATGACACATATATGGAAACAAGATCGTCAAATGAATTTTCAATTTTCGGGGTTATGTGAAATGTACGGAACAAATCCATAATTTCCATATACACAATCGGAGCAACAGATTCCGAAAGTACCAGAATACTTTCGTCAGCCAATTCGGAAAGCTTAACGCTTTTTCTTCCGCTGAATTTCGAATTTTTCGCTGTGACAACGGACAAAGTTTCATTATGTGTAATGATTGATTCAATACCTGAGCTTTCGGGAACCATATCTCTCGGCATAAAGCAAAAGTCGTATTCACCGCCGGTGATTGCAAGCGTGCGGTCAGCCTCGTCAAGCTGTCGCACATCAATCGTGATTCCCGGATATTTTTCCGCAAAGTCGGCAATACATTTTGTCGGGAACGAAAGCGAGGTAACATCACAGCCGAGCGTAATTTTACCCTGACCTCCGTCATGCATCTGCTTGATAACGGTTTTTGCTTTCTTTAAAGTTTCAACAATTTCAATCGCATAGGGCAAAAGTGCCTTGCCCTCACTTGTGATTATAACATCACGGTGAGAGCGTGTAAAAAGCTGAACCCCAAACTCCTTTTCAAGGTCGCTTACATATCTGCTGACGGTTGACTGAGAAACATAGTTCCGCCTTGCCGCCTCTGAAAAGTTGAGTGTCTGAGCCACAGTTATAAAGCAATTGAGCTGATTTATATCCATAATAACCTCCGTTTTGACAATTTTCCGCAGTATTTTGTCGGTTTTTTTCAATATTATGCAAAACTGTAATTTTAAGACTGCCAAATCGTCATTTTTGCATAATCAACGGTATTGAATAATTTTTCCATATTTGGTACAATTCAAGTATAGCATAATAATATGCAAAATGTAAATAACTTATTTTAAAACAAGGAGCTTAACAAATGAAGAAAATAGTTGTAACCGGTATGGGTGCGGTAACACCTGTCGGCATCGGTGTTGAAAACTACTGGAATAATATCACGGCAGGTGCATCGGGCATTGACACAATTAAGACTTTTGATCCGTCTGAACTCGCTGTTCAGATTGCCGGCGAAGTAAAGAACTTTAATCCGTCCGACTATCTTCCAAAGGATTTAATCAGAAAAACAGATCCGTTTATGCAATACGCTTATATTGCGGCTGAGGAAGCCATGAAACAGAGCGGGATCAAGATTGAACCCGAAAGAACGGGTATTGTTATGGGTACTGCAATGGCAGGTATTGCAACAATCGCATATACTCAGGAGGCACTTACAGGCGCATCACACAAAAAGGTGGGACCTCGTTTTATTCCCAAAATTCTCGGAAACATTGCCGCCGCAAATATCGCAATCGACTACAACATTCAGGGACCGAGCTTTACGGTAAGCACAGCTTGTTCGTCAGGCGGTGACGCAATCAACACAGCTTGTATGTGTATGCAGAGTGGCAAGGCTGATATTATGCTCGCAGTAGGAGCAGAGTCCGTTCTCTGTCCTCTTGTAATTTATTCGCTTGCCAACGCAAAAGCTCTTTCAAGAAGAAACGATTCGCCAAGCACTGCAAGCCGTCCGTTTGATGTTACCCGTGACGGTTTTGTAATAGGTGAAGGCGGCGGTGCGCTCGTTCTTGAAACAGAGGAACACGCTCTTGCAAGAGGTGCGAAGATTTATGCAGAAATCAGAGGTTGCGGCAACACAGATGACGCTTATCATGTAACTGCTCCGCATCCCGAAGGACGGGGTGCAATCGCTTGTATGAAACAGGCAATTGCAGAGGCAGGAATCAATCCTTCCGACATCGGCTACATCAATGCTCACGGTACTGCAACAAACAAGGGTGACACAGTTGAAACATCTTCAATCAAGAAGGTTTTCGGCAACACTCTCCCCTATGTAAGCTCAACAAAGGGCGCAACAGGTCATATGATGGGCGCAGGCGGTATTACAGAAACAATTACCTGTGTCAAGGCTATTGAAACAGGCACAGTTCCGCCTACAATCAATCTCAACGAGGTTGATCCCGAATGTGCCGGCATTGACTTTGTTGCAAATACCGCAAAGAAAGCCGAAATCAACTTTGCCATGTCAAACGCATTCGGATTCGGCGGTCAGAACTCAAGTATTATCGTAGGCAAATACGGCAAATAATCTGCCGACAAAACAACATACAAGCAACACACATATGTGTGTATAAAATAATGTACATCGATACATAATAGGACAGGAGGATATTATGAATTTAACATATGATTCACAGATGTTCAGAGAAACATTTGAAAGTGAATTTACATGGCTTAACGGCTTTATGAGAAATGTAAGACGCTTTTCGGATAAACCTGCCGCAATTGATCCTCAGAGCGGCAGAACATGGAGCTACAAAGAGCTTAATGCCGATGCAAACAGATTTGCAAACGCTATGAAAAAAGACGGCGTCAAGAAAAACGACATCGTGTTCATGCAGCTTTACAACTCACCGCAGTTTTTGTTCGGTTACATTGCGCCGCAGAAACTCGGTGCAATCTCAAATCCCGCTAACTTTAACCTATCACCGGGCGAAACCGCAGAAATTATGGGACACAACAAGCCTGTTGTTTATGTTTATGATGCAGACATTATGCAAACAGCCGTACAGGCTCTTGAAATCTGCGAGCATAAGCCAAAATTAATTCTCTGCGTTAATAATTCCAAAAAGGAAGTAACTCTTCCCGAAGGACACATTTTCTTTGACGATTACATCAAGGACAGCAGCTACGAAAATCCGCCTGTTGACTATGCACCGCATATTTATGACGAGGTTTTAAGACTTCAGACCTCAGGTACAACAGGCACTCCAAAGGGCGTTCCGCTTAACGCAATCAACGAAGTTCTTTCGGCTCACGATGTAATTATGCACTTTCCGCTTTCACCCGTTGACATTACGATGAATATGACGCCGTGGTTTCACCGTGGCGGTATTCATTCGGGCGGTCCCACACCTACCCTTTATGCAGGTGCGTGTCTTGTGATTATGAGAACATTCAACCCGAGAAGCTGCATGGACTTTATCGAAAAATACGGCATTACATTCATCACAGGTGTTCCGTCAACTCTTGAGATGCTTGCAAACCGTCAGGAAAAGCATCAGAAAAACCTTTCTTCGCTCAAGGGCATTATTACCATGGGCAGTCCGCTTGAAAAAGCCGCTTGCATCCGCTATCAGGAACTTCTCTCCCCCAACATTTTTAACGGCTACGGCACAACGGAATCTTTCTGGAATACATTTCTTCGTCCGTATGACCTTCCTGAAATGGCAGGTTCGGCAGGCAGATCATGCACAGATGATGAGGTAAGACTTGTAAATGTTTATGACGACAGAAAAGCAGAGCCCGATGACACAGTCCCCTGCGATAACAAAACAGAGGGAGAAATCATCATCAAATGTCCGAACAAAACTACCTACTGCTATGTAAATAATGAAAAGGCTACAAAAGACAAGTTCTACAAGGGTTGGATGTACACAGGCGACATCGGCACTTGGAACAGCGAACAGTTTTTTACAATTGCAGGCAGAAAAGATGATATGATTATCAGCAAGGGCGAAAATATTTATCCTGCAAGAATTGAGGAAATTCTCAACTCACACCCGAAGGTTCAGGAATGTATCGTTACAGGTGTTCCCGATTCAACAAGAGGCGAGTGCGTTGCGGCATATGTAATCAAGGCCGACGAAAGTCTTACAGTTGCCGAGCTTATCAATTTCTGCGACAGCTCACCGAATATTTCAAAATATCAGGCTCCGAGATATTACCGCTTTGTCAATGAACTTCCGCAAACCGCTACAGGCAAGAAACAGCATTTTGTAATAAAAAAACAGGCAGCAGAGGACCTTAAAAACGGTTTGTTGCTTAAAAAATAATTACGGATTTTCCGTATATATGTAATGGAGAAAATATGACCGAAAATTTATACAAAGCAAAGGTTTCGTACTACGAAACAGACTGTATGAACATTGTTCATCACTCAAATTATATCAGATATTTTGAAGATGCAAGAATTCAGTATATGCACGACATCGGTTGTGATGTTGCCGAAATGCAGTCAAAAGGATTGTATATTCCAAATGTTGACGCATATGCCCGTTACAAAAAGCCGCTTAAATTCGGCGATGAGTATTCCGTTGAAGTAAGCCTTGTATTTTTTACGGGTTCAAGAATGATTTTTGACTATAAAGTCTTCAACAATAAAAACGGAGAACTTTCTGCAACAGGCAGAACAACACACTGTTTTGCAACTCCCGAGCTAAAACCGATAAGCATAAAGCATTCAAATCCCGATTATTACAATCGGCTTCGTGACAACATTGTCGATACGGAAGATGTTACAATAAAAAGGTAATAATTTCATAAACAAGCAAAAGTGCGTACCAAAATTTGGTACGCACTTTTTTGATATAGGAAAATAGGAAAATATCAGTCATCAAAGTTGGGAGTCTGAATTGCATCGTAGCCTGTTTCTCCCGTACGGATTTTAACCGCCTGTTTAAGATAGTAGGTAAATATTTTACCGTCACCCGGGTTGCCCGTAAAGGCTGTTTTTCTGATTGCCTCAATTGTTTTTCTCTCCCATTCTTCGGAAGAAACAACAATTTCAAACTTGATTTTCGGCAAAACCTGAACATCAACTTTCTGTCCTCTTACATACTCCGACATACCTCGCTGAATTCCGCAGCCTACAACCTGATACGCTGTAATTCCGTTTACGCCGATATCCGTGAGAGCCTTTTTGACATCTACAAACATTTCTTCACGAACAACGGCCTCTATTTTTATAAGCTGAATATCGTTATTGTTTTCCATACTTTAAAACCTCCGTTAGTTATCAAGACCGTTAAATGACGGATAAGCAGATTCACCGTGCTGTGAAACATCAAGACCCATAAGCTCATCTCTGAGGTCAACCCTGATTTTGCCTGTAAGAAGTCTTGTGATGCCGTAGCAGATGAGTGTTCCGACAACCGCAATTACAATTGTGATGCCGATACCTGCCGCCTGAGCACCGAACTGTGCAAACTCACCATACACAAGACCGTTACCTGCACTGCTGTTGATTGTCGTGCATGAGAACACACCTGTGAGAAGTCCGCCCCAGATACCGCCTGTACCGTGACAGCTGAATGCGTCAAGCGCATCGTCAAAGCCGAATTTTTTCTTGCCGTATGAAATCATAATATAGCAAACTGGGCTTGTTGTCAAACCGATAATAACTGCCGCCCACATCGGAACAAAGCCGGCACCGGGCGTGATACCTACAAGACCTGCAACCATACCCGTGCTTGCGCCGATAAGCGTAGGCTTTTTGTTCTTGATAATATCGCAGAGCATCCACGAGAGCATTGCAGCTGCGGCTGAAACACCCGTTGTCATAAATGCGTGAGCCGCAAGGCCGTCGGCGGCAAGTGCAGAACCCGCATTAAAGCCGAACCAACCGAACATAAGGAGTGACGCACCGAGTACAACTGTCGGGATATTGTGAATTCTGTAAATTGAATGTTCATAATCGTGACGCTTGCCGAGGAGTATGCAGAGTACAAGTGCCGAAACACCCGAACTGATATGTACAACATCGCCGCCTGCAAAGTCGAGAGCGCCGATACCGTCTGCACCTAAAAGTCCTCCCTGTCCCCACACCATGTGAGCGAGCGGATAATAAACGATAAGCGACCAGAAAATTGTGAAAACGAAAATTGACTTAAACTTCATTCTGCCTGCAACCGCACCCGTAATAAGAGCAGGAGTGATTACGGCAAACATCATCTGGAACGCAGAGAATACCATATTCGGAATTGACGCATCATCCGTGTAACCCTCAGTGAGTGAAACACCTTCAAGACCGAGCCAACGGAAATCACCGATAAAAGCATTTCCCGAAGGAGCAAACGAAAGCGAATAACCGAAAAGCACCCACATAACAATTCCGACACCGATAATAAAAATTGATGTCATCATTGTGTTTACAACATTTTTCTTTCGTACAAGACCGCCGTAGAACATTGCAAGACCCGGAGTCATTACAAATACGAAAGCAGCACAAAGCCTATATTTCCTGAATCCATTTTTAACCTCCACATAAACCGTTTTTGCCGAAGCAAAAAAATAAAGCTCACAATGTTTTTATCCGATTTTGCAAGTTTTTAAAAATTTGTTGCAAAATCAGAAGAAACCAAAGTGAACTTCCTTGTCCTTTTTATATTCAGTTTTCCGAAAACTTCGTAAGACCTTTGCCTTACTGTCTTGAATTATAAAGCCTTGTTAACCGATTGTCAATACTTTTTTGAATATTTTTTAAAGTTTTTTGCTGTTTTTTAAATTACAGTTTACAATAACAGGTCAAAAATCTAAGCTACGGCACAAATTTAATTTTTGCAAGTTTATTTAATTTTCTTGCAAATTATTTTTTTGATTACAGCATATTCTTTGTAGCGTTTGTAGCGGCGAACCTCGTTCGCCGCTACATTAAATTGTGCAAACAGCTACTATACTACGCTCGGGCATAATATGTTTTTTATATTGCAAACCATCTTCCCGACCGCAATTTTCCATTTTCAATTTTCAATTTTTCATTTAATGAACCTATCTACACGAATCAGGTACGGCGGCTCGCCGTACTGGCGGATAATATCGTCCCGACAAAATAAAAACTACGGTCAACATAGCCCTGTCAACCGTAGTTAAAATCAAGATATTTTATTTTGCAAAATCGGACGCTCTGCTTTCACGGATAATATTAACCTTAATCTGTCCGGGATATTCAAGCTCTTCTTCGATTTTCTTACAGATATCTCTTGCAAGCGGAATCATACGCTCATCATTGACAATTTCAGGCTTAACCATAACTCTAACCTCACGGCCTGCCTGAATTGCAAAGGTACGCTCAACACCGTCAAAAGAAGACGCAACCTCTTCAAGCTTCTGGAGTCGCTTAATGTAGTTTTCAACATTTTCTCTTCTTGCACCCGGTCTTGCGGCTGAAATAGCGTCTGCCGCCTGTACAAGACAGGCAACAATTGTTCTCGCCTCAACATCACCGTGGTGAGCGTGAATAGCGTGAATAACAGCGTCGCTTTCCTTATACTTTTTGGCAAGATCGACACCAATCTGAATATGTGTTCCCTCAACCTCATGGTCAATGGATTTACCGATATCGTGCAAAAGACCCGCACGCTTAGCAATTGTAGGATCAAGACCAAGCTCGCTCGCCATCATACCTGCAATGTATGAAACTTCAAGAGAGTGATCAAGTACATTCTGACCGTAGCTTGTACGGTAACGAAGTCTGCCGAGAAGCTTGACAAGCTCCGGATGAATGTTATGAACACCTGCGTCAAGCACGGCTCTCTCACCTGTACGCTTGATTTCGGATTCAACCTCTCTTCTTGCCTTTTCAACCATCTCCTCAATTCTTGCGGGATGGATTCTGCCGTCTGCAATAAGCTTTTCAAGTGCAATTCTTGCAATTTCTCTTCTTACAGGCTCAAAGCATGAGAGCGTGATAGCCTCCGGCGTATCATCAATAATAAGATCAACACCTGTAAGAGTTTCGATGGCTCTGATGTTACGGCCTTCCCTACCGATGATTCTGCCCTTCATCTCGTCATTGGGCAGAGGAACAACCGAAATTGTTGCCTCTGAAACCTGCTCAGCTGCAAGTCGCTGAATTGCAAGCGAAATAATGTTTCTTGCCTTGTCGTCTGCTTCCTCTTTGAGCTGTTCGGTGTATTCCATAATCTTAACCGACTTCTCGTGAGCAAGCTCATTTTCAAGCTGTGAAAGCAAATAGCTTTTAGCTTGTTCTGCCGTGTAGCCCGAAATTTTTTCAAGCATTTCAAACTGGCTCTTTTTCAGAGTTTCAACTTCTTCGAGTTTTGCATCTGCATCACGAAGCTTTTTGTTGACCTTTTCTTCCTTGCGTTCCATATTGTCAAGCTTTTTGTCAAGAGTTTCTTCCTTTTGCTGGATTCTTCTCTCCTGACGCTGAACTTCCTTGCGTCGATCGGAAATTTCTTTCTCGCTCTCGTTTCTGAAACGATGAACCTCGTCTTTACCCTCAAGGACCACTTCTTTTTTCCTTGCTTCGGCTGTTTTGATTGCATCAGCCACAATCTTCTTTGCCTCCTCCTCAGCACTTCCGATTTCTTTCTCGGCTGTGTTTTTGCGGATGGCAATTCCAAGGAAAATACCTGCACCTGCGCCGATAACAACTGCGGCGACAATGCAGATAATACTTATCCACAATGGCAATCTGGACACCTCCTTAGTTTGATTTTTTAATATTTCACAGTTCCCAATCAATTAGACTTTAAAGGTGCCGTTAAAAAGATATTCAATTTTCATTTTTACTTTGTAAATATTTTTAATACATTATATATACATACGCAACCGCAAAACACCATACAGATTGCACAGAGCGTTTCAAAAGGCGAAACGCCATAAAAATTATAAAAAATATCTATATATAACGGCTCTTTTAAAGAGTCTGATTAAAAAAGTCGCAAAAGTCAAAAACTGTACTTTTGCCAAAATCCGCATCAGCAGACGATATAATTTTATAATAAAATAACCAAATTGTCAAGAATAAGCACGGGAATTTTGCAGATAATTATTACGGAAATAAAAAAGATTACAGCTTTTTGACGGTTACAGCTTAAATTTGCCTTAAAAAAGCAAAATGTGACCGTGTTTTTTACCGTATTTGTAAAAAAGTCAAAAATTTTTCGTTAAATTTTTGTCAAGCTATTGAAGAAATGAAAAAAATGTAATATAATAGAAGCACCTTAGAATTTTAGGAGGAATTTTTTTATGTCAGTAAAAGTTGCAATTAACGGTTTCGGCCGTATCGGTCGTCTTGCTTTCAGACAGATGTTCGGTGCTGAGGGTTACGAAGTAGTAGCTATCAACGATCTTACAGATCCTGCTATGCTCGCAAACCTTCTCAAGTACGATACAGCACAGGGCGGCTACTGCGGTAAGATCGGTGAAAACCTTCACACTGTAGAAGCAGGCGAAGGCTCAATCATCGTTGACGGCAAAGAGATCACAATCTACGCTAAGCCAAACGCTGCTGAGCTTCCTTGGGGCGAACTCGGTGTTGATGTAGTTCTCGAGTGCACAGGTTTCTATACATCAAAGGCAAAGAGCCAGGCTCACATTGATGCCGGCGCTAAGAAGGTTGTTATTTCTGCTCCTGCAGGCAACGACCTCAAGACAATCGTTTACAGCGTAAACGAAAAGACTCTTACAGCTGACGATACAATCATTTCAGCTGCTTCATGTACAACAAACTGCCTCGCTCCTATGGCTGACACACTTAACAAGTATGCAGAAATCCAGAGCGGTATCATGTCAACAATCCACGCTTACACAGGCGATCAGATGATTCTTGACGGTCCTCACAGAAAGGGCGACAAGAGAAGAGCAAGAGCAGGTGCTGCTAACATCGTTCCTAACTCAACAGGTGCTGCAAAGGCTATCGGTCTTGTAATTCCTGAGCTCAACGGTAAGCTCATCGGTTCTGCACAGCGTGTTCCTGTTCCGACAGGTTCAACAACAATTCTTACAGCTGTTGTTAAGGGTTCTGATGTAACAGTTGAAGGTATCAACGCTGCTATGAAGGCTGCTGCTTCTGAGTCATTCGGTTACAACGAAGATCCGATCGTTTCTTCAGATGTAATCGGTATGAGATTCGGTTCACTCTTCGATTCTACACAGACAATGGTATCAAAGATTGCTGATGATCTTTATGAGGTTCAGGTTGTTTCTTGGTATGACAACGAGAACTCATACACAAGCCAGATGGTAAGAACAATTAAGTATTTCGCTGAGCTTGGCTAATCTGAATTTACAGATTATTCTTTGGGCTGTCCTTTTTGGACAGCCCTTTTTGTTTTCCTTTTCGGAAGATATTTATCCTTATTTTTCTTTATTCGTAAAATTATGCTTTAAAATGTAACATTTAGTCGCAGTTTATAAAATATACACGAAAAATTAGTTTTAAATTTTTTGAATTTGCTTGAAATTGACATATAATTTTGGTATTATATAAGTGTAAGCAAACAATCAACAATCAACAGATATTAAACAAGGAGCAATTCTTATGAATTACAGCTTTAACGAGGCAAGACCGGCTCTTGAAGTTTTTCACACCGGCGATTCAGTGCGTGCATATGATTTTTTGGGCGCACACCTCGTGAACCGTAACGACAAAAACGGAGTGGTGTTCCGTGTGTGGGCACCAACCGCAAGGAGCGTTTCGGTTGCAGGCGATTTTAATAATTGGAACAACGAGGCAAACTATATGTATAACATCGGTTACGGTGTGTGGGAAGTGTTTGTCGAGGGTGTAAAAGAGTTTTGTACATACAAATACTGCATTGAAAGCGAATACGGCGACAGGCTTATGAAAGCTGATCCGTATGCTTTTCATGCTCAAACCCGCCCCGGTCAGGCCTCTGTTGTATATGATATAGAAAGCTATTCGTGGAATGACAGCGAATGGTTTAATAAACGCAAAGAAAACAACATTTCATCGTCACCGATGAATATTTATGAAATACATGCAGGCTCATGGAGAAAATATCCTGACGGCAACTTTTTTAACTATCAAAAGCTTGCCGATGAGCTTATCCCCTACCTAAAGGAGATGCACTACACCCATGTTCAGCTTATGCCGATTATGGAGTATCCCTATGACGGCAGCTGGGGTTTTCAGACAACCGGCTACTATGCCCCGACTTCACGCTATGGAACACCGTCTGATTTTATGGCTTTTGTTGACAAGCTTCACGGTGAAGGCATTGGTGTGATTCTTGACTGGGTTCCGTCAAATTTTCCGACGGACGATTTCGGACTTGCAAGGTTTGACGGTTCACCTCTTTATGAAAGCAACGATCCAAAAACAAGCAAGCGTGACTCATGGGGAACCTGCCTTTTCAACTACGCAAGATTCGAGGTTACAAGTTTTCTTGTTTCATGCGCAATGTTCTGGCTCGATAAATATCATATTGACGGCTTGAGAATCGGCGCACTCTCCTCTATGCTCTACCTCGATTACGGTAAAAGCGAGGGCGAATGGGAACCGAACAAATTCGGCGGAAAAGAAAATCTCGATGCTGTTGATTTTGTAAAAAGACTCAACACGGCTGTTCATATGTACCACCCTGATGTTATGATGTTTGCCGAGGAAAACACATCGTGGCCAAAGCTTACTCATAAAATAGAGGACGGCGGTCTTGGTTTCGACTTCAAGTGGAACATGGGCTGGATGAACGATATGCTGCACTATATGTCACTCAATTCGATGTGGCGGCCGTTCAATCATGACAGTCTTACTTTCAGCTTTTATTATGCTTTTTCAGAAAAGTTTCTTCTGCCGATTTCACACGACGAGGTTTCTCACGGCAAAGGCTCACTCATAAAGCAGATGCCCGGAAAGTATGACGAGCAGTTTGCAGGCGTGAGAGCATTCATAACATATATGTACGCTCATCCGGGCAAGAAACTCGTGTTCATGGGAACTGAAATCGGACAGTTTGACGAGTGGAATCACGAAGAGGCAATTCAATGGGATTTGCTTGAATTTGAAAAGCATAAAAAGCTCAGAACATTTTTTAAGGAGCTCAACAAATTTTATCTTGACTGCAAGCCGCTCTACGAGCTTGACACGGTCTGGAAAGGCTTTGACTGGATTCACCATGACGATTACACAAACAGTGTTATTGCATTCAAGCGCACCGACAAAAACGGTGATGAAATTGTTTCGGTATGTAATTTTCAGCCCATCAGGCGTGACGAATACTGCATCGGTGTTCCTAAATACGGTCTTTATGACGAGGTTTTCAACTCTGATGAAGAGCGTTTCGGCGGAAGCGGTGTTGTAAACGGTAATAATATCAAAACCGAGGTAATGAAAATTCACGGTTTTGATCAGGGACTTTCACTCACTCTCCCCCCTCTCAGCGTAATCTATCTGAGGTGTGCAAAAGAACTTGAACCCGATGAAGCTCAGAAAGAAAATTGATATTTTCAGTCACAAGACTGTAATTAATAAGTTTAATAAAGATAATAAAATAAATATCGGAGGTATTTTAAGATGTTTCCAAAAAAGGAAGTAGTGGCTATGCTGCTTGCCGGCGGTCAAGGCTCTCGTCTTGGCGTGCTTACCAAAAAGCTTGCAAAGCCTGCCGTACCGTTTGGCGGCAAATATCGTATTATTGATTTCCCGTTATCTAACTGTGTAAATTCAGGCATTGACGCTGTAGGTATTCTCACACAGTACCAGCCTCTTGTTCTTAACGAATACATAGGAAACGGACAGCCGTGGGATCTTGACAGTATGCACTCGGGTGTAAACTGTCTCAGCCCTTATCAGGCTGTTGACGGTGCAGACTGGTATTCGGGAACAGCCAATGCAATTTATCAGAATATCAACTACATTGAGCGTTATAATCCTGAATATGTTGTCATCCTTTCGGGCGACCATATCTACAAAATGGACTACAACAAGATGCTTGAATATCATAAGGAAAAGAATGCCGCTTGTACAATTGCGGTAATTGATGTTTCGCTTGAAGAAGCCTCAAGATTCGGTATTCTCAACACAAATGAGGACGGCTCAATCTACGAATTTGAAGAAAAGCCTGCTCATCCAAAAAGCACTAACGCTTCAATGGGCATCTATATTTTCAGCTGGAAGGAACTTAAAAAGTATCTTACAGAGGATGAATTCAAAGAAGGTTCAAGCCACGATTTCGGTAAGGATGTCCTCCCTGCCATGCTTGACGCAGGTGAGCGTATGTTTGCATATCCTTTTGAAGGCTATTGGAAGGATGTGGGAACAATCGACAGCCTTTGGGAGGCTAATATGGATCTTCTCGATCCAAAGGTTACTTTAGACCTCAAGGATATCTACTCAAGAAATCCGATGATGCCTCCGCACTATGTTTCAAACGAGGCATCAATCCAAAATTCACTCGTTGCCGACGGATGCAATGTTTACGGCAACCTTGAGTTCTCAATTCTCTTTGCAGGTGTTACAATCGGTAAAAATGCTACGATTAATTCTTCAATCATCATGCCCGGTGCGGTAATTGAGGACGGTGCCGAGGTTCAGTTTGCTATCATTGCCGAAAACACCGTTGTAGGCAAGAATGCAAAAGTCGGACAAAACCCCGAAGAAACGGAAAATCTTGACGACTGGGGAATTACTGTTGTCGGTGCAAATACCGTTATCAAAGAAAACACAGTTATCAAAGCAAAAACCATGATAGACAGCGACACGGAGGTGGACGGCAATGAGAAGTAATAATGTACTCGGTTTCATCTTTGCGGCAACACTTGACGACAAAATCCCCGAGCTTGCATCTTCAAGAACAACTGCAAGCGTTCCGATCGGCGGAAAATACAGAATTATCGACTTTGACCTTTCAAATATGTCAAACTCAGGTATCAGCAATGTAGGCATAGTTGCAAAAAGCAACTTTCAGTCACTTATGGATCATGTGGGTTCGGGCAGTGCATATGACCTTTCAAAGAGAAGGAGCAATCTTTCAATTCTCCCACCATATGACGGCAAGGCTTTTTCAAGCTTTGTTGAAACAATCTACAATATGCACGGCTACATTGAGCATTGCCGTGAGGAGTATGTGCTTATTTCACAGGGCAATGTAATTACTAACATTGATTACACAGATGTTTTTGACTTCCACTCAAAGAAGAAGGCAGACATTACACTTATATATAAGAATCATGCAATTCCGCAGGGCTATGACAGACCGATTACCCTTGATGTAGATAATGACGGCAAGGTAAATCAGATTTTTGTAAAGCCCGGTGTTGTTGACAAAGAGGTATTCAACCACGCATACGGCTCTATTCTCATCAAGAAAGACCTTCTTATGAGTGAAATCCGAAACGCCATCAGCGTTAATCAGCTTGATGTAAGGCGACTTATTCAGAGCAGTCTGGGCAAATACAGTATTTATGCTTATGAAAATAAGGGTTACTGTGCGGCAATCAGCTCAATCAACGATTACTTTGAGTTCAATATGGATCTTATGAAAAAAGAAGTAAGGGATGAGCTTTTCAATCCGCAAAGACCTATCTATACAAAGGTAAGAGATGACGCTCCGTCACGCTACGGACTTACAAGCAATGTGAAAAATTCAATCATTGCACAGGGTTGTGTTATCAACGGTGAGGTTGAGAACTGCGTTATTTCAAAGGGCGTTTATGTCGGCGAAGGCGCAAAGCTTTCTAACTGTATTGTAATGCAGGACACAAAAATAGGTTGCAATACCAACCTCAACTATGTTATCATAGATAAGGATGTTACCATCAAGGATGGTCGCTCACTTATGGGATATGATTCGTACCCCATTTATATTGCTAAAAAATCTGTTGTATAAAGTTGTTTAAACAGGAGGTAATCTTACAATGAGAATTTTATACTGTGCTTCAGAGGCTAATCCTTTCTGCGGCAGTGGCGGACTTGCTGATGTAGCAGGAAGTCTTCCACACACACTTTGCAGAAAAGGTCAGGATTGCAGAATTGTTGTTCCGCTTTACGGCACAATTCCGCAGGAACTTAAAAACTCCATGAACTTCATCACAAACTTTACCGTGCCGGTTGCATGGCGTCATCAGTATTGCGGCTTATTCTGGGCAAGATGGAATGACTGTACATACTATTTTATTGATAACGAATATTATTTCAAGAGAGGCACTCTCTACGGTCATTATGACGATGCTGAAAGATTTGCGTTCTTCTCCCGTGCAATCCTTGAAATGCTTCCTTACATTGATTTCCATCCCGATATCATTCATTGTAATGACTGGCAGACGGCTCTTGTTCCTGTTTACTACTATCTGTTCTATTCACACAGACCATGGTACTATAACATTAAGAGTCTGTTCACTATTCACAACATCCAGTATCAGGGTGAATACGGCTGGGAAGTTAACACAGAGTGCGTCGGCATTCCTGCATCCGAAACAAAGATTCTTGAAATGAACGGCAAACTCAATATGATGAAGGGTGCTATCGAAACAGCTACCCGTGTTTCAACGGTTTCTCCAAGCTATGCGGCTGAAATTAAAGACCCGTGGTTCAGTTGGGGACTTCATGACGAACTCAATCTTCGTCACTACAAGCTTTGCGGTATCAAGAACGGTATTGACACAGAAAGCTATAATCCCGAAACAGACTATCAGCTTTATCGCAACTATTCAAAGGACGATATGAGCGGCAAGGGCGAATGTAAGCGTGCTTTGCAGGAGCGTTTGTGTCTTGAACAGCGCTGGGATGTTCCGCTGGTCGGTATGGTAACAAGACTTGTTGCACACAAGGGACTTGACCTTGTAAGAATGGGCCTTGAGGAGCTTATGGACACAGAAAATATGCAGTTTGTAATTCTCGGTTCAGGTGACAAGGAGTACGAGGACTACTTCAACTATATGCAGGCGAAGTATCCGGGCAGACTTTGCTTCTGTCACGGCTTTGTTCCCGAACTTGCAAGAAAGATTTACTCAGGCGCAGATATTTTCCTTATGCCGTCTGCTCAGGAACCTTGCGGTCTTGCACAGATGATTGCACTCCGTTACGGCACAATTCCTGTTGTTCGTGAGGTTGGCGGTCTTAAAGACTCTGTATTCGACAGTGCCGACAACTACGGTAATGGATTTACATTTAAAAACTATGAATGTGCAGATATGCAGCTTGCCGTAAGACGAGCATTGTGGGGCATTCAGGACGACCAGGGTTGGCATCAGCTTATGTGGCGTGCTATGATGAGCGACAACAGTTGGGATCGTTCGGCTCAGGACTACATCAATCTCTACAACGATACCCTCAAGTGGGCTTAATCGTGCAGTCAAATTTTATAAAAAAATTCAGTCGGAAAGCAGATTTCAAATTTGCTTTCCGACTTTTATTTTATTTGTAGAGGCGAACACGGTTCGCCTCTACAGTTTAACAATGCATTGTTGTATTTATAAAGCAAGTTGAATTACAAATATTGTACCGTTACTATCCGCCGCTACACAAACAAAAAAGGTTGGAAACTACTGCGGGGAGCAGTCGATTTCCAACCTTAAAATTTTGCATTAGTTTTTCATCAGGTTCTCTTTATTGCGTGCGGAACACGAATTTTACCTGCAAGCTTACCAAGAGCAAACACAAGAATAATCTCGGGAATGCACTTAACGGCAACACTGATGAATCTTGCTGTAAGATAAACTGTGTACGGTGTTGAACCGCCGCCGTAGAGTGTGTAAAGCCAAAAAGCCGTAAGGAATGTTTCAACGCAGAGCATATTTGTAAACCATGCAAGAACAACTCTGAGCGGAGTTACATTGTTCTTATAAAGAAACATACCGTAGATAAAACCTGTAATAAAGCCGTTGATTGTAAAGCCGGGAAAATATGCGCCTGTCGGGGCAATGATAAATGAAAGAATATCTCCCAAAGCACCGACAATTGCGGCAGGAATCGGTCCGAACATTACGCCTGTTACGGCTATGGGAAGGAACGCTGCGCTGAGCTTTACATTGTTTCCGAAAAACGGAAGTGTGCTGTTTGCAAAAAATCCGAGAACAATACGAAGTGCAAGCAGCATTGCAATTGCCGCAAGAGCGTAGATACTCTTCATTTCAAGCAAAGAGCTTTGAATTTTTTTGAGTTGTGACATATTTTTTACCTCCTGAATCTCTGTTGTTGCTTCAGGAAGAAAAAAGCGGACAGATTGCTCTGCCCGCTGAATTATATGTCCCAAAGTAACAGCGGGATGCGAAATCTGTACCGCAGGATAAACCTTTCGTTCTTGCGGCAACTCCCCGTCCGCAAAACACTTCACGCACAAATTTCTACTCTGTGATAGATGCCTTTCGACACCGTATGTTATTATACGCCTGAATTTGTTGTTTGTCAACCAAAAAATTAATTTCGGGTTTACTGAACCGTTGCTTTTTTCTTCTTTGTAAGAAGGGCATCGAGGCTGTTGATAAGTCTTGAAAGCGGCTTGTAGATTATGAAAACAACTACCGAAATGATGAGTCCCTTAATGATGTTGAATGGACCTACGCAGTACAGGCAGAATGTAAATGTGCCGTCAATTGCAGGGAAAATTGCCTGTCCCATTTTGATAATTTCTGTAAGCGGCATAAATGACGAGTAGAGCGGAACAAGCACGAATGTGTTGAGAACCACACCGATTGCCGCCATTGCAACCGTACCCGTAAGCATTCCGACAATCGCACCGACTCTTGTTTTTTTGTACTTGTAGATGAAACCTGCCGGCAGTATAAACGAACAGCCGATGAGGAAGTTTGCAAGCTCCCCTACTCCGCCTGTGCTTGTGCCTTTGATAAGGAACTTAACGAGAATTTTTACAAATTCAATTACTGCACCGGCAATCGGGCCCATGCTGAATGTTCCGACAAGAACGGGAACTTCGGAAAAATCGAACTCATAGAATGAAGGTGCGATGAATCCGAGAGGAAATTCAAAGAACATAAGAACTGCCGAAAGCGCCGCAAGCATTGCGGTTACGGCAAGCTTTGTTGTCTTTGCCGTGTTGTCTGAATTGATTGTTTTTGCTTTTGATTTTGTCATTACGACCACTCCTGAAAAATTATTTCGAGTTGTCGGGAAAAAGAAAAATCCCGCTACAAATGTAACGGGATTGCGTACCAAAATAAAACAGACGAACCGCCTGTTCTGCCGCATCTTCTCGTATCCGGACTATGACCGTCGGTGTCTGAATTTCACAGACTCGGCAGGCTTTCACCTGTTCGTGGACTTTAACCACCGGTGGAGAATTTCACTCCGCCCCGAAGACAACTGTTGATTATATTATATGCCGAATTTCGGATTTGTCAATATCTCTTCAGTGTTTTGAGATATTTTTTCGTTTCATCGTCAATTCTGAAACTTTCAACGCATTTCTGAATCATTTTATTAAAGGTTGCATTATCAAGCGAATTTGACTTTATGTACCGCATAGTCTGTTCTCTGCACTTTGCAAGTGCAGTTGCAACAAGCCATGCCCTTGCCATACTCACATAATAATGCGGATTTTTCGCATTGTCGCAACATTCAAGCACCGTGTCTATGTACTCATCTTCAAGATAATAGTCAAGCATCAGCACAAGACCTGCACGAATTATCCACGGGTTGTCGCTTTTGCTGTATTCACAAACATGAGGGAAAAATTCTGATTTATACTTTTTCGTCTGCTTTAAATTTGCACAAAAGCCGTCGCAAACCGCCCAGCTGTCTATACGCTGTACAAAATCATCGCTGTACATCAAAAATTCTTCATAGCTTTCGGTTTTGAGCAAACCGATTACAATACCTCGCATTGTTTTTTCTTCATAAGAATTATCAGTTGTCTGCTCTAAAAAACTGCGTCCGTTTCCCTTAGAAATTTCCTTGCCGAGCTTTCGCATAACAGGCATTCTTACTCCGATAAAAAAGTCCTTGTCATTGTCGGGAATTAATGAGGAATGAAAGCTTCTGTACTTTTCATCGGCATATGAACGAAGTTCCCCTACAAAATCATCATAGTCATTTTTAGTCCAATTATCTCTTACAAGCTCCATAATGCACCGTTATTTTTGCTCATTCTTTCTTTTGCTGTCATAAATTTCACACGGTGAGTTCAGGTCAAGATATGCAATATCGTGGTGTGGCACTCTGTCCTCAACCGGCGGAAGCTGCATATAATCACCGAAAACCATTCTGAGATACTCGTCATAGCCAGACATACACGGCATTTTTATGCCCTCAAATGTGACATAATCAACGCCCGAATAAATGTGCTTCGGATACTCAATTTTCATCCAATGAGGGCCTGAACAAAGCTCCGTTACACACTTGTTTTTATCAAGCCTGTACTTAATCATATGTTTTTCGGCAGTTCTCCAAATCTTTTCACGGAGCTTTTTCCCTCTGAAAATTGAAAGCAAAGCCTTACTGCCTGCCCCCACAATTCCGCCGTGCTTTTCGGGAACAACCTGAGCCAAAAACAGCGAATAAAGCATTGTCCACACATACTGCATTTTGCGTGCAAAACGGCTGTCGGGACAAACATCAAGCGGAAAGACATCAAGCACAAGTCCGTGCGGAATATCAACCTCGGTCTGATTTGTCTTGACCATAGTGTAATTCGTATCGGTTACGGTCATAAAAATATTGCCCGTGAACATATCCCTGTCGGTTTTGAGAAGTCGAAATCTTCCGTCTGCGCCCTGCTCGTGCCACAGCCTGTACAACTTTTCGTAGTCCTCTCGTGGCAGCATAACATCAACATCATCATCCCACGGAACGAATCCGCCGTTTCTGAGCGCACCGATTAACGCACCGCCGATGAGATAGAATGTGAGATTGTTCTTTTCGCAAAAGTCCCTGAAATACACGAGCATATCAAGCTGTTTAAGCTGTAACTCACGCAAAAGTTCGGGGGTAAGTTCTACTTTTTCAGTCATAAGTATCTCCGTAAATATCAAATACGGGCGGAGATTATCCGCCCAAAAAATTATTTGTATGAATGACCGGGAAGTGTGTTTTCCCTGATTTTTCTTTTTACCTTTTCAATGTGTTCTTTCGCACCGCTGTTTTTGATTTTCTTCCGCCATGACGGAATCTGAATCAAACCAACAATTGTGCCTATTCCGTAGGCAACATGGAGCAACGGGAAAATGAACGGCAAAAACACAAACTGAGGCTGAACATTTTTCATTGTGCAACATCCGACAGCGTTTACAATATCAAACATTCCGTAGATTATCAAAAGAATGTACAAAAAAAGCGGAAGTCCGAGAAGTGCAAGCACGGAACAGCCGAGAAGTGCCATTACAAAAAGAAACGGTGCAAAGTGAAAGTATGAAAGACAACCGGGACATTCCGAGAGTGTAAGTCCTATCCACCGTCCGTTTGAATACTTCTGCCTTATCATTCCGTGAAGGTCATTTCGTGAATGCTGATACGAAATAATATCGGGGCAACAGCACATCTTGTAGCCCGCCATTCTAATGCGGTAGTGAAATTCATTATCCTCGGTTCTGCCGAGATTTTCGTTAAATCCGCCGACCTTGGCAATAACCTCTCTGCGGTAAGCCGCATGAAAAAGGCTGTCAAGATATTCCTTTTGCGCAAGCGGCCGTCTGTACGAAGCAACCGAACTGCCGAACAGAGAATCCTCAGCCGCAAGCAAGGTAAGCTTCCAGCTTGAAACATTTGAAGTGATATTCGGTCTGCCGCCGCCTACAACATTTTCGCCCTGCTTTATGTTATAAACATTTCGTGAAACAAAGTTTCTCGGAATTCTTGCGTGAGCGTCAACTCTTATGATAACATCGCCCTTTGCGGTCATCAGAGCGGCATTCCATGAGGTTGCCTGATTACGCTTTACGCATTGAACAACTGACACATTCCAAAAGCCGTAGTCGGTATCACGGAACTTTTCCATTTTTTCTTTAGTATCATCGGTTGACATACTGTCAACAAATACCACCTCAATTTTATCATGCGGATAGTCCTGAAGTGCAATATCCCTGAAAAGTCCGCTCAAAGCATTCGATTCGTTATAGGCTATCATACAAAGTGAAACTAACATATAATATCTCTGCTCCCTTCAAGCTCAAACAACCATTTTGCAGACATTGCAGAGGTTGTCAGAAAATAAGGTACGGCATAAAATGCCGGAACAACAAAAAAGCACAAAGCCGCCCAGCCGATAAAACCGATAAACAGCTTTATTGTGGAGATGAAGTTCTTTATTGAAAAAGCCATCATTCTCGGAAGATAAATTCCGAGCGGCAGATGTTCGTTAAAACCGTAAGCCAAAAATGTATAATGAACAAAAATAATGTAACACACCACAACAACCGCAGTGCTGACGATAAACGCTAAAACAAGCAATACAGCCACAACCGCCGTGAGTGAGGGTGAATTGTCAATTATTTTATCCGAAACCGCACTAAGATAATTGAACACATTGAGCAGACCGCTTATGATAAAAAACAAGCCGACTGAAATTACATCAAGAATAACAGACTTAAAAAATAATTTCGGCTTTTTATAATAGTAAAAAACATCAAGAGGACTGCACTCTCTGCCCCTGACTACATTACACACGCTTCTGTAAACTCCGTTTATGAGCGGCAGACACACAACAACAAAAGCAAAAAATACAAGTCCGAAAATCATTGTAAGCATCTGCTGAGTCTGATTCGGATTTTTTACATCATAAAGTCCTGCCACAGACATTGCAAGGCTGAACGCAAACAGCCCTGTCAAAAATGCAAGCACAGCGACCATTATCTCTGAGATAATTACCGACCGGTTCCCCTCAAGAACCTTTTTTGCCTGTTTTCTAACAGTTTTTTCCGTATTCATTAGCATTCCCTTTTCATCTGAATTTGTTCATAACGAAACGCATTATTCTCCGTCAGTAAACATTCTGTACATTGCCTCAAGGCAAATCTGAGCGTGTTTAAAGAAGTTCTCCTTATCCATACTTTCGTCTGCATTGTGCATACGGACATCATCGTTTTTGAATGCAGGACCGAATGCAACGCCGTTACCTCCGAGCATTCTTGCGTATGTTCCGCCGCCTGTTGAATAAAGCTCAGCCTTTTCACCTGTTACGCTTTCATAAGCGTCAGAGAGAAGCTTTACAAGCTTGCTGTCCTTATCGGCATAAAGCGGTTCTTCGTGATTGAGAACAGTAACCTTGAGGTCGCTGATTTTTGCAACCTTTTTGAACTGTTTGAGAACTCTGTTTACGCTCACGGTAACAGGATAACGGATATCAAACACAGCCTTTGCGGTCTGTCCCTCAATGTTCACGCTGCTGAGGTTTACGGTGAGCGAGCCCGAAACAGCATCGCTCATTTTAAGACCGAGTGATCTGCCGTTTGTTTCCTTGTTGATTGCGTAGTCAATAAATGAACAGATTGAACCTGTTTCCTTTGTTGTGTAAACATTTGAGATAAGGTCAACAAGTGCCGCTGCTGCATTGTAGCCCTTGTCCGGTTCACACGCATGAGCCGCTTTGCCACGGCTGATTATCATAAGACCGTCAATGGTGTAATTAAATTCAAAATCACCGTCACTTGCGTCTGCAAGGCGCATGAGAGTCTGCTCGTCATAGTCTGATGAATCAAGCATTACATACGCTCTGTCGGGAACTGCATTAACTGCTCTGCCTGCATGGAACTGGCTGAGTGTTGTTGCATTATTTAAAAGTGTGCTGACTTCAAGCTGAAGAATACCCTTTTCGGCAAAGCAGATGCCGTAGTCGCTGTCGGGAGTGAATGCCATGTCGGGAAGTGGATTTTTCTTGAAATAATTTTCCATATCCTCCATACCCGTTTCTTCACCCGTGCCGTAAATAGCACGCAGAGTGTTCACGCCCTTTACACCGCTGTCCTTGATTGCTTTCAAACAATAGAGAGTAACAAGAGCTGCACCCTTGTCATCTGCAATTCCTCTGCCGTAAAGTCTGCCGTCCTTTTCGGTAAGCGCATACGGAGGAACGCTCCAGCTGTTTCCCGCAGGAACAACATCAAGGTGAGTAAGCACACCGCAAAGCTTTCCGCTGTCGCCAAGGGTTATATGACCGCTCTTGTCGGTTGTTCTCTCCCCTGTCAGACCGAAATCTTCTGCTCTTTTAAGAATAAAATTCAAGGCATTATCGCACTCGTCATTCTTTTCACCGTCAACCGATTCAAAAGAAAGAAGTGTGTTAAGATCCTTTAAAAGTTCGTCTTTGAAGTCAAGTATTTTGTTTCCAAACATAATAAATACCTCCGTACTTAAATGCTGATTGTATCTTTATCAGTTTTTATTTTTTCTTTTTTTAACTGTTTTAACGGTCACAATAACCGCACAGTAGATTAAAAATGCTCCGAATGCGCAAAGGCTGATTTTGACACCTGTTGAAAATCCGGGTGTTTCGTAGGTGAACACAATGTCACACTTTTCCCCCTTTGGAATCTTAACAGCCATAAAGCCGTAGTCAACCTTTTCAACATCTGCCGCCTTGCCGTTTACAGTTGCGGTAAAACCATCGCTGTAAGGAACGCTGAAAAACAACAGGTTATCGTCACCCTTTTTATTATTGTAAACAGCCTTAAAGCCGTTATCTGTATATTCAAATGAAGTACAACTGTTCAAGGCTCTGAGATTACAAACCTTTTTGTAATCTGAATTACTGTAATCAAACTTTTCCGTAATGCTGTCGTAATCCTCCGGATGTTTGCCGTACAAAAGCTTGTACTTTTCATCGCTGTAGCCCGTAATATCGGAATACTTCTTCATAAGGTCACGGGGAAGAACCATTGCGTAGAGCAAAGCCTCGGACTTGTGTGCGTTCGTCACAAGGTCAAATTCTTCTTCGGCAATGAACTTATCAAAGGTGTATCCCATAGGAATGTAGTATTCGTTGCGGTAAATATCAAAACGGTTCTGCGTTCTGAGATATTTCCAACCCGGCATTCTTGTGTTGCCGTTTTCGTCAACGAATGAATTCAGACTTCCCGATTTTCCGTCGCCACGGTAATCAAAAAGATACTTACAACTCAGAAACGGGCGAAGTCCGTATACATCAAGGTCAGGTCTTGACGCAACATCCCTTGTAATTCCTAGTGCATCGTAAAACTGCATTATAGATGTTGAAACAGAACTCTGAAAGCAGTTAATGCTCTGAATCTGCCAGAACATTGCCGTGTTGTCAACACATTCGTAAAAATCACTGCGAACATTGTCAATATCGGCAATTGTGATGCCGTCACGCCTGTTTATGATATCTTCTTTGATGGCATTTGTACTGCTGCTTGAGAAATAGCCTGTGGCGATTATAAAATATGAGGTGAAAAGCGAAACGCTCAGGATACCAACAGTGAGCATAACCGTAAATCTCTTTTTGTTTCGTCTGAATTTTTTTATGATGAGAACGAACGCAAGCAGACTTAACAAAGCCATAAGAACATAGAGCCAATAGCGTTCAAATGTTGCCTGAGTGCCGATAACCGTATTTTGAATATCGCCGCTCTCCTCATCCGTATAGCTCACAGGCATAAGACCTATCAGCAGAGTTGCGCCTACCGTAATTCCTGCCGACCAACGAATCGCCCTGTTCCAATCGGTTTTTCTGTTTTCAAATGCCTTGATTGTTGCAAGAACAAGCATAAGCACGCCCATATAGAACCATCTTGCGTAGTAAATTGAGCTGTTCATAAGCTGGAACATACTGTTCAAAACAGGCACACACGCAAACACCGCAAGCACGGCAAGAAGCTTTTTGAGCCAGCTTTTTCGGCAAACCTGAAAATATGCGATAACTCCTGTCATTCCGACAAGCGGCAACCATGCCGCAACAGACGCCCATCTGCAATTTGAGCCGGGTGTGAACACAGGGAACGCAGGCATATCTGCGGGGAAAAACAGGCTTAAAATTATCAGCCAGTATTTTTGCGGTTGACCGTAGACAAGCGAATCCCAGCCGTTCGGAAGCTCGGCAAGCCTTGGGTTTCCAATTAATCCGAGCACTGACGGCAGCAGTATGAATGCCGTTGCAAGAAATCCTATGATAACCTCAAGCGCAAGCAAGAGAAAATTTTTAACTTTAAATTTGTAGGTTTTGGTAAGCGTAATCATAAGAAAATAGATGATTACGAACAGAACCTGTCCCACAAAGAAGTAGTAGTTCACAACACAGGCGGAGAATACCGCAAGTGTGAACACTATTCTTTTTCCGTCATAGATGAATGCGTCAAGTGCCGCAAGCAACAGCGGAAACATTATCATCGGTTCATGAAAGTGGAAAAAGAACACATTGTAGATTGAAAATCCCGAAAATGCATACAGCAATCCGCCTACAAGAGCGAAATTCCTGTCAGCCACATATCTTTTCAAATAGAGATATGCGGAAAGTGACGCACAGCCGAATTTTAAAATCAGCAACGGTCCGATAAGATACGGTACAGCCTCACTCGGGAACGGAATTGTCAGCCAAAAGAACGGACTGCCAAGAAGATAAAAGCTGAAGCTTGAGAGCATATCCGTTCCGAGGTCAACATTGTGCATCCAACCCATATCACCGTTTCTTACGGCATCATGCACAAGCTGATAAAACGGAATTTCCTGAACATTGAAATCACCGTAATAATAGAAAACACCGCCACCCATTATGATAAACGGTAGAAAAAGTGCTGTTGCAGTTATAATTGATATAAGAAACACACGCAAACCAAATAGTTTTTGTGTTGGATATTTTTGCAAAATTCTGCTCGGCATAAAACCCTCCACGGAGCAAAAAGTCTGAAAAAATCTTTTTTTCGATAATTTCTTTACTTTTAAATTATGAATAGTATAATCAGTAATATAAATGTCCTTCACCGTCATTTATTCAAAAGACACCTACATATTCAATTCGGAGCAACGCTCTGCTTTGCTTGCAGAGAACAGAGGACACTCGCATTTAGATTACATTATAACATAATGCGATACAAATTGCACTAATTTTTAGCAAAAAACAGGAGAAACTACCTATGAATATTTCACATTTTTACGCAATGCTTTCAAGAATGAGGTACATCAACCGTTGGGGACTTATGAACAACACACGCTGTGAAAACCTCAGCGAACACAGTCTTGATGTTGCAGTGATTGCACATTGCCTTGTTTTGATTCACAACAAGCGTTTCGGCGGTAATCTCAATGCCGAAAGAGCCGCATTGCTCGCACTTTTTCACGATGCAACCGAAATCATAACGGGCGATATGCCGACTCCCGTAAAATACTTCAACCCCGAAATCAAAAATGCCTATAAGGAGATTGAAACAACGGCAGGCAACAGGCTTGTGTCGATGCTTCCGGATGATTTTAAGGACGATATGGATAAAATCATCAAAATGAACGGTGCAGGTGACGATGAACTTAAAAAATATGTAAAAGCGGCGGACAAGTTTTCCGCACTCATAAAATGTATTGAAGAAATAAAAATGGGCAACAGCGAGTTTTCAAAGGCAAAAGAGGCAACCGAAAAATCAATTCACAATATGAATATGCCCGAAAACGAGGTGTTTGAAAAAGAGTTCCTTCCGTCCTTCTATTTGTCACTTGACGAACAGGATTGACAGTTACCGACAAAAAAATCAATATTTTCAGTCAGATTTTTCGCTAAAACTTTACGAAAAGACAGATTTTTATTCTAATTTAGAATTAAAATAAATTCTCATATGGTATAATAGACTATACTTATGTATTGTGTGCTTTTTACCCGATTGGAGGAGTAATATGCCAAATTACGAAAAAAACAGTCAGAAAAGCAATTTTGTTGACATAAGCTCAAATAAGCAGGTCAAAAAATTATATAATAAAAAAGGCAGACTCAAAAGGATTCTCTGCCTTGTGTTTTCAATGATCTTCCTGTTGGGCGGCGGCGGAATGCTCTACTACTATTCATTTCTTGACACCCTCAACTTCAAAGAGCTTGATGACACAAACAACAACACAGCAGCAACCAACTCATCGGTTGCCCCGCTTGAGAGTGATGCAACAAACCTTTCGCTTTCAGAAGGAGAGCTTCTGCAGAACTCCAAAGAGCTTAATGTTATGCTTTTTGGTGAAGACAATTCAAACGGCGATAAACACGGCAGAAGTGATACAATGATCATGATGACCATTGATAACAATCACAAAAAGCTTAAACTGACATCATTCCAGCGTGACACATATGTTTATATCCCCGGTTACGGATATGACAAGCTCAACGCATCTTATAACTACGGCGGAGCAAAGCTTTCAATTCAGACAATTGAGGCAAACTTCGGCATCAAGGTTGACCGTTATGCGGTTGTTGACTTTGACAGCTTTAAGAAAATTATCGACACCCTCGGCGGTATTGATATAGAAGTTACTCAGGACGAAATTGACTACATCAACTATCAGATGTACAAGAACAAGCAGGCTGACACAAGAACAACTATCACAGACGCACCGGGTACTGTTCATCTCAACGGTCAGGAGGCTCTTTGGTACGCTCGAAACAGAGGCCTTACAAAGGGCGAGGACGGCAACGAAATCGGTCTTGACGGTGACGACTGGGACAGAACCTCAAGACAGAGAAAGCTTCTTGAAACTTTGTTCACAAGCATGAAAAGTGCAGACCTCGGACAGATTGTTTCAATTGTAAGCTCTGTCGGTCCTCTTGTAACAACAAACCTCAAAAAGGACGAAATCACAGCGCTTGTTTCTCACGCTCTCACATATCTTTCCTATGATGTAGAGCAGTATTATGTTCCTGAAGAAGGTCTTTGGTACTATGATGATAAAACCGAAACATGGAACGGTACAATCACATCAACAATCAAAATTTCAGACCTTGAAGAACAGAGAAAGAAGTTTGCAAGCTTTGTTTTTGAAGAATTGTTCACAGGCGGCGCTTCTTCAAAAGGAACAACCTCCGCATCAAATTAAATATTGAACAAAATGCAGACAGCCAATTATCGGCTGTCTGTTTTTTACGGCGAGCCGCCGTACCCTATTCGTGAAGATAGTTTGTTTAATTACAAAACATATTACACCCGAGCGTATCATTGCGGTTATTCGCTCTAAATTAGGGCGAGCCGCCGTTCCCTATTCGTGAAGAAAGTTTGCGATATTAAAACATATTATGCCCGAGCGTAGAATTGTTATTATTCGCACGATTCAACAACCGCATTGCACATAATCAAAACCACCCGTCCAACGGGTGGTTTGCTCTAGGGCTATAAGCCCATGCTACCGGCCAGCGCCTCAAGACGCTGGCTTTCACTTTGTTCAAGCCTATTGCCTTTGCCTCTTTCGCCACCCCTTAAAGGGTGTTTGTATTACTCGCCACCCTTAAAAGGGTCTTCATATTCTCGTACACTTAATTTATCTAGTGCTATATCTTGCTTTTCTTGGTCTTCTATGTATTTTCTTATGGTTGCTTCATTTAGACCTACTGTACTCACATAATATCCTTCTGCCCAAAAGTGCCTATTTCCAAACTTATACTTCAGATTTGCGTGTTTCTCAAACATCATTAACGCACTTTTTCCTTTTAAATATCCCATAAAACTTGACACACTCATCTTCGGTGGTATACTTAATAGCAAGTGTACATGATCTATCATCATATGCCCCTCTAGTATCTCCACTCCTTTGTACTGACATAACAATCTTATTATATCTTGCAAACTCTGTTGGTACTGTGCATATATTATTTTTCTTCTATACTTTGGTACAAACACTACATGGTATTTGCACATCCATTTTGTGTGGGATAAACTATTTGTTTTTTGCCATTAAAATCACCTTTCTTTTTTACAATAGACTTGAACATTCTTATTGTAATACGATTGGTGATTTTTTTGTATAACTTTTTATGCACACCCGCATAGCGGGTGGTTGTTTGTACCACGCAAGCGTGGCACTGGGTAAACCCATTAATACAACCAAAAATATGGGCTGTTTCTTGTTAAAAACGCAAAAAATACAGCTTTTTTACACCGAAAGCTATTGCATATAAACTGCTGAAAATGTATAATAAGGGGGAGTAATTTTAATTACCTTGAAAGGAAAGCTATTATGAATATTTCATCAATACAAGAACAGATTCTCAAGCTGAAAAAGGAAAAGGATGTCTGTATTCTTGCCCACAGCTATCAGGCGCATGAAATTCTTGAAATTGCAGATTACACAGGCGACAGCTACAAGCTGAGTGTTGACGCAAGCAAAGCCGAAAACAAGAACATTCTTATGTGCGGTGTAAGATTTATGGCTGAAACCTGCAAAATTCTTTCACCTGAAAAAACTGTTTACCTTGCACAGCCTGTTGCCGGCTGCAGTATGGCAGACCAGATGGACAAACAGCTTATTTCTCAGGTTAAGAAAATGTATCCCGATTACACAGTTGTTGCATACATCAATACTACGGCAGAACTCAAAACAATTTGCGATGTATGCGTAACAAGCTCATCGGCTGTTAAAATCGTAAACAATCTTGACAATAAGAACATTCTCTTTATCCCTGACTGCAACCTCGGCGACTATGTTGCAAAGCAGTGTCCCGACAAGAATATCAAGCTTCTCAACGGAGGTTGTCCGATTCATGCCTGCGTAAATGTTGAGGATGTTAAAAAGGCTAAGGAGCTTCATCCGAACGCACTCGTTCTTGTTCATCCCGAATGCACTCCCGAAGTTGTTGCTATGGCTGATTATGTCGGCTCAACATCGGGCATAATGAATTATGCAAAGAAATCCGATGCAAAGGAATTCATTATCGGTACAGAAATCAGCATTGCCGAACATTTGCAGTATGAATGTCCGGACAAGAATTTCTACAGTCTTACATTAAAGCTCATCTGCCCGAATATGAAATCAACAACACTTGTTGATGTTTACAACTGCCTTAACGGCAACGGCGGAGAGGAAATCAAGCTTGACGATCAGACTATCACAGACGCAAGAAAGTGCATTGACGAAATGATCAGACTCGGCTGATAAATTACTTATGAACGCAAATCTGTTCGGGAGGAATAAATGACTAACAAAGCATTGATTGCAATGAGCGGAGGAGTTGACAGCTCGGTTGCCGCATTTCTTACCAAGGATATGGGATATGACGCAACGGGCATTACCCTCAAGCTCTTTGATAACGAAGATATCGGTGAAAAGCGAGAAAAAACCTGTTGTTCTCTTGATGACATTGATGATGCAAGGAGAGTTTGCCTCAAGCTCGGCATTCCCTACTATGTCTATAACTTCAAGGACAGCTTTAAGGAAAATGTAATCGACCGCTTTATCAGAGCCTATGAAAACGGTACAACACCGAATCCCTGCATTGACTGCAACCGCTTTATCAAATTTGAAAAGCTCATTCGCCGTGCAGAAGAGCTTGACTTTGACTGCGTTGTCACGGGGCATTACTCGACAATTGAGTATGACAAGGGTGCAGACCGCTATTTGCTGAAAAAATCGGTTGACAGCACAAAAGACCAAAGCTATGTGCTGTACTGTCTTACACAAAGACAGCTTGCAAAAACACTTCTTCCTCTTGGCACATATACAAAGGAAAAGGTGCGTGAAATTGCAAATGAGCTAGGTTTGATAAACGCAAGAAAACACGACAGTCAGGACATTTGCTTTGTTCCCGACGGGGACTATGCAAAATTCATTGAACAGTACACGGGCAGAACTTATCCTAACGGTAATTTTGTTGATACCACAGGTCATATTCTCGGTGAACACAAGGGAATTATCCGTTACACCGTAGGTCAGCGAAAAGGTCTTGGACTTGCACTCCCCCACCCTATGTATGTTAAGGAAAAGAATCTTGACACCAACGAGGTTATTCTCTGCGATAACAACGAGCTTTTCTCAAAGGAACTTTATGCAACGGACATAAACCTCATCACCTGTGACAAAATCGACAAGCCGATTAAAGTCAAGGCGAGAGTTCGTTACAGCCAGCCCGAAAAGGACGCAATCGTTGAACAGATTGACGATAACACCCTGCACATTGTCTTTGACGAACCTCAAAGAGCAATCTCAAAAGGTCAGGCAGCAGTCCTCTATGACGGTGAATATGTAGTTGGCGGCGGAACGATTATATAAAGTTTTATAATTATGATGATTTTAGAGAGCGTGATTTTACGCTCTCTTTTTAGATTGATAGCATTGCGATTATATTTCAGGCAGGAAAACACGGTTCGCCATGAAACAAAACAATCAGCTATTACCGATTGTTTTGTGTTTGCACACAAAACAAATGGCGAACACGGTTCGCCGCTACAGTAAAACAATATATTTGCGACATCTATATACTTAAATATATCATATAATTTGTACGATTACCCACGGGATAACACGGTTCTCCCGTACAGATTACACACACTATTTTCATCTCCTCAAAACATTTTATTAAACAAAAAAATTCATCAAGGCGGGCGTCCGATGAACGCCCCTACTTCAAACATAAAAAGTCGGCAAGACAGTTTAATTTGCGTACTGTCTTGCCGACTTATATTTTTACTTATTTACACTTTTTCAAAAAATGATTACCATGTGCCGACATAAGCATGACCCTTTGAGTCATACTGCGACTCTGTATAATAATTGAGCGAAGTGCCGTCAAAACCGATATCAATGGTCTGACTCGAACCGTTTGTGAAAATAATGTAATCAACAGTGTTCGGAACTTCAACCGAGTAAACCTTCTGACCATAGTCATTTGTGTTGAGATATGTCATCGCAACGCCCGGCCATGATTTTGTAGATGTACCGTCTTCAGCCCATGAGTAGCAGTAGAGTGTACCATCCCAGTTGAGTGAATCCGTAAACTTAACTGTATAGGTTGATGACGGAGTGGTTGTAGGCTCTGTAACAGGAGCTGTTGTTGCAGGAACAGTTGTCGGAGCAACTGTCGGCTCTTCTGTTGCCGGCTCGGTAACAGGGGCGGTTGTCGGAGTAACTTCCGACTCATAGTAAGTGCCGACATTTCCGTGACCGTCAAGCTTTGCGACATACATCTGAATGTATGTTGCGTCTTTAACGCTTACGATATCATCCTCGCCGTCAGCGTCACATCTTGCGGCTGCGATAAGAGCCTTATCTGAGAGTGTTATGAGCTTCACAATGTACTTCTGAACCGCTGTTGCGTCAAGTACATTAATCGCACCGTTGAGATTAACATCACCGATAAGGATTTTTTCCGTCGGCTGTGTAATGGGGGCTGTGGTAGGAGTTACCGTTGAAGGAGCAGTTGAAGGACGCTCCGATGATGTGTAAAGATAAACAACATTGATAATACCCGATGAAAGGTTGCCTGACGCATTTACGGGAGCAATAACATCTGTTCTGCCCGAAAGCGGAGAAGTTTTGTATGTATCGTCTGAAGAAACCTTTGACTGAATTAAAATTTCATCATCGGCAATCTTTTCACCTGTTGCGGCGTCAATGTGGCTTGTAATAACCTTGCTGCTAAAGCTGAGTTTCTTATTCTGAATCCATGCCTCGCCCGAAACAAGGTAGCCTGTCTCGTTTGCACCCGGCTCCTGCTGTGAGTTTGTGTGGAACATTACATATGAGCTTGGTGCAGGAATTGTGCATTTGAGCCATCCGTTGCCCTCACTTGTCATAACAGTTGCGTTGTTCCACTTGCCGTTAGGCTCTTCGCCGCTGTCTGTGTAAGCATAGCAACGAACATTTGACCAGTTGTTTGAGTTATAGTAGTGAACAACCGAACTTGTGCTGTCAAGTGCCTTATAAACAAAGTTAATGGTCGTGTTCGTACCGTTAAATGTACCTGTCGTGTTGGCAGGATACTTGTCCGTGTCGAGCTGATAGCCCTGAATTGATGTAAACGGAACGCTGTAGCTGTCACCTTCACGATACTTTGTTGAAACGGTGTCCTTAATTGACTCACCGTTTTCGTCAACATAATTTACCGTAACATAGCCTGAACGAATACCGCTGGAGCTGTAAACATAAGTTACATTGTAGTTCTTTCCGCCTGTAACAGTACCCGAAGTTACACCCTGAGTATCCTTAAGAGTATAGTCATAAAGGATGGTTGTGTCGGGATAAGTACGGTATGTTGTACCGTCCGCATATTTTGCTGTTGATGTTTTGAGAACATTTCCGCTGTCATCAATATGTTTGATTGTTACCGTACCGAATGTTTTTTCACTAACCTTAAGATTGTTGAATGTTGAACTCTGAACAAGCACACAGGCGCTGTTTGCGGGGACTGTATATGTGTTGCCCGAAACTGTGCCAAGACTTTTAAGACCTGCCGTCGTACCGTCTGCAACTACTGTCCAGCCGCTGCCGTCAAGTGTAATCGGCCAATCATTTGTTGAACTTGCGTTTACAAGAACACAAACCTTGCCCCACTCATTTGACTTGTTGTTTGAATACGTGTAAGCAACAACATCACCGTGTGTTGACTGGAATGAAGGAGTGTTGAATGTTGAACTCTTCATCGGAGAATAGTTTTCTCTGATTTCAAGAAGTCCCTTGTAATAAGCGGCAACATCCGAGTATATCTTTACTCTTGACCAATCAATCTCATTTATTGCATCGCTTGATTTGTAGCTGTTTGTATCACCCTGTTTTGTACGGCAAAATTCCGAGCCTGCCGTCATAAACGGGATACCCTGTGAAGTAAGGAGGAGTCCCATTACTTTCTTAACCTGTCCTTTGAGTGATGAAGATGTTGAATTCCAGCTTGATGAGCCGTTACTTTTTACAATTTTATCCCAGAGGATAAGGTTATCGTGAGCGTCGGCATAAGCAATTGTCTGTGAAGGAGCCTGAGCCGAAAAGCCCTTGCCCGTTACACCGTTTGCAACCGTTCCGGTCTTATCGGTGTTGCCTTGAACAAATCCCTTATCGGAACCGTCTGTGCTTCCCTTAATTGCATCACGGTAGCTGTCGCAGAACATACCTACTCTTGAGTTGAGTGAACCTGCCTTTGACTGCGAGCAACCGTCGGAAATTGCAACTGAACCGCCTGTCCACGGTTCACCGTACATGAGAATCTTTTTACCCGAACCGTCTGAATAAAGTCCGTCAAGAGCAGAACGGATATCGTTCATTGTTGTGATATCGTGAATACCCATAAGGTCAAAACGGAAACCGTCAATGTGGTATTCCTCCGCCCAATACTTTACGGATTCAATCATATACTTTCTGTACATCAGCTTATCTGACGCAGTTTCGTTACCGCAGCCTGAACCGTTTGAATACGCTGATGATGAATTCATTCTGTAGTAGTAACCCGGAACAGTTCTGTTAAAGCAGGAATCGGTTGAGAATGTGTGGTTGTAAACAACATCCATTACAACTGAAATTCCTCTGTCATGAAGAGCCTGAATCATCTGCTTGAACTCAGTGATTCTTGTGTTGCCGTCATATGGGTTTGTTGAATATGAACCCTCGGGAGCGTTATAGTTCACCGGATCATAACCCCAGTTACGGTTTGAAGAAGAACTTGCAACATCTTCCTTTACCGAACCGTAATCATAAACAGGCATAAGCTGAACGCAGTTAATGCCCTGCTCAACAAGGTAGTCAATGCCTGTTGAAACGGCTGATGAACTTGTGTCTGAATTAAGAGTTGTGCCGCCCTCGGCAAATGCAAGGTACTTACCCTTGTTGTCCTCACTCACACCCGAGTTTTTGGAAACTGAAAAATCTCGCACATGAACTTCCCATACAGCCGCCTCTGATGCGCTGTTAAAGAGAACATGCTTATCGTCCGACCAACCGCTCGGATCGGTTGAGTCAAGGTCAACAACCATTGTACGGTTGCCGTTTACACCGACAGCCTGTGAGTAAACATCCTGTGTTTCCTTGGTTGTGCCGTTTACTGTTACAAGATATGTGTAATATTTGTTTTTGTAATCACCGCTCAGATTAAGTGACCAAACACCTGTTGAGCTGTCTTTTTTCATATCATAGGTGCCGATTGCCGAAGCGCCCGCCTCGTTGTCAGAACCTGTTGTGTAGAGCTTGAGCTTTACGGATGACGCATCAGGTGACCAGGTTTTCCATGTTGTGGAAGTTTTGCTGTACACTGAACCGAGTCCCGATTCGTTATACGCTTTGCTTGCATAGCTTTCAAGATAATTTGCATTGTAATAATTGCCTGCTGAAACCGATTCATCGCTTGTTACTGCCGCATTTGAGGCAAAGGCCGACATACCTGCAATCATGGACAGAGAAAGAAGAATCGATAATGGTTTGCGTAATCTCATATTTTCACTCCTAAATATTATTTCGCACAAAGTACCGCACGATAACTATATTTTAACATTTATAAATGCCGTATTTTTCCTATTGAGAACTAAAAAAGCATCCTAAAGCCAAACTTTAAGAACGCTTTTTATACATTATGCACAAGTAAAGACTGACACAAAGCAATTATTAACTATTATTGCAATACTTCAGCAGTTAACTGTCGTCGATATGTTATTTGCCGTTTGCCGAAAAATCTGACTGCACGAAAATTATATACCATATGTAATACTTTGTTACATATTATTAAGATTTTATCGAACTAAAGTTTTTATTGTTATATAATTCTTTAACTGTGGTTTACATTCATTTGTCATTATGTACAATTTATTACTGATACATCACTATTTGTTTACAACTCAACAATATTTTTGTAATAATATTGACAATATCGCAACATAATAGTATTATTATCTTGTGGCCGGTTGTCATCCGGAGGGGAAAAATGATAACCTACAAATTGAATCATACACCCGAAGACGGGTTTAACACCTTTGGGATAAGCGCATTTTGCGGCAAAAAGCTTATAAAATCCGTATCGGGAATCAGCGAAAGCTTTCGTGAAATGACAGAGCTTGTCGAAATGTGCAACGAACTTGAGCTTGAACTCTGCCAGCTTGACGATATCATCGAAGATTATCTTACTGATTTCACACTTTAATTTGCAAAGACTTTAACTTTTGTCATAATCGTGGTACAATAGTGTTTAATGTTATATCAGACATTATATATCAGACAATAAGGTGATATCATGATTTGCAATTTATGTCCGAGAAAATGCGGTGCTGTTCGTACTGCCCACAGCGGAAACGGATTTTGTAAAATGGGAGAACTGCCCGTTGTTGCAAGAGTTGCTCCGCACTATGGCGAAGAACCGTGCATAAGCGGCACAAAGGGCAGCGGAACTGTTTTCTTTTCGGGTTGTACAATGAGATGCGTGTACTGCCAGAACTACGAAATTTCAAACGAGGACGGCGGAAGAACAATCACTCCCGAAAGACTTGCCGAATGTTACAAAGAACTTGAGGACAAGGGAGTGCATAACATCAACCTTGTAACGGCTGACCATTTTGCACACGCTGTTGTTAAAAGTCTTGAAATTTACAAACCGAGAATTCCGATTGTATATAACTGCAGCGGATACACAAGTCCGAAAACTCTCAGTATGCTTGACGGACTTGTTGACATTTATCTTCCCGACTTTAAATATGCAGATGATTTTCTTGCGGTAAAATACTCTTCTGCACCGAATTATGTCAACACGGCTGTTGCCGCAATTCACGAAATGACTTTTCAGGTTGGTCTGCCTCAGTTTGACGATGACGGCATTATGAAAAAGGGCGTTATCGTAAGGCATCTGATTTTGCCTGCCCACACAAAGAACAGTCTTGAAGTGCTTGATATTGTAAAACGCAGATTCGGCGATCAGGTTTTGTTAAGTCTTATGTGTCAGTACATTCCTATGGGCAAGGTCAGCGACAGGGAGTTTTCACGAATTAACCGTAAAATCACACGCAGAGAATATGACAAGGTAAAGCTTGAAATGATGCGACTGGGAATTGACGGCTTTACACAGGAGCTTTCTTCCGCAGATGAAAGCTATGTCCCCGAATGGAATTTTGAAGGATAATTTTGTCAGTTCGGTCATCTGAATTCCTCTTCATTTTTCAATTGGTATTGTTTACTTGGTATTATTCTCTTAGTCTTTTTCTATGGGTATTATTAGGCTTCAAATTCTGAAGGGGGCAGGTGCAAATTTTGAAGGGTATGAGTTCAAATTCTGCACCCCTAAAATACGAATTTCTACATTCGATTTTACCGCCCGTTAAAAACAATTAAATTAACATAAAAACGGAGAGCGTCTTGCCCTCCGTTTAATTTTTATTAAAATATCTTACTGCTTTTCAACCGTTTGTGACGGTTTTACATACAGGGTTTTGTTGTTGACATAAATCACCATACCCGGTTTTGAGCCGTTTGGCTTTGACACATAGCGAACAAGTGTGCAGTCAACGGGAACCTGACTGCTGTTTCTCGCTTTACTGTGATATGCCGCAAGCCGTGCCGCCTCATAGATTGCTGTGTCGGAAATCTCTTTGCCGTCCGAAACAACAATTACATGCGAACCGTGAATATCCTTTGTGTGCAGCCACATATCGTTCTTTGACGCTGTTTTCAAAGTCAGCTTATCGTTCTGACGGTTGTTTCTTCCTACAAGGATTTTAAAACCGTCGCTTGATTCAAATTCGAGTGGCGGCAAAGTTGTCTGACGGGGCTTTTTGCCTTTTTGAACCTTGAGATAGCCCTGCTCGGTAAGTTCCTCACGAATTTGTGCAAGGTCTTTTTCATTATCCGCACGGTCAACCGTATCAAGAACGGAGTCTATATAATCAAGCTCTTCTCTGCCCTTTTCAAGCTGTTCTTTGAGCATAATTTCGGCATTTTTAGCCTTGCGGTAATCCTTGTAATACTTCTGAGCATTTGCCGAAGGTGAGATTGCCGGATTAAGCTTTATGCGTAAAATTGCGTTGTTCTCATCGTAAAAGTTTTCAACATCAACATACTCCGCACCACGCTCAATGCGATAGATATTTGCCTGTAAAAGGTCACCGCATATGCGAAGATGCTCACGGTCTGCACAGCGTTCAAGCTCACTCTTCTGCTTTGCAATTTTTCGTGCAAGCCTTTCAAGTGTGTTGTTCAAAAGCTTTGTAAGGCTTTGTGATTTCACCCTCATTCTGTCACGACTGTCACGAGCCTCATAGAATCCGTCAAGCAAATCGGAGAAGCTTTCCTTACTCTCAACCTTTGCGAAATCGCCGTACTGCTCAACATTCATAAAGCAGAAGTCCATAGGCTTGCCGTCCTCACGATAAACCACAACAGGCTTGCCCGAACAATCGCTGCAAACACTTTTCAGCTTTTCAATTTCAACTGCGAGTCGGTCAAAAAGCACACCCTCAATTCTGTTTGTTGCGCCCTCCATAACCTTGTATTCAATCTCACGGCATACAATCGGAGAAACACCCTCAATTGTCCTTAACAGCGCCTTGTTAAGCGGCATTTCCGTGTCAAGATTTTTTACGGCTGTACACACATCAAGCACCGAACATTTAAGCAGATTCAGCTTGTTCTGCGATTCGGGAAGTTCGTATTTTATATTCGGCAGTACAAGTCTTTTACTGCTCATTGTAAGATCGACACGCTTGAGTGAGTCGATGATAATGTCGTTTGAATCAACAATAATTATGTTGCTGTACATACCCATAATTTCGCATACAACAGTTATCATCACAGTATCGCCGAGCTCGTTCACGCACTCGAAATCGAGCATAAGAACACGGTCGCAACCGTTCTGGCGAAGTCCCACAAGCTTTCCGCCGCCGATTCTTTTTCGCAAAAGCATACAGAACATCGGAGGTTGTGCAGGATTTTCGGGTGTTGACGAACAGAAGTTCACTCTCGGTGAATTTGCTCGTGCAGAAAGCAACAGCTTTTTGTTGCCGGAAAAGGTTCTCAACCCGAACACAAGCTCCTCTCTGTTCGGCTGATAAATCTGCGACACCCTTGCACCGAGAGCCTCTTTTTCTATTTCACTTTTAATATGTCTTAAAAAAATTCCGTCAAGCGCCATAGTAACTCCGTAAATTATTTGTGATATTTACCGTTTGATGAAATCTCAAACGCGCGGTAAATCTGTTCGCTTAAAATCATTCTTGCCATTTGGTGAGGAAAGGTCATTCTGCTCATTGAAAGACGGACATCAGCCCGTTTTTTAACCGATTCGTCAAGCCCGTAGCTGCCGCCGATAATAAAATCAACAGTGCTTTTTCCGCTTACGGACGCATTGTCAATCAGCTTTGAAAGCTCCTCACTCGACATAGACTTTCCCTCAATACACATTGCAACAACATAATCCGAAGACGAAATTTTCTGCATGATTCGTTTTCCCTCAGAGAAAATAACCTCGTCAATCTGTGACCGATTCGGTATGTTGCTCTTAATGCGTTCTTCCGAAAGCTCAATAATATTGAATTTACAAAATGCGGTCAAGCGTTTTGCATACTCTGCAATTGCGTCGGTAAAATATTTTTCCTTGATTTTGCCGATACAAATTATGTTAATCTTAATCATATTCCTCTTGTTTGTTTAAGGTTAAAAAATGATGGCTTTTGTTGTGCTTACACTCGGAGCAACATCAAGCGAATAATCGCTTTTGTACTTCATTCCGTTTGATGTGAGCAGGTCTACGGATGTTGACATTGCAAGCGGAACGGTATTATTTTCTTCGCTGAGATGACCGAGCATAAGTCTTAAAGTTCCCTTTTCAACAAGGTTAACAAGTTCTTTTGCACAAGCCTCATTTGAAAGATGTCCTCTGTTTGAAAGGATTCTCTGCTTTAGCGGATAAGGATAAAATCCGTTTTTGAGCATATTAATATCGTGATTTGACTCAAGCACAACAAAGTCGCTCTGCTCTGCGGCAGTTCTGACATCGGGCAACATAACGCCCATATCGGTTGCTATAAGTGCGGATTTTCCGTCGGGAGCAGTAACACGGTAACAACAGCTTTCCGCCGCATCGTGGGGGGTGTCAATTCGCTGAACACGCATATTGCCGATTACAACCTCGTCAGTTATAACATCTGCATCTGTGTTTGGATCAAGCTTATTACCTGCCCTCAAAGCATTGAGCGTACCAAGACTTGAATACACCTTAAAGCCGTAACGCTTTGCAAGCACACGCAACGCACTGCAATGGTCAGTGTGTTCGTGAGTTATAAAAACCGCCCCGATACTGCCCATATCAAGTCCATTTGCAAGCATGGCATTTTCAATCTGCTTGCATGAACGACCTGCGTCAATCAGTACGCCTTCGCTTGCCGAACCTATGTAGTAGCTGTTACCCTTACTTCCGCTGAACAGCGGTACTGCTCTTGCCAAAACAACCAATCCTTATCTTTAGTATAACGAATATGATAACACAAATTTTAAAATTTGTAAATTATCTCACAAAAAAGCCGTTCTCACAAAGAAAACGGCTTTGATTTCTAATTAAATTTTAGTCAGGCACCGAGTTCCTGCTCGTTGTCTCCTGTAAAATACACCTTTTTGATATCTGCACCAAGTCCTCTGAACTTTTCAACAACATCTTCATATCCACGCTCAATGAACTGAATATTTGAAATCTCTGTTGTACCGTTAATTTCAAGAGCGGCAATAATCATAGCCGCACCTGCACGAAGGTCGGTTGCCTTAACGGGAGCCGCTGTGAGCGGAACACCGCCCTCAATGATTGCAAGTCTGCCCTCAACAGAAATCTGCGCACCCATTCTGATAAGCTCGCTGACATACTGATAGCGATTATCCCAAACATTCTCGTTGATGATGCTTGTTCCGGGAACGCTCATAAGCAATGCGGCAAACTGCGGCTGACAGTCTGTCGGGAAGCCGGGATGCGGCATTGTCTTGATATTACAGCGCTTTAGCGGAGCAGATGACGCATCAACCTTGAGAGCCTCATCATATTCAGTAATCTTAACACCCATCTCACGCAGCTTTGCGCTGATTGATTCAAGATGCTTCGGTGTAATATTCTTTACCGTAATACAACCTCTTGTTGCGGCGGCGGCACACATATATGTTCCTGCCTCAATCTGGTCGGGAATAATCGAATAAGTAATGCCGTGAAGATACTCAACGCCACGGATTTTGATAACATCCGTACCTGCGCCCCTGACATCCGCACCCATTGAATTAAGGAAGTTCGCAAGGTCAACAATATGCGGTTCTCTTGCGGCATTTTCAATAATGGTCTGTCCCTTTGCCTTTGATGCGGCAAGCATAATGTTCATTGTTGCACCAACGGACACAACATCAAGGTACACATGTGTACCGACAAGGCTGTCGCATTCTGCCTCTATAATCGCACCGTCAACAAGCTGAGTTGTCGCACCGAGAGCCTCAAAGCCTTTAAGATGCTGGTCAATCGGACGCACGCCAAAGTTACAGCCGCCCGGAAGAGCCACCTTAGCCTTGCCGTACTTGCCCAAAAGTGCGCCGAGGAGATAATATGACGCTCTCATACCTCTTACAAGGTCGGTCACAGCATTGCATGTGCGGATTTTTGTAGGATCAATATATAAGGACGAACGGTTGATTCGTCTTACATTAGCACCCATCTGCTGAAGAATTCTGCTGATAAGTGATACATCGCTGATGTTAGGAATATTTTCAATCTGGCACGGTTCATCACAAAGAATAACTGCCGGAATAATTGCAACGGCTGCATTTTTCGCACCGCTGATTGTCACTTCACCCGATAATGGCTTTCCGCCGGTAACTACGAACTTCTCCAATTGTTACACCCCAATTAATGTGTAGAAGATACTTTTAACTAAATAAGCTAAATATCTGAAAATGTATATCTATATAGTGTATAAGTAAAAATCAAAAATTATACGAATCCAAAATTCATAATGAGAACTAATTTGTTACATTTTATTAAAAACGAACCCACTCGGTTACGCAGATGTAATTTAACAATTCTCTTACAGAAAATGATACTACAAAATTGTAGTAAAGTCAACGGAATAATAAAACTGTAATCTATTTTTGGGCAAGTTGTACTCAAATTATTAATTTGTTGCTTTTTTTGTTTTTAATATAACCAACCATGCTTTTTAAAACCGTTTTTTCCTAAAAAGAAGTAATTAATTAAAGCAATTTTTTGTAAAATTATTACAAATTGAAACAAGTGTTATTTTCGTGTTATCATCAGACATCTGAGCAATTTACAATTCAAATTGAACACAGAAAAATATCGTTCCGTTATTCCTATGATAATTTTACACCTTCAATCTTCTTTTTTCAAATTTAAAATTAACTTTCTATACTATATATACTTCCCAAACGGACACAATAAACAAGTGAAACTTTAGGGCAAAAAAACTTGAAAAACATTACATTTTTTCGTGTGTGTCTATTGACTTTTTAAAAAGGGAATGCTATATTATAATTAACATATGAGCATATCTTCATATGTTCAAGTATAACTATTAACCTGAAAGAAAAAAAAGGTGACACCTATGGAAAACAAAGAAAAAATAACCACTCCCGAAATGCCCGACATTGATGTGCTGTTTGAGCTTGCAGACCTTTTTAAGGTTTTCGGTGATTCAACCCGACTTCGCATTATGTACACCATTTCGGAAAATGAAATGTCGGTGCTCAACATTGCTGAAGCTCTCAGTATGGAGCAAAGCACAATTTCCCACCAACTGCGTGTGTTAAGACAGAACAAGCTGGTGCGTGTTCGCCGTGAAGGAAAGCAGATTTATTACAGCCTTGACGATGACCATGTGAAACGAATCATAGAAATGGGACTTGACCATGTTCTTGAATAAGGAGGGAGACATATGAGGTACAAATATCAGCTTGACAATCTCAATTGTGCTCATTGTGCAGGCAAGATTGAGGCTAAAATTGCAGAAACAAACGGCTTTGAGGATGTGAGCTTCAATTTTGCGACAAAACTTCTCAACTTCAAAAGCGAAAAGCAGAATCCTGTTTCCGAAATTCAGGCAATTTGCGACAGCATTGAGAACGGTGTAACCGTTGTTGACAAAACTCCGAAAACCAATCTCAAAAAATACACCTACACTTTAGACAATCTCAATTGTGCTCATTGTGCGGGCAAAATTGAGGCTAAAATTGCAGAAACAAACGGCTTTGAGGATGTGAGTTTCAATTTTGCGACAAAACTTCTCAACTTCAAAAGCGAAAAGCAGAATCCTGTTTCCGAAATTCAGGCAATCTGCGACAGCATTGAGGACGGTGTGACTGTTGTTGACAAAACTCCGAAAAATGATATCACAACAAAGGCAGAACCCGAAATCACGAAAAAGAAAATCAACCATGACACAATCTTCCTTGCAATTTCAATTGTACTTGCTGTAGTGTCCGAAATACTCCACCTTACACTTGACGGTGTTACGGCTGTTCATTATGTTGTACTCGCAGCGTGTTTTGTTGCAACACTTCTTTCGGGTTACAAGGTATTTATCAAGGGTGCAAAAAACATTCTAAAGCTGAGAATTGACGAAACAACGCTTATGGCTGTTGCGGTAATTGCGGCATTCTGTCTTGGAGATTTTGTTGAGGCGGCAATGGTAACAATTCTCTTTTCTATCGGTGAAATTTTTGAGGATCGAGCAGTTGACGCATCCCGCCGTGACATTGAAAAGCTTGCAAACATTCGTCCCGATACAGCAACAATTATTGTTGACGGTGCGGAACAGGTTGTTCCTGCCGAAAGCGTTGAAATCGGAAGTATCATTGAAGTCAAGCCATACGAAAGAGTTCCGCTTGACGGCGTTATTATTAAAGGTAAAACGACTCTCGACACATCGGCTCTTACAGGCGAAAGCCTTCCTGTTGACGCAGGCGAGGGCAGTGAGGTACTCAGCGGTGCAATTAACGGCAGTAACCTTATTACTGTCAAAACAACAAAGCATTTCGGCGACAGTACCGCAACAAGAATTCTTCAGCTTGTTGAAGATGCCGCCGCTCAAAAGGGCAACAGCGAAAAACTTATTTCAAGATTTGCCTCTGTTTACACACCGGTTGTTGTACTCATTGCAGTTGCAATCGCAGTAATTCCTCCGCTTTGCGGACTCGGAGCATTCAGCGAATGGCTCTACCGTGCGCTTGTTTGTCTTGTAGCGTCATGTCCGTGTGCTATTGTTATTTCCGTACCTCTCTCCTACTATTCGGGTATCGGTGCGGCATCCGAAGTCGGTGTACTCATCAAGGGCGGAAAATATATTGAGGCTCTTGCAAAAGCAGATACATTCGTATTCGATAAAACAGGCACACTCACAAGCGGCAAGCTCAGCGTAAACAAGGTTAATACGGTCGGTTCATACAGTGCTGACGAAGTTCTTGCTATTGCCGCTGCAAGCGAAAAATATTCCGCTCATCCGATTGCCTCCGCAATCAGAGAAAAGGCAAACGGTCTTGAACTTCCCGAGCTTTCCGACTACAGCGAAAGTGCCGGTCACGGAACAAGCGCAGTTTATAACGGCAAAACTATTCAGTGCGGCGGTTCAAAGATTCTTTCGGACGAACAGAAGAAGATTGCAAATAAAGACGATTCTGTTTTCGTAATTTATGACGGTCAGCTTATCGGTTCGCTCAATGTCAGCGATACAGTAAGACCTGAGGCAAAAGAGGTTATCTCACAACTTAAAACGCTCGGTGTCGAGAACACGGTAATGCTCACAGGCGACAGACAACAGCCTGCCGAAAATGTTAAAAACGAACTCGGACTTTCCGAATGTCACGCAGAGCTTCTCCCTGCTCAAAAGCTTGAACTTTTCAAGGGCTTGAAATCAAAATCAAAGGGAGCTTGCTTTGTGGGCGACGGCATCAATGATGCCCCTGTTCTTTCGGCAAGCGACTGCGGTATCGCAATGGGATTCGGTAGTGAAGCCGCTATTGAAGCGTCAGACGCAGTTCTCGCATCAGGCACACTCAAACAGCTTCCAAAGGCAATTAAAATTGCAAGAAGTGTTATCAACACTGTCAAGGGCAACATCATCTTTGCCCTCTCAATCAAGGCTCTTGTAATTATCCTCGCCGCATTCGGTCTTGCACAAATCTGGATGTCCGTTATCGCCGACACAGGCGTCAGCGTAGTCTGCGTCCTCATAGCCGCAAGACTCCTCAAAAAGAAATATTGATTATATATCGTTAATTTATAATTTACAATCATTAAAGCACAGTGAATTTTATTTAAATTTTCGCTGTGCTTTTTTATATTTACAAATATAGTCTTTACATAATTCTTGTTTGTGTGATATTTTTTAACATTTTTGTTGACATTTAGCTATTTATTAGTTATAATCTTGATGTTGTGTTCTTTATTATTATAGTTGGAGGTGATTATTATGATTTAATTTTACAATTAGTTTATTTTTTGTTTTTTATTAAATTTAGGAGGTAGTACCGTACTATGAAAAAATTCTTATCAATACTTTTATTATGTGCAATTCTTCTTTCTTTTCCTGTAATTGCACATGCAGAAAGTGAAGACTCTAATGAATCTGAGGTGTACTCAGGTGAAATCATTCCATCAGAAGAAGAGGAGCAAGAATATTTATCATCTCTCAGCAAAACAGACTTATTAAAAATAAAGCAGAAAGAAACAGAAGCAAAATTAATAGAAAAATTCTCCAAACCGACAGCAAGAGCTGCTTATAAGATTTCTATACCTGGAAAGTTCACAATGTATCAACAAAGTAAAAGTTATTATTGCGTTCCCGCTTGCGTAAAAAGTGTATTGCAATACATAAACGGCAAGAGTGACTCACAAGACAAAATAGCAAGTGACCTTGGAACTATTAGAATCGGTACCGATGGCAGAAAAATAGCACCTTATTTAAATAAAAAGCAAACGTCTTTTTATTATGCCCGTCTTGAAGAACCAAGCAAAACACTTATGGGAAGTTGCCTCTATGCAACAATTGCAAAAAAACATAAGCCCTGTTTATTAGCAATTGTTAATGAAGACGGAAAAGAATGGCACTACTCTACACCTGGTCATAGATTAGTAGTAAATGCTATATATAGTGATAAATCTAAAATACAGTTAGCTGATCCATTGGGAAACACACATACTGGTTGGCCTTATTTTTATTTAAAGCGTTTATCTGATGTTAATAATATTTGTCAAGATATAATTTGGTAATTAAATCTCCATTGAATCTATATAGGTTCAATGGATTTTTATATTAGGAGGAATAGTTTTGAAAAAACTAATTTTATTAATATTAACTACTTTATTTTTACTTTCATTATACGGGTGTAACACTTCTTCATCAAGCAATAACCCCACTGAACAAACAACCGTAACGAATACAGATGATTTATCTCTTGATTCAGATATTGAAACAACAGAATTAAATCATGATTTTGAAATTTACAATAACGGCAAAAAGGTGGATACTTTAAATCTTTACGGCTTATTTAAACAAATTGATAACGGCTTCATATATTCAAAAATCAATAAAGACTCTCCAAATGAAATGGAATACTACAGATATTATTTAGATAAAAAAAACAGTGTAAAACTTGGTTCAATAAAAAACTGGTCTATGCAAATTCACGATAAAGCTTATGTAAATAATCACCTTTGCTTTACGACAAGCACGGGCGACATTACAGACGAAGAAAACAGAACTCTTGAATTTATTGATATCGACCTTAATAAAAACAAAATGACGACTGTATTTTCTGACAAAGGCGGATTTCCATATGACACTGTTACAGGAGCAGACAATCTTGTCATAATCACAAAAGTATTAAACAACGGTACTTCTTTGGAACTGTATGATACCGAAACTCAAAAATTCAAGCAATTAAAATATTTAGAGTTTGATGATAAAAACAGTATCGGGGAAACTATAAGAAAAGTTTCAATTGACAAAAGTACAAAAACAATCTCTCTTTTGGTTTTGGATTGCATTTCACAGAACGAAGCTTCTTTAAAAATAGAAACTTATGACTATGATATGAATTTTCTCAAAAGCTATGATATATCCAACATTTCAGATGATTCAAACGAATTAATTCAGGGCGTACAGGTTTTTGATTTTAAAAACAATTATCTATTCTATCAAAATTTCAGCATAACAAGATGTATAGGATATATAGACAGCGATAAGCTGAAAAAATCCGACATATCAGAAGATGTAGATGATACTTTTTCAATAGTATCCGCATCTGAAGATGACAGTGATACAAATTTATTGTATCAGAGGGCGGAATCAAGTTCAGAAAATAACTACATATATCTTTTTGATACAACCAACAAAACAATGAAAGAAACAAAATTTAATATTGAAGAAAAAGGGTACACTATAGGCGGTATATCACGGATAGGAAAAGATAATTTGATGATATTGATGTCCCCTGATAATGCAGACAAAAAAAGTGACCTTAATTCAAGAATATACTTTACAAAACTAAGCGACTTAAATTTTCAGTAAACAGGCGGTAAAAATCAATTAAAATTCATTTTGCAAATTATCTGTCAAAATCCTGCAAAAAATTTAATTTATGGGCAATACTGCTCTTTACTTTTTAAGGTATTTATTGTATAATTAGCGATAAAGTAAAAGGGTATATTTAATGTTACAAAACACCTTTTGCTCACAATAAAAAGGATAGGAGGGACAAAACATAATGATCAGCGGTGCTGAAATTATGGTAAAATGTTTGGAAGCCGAGGGCGTTGACATAGTCTTTGGTTATCCTGGTGCGGCTATTTGCCCATTTTACGATAAAGTTTACGATTCGAGCATTACCCACATTCTTGTTCGTCAGGAACAGAACGCTGCTCATGCGGCAAGCGGCTATGCAAGATGCAGTAATCGTCCCGGTGTTTGCGTGGCAACTTCCGGTCCCGGTGCAACCAACCTCATCACAGGCATTGCAACCGCCTATACGGACTCTATTCCGATTGTTGCCATTACAGGTCAGGTTCGTTCCGACCTTCTCGGCAGAGATGTCTTTCAGGAAGCTGACATCACGGGAGCTTGTGAACCGTTTGTAAAGCACAGTTATCTCGTCAGCAAAACAGAAGACCTTCCGAGAGTTTTCAAAGAGGCTTTCCATATTGCCTCAACCGGCAGACCCGGTCCTGTACTTATCGACATTCCCGTTGATATTCAGGAAAATGAAATTGAAAGTTTTGAATATCCCGAAAGCGTAAACATTATCGGTTACAAACCGAACACTAAGGGACACGCAATTCAGGTTAAAAAGGCTGTTGAGGCCATCAACGCAAGCAAGCGTCCTGTTATCGTATCAGGCGGCGGCGTGCTGAGTTCGGGCATCAAGCTTAAACTTCAAAAATTTGCAGAAACTACGGGTATCCCCGTTATTTCAACTATGATGGGCATCGGTGTTATGCCCAGCGAGCATGAGCTTTATCTCGGAATGCTCGGCACTCACGGCAAGGCTGTTGCCAACCGTGCTCTTCACGAAGCCGACCTTGTAATCGTATGCGGTGCAAGACTCGGTGACAGAGCTGTTGCGGCTCCCGACCAGATGAGTGAAAACACAAAGGTAATTCACATTGACATTGACCCTGCTGAAATCGGTAAGAATGTTAAAACAGAAATTCCGATTGTAGGCGATATGAAAAATGTCATCAATATGCTGCTTGACAGCATCGGCGATTACAAGGTTACAACAATGTGGAGCGAAACCGTAAAGAACTGGAAAAAAGACCTTTACCGTGAGCCTCCCGTATTTGACGGCTTTGTTGAGCCGAGAACACTTGTCGGTCATCTCAGTGCAATGTTCCGCTCAAAGGCAATTCTCGTTGCCGATGTAGGACAAAATCAAATCTGGTGTGCAAACAACTTCCGTATTCGTGAGGGCAGATTCCTCACAACAGGCGGTATGGGTACAATGGGTTACTCAATTCCCGCTGCAATCGGTGCAAAGTTTGCAAGACCCGACCGTGATGTTATTGTAATCTGCGGTGACGGCAGTTTTCAGATGGGGCTTAATGAGCTTGCGACTATTGCAGGCAATCAGCTCGGAATTAAAATCATCATTATGAAAAACGCACGACTCGGAATGGTTCGTGAACTTCAGGACAAACACTACGGCGGCAGACACTCCGCAACAATTCTCAACGGTGATCCCGACTTCTTGAAGATTGCCGATGCTTACGGCATTGACCATGCAGAGGCTCATTCAAACAAGGAAGCCGAAAACATCATCAAGGGTATTGTTGATTCGGAAAAACCGTTCATTCTTGTTTGCGATGTTCACCCCGACACTCCGTCAATTTAATGAGGTGATAAAATGCAGTATACATTATCAATACTTGTTGAAAATCAGGCGGGCGTTCTTTCAAAAATTTCGGGACTTTTCTCTCGCCGAGGTTTTAACATCGACTCACTCGCAGTAGGTGTTACTCAGGAACCGTCGGTTTCCCGAATCACAATCGTTGCAAACGGTGACGAGTACATTGTTGAACAGCTTGAAAAACAGCTCAACAAGCTCATTCCCGTTATTAAGGTAAAAAGGCTTAACGAGGGCGAATTTATCAGCCGTGAGCTTGTTTTAATCAAGGTTCACTGCGCCGCCTCAAAAAGAGCCGAAATTGTCAAAACGGTTGAAATTATGCAGGCGAAAATCGTTGATGTATCCCCTTCGTCAGTTACCGTTGAGTACTGCGAATGTGCAAGCCGCATCAACACGCTTGTTGACTTACTCAAGCCTTATGGTATCCGTGAGATTGTAAGAACAGGTACTGTTGCCATTGACAGAGGCACAGCTTCGGTTTCCGTTTAATCTTACAGTTAGCATATATTTTAATTTATATGCCGCGTTTGCGGTAAGGAGGACTTTAATATGAAAGACTACACAAAAAACATGACAGCACCAATCTACTATCAGTCAGATTGCAACCTTGACCTTCTCAAGGGTAAGAAAATTGCTATTATCGGTTACGGCAGCCAGGGTCATGCACACGCTCTCAACCTCAGGGATTCAGGTTGCGATGTAATCGTCGGTCTTTACAAAGGCAGCAAGAGCTGGGCAAAGGCTGAAGCACAGGGCTTTAAGGTATATACATCAGCAGAGGCTGCAAAGCAGGCTGACATCATCATGATTCTTATCAACGATGAAAAGCAGGCAGCTCTTTACAAGAACGACATCGAGCCAAACCTCGAAGCAGGCAATATGCTTATGTTCGCTCACGGCTTTAACATTCACTTCGGTTGCATCAATCCTCCAAAGGATGTTGATGTTACAATGGTAGCTCCTAAGGGACCGGGTCACACAGTTCGTTCAGAGTATCAGGTTGGTAAGGGTGTACCTTGCCTCGTTGCTGTTGAGCAGGATGCTACAGGTCAGGCTAAGGATCTCGCACTTGCATATGCACTCGGTATCGGCGGTGCAAGAGCCGGCGTTCTTGAAACAACATTCAGAACAGAAACAGAAACAGACCTCTTCGGTGAACAGGCTGTTCTTTGCGGCGGTGTTTGCGCACTTATGCAGGCAGGTTTTGAAACACTTTGCGATGCCGGTTACGACCCAAGAAATGCTTACTTTGAGTGTATCCATGAGATGAAGCTCATCGTTGACCTTATCTATCAGTCAGGTTTTGCAGGCATGAGATATTCAATCTCTAACACAGCTGAGTACGGTGACTACATCACAGGTCCAAAGATCATCACAGAGGATACTAAGAAGGCTATGAGAAAGGTTCTTTCTGACATTCAGGACGGTACATTTGCTAAGGACTTCCTCCTTGACATGAGCGATGCCGGTTCACAGGTTCACTTCAAGGCTATGAGAAAGATCGCTGCCGAAGCTCCTGCCGAAGTATTCGGTAAGGAAGTTAGAAAGCTCTACAGCTGGTCTGACGAAGATAAGCTCATCAACAACTAATGTTTTTTAGTTCGTGAAGTTAGTTTGATATATTCAAACTTCTGTCACCCGAGCATTACATAGTACGAATTTAGGGTAGCTTGATTTTCAAGCTACCCTTTTTGCGAGTACCTCGCCCGCAGTTCGTGTAGGTAGTTTGTGATAATTTACAACTACTTGTTCCCGAGCTTAACATAGTACAGATTAACGGTTCAGTCAATTTGGCTGAACCGTTTTTTGTTGTGCAATAAAAGGGTTCAGCTTTTTACGGCTGAACCCTTTTGCAGTTAAAACTTATTAATTTTTAAATAATCAATACTTCTCATAGGAGAAAGAATTATAAGCGTCAAGCAAAGACTGCTTATTCTCAGCTGTAGTATTCTCACTCCATACGCTGTTATCACCATAACCTGTCACAATAAATTTGGTAAACATATGTGCATTTACGCAATTATTAAACTGTTTAAGGTTAATTTCGTTATATTTTGCCCGTGAAATATTTTTGTCATTACCGTCAAAATATCTATAATAAATATTATTATTTGATTCTTCGCCTACGCCTCTTGCCGAATACATATTTGCAAAAAGATTCTCTCCGTCGTATGTGATTATTGAATTACCCGACCAATAGTAACCGTCATCTACATTTAAAGATATCTTTAGGTCGTGAACCTCATACTTTTTGGCAGTTTTATTATAGTATATCGCAAAACCGTCGTTAACATTTCCCACTCTTTTTAACTTACCGTCTTCAAATTTGTAAACAACGGAATGGAAACTATACTCATTGGAATCAGCCTTTTGTGCAACAAGCTCCGGAACTCCGTCAAAGTCGAAATCCAAAAACATAACACCTGACAAATTGTGATTACTTCCCAAGCTTGGCATCCATTCACTCTGATGATTCATCATATAATTGATATAAGCGTCCCTTGTTTTATCAGATGTCTTATACCTGTATGTTACACCGGTTGGGTTAAACATCGTAGTAAACTTTTTACCGTCTTTTGAAACACCTCTTACCGTATAAGTGTTACTGCCGGACTTTGCACCCTTGTGAACATAATAGTTGTCATAAGTTTCTGCTATCCTCTTCCAAAAACCGTTTTCTTTAATATAAACACGGAACTTTGGCGCATCTCCCGTCCAATGCATTTCAATACCGTTGTTTACTGCACCAATGCTGTAAATTTCGGGACAATCCTGATGATTGCCAATAGGCGTACCCTTTGAATCGTAGCCGCTTGTAAAACTTTTGGCATCCTTGCTGATACAACGAACCGTGTAATAAATATCATCAATGCTTAAATCAAATTCCTTTGAAACAACATTCATATCAAGCATAGTCGTGCCTGTTGTATCGGCAAGCTTTGTCCAACCGTTTCTGTCCTTGTAGTACACACGATACTTCTCTGCACCTGCAACTTTGTTCCATGTCAGCTTTACGCCGTCATATGTGACCTCAAGTTTTGAAATTTTCGGTGTGGCAACATACTTTACCGACTTGCCTGTCGGGTTATAACCGCTTGTAAATTTCTTTGCGTCTGATGTAATACATCTTACAGTATAAGTGTAATTTCTGCCCGATGAAACATCCTTGTCGATATATGAGGTTGAAGTTGTATCGACCATTCGTGTCCAGCCTTTACTGCCCTTGTAGTAAACTCTGTATTTAGTCGCACCGCTTACTTTGCCCCAAGAAATTTTTACACCGCCGTTTACGCTTTCAAGCTTTGAAATTTCGGGGGCGGCAATATATTTTACGGTTGTCCCCTTTGAATCATAACCGCTTGTAAAGCTCTTTCCGTCAGCAGAAATACATCTTACAGTATAGGTGTAATTCCTGCCCGATGAAACATCCTTGTCGATATATGATGTTGAAGTTGTATCGACCATTCGTGTCCAACCTTTACGGCCCTTGTAGTAAACTCTGTATTTAGCCGCACCGTTCACTTTGTTCCATGTAAGCTTTACACCGCCGTAAACGCTTTCGGCTTTTAAAATTTTCGGTGTTGCCAAGCTTGCCCTTGCAACCTGTGCATACTGCACGGGTGTGTTAAGCGGTTCAACCGCATTTGCAGAAACTGCCGAAACCGCAATCGCAGACATCGACATTACCGCCGCCATAGCTATAGGTAAAAACTTTTTCATATCTATCCCTCACTTTGTAAATATTCTACGCATTATTAAAAACTTTCGCTAAATTTTTATGCAAGTTAATTGTAACATTAAATGATATAAAAAGCAATACATCTTGATAAACTATCACAAATTTTTTAAGCTAAAATAAATAAACCGCTCTCAATAACGAGAACGGCTTTTATTATGTCAAAGCCTATGAGCATCAACATAAAATTTCATTAAAGCAGGCGGATAATATCCGCCCCTACAGAATTGTTCTAATGGTAGCTATATTACGCTCGGGCATAAATATTTTTTATTTGTCAAACTTCTGTCACCGGAGCCTTGTATAGTACGAATTAACGGTTCAGTCAATTTGGCTAAACCGTTTTTGTTGCGCAATAAAAGGGTTCAGCTTTTTACGGCTGAACCCTTTATCGTTATAATTTATTACTTTTAGGAATCAATATTTATCATATGAAAATGCGTTGTAAGAATCGGTAAGGTACTGTCTTTTCTGATCGGTTGTAAACTGATTCCAAAGTTTTGGATAGCCGTCAACAGAACAGTAAACAAACTGACTGTACATATGTGCATTTACACAATTATCGAGTGTACTCAAGTTTGCAGCATTATACACTTGTTTGCTTGTCCTGCCATGAACATAATAGGTGTAATCCAATCCCCAATTTTCAAGAGCTAAATGATAAGAAGAATACGGATGAGCACTTATAAGGTTGCCATCATAACTCAATGTATAGTTTTCACAATCAAGATAACGATCGGGATTGCTGGTTGATAAATCGGCTGAATTTATCACATACCTTTTAGCCGATTTATCGTATAAGTAGGCCAATCGATTCTGAATGTAGGTCATAGAATTATCAAATCCAACCAATGAAAGCTTTCCATTCTTGAAAGTATATACCCTTGCATTCAAATAGTATTCCTTATCCCCTGCTTCCTGCGCTATAAGCTCAGGAACACCGTCAAAATCAAGGTCTGTAAACTGCACACCTGCCAAAGCAATGTCCCCCACCTTGAGTTCAGGCAACCACTCCGATTCATGTTTAAGCAGATAATCTATATATGCATCTCTTGTTTTGTTGGTTGTTTTATACTTAAATGCAACACCTGACGGATTATAGGTACTTGTAAATTTCTTCTCATCCTTTGATACACATCTTACGGTAAAAGTATAGGTCTGTCCTGCTTTTACATTCTTATAAGTGTACAGGTTATCGGTTGTATCGGCAATCTTTTTCCACGAACCACTTTGCTTAATATAAACACGATACTTTGAATTTTTATCGGCGGCAGCCTCCCAATTTAAGGTAATTCCTCCGTGCATTGTATCAATATTATAAATTTCCGGACATCCGTTGTTATATAATGCACTTTTTACACCCTTTGTGTCATAACCGCTCTGAAAAACTTTGCCGTTACTTGAAATACAGCGAACAGTATAAATATACTGACCGTTTACAGAACTATCTTTTACGCTGAGTTCTCTTGAAACAAGTCCCTTGTCAAGATAACTTGTACCTTTTGTATCTACAAGTTTATTCCAACCGGTAGCATCCTTATAATATACACGATATTTTTCAGCACCTGCAACCTTATTCCACGCAAGCTTGATACCGTCATATGTATATTCTGCCTTTGATATTTTCGGTGTGGCAACATATTTTGCGCTCATTCCCACTGGGTCATAACCGCTCAAATACTTTTTAGCGTCGGAACTGATTGCTCTTACAGTGTATGTATAGGTTTTATTCGGCTGTAAATTTTTATGTGTCACAACACCTGTTTTGCTATCGCATACTTTTGTCCAGCCCTTACCTTCTGTTTTGCAGTACAATCTGTAATTTGTATTTTCTTCAGAATCCCAAATCACCTTAATACCGCCGTTTACAACATTGGTTTCAAGTATTTTAGGAGCTTGATTATATCTGATACTTAAGCCTTTTGGGTTAAATCCACTCTCAAAACTCTTTCCGTCATCACTTATACACCTCACGGTATAAGTATATGTTCCCATACCAACAGATTTATCAACTATAGAATTAGAAGTCGTATCTGATACTCTGAACCAATCTGACGAATTTTTATGATAAATTCTATACTTTGATGCACCGTTTACTTTGTTCCATGTAATTTTCACACCGCCGTTTACATTTTCAAGCTTTGAAATTTCGGGGGCGGCAATATATTTTACACTTTTGCCCTTTGAATCATAACCGCTTGTAAAGCTCTTTCCGTCAGCAGAAATACATCTTACAGTATAGGTGTAATTCCTGCCCGATGAAACATCCTTGTCGATATATGATGTTGAAGTTGTATCGACCATTCGTGTCCAACCTTTACGGCCCTTGTAGTAAACTCTGTATTTAGCCGCACCGTTCACTTTGTTCCATGTAAGCTTTACACCGCCGTAAACGCTTTCGGCTTTTAAAATTTTCGGTGTTGCCAAGCTTGCCCTTGCAACCTGTGCATACTGCACGGGTGTGTTAAGCGGTTCAACCGCATTTGCAGAAACTGCCGAAACCGCAATCGCAGACATCGACATTACCGCCGCCATAGCTATAGGTAAAAACTTTTTCATATCTATCCCTCACTTTGTAAATATTCTACGCATTATTAAAAACTTTCGCTAAATTTTTATGCAAGTTAATTGTAACATTAAATGATATAAAAAGCAATACATCTTGATAAACTATCACAAATTTTTAAGCTAAAATAAATAAACCGTTCACAAAAGCGAGAACGGTTTATTTTATATATTCTGTTGATGTTTTGAATTATTTAAAATAATTTCTGCGTTTTGCAAAAATTACTGCACAACCTGCAAGCATTGCAACAAGAAGAATTACAGCAACGCTGTTCTGTCCTGTCTGTACAGCACCGCTGTTATTCTGTGAATTGTTCGGTGTGCCATTTGTAGCTGTGTCGCTTGTTGAAACAGGCTTAGTTGCCGAAGTTGCAGAAGTTGTATCGGGTACTGTCACAGGTTCGTCAACTGTTGCAACCGAAGTTGTAGGCTCAGTAGGAACAGTTGTATTCGGTTTATTAGATTCCAAACCAAAATTCATTTTTGACAATTCTTCAAGAATACTATCGTCAATAACTCCGCTTTCATAAGCCTCTTTAATTGAGTAAACATTGCCATTCTTATAAAGCATAACATCATCGCCATGGTTGTAATAATAAGTATAGTCACCAATTGTTTGTTCAATCATAACGCCTAAACTCATAAAGGGTATATTTCTAAAACATACTGTTTTATCACTTGTAGAACCAACAATTTCGACATTCAAATATTCAGGTGCTTTGCCATTGTAATATTTATTTATAATTACACGCTTTATTTCTGAAAGGAGAGCTCTATCTTCACCCTTTGGGGTAACATCTATCTTACCCCAAAGATTTCCCCAAACATATAATTCATAGAGCATATCATCATCAATTACACCTGTTTCATAGGCATCTGACAAGGTATATACTTTATTATTCTTGTATAACAAAACGGGACAATCTCTCGGATAAGAAACAGTATAATCACCTATATCGAATTCCACTTCATCTGTCCAGTGTGTAAAACTATCCATAAAGTCGAAATACACGCCACCGTCACTGGCTGTACCACATATTCTTACTTCAATAAAATCAGGCTTTTCATCGCCATAATATGTATCTAACATAGCCTGTTTAATATCTGAAATCAAGTCTGAATCAGAAGTTTCATCAGGTGTAGCCGCAAAAGCCGTTGTTACAACCGAAAAGCACATTACAAATGCTATCAATGCAGTTAAAAGTTTTTTCATTTTTATTTCCTCACCTTTTATTTATTCTATCTGTAATAATGGTATACACAACAGATATTCAATTCACTTCATTATACCGCTAAATTATATGTAATGCAATATAGTTGCTAAAAATTTAGCAAAAATAATTCTGCTCAAATGAAAATGCCACTTTCATAGCGAAAGTGGCATAAATGTTAATTTTAGTTGTCAAATCAAACTGGGTGAACCATATTTTTCTTGTCAAGCTTGTCGCCGTTGATGCCAACCTTGGCATTTCTTCTCTTTTCAAAGAAGTCGAGAGCAACCTTCGGGAACTGTGCATAAGAAAGAACATCCTCAGGCTGTTCAATCCACTGCTCAATCTCGCCACGGAGCTTATCAAGCTCAGGCTTAAGCTGATCTGCAGGACGACCTTTGATAATCTTCTTGTCACCGATAATCTTCTTCTGAAACTCAGGATCAATCGGCATTGGAGTTGTACCGTACTCACCGGCAACAAGTCCCTTGAACTCGTTTGTGCACATTGAGTAGCGCTTGCCTGTGATTACATTGAATACAGCCTGTGTGCCGACAATCTGTGATGTCGGAGTAACAAGCGGAGGATAACCTGAATCCTTACGAACACGGGGTACTTCTGCAAGAACTTCGTCAAGCTTGTCTTCTTTACCGGCCTGCTTGAGCTGTGAAAGAAGGTTGGAAAGCATACCGCCGGGAACCTGATAGATAAGAGCGTTAGCGTCTGTTGCGAGCATCTTAGGATCAAGAAGTCCTGATTTGATGTACTTCTCACGGAGAGTCATGAAGTAAGCACGGATGTCAGAGAACTGTTTAAGGTCAAGACCTGTGTCGAACTCTGTGCCTGAAAGAGCGGCAACCATTGACTCTGTAGGTGCGTGTGATGTACCGAGAGCGAGTGGGCTGATTGCTGTGTCAATGCCGTCGGCACCTGCCTCAACACCCTTTAAAAGACACATTGATGCAAGACCTGATGTGTAGTGGGTGTGGAGCTGAAGCGGAAGCTCCGGAACAGCGGCTTTGATAGCCTTTACAAGGCTTTCGGTTCTTGTCGGAGTAAGAAGAGCAGCCATATCCTTGATACAGATTGAATCTGCACCTGCGTCTGCAATTCTCTTAGCATACTCAACATAGTATTCATCTGTGAATACAGGACCTGTTGTGTAGCTGATAGCAACCTGTGCATGACCGCCTTCTTTGTTAGCGGCCTTGATAGCTGTTTTAAGATTCTTGATGTCGTTAAGAGCATCAAAAATACGGATAATGTCAATACCGTTTGCGATTGAACGCTGAACAAGGTACTCAACGCAGTCATCGGCATAGTGACGATAACCGAGCATATTCTGTCCTCTGAAAAGCATCTGGAGCTTTGTGTTAGGGCAATGCTCTCTGATTGTGCGGAGTCTGTCCCACGGATCTTCGTTTAAGAATCTGAGGCATGAGTCATATGTTGCGCCGCCCCAGCATTCAAGTGAGTAATAACCGATTTTATCGAGTTTGTCAAGAACAGGGAGCATTTCCTCTGTTGTCATTCTTGTTGCAATGAGTGACTGATGAGCGTCACGCAGAGCAGTTTCGGTAACTCTGATTTTTTTTGCCATTTTACAGCATCCCTTTCTCCGAATTATTGATTAGTTAAGTGTTACGAGAACCTTACCTGAGTCAACAGACTCACCCTTTGCAACATCAACTGTTGCAACTGTGCCGTCCTGCGGAGCCTTAACAGGAGTTTCCATCTTCATAGCCTCGATAAATACGAGGTCATCTCCAGCCTTAACAGCCTGTCCTGCCGAAACAACAACATTAACAACTGTACCGGGCATAGGAGCCTTTACAACAACAGAACCCTGAGCGCCTGCGGGAGCTGCCGGCTTTGCTGCAGGAGCGGGAGCGGCTGCCGGAGCAGGAGCGGCTGCTGCGGGAGCTGAAGAACCACCGAGTTCTTCAACCTGAACATCATATGCTGTGCCGTTAACTGTAATTCTTAAATTCTTCATTTTTAGTATCCCCTTTTATTTTAACAAGTAATCATTTATCAGATAGTTGAATGCTTCTTTGAAAGTGTTGAAACACGCTTGCCCGAGAGCATATCAAGAGCAGAAATAAGAGTCTGACGGAGCTGAGCTTCTTCAACAATACCGTCAACATAGCCGTTCTGAGCGGCATTGTAAGCAGAAAGATTCTCGTCAGCAAACTTCTGAGCAACCTCAGCCTGCTTATCTGTGGCAACATTCATAACTTCGGGAGCCATAATGAATGCGGCAGCCTCAACATTAACAGGTGAAATAACTGCATCGGGAAGTGCGTAAACAACATCTGCATTAGCGCCTGTGCCTGCAAGAGCAACATAGCCTGAACCGATTGCCTTGCCTGTAACAACAGAAATCTTAACTGTTGTTGCCTCAGCATAAGCAGCTGACGCCTTTGTTGCCGACTTGATTGACTCAAAGCCCGGGCAGTTTACGAATGTTACAACAGGGAGTGAGAAAGCGTCGCAGAAACGAACAAACTTTGCTACCTTGTTTGCAGACTTGCAACCAAGCTCCTTGCCCTTTGTAACAACAATACCTACAACCTGACCGCCGAGTCTTGCAAAACGAACATTTGCTTCCTTGCCATAATCATTGAAGAGCTTTACAATGCTGTTGCCGTCAACAGTTCTGCTGACTACACAACCACAACCGTCCTCTGCCGGAGCTTCTTCAAATGACTGAGGAGCCATTGTGAGGTTATTTGACGGAAGATAAAGGATAAGTTCCTTTGCAGCCTTGATTGCCTTGTCTGCGTCGTCACAAACGATTGAGGCAATACCGTTTTCAGCATTGTAAGCGGCATCGGAATGCTTGCCTGTTACCGAAAGTGAAAGCTGTGCGTCTTTGCTCATGATAACGATGTCTGCGCTTGCGGCGTTAAGAGCGTTTGTTCCGAGGCAAGTGCCGAGAACAACCGAAATCTGCGGTACAACACCGGAAAGTGACGCAGCCGCATTGAGAACATCACCGCAACCTGCGAGAAGCTCTGTACCCTGATTAAGTCTGCCACCAACGCTGTCATAGAAACCTACAACAGGAGCGCCTGTCTTGAGTGCAAGACCATACAGCTTTTTAAGCTTGGCAGCCTGTGCCTTACTCATAGCACCGCCGCAAATGTCGCTGTTCTGTGCAAACGCATAAACAGGCATACCTTCTACTGTTCCAAAGCCTGCAACAACCTCGGCAAAACCTTCACCGGATTTTGCAAAGGCATCAATTTCACAAAAGCTGTCTGCATCAAAAAACGCCGTAATTGTCTTATAAGCGGAAGTTGCGGCAATTTCAGCCTTTGCCTGATTGATCTTTTCAATACTCATCTTAAAATCCTCCAATACCATGTATTGAATATGCACGAAAACTGAGCGTGCATACTAATTTTCTACACAATACATTATACTCTATAATCTTCAAAAGTACAAGAAAAACACGCTGTACTATTTCAATTTTGAACACATTTAATAGTTATTACACCAAAACCGTAAATTTATTGTCGAATTAACGAATAGTTTTATTAACCGTTTCGGAAGTATTTTTCAAAAACGGAAAATTAAAGCTGTTTGCCGTTTAAAAACGGGTTTGCAAGCAGTTTTTTAACCTCTTGTTCGGTCAAATCTCTCCAGTCGCCCTGTTTGAGCATACCCATTTTAACTCCGCCGATCTGGGTGCGTTTGAGTCTTGCAACCTCAAGCCCGACAGCCTCGCACATTCTTCTGATTTCACGGTTCTTACCCTCGTGAAGAATCATTTCAAGAACTACTCTGCCCTGCTCCTTGTGAATTACACGGACATATGCAGGAGCGGTTTTCCTGCCGTCAAGCTCAACACCTGTTTCAAGCTTTACAAGCTGATCCTCGTCAATTGACGGTCGAACGGTTACTCTGTAAATCTTGTAAACATTGTTTTTCGGGTGCATAACCTTGTTTGCAAAGTCACCGTCATTTGTAAAAACAAGCATACCCTCGCTGTCTTTGTCAAGTCTGCCGATCGGATAAACTCGCTCGCCGACATTCTCAACAAGCTGTGCAACACACTTTCTGCCACGCTCATCATTCATTGTGGTAATGAATCCACGGGGCTTGTTGAGCATAATATATCGGTAATTACCGCCCTTCGGCACAACAATCCTTTTGCCTCTTACAAACACCTTGTCTGTAGGAAGAACCTTATCGCCGAGAATTGCGGTTTTGCCGTTCACCTTGACATGACCGCCGAGAATAAGCTCCTCGGCCTTTCGTCTTGACGCAATACCGCATTGCGCTATGAATTTCTGAAGTCTTATAGGTTCAATTTTAGCCATATGTAAATTCCTTTTTAATAAAATTTTCTGTATATTTAAGCTGTCACGAAAACAGATTTCCTATTGCCGAAAATATTGACACACTCTTTTTATCCGATTTAATCTTTTCGCCTGCAACAATGTTGCATTTATAAAGCAGCTTTCCGCCGAGTGTGTATTCAATTCTGCCGACCGATTCGTTCTTTTCAATCGGAGCATACAAAAAGCTGTCTATGAAGATTTTTTTCTTGATTTTATCGCAGTCCTCACGCTTTAAAACGATTGTGTTGTTCTTCTCACCTGTAACCGTTACGCTGTCCTTATCACCGCCCACGCACGGAATATCAGCACAAAAGTCAGCGTCCTTGCAGTCAACTCCCCTGTACTTTTCAAAAGCATAATCATAAAGAGAAATATGGTCATTCCAATCGTTACGGTCATTCAGAGTGACGCACACAAGCGTTACACCGTCTTTTTTTGCAGAAGAAACAAGGCAACGCCCTGCCGCCGTTGTATAGCCTGTTTTTCCGCCTGTACAGTAGGGATAAAGCGACAAAAGCCTGTTATGATTTGCATATGCGGTTTTCTTTGATTTCGGTTCAAGAAATTCAATGGTCACGCTCTTCTTAGCCGTAAGATTTGCAAAATCGTCATTTTCAAGTGCATATGACATAAGCAAAGCCATATCCTTTGCACTTGAGTAATGGTTGTCATCGTCAAGTCCGCTCGGCGTTACAAAATTGGTATTCGTCATACCGATTTGCTTTGCCTTTTCATTCATTCGTTGTGAAAATTTTTCGGGACTGCCCGAAATCGTATATGCCGCCGCATTCGCCGCATCATTACCCGACGCCATCATCATTCCTGACGCAAGGTCCGAAAGTCGGACTTTTTCACCGACTTTAAGATACATCGAACTGCCCTCGGCAACCATTTCCTGTTTGAAGGTTACTTCGCTGTTACAGGATGCCGCCTCCTCAAGCGTTATGAGAGATGTCATAATCTTTGTGGTGCTCGCAGGCTTCATTTTTTCATCTGCATTTTTTGAGCAGATGACCGTGTTGTTATCGGGACAATAAAGAACAAATGCCTGTGCAGAAGTTGTGGGAGGAGTATCCTCCACATTTTTAGCACCCATAAGCACAAACGGCATAACAAAGCACACCGCAAGCGAGATTATTTTTTTCATAAGGACACCCCCTGCATAAATCTATGCCGAGGGGCGTTGCAATATTACGAATCAGCCGTCAATATCGTCCTGTGTGATTTCGGAAAAATCGTCTGCGGATTCGCTCTTATCCTTTTTGAAAACTCCCTTTACTTTTTTGAGAACATCGGGAATCATATTAACGAGCTTGTCGGCTGTACCTTCTTCCCTGTCAACGGAAACAAGCCTTACATCGCCCTGATAAACGGTAAGAAATGCAACAGGCTGAATTGTCACACCTGCACCGCTGCCGCCGCCAAAGCAGTCTTTGTTTTCCTTTTTGGTAGGCAGATCCGAACCGCCTGCCGCAAAGCCGTAGCTTACCTTTGAAACAGGAATGATGAGTGTGCCGTCAGGCGAAGTTATAGGCTCGCCGATAATAGTATTGACATCAATCATTTCCTTGATTTTTTCCATTGTGGTATCCATTAAACTGCCGATAGGATGTTCCATAGCCATTCTCCTTTTTCAACAATATTTATATCAATCATTTTTAACTTCTGCAAGAAGTTTAATCCCCTTGATTCCGTGCTTAACGGCAAGACCGATAAGTCGGAATGCGAAAATTCTTGCGGCAAAGTCAAAGTTAATTTCTGTTTCTGCTTTTTCCGAAAAATTCGGATTTATGTCAACTCCGTAGCCTTTGCATTTTACAACACGGACAATTGTGCCTACTGCCGGATAAACAACGGCACAGTATCTGCCGTATTTTATAGCCGTATCAGCCGCATCGTCACCTGCAACGCTGATACTCAGCGACAATTTTTTAACCAGTATGTGGCTGAAAAAATCCTGCAATGCCGATACTGCAAGCTCTGCAACTTTTTTTATCAGGTTCAAAAGCCACTCAATACCGTATTTTTTTATAAGGCTCGGCTTTTTTTCTGTCGCTTTTTTAGGTTGTTCGGTTTTCTGAGTTTGTTTTTTTGCTTTTTTCTTCTTCTTTTCCTTTTTGGGTTTTGCCGGCACAAGTTGAAGCTTTACAAATCCGATATACACGGCACACCAAAACTTCTCTTTATATGATGCACGCAAAGTAATCGGAATAAACATCACAAGCGCAATAAACAGCACAATTCCGAGTAGGATATATAGCCAAAGCAAAGGGAATTCCCCCTAAATTTTACTGCCTGTCAACAGGCTGATCGGCAAGCAAATCAATCTGCTCATTGCCGTTTTCAGTCTTTTCCTGTTCTTCACCGTTTTCTTCGGACTCCTTGTCCTCATCACTCTCGGGGAGCGGAGGAAGTTCGTCAAGACTTGAAATGTTAAAGCAACGCAAAAAGTTTTCGGTTGTGCCGTAAAGCAACGGTCTGCCGGGTAGCTCAAGTCTGCCCTTTTCTTCAACAAGTCCCTTTGTTGTCAAACTGCCGATTACACCACTGCAGTCAACACCACGCACCTGCTCGACAAAAGCCTTTGTAACAGGCTGATTGTACGCAACAACTGCAAGAACCTCAAGAGCCGCCTGTGAAAGCGGAGTGTTTCTTCTCAAATCCATAACGGTGCGAATCTGCGGAGCAAATTCCTTTTTTGAAACCATCTGACAGGAATTGTCAAGCAATATTATAGTTATGCCCCGTCCTGACGCCTCATAATCATCAATCAGTGCAGAAATATGCTCTTTAACCTTTTTTTCGGAAATTTCAAGTGCCTGCGCTATTCGGGAAAATTCAACCGATGCACCGTTTGCGAACAAAATTGCCTCAATCGCACCACGAATATTTTCAACAGCCATTACTGCACCTCCTCATTTTCATTGTTTTCGTCCTCGTCAACCTGTGGCAAAGGCATTGCGTTTTTATCCTCAATCATATGAACAACGGCATTTTCACCGCTGCCCTCAATTCTGATACGCTTGCCCTTTACCAGCTCCAGCGTTGCAAGAAATGTTGCCACAAGGTCGCTTTTGCCCTCGCACACCTCAAAAATTTCGTGATATTCAAGCCTTTTGCCGTGCCAAAGCCTTCTCATAAGATGGATAATCTTACTGTTTACCGACACGATTTTATGCGACACAATACCCGAAAATGCGTCTTTTGACGGTGGAAGCTTACGCTTGCCCCGTCCGACTGCGCTAACATATGCCTTTGCAATATCCTCACTCGGATGAATTCGGTTATATGTCAGGTCAAATTCAACAGGAGATGCCTCTCTGTAAAAGCTGTCAAAGTCATAAATATCGCCGAGTTTTGCCGCCATTTCACGGCAGACTGCATATTCAAGAAGCTGTCCCGAAAGTTCTTTCTTGAGTTCTTCAGCCTCTTCCTCATATTTTGGCAGGAGCATTACAGACTTGATATAAACAAGCCTTGACGCCATTGTCAGAAATTCCGATGCGATATCCATCTGATTTTCCTGCATCATATTAATCTGCTCCATGTACTGGTCGAGCAATTCGGAAATGCTGATGTCATAAATATCTATTTTGTTTTTAGAAATCAGCGTCAGCAAAAGGTCAAGAGGACCTTCAAATGCCGACAGCTTATATTGAAGTTGTTGTGTTTCCATAAATAAGTTTCAGTTATGATTTGATGTTACGAATGATTTTGAAATCAACCGACAAACGGCATATACGGCAGGCTTGCAAGCCAGCTGATGAAGTTAAGAATCTGATTGCTGAGCCAGTTAATCGGAGTGTTGAGAATTCCCACATACAAGAGAACAAAAAGACCGATAAAAAAGTACATCTGATATCTGTAAAAGAATTCAACAGCCTTGTCGGGTAAAAATACGAACAGAACCTTTGAGCCGTCAAGAGGCGGAATCGGAATAAGGTTGAACACAGCAAGTCCGACATTACACGAAATGTAGAAACTTAAAAACTGAATAATGTAATCTCCGATTGTCGAAAGCGGAAAAGCACCCGTAAAAAGGATAATCGGATAGTAAATGAGGAGTCCGACAAAAGCTGCAACGATATTTGCAATCGGACCCATAATTGCGGTGATTGCCATACCGACCTTTGGATTTTTAAAATTCCTCGGATCAATCGGAACAGGCTTTGCCCAACCGAATCCGAACAAAAGCATACACAAAGCACCCATAGGGTCAATGTGGCTGAGCGGATTAATCGAAAGTCTGCCTCTGCCCTTTACCGCCTTATCACCGAGAAGTGACGCAGTAAAAGCGTGCGCCCATTCATGGAACGGGAGAATTAAAAATATAATAACGAGTACAGCCAATATTTCGGCAATTACCGAGCCGAAATCAAGGTTGCCGTTTCTAATGCCGTTAAGTAGTAATGAGAGCATAAGAGCCTCCTGAAATCTGAATTTTTAGGTAACAATTGTGTAACTATATTTATTCCTAATTATATAATATATCGTCAAAAATTACAAGAGCAAAAAACAAGTTAAGAAATTTTCAAAAAACACTTGCATTTTTTCTCATTTTCTGTTATTATAACAAAGTTAGAAATAGAATTAGTTTTCTTTAAGGAGGTGCAGACGCATGGCAAAATGTGAATTCTGCGGTAAGGATGTAAAGTTCGGTATTAAGGTATCTCACTCACACAGAAGATCAAACAGAACATGGAAGCCCAACGTACAGCGTGTTAAGGCTATTGTTGACGGTTCACCAAAGCGTGTATATGCTTGCACCCGTTGTTTGCGTTCAGGTAAGGTTACCAGAGCTAACTGATTTTACAGATTACGAAACAGCTCCACTATTTACGGTGGAGCTGTTTTTTTGTATTTTTATCAGAATTTTAAACCACAATCACAGCACAGAAAGAGGGCTGACCAAGCAAAGGTCAGCCCTCTTAATTATTAGTCTTTATCAGCCGTTAAAGGATTTCTTCTTTCTTACGAAGAACGAACATTACACAAGTTGAGCCGATGAGAAGTGTAAGAATTACAACAGCCAGAGGAGCTTCACCTGTCTGAACAACGCCGTCATTGCCGCCGCTGTTATCAGATGTATCCGGAGTGTCGGATGTTGAGCTGATTTTCTTTGTTACAGGCTGTGTTACAGATGTTGCTTCCTCGGTAGAAGGCTCTGCGGTTGAAGGCTCGGCAGTCGTGTCTAATGTTGTAGATTCCTCGGTTGTAGGCTCGGCTGTTGTCGGTTCTGCATAGGTTGAAGGAGTAAGCTCAGTTGAAAGACCATTTTTTGCTGCCACAGCAACAGGATCTTTCTTAACTACTTCTTTATCAACAAGAATAACTTCTTTTGAACCGTCAGTCATTTCTGTGTCCGGATTTACTTCCGAAACACGAAGCACCTCAACAACAAGGTCAACCGTCGTCGAAACCGGTGCAACCTTTGAAATGTCTTTAACATCAAAAACAACTGTTGCAAAAAGCGTCTTTTCGCTAAAGTCATAAAGACCGAGATTACTTGCACCGAATCTTACATAACCAACGCCTTCCGACTTATTCTTGAAGTTTACATATACACCTCTGCCGTCCATTGTCGGGCAAACCGACTTAGCAGTATTCACATCAGCAACCGAAAGGATTGAAGGGTCATAAGAAATGTGCCACTGCGTGTCAAGCACATTCTTTGGAGACTGCATAATATATGTAACCGTTACCTGATTTGTAACTGCATTATACTTTGCACTTGCCATTGGGAAGTAATTAGATGTTGCATTTACTGTAAGAGCAAGCGAAGATTCAGCAGATGATGTTGTACCCTCAGTTGCAACGGGGGCATCAGTTGCAGACTCGGTTGTTTCCGATACTGTTACAACCTCTGTTGTTGATTCGGCTGTTGTTTCCTCACCCGATGGATTGTACTCTGTCGGGAACACACCGTCTTTGCCGTAATAATCGCCGGCCTTGAGGTCTGCCTTTTTAGGAGCATTGCCGTATTCACCGTTACCGTAGTAGTAGAACCACTCACCGGTAAAAATCAATTCATCCTTATCGTTCTCGGAAGTAAATTCAGGATTGATAATATAAATCATATTGTCAAAGCTTTCAACACCGTTGGGATAATAATCAGACTCGCCTTTTTCATAACCTTTAAAATTAATATCGGTTGTTCGATAAGCAAGTTTATATTCAGGATTTGTCGGATCGTCTGTACCTTTAAGAGCATTGTTCCATATTACTTTATCAGCATCGGTCGGTACATCAGAACAGTAAACATTTTTGATATCAGCATTGCGAGCTGAATAACCCGGCCACGCTGAAGGAGTATCCGAACCGTTTTCCCAATAAACACCTGCATCAGATGTATATTTGTTTTCCCAGTCATCAGGCTTACAGAAATATATATGGTAGGTTTCAGTGCCCTCAGAAGGCACATAACTGCCTTCATCGTCCGTATCGGCAGAAACGCTTATTGCAGCAACCACTATCATTGCCGCTGTGAGCATAACAGCCAATAAAAGACTGATAACTTTTTTGGACATTTGTATTTCCTCCTTATGATTTTCCGACACCATACTTGTATCAGCATGACTATTATAGTATAAAACGCAGTAAAAATCAAGTGTTACAGGGAATTTTGAGCCTTAATCTCAATGTAATAACAACCAAATTTTTGTGTTAAATTCCACCAAATTTGCATTTTACGGAATTTTGGCATATTTTCAACCGTAATTTCCGCTTATTCAGTCATACATAAGAGAACAAATAATAAACAGTAATGCAAAAATGCCCTCCAAAGCGGAGGGCATCAAATAATTATGTATAATTATTTAAGATTATTCAAATCTCTTGCGTGTGTAAAGAACTGCACCGCCTGCAACGAGGAGAACTGCGAGAACTGCAACTGCTGTTGTAGCACCTGTCTGAACTGCGCTGTTGTCTGTGCTCTTTGCTGTGTCAGCAGTTGAAACTGCGTTTGCAGAAGATGTTGGGTTCTGACCTGCAGTGGGAACTGTGTTCTTTGTAGGATCTGTCTTGTTGTCACCTGACGGAGCTGTTGTTGCAGCCTGATCAGGAGTAGCAGGTTTTGCATTCTTGTCTACTGTCTGAACAAGACCTGCTTCCTTAGCCATATCATAGTTAGGAAGTGAACCGTACTCGTACTTGCCTGTTTCTTCGTTAAGACCATAGTAGAAGTAGAACTCACCGGCATATGTTTCCTTACCTGTTACGCTTACAGAAGTGTTGGTAGGGTCTATAACATAAATCATGTTGGTGAGGTACATTGAGATACCCCAGTCAGGATCCTCAAAGAAGTTGTCAGCAAATTTACCGAGGAATGTCTTGTCATCACCGTCAAATGCTTCCTGAGCCTTTGCCCAGAATTCGCCGTCAAGCAAACTGTCATAATATTCATTGTCGCCTTCCGAATAGTACTGACAAGAAACATCGGCAGTCTGCTTAGCAGCCTTAAACTGTTCCTCACTAAACTCGTAAGTTACTTTACCTGTTGCGGCATCTTCTGTCCTTTGACCGCCGTTAAGGTAGTTGTTGAAATCAAGATTAGGAACATCTGTAGGAAGGTCAAGATAGAAGATGTTATTTTCAGCATTTTCAACCTGCATCTTATAACCCGGCCAAGCAGGACCTACTGACGTACCGTCAAGAGAGCCGCATGGATCTGAACCGTTCCACCAGTATGCACCTGCATCATGAGCATTGTACTTTTCACTCTTCCATGACTCAGGCATAAGGAAGTAAACTTTGTGTGTTTCTTTTACGCCCTCACTTGGGACATAACGACCGTCTGTATCAATAGCTGCGGAAACGCCGATTACACCTACAAGAGCAAGTGAAAGAACGAGAGCGCATGACACTATGATACTAATAAGTTTTTTTGACATTTGAATCTCCTCCAAAAAAATTTCCGATTTCTATCGGTATGGAATCATTATATAACAAAATTTTCAAAATTGCAATCTTTTTCAAAAAGCTTAAAACAAAAAAATACACAAAATTGCAATCGCAATTTTGTGTATTTAGCTTGTATTATAAAAAATTTTCCTATAAAAGATATTTATCTGTTTTATTTATCCGCATCTGCGTCATCCGACATTGCATTATTGTCCGCAGCTTTGTTCTTTTTTTCGTCCTTTTTCTTTACGAAAATAATTGCACCTGCGGCAATCAAAACAACAACAATTGCAATTATAATAATTAATGTCGTATTTGAACCCGAACCGTTTGCAGAGCTCTCAACAACCTTTGTAACATCTACAACCTGACTATTCTGCTGAGTTGAGATGTACTTTTTCTCAACAACTACCGACTTATGGTCGTCTTTGTTAGGTGAGTTTTCCTCTCCCATTCCATCAATGTAGTTTACAAAATCACCCTGAATTTTTTCAGAATTTGCCGTATCATTATTTACTATCGGAACGGCACTATCCTCTACCTCTTTACCGTTCACCCAAAGCTTGCAGGTGATTTTATATGATTTGAGATATGTCATATCATCGCCGTACATATCAGAGATGAAATATGAAAGATCGGTTTTGCCTCCCTTGAGTACCTTGAATTCAGCAGAAACAAGAGCCTTGTCACCGTTAAGCTTTACGGGATTCTGAACATCTGTCCATGTAAAGGTGTAAAAATTCTTAAGTTTAGGGTTGCCAATCGCATTTTTAAAGCTTTCACAGTTTATTGAATCGGCATTCAACTTCAAATATTCATCGTTGTAAAAGAAACTCATTGCAGCTCCGATTACTTCTTCTTTTGTATCGGTCATATAAATAGCATACTTAACCGTATCGCCGACTTTAGCTGTTACAGAATCCTTTTCATCTGTTGAAATGCTGATTGTAAGGTCATCCTCGGCAGCACTTGCAGGAATACAGAATGCTGACATGGTAAGTACAGCCACGAAGAGAATTGAAAGCATATTTTTGATTTTTTTAGACATTTTTTTCATTCCTTTAGTTTGATATCCCTATTATATATCATTAAGACTAAAATTTCAATCAATAATTTAACAATTCTCGGTGAAATTTATGTGAAAATAAATTAATTGCAGATTCACATTTAAAGAAATACTGTTTTAGAGATTGTGATTCAAACTGATTTTCACAATTTTACAACAAAATGAAGATGATATTTTCTTTAGCGGTGATTCGGATGTTTCTTTTTTTACCCTCCTGTATCTTTCCTGCGTCTGCTTTTCGCAGGCTTTTATTTTTTCTTCTCTTATCTTTTCATGCAATTTCCTATAAAGAAAAAAACGCCCCTCGGAAAACCGAGAGGCGAAAAATTATTTTTTTAATCTGTCAACGCCGTTAACAGTCTTACAATAGGAAATTCAATTACTTATTGAATCTCTTTCTTGTGAAGTAAACAACACCTGTTGCAGAAACAAGAGCTAAGAGGATAACTACTGCCATAGAAGCATTACCTGTCTGTACTGCGTTGCTGCTTGTGCCGTTAGCCGGTGTGTCAGAAGTAGCTGTGTCAGCTGTTGACTGACCCTTTGTTGCAACCTGTGTAGCAGATGTAGCATCAGGTGTAGTAGGAGCTACTGTAGTAGGCTCTGTTGCAGCAGGCTCTGTTGTAGCAGGCTCTGTTGTAACAGGCTCTGTTGTAGCAGGCTCTGTTGTAGCAGGCTCTGTTGTAGTAGGCTCTGTTGTAGCAGGCTCTGTTGTAGCAGGCTCTGTTGTTGTAGGCTCTGTTGTTGTAGGCTCTGTTGTTGTAGGCTCAACATATGCCTCAACCTTAGCGTCTGAGTTAATGTGATCAAAGAGATCATTAGCCATGTCGCCGTTAACTACTGCTTCATATTCTGAATCAGCATCAACTGTGCCTGTTGCAGGATTGAGCTTACCAAGTGTAAGATCAACTACATTGAGGTCAACATTTGTTGTACCTGTACCGTTAACTGTGAACACAGCCTCAACAAGCTTCTTGCCGCCTGCAAAATCATAAAGTGCAAGGTTTGAAGCATTGCCTGAAACATCATTCATATTTACCATGCCGTCAGCGATTTCAGGCATTGTAAGTGAATCAAGTGTAAGGAGGTTCTTATCATATGTAAGAGCCCACTGTACTTCTTCAAGCTGTGCGTCCTTAGTGTCAAGGAGATAGTAAACTGATACCTTGTCGCCTACATTAAATGTGCCTGAACCGATAGCCTGGCAAATATTAGATGTAGCGTTGATTGTTAAATTATCAACTGCAGGAGTTGAAGGCTCAACCTTAACAGTAGCCTTAGCGCCTGTACGTGTTGAATAATCAAAGTTTGTAATGTCGAGTGTGATTGTTACATCAACGAGTGAATCTTCTGCAAAACCTGCAGAAACTGTGTTAAGAAGCATATTCTCACCATTGAATGTAAGGTCAAATTCTTCGCCTATAGGAGCTGCGCTCTGCTCGGGAAGACCCCAGTTAGCTGCCCAAGTATCGTTTACAGCAAACTTGAACTGATAAGCATCGTCTGCAGATTCAATGTTTTCATACTTAATCTGATATACCTTGTCAGCAACAGGAGTCATGTGGTTAACTTCAGCGTCAACACCCCATGCTACACCGTTGAGCCAGTTGTCTTCACCGTTACCAACAACTGTAATGGTGTTAACTTTAAGGTCTGTTACCATTTTAACGCCGTCACCTGTTACAGTAATCTTGTTTGTAGCAGGATCGAATGTTACAGTAACATCACAAGCTGTTTCTACATCGAAAGTTACATTGTTATCTGTACCGTCAAGACCGATCCACTTCTGCTCGTCGCCTGTGTTTGCAACAACCTTGAGCTGATAGCTTTCACCTGCAGGAACAGCAGAGAATGTCTTTGTGAATACGCTGCCGTCAGCTGTCATAACATTTTCAGGAGCTGCGTCAGGTGTACCAACCCATTCATAGCCTGTAAGATTTTCTGTACCGGCAACTACATATGTAGTATCGGCAGCAGGAGTTGTTGTAGGCTCTTCTGTTGTAGGCTCTTCTGTTGTAGGCTCTGTTGTAGTAGGCTCTTCTGTTGAAGGCTCAACCTTAACAGTAGCCTTAGCGCCTGAACGTGTTGGATAATCAAAGTTTGTAATGTCGAGTGTGATTGTTACATCAACGAGTGAATCTTCTGCAAAACCTGCAGAAACTGTGTTAAGAAGCATATTCTCACCATTGAATGTAAGGTCAAATTCTTCGCCTATAGGAGCTGCGCTCTGCTCGGGAAGACCCCAGTTAGCTGCCCAAGTATCGTTTACAGCAAACTTGAACTGATAAGCATCGTCTGCAGATTCAATGTTTTCATACTTAATCTGATATACCTTGTCAGCAACAGGAGTCATGTGGTTAACTTCAGCGTCAACACCCCATGCTACACCGTTGAGCCAGTTGTCTTCACCGTTACCAACAACTGTAATGGTGTTAACTTTAAGGTCTGTTACCATTTTAACGCCGTCACCTGTTACAGTAATCTTGTTTGTAGCAGGATCGAATGTTACAGTAACATCACAAGCTGTTTCTACATCGAAAGTTACATTGTTATCTGTACCGTCAAGACCGATCCACTTCTGCTCGTCGCCTGTGTTTGCAACAACCTTGAGCTGATAGTTTTTACCTGCAGGAACAGCAGAGAATGTCTTTGTGAATACGCTACCGTCAGCTGTCATAACATTTTCAGGAGCTGCAGCAGGTGTACCAACCCATTCATAACCTGTAAGATTTGTTGTACCGGCAACTACATATGTAGTATCGGCAGCAGGAGCTGTTGTAGGCTCTTCTGTTGTAGGCTCTTCTGAAGCGTCGGGATCTGTTACAGTATTATTAGCTACAACATACTTATCAAATACTTCCTGGTCAACGATTGACTTGTCAGCAACCGAAACTTCTTCATCGCCGATTTCCATGTCTGTTGCAGGATCAACCTTTGAAAGACGAAGTACCTGTACATCAAGATTAACAGTAGTTGCTGTAGCCTCAGGATCAATTACTTCAAACTCAGCAGAAGCAAATACGATTTCCTTTGATGTTGTGTCATAAAGGCTGAGTGTATTACCGTTAGCTTTAATTACACCCGGAAGAGCATTCCAAACATAACTACCAATCTTTGGATATTCAAATGATTTAGCTCTGGTTGTGTTAGCTGTTGGCTTGAGTACATTTGCATCGTAGTTCATATCCCACTGGAAGTCCAACATGTCCTTATCCTTAGACTGGAACATGTATGTAACCTTTACAGTCTTCTTATCTGCGCTGAGAGTAACCTGCTTCTCAGGGAAGAGGTTTGAAGTAGCTGTAACTGTGAGACCCTTTGCAGGAGCTGCAGTTGTAGGCTCTACTGTTGTGGGCTCTGCTACTGTTGTAGGCTCTGCTACTGTTGTGGGCTCTGCTGTTGTAGGCTCTACTGTTGTAGGCTCTGCTACTGTTGTAGGCTCTGCATCAGTAACGATGTCAACCTTACCCTTTGCACCCTGCTTTGTAGCATAGTTAAAGTTTGAAAGGTCAAGTGTAAGAACGATGTCATAACCGTCTTCGTAACCAGCTGCATCTGTATCAATGATCATGTTCTGACCGTTGTATGTAAGGTCAAACCACTCATTGAGAGGAGCTGTGCCCTGCTCAGGAAGGCCCCAGTTATCTGCCCATGAACCGTTGGCAGCAAACTTGAACTGATAGTTCTCATAAGCGTCAAGGCTCTCAAACTTAATCTGGTAAACCTTTGAACCCTCAGATGTTTCTGTCATGTAGTTAGCTTCAGCATCTACCTTCCAGTCCTTACCGTTGAGCCATGCATCTTCACCGTTACCAACGACTGTAATGTGGTCAACAACAAGTTCTTTCGGAATTACAACACCTTCACCTGTTGCAGTGATTTCATTTGTTGTAGGGTTGTAAGTTACTGTTACATCACATTCCTTTGTTACATTGAATGTGAAGTTGTCATTGCCGGTATCGCCTACACCAATCCACTCTGTATCGTTTTTAACGATCTTGAACTGGTAGCCGTTGCCGACTGCTACGTTGGTAAATACTTTTTCGTAGTTACCATCGCCGTTTTCTGTCATTACATTATCTCCGCAAGTTGCTTCAGTCTCAGCCCACTTGTAACCTGTGAGTTCTTCAGAACCGGATACGAAATATGAATCGCCGGCAGCAGAAACGCTCACTACAGTTGCAACGAGTGATGTCACAACAAGCATCATAGACAGTAAAAGGCTAAGTGCTTTTTTGAACATTTTCTTTTCCTCCTTATGTGATAATGCTTCTATAAGCAGTTTAATTATACAACAATCAACCACCAAAAGTCAATGCTAAAAACTCTTGCCGGCTGATTATTTGACAAAATATTGTTTTTTTGTAGGAATGCACAAATAAAATATCATTTATTTGTTATTTGTAACCATTCACATTGTGAGATTGCCAGTTCCAACTGTCACGGCACATATCCTCAAGACTTTTCTCGGCAATCCATCCAAGTATTTTCTTGGCTTTTGTTGCGTCGGCAAAGCATTCTGCAATGTCGCCTGCACGGCGGGGCTTTATAACATAAGGAATTTCAATCGAATTTGCCTTTTCAAAAGCCTTTACAATATCAAGAACGCTGTAGCCCACACCTGTTCCGAGATTAAAAATCTCGGTTCCCTTGTGCTCTGCGGAATATTCAATAGCCTTTACATGACCTTTTGCAAGGTCAACAACATGGATATAGTCACGCACACCCGTGCCGTCATGCGTAGGGTAATCGTTGCCGAAAACACCGAGACACTTGAGTCTGCCGGCGGCAACCTGTGTTATGTACGGCATAAGGTTGTTCGGGATTCCGTTAGGATCTTCGCCGATTCTGCCGCTTTCGTGAGCGCCGATTGGGTTAAAGTAACGAAGAAGAACAACAGACATATCGGGATTTGCGTTTGCGGTGTCTGTAAGAATTTGTTCCATCATAAACTTTGTCCAGCCATACGGATTTGTAGGAGAACCCTTTGGCATTGTTTCAACAAGCGGAACAGTTTCCGGAGTACCGTAAACCGTGGCACTTGAGCTGAAAATAAAGTTATTCACACCGTGTTTTTTCATCACTTCAAGCAATGTGAGCGTTGAATCAATGTTGTTACGGTAATATTCAACAGGCTTCTCACAGCTTTCGCCTACTGCTTTAAGACCTGCAAAGTGAATTACCGCATCAATCTTATTCTCCGAAAAAATCTTTTCAACGGCATCTCTGTCACATACATCGGCCTCATAGAGCGGAATTTTTCTGCCTGTCAGCTCTTCAACTCTTTCAACCGCTACGGGACAGCTGTTTGAAAAATTATCTGCAATTACAACATCGTGACCTGCGTTGATGAGTTCAACACAAGTGTGCGAGCCGATATATCCGGCGCCGCCTGCAAGCAAAACATTCATTTTAAAATTCCTTTCTTAACAATCAGCATTTTTCAGGCTCGGGATAGTCAACACCAAAGGTTTCGGCTGTAACCTTTGCCATAATCTGAGGATCAAGAGGCTTGTCGGAATAGTCTGTGTCACACTCTGCGATTTCATTGACAACATCCATACCCTCAATCACCTTGCCGAATGCGGCATACTGACCGTCAAGGTGCGGAGCGTTTTTGTGCATAATGAAGAACTGCGATCCTGCTGAGTCGGGCATCATTGAACGAGCCATTGAGAGAACACCCTCTGTATGCTTGAGATCGTTTTCAAAGCCGTTCACGGCAAATTCGCCCTTGATTGAATATCCGGGACCACCCATACCCGTGCCTTCGGGGCAACCGCCCTGAATCATGAAACCGTAGATTACACGGTGAAATGTGAGGCCGTCATAGTAACCCTTGTTTACAAGGCTGAGAAAATTATTTACAGTATTCGGAGCAATTTCTGGATAAAGCTCCGCTTTGATTGTTTTTCCGTTTTCCATTTCAAAAGTAACAATAGGATTGCTCATTTTAAATCGTCCTTTCGGTTTATTAACACTATTTTAGTATATTCTTGATAAAATAGCAAGTGTTTTAGTGATTATTTGCGAATAAATCAGCCTTTTTCAATGCTCATTGTAGCAAAAGCATTGAGGTCTGTTCCTGCAATATTTCCGCTGAGAAACTCGTAATATCCCTGTGAACCGACCATGGCGGCATTGTCACCGCAAAGAGATTTTTCGGGCATATACATTTCCCAATCACGCTTTTTACACTCTTCTGCAAGGGTTCTTCTGAGAAGTGAATTTGCCGAAACACCGCCTGCGATTACAAGCTTTTTCTGTCCCAGGTCTTCAGCCGCCTTGATAAAGTTTGTAACAAGGCAATCGACAACAGCATAGCGGAATGATGCACAGACATCGGCTTTGTTAAGCTCAACACCCTTTTGTGCCGAATTGTGAATGAGGTTGATTACGGCTGTTTTAAGTCCCGAAAAGCTGAAATCATACGGCGCATCGTGAACTGCGGGACGAGGGAGCTTGAATGCAAACGGATTGCCGTTTTCCGCAACTCTGTCCATTTCAATTCCGCCCGGATACGGCATTCCCATTGTCCTTGCGGCTTTGTCAAAAGCCTCGCCTGCGGCATCATCACGGGTTTTGCCGATAATTTTCATCTTTGTGTAGTCCTCAACCATAACAATATGGCTGTGACCGCCTGACACAACAAGGCAGAGGAACGGCGGTTTTAATTCTTTATTTGAAATATAATTTGACGCAATGTGTGAACGCAGATGGTGAACAGGAACAAGCGGAATTCCTGTTGCAAGTGAAAGTCCTTTTGCAAAATTCACTCCCACAAGCAACGCTCCGATAAGTCCGGGGGCATATGTAACGCCGATTGCGTCAATGTCGGAAAGCCTGCAGTCTGCATCTTCAAGAGCCTGTCTTACAACAGGAACAATTGCCTCTGCGTGACGGCGTGATGCGATTTCGGGAACAACACCGCCGTAAAGCTTGTGTTCCTCAACCTGAGAAGCAACCACCGAGGATATTATGTTTCTGCCGTCCTCAACAACCGCTGCCGCAGTTTCGTCACAGGACGATTCTATTGCGAGTATCTTCATAATTTTCCTTTCACTACGAAACATTTATGATGAAGTTCCGTAATATCGTTAATATAATGTTTTATTACATATATATGTCAAAAACAGCGTGTCATTAAAACAGCGTTTTCGGTTGGAGATGAGTAGTAATTTTTCCTCTCTCCCACCTTGATGAATCCGAATTTTTCATAGAGAGAACGGGCGTTCCCGTTACTTTCACGAACCTCAAGAGTGAGAAAGCAAAGGTTATTTTTCTTGGCATAGGTCACAAGCGTTTCAACAAGCGCCGAACCTATTCCCCGATTTCTGTGTGTACCGTCAACGGCAACATTGAAAATGTAACCCTCATCAACAACAACACTCATTCCTATATATCCGACAACGGCATTGTCTTCCGTTGCGGTAAAAAACAGCGAGGTTTCGTTGTTCAGTTCTTCTTCAAGGCTGTTAAACGACCACGGATGCGAAAAACACCGCTGTTCAAGCTGTGCAACCGCCTCAAGCTGATTTTCGGTCATTCTGTCAATTTTCATACGCTTTTAATATTTCCTTTACAGAATTAACAATTTCATCACGGCAATGTCTGTACACCTCAATGTCGCCGCCGTAAGGATCGCTTATACCGAGCACGGCGATTTTTTCGGGCTGTACAAGAAAAAACTGCATCAACATTTTTGCGTGACTTTGCGACATACAGTAAAATTTTTCGTATTTTTCAATGCCGGCATCAGCTACGGCTGTTGAAGCTTTACCCGAAAGGTCAATTCCGATTTCCTTACAGGCAATCACGGAATTTTCCGACACGGGAAGTCCCGTTGAGGTTGCAATGCCAAAGCTTTCCGCCCTGACACAAACACCGTTTTTCTCTGCCATATCATTAAAAATTGCCTCTGCCATGGGACTGCGACAGGTGTTGCCCGTGCAGACAAAGGCAATCGTTCTGTTATCCTTTTGCATCATACCAAGTCCTTCCGATTGCCGCATCGGCTGTGAGCGGAACGCTCATTTTAACTGCGTTTTCCATTTCTTCCTGAACGATGAGTGCAACTCTCATGCTCTCATCCTGCGGAGCTTCAACAATAAGTTCGTCGTGAACCTGCAGCACAAGCCTTGCACGGAGATTTTCGGCTTTCATTCGCTCGTCAACCTTAATCATTGCAATTTTGATAATGTCTGCGGCTGTGCCCTGAATAGGCATATTTCTTGCAACTCTCTCGCCGAATGCACGGATCATATGCTTGCTCGAGGTGAGTTCGGGAAGATTTCTTCTTCTGCCGAACATCGTTTCAACATAGCCGTCAGCGTTCGCCTTTTCGACAACATTTTTCATATAGCTGTCAACACCGCTGTAATGGGCAAGATAGCTTTCAATGTAGTGCTTCGCCTCTTTATTTGAAACACCGATATCCTTTGCAAGTGAAAATGCGCCGATTCCGTAAACAATACCGAAGTTAACAGCCTTTGCACGGCTTCTCATAATCGGAGTTACCATATCAAGCGGCATATTGAACACCTGTGACGCTGTGATTGCGTGGATATCTTCGTTATCCTTGAAAGCTTTAATCATATTTTTGTCACCCGAAATATGGGCAAGCACACGGAGTTCAATCTGCGAATAGTCGGCGTCAACAAGCGCCCAGCCCTCTCTTGCACAGAAAAACTTTCTCATCTCTCTGCCAAGCTCGGTTCTTACGGGGATATTCTGGAGATTCGGCTCTGTTGAGCTGATTCTGCCTGTTCTTGTTTCGGTCTGATTGAAATTTGAATGGATTCTGCCGTCATCTGCAATGACCTTTAAAAGTCCCTCGCAGTAGGTTGAATTCAGCTTTGAGAGCGTTCTGTATCTCAGCACCATTTCAACAACGGGATGTTCATACCTCAGGCTTTCAAGCACCTCTGCATTTGTGCTGTAACCGCTCTTCGTTTTCTTTTTGCAAGGGAGTCCGAGGTTTTCAAATAAAACTACGCCAAGCTGTTTGGGAGAATTGATGTTAAACTCACAGCCCGCACTTTCGTAAATTGCGGTTTCAAGCTCCTTAATCTGTGCAGAAAGCATTTCGCCGTAGCTTTCAATGCCCTGTCGGTCAACACAGACACCGATATTTTCCATTCTTGCAAGCACCTTTGCAAGCGGAATTTCAATTTCACTTAACAACTTTTCCTGACCGTGAGCCTTGATTTTATCTCCGAGTTTTTCGCACAATTCTGCGTAACAGGCAAATGCCTCGTATTTTTCATTCTGCTCATCAGTGCAGACAGGCAGAGCGATTTCGTAAGAGGCACAAAGATTTTTGTCCGAATAATCCTTTGACGACGGTTCAATCAGATATGCCGCAAGCTCAATATCAAACACAATATTTTCAACATCAATATTTTTCTCATCGGCATAAGCGTAGAGCGTTTTGATGTTTCTTGTGTACTTTTCAAGTTCACTGTCGGCAATAAACTTAACAAAAAGTTCTTCGTCCGTGCTTATATACACCTTGCCGTCAAAAAGTACGGCAAAGGATTTTAATTCTTTATTCTCTTTTTCAAAGTTGAGATAGAGCTTTTTCTCTGACTTAACATTTTTTAAAAGTTCATTTTCGTCAAAATCAGACACAACCTCAAACGAATTTTTCTCAACCTTTTCGGGCTTTGCATTTTTGTCAGCCTTGATGCCGTATTTTTCTATTAAAGAAAACAGTTCAAGCTTTGCCATAAATCCGGCACATTCATCGGCATCTTTCATATCTACAACATAATTTTCGATACTTGTGTCAACAGGAGCGTTGCAGTTTATTTCACCGAGCATACGGCTGAGAATTGCATTTTCCTTTGACGCAGTCAGCTTTTTACGCACACCGTCCTTGATTTCAAGTTCATCAAGATGGTCATAGATATACTCAACCGTGTGATATCTCTGAATGAGGTCGCCTGCACCCTTTGGTCCTATTCCCGCAACACCCGGAATATTATCCGAAGTATCGCCCTGAATCGCCTTGATTTCTATAAGCTCCTTTGGAGTTACACCGTAAGCTTCAAGAATCTTTTCGGGGGTATAGAGTATATCCTGTTTGTTTGAGCAAAGATGAACGCTTGTTTTGTCCGACACAAGCTGAAGGCTGTCACGATCACCTGTTGCAATAACGCACTCGTTTCCGTTTTCTTCACAAGCCTTGGCGAGCGTACCGAGAATATCGTCAGCCTCAAAGCCCTCACAGGTAACCAGCCTGTAGCCTAAAAGGGTAAGAAGCTTTTTCAGCGGTTCCATTTGTGACGCAAGCTCCTCCGGCATACCTTTTCGTGTTGCCTTGTAGCCTGCATAAGCCTTGTGTCTGAAGGTCGGTGTTTTTAGGTCAAAGGCAATCGCCACGGCGTCGGGATTTTCTTCATTTTTAATTTTGTACAGCATTGTAAGAAATCCGTAAATTGCGTTTGTAAACTGACCGTCCTTTGTAGTAAGCGGTCTTATTCCGTAAAACGCACGGTTTACAATACTGTTTCCGTCAACAGCAAGTAATCTCATAATTTATACATCACATTCTCAATTTTTCCGTCTTTAATGTAAATTCTCGGAACACGCTTTCCGACAAGACAGACGGTTTCGTAGTTTATAGTTCCTGTATTTTCGGCAAGTGAATCTGCAGTAGGCTCACCGTTTTCGCCTGTACCGAATACGACAACCTCGTCACCTGTCTTGACATCTTCAATATCGGTAACATCAAGCATTGTCTGATCCATACATATTCTGCCCACAATTTTCGCTTTCTTTCCGTTTACCGTCATATAGCCGTCTTTTGCATTCTGTCTGATGAATCCGTCAGCGTATCCGATAGGAACGGTTGCAATTTTCATCTTTCTGTCGGCTGTAAAAGTTCTGCCGTAGGAAATTGTTGCACCCTTTTGAACCTCTTTTACAAAAGCGACAACTGTTTTAAGAGTCATTGCAGGAACAAGGTCAAGTCTGTCGGCAAGCTTTGATGACGGAGCAAGTCCGTAGAGAATAATACCTGCCCTTACCATATCGCAACAGGTTTCGGGGTAATCTTCAATTGCGCCGCTGTTTGAACAATGAACAACGCTGATATCAACGCCTCGCTTTTTAAGGCTGTCACGCACATGAATAAAGTTTTCATACTGCTTGTTTGTGAACTCTCTGCCCTCGGCATCTTCATCAGACACACAAAAATGAGTAAAAAGCCCCTCAACCTCAAGATTCGGAAGGCAACAAGCCTCGCAAATTTCTTCAATAGAATATTCATCTCGTGGGAACTCCTGACACATAAAGCCGATTCTTGACATTCCCGAGTCAACCTTGATGTGCATTTTGCAGATACAATCCTCTTCAACACATTTTTCGGAAAGCTCCTTTGCATACTCAAGTGAAAAAACAGCCTGAGAAATATCATATTCAGCAAGATTTTCAGCCTCTGAAACGGGAGTGTAGCCAAGAATCACAATAGGAAGTTTTGAACCGCTCTTTCTGATTTCTATACCCTCGTCAATATTTGAAACAGCAAAAAAATCTGCTCCGAGTTTTTCATAAATCTGTGAAAGCTCAACTGCACCGTGGCCGTAGCCGTCAGCCTTTATAACACAACAGACCTTTGTATCGTCTGCAACCTTATTTCTTATTACATTATAGTTATGCTCAATTGCATTAAGTGAAATTTCAGCCCAAGTTCTTTTTACCATATTCATTTCTATCTCTCCACATACCTTTTACAGTCAATTTGCAATCAATGTAATTATAATACTTTTGATTCTTCAAATCAACACAAAATCCCCCTTTAAATGCATATAAAAGTTATTTTATTCGTAATTATGTGCAAAATGTTACTCCTGAATTTTTGCAAATGCACAAATTATCTGCATAAAAGTCCTAAATACTGCAATTCACTTGATTTATTTATTCATTTTTGGTAGAATTAAAAGGTATTTGATTTATAAATTTAATTTCAGGAGGGGCATAATGACAACAAACAACATAATAGTTCTTTGTGCATTTATAGCTTATATGATTATTATGATCGTAATAGGCTTTGTTTGTTCAAAGGGCAACAAGAACAATGAGGACTACTTTCTCGGCGGCAGAAACCTCGGCAGTTGGACAGCTGCAATGTCGGCACAGGCATCTGATATGAGCGGTTGGCTTTTGATGGGACTTCCGGGCGCCGTATACCTTGCCGGCACAGGCGAGGCATGGATTGCCGTAGGACTTCTTATCGGCACAATTCTCAACTGGTACATTGTTTCGGCAAGACTTCGTAAATACACAATTGTGGCAGGCAACTCGCTCACTATTCCGAGCTTTTTCAAAAATCGCTACCGTGACCATAAAAACATAATCAAGATTGTTTCGGCGTCAATCATCGCAGTTTTCTTCACGGTTTACACAGCGTCGGCATTCAGTTCGGGCGCAAAGCTTTTTGCAACGCTCTTCTCGGACAGCGCAAGCGGTGACGAAAACTACAATCGGGTTTATGTTATCGGTCTTATCGTTGCCGCAGTAGTAATTCTTGTATATACATTCATGGGCGGTTTCAAGGCAGTTTGTACAACCGACCTCATTCAGGGACTTATGATGATTGTTGCAATCCTTACCGTTCCGGTGCTTGCATATGCAATTCTCACATTTGACACAAGCTTCAGTTCTGCGCTTGCCGCAAAAGGTGTTGAACAGCCTGCTCAGTTCCTTAACTTCTTTGTAAACGGTGACGGAACTCCTGTTTCGGCTGTTTCGATTATTTCAAACCTTGCGTGGGGACTCGGTTACTTCGGTATGCCGCATATTCTCGTCAGATTCATGGCTGTAAAGAGCAATGAAGAAATCAAGAAGTCAAGAAAAATTGCTGTTGTTTGGGTAATTATTTCACTTACTGCGTCATGCCTTATCGGTCTTATCGCAAGAGGCTACCTTACAGCACAGCTTGACGATGCAACAAGCGAATCTGTATTCATCAGAACAATCCAACAGCTTTTCTCAGGCAACGGTGTGCTTATCTTTATCGGCGGTATTTTCCTTTGCGGAATCCTTGCCGCAATTATGTCAACAGCAGACAGTCAGCTTCTCGTCACTGCGTCGGCTGTTTCGGAGGATCTTTACAAAGGTGCTGTTAAAAAGAATGCAAGCGAAAAGAGTTCGCTTTTGGTCGGCAAAATTGCAGTTGCAGTTGTTGCTGTAATCGCATTCTTCATTGCACTTAATCCTAAATCAAGCATTATGGGACTTGTTTCGGATGCATGGGCAGGATTCGGTTCGGCATTCGGACCTGTTGTTCTGCTGGCACTTTTCTGGAAACGCTCAACACTTTCGGGTGCAATCAGCGGTATGGCAACAGGTGCTCTGACAGTTATCATATGGGACTATATTCCGCTTGTAAACGGTCAGACGCTTTATGCGGCAACAAATCTTTATTCACTTGTTGTAGGCTTCGGACTTGCGCTTATTGTGAATGTTATTGTTTCTCTTCTTTCAAAAAAGCCATCAAAGGAAATTATGGACGAATTTGATTCAATTAAAAATATTGAAGTATAAAACACAGGGGCAGTCGCTTTATCACGACTGCCTTTTTTGTGTCTGAATTTAATTTTTTCCGAAAATAAGGAAAATAAGGCATGGAATATCACAAAAATCAATTGAAATGTGCAAATATTTGTAGTATAATCTATCGTATTGTTTGTTACTATTTTATTTTTCAGAAAAGAGATTGATATGAAACTTTTAGAAGACAGAATTCTTAAAGACGGACATATTGGTGCCGACAATGTGTTAAAGGTTGACAGCTTTCTCAATCATCAGATTGATGTCAATTTTGTGTGTGAGCTTGGCAAGGAATTTTACAGGCTTTTCAAGGACGAAAACATAACAAAAATTCTGACAATCGAAGCATCGGGAATCGGCATTGCCTGTCTTGCGGCTCAGTATTTTGGTGTTCCGGTTGTTTTTGCAAAAAAGACAAAGACAATCAATATTTATTCTGATACATACAACGCAACCGTCCACTCATACACTCATAAAAAGGACTATGACATAGTTGTTTCAAAGGAATTTTTGAGCAAAGAAGACAATGTGCTTATCATTGACGATTTTCTTGCAAAGGGCAGCGCCTTAACGGCACTTCTTATGCTGATTGAAAAAGCAGGCGCAAAAACAGCAGGTGCGGGAATTGTTATCGAAAAAGCCTATCAGGGCGGCGGCAACCTCGTTCGTGATATGGGCATAAGAGTTGAATCTTTGGCAAAAATCAAGTCAATCAGCAAAAAAGACGGAATCGTGTTCTGCAAGCAGTAGTAATATACTGCTTGCTTATACTTGACTTTTGCTGATATTTATAGTATTATCTAACGGTAGGTCTTGCAGAAATTGAAAATTGAAAATGGAAAGTGGAAAATTTTTAATTCTCTGTTCTCTGCAATAATCGCAATTTTGATATACACGAATATTATGGATAATGTTATAGAAAACAAAAGTTTTCAGTTTGCAATAAGAATTGTACGATTATATAAATTTTTGTGTGAAGAGAAAAAAGAATACATTCTGTCCAAACAGTTACTTCGTGCAGGCACAAGTATCGGTGCTAATGTCACCGAATCCCAACAGGCACAAAGCAAGCCTGATTCTGTATCAAAAATAAGCATAGCCCTAAAAGAAGCATCCGAAACAAAATATTGGATAAAATTGTTGGGTGCTACAGAATATTTGTCTGAAAATCAAACAAAATCTATTTTAGATGATTGTGTTGAAATTGAAAAAATTTTGGTTACTATACTAAAGTCAGCAAAGAACCAATAATTTTCCATTTTCAATTTTCAACTTTCAATTTAATAAGCGGGTGTGGCGGAATTGGCAGACGCGCTAGATTTAGGTTCTAGTGTCAACCGATGTGCAGGTTCAAGTCCTGTCACCCGCACCAGTAAAGGTGGTTTTTTAACCGCCTTTTATTTTTTGCCAAAATTACTTAAAATGCCTCAAAAGTGGCTTAAACACTGGATTTTTGAGATTTCAAAAATTCAGTTGAGTAATTTTGAATTAAGTTAAAACAAGATAAAATGCAGTCAAACTTACTGTCAAATTTACTGTCATTTTAGTTTGCCTGCCGATTTTCAAGGAAACAAGATAATATATTTTAAAATTTTATTACACCGTAGCACAAAGATTTTTTACTCGCAAATTTCAAAAACGAACTGTATAACATGACTGCAATATCCAAAAACTGCCAATGCATAAAACTTTGAGCATGCTAAAAAATCAATATTTTTTTGTTTAAGGGTTGGATAAATGAATAAAATGTTTAGTATAATATTATTGATAGGTAAAAATGTCAGAGAAATCGATTGCATTTTTGCAGATTCCCTTTGATTAAGTTAGCTTTTGAAAAAATAGCCCTGAAAGCAACTTGTCAAAAATTAGTAAATTATATATCGGAGGTTATATTATGAAAAAGATTTATCTCGTTGCTAGACAGAATATTCATAGTGTTGCTAAACATGAATTACATGATGATAAAGGTCTTGAATGTTTGGATGGAATTCGTTACGGCAAACCAAAATATATTGACGATAATATAAATCCGCTCTCGGTTGCAGATGACTTAAAGCTTGAATTTGAAAACGATAATGTAGGATGGTATGCAGCCAGATATTCAATTCGTTTTGAAGATGGCAGTGAAATTGAAATTTAAAGATAAGTATAAAGGCTGAGGATATTTGCTCCTCAGCTTTTTGTTTATTCAAGTGCTAATATTTTATAGATTTCGTATAACAAAATACACAAAAAAGTGATTAAAAAAGCAGGTATTATAAATAATTTTATTGAATTCGACATGGTGATGTGATATAATTAAACTTATAATTGTAACTTTATACATAAATAATAATCGAATACAAATCATTGAGAGGAAAGAAAAATAGAAATGGCTCAAAAAAGTAACGCCAATATTGGCTTTGAAAAACAAATATGGGATGCAGCTTGCACCCTTTGGGGACATATACCTGCGGCAGAATACAGAAAGGTAATCGTTGGCTTAATCTTCTTGCGTTACATTTCTACTGCTTTTGAAAAGCGATATCAGCAGCTTGTCGCTGAGGGTGACGGGTTTGAAGATGATAGGGATGCCTATACGGAGGATAATATTTTCTTTGTTCCCGAAGATGCCCGTTGGAGCAAAATTGCTTCTGCTGCTCACACACCTGAAATAGGAACAGTTATTGATGATGCAATGAGAGCCATAGAAAAGGAAAACACAACCCTTAAAAATGTGCTTCCTAAAAACTATGCCAGCCCTGATTTGGACAAGCGTGTTTTGGGCGATGTTGTTGACCTGTTCACTAATATGGATATGGGCGACACCGAGGAAAGCAAAGACCTGCTCGGCAGAACTTATGAGTATTGTATTCAGCAGTTCGCCGCTTACGAAGGTGTTAAGGGTGGCGAGTTCTATACTCCTGCAAGTATTGTTAAAACAATTGTTGCTATCTTAAAGCCGTTCAAGAATTGCCGCGTATATGACCCTTGCTGCGGTTCGGGCGGTATGTTCGTACAGAGTGCAAAGTTCATTCAGGCACACAGCGGTAAGCGTGGCGAAATCGCCGTTTACGGTCAGGAGTCCAATGCCGACACTTGGAAAATGGCTAAAATGAATATGGCTATTCGTGGTATTGATGCAGACTTCGGTGCATATCAAGCAGATACATTCTTCAATGACTTACATAAAACACTGAAAGCAGATTTCATTATGGCAAATCCGCCTTTCAATCTTTCCAACTGGGGACAGGAAAAGCTCAAAGAAGATGTTCGTTGGAAATACGGAACACCGCCTGCCGGCAATGCCAACTATGCGTGGATTCAGCATATGATACACCACCTTGCACCGAATGGAAAAATCGGTCTTGTACTTGCTAACGGTGCTTTATCCTCTCAGTCCAGCGGCGAGGGAGAAATTAGGAAGAACATTATTCAGGCTGACCTTGTGGAAGGTATCGTCGCTCTGCCGACTCAGCTCTTTTACAGCGTTACCATTCCTGTTACCCTTTGGTTTATTACCAAGAACAAAAAGCAAAAAGGCAAAACCCTGTTTATTGACGCCCGCAAGATGGGTTATATGGTTGACCGTAAGCACAGAGATTTTACCGATGAGGATATTCAAAAGCTAGCAGATACATTTACGGCATTCCAAGAAGGTACGCTTGAAGATGTCAAAGGCTTCTGCGCAGTTGCCGATTTGCAGGAAATCGAAAAGCAAGACTTTATCCTTACTCCGGGCAGATATGTAGGTATTGAAGAAGTCGAGGACGACGGCGAACCGTTTGAAGAAAAAATGGCACGCCTTACTTCCGAGCTTTCCGATATGTTTGCAAAGTCTCACGAGTTAGAGAATGAAATTCGTAAGAAACTAGGAGCAATTGGATATGAAATATAAATTCGAAACAAAGACAATTGGAGATTGTTGTGATATTATAAAAAAATCAATTCATCCAGAAAAAGGGCAGGTTTACACTTGTTTTAGCTTGCCTGCATTTGATAATTCTAATACCCCTGAAATATTAAATGGCGAAGAAATTAAGAGTTCAAAGTTTGTATTGGATGAAAACACTATCCTGTTTAACAAATTGAATCCTAAATTTAGACGAGTATGGAATATACATTCTCTTGAAAAATATGAGAACACGATTTGTTCAACAGAATTTTTGCCATTGAAAGCAAAAGCTAATATTGAGCAAGATTACTTATATTACTATGTTTCAAGCCCTTATTTTACTAGGCTTATGGACGGAATAAGAACAGGTACTTCCAATAGTCAACAGAGAATAGATTGGAAACAATTCTTACGAGAACCGATAAATGTTCCATCATTGCCTATTCAAAGAAAAGTTGTTTCATTGCTGAGAAATATTGATAAAAAAATAGAACTCAATAATGCGATAAACAATAATTTAGAGCAGCAAGCTCAGGCAATATTTAAATCTTGGTTTATTGATTTTGAGCCTTTTGGTGGTGTCCAACCTCCTGAAATGAAGTTCGTTCCACTTCAAGAACTCTGCAAAGTAGTTACAAAAGGAACAACGCCAACAACACTGGGTAAACCCTTTACAAGTTCAGGCATAAATTTCATTAAAGCAGAGTCAATACTTGATAGTCATTCTATCGACAGTAGCAAGTTTGCTTTTATTGATGAAGAAACAAATGCACTATTGAAGCGTTCGGTTATCAAAGCGAATGACATTGTGTTTACTATTGCTGGCACTTTGGGAAGATTTGCAATGGTGGATAATAGTGTGCTTCCAGCAAATACCAATCAGGCGGTTGCTATTATTAGACCTGATGAAAAAAAGGTGACTCCAGCATATCTTTATAGTTTCTTTATCGGTAATTGGCATAATGAATACTATTCAAAAAGGATTCAGCAAGCTGTCCAAGCTAATTTAAACCTTACCACCATTAAATCATTACCTATTGCAGTTCTCAGCAATACTACAATGAACAATTATGATGAATTAGTAAGTCCATTATTTGCTCTGATGAAGGGCAATGAAGAAGAAAATCGTAGGCTCTCCGAATTAAGAGATACGCTTCTACCCAAACTTATGTCCAGCGAGCTTGATGTCTCTAACATCGAGTTCTAAGCCGCTAAATTATTGTTTACTTTGAAAAGGTGATTTATGATGCAAATAAGATATATAGTATCAAAAATTATTGAAACAGAAAAAGTACCAATATATTTTAAAAATTCAAAGACATTTTCAGCGGTAACTTATCTAAAACCAAATTCCAATAATCAAAGAGGTTTATATTTGCCAAATTGCGATAGTTTAGAAGCATTAGAGTATTGCAAATCAAATACACCAGATGCTTTCAAAAGAATAAAAAAAATAATCAATACACAATGTGATTTTAATGATATCTCATTTTCGGTATTTTCTATTCTTCACGAAACCGGACATTGGAATCAGTATATAGATTTTGTTGATAAAGGACATACTGATATGGAATTTATTATCCAATTTGAACTAAAACGCATCAATATGTTAAAGCAGAGAGACGATGAGCGCCAAACAAGCAGAAGCGATAAAGATATCATTAACTTAAACACGAAGTATGACGCTCTTTATGCTGAATTGCCAACAGAAAAATATGCGAATGACTTTGCATTAAATCATCTTTTAAAATATGCAAAAATTAATTAAACAGGTCACAAACTCCTATCAGTGGCGGGAGTTAGAATAAGGAACTGCCACTGAGAGTCGTTCTCTAAAAATAACTTAAAGGAGAATTGACTGTGAAACAAGAGTTAATCAAAGATGTTATTCAGGGAATGTTACCTTACCTGAATAATGCACAAAATGAAAAACTGCAAGAGGTGTTGAAATACACCCTTGCAAATTATGAGGTAACGGAAAATCAAAGCAAAGCGAAACACTCGGAGCAGAACTATGTAGAACTGTTCCTATCGGCGAAGCGAATTGAGGGCTGCTCCGAGAAATCTCTTAAATACTACAAGGCAACTATTGAAGCTATGCTCTGTGAACTCAAAAAAGATGTCAAACACATAGTTACAGACGACATCAGAGGATACCTAACAGAATATCAGGAAAAGAAGAAGTCAAGCAAGGTAACGATAGACAATATTCGCCGTATTCTTTCCAGTTTCTTCTCTTGGCTGGAGGACGAGGATTATATATTGAAAAGCCCGGTAAGGCGCATACACAGAGTAAAAACCGGAACAAACATCAAGGAGACATACTCCGATGAAGCGTTAGAGCTTATGAGGGATAACTGCTCAGAGCTTCGAGACTTAGCGATTATTGATATGCTTGCTTCAACGGGTATGCGTGTTGGCGAAATGGTACTGCTTAATCGGAATGATATTGATTTCAATGAAAGAGAATGTATTGTTTTCGGTAAAGGTAGTAAGGAACGAGTAGTCTATTTTGACGCTCGCACAAAGATACATTTGCAGAACTATTTGGATAGCAGGACGGACAATAATCCAGCATTGTTTGTATCGCTGAAATCGCCACACGAAAGGCTGAAAATCGGCGGTGTTGAGGTTCGCCTTAGAGAATTTGGAAAGCAATTAGGTATTAACAAGGTACACCCGCATAAGTTTAGGCGTACACTTGCAACTATGGCAATAGACAAAGGAATGCCCATTGAGCAACTGCAACAGCTCTTGGGGCATAGAAAGATTGATACGACCTTGCAGTATGCAATGGTTAAGCAGAGCAATGTTAAGATTGCTCACCGAAAATACATCGGATAGAGAGGAAAATATTATGGCGGAACAATTTACCACATTAGCTTCAATAACGGTAGATGGAAAAGGTTCATACGGAATTGGAGCAAGTGCAGTTCCTTTCTCAAAAGATTTATACACCTATTTGAGAATTACGGATATAAAAGATGATGGCACACTAAATCTACAAGATTTAAAATCGGTTGATGATGAGAAAGCTTCTGAATATCTTTTGAAACCGAACGATATTGTATTTGCGAGAACAGGTGCAAGCACAGGAAGAAACTATTTTTACGATGGAACGGACGGAGGATTTGTATATGCAGGATTTCTTATTAAGTTCAGTATTGATGAGAAAAAAGTTAATCCTAAATACATAAAGTATTTCTGCCAGTCTAAACAGTATAAGGATTGGATTAATTCGTTCAACACAGGTAGTACACGTGGAAACATAAATGCTCAAACGCTTGGCAAAATGCCAATTCCTCTAATTGAGAGAACGGCACAAGATGCTTTGGTTAGTATCCTTTCGAGTATAGACGAAAAAATCAAGAAGAACAATGAGATAAACAATAATTTAGCGGCTTAAAGTTCAATATTGGAGACATCAAGCTCGCCTGACATAAGTTTTGGAAGTAAGGCATTTCTCAGTTCGGATAAGTTCTGATTTTCTCGTTGATTGCTAATGATAAGGTCAAATAGTGGTTTGATAGTCTCATTAAACTTATTTATTACTTCTTTTGATGGAATAACGCAAGGGATGCTCATAATATCAGAAGAACTAATATTGGGTTGAGCACTTCCTTGACCACGATTTACTACTTCGCCATACACTTCGGGTTGTTTTAATGTGCAGTATATGAAAGGCAACTTTTCAACTGGATTATTTCCAAGAAAAAATTTGCCTACACGCTGATTTACAAGTAACATTTCCGAAGAATAAGGAACCATAGCAAACTTACCGATTGTGGCTCCGGTCATTGCTATTAGTAAATCTCCGGCTTTCACTACAAAATCTTTGGCTTTATCAGCTTTATCTTCGTCAACATGGGAACATTCTAATAAATTAAGATTGTCCTGATTGATTGAACCAATTTTAATTACTCTAATACCACTATTTGTCCACCAAGAACTTTTGAACGCAAAACCAGACTTAACAGAACAATAGTCACCTATGCAACCATTAAGTTCTAACGAGGAAAACTGTGTAGCGTATAGAGTGAGCGCTTGCTTCAGTAAATTATTGTTTAAAAAATAATACATTTTTTAAAACAAGTGATCTATTATAACTAATAAGGAGGATAACAATGCTAATATTTTCAACGAAGTTGTATATTAAAGATGAATTAAATAATAATCTATTTATTAGAAAGGTTTTGGAATGGGCAGGTGAAAGTCCAAACTATTCATTTTCAGAATTAGATTGGGACGACGATAAGGAAGAATTTATTGAAGAAAGTAAAGATAGAGCTCAAACATTGACTATCATGAAATATGAAGAATCAGTAATAGTTGATTTAGTAAATAGAGATGATAAGGTGATTTGGACAAACGATTATGTTCTTACTCAAAGAGGAGGAAAGAAGATTTTGTCGGTCCAATTGTATAGTGAGACTGAGGATGTTTCTGCTAAATTTCCAACAACATTTAATAGACCAAGATTATTAAAAACAATAATAAATGACGGCTACGGAGAATTAGATGGTGATTTAGATACTGGTGATAAATGCCTTGTTATATCAGAGGATAATTTAGATATTGTTAAGAAAATTATACTAAATGAAAAAGAATATATGATGCCAGTAGTTTATGTTACTCCAACATTACATACTTCAAATTTTAAATTAGATTATAATGAATTAGCCAAAGATTTGGCAGGAGTTGCACATGTTTTAGTAGAAAAGGATTCTAATATAACAAACAAATTAAAAAAATTAACTGACGGCAAAAATCCTTATAATGCTGGGGTGCAAATTTATTTTGGAAAAGGTGTTAGTCAACGAATTTTACCTAAATATAAAAACAACACGGATTTTAGACAAGAAGTAGCTTATGCAGTATTTAGAAAATTAATTCTTGAAAAAATTGATGATGACTTATCACCAACCAAAATTCGTTTGAGCAAAATTATAAAATCTAATGTTGATAATGAAGAATTATGTCAAACTTATGATACGATATTGAGAGAAAATGAGAAAGAACTTGAAATTTGTAAAAACAGAATTAGTGAGCTTGAGGATACCATAAATGAAAAAGAAGTAACAATAACATATTTGCAACATAGAATGAGTAAGTCGTCAAAAAATAAAGAAAGTAATACCGTTTTAATAATACCTTCTCAAGAGTATGATTTATATGAAGATGAACAAAAAGATTTAATCCTTAAAATTATAAAAAGAGAATTAGAAAAAATGGAAGATGATGATAACTTAAAAGAAACAAGAAAATATCACATTTTAAAAAGTATTATTCAACAAAATAAAATTACTAATGCTTCTGAAAATATTATTCAGCAAATTCGTAAAGCTATACCAAATGATTTTAAAATGAATCCTACATCAAAAAGAAATCTTGTTAAGTTAGGCTTTAAAATTACTGAAGGAAATCATTACAAAATTATATATAAAAATGATAACAGGTATTGTTTTACAGTTGCCAAGACATCAAGTGATAGTAGAAGTAATCAAAATTTACGCAGTAGTATTCTTAAAAATTTATTTAACACTAATGAATAGAAAAGAGAGTCAATATGTCAGAATATAATGAAGCCTCTTATGAGAACTCAATAATTGAACTGTTTAGAAATGATTTAGGGTACGATTACGCATACGGTCCCGATATTGAAAGGGATTTTTACTGCCCATTATATGAGGAAGTTTTGATTGACTCCCTGTATCGTTTGAACAGAGGGCTGCCTGATGATGCTATTCAGGATGCTATGTTTAAACTCAAAAATTTTGAAAATGGAGAGCTTGTCCAGAAAAACGCTGTCTTTATGGACTATTTGCAAAACGGTATTCCTGTTAGGTATTTTGTTGACGGTGAGGAACGCTCCTCTATCGTCTATCTCGTTGACTACAAAAATCCCGACAATAACTCCTTTATCGTAGCAAATCAATGGACTTTCATTGAAAACAGCAATAAACGCCCTGATGTAATTCTCTTTTTGAACGGCTTGCCGGTAGTTTTAGTTGAGCTGAAATCTCCCTCCCGTGAGGAAACTGACGCCTCCGAAGCGTACAGACAGCTCCGTAATTATATGCAGGAAATTCCGTCAATGTTTGTATATAACGCCATCTGTGTTATGAGCGATCAGTTGACCTCCAAAGCGGGTACGATTACCTCCGGTGAAGACCGCTTTATGGAGTGGAAAACAAAAGACGGCGACTATGAAAACACGCAGTATGCACAGTTTGATACTTTCTTTGAGGGTATGTTCCAAAAGGCACGACTGCTTGATATAATCAAAAACTTTATTTGCTTTTCTAACGAGGGTATCAATTCGTTTAAGATACTCGCAGGGTATCATCAATACTTTGCAGTCAGAAAAGCGATTGAATCCACAAAGCACGCTACCGTTACCGATGGTAAGGGCGGCGTATTTTGGCATACCCAAGGCAGCGGAAAGTCGCTGTCTATGGTGTTCTATGCTCATTTGTTGCAAGAAGCGTTGGACAGCCCGACGATTGTTGTAATTACCGACAGAAACGACCTTGACGACCAGCTTTACGGTCAGTTTGCAAAGTGCAAAGACTTTTTGAGGCAAGAGCCGGTACACGCTACTTGCAGAAAGCTGACAGAAACTTCGGGTAAAAATGATGTCGGATTAAAGGACTGGTTGGACGGCAGACAGGCAAACGGCATTATTTTTACCACTATGCAAAAATTTGAGGAGTCGCACGAAGCGTTATCCGAACGCCACAACATCGTGGTTATGGCAGACGAAGCGCACCGTGGACAATACGGACTGACCGAAACCGTGGACGCTAAAACCGGTAAGGTAAAAATCGGTACGGCTCGTGTTATCCGCAACACCTTACCTAACGCTACATATATCGGTTTTACAGGCACGCCTATTTCTTCAAAAGACCGCAGCACCCGTGAGGTATTCGGTGACTATATCGACATTTACGATATGACACAGGCTGTCGAGGACGGAGCAACCCGCCCAGTTTATTACGAAAGCCGTGTAATTAAGCTCAATCTTGACGAAGCAACCCTACGGATGATTGATACCGAGTATGATATTATGTCCGCCAATGCCGATGAAGAAGTTATCGAAAAGAGCAAGCGTGAACTTGGTCAGATGGAAGCAATCCTCGGCAATGATAACACCATCAATTCGCTAGTAAGCGATATACTCGACCACTACGAGAACAACAGAGAAAACCTGCTGACAGGTAAAGCAATGATTGTTGCTTATTCTCGCCCTATCGCTATGAAAATTTACAAGCGTATCTTAGAACTTCGCCCTGCTTGGACGGAAAAGGTTGCCGTTGTAATGACTTCCGGTAATAATGACCCTGAAGAATGGCGTGAGGTAATCGGCAACAAGCACCACAAGGACGAGCTTGCAAAGAAATTTAAGGATAACAACAGTCCGCTTAAAATTGCGATTGTTGTTGATATGTGGCTGACCGGATTTGATGTGCCGTCTCTTGCCACAATGTATGTTTACAAGCCGATGTCGGGACACAATCTTATGCAGGCTATCGCCCGTGTAAACCGTGTATTCCGTGATAAAGAAGGCGGTCTTGTTGTTGACTATGTCGGAATTGCAACCGCTTTGAAGCAGGCAATGAATGACTACACCTCCCGTGATAAAAAGAACTATGGCGATACCAATGTAGCAAAGGTTGCATATCCTGAATTTCTTAAGAAGTTAGATGTGTGCCGAGATAAATTTCACGGATACGATTACTCCAAGTTCAAAAACGGAACAGACCTTGAAAGAGCAAAAACAATCAGCGGTGCTGTCAACTTTATTATGGGCAGAGAAAAGGTTGATGATAAAGACTCTTTCGTAAAAGAAGCCCTTATGCTTCATCAGGCATTATCTCTCTGTTCTTCTTTGGTTGATGAGGACAGCAGATTTGAAGCGGCGTTCTTTGAGTCTGTGCGTGTACTGGTTCTCAGATTGACGAATACCGGTGTGGACAAAAATATTTCTCTGCCGGAAATGAACGCAAGAATAAACGAGCTTTTGAAGCAGAGTATCAAAAGCGACGGAGTTATCAATCTTTTCTCGGATATTAAGGAAGAATTTTCTTTGTTTGACCCGAAATTCCTTGAAGAAGTTGCCAATATGAAAGAGAAGAATCTTGCGGTTGAGTTGCTTAAAAAACTTATTGCAGAACAGGTTTCAGTATATCGAAGAACTAATGTGGTTAAATCCGAGAAATTCAGCGAGATTATGCAGCGTTCGCTCAATGCATATTTGAACGGTATGCTGACCAATGAAGAAGTCATTGAAGAAATGCTGAAGCTGGCAAAGCAAATTGCGGCAGCGCAAAAAGAGGGCGAAGAACTCGGACTTACTGCCGATGAACTTGCTTTCTACGACGCTTTGACTAAGCCACAGGCAATTAAAGATTTTTACGAAAATGACGAGTTAATTGCAATTACAAAAGAACTTGCCGATACTCTCCGCAAAAACAAGACGATTGATTGGCAAAAACGAGAGTCCGCAAGAGCAAAAATGCGTATGCTTATCAAAAAGCTCCTGAAAAAGCACAAGTATCCGCCCGAAGGTATGGAAGACGCTGTGCAGACGGTTATGACACAGTGCGAGCTTTGGACTGATAATGTAATGGAAGTGTAAACAGACATAAATCTATCACATGAGTCATTAAATTCAGAAAATTATATTTTCAGCGACAAATCAAGCGGATATCTATTTCCAAATATTATCGATAACTGGCTCAAAACTATATCCCAGTTTCGACATCTTTGTGTCCAGCATTCGACTTTTTTTCGACACTAAATACAATGTTTCAATCATTCTGTCATCATTTGGTAAATGAAGACATATCTTTGTAACCAGTCTGAATTTATTGATAGATTTTGCTCCACTTATTCTTGAACAAAATTTGATTGTTCATTGCTTCTCCCTTACTAATTGACTGATGTACTTTTTTGAGATCAACAATCAGCTCTTTGAGGAGCTTGTAGCTTACAAATTTTGTGTTTGAGCGTATCTGATGAATGATACAACGCTGAATTTGTACATTTGGTAATGTGAATTCAATATCTTATCTAAAAGCCCTCAAGCCGTAATATCAAGCATAATTTTCTTACCGATTTTGCTAAAAAACTCCAGCTAGACTTCTACATAATAAACATTTTTTGATTTACTCTTCAATGTCACATTGACTCATTATGCAGGCTTTTTTATTAAAAAACTTCCTTTCAAGCTTTGCTTTTTATGTTTTATTATTGCTTGAAAGGAAGTTTATTATTTAAATTTGTACAGCATTATACATTGCTTTTATAAAAATAATGCATCTGTCTCACTTTTACAATCTCAATTATAAGTTAAAGATTATTTAAGATATCAATCAAATTTTTGTTATTTGTAGGTTTTAAATGAGCCAAATCATTGCGTGCATCCTTATAAAGATTAAGCTTATTAAATTCATCTTTTTCAATGTTTATTGAGTATTTCTTAACGATGTCAAGAATGTTACACAAATCAAGTTCCGATAACTCATTAATATTTACCCCATAAACAGTCTTATAAGGCAAATATAAATTTAATTCCCTTCCGTATTTTTCAACAATATCTCTTCGGTAAGATTCAATAATTGGAAACAAGTGTTTTATCTGTGCATTCCAAATGACAGAATTCAACTCCGATTCTGAAATATTTTTATTCATACATTCGCTATAAACACTCGCCGTATCATCAATAAGTCTATAAACATCACTCATCAAAAACTCACAATACACTGCGTTGTTGTCACAAAGCATAGATGAAATTTCAGCGGCATAATTTGTAATACGTTTATTATCGATTTCAGAATTTGCGGACATCAACATTGAATAAATATAATAGTCATATTCAGATATATATTCATTGTAGTTTTCAACAATACAATTTTTGATTTTATCCGTAAATTCAGAATTAAATTCGATAACAAAAATTGCGCATAAATTATTGCTTTTTTGGAGTCTGCAATATTTAGATATAAAATCAGCCCATTTTGGAATGTCATTACTATCTATATTTGAAACCCAAACAAACTTGTCATTAAGTGAAAAATCCTTTTGTTCCAACAGAAATTGCGTTTTGCTATAATCTTTTTTAGGGAAGAATCTCCTTTGTGTATCTATGCTGCAATAATTTTGAAAAAAGAAATCTTCAATCATGGTAGAAGACTCAATAACACTCGCATCAAGGTATGTTATACTTCTTCTTGCATTAGCTTTGCTGAGTTTATTTTCAACTAGATTTTTGAAATCACTTTGGAAGGGAAGATTTTCACAATTGCTTACAATAACAGACTTTTCAGCTAATAAATCTTTACAAACATTAGAGATAAATATTTTAGGATTATTTATCATTTTCCACCAAATTTTACAATTATCCATAACTTTTACCCCTAATTAATATCACAATACTTATAGAGTCTATCAAAGACCTCTTCATCAGATCCCATAAACTGCATGAAATTTTGTCTTGAAAAAATGTAATTACCGTTACTCATAGATCTAAAAATATTCAAATCTACTAATTCATCCATAAATACCTTAATTTTTGAAATATCAAGATTTGAGATTTTAGAAATACCGTACTCTTTACCTTTATCATAAATCTTTTCTGGCGTTGTACCAAAAGCAGAACCTTCAGAGTGACAACCGTCGGCCATGAGCAACGCTATAATATCATAGTAGTTATCCTCATCAAGATCCAGCGTAATGCTAAACTTTTCTTTTATCTGCTCCTGAAAATCTTTATTTGCAAGAATTTTTTGTATATGTTTTTCTGTTATAAAGTATGGCGGAGTAGTTGTTTGAGGATATATAGAATCATAATCAGGATTTCTCAAGCTTTCAACAAGTTGTGAGCAATAAAACTGAATAAGTCCAGGAAAGTAATTGGTTGTCGCAAGAATTGTAGAAATAAGTCCTTGCGTTTTTTCATCATCGCCAAAATACATTCCAAGAGAACCTAAAGGATATTCCAAAAGCTGCCTAGCTTCTATATATTTAAAAGGCTTAATAGTGAGGGCTTTTAAATGAGGAATTACAGAATTCTTTGACTTACTGCTTCTATCAAAACGTGCTATATTATGCAAACCAGCAATTACAAATTTAAACCCTATTGTAGTATCTTCGCATATACGTTTTAAGTCATCAATAGGACTGTAATCATAATTCTTACAATCCTCAATAAACTTATCCCCTTCATCTAAAAGAAGTAAGAAGTAATTGATGTTGCTTCTTCTTATGGTATTACGCAACTCGCTTGCGAATTCGCTCCAATTGTTAAAATGTTTATTTTTATCAAATATGCCTGAATAAATAAGTTCTTCGGTAATAACCTTGATTGACTTTTCAACATCTGAATTCTTAATATCAACATAAACAGATTTATTTCCATCTTTTCCATCAATATCTTTTTTTGCTTTTTTTAATAGAGCCGACTTACCGAGTTGTCTTCCTCCGTAAAGGAGATGAATACCCTGCGGATCCTTTATCTTATTTAATTCATCAACTCTGCCCATAAACATTTCTGGAGGAAGTTTATTGCTTGAAGAAGGCACATATGGCTGATAATAAGAATAAGGCATACAAATATTCATAAGCATTTTAAGAATAGATGTTTTCTGGTAATGTGCTGCAAGATAAACGATGGAAACTCTGTCAACAATCATATAAACCTTACCGTATTTTTTCTTTTTTATTATATGAGAAAGTGTACGTCTGTCACTGAGTTTATAAGCGTAATCTACAAAAAGAATAGTATTTTTATTGTACTGACAAAGATTATCAATCTCGCTGATTATTCTGCTGCTATCGTATGTCCCGAAGTATGTGGCTATTCTAAATGAGTTTGTAGATGCATCTGATCCAAATGGAGCAAATATATGCTGATAATTCATATTGCTAGTCTGTGCTTCAGTCAATAAGCAATCATAATAATCAAATTTTGTGTTTTTAAGTTTTTCTACTTTACAGTTCAATCCTAATACTTCAAGCAACTTTCGTATGCTAAACTCCGAGGCACCCTTTTTTATCCAATTGTTAATAAGGGTTGTGCCGCCTGTGATATCTTTTCTTGCTTCTGCATTACTCTTTATGTAGTTTTTTATTTTTTTATTAACATCACTACTGAGAGCTATGCTTAAGTCATTACATTTGTCATATGCAGTATCATATTCTGCGATGTACTGATTTAAATCATTTGAAATATAAAGAGAATCGATTTCAATGGAATCATTATTATTCAGTCTGTTAATTAAATCTTCGGCTGCAGTATAATTCTGCATATCAATGTACTTATTAATTTTATCAACACACTTATTAAATAAATCTTTGCTCTGATCATCTGAATTATCAGCACTGGATTCTCGTAAAGCAATAAGATTATTGAGTGACTCTCTTATTCTATTTCCCTGTATTTTGGAGTCTTGCTCAATCTTTTTCTGAATATTATGGATAGATCTAATATAAAAGCCATAATTAGTACTTGATTCAGAATATTTAAAAATATCCTGTGATTCATTCAATATATTTTCTTTTATATCATAACTTTCTGACATTTCGAACATACCGTAACTCTGGGAAAGTTCAAGTTTCTCAATGAACTCATCTCTTATAAGCTTAAAGTAGTTGACTATTTCATTAGGATTTTTCCTGTAATGCTGTACACATTCTTCAAGAGCAGTACATTCAATAGACTTATGTTTAAGATACTCAACAATAATATCCAATGATGCCAAATCACAGTTATCTGGGTTATCAAAATTAACATTAAAGTCCTGATTTACTACTGCACTTTTATGTCTGTGTAATCTTCCTAAAATAGATATATCTTTTACATCTGGACAAAAATCCTTAAGTACCGGTATATAGTATTCGCTTGCATTTGATTCAAGGGTAACAAGACCTGTTTTTAAAAAGTCAATAAAAAAGTATTTATTACTGTCTAACAAATCAAAGGTTCCGTCAATTCTTGAATTCAAATTACAAAGAGTATCACAAAGGCATTTAAAACCGGCAGCCAAAGCTATATTGTTTCTGTCAAAGTTATTTTTACATTTAATTATAGCTGAAGTAATTAAGTCAGTGATTTCAGCTTTAGTTGATCCTCTAAACGGATTATCCTGATTTGACATTACCGTACAGCTTAATTTGTACCACTCTGCACATACTCTTAAGCATTTTATTATCCTGTTAAAAAGATTATTTCTCTTACCTGACATCAATGGTGTGCTTTTGTAAATATGGTCACTCTCACAACAAATATCCCATGATTCATCAATAAGATTGTTAACCATGTCATGATAAATTTTTGATTCGTCTATTTCGTCTCCGTCTCTAATAAAGCCACTCAAATATTTTTTGACAAAATCAATATTATCTTTATCGTTATTTGCTGTAATTTTCAAGGCTTTGGCAAGATCACCGTTTTTATCAAATATAAGAGACACCGTATCGGCATAACGTTTGATTCGAGTTTTATCAGTGTATGGCATATTAATATATTGTTCAGTAAATTGTTTTGCCTGTGCAATAACTGTTTTCAGCTTTTCCTCTGTCGAAAGCTGTTCTTTGAGATAATAATCAGTGTATACATCAATTCCCTTGCTGTTCTTTTTCTTGAACTGGCTGAATTTGGTTGCCAGTATTTTTATTTCAGAAATTTCATTAATATCTACAACAGAAATAAGTGCGTCCATATTATAATCATATTCACACTTGTTATAGAAAAAATTTCTGAGAATTGCAGAGGCATAGAAAAATCTTGTGAATTCACATTCAATTGGATAGCTATCAATGATGCTTATTAAAGAATCTGAAGAGTATTCGAGTTTTTCCATTGGATTATCATAGGCATATGATACATACTGATACAAAGCATAAACGTCATAATCTGTTTCAGATAAAACTTTTAAGTAAGACAAAGCACAATATGCCTTATCAGCGAGTATCATTTCAGAAACAGTCGATTCGATTTCTTTATGGCTAATAGATCTGTTTTTAGCAATGCTAACATTGCCTTTTTCTGTTAAGTTTTCTTCTATTGTTTCACCTTTATCTGTAATTTTATTGCTTCCATCAATTATGGTTTCTTCTGATTCTAAAGGTTTAGTTTCTTCTGTTCTTACATCATTCTCCACGTTGATGTTTATGTTATCAGTGTCATCTGCTTTGTGTGACAGAATATTTGAATCTGTATCCGCATAAATTATTGATTTATCGTTGGAGTGTTTAATATCTTCTTTAAAAACATCTATATTTTCATTTTCTTCTTCAATGAAGTTTTTAAAACAGTTTTCCTCAAAAGAATAGCAACAAACAATCGATTTAGACAAACAATCGCTAAATACACTGCAAAAAACATCTGCAAGAAATTTTGATTCCGTAATCGTTAAACAACCAATAACAAATGTTTTTAATGAGGCTAATGTTTCTGTTTTATCAGATAAAACAGAAACAAGATTTTTTGCTTCAAGTAAATCATTCGACACAAAACTTACCAAACAAACACCTTTGTCATCACCATTTTCAACGCCGTCACATAAAATCGACAGTCTCTGTCCTTCAAATGGAATCAACACATTAGCGGAAGACCAAGATGATATCTCTGAATGCAAAGCTATCCTACTAAAAATTGCACCTGCAATAATATCTCTGTTGCTCATGCAATAACGATATTTGCTAAGCCTATCTGTATAAAAAATTGACAGAATTTTTGAGTTTTTCATAGATGCAAATGACTTGTTCGTTAAGTAGTAATACTCATCACCCTGATATACTATCTTGCTAAGAAATCCTTTATTAAAAAGGCTGTCAATATTGTAATCTAAATTTTCAATTTTATCTACTTTAGATTCCAATACTTTTTTTGATAAATTACCATACCACTCAACGGCGGTCAGTATTTCCAACGCAATCTTATTAGGTATTCTTTTAGTGTTTACTCTACTGATGACAGGAGCAAGAAAGTTCAAAGCATCAGTTGCACTGAATTTTTTATTAGCAGCAGGTTTTGTTTCAATAGTAATACTTTTATCTTCATTAAACTTAAATGATTCCGGATTAGCTTTCAAAAATTCAAGTATTAACTTTTGGGCATATTTAACTTTTTCATCGTCTTCATTATCTTCAGTTGCATTATGGTTTGATTTTTCATCGTTTATTTTTGATTTAAAATCATTATTAGCTAATGAAACTTCAGTTTCATCAACTGCAATTTCATTTCCTGAAGGGATTAATTTAAGCTCTGATCCTTTTATATCATCAACTAAATCATCTGTTATACAGGTATTATATTCAGATTCAAAATTTTTGGTTTCTTCAGTTAACTCTGCCTTATCACTTACAGGGACGTTTAATAAATTCTCACTATTATCTGATATTCCAGTAACAGTGTTATTGCATTCAAAGTAAAGGTCGTTTTTGAGTAATGCAATCTCTACTTTTAGAAAACCGTTTTTTTCAAGTAAATCACAGGCGTTTTCAATATTTTCTTTGGATTCAACAGCTGACAATAATGCTTCAACAATTTCAATATTGCATTTATCTGAAGCTGCAAAATTATAAAAATCATCTAAACTACTTTGATAAACAGAATTTGATGTTTTTATTAATTTTATTTTTTCAATTTTCTCCTTGTTGATAAAACTGATTTCAAAATTGTCAATTAATCTACCAGCCTCAGATATTTTTGCAGGTAAATCCAGAAGATATTTTTCAAAACTATTTTTCACTCTATCTTCCAATTCAATAAGTCGATCAAGAGTATTTACGGTTTCTAAACATTTCTGTCCGGTAATGAAATATCCATCTGTACACAACAAACTGATTTCATCTATTTGTTTTTTTAATGTTGTTACTTCCAATTTCACAGAATTAAGCAGATATCTTATATTGTCAATATCTTTCAATTAATATCACCTCTTACGAACTCTATCATTTTTTACAATAATACTACAATGTTGTACGAATTTATATAACAACTTTACAATATCCATTTTATCATAGGTAAACTTAAAATACAACCCAAATGTAACAAAAACAGTAAAAATACAGAGAGAATTGCGAATAAATTCCCCTGCCTGCGTAAAAAAATAACTATTGCAATATTTTTATGAATGTGATACTATCTAAGTAATCCTCATATCTCTCCTAAGTATTATAGAAACTTATTACACAAATGTTAAACAAAAGCAGCAACAGATTAACCAAAGCTTAAAGCTTTGAATTTGAATTGAAATTAAACGGTGCTGAAATATTGCACTAAAACAGATGATTCTAAGTTATTTTTGAGTTCCTTAGGGTAGTGTACCCTTTTTTACTCGAAATCAATGAAAATTAAATAGAAACATAATCGACTAGGTTATATTCGATTATGAAAGACGAAAGAGTACAATTTTGATTTGTGCTCTTTTTTTGTTTGCAAAACTAAAAACGAGAACCCTTCCATACGGGGGTCAAATGGTATAAAAACTGTATGGAAATAAATCATTTATATCCAACCCATAATATAGATTGTGTTATAAGGTTAAAGAGAAAACTTAGTAATCAGCACTAATATTTAGTGCCTATAAAAAGTCCGTGATAACAGGACTTAAAAAAGTCATCAAAAAATAATTTTTTAAGGAGGTTATATTATGCAATATAAATTTAAAAATTTAGTTACCGTATGGATATTGTGTTTTGATGCAGTAGTATGCAAAACAGCAAAAATATTACATCTAAAGATGTTAAAACAAACGGGAGTGAACCCTTTGGTAATGTTGTAAAAACTATTATGAGAAATAATGGTATCACCTGGGAGGATATCAAGTTGATAACCGAATTTTCAAATGATACCATTAACAGTTTGATCAATCATTACGACATCACTTTCGGAAGACTTAAGGTGTTTCGTTTTATGTTTGCATTAGCGTTATATATTGATGTAGATATAATCTATTCATTGTTAACTAAAGCCGGAATATGCAGAACGGACACCGTAATATCGAATACAGCGTATGAGATATTAGAAGAGATTCCCGAATACCTTAATGAGGGCAAGGATGAGCTTGATCCTATTCAATATGCTATTGAAAAAGTAAATAGTTATATTGAAAATAAGATAGAGAATGATAGATTAGCTCGAATGCTTAAGCTTCATTAAGATATGATTATTAAGGCACATTGCAGTATTTTGCAGTGTGCCTTGTTTTTTTACAATTTGTGCGTTTGCAAAATTAACAGTTTTTTCATTTGTCAATCCGGTAAATCGGAGTGACTGATAAAAATCAGAAATGTATAATATAGCCATCATCGATGATAATTTATTATTTGAAAGGATTTTAAGAATGAACATTAACTTAATTGCGATTGATGCCAACAAGACAATCGGCAAAAATCCTGTGCTTGTAGATGTTGCACCGTCATATGTCTATGAGAACGGCAAAAGAACAGGTGAGGTCAGCGGATTTAAATACACCGTTGCCTTGCCTGATAAGGCTTTTGAAAAGCTGACGATCAAGATTGACGGCGAGTGCAAACTTGAAAAGCCTGATGACAGGCATTATCCGGTGGTCATCTTTGACGGACTTGAGATGCGTCCGTATTGGACTCCCGAGGGCTACAAGGTTTCTGCAACGGCGAAGAATATTCGTGCTGTCAATGCGGGAAAGGCTTAAACTGCACCAAATCAGTCTTTGCATGGTGTGCCTTAAGCACACCGTGCAGAGACTCTGCGATAGGGGTAGTATTACCCCTATCGTAGCAATGTAGCAGTAGCAGGGAGGTTGTATGGGAAGTACAAATCTTCAGTCGAGAAAATGGCTTTTGACCGTAAACAATCCGCTTGATTACGGACTGAATCATGCTGAAATCAAGAACATTCTGCATCTGTTTAATCCTGAATATTTTTGCCTTGTGGATGAGATTGCAACAACAGGTACAAGGCACACGCACATTTTCATTTACTCAAAGTCACCAATTCGCTTTTCAACATTGAAAAAACGCTTCCCTATCGCCCACATTGACAAGGCTAACGGAAGTGTAATCGAAAACCGTGACTATCTTCGCAAGGAGGGCTAGTGGCAGGGTTCTGATAAGGAACAGACGAATCTTATTGATACATTTGAAGAGTTCGGTGATGTTCCAAAGCCTGTTGATGAAAATTCTCCCGATATGTCCGCTCTGATTGAAGAAATCGAAAACGGACTTGATACCTACGAAATTATCAAGCTTCACCCGAAATATGCCTTTCGGATAAAAGAGATTGATACACTCAGGCAAACAGTTCTTTCAAATATGTTCCGTGAAAAGAAAAGACAGGTTACCGTTTACTATGTTTACGGAAAGTCGGGAACAGGCAAGACAAGGGGGATATATCAAAAACACAGAGCACCCGATATTTGCAGAATTACTGCGTATCGCCGTAGTACAGGGATAAATTTTGACAGCTATCACGGACAATCTGTACTCGTTTTTGAAGAATTTGCGTCACAGATTCCGATAGAGGATATGCTGAATTATCTTGACATTTATCCTCTTATGCTTCCGGCAAGATTCAACGACAAAGTTGCTTGCTATGACACGGTGTATATCACCTCAAATATTTCTCTCGGTGAGCAATACAGCGAGGTTCAGCATTATAAGCCTGAAACATGGAAAGCCTTTCTGCGAAGAATAAACTTTCTTGTGGAATATACCGATGTCAATACCTACACGGTTACTGAAATCAACAAGGTGAAAGAGGTTAAAGCGGATGATTGATAACAATGACAAATCAAGCCTTCATAATCGGTGGAATATGCGTATCCTCGGCATATATTTCTCAAACGGTTTGAAAAGAATTTTCAGAAAAAACTCGGGCAGGATTATATCATTGTTATATTTGATCGCCTGTTTGATTTTCTGGAAATACCGCTATTCAATCTGGCAGCCTTACGGTTACTTTCAGAATTTGCAGAAATTTATGACTTCTGTGCTTGTATTTATTTTGATTCCGTCAGTAACATTTGCCCTGACCTTTTTAATCGGTATGCCGTTTGGCTCAATCGGTGTCAGCAACAATTTGCACAGAATAGGATTTGTAAATTCCGCAGGAGAAGCACCGTTGCTTTTGTCAAAATCAGTTGATAAAAGTAATGACAGGGTTATGATTCTCAAATTCAAAACCTTTGGCATTCCTCTGTCGGAATGGACTGATAATCAAGACAGAATAGAATCTGCACTCAATATACATATTGATGAGATGCGTGAGGGTGATGATTGCCGTGTCGTGATTATCAGATGTGTTGACGGCGAAAACAGACTTTCTGATTTTATTGAATGGTCAGAAAATATGCTCAGTAAGGAATGTTTTGAAATTGTACTCGGCGAAGACTATTCGGGACGGGTAAGCGTAAATATATCCAAAATTCCGCATATGCTTATCGGTGGTTCAACAGGTTCGGGTAAGAGCGTTTTACTCAAGCTTGTTTTGATGCAATGCGTCAAAAAGGATGCAAAAGTCTATATTGCCGATTTCAAAGGCGGTGTAGACTTTCCGCCGATATGGCATACAAAATGCTTTTTGCTGACTGATGGAAAAACCTTGCATAAGGTGCTTGTCAGCATAACCGATGAATTGCAAAGCAGAAAACAAATTCTTCGCACGGCAGGTGTTGCAAATATTGACGAATACAATCGTAATGCAAAGAAAAAACTTTACAGAATTGTATTTGCGTGTGATGAGATTGCCGAGGTGCTTGATAAAACAGGTCTTTCAAAGCAACAGAAGGATGAAATTTTGAAAATAGAATCCGAACTTTCAATAATAGCAAGGCAGGGCAGAGCCTTTGGAATTCACCTTGTTCTTGCAACACAAAGACCTGATGCCGCAATCCTCAACGGTCAGATACGGAATAACATTGATACGAGAATATGCGGTAGGGCGGATAATGTGTTGTCGCAGATTATTCTTGACAATACGGATGCCTCAGATAAAATTGCAAAATCTTCACAGGGACGATTTTTGACAAACAGCGGAAAAATCTTTCAGGCTTATTGGTTTGATGAAAATATTTTATAGATTGGAGGTGAATTTATGAGCAAAAGCGAAAAGAAAGGTATTCTCGACAATTACAGTGATGTGCTGACTACGGTTGATCTTATGAGTATTCTCCATACAGGCAGAACATTGACCTATAAAATGCTTAAAGAAGGTACAATCAAATCCGTTAGAGCCGGACGGCGATATATTATTCCTAAGAAATACCTTGAAGAATTTCTTGATACTTCAACAAACAAAACTGAATAATTATTGAAACACTTGAACAGACTGTCCGTGCAAATTGAAAACAGCATTACGCATTGGCAGTCTGTTCTAATTACATAAAAGTATTTTTACAGTGAATTTTGCGGATAAAAAGGAGGACTGACTATGAGTGAGGATATTAAATTCATAGGGACAAAAGAGGTTGCCGAAGCACTTGGTTGTTCCTTGCCTACTGCACGCAATATTATGTTGAGAGCAGATTTTCCTTTAATACGGGTAGGTAAAAATCTTAAAGTTGAGCTAAATGCTTTTCTTAACTGGTCGCAGAAAAGAAGGGTATGAGTATTTAAAGCATTTACATAATATTTAAGCAACCGTATTGACACAAAAGATTTAAGGCTATACAATACTGATATAGTAAAAATCTTTTGTGCTTTACGGTTGGGAAAGGAACGATTTTTATTAACACAAAAAGCACAAAACCAAAGTCAAAATGTAAGAAACTTGATTATGGTGACGGTTCAATTTATTATGTTGAAAGCAGAAAATGCTATGCAGGGCAAATTACTCTTGATATTAGCGGAAAGAAAAAGCGTAAGACCGCCTATGGCAAAACAGAACGCATTGTAAAAAACAAATTGCTTGAGTACCGTATTCAAGCAAAAGCAGGCTTGTTTGATGAAGTAGATAACACTACAATATATGAGCTTGCAGAGAAGTTAATTGAAGAGCAATTCGCTCTTAATGAGATTAAGCAAACATCATATGACCGCAAGAACGAAACTTTAAAAACACTTAGCCCTATTTATGATATTGCATTGCGTGAGATTACAGAGGACGAAATAAAGCGTTTTTTCATTTCTAAAATATCTTACTCACAATCCTATTTAGATAAGGTATATCAGCTTTTAAAGGTAGTTTTCAATGAGGGTATGCGAAAGAAGATTATTTTGGAAAACATTATGCTGAACATCAGAAAGCCAAAGTCAAAGCAGGAGCTTGTAAAAGTAAGAGCATTGACTGTTGATGAACAGAAAAAGCTGATAGATGTTCTCAAAAGCGAGGATATACGCTATTCGGAACAAATGCTGTTATCAATGTTCACAGGAATGCGAATGGGAGAAATCAACGCTTTAGAAGTCAAAGATATTAACTTTAATGACCGTACAATAAAGATTTGTAAGACTGTCAGCAGAGGTCTTAACGGCAAAACATATATAAGCGGCTCAACAAAGACTAAAGCAGGTATGCGTACAATCTATTTTAATGATGATATGGCTGATTTTTTAAAACAGTGTATCGGAGATAAAAAAGACGGTCTTATATTTGCTTCAAGTGTGGATAAACTTGTCACAACTAATCAGGTAAATTATCAATATGCAAACACGCTGAAAAAGTATAATATACTTGATAAGAGCGTTTACGGCAGAGTGGATTTACATTCACTTCGTCATACATATGCAACAAGGTGTATAGAATCAGGTATGCCTGCAAAGGTACTGCAAAATCTTCTCGGTCATACCGATATACGAATTACGCTTGATACATACTGTGATGTGTTTCAAAAATACAGTAGTGAAAATCTTGCTATTGCCGATTCTTATATGAAGAAGAATAACATAACAATAGTATGACGATACCAAAAACTTACTGTCAAACTTGCTGTCATATGCCGTTTGTTCAGTATTCAAGCCACTTGTCACGGTCACCCGCACCAAAGAAAAGGTAGGTAATATTGTATTACCTACCCTTTTTCTTTATGAAACAAAATTAGGACAGGACTTGAAGGCGACCGTAAAAAAACAGTCCGGTGGACTGTTTTTAGGGAGAGCGTTGATGATAATTTAGCTATGCACGAGCCACATTGGCGAGGTTGAAACTTTGATTTATCACAAAATATGTCACCCGCACCAAAGAAGAATCGATACTTTTTGTATCGGTTCTTTTTTACTTATGCTAACTCTGACTGGTAGTAACTGATACTAATTGATATCAATTAGTATCAGTTACTCAAATAAATACAACTACAATAAACACATAAAAAAATCCCCCGACAGCGGTTTCAGTTAGGCTGTCGGGGGATTTTCAGTATTAACATCGTGACGGAGACGGAGGCAGTCAAAGCACATCACGAACTTCAAAGGCTAATATAATTTTGAATCGTTCTTCAAAGGTTTTGAGGTTATTGCCGAGAATCTTTTTGATTTTTGCAAGCTGATAATTTATGGTGTTGCGGTGAACAAAGGTTTCCTGAGCAACCCTCTGAACACTTCCGTCATACTTTAGGTAAAGCCTTAAAAAGCTCATATAATCCGTGCCGTTGTCACGGTCATACACTTCAAGCTTTTTGAGATTTTCGTTATAGATACTTTCAAGCAACGAAATATCGTCAACCGCAAGAATCAGCTTTTTAACTTCAAGTCGGTCATAGAACATAGGCGTCATATCTGTACGGACGGCAAGCCTTAACATTCTTAAAACAATCTGGTATGTTTTCGGGAGTGATTTCAGCTTGTTATTTGTTTTGCTCACTGCCACATACAGCTTGTTGACGCTTATATACCTCTCCTTTTCCGACTGAATTTTTTCGGCTATGCTTTCAATTTCATCATCGGAAAAGTCATTGAGGACATAGAACATCATGTTGTCAACCTTAAAGCCGCCCCAGTGCTTTTTGTAGGAATAAATTGTTCGTTCAAATGCCGATTCAAGCTTTCTTGAAGAAATATGGTCAGCCATATCGGCTTTCACACCGATGATTGCATCACCGATTGCTTTATTTCCGTAACCGAGATTGAGGTTTACAAGCTGTGATGACATATCTGTATATCTGTTACCGTCAAAATCGTAAAAGTAAATTCCGTCTGCCTTTGCAACGGGAATCGGATTAAGATTACCCTGCTTGCTCCATGACTGGAGGACATATTTCTTATGGTTTTCAACAATTTTCTCAGGTGTCATAATAATTTCCCCTTTTTAAGATACCAAAAAAGATAAACAGAAAAGGAGCCTCCTTTTCAGAAGCTCCTTTGCTTTGCGTCTTTTTTGTTTATGCCATTATTATATCATCAAAATACGGTTATGCAATATTTTTCGGCACAATATTCTTTGTGCTAAAGCACAATGTTTTCAGGGATATTTCTTTAATTTATGACCTTTTCGTCATTTTACATACAAATTTCGTGAAATGTTTACTTCTTGTTTGTATGCTGTAATTAACAATTACTCGTTTTCCTTTTTCTTTGTTGTGCCAAGGCTGAGTATAATTGCGGAAATGATAATCATTACAACACCTGCGGCACACGGAATTACGACACCGTAAATCATATTGAAACCGCTTTCTGTTGCATCCTGTCCGCTGATGATTGTATATTCACCTGACGGCATACTGCTGAGTGAATATGTTGTGCCGTCAATTGTAACATTGAAATTTTCCGAACGAATCATTTCGTCTGTAATACCTGCGCTTTTAAGACCGTTATCGCCAAGGTTCATATTTGTGCTTACAACTTCGCCGTTCTTAACGATGATTGTATCACCCTTGCAGCTTTTTGCAATATCAGCACCAATAACAGCCGAATAGTCGCTTGTATTTGTATCAATAATAACGATGCCGCCCTCTGTTCTTGCAACGCAAGCCATGAGGTTATACACACCGTCCTCGCCCTCAACGGCTGTCGGCTCTGAAATGCTCTTGACCTTCATACCCTTGAGGTTAGCCTTGAACTGCTTTGTTGTTTCGTCATCAAGGAAATTTGTGCCGACCTTTTTATCGTCTGACGATGCGATAATCTTGCCGTCAGCGTCTGTCATAACAAATGAATTGATGCCGAGGTTCTTTACAAGTGAGGCATTTGTGTCAGCCGAAGTATTTTCCGTAACAACACTTGCAATTACATTTGCCTTTTCAAAAAGTGAGTTCATAAACTCAAATTTAGTGTAGTTATAGTTATCGCTGTATTCTGTAAGCTGAGCCTTTGCGTCATCAAGATATGTCTGATTTGAGCTTTCTGTTTTTGTTGAAAGCAAATTGCAAACTATCGAAACGCAAACCATAACAACAGCAACGATAACTGCCGTTACAACTGCAACGCCTTTTTTTACCAATTTAGAATTACCCATTGTAATCTTCCTTTCAAAATGTTTTGCTTGAATAACTTGAATAAAATAATACCATTATTCGACTTTGTTTTCAAGTACGGTTCGTGAAATAATTAACAACTGCACATAATTTGACAATATTCTGCATTAACCTATTTTTGGATACAGCTCTGCGAAAAAAAGAATAATTTGTAAAAAATGATACATCTATGATACAATGGCAATATAAACTGTGTCTTGGAGGTGGGGTTGTTGGCTGACATATTGATTGTTGAGGACGAAAAGAATATTTCAAATCTTATTGAAATGGCTCTTTCTCGGCACGGGCACAAAACCGATTGTGTGTTTGACGGTGAAAGCTGTGCCGATGTTCTGGAGAAAAAGCACTTTGACCTTATTCTGCTTGATGTTATGTTGCCGAAAATCAGCGGTTTTGAGCTTATGGACTACATCAAAAGCTTTGACACACCCGTAATTTTCATTACTGCAAAATCAGATATATCGGACAGGGTTTACGGGCTTAACCTGGGGGCTGACGATTACATAACAAAACCGTTCAACATTTCGGAACTTCAGGCAAGAGTTGATGCGGTACTGCGAAGATACAACAAGGCAAAAACAAAACTCAGCTTTAAAGACATAGTAATTGACACAAATTCAAGAATAGTCACCAAAAACGGAGTACAAATTGACCTTACATTAAAGGAATACGAAATACTTCTGCTTTTTGTACGCAACAAAAACATTGCCCTTTACCGTGAAATGATTTACGAAAGGGTATGGAATGAACCGTATATGGGTGATACAAGAACCGTGGATCTGCATATTCAGCGGTTAAGAAAAAAGCTTGATTTAAAAGACAACATTCAGTCTGTGTATAAAGTCGGTTACCGTCTTGTTGAATAAGCGGAGGGAAAGCCCTAATGAAATTTTCGTGGAAAATATTTTTTATTACCTTTCTTATTATAATTACTTCCTTCGGTGTGGGAGGTTTTCTCCTCATCAACACCGTTTTTACAAACACGCTGAACAACCGCATTGACTCAGCCAAAAAGAACAACAATTACATCACAACGGCACTTTCTGTATATGCAGACAACAACCAACCCACCTACGGAAACTTGGAATATCTGCGCGCTTCGGCAATCGGATTTGCAAAACAAATTGCAGGCAATTCGGATTCTAAAATCAAAATTGGTTCAATAAACGAGCTCAGCTTTTCGGCAGAAAATGAATTTGTCTACGGTATGTCGGCAAACTCCAGAAAAAGCAGAATCGTTACTGAAAACAAAAAATACTATATTCAGACAATAAGCAAAATTCAGCTTGTAAGCGAAAGCTGTTATATTGAAACTGTTGACGATATAACAAGCGTGTACAGCGACCGTGATATGTACTGCACAATTTATCAGTTCATTCTCATAGGCGTTGCGTTGTTTGCATCAATTCTGCTTGTAATCTTCTCAAAGCTTTTGACAAGACCGCTTGTTAAGCTAAAGGATGCATCAAAGGAAGTTGCCGAGGGCAACTTTAATATGAGAGTAAAGGAAAGCCACGGCATTACATCTTCAACCGAAATAACCGAGCTTTCGCAGAGCTTTAACACCATGGCAGATTATGTTGAAGACTACATTGAACAGCTAAAGCTTGCAACACAGAATCGTGACAACTTTATTGCGGATTTTACCCACGAGTTAAAAACTCCGCTGACATCTGTTATCGGTTATGCGGATATGCTCCGCTCATATGAAATGGAGCCTGAACAACGCAGAGAATGTGCCGACCTTATCTACAAAGAGGGCAGTCGGCTTGAGGCGCTTTCGCTAAATCTGCTAAACCTTATAGTTTTGAAAAATGATGAAATCAAAACCGTAAATATCAGAACGGAAATAATTGCCGATGACATTAAAAAGTCTGTTCTCTTTATTTTGAAAAAATACGGTGTGAAACTCAAATTAAATGTTGAAAATACAGAAGTCAACGCAGAGCCGTCACTCTTGAAAACGCTTTTGTACAACCTGATTGACAATGCCTGCAAAGCGAGTGAGAGCGGAAAGCCTGTAACACTAACGGGATATGTTGACAATGACAGATATCGTTTTTGCGTTACCGACAGCGGTTGCGGAATTGCGGAAGATGACCTTGTCAAAATCACCGAACCCTTTTATATGGTTGACAAATCCCGTTCAAGAAGTATGGGCGGAGCCGGACTCGGACTTTCAATCTGCAACGAAATTGCAAAGCTTCACGGCTCAACTCTTGAAATCGTCAGTGAAGTCGGCAAGGGTACGGACATCAGCTTTACGGTAAGCCTTGCCGATAATTCTGCGGAAAGTGAGGATTTTGAAGATGAAATTTAACCTTAAAAAATCCGCAAAATATATCATCTGCACTTTGCTCACCTTGACCGTAGTCGCAACCGTTGTGTTTCTCCCCCGCTTTTATTATTCGGTAACGGACAATCGGGGTTCTGTCGGAAACACAGCCGAAACATTTAAACTTACCGCCGATATAACCACTTTGAGCGGCGGAGAATTTTTGAAACTCATTTCAAGCGAAGATACCGTTTGGGTTCTTCAAAACAATGCTCCGAAAACAGAAACTGTAATCAGCTATGCAAAAAAAGCGTTAAGCAATCTTGCAAATTCGCTTAAAGACACAAAATTATTTTCCAATATTGCAGGCTACATTCGGCCGTTTTTTACACTTGACAGCTGCAGCGGTTACAAACTTACAATGCGCGGAACACTTGACGGTAATGTAATTGTTTCGTCCGATTTTATGTTTGTAACATGCAACTATGCCAAAGAGGGCGCACAATACGGACTAAACATAACAATGCTGTTTGATATGGAAACTTTCACAATTTATGAGCTTAACATTGATACAACCTACCTGACGGACAGCGTTACCGGGAGTGAAATTTCTATTCCGTATGAACAGGAGCTGTACGGAAGAACCGAATACAGCGACAGTTATAGACAGGAGCTGTACGATGCACTCATAAAATACTGGGGTGTCAGTTCCGATTCAATAACGGTTAAGGCAAGTTCCGAATCTTTCAGCATCAACATCTGCCCACAGCCGTTTTTGGAATACAGCAAAATAAACAACGAACAATTTGATTATTATGGCTGATGAAACAACTATGATACATTTTTGAACAATTTCAGAAACAAGCCTTTTGTATAGTATAGATACACTTACGAAAGGCTTGTTTTTTATGGATATTAAAGAGTATGAGGAATTTTGTAAAAACAGTAAATACGGAAACTTTATGCAGTCGGCAGACTGGGCAAAGGTTAAAAAGGGTTGGATTCCCGAGTATGTTGCCGTTCGTGACGAAAACGGAAAAATCAACGGCTGTACACTTGTGCTTGTAAAGAAAATACCGATTCTCAACACGGCAATGCTTTATGCACCGAGGGGCTTTGTATGCGACACTCACGACAGTAAAACCGTCAGAAAAATATTTGAGCAGATAAAGCTGATTGCAGAAAAATATCACGCATACACACTCAAAACCGATCCGCTGATTGACGAAACCGACTTTATCTCGATTAAAAATCTTGTTGACCTCGGATTTGTTTATCACGGTGAAAAACGAGGATATGACAACACCCAATGCAAAGAAAATTATGTGCTTGACATAAAAGATAAATCGTGTGATGAAGTTTTTGCAAATTTTAAATCAAAATGGCGGTACAACATCCGCCTTGCAATGAGGAAAGGTGTTGAGTGTAAATTCTGCGGTGAAGATGAGCTTGACAATTTTATGGAGCTTATGAAAGAAACAGGCAGGCGTGACGGCTTTGAAATTCGTTCGGAAGAATATTTCAGAAATTTTTTACAGGCATTTCACGGCAACGCAAAGCTATGTATCGCAAAGCTTGACGGAAAAGTTTTGTCGGGTGCATTGCTTGTAAATTATGCAAATGTTGCAAGCTATGTTTACGGCTGTTCATCAAACGAATACAGAAAATATATGCCGAATTATCTTATGCAATGGACGATGATTAAGTACGCAATTGAGAGCGGTTGCCATACATACGACTTTTGCGGTATTCCCTATTGGTATGACGAAACGCATAAAAACTACGGTGTATATCGCTTTAAACAGGGATTTAACGGCAAAGTCAAAACCTATGCCGGCGAGTTTGACTATGTTTTCAGAAACGGAGTAAATCACATTGCCGACCTTGCAATGAAACTGAAAAAGCTTGTGTGAAATATTCATCTGCGTTGAATTTGCAAACCGTATATGCTAAAATGGAGTGGGTAAAATTATCCCACTCCATTTTGTATACATATGAAAAATTAAGGAAGCCGCCCTGATTGCTCAGAACGGCTTCCAAGGTAAATGGTTATTTGGCAGGCGTCGCATCTCCTGCATCTCTCAAGGTTTCCCTTTGTCAAGCCATCGGCGTGTGGTCGCAACGAAATTTACCACCTCAAATAACCTATTCTTATCCTATGTATATTATACTAAATTTATTTAGATTTGTAAAGAATTTTTTTATTTCTCAGATAATTATTCCAACGGGAATCACTTATTTTCCATGCAGAAATTATGGAATTTTTTAAACCTTTTCTATCTTTTGATGTATGTACACGAAGAACTACTTGAACTTTTAAACCATTGTTTTCCGTAATTTGTTTTAAAATCAATCCGGTATTTTCCCTTTTAGAATCAGCCAATATATAATCCGGCATTGAAAGTATATCTTGTATGTATGGCTGTATTTCAAAAAAGTCATTATTATGTCTTTCTTTTATGTGCTGTATTCTTTCCTCAGTAATTATTACCTCATCTGTTGTAATATCATTTGTTATACATTTAAAAGTTTCAATATCAATATACCAATTTTCAAACACTTCACTTACCGCCATTTCACCCATATAGGTTTATTATACATATTTTAGTTATCAATTTCAATATCCATTATAATTTGTATCGGAGGAATTTTATGTTCTGCGATTTGCATACACATTCAACATTTTCGGACGGCACATTTTCACCCACGGAAATCGTCTTAAAAGCCAAAGAAATTGGGCTTGACGCCGTTGCACTCTGCGACCACAACACGGTTGCAGGACTTGACGAATTTGTTTCGGCAGGTAAAAAGTACGGCGTAACCACCGTTGCGGGGATTGAATTTTCAACCGAATACAATTCAAAACAGCTGCACATTGTCGGTCTGTTTATCAAGAAAGAAAACTATTCAGACATAACCGAAATTATGGCTGAGTCGCAAAAATTAAAGGAGGAAAGCAACAAACTGCTCGTTAAAAATCTTGCGAAAGACGGCTATATTCTCAACTATGACGAAATCAAAAACAGCACGGTTGACGGCTTTGTAAACCGTGCAAACATCGCCGCCGCTCTTATGCAGAAGGGCTATGTTTCTTCTGTCAAAGAGGCATTTCAAACCTTGCTTATGTCGAAGTTCGGCTACTATGTTCCGCCGAAAAGGCCGTCATCTCTGTATATAATTGAAAGGTTGAAGGGTTTCGGTTCAATATCCGTTCTTGCACACCCGTTTCTCAATATGAACGAAGATGAATTGAGAGAATTTCTGCCAAAAGCAAAGGCTTGCGGTCTTAACGCAACGGAGGCGTACTATTCGCTTTTTGACAATGCCGAAACAGAGCTTGCCGAGAAAATCTGTGACGAATACGGTCTTTTGAAAAGCGGCGGAAGTGACTTTCACGGAGCAACAAAACCCGATATTTCGCTTGGAGTCGGAAAAGGAAATCTTGCGATACCGACAGAAATATACAAAAATCTTGCTAATTGTTATCACAACTTCCGATTATAAAATCATCGTCATTATGCAATGCTCCCTGCATTTTACAAACACAACAATTTAATTTCGACTCAAACAACACAAAACAGCGATGAAGAATAATCACCGCTGTTTTTTTGGTTTTATATATCAAGGCTGTCTGCCCTGAGAAGGAAATCATAAATTCCTATTACAAGAATACCTTTCTCCGTGTACCATGGTGCAGGAGTGTCTTTTACAACGATGATTTTCTTGAAAGAATCATCTATACGCAAAAGAGAATTTGATTCCTGAGCCATTTTCTCACTGTCGGGTATTGCAAAAGCCGACTGCACATAATAACGCTTTGAACCCTTGTTGCAGACAAAATCAACCTCAAGCTGTTTGCGTATCGGATTACCGTTTTTATCGTTTTGAACAACATTGACAAGTCCCACATCAACATTCAAATCACGGTTGACAAGTTCATTGAAGATTATATTTTCCATTGTATGATTTTCTTCAATTTGTCGAAAATTTATTCTTGCATTACGAAGTCCGATATCCGTAAAATAATACTTTTGCGGAGTATCAATATATTTTCTGCCCTTTATATCATATCTCGATGCCTTATTCACAACAAATGCATCACAAAGATAATCAAGATAATTCTTAATTGTTTCAGAACTGATGACTTTATTTTTCTTTGACTTAAAAGTATCACATAACTTTTTGGGATTTGTCAAAGAGCCGATAGCAGATGAAAGAATGTCAATCAATTCCTCAAACTCTGCTTTGTTTTTAATATTGTGCCTGCCGATAATATCGTTAATGTATGTTTCCTTAAACAAATATTTTAAAAATTCAATTTTTTGTTCAGAAGTTGAAAGTAAAACAACAGGCGGAAGTCCTCCGTATAAAACATACTCATTCCAACCGTCGTACTTATTTCCGTCATACACAGACATAAATTCGGCAAATGAAAGAGGATTCATATGAAGCTCGTCTCCTCTGCCTCTAAACTCCGTTATAACATCCTTTGACAGAAATTTTGCATTACTTCCCGTTACATAAACATCAACATTGTTCATTCTCATAAATCCGTTAAGTACAGACTCAAATTCATCAAGCAGCTGAACCTCATCAAAAAGAATATAGTACATCTTATCATCTTTTATCAGGTTCTTGACATATGGGTACAAAATCTCGGGATTCCTATATTTTTTGTTTTCAAATGAATCAAATGCAATTTCAATAATATGGCTTTCGTCAGTTCCGTTTTCAAGAAGGTAATTTTTGAACAAAGAAAATAAAAGGTATGATTTTCCGCATCTTCGTATTCCCGTTACAACCTTTATCAGCTTATTATGCATTTTAGAAATCAATTTATTCAGATAAAAGTCTCTTTTAATCTCCATTTTTATCGCTCCGCTTAATTTTTATGCAAGTTCTAACAAATATTTTCAGTAAATACAGTTTAACGCATTTTCTTTTAAAAGTCAATTCTATTTAATATTTTTGCTCATTATTGCACAAATATTCAGTAAGCACTTGTTTGTCGGCGGTTTTATTTCTTAGTAAGAACAATAAATCTGAAATAAATATAAACAAAAATCCTATTGAAAATTACTGCAAAACCTTGCGTAAAAATTCAATAGGATTTATTTTCAGTTCAAAATCTTTTCATAACCTTTTTGATTCAGGCTTATTTTATTTTAAGTGAAATATCAAAAGCCTTAACCGAATGAGTGAGCGCACCCATTGAGATGATATCGACACCGGTTTCGGCAATTTCACGAAGAGTTTCGTCCGTGATGCCGCCGCTTGCCTCAAGAAGAGCCTTGCCTGCCGTGATGTCAACAGCCTGTTTCATAAGCTCGGGGCTCATATTGTCGAGCATAATAACATCAACGCCTGCCTCAAGAGCCTGATTGAGTTCGTCAAGGTTTCTTACTTCAAGCTCAACCTTGGTCATATGACCGAGTTTTGATTTAAGCTTTGAAACAGCGTTTGCAATTCCGCCGCCTGCGTCAATGTGGTTATCCTTGAGCATTGCGGCATCGGAAAGATTGTAACGGTGATTTCTTCCGCCTCCAACCGTAACGGCATACTTTTGGAGCGGACGCATACCCGGGAGTGTCTTTCTTGTGTCGGCAATGGAAGCCTTTGTACCGCTGACAATTTCAACAGCCTTGTTTGTTGCGGTTGCAATACCGCTCATATGCTGAATAAGGTTGAGGGCCGTTCTCTCGCCCTTTAAAATTGTTCTTGTCTTGCCGTGAATTTCAGCGATGATTTCGCCCTTTACAAGCTTGTCGCCGTCATGCTTATAAACCTTTGCCTCAAAACCGTTTGGCTGAAGAATTTCAAACACACGGAGTGCAACCTCGATACCGCAAAGAACACCTGAACTTTTTGCAAGGAAAATTGCCGTGTTTTCCTGATTTTCGTCAATAAGGTAATCGGTTGTTGTGTCAAGATAGTTGATATCCTCAAGCAATGCGGTTTTGATAAGATTGTCTACGTAAATGCTGTTAAGTGTCATCAGTCGGTACCCTCCATAATTTCATCAAAAATGATACTTGCAACAATTGCCGCACTTCTTGCCTCAACAAGGTCGGAATTGATTTCGTACTTTTCTGCAAACAGTTCACTCATAATCTCGTGAATCTGCTTACTGCTTTCTTCATATTTTTCAGGCTTTGGAAGAACAAAATATGCGTCCTGCAAAATCTCTCTGATTTTTGAACGACAGCCATGCGGCATGGTCTTGCCCTCAACAGGGCGGTAAACAGGTTCTTCACCAAGAGTTCTTCTGCCGAATTTATTTATTTTATCCGTAATATCAAGAGCGGCTGTTCTTGAATAAACAAGCGCCTCAAGGAGCGAGTTACTTGCAAGACGGTTCGCACCGTGAACACCTGTGTGCGAGCACTCTCCTGCGGCATACAAGCCCTCAACGGTTGTGCGTGAATGAAGGTCAACATCAATACCGCCCATAAGGTAATGCTGGCACGGAAATACAGGAATTCTGTCCTTTGTAATGTCAACGCCCTCTTCAAGGCATCTTTCATAAATCATCGGAAAACGATTTCTTACAAAATCAGCCGGCTTGTGGGTTATGTCAAGATAGAAATTCTCGCTGTTTGTCTTAATTGATTCAAGCATAACCGCATTTGAAACAACATCTCTCGGAGCAAGCTCTCCTCTGCTGTCATAATTTGAGGCAAATCTCTCACCGTTGCAGTTGAGCAGAACCGCACCCTCACCACGAACAGCCTCACTTATAAGAAAACGCTCTCTGCCATGATCAGCCGCAAATGCTGTCGGGTGAAACTGTATTCTCGAAAGATTTTTAATTCTTGCACCAAGCATATATGCAAACGCAATGCCGTCACCCGTTGCGATTGCGGAGTTGGTTGTGTATTTATAAACTCTGCCGATACCGCCTGTTGCAAGCAGACAGTAGTTACAGCCGTAGTGAAGCTTTTCACCGTTTCTCAAAATGCTTATATAAAAACCGTTCAGCACCTTGTCAATTGAATAAACAAGAGCGTTGTCACACACGGTAACATTTTTTAGCTGAGTAACCTTTGCGATAAGTCCGTCAACAATTGCCTTGCCGGTTGAATCCTTATGATGAACAATTCTGTTTCTGCTGTGACCTGCCTCAAGAGTTTTGCACATTGTGCCGTCCTCGTTAAGGTCAAAATCAACACCGAGGTCTTTTATTTTAAGAACATCCGAAGGACCTTCGGTAACAAGCTTTTCAACAGCGGAAAGAGTATTTTTATACTTTCCCGCAATCAATGTATCCGTAATATGCAGCTTGTAGCTGTCGTGAACCGTATCAAGCACACACGCAACACCGCCCTGCGCAAGAGAGCTGTTTGAAAGCTGAAGTTCACGCTTTGAAACAAGAAGAATATTCACGCTTTCGGGAAAATTAAGTGCCGCATAAAGTCCGGCCGCACCTGTGCCAACGATTACAACATCAAATTTATTATCCATTTCCAAGTTCCTTTGAAAAAAATTTATCTATTACACACGGCATCACACAAAATACCGTTTACAAATTTGTACCTGTATATTATACTACTAATTGTAAGATTAGTAAATACAGTAAATAATTTTGAAAGGGCGATTATTATGGCTGAAAATACAATTCCGAACGATCCGATGATTCTTTTAAGCTTTGTTAATACAAAGCTGCGTGATTTCTACCCCAGCCTCGATAAAATGTGTGACGATCTCGGTTGCAGTAAAAAAGAAATTGAAAGCAAGCTTTCTGCAATTGACTACAAATACAACGCAGAACTCAATAAATTTGTCTGACAGCAAAGGAAAGTCCGTTTTATCGTACAGTTCATTTGATATGATTAACATATAGGATATCCCATATGTTAAGGAGGAAATTTTATGGGCATTTTTGATTTTGAAAGATTGTTTGATTTAAACCATGACGGAACGCTTGATCCGCTTGAAAAAGGTCTTGAGTTCACCGTGATTGAGGATATTATGAATGATGACGAAGATAATGACGACTTGTTTTCGTCGGATTTAGATGATGAATTTGACACGGATTTCGGCGATAATTTCTGATTTTATTCAGCAAACAATTTATTCTTCAAGCAAAAAGCGAGATGAATTTTTCGATTGAATTCATCTCGCTTATATTTTTATTTATCGTGATTCTGTTCAAGCGTTACAGCTTGTAATTGTCCATAACCTTTTCCAAGGTCTTGTAATCATCATCGGAAATTTTATACACGGTTGAATTGTCTTTGTCAACACAGATTTTGTCAGCACCGCCAACACGGACATTGTGGGTAACCATTCCGTCTTTGCGTGTTTCAATAAGGATTCCGCCGTCAAACTCACCGCTTGTACCGCCTGTTTCGGCTGATTGCAAACTATTCTTGACCGTCTTGAAATCAACCTCGCCAAGCACGGCGGTTGATTCGTCCGACATTACGACGGTTATTTCATCAACATCGGAAAAATTAACCTTGTCTGTAATTTTCGTATCACCGCAACCGCAAAGCATTACCGCAACGGATAACATCATCACAAAAGCCAAACAAACCGCTCTGAATTTTTTCATATAATCTCCCCCACAACTAACTATTGATTATGAGAAAAGTATAAATAATAATTTTCGCAAAGTCAACGCCTAAATACACCGACTTACACTTTGTTCAAGCCTATTGCGTCACTTCTTTTGAAAATGAAAAAGGCTTTTATCAACCGGGAATTTTTGCGACGGATAAATTGTTGTATTGCCGGATGCGATAAAACTGATGAGGACTGCAAGCACAAAATACGGGGCGGCAGACGCACCGAAAACTTCGATACCGAGAACGATTGCTGTAATAGGTGTGTTGATTGCTGCGGCAAAAACACATACAAAGCCGATTGCCGCAAAAAATGTGGGCTCAAATCCGCAGACGCCTCCGAACCAACCGCCGAATGACGCACCCATATCAAACATAGGAGTAACCTCTCCTCCCTGAAATCCTGCACCGAGGGTGAGTACGGTCAAAAGATATTTTGCCGGCATATCGTACCATTTTGCATCGCCCTTAAATGCGGTGTTCTGCATCCATGTGCTTAAGCCCTCAAAATCGTTAAGTCCCAAAGCGAAAATTAAAAGGCTGACGATTGCTGCACCTACTGCTGCGGCAAGAAGGTAGTTCTTGAAAATTTTTGAGTACGCAAGTTTTACATACTTTATTCCGAGTGCAAACAGCTTGCCGATTAAGCCGAGGCAAACTGCCGCAATTAAAAATACAAAAAGAAATCTTGCGTCAAAATCTGGGATTGACGAGATTGCATATCTTTGATGTTTAAAGCCGAGAAGCTGTGTAACAAAATTTGCAAGATATGAACACGCAAAGCACGGAATTACCGCACCTGCCGACAATCTTCCGACACAGCAGACTTCCATTCCGAAAAATGCGCCTGCAAACGGTGTGCCGAAAACCGAACCGAATGCAGAGCTGATTCCGCTGAGAACGATTGTACTTCGGTCATTATTTTTAAAGCCGAGATAATCGGCAACATTACTTGTCAGTGAACCGCCAATCTGAACGGCAGTTCCCTCTCTGCCGACAGAACCGCCGAAAAGGTGGGTTATGCAGGTAAATATAAATGTCAGCGATGCAAGTCGCTTTGGCACTTTTTCACCGTCATTTGCACTCTCAATAATAATGTTGTTGCCCATTGACGACTTTCCGCCGATACGCTTATATACAAAAGCGGTCACAATACCTGCTACGGGCAAAAAGATATAGCACAGCGGAAAGAAGCTCCTGAAATCTGCCGCATAGTCAAGACATTTCAGAAACGCAAACGATATGAGTCCCATCACAACGGAACAGCACAGAGATGTTGCAAGCACCTTAAAATCAACAAATTTGTTCTTCATAAATTTCCTCCTCAAAATTTCCGCACAAAGAACATCGCATAAAAAAAGCCAATGCCCCTGTTCAAAAAACAGAAGTCATCAGCAAAAGCGGTTTCGGCAAAAGCCGTGGGAGAACCTCATTCCCATTCATATTGACACATATAGTATATACCGAGCAGGTTAATTTTTCAAGTAATTTCGACAATTTTTGTAATTTTCCAAAAATCACCTTGCAATCATTTTGTTTAAGCAGTATGATACTCTATACCAAGCGGAAGAATATTATTATTAAAAGAATCGGAGGCTGATGATATGTGTACAGCGGCAACATATAAAACAAAAGACTTTTACTTTGGCAGAACGCTTGATTATGAATTTTCATACGGTGACGAAATTACAATTACTCCACGAAATTTTCCGTTTAAGTTCCGCCATACAAACGAATGCAACAGCCACTTTGCGATGATTGGCATGGCTCACATTGCAGACGGTTATCCGCTATATTACGATGCAATGAATGAAAAGGGCTTGTGTATGGCAGGACTAAATTTTGTGGGCAATGCCGTATATTTTGAACCGAAAAACGGCAAGGAAAATATTGCACAATTTGAGTTCATTCCGTATATACTTTCACATTGCGACAGCGTTTTGCAGGCGAGGAAAAAGCTTGAAAACCTTAACATAACAAATACGCAGTTCAGCAACAGGCTACCCTGTGCTCAATTGCATTGGATTATTTCCGACAAAGACGAATCGCTTACAGTTGAATCGACAATTGACGGACTTAAAGTCTATGACAACCCTGTCGGTGTGCTGACAAACAATCCTCCGTTTGACATTCAGATGTTCATGCTCAACAACTATATGTCACTCTCACCAAAGCAACCCGAAAACAACTTCGGCAAAAGTGCCGAGCTTACCACATACAGCCGTGGAATGGGTGCAATCGGACTGCCGGGCGACCTTTCATCCGCATCTCGTTTTGCAAAGGTTGCGTTCACAAAGCTGAACTCCGTTTCGGGTGACAGCGAGAGCGAAAGCGTGAACCAGTTTTTCCACATTCTCGGTTCTGTTGACCAGCAGAAAGGTTGTTGTGAGGTTTCAGACGGAAAGTATGAAATCACAATTTACACCTCCTGTTGCAATGCTGACAAGGGAATCTACTACTACACCACCTACAACAATCACCAAATTTGTGCGGTTGATATGCACAAAATCGACCTTGACATGGCAGAACTTACCGCATACACACCCATTACGGAAGGTAAGGTTTTATTTCAAAATTAAATACAAAAATTTCAGCCGTACACTTTTGAAATGTACGGCTGTTGTTTTATTTATTGTCTTTCTTCTGTTTTTTATGCTTATGCTTTTTGAGATGAACCTCGGGAACAGCGACAGTATCATAAACAACCGTGCTGTCTGTGTTATCCTCGGCAACATCATTCTGCTTTACTTTGCCCGTGTGAATCTCGGGAAAAGCAAGGTTTTCGGAATCAAATGTAAATTTTCTGTCCTTCATAAATACCTGCCTCCGATTCTAAATGCAATTTATAAAGAATGTTATCGTCAGACTGTTCAGGAAGTCGGCAAACAAACTGCCGACAATCGGAACAATAAGATAAGCCTTAACGGACGGTGCGTATTTTTCGCAGATTGCCTGCATATTTGCCATTGCATTTGGCGTTGCACCCATACCAAAACCGCAAGTACCTGCCGCAAGAACAGCGGCATCGTAATCTCTGCCCATAATGTTGAACACAACAAAATATGAGAAAATAAACATAAGAACAACCTGACCTGCAAGAAGTATAATAAGCGGAAGTGCAAGGTCGGCAAGCTGCCAAAGCTTAAGTGTAATCATGGCAATACCGAGGAAAAGTGAGAGACATATACCGCCGAGGTCGTTAATCTCACCCATATGAATAGTGATTTTACCCGTGTATTCACCGATATTTCTCATAATTGCGGCAACAATCATTGCACCGATATAAATCGGGAATGTCATGCCCGTAAGTGAGAGCAAATCGGAAACAACCGTACCGAGTCCGACCGCTATAATCAGCTGAAATACAGCCGGAGCATACATTGAAAAATGTCGTTCGTGCTTTTCTTCTTCTTCAACAAGAAGGCTGTCGTCCTCTGTTTTGATTGTGGCAATAAGGTTGTGCTTTTTAATAAGTCTGTTTCCGACAGGTCCGCCCATGAGTGAGCCTGCGATAAGACCGAATGTTGCGGCGGCAGTACAAACAGTTGTCGCACCCTGAACGCCGAAATCCTCAAGTACGGGACCGAAAGCGCCCGCCGTACCGTGACCGCCTACCATAGGAATTGAACCCGTTGTCATACCCGTGAGCGAGTCAAGTCCGATCAAATTTGCAAGTCCGATTGCAGAGAAATTCTGCATTACAATGAGCATAATTACAAGAAACAAAAATACGATAAGGGATTTGCCTCCGCTTTTCAGCACCTTTAGATTCGCCTGAAATCCGACTGAGGTAAAGAAAAACACCATGCAGACTTCCTTTAGAGTATCATCAAAATCAATTACCGCAACACCTGTCATATAGAGAACCAGCGTAAGAATTGCAAAAAGCAAACCGCCGATTACAGGTGCGGGTATACAAAATTTCTGCAAAAACGATATACGCTTTTTCAGAAATGCACCGGCCATCAGAACAATCACAGCAACTGCGATTGTCTGATACATATCAAGAGTTATATTCAATCAGCACCAATCCTTTCGCAGTTATCCTGCTGTTTTTACTGTTATTCCTCTTTCGGAATAATATTCTGCCGCACCCTTGTGAAAAGGAATTTTAACACCTTCAACGGCTTTTTCAAGCGTTATGTCAACATCCGCCGAAACAGTCAGCTGAAGTTCCTGCGCATTGTCAAAGACAAGCTGTGTAAGCTTCTTCACCTGTTCATCTGAAAGTCTGTCGTTCACAATCAGAACAGCCTTTACCGCAACTGTGCCGACTTCATCACTCTGCCCGTTGTAAGTGTTTTTCGGAATTTTGCAGTCAACATAGCTGTAGGTGTTTTTAAGCTTTTTAACAGCTGCGTCATCAATTCCTATAAGCTTAATGTCACATTGCTTTGAAAGTTCCTCAACAACTGTTGCATTAAGTCCGAGTGTGAAGAATGCCGCATCAATTTCGCCGTTCTGTAACTGTTTTGCGGCATCGGCATAATTAAGATTTTTTTCCTTAACCATTTTTGAGTTAAGCCCGTATGCCGAAAGAATCTGCTTTGCGTTAAGCTCCGAACCCGATTCTTCTTCACCTATGCTCACGGTTTTGCCGAGCAAATCATCAACACTGTTAATATCAGAATCTTTTCTTACAACGATATGACAAGCCTCTGTAAACATACCTGCAACAGCGCTGTAACCCTCAAGGCTGCCGGATTTTTCAAAATTATTTTCGCCGTTAAATGCGTCGTGTGCAATGTCGGACTGAACAATTGCAGCGTCAAGATAATTCTGTGAAAGCAAGCGAACATTTGCCGCAGAACCGGCTGTTGTCTTTGTTTCAATTTTCAGAGTACCGTCAGCATCGGCAATCGACTTTATCGAATTTGCCGCTTCGTTATAAATTCCGCCGGTACCTGCCGCACCGAATCGGATTGTTTCACCGCCTGATGAACAGCTGCACAAAAGAACAGTCATCAAGGCAATCAAAAGTGCAAGTAGTTTTTTCATTTTTCCGCCTTCTTTGCTTTTGGATTTCGCTCAAAAAAAGAGAAATTGTAAAAGCACAAAAGCTCACAATTCCCCTTTATTCCGTTCAAATTATACCATAACGGAATTGCCGTTGTCAAACGAAAAGGCACTCCAGAAAAGGAGTGCCTCATTACATCAGAATGTATTACTTGTTGAAAATTGACATAATATCATAGAAGGTATCGTCGTCATCATCGGTCTTGTCCTTTGTTGTTGACTTTGGCTCTTCCTTAGCCGCAACAGGAGCTGACGCTGATGAAACTGCATCCGTAAGATTCTTCTTAGCAATCTGACCGTCTGCGTTAAAGCCGGTTGCAATAACCGTTACGCTGATAGCATCTTCCATTTTGTCGTCAATAACAGCACCCCAAATGATGTTTGCATCATCTGAAACCTTATCCTTAATCATTGTTGATGCGGCATCGATATCATCAAGACTAACATCGGCAGATGCTGTGATGTTGATAATAAGACCCTTTGCGCCGTCAATTGAAGTTTCAAGAAGCGGACTTGAAATAGCCATATCTGCGGCAACGGTAGCCTTGTCCTTGCCTGTTGCACTGCCCATACCCATGTGAGCGTAGCCTGCGTCCTTCATTACGGAAGTAACATCGGCAAAGTCGAGGTTTACAAGGCCTGGGAGAAGGATAAGATCAGAAATACTCTGAACACCCTGTCTGAGAACATCATCGGCAATAGCAAATGCGTTTTGGAGAGTGATGCTTGTATCCGAAACATACTTGAGTCTTTCGTTGGGAACGATGATAAGCGAGTCAACACAGGCAGAAAGCTCTGCAATACCCTGCTCAGCCTGAGTCATTCTTCTCTTGCCTTCAAAAGCAAACGGCTTTGTAACAACGCCGACTGTAAGAATGCCCATATCCTTTGCGATTTTGGCAACTACGGGAGCAGCGCCTGTACCTGTACCGCCGCCCATGCCGGCAGTAACAAATACCATATCCGTATCCTTGAGAAGTGCTGCGATTTCATCTCTGCTCTCCTCGGCTGCCTCCTGTCCGATCTGCGGCATAGAGCCTGCGCCCTTACCTCTTGTAAGCTTTTCGCCGATCTGAATCTTCTGCGAAGCCTTTGAAAGTCTTAAAACATGTTCATCTGTATTTATTGCGATAAATTCAACATTCTTAACCTCGGTCGCAACCATGCGATTAACAGCGTTTCCGCCGCCTCCGCCGACACCGATCACTTTAATTTTAGGCATATACTCGTTTTCCAATTCCAGTTCAAAAGCCATTTTTTCGTCCTCCTTATATATTGACAACTTTCAGTCAGAAATCATTATTCTTCATAGTACACAATTATACTATCTTATACTATCATACTTTTTTCAAAATAGCAATGCTTTTCAGCCGTTTTTCTGCAAAATTATACGGAAAATTCTGCTGAAAAATTACTCGCCCGTATAGGCGCCGTCTGCATTGCCGTAGTCATATCCGCCGTCACCGTTATCATAGGTACCGTTATCATAGTTATTATAGCTGTTATTGTCGTAATAACCCGTGTCACCGCCCGAATATGTTCCGTCATCCCATGTGTAGTTGTCTGTGTAGCCGTCACCCGTATCAGCTGAAGAATCAGCCGCCTGCGTTGTTGCCTGTGTGGTTGCCTGTGTTGCGGCTGTGGGCTGGGTTGCGGCAGGTTTGTAGTGAGAAATTTTTGACGTACTGCAAGCCGAAACATCAAGCGTTCCTGCAACAAGTCCCGTGTTGTTCGGGTCAAGCTTTTCGTTGATGATTGTCATTGCAGTTCTGATTTTATAGTCGATATCATCGGGAAGTCCGATGTTAATGTCAATCCTTCCGTCATAAACGAGCTTTATGTTTGCCGTGTCGGTAACATCAAAGCCTGTGATATTCTTAACCTTGTTGTTGATAAGGCTCTGCGAAACATCTTCGAGAATATCGGGAACATTTGCGTCGCTGAATGACACATACTGTCCAACCTCTTTGGTCTTGATGTCGCCGCAGGTGAGTTCGGGAAGCTTGTCCTTATTTTCGGAAATTTTCTCAAGGATTCTGCCCTTTGAGCTTACAAGCAGATAGCCGTTACCGTTTGGAATAACATATGACGGTGTTGCGTCAACAACAGTAATTGTTATTGTGTCCGGAATGTTAAAGCTTACGCTTGCGCTTTCGATATACGAAAGATTCTTGACAATCTTGTCCGATGTATTGTACATTGCACCCATGAAGATGTTCTCCTGATATTCAACACCGCTGAATGCAATTATCTGTTTTTCGTCATAATACTTGTCCCCCACAACCTCAATTTTTTCGGTTTTAAAAAGGACTGTAAGGCTTAGTATAACACCGATTATAAGCACTGCCGCAAAAATTGAACTGTACAGTGCGATTCTCCTGTGCTTAATCTGAGTGCTTGTCAGAGATTTTTTTCTTCTGCGAATTACTTCACGCTCCTGAGCACGGATTTCCTTTGCACGCTTTTCCTGTTTTTGCTTTTCTCCGAATTCGTCAACATAATAGCCGTCTTCATAATCCTTTGGTTTAAGGTTCTTGATTTTAGCCTTGCCTTTTCTCCTGAATTTTTCTTCACGGCTCATATTTTCGACTTGTCTTTGTGATTCCTGCTCTTCTTTTTGCTTGAGAAAAGCCTCCTCAATTTTACTTTTTGGAGCTTTTTTCTGCTGTTCCTTTTTCGGATTGGGGGATTTTTTAGCTCTCTTATCCTGCTTTGCTTTTTCCTTATGATACTTTTCTGCCTGCTTTGCGGCATTTTTACGCTGTTTTTCAAGACTCTTTCGCTCTTTTGATGTAAGCGGTCTTCTGTCTTTACCGTCGCTCAAAGCAAATCCTCCCTTCATTTATGTTATCTGCCGAGGGCGGAAATCCGCCCTGCGACAGTTAAAAATCTGATTACCCTAAATTTTCTTGATATCAGCCCCGATTGATGTAAGAGTAGACTCAATACACTCGTAGCCTCTTTCAATATACTCCACGCCGCCGATTTCGGTTTTGCCCTCTGCACAAAGGCCTGCAACAACAAGTGCCGCACCTCCACGCAAATCGGGAGCTTCAACCGGCGCACCGTAAAGAATTTCCACACCCTCGACAACGGCTACCTTGCCCTCTGTCTTAACGGCTGCACCCATTCTGACAAGTTCGGGGATGTGTCTGTATCTGTTTTCAAATATATTTTCAACAAAAACCGTTGTTCCGTCTGCAACACACGCTGTTGCAAGCAAGGGCGCCTGTGCGTCCGTGGGAAAGCCCGGAAACGGCATCGTTCTGATTGTTTTCATTGATTTAAGTCTTTCGGGAGCGTTTATCTCAAGATTTCCGTCCGAAATTCTTATCTTGCATCCTGCGTTTTTGAAGATTGGAATAAGTGCCGCAAGGTGGGACGAAATTATTCCGTTAAGTATAATTTTTGAACCCGTTACAGCGGCACAGCTCATCAGCGTTGCGGCAACGATTCTGTCCGGAATGATTGTGTGGACAGAGCCGCAGAGAGAGCTTACGCCCTCAATGACGACAACACCCTCGCCTGCTCCGGAAATATCGGCACCGCAGGAATTGAGATAATCCGCAAGGTCGCAGATTTCAGGCTCACGGGCGGCATTGATGATTGTTGTTGTGCCTTTTGCAAGACAGGCGGCAATCATAATATCTTCCGTTGCACCCACACTTGGGAACGAAAGCGTTATCTTTGTTCCGCAAAGTCCGTTTGGAACGCAACATTCAAGATAGCCGTGCTTTTCACGAATATCCGCCCCCATCTCCCGAAGTGAATTGAGATGCAAATCAATCGGTCTTGAACCGATTTCACATCCGCCGGGGAACGAAATTCTTGCCCTTCCCGTTCGTGCAAGGATTGCACCGAGAAAAACAATTGAACTCCTTGTTTTACGCATCAATTCAACGGGAACATCAAAGCGGTTGATATCGTCACATTTTACGAGAAGTGTTTTATCACAGCGTGTGACGGCACAGCCGAGATACCGAAGAATGTTGACAGATGCGTCAACATCGGAAAGCGAAGGACAATTGTGGATTACATTTTCACCTTTTGTAAGAATCGAGGCGGCAATAATCGGCAAAGCGCTGTTTTTTGCCCCCTGAACTTCAACCTCTCCGTCAAGCTTTTTGCGTCCTGTAACAAGCAGTTTTGACACAATAACACCCTCTCAAAAAGAATACCCTTCTATTCTATGAGAAAGCGTTATAAATGTTACCGTTACACAAGTCCGAGAACTTTTTTGACTACCGAATAAATTCTTTCGTTGGCATCGGTAATTGCCATTTTGCGTGAATTTTCGCTGTACTTCTCAAGCTTTTCGGGATTGAGAAGCATTTTGTCAGTTTTACGCATAAGAGCCGCACCCGTGAGGTCTTTTTCCTCAAGAATGTCAGCCGCACCTGCATTCACAAGTGCCATTGCATTGTGGTACTGGTGATTTTCGGCAACATTAGGTGACGGGATAAGGATTGCCGGTTTGCCCATAGCCTGAATTTCGCTGAGGGTAATTGCACCTGCACGGCAGATTACAAGGTCTGCCGCCGCCATGCAAGTCGGCATATTATCAATATACGGTCTTATATCAAGATTTGAACAATCGGCAATGTCAGTACCCTTTTCCTCAACGAGCTGCGGAAACCAGTCACCGTAACTGCCGTATGCGTGAATGTGCTGATATCTGCCGTCAATACCGCTTCTTGCAACAAGGTCTGCAACAGCTTCATTTATTTTTCTTGCTCCAAGGCTTCCGCCGAACGAAAGCACTACGGGACGGTTGTCAAGCCCGAGTTCTTTTCTTGACTCTTCTTTTTTTGCCGTGAGGATTTCCTGTCTTACAGGATTTCCGGTAATGACAAAATCAACATTTTTGTCAAAATACTTTTTTGCGTCCGGAACGGCAAGCATTACCTTTTTGACGCTCTTTGCAAGCATTTTATTTGTAATGCCCGGATATGCATTCTGCTCGTGAATAATGCACGGAATACCCATTTTTGCGGCTGTTCTGATAACGGGGCCCGAAACATATCCGCCTGTTCCGATACAGATATCAGGCTTGAACTCGGCAATTATTTTCTTTGCCTCTCTTGAAGAAGTGAAGGTTCTTGAAACTGTCTTAACATTTTCAAGCATACTCTTAGGAGAAAAGCTCCTCTTAAATCCGCTGATTGTGATTGACTTAATTTCAAAACCGGCCTGCGGAACAAGTCTTTGCTCCATTCCGCCACGGTTGCCGATAAACAAAAATTCGGCATCATTTCTTTTATTCTTTATATATCCGGCTATTGCAAGTGCAGGATTTATGTGTCCTGCCGTGCCGCCGCCTGCAAGCAATACTTTCATAATTTTCTTACCTTTCTTTTGAAAATTCTGCAAAACTCATGCAGGAGAAAACTATTTTTAAATTATTGTCTTTCGATATTTGCCGTTCTGGAAATTGAAAGCACAAGTCCCATCTGGGCAAGCAACATAATAAGCGAACTGCCGCCGTAGCTGAAAAACGGAAGGCTGATACCCGTGTTAGGCAGCCAGTCTGTGATAACGAGAATATTCAGCACAACCTGAATGCCGATCTGTGAGGTAAGACCGATACCGAGAAGTTTGCCAAACTTATCCTTTGCACGAAGTGAAAGTGTGATGCCTCTCCACACAAGAAGTGCAAAAATAAGGAGAATCATAAGTGCGCCCACAAGACCGAGCTCCTCAACAACAACGGCAAAGATAAAGTCGTTCTGTGGCTCAGGAATATAGAGGTACTTCATTCTTGACTGACCGAGACCAAGTCCCCAAAGTCCGCCAGAACCGATTGCATAGAGTGAATTTCGGGTTTGATATGTGGTCCACCACATATCATCTGTTGTATATTCAAGTGCCTGACCCCAACCGTCAAGACGGCTCATAGCATAGGACAGGCTGTTTGTGACGGCAAGTATAAGCACTACTCCGACAATAAGTCCAAGACCGATTCCGAGATACTTTGTCTGCATTCCGCCGATATAAAGCATTACAACCGAAAGAATGCCGATGATTACGATACCCGAATAGTGCGGTTCGAGAAAAAGCAGAAGTGCCGTTGAACCGAAAACAATTATACCCGGCAAAACGCTGTAACGGGCAAACTGCATTTTGTTATAGTATTTACTGCACCAATGTGAGAAGAAAAGGATAATTGCAAACTTTGCAATCTCAGAAGGCTGAACATTGAAAATTCCAAGAGGAATCCATCTTTTTACGCCTTCGGAACCCGGCAGTACAAGAACCACAAGCAGGCACAAATACGAAATTGCAAGAACAATCGGTGCGATTTTGTGAAGTTTATTATAGTTGAAGAACGAAAGAAAAAACATTATGCCCACGCCGATAGCGGCAAAAATGAGCTGTCTTACAAGGTAATAATAGCTGTCGCCCTGATTGTAATAAGCATAGGCATAGCTTGCAGAAAACATCATAATCATACCGATAGTGAGAAGTACAAGAATGATTATGCAAAACGGAAGGTCAAGTCCCATGCCAACGGAAAACAGCTTTCCTTTTTTCATCTTTCTCTGACGAGTAGGACGGACAAAAAACTTTTCTTCCCTGATCTTCTGCTCCGAGTAAACCTCTTCATCATATATTCTGTTTACATCAGCTTTAAGCATCATTCTTTTTTGTGGAGCCAAAGACCGTTCCTCCCTTAAAATTTATTTTAAACAAGTATTTCTGCGTTTATTTATGCACCAAAATATGCAAGTGCAAAAGCGATTGCACCGAAAACTGCGGTTACTGCACTGAACACACCGACAATCTTGACCTCGCTCCAACCGCACATTTCAAAGTGGTGATGGATAGGGCTCATCTTGAAAAGACGCTTGCCGTGTGTGATTTTGAAGTAGCTGACCTGAAGAATAACGGAAAGCTCCTCAGCAATATAGATAATGCCGATCGGAATAAGAAGAATAGGCATATCAATTGCAAAAGCAAGAGCGCATACAAGACCGCCGAGGAAAAGTGAACCCGTGTCGCCCATAAACACCTTTGCAGGGTGAAAGTTCCAAACGAGGAATCCGAGACAGGCACCAGCAGATGCGGCGCTCATGGCTGTTATACCGAGATAGCTCTTTACGCAGGCGATAAGCATAAATGCAACACACGCAAAGAATGTTACCGAACCGTCAAGACCGTCAATACCGTCTGTAAGGTTTACCGAGTTTACGATACCCACGATTGCAACGGCGGCAATAATATAATAGAAAAATCCGAGGTCAACCTTGCCGACAAAAGGAATGGTTGTTGTTGTACCGTAGCCTGCAATTGCCAGAACTGCAAGAAAAGCGGCGGCAACAAGGAACTGGAGAATCAGCTTTTGTGACGCTGTAAGACCGAGGTTACGCTTTTTTACAACCTTGATGTAATCATCAATAAAGCCGATAAAACCGTTTGCAACCGCAAGACCGAGTCCGCAGAAAATGAACATGCATTCTCTTGGAATGTCTGCAAAGAATGAATTTACCAAATCAGCACCTGTAAAGGCATATATAACTGTGCTGATCATTGTGACAACCACAATTGCAACGATGAACATTATACCGCCCATTGTGGGAGTTCCCTGCTTACCCTTGTGCCACTTAGGACCTTCCTCAAGAATTGTTTGACCAAAATGGAGCTTGCGAAGGTATGGAATCAAAAACTTGCCTGTAACGGCTGAGATTATAAAAGCAAGCAAAGCCGCACAAAATGTCCATATTCCGTAAATCATAGTTATCTTTCCTTTCAGACTAATAAATATTTTTGTTATTCGTTGAGTGTTGAAGAGGAATCCGCAAAAGATACCGTTATTACCGTACCGGGGCTGACCGAAGTTCCCGCCTCAATGTTCTGTGATGAGCTTGTTCCGGAGGATGTTGTTGCACCCGAGAAACTGACATTCAATCCGTAGGCACTTGCAACATCGTTCACCTCATCGGGAGAAAGACCGATAAGACTCGGAACACTTACTGTTTCCGACTGACTGTCGCTGTCTGTGTAGAGGACAATACTGCCGCCCTTCTGAAGTCCTGACGATACGGTCGGAATCTGTGAAATTACAGTTGAACCGTTACCCTTTACGGTTGCCGTAAAGCCGTCAGCCTCAACAGCTGTTTTAGCCTCGTCAACGCTGACTCCTGTGTAGTCGCCCGCAGATGCGTCAACATAACCGAGTTCCTCGTCTGTGTAAGAGGTCTTAACATCAAGATAAGGAAGAACCTCGCTCATAATATTTATAAATACAGGTGATGAAACCTGTGAACCGTAGTAGGCGTCACCGTCGGGAGTATCAAAGAATACAAGCATTGCAATCTGCGGATCATCTGCCGGAGCATAACCGCAGAATGATGATATATAGTCCTCAGAAAATGAGCTTTCAACCTTTGTTACACCCCTTTTTTCAGTTGTACCTGTTTTACCGGCTACCTTGTAGCCTGAAATATAACCTGCGGCAGCACCCTGTCTTTCTGTGTTATATTCAAGGTATTCATTCATCTTCTTGGATGTATCGTCTGAAATAACCTGTCTTTTGATTTTTTTATCAACAGTCTTGATTACATTGCCCTTTGAGTCTGTGATTTTTGAAACCACATGAGGCTGAACAACATAACCGCCGTTTGAAACAGCCGCACAGGCTGTAATCATTTGAATAGGAGTGATTGTGAAGTTCTGACCGAATGATGCAACCGCAAGGTCAACACCGCCCATTTTGCCTTCTTTCCAGAAGCTGTCCTCTGCCTCACCCGGGAGGTCGATTCCTGTTTTATCGCTGAAACCGAATCCCTGATAATACTGACGGAACTTGCCTGCACCGAGCATCTGACCGATCTGAATAAATGCAGGGTTACATGAGTTTGAAATTGCCTCAACAAAGTTCTGTGTTCCGTGACCTGATATATTTGAACAATGAATTGTTTCGCCCTCAACCGAAATTGAACCCGTACAGGTAAATGATGTTTTTTCATTTACAAGGTTTTCTTCAAGAGCCGCTGACGCAACGCACATCTTAAATACAGAACCGGGCATATATGTGTCGGCAACAGCCTTGTTTCTCCACATATTGCTGAGAGCCGCACTTTCTGCCTCCGCCTGTTTCTTTTTTGGAGTTGATTTGATTTTCTTCTTATCCTTTGCCGAAAGCTCATAAGGATTGTTAAGATCGTAGCCGTCTGTTGTTACCATTGCAAGGATTGCGCCTGTGTTTACATCCATTGCAATGCAGACGCCCTTGTTAAGAACATTGTTGTCCTCAACACCCTTTTGCATATATTTTTCACAAATAGACTGAATTGTTTCATCAATTGTAAGATACACATTGTTGCCGTCCTCAGATTCAACATTCTGTTCGTATCGGAACGGCATATCCGTACCTCTTGCATTCTGTGCCGTGATAATTCGACCGGGAGTACCCGACAAATAGCTGTCATATTCATACTCGATACCCTCAAGTCCCTGATCGTCACTGCCCGTAAAACCGATTACGGAAGATGCAAGGCTGTTTTTCGGGTAATATCTCTTGTAATCATCAAGCAGCTGAATAACACCCGAACAGCTGTAATCCTTTTTCAGAGTGTCAATAAGCTCAAGAACCTTTTCACGCTCATCCGACTCGATTCTTCTTTTGACAACAACATAATGGCTCTGCTGTTTTGTATCGTCAAGCACATCGTTGTATTCAAGGTCAAAAATTTCCGAAAGACCTTTTGCGGCAGCCTGACGCTGTTTGTCATTCTTAAAGTTGACAGGCGACATTACCACCTGCCAAACCGATGCGCTTTCGGCAAGAACATTGCCGTTTGCGTCATAAATTGTTCCTCGTTTTGCGGAAACAGTTGTGTCGGCAAGCTGAAGGTCAACAGCCGACTCCTGAAGTTCACTGCTCTGAATGGTGGTTAGGTATGTAAGTCTTAAAACAGCCGCACCGAAGCCAAGCACAAGTATGAGTAAAATCAATATTGCGGTACGCTGTCTCAGTCTTTGTGCAGGTCCCTTTTCGGCACGCTTTTTTGAGTTGTTTTTTGATCCTGGTGATTGCAATGTAAAGCTCCTTTCACCGCAAAATAGTGTCCGTTACGCTCCGTGTCAATCCGCATATATACCGAAAAAAGAGTCAAGACGCAGTCTTAACTCTCCATTCTTTCATAACATATTTATTAAATTAATCTAAATGTTATGACCAAAGATTCTGTACCGAACTCCAGAACTGTGTAAAGAGATTGTCACTTTCCTGACTTGCAGAAACCTCTGCTTTATCTCCGCCTGTAAGGGTAACAAATTCTTTCTGTGTGTTCGTAGCCTTGGTCATACCGAGTGTATCCTCGGCATACTTTTCAATATCCGATGTTGAAAGCTTTGATTCAAGCTTCATCTGTGTCTGTGTATAAACGCTCTGTGCATTTGCAAGAGTTTCTTTAGCCGTAATAACTTCCTGATTAAGCTCGGTAAGTCTTACCTGTCCGACAATTATGATGCCGATTATGATTGTCGCTGCAGCACCGCTCACTGTTCCGAGAGCGATTTTAAACTTGTTATGTCTGCGGCGTCTGTTCTTCTGAAGTTCCTCCTTCGGAAGACTTACAACATTGTTTTTTCTTCTTTTTCTTTCCTGCTTTTTATGTACTTCTTCTTTTCTTTCAGGAGCGGCTGAACCCGGAACATAGTCGCTGCTGTCATCAAAAAGACTCAAATCATAAGCTGCATTTCTGTTTTCATAAGCCATTAAACGCACCCGATGCCTTTCTATATCAATTTCATAAAACACACATTTTTGCTTTATTTTCGATAAAGCAAAAAAGTTTCAAATCTTTAACAAATTTATAAAATACACACAACACACAATCAATCCGATTTTATCGGACATATATTTCAAAGCCATACATTTTGTTATTAACAAACACGAAAGCACAATTGCTTGTGTCTGTAATAATCTTTACAACTTTGTTATATTTTACTACAAACAGGCAGTTTTGTCTATAGTCACAGAGAATTTTTTTTAAATTTTTTCGCATATTCTCAACTTTGCACTTCTTGCTCTCGGGTTGTTCCTCAATTCTGTTTCATTTGCACAAACCGGCTTTCTTACAACAAGCTTAGCCTTTGGCTTGTTTCCGCAGACACACACGGGAAAATCCTTTGGACAGGTACAGCCCTGACACCAAGATGCCATTTTCTGTTTTACGATTCTGTCCTCAAGCGAATGGAAGGTAATAACTGCAAGCCTTCCGCCGCTTCCGAGAAGTTCAAATGCACCGTCAAGACCTCTTTCAAGAACTCCGAGTTCATCATTTACCGCAATTCTCAAAGCCTGAAAGCTTTTTCTCGCAGGATGTCCGTCACGGCGGACACGCTGGGGAACATTTTCTTTTATAATTTCCGCAAGCTCAAGGGTAGTTTCAATCGGCTTTTCGGCTCTTGCCTTTACGATTCCGTTTACAATTGCACCGGCAAATTTTTCTTCGCCGTAAACGCTGAGGATTCGTCTTAACTCACCTGCGGGGAGAGTGTTGACAAGCTCTGCGGCTGTTGTTCCGCTTTGGCTCATTCTCATATCGAGAGGTGCGTCCTCATGGAAAGAAAAGCCCCTTTCGGCTGTATCAAGCTGATGAGATGAAACACCGATGTCAAGCAGAACACCGTCCACTCTGCCCACTCCTCTTGAATGAAGAAGGCTAACCATATCGGCAAAATTACCCTTGATAATTATTGAATTTTCGTTTTTCTTAAAACGCTCTGTCAGCGTCAGTATTGCATCGGGATCCTGATCAATCGAAATGAGCTTGCCCGTAGTAAGTCGACTGAGGATTTCACTGCTGTGACCGCCTCCGCCCGCTGTGCCGTCAACATAAATGCCGTTTTCCTTAACAGCAAGAGCGTCAACAGCCTGCTCAAGAAGGACAGGAATATGAGAAAATTCCATAACAACCTCCTTAAAGCTTTAACTCCTTGAGAGCAAGTGCAAGATTTTCATTCTGAGAAGCAACATAGTCCTCATAATTTTTCTTGCTCCAGATTTCGAGTCTGTTTGTCATACCGATAACTACCGCATCGCCTTCAATCTCGGCGAACTCACGCAGGGACTGCGGAATAATCACCCTGCCCTGTGCGTTGGGAGTAACCTCAACCGCAGTAGCGTTAAAGGTGTACTGAACAGCCATGGAGAGGTTTGCGGGAAGTGCAAGAATCTTCTCGCACATTGCGTTGAACTGTTCGCTTGACATAACCTGAATGCACTTGTTGCCGAAGCCTCGTGCAAGATAGTATGTTTCGCCGAGCTGTTCACGGAACTTTGCGGGCAGTACAATTCTTCCTTTTGCATCAATAGAATGATTTGTCATTCCCGAAAACATCTGCCCACCTCCATACACTTTTCTTCAGAAACCATCACTCTGTGGTTTTAAAAGTCACTGAATGACACCTTCTGACACCTTTTGTCTTATTATAAACCATAGGTGCAAAAAAATCAATATCAAAGTTACGAAAAAACAAATAATATTTACAAATCATTTCAAATGCTTTCAACTTTGAAACCATATTTTTTCGCAAAAGAATATTATGCCCAAAAAAGCTGATTTTACAGAGGGTTTCACCTATTCCATAGCAAAAACAGCAGTCTTAAAAATTACAAAACGCACCGCACGGGTTACAAAAGCCGACATTATTTTTATATTTTTCAACCGCCGATTCCGCAAGCATTCGTTTCAGTGTCATAATGTGACACAACACATACGATAAAAACGGCATAAAAAAAGGACAGGCTCATATTGAGTCTGTCCTTAATAAGCTAAATTTAAATCAGCCCTGCTTTTTCTGTGAGCTGACTATGTTTGCATGAGTCTTTCTGAGAGCCTCAAGCTGTGTTGCAACGCCCTCTTCTGTGCGTTTCATAATGCTGTCAACATACACATTAGCAGCTTTTCTGATTTCTGCCGATTTTTGCTTTGCATCGTCAACAATTTCCTTAGCCTTTGCCTGAGCCTCACGAACGAGCTCGTTCTGGTTAAGCATAGCCTTTTTGCGTTCCTCGGCACTTCTGATTATATTCTCTGATTCACGGTTAGCCTCGGCAAGAATCTGCTTTCTGTCAGCAACAATATTCTTTGCCTGTCTTACCTCTGCCGGCATAGCGTCCTGAATCTGATCGAGAATATCATAAATCTCATCACTGCTCACCATTACCTTACCACCCGAAAACGGCATTGACTTAGCGGCACTGATAACATCCTGAAGCTGTAAAATCAAATCCTCAACTTTCATTTCTGTCCACTCCTTATATGTTTGGTTTAATCCACCTTTAATTAAAAAATCAAACGCTTATTTATTTTTCAGTCTTTCCACAATTCTGTCATGGATACACGCAGGAACAAAATTACTGATGTCACCGCCCATTGAGGCAATTTCACGAACCATGCTCGAGCTGAGATACATTGAATCCGCCTCAGCCGTTAAAAACAGGGTTTCAAGGTTCGGATTCAGCTTTTTGTTGGTGAGCGCCATCTGAAATTCATATTCAAAGTCAGTTACCGCTCTGAGTCCCTTAACAATTGCGTCCACACCGTGATCCTCACAATACTGTGCAAGCAAGCCGTTGAAGCCTACTATTTCAACATTATCGAGATGCTCGGTAACTTCCTTCAAAAGTTCAATTCTCTCATCAATTGAAAAAATCGGCTTTTTTGAAGAATTGACAAGCACGCCCACGATTACACGGTCAAAAAGCTTTGACGCTCTCGTGATAACATCAAGGTGTCCGAGCGTTACGGGATCGAAACTTCCCGGACAAATCACTGTTTTGTTCATCTTTGAAAATCCTTATGTCTGAATGTAGTTATTTTTATTTTACCATAGCGATACTGTCTGTCAAGTACAAAATCACCGTAATTCGACAAAATTTCTTCGTCAAGAGGATTTTCCGCAATGATTACACCCGTATCGTTCATAGCCTCGGGAACAAGTTCAAGGGCATCCTGCAGCATTCCCGTTCTGTATGGCGGATCGAGAAATGCAATGTCAAAACGCTGTGAATTCATCGAAAGAAAGCTGTGAAAATCCATTGCAAAAACCTTTGCCGAGTTTTCAAGCTTAGTAGCCTTGAGGTTTCTTTTTACCGTTTCAAGCGATTTTTTTGCATTGTCAACAAAGCTTGCCGACTTTGCGCCTCTGCTCAACGCCTCAATACCCATTTGTCCCGAGCCTGCAAAAAGGTCAAGAAAGTTTCTGCCCTCGGTTTCAAACTGTATAATCGAAAAAACAGCCTCTTTAATTCTGTCGGTTGTCGGTCTTACATCTTCACCCTCAAGGGTTTCGAGTCGTCTGCCTCTTGCGGAGCCTGTAATAACTCTCATAAAACGCACGCAGCCTTTCCGCCTGCAAAATCATAAAACAACACCGCAAGCAGGCATACGGCATTACCGAAAAGTTGAATTTCAAACAATTGTTTAAAACTGCAAATTTTAGTATAACACATTAAAAGATAATTTACAACAATATTTTACTCTGTTTTGTTTTCATCCTTCGGATGATAGTATTTATACACCGCAAGTGCGGCATCCTTTGTCATTTTAGGAGCGTTTTCAAGCTCTGCAAGGTCTGCGTTTGAGATGTTTTCAATCGTTCTGAAATACTTAAGAAGCGACCTTGCTCTGACTTCGCCTATACCCTCAATGCCTGTAAGCGAGCTTTTGAATGTATTTTTACTTCGTCTTGAATGGTGATAGCCGATTGCAAAGCGGTGAACCTCGTCCTGCATTTTTGCGAGGAACGCAAACAGCGACCGTCCTGGACTGAGCGCAATTTCTCCGCCCTCGCCCGTTACGGCACGGGTTCTGTGCTTATCGTCCTTTACAAGACCGAACAGCGGAACATCAATATTCTTACTTTGCAAAACCTCTTTTACAGCCGCAACCTGACCTTTACCGCCGTCAAGCAGGATAAGGTCGGGCAATTTTCCAAAGCCCTCGTCCTCATCGGGATTTTTATAATATTCGTCAAATCGTCTTGTCAGAACTTCCGCCATGGATGCGTAGTCGTCCTGTCCTTCAAAGCCTTTGATTTTGAATTTTCTGTAAGCCGATTTGAGCGGTTTGCCGTTTTTATAAACAATCATACCCGCAACATTTTCCGTGCCTGCAAGGTTTGAAATATCGTAGGATTCGATATATTCGGGCAGCTTTTTAAGTCCGAGCAAATCACGCAGTTCTTCAAGCACATTGTACTCACGAACGGTTGCGCCCTTTTTCTGTGCAAGGGTTTCTGCGGCATTCGATTTGCACATTGCCACAAGCTGCGCTCTGTCGCCCCTCTGCGGAACCGTTATGCCGACCTTACTGCCGTGCTTTTGCGAGAGCCATTCGGCAATTTCTTCCATACCGTCAAATTCCCTGTCGATTGCAATGCTCTTTGGCACACTGTCACGCAGAGTGTAATATCGCAGTAAAAATTCTTCGGTTTCGGATTCACTTTCACCGCTGTCAAACACAAAGCTTTCACGGTCAAATAACCTTCCGCCTTCAAATCGAAATACCTGATAACAGGTTTTGCCGTCATCCGAAAAGCCTGCAATAACATCGCCGTCATCAATTTTTGTTGCAACAACCTTTTGCTTGTCGCTCATTTTACGGACGGATTTTATTATATCTCTGATTGACGCCGCTCTTTCAAATTCAAGATTTTCTGCGGCTGTTTCCATTTCTTCGGTCAGCTTTTTGATTGAATTTGTTGAACCGCCACGCAAAAATTCAAGCGCACGGTTAAGATTTTCGTTGTAATCTTTAAGCCTTACTCTGCCTGTACACGGAGCCATGCATTGCTTTATGTGGTAGTTAAGGCAAGGTCTGCCCTTTCCGCAATCTCTCGGGAACTGCCGGCTGCAGGTTGGGAGCATAAAGATTTTGTTTGCCTCCTCAACGGCATTTTTTACATAGTAACTGCTCTTGTACGGACCGATGTATTCCGCTCCGTCATTCTTTTTCTGCAATGTATATGACAGCTTTTTCCAATCACCCGAGCTGATTCTTATATAGCTGTAGCCCTTGTCGTCTTTAAGCAGAATGTTATACTTCGGGGTGTGTTGCTTGATAAGACTGCATTCAAGAATGAGTGCCTCAAACTCGCTGTCCGTGATGATATATTCAAAATCATCGACATTATCAACCATTCTGCGAACCTTTTCTGCATGGTTATTCTGCGAACCGAAGTATTGGCTGACTCTGTTTTTAAGAGCCTTTGCCTTGCCGATATATATAATTTTTCCGCTTTTGTCGTGCATGATGTATACACCCGGCAACAGAGGAAGTGCCATTGCTTTTTTGCGAAGCTGTGACATTTTCGGATTCACAAAATCACCGCCTTTTACGATTTCAGATTAATTTTAGAGAAACAAAAAAGAGGCGGAAAAACCGCCCCTTGGTATTTTGTAAAATTTAAAGCTGATTATTCAGCAAAGCCTGACTCAACGAGAGAAACAAGACCCTCAACTGCTTCAGTTTCGTCAGAACCGTCAGCAATTACCTTAATAGTAGTGCCGCCGATAATTCCGAGGGACAACACACCGAGAAGACTTTTTGCATTTACACGACGCTCTTCCTTCTCTACCCAAATTGTTGACTTATACTCATTAGCCTTCTGAATAAAGAAAGTTGCCGGACGAGCGTGTAAACCGGCTTTATTCTGTACTAATACTTCCTTAACATACATTTTTAAAACCCTCTTTGCCTTTAAATTTTTAACCACCAATGCCTGCAAATTGCGGCTCAATTTAATATGTATTATAATCTTTTTTCCGAACAAGGTCAATACAATAAATTAATTTCGTGTTAATATGCACCTTGAGAGAATTTATTACCCTGTTTATTGTGCATTTTTACAAAATATTATATTTTCCCCGTAAACACACGGTATTTCATGTGTTTTTTCTTGTCTTATTTTATGTAAACACACTGATAATATACTGCAAAAATTACTTTTTGTTATATTCTTCAAGCATTTCGGGACGCTTGATGGCAGTCACCTCTATGCTCTTTTCTTTTCTCCACTTTTCAATGTTTGCATGGTGACCGCTCATAAGCACTTCGGGAACTTCTATGCCTCTCCAGACTGACGGTTTTGTGTACTGCGGATACTCAAGAAGTCCGTTAAAATGGCTTTCCTCGGTAAAACATTCGTTGTTGGAAAGCACACCCGGAACCATTCTTGAAAGTGCGTCCGCAAATACCATTGCGGGAATTTCTCCGCCCGTGAGAACATAGTCACCGATTGAGATTTCTTCGTCAATAAACTCGTCAAGAAGTCTTTGGTCAACGCCCTCGTAATGACCGCAGAGAATACAGATATTTTCAATATCGGCAAGCTCACGAAGTCTTTGCTGTTTCAATGTTTTGCCCTGCGGTGACATATAAACAAAATGCGGTCTTTTGCCGATTTGTTTGCAGATATTCTCAAAGCAGAGAGCAATGGGTTCGGCTTTCATAAGCATTCCCATTCCGCCGCCGTAGGGAGTGTCGTCAACTCTTTTGTGCTTGTCAAAAGCGTAATCACGCAGTTGGTGACACACGATTTCAAGCACACCGCTTTTCTGTGCTCTGCCGATTATGCTTCCGTTTAAAACAGGCTCAAACATTTCGGGGAAAAGCGTTATAATATCAATCCTCATCGTCGAAAATTCCTTTCATGGGAACAATAAGAACATAGCCGTCATTAACATTGATTTCTTTTACAACATCGTCAATTACGGGAGCAAGGTATGTCTTGCCGTCGGCGTCTTTGATTTCGTAAACATCGTTTGCGCCTGTACGCAAAACATCGGAAATTCTGCCGTAGACTCTGCCGTTGCCGGCATCCTTAACCTCAAGACCGATAAGATCCTGAACAAAGTGAACGCCCTCCGCAAGATTGATGTCGTCACGGTTGATATACACAACCTTGCCTCTGTATTTTTCGGCTGCCTCTATTGTGTCAACACCCTTGATTTTTGCAAGAGCGATATTTTTGTGCGGACGGGATTTCACCTCGATGAACTCTGTTCCGTTTTCGTCAAGCCACAGCTTTTTAAAGGCACAGAGAAATTCGGGGGAATCACACCACGGATCAATTCTGACCTCACCTTTTATGCCGTGTGTACCCACGATTTTTCCCGAATCAAGAAACTGTTTTTTCATAATTACCTCAAATTTCACAAAATAAATTCAGTCGGATTTTACTTTAATTCAATGATTGTAACACCGTCTTCGCCCTCACCGAAAACACCGAGTCGCTGACTTTTGACGGCTTTGTTTGTTTTAAGATACTTGTTTATTTCACGCTTAAGCACACCCGTGCCTTTGCCGTGAATAATCGTCATTTTGCTCACACCCGAAAGTACGGCATTGTCAATTGCCTTGTCAACAATATTAATTGCGTCGAAGGCGGTTTCACCACGGACATCAACCTCTGTTTCGGGACGGACATCCATTCTGCTCGGCACATTTCTTGTGCTTGAAAATCTGTCCTTTGCGGGCTTGTTGTTTGATTTGAGCAAACGAAGATTTTTAATATCAACCCTCGTTTTGATTATGCCCGCCTGAACAAGCACAACACCATCCTTGTTCGGCGGTGCAAGTACAGTTGCGTTTTTGTCGATATCGTAAATGAGAACCGTGTCGCCGACTTTGAGCGGTCTTGGCAGCTTGTACTCCTCATCGGGAGTATTGCGAGCCTTGACAGGATCGGCATGAGCCTCCATCTTGTCAATATTTTTCTTTAGCTGTGTTCTTGCCTGAACGCTCATATCCTTGGCTTTTCTCGCCTTTTCAAGCTCTTCTGCAACTGCGTCGGCCTGTGCTCTTGTGCGTGAAATAATACGCTGAGCCTCCTGCCTTGCCTTTTCAATCTCACGCTCCGCACGCTGCTTTGCCTTCTGCATTTCGTTTTCTGCTTTCTGCTTTTCGGTATTAGCCTTTGCAGTAAGTCTGTTTGCGTTTTCGAGCTGTTTTTCAAGGCTTTGGCGGCGCTTTTCAAGCTTTTCAACAACATCTTCAAACTGTCTGTTCTCGTTTGAAACAAGTTCGCTTGCTCGGCTGACTATCTCATCATCTATTCCGAGTCTTTTTGAAATTGCAAACGCATTACTCTTGCCGGGAACACCGATAAGAAGTCTGTAGGTCGGCTTTAGAGTTGCAACATCAAATTCACAACTGCCGTTTTCAACACCCGATGTGCGCAGAGCAAATTCCTTTAACTCCGCATAGTGGGTTGTTGAAGCAATTTTTGCGTGTTTGTCACGCAGTCTTTCAAGAATTGCAATTGCAAGAGCCGCACCCTCGACAGGGTCTGTTCCTGCGCCGAGCTCGTCAATAAGGCAGAGCGAACCTGCGTTTGCAAGCTTTATAATCTGAACGATATTTGTCATATGTCCCGAAAAGGTTGACAACGACTGTTCGATGCTCTGTTCGTCACCGATATCCACAAGCACCCTTCTGAACACGGAAAGCTCGCTGTTGTCGGCACACGGAACAAGAAGTCCGCACATTGCCATGAGCGTGAGCAGACCGATTGTCTTTAAAGTTACGGTTTTACCGCCCGTGTTAGGGCCTGTGATTACAAGCGTGTCAAACTCTTTTCCGAGCATAACATCAACGGGAACAACCTTGTTTTTGTCGATAAGAGGATGACGAGCCTGTTTAAGCTCAATCATTCCCCTGTCGTTCATAATCGGCTTTGACGCTTTCATTGAATACGCAAGGTCAGCCTTTGCAAAAATCAAATTAAGCTGTGCAAGGTTCTTGTAGCTGTGGATAATGCTGTCGGCAAACTCGCCTGCATTTGCGGAAAGCTCAAAGAGGATTCTTTCAATCTCCTGCTCTTCCTTTGACTGCAAAAGCTTGATGTCATTGTTTGCCTGAACAACGCCCATAGGCTCAATAAACACGGTTGCACCGCTTGACGAGGTGTCGTGTACAAGACCCGGAACATTGCCTCTGCATTCACTTCTTACGGGAACAACATATCTGCCGTCACGCTGTGTGACGATAGTATCCTGAAGATACTTTATGTATGTTGAGCTGTGAATAATTTTATCGAGTACCTCACGAGCCTTTGAGGAGGCTGTGCGGATTTTTCTTCTTATATCCGACAAAACAGGGCTTGCCTTATCGGAAATTTCCTCCTCGCTTACAATAGCCGAGGTGATTTTGTCCTCAAGAAACTTGTTGGAAACAAGTCCGCTGAAATAGCCGTCAAGAGAGCTTGCTCCTCCGCCCGAGCGTGAGTGCCACTCCTTGACCGTGCGGATTGTTCTGAGCGTTGATGCAACCGACAGAAGTTCGCCTGTGGTAAGGCAACCGCCTGCCTGTGCTCTGCGTAAATGTCCCGAACAATTTCCGGCACCGCCGAATGACGGAGCACCGAATCTTCCGCTTAACGCAACTGCGTCATCGGTTTGCTGTAGAAGCTGTTCAACCTTTTTCAGTTCAAACACGGGTTCGAGATTCAATGCCATTTCACGGGCGTCCTCAATCGAAGTCATTCCCGCAAGCCTTTCGAGGATTTTATCAAGTTCAAGTGTTTTGTAATGTCTGTTCATAATTCTACCAAATTCAATAATTGCAATTTTGTGTCAAATAATATTACAGTAAAACAACCGATTTATCGCATTGTTTGCAAGGGCGAACACGGTTCGCCAATCAATTAGTGTTTAAACACTAATTGAATAGGTAATCACACAAAACTGCATCGTCTGATTAACTGCTTATTGTTTTGTAAAAAACAAGCGTTTTAAAGTCTTTTTCAAATCTGTATTTAAGATAACTTTCGCTCGCCGCATTCAGCACAACAAGGTCATCCTTCGGCAATGCAAACGAAAACAGCTTGTCATCATCGGCATAAACCGTGTGTCTAAGCGCCGTGAGCGTTCCCTCATTGAGAGCGATTGCAGGTTCCGACACATCCGTTCTGCAATCGGCACATTCAAGAGCGCCTATGCGTGGCAGAAAGTACATAAGCGGAGTAATGTATTCTCCGCATTCTCTGCACATTCTCAGGTCGGGCATATAGCCTGCCATACTTGCAAGCCTCATTTCAAGACACGGCTTGATGAGGTCTGCACTGCGTTTGTTCTCTGACAAAAGGTAGAGCGAATTAAGCACAAGGCTCAGAAATGAGTCTGCCTTTTGCTCACGGGGACAAATTGTCAGAGCGAGTTCGCAAAAATACTGTGCAAGGCACATTTTTGTAACATCACTGCGGAGCTTTGAGAAAATGCGAATCGGCTGTGCCTCGCCGATTATGTAACTTTCCCGACCTTTATAAATTGTAAGTCGGGAATATGAGAGGAGAGATGCCGCCGCACATTTGCCGTTTTTGATGTTTTTTGCACCCTTTACAAATGCACGGATTACACCGTTTGACTTTGTGAGAGCAAAAACGAGCTTGTCCTGCTCACCGATATTCTGTTCCTTTATAATCAGTCCCTCTGTTCGGAATTTCATCGGTTTCCTCCCTGTTCACGGTGATTGCACCCGTGTCTTTGGCATCCTGAATACTTTTGTAGCGAATGTAATCAAGAACGCTTCCCGTGGTAAAGAATATTTGCCACGCACTCCAGTTATCCATAAAAACACCTCCGCAGTTAGTGTTTCACGGACGCCGTTTATTATATTATGAAAAATCTGACATTGTGTCAAATCGTGTACCCGAATCGTGTACCTGAATCGCTTTTAATCGGATTATCAGTCAAAATTCTTTTCGTCATAGCCGAAATTCTGAAGAATCTGGGCACGGTTTCGCCAATCCTCTTTTACCTTTACCCATGTCTGTAGGAATACCTTGCAATCGAAAAATCTTTCGATATCCTGACGGGCAAATGTGCTGATTTTCTTGAGCATTGAGCCGTTTTTGCCGATAATAATACGCTTGTGGGTTTCTTTTTCACAGAAAATAGTAGCGTCAATATCAAGCATACCGTTATCCCTTGTTTTCATTTTTTCGATTACAACAGCCGTGCCGTGCGGAATTTCCCTGTCGCAAAGACGGAGTATTTTTTCACGGATAATTTCGGCAACAATAACTCTTTCGGGCTGGTCTGTAAGAGTATCGTCATCAAAGAAATGACCGCCCTCGCCTGCCTGCTTTTTAAGCTCATCAAGAAGTTCGTTCATACCGTTGCCGTCCTGTGCACTCACGGGAACAACTGCGTCAAAATCGTAGAGCAGACTGTAACGGGCAATCTGTTTCATAAGTTCTTCTTTTTCTTTGAGAGTGTCAATCTTGTTGATTGCAAGGATTGCCGGCATTTCCATTGACTTGAACTTTTCAATAAGGTTAAGTTCTGTGTCACCCGGTTCTTTTCCTGCCTCAACAACGAGCATACAGCAGTCAACACCGCCCACGGATTCATTGACGGAACGCACCATATACTTGCCGAGAGAGGTTTTCGGCTTGTGCATACCCGGTGTATCAAAGAAAACAAGCTGATATTCGCCCTGAGTAAGCACACCTGTGATTCTGTTGCGGGTAGTCTGCGGTTTGCTTGAAACAATTGCAATTTTCTGTCCCATAAGTCTGTTGAGAATTGAACTTTTGCCCACATTAGGTCTGCCGACAATGGCAATAAATGCGGATTTATCTTTATTATCTGTATTTAACATATTACCTCACTATACAAAAATCGGGGGCAAGCAAAATGCCGCCCCTTTGTTAATGTTTATCTTTTCTTTTAATGCCCAAAATTGCGTTCTTGACTTTTACGGGACCTGCACATACAAAGACGGCAGAAATCACCGCAGATAAAATCAGCAAAACGAGCATAACGGGATTGTTTACAAAATACGAAAATATTTTTCCGATTACTTCAAAATCAAGGAAGAACAGCACCGCTGTAAACACAGCCGGAAATGACACGGCAAGCACGGCTGCGGCTGCAATGTCCTTGATAATCTTAACGGAAAAATCGTATCTGTCACAAAACAAATCACAAAGCTTTTCAACACAGGTGTTGACCATTTCAAGTGCAATTACAAGCGCACACAAAACGGCGAGCAACGCCCATTTTGCGGTAGAAAAATCGTAAAAGCAACCGAAAACGAAAACATAAAATGTCGCAACAAGGTGAAATCTCATATGACTTTCGCTTTTTACGGCAGAGTAAAAACCTCTGAATGCACTTTTAAAGCTTTTGATTTGCTTTTTCATACCCCGTAATATAACTACTCTGTCAAGCCATATCGTCATCAACTATGTAGCTTGATGATGCAGGAAGACCGAGCTGTTCCATAACAAGCTCTTCTTTTTCTCTCATTCTTACCCTTTCAAGCTTTTCCATATGATCATAGCCGAGAAGGTGCAGAACGCTGTGAGCGGTAAGATAGCCAACCTCTCTCTGGAGGCTGTGGCCAAAGAGTTCTGCCTGATCTCTTGCCTTTTCCATAGAAATTACAACATCACCGAGAATCTGTGCGCCTGTTTCGGGATTGGTGTCATAAACACCGTTTTCGCCCATTGGGAAAGAAAGAACATCGGTTTCAATGTCCTTGTCACGATACTGCTTGTTAAGAGCCTTGATGCCCTCGTTATCCGTGAAAGTAACGCTGATTTCAGCAGAACCTTCAAATTTTTCAAGTCGCAGAACTGCGTTACAACAACGACGAACCAACATTCTGATACCTGTCGGAATTTTTACTGCTTTTTGTTTGTTTGTGATAATTACCCTGATTTTATTATGCTCTGCCATTCATGATCATCCTTTCATTATTTTTAACCCGATAGCGTGGGATATGTGAAAATTAAGTAAATTAATTTTTGGAGCCGTTGTTTTTGGAGCTGTTGTTTCGTAAATTATTAATGTCAGTGTTTTCAAATTTTGCATAAGCCTTGATGATATCCTGAACAAGGCGATGACGGACAACATCCTTTTCATCAAAGAAACAGGTGCCGATATCGTCAATATTCTTGAGGATTTTGATGCAGTCTTTAAGACCGCTCTTTGCACCGTTCGGAAGGTCAATCTGTGTAATATCGCCCGTGATTACCATTTTTGAGTTAAATCCGAGTCGGGTAAGGAACATCTTCATCTGTTCCCTTGTCGTATTCTGAGCCTCGTCAAGAATTATAAAGCTGTCGTCAAGCGTTCTTCCTCGCATATATGCAAGCGGTGCAACCTCAATGTTACCTCTTTCAACATACTTTTGATATGTTTCCGCACCGAGCATATCAAACAATGCGTCATACAGGGGGCGAAGATACGGATCGACCTTGCTCTGCAAATCACCGGGCAGAAAACCGAGCTTTTCGCCTGCCTCAACAGCAGGTCTTGTGAGAATTATTCGGTTAATCTGCTTGCTTCTGAAAGCCGTGACCGCCATTGCAACGGCAAGGTAGGTCTTGCCCGTACCGGCAGGGCCGACGCCGATTGTGACGGTATTTTTCGCAATCTGCGAGCAGTAGCGCTTCTGACCGATGGTTTTCGGCTTAATAGGCTTTCCTTTTGAAGTAATACAGATGCAGTCGCCTGCAAGCTGTTCTATTTTGTCCTCACTGCCTTCATTGACAAGCGAAATGCAGTAGCGGATATTTTGCTCGGAAAGTGCTTCACCACGGTTGATGAACTGCAACAGGCTTTCAATAACCTTGCAGGCTTTCGATGTGTTTTCGGCATCGCCCTCAACCTTAAGCTCACTGTCACGGCAGGTAACACGGACATTAAACTCCTTTTCAATCAGCTTAATATTTCCGTCAAAACTGCCAAAAAGTGCTACGGCATTTTCCATTCTGTCGATATTTATAATTTGTTCCGTAAAGCAAAACTCCCGTTTCTTCAATAATTCAAAACAATTATAACACATTTTACTTGAAAATGTACATTAAAAATAGCTTTTTTCACTAAAAAAATAATTTTTGTGAATTTTGACGAAAACTAAACTTCACATAGCCACTCATTTGTAAAGGATAGAAACACTTTTTTTACTCTTTCGTAATTATACTCAAAATCGCATTACAATCGACTTATTTTAGTTATTTAAATCTTCCGAAACTACCACAATATTGCCGTTTTTGTAATATAACTGTACAAATTTGATAACTTCCCGAAAATTAAAAATTTATCAAAATTACTCTCAGCCGTAAAATCGGCTTAAAATGCTTGACAAACGGGCAATTGTATATTATAATTCACAGGTGTAAAGAAATTTTCTTTACACGCAGACCAGAATCACGGGAGCTGTCAGGTATGGAAAAAAACATTGAAGTATCTCTCTTGTTTGATTTTTACGGCGAGCTTTTAAAGCCCTCGGGCAAAAAGGCGATTGACCTTTATTATAATGAAGATTTGTCGCTTGCAGAGGTTGCCGATGAAATGGGAATAACAAGACAGGGTGTGCGTGACAGTATCAAGCGCAGTGAGCAACAGCTTTTTGAGTTTGAAGAAAAGCTCGGTCTGTTCAAACAGTTCAGTAAGCTTGAGCAGGGGCTTGACGAAATTTCGGCTCTTGCACTTGAAATAAAAGAACTTTCACAGGATACACAAATCACAGAGCTTGCGGATGTTATCATCGAAAAATCAGGCTCGCTGAAAGATTAAAGGAGTTTTCATGGCATTTGAAGGACTTGCAGATAAGCTTGGCAATGCGTTCAAAAAACTGAAAAACAAAGGCAAGCTTTCTGAAAAAGATGTTAAGGAAGCAATGCGAGAGGTTCGACTCGCACTTCTTGAGGCCGATGTAAACTACAAAGTTGCAAAGGACTTTACAAACAAAGTAACAGAGCGTGCTGTCGGTCAGGATGTTATGCAAAGTCTTACTCCTGCACAGATGGTTGTTAAGATTGTTGACGAGGAGCTTACAAGCCTTATGGGCGGTGAGGACGCACGAATTGAGTTTGCGTCAAAGCCTCCGACAGTCATCATGATGTGCGGTCTTCAGGGTTCGGGTAAAACAACCCATACGGCAAAGCTTGCAAAAATGCTGAAAAAGCAGGGCAGAAATCCTCTGCTTGCCGCCTGTGACGTATATCGTCCCGCCGCTATCGACCAGTTGAAGGTTGTCGGTGAAAAGGCAGGCGTTCCTGTTTTTGAAATGGGAAAAGCAAATCCCGTTAAGATTGCAAAAGAGGCAATCAAGCGTGCAAAGGACTACGGCAACGATGTTGTTATTCTCGATACCGCAGGCCGACTTCATATTGATGAGGCTCTTATGGATGAGCTTAAAAACATCAAAAAAGAAGTTGAACCAAACGAAATTTTGCTTGTTATCGACTCGATGACAGGTCAGGACGCAGTTAATGTTGCGAAGAGCTTTAACGAACTTCTTGACATTACGGGTGTTATTCTCACTAAGCTTGACGGTGACACTCGAGGCGGTGCGGCGCTTTCGGTAAAGGCTGTTACAGGCAGACCTATTAAATTTGCAGGTACAGGCGAAAAGCTTGACGATATTGAAGTTTTCCACCCCGACAGAATGGCAAGCCGTATTCTCGGCATGGGTGATGTGCTTACTCTCATTGAGGACGCACAGAATAAAATGGATGCCGAAAAAGCCGAAGAAATGGCTCAGAAGATGATGAGCAACAAATTCGACTTTAACGATTTGTATGATCAGTTTGAGCAGGTCAAGAAAATGGGACCGCTCAAGGGCATTCTCTCAAAAATTCCGGGTGTCGGAAAACAGCTTGAGGGCGTTGACATTGACGACAGACAGATTGACTGGGTTCAGGCAATTATCCTCTCAATGACACCCGAAGAAAGAAGTCATCCGCACATTATGAACCCGTCAAGAAAGCGCAGAATTGCGGCAGGTTCGGGCAGAAGCATTGAAGAGGTCAACCGACTTATCAAGCAGATTGACCAGATGCAGAAAATGATGCGTCAGATGACAAAGGGCGGAAAAGGCTCTAAGAAAAGAAGAAAAATGAAAGGCCTTCCCGGACTCGGCGGTATGCCGATGAACGGTATGGGACCTATGGGCGGAATGGGCGGACCTGACGGAATGCCTCCGTTCAAATAATTAACATTAATCAAACATTAAACAAAGTTTTTCATCCAATTACGGTTGGTGAATATAAATTAACAATTTTTATGAGGTGAACATTATGGCAGTAAAGATCAGACTTAGAAGAATGGGTTCAAAGAAGGCTCCTTTCTACAGAGTAGTAGTAGCAGATTCAAGATATCCGAGAAACGGCCGTTTCATTGAAGAAATCGGCACATATGATATTCTCAAGAAGCCCTCTGAGTTCAATGTTGACGCTGAAGCAGTTAAAAAGTGGATTGCTAACGGTGCTCAGCCAACAGACACAGTAAAGGCTCTTCTCAAGAAGAACGGCGTAATTGAATAATTGCGCTTCGGAAAGGACAAACAATGAAAGATTTACTTGCAGTTATCGCAAAGGGTCTTGTTGACGATCCCGATTCCGTATCAGTTGAAGCAGACGCTCCCAACGAAGAGGGAACAGTTGTTTACCACATTCATGTTGCAGAAAACGACATGGGCAGAATCATCGGTAAGCAGGGCAGAATTGCCAAGGCTATCCGCACAATTGCCCGCAGTGCCGCTATCCGCAGTGAAGAAAAAATCATGGTTGAAATCGACTGATTAACGGTTCATAACCGAACAAAAGCCTCCCACCACGGGAGGCTTTTTTGTTTTGTCAACAGACAAAATCACACTTTTCAATGAAAATTGAGGGGCAAAAGCTACACTTTTCAAATTATGAACAGAAATTCGATATAAAAAACACGGTGCAACCTATGTTTTATGGTTACACCGTGTTTTGTAAAATTGTTTAAATGTAGGCAGCTCTATGCTGTGATTATTTTATCAATTCTTCAAGTTGCGATTTATTATATTTGCTCTTATAGATATCATAGCCTGCCGTGTCAAGGTTTATATTTGCGTGTCTTTTGTCAGCCTGAACATAGACATCATCACCCTTGACATATATCAAAACCCAAATGTCACGACTGGTATCTTTCAGGTATGATAAAAGAAGAACATAACTCGGTTCAACATCTATCGAATCCACCTTATTATCAGATGTCATATATATCAAATCGTCAGATGCCTTCAACTTTTCATTAAGGTTGTTTTTGTTTGATTTTGAAATAAGTTCATTAGTTTTGTAGTCATAAAATTCAACTGAAAATTGGTTTGGATCTGCGGTCGGAGTAGTATCTGATAAAGCAGTTGTATCGGCTTCATCAGAAGTTTGAGCGTTATTTGACGCAACCTCACCACCACAACCTGTAAATAAAACAGAAGTTGAAATAACAACTGCTAATAACATAATCGAGATAATTTTTTTCATAATTAACACCTTCTTGTGTTTTTGTCGGCTTAATTATACATCTTAAATTTATTTTGTCAAGCTATTCAAAACAAAAAAATCAACCGCAAAGTTTTTAGCTCTGCGGTTGATTTTATTTTTATTAAGAATTACGCTTAATTGGCGTTTGCTGTTGTAAAGGTAAACTGACCGTCTGCGAAATCGCAGGTAACTACTGCGCCGTCCTTGACCTTGCCCTCGAGCATCTGCTCTGAAAGCGGATCTTCAATCTCGTTCTGGATTGCACGGCGGAGAGGTCTTGCACCGTAGTTTTCGTCAAAGCCCTTGTCGGCAATCTCGCTGACTGCGTTGTCTGTAAAGCTGATTTTAATATTCATCTTATCAAGACGGTTTTCAAGAGTTTTGAGCATCTTAACGGCAATCTGCTTAATTTCGTCCTTGTTGAGCTTGTTGAACACGATAATATCGTCAACACGGTTCAAAAATTCAGGACGGAATACCTTGCGGAGTTCGCCTGTTACAAGCTCCTTGATGTCCTTTTTCTCGCTCTCATCGGCATTCTCATTTTCGGAATTAAAACCGAGCGAGCTCTGCTTTTCGGTGATAAGTCTTGCGCCGACATTAGAGGTCATTATGATAATGGTGTTCTTAAAGTCAACCGTTCTGCCCTGTGAGTCGGTAAGTCTGCCGTCCTCAAGAATCTGGAGGAGCATATTGAATACATCGGGGTGAGCCTTTTCAATCTCATCAAAAAGTACAACCGAATACGGTTTTCTTCTTACCTTTTCGGTGAGCTGACCGCCCTCTTCAAAGCCTACATATCCGGGCGGTGAGCCGATAAGCTTTGACACGGTGTGTTTCTCCATATATTCACTCATATCAAGACGGAGCATTGCGTTTTCATCGCCGAACATTGCCTCTGCAAGAGCCTTGCAAAGTTCTGTTTTACCGACACCCGTCGGACCGAGGAAGATAAACGAACCTACAGGTCTTTTCGGGTCTTTAAGACCTACTCTGCCTCGTCTGATAGCCTTTGCGATTGCAGTTACAGCCTCGCTCTGACCGATAACTCTTTCGTGGAGAACATTCTCCATATTAAGAAGTCTTTCGCTTTCTTCCTTAGTAAGCTGAACAACAGGGATACCTGTCCATTCGGAAACAATCTTTGCGATATCCTCGGCAGTTACCTCGCCGCTGTTGCCCTTCTGCTGTTCCTGCCACTTCTTCTTTGCATCGTCAAGCTTTGTCTGAAGTTCCTTCTGCTCATCACGAAGTCGTGCAGCCCTTTCAAAGTCCTGCTCGTTAATTGCGCTTGCCTTTTCTTTTTCATAGTCTGCAATTTCATCTTCAAGCTCCTTTACATTATCAGGAGAAGTTAGAGATGCAAGCCTTACCTTTGACGCACCCTCATCAATAAGGTCAATTGCCTTATCGGGGAGGTAACGGTCTGCGATATATCTTGATGACAATGTTACTGCGGCATTGATTGCCTCATCGGTAATCTTAACCTTATGGTGTGCCTCGTAGCTGTCACGCAAGCCTTTAAGAATCTGTACAGCCTGTTCGGGAGTAGGCTCGCCAACCTTTACGGGCTGGAAACGACGCTCCAAAGCGGCATCTTTTTCAATATATTTTCTGTACTCGTTAAGAGTTGTTGCACCGATAACCTGAAAATCGCCTCTTGCAAGTGACGGTTTAAGGATATTTGCGGCGTCTGCACTGCCCTCTGCGGCACCTGCACCAACGATAGTATGAAGTTCATCAATGAAGAGGATAGTGTTCTTTGACTTTTTAACCTCGTCAATAGCCGCCTTGATTCTCTCCTCAAAGTCACCTCTGTACTTCGCACCTGCTACCATACCTGTGAGGTCAAGGCTGACAACTCGCTTGTCTTTAAGAATTTCAGGCACATTGCCCTTTGCAATTTCAAGTGCAAGTCCCTCTGCAACCGCAGTTTTACCTACACCGGGTTCACCAATAAGAACAGGATTGTTCTTTGTACGGCGGGAAAGAATCTGGATAACCCTCTGGATTTCCTTTTCTCTGCCGATTACAGGATCAATTTCGCCGTTCTTTGCGGCTTGAGTAAGATCTCTGCCGAATTTATCAAGAGCCGAACCGCCTTTCTGTGAACCGTTCGGAGCGGATTCGTTTTCAAAACCGCCGAAACCGTCATCTGCACCGCCCTGCATACCTTTTGACACAGCCTGTGCAAGTCTTTCAACAGATACACCGAGTTCTTCAAGAAAAGCAACTGCGTAGCTGTCGCTCTCCGAAAGAATTGCAAGGAGCAAATGCTCTGTGCCTACATAGGTGTAGCCTGTTTTTGAAGAAATGATAACTGCGGCTCTCAGAACTCTCTTTGTACGGGGAGTAAAATCATCGGGAGTAAGCTCAACGAGCGACATTGTACCGTTAATGGATTCAAGCTTTTCACGGAGAGCATCTTCCGTTACTCCGCACTCATTAAGAGCGGTTGCGGCAACACCGCTGCCCTCTTTTACGAGTCCGTAGAGAATATGTTCTGTACCGACATAGTTGTGGCGCATCTCCTCTGCACTTTCAATCGCAAGATTAAGCGCCTTGTTTGCTTTTTCTGTAAAACCTTTGAACTGATACATAAAATCATCACCCTTCCTTGTGGATAATGTATTAACTACTTATTTTTATGAAAGAGCCTCTCTTAAAATTTTTGCCCTTTCAATATCTCTTTCCTGTGCGGAAAGATTTTTTCCTGAGTTTACCATAAGCGTTGCAGGCTCAATTTTTTCCATAAGAGAGTCAACAACCTCTGCGGTAACATCTTTTATCTGTCCCGACAAAATGCCGAAACGAACATTTGACAACAGCTTTAAAGCCTCGTCATGGGTCATAACCATTGCCGATTTCAACAAGCCTAAGCTTCTGCTTACGCTGTCCTGAATATCAATACTCTTTGCAAGTCTTTCTCTTGCCTGTTGTTCCTGAGAAACAAGCTGTTTTGTGATGTTCTCAAGATTTTCAATTGCGGCTTTTTCGGAGATACCGAGCGTTACCTGATTTGAAAGCTGATAAAGCGAACCGCTGGGTTCTGAGCCTTCACCGTAAGCACCACGGATTGTAAGTCCGAGCTTTGAAAGGTTGCCTGCAATTCTGCCGATTGTACGGCTCTTTTCAAGTGCCGGCAGATGGAGCATAACAGAGGCTCTCATGCCTGTGCCGAGGTTTGTAGGGCATTGTGTAAGATAACCGAGCTTGTCATCAAAAGCAAATTCAAGGTTTTCATCAAGCAGGGTGTCAAGCTTATCGGCTGTATCATATGCCTGTTCAAGCGACAAGCCGTCTGTGATAACCTGAAGTCTTATGTGATCTTCCTCGTTAATCATAATGCTCATGCTTTCATCCTTGCTCAACAGCAATGCTCTGCCCTCTGTTTCGCTGATAAATTCGGGACTTACAAGATGTCTTTCAACAAGTGACACACCCTGTGCCTCTGTCAAATCATCAAGCTTAATCAGATTGAAATCCGAGGCAATTGAGCTGTTGCTGTCCCTGATTGCACTTGTGACCTTTTCAATAACCTTTTTTCTGCCCTGTTCGGACAGTCGGCACGGAAACGGGTAATCTTTCAGGTTTCTTGCAAGTCTTACTCTGGTGGAAATTACTTCGTTACTCATAATTAAGCCTCCATTTCCTTAATCTGATCTCTTAACTCTGCGGCATGTTCAAAATTCTGTTCCGAAATTGCCTTGTCGAGTTCCTTTTTAAGTGCCTTAATTTTATCTTTCTTTGTCATCTCGGCACTCTTTTCGGCTTTCTTTGTACCGAAACGGCTGTTCTTACCGCAATGGGTTGTGTTGCCGTGGATTCTTCTGATTGAAGGAAGAAGCTGGTCGCCGAAAATTTCGTAACATTTTGCACAGCCTACATGACCCGACTTTGCAATATCGGAATATGAGCTTCCGCAGAAGTCACAGCGTGTTGCCTGAGTTCTTGCGGGAAGGCTGTTGCCGAAGAAACTTCCGAGAAGTCCAGAAAATTCGTCCTCAAAGTTACCGAAGATGTTTGTGTATCCCATTTTCTTTGCACATTCACTGCACAAATCATATTCCTTAATTTCACCGTTGATAACGGTCTTTACATGAGTATTAGCATTGTTAGCACCGCATTTTTGACATTTCATAATAACTGCCTCCGTTCAAAATCAACTTAATGTGAGCAACATATTCTTGAACAAGTCCGCTCGCACGGCATCTCGTTTACTCTGTTCAACATTTGTAAGCGTTCTGTCGGACAACGCCGAGGCTATCAGCTTTGCCGATGTAAGCTCAATCATATCTCTTTGCAACATATTTTTGAGCATTGCCTCTGCACTTGCCTTGTCAAGTGTTGTTCCAATCGAATTTATTATATGCATAAGCGCCGTACCTCTATCCATCTTCACACGGCTTATTCGGATAAATCCGCCGCCGCCCCTACGGCTCTCTACAATGTAGCCTTTTTCGGGAGTGAATCGGGAGGTTATAACATAATTGATTTGGCTCGGTACACATCCTAGGTTGCCGGCGAGTTCGTTTCGCTGAATCTCCGCACTGCCGTTTTCACGGTCAAGCATCTCTATAATGTACTGCGCCACCAAATCGCTCATTCTCATTTTGGTCGCCTCTTTTCATTTGTTTGACTACATTATAATATTAAGGTCAGAGAAAGTCAAAGTCAATTAAAGTCAAAAATTAAAGCATAAGCTTTGAAATTCTCACGAATTCTCGCTTATGCTCTCATTTCCTAATATTTTAAAATATTTTTGACTTTTTCTGACTTTCAATTTTTATCCGATAAAATCTGACTTTTCAAGCAATTTGACCTTACAAAATTACATTAACCGTGTAATCAACATCGTAAATTTCACCGTCAAACCAATTTATAAAACCTATGTAGATGCAGATTTTGTCATCATGTTTATTCATATCACGAACAACCTTAAAGCACTCCGACCAACCCGAAAAGCGTTCAAGTCTTTTGACTGTATCAACATCGGCATTGCCGTTTACAAACACACACATTGCAAGGTGACGGGTTGACGATAACATTCTTACAAAATCGAGGAACATCATATTAGCCTCATCGCCCGAACATTCAATTTTAAGAGCGTCTTCCTCGATTTTGTTTCCGAAAAAATCAAGCACATTGTCAAACGCTGAATCAAAGTCATCGGTTTCAGCGTTCTTTAGTCCCTGCGAAAACTTGTAAATTGCGGTAGATGCATAAATTCTCTTAATTTTTTCAATCGTCACGGCAATCACCTTCTCGGTATCGTTACTTTTATTATACATTATATAAGCAAATTTGACAACAAGTATGTTATTCGGGCGGTTTAATACAATTTTCGCAAAAAAGCATTTGAAATTAAACAAAAATTTTGTGTTTTCCGATTGACAATTGTACAGAAATATTGTATTATATAATTGTACTAATGAATTAGTTCAATTGCTTGATAAGGAGCGTGATTTTATGTACAGCGACTTTGCATTAAGAACAGTTTTATATACTATACTCTGCATCGGTGCTATCGGAATAAGCACAGGAAAACTGTTTGCCATAAATCACGGCATTTCAAAATATCTTGCTAAAAAGTCATATAGCGGCAATTTTAAAACAGTAAAAACAACATTTATTTCACTTGGTGTTGAATATGTTTCGATAGCAATAATTGCACTTTTCATCAGTTTATGCACCATAAATACAATTTACACAAATGCATTTTTTGATGAACTGTTGCCTGAATTTTTCTCGACAGCTGTTACCGTATTTGCAATCGTTGTTCTTGGTGCAGAATGTGATTTCGGTTTGTGGTTACTCTTTGCAATACCCTATACTTTTCTGATTATTGCAAACATTCTCATTCTGTTTTTCGTCAATTACAAATTTGTTTATAAAGATTTTGAAGTTTCTAAAAATAAGAAAATGAAACTCTCGTTTTTCACCGCACTTGCAAACGCACCTTATGAATTGTTAATACCCTACGGTCAGTTTGGAACGATGATTTTCAAAAGTATGATTTAATGTTAAGGAGGTTTGGTTATGAAATACACATACATATATGTTATACTCGGCATTTGTGCCGTTGCAGTAAGCATAGGAAAAGCTTTAGCAGTAAATTTCGGTATTTCAAAATACCTTTCTAAAAAATCTTACAACGGTAAATTCAAGGTCATAAAAACAGCTTCTATTTCATTCGGAGTCGGATACATATTATTGGCTTTAGCTTCTTTATTTATTGTGACGATGGTGATGGATGCAATTTACTCACACATAAGATTTGACGAGTTATTGCAGGACTTCTTATCTATATTTTACATGGCTATTATCGGAGCAAATTATGAATTTTTGGATAGTCCATACGGTCTTGGTTTGATATATGTTTTTCCGTTTATTTTCGTTATTATCGTAAGCATAGTGGTATTGATTTTTGTGAACTACACATTTGTTTATCGCAAATTTGGAATACCAAACAATAAAAAATGGAAACTCTCGTTTTTCACCGCACTTGCAAACGCACCGTATGAATTGTTAATACCCTACGGTCAGTTTGGAACGATGATTTTCAAAAATATAATTTAATGTTAAGGAGGTTTGGTTATGAGATTTGCATACATATATATTATATTCGGCATTTGTGCCGTTGCAGTAAGCATAGGAAAAGCTTTAGTAGTAAATTTCAGTATTTCAAAATACCTTTCTAAAAAGCCTTATGAAGGTGATTACAATTTCAAAAAGGTTGTGTTATATACTCTGGGAACAAACTATATTTTGTTATCAGCAATTGTTCTGTTTATTTTAGGAACAATTGTTTGCAGTATATATAAATATTTGAATTTAGGACAATTGCTATCAGCATTTTTTCCTGGATTTGCAATGGCTCTTTTTGGTCCCAAATATGATACAATCGGTGATGAGTACGATATGTGTAGTGAACTTGTTATACCTTTCTTTATTTTAGTTATTCTAAGCATTCCAATGCTGTTTCTTATCAATTACAAATTCGTTTACAAAGATTTTGAAGTTTCTAAAAATAAGAAAATGAAACTTTCATTTTTCACCGCACTTGCAAATGCACCTTATGAATTTTTAATTCCCTACGGAATGATTGTAGAAATGATTACCGACAGTATGATATTTTGATTTTGTGTTTAAGGAGAGATGATTTATGTTTAACTCGGCAACTCTCGCTGTTATATTATTATATATACTTTCAGCCATACTTTTTACATCTACTACCGTTTCGATTGCTATATATTATGCAAGAAAAAAAGCTGATACAGAAGAAAAAACACTTATAACAAAAAATGATTACAAAAAAATAATTCTGATTTTTTCAATTATAAACTTTATTGCATCATTTGCCGCAACGGCTCTTCCACATATTACAAACTCAGGTGATAACAACCACATCTCAATAACACAATTTTCTTATTTATCTTTAATATTGGCGATATTGGCGGCAGGCGTAGTTGAATTTTTTATTGCAAAGTCAACTATATTCCAAAGATTTTCCTGTTCAAAGACAGACAAAACGAAAAGAGCCGCAGTCTTTGCCGCAATATGCGCACCGTATTATATATTTATCGTAAGCTCGCCGATAGTTTTGTTTATAATAGCAGTATCTCTTTATCCCTGCTGATTTTAACGAAGTGATATTATGAATGAAAACTCAAATCCCGAAATCTTAACAACCATAATTATTTTATCTGTACTTCTTGCCATACTTTCTGTTACAACGGCATTTTGCCATACGGAAAGAAGTGCGGGTTACAAAAACAAAGTAAACATCGGCAAAAAGAATCACATAATAATTTACCCGATATTTTTTGTTTTGCATATGACAGCAATACTGCTTTTTAATCTTCCGTTTCCTGACTTAACTTGCTATCTTTCATTCAGCATAGGAAGTATTGTTTTATATTTTTGATTCAAGCTGTTATTGCTTATTTTACAATGTTTAAAAAGTTTGAATGCGATACGGGTACAAAAGTCGGAAAATCAATTGTTTTTTCGCTGATTTCAACACCATTCTAAAGTATCCTTTTCGGTGTGGCTTTTGCATTCTTAACCGCCGTTATAAATGCACCGTGGCACCTGTTTATTCCTTATGCACTTTTCATAAAGATGATTTTCTTTTAAGGAGAGATGATTTATGCTTAACTCGGCAACTCTTACCGCTATTTTAGTAAACATTCTTGCGGCTTTATTTTTTACTTGTATCACAATCTGCATTGCTACACATTTTGCCAAGAAAAAAGCTAATGAAGCAGATAAAAAACTTATAAACAACAAATGTTACGGAATAATAGCTGTTATTTTTACAATTATAAACTTTATTGCGTCATTCACCGCAATAGCTGTTGCATATGTTGCAGACTCGACTGATTACTACCACATCTCAATCCCAAAATTTTCTTATTTATCTTTAATATTGGTGGCAGGCATAATTGAATTTCTTGTTGTCAAAGCAATAGTATTCAAGAAAATTTCCTGTTCAAAAAAAGAAAGAGCCAAACAGGCTGCAATTTTTGCGGCAATATGTACTCCATACTATATTATTGCCGCCAACTTACCGATAATTATGTATATGGTCGCAGTAGCTCTCGACCCCTGCTGATTTTAACGAAGTGATATTATAAAAAATAGTAATACAATTTTTTAATCTACTTCATAACCATAATCATCCTCGCAATTTACAGTTACAAAATGCGACCAAAAACAAAATTAAATAGTTAGTTGAATAGTTAAAACATAAAAAACGGTGAGCAGATGCCCACCGTTTTTGTGTTTAGCTTTTTTAATTTGAAATTAGTCTGAAGATAATCAAGCTTTTAAAATTAAAATATTTAACCTCAGTTACGAGAAATTAAACTAAAACAATAAAAATTCAATTAATTATTCAGCTGCTTTTCTTTTTGCAAAACATTCGCTGCAATAGTAGCTTTTGCCTTCAACAGGCTTGAAAGGAATCCTTGCAGTTCCGCCGCATTCAGCGCAAACTGTTTCAAAGAATTCTCTCTCTGTCTTGGCAGCATTTTTACGAGCCTGTCTGCAAGCCTTGCAACGCTGCGGTTCGTTTGTGAAACCCTTTTCAGCGTAAAATTCCTGCTCTCCTGCAGTAAAAACAAATTCGTTTCCGCATTCTTTGCAGACAAGTGTCTTATCTTCGTACATTGGTATTTACCTCTCTTTTTCTACCTCTCGGAGGTTAGTTTGTTGCCCCGTGCGGAGTTGCACCGCAATACTGTTAAGGACAAATATTAATTTTCGGTTCACCGCTCAGCCGACATTCAGACCGCCGTGAACCTTTTTCCTTGCTCTTTGCAAGGCATTGTCAACCGCCTTTTCGGTTACGGAAAGCTTTTTTGCAATTTCCTTATAACTCAAGCCGTTGCCGTAGAGCATAAGAACATCGTATTCGGACTTTGACAGCACACTTTGAAGTCGCAACAGCAACTGGTCAAGCTGTTCTCTGCACATCAAAAGTTCTTCGGGAGTTTTGGCGGAATCTTCAATTGACTCGCCCACATCGTCCATCGGAACAATGCTTGATGAGGGGATGGCTTTTTTCTGTTCTCCCCGTCTGATTATAGAAATAAATCTTCTCTCAACAACAACCGACATATAGCTTTTAAAGCTTGCACCGCCGTTTTGGTCAAAGGCTTTGCAGGAACAAAGCAATCCCACAAGTCCCTCCTGAACAAAGTCATTGTGTTCATAGCCCTCTGCCGAAAACTTTCGTGCAATTATGCTGATAGTGTCAAGATATCTTACGACAAGCTCATCAAAAGCACGGTCATCACCAAGACTCACAAAATTTGCAAGCTGTGCGTCGGATAAAGTACCGTAGGATTTTTGCAATTCGGTCATAACCTGCCCCTAATACTTATTCTTATACGCTTAATAGTATAACAAAAACGCACAAATGTCAACAACCCGAAAGCAATTTCTGTAATATTGCATTATGATATGGAAATTATTTGTGCAAAATAGCTGAAATAAAGTCGAAATTACATACATTATAAAACTTGTTAAGAGAAGCAGAAAATGTTATACTTTATATTATTAATTTATTACGATTTTAATTTATCGGTTCGGGGGAATTTTTATGGTTGTTACCTGCAACAGTTTTGGTGTGAGCGGTATGGACGGCTACAAGGTTGAGCTTGAGGCGTCAATGTACAACGGCACACGGGAATTTGATATGGTCGGTCTGCCCGACGCCGCCGTGCGTGAGAGCAAGGACAGGGTTCTCAGTGCATTAAAGAACTGCGGATTCAGATATCCTGCCGCACATATGACCGTGAACCTTGCCCCTGCCGATATCAAAAAAGAAGGGCCTATTTACGATTTGCCGATTGCGGTTGCAATTCTTATACTGCTCAATCAGATTAAGAGCAACATCTCCGACTGCGCATTCATCGGCGAGCTTTCGCTTTCGGGAGAAGTCAGAGGAATCAACGGAGTTCTGCCCATGGTAATCAAGGCGAAGGAATGTGGTATAAAGAAAATTTATGTTCCGAAAGCCAACGCAAGCGAGGGTGCTGTTGTTGACGGAATTGAAGTGTATGGTATTGACAACATTCTTCAACTGAAAGATTATCTCAATCACATTCTCGAACCTGCACCCGCAAAGCCGAATACACCTTCTCCCACGGAAGAACGGGACTACATTCCGGATTTTTCCCAGGTTAAAGGTCAGCTTGAGGTGAAGCGTGCGCTTGAAATTGCCGCTGCCGGCGGTCACAATATTCTGCTCATAGGCCCTCCGGGTTCGGGCAAAAGTATGCTTGCAAAACGAGTTCCGTCAATTCTGCCTGATATGAGCTTTGATGAAATGATTGAAACCACAAAAATCCACTCAATTGCAGGAACGCTAAAGCATGACGGACTTATCACAACACGGCCGTTCCGTTCGCCTCACCACACGGTAACGCCTGTAGGACTCGGCGGAGGAGGTACGGGAACTATCAGACCGGGTGAGGTTTCACTTGCAAACAACGGTGTGCTGTTCCTTGACGAGCTGCCCGAATTTTCAAGAACGGCGCTTGAGGTACTCCGTCAGCCGATTGAGGACGGCTCTATCACAATTTCAAGAGCAGGTCAGAAATGCACCTATCCGTGTTCGATTATGGTGGTTGCCGCAATGAACCCATGTCCGTGCGGATATTACGGTGATCCGACAAGAAAATGCACCTGCTCGGAACAGAAGATAAAACGCTACCTCAACCGCATTTCGGGACCGCTTCTCGACCGTTTTGATATCCATGTAGAAGTGCCTGCCGTGAAATTTGAAGAACTGCGTGACGCTTCATCTGCCGAATGTTCAGCCGACATCAAAAAGAGAGCAGACAGAGCAAGAGAAATTCAGCGAGAAAGATTTAAGGGCAGTAAAACAACCTGCAACGCAAAAATTAACGCAGAGCAGTTTGAAAAGGTCTGCGTAATTGATAGAGAGGCTGAAAAGACGCTCAAAGACGCTTTTGAAAGTCTTGGACTTACCGCAAGAGCGTATGACAGGGTTTTGAAAGTTGCAAGAACCATTGCCGATTTGGACGAGTCGGAAATAATCCGCTCCGAGCATGTTCTTGAGGCGGTTCAATACCGCAGTCTTGACCGCAAATATTGGCAAAATAGAACTTAATGCACTACACAAGAAATTAAAAATATCACTTTTAAAAAGTACGGCTTTATGCTATACTATTATAGTGTGACATCAAAGCGATGTTGCAGTTTCATGACACAGGAGGTTTTTTATAATGGAAATTACAAAGAATTCAATCATCGGTGATGTTCTTGATCAGTACCCCGACACAGCAGAGCTTTTCTTCAGCATCGGTATGCACTGCCTCGGCTGTCCTGCATCACGAGGCGAAACGATTGAAGAGGCTTGTATGGTACACGGTGCAGATGCAGACGCACTCGTTGCAGACCTTAACAAAGCAATTGCATAATGAACGGCGCATCTGATTTTTCGCTTGATAACCGTCTTGCACTTTGTGCGGACTTTGTGCGTGACGGAGCAAAGGTTGCCGATATCGGCACAGACCATGCCTATCTTCCGGTGTGGCTGTGCCGTATTGGAAGATGCGACACAGCGATTGCCGCAGACATCAACCCCCTGCCCCTTGAACGGGGAATTGAAACAATTAATAACAGCGGTCTTAACAATCGGATTGAAGCAAGGCTTTCAAACGGTCTTGAAAAAATTTCAGGCGATGAGGCTGACGACATAGTAATTGCAGGAATGGGCGGAGAACTCATTTCACAGATTATCGAAAACTGGGAGTTTTCAAAGGACAGGTCAAAGCACTTTATTCTTCAGCCTATGACCAAAAGTGAAGAGCTTATGCGTTGGCTGTTTGCAAACGGTTTCAGCGTTATCAAGCGTGACTGCTGTACTGCCGCAAACAAGTGCTACACGGTAATTCTTGCCGAATACAGCGGTGAGGTTCGCACGGTATCCGAAAGCGACCTTTTCCTTTACGGGCTTGATCCGAAAAACAACTCCATGCACCGCAGATTTATTGAAGGCTGTGTGCGCAGACTTTTAAAACAGGCTAAGGGCAACCCTGTCTGTGCCGAAACCGCACGCATTCTTGAGGAGAGCTTTAAGTGAAAACCATAAACGATATACTTAATTTTTTTGAAGAATTTGCGCCCTGTGCAACTCAGATGAGTTTTGACAACGCAGGGCTTATTGTGGGCGACAAATACACAGCCGTAAGCCGTGTGCTTGTCGCTCTTGACATTACGGAAGATGTTGTGAATGAGGCGGAAAGTCTGGGATGTGAGCTGATTATCAGTCATCATCCCGTAATTTTTGCCCCGATAAAAAGGCTTTCGCCTTCTTCCGTTCCCTATATGCTTGCACAAAAGGGCATTTCCGCCGTTTGTATGCACACCAACCTTGACCTTGGCGAAAAATTCGGAGTGAACATCTGTCTTGCAAATGCACTCGCAGTCAAAAATCCCGTGCTGTCGGAGCTTGGCGAGTGTATGTTTACGGGCGAGCTTGAAAGCGAAACCGATATTCACGATTTTGCAAAGCTTGCAAAGAAAAATCTTGACTGCAAGGGACTTCGCTACACCGACATTAAAGACAGGGTTAAAAAGGTTGCCGTATCGTCGGGTGCAGGCGGTTCAAATGTGTTTGATGCGGCTTTGGCGGGTGTTGATGTGCTTGTCACGGGAGAAATCAAGCACCATGAGATTATCGCCGCAAATTCACTCGGAATTGACATTATTGACGCAGGTCACTTCAAAAGTGAAGATATTGTAATTTTACCGCTTGTAAACAAGCTTTCAAAAGAATTTTCCGAGATTATTTTTACAAAATCGCAATCCTGTGACGATATGATTAAATTTATTTAACCTGTAAGCATCATTATCAAAATATTTGTTGCATAATTTGTTACAATTTGATATAATGATACGGTAAATTACTATATGTGGTAGTGCGCCGTCTGTACGCACCGCAAAATGAGGTATTATGAGAATCAGAAAAAAGAAATGGGCAGAACCGGAGCTTTCCGTTTGCAATTTTTATGTAAAGAATCCAGAAGAAAACGCCGGAAAATGGATGCAGGCTTTCAAAAAGGAACAGCCGTTATATCTTGAAATCGGCTGCGGCAAGGGCGGTTTTGCGGGACAGCTTGCGCTTAAAAATCCCGACAAAAACATTATCGCACTTGACATCAAGGTTGATATGCTCGGCGTCGGCAGAAGAACAATTGTAAAGCTTTTTGAGGACGCAGGCAAAACGCAGGATGATATTACAAATCTTTTACTTGTAAAGTACAATGTTGAAATGCTTGACAAAATCATTACGGCTGACGATAAGATTGACAGACTTTTCATCAACTTCTGTAATCCGTGGCCGAGAGCAAAGCACAAAAAGCGCAGACTTACATACTACAAAAAGCTTGAAATGTACAAAACATTCTTGAAGCCTGACAGCGAAATCCGTTTCAAAACCGATGATGACGAGCTGTTTGACGAAAGTCTTGAATACTTTGAGCAGAGCGGATATGAAATTTTGTATCTCACCCGTGATTTGCACGCAAGCGATGTTACCGATAATATTGAAACAGAGCATGAAAAAATGTTCTCCGAAGAGGGCATAAAAATCAAGTATCTTATTGCAAGACAAAAGCCTTGACAGCCCCATAAATAAAGACGGGAGGGATTTTTGTGAAGATTAAAAAGCTGATTTCAGCTTTGGTTCTCGGTTCAATGCTTGTCGGTTTGAGCGGTTGCAACATCACGGATTTCAGCGCAGAAAATCTTCTTCGTCCTCCTAAGGCAGTCGGAGATGAGGCTGAAATTGAACAGCTTATTGCCAAAACGGCTGACAGCGGTTATACGCTGAAATATCCTAAAAACGGAAAATTCCGCAGTGCAATCATCATGACCGACCTTGACGGAAACGACAGCAACGAGGCTGTTGCATTTTTTCGCAACAGTGCCGAAACTTCTTCGGTTCATATGCTTGTCATGTACTCAAAAGACAATTCATGGAAGATTGCGTCCGACAATATCTTTGAAACCACCGATATTGACAGCGTTGACTTTGCGGATTTAACCGGCAACGGAAAGGCTGAAATCATCGTTAATTCAACAACCTACACTCCAAATGTCGGCAAGCTTTCCTGCTACTCCTACTCGGAAGGCAAGACAAACGAAGTGGGTTCGGGACAAAGCTGTTCAAGCTTTGTTACGGGGGATTTTGACAATGACGGAACAAGCGAGATTATGTCACTTGTTCTCTACACAACCGAAAACGAGGCCCTTGCGTCAATGCTTGATTACAACGAGGACAGCAAAAGCCTGTATGCCAAAGCAATGGCAAACATGGATCCGAATGTTGTAAAGTACAAGAACATTGCCGTTACAAAGCTTGATAACGATATTACGGGAATTGTCGTTGACGGAACTTCTGCAAATGAGGTTACTAACACACAGGTTATTTTTTACAGCCGTGACCTTGCAATTCTGCGTAATCCTCTTTTTAAAGAAAAAGCAAAAAATATAACCCGGCGTTCATCACAGGTCATCTGTTCGGACATTGACAAGGACGGAAAGCTTGAAATTCCCGTTACGCTTGATCTTCCGAAACAGAGCGGTGACAGCAAAAATATTTATGCCGACAAAATCATTTGGAACAGCTTTGACACACCCAAGGAGGCGCTTGTTGCAAAACAGGCGGTAATCATAAATTACGATTATATGTTTATGATGAACTATGCCGATAAGTGGAGCGAAAACAAGGTTACGGCAATTACCGACCTTGAAAGCGAAACCACCTCATTCTATGCATGGAACGGCACTAAGCTTGACACGGAGCTTTTTGAAATAAAGGTGTTCCCCGTCAGCGAATGGGAATCGGGCAAATCGGATGATTTTACGCTGATTACAAAAGACGATAAATATGCATACACATTTAATAATATAAATCCCGACACACAGATTTCGCTAAGTGATGACGAAATCAAGACAGGTTTTTCCACACTTGATCAGTCGGGAATCTGATCATAGCAACGGAGGTTTTGATATGAAAAAAATTCTTGTTTGTGAGGATGAAGCGGCAATTCGTGACTTTGTCGTTATCAATCTTACAAGGGCAGGCTACGATGTAGTTGAGGCAGACTGCGGCGAGGCGGCTTTGCAGAAATATGAAGAAAACAACGGTGATTTTGATGTTGCGATTCTTGATGTTATGATGCCGGGTATTGACGGTTTTCAGGTTTGTAAGGAGCTGAGAAACCGCAACGGCGGAATCGGAATTATTATGCTTTCGGCAAAAACTCAGGAAATGGACAAGGTAACAGGACTTATGCTCGGTGCAGACGACTATGTTACAAAGCCTTTCTCACCGAGTGAGCTTCTTGCAAGAGTTGATTCACTCTACAGAAGAGTTGCGCTTGCGCAATCACATTCCGAAAACAACTTTAAAGAAGAGCTTAAATCGGGCGAGTTCACACTCAATCTTCGCAACCGTGCGCTTATGAAGAGCGGAAAGATGATTGAACTCACACAGGTTGAATTCCAGATTATGGAGTACTTCTTCTCGAATCCGGGTGTTGCTCTTGACAGAATCGACATTCTCAACCATGTATGGGGAGATGCTTATGTCGGCGAGGATAAAATTGTCGATGTTAATATCCGCAGACTCAGAATGAAGGTTGAGGACGAACCTTCAAATCCTAAACATATCATCACGGTTTGGGGACTCGGCTACAAGTGGGATTCAGGCGAATAACTTTGCAAAACAGCCTGCATAAAATTCATACAATCTAAAGAGGAGGGCGGCAACAATTTTTAAGGGTATTTCAAAAAGATGGATGCTCAACACATTGAGCGTTATACTGACAATTATAATCCTTATTGTTGTCAGCCTTATTTTCATTGTTACATATATTTTTCAAAACAGCGTTGAACAGAACCTGAACACAACAAGCAACGAGCTTTCACTTGTCTTTTCGGGATTTCAGAGCGACAGTTCAACCTCGTTTACGGCGTCTGCCCGTGATTATGTTGAAAACTTTGACAAAAAAGAAGAAATGGAGGTTCTTGTAATCAATTCCTCCGGCAGAGTTGTCATGACTTCAACAGGATTCACCCCCGATGACAACGAGCAGATTCCCGATTTTAATGACGCACTCTCAAACGAAAACGGCTATGCATATTGGAACGGCAAGCTTTCATCGAACGAAAGTGCAATGAGCCTGACAAGAATCATCACCAACGAAAACGGAACCTGCGTCGGTGCGGTAAGATACATTGTTTCCATGGAACAGGTCAACACGGCAATTGTGCTTGTTTCTGCGGCAGTTATTGCGTGCGGTCTTGTTATCATCGCCCTTGTAATATTGTCGGGACTTATGTTTATCCGTTCAATCGTTACCCCGATAAGAAAACTTTCGGAGATTTCAAGCAAGATTGCCCACGGCGATTTTTCACAGGTAAAGAAGATTGAGTACAAATACGATGATGAAATCGGCGACCTCTGCGATGCAATAAGCGATATGGCTCTTGATTTGCAGACAGCCGATCAGATGAAAAACGATTTTATTTCACGAGTATCACACGAGTTGCGTACTCCGCTTACGGCGATTAAGGGCTGGGCTGAAACAATGCAGCTTTCCGAAAGAGGAAAGCTTGACCGCAAAACCTTTGACCGTGGTATGGGAGTTATTATCAGCGAAAGCTCACGCCTTACAAGCATTGTAGAAGAGCTTCTTGACTTCAGCCGTATTCAGAGCGGAAGAATGAAGCTCATCAAGGAAAAGCTTGACATTCTTGCCGAATTTGACGATGCGGTTTACTTCTTAAAGGAAAGAGCCGTTACAGAGGGCAAGCATCTTCTTTATGATGAACCCGAGGTTGTTTATCCTGCCGTTTACGGCGATAAAAACAGGCTCAAGCAGGTTTTCCTCAATGTGCTTGACAATGCGTTGAAATACACACCAAAGGGCGGTGTTGTTGCCGCTCAGGTAATCTACAGCAAAGATGAACCCGATATTATCAAAATTGTAATAACCGACACGGGTTGCGGAATTTCTGCCGAGGATCTTCCAAAGGTTAAGGAAAAATTCTACAAAGCAAACCAGACTGTCGGCGGTTCGGGAATCGGACTTGCGGTTGCCGATGAGATTATGAACCTCCACAACGGTTCACTTGATATCGAAAGCGGAGAGGGCGTCGGCACAACCGTAACGCTCACCTTCCCTGTGTATAAAGAGGGCAGTGAAAACTCACTTCCCGAAAACATTAAACTTTAATCTTATTTCTCTGTGCAGCCTAATACAGAAAGGAACAGCTAATGGCTAAAAATACTACTAAAAAAATCACCTCAATCGGCGGCAGCGCCCTGATTGAGGGCATTATGATGAGAGGCCCGAAACGCACAACCGTGTGTGTTCGTACCGCACCCGACAAAATTTACAGCGAGGATATAAGCATAAACACAATTCCCTCAAAATGTAAGCTTTTCAAGCTTCCGTTTTTAAGAGGAATCGCAGGTCTTATTGACTCAATGCGACTTTCCTACAAAGCGCTTATGCTCTCTGCCGATAAGGCAATTGAATCAACCGAAATTGAAGAAGAACCGTCAAAGTTTGAAAAATGGCTTGATGATAAATTCGGCGACAAGCTTGTTAAGGTTATGATGGTAATTGCGTCAATCCTCGGTGTTGCGCTTGCCGTGGGACTTTTCTTCTTTGTCCCCTCTTTCCTGTTTGACCTCAGTGCAAATGTTGTGCCGGCTTTCAAGGGTGACGGTGGAAACGCTGTTTTCTGGAAGTCTGTTTTTGAGGGCGTTCTCAAGATTTTTCTTTTCTTACTTTATATTATAGTATGTTCACAAATGACAGAAATGAAAAGGGTGTTTATGTACCACGGTGCCGAGCACAAGACAATTTTCTGTTACGAAAACGAAGAAGAACTCACAGTTGAAAATGTTAAAAAGCAGAGCCGTTTTCACCCGAGATGCGGAACAAGCTTTATGGTTCTTATGCTGATTGTCGGCATTCTTGTCGGTCTTTTCGTTCCTGTTGCACCTTTCGGCATCGGATTTTTAAGACCTGTATTCAAGATTCTTCTTCTCCCCGTTTCATGCGGAATCGGTTACGAGCTTATCAAAATCTGCGGTAAGCACGACAATGCCGCAACAAGAATCATTGCCGCTCCCGGACTTTGGGCGCAGAGAATCACAACAAAAGAGCCTGACGACACTATGATTGAAGTTGCAATTGAGGCTATCAAGGCTGTTATCCCCGAGGACGGCTCGGACATTGTAAGCAAGTAATGACTGTAAACGAAATTTATCAAAGCGGACTTAAACTGCTTGAAAATAATAATATTGAAAATTCAAAATTTGAGGCGCAAAGTCTTTTGCGAAAGGCTTTTTCGCTTGACAGAGTCGGCTTTATCACGCACAAAACTGATAAAGCCGATGAAAACTGTTCGCATAACTTTTTAAATTTTATAGAAAAACGAATTTCAGGCGAGCCGTTGCAGTATATTCTCGGTGAATGGAGCTTTATGGGATTCGATTTTAAGGTGGGCAGAGGTGTGCTCATTCCCCGTGATGACACGGAAGTGGTTGTCAATCTCTGCATTGATTTTCTCAAAAACAGAACCGATAAAAAAACGGTTGACCTCTGTTCGGGAAGCGGTGCAATTGCCGTTGCACTTGATAAAATCTCGGGTGCAGAAGTTACGGCAGTTGAAATTGACGAAACCGCTTTTTCATATCTTGAAACAAATGTAAAAGAAAACAATTCGTCAGTAAAGTCTGTTATGGCTGACGCTCTCAAAATCTGCGATACATTTGCAGACGGTGAGCTTGACCTCATTGTTTCAAATCCGCCTTATATAAAATCAGCCGACATCGAAACACTTCAAAAAGAAGTTCGGCTTGAACCAAGACTTGCACTTGACGGAGGCGAGGACGGTTACGATTTTTACCGTGAAATAGTGAGCCGTTGGAGCCGTAAACTCAAAAAGGGCGGTGCGCTTGCATTTGAACTCGGAGAAGGTCAAGCTGACGCAGTAAAGGCACTTATGACTGACAAAAGCTTTTCGGATTTTAAAATTTCGCTCGACTTTGGCGGTGTGCAGAGGGCGATTATTGGGACTTTGCTCTGATTTTAGAAATTTTGTTCGATAAAATTACCGCCAAATTATTGCATTTTTCCCTCACATATTTTATAATCTTAGTGCGAACATAACCGCCGATGAAATGACGGTTATGTTACAGACTGAAAAACATCAGCTCCCTTTGCGGAGTACGGAGGTATATGAAATGGCAGTAGATAAAAACAAAGCGCTTGAAACTGCGCTCACACAAATTGAAAAACAGTTCGGCAAGGGTGCTGTAATGCGTCTTGGCGAAAATAAACATATGAACATTGAACACATCTCAACAGGTTCGCTTTCGCTTGATATCGCACTCGGAATCGGCGGACTTCCCCGCGGAAGAATTGTTGAAATTTACGGACCTGAATCTTCGGGTAAAACAACACTTTCTCTCCACTGCATTGCAGAGGGACAGAAAAACGGCGGCAATGTTGCATTTATTGATGTTGAGCATGCACTCGATCCGACATATGCGGCAGCTCTCGGTGTTGATGTTGATTCACTCCTCGTTTCACAACCCGACACGGGTGAAGACGCTCTTGAAATTGCAGAGGCGCTTATCCGAAGCGGTGCGATTGATGTTATCGTAATCGACTCCGTTGCGGCTCTTGTTCCGAAGGCTGAAATTGAGGGCGAAATGGGTGACAGCCATGTAGGTCTGCACGCAAGACTTATGTCACAGGCACTGCGTAAACTCGCAGGCGCAATTTCAAAGTCAAACTGCGTTGCAATCTTCATCAACCAGTTGCGTGAAAAAGTCGGTGTTGTTTACGGCAACCCCGAAGTAACAACCGGCGGTCGTGCGCTCAAGTTCTACAGCTCCGTTCGTATTGATATAAGAAGAGTTGAAACCCTTAAATCAGGCGGTGAAATGGTCGGTTCACACACAAGAGCAAAGGTTGTAAAAAACAAAATTGCTCCTCCGTTCCGTGAAGCTGAATTTGATATTATGTACGGTGAAGGCATTTCCCGTGAGGGCGAACTTCTTGACCTTGCCGTAAAGGCTGAGGTTGTTCAAAAAGCAGGAGCATGGTTCAGCTATGACGGCAGACGACTCGGACAGGGACGTGACAAGGTCAAGGAACTTCTCAAAACCGACAAGGAGCTTGCTGCTGAAATTGAGAAGAAACTCTGGGAAAATATTGACAAGCTTTATGAACGCAAAAAGCCTGCTCCAAAGGTAAAAATTACCGAAGTTCCGTCTGCAAACCAAGAAATCAAGCCTGATTCTGCGGATAAGACAGAGAAAAAGAGCGGTGCAAAAATTGATGTTCTGGTTGACGACTGATGCTTATAACCGCAGTTGAACCACGAAGAAAGGCGATGTGTGCGCTCTATATTGACGGCGAATATGTTATGAATCTTGACGCACGCACAGTTATTGAAAACCGATTTGATGTCGGCAGAGAGATTGATGACGAGGATCTGCACGAGATTATCAGGCTAAGCAATGAGCGCCGTGCAAAGGAAAAGGCTTTGTGGCTTATTTCCTATCGTGACCACTCAAAAAAAGAACTCACCGACAAAATCAAACGCACCTGTGACGAGGAATCGGCGGAAAAGGCTGTTGAGCGAATGGAAGAACTCGGTCTTGTAAATGACGAAAACTTTGCAAGACGATATGCCGAACAGCTTTTGTTTTCAAAACATAATGCTCCGAGAGGTGCGGTAAGACAGCTTGTTCAAAAGGGAATTGACCGTGAACTTGCAGAAGAGATTATCGAAGGAATCGACTTTGATCCGTGTGACGGAATAAGGGCGGTTATCGACAGAAAATATAAAAACATAAATGATGAAAAAATAAGGCGAAGAGCCGTTGCCGCTCTGCAAAGGCTCGGATACGGATGGGATGACATTAAGACCGTCCTCAGAGAATACACAGAGGAAGACTGATTATGAATTATAAAGTAGGCATTGTATCACTCGGTTGTGCAAAAAATCAGGTTGACGCCGAGATGCTTTTGTACACACTCAAAAACAGAGGATTTATTATTGTGAACGATCCGGCAGATGCAGACGCAGTAATTGTAAACACCTGCGGATTTATCGAAAGTGCAAAGCAGGAAAGCATTAACGAAATTATTGAACTCGGCAAGCTCAAGGACGAGGGCAAAATCAAGGCAATCATCGTAACAGGCTGTCTTGCTCAAAGATATAAGTCGGAAATTTCCGAACAGCTTTACGAGGTTGACTCGGTTATCGGAATCGGTGCTAACGAAACTATCGCAGACATCGTTTTGGAAACACTTGACGGACAGAAGTGCGAAAGCTTCCCCGACAAGGTTTGTCTGCCGCTTGAGGGCGGAAGAATTCTTTCAACTCCCCCCTACACCGCTTATCTCAAGATTGCCGAGGGTTGTGACAACCGTTGTTCCTACTGTGCAATCCCGATGATTCGAGGAAGATTCCGCAGCAGAGATATTGATGATGTTGTAAAAGAGGCGGAAGGTCTTGCTGAGCGTGGAGTCAAGGAACTCAATGTCATTGCTCAGGACACAACCCGTTTCGGTGAGGATAAATACGGCAAACCGATGCTTGCAGAGCTTCTCAGAAGACTTTGTAGGATTGACGGCTTTAAATGGATAAGGGTTCTTTACTGCTATCCCGACCGAATTACAGACGAGCTTATTGACACAATTGCAAGTAAAGATAAGATTGTAAAATATATGGATATTCCACTCCAGCATTGTAACAAGGATATTCTCCGCAGAATGAATCGTCACGGTGACAGAGAAAGCCTAACTGCACTCATGAACAAGATTAAGGATAAAATTCCGAATGTAATCTTCCGCTCAACCTTTATTACAGGTTTCCCGGGTGAAACCGAGGAGCAGTTCAATGAGCTTGCAGAGTTTGCCGCCGATATGAAGTTTCAGCGACTCGGCTGTTTTGCCTACTCTCCCGAGGAGGACACAAAGGCAGCTGAAATGCCCGACCAGATTGACGAAGAAATTAAGCAGAAGCGTGCCGATATTATTATGGAGCATCAACAGCAGGTTATGGCTGAATACTGCGAAAGCCTTGTTGGCAAAGAGATTGAAGTTCTTGTTGAAGGCTTTGACAAGCTTGCCGAATGTTTCTTCGGCAGAAGCTATGCCGACGCCCCCGAGGTTGACGGCTGTGTATTCTTCACCTGTGACGGTGAAAAGCCAAAGGCAGGAGATTTTGTCAAGGTGCGTGTAACCGATTACACAGGCTGCGATCCTGTAGGCGAATTTGTCGGCAAAATCGACTAAGTGGCTAAAAGACTCAGCAATTTCATAATATTTAACTTTGAAAGGCACATAAAATGAACTTACCAAATAAACTGACAGTAGGACGAATAATTCTTGTTCCGTTCTTTGTGGCGGCACTTCTTGCGAATTTTCCGCTCAACAATGCCGTTGCCCTGATTATTTTTATTGCGGCGTCACTCACGGATATGTTTGACGGGAAAATTGCAAGAAAAAACGGTCTTGTTACAGACTTCGGAAAATTTGCGGATCCGCTTGCGGACAAAATTCTTGTGCTTGCCGCTTTTCTGTGCTTTGTACAGCTTGGAATATGTGACTGCGTTGCGGTCATAATTGTGCTTTTTCGTGAATTTTCCGTCACCTCAATACGGCTGATTGCCGCCTCAAAAGGCAAGGTTGTCGCCGCTAATATGTGGGGCAAAGCAAAGACGGTTTCACAGATGATTGCTATAATTGCAGTAATTGCAATGCAGATCGTGCTTGAACTGCCCGAAGTCGGACTCGATTTTATAAACACGGCAACATTTGAACCGATTTTCTTTGTGGCAGGAGAAATTCTCATCTGGATTTCGGTTGTATTCACAATCATTTCGGGCATTGTATATATAATTCAAAACAGACAGTTTATTTCTCAGACCTGAGAACATACTCTCACGGTCTTGACAGGAGGGTGATTGCGTGTTTAAAAACCTGAAAGCGGATATTGATGCGGTTATGGAGCGTGATCCTGCCGCAAGGAGCAGAGCAGAGGTGTTTTTTCTCTACTCGGGTTTCAAAGCAGTGCGTTCTCACCGAAAAGCCAACTGGTGTTTGCGACACAACCTAAAGTTTCTTGCAAGGTGGATTTCTCAACGCAGTCGTCACAAGACGGGAATTGAGATTCACCCGGGTGCAACCATCGGCAAGGGACTGTTTATAGATCACGGAATGGGTGTTGTCATAGGCGAAACTACAATAATAGGAGACAACTGCACCATTTATCAGAATGTTACTCTCGGAGGAACAGGCAAAGAAACGGGAAAAAGACACCCCACACTCGGCAACAATGTGCTTGTCGGCTCGGGTGCAAAGGTTCTCGGTCCGTTCAAGGTTGGTGACAACGCAAGAATTGCCGCAGGTGCGGTTGTTTTAAGCGAAGTTCCGCCGAATGCAACGGCTGTCGGCGTTCCGGCAAGAGTAGTAAAAGTCAACGGTGTTCGCAGTGAAACCCTTGACCAGATTCATGTATCAGATCCGGTTGCGCTTGCATTGTGCAACCTTGAGCATAAAATTTTTGAACTTCAGAAACAGCTTGATGAGCTGAAAAAGGAAAATGTAAAAAGTGAGGAATAGCAAATGATTTTATATAATTCTCTCGGACAGACAAAGCAGGAATTTGTACCGCACACACCCGGCAAGGTTAATATGTACACCTGCGGTCCTACTGTTTATCACTATGCCCACATCGGCAATCTTCGCACCTATATTATGGAAGATGTTCTTGAAAAGTATCTCCGTTTTTCGGGTTATGATGTAAACCGTGTAATGAACATCACAGATGTAGGTCATCTTTCAAGCGATGCCGACACAGGCGAGGATAAGATGCTTTCAGGCGCAAAGCGTGAGCATAAAACTGTTATGGAGATTGCAAAGTTCTACACAGACGCATTTTTTGCCGACTGCGAAAAGCTCAACATCAAGCGTCCCGATGTTGTAGAGCCTGCAACAAACTGCATTGACGATTTTATTAATATGATTTCCGTTCTGCTTGAAAAGGGCTATGCCTACATTGCAGGCGGCAATGTTTACTTTGACACTTCAAAGCTCGACAACTACTATGTGTTCGGCAATATGAATGAGGATGACCTTGCTGTCGGTGTTCGTGACAGCGTTGAAGAGGACGAAAACAAGCGTAACAAGGCTGACTTTGTTCTCTGGTTCACAAAGTCAAAGTTTGATTCACAGGAGCTCAAGTGGGACAGTCCGTGGGGTGTCGGTTATCCGGGCTGGCACATCGAATGTTCATGCATCAGCTATAAGCATTGCGGTGAATATCTTGATATTCACTGCGGCGGCATTGACAATGCTTTCCCCCATCACACAAACGAAATTGCACAGAGCGAGGCTTTTCTCGGTCACAAGTGGTGTCCGTACTGGTTCCATGTACTTCATCTCAATGATGCAAGGGGCAAAATGAGCAAGTCAAAGGGCGGTTTCCTTACAGTTTCACTTCTTGAAGAAAAGGGCTACAATCCGCTTGTTTACAGAATGTTCTGCCTCCAGAGCCACTACCGCAAGCCGCTCACATTCTCATATGACAACCTTGACAACACAGCCACAGCCTACAACAAGCTTGTAAAGAGAATTTCCGCTCTTTCAAGGGACGGTGAGCCTGATATGGCAAAGGCTGAGGAGCTTACAAAGGGATTTAGCGAGGCACTTGACAACGACCTCAACACTTCTCTTGCTCTCACCTGCGTTTATGATGTTCTCAAGGCTGACGCAGACGATGCAACAAAGCTTTATGTAATCGGCGAATTTGACAAGGTGCTTTCACTCGACCTTACAAAAGTTCCCGAAAGCAACAAAGCGGACGCTGACGATGACTTTGCCAAGGAAGTTGAGGAGCTTATTGCACAGCGTACAAAAGCCCGTGCCGAAAAGGACTGGGCAACAGCCGACGCTATCCGTGACAAGCTTAAAGAGATGAAAGTTGTTGTCAAGGACACAAAAGACGGCATTGAATGGCATGTTGAGGGTTAACTTGACTGCTATCGCCCAATGAACGCACCTAATTAAAACAAAATATGAATAAATAAAAATCCCCTTCATATAAATTTGGTATGGAGGGGATTTTATGCGTTTGTATATCATAACAAAACGAAATCTAATATCAATCGGATTCTGTCTTTTAATCGGAGTGCTTGCAGGGGCAATTGCAGTCACATCAACCGTTCGAGCCGTTCAGAGTGCGGCTGCTCAGCGTGAAATTCCCATTTACTATGTTGATACGGACAAAAAGCAGGTTGCCCTGTCGTTTGATGCGGCATGGGGCAATGAACAGACCGAGCATCTGCTTGAAATTCTCGACAAATACAAGGTGAAATCAACATTTTTCCTTGTGGGCGACTGGGTTAAGAATTATCCCGACAGCGTAAAAGATATTGCAAAGCACGGTCACGATGTGGGCAATCACAGCAACACACATCCGCATATGACGCAGATGTCATCGTCCGATATGGTCGGTCAGATTCAGTCCTGCAACGAAAAAATCAAGGAGCTTACGGGCAAAACTCCCACCCTGTTCCGTGCCCCCTACGGCGATTACAACAATGATGTTGTAAAGTCGGTCAACGGCTGTAATATGTATTGCGTGCAATGGGATGTCGATTCGCTCGACTGGAAAGATCCTACTCCCGAGCAGATAAAGCAGAATATTATGAAAAAAATCAAGAACGGCAGTATTATATTGATGCATAACGGTGCAAAAAATACCCCCGAAGCATTGCCGACGGTAATCGAGGCAATCAAGTCCGAAGGCTACGAAATTGTCCCGATTTCGCAAATTCTGCTCAAAGGCGAATACTACACAGATGTTGACGGCAAAATGTGCAGTAAAACCGCCACACAACCGAGTTCGTAAGTAAAGAATATTTATAAATACCGCTACGGATAATACACAACTTTCATTACATCAAAACATTTTAGTAAAACAAATCATTTCATCAAAGCGGGCGAACGAGGTTCTCCGCTACAAAATAGCAATAACATTCATACAAAAACAGACTGACAGATTATCAGTCTGTTTTTTAATGCAATCATCATTTTCATGCAATATTAAGAATATTTTCCCACCAACCATTAGATGATATTATTGAATAGGTTGTGAGAAAACTTTCCGCTATTAGCAAACGAATGAGTATGACAAATAGTATTGTTAAAAATAAATCCAATGCCATTACTAAACATATATTTAAAATATTACCGTATTCTGCATATTTTAACCTTAAAATAAATGTCGGTACTACACATATACAACTAATGAACATTAAGTCAAGAGGTATCACAAGCAACGATATAATTGAATTCAGCACATCATTATGACAAACAAAATCTATTGACCAAGTAACAAGTAACAAATAAAAAATTAACACCTTTGCAAAATCAAGTATTGTAAACCCAATCGTAGCTGTAACTTTTACTGATTTGAATGAATTTTTCCGAACTAAATAGAAAGATATAAGAAAAGTAATAATTAATAAAATCGCAAATATTAAATAGCAATTGTTAACAATGAAATCAGCAAATACTTCGGCTACTCTATTACTTCCACACAGATAAAATAAAAATGCAATAATTGCAAAACCACAATTACTAAATAAAATAATCATTGCGTACTCCTTAAATTATTTCTAATTAAAAAACCACTTAATGCAAAAGCAAGTTCTATAATTTTATATACTTTGTTCACTTGAGTTATACTCATATTGTATAAAATTGTCAACAAAAAGTTATAATATTATACTCACAAGGTATAATTTATGGAGTGGGTACGGCAAATGCAAAGAATTAAGGAACTACGAAAAGAAAAATCTATGAACCAAATTGCATTGGGAATGGAACTTAACTTTTCGCAAAAGATAATCAGCGAATATGAAAACGGAAAGGTTGAACCGAGCATTACAACGCTCAAAAAGCTTGCGTCAATCTTTAATACATCTGTTGATTATATAATTGAATATACTAACATCAGACAGCCGATTGACAAAATTGCACAGTCTAAACTTTCGGAAACGGAATGCGAACTTCTCAATGAATTTCGTTGTCTGCCAAAAGAAAAACAAAACATTGCCCTTGGTATCATTATGGGATTAAAGCACAGTTAATTGTAGCCAATATAATTTTATTTGTATCGTGTTTGCACACGAAATGATTGGTAGCCTTGCGACCGCCGCCGGTGGCGGAAAAAGGGAGCAATGCGCTGTCTGAAATAACGAGCAAAAGGAAGCACATTTATGTGCAACGCATTGCGACTATATTTCAGACAGGAGAACGAGGTTCGCCGCTACAGTACGACAGTTGTTTTGCGGTCTTTATAAAATTTGTTTTAACATATAGTTTACACCATTACTTGCGGGCGTCCGATGAACGCCCCTACTTATTAACAATAACTTTCATATAAAAAACAGGCTGACAGGTTATTAAAAATCTGTCAGCCTTAAATTATTTTATCAAGTTTTCGCTACGAATTAAAATCAATAAACAACAACACGGGTTCCTGAGGAAATGTTGTTATAGATTTTCTTAGCTGCGTTGTACGGTGTGTTTACACAGCCGTGTGAGCCGTGACCCTTGTACCTTGTTCCGCCGTATTCCCAGCTTGAACGCCATGATGCGTCATGGATTCCGCAACCGTCAGATGTGAACGGTAGCCAGAATGTTACATGAGAGTTATTCATCAAAGTTGCAGGCGATGCCTTGTAGATGATTGAATATGCACCCTTTGGCGTATCGTTTGTACCGTAGTTGCCGGTTACAACATCTGTTTCAACAACAAGCTTACCGTTCTTGTAGTACCACATATGCTGCTGATTGATGCTGATTTCAACATAGGTATTACCTACTGAAACACCGTAGGCATTCTTACTGATCTTTACACTCTTTGTCTGGAATGTGCCGAGGCACTTGTACTTTTTCGGGTTACTGCTCGGTCCCGAATACTTGTAAGCACGAATACGGAAGTAATAGGTCTTGCCGACTGTAAGCTTTTTGGTGTTGTAGAAAGTATTCTTTGTTTCACCAAGCTTTGTATATTTTCCGTTCTTTGAGGTTGAATAGAAAATCTCATATGCTGTTGGAGTGGTCATTGCCTTGCCCCATGTGAGATTTACTCTTGAAAGTCTTGTATCTGTCTTGAAATTAACGGCATTAAGACCTGCCACACATCTTATTGTTGACGGTGACGAATAGTAAGTGTTCTTTTTGATTGCACGGTAAGCCTTAACCTGATAGTAATACGCTCTGCCGTTCTTAACTCCCTTATCTCTGAAAGAAGTTGTGGAATTTGAAGTGATTGTCTTGTAAAGAACATACTTGCCCTTTGTGTCACCGCTCATACGGTAGATTTTGTAGCCTGTTGCCTGTGAGTTCTTTGACCACGAAAGTGTAATTGCAGAACCCGACTCCTTGAGTGAAACGCTTACGGCATTCGGGAGAGTAGCTGTTCTGTAGGTCTGACTCTTACCCTCATACTTTACACCGTCATGCTCAACATAGGCGGCAACCTTTACATCATACCAGGTTGCTGTTCTGAGCTTTTTGAGTGTACAGGCATTTGACTTTACATATGTAAATCTTGAAAAATTCTTGTGTGCGTCATTGTTGCGGTAGTAGATTACATAGCCTGTTGCACCGCTTACTTTATCCCACTTGAACGAAAGTGAATTTGTTGTATATTGCGTTCTTGTGAGATTCTTGATTGCGCCCACATTCGGCTTAACCGGCTGAGTCGGAGGAACCGTAGGAGTTACGGGCGGCTCCGTTACCGGCTGTGAAGGCTCGGTTGCCTGAGTTGGTTCAACGCTCGTATCTGTTACATCAGATGCAACAGTTGCCTCTGTTGCAGGCTGAGAGTCTGTTTCTGCGGCAGAAACAGCTAATGTTCCGACAACAGAACAAGCTACGGTAACTACTGCGAGAATTACAGCCAAGGTGTGTTTGAATTTGAATGTCATATATTCCATCCCCAATCGTGTTTGATAATTAGATTATATATGTTTTTTTCAAAAAAATAAAGAGTATTTAGTAAAAAAATTTCAAAAATCTTCCACTAATTACTCTTACTTTATCTTGTCATTTTTATTAAGTCTTGAAAGGCGTTCGCATTCGGCAATCAGCTTGCTCTGTTTAAGCCTTCTTTCGTCCTCAAGCACAGATTCACGAACCTGTTTTCGCAGTCTTTCAAATGGTGTGTCACGGTTGCCTGTTATCTCTTTCGGGCTTAAAATTTTGGGTGCAAGATTTGATGCACCAGGTCTTGTGAGCATCTGAATGGTGATACGCTCATGCTGAATGAGAGCGAAAAGCTGACTGAGAGAGGTACATTCGTCAATTGCCTTGACGAGTTCTTCCGTTGTTTTGTGACGGTATCCATGCACCTTTGTTTCATTCAATTTCACTCACCGCCCTTTATTGCCTTTTGCGGAACATTGTTATCATTATATTTCCGAATAAATGCCTCCGCTGTTTGATGAAGGACACTTATACCTTAGATTATACTTAATTTTCACAAGATTTTCAATATTTATTTTCGGTTTCTTTGTTTACATCAACACTTTTTTATGATATGCTGACTAACAGATACGCAAAATGTCCGTATAATCGACATTTTTCAGCGTTAAAAAATTTTTGTCAGGAGCAGAATAATGAAAAAAACTATTTGTGCCGTAACGGCTGCCATGCTTGCACTCACCTCGGTTTTGTGCGGTTGTTCAAGCAACGGTGAAAGCAGTTCGCAGTCGGGCAGTACAACCCCCGCAACTGTTGCCACAGACACAACCGTCAAGACAACAGGCGAAAAAATACATATAAACGACAGCACTCTCGGTGAAATCTGGATTACCGAGCTTGACGGTGTACCGAAAAATACACTCAACAATGATAACTTCACCTCTGACGACACTTTCAAATACTACAGTGAAAACGGCAAGGCCGCTTCAATGGAAGGAATCGACATTTCCTCCTACAGCGGAACGATTGACTGGGACAAGGTTAAAAAATCGGGTGTTGATTTTGTTATGGTTCGCATCGGCGGCAGAGGCTACGGTTCTGACGGAAAAATGTACTCGGACGATTCCGCCCTTTCATATATAAAGGGTGCTAAGGCGGCAGGACTTAAAGTCGGCGTGTATTTCTTCTCTCAGGCTGTCAATAACGATGAGGCAATTGAAGAGGCTGACTATATAAAGACACTTCTCGGTGATGAAACAATCGATTTTCCCGTTGCATATGACTGGGAAATCATCAAGGATGATGACGCAAGAACCGACAGCGTTTCCGCCGCTCAGGCAACAGCCTGTGCAAAGGCATTCTGCAACCGTGTAAAGGAGCTTGGCTACACACCGATTATCTATTCTCCGAGCAAGGAGCTTTACTTTAAATATGACCTCACACAGCTTGCAGATTTTGACATCTGGTATTGCGAATACGCAAATGTTCCGACATTCTATTATCAGTTTTCTATGTGGCAATACTCTTCATCAGGCAAGGTTGACGGAATTGAGGGCGATGTTGATATGAACATCTGCTTCACAAACATAGCCGATTACGATTAAGAAAGGATAATATATATGAAAAAGATAGCAAGCTTTACAATCAACCACAACACACTTATGCCGGGTGTTTACATCTCAAGGATTGACGGAGATATTACAACATACGATATGCGTTTTGTAAAGCCAAACACACCGCCGTATCTTCCGAATCCCGTTATGCACACAATTGAACACCTTTTTGCAACATATGCCCGCAACAGCAAATTTGCCGACAATGTAATCTACTTTGGACCTATGGGATGCAGAACGGGTTTTTATTTTCTCGTTCGTGATATGTCAAATGAGGACGCATTACAGCTTATAAAAGACACAATAAAGCAGTGTGCGGAGCACAAAGGGGAAATCCCCGGAACAACTGCAATTGAGTGCGGAAACTACCTTGAACACGACCTTGACGGTGCTTTAAAAGAGTTGAATAAATATTACTCTTTGTTAAAAGATTACACGGTTGATAACTTACAGTATAATTAATATAGGGAATTATTGTTTAATTTACCCTGTTTTTTGTAACCTTATCCCCTGTCTTATTATTAATTATGACATTTTTTAATTCTCATATTGCAATTTCGTAACCATTTGGTATAATAAAGGTATCGTGTTTGTTACAAAAATGTAACGGTTAATGAGATAGGAGAAATTATTTTGGAGACAAAGTTCATTGGTTTGGAAGGTTTCAATGAAATCGAGAGTCTTCCGACAAAGAAACGCAAAGTTTGCAGGCGTGAGCTTACAACAGCACAGAAAACTGTTCGCTTTGTAAAGAGAGCAACAACATTTTGTGCAAAATCAGTTGTAAGAATGTCAAAAAACACAGCCGCAAAACTCGCACAGGCAATTGAGAACAGGAAGGGTTCTTTAAAGTCTGTTACAATCAAGTCTGTTAATTCGTCAAAGAAAGCAAAAACACAGATATCAGCTATTGACAAAGCATTCAACGAATCAAGAAACGGCACAACAAAGAGTGCCGGAGAGATTGTATCGGAACTTTCGTTCAAAAGCGGAAAGCAGTATGCTCACCTTGCACCGTCAGCAATCCGTTCGCAGAAGTTGCTCAGAAAAAAGGCTGTGCTTGCAGTAGTAGCCTGTTTCAGTGCAATCACACTTTCATGTGTAACGGTTGCAAGCGCACTTGATATGAAAGATAACAACAGCGTACAGACACCTGCACTTGTTGCAACAAGTGACGAGGCTGTTCCTCATACTGAAATTGACGGCGAATCGGCATCGGCAAACCTCAAGGCAATTTCACCGTCATGCGCAAGTCTTTATATTGACGGCAAGTTCATCGGTGCAACAGAAGAAATTGATCAGCTCAATGCAGACCTCAATCAGGTTCTTGTTGATTACCGCAGAGATTACGATGACGAAACAACAACCGAGTTTGCAAATTCGGTGGAGGTTGTAACAGGTAACGCAAGCGGTACAGACCTTATTACCGCAGACGAGGTTATGGCACTTGCAGACGGCAAGTTTTCAATCTCACTTTCAACAGACATTGTTTACACAAGAGATGTGGCTTATGACACAAAGGTAAAGTATGACGAGGACAAGTCTTCTTCATACAAAAAAGTTACCACAAAGGGCGTTAAGGGTGAAGAAGAAGTAACGGTAAGAACTACATTTGTTGACGGTGTTCAGACCGATGCAGTTCAGACTGACGCAAAAACTCTTAAAGAGGCAGTTGACGAAGTTGTTGTAAAAGGCAAGGCTGAGGATACTTCATCAAGCACAGGTTCATCGTCAACCTCATCAGACAGCAGTTCTTCATCAAGTTCAAATTCATCTTCAAGCTACACAACAGGTTCATCGGGTATGTTTGCATGGCCACTCCCCTACACACATACATTGACAAGTACCTTCGGCACACGCTGGGGCAGACTTCACGGCGGACTTGACATTTCAGACGGCGGTGTTTACGGACAGCCTATTTATGCATCCGCAAGCGGTACCGTAACATTCTCGGGCGGTGACAACAGTGGCTACGGCAACTATGTTATCATTGACCACGGCAGTGGCTACACAACACTTTACGGTCATTGCAGTTCACTTGTTGCAGTAACAGGTCAGTATGTAAATCAGGGTGACCTCATCGGTTATGTCGGTTCAACAGGCAACTCAACAGGCCCTCACCTCCATTTTGAAATCCGCCTCAACGGTGAAAAAATGGACCCCCTCGGCTACACAAGCTGATTTAATTAAATATTGATTATTTGTAAAATTAAACCCCGATTGCATAGTCGGGGGTTTGTTGTTGTCTATAAATACCGCAAAACAATTGCAACACTGTAGCGGCGATCAGCGATCGCCAATCGAACCGATTGCAAAATCGGTTCGACCTTGTTCAAGATATTTGTTATATAAAAAAGTTTTGATATAATTAAAATTATCCCCCTATTCAAGTGAATAGGGGGGATTTTACATTTAAAATATAACTATTTTAAAACCACTGAAGATATTTCACAAACACAGTTTTACCATTATATTCTACATCATAATTGAGTAAATACAACTCTTTTACCTTTTTGGATAAAGAATTGCATAATAAATGTAAATTCAATGAGTTTAGTGACATTGCAGAAACATTAAGCGTTCCACCTCTTCGCAAGTATTCATTTTCAAACAATTCACTTACAAACTTTTCATAATCACTATCTTCATCATTTATAACTGTGTCCTGAAAAAGAAAACATTCAGTATTGACTAAATCATTACTTATCTGATTACCATACAGAGAATTGAGTATTTTATCATTTTTTAACAGTCCACAAACAAAATCAAGTCCTTTTATAGAAAGACCCGTTACTTGTAGTGCTTGAGTAATATTAGAACCCTGTGTGTGATAATTTTCATCTATAATTACACTTTTAAATAACGAACAAGTTTGAGACACAGATATCTCATTCATACCAAGAATTGGGAACACCAAATAAGAAGTTAGATCAATACCAAAATTATTATAATAAAAATACATATTACATATAACATTTTTTAGATAGCTATTGTCACTATCTACATGTACGTTAATAATATCATCTTTATTTACTTCATTTTTCTTTTGAAAATCAAAACTTCCATCTCTTAAAATTTTATACTGTAAATTTGGAGGATTAATTCTTGATGTATCTAATTGTAAAACGCCATAATCCGGTATTTGTTTTTTTACTAAAGAAAAATCTATTTTTGTAAACATAAATCACCTTACTTAGTCACAGTACTTGATCCATTCCCAAAATAATAGTCCTTAGCTATAGTTCTAACTATAACACCAGAGAAACCCACTCTATACGTAGTTTTTTTACTTGGCACATAAAAAGAAGCTGTTGCACTATTTGCACGCCCTTCTGTACCATCTAAGTATGGACAAGATATAGATTTAGAATAATATGTTTTTGATGAAAAGACTTTTGTATCTCTGCAATACACCGTACCTGTAACTTTTTTCAAACATGATGCTGTCGCATTCCAACTAAGGATAGCTCTGTCATTACCTATTTTTACCAAGGAAACACTAAAAGTTGGATAACTTGTTCTCCCTAATAAAAGTTTATTATTTTTATTTGCTTTTTTCAAGACAATTTTTCCATTATCAGTATAATATGCTGTAATATCTACACCATTTTCTAATTCTTCTGTACTGACTTCAATTTCATATGAAGAATCTAAACAATTATATGTATCATCATAGTTAGATGTTTTTGCATAACACGTAACTATGCAACAGCATAAAATAGTTAAGATAACTGAAATTGATGTAATTGTTTTAATTTTTCTCATTTTTATTCTCCTTTATTTTCTTTTGTTATATAATATCACATAATATTTTATTGTGCAAGTATTTTTTTGCATTTTATTGTTTTATTATTATCTCAACCTACTAGCACAGTAAAAATTCAATTAATTACTAATATATTTAATTATAGATTTTATATTTTAAAAAACGGCTGAAAATTCAGCCGTTTTTTGTAACATATATTCAAATCATCTGAACATATACTGTGCGGTGTCGAGGACTGACTCCATTGTCTTAAAGGCTTTGTTTGCCTTTTTCTTGAGTTTTGGGTTGCTGTCTACCATATTTTTGCCGACAATACCCACGCAGACGCCTGCCGTCATTCCTATTGCAACGCCTTTCATCACATTCATCATTGGACTTGTATTCATAATCACACCTCCCCATCTTGCAAATTCATTGACAAAATGTGTGTTTTTTCATCTTTGTCACACGGCTTTGTCAAAAAAACTTGCATTATTATTGTTTACGATTTAAAATGTATTTAAACAGAAAAAGAATGGAATAATAAAAATTGGAGTGATAACTTTTGGCAACTCTCAACCTTGTGCTTGTTGAACCCGAAATTCCGCAGAACACGGGCAATGTGGCACGAACCTGTGCCGCAACGGGAACAAGACTTCATCTTGTCAAGCCTATGGGCTTTGAACCCGACGATAAAAAACTCAAAAGAGCTGGACTTGACTACTGGCACTTGCTTGACATCACATATTATGAAAGCATTGACGATTTTTTTGAAAAAACAAAGGGCGGAAAATACTTTTTCTTTTCAACAAAAGGAACTCACCGCCACAGCGATGTTGAATATCCCGACAACTGCTATCTTCTTTTTGGCAAAGAAACAAAAGGCTTGCCCGAGGAGCTTTTAATGCAGCATCCCGATGATACTTTAAGACTGCCTATGATTGACGAGGCAAGAAGTCTTAATCTTTCAAACTCGGTTGCAATTGCGGCTTATGAAGTTTTAAGGCAATGGGATTATCCTGCTTTGCAGAACAAGGGCGAGCTTCACAACCACAAGTGGAGCGACCTCAACAATATGACATAAGAACAAAAATAATATTCATAAACTTCCTTAAAATCAGTATTTGTAAAGACAGTGCAAAAAATACCCCGACAGGCGAATTTTTTAAAGTTTTCTATTGATAAAAAGGGGTTTTTGATATATAATAATGGTGACTGTAAAAATACTAAATTTTTACAAATTTCTTCTTACACGAAAGGAATGTATATTATGCAGCTCAACAAAGTATCTGTTGATGACATCAATGTAAAAGGTAAAAAAGTACTTGTTCGTTGTGACTTCAATGTACCGCTCAAGGACGGCGTAATCACAAACGACAACAGAATTACAGCAGCTCTTCCTACAATCAAGAAGCTTATCGCTGACGGTGGCAAGGTTATCCTTTGCTCACATCTCGGCAAGCCGAAGAACGGTCCCGAAGAAAAGTTCTCACTCGCTCCCGTAGCAGTAAGACTTTCGGAACTCCTCGGTCAGGATGTTGTTTTCGCTAACGATGACGAGGTTGTAGGCGAAAATGCTAAAAAGGCTGTTGCAGAAATGAAAGACGGCGATGTTGTTCTTCTCCAGAACACTCGTTTCAGAAAAGAAGAAACAAAGAATCTTGAGCCATTCTCATCAGAACTTGCTTCACTCGCTGATGTATTCGTAATGGATGCATTCGGTTCGGCTCACCGTGCACACTGCTCAACAGTAGGTGTTACAGACCACATCAAGGACACAGCAGTTGGTTACCTCATGCAGAAGGAAATTGACTACCTCGGCAATGCCGTTGAAACTCCTGTTCGTCCGTTCGTTGCAATCCTCGGCGGTGCTAAGGTTGCTGACAAGCTCAATGTTATTTCAAACCTCCTCGAAAAGTGCGACACACTCATCATCGGCGGCGGTATGGCTTACACATTCCTCAAGGCTCAGGGCAAGGAAGTCGGTCTTTCACTCGTTGACGATACAAAGATTGACTACTGTAAGGAAATGATGGCTAAGGCTGAAAAGCTCGGCAAGAAGCTCCTTCTCCCAATCGACACAACAATCGCTGCAGGCTTCCCTGATCCTATCGACGCTGAAATCGAAGTTAAGGTTGTTGATTCAGACAAGATTCCTGCTGACATGGAAGGTCTTGACATCGGCACAAAGACACAGGAACTCTTTGCCGACGCTGTAAAGAGCGCAAAGACTGTTGTTTGGAACGGTCCTATGGGCGTATTTGAGAACCCAACTCTTGCAAAGGGTACAATTGCTGTTGCTAAGGCTCTTGCCGACACAGACGCAACAACAATCATCGGCGGCGGCGACAGCGCAGCTGCTGTTATTCAGCTTGGTTTTGCTGATAAGATGAGCCACATCTCAACAGGCGGCGGCGCATCTCTTGAATACCTCGAGGGCAAGGTTCTTCCGGGTATCGCAGCAATCGCTGACAAATAATTTAATCAAATAAAAGGGCGGATTTTTCCGCCCTTACTGATTTAACCCTGTTACTTTATTAATAAAAACATATTCTGAAAGGAAAATTATCATGGATAAGTCAAAGAGAAAGGCAATTATCGCCGGCAACTGGAAAATGAACAAAACTCCAAAGGAAGCTAAAGAGCTCCTCAACGCTATTACTCCCCTCGTTAAAGATGCAGGTTGTGAAGTAATCGCTTGTGTTCCTTATGTTGACCTTGCAACAGCACTTGAGGCTACAGAAGGCACAAATGTTAAAATCGGTGCAGAAAACTGTCATTGGGCTGAAAGCGGTGCTTTCACTGGCGAAATCTCAACAGGTATGCTCAAGGAAATGGGCGTTGAATATGTAGTTCTCGGTCACAGCGAGAGAAGACAGTATTTCGGTGAAACAGACGAAACTGTAAACAAGAGAACAAAGGCTGCTCTTGCCGCAGGTCTTAAGCCAATCGTTTGTGTCGGCGAACTCCTCTGGGAGCGTGAGTGCGACATCACAGAAGAAGTTATCGCAAGACAGATTAAGCTTGACCTCTTCAATGTAACAGAAGAAGAACTCAAGAATGTTGTTATCGCTTATGAGCCTGTATGGGCTATCGGCACAGGCAAAACTGCTACAGCTGATCAGGCTGAAGAGGTTTGTGCATTCATCCGTGCTACAATCGCTAAGCTTTACAATCAGGCTGCTGCTGACGCTGTTACAATTCAGTACGGCGGTTCAATGAATGACGGCAATGCTGACGAGCTTCTCTCAAAGACAAATGTTGACGGTGGCCTTATCGGCGGTGCATCACTCGTTGCCGAGAAGTTTGCCGCAATTGTAAAGGCTGCAAGCAAGTAATTTAAACAGTATATTCAAACACAATGCCGTGTCCTTTTGGGCACGGCACAAAAGTCTGTAATCGGCTTTTGGATTTTGTTTTTTGCATAACAAGATTGTGTATGCTTTATGGAAAGGACACGCAAAATGAAAAAACCGGTAATTTTAATGATTCTTGACGGCTTTGGTATTGCTCCCGAAAAAGGCAACGCTATCAAGGCTGCTAAAAAGCCAAACATTGACAAGCTTTTTGCATCTAATCCGCTCACACAGATTGGTGCGTCGGGTATGGATGTAGGTCTTCCTGACGGTCAGATGGGTAACTCTGAGGTCGGTCACACAAATATGGGTGCCGGCAGAATCGTTTATCAGGAACTCACAAGAATTACAAAGACTATCAACGAGGACAAGCTCAAAGATAACGAGGCTATTGTTGATGCAATGGACAAGGCTCTCAAGAACGGCACGGCACTTCACCTTATGGGACTTCTCTCAGACGGCGGTGTTCACAGCCACATTGAGCATCTCTACGGTATTCTTGAACTTGCTAAGAAAAAGGGTCTTAAAGATGTTTACATTCACGCATTCCTTGACGGTCGTGATGTTCCGCCTTCAAGTGCCGCTGAATATGCTGACAAGCTTCTTAACAAGCTCAAAGAAATCGGCATAGGCAAGGTTGCCACAGTTGAGGGCAGATACTACGCAATGGACAGAGATAACAACTGGGACAGAGTTGAAAAGGCATATGCCGCTATGGTATACGGCGAGGGCAACAAGGCAGACTGCCCTGTTTGCGCAATTAAGAACTCTTACAATGACGGTGTAACAGACGAATTTGTTGTTCCTTGTGTTATTGAGGGCGGTGCTCAGGTTAAGCCTAACGACAGCATCATCTTCTTCAACTTCCGTCCTGACAGAGCAAGAGAGATTACAAGAACATTTGTTGACCCTGATTTTAAGGGCTTTGAGAGAAAGAACGGTTTCTTCCCCGTAAACTTTGTTTGCATGACTCAGTATGACGCAACAATGCCTAATGTTGAAGTTGCATTCAAGCCAGAGGTTCTCAAGAACACACTCGGCGAGTATGTATCCGACAAGGGCATGACACAGCTCAGAATTGCAGAAACAGAAAAGTATGCTCATGTAACATTCTTCTTCAACGGCGGTGTTGAAAAGCAGTATCCGGGTGAGGACAGAATTCTTGTTAAGTCACCTGCTGTTGCAACATATGACCTTCAGCCTGAAATGAGTGCTTACGAGGTTACAGACAAGCTCGTTCCGGCAATCAAGAGCGGTAAGTACGATATGATTATTCTCAACTACGCTAACTGCGATATGGTTGGTCACACAGGCGTATTCGAGGCAGCCGTAAAGGCTGTTGAGGCTGTTGACACCTGCGTTGGCAAGGTTGTTGACGCAATCAAAGAAATGGGCGGTGTTGCTCTTATCACAGCCGACCACGGCAATGCAGATAAGATGGTTGCAGAGGACGGTTCACCGTTTACTGCTCACACAACAAACCCTGTTCCTTTCTGCGTAGTAAACTACGACTGCGAGCTTCGTGAGGGTGGCAGACTTGCCGATATCGCTCCGACAATGCTCCAAATTATGGGACTTGAACAGCCCAAAGAAATGGACGGCACAAGCCTTATTAAGTAATTTATTTTACTAATTATATACAGAGCCACCGATATTTTATCGGTGGCTTTTTTGTGTTAGCACAAAACTGTAGGGGGTAGCCTTGCGACCGCCGCAAATTCCCGCAACGCAAAATTTAAGTTGTAAAATATCGTTAATCGGTGTAAAATAATATTACTTATGTATTGTTAATTTTATGGCAGAGAAGGGGAAAATTTGATTAAGCTACGAAGGTATCTTGCATACTACAAAAAGGAATGTATCATCGGTCCGCTTTGCAAGCTGTTTGAGGCAATTTTGGAATTGCTCGTTCCGCTTGTTATGGCAGGAATCATCGACAACGGTGTGCGAAACGGCGACACGGCATACATTTGGAGAATGGGCGGTCTGCTCGTTATTCTTGCAACTGTAGGGCTTTGCAGTGCACTTGTGTGTCAGTATCTTGCATCAAAGGCATCTCAGGGTGTGGGAACAAGACTGCGCCGAGATTTGTTTTTGCACATCAACAGGTTATCACACGCAGAGTTGGACAAGCTCGGTACTCCATCACTTATAACACGAATCACATATGACACCAATCAGGTTCAGCAGTCTGTCGCAATGGCTATCCGCCTGCTCACCAGAGCACCGTTTATTGTTATCGGTTCAATGGTTATGGCAATGACAATCAACCTTGAAATGTCAATTATTTTCTTCATTGCGGCTATATTGATTGCCGTTACTCTTTACCTCATTATGACAAAGAGTATTCCTATTTTTGAAAAAATGCAGAAAAAGCTAGACAAAATCAGCCTTATCTGCCGTGAAAATCTTTCGGGCAACAGGGTTATCAGAGCCTTTTCAAAGCAGAAAAATGAGAAAAAGCGTATTGACGATTCAACCGAGGATTTGGCTAAAACTTCAATCAGAGTAAGCATTCTTTCGGCACTTTTAAGCCCTGTCACCTACATCATCACCAATGCTGCAATTATTCTCATCATTTGGTTTGGCGCTCAGAATGTAAACGCAGGCAGCGGAATGCTTTCGGGTGACATCATTGCCCTTGTAAACTATATGACGCAGATTTTGCTTGCAATGATTGTTGTTGCAAACCTTGTTGTACTTTTCACGAAGGCAAGTGCAAGTGCGGCAAGACTTAACGAAGTGTTTGAAACTCAGCCGAGTGTGTGTGAAAGCACTACCGAGAACATTGAAATTTCAGAGAGCGAAAGCACTCCGAAAATCGAATTTGACAATGTAAACTTCACATACGGCACGGGTGATGACGAGCTTGAGGACATCAGCTTTAAAATCAAGCGTGGTCAGACGGTCGGTCTTATCGGCGGTACGGGTTGCGGTAAAAGTACGCTTGTCAACCTTATCCCCCGTTTTTACGATGCAACGCAGGGTACTGTAAGCGTTGACGGCAGAAATGTCAAGGACTATCCGTTCTTACAGCTCCGTTCACAGATTGGTATTGTTCCTCAGCAGTCAATTCTTTTCAAGGGAACAATCCGTGACAATATGAAATGGCAAAACGAAAATGCAACTGATGAGGATATTATAAAGGCTCTCAAAATTGCACAGGCATACGAGTTTGTAAGCAAGCTGAACAAAGGGCTTGACAGCTTTGTTGAACAGGGCGGAAAGAACTTCAGCGGAGGTCAGCGTCAGCGACTTTGCATTGCCAGAGCACTCACAGGCTCACCGAAGCTTCTCATTCTTGACGACAGCTTTTCGGCTCTTGACTTTGCAACAGATGCGGCACTCAGAAAGGCTTTGCGTGAAAACACAAAGGATATGACCGTAATAATCGTTACACAGCGTTGCTCAACAATCAAGAACGCAGACCTTATTCTTGTGCTTGATGACGGCAGACTTGTAGGCAAAGGTCAGCACGATGAACTGTTTGAAAACTGCGAAACCTACCGTGAAATCTGTCTTTCACAGCTTAATGAAGAGGAGGCCAAAAGATGAAAAATTCAGCAAAAAAATCCTCCTCTGTAAAAAAGGTACTCAAAAAAATAAAGCCGTATTCGTTTTATCTGATTTTAGCTCTTGTGAGTGCAATCATCAGCGTTTCGCTCACGCTCTATATTCCGGTTCTCACAGGTAACGCAATCGACAACATCATTGACAAGGGCAATGTTGACTTTGCAAGCGTTATTCAGATTCTTGTGTACATCGGTGCAGGCATCGGCGGTGTGGCACTTTTCCAATGGATTATGACCTACTTTACCAACATTGTCAGCTACCGCACTGTTCGTGACCTCAGAAGAGAGGTTTTTGAAAAATTCAACACAGTTCCCCTCTCCTACATTGACACAACACCTCACGGCGACCTTATCAGCCGAGTAATTAACGATGTTGACGCAGTTGGTGACGGTCTTACACAGATGTTTCTACAGCTTTTTTCGGGCATTGTTACCATTGTCGGCACGCTTGTATTTATGCTGACAATCAACTGGAAAATCGCCCTTGTGGTTGTTGTTCTCACACCGCTTTCGCTCTTTGTTGCGGCATTCATCGGCAAGATGACGCATAACCGCTTTACCCGTCAACAGGCACTCAACGGTGACATCTCGTCATATGTTGAGGAGCATATCGGCAATCAGAGAATTGTAAAGGCTTTTTCATATGAGGACAGAGCCTTTGAAGAATTTGAAAAGTACAATGATGAACTTCTTGAAGTGGGATTCAAGGCACAGTTTGCAGGCGCACTTGCCAACCCGTCAACAAGATTCGTAAACGCATTGGTTTATGCCGCAGTAGGCATTATGGGTGCTCTGTTTGCCGTTGCAGGCACACTTTCGGTCGGACAGTTATCATGCTTCCTTACCTACGCAAATCAGTACACAAAGCCGTTTAACGAGGTTACAGGCGTACTCACACAGTTGCAGACAGGCATTGCGGCGGCAGGACGGGTTTTTGAAGTTCTTGAGGCAGATAACGAAATTCCCGACAACAGTACAAAAGAGCTTGAGCATTGCAAAGGCAATGTCAAGATTGAGAATGTAAACTTCTCCTACACAAAAGAAAAACCGCTCATCACAAACTTTTCGCTTGATGTCAAGAGCGGAAGTCACATTGCCATTGTAGGACCTACAGGCTGCGGCAAGACAACATTCATCAATCTTCTTATGAGATTTTATGACACGGACAGCGGCAAAATCAGCATTGACGGAGTTGACATTATGGACATCACCCGTGACAACCTCAGAAAATGCTACGGAATGGTTCTTCAGGACAGCTGGCTGTTCAACGGAACGATTATGGAAAATCTGCGTTACGGCAACGAAAACGCAACCGAAGAAGAAGTTATTGCCGCTGCAAAGGCAGCATATGCGCACTCATTCATCCGCCGTATGTCTGACGGCTACAACACCGTAATCAGCGAGGACGGCGGTAATCTCAGTCAGGGACAGAAACAGCTTTTGTGTATTGCAAGGGCGATGCTTACAAACCCGTCAATCCTTATTCTTGACGAGGCAACTTCATCAATTGATACCCTTACCGAAATCCGTGTTCAAAAGGCTTTTGCCAAGATGATGAAGGGCAAGACGAGCTTTGTTGTTGCCCACAGACTTTCAACAATCAAGGAAAGCGATGTTATCCTTGTTATGAAGGACGGCAACATCATTGAACAAGGCACACACGAGGAGTTGCTCGCCAAAGGCGGATTCTATAACAAACTTTACAACAGTCAGTTTGCAAAACAATAATACGGCAACGGTCACTGACCGCAAATCAAAACAATTGTAAAATCGTTTCGACAATAAACCGAAATAACTGACTACTACACTTGAACACACAATTTTCAACAAATCCGAAAATATATACAAAACGAGGTCATCAGCTAAAAACCGATGACCTCTGTTTTGTATTATGAACTTTTAATCAGAAAGGGATTTTTCAACATTTATTATCGGATAAAGCTTTTCGTCAATTGACTTGATTTTCTCGATTGCACTCTGTTTAATCTGTCTTTCTGTAAGGTCAAGTCCATACGGAATAACCATATCAAAGACAACATTTGTATGCGTACTGCCCTTTACAATTCTGAAATCGTGGATTGAATACTCCGGATTAAGCTCACACAAGCCCTCCTCCACCTTCATTTTAAGTTCATTTGTAAACGCATCGTTTGACGCAATCGGATCCATATGTATGGTTGCAAAACAGTTGTACCTGTTTTCAAGCTGTTTTTCCGTCAGGTCAATTGCGTCGTGAGCTTCAAGGATATCCTCGTCACACGGTACCTCTGCGTGGAGTGAAACAAAGCACCTGCCCGGACCGTAATCATGAATAATCAAATCGTGGATACCTACAATCATATCATTTTTCAACACTGTTTCCTTGATTTCATCAACAAATTCTGCATCGGGCGCTTTGCCGAGAAGCGGTGAAAGGCTTTCTCTGAATGTGCTGACACCCGTAAAAAGTATGAACAGCGAAACACACACACCGAGCCATCCGTCAATCTGAACTCCTGTTGAGGCTGAAATAAGCAATCCGATTATTACGACCGAGGTTGCAATGCAGTCGGTCAAAGAATCGAGTGCCGCCGCCTTGAGTGCGGTTGAATTTATCTTTCTCGACAATCCCGAATTAAAAAAGTACATCCATAATTTTACGAAAATTGACGCAATCATTATTGCGAGTGAAAGCGTTGAAAATGCCGTTTTATCCTCGGGAGTAATTATCTTTTCTATCGAACTTTTTATAAGCTCAACACCCATTAAAAGGATTACAACGGAAATTCCCAAGCCTGCCACATACTCATAACGACCGTGACCGAACGGATGCTCTCTGTCGGCAGGACGGCTTGCAAGCTTAAATCCGAGGAATGTAACAACCGAACTGCCTGCGTCCGAAAGGTTGTTGAGGGCGTCGGCAATGACGGAAACCGATGCCGAAACAATTCCGGCAAACAATTTTCCTCCGAACAGTAACAGGTTAAGAATTATTCCGCAAACACCCGAAAGGTTGCCATAGGCAGTTCTAACCTTTGGATTATCGCAATTGTCGCTGTCTTTAACGAACAGCTTTACAAGTAATTTTGTCAAATAAAACACCAACTAAAATTTATTTACAGCGAATCGTTTCGGCTGAAAACATCGGCAACCTCAGTAATTGAAATGTACGCTTTCTTGTCGATTTCACGCACAATTTCCTTCAGCTTGCCAATCTGGAAACGGTTGACAACAAAGTAAATCATCACCTTGTCCTTGCCTGAATATCCGCCCTGAGCCTGCATTACGGTAACGCCGCTTTGAAATTCCTCCGAAAGTGCGTTACAAATTTCATCGCAACGGCTTACAGACGCAATAATCGTTGCCGCCTTTGCCCTGTCAAAACCTTCAACAATAAAGTCAATCGTTTTAAGTGCGGCAAAATATGTAACAATCGAATAAAGCGGAAGAATCCAGCTTTGCAGAATGAAACCGCATACAACATAAAGAACGATATTGTATGCCATAACGAATGAACCAACCGATACACCGATTTTCTTCGCAAAGATTACTGCCATAACCTCGATGCCGTCCATTGCACCGCCAAATTTGATTGCAAGACCGCTACCTATACCCGAAATCACACCGCCGAATACGGCACAAAGGAGCAAATCGGTTCCCGCAAGCGGAGATGCCATACTGACATCAACGGGCAGAACATCGGTTATCAGCCATGAAACGAACGAATAAACTGCAACCGTATAAATTGCGTAAAATGTAAACTTCTTTCCCTGCTTTTTAAGTCCGAACAAAAACAGCGGCAGGTTAAAAATTATAAGAAAAAGTGAAAGCGACAGGCTTTCGGGTGTAAGTTGTGCGGCAAGCATAGCCGTACCTGAAATTCCGCTGTCGTAAAGGTTCACGGGATTAAGAAATATTGTAATTCCAAACGCATTGATAATTCCGGCAATTGTGAGAAAAAGCATATTTTTAATTTTGATTGTCTTTCTCGCTCTTTGTAAAAGATTTTTCATTGTCATCATCCTTTGCGATAAATTTCCATCCCCATCATTCACATAAGTATAGCCTAATTGTATCACAATAATGATATTTAGGCAAGAAAAGCAAAAGGCACCGAAAAATCGGTGCCTTAATCAGCTTATTGATTATTCCTGAGAGTCAGCCTTGGCTTTCTCAATAATTTTTTGAGCAACATTTGCAGGAGTATCCTCATAGCGGACAAACGCAAATTCAAATGATCCTCTGCCCTGTGTTACCTGACGAATGTAGGTTGCAAAGTCATCCATTTCTGCCATAGGAACTTCCGCCTCAACAATCTGCGTTCCGTTCTCACCCGGCTGCATACCGAGCACACGACCTCTGCGCTTGTTGACCTCGCCCATTACATCGCCCATATTTGCATCTGGAACATCGGCTTTAAGGCTTCCGATTGGTTCAAGAAGCGTCGGAGAGGCATTCGGAATACCGTTCTTATAAGCAAGTGATGCCGCTGTCTTGAATGACATCTCGGAGGAATCAACAGGATGATATGAACCGTCATAGAGAGTAGCCTTGATGCCTACCATCGGATAGCCTGCAAGAACACCCTTCTTGATTGAATCCTGAAGTCCCTTTTCAACGGCAGGGAAGAAATTTTTCGGAACTGCACCGCCTACAACTCTTTCGGCAAATACAAGACCGTCCGAATCACACGGCTCAAATTCAATCCACACATCACCGAACTGACCGTGACCGCCCGACTGCTTTTTATATCTGCCCTGTGCGGAAACCTTTTTGCGGATAGTTTCTCTGTATGCAATCTTTGGCTTTTTGAGGACTGCGTCAACATTATATTTTGTTTTAAGTCTTGAAATTACAACATCAAGATGCTGTTCACCGAGTCCCGAAATTAACATTTCATGGGTTTCGTGATTAGAAACAAGCTTGATTGTCGGATCTTCGTCTGCAAGCTTTGCAATGCCCTGAGCAACCTTATCCTCGTCACCCTTCTTTGCGGGATACACAGCCATTGTATATGATGATGACGGATAGTCGATTCCGTCAAGAACAACCTTTCTGAGAGGCGAACAGAGTGTGTCGCCTGTCTTTGTTGATGCAAGCTTCGGGATTGCGCCGATATCGCCTGCACCGATGTACGGAACATCCGACTGCTTTTTACCGCTTACGGAAAGCACCTTTGTAATTCTCTCCTGTGCGCCTGTACGCATATTGATGAGAGGAGCGTCCGAGCTTACCTTGCCCGAAACAACCTTTACATATGAAAGTCTGCCGATGAACGGGTCTGCAACCGTCTTGAATACGATTGCGGCAGCCGCACCGCCGTCATTAACCGAAACATCAACGGGTTCACCGTCAAGGTCAACACCGATTTCACCGCTCTTGTCAGCCGCTGACGGAGCAAGCCATGTAAGGCTGTTCAAAAGCTGATCAATTGCAAATGTATTATGAGCGTCACCGCAGAATACGGGGCAGATTGTGCCGTCCTTAACACCCTGACTTACACCGAGAATGATTTCTTCGGGAGTAAACTCCTCACCCATAATAAACTTGTCAAGAAGTTCCTCGCTTGTTTCGGCAACAGCCTCCTTGATAGCCTCACGCAAGCCCTCAAGCCTGTCGCCCATATCAGGAAGCGCAGTCTGTTTTACACTACCGTCTGTGCCGTACTCATAAGCCTTGTAATCAAACAAATTAACATAAGTGTTTGCCTGACCGTCAACAATGTACGGAACAACAACAGGACAAACAGACGGACCGAATGTAGCCTTCAAGCTCTCGAATACACGATAGAAACGGGCACTTTCGTCGCAAAGACCGTTTACAAAGAACACCTTTGTAAGCCCTGCCTTTGTTGCCGCCTCAACTGCTTTTTCGGTACCTACACAGACACCGTCCTTGCCCGAAACAACGACGAGCGCTGTGTCAGCCGCTCTCATGCCCTCTGCAACACCGCCTGCAAAATCAAAAAGACCGGGGGTGTCGATTAGGTTGATTTTTGTATTTTTCCATTCAATCGGTGCAACCGCCGTCATAATTGAAGTCTGTCTTTTGATCTCCTCGCTGTCAAAATCAAGGACTGTGTTGCCGTCTGCAACCTTACCGAGTCTTTCGCTCATCTTCGAGAGATAGAGTATTGACTCCGCAACCGAGGTTTTGCCGCTGCCGCTGTGTCCTGCGAGGGCAATATTAAGAATTTTTTTAGCGTCATATTGTTTCAAAAGTGAAATCCCCTTTCGTAAAATTTCTATTCTAATCAAGCTTATTTCGACAAAATTAAACAATAGTGTCAATTAATACGGAATTATTATAGCATATTTGTATAAAATAAACAACCGAATTATGGCAAAATAAAAAAATTCACCCTTTGCCCAAATGGACAAGGGATGAATTGTGCAACTTGCTTTTTTATTTTATGTTAAGCTGAAAAACATACAGATTTTTGCAAGGTCAATTGTGCATTTTAACGATTGGGCTTTCTGAAAAAACAATTTTCGACAAAAGAAAAGGCTCTCAAAACGAGAGCCTTGAAAACTTGATTATTCGAGAACCGCACCCTGTGCGCCTGATGTAACAAGCTTTGCATAACGAGCAAGGTAGCCTGTTGTAATCTTGGGCTGACGGGGCTTCCATTCTGCCTTACGCTTTGCAAGCTCTTCGTCAGAAACGAGGAGATTGATTGTGTTTGCAGGAATGTCGATTTCAATCATATCGCCCTCTTTAACAAGTGCAATCGGACCGCCGACTGCTGCCTCGGGAGATACATGACCGATAGCCGCACCTCTTGTTGCGCCTGAGAAACGACCGTCTGTGATAAGAGCAACACAGTTGCCGAGACCGCTGCCCATAATAGCGGAAGTCGGATTGAGCATTTCTCTCATGCCGGGGCCGCCCTTAGGACCTTCGTATCTAATAACAACAACCTCACCGGGATTGATTTTGCCGTCATAAATTGCACTGAGAGCATCCTCTTCGCAGTCAAACACTCTTGCCGCACCCTTATGGTGCATCATTTCCTCTGCAACGGCACTTCTCTTAACAACAGAACCGTCAGGAGCAAGGTTACCCTTGAGAACAGCAATACCGCCTGTCTTGCTGTATGGATTTGTAACAGGGCGAATGATGTCTGTGTCCTTGATTTCACAACCCTTAATGTTCTCGCCTACAGTCTTGCCTGTTGCCGTGATAAGGTCTGTGTCAAGAAGTCCAACCTTTGTAAGCTCGTTCATTACGGCATAAACACCGCCTGCCTCGTTGAGATCCTCCATATATGTGTGACCTGCAGGAGCAAGGTGACAAAGGTTAGGAGTCTTTTTGCTGATTTCATTGGCAATGTCAAGGTTAAGCTTAACACCTGCCTCTTTTGCGATTGCAGGAAGGTGGAGCATTGTATTTGTTGAACAGCCGAGAGCCATATCAACAGTAAGAGCATTCATAAATGCTTTTTCTGTGAGAATGTCACGAGGACGGATATCCTTTTCAAGAAGTTCCATAACCTTCATACCGGCGTGCTTTGCAAGCTTGATTCTGTCTGAGTAAACAGCAGGAATTGTACCGTTACCCTGAAGTCCCATACCGATTGCCTCGGTAAGACAGTTCATACTGTTGGCGGTGTACATACCCGAACATGAACCGCATGACGGACAAGCCTTGTTTTCAAACTCGGCAAGCTCTTCGGCAGTAATCTTGTTTGCCGTGTAAGCGCCGACTGCCTCAAACATACTCGAAAGACTTGTCTTTTTGCCCTTAACATGACCTGCAAGCATAGGACCGCCGCTTACGAAAACTGTCGGAACATTAATTCTTGCGGCAGCCATAAGCATACCCGGAACATTCTTGTCGCAGTTAGGAACCATTACAAGTGCGTCAAACGCATGAGCCTTTGCCATAGCCTCTGTTGAGTCTGCGATAAGCTCACGGGTTACGAGAGAATACTTCATTCCCTCATGTCCCATAGCAATACCGTCACAAACAGCGATTGCAGGGAATACAATCGGAACACCGCCTGCAAGAGCAACGCCCTGCTTAACGGCGTCAACAATCTTATCTATATTCATATGTCCCGGAACGATATCGTTCTTGGAACTTACAATACCGATAAAAGGTTTCTTAATTTCTTCTTCGGTAAGACCGAGAGCATTCAAAAGCGAACGCTGAGGTGCGGTACTTACGCCGTCCTTTATAACTGAACTTTTCATTGTAAACACCCTTTCCATAATTATCAAATCGGAACAAAATTCACATAAAGCCCTTCAATTGTTCCATAATAAAACACAGTTAAAATTTCTGTATCGTTAGTCTTAATTTTAGCACATCGACTGTTCAAAATCAAGTAGAGAACCTATATTGCCAAAATCATTTATTGCGGCTCAATCGTTGATTATTCTGCCCTTTTCAACATTGGGCATAATAAAGTTATCCCTTGAATATTCCCACAGCTTTTTTGAGCCGTCAGCAGTGTTTTTGTTGCGGTTAAGAATACTGTGCAGATGAACAATATGCTCTACCCACGCCTTGCCGTCGGTTGCATCATTGAGCATGGCGGGCTGAATGTTGTCCATTGTGTGTGCAAACTTTGCTTCGGCTGTTTCACCGCTTTCAAATTCAAGCCACAGATTCATCATCTTTTCGCCCTGATCTTCCGGAAGAAGTCCGAAAATTCTTTTTGCGGCTTTCATTTCACGCTCTGCCTGAGTTTTCTTAGCTTCCTCATCATAGGCATATGTATCGCCTGCGTCAATCTCGACAATATCGTGAATCAGGAGCATTGTCATTGTTTTAAGCACATCAATTTCCGAATTTGCATATTCGGAAAGCATAACGGTCATTATCGCCATATGCCATGCGTGCTCGGCATCGTTTTCCTTTTTTCGAGCGTCGGAAAGGTAGGTCTGACGGATGATGAATTTTTCCTTATCAATTTCCTTTATAAAATCAAATTGCTTTTCAATTCTTGATTTCTCCATAATGTTCCCTCTTAAAATTCAGGCCTGCACATGGGCATAGTGCAGGCTTTATGTGATTATTTATTTACTACAGGAAGTTTGGTTTTATCGTATTCATCCAGTCTGTTGCCATAAAGGTAATAGTTCGTTTCTTTTACAACAACAGGCGAAAGCACAACTACGGCAATAAGGTTGGGAATTGACATAAGTGCATTGAAGATGTCAGCCATTGTCCAAACAAGGTCGAGCTTGATAACAGGACCGATGAGAAGAATAAACACAAAGATCAGCTTGTAAGGAATCATACCGCCTCTGCCGAAAAGATATTCAACGCAGCGTTCACCGTAGTATGACCAGCCGAGAATTGTTGAATATGCAAAAGCGGCAATACCGATAACAAGAATCGGTGTGCCGATTACGGGAATCTGCTGGAAGGCTTTGTATGTAAGGTCGCCGCCGTCGGAAACATCAATTGCAGGATTTTTGATAATTGAGCTTACAAGCACAAGACCTGTCATAAGACAAACAACAACCGTGTCCCAAAAAGTACCCGTTGAAGAAATCATAGCCTGACGAACAGGGTTTCTTGTTTGAGCGGCAGAGGCAACTATCGGAGCAGAACCCATACCGGATTCGTTACTGAAAAGACCTCTTGCAATACCGTAACGAGCGGCAAGCATAAGGCTTGAACCGAGGAACCCGCCTGCAACGGACTTGAGAGAAAATGCGTCCTGAAAAATCATTTCAAATGTCTTACCGAGAACATCAAAGTTCATGCCGAGGATAATAAGACAGCCGAGAACATAGAAAACAGCCATAAACGGTACAAGAAGTTCGCAAACTCTTGAGATTGACTTGATACCTCCGAAAATTACAACGGCTGTAATTGCAGCAACAAGAACACCTACAATAATCGAAATAACCGAAGCGTCCTGACCGAAAAGATTCACCGTACCAAGGTCAAAGGTGTTGTTCATAATGTTTGAAATTGCATTAACCTGAACACCCGAACCGATGCCGAAGGATGCAAGCAATGCAAAAAGTGCAAAAAGAACGGCTAAAATTTTGCCGAGAGTTTTAAACTTAAATCCTCTTTCAAGGGCATACATGGCGCCGCCGAGCATTCTGCCGTCAGAGGTCTTTACACGATACTTTACACCGATGAGTGACTCGGAATACTTCGTTGCGATACCGAAAACACCGGTGAGCCAGCACCAGAGAACCGCACCGGGGCCTCCGAGTGCAATCGCAGTACCTACGCCTATGATATTACCCGTGCCGATTGTTGAGGCAAGTGCTGTTGCAAGAGCCTGAAACGGGCTGATGTCACCGTCTGAATCGGGATCCTTTGTCACCGAAAGTTTGATTGCCTTAAAAGTTTTTCTCTGTACAAATTTTGTGCGAATTGTGAGGAAAATGTGAGTTCCGAGAAGAAGGATAATCATAAACCAACCCCACAGGAAGTCATTGAAGCTATTCATCACAGCTGAAATCGCATCCCACATATTGTACGCCTCCTTGTTTTAGTATAATCCTACCCTGTTTAATATACAAAAGCAAAACCTGCTTTATGTCCGTTAATGTTTTTTACAAAAATCGTTTTACATCAATAAGGTTGTCTGCAACTCCGTAAAGAAGGGGAATTGCCTCTGCACTCGGACGGTCAAGGTCGGGAACCATAACCGTTTTACACCCTGCCGAGCTTGCCGACTTTATGCCGTTGAGCGAGTCCTCAAGTGCAATGCAGTTTTCGGGAGCAAGCCCGAGTTTTTCTGCGGCATAAAGATAAATGTCAGGTTCGGGCTTTCCTTTTGCAACCATTGACGCACAAACTATTTCGTCAAAATAATCGTAAAGACCGAGAGCCGAAAGATATTTTTTCGTTCTCTCCGGAGCGGTTGCGGTTGCAAGGGCAACCCTGTAGCCGTTCTGCTTTAAAAAGCCGAGAAATTCAGCGGCACCGGGCTTTGATTCAATGCCGTTTTCTGAGATGAACTTATCCATAAGCTCAATTCTTTTATCGTGAACCTTGAAGTAGTCAAAATCCTCCCCGAAAAAGCCCTTTAATTTTGCAATTGCAAACGGGCGAGCCATTGAGCGAATACTGAGTGCGTGGTGCGTTTCCATAGGATAGCCGTAAAAAAGAGCCGCCTCACACCAAAAACGGACATACAGCTTTTCTGTGTCAAGAATGACACCGTCCATATCGGAAATAATACCTTTTATATCAGGATTCATATTTTACCTCCCGATTTTTTTAGATTCATATTTACAAACGCAATTCCGAGTGAAATCAGAATAAGAGAGATGAGCGTTTCGATTCTGAAAACATTTTCACCGAGCATAAGTCCCGACAAAACTGTTCCGAACACGGGAACGAGCAGATTGAAAACGGAAATTCTGCTTGCATCATGAAATTTGAGAAGTGCTGTCCACAGCGAAAATGCCGCCGCTGATACGAACGCAAGCCAGAGCAACACGGAAACACTTTCAACATTTATCAAACCAATACTGCCACCGCAGCATATGCCCGACACAAGCAATATAAAACCGCCTGTTAAAAGCTGAAAAGCGGTTACAGGGAACGGATCTCGTCCTGTTGTGACTTTTTTCGCAACGATGTTGCCTGCCGCCGCAGATATTGTTGAAAAGAGAATCATCATATCGCCGAACCAAGTGTCCGTGCTGACAGTTCCGCCGAAATTTATTGCGATAATTCCGCCGAATCCGAGAATACAACCGATAATCTTCATCGGCGTGAGCCTGTCGTTTTTGAAAAACAACGGCACGAAAAGTACGGTAAAGAACGACGCACAAGCCGTTATTATAGAGGTGTTCGTTCCGCTTGTAAAACCGATTCCGATGTATGTAAAAATATACTGCAACCCTGTCTGCACCACTCCGAGTGAACAGACGGGCAGTATATCTTTTTTTGAAAGCGTCGGCGGTTTTCTTTTTGATATCCACAAAAAGAGAAACACCATAAATCCCGCCAACATAAAGCGCATTCCTGCAAAAATCAGCTTTGAGCCGATATCCGACTCCTCAATCTCAAAAGCAGAGTAGCCGACCTTTATAAACGGAAAAGCCGTTCCCCACAAAAGTGTGCAGAAAATTGCTGTTAAATATGCTATTTTTTTATTTTGTAACAGTTTCATTTTATTCATCCGGAAAAATTAACAATATCAGATATAGTATACCATAAAAATCAGAAAAAGAAAACCTTACAATTTCAAAAATTTGTTTATTCCGTAAACAGAATTTGCACCGTCACAACAGGCGGTTATAATTTGTCGCAGATTTTTTGTGCGGATATCCCCTGCAACAAAAATTCCCGACACGGATGTCTGACAGGTTTCATCGGCAATCACATAGCCGTTGTCATCAGTTTTTACAAAACCCTTGACACATTCGGTTCTCGGTTCAAGACCTACCGCAACAAAAACTCCGTCAGTTTTCAGAATTTTCTCATTATCAAGCGTAACCGATTTAACCTTTTCGTCACCGTCAATTTTCACAACATTGGTGTTGTAAAGAATTTTGACATTGCCCGATTTTTCAAGCTTTTGCACAAGCACTCTGTCGGCTTTTAATGCGTCGCCCCTGTGAATAAGAAAAACCCGTTTGCATATATGAGAAAGATAGGTCGCCTCGGTAACGGCGGTGTTTCCTCCGCCGATTACCGCCACTGTTTTGTCTTTGAAAAAATAGCCGTCACACACGGCACAATAGCTTACTCCTCTGCCTTCAAACTTATTTTCACCGTCAATTCCCAATTTTTTGTGGGTTGCGCCCATGCAGAGAATAACAGATTTTGTCTTGACCTCGCTGTCGGAACATTCAAGGATAAAACCATCATAATTTTTTCTTATGCCGACAAGGGATTGTCTGACAAAATTTGCACCGAATGACTTTGCGTGTGAATAAAAGTGCTGAATGAGGTCAAAGCCTGCAATATCGCTGAAGCCCGTGTAGTTTTCAACCGCATCCGTGAGGGCAATTGAACTGCCCTCGGGTGATGACGGATCAAGCACAATGCAGTCAAGTCCGCTCCGAGAGGCATAGAGTGCCGCCGTAAGTCCTGCCGCACCTCCGCCGACAATTACAAGGTCATACAAAACTCTCACCCGTTTTTTCGGAGATTGCGGAGATTATCCGTTCTTCGGTCTGAACCCCCGACATACGCAAAATTTCGTTGCCGTCTTTAAAGAGCAAAAGTGCAGGAATTCCCGATACACCGTAGCGTTCTGTCAATTCGGGATTTTCGTCAACATTGACCTTGACGGTTTCAAAATACGCTTTGTACTTGTCACCGATTTCTTCGATTACAGGCGAAAGCATTCTGCACGGTGAACACCATTCGGCATAAAAATCGGCAAGCACCGGCTTTGATGATTTTATTAAGCTTTCAAATTCATTTTTCCGTATGTTTTGAATCACAATATCACTCCGTAAATCGTTTTTACTATTGTTCCCGATTTAAGGGTAATTATTATATCTTTGTCTGCACATTCAAATTATGTGTAACGGCAAACCGATTTTATTGTAAAAAGGCGAAAAAAGCCCCCTCGAAAAATCGAGAGGACTTTAAATTTTTTAATTTTCGCAAATTGCAATAGCAACAAATATTTTTGACAATTTTTGTATTGATTTATTTTAAGGCAAATGTCATTCAAAATACAAATTTCTCAAAGCCGAAATTTCTTTGGCATAACCGTCAAGCTCGTTCGGGGTTTCAAGGAAAAACGGAAGATTTCGCAAATTTTCATTATTTATAATTTTTCCGAACGCATCAATTCCGATGTAGCCCTCGCCTATTTTCTGATGTCTGTCCTTGTGGCTGCCGATAGGATTCATACTGTCATTGAGATGAATTGCCTTGAGTCTTTCAAGCCCGATTACACGGTCAAATTCTTCAAGAACTCCGTCAAGATTATTCACAATGTCATAACCGGCGTCAAAAACATGGCAGGTATCAAGGCAGACACCGATTTTATCGTTTCGCTCCACACGGTCGATAATCATACGCAGTTCTTCAAAGGTTCTGCCGACCTCTGTGCCTTTGCCCGCCATTGTTTCAAGTAATACCGTGGTTGTCATATCATCAAACATTGCAGTATTCAACGCTGTGCCGATTTGCTCAACCGCAGCTTTAACGCCCTGTCCCGTGTGACTGCCGGGGTGAAAGTTGTAAAGATTATTCGGGAGATATTCCATTCGTTTCAAATCATCCGTAAGCGTGTTCAGAGCAAATTCACGGGTTTCGGGTTTTGCCGAACAGAGGTTCATTGTGTATGGTGCATGGGCGAGAATTTTTGCAAAATTATTTTCCGTCATGAGTTTTATAAGTGCATTGACATCTTCGATATCAATTTTTCTTGCAGATCCGCCACGAGGATTGCGTGTAAAAAATTGAAATGTGTTTGCTCCGATTGAAAGTGCATCTCTGCCGATTGCGTAAAAACCTTTTGATATTGAAAGATGAGAACCGATATTAAGCATATTTTCTCCTTTTGCGTTAATTTATTTGCAGTAAGCGGTTTATCGTAAAGAAAAAAGCCTTTCTGTCAAAAGACAAAAAGGCTTTAGTTGGTCGGGATGACAAGACTTGAACTTGCGACTCCACGCCCCCCAGACGTGTGCGCTACCAAACTGCGCTACATCCCGTTGCAACATTAATATTTTAACAAACACTGCGAGCATTGTCAAGATGTTTTAAAAACTTTTTGAATATTTTTGCACCATGAGTTAAAAAAGCAAAACGGACACTGCCGATTGACAGTGTCCGAAAAATGCTTAATCAAAGATTAATTCGTTAAAATCAGTCTTCTTTCTTCTTTCTTGCAAGGAACATAACGCCTGCTGCTGAAACCATAAGACCTGCCATTACGAAAACGATAGTTGTTTCAACACCTGACTTAACTGCACCTGTGCTTGAAGAACCTGAACCTGATGAGCTTGAGCCACCGTTGCTTGAAGAAGAACTTGAACCGTTGCTTGAGCTGCCGCCTGCTGCCTTGTTACCTGTCTTCTTAGCGTTGTCGAGCTGAGTCTTGTCAACCTTTTTACCTGTTGTAGGATCTGTGCAACCTGAGAGAATCTTCTCAACTGCAGGAGCAATCGTATCCTTATCAGGGTTGTTTGTAGCGTTGAGCCTATCTGTTACAGCACCCATAACCTGTGTTGGGCTAACCTTGAGTTCGTCAAGAAGTTTCTGTGTAAGACTTGTCTTAGCGTCATCATTGTAGTAAGCAACGAGGTATGTAGCCAGCAATGTTACATCTGATTCGCCCTCAGGGAAAGCAGAACCGATGATGTTACCTGTTGATGTAATCTTCTTTTCAGGACCGCAGTCTGAGTTGTTTTCCCACTTAGCTTCGTTTGCCTTCTTTTCTGAATCCTCAGGGTTTTCAAGCTGATTACCTGTGCAATAAAGTGTGTCGCCGATGCAGTTACCGTTCATAATAGCGTTGTATGACTGCATACCTGTGTTAGCACTGAAGATTACACAGTATACTCTTCCGTCTGACTTAGAGATTGTGTTGCCTGTCTTTGAAAGATCATATGTAGCGATACCTGTTGAAGAATCGTACTTACATTTTTCTTTCTTTGACTGCCATGCCGGCCAATCGCCTGAACCGTCAGCCTTCCAAACGTGACAGAATACTGACTTAACATTATTCCAGCCTGACTTCTTAACATCAAACTTAATAACATTGCCTGCTTCAACTTCTGAAGAAGCGTCAGCTGAAACGTCTGATGAACCGTCGGCTGAAACCTCGCCTGACTGATCTGCTGCAGCAACAGCAGCGTCATCCTCTGCTTCTGCAGCGCTTGCTGTGATGGCAGCTGAACTGCACATTACTGCTGCTGCAAGAAAAAGACCTGCAATTTTCTTGAACATTTTTAATCTCCTCCTAAAATTGTTCATAAATATCCAAGATAGATTTTCATATCTTAGTACTGCTTATTATACTATAAAAATAACAAAACTGCAATAGTTTTGGTTTAAAACCGTTTTTGTTAATTGCACAAGATTTTATGTAACCGTTTGGCTATTTTCCACAATTCAACCGGCAAGCAAGCCATAAATACACATTAAACGATTATTTTAACATTGCATAAACAGTTTCTTTTACGCTGTCAAGAGCCTCTGAAATCTTCTCAGGCTGTTTAGCACCTGCCATAGCCATATCTGGCTTTCCGCCTCCGTTGCCTCCGGCCTTCTGAGCAACAGCCTTTATGATTTTGCCTGCATTTGCACCGAGAGCAAGAGCCTCTTTACCGCAGGCTGCGGCAAATGTCACTTTGCCGTCATTTTCAGTTGCAAGAACACATACGCACTTCGGGGCAAAATCTCTTGCCTTTTCGCACATTGTGCGAAGAATGTCGGCATTAGCCTTGTCAATTCTGCCTGTTACCACTCTTACACCGTTTTCCTCCGTTGTACCTGCAAAAAGCTGACCGATCTGAGCAACGGCAAGCTTTGAATTAAGCTCGTTGATTTCTCTCTGCTGTTCCTTGATAAGCTGTTCAGCCTTCTGAACACCCTCAACAACTGCCTTTGGATTTGCAATTTTGAGTAATGAGCAAACATCCATAATAACAGCGCTCATACCGTTGATGTACTTGAGAACGCCCATACCTGTAAGAGCCTCAATTCTTCTTACACCTGCGGCAACCGAACCCTCCTGTCTGATTCTGAAAAGACCGAGGTTTGCAGTATTCTTTACATGTGTACCGCCACAGAATTCAACAGAGAAGTCACCTGCGCTTACAACACGGACAACATCGCCGTACTTTTCACCGAAGAGTGCCATTGCGCCGAGCTTTTTAGCCTCTTCAATAGGCATTTCCTGTGTTGTAACGGGGATTGCCTCAAGAATCTTTTTGTTTACAAGGTTCTGAACCTCAATGAGTTCCTTTGCCGTGAGAGCCTCAAAGTGAGTAAAGTCAAAACGGAAGTAATCGTATGAAACAAGCTGACCTGCCTGCTGAACATGGTTGCCGAGGACCTCACGGAGAGCCGACTGAAGAAGGTGAGCCGCTGTGTGGTTTCTTGTAATATCCGCACGGCGCTCTTCATCAACGGCAGTTGAAACCTCTGCACCTACATTGATGCTGCCGCTCTTTACTGTACAAGCGTGAAGGTAAATTGTGCCTGACGGATTCTTTGTTGTGTTGTCAACATCAGCTGAAAAACTGCCAGACTCCATAACACCTGTGTCGCCAACCTGACCGCCGCCTTCTCCGTAGAACGGAGTTTTGTCGAGAACGATGATAGCATTTTCGCCCTCGCCGATACTGTCAACTCTCACACCGTCCTTAACGATTGCAAGAACCTTTGAAGTTGACTTGAGGTCTGTGTAACCTACGAATTCTGTATTTGCAACATCCGAAAGGTCTGTTGTGTCAGAAATCCATGCGTCTGCACCTGCGTTCTTTCTTGCGTCACGGGAACGCTTTTTCTGCTCCTTCATAAGCTCACGGAAACGATCAACATCAACCTTGATGCCTTTTTCCGAAAGAATTTCTTTTGTAAGGTCAATCGGGAAGCCATAGGTATCGTTAAGCTTAAATGCGTCCTCACCGCTGAGAACCTTAACATCTTCGCTGTCCATAATGCCGTTGAGCATCTTAAAGCCCTGATCAATTGTCTTGGCAAAGCTTTCTTCCTCAACCTTGATAACCTTTGTAATGAACTCCTGCTTTTCCTTGAGTTCGGGATAAGCTGTGAGATTTTCCTTGATAACCGTATCGCAAACCTTATAGAGGAAAGGCTCGTTGTAACCGAGAAGTCTGCCGTGACGAGCGGCTCTTCTGAGCAAACGGCGAAGCACATAGCCCTTGCCCTCGTTTGACGGAAGAACACCGTCACCGATCATAAATGTTGTACTGCGGATATGGTCTGTGATAACACGGAGCGAAACATCGCTCTTTTCATTTTTGCCGTACTCAACACCTGTAATCTGTGAGATGTGTTTCATAATGTTCTGAATTGTGTCAACAAGGAAAAGGTTGTCAACACCCTGCATAACACAGGCAAGTCTTTCAAGTCCCATACCTGTATCAATGTTCGGATGTTCAAGAGGAGTGTAGTTACCTTTGCCGTCACTCTCAAACTGAGTAAATACAAGGTTCCAAACCTCAACAAAACGGTCACATTCACAGCCTACATGACAGTCGGGTCTGCCGCAGCCCTTTTCGTCGCCACGGTCAAAGTAGATTTCGGAGCACGGACCGCAGGGGCCTGAACCGTGTTCCCAGAAGTTATCTTCCTTACCGAGTCTTACCATATGTGACGGATCAACGCCGACTTCTTTTGTCCAAATGTCAAAAGCCTCGTCATCGTCCTCATAAATTGAAACATAGAGCTTTTCGGGAGGCATTTCAAGAACCTTTGTAAAGAATTCCCATGCCCATGCTGTAGCCTCGTGCTTAAAATAGTCGCCGAATGAGAAGTTACCGAGCATTTCAAAGAATGTACCGTGACGGGCTGTGATACCGACACGCTCAATGTCGGGAGTACGGATACATTTCTGACAGGTTGTAACACGCTTGCGAGGAGGTGTTACCTCACCTGTAAAATATTTTTTCATAGGAGCCATACCGCTGTTGATAAGCAAAAGGCTGTTGTCGTCCTTTGGAACAAGCGAAAAGCTGGGGAGTCTTAAACAACCCTTTGATTCAAAGAATTCAAGGAACTTTTCTCTTAATTCGTTAAGTCCTGTCCACTTCATAAAAAATCTCTCCTTATACAAATTCACAGGGGAATACAATATTCGTTCAAATTTGTTTAAAGTATGCAACCGAGCAAAATAAAAAATCCCATTGTATAAAAATACAATGGGACAGGAATATCCTGCGGTACCACCCAAATTGACGCCAAGCGTCCGCTTTGAGTAATCGTCATATAGATTACATTTCCTTAACGCAGAAATACGCTGTGCTTAATCACACAGAGCTCAGGGGCAGCGCACCGAAACTTCACATAAAAGCCTTGCACCAAAACGGCTTTCTCTCTGAAATGCTGACATCTCGGTTAATCCCGTCACAGCCGAATATTGTAATTCAATTTCAATACATAGATTATAAAACTGTTTCTTTGTGTTGTCAATAGCAAAATTCGGGATTAATCACGCTTTTTTCTGATAACCGAGCCTGACGGAACGGGAGCGTTGCATTTCATTGTAAGTCTTTGCATCGGGTGCGGCGCACTTTCAACGGGCATACCCTCGTCGGTTGTAAGTGATTCACACTTGATTTCAAACGGCACTCCGCTTGGCGGAAGTACATCAAGTGTGTCGCCCACATAGAATTTGTTGCGCTGAGTGATTACTGCGGTTGTGTCGTCAACAAGCTCTTCACACAATGCAACATTGTCATAATGACGGATATATCCTCCGTTGCCCGTAACCTGACCGGGTTCTCTGCCGAAATAGAAGCCTGTGTTGTACTCACGGTGGCTGATTTTTTCAAGTTCTTCCCTTATCCACGGTTTGAGAACATAATCGTCACCCTCTGCAAAATAATCGTCAACAGCGTGACGGTAAGCGTTTGTTGTAACAGCGACATAGTAAGCCGACTTTGCTCTGCCCTCAATCTTAAAGCTTGAAACACCTGCCTTTACAAGCTCGGGGATATGCTCAATCATACAGAGATCTCTTGAATTGTAGAGATATGTGCCGTCACCTGTTTCTTCAACAGGAAAATACTGTCCCTGACGGTTTTCTTCGTAAAGATGATACTTCCAGCGACACGGCTGAGCGCAGTCGCCGTGGTTCGCATCTCTGCCTGTCATATAGCTTGAAATAAGGCATCTGCCTGAAAATGAAACACACATTGCACCGTGTACAAAGCATTCAATTTCAAGCTCTTTCGGAACTTTTGCACGCATTTCGGCAATTTCATCAAGCGGAATTTCTCTTGCAAGCACAACCCTTGACGCACCCATATTGTAAAGCACATTTGCCGCCGCATAGTTTGTTACTCCCGCCTGAGTCGAAATGTGACGCTGAACCTTTGGCGCATACTTTTTAGCCGCCTCAAAAACACCGAGGTCGGCAATTATGAACGCATCAACTCCGCAAGCCTGAGCATTCTCCATAAATTCCTGAAGATGAGGAATTTCATTATTGCGTGGAAGTGTGTTGCAGGTCACATGGATTCTTGCGCCCTTTGCGTGTGCAAGGTCACAAGCTTTTTTGAGCTGATCGTTATCAAAATTCTGCGGTGCGGAACGCATTCCGAACATTTTTCCTGCAAGAAAAACTGCATCTGCGCCAAAGTTTAAAGCGGATTTAAGGCAATCCATATCACCTGCCGGTGACAAAATTTCGGGTTTTTCAAAATTAGTTATCATAGCTTTCAATATACTCCAGATTTGCGTTTTGCTGTTCAAGTGTTGATGCGTAATAAGCCTGTCCCTTGCTGTCATGACAGAAGAAGTAATAATCCGAGCTGTTCGGATTGAGTGCGGCAATTATCGCATCCATACCGGGATTGCAGATAGGACCGTAAGGAAGGCCCTTCCTGTCATATGTATCATATCTGCTCTTGTAGGTGCTTCTGTCATTTTCGGGAACATCCTCAAGGCTTCTGTACGGATAGAACTTTGTTGAATCAAGACCGAGGCTTGACACGCCGAGACTGCTATCGGCTGTAAGACGGTTGTGTAGAATTGAAGAAATGTAGTACATATCCTCTTTGTCAGCCGCCTCTGCCTGAATGATAGATGCGATTGTCATAACCTGATCAAGCGAATACTTTGTGTCGCTCTCTTCAACCATTTTCAAAACTGTTGTTTTCTTTGAATATCCGTCAACAGTCTGTTTTTCGTTAATCTTTGTTTCGTAGTTGTTGAGAAATTTGTAGATTACGGATTCTGCATTTTCGTTTCTGTAGAATTCGTAGGTATCCGGATAGAGATAGCCCTCAAGCTTGTAGTAACGCTTGTCCGCATTTGTTTCAGCCTTGATAAAGTCAAAGTCGCTGTCAAACTTTTCGGAATTGCAAAGCGAAAGAAACTCGTCCCTGTCGCCCAAAGCACCGTTCTTTTCAAGAGTGTTGGCAATTTCAAGAACGCTTTCGCCCTCGGTAATTGTAACGGAAACCGTGTCGGTTCTGTTGTTGTTACTCGAAAGGAAGTTGATGATTGCCTCGTAGTCCATATTTCTGCGAATTTCATATGTACCCTGAGTAAAATCATCGGCAGACTTTGTGACATTGACAAAAAGCTTGAAATATGACGGCTCACCGATTACTTTATTGTCAACAAGTACCTTTGTAACATCGTCAACAGTCGGATTTTCGGGGATTTCAATTTTCACGGTTGAGGAATCGGTTCTGTTCACGGCAAGCAAATCGTTCATGCCTGTTATCATATATACAGCCGCCATTGCTCCGACAATTAAAACCGAGATAATCCAGATAAAGCGGAAGGTTCTGCGATTATACTTGTTCTTTGCTTTAAGAGCCTTTTTTTCTTCCTTTTTCTTCTGCTTTAAAACCTGCTTTGATTCACGGGCCATTTGCTTTTTGACATCCTGACCGCTGTATGAATTAAGGTTTGACGGTTCATCCTCAGACTTGACGAAATTATCGTCCTCATACTCGCTTTCATCAATATTAAGTTTAAAGTTTTCGGCTCTTCTGCGACGCTGAGCGTTAAGCTCCTGTTCGCTCATATTAAAATTATCAGGGTTCATAATGTATCATTCCTTTACAAACTCGTTATTTGTTCGGTTGGTATATTTTTCGGTAATCACGGCGTCAACGGGGCGGTCGAACACTCCCGAGGGCAGAGTATGCTCTATACATTTGGAGTAGCAAAGCCCAACGCTCGTTCCCGAAAAATTCTGTAAAAATCTGTCGTAGTAACCCTTGCCGAATCCAAGGCGGAATCCCTGCATATCAAAGCAAAGTCCCGGAACAAGGCAGAGTCCGTGTGAGAAATCCTCGTACTTTTCGCAAACCTCGGGGTTTGGTTCCATGATTGAAAACGCACCCTTTTCAAGCTGAGAAAGTGAATTTACAAGGTAAAAATCCATTTCGCCGAAATTATTTTTACACTTTGGCAAAGCAAGTCTTTTGCCGTCTTTCAGCGTTGTTTCAAGAATAAGCGAGGTGTCAACCTCAATCGGTGATGAAACAAAGGCAAAAAGCACATCACAGCTTTTGTATTCCTCACTTGCCAGAAAAGCATTCTGCAAGGCGAGGTCAAGCTGTTGCTTTTTTTCGGGAGGACAGCTTTTTCGGATTTTTTTATATTTTGCACGGAGCTGACTTTTCAGCTCACGAACATTTTTTACAGGCATTGCATATCACCGATAACCTTGTCGGCGGCATCCTTTGATACTGCGAGAGAAACAATTGCGTGACCGAATTCAATTGCACAGCCTGCGCCCTTTGCGGTAATAATATTGCCGTCCGTTACGGTGTGAGTGCCTGTATAGTCTGCACCCTTGAGTTCCTTTTCAAAGCCCGGAAAACAGGTTGCCTTTTTGCCGTCAAGGATTCCGAGATGACCGAGAATTGACGGAGCGGCACAGATTGCGGCAACGATTTTGCCGTTTTCACAGCTATACTTAACAGCCTCAAGAACCTTTTCGTTTGCCTCAAGATTAAGAGTTCCGGGCATACCGCCGGGGAGTACAACACCCTGAACATCGTCAAGGTCAATATTGTCAATTGTGATATCGGCTTTTACAGGCACACCGTGTGAGCTTGTAACACATTCGCCTGTTACACCGACTGTTTTAACATCAAGCTTTGCCCTGCGCATTACATCAACGGGGGCAAGCGCCTCTGTTTCTTCAAAGCCTTCTGCAAGAAATACATAGAACATAGTAAACTTCCTTTCAGGAAAGAGTAATCCCGATATAGACATCGTCGGGAATTTTATGGTTTTTGTCGAGTGATTTAATCATTCCGCATTTTTGTGATTGGCAGTTTTCAAAAAGAGCGTTATCGGATTTGCCCGTAAACACAAACCTTTCTGATTTTGTATTTTCAAGCAAAAGTGCGGAAAGTTCGTTTATATTTTTATAAGCCGAGTAAAAAACATCGGCAGTATTTTCGTTTTCATCAAATACGGCAAAGCAGTCATTCTTATTGATTACCTTTGAGCCGTAAATCTCATAATAGGACTTTGCAAATTCAAAAAAACTCTCACCGTATACGAAAGAATTTTCTTTTGAACAGCCGATATTCAAGCCCTTCTCTGCAAAACTTTCAAGCGTTTGCCTTGAAATTTCACGGCTTTTTACGGTGCAGTTCAAAGCATATCCGAGTTTTGTGTAAAAGCCATACAAGCCGTCATTTGCAGGAAAAAGCAGAGAATACACATCACCGTTATTCTTTGCGTTATCAAGTGCAAAATTAATCAGCCTTGACATTATTCCTTTGCCACGGAAAGATTTATCGGTTGACGCACCGCAAAGATAATGCGATTTTTCGCCGTTGAGCGTACCTTTTACAAGGTAAAGAGCCGAAACGATTCTATCGTCAACAACGGCACAGTAGCCGTCAAAAAGGTCGCTGTCAAAAATCAGATTGACAGCAGTCTGATTCTCGTCAAAACACGAGAGCCACAGCTTTTTTAGGCTTTCGGTATCGGATTTTTCGGTTTTGCGAAATATCGTTTTCATCGTTTTTTCGGTATTGCATTCCAACGGTCGAGGATAATAACGGGATTGTATGAAAGTTTAGACTTTTTGAGTCCCTCAAGTCCCATATCTTCCTCACGGTTTATATACTCATACTGCGTAAGAGTTTTGGCAAATTCGTTGTTGATTACGGCATAAACACCGTCATATTCACGAAGTGCCTTTTCAAAGTTGATGTCATACACCTTGGGTGAAATTTCACTTCCGAGAGTCATGGCAACAGGCTTTGAGTCAACATACAGTACAGCACCCTTGACATTATATTCGTCTTTGAGGTCGCACATTTCCCTGATTGCCATAATTTCGCTTGAAGCTTCGGGATCGGTGTCATTTTCCGCACACCACAGTTTTGCAACCGTTAATGCATCGGTAATGTTTGAATCCGACAGAGTTTCAAAACGGGTATCGGTATAGGTTCTGTAAAATTTTGAAATGTGGTTACGCTTTGCGTGAAACCTTTTGCCCGCAAGGGTTGCAAGGTCACGGGAAGTGTAAATGTAATCCTGATTTTCGGGTGAACGGACATAATCAAATTTGCTGGGAAACATTGTTTCAAGCATTGCACGATTGCCGTTTGTCAGCATAACAATCCGCAAATTGCCGTTTCTCTCCTCGGCATCTTTGAAAACCTCTTCAAGCGCACCCTTTATATTTTTGCCTGTAGGCATACAGTAACCCCAGACGGACTCGTCGGAATTACAATACACCTTGACAATTGTATCATCATAAAAAGCAAATTTAATATTGTATTCGTTTCGCCAAAGATAAGCGTTCAAAAGGTTGGTATCGCAACCCATGCACTCATCATAATCGTAGTATTTTTTAAGTTCGTTTATGTCACTTTGCTCAATTTTTTTAAAGCTCAGCATAAATTTCAGCCGCTGCCCTCTCTATCTCTTCCGATATTTTTTCTATACTCTTAATCTCTCCGTTTTCACAGCAATTAATAACCTTCCAACCGCATTTTTTAGCGGCATAAACTGCACTTTTTCGACAGTCAAGAAGGAAACGGAGGTTTTTCTCATGCAAATCTTTCTTGCTGTTGTCACCGCCGTAGCGTTTTTCCATAAGCTTCTGCGAAACCTCGGGTTCAACATCAAGGTAGATTACAAGATCGGGTTTCGGAATCCCGAGCTTTTCGTATTCAAAATCGTTCAGCCAATCAATAAAGCTGTTCCACTCCTCTTTCGGGAGTTTGGACATCTGATAAATTATATTTGAAGTCACATAGCGGTCGCTTAAAATCACACCGCCGTTGTCACATTCCTTTTTCCAAAACTGAAGATAGCTTGCAACACGGTCAACCGCATAAAATGCACTCGCCGCATAGGCATTGACATCATCGGGCTTGTCGCCGAATTCACCGTCAAGATACATCTTCACGGGAGCGGCGGCAGGACTTTCATAATTCGGAAATTCAAGCTTTGTGACTTTTTTGCCGAGAGCGGAAAATTTTTCGCACAAAATCTTTGTCTGCGTAGCTTTTCCGCTGCCGTCAAGTCCCTCAATAACAATAATTTTGCTTTTCATATATATACCTTACTTTTCTCTGCCGTATTTCTGACGCATTTCCTTTTGCTTTCCGCAACACATATTGCCCTCGGGGCATGGTCCGAACAGGCATGACGGACCGCAGTTTTTGAAAAGATGCGGAGCAACCTCAAGACATTGCAAAAGCATCTGTTCGGCAACCTCACGAATTTCCCACTGTGCTCTGTTGCAGCAACGGTGTGCAAAAAAGTTCTGCAAGCTTCTTGCATTGAAAGTGCAGACAATTTTTGTTGTCGATGCATTCGGAAGAATAAATCTTGCGTCCTCATTGGCTTTCTTGATGAAAGCATTGCAGGATTTTTTGTCGTCAGCCTTGTAGGCATTGATAATTTCTTCATCCGTTCCGCTGTACTTATCGGGACATTTCTCGTTGATGTAACCGACAGCAAGCGCATCTCTGATTTCCTTGTAAGCGTCAGCCTCAACCTTGAGAGCCTTTTCATAAGCGGCAAGAGCCTTTTCGTTCTTTGCAATCTCGGGCGGAGTTACAAAGTCAAACCTTGTGCCGTCAACATATCGCTGTGACTGCTGACTGTAGGATGCAATTCTGTGGCGGACAAGTTGGTGTGAGCAGGCTCTTGAAATGCCCTCAATGCCGAATGTAAAATATGCGTGTTCGGTCGGACTTGCATGGCCGAGGCTTGCAAGCATATCAATAAATGAGGAAGTTTTTTCCTCGTCAAGACCTTCTCTTATATCTTCAATCCCTGACGGTGAGTAGCAAAGCTTTGCCGCCATTGCAACCGTCTGTTCAGGGTTAGGTGTGTGTGTAAGGAGCGTTACCTTTATTGCCATTTTTAGTTTTCATCTCCCATTTTCGATAAAGTTATTCACAATTTTCTATATTCGGATTTATTATAACATTATTATTCATTCTTTTCAATGGTAAAAACAAGCAAAAATCCCGACAGTACAAAACCTGTCGGGATTTCTGATTAAAATACTATTTTCTTGTAATTGACCAACCCTTTGAGTTGAAACCGCTTACCGTTTTGCCTTTCCTGTCAATACAACGGACTGTGTAGGTTACCTTCTTACCCTTTTTAGCACCTGAATCTGTGAAAGAGGTTGAAGTTGTATCTTTTACCCTTGTCCAGCTTCCGCCGTCATATTTTCTGTAAAGTCTGTAGCCGTAAACGCCTGCGATTTTATTCCAAGTTACGCTTACACCCTTTGATGTGTTTGAGAGCCTTGTAATTGTCGGAGCAACAGGAGTGTATTTCTTCGACCAACCCCTTGAATAAAAACCGCTGACGGTATTGCCGTTCTTGTCAATACAACGGATTGTGTAGGTTTCGGTTCTGTTAGGACTTACTCCCGAATCGGTGAACGATGTGGCTGTTGTGTCCTTAAATCTCTTCCAACCGCCTGACGATGTTTTATAGTAAAGTCTGTAGCCGTAAACACCTGCGATTTTGTTCCAACTAAGCTTGATACCGCCTGTGGTGATATCGAGTTTTGAAATTGTCGGGGCAACGGGAGTATACTTCTTTGACCAACCGTTTGAGTTAAAACTGCTGATTGTGTTTCCGTTCTTGTCAATACAGCGGATTGTGTAGGTTTCGGTTTTATTCGGTACTACTCCCGAATCGGTGAACGATGTGGCTGTTGTGTCTTTAAAGCGTTTCCAACCACCCGACGCAGGCTTGTAATAAAGTCTGTAGCCGTAAGCGCCGTCAACCTTGTTCCACGAAATTTTGATACCGCCTGTTGTGTTTGCAAGGCCTGTAATTTGCGGAGTAGGAAGATTTACGGTAACCTTGCAAGTTGCGGTTTTGCCGTTTGAAGTTTTTACTGTGATTGTGGCTGTGCCTGCTTTTTTTGCAGTTACTTTGCCGTTGCCGTCAACAGTCGCAACGCTTGTGTTTGAACTGCTCCAAGTGCATTTTTTGTTTGCCGCATTTGATGGATATACTGTTGCTTTGAGATTTGAAGTTTTTCCGGTATCAAGTGTTAAAGTTGTCTTGTTAAGGGCAACCGAGGTTGGAACAACCTGCAACTGAACAAAATTAAAATCATTATTTCGTGCATATCTTTCTGCGGCTGTGCCTTTGTAACCTTTGATTGTGAAACCGCTTACTTTTTGGTAATTATATTTTTCTCCAATATAACCAAAGGCATAATCCCCTATATCTTTAATATTACTTGGAATAGTAACTGTTTTTAAATAAGCATTTCCATTAGCAGTCATTTCACCAAGAGATTTAACACTACTAGGCACAGAATATGTTGTGTCTTTTTTCGCTTGTGGATATACTAAAATTTCGGTTTTATTTTTATCATACATGATGCCATTAGCACTACTGTAGTTGTTATTTGAGGAATTGACTGTAATGTTTTCGAGACTCGTACAACCCCCAAAAACGCTGTACGTCTCCATAGTATCTACTCCACAGCCAATAGTAACAGTTTTTAAACTTGTACATCTATCAAAAGTGGACCATCGCATATCTTTAACGCTATTTGGTATGCTTATACTTTGCAAACTTGTACAACTACCAAAACAAGCATTTCCTAAACTTTCGACTGTATTTGGTAAAGTAACCGTTTTTAAATTGTAACAAAATTTAAAAGCCTCATTTGAAATATACTTTAATCCCGTTGGAAGAACAACGGATTTTAAATTCGTTTCATAAAAAGCACACCCACCGATTTCTTTAAGACCGGTCGGCATTGTGACACTTTCAAGATTTCCGCAATACCAAAATGCTCCACGGTCGATTATTTTTACTGAATTAGGCATCGAAACCTTTTTAATATTTGGATTTTCTTCAAAAGCATAACGTCCTATTGCAGATACTTTATTGCCGTAAATAGTTGACGGGATAGTAACATTAGCCGCAGAACCATTGTATTTGGTAATGGTGCATGTATAATCATCTTCGAGGGTATATTCAAAGTCGCCGTAGGTTGCCGCACTTACGGTGAGCGGTGCGATTGTCAAGATGCCGAGCATCATTACAACCGCAAGAATAACCGATGTTAATTTTTTGACTTTAGTTCTCATAATTGACCTCCTAATCTCCTAATAAAATATAACAGCAAGAATAATTATCTTGTTAAGATAATTATATATTCCTAATTTGCAATTGTCAACATATTTTAATCTGATTTGGCTATTATTTTTATTATTTATGAAACAAATGGTATAATAAATCAAAGAAACTAAATTACAGGCAAAGGTGTTATTATGGAGTTTTCAGTCAGATTAAAAGAATTGCGTGTTGACAACGATATGTCACAGACTGAGCTTGCGGAAAAGCTGAATTTAAAGGCGAGTGCGATTTCCAAGTATGAAAAGGGCATTACACAGCCGTCTATTGACACGCTCAAAAATTTGGCGGAAATTTTCAGCGTTACGGTTGACTACCTTATCGGTATGTCAGATATCAAAAATCCATACAGCAACTCACAAATTACACCGAACGAAGCCGATTTGATTGAACATTTCAGACAACTGACCTACGAAAACAAAATCCGAATTGATGAAAGAATTAAAACAATGGCAGATGCGTGATACTGCGTAATATATAGTAAGATGTAAGCGGAGAGTATCCGCCTTTTTTATTTTAGAACGAAATTTGATTAAAGAATTGATTCGCAATAATAAATCGGTTGGTAATAAGGGTATATAAGTTAATTTAAGTATAATATAGTGTGTCGGGCGGTCAAAAACCGCCGTTTATTTTTGCCCAAAATAGTTGGGAATAGAATTATATTTCGTTCACAGAATTATCCAAATAAGACAATTTTAAAGCAATTACAAAATTGTAACGGCAAACAATATCCATACATATAAAAACAGTCGGATAGATGAACTACCCGACCGTAAATTTTACTTTTCAATTTTCAGATTTTTAATTAAAGATTAATCAAAAATCACTTTTCATAGATATTGAGCAAAAGAGCCTTGATGTCATAGAGTTTCTTTGAAAGGTCAACATAATAGTTATGCGGATTTTCAAAACGCTTAACCTCGTCCCAGAGAAGGTCAATCTGCTCACGACAATAGGTTGCGATTTCCTCAATTGACGGTGACTCATACACGCACTTGCCGTTTTTGAAGATTGGCACAAGAAGTTCCTTTGCAGTATAGTTATCGAGCATTTTTGTTTTCCAAACTGCATTCGGATCGAAAATTGTTCTCGGCTTTGAATCGTCAACAACCTCATCATAAATGCAAAGCTCATCGGCAATAGCCTTACCGCTGTCCTTGTCAAAGTAGCGGTAAACCTTTTTGAAGTGCGGATTTGTAATCTTGGTTGTATTTTCGCTGACCTTGATTTTCGGAACAATTTCACCGCCGTCATTTTCAACGGCAACAAGCTTATAAACACCGCCGAATACAGGCGAACTTGATGAAGTGATGAGTCTTTCACCGACACCGAATGTGTCAACCTGAGCGCCCTGCATCATAAGGTCACGAATAAGGTACTCGTCAAGAGCGTTTGACGCAGTAATTGTACATTCAGTAAGACCTGCGTCATCAAGCATTTTTCTTGCTTTCTTTGAAAGATAGGAAATATCGCCCGAATCAAGGCGGATTGCACACTTGGTCTTACCCTGCGGAAGAAGAACCTCCTTGAACACCTTAATGGCATTCGGGACACCGCTCTTTAATGTGTTGTATGTATCAACAAGGAGAGTAGGATTATCGGGATACATCTCGCAGTAGGTTTTAAAAGCATCATACTCGCTGTTGAACATCTGAACCCATGAATGTGCCATTGTACCGCCGGCGGGAACACCGTAAAGCTCGTCTGTAAGTGTGCAGGCTGTACCCTTGCAGCCGCCGATATATGCGGCTCTTGCACCGTCAACTGCGGCATTTGCACCCTGAGCACGGCGTGAACCGAATTCAAGTACGGCTCTGCCCTGAGCGGCACGGACAATTCTGTTAGCCTTTGTCGCAATGAGAGTCTGATGATTGATTGTGAGGAGAAGGAATGTTTCAACAAGCTGAGCTTCAATTGCAGGCGCTTTGATTGTCATAACAGGCTCGTTCGGGAAAATCGGAGTTCCCTCGGGGATTGCATAAACATCACCGCTGAATTTGAAGTTTCTCAAATACTCAAGAAACTGCTCGTCAAAAATACCCTTGCTCTTTAGATACTCGATATCCTCGTCTTCAAAATGAAGTTCCCTGATGTACTCAATAGCCTGTTCAAGACCTGCCATAATCGCAAAACCGCCGTTGTCGGGAACTTTGCGGAAGAACACATCAAAATAGACATTCTTTTTATAAAAACCGTTTTTAAAATAGCCGTTTGACATTGTAAATTCGTAGAAGTCACACAGCATAGCCATATTTTCTTTTTTCATAATAATCACCTTGAATGAGATTGTATATTCTGCAACGCAGAAGCATAGATATAGTTTAGTCTTTTTTCGTCAATTTGTAAAGCGGAATTTGCACAAAAGCCGTTAAAATCCAACCCTTTTGCCTATACATTTTTAATATCTCGGTTGACATTTTACCGCTTAAAGGTATAATTAAATTATATCGAAAACAATCAACTCGGAGGTAAAAATATGAACAGCGAAAATAATAAACTCTGCCCATTCTGCGAAAGCGAAATGATGATTATTCAGGACAACCTCAACAACGGCAAGCCGTACCTTGAATGCCCCACCTGCGGACTCCGTTTCCAAATTGAAGGCTTCCCCGAAAATCCGCGGGAAATCAGAGAAACTGAGTGATTTGGTCTGAACATTTGTATTGCAGATATTGAAAAAAATCACCGCTCGGCTCAAAATGTCAAATTTCACAAAAATGTGTTGACAAATCGACTGAACGGTGATATAATCTATCTTGCGTTGAAATTTATAAGTAAGTTTGCAGAACCGACCTTCATAGTTTCATCGGTTAAAATTAATATAGGGGTATAGCTCAGTTGGTAGAGCAGCGGTCTCCAAAACCGCGTGCCGAGGGTTCAAGTCCTTCTGCCCCTGCCACAAACAAGTCCTTGAAAATGGCTTAAACAAGCCGTTTTTGAGGATTTTTTCTTTTTAGTCAGAGGTTAAAAAACTTCGTTAAAAACCGCTTTTCTAAAAATTTTCTAAAAATGCTCGAAATCCATTTTCTAAAACTTTCTAAGTAATTCTAAAAAATTCACGCTGAAAAAATATTGTTAATGGAGTTAGATATACTTATTTTACTTGTCTTATCCGTGTGTGCATAGTAATTTAACGTAGTTGTTGAAGAACTGTGCCCTAACCATTCCGCAACCTGAACAACAGTAAATCCCATATTTAAAAGATTACTTGCTACACTGTGCCTTAAATCGTGAAGTCTGATTGTCGGTAAATCGCTTTTTAAAATCATTTTATGGAATGTTCTTGTAAGATAATTCGGCTCTATAACTCGTCCGTCTTTCCAAGTACATACATAATCTGATTTTATGTAACCGTCTTCTAAAAGCTCTTTCATTTTCTCCTGTTCCTGCTTATGCTTTTTAAGAAGATTATATACATTTTCAGGAATAGGAAGCGTTCTATAACTGCTTTCTGTTTTCGGCGGAACTGTTATAGAACCACCTATATTCTGTTGCAAAGTTTCTGAAACGGTTATTGTTCGCTTTACCATATCTATACTGTGCCACTTTAAGCCGAGAACCTCACCACGGCGAAAACCAAACAACGCACACAACACAACAGGAATTTCAATTACTGAGCCTTTGAACAAACTTAACAGCTCTTTGACTTGTTCCTCGTTAAGAAATTCGCTCTTGTGCTTTTCTGCTTTCGGAGTCTTTGCTGTTGAAGCTACATTATAATATAGTATTCCTCGTCTTACTCCGTCATTCAAAGCCTTGCTGATTGTTCGGTGAATGTGTTTTATCGTTGTTGCCGATAAATGTTCGCTACCGTCAGTCTTGCTTTTATCTGTAAAGAGATAATTATAAAAGTCCTCTAACATACACGGTGTCAAGTCCTGTAACTTTGTTCTTCTGCTATTAAAATAAGGAATAATATGATTATTAATATTGCCCGAATAACCTCTGTATGTTGACGGTCTTAATTCAGGCTTAATATTTTTCAGCCATAATTCGATATAATCAGCAAAATACAAGTCGGAATAATTCAGATTTTTCCTGTCATACTCATTTCGTTTCTCTTCGAGGAAATGTTCAGCTCGCTTTTTGTTGCCTTTTACCGTATAGCCTGTACAAAACCATTTTGTCTTGTATTTAGGCTTTCCGTTAGCCTGAATTTCATCAGTCTTAAAGCTCAAAACAGCATAATATTTTCCGTCTTTAACCTGTAAACTACCTCTTGTTGTTGCCACTTAAAAAACTCCTTTCAAAAGCAACAACTATCAACTCAACTATATTATAAATTGAATTAATAGCTGTTGCAAGTGTTTATTAAGTATTTGCCTGATTATTGATTAAAAAATCAATCAACAATTGTTTAGGAATAATATATTTCTTCCCTATTCTCAAATTTGGAATTGTATTTTCTCTTAATAATTCATACACCTTACTTCTGCCGATATGCAAAATAACCATTAAATCCTCGGCAGTAAGCACATCAGAATAACTTTCCAACATACTCACACACCCCCTCTAATCAGCAGGATTGTCAAGGCTTTCTACAAGCTCAAGAAACTCCTTACAAGAAGTGCGCCTGCCGTTTTCATCTTTTGAAGGTCTTTTAGAGCGGTAGTTATCTCCGTGAAGAGGTATTCCTAATTTACCTAAAAAGTATCGCAAGTCTTCAAAACTGTAGCCGTTATAAGATGTACCCATTTTTTGACCGTTACTCATGTCGATTATCCAATATCTCTGACACGCTCTGTACCGTAATTCCTTATAACCCAAGAACACCGGCTTTAATTCATACCCAGCTTCTCGAAACACTTCCTTAATACGCCAACTGGAATAATAATCATATGTCGAGATGAAAGTTAAATCGCTAAGCTCGCTACCGCCTGTATATTCGAGGATTTCATCTGAATCATCTTCATCACACATATTCTTTTCTTCAATCATATACATCACCTTCCACTTCGCAATGAGGATACTTGATACCTTCAAAGAGGGCATATTGCAAAATCTCGTCTGCCACAACTGGGTTAATAATAAAATTATCGAAGTCAACCTCTTGACAAAAAGCTATATTATTTGCAAATGCAATATAAATACCTCTTAAAAGGCGCTCTAAATCTAAGGCATATTGCTCTCCGTTTCGGGTATAAATATAGACATATCCGCCCTCGGCAATCGGAAATAATATATCGTCAGTGCCTTTGGCATCACCCACATACTGAGTTGCTTCTACCCAATGCTGTGCGTTACCGAAAAAGGCTAAGTATAATATGTGGCTTAACGCTTCCTTTGATAACTTCAAGCTTCTGTATACCATGCTATTGTCATAAAAAGAGTATACACAAACTTTCACTTTGTGATTTCTATTCCATTTTTCACTTAAATTCTTTCTCATAGTGAAAACTCCTTTCTGAATTATAAATATAAAAAGAATATTGAGTTAAAATATTTAAGTATTTCGGTTTCTCGGTTTTTCGGTTTTATATTTATTTGAATTAGTTAGTTTTTAGGAAATAGGTTTCTCGGTTTTAAATGTTTTACTCCATATCCTTTGAATAAAAAGTGCGTTCAAATTCCTCATCAGATACTACCTGATTATCTGTGTTACTGCTTGTATTTATTGCCGTTAGTGTAAACGGATTGTCACTTTCAGAAATTTTCTTTATAATCTCTGCAACATCAATCTTTGTAAGGTCAACACTGACAAAGCAATCTGATAAACTTTGCTGTGATAAACTAAGAAAATTCTTTCTAAGCCAAGCCCTTATCTGAGGGTTAATTTCAAGTTTTTTCTTATGGTATTTCTTGTATATTTCATACAGAATACTCCAAAATTCAGCAACAGCTTTTTCACCCCATATAACGCTGATTTTGTATATCAAAGGGAACAAACCGCTACCGTAAATAATATGCTGAATGCTTTTATTCAAACTATTGTTAGCAGGACTTTCACAACGCAAAGCGTGAAAATTACTGCATTCAATTATTTTAAGCAGGTCGTTTGTAAAATCAGTAAAACAGCTGTTAAGAGGGTCATAAAAACGGTATCTGTCACATATTTTGCTTGCAATGAACTGCGATACAGAAACATCATCTGTTATATGTTCCAATTGCTCGGTTATTTGATGAGCATAGTTTCCTCTGTATGAAGCCTCAAATCTAACCCAACTGTCGCACTGCAATGCTTCATCAAGGCGAAAACCGTTGTTGCTAATTTGCTCCGATTTTTTATCATAAACCCGAAGTAGTGACTGTGCGTTTTCAGCCCTTGAACCGATATAGATTGACTCAGTCACCAAATTTTTTTCAACAGAAGAAATCTTTCTTTTACTGTGTCTGTAGTTACAGTCAAGCACCTGTAGACTTTCGTCCTTTAACCTGCTGTATATGCTATGCGGTGATAAATCATAATTTTTGTAGTCAGCAGTTAAATCTATACGGCTCAGTCTGTATCTGTATAACGGACTTTCAATGTTGCTTAAAAACTTTCCGATATTTATATTCTCACCGTAGAAATCAAAATACCGCTTTTGATATACTGCCCAAGAGTGAGCAGAGAAACGAACTAATATTCCCATATGCACAAAAGTTTCGTGTAACGCTATAGTGAAATAATATGGAGCGTTCTCAATAGTAAATGCTTGTGAATATGCCTGCGGCTTTTTATCACGCATTTCTACAACTTTACCGAGCAACAATTCTATGTCCGCCTTATAGATAAATTCCTGTATCATTGAATAAGCTGTACTTTGCCAATCGTTACAAACATCATCAATCGGATAAAAGAAAACTAAAGAAAATTCATCTACACCGACTTTCAATTCTTTATCCATTCATATAATCACTCCTATAATATCGAACGCATATTCGATAAAATTATATTATCCCCTTCATTAAAGTGAGGGGATTGACTTGCCGTCAGGCGGTTCGCACCTTGACGGTGCTACCGCCCACGGCAAAGCAATTACTTTTGCGGTTTAAGACTCTCATTAACTAAATGAATAGCACTTGCCTTTGCCGCAATCTGATGTCCTGCACTTGTCCAATACAGCGATAATTCAAGATTATCAAAGCGTACATAAATACGGCTGTTGCCGTCAATAGGATTGTCAATCTGTTTATCACCGTCAATACGAACGCTAAGCCTATCAAACTTATTTTCCTCAAGAATAACGATATACTTATATCCTGTAACCGTGCTTGTTCGGCGTCCATCCACATAGGCATATGACGGTATAACATCTATCAACAATAACTTACTGCCAACAGAACCCAGTACATCAATTTTTGCATTTTTAATATCCATAGCTATCTCCTTTCTGTTTATTTTGAACTTCATTTGAAGTTCTTGATTATATAAAAACACATGGAGTTGCGAATTTTGGGATACTTTGGATAGGAAATACCCCTTTTTAAGAATTTTTAAAAAATTTTTCTGCTTCTTCAAGCCACAACTTCAAGATTTGCGTTTGCTTTGCATAGTCATAATTACGAAGTAATTCCATAAGTTCACTGGGAAAGCCCTCTAAGAGATATGTACCATACAATAAGTAATCTAATGAACATTTTGTAGTGAGCGAAAATCTAATCAGATACTCAAGAGCAGTATTTCTTATGTCTGTGTACTTTTTGCTCTGAACATCACTTTTCTTTGAATGATACTTGTCCATTGTGTTTTTAGATACACCTAACAATTCGCTGAACTGTTTTTGTGTCAATTTCCTTTGTTGATGATTACAAAAATACTTGCGTACCTCATCTAATCGAGCTCTATAATCAAGAAAAAAATCTTCATCTTCATCATCAAAATCTTCGATATATTTTGAATTACCCTCTAATAAATTAAAGCAATTAAAGCAAAAATCGTTAATCTTGCTTTTACCTGAATGTTTACAAATTTTCCTTAATTCTTCAATTTCGGGTAAATTATGACCGAAAACCAAATAATCTAAAGAAACATTAAAACGCAGATGAATGAGAAATAAAAAATCAGTGGACGGAAAAACGATTCCGTGTTCAACCTTACTGACATAATCCTTTTTATAGCTAAATTCAATGTCAGTAAGCGAATAGTCACCGTAATTATCATAATCATCATCAATTTTCGGGTTTAAAAACTCAAGAAACTCATTTACAGTCTTAGGCTGACCGTTAAAGCCTTCTTTTCTAAGCCCCTTTCTCAACTGCTGTATTCTTTCTCCAATAGCCTTCTTGTATGCATTTCTTTGCATAATTATTGACAACTTTCTTGTGCCATAAATTTACACAGAGTGCAGGACACACTCTATAAGTGCTTATGTTAGAAACGCAGGGAAGAATTGATACTCAACCAAGGTTTAGATGTATCAACCACGACAAAAAAGGTATGGTTTTAGATTTTGAAAGTGTTAGGGTACAAAGAAATGTGTTATAGGGTATAGTGCAATTTTGGCTAATAGTAAAAAACGCTATTTTATCGACCATAAAAAATTGCCATAAACCACAAGAAACGACAATTTATTTTAAAGCATAAAAAATAGCCCAATCAGAGTAATGATTGAGCTATTCTTGTGCATAAATATTCAATTTGCTGTATAAATAATTATCGGGATAAAGCTGTTTTTATAACGGCTTTTGTATCGTTTATGTTTCGTAACATAGGCACAACTATTTCTCTCAAAGGCTTTCCGTCAGTTTGCAGATATCCTTTGCCCCTTGATTTTGGTTCTATCATCTCCTTATTATCATTAAATACCATTGCTATACTCTCTTTGCTGAGCGTACCAAGACCTACCACATTGCCAAAGTTATCTCGTCCTGTAATATATGTTGAATCGGCTCTTTGTAGTGACATAATGATAAAAATATTTGCACCTCGACCTAACATAAGAATGTTGGCAAGTTTTTGCTTGTAGTTATCCTGCTCTTTCTTTACGGCTAAAGAACTGAGGAAACCCGACCACTCATCAATACATAAATAAATCGGTTCATATTCTGAATTTACACTTGCATTTGCCATTCTGTTTTGTAATTCATCAAAAACACAGTCAACAGCTTCACCGACAGAATTATGCTTATAGTAATTCCGACAGTCATTAAACTCAATAAAGTCAATGCCTTTAAAGTCTGCCAAAATCAATTTGACAGACTTCTTTGCTATTTGACCTAATATGTATGTTAGAAGATAAGTTTTACCGCTTCCGCTTGGTGCTACTATCAGCATATGAGGTACAGAGGAAAAGTCCACCGTAACAGGCACTTTTACACCCTGTGAAAGAATAGATAAATCTACACCGACAGTTAATTTACTGCTATCAAACCTCATCGTCATACACCTTATCTGTTGTTATATTCAGCTGTTCATCTCTCTTTTTGGATTTGATATAATGCCTTACATCATCTTCACAGCTAATATACATCACGGCAAATTTTAGTAAATGCTGTTCCTCGTTATATACAACCTTTTCAATATATACGCTCGGTATCATACCGTAGGATTTGCTGTTGTAGTATGAGGGTAAATTAACCATGCCGTAATTAAGCAATTGAGCTTCAATATACGATTGGATAATTTGCTTTAATGTATCTTCATCAAAGTCATATGATTTTTTTGGCATAATAATCTGAAAGGTGTAAAAAATACAGTTGTCAACACATAGTGGATTGTACCCCTCTTTTAAGAGAGAACTGCAATCTTTACCAAGCGGAAGTTTTAAAAACTCGTTGTTGCTCTGTAATACATCATACAAAAAGTAAAGTAAGCTCGGATAAACGCTATTTACAACTTTCATTCTTGCTTTGTTTGAAGCAAAATTAGCTGTTAAGCGAAGAGCAGATTTGATAGATTTTCTGTCGCTCAATTCTAATACCAACAAGAAAACCACAACCAAAACAGTCATTGCAATTAGGCAGATAAACCCTGTCAGCAAATAACTTACTGCTCCTGACAAAGAAAACGGTATTCCGAGTTTGTTGCACTCTGAAAGATATTCAGAGCCGAAAGCCATAATTACGAAAAAAGCTACTGCAAAATAGGTGAGCAGTACCACCCTAAAAGATTTTTTATTCATAAAAAATCCTCCTTCATATTTTTTGAACCTCTAAAGCAATCTTTAAGTTCTTGATTATATAAAAACACATGGAGTTGCGAATTTTGGGATATTTGTAACTAATCATAACGAAACCGCAGGAAATTTTATATTTTCTGCGGTTTGTTTTTTTATAAGGTTCGCTATGGTTAAAGCCATAGCGTTATTTTTTTGTCCGATTTTTGCCGATATTCACGCTCACAAGCCTT